>OLFV01000001.1_pt1 | contig 1196606 bp, 991 predicted proteins | sample 1605551 | NCBI WGS metagenome assembly OLFV01 (sample SAMEA3888922, study PRJEB22519) | human gut metagenome | biome: human gut; feature: human-associated habitat; material: faeces | place: Denmark | collected 2011
GATGGTAGTGTGGGGTCTCCCCATGCGAGAGTAGGGAACTGCCAGGCATCAAATTAAGCGAAAGGCCCAGTCGGAAGACTGGGCTTTTTTGCGTTGGTGCGGAATAAATGCCGGATGCGACGCTGCTGAACTGCACCCCAAATGTTGGACATAATCTGACATCTGAAGGTGCAGTTTATGAAACATTCATTTGAAATAAAACTTGCCGCTGTAAATCATTACCTGGCTGGTCATGCAGGCATCATTTCTACGGCAAAACTCTTTCAACTTTCTCACACCAGCCTCTCACACTGGATTAATCTTTTTCTTCTTCACGGTCCTCGGCACTGGATTGCAGACACAAGCGTAGCTATTCTCCTGAAGATAAACTTTGCGTGGTTCTTTATGCTCTCGGGCATTCTGAGTCTCTACCCCGGGTAGCTGCCCGGTTTAACATTCCCAGCCACAACACGGTTAAAAACTGGATAAAAGGCTACCGCAAATCTGGTAATGAGGCCTTTATCAGGCGCAGGAAGGAGAAAAGCATGACCCGTTCTGATGATACCCATGAAAACGAGGCAAACATGACGCCGGAAGAGATGAAGAATGAGCTGCGTTATCTTCGCGCAGAAAATGCATATCTGAAAGCCATGCAGGAGCATCTTCTGGAAAAAAAGCGCCAGGAGCTGGAGAAAAAACGAAAGTCATCCAGAGCCTGAGGTACGGACACTGCCAGTCTGACCTGTTAAAGGCCGCAGGGCTGGCCAGAAGCACGCTGTACTACCAGCTGTCACTGCAGAAGGCTAAGGACAAGTATGCTGATGTGAAACAGCTCATAGCCTCCATCTTCCATGAACACCGGGGATGTTATGGGTACCGGCGGATCCATTGTGAGCTTCAGAAAAGAGGTCTTAAGTTCAGTGGCAAAACGGTGAGAAAACTGATGCAACAGCTCGGCCTGAAGTCTCCTGTGCGCCTGAAGAAATACCGGTCTTACCGGGGAAATATGGGACTCGCTGCAGAAAATATCCTTCAGCGACAGTTCAAAGCGGAAGCTCCCTGTGAGAAATGGGTGACAGATATCACCGAATTCAGGGCTGGCGGACAAAAACTGTACCTGTCCCCGATACTTGATTTGTTTAACGGGGAAATCGTGGCGTGGGAAACGGCCTGCAGGCCTACAGAGGAGCTGGTGAAGCGGATGTTAAATAAGGGGCTGGAAAGCCTTGCTGAAGGGGAGAAACCGCTGCTCCACAGTGATCAAGGATGGCATTACCGGATAAAAAGTTATCAGTCCGCCCTGGCGGACAGAGGGTTAGTGCAGAGCATGTCGCGCAAGGGCAACTGCCTTGATAATGCGGTAATGGAGAACTTCTTTGGTCACCTGAAAGAAGAAATGTACTATCGCTGGGACTACAGAAATGTAGAAGAGCTGGAAAATGCCGTTAACGAATACATAACTTACTGGAATCAAAAAAGAATAAAACTCAGTCTTGGGGGACTCAGCCCGGTAGAATACCGGACTGAGTATCAAAAAGCCGGTTAACTGAAACTGTCCAGGTTTTGGGGTTCAGTTCATGCCGCATCTTATCCGACCTTGTATTATCCCTCCAGTGCAGAGAAAATCGGCCAGTTTTCTCTGCCTGCAGTCCGCATGCCGTATCCGGCCTTGGGTTCTAACCTGTATGGTAGATTTATGCGGCGGACTGCCTTTCTCCCGAAGTGATAAACCGGACAGTATCATAGACCGGTTTTCCCGGTAATCCGTATTTGCAAGGTTGGTTTCACTATGGAACATGAACTTCATTATATCGGTATCGACACCGCTAAAGAGAAACTGGATGTCGATGTGTTGTGTCCTGATGGTCGTCATCGCACCAAAAAATTCGCTAACACCACTAAAGGGCACGATGAGCTGGTGAGTTGGCTGAAATGTCACAAGATTGACCATGCGCATATCTGCATCGAAGCGACCGGCACCTATATGGAACCTGTCGCAGAGTGCCTTTACGATGCTGGCTACATAGTGTCAGTCATTAATCCTGCACTGGGTAAAGCTTTCGCTCAGAGTGAAGGACTGCGTAACAAGACTGATACCGTGGATGCCGCATGCTGGCAGAGTTCTGTCGTCAGAAGCGCCCTGCAGCCTGGGAAGCGCATCACCCGCTTGAACGCGCGTTGCATGCCCTGGTAGTACGCCACCAGGCGCTGACAGATATGCACAGGCAGGAACTGAATCGCACTGAAACGGCGCGGGAAGTCCAGAGGCCGAGCATTGATGCTCACCTTCTGTGGCTTGAAGCAGAGCTGAAGCGTCTTGAGAAGCAGATAAAAGACCTGACAGACGATGATCCGGATATGAAACACCGCAGGAAACTGCTGGAAAGCATCCCGGGTATCGGAGAGAAAACATCTGCGGTATTGCTGGCTTACATGGTCTGAAGGACCGTTTTGCCCATGCCAGACAGTTCGCCGCTTTTGCGGGTCTGACACCACGGCGTTATGAATCAGGCAGTAGTGTGAGAGGGGCAAGCCGGTTGAGTAAAGCCGGACATGTGTCGCTTCGCAGGCCGTTGTATATGCCTGCAATGGTAGCCACCAGTAAGACTGAGTGGGGACGGGCGTTGGCAGCTAATGGCAAGAAAGGAAAGGTGATTCTCGGCTCGATAATGCGCAAGCTGGCACAGGTGGCGTATGGAGTGCTGAAGTCAGGCGTGCCGTTCGATGCGTCACGGCATAATCCGGTAGCTGCGTAAAAATCGCGGAAGGGATGAAACAACAGCGCCTGACGGCGCTGTGTCTGGCATGCCTGCAATCCGGGAGACTGGACCAGGAAAAAACTTGCTGGCCGTAACAGTATCTACGCTCCCACATAAGCCAGATTCAACAGCGAATACGTCTTCCCCAAATTGCCCACTTCCATACTTCCTCCTTACCAGAAATCTATCCTTAAGCTCCTTAATAACCATTTTCCTGCTAACTAAATTCATGGTTAAGGTTGCATAATGATATGCAACAAATGTATAACATTTTTCTTACCAAAAAATAAACAAAAGCGACCGACAAAAGCATCGGATTACGGCAGGAGACATAATGGCATGGCTGAAAGTACTGTAACGGCAGACAGCAAACTGACAAGTAGTGATACTCGTCGCCGTATTTGGGCAATTGTTGGGGCCTCTTCAGGTAATCTGATCGAGTGGTTCGATTTCTATGTCTACTCGTTCTGTTCACTCTACTTCGCCCACATCTTCTTCCCTTCCGGGAACACGACGACTCAACTACTGCAAACAGCAGGTGTTTTTGCTGCGGGATTTCTGATGCGCCCAATAGGCGGTTGGCTATTTGGCCGCATAGCCGATAAACATGGTCGCAAAAAATCGATGCTATTATCGGTGTGTATGATGTGTTTCGGCTCACTGGTTATCGCCTGTTTGCCAGGCTACGAAACAATCGGTACCTGGGCTCCGGCATTATTGCTTCTTGCTCGTTTATTCCAGGGATTATCCGTTGGCGGAGAATATGGCACCAGCGCCACCTATATGAGTGAAGTTGCCGTTGAAGGGCGCAAAGGTTTTTACGCATCATTTCAGTATGTGACGTTGATCGGCGGGCAACTGCTAGCTCTACTGGTTGTCGTGGTTTTACAACACACCATGGAAGACGCTGTACTCAGAGAGTGGGGATGGCGTATTCCTTTCGCGTTAGGGGCTGTGTTAGCTGTTGTGGCGTTGTGGTTATGTCGTCAGTTAGATGAAACTTCACAACAAGAAACACGCGCTTTAAAAGAAGCTGGATCTCTGAAAGGATTATGGCGCAATCGCCGTGCATTCATCATGGTTCTCGGTTTTACCGCTGCGGCCTCCCTTTGTTTCTATACCTTCACCACTTATATGCAGAAGTATCTGGTAAATACTGCGGGAATGCATGCCAACGTGGCGAGTGGCATTATGACTGCCGCATTGTTTGTATTCATGCTTATTCAACCACTTATTGGCGCGCTGTCGGATAAGATTGGTCGCCGTACCTCAATGTTATGTTTCGGTTCTCTGGCAACCATTTTTACCGTTCCTATTCTCTCAGCATTGCAGAACGTTTCCTCGCCTTATGCCGCTTTTGGTCTGGTGATGTGCGCCCTGCTGATAGTGAGTTTTTATACTTCAATCAGTGGAATACTGAAGGCTGAGATGTTCCCGGCACAGGTTCGCGCATTAGGCGTTGGTCTGTCATATGCGGTCGCCAATGCTATATTTGGTGGTTCGGCGGAGTACGTAGCGTTGTCGCTGAAATCAATAGGAATGGAAACAGCCTTCTTCTGGTATGTGACCTTGATGGCCGTGGTGGCGTTTCTGGTTTCACTAACATTGCACCGTAAAGGAAAAGGGATGCGGCTTTAGTGACGGGTCAGTTGCCAGACGGTATAGCCGGTGCTTGCACCGGCGATATCCCAGGCAAAATCCTTCCAGCTCCAGCCGCTCCCCTCAGGGCGGCTATCCCAAAGCTCTTTTGACGCCCCCAGACTGACAGAGAACATCAATCCAAACATGGCACTGCGATCCCGGCTCATCCCCTGATGCTGTGAATATTCATTTCCGGCGGCGGAAAGCATCGCCGAGGCGATAAAGTGTTGAGCTTTATCCTGCCCGCTCCAGCTATCGTTAGCCATATGGCTGCATCCAGAAAGTAACAATAGCGAACAGACAAAAAGAATACGCAAAACGTGGCCTCCAAAAAACAAACCCCGTACAGGACGGGGTTGTGATTACAGGATGCGGCTAATTAATCGGTCGATGCGGATACGGCGCAAACGGCGGATGAGTTTACGAACCTTCACCGGATAATCGGCAATACTTTGCAGATCGCGATAGTGCTTAACGATGGTGGTATGCTCGCGGATCAGCTCCAGTTCTTTCTCTCGCTGCGGCGCAAGCTCCAGTTGTGGATCGTGGATCAAAATGGCGTTTTCCAGATCCAGACGCCAGGCGCGCGGGTTCAGGTTATTACCGGTGATCAACATCCACTTATCATCAACCCACATCCCTTTTAGGTGATAGGTGTTGTCGTCATCTTTCCATAACCGAACCACTAGCTGGTCAGTATTGACGTAATACTGCAAACGGCTCAGGAAACGACGCAGATTGATCTCATAGAGATAAGGCAATGCGCCAATTATCTTGAAAGGTTCATCTTCCGGAATGTAGAAGTCATTCGCGGTTTTATCACCAACAATAATTTCGACCTTTTTCCCTTCGCGCAGCAACTGGATAATATTGCGCACAAGGATTGCTGGCAGGTTGAAGTATGGCGTACAGATGGTTAGTTTCTGCTCGGCACAAGGCATAAGATGGAAAATGGTCTTGTTCAACAGACTCGATTTCCCCAGCCCCACTAGCGGCGTTACGGAAAGCTGATCGTTGTCGGCATCGCCCTGGAAATGATAAGCGGCATCACGCAGCTCCTGGCGGAACAGGCGAATGTCGTTCTTGATTTCCGGGCTTTTTGGCCGATTAACATCATCCAGACGATTAACGCCGCGACCATTCATAATATTCTGTGTAACCCATTCAAACATAATGTCTGACATCTTACGGTTACGGATCAGATGATAACGGTCGTAGCGATATTTATCGTGCTGATGCAGGTAAACATCGTTCAGGCTGGCACCGCTATAAAGTACGCTATCGTCGATGATAAAGCCTTTAAAGTGCAGAACACCAAGGGCTTCACGGGTATTGATTGGAACGCCATAAACCGGAACATCTACGCCCGGATTTTCCTGCGCCATGCGGCAGTACCAGTCAGCGTTAGTGTTAGATGCCGCAGCGCCAATGCGTCCACGTTGTGCACGATGCCAGTCGACCAGCACCCGCACATCCAGTTCCGGACGCTGCCTTTTAGCCTCATACAACGCGTTCAGAATGCCTTTGCCACCGTCATCCTGTTCGAGATACAGGGCAACAATGCAAATGCGCTGCTTCGCGCTGGCTATTTTTTCCAGCAACGTCTCCCGGAAGTCGGCGGGAGCGTAAAAGAAATCGACATCATCAACTGATTGAGAAATCTTGGGTAGTTGGGCAAGGTGTTGTTGATGTTTATTACGCTTAAATTTTGACAACATCACAGTGCATTTCTTCTCTGTTCATTGAAGGGTCCTCTGTGCAATGCAGACGACATAAGCGGGCAATAATAACACCAGTCCCGATTAAGTGGTCAACATTTCCAGTACCTTACTCATGATTCCTCGCGCTGGGCAAGACTTAGCGTAAGCCCAACGATCCCCTCTTCGAGCTGGATATCAACGTTAAACCCTAGCTTGCGGGCCAGCGCCACCATGCCACGATTGTTTGGCATCGTAATACCATTCAGACGTTGTAGTCCGTGATCTCGCGTATAGGTAATCAACTTTTCCATTAAGCGTCGACCTAAGCCTAACCCTTTGAGATCCGAGCGAACCAGCACGGCAAATTCGGCATCGATGTTATCAGGGTCGGAGATCGCACGTGTGACGCCGAGGATCTCTTCCGTTTGATCAATTCGTCGTACCGCTACAAATGCCATTTCCCGATCGTAGTCGATCTGCGTCATGTTGGCTAAATCTTCATGGGTAAATTCGTTGATCTCGCTAAAGTAGCGGTAATAAAGATCTTCTTTGGTGACTCGCGAAATGAATTGCTGAAGCTGTGGCTCATCTTCTGGCAAAATCGGGCGGAACAAGCAGCGTTCACCGTTTTTCAATTCTACCCATTCTTCCAGCTGATGCGGATAAGGGCGCACAGCCAGCCGGCTCTCGTTATCGCCTTCAAACGGCGCGATATCCAGCGTGACATCCAGCGCGGTAAATTCACTGCCAGAAGCCAGCAAAGGATGAATATCCAGACGTTGAATTTCCGGACAATCGACAATCAAGTTGGAAACCTGCACCAGAAGCTGGCTCAAGCCTGCAACATCCAATGGGCGTAGCGCACTGCGCGCACGAATCTTTTTACTTTTGATCCCCTGAATAACCAGATAGCGGGCCAGGTTCATGTTCAGCGGCGGCAGTGCGACGACGGCTTGATCTTCAGGACGCCACTCCACACCGCCTTCGCCCAGCATGATCAACGGCCCGAAAACCGGATCGTACTCAACCACAACCCGCAACTCCTGAGCGCCAGCACGGTTAGCCATACTTTGCACCAACAGGCCGTGGACCCGCGCCTGCGGCCAGGCCATTTTTACGCGATCGAAAATAGCGTTTGCCGCTTGCTGGACTTCATTGGCTGTACGTAAGTAGAGCATGACGCCCTGAACTTCCGATTTATGTGGAATATCCGGCGAGCGCAATTTCAGTACCACCGGATAGCCAATCTGTTCGGCAATATGTACCGCTTCGGTGCTATCACTGGCAATCCAGGTAGGGAGAGTATTCATACCATACGCTTGCAGGATGGGCTGAACTTCATGGGTATCGAGCGACGTAGCCCCTTCGGCAATCGCCTGTTGCAACAGAAGATGCGCTTCTGCGGTATTGGAAGTCAGATTGCTGGGCAACGCCGGCGTTTCGCGTAGTTGCTTCTGATTACGCCGGTACTCGACCATATGCATAAAAGCAGTGATGGTTCCTTCCGGAGTACGGTAGGTCGGCAGCCCGGCTTCGCTGAATAAACGTCGTGCCTCTTGCGAGGAGTGCTCGCCGCACCAGTTCGTCAGCAAAGAGACATATTTGCTGCGGGGATGATGCTTTACCGCTTCAATTAATACTTGCGCGCTTTCTGTTGCGGGAGCAGCGGCGCTGGGCGAATGAATAACCATCAGCGCATCAAAATCCTGGCTGTGGAGCAGAATGTCCAGCGTTTTGACATAATGCTCGCTGCTGGCGTCATCGCGCAGATCGAGCGGGTTAGAGATTGCCACATGCCCTGGCAGTGCATCGCGCAGTTTCTGGCAGGTTTCTTCGCTTAGCGTTGCCAGCTTGCCATTGCGTGACCATAAGGCATCCAGCGCCAGCGCGGCAGGCGCAGCACCGTTGCTGATAATCATCAACCGGTCGCCACGCAGCGGGCGCATATGGCTAAGGGTTTCCACCGCCGAAAACAGTTCGTGGGTGTCCTGTACTCGCAACAAACCGGCACGCTGAATAGCTGCATCCCACGCCGGATCCATTCCTGCCGTGGTGTTCAACAGACGTTGAGCCGCCGGGCTACGTCCGCTTTTAATCACCAAAATCGGTTTATTGCGCGAGGCACTACGGGCTGCCGAAACAAAGCGTCGCGCGTCGCTTAACTGTTCGAGATAGAGCAGGATGGCGCTGGTTTTACTGTCGCGCGCCAGATAGTCGAGCAATTCATCAATGTCGATATCCAGGCTGTCGCCGAGCGCAATAAAGTAGGAAAAGCCCATCTCACGCTGTTGCGCCCAGTCGAGGATGGTGTTGGAGACAGCAGCCGATTGCGAAATAAACGCCAGCTTGCCGCGTTTAATCGGCACAGGTGAAAAGCTGGCATTCAGACCTTGCCAGGGAGCCAGTAAGCCCAGACTGTTTGGTCCTAGCAGGCGCATGTTATGGCGCAGGGCGCAGGCGCGGAGATCTTCGTGTTGCGATGCCGGGGCGGAAAGAATAATGCAGGTTTTACAGCCTTTCTCGCCGAGCTCTTCCAGAAGAGCAAGATTACGGCTGGCATTGGTACATAAAACCGCAAGGTCGGGTGTAAAGGGCAAGCTGGCAATATCCGGCCAGGCCAACACACCCAACACCGCTTTCCAGGCTGGCGTCACCGGGAGTACCGGTCCGTTAAAGCCTCCCGCCAGCAGGTTACGCATCATCAGGTAACCTGCGCGATTGGGTTTCATCGATGCGCCAATTACCGCAATCGATTTTGGTCGCAGTAGTGCTTCCAGTCCTCGCTGACTCATACCGGTCTCCCGCAGAAGTGACCGAATGATTTTAAACGCTTTCTAACTGTTCTGCTGTGATGCTTCCCGGATGTTGCGTTTTTCCTGCCAGATAGCGTGTTTTAAAGCGGGTAAAATGCTCGCCTAACCCTGTCGCCGCCCTGGTATCGCCGGCCATATCTAACAGTGCGATGGCTACCTCGGCAGTACAATATTGGCCTTCAGCCTGGGCTTCACGCAGGCGATAGGCAGAAAGCCGAGAAAGATCGACGGAAATGACGGGAAGATTATCCAGATACGGACTTTTACGAAACATCTTGCGAGCTTCTGGCCAGGTACCATCGAGCATGATAAATAGCGGAGGCTTACCGGCAGGTGGTGTGAAGATCACTTCCCGTTGCTCATCAGCATACGAAGCGGGAAAGACCACCATTGGCTGATAGTCCGGGTTTTGCACCAGATCCAGCAAATCTTGCGAGGGTTCGGTACGCGACCATTGAAACGCAACGGTATCAGGCAAAATATCAGCAATCAGACGCCCGGTATTACTGGGCTTCATTGGCTCGGTGTCGAACATCAGCAAACAGAAGCGACTTTTTGCTTGTACTGGGGTAATTGTCGAACAGAGACATAATTTCTCTGGCAAAAGACAGCGTTGGCAGCGACGAACGCGATTACCGCGGGCAAGAAAAGGACGTGTTGCGCGCGCAATACGCTCGGCGCGTAACTGGAGAACAGCGTTTTCGGTCATAAGGGAGCGTCGAAAAAACGCCATTGTCGCAGAGGAGAAAACGGGGCACAAGATGCGCCCCGGTAAGATTAAAGAGATTCATTCAGCCAGCTATCGAACGGCGCTTTCGGCACTGCGCCATTAAGCATGTCGACAACCTGACCATTTTTGAAAATCATGATCGTCGGAATACTGCGAATACCAAAGCGGCTGCTCAATTCACGTTCAGCTTCGGTATTCACTTTCACAAAGCGCACTTTACCGCTACGCTCTTGCGCGACATCTTCAAAAATTGGTGCGAAATTACGGCAGGGGCCGCACCACGGTGCCCAGAAGTCGATCACCACAGGTAGATCATCTTTCAGCAATTTGTCGAGCGTTTCACCGGTCGCATTAATCACCTCTCCGTCAAACAAGTCGTGACCGCAGCGTCCGCATTTTGCCGCATCTTCGATCCGATCGTCGGGAATGCGATTGATGGCCTGACAATGGGTACAAACGGTATTCATAACTAACCTCGGGATGAATAAGGAGACTTATCGGCAACGACGCCGGTATGTTTCTAATATGTTACATATTATCGGGGACATTGTTCCAGACAACAATCTGTTTTATTCAATGGGTATGATAGACACAGGCTTTGGAACGAAATCATGGCGAACCGCGCGGACTTCGGGTAATCTGCGCGCTTCGCGCAGCGCTGGTGGAGAAAAGCATGAACGATGAAATGAAAGGTAAAAGCGGCAAGGTCAAAGTGATGTATGTCCGCAGTGATGATGATTCTGATAAACGTACCCACAACCCGCGTACCGGGAAAGGGGGCGGGCGTCCAGGAAAATCTCGTGCTGACGGTGGCCGTCGCCCCGCCCGCGATGACAAACAGAGTCAGCACCGTGACCGCAAGTGGGAAGATTCGCCGTGGCGCACGGTTTCCCGCGCGCCGGGTGATGAGACGCCGGAAAAGGCCGATCACGGTGGCATCAGTGGTAAAAGTTTTATTGATCCGGAAGTTTTGCGTCGTCAGCGTGCGGAAGAAACCCGCGTCTACGGCGAAAACGCCTGTCAGGCACTGTTCCAGAGCCGTCCGGAAGCGATTGTTCGCGCTTGGTTTATCCAGAGCGTAACGCCACGTTTTAAAGAAGCCTTGCGCTGGATGGCGGCAAACCGCAAAGCGTACCATGTGGTGGATGAAGCGGAACTGACAAAAGCGTCAGGCACGGAACATCACGGCGGCGTTTGCTTCCTGATCAAAAAGCGTAACGGTACAACCGTGCAGCAGTGGGTAAGCCAGGCAGGCGCGCAGGATTGTGTACTGGCCCTGGAAAACGAATCTAACCCGCATAACCTGGGCGGCATGATGCGTAGCTGTGCGCACTTCGGTGTGAAAGGTGTTGTGGTGCAGGATGCAGCACTGCTGGAGTCTGGGGCGGCTATCCGTACCGCAGAAGGCGGCGCAGAGCACGTTCAGCCGATTACTGGCGACAACATTGTTAACGTGCTGGATGATTTCCGTCAGGCGGGTTACACCGTAGTGACAACTTCCAGCGAGCAGGGTAAACCGCTGTTCAAAACCAGTCTGCCAGCGAAAATGGTACTGGTGCTGGGTCAGGAATATGAAGGGTTACCGGATGCCGCACGCGATCCGAACGATCTGCGCGTGAAGATTGATGGTACTGGCAACGTTGCCGGGCTGAATATCTCTGTCGCAACCGGCGTTCTTCTTGGCGAATGGTGGCGTCAGAATAAAGCCTGATAAATCAGCCGGGTGGCAACTCTGCCATCCGGCATTTTCCCGCAAATTTACTCACTCTCTGCCGGTAATACTGGCATCCAGTCAATCGGCGTCTCGCCACGTTGTTCCAGCCACTGATTTGCCAGCACAAAATGGTTGCAACCAAAGAATCCACGATGCGCCGAAAGCGGCGACGGATGCGGTGCTTTCAGTACGTGATGGCGTTGTTTATCAATAATCGCCCCTTTCTTCTGTGCATGTGATCCCCACAACAAAAACACCACGCCTTCGCGATGCTGGTTGATCAGGCTGATGACTTTATCGGTGAAGGTCTCCCAGCCGAGGCTGGCGTGGGAATGCGCCTGACCTGCGCGAACCGTCAACACAGTATTGAGTAGCAGAACGCCCTGACGCGCCCAGCTTTCAAGATAACCATGATTAGGGCGGGTGAAACCGGGAATAGTATTTTCCAGCTCTTTATACATATTCAGCAGTGACGGCGGTGTCGCAATGCCGGGGCGAACGGAAAATGCCAGACCATGCGCCTGTCCCGGTCCGTGATAAGGATCCTGGCCGAGAATCACCACTTTAACGTCACCCAACTCTGTAAAGCGGAACGCGTTAAAGACATCCTTTTGTGGAGGATAGATAGTGACGCCGGACTGCCGCTCGCTGGCGACGGTCTGAAGGGTATTAAGAAAATAGGGTTGCTGCTTCTCTTCAGCCAGCACATCATGCCAGGTTAATTCGTTAGCCATCTCGCTCTCCTGCGAATCTTCAATCCGCCTAGCTTAACTGCTTCTTTCTACAGAACAAAATCATGCTCATTTTTTAGACTTAAACGAGTGCAAAAAAATGTAAATTGGTAAAATTTCACACCTGCATAAGTTGATGTAAAACAATAAAATCCATTTGTGACCACACTTGATATGTGGTTTTTGTTGATTTAAATCAAAGAATCAAGGGTGTTTGAGGAGTATATATACACTCAAGCAACAATGGTTTTACCAATTGGCCGCGACAGGCTGAACAAATCAAATAATTTTGCCGGGGAGGCATCACATGATTACAGGTATCCAGATTACTAAAGCCGCTAACGACGATCTGCTGAACTCTTTCTGGTTGCTGGACAGCGAAAAAGGCGAAGCGCGTTGCATCGTTGCGAAAGCAGGTTTTGCAGAAGACGAAGTGGTTGCAGTAAGCAAACTGGGTGACATTGAGTACCGTGAAGTTCCAGTAGAAGTGAAACCAGAAGTTCGCGTTGAAGGTGGTCAACACCTGAACGTAAACGTTCTGCGTCGTGAAACTCTGGAAGATGCAGTTAAGCATCCGGAAAAATATCCGCAGCTGACCATCCGTGTATCCGGTTATGCAGTTCGCTTTAACTCTCTGACTCCGGAACAGCAGCGCGACGTTATCGCTCGTACCTTTACTGAAAGCCTGTAAGGCTTAAGTAGCAAGTTACTAAGCGGAAGAGGGCGACCTCTTCCGCTTTTTTCATTAATAGAAAATGCGTACCGCACAATAGACCAGCAGCAGCGCGAGCACGATATTTAACTGGCGACCATACTGGCGAAACAATCGCTGAAACAGGTGCCCCGCCAGCGCCCAGCACACATTGCCAAACGTCCCAATCATCGCCAGCAAAACGCTGACGCCAATTATCCAGCTTAGCGCCTGCGTTTGCGGCAGGACAAACGTCGACAGTGCTGTAATGCCATACAAAATGATTTTGACGTTCACAAACTGCAAAGCAAAGCTGGCCCAAAAACTGATTGGTTTTGTCTGAAGCCCATCTTCCTTTGTTGGACTGGTAGCGATTTTCCACGCCAGCCAGACAATATATGCCGCCCCCGCCCAACTCAACAGATGCACTGCTGCCGGGTCGATAACAGCCAGTGAAAACGAAATTCCCGCGCATAGCAACATGACGATTAAAAATCCCAGACTCATCCCTGCCAGCACGCGAGTACTCTGACGAAATCCGTGCGTTGTAGCTGAGCTAAGGGCGAGAATATTGTTCGGTCCTGGCGTCATGGCGGTAATCAGGGTGTAAGTCCAAAAAGCACTTAAAAGGGTCGGTGTCACTTGTTATCTCCTCTGTTTTGGTAGACAGTACCCGACACGGAACATTTAAAAAAATGAATGTTTTTACATTCTAAATTCGATATTTTCGATAGGTTTGGGGTTATGGATCTGCGCCGTTTTATTACACTTAAAACCGTGGTGGAAGAGGGTTCCTTTTTGCGAGCTTCGCAAAAATTGTGCTGTACACAATCGACGGTGACTTTTCATATTCAGCAGCTTGAGCAGGAGTTCTCGGTACAATTGTTTGAGAAAATTGGTCGACGAATGTGCCTTACCCGCGAAGGAAAAAAGTTGCTGCCGCACATCTATGAACTTACCCGAGTGATGGATACGCTTCGTGAGGCTGCGAAAAAAGAGTCGGATCCGGACGGGGAACTACGCGTTGTTTCAGGCGAAACGTTGCTCTCTTACCGAATGCCGCAGGTGTTGCAGCGTTTTCGGCAACGCGCTCCAAAAGTGCGTTTATCGTTGCAGTCTCTGAACTGTTACGTGATCCGTGATGCGCTACTGAATGATGAGGCTGATGTCGGCGTCTTTTACCGCGTAGGGAATGATGATGCTCTGAACCGACGAGAGTTGGGTGAACAACCGCTGGCGCTGGTGGCTTCACCGCAAATTGCAGATGTCGATTTTACTGAGCCGGGAAGACATAACGCCTGTAGCTTTATTATCAACGAACCACAATGTGTCTTCCGGCAGATATTTGAGAGCACGCTGCGCCAGCGGCGGATCACGGTGGAAAACACCATTGAGCTTATAAGTATCGAAAGCATCAAGCGTTGTGTCGCGGCAAATATCGGAGTCAGTTACCTGCCGCGTTTTGCGGTGGTAAAAGAGTTGGAGTGCGGAGAATTAATTGAATTGCCTTTTGGCGAACAGTCGCAGACCATTACGGCAATGTGCGCTCACCATGCCGGAAAAGCGGTTAGCCCGGCGATGCACACTTTTATTCAGTGTGTTGAAGAGTGTTTTTTGCCGGGATAAAAACAATGCCGGGCTTAAACCCGGCATTGAGATTACTCTTCTGTCGTTTGCGGTGGCACGCCCGTTCCGCTTGGTTTACGGCGCTTACCAATATTTTTGGTGTCGCGATGGCGTTTTTTCACCCGCGGCTTCTCTTTCTCTTTAGCTTTTTTCTTCTCGGCGCGTTTTGCCAGTACTTTCTTCGATGGCTTGCCGGTCTGCTTCTCGCTTGGCGCACGCGTTTTCGGGCGTAACTCGTCAATTACGCGAGCTTTAATTGGCTCTTCAATATAGCGACCAACTTTGCCCAGCAGCAGATGGTCATGGGCTTCCACCAGCGAAATCGCGGTGCCTTTACGACCGGCGCGCGCGGTACGTCCGATACGGTGCAAATAAGTATCGCCACTGCGCGGCATATCGAAGTTAAAGACGTGGCTGACGTCAGGAATGTCGATACCGCGCGCGGCAACATCGGTAGCAACCAGTACGTTTACGCGGCCTTCGGTCAAGCGTTTAATCGCTTCGTTACGCTTGCCTTGTACCATCTCACCTTCGAGATAGCAGTTGTTGATGCCTGCTTCGCGCAGCCAGTTTGCCAGCTCATGCACACGCTCACGCTTACGCACAAACACAATTGAGCGGGTCGCTTCCGGCTGTTTTAACAGATGCACCAGCAACGCGGTTTTATGCTCAAGATCATCGGCGCGGTAATACCACTGATGAATTTTTTTGCGCTCACGGGTGGACGGATTCGCAGAAACTTCCACCGGATCTTCCAGCAGACGCTCGGCAAAATCCTGAATCGCATCGCCTTCCAGCGTTGCCGAAAAGAGCAGGGTCTGTTTACGCCAGCGCGTTTCGCCAGCAATATGTTCGATATCCTGGGCGAAGCCCATATCCAGCATACGGTCTGCTTCGTCGAGGATCAGCGTTTCAACCGCGCGGCAATCGAAGTTCTCTTCTTTTATGTATTGCAGCAGACGTCCGGTCGTGGCGACCACAATGTCCTGGTTTTCGCTGAACACTTCTGCGTGGTTCATATAAGCCACGCCGCCGGTGATGGTGGCAATATCCAGATGCGTATGTTTCGCCAGTTCGCGGGCATGATCGGCCACCTGCATCGCCAGCTCGCGAGTTGGGGTGAGGATCAAAATACGCGGCGGACCGGATTTCTTACGTGGGAAATCGAGCAGGTGCTGCAACGCTGGCAGCAGATACGCCGCCGTTTTACCGGTGCCTGTCGGCGCAGAACCGAGTACATCACGGCCATCGAGCGCAGGCGGAATGGCGGCAGCCTGAATGGCGGTCGGGCGAGTGAAACCTTTATCCTGGAGGGCTTCCAGCAGGCTTTCGTCGAGTTCAAGTTCGGAAAAAGTCGTTACAGTCATGTTCTACCTCTGTGTGGGGCGCTGATTATAGACGTTACGGCTGCAATCTTCATCTGTTTGTATGGATATCGCTTCTCGGGTATTGTTCTCACCCGGTGCTATCGCCGTTTTTCCTGCAAGGTTTTATTTTCATGTCACAGTCTACATCCGTGTTTCGTCGTAATGGATTTACTTTTAAACAGTTTTTTGTTGCTCACGATCGCTGTGCGATGAAAGTGGGAACGGATGGTATTTTGCTGGGCGCATGGGCACCGGTAGCTGGGGTAAAACGTTGCCTTGATATCGGCGCGGGTAGCGGGTTGTTGGCATTAATGCTGGCGCAGCGAACAGATGACAGCGTGATGATTGATGCAGTTGAACTGGAAAGTGAAGCTGCCGCGCAAGCGCAGGAAAATATCAACCAGTCCCCGTGGGCAGAGCGGATTAACGTCCATACGGCGGATATTCTGCAGTGGATCACACAGCAGACAGTACGCTTCGATTTAATCATCAGCAACCCACCTTACTATCAGCAGGGAGTAGAGTGCGCGACATCTCAACGGGAACAGGCTCGCTATACCACTACGCTTGATCACCCATCGTTGCTGACTTGTGCGGCGGAGTGCATTACTGAAGAGGGATTTTTCTGCGTGGTGCTGCCAGAGCAGATTGGTAATGGTTTTACTGAACTGGCATTAAGTATGGGCTGGCATTTACGTTTGCGGACGGATGTGGCGGAAAACGAAGCGCGACTGCCGCATCGGGTGCTACTGGCATTCTCCCCGCAGGCGGGAGAATGCTTTAGCGATCGCTTAGTCATTCGTGGGCCAGACCAGAACTATTCCGAAGCGTATACGGCGCTGACCCAGGCTTTTTATCTGTTTATGTAATGATTGCCGGGAGAAAGGATCGATGGACCGGAATGCGTGAGTAGTTCCGGATAATCCAGCGTGAAATGCAACCCCCGACTCTCCTTGCGCATCATCGCACAGCGAACAATCAACTCGGCAACCTGTACCAGATTACGCAGCTCCAGCAAATTATTTGAGACGCGGAAATGGGCGTAATATTCGTCTATTTCTTGTTGGAGCATGGTTATCCGCCGCAGGGCGCGTTCCAGGCGCTTCGTTGTGCGCACAATGCCAACGTAATCCCACATAAACAGACGTAGCTCGTGCCAGTTATGTTGAATCACCACCCGTTCGTCAGGGTTCTCAACACGGCTTTCATCCCACGGCGGTAACGTACTGACGTCGTGGGCATAAGGCATACGCCTAGTAATATCCTCCGCCGCTGACCAGCCGTAAACCAGACACTCCAGCAATGAATTCGAGGCCATGCGGTTAGCGCCGTGTAAGCCGGTATAACTCACTTCGCCAATGGCGTACAAACCTTCGACGTCCGTACGCCCATGATCATCCACCATTACACCACCGCAGGTATAATGTGCAGCAGGCACAATCGGCACGGGTTCTTTCGTGAGATCTATCCCCAGCCCGAGCAATTTTTCATAAATCATCGGGAAATGCTGGCGAATAAAATCGGCGGGCTTATGGCTGATGTCGAGGAACATACAATCCGCGCCGAGGCGTTTCATCTCATGGTCAATGGCGCGGGCGACAATATCGCGCGGAGCCAGTTCGCCACGCTCATCAAAATCGGGCATAAAACGCGTGCCATCCGGGCGCTTGAGATAAGCGCCTTCGCCGCGCAGTGCTTCCGTTAACAGGAAATTGCGTGCCTGTGGGTGATACAGCGCGGTAGGGTGGAACTGATTAAATTCGAGATTGGCAATCCGGCAGCCTGCGCGCCACGCCGTAGCAATGCCATCGCCAGAAGAAATATCCGGATTGGTGGTGTACTGATAAACTTTTGAAGCACCGCCGGTTGCCAGTACCACTGCTTTTGCGTGGCAGGTTTCAACCGTTTCTTTATTTCGGTTCCATACCCACGCGCCAACAACCCGTCGCGTGCCCGGCAGGCCAATTTTGTCAGAAACAATCAGATCAACCGCGTTGCTGCGCTCCAGCACGCGAATATTCGGATGGTTCTGCGCCTTGCCCACCAGCGTGGTTTCTACTTCTCTACCGGTGGCGTCGGCGGCATGAAGAATACGACGGTGACTATGTCCACCTTCACGAGTCAGATGGTAGCTTTCTTCGCCATTCGGCTGAATGTGGGTATCAAACAACACCCCCTGGTCGATTAGCCATTGCACACAGGATCGTGCATTACTGGCGACAAATTCAACTGCATGGCGATCGCAAATACCAGCCCCGGCAATCAATGTGTCTTCCACATGCGAGTCAATGCTGTCAGTTTCATCAAACACGGCGGCAATACCGCCCTGGGCATAAAATGTTGAACCTTCCGTTACCGGGCCTTTACTTAGAACGATGACCTGATGCTGGTCAGCCAGGCGCAGCGCCAGTGAAAGTCCGGCTGCGCCGCTACCGATAATCAACACGTCACATGAATGTTCAGGGAGAGTATTCATTTTCTTTGTTTAATTTACTAAACACGGTTTGGTCAGCATAACATCATGTTGTGCGAATAAACACCTGCTATTTTAATATTTGTTACAGTGACTAAACACGCTGCCTCAGGGCGGCGAGAAAACGAGAAGTTACTGGCTGGTGGAGGATTAGGTGGTGAAATAAAAAGGCCGTTGGGTTACTCTTCAGGCAGTTAAATGGGCATTTCTACACAGATAATGCGATGTTCAGATTCTGTAGACTTATAATGATAGATAATGATCCGTCTACAGCATGACAAACAAAAACAGATGCGTTACGGAACTTTACAAAAACGAGACACTCTAACCCTTTGCTTGCTCAAATTGCAGCTAATGGAGTGGCGTTTCGATAGCGCGTGGAAATTTGGTTTGGGGAGACTTTACCTCGGATGAGCGAGCAGTTAACGGACCAGGTCCTGGTTGAACGGGTCCAGAAGGGAGATCAGAAAGCCTTTAACTTACTGGTAGTGCGCTATCAGCATAAAGTGGCGAGTCTGGTTTCCCGCTATGTGCCGTCGGGTGATGTTCCCGATGTGGTACAAGAAGCTTTTATTAAAGCCTATCGTGCGCTGGATTCGTTCCGGGGAGATAGCGCTTTTTATACATGGCTGTATCGGATTGCTGTAAATACAGCGAAAAATTACCTGGTTGCTCAGGGGCGTCGTCCACCTTCCAGTGATGTGGATGCCATTGAAGCTGAAAACTTCGAAAGTGGCGGCGCGTTGAAAGAAATTTCGAACCCTGAGAACTTAATGTTGTCAGAAGAACTGAGACAGATAGTTTTCCGAACTATTGAGTCCCTCCCGGAAGATTTACGCATGGCAATAACCTTGCGGGAGCTGGATGGCCTGAGCTATGAAGAGATAGCCGCTATCATGGATTGTCCGGTAGGTACGGTGCGTTCACGTATCTTCCGAGCGAGGGAAGCTATTGATAACAAAGTTCAACCGCTTATCAGGCGTTGACGATAGCGGGATACTGGATAAGGGTATTAGGCATGCAGAAAGAACAACTTTCCGCTTTAATGGATGGCGAAACGCTGGATAGTGAGCTGCTTAACGAACTGGCTCATAACCCAGAAATGCAGAAAACCTGGGAAAGCTATCACTTGATCCGTGACTCAATGCGGGGTGATACTCCCGAGGTGCTCCATTTCGATATCTCTTCACGTGTGATGGCCGCCATTGAAGAAGAGCCAGTACGTCAACCGGCGACATTGATCCCGGAAGCCCAGCCTGCGCCGCATCAATGGCAGAAAATGCCATTCTGGCAGAAAGTACGTCCGTGGGCGGCACAGCTTACCCAAATGGGCGTAGCAGCATGCGTATCGCTTGCAGTTATCGTTGGCGTCCAGCACTATAATGGGCAATCTGAAACGTCCCAGCAGCCCGAAACGCCAGTATTTAATACACTGCCGATGATGGGTAAAGCCAGCCCGGTTAGTCTGGGAGTACCTTCTGAAGCGACCGCAAATAATGGTCAACAGCAGCAGGTACAGGAGCAGCGTCGTCGCATTAATGCAATGTTGCAGGATTACGAACTGCAACGCCGACTCCACTCTGAACAGCTTCAGTTTGAGCAGGCACAAACTCAGCAAGCCGCTGTACAGGTGCCAGGAATTCAAACTTTAGGAACGCAATCGCAGTAATGAAGCAACTTTGGTTTGCCATGTCATTAGTGACAGGTAGCCTGTTATTCTCTGCTAACGCCTCGGCCACTCCCGCGTCCGGGGCGTTATTACAGCAGATGAACCTGGCCAGTCAGTCACTGAATTACGAGCTGTCATTTATCAGCATCAATAAACAGGGTGTTGAGTCTCTGCGTTATCGACATGCACGCCTCGATAACCGTCCTCTTGCACAATTGTTGCAAATGGATGGCCCGCGCCGGGAAGTGGTACAGCGCGGCAATGAAATCAGCTATTTTGAACCGGGACTTGAACCGTTCACGCTTAATGGCGATTACATTGTTGATTCTCTGCCATCGCTCATCTATACCGATTTCAAACGCCTTTCTCCTTACTACGACTTTATCTCCGTCGGGCGCACGCGTATTGCTGATCGTCTTTGCGAAGTCATTCGCGTGGTTGCCCGAGATGGTACACGCTACAGCTACATCGTGTGGATGGACACCGAATCGAAATTACCGATGAGGGTTGATCTCCTTGATCGCGATGGTGAAACGCTGGAACAATTTCGCGTGATTGCTTTTAACGTCAATCAGGATATCGGCAGCAGTATGCAGACGCTGGCGAAGGCAAATTTGCCGCCGTTGCTTTCTGTTCCTGTCGGTGAAAAAGCTAAATTCAGCTGGACGCCAACCTGGCTGCCACAGGGTTTTAGCGAAGTTTCCAGTAGTCGACGTCCGCTACCGACGATGGACAACATGCCTATCGAATCACGTCTCTATTCCGACGGATTATTCAGCTTCTCGGTAAACGTTAACCGCGCTACGCCATCGAGCACCGATCAGATGTTGCGCACCGGGCGCAGAACCGTCAGTACAAGCGTACGTGATAACGCCGAAATCACCATTGTTGGTGAACTGCCGCCGCAAACGGCGAAACGCATTGCCGAGAATATTAAGTTCGGGACAGCGCAATGATCAAAGAGTGGGCTACCGTCGTCTCCTGGGAAAACGGGCAGGCGCTGGTCAGTTGTGATGTTAAAGCCTCATGCAGCAGCTGCGCTTCACGCGCCGGTTGCGGTAGCCGTGTGTTGAATAAACTTGGCCCGCAAACCACGCATACCATTGTCGTACCCTGTGATGAGCCGTTAGTGCCGGGGCAAAAAGTGGAATTGGGGATCGCCGAAGGCAGCCTTCTTAGCTCCGCATTACTGGTTTATATGTCGCCGCTGGTGGGATTATTCCTCATCGCTTCGCTATTTCAGCTACTCTTTGCTTCTGACGTCGCAGCATTATGTGGTGCGATCCTCGGCGGTATTGGCGGGTTCCTGATTGCGCGCGGCTATTCGCGTAAGTTTGCTGCCCGGGCAGAATGGCAACCGATCATCTTAAGCGTGGCATTGCCGCCTGGCCTTGTGCGATTTGAAACATCTTCGGAAGACGCGAGCCAGTGATTTCACTGGCTTTGTTGCATTTTGCATAACAAATGCGAGGACGTTTCCAGATACCACAATCCATACGGTATGAACATTTCCTCGCCTCAATGTTGTAGTGTAGAATGCGGCGTTTCTATTAATCAGACGTTAAGCTCAGAACAGCGACTTCTAAAAGCCTGGTTAACCGGGCATTAAGGCACAATAATCATACTTTATGAAGAATATACGTAACTTTTCGATCATAGCTCACATTGACCACGGTAAATCGACGCTGTCTGACCGTATTATCCAGATCTGCGGTGGCCTGTCTGACCGTGAAATGGAGGCGCAGGTTCTCGATTCCATGGATCTTGAGCGTGAGCGTGGCATTACCATCAAAGCGCAAAGCGTGACGCTGGACTACAAAGCGTCTGATGGCGAAACCTATCAGCTTAACTTTATCGACACCCCGGGCCACGTAGACTTCTCCTATGAGGTTTCCCGTTCGCTGGCTGCCTGTGAAGGCGCACTGCTGGTGGTCGATGCCGGGCAGGGCGTTGAAGCGCAAACCCTGGCAAACTGCTACACCGCCATGGAAATGGATCTCGAAGTCGTTCCGGTACTGAACAAGATTGACCTGCCGGCAGCCGATCCTGAACGCGTGGCGGAAGAAATTGAAGATATCGTCGGCATCGACGCCACCGACGCGGTGCGCTGTTCAGCGAAAACCGGCGTTGGCGTGCAGGACGTTCTCGAACGTCTTGTGCGCGACATTCCGCCGCCGGAAGGCGATCCGGAAGGCCCGTTGCAGGCACTAATTATCGACTCCTGGTTCGACAACTATCTGGGCGTTGTTTCACTTATCCGTATTAAAAACGGCACCCTGCGTAAGGGCGACAAAGTGAAAGTCATGAGCACCGGGCAGACCTATAACGCCGATCGTCTGGGCATCTTCACGCCGAAGCAGGTTGACCGTACTGAACTGAAATGTGGCGAAGTAGGCTGGCTGGTATGTGCGATTAAAGATATCCACGGCGCTCCAGTAGGCGATACCTTAACACTGGCGCGTAATCCGGCAGAAAAGGCGCTGCCTGGCTTTAAGAAAGTCAAACCTCAGGTATATGCTGGTCTGTTCCCGGTAAGTTCCGACGACTATGAAGCCTTCCGTGACGCGCTGGGTAAACTCAGCCTGAACGATGCCTCACTGTTCTATGAGCCGGAAAGCTCCAGCGCGTTGGGCTTTGGTTTCCGCTGCGGCTTCCTTGGCCTGCTGCACATGGAGATCATCCAGGAACGTCTGGAACGTGAATACGATCTGGATCTGATCACCACTGCGCCGACTGTAGTGTATGAAGTTGAAACCACGTCAAGAGAAGTTATCTACGTCGACAGCCCATCCAAGCTGCCAGCGGTAAATAACATTTACGAACTGCGCGAGCCGATTGCAGAGTGTCACATGCTGCTACCGCAGGCATATCTCGGCAACGTTATTACGCTGTGCGTAGAAAAACGCGGCGTGCAGACCAATATGGTTTACCACGGTAATCAGGTGGCGCTGACGTACGAGATCCCGATGGCGGAAGTGGTGCTCGACTTCTTCGATCGCCTGAAATCTACCTCGCGTGGTTATGCGTCTCTGGATTACAACTTCAAACGCTTCCAGGCGTCCGACATGGTACGTGTAGACGTATTAATCAACGGTGAACGTGTTGATGCGTTGGCGCTGATCACCCACCGTGGTAATTCGCAAAACCGCGGTCGCGAGCTGGTGGAGAAGATGAAAGATCTGATCCCACGCCAGCAGTTTGATATCGCCATTCAGGCAGCGATTGGTACGCACATTATTGCGCGATCCACCGTGAAACAGCTGCGTAAAAACGTACTGGCTAAATGTTATGGCGGCGATATCAGCCGTAAGAAAAAGCTGCTGCAGAAGCAGAAAGAAGGTAAGAAACGCATGAAGCAGATCGGTAACGTCGAGCTGCCGCAGGAAGCGTTCCTCGCCATTCTGCACGTCGGCAAAGACAACAAATAACCCTTAGGAGTTGGCATGGCGAATATGTTTGCCCTGATTCTGGTGATTGCCACACTGGTGACGGGCATTTTATGGTGCGTGGATAAATTCTTTTTCGCACCTAAACGGCGGGAACGTCAGGCAGCGGCGCAGGCGGCTGCCGGTGACTCACTGGATAAAGCAACGCTGAAAAAGGTTGCGCCGAAGCCTGGCTGGCTGGAAACCGGTGCTTCTGTTTTTCCGGTACTGGCTATCGTATTGATTGTGCGTTCGTTTATTTATGAACCGTTCCAGATCCCGTCAGGTTCGATGATGCCGACTCTGTTAATCGGTGATTTTATTCTGGTAGAGAAGTTTGCTTATGGCATTAAAGATCCTATCTACCAGAAAACGCTGATCGAAACCGGTCATCCGAAACGCGGCGATATCGTGGTCTTTAAATATCCGGAAGATCCAAAGCTTGATTACATCAAGCGCGCGGTGGGTTTGCCGGGCGATAAAGTCACTTATGATCCGGTCTCAAAAGAGCTGACGATTCAACCGGGATGCAGTTCCGGCCAGGCGTGTGAAAACGCGCTACCGGTCACTTACTCCAACGTGGAACCGAGCGATTTCGTTCAGACCTTCTCACGCCGTAATGGTGGGGAAGCTACCAGCGGATTCTTTGAAGTGCCGAAAAACGAAACCAAAGAAAATGGAATTCGTCTTTCCGAGCGTAAAGAGACATTGGGTGATGTGACGCACCGCATTCTGACAGTGCCGATTGCGCAGGACCAGGTGGGGATGTATTACCAGCAGCCAGGGCAACAACTGGCAACCTGGATTGTTCCGCCGGGACAATACTTCATGATGGGCGACAACCGCGACAACAGCGCGGACAGCCGTTACTGGGGTTTTGTGCCTGAAGCGAATCTGGTCGGTCGGGCAACGGCTATCTGGATGAGCTTCGATAAGCAAGAAGGCGAATGGCCGACTGGTGTGCGCTTAAGTCGCATTGGCGGTATCCATTAATAGCCATCTTCGTTCACGTTGTCGCCGTTATGGCGACAACGTGAATTATTTATGAGATAAATCTCCCGTGGCTAACGACATGCCCCGTCGTTGTGTATAGAATATTCCCCCGAAGTTTAAGGTTGGCACCTCCAGGTTGCCACGGCACACGAAACAGCGTTGGTCCCCATATACCGGTAAACTGAAACTGCAGTGAAGCAGTTAGCCGAGCCATGTATATCAGGTCTGTTTCGTGTGCTGAATTGTTGACGCATTTATTTATTGGTATCGCATGAACCCCATCGTAATTAATCGGCTTCAACGGAAGCTGGGCTACACTTTTAATCATCAGGAACTGTTGCAGCAGGCATTAACTCATCGTAGTGCCAGCAGTAAACATAACGAGCGTTTAGAATTTTTAGGTGACTCTATTCTGAGCTACGTTATCGCCAATGCGCTTTATCACCGTTTCCCTCGTGTGGATGAAGGCGATATGAGCCGGATGCGCGCCACGCTGGTCCGTGGTAATACGCTGGCTGAACTGGCGCGCGAATTTGAGTTAGGTGAGTGCTTACGTTTAGGGCCAGGTGAACTTAAAAGCGGTGGATTTCGTCGTGAGTCAATTCTCGCCGACACCGTCGAGGCATTAATTGGTGGCGTATTCCTCGACAGTGATATTCAAACCGTCGAGAAATTAATCCTCAACTGGTATCAAACTCGTCTGGACGAAATTAGCCCAGGCGATAAACAAAAAGATCCGAAAACGCGTCTGCAGGAATATTTGCAGGGTCGCCATCTGCCGCTGCCAACTTATCTGGTAGTCCAGGTACGTGGCGAAGCGCACGATCAGGAATTTACTATCCACTGCCAGGTCAGCGGCCTGAGTGAACCGGTGGTTGGCACAGGTTCAAGCCGTCGTAAGGCTGAGCAGGCTGCCGCCGAACAGGCGTTGAAAAAACTGGAGCTGGAATGAGCATCGATAAAAGTTACTGCGGATTTATTGCTATCGTCGGACGTCCGAACGTTGGCAAATCCACATTGTTGAACAAACTGCTGGGGCAGAAGATCTCCATCACCTCCCGCAAGGCGCAAACAACTCGTCACCGCATTGTGGGGATCCATACTGAAGGCGCGTATCAGGCGATCTACGTTGATACCCCTGGCCTGCATATGGAAGAAAAACGCGCCATTAACCGCCTGATGAACAAAGCGGCGAGCAGCTCTATCGGCGACGTTGAGCTGGTGATTTTTGTCGTAGAAGGCACCCGCTGGACGCCGGACGATGAAATGGTGCTCAACAAGCTGCGTGATGGCAAAGCGCCGGTAATCCTCGCGGTGAACAAAGTGGACAACGTGCAGGAAAAAGCCGATCTGCTGCCACACTTACAGTTCCTGGCAAGCCAGATGAACTTCCTCGATATCGTGCCGATCTCTGCCGAAACCGGGCTGAATGTCGACACTATCGCGGCAATCGTGCGTAAGCATCTGCCTGAAGCGACCCATCACTTCCCGGAAGATTACATCACCGATCGCTCACAGCGTTTTATGGCGTCTGAAATTATCCGCGAAAAACTGATGCGTTTTCTCGGCGCTGAACTGCCGTACTCCGTGACCGTGGAGATCGAACGTTTCGTCTCTAACGAACGCGGCGGTTATGACATCAACGGTTTGATTCTCGTTGAGCGTGAAGGGCAGAAGAAGATGGTCATTGGCAACAAAGGGGCCAAGATCAAAACCATCGGGATTGAAGCGCGTAAAGACATGCAGGAAATGTTCGAAGCGCCTGTTCACCTTGAGCTGTGGGTAAAAGTGAAATCCGGTTGGGCCGACGACGAACGCGCACTGCGCAGTCTCGGTTATGTTGACGATCTTTAAGAGTAACTCCGATGGAAGGCTGGCAGCGCGCATTTGTCCTGCATAGTCGCCCGTGGAGCGAAACCAGCCTGATGCTGGACGTCTTCACGGAGGAATCGGGTCGCGTGCGTCTGGTTGCCAAAGGCGCACGCTCTAAACGCTCTACTCTGAAAGGGGCATTACAGCCTTTCACCCCTCTCTTGCTACGTTTTGGCGGGCGTGGCGAAGTCAAAACGCTGCGCAGTGCTGAAGCTGTCTCGCTGGCGCTGCCATTAAGCGGTATCACGCTTTACAGCGGTCTGTACATCAACGAACTTCTCTCCCGCGTACTGGAATACGAGACGCGCTTCTCTGAACTCTTTTTCGATTACTTGCACTGCATTCAGTCTCTTGCCGGGGTCACTGGTACGCCAGAACCCGCGTTGCGCCGCTTTGAACTGGCACTGCTCGGGCATCTGGGCTATGGCGTCAATTTTACCCATTGTGCGGGTAGCGGCGAGCCGGTAGATGACACCATGACGTATCGTTATCGCGAAGAAAAAGGGTTTATCGCAAGCGTCGTTATCGACAATAAAACGTTCACTGGAAGGCAGTTAAAAGCGTTAAACGCGCGGGAATTTCCTGACGCAGACACACTGCGCGCCGCGAAACGCTTTACCCGCATGGCGCTTAAGCCGTATCTTGGCGGTAAACCATTAAAGAGCAGGGAACTGTTCCGGCAGTTTATGCCTAAGCGAACGGTGAAAACACATTATGAATGATGAGGATTGTCATGGCTGAATTACTGTTAGGCGTCAACATTGACCATATTGCAACGCTGCGTAACGCGCGCGGTACTGCTTACCCGGATCCGGTGCAGGCGGCGTTTATTGCTGAGCAGGCGGGAGCGGACGGCATTACCGTGCATTTACGTGAAGACCGCCGCCACATTACCGACCGCGATGTGTGCATCCTGCGCCAGACGCTGGATACCCGCATGAATCTGGAGATGGCGGTGACCGAAGAGATGCTGGCGATCGCCGTTGAGACGAAGCCACATTTTTGCTGTCTGGTACCGGAAAAGCGTCAGGAAGTAACAACCGAAGGCGGCCTGGACGTCGCAGGGCAGCGTGAAAAAATGCGCGATGCCTGCAAACGTCTGGCAGATGCCGGGATCCAGGTTTCTCTGTTTATCGACGCCGATGAAGATCAGATCAAAGCTGCGGCAGAGGTTGGCGCACCGTTTATCGAGATCCACACCGGTTGCTATGCTGATGCCAAAACTGACGCCGAACAGGCGCAAGAGTTGGCGCGTATCGCCAAAGCCGCGACCTTTGCCACTAGTCTCGGTCTGAAAGTTAACGCCGGACACGGTCTGACCTATCACAACGTGAAAGCCATTGCCGCCATCCCTGAGATGCATGAACTGAATATCGGTCATGCCATTATTGGTCGTGCAGTGATGACCGGACTGAAAGATGCGGTGGCAGAAATGAAACGTCTGATGCTGGAAGCGCGTGGCTAATGGCAATATTAGGTTTAGGTACGGATATTGTAGAGATCGCTCGCATAGAAGCGGTGATCGCCCGATCCGGTGAGCGCCTGGCACGCCGCGTATTAAGCGATAACGAATGGGAAATCTGGAAAACGCACCACCAGCCAGTGCGTTTTCTGGCGAAGCGTTTTGCTGTGAAAGAAGCGGCGGCAAAAGCATTTGGCACAGGGATCCGCAATGGTCTGGCGTTTAATCAGTTTGAAGTATTCAATGATGAGCTCGGCAAACCACGGCTACGGCTATGGGGTGAGGCATTAAAACTGGCGGAAAAGCTCGGCGTTGTAAATATGCATGTAACGCTTGCCGATGAGCGCCACTATGCTTGTGCCACGGTAATTATTGAAAGTTAAAATAATACCGTTCTCTTTATAAAGTAAAACCCCCGAACTGGTAAGGAACGGGGGTTTTACTTTTTAACTTTAATTTTGTGCAGCACACGATTCCAACGAAAATGATTATGGATCAATTTCGTTGACCTGTACAAGCAACTTGCAATCTCTGACATAAAAAACGCGAGCCTTTACGAAGAAATCGACATTGATGAAAAGATTAACGTGACCGCTTTTTGATAAGTACATTAAAATCGGTTTCGTTATTGGCAATTTTGCTGTGCTTTACACCATGCCACTGAATTCCCCCATTGAAACGAGTGGTGTCGTCAAAGCTCTGGTGTGGAGTGCAGCACTCGATTCCAATAACTCGCACGTTCAGTTTTGGGGAGATGTAAGGGCTAATCTGAACGGCTGCATTCCTTGTTTAAGGAAAAACGAATGACTGATTGCCGATACCTGATTAAACGGGTCATCAAAATCATCATTGCTGTTTTACAGCTGCTCCTTTTGTTCTTATAACACAAGGAAACGTACTTAAGGTGCGTCCGGTGAACCAGTCGGACGCGCCTTTAATAACTATAAATAAGTGTCTGGGCAGATACTATATAAATTAACTTAGTGAATGATTATGCTAATGTCATCATTTAAATAAATATAATAGCGTTAAGATTTTCCTATAAAATAATTAACACTCTACTTCCAGAGCAGAATATTAAATTTTATCCGCGTGGTGCATCAGCACAAATTTATCCCACAACTGTTCTTCCGTCTCGACATGTTGCGGATCTTTCACAATAGTATTGGGGATCGGACACACCTTCTGGCAGGTTGGTGTCTCGTAGTGCCCTACGCATTCGGTACACTTATCGCTGTTAATCTCGTAGATATGTTCACCCATCGAAATCGCCTCATTCGGGCATTCGGGTTCACACATATCACAATTGATGCATTTTTTAGTGATTAACAGCGCCATAAGGAAACTCTCAAAACAACACAAACCGGGCGGGCATTATACGCGCATTCTTTACTCAGACCAGTTTTTTCACCAGCGCTTCGCTATGACGAATACGTTCTGGTGCCAGTTCCAGATCCTGCTGAATCAGCGCAATGAACAGCAAATCCGTTAACATTCCCTGCGCGTGACAAGCAGAGATTGAAGCACTGTTTGTCGCTTGTTCTTCGGCAATGGTATACAGGCAATGAGAAGCACGCTGTTGCAGGGCATTGGGAGTAAAGCCGGTAATAGCCAGCACTTTTCCGCCCACTCGCAGCATCTCATCTGCCGCCAGGTTTAACTCGCGTCGTACACCGGTGTAGGAAATGGCTAATAACAGATCGTCAGGGGACGACGCCTGTACTGTAGCGAGTAGCGCATGCATATCGCGCACTGCGGCAGCATTGAAGCCAATCTTCATCAGCTTCCAGGCAAAGTTTTGCGCCACCAGACCCGAAGCGCCAATACCGGTCAGAATTATCCGCCGCGCAGAGCGCAACATTGCCACGCATTCATGCAGTTTCTCTTCAGTATTAACGTTTAGCGTTGCGTACATAGCGGCAGTATTTTCTTTAATCAGTTTTTCGCCGACCAGCCGTAACGGATCATCACCGCGGATTTGGTTATGAATGGGCACGGAGGGAGATTCCGGCTGGCTTGCCAGCGCTTCACTCAACGCCAACTTTAGTGCCGGAAAACCTTTATAGCCGAGTTTTTGCGCGAACTTCACGACGCTGGACTGACTGACTCCGGCTTCGTTGGCCAGTTGCTGAGAGCTTAAATGGCGCGCCGTATCAGGTTGTAGCAGCAGATAATCCGCCAGTTTTTTATCACTCTGGGCAAGCCCCTGGTAACGCTGACGGATACGAAGTAAGCCGTTCATATCTTTCCTCGCGATGAAATAATGGCGACAACAGGCAATATGAGACACACGCGAGTGAATTTTATATTCCATTGCCGCTAATTGCCATGAATTAAAAATTCCAGTTAGCCATGATGCGGTCGATTGTTGCCGGAAAAGTGATGATCTATCTGTTAGGCTATGTAGTAGCGAAAATTAATCAGGATGTTTCAGTCCAGAGGAGTATGGTTTGGCAACTCACGAGCGTCGTGTGGTGTTTTTTGACTTAGATGGAACATTGCATCAGCAGGATATGTTCGGCAGTTTTTTGCGTTATTTACTGCGTCGCCAACCGCTGAATGCGTTACTTGTTCTGCCGTTGTTGCCGATCATAGCCATTGCGTTATTGATAAAAGGTCGTGCGGCACGCTGGCCGATGAGTCTGCTTCTGTGGGGATGCACTTTTGGTCACAATGAAGCGCGTTTGCAGGCGCTGCAGGCCGATTTCGTACGCTGGTTTCGTGACAATGTTACCGCCTTTCCGCTGGTTCAGGAGCGATTAACCACCTACCTGTTAAGTTCCGATGCTGATATCTGGTTGATTACCGGCTCTCCGCAGCCGCTGGTTGAAGCGGTTTATTTCGATACGCCCTGGCTGCCGCGGGTTAATCTTATCGCCAGTCAGATTCAGCGTGGCTATGGTGGTTGGGTATTGACGATGCGTTGTCTGGGACATGAAAAGGTCGCGCAACTGGAGCGCAAAATCGGCACGCCGCTGCGGCTGTACAGTGGCTATAGCGACAGTAATCAGGACAACCCGCTGCTTTATTTCTGTCAGCATCGTTGGCGAGTAACTCCGCGCGGTGAACTCCAGCAACTGGAATAGAGTAAAGCATAGCGTCCGTGTATAATGCGCCGCGCTTTTATAACCGGAGTTTTCTTTTTGTCTGAAGTCGAATTTAGCCACGAATACTGGATGCGTCATGCAATGACGCTGGCGAAGCGTGCCTGGGATGAGCGGGAAGTACCGGTCGGCGCGGTATTAGTGCATAACAATCGTGTTATTGGCGAAGGCTGGAACCGTCCGATTGGTCGACATGATCCCACCGCACATGCAGAAATCATGGCCCTACGGCAGGGCGGTCTGGTGATGCAAAATTATCGTCTGATCGACGCCACGTTGTATGTCACGCTTGAACCCTGTGTAATGTGTGCCGGAGCGATGATCCACAGTCGCATTGGTCGCGTGGTCTTTGGTGCGCGTGACGCGAAAACTGGCGCTGCGGGATCTTTAATGGATGTGCTACATCATCCGGGTATGAATCACCGGGTGGAAATTACGGAAGGAATACTGGCGGATGAGTGCGCGGCGTTGCTCAGTGACTTCTTTCGCATGCGCCGCCAGGAAATTAAAGCGCAGAAAAAAGCCCAATCCTCGACAGATTAATTTTGTTTCTCTTCACTCCCTTTTCTGGAAAACAGCAGAGAGGGAGTGTGGGTCAAATAGTTTGATGACGACTGGGAAAGAAACGAGAGAAAAGGAAATTTCTCTTTGCCCAGCTCCGTAGGCGATACCGCCGGATAATCCTGCGCCAGTTGCATCGCCACTTCTGTAGCCTGCTTCTCTTTCTCCTGCAGATAACCCACCAGGCTAATCTGATACTTACGAATATTTTCGACATAAGCGTAGGCTTCATGCCCACGAGCGTAGCCGTAAGTCAGCTTGCTGTAATAGGGTTTCTGGCTAAGTAAAGGCAGACGCTGTTTTACGTCAGCCCAACTGTCAGGATTACCTTTGGTTTTTGCCGTCAGGGCGCGGGCATCCAGCATATGCGCATAGCCCATATTGTACGCGGCGAGGGCAAACCAGATCCGTTCGTTCTCCGGCACACTTTCCGGCACTTTACTCATCATATCCTGCAAATAACGCACGCCGCCGCTGATGCTCTGTTCGGCATCGGTACGATCCGTAATGCCGAGGCTTTGCGCGGTGTTTTTGGTTAACATCATCATGCCGCGCACACCCGTCGGTGAAGTGGCCTGAGCATCCCAGTGCGATTCCTGATAAGCAATAGCGGCCAGCAAACGCCAGTCAATTTCTTCGGCGTATTTCTCAAACAGGGGCTTTAACTGCGGCAGTACCGCATCGACGGCGCGTAAAAATGTGCGCGTATCGACGTAATCAAAATCATCGCCATGCCCCAGGTATTTCTCTTCAATGCGTGCCAGTGTACCGTCTTCATTCATTTCGTTGAAGAAGTCGAGCAGGGCGGCGGAAAGGGTATTATCGCCATCTAACGGGCTAAACCAGGTCACCGGTTGTTCATCGGTGATATCGAGCGCTACGGCGAGTTCCGGGTGAACGCGCTGAAACAGGCTGATGGCGACAGAATCAGCAATGGTGTAATCGAGTTTTCCTTCGATAACATCTTCCATTAATTCCGCAGAGCCTTTTTTGTCGTCTACCTTCCAGCTTAATTCCGGGAATTTTGTGTCTTTCAGGGTCTGGAGATCGTTAACCACCACGTGACCCGGTGCAATGGTGAGTTGCTCCGCCGTCAGGTTGCCCAGCGTACGTGGGCGATACTGACCGACTTTATAAACCAGTTGTTGTGACACGGAATAATAGGTAGGACCAGGCTGATAATTTTTTACCCGCTCACTGTTATAGACCAGTCCTGCCGCCAGCAGGTCGGCGTTACCATTATCGAGGTCGTCAAACAGCTGGCTGATATTCTGCCGCACGGTCACTTTCAGTTTTACACCGAGGTAATCGGCAAACTGTTTCGCCAGTTCGTAATCCAGGCCAAAAGGTTTCCCGTTGATTTCGTTATAAGTCAGGGGGGTATGAATGGTGCTCACACGCAACTCTCCCCGCGCTTGAATGGCGGCGATACGGTTGTCGGCTTTACCAAACCAGGGAATGGATGGCCAGAGAGCGACCGCGAGCAGCAGTGCCAGAATGCCGATGAACAGATAATTAATCTTTAATTTTTTCAATTAGTTAATTCTCTGTGTCGTGCGCGTCCCAGCTTGAAAAAACGTAATAATAGTGAAAGGTTTACTCATAAATGAGCGGCATTTTGCGTAAACCTGCGCCAGATGGCAACTTATTACAGCCATTGGCGGCACGCGTTGCTAATTCACGATGGTGATTTTATTTCCACGCAAACGGTTTCGTCAGCGCATCAGATTCTTTATAATGACGCCCGTTTCCCCCCCTTGGGTACACCGAAAGCTTAGAAGACGAGAGACTTATGATGGAAATTCTGCGTGGTTCGCCTGCATTGTCGGCATTCCGAATCAACAAACTGCTGGCACGTTTTCAGGCTGCCAGGCTCCCGGTTCACAATATTTACGCCGAGTATGTCCATTTTGCTGACCTCAATGCGCCGTTAAACGATGATGAGCACGCACAACTTGAACGCCTGCTGAAATATGGCCCGGCACTCGCCAGCCACGCCCCGCAAGGCAAACTCCTGCTGGTGACCCCGCGTCCTGGCACCATCTCTCCCTGGTCTTCGAAAGCGACCGATATTGCCCATAACTGCGGGCTGCAACAGGTTAACCGCCTTGAGCGCGGCGTTGCTTACTATATAGAAGCCGGTACGCTGACCAATGAACAATGGCAGCAGGTTACCGCTGAACTGCACGACCGCATGATGGAAACGGTCTTTTTTGCTTTAGATGATGCAGAGCAGTTGTTTGCACACCATCAACCGACTCCGGTCACCAGCGTAGATTTGCTGGGGCAGGGCCGTCAGGCGCTAATCGACGCTAACCTGCGTCTTGGCCTGGCACTGGCGGAAGATGAAATTGACTATCTGCAGGATGCGTTCACAAAGCTGGGTCGTAACCCGAACGACATCGAGCTGTATATGTTCGCGCAGGCGAACTCCGAGCACTGCCGTCACAAAATTTTTAACGCCGACTGGATTATCGACGGTGAACAGCAGCCGAAATCGCTGTTCAAGATGATCAAAAACACCTTCGAAACCACGCCAGACCACGTTCTCTCTGCTTATAAAGATAACGCCGCCGTAATGGAAGGTTCTGAAGTGGGTCGCTACTTTGCTGACCACGAAACGGGCCGCTACGATTTCCATCAGGAACCGGCGCATATTCTGATGAAAGTTGAAACCCACAACCACCCGACGGCGATTTCTCCGTGGCCGGGCGCGGCGACCGGTTCCGGCGGTGAAATCCGCGATGAAGGTGCCACCGGGCGTGGCGCAAAGCCGAAAGCCGGTCTGGTTGGTTTCTCCGTATCCAACTTGCGTATTCCGGGCTTTGAACAGCCGTGGGAAGAAGATTTCGGTAAGCCTGAGCGCATTGTCACCGCGCTGGACATCATGACCGAAGGCCCGCTGGGCGGCGCGGCGTTTAACAACGAATTTGGTCGCCCGGCACTGAACGGCTACTTCCGTACTTATGAAGAAAAAGTGAACAGCCACAATGGCGAAGAGCTGCGCGGTTATCACAAACCGATCATGCTGGCGGGTGGGATCGGCAACATTCGCGCCGATCACGTACAAAAAGGCGAGATCAACGTTGGTGCGAAGCTGGTCGTTCTCGGCGGCCCGGCAATGAACATCGGTCTTGGCGGCGGCGCGGCGTCTTCTATGGCATCTGGTCAGTCTGATGCGGAACTCGACTTTGCTTCCGTACAGCGCGACAACCCGGAGATGGAGCGTCGCTGCCAGGAAGTGATCGACCGTTGCTGGCAGCTTGGTGATGCCAACCCAATCCTGTTTATCCACGACGTTGGCGCTGGCGGTCTTTCTAACGCCATGCCGGAACTGGTGAGCGACGGCGGGCGCGGCGGTAAATTTGAACTGCGCGATATCCTGAGCGACGAACCGGGCATGAGCCCGCTGGAAATCTGGTGTAACGAATCCCAGGAACGCTACGTGCTGGCGGTTGCTGCCGATCAGTTACCGCTGTTTGACGAACTGTGTAAGCGTGAACGAGCACCCTACGCGGTGATTGGCGAGGCCACCGAAGAATTACATCTTTCTCTGCACGATCGTCATTTTGATAATCAGCCGATTGATCTACCGCTGGACGTACTGCTTGGCAAAACGCCGAAGATGACCCGCGATGTACAAACGCTGAAAGCGAAAGGCGACGCGCTGGCCCGTGAAGGGATCGCCATCGCTGACGCGGTGAAACGCGTGCTGCATCTGCCGACCGTGGCGGAGAAAACTTTCCTGGTGACCATCGGTGACCGCAGCGTAACCGGCATGGTGGCGCGCGATCAGATGGTGGGGCCGTGGCAGGTGCCGGTCGCTAACTGCGCGGTCACTACCGCCAGCCTCGACAGCTACTATGGCGAAGCGATGGCAATTGGCGAACGTGCGCCAGTTGCGCTGCTGGATTTCGCCGCTTCTGCCCGTCTGGCAGTCGGTGAAGCGCTAACCAACATCGCCGCAACACAAATTGGCGATATCAAACGCATTAAACTTTCCGCCAACTGGATGGCGGCGGCAGGCCACCCTGGTGAAGATGCGGGCCTGTATGAAGCCGTTAAAGCTGTGGGCGAAGAACTTTGTCCGGCGCTGGGCCTGACGATACCGGTGGGTAAAGACTCTATGTCGATGAAAACCCGCTGGCAGGAAGGTAACGAAGAGCGCGAAATGACGTCGCCGTTGTCGCTGGTGATTTCCGCATTTGCCCGCGTGGAAGATGTACGTCACACCATTACGCCGCAGCTTTCTACCGAAGATAACGCACTGTTGCTGATTGATTTGGGCAAAGGCAATAACGCGCTGGGCGCAACGGCACTGGCGCAGGTTTATCGTCAGCTTGGCGACAAACCGGCAGATGTACGCGATGTTGCCCAACTGAAAGGCTTCTATGACGCGATTCAGGCGCTGGTTGCACAGCGTAAGCTGCTGGCGTATCACGACCGCTCTGATGGCGGCCTGCTGGTAACGCTGGCGGAAATGGCCTTTGCTGGTCATTGTGGCATTGACGCGGATATCGCCACTCTGGGTGACGATCGCCTGGCGGCGTTGTTTAACGAAGAACTGGGTGCGGTGATTCAGGTGCGAGCCGCTGACCGTGAAGCCGTTGAAGCGGTACTGGCACAGCATGGGCTTGCTGATTGCGTCCATTATGTTGGGCAGGCGGTTTCCGGTGACCGTTTTGTGATTACCGCCAACGGGCAGACTGTATTTAGCGAAAGCCGCACCACGTTGCGTGTCTGGTGGGCAGAAACGACCTGGCAGATGCAGCGTCTGCGTGACAACCCGGAGTGTGCCGATCAGGAGCACCAGGCGAAATCAAACGACGCCGATCCGGGCCTGAATGTGAAACTGTCGTTTGATATCAACGAAGATGTGGCAGCACCGTTTATTGCCACTGGCGCGCGCCCGAAAGTTGCCGTACTGCGTGAGCAGGGTGTGAACTCCCATGTTGAAATGGCGGCAGCTTTCCACCGTGCGGGCTTCGATGCTATCGACGTGCATATGAGCGATCTGCTGGCTGGACGCACGGGCCTGGAGGGTTTCCACGTCCTGGTAGCGTGCGGTGGTTTTTCCTACGGTGATGTGCTGGGCGCTGGTGAAGGTTGGGCGAAGTCTATCCTGTTCAATGACCGTGTACGCGATGAGTTTGCAACCTTCTTCCATCGTCCGCAAACGCTGGCGCTGGGGGTATGTAACGGTTGCCAGATGATGTCTAATCTGCGTGAACTGATCCCGGGTAGCGAGTTGTGGCCACGTTTTGTGCGTAACACCTCCGATCGCTTTGAAGCGCGTTTCAGTCTGGTAGAAGTAACCCAAAGCCCGTCGCTGCTGTTGCAGGGGATGGTGGGCTCGCAGATGCCGATTGCTGTCTCTCACGGTGAAGGGCGCGTGGAAGTGCGTGATGCGGCGCATCTGGCGGCACTGGAAAGCAAAGGGCTGGTGGCACTGCGCTATGTCGATAACTTCGGCAAAGTCACTGAAACCTACCCGGCTAACCCGAACGGTTCTCCGAATGGTATTACGGCAGTCACGACTGAAAGTGGTCGAGTCACCATTATGATGCCGCACCCGGAACGTGTTTTCCGTACTGTCAGCAACTCCTGGCATCCGGAAAACTGGGGCGAGGATGGCCCATGGATGCGCATTTTCCGCAATGCACGTAAGCAGTTGGGGTAAGTCGTCAACCCATTGGTATTGCAGCCCGGATGAGGCATTCACGCCGCATCCGGCATTAAGCACCAACCGCTATTATGAGCTCCCAACTTCGGGAGCTTTTTTGTGTCTTTAAATCACGACAATGGGTGGTTTGCCGTGTCGCTTTTTGGTGACACTTAACTCATTGATTTTAATATTATCTAATAAGTTTATCTTAAGTTGTCTCTTTTTAGCGACACAGTGGCTGATTTACATTCAAATAGTGGAGAAGCCATAAACCCCTCAAAGCAGTGTATAATCAGTACGTTACCAAACTATTTTCTTTATTGGCACAGTTACTGCATAATAGTAAGCAGTGGCTCATTCACCGACTTATGTCAGCCCCTTCGGGACGTGCTACATAAAATTCGAATGACGCACAACAAGGTGCCTGCCGTCCAACTTCTGATATCAGCGTAGCTATATCAACCATCGGGCGAAACGTCGAGTTAGGCACCGCCTTATTCCATAACAAAGCCGGGTAATTCCCGGCTTTGTTGTATCTGAACTTCCCCTCGGTTAGCATCAGGCTATTCGCGTCTGACGAGAGTAACGCCTTGAACCGCTGGCCCGTTTTTCCCCGCTCATTACGACAACTGGTAATGCTGGCATTTTTGCTGATTCTGCTGCCCCTGTTGGTGCTGGCATGGCAAGCCTGGCAAAGCCTGAATGCACTTAGCGATCAGGCGGCGCTGGTTAACCGCACTACGCTTATTGATGCCCGGCGCAGTGAAGCGATGACCAACGCGGCACTGGAGATGGAGCGCAGCTACCGTCAGTACTGCGTGCTGGACGACCCTACGCTTGCGAAGGTTTATCAAAGCCAGCGCAAGCGTTACAGCGAAATGCTCGATGCCCACGCAGGCGTGCTGCCGGACGATAAACTCAACCAGGCATTACGTCAGGATTTGAATAATCTGGCTCAACTTCAGTGTGACAACAGCGGTCCCGATGCTGCTGCCGCCGCGCGTCTGGAAGCCTTTGCCAGTGCCAATACCGAAATGGTGCAGGCCACGCGCACAGTGGTGTTCTCTCGTGGGCAGCAACTTCAGCGTGAAATCGCCGAACGTGGGCAATATTTTGGTTGGCAATCGCTGGTGCTATTTCTGGTGAGTCTGGTGATGGTACTGCTTTTCACGAGGATGATTATCGGTCCGGTGAAAAATATCGAGCGCATGATCAACCGGCTGGGGGAAGGGCGTTCTCTGGGCAATAGCGTCTCGTTCAGTGGACCGAGCGAGTTACGCTCGGTTGGGCAACGTATTCTTTGGTTAAGTGAGCGCCTGTCATGGCTGGAATCCCAACGCCATCAATTTTTAAGACATTTATCTCATGAATTAAAAACGCCACTGGCGAGTATGCGCGAGGGCACTGAATTACTGGCTGATCAGGTTGTCGGGCCGCTTACGCCAGAGCAAAAAGAGGTGGTGAGCATTCTTGATAGCAGCAGCCGCAATTTGCAAAAGCTGATCGAACAACTGCTTGATTACAACCGTAAACAGGCGGACAGTGCGGTGGAACTGGAGAATGTTGAGTTAGCACCGCTGGTGGAGACAGTGGTTTCTGCTCATAGCCTGCCCGCACGGGCTAAAATGATGCATACCGACGTTGATCTCAAAGCAACAGCTTGCCTGGCGGAGCCAATGCTGCTGATGAGCGTACTGGATAATCTTTACTCCAATGCGGTGCACTACGGGGCTGAATCCGGTAACATTTGCCTTCGCAGCAGTTTACATGGTGCGCGGGTTTATATTGATGTCATCAATACAGGCACGCCCATTCCGCAAGAGGAACGCGCCATGATCTTCGAACCCTTTTTTCAGGGAAGCCACCAGCGAAAAGGGGCGGTGAAGGGCAGCGGTCTGGGATTAAGCATTGCCAGGGATTGTATTCGCCGTATGCAAGGGGAACTGTATCTGGTCGACGAGAGCGGGCAAGACGTTTGTTTCCGCATTGAATTACCGTCGTCGAAAAACACGAAATAATGCTAACAGCCCATCCCATCAGGCTATTTTATTTGTCAGTTCGGCCCCGGGCAGTGCTCGAAATCTTCACGTACGACATGTACGCTCCGGTTTCTCCGCGCTGTCCATGTCCAAACTGCCTGCAACAATTACGCCCACTGGGATAGGCTTTAAGTCTGGTGAATATGCGACACATTTTTCAACGATTATTGCCCCGACGGCTGTGGCTGGCAGGGCTGCCATGTCTGGCATTGCTGGGTTGCGTGCAGAGTCACAATAAGCCAGCCATTGATACGCCAGCAGAAGAAAAAATTCCGGTTTATCAACTGGCTGACTATCTTTCTACTGAATGTAGCGACATCTGGGCGCTGCAAGGTAAATCAACCGAAACCAATCCGCTTTACTGGCTGCGGGCGATGGATTGTGCTGATCGTTTAATGCCTGCGCAGTCGCGTCAGCAAGCCCGCCAATATGACGACGGCAACTGGCAAAATACCTTTAAACAAGGGATTTTGCTCGCCGACGCCAAAATTACGCCGTATGAGCGCCGCCAGCTGGTCGCGCGCATTGATGCGCTAAGTACCGAGATCCCGGCACAGGTTCGCCCACTGTATCAACTTTGGCGCGACGGTCAGGCGCTGCAACTGCAACTGGCGGAAGAGCGCCAACGCTACAGCAAACTCCAGCAGTCCAGCGACAGCGAACTGGATACTTTGCGCCAGCAACATCACGTTCTACAACAGCAACTGGAACTCACTACCCGCAAGCTGGAAAACCTGACCGATATTGAACGCCAGCTCTCGACCCGCAAACCGGCTGGAAATTTCTCGCCGGATACGCCGCACGAGAGTGAAAAGCCCGCGCCATCCACCGATGAGGTCACTCCTGATGAGCCATAAACCTGCGCATTTATTACTGGTCGATGATGATCCGGGATTGCTGAAACTGCTTGGCCTGCGCCTGACCAGCGAAGGCTACAGCGTGGTCACGGCGGAAAGTGGCGTTGAAGGATTACGGGTACTGAATCGCGAAAAAGTAGATTTAGTCATCAGCGACCTGCGGATGGATGAAATGGACGGTATGCAGCTATTTGCTGAAATTCAGAAAGTGCAGCCGGGAATGCCAGTAATTATTCTTACCGCGCATGGTTCTATTCCTGATGCCGTTGCTGCAACACAGCAGGGCGTGTTCAGTTTTCTCACCAAGCCTGTCGATAAAGATGCGCTATATCAGGCAATTGACGATGCGCTGGAACAATCCGCGCCAGCCACCGACGAACGTTGGCGCGAGGCGATTGTCACCCGCAGCCCGCTGATGCTGCGCTTGCTGGAACAGGCGCGGCTGGTGGCACAATCAGACGTTAGCGTTTTGATTAACGGCCAGAGCGGCACCGGGAAAGAGATTTTCGCCCAGGCTATCCACAACGCCAGCCCGCGCAACAGCAAGCCATTTATTGCTATTAACTGTGGCGCATTACCCGAGCAATTGCTGGAGTCGGAGCTGTTTGGTCATGCACGTGGCGCGTTTACTGGCGCTGTCAGCAATCGCGAAGGTTTATTCCAGGCGGCGGAAGGCGGTACGCTATTTCTCGATGAGATTGGCGATATGCCCGCACCGTTGCAGGTCAAACTGCTGCGCGTGTTGCAGGAGCGTAAAGTGCGCCCGCTGGGCAGTAACCGCGATATTGATATCGACGTGCGGATTATTTCTGCGACCCACCGCGACCTGCCAAAAGCGATGACGCGCGGGGAATTCCGTGAAGACCTCTATTACCGCCTCAACGTTGTCAGCCTGAAAATTCCGGCCCTGGCGGAGCGCACAGAAGACATTCCGCTACTGGCAAATCACCTGTTGCGCCAGGCGGCAGAGCGACATAAACCGTTTGTCCGCGCGTTCTCCACCGATGCAATGAAACGCCTGATGACTGCGAGCTGGCCGGGCAACGTGCGCCAGTTGGTCAACGTGATTGAACAGTGTGTGGCGCTGACATCATCTCCGGTAATTAGTGATGCGCTGGTGGAGCAGGCGCTGGAGGGCGAAAACACGGCGCTGCCAACCTTTGTTGAGGCGCGTAATCAGTTTGAACTCAACTATTTGCGTAAGCTGCTGCAAATCACCAAAGGCAACGTCACCCACGCGGCGAGAATGGCGGGGCGCAACCGGACAGAATTTTATAAACTGCTTTCCCGACACGAACTGGATGCAAACGATTTCAAGGAATGAATTGGCGTTATGTGTTACGTTTAGCAGATCAAAAGACAGGCGACCTTTTCAAGGAATAGCATGAAAAAGATTGATGCGATTATTAAACCCTTCAAGCTGGACGATGTCCGCGAAGCACTGGCTGAAGTCGGTATTACCGGCATGACGGTCACTGAGGTGAAAGGTTTTGGCCGCCAGAAAGGCCATACCGAGCTGTACCGCGGTGCGGAGTATATGGTGGATTTTCTGCCGAAAGTGAAAATTGAGATTGTCGTACCGGACGACATTGTCGATACCTGTGTCGATACCATTATTCGCACGGCGCAAACTGGCAAAATCGGTGACGGTAAAATCTTCGTCTTCGACGTGGCACGGGTCATTCGCATCCGTACCGGTGAAGAGGACGACGCGGCAATTTAAAACGCGTCAAGGGTTGCCGGATGTGTCCATCCGGCAACATCAAATCACAGCACCTTATGCGGGCCAAAGCATTCGTAATGAATGTTTTCCTGTTTCACGCCCAGATCCACTAACTGTTTCGCGGCAAACTGCATGAAGCCAACCGGGCCGCAGAGATAGAACTGCATTGTCGGATCGCTGAACGCACCTTCCAGTTTGCTCAAATCCATCAGACCTTCGCTATCAAACTGACCTTTAGCGCGATCGGCTTCGCTCGGCTGACGATACCAGGTGTGTGCGGTAAAGCGTGGCAGTGATTGACCCAGTTCCTTAACTTCATCGGCAAAGGCGTGAACATCGCCATTTTCTGCCGCATGGAACCAGTTCACTTGTGCTGTGTGGCCTGCTTTTGCCAGCGTGTCGAGCATTGCCAGCATTGGCGTTTGACCGACACCGGCAGAGATTAACGTCACTGGTGTGTCATCTGCGACAGCCATAAAGAAATCACCTGCCGGAGCGACCAGTTTCACGACATCGCCAACATTGGCGTGATTGTGCAGCCAGTTGGATACCTGCCCACCCTCTTCGCGTTTCACCGCAATACGATAGCCTTTGCCATCCGGTTTGCGAGTCAAAGAGTACTGACGAATTTCCTGATGCGGGAAACCTTCCGGCTTCAGCCAGACGCCGAGATATTGCCCCGGACGGTATTCTGCCACTGCGCCACCGTCGACCGGCTCCAGTTCGAAGCTGGTGATAAGTGCGCTGCGTGGTGTTTTAGCCACAATGCGGAAATCGCGAGTACCTTCCCAACCACCGGCTTTGCTGGCGTTTTCGTTATAGATTTCCGCCTCGCGATTGATAAATACATTAGCCAGGACGCCATAGGCTTTACCCCACGCGTCCAGCACTTCCTGCCCCGGGCTGAACATTTCGTCCAGCGTTGCCAACAGGTGTTCACCGACGATGTTGTACTGTTCCGGTTTGATCTGGAAACTGGTGTGCTTCTGCGCGATTTTTTCTACCGCTGGCAGCAGCGCAGGCAGGTTTTCAATATTGCTGGCGTAGGCGGCAATAGCGTTAAACAGGGCTTCACGTTGATCGCCATTACGCTGGTTACTCATGTTAAAAATTTCTTTGAGTTCTGGGTTATGAGTAAACATACGGTCGTAGAAATGGGCGGTTAACTTTGGTCCCGTTTCCACCAGTAAAGGGATGGTGGCTTTTACTGTAGCGATGGTTTGAGCGTCAAGCATATGGTCTTCCTTTTTTTGCATCTTAATTGATGTATCTCAAATGCATCTTATAAAAAATAGCCCTGCAATGTAAATGGTTCTTTGGTGTTTTTCAGAAAGAATGTGATGAAGTGAAAAATTTGCATCACAAACCTGAAAAGAAATCCGTTTCCGGTTGCAAGCTCTTTATTCTCCAAAGCCTTGCGTAGCCTGAAGGTAATCGTTTGCGTAAATTCCTTTGTCAAGACCTGTTATCGCACAATGATTCGGTTATACTGTTCGCCGTTGTCCAACAGGACCGCCTATAAAGGCCAAAAATTTTATTGTTAGCTGAGTCAGGAGATGCGGATGTTAAAGCGTGAAATGAACATTGCCGATTATGATGCCGAACTGTGGCAGGCTATGGAGCAGGAAAAAGTACGTCAGGAAGAGCACATCGAACTGATCGCCTCCGAAAACTACACCAGCCCGCGCGTAATGCAGGCGCAGGGTTCTCAGCTGACCAACAAATATGCTGAAGGTTATCCGGGCAAACGCTACTACGGCGGTTGCGAGTATGTTGATATCGTTGAACAACTGGCGATCGATCGTGCGAAAGAACTGTTCGGCGCTGACTACGCTAACGTCCAGCCGCACTCCGGCTCCCAGGCTAACTTTGCGGTCTACACCGCGCTGCTGGAACCAGGCGATACCGTTCTGGGTATGAATCTGGCGCATGGCGGTCACCTGACTCACGGTTCTCCGGTTAACTTCTCCGGTAAACTGTACAACATCGTTCCTTACGGTATCGATGCTACCGGTCATATCGACTATGCCGATCTGGAAAAACAAGCCAAAGAACACAAACCGAAAATGATTATCGGTGGCTTCTCTGCATATTCCGGCGTGGTTGACTGGGCGAAAATGCGTGAAATCGCTGACAGCATCGGTGCTTACCTGTTCGTTGATATGGCGCACGTTGCGGGCCTGGTTGCTGCTGGCGTCTACCCGAACCCGGTTCCTCATGCTCACGTTGTTACTACCACCACTCACAAAACCCTGGCGGGTCCGCGCGGCGGCCTGATCCTGGCGAAAGGTGGTAGCGAAGAGCTGTACAAAAAACTGAACTCTGCCGTTTTCCCTGGTGGTCAGGGCGGTCCGTTGATGCACGTAATCGCCGGTAAAGCGGTTGCTCTGAAAGAAGCAATGGAACCTGAGTTCAAAACTTACCAGCAGCAGGTCGCGAAAAACGCCAAAGCGATGGTAGAAGTGTTCCTCGAACGCGGCTACAAAGTGGTTTCTGGTGGTACTGATAACCACCTGTTCCTGGTTGATCTGGTTGATAAAAACCTGACCGGTAAAGAAGCAGACGCCGCTCTGGGCCGTGCTAACATCACCGTGAACAAAAACAGCGTACCGAACGATCCGAAGAGCCCGTTTGTGACTTCCGGTATTCGTGTAGGTACTCCGGCGATTACCCGTCGTGGCTTTAAAGAAGCCGAAGCGAAAGAACTGGCTGGCTGGATGTGTGACGTGCTGGACAGCATCAATGATGAAGCCGTTATCGAGCGCATCAAAGGTAAAGTTCTCGACATCTGCGCACGTTACCCGGTTTACGCATAAGCGAAACGGTTAATCTGTTGAAAAAAGGCTTCCTTCGGGAAGCCTTTCTACGTTATCGCGCCATCAAATCTGCCGTAACTGCGCCTCAACATACAAATAGCCAATTCCCAGTACCTGTTGTGCGCGGCTTAATTGCCCAAAGCCAATCTGTGTCGCTTTCACGCTCGGTCCTTCGTCGCGGTCGAACGGGTTAAATCCCGTCTGGCGAATAATGGTATTAAGCCAGTTCTCACCAAAGGCACAACTGCGACCGTACAACCAAATCTGATTAATATTGAGGATGTTGAGGAAGTTATACATACTCAAACCAATGGCGTTGGCACTGTGGTCAACCCAACTGGTGATCCACGGTTCTCCACTCTGCCAGGCAGCGATTAACTGCGCGGTAGTCAATTTTTCAGGATCAAGCTGAGTATTAACCGGTTGTGATTTTAGCCATACCCGCGCCTGTTTTTTTAATGCGCTTAACGAGGCGACGGTTTCCAGGCAGCCATAACGCCCGCAGTCGCAGACGACGCCATCCGGATTAACGATGGTGTGACCAATCTGTCCACTGCCATACAAACTGCCGCGATAAATTTGCTCGTTAATCACGAACGACGAGCCAATGCCGTAATCAACGTTGATTACGCAGAAATCACGCACTTGCGAATTATTTTGCCATTTCTCCGCCAGCGCTAGCATCACGCAGTCATTATCGACCATTACCCGAATGCCCAGCTTCTCTTCCAGCAGGTACTTCACCTCAATCGGTGTTGCCCACGGCGCTTGCGGCATGGTTTGCGACACGCCGGTCACTGGATCAACCTGACCGTGGATTGCCAGAGCCAGATTGATGGTGCGGTCCGGCCACAATTTACGGTGGCGATGCCAGCATTTTTCGATTTCGGACAGCAGCGCCTGCGGCGTCGGTGCATCAATCTGTAAATACTCAAATTCGCCTTTCGGACTTAAACAGGCATTAGCGACCTGACACTCAATGCTGGTGGGCGTCACGTTCAGACACAGCGTCCAGTCACCTTCCGGCGCAATCAGCCATGTACCGCTACTATGTCCGCGCGTCTGGCTTTCATCGTCGATATTCACCACCCGTTTTTCGCTTTTCAGTTCCTGCAAAATATTACTGACCGCCGGAATCGAAATTTGCGCCAGCCGGGCCAGCGTTGATTTATTGGCGCGCTTTTGCCGGTACAGCAGTTCCAGAATCACGCATTTGTTATGGTGGCGAATCTGTTGATTGTTAATGCAGGCTCTCATCTTCACTAAACCTTGTTTAGTTAATTGCGTGATTATTCCGCGAAAACATTGCCAGATTGTTCAATACACTGCCACAAATCTTTTAATTCAGTATGTCTTGTTAATATTGAGGGCACCATGACTCCAGTAAAAGTGTGGCAAGAGCGCGTTGAGATCCCGACCTATGAAACCGGGCCGCAGGATATACATCCCATGTTCCTGGAAAATCGCGTTTATCAGGGATCGTCCGGCGCGGTTTATCCCTACGGCGTGACCGATACGCTGAGCGAGCAGAAAACCCTGAAATCCTGGCAGGCGGTGTGGCTGGAAAACGACTACATCAAAGTGATGATCCTGCCGGAACTGGGCGGTCGGGTGCATCGCGCGTGGGATAAAGTGAAACAGCGCGATTTTGTTTATCACAATGAAGTCATTAAACCGGCGCTGGTGGGACTGCTGGGGCCGTGGATCTCCGGCGGGATTGAGTTTAACTGGCCGCAACACCATCGCCCGACCACCTTTATGCCCGTTGATTTCACCCTCGAAGCCCATGACGACGGCGCACAGACGGTGTGGGTCGGCGAAACGGAGCCGATGCACGGTTTACAGGTGATGACAGGTTTCACCCTGCGCCCTGACCGGGCGGCGCTGGAAATCGCCAGTCGCGTCTATAACGGCAACGCCACGCCGCGTCATTTCTTGTGGTGGGCCAACCCGGCAGTGAAAGGGGGTGAAGGGCATCAGAGCGTTTTCCCACCGGATGTGACTGCGGTGTTTGATCACGGCAAACGGGCCGTCTCCGCTTTCCCCATCGCCACCGGCACTTACTACAAAGTGGACTACTCCGCCGGAGTGGACATTTCTCGCTATAAAAATGTGCCCGTTCCAACCTCATATATGGCTGAAAAATCACAGTACGATTTTGTTGGCGCGTGGTGTCACGATGAAGATGGCGGTTTGCTGCACGTTGCCAACCACCATATTGCGCCAGGTAAAAAACAGTGGAGTTGGGGACACAGTGAATTTGGCCAGGCGTGGGATAAGAGCCTGACTGACAATAACGGCCCGTATATCGAACTGATGACCGGTATTTTTGCCGATAACCAGCCTGATTTTACCTGGCTTGATGCATACGAGGAGAAGCGTTTCGAGCAGTATTTCCTGCCTTATCATTCTCTGGGCATGGTGCAAAATGCCTCCCGCGATGCGGTGATAAAACTCCAGCGTAGTGAGCGGGGGATTGAGTGGGGGCTGTATGCCATCTCTCCGTTGAACGGATACCGCCTGGCGATCCGCGAAATCGGCAAATGCAACGCGTTGCTCGATGATGCCGTGGCCCTGACACCAGCGACCGCCATCCAGGGCGTGTTGCACGGTATCAATCCTGAAAGGCTGACCATTGAGCTCTCCGATGCCGACGGCAATATCATACTGAGTTATCAGGAACATCAGCCGCAAGCGTTGCCGTTGCCGGACGTCGCCAAAGCGCCACTGGCAGCACAAGACATTACCAGTACAGATGAAACCTGGTTTATCGGTCAACATCTGGAGCAATATCATCACGCGAGCCGTTCACCGTTCGATTACTACCTGCGCGGCGTGGCGCTGGATCCGCTGGATTATCGCTGTAACCTGGCGCTGGCGATGCTGGAATATAACCGTGCCGATTTCCCGCAAGCGGTGGCGTATGCCACTCAGGCGCTGAAACGCGCACATGCGCTGAACAAAAATCCGCAGTGCGGACAGGCGAGTTTGATTCGCGCCAGTGCTTACGAACGTCAGGGGCAATATCAACAAGCCGAAGAGGATTTCTGGCGTGCGGTCTGGAGCGGCAACAGTAAAGCAGGCGGCTATTATGGTCTGGCACGGCTGGCGGCGCGTAATGGTAACTTTGACGCTGGTCTGGATTTTTGCCAACAAAGTCTTCGCGCCTGCCCAACCAATCAGGAAGTGCTTTGCCTGCATAACCTGCTACTGGTGTTAAGTGGTCGTCAGGACAACGCGCGTTTGCAGCGCGAGAAACTGCTGCGTGATTATCCGCTGAACGCTACTCTGTGGTGGCTGAACTGGTTCGATGGTCGTAGCGAATCTGCCCTCGTACAGTGGCGAGGTCTTTGTCAGGGACGCGACGTTAACGCCCTGATGACCGCCGGGCAACTGATTAACTGGGGCATGCCCGCCCTGGCGGCAGATATGCTGAACGCACTGGACTGTCAGCGCACGCTACCGCTTTACCTGCAAGCCAGTTTGCTACCAAAAGCTGAACGCGGAGAACTGGTCGTAAAAGCTATTGATGCCTTCCCGCAGTTTGTCCGTTTCCCGAATACGCTGGAAGAAGTGGCGGCGCTGGAGAGTATCGAAGAGTGCTGGTTTGCCCGGCATTTACTGGCCTGCTTCTACTACAACAAGCGTAGCTACGGTAAAGCCATTGCCTTATGGCAGCGTTGCGTAGAGATGTCGCCGGAGTTTGCCGACGGCTGGCGCGGGTTGGCGATCCATGCGTGGAATAAGCAGCACGATTATGAGCTGGCCGCGCGTTATCTTGATAATGCTTATCAGCTTGCGCCGCAGGATGCACGTCTGCTTTTCGAACGGGATTTGCTGGATAAGTTAAGCGGTGTCACACCGGAGAAACGACTGGCGCGTCTGGAAAATAATCTGGAAATTGCGCTGAAACGCGACGACATGACCGCAGAACTGCTCAATTTGTGGCATCTCACTGGTCAGGCAGACAAAGCGGCGGACATTCTCGCCACGCGCAAATTCCACCCGTGGGAAGGTGGGGAAGGGAAGGTCACCAGCCAGTTTATCCTCAACCAGTTATTACGCGCTTGGCAGCATCTTGATGCCAGAGAGCCGCAGCAGGCCAGCGAACTGCTTCATGCCGCGCTGCATTATCCGGAGAATTTAAGCGAAGGCCGTTTACCGGGGCAAACTGACAACGACATCTGGTTCTGGCAGGCAGTATGCGCCAACGCGCAGGGCGATGAAACTGAAGCGATGCGTTGTTTACGTCTGGCGGCGACCGGCGATCGCACCATTAACATCCACAGTTATTACAACGATCAGCCGGTTGATTATCTCTTCTGGCAAGGAATGGCGCTGCGACTGCTGGGCGAACAACACACCGCACAGCAACTGTTTAGTGAAATGAAACAGTGGGCGAAAGAGATGGCGAAAACCAGTATCGAAGCGGATTTCTTTGCCGTCTCGCAGCCTGACTTGTTGTCGCTGTATAGCGATTTACAACAGCAGCATAAAGAAAAATGCCTGATGGTGGCGATGCTGGCGGCCGCGGGATTAGGGGAGGTTGCGCACTATGAATCTGCTCGCGCTGAATTGATGGCGATTAATCCAGCCTGGCCGAAAGCGGCATTATTCACCACCGTGATGCCTTTTATTTTTAGCTACGTTCACTAAACCCTATTAACTGTAATATTTGAGCGGCACGCGCTGCCGCTCACGCTCAAATAATTAAAATAAGCCGTTGTAAATAAAAACCCTACAGGAGGCACTATGCCTAAAAAAATGACAAGGACCCGTAATTTATTATTAATGGCTACGCTATTGGGTAGCGCACTATTTGCCAGGGCTTCTGATAAAAACATGACTATTGGCGCAATATACCTTGATACCCAGGGATATTACGCCGGAGTGCGTCAGGGCGTTCAGGATGCGGCAAAAGATTCTTCAGTACAGGTACAGTTAATTGAAACTAACGCTCAGGGCGATATTTCGAAAGAAAGTACCTTTGTTGATACCCTCGTGGCGCGTAATGTCGATGCCATTATTTTGTCAGCTGTTTCTGAAAATGGCAGCAGCCGCACCGTTCGTCGCGCCAGTGAGGCGGGCATTCCAGTGATTTGCTACAACACCTGTATTAATCAAAAAGGTGTCGATAAATATGTCTCGGCTTATCTGGTAGGCGATCCGCTGGAATTTGGTAAAAAACTGGGTAACGCTGCCGCCGATTATTTTATTGCCAACAAAATTGACCAGCCGAAAATTGCCGTCATCAATTGCGAAGCCTTTGAAGTTTGTGTGCAACGACGTAAAGGGTTTGAAGAAGTATTAAAAGCCCGCGTTCCCGGCGCGCAAATTGTCGCTAATCAGGAAGGGACTGTTTTAGATAAAGCGATTTCTGTCGGTGAAAAACTGATTATCTCCACGCCGGATCTCAACGCCATTATGGGGGAATCGGGCGGAGCGACACTCGGCGCGGTAAAAGCGGTACGTAATCAAAATCAGGCCGGAAAAATTGCTGTTTTCGGTTCTGATATGACCACTGAAATTGCTCAGGAGCTGGAAAACAACCAGGTGCTGAAAGCGGTGGTGGATATTTCCGGTAAGAAAATGGGCAATGCTGTTTTTACGCAAACATTGAAGGTTATCAATAAACAAGCCGACGGTGAAAAAGTGATTCAGGTGCCAATCGATCTCTATACCAAAACGGAAGACGGTAAACAGTGGCTGGCAACGCACGTTGATGGTCTGCCCTAATCGCTGATTCGCAGAGGTCCCTATGTTCACGGTAACAGAGGCAGTCCCGGTAGCAAAAGTGGTGGCAGGAAATAAGCGTTACCCCGGCGTCGTTGCGCTGGATAACGTTAACTTCACGCTCAATAAAGGCGAAGTTCGTGCGCTGTTAGGCAAAAACGGTGCGGGAAAATCGACCCTCATTCGAATGCTTACCGGTAGCGAACGTCCGGATAGCGGTGATATCTGGATTGGCGAGACGCGACTGGAAGGTGACGAAGCTACGCTGACTCGCCGTGCCGCTGAACTGGGGGTTCGTGCGGTTTATCAGGAGTTAAGTCTGGTGGAAGGGCTGACAGTGGCGGAAAACCTCTGCCTCGGTCAGTGGCCCCGCCGCAACGGCATGATTGATTACCTGCAAATGGCGCAGGACGCCCAACGTTGCTTGCAGGCGTTGGGCGTTGACGTTAGTCCTGAACAACTTGTTTCAACACTAAGCCCGGCGCAAAAGCAACTGGTGGAAATTGCGCGGGTGATGAAGGGCGAGCCGCGCGTGGTCATTCTTGATGAACCCACCAGCTCGCTTGCCAGTGCGGAAGTTGAACTGGTGATCAGCGCGGTGAAAAAGATGTCGGCACTGGGCGTGGCGGTGATTTATGTCAGCCACCGGATGGAAGAAATTCGCCGCATTGCCTCCTGTGCCACCGTTATGCGCGATGGTCAGGTGGCGGGCGATGTGATGCTCGAAAACACCTCTACGCATCATATTGTGTCGCTAATGCTCGGGCGCGATCACGTTGATATTGCGCCGGTTGCCCCTCAGGAAATTGTGGATCAAGCCGTGCTGGAAGTCCGTGCGTTACGCCATAAGCCCAAGCTGGAGGATATCAGTTTTACGCTACGTCGTGGCGAAGTGCTCGGCATTGCTGGTCTGCTGGGGGCAGGGCGCAGTGAATTGCTGAAGGCGATTGTTGGGCTGGAGACGTATGAACAGGGCGAAATTGTTATCAACGGCGAGAAAATCACGCGCCCCGATTACGGCGACATGCTGAAACGCGGCATTGGCTATACGCCAGAAAACCGCAAAGAAGCGGGGATCATTCCCTGGTTGGGCGTTGACGAAAATACAGTGCTGACCAATCGGCAAAAAATCAGCGCCAACGGTGTGCTGCAATGGTCCACCATCCGCCGCCTGACCGAAGAGGTGATGCAGCGGATGACGGTCAAGGCCGCCAGTAGCGAAACGCCCATCGGCACGCTTTCTGGCGGCAATCAGCAAAAAGTGGTGATCGGTCGTTGGGTCTATGCCGCCAGCCAGATTTTGTTGCTCGACGAGCCAACGCGCGGCGTCGATATCGAAGCCAAACAGCAAATTTACCGTATTGTCCGCGAGCTGGCTGCCGAAGGAAAAAGCGTGGTGTTTATCTCCAGTGAAGTGGAGGAGTTGCCGCTGGTGTGTGACCGCATCCTGTTATTACAGCACGGCACGTTCTCGCAGGAGTTTCACTCTCCGGTCAATGTGGATGAGCTGATGTCCGCCATTCTGTCTGTGCACTGATGAATTTTACCGAGGAACCTGAAGATGTCTGCTTCGTCATTACCATTGCCGCAGGGCAAGAGCGTCTCGCTCAAACAATTTGTCAGTCGCCATATTAATGAGATCGGTTTGCTGGTGGTGATTGCCATTCTTTATCTGGTCTTCTCCCTGAATGCGCCTGGCTTTATCTCATTGAATAACCAAATGAACGTGCTGCGCGATGCCGCCACCATCGGGATCGCCGCCTGGGCGATGACGCTGATTATTATCTCCGGTGAAATTGATGTCAGCGTTGGGCCGATGGTGGCTTTTGTTTCAGTGTGCCTGGCGTTTTTGCTGCAATTTGACGTTCCGCTGGCGATTGCTTGTCTGCTGGTGTTGCTGTTAGGTGCGCTGATGGGAACGCTCGCCGGGGTGCTGCGCGGCGTGTTTAGCGTGCCAAGTTTTGTTGCCACGCTGGGTTTATGGAGCGCCCTGCGCGGAATGGGGCTGTTTATGACGAACGCCTTGCCAGTGCCAATTAACGAAAACGAAGTGCTGGATTGGCTGGGCGGACAATTTCTCGGTGTGCCGGTATCCGCGCTGATCATGATGGTGTTATTTGCGCTGTTTGTGTTCATTAGCCGCAAAACTGCCTTCGGGCGCTCGGTTTTTGCTGTTGGCGGTAATGCCACTGCAGCGCAGTTGTGCGGTATTAACGTTCGTCGGGTACGCATTCTTATTTTTACCCTTTCGGGATTATTAGCGGCGGTGACCGGCATTTTGTTGGCGGCCCGCCTCGGTTCCGGTAACGCAGGTGCCGCAAACGGTCTGGAGTTTGACGTCATCGCCGCGGTCGTTGTCGGCGGTACGGCGCTTTCCGGCGGTCGCGGCTCGTTGTTCGGTACGCTGCTTGGCGTACTGGTGATTACGCTAATCGGTAACGGTCTGGTGCTGCTCGGGATTAACTCCTTTTTCCAGCAGGTGGTGCGCGGCGTCATCATCGTGGTGGCGGTGCTGGCGAATATCTTGCTGACCCAGCGTAGCAGTAAAGCGAAACGCTAAACCTTAACGCCCCTGGCGCAGGTGCGGCAGGGATGAAAATTAATCGTATTGTTAATGAGGGATTTATGAAAACGATGCTGGCAGCTTATTTACCAGGAAATTCGACCGTCGATCTGCGGGAAGTTGCGGTGCCGACGCCGGGGATTAACCAGGTACTGATCAAAATGAAATCCTCCGGGATTTGCGGAAGCGATGTCCACTATATCTACCACCAGCACCGCGCTACGGCGGCGGCACCCGATAAACCGTTATACCAGGGATTTATCAACGGTCATGAACCGTGCGGGCAGATTGTGGCGATGGGGCAAGGCTGTCGCCATTTTAAAGAGGGCGACCGCGTGCTGGTGTATCACATTTCCGGTTGTGGCTTTTGCCCGAACTGCCGTCGCGGTTTTCCTATCTCCTGCACCGGTGAAGGAAAAGCCGCTTACGGCTGGCAGCGTGACGGCGGTCATGCCGAATACCTACTGGCGGAAGAAAAAGATCTGATCCTCCTGCCAGACGCGCTGAGTTACGAAGATGGCGCGTTTATCAGTTGCGGTGTTGGTACGGCGTATGAAGGGATTTTGCGCGGCGAGGTTTCCGGTAGCGATAACGTGGTGGTGGTTGGTCTGGGGCCGGTCGGCATGATGGCGATGATGCTGGCGAAAGGTCGCGGTGCAAAAAGGATCATCGGCGTTGATATGTTGCCGGAACGTCTGGCGATGGCGAAACAGTTAGGAGTGATGGATCACGGCTATTTAGCGACCACCGAAGGTCTGCCGCAGATAATCGCCGAACTCACTCACGGCGGCGCGGATGTTGCGCTTGATTGTTCCGGTAATGCCGCAGGTCGCTTACTGGCACTGCAATCCACCGCTGACTGGGGACGCGTGGTTTACATTGGTGAAACCGGAAAAGTCGAGTTCGAGGTTAGCGCTGACCTGATGCACCATCAACGGCGGATTATCGGCTCCTGGGTGACCAGTCTGTTCCATATGGAAAAATGCGCCCACGATTTAACGGACTGGAAACTGTGTCCGCGTAATGCCATTACCCACCGCTTCTCGCTGGAACAGGCGGGAGATGCTTATGCACTGATGGCAAGCGGCAAATGCGGGAAAGTTGTGATTAATTTCCCGGATTAAGGAGTCTGCGGATGACCATCTATACCTTATCTCACGGGCCGCTAAAGCTGGACGTTTCTGATCAGGGCGGCGTAATCGAAGGCTTCTGGCGCGATACGACGCCGCTGCTACGTCCTGGTAAAAAAAGCGGTGTGGCAACCGATGCCTCTTGTTTTCCGCTGGTACCATTTGCAAACCGGGTGAGCGGCAACCGTTTTGTCTGGCAGGGGCGTGAGTATCAACTGCAACCGAATGTTGAGTGGGATGCGCACTATCTACACGGCGATGGCTGGTTGGGCGAGTGGCAATGTGTCTCGCGCAGCGATGATAGCTTGTGTCTGGTGTATGAACATCTCAGCGGTGTTTATCACTATCGGGTAAGCCAGGCATTTCATTTAACGGCGGATACGCTGACGGTGACGCTCGCTGTCACCAATCAAGGGGCAGAGACGCTGCCATTTGGTACCGGCTGGCATCCTTATTTTCCGTTGTCGCCGCAAACGCGGATTCAGGCACAGGCGAGCGGTTACTGGCTGGAGCGAGAGCAGTGGCTGGCGGGTGAGTTTTGCGAGCAGCTACCGCAGGAACTGGATTTTAACCAGCTCACGCCGTTGCCGCGCCAGTGGGTAAACAATGGTTTTGCCGGATGGAATGGTCAGGCCCGCATCGAGCAGCCGCAGGAGGGTTATGCCATCATCATGGAAACGACGCCACCTGCACCGTGTTATTTCATCTTTGTTTCAGACCCTGCGTTTGATAAAGGATATGCGTTTGATTTCTTCTGTCTGGAACCGATGAGTCATGCGCCGGATGACCATCATCGTCCGGAAGGTGGTGACCTCATTGCGCTTGCACCAGGGGAATCAACAATTTCAGAGATGTCGTTGCGGGTTGCGTTGCTGTAATTTATAAAATGCCGGATGCACAGGCCTACGGGGTAATTTCGATTTTGTAGCACTCGGTGCACGATGCCTGATGCGACGCTTGCTGCGTCTTATCAGGCCTACAATCGGTGTTGGAGCGGTAGGCCGGATAAGGCGTTTACGCCGCATCCGGCATCTTTCCTAACGCCGATCGAGAGAAATTGCCCCCGGCCCGGTAATTGCCAGCAGCAGGAATGCGCCAGCAATGCTGATATTCTTCCAGAAATTAATCATATTTGGCCCAACCGCATCGCCAGTCATATCCCAGTAATGATGACCAATCACCGCAGTTCCCAGCGTGTAGAAAATAAACAGCACCGCCAGCGGACGGGTGAAAAAGCCAAGTATGATTAATATCGCGGCGGGCACTTCCATAACTACCGCAATAATCGCTGCCAGCATCGGCATTGGTGCGCCCAGCGAGGCCATATATTGGACCGTACCGTCAAAGCCCATCATTTTGGGAAAACCAAAAATAATGAAAATTAAGACCACGGCGATACGGGCAATTAATAACAAAACGGGGCGGGCAGTGCCAAAATCAAAATAACGTAGTGAGTTCATAACCAATCCCTTTGCAAGATGATGTGATTTAAACGTAATACACACTCTGGCACCTCGCCACGCCCAGGCGTTGAGATATTCGTTTCTGGTATAACGGCATAACGCAGATGGCTGACAATGTGCTTATTGTTTCCTGCCGGATGCGACATGCACGCCTTATCCGTCTCACATGAGTTTGTCAGTTCAATAAATTGCGATTTTCACCTGTTTCATCGTTCTTTTTTACATGTTGTGTTGTGGGCCGCTCTTTTTTGTCATTTCCTGATATGCAGGATAACCGTCAGGAAGCAGGCTCGAATATTCTTATTTTTCAACTTGCACCAACATTCGATTAACCTCAGACTAACGCCTCCTGACGGGAGGGACTCATGGTTTTGCAATCCACGCGCTGGTTGGCGCTCGGCTATTTCACATACTTTTTTAGTTACGGCATTTTTCTACCTTTCTGGAGCGTCTGGCTTAAAGGGATTGGTTTAACGCCAGAAACCATCGGCCTGTTATTGGGGGCGGGTCTGGTTGCCCGTTTCCTCGGGAGTTTGCTCATCGCGCCCCGCGTCAGCGATCCTTCCCGCCTGATTTCCGCCTTGCGCGTGCTGGCACTGCTGACACTTATCTTTGCTGTCGCCTTCTGGGCGGGGGCGCACGTAGCGTGGCTGATGCTGGTGATGATTGGCTTTAACCTCTTTTTCTCACCGCTGGTACCGTTGACCGATGCACTGGCGAATACGTGGCAAAAGCAGTTCCCGCTTGATTACGGCAAAGTGAGACTGTGGGGCTCGGTGGCGTTTGTCATTGGCTCGGCGCTGACGGGCAAACTGGTCAGTATGTTTGATTATCGGGTGATCCTCGCGCTGTTGACGTTGGGCGTGGCATCCATGCTGCTCGGCTTTCTCATCCGTCCGACGATTCAGCCACAAGGGGCAAGCCGCCAGCAGGAGAGCACCGGCTGGTCTGCGTGGTTGGCGTTGGTTCGCCAGAACTGGCGCTTTCTGGCCTGCGTTTGTTTATTGCAGGGGGCACATGCGGCCTATTACGGTTTTAGCGCCATTTACTGGCAGGCAGCTGGCTACTCGGCCTCGGCGGTGGGGTATTTGTGGTCGCTGGGCGTGGTGGCGGAAGTCATTATCTTTGCGCTGAGTAATAAACTTTTCCGCCGTTGTAGTGCACGCGATATGCTGTTGATCTCGGCGATTTGCGGCGTAGTGCGCTGGGGCATTATGGGAGCAACGACGGCGTTGCCGTGGTTGATAGTGGTGCAAATTCTGCATTGCGGTACCTTCACGGTCTGCCACCTGGCTGCCATGCGCTATATTGCTGCTCGCCAGGGTAGCGAAGTCATCCGTTTACAGGCGGTTTACTCTGCCGTCGCGATGGGCGGCAGTATCGCCATCATGACCGTTTTCGCCGGTTTCCTGTATCAATATCTCGGCCACGGCGTGTTCTGGGTGATGGCGCTGGTGGCGCTTCCGGCAATGTTTTTGCGCCCGAAAGTTGTTCCCTCATGCTGATTCGAGCATTTTGCGGATCTGCTCCTGTTGATGTGTTGTCAATGTCAGGTCCGTATAGATCAGCGGTGGTGAAAAGAGCGGTAACGGCATGGTATAAGGCGCAATAATCAGTGCCGCGCCGCGCGGAGCGCCTGTCTGCAAAAATGCCTTTACCGACATATGTTTAATGTTGAGCGGCAGTAACGTTAGTTCGCGTAGCTGCTGCTCAATCTGCGCTTCTCGCTCGCTATCATTCCCGGTCAGTAGAATAATCTGTTTCTCATGCAGGTCGTTTTCCTGCATTAGCCAGGCACCAAAAATCACCGCGACCAGACCGCTTTCCTCATCAGAAAGATGGACGCCGTATTCACTTTCAAATCCAGCCAGCGCCGCGCGGGTGGTGCGCACCAGGCGTGGATACAGGCGGGCGAACTCTTCCGGCAGGGTGTTATCAATACCGATGGCAAACAAACTGCGATTTAACGCCTGGGCGAGGTGGGTATAAAGCTGATCGCATAACCCCTGTTCATCATAAAAACGAACATTTCCCAGCTCACGAAAATGGTTTACCAGACGTTTGATAGACTGACGCAGTTGTCTGTCCCGCTGATGCGCATCCCGCAGTGGATCGGGAACCCGCAACATGGAAAAAAGTAGTGCCATAAATAGTGGCTCATCAGGCGGTACAGGCTGGAGCGCCCGACGCTGCCAGTGGCGTCCAATTTCCTGCGCTACCTGAAATTCAAGGCAGGATTCTGCCCAGCGACGTTGGAGCGGATTAAACTGAGGCGTAATTCCAGCGTGATGTTGCAACAAACAATATTGCAAATACAGACACAGGAAATGAATATCGCGCGTTTCAAAGCGTTTTTGCAGTCGTCGAGAGCAGAGATTCACTAACGCTTGTAGATTGGTATCGTCGTAAAAGTTACGCGCAATTCCGCGCCGCTTCAGTTCACTCTTCAGGGCGGGGGTGAATCGGCTGGTAATAAATGACGGACACAGACGGAAACCACGTCGTAGCCAGTGAAATAAACACAAACGTTGGTTAAGCACTGTACCTTCAACCCGGTAGCTGCCGTCATAACCAGTAGTCAGTGTGAGTTGATGATAGCGCAGGATCTCCCGTCCTGTTTCGCTGATATCAAGACTGGCAATATCATCATCCACACCATTAAGCTCGCTGAAAGTTGCCGTGGTGGCGGTCAACCCCGGCTGAAAGAGCGTCAGCAAGATCTGGCAGCGGCGCTGGGGAGCCGAAAGGACAGATGGTGGAGCAAGCGTAGGCATCATCTGTAGATCTCCCATAAGCATAATTGATAAGAATAGCTAAAGTTTGCTCAGGGAAATGGCGAAGGGAATGCTAATCATCAGAAATGTTGGCAAGCGTCACAGAATTTTTCTCATCTTAAACTGTTCTGACCAGTGGATTAGCATGTCTTAAGGTGGTTTTGTGAATGATTATCGTGCTAGCGATCATGGGTTAGTTCTGCGGATTCAATGCGCTAAGGATAAAATCCACCATCTGTTCGCGATAAACATCGCCGTGACGATCGGAAAAAGCATCAATGTGTTCGCCATCCGGGATTAGGATCAACCGTTTTGGTTCTTTTGCCAGGCTATACAACTTTTCACTGTGTTGCCATGGGATAACGTGATCAGCTTTACCGTGAATGAGTAAAAGCGGGATCGGGCTGACGCTGGCGATGTAATTTTCACCGCTGTAACTCTCATCAAGTAAGTAGCCACTGCCGGGGAGCATCTGGTTGGCGATGGTCGCATAAGAGGCAAAGGTGGAGTCGAGGATCACTGCACGTATGCCTTCACGATCACCCTGACCAATAACATCCAGAATATTCGCCCCGCCAATACTCTGCCCGAACAGCACCAGCCGTTGTGGGTTTACATCACTGCGATGGCGCACCACATTGATGGCACTTTGCGTATCGTCCAGCAATCCGGCTTGGGACGGCGTGCCTTTTGATTTACCAAACCCGCGATAATCAAACATAAAAACGTTGAAATTACGCTCGGGTAACCAACTGACCAGCGGCCAGTGGGCGGACATATTTCCGGCATTGCCGTGAGCATGAATGATGGTTGCGATGACGTTGTCAGCAGGGCCCGTCGAAGAAGGAATAAACCAGCCTTGCAGACGAGTACCGTCCTTAGCCGTAAATTCGACGGATTCCGCCGACCAGGGGTCGGGACCGTATATTTTATCGTCAGGATAATAGAAGAAGTTGATGGCGACGCGCGGCACTAAATAAACGCAGAAGGCAACAACAAAGAGAATAAACAGAATTTTGAGAACGCGTTTGTTCACTGGCAGCGCCATAACCTTTCCTTGCGACTTATTTATCATCCATTAATCGGGGAAAGATGGTGGGAGAGTGACGAAAGAAAGTAAAGCGGTGAGGAAGTATTTCGGAATAGCGCCTGAAAGGCGAGGGCGGGTGAGTGATATCACCCGCCTGAGTCATTAACGCTTCAGAGCATCGCTTAACTCGTCACGCATGTTCGCCAGCATGGCTTTAACAACGCGCGGGTTACCAGCAACGATGTTACCGGTCAGCATATAGTTATGACCACCGGTGAAGTCGCTGACGATGCCGCCTGCTTCACGAACCAGCAGCTCGCCTGCCGCGAAATCCCACGGGCGCAGACCGATTTCAAAGAAACCGTCAACACGACCCGCAGCGACGTAAGCCAGATCCAGCGCCGCAGAACCGGTACGACGGAAGTCTGCACATTCGTTGAACAGTTTGCCGACGATGTTGATGTAGGTAGTGGCGTACTGTTTTGCTTTGAACGGGAAGCCGGTCGCCAGAATAGTACCGTCGAGATCGCGAGCGGTGCTGCCGCGCAGACGGTAGCCGTTCAGCTGTGCGCCCTGACCGCGAGTGGCGGTGAACAGTTCGTTACGCATAGGATCGTATACCACAGCAACTTCGGTGCGGCCTTTGATACGAACGGCGATAGATACCGCGAAGTGCGGCAGACGTTTGATAAAGTTGGTAGTGCCATCCAGTGGATCGATAACCCATTGAACATCCTGATCAGTACCTTCAAGTTCACCGCTTTCTTCGGTGATGATGGTGTGCTGTGGGTAAGATTTACGAATCGTGTCGATAATCACCGCTTCGGCAGCTTTATCTACGTTGGTCACGAAATCGTTACTGCCTTTCTGGCTCGCTTCTACAGCGTCCGGGGTTTCATAGTTTTTGGCAATTAAATTACCCGCCTTGCGCGCTGCGCGCACGGCGATGTTCAGCATCGGATGCATCGGTCTCTCTCACTGGATGTTAAAGAACGGGAAAACGGCGCAGAGTATAGCAGCGAGATCGGCATCTGTCTTCGTTTTATGATAAGATGCGTGAATAATCTTTAGATGAAGAAAGACAATGCTGCAAAATATTCGAATTGTGCTGGTGGAGACGTCACACACCGGCAATATGGGTTCTGTTGCCCGTGCCATGAAAACAATGGGATTAACCAATCTGTGGCTGGTTAATCCACTAGTGAAACCTGACTCCCAGGCGATTGCCCTGGCAGCAGGGGCCAGCGATGTGATTGGTAATGCTCACATCGTCGATACGCTCGACGAAGCGTTAGCCGGTTGTAGTCTGGTGGTGGGCACCAGCGCTCGCTCCCGCACGCTGCCGTGGCCGATGCTCGACCCGCGCGAATGCGGTCTGAAAAGCGTCGCTGAAGCGGCAAATACCCCGGTGGCGCTGGTGTTTGGTCGCGAGCGCGTCGGCTTGACCAATGAAGAGTTGCAGAAATGCCATTATCATGTCGCGATTGCGGCTAACCCGGAATACAGTTCGCTGAACCTGGCGATGGCGGTTCAGGTTATTGCCTATGAAGTGCGCATGGCCTGGCTGGCAACTCAGGAAAATGGCGAGCAGGTCGAGCATGAAGAGACGCCGTATCCGCTGGTCGATGATCTGGAGCGTTTTTATGGTCATCTGGAGCAAACGCTGCTGGCAACCGGTTTTATCCGTGAAAACCATCCGGGGCAGGTGATGAATAAATTGCGCCGTCTGTTTACCCGTGCACGCCCGGAAAGCCAGGAATTGAATATCCTGCGCGGGATTCTGGCTTCTATTGAGCAGCAGAATAAAGGTAACAAGGCCGAATAACAGTGGTTGCCTGATGCGATGCTTAACGCGTCTTATCAGGCCTGTAAGTGCACGGAATCCCAGGTCGGATAAGGTGTTCACACCGCATCCGACAACAGGTACAAACGCCACGATAAAAAATGGCACTGAAGGTTAAATACCCGACTAAATCAGTCAAGTAAATAGTTGACCAATTTACTCGGGAATGTCAGACTTGACCCTGCTATGCAATACCCCCACTTTTACAATAAAAAACCCCGGGCAGGGGCGAGTTTGAGGTGAAGTAAGACATGAGACTGACATCTAAAGGGCGCTATGCCGTGACCGCAATGCTTGACGTTGCGCTCAACTCTGAAGCGGGCCCGGTACCGTTGGCTGATATTTCCGAACGTCAGGGAATTTCCCTTTCTTATCTGGAACAACTGTTTTCCCGTCTGCGTAAAAATGGTCTGGTTTCCAGCGTACGTGGACCAGGCGGTGGTTATCTGTTAGGCAAAGATGCCAGCAGCATCGCCGTTGGCGAAGTGATTAGCGCCGTTGACGAATCTGTAGATGCCACCCGTTGTCAGGGTAAAGGCGGCTGCCAGGGCGGCGATAAATGCCTGACCCACGCGCTGTGGCGTGATTTGAGCGACCGTCTTACCGGTTTTCTCAATAACATTACTTTAGGCGAACTGGTTAATAACCAGGAAGTGCTGGATGTGTCTGGTCGTCAGCATACTCACGACGCGCCACGCACCCGCACACAAGACGCGATCGACGTTAAGTTACGCGCTTAATAAAAAGAATTCAGAATCAGGCCGGAGTGCTAAACACTCCGTAAACACGGTCGTACATCCAGCCGGTAGCCTGGTTCCTTGCATTGAGTGATGTACGGAGTTTATAGAGCAATGAAATTACCGATTTATCTCGACTACTCCGCAACCACGCCGGTGGACCCGCGTGTTGCCGAGAAAATGATGCAGTTTATGACGATGGACGGAACCTTTGGTAACCCGGCCTCCCGTTCTCACCGTTTCGGCTGGCAGGCTGAAGAAGCGGTAGATATCGCCCGTAATCAGATTGCCGATCTGGTCGGCGCTGATCCGCGTGAAATCGTCTTTACCTCTGGTGCAACCGAATCTGACAACCTGGCGATCAAAGGTGCAGCCAACTTTTATCAGAAAAAAGGCAAGCACATCATCACCAGTAAAACCGAACATAAAGCGGTACTGGATACCTGCCGTCAGCTGGAGCGCGAAGGTTTTGAAGTCACTTACCTGGCACCGCAGCGTAATGGCATTATCGACCTGAAAGAACTCGAAGCAGCGATGCGTGACGACACCATCCTTGTTTCCATCATGCACGTAAATAACGAAATCGGCGTGGTGCAGGATATCGCGGCTATCGGCGAAATGTGCCGTGCTCGTGGCATTATCTATCACGTTGATGCAACCCAGAGCGTGGGCAAACTGCCTATCGACCTGAGCCAGTTGAAAGTTGACCTGATGTCTTTCTCCGGTCACAAAATCTATGGCCCGAAAGGTATTGGTGCGCTGTATGTGCGTCGTAAACCGCGCGTACGTATCGAAGCACAAATGCATGGCGGCGGTCACGAGCGCGGTATGCGTTCCGGCACTCTGCCTGTTCACCAGATCGTCGGTATGGGCGAAGCCTATCGCATCGCAAAAGAAGAGATGGCGACCGAGATGGAACGTCTGCGCGGCCTGCGTAACCGTCTGTGGAACGGCATCAAAGATATCGAAGAAGTTTACCTGAACGGTGACCTGGAACACGGTGCGCCGAACATTCTCAACGTCAGCTTCAACTACGTTGAAGGTGAGTCGCTGATTATGGCGCTGAAAGACCTCGCGGTTTCTTCAGGTTCCGCCTGTACGTCAGCAAGCCTCGAACCGTCCTACGTGCTGCGCGCGCTGGGGCTGAACGACGAGCTGGCACATAGCTCTATCCGTTTCTCTTTAGGTCGTTTTACTACTGAAGAAGAGATCGACTACACCATCGAGTTAGTTCGTAAATCCATCGGTCGTCTGCGTGACCTTTCTCCGCTGTGGGAAATGTACAAGCAGGGCGTGGATCTGAACAGCATCGAATGGGCTCATCATTAATCGGTATCGGAATCAGGAGAATTTATAATGGCTTACAGCGAAAAAGTTATCGACCATTACGAGAATCCGCGTAACGTGGGTTCCTTTGACAACAACGACGAGAACGTCGGCAGCGGCATGGTGGGTGCACCGGCCTGTGGCGACGTGATGAAGTTGCAGATTAAAGTCAACGATGAAGGTATCATTGAAGACGCGCGTTTTAAAACTTACGGCTGTGGTTCCGCTATCGCTTCCAGCTCCCTGGTCACCGAATGGGTGAAAGGGAAGTCTCTCGACGAAGCACAGGCGATAAAAAACACCGATATTGCTGAAGAACTTGAACTGCCGCCGGTGAAAATTCACTGTTCTATTCTGGCAGAAGACGCGATCAAAGCCGCCATTGCGGACTATAAAAGCAAACGTGAAGCAAAATAAGAGTTGAGGTTTGGTTATGTCGATTACACTGAGCGACAGTGCAGCAGCGCGAGTAAATACCTTTCTGGCTAACCGCGGTAAAGGGTTTGGCCTGCGTCTGGGCGTGAGAACCTCCGGGTGTTCAGGTATGGCTTATGTACTGGAATTTGTTGACGAACCGACGCCGGAAGACATCGTGTTTGAAGACAAAGGCGTGAAAGTCGTGGTCGATGGCAAAAGCCTGCAATTTCTGGACGGTACGCAGCTGGACTTCGTCAAAGAAGGCCTTAACGAAGGGTTTAAATTCACCAACCCGAACGTCAAAGATGAGTGTGGTTGCGGCGAAAGCTTCCACGTTTGATGCGCATACCGATAACCCCACCGTGGTCGCCTGCGCGTGGGGTTTGTTTTACCTGATTCGCCGTTATCGCGGCGGATCGCAGCCCTGAGAATGTTATGGATTACTTCACCCTCTTTGGCTTGCCTGCCCGTTATCAACTCGATACCCAGGCGCTGAGCCTGCGTTTTCAGGATCTACAACGTCAGTATCATCCTGATAAATTCGCCAGCGGAAGCCAGGCGGAACAACTCGCCGCCGTACAGCAATCCGCGACCATTAACCAGGCCTGGCAAACGCTGCGTCATCCGTTAATGCGCGCGGAATATTTGCTTTCTTTGCACGGTTTTGATCTCGCCAGCGAGCAGCATACTGTGCGCGACACCGCGTTCCTGATGGAACAGCTGGAACTGCGCGAAGAACTGGACGAGATCGAACAGGCGAAAGATGAAGCGCGGCTGGAAAGCTTTATCAAACGTGTGAAAAAGATGTTTGATACCCGCCATCAGTTGATGGTTGAACAGTTAGACAACGAGACGTGGGACGCGGCGGCGGATACCGTGCGTAAGCTGCGTTTTCTCGATAAACTGCGGAGCAGTGCCGAACAACTCGAAGAAAAACTGCTCGATTTTTAATTTCTGGAAGCTAAACATGGCCTTATTACAAATTAGTGAACCTGGTTTGAGTGCTGCGCCGCATCAGCGTCGCCTGGCGGCCGGTATTGACCTGGGCACAACCAACTCGCTGGTGGCAACAGTGCGCAGCGGTCAGGCCGAAACGTTAGCTGACCATGAAGGCCGTCACCTGCTGCCATCTGTTGTTCACTATCAACAGCAAGGGCATTCGGTGGGTTATGACGCGCGTACTAACGCAGCGCTCGACACCGCCAACACCATTAGTTCTGTTAAACGCCTGATGGGGCGCTCGCTGGCTGATATCCAGCAACGCTATCCGCATCTGCCTTATCAATTCCAGGCCAGCGAAAATGGCCTGCCGATGATTGAAACGGCGGCGGGGCTGCTGAACCCGGTGCGCGTTTCTGCGGACATCCTCAAAGCACTGGCGGCGCGGGCAACTGAAGCCCTGGCAGGCGAGCTGGATGGTGTCGTTATCACCGTTCCGGCGTACTTTGACGATGCCCAGCGTCAGGGCACCAAAGACGCGGCGCGTCTGGCGGGGCTGCATGTTCTGCGCTTACTTAATGAACCGACCGCTGCGGCTATTGCCTACGGGCTGGATTCCGGCCAGGAAGGCGTGATCGCTGTTTATGACCTCGGCGGCGGGACGTTTGATATTTCCATTCTGCGCTTAAGTCGCGGTGTGTTTGAAGTGCTGGCGACCGGCGGTGATTCCGCGCTCGGCGGCGATGATTTCGACCATCTGCTGGCGGATTACATTCGCGAGCAGGCGGGCATTCCTGATCGTAGCGATAACCGCGTTCAGCGTGAACTGCTCGATGCTGCCATTGCGGCCAAAATCGCGCTGAGCGATGCGGTCTCCGTGACCGTTAACGTTGCGGGCTGGCAGGGCGAAATCAGCCGTGAACAATTCAATGAACTGATCGCGCCACTGGTAAAACGAACCTTACTGGCTTGTCGTCGCGCGCTGAAAGATGCGGGCGTAGAAGCTGATGAAGTGCTGGAAGTGGTGATGGTGGGCGGTTCTACTCGCGTGCCGCTGGTGCGTGAACGAGTAGGCGAATTTTTCGGTCGTCCACCGCTGACTTCTATCGACCCGGATAAAGTCGTCGCTATTGGCGCGGCGATTCAGGCGGATATTCTGGTGGGTAACAAGCCGGACAGCGAAATGCTGTTGCTGGATGTGATCCCGCTGTCGCTGGGCCTCGAAACGATGGGCGGCCTGGTGGAGAAAGTGATCCCGCGTAATACCACGATTCCGGTGGCCCGCGCCCAGGATTTCACCACCTTTAAAGATGGTCAGACGGCGATGTCTATCCATGTGATGCAGGGTGAGCGCGAACTGGTGCAGGACTGCCGCTCGCTGGCGCGTTTTGCGCTGCGAGGTATTCCGGCGCTACCGGCTGGCGGTGCGCATATTCGCGTGACGTTCCAGGTCGATGCCGACGGTCTTTTGAGCGTGACGGCGATGGAGAAATCCACCGGCGTTGAGGCGTCTATTCAGGTCAAACCGTCTTATGGCCTGACCGATAGCGAAATCGCCTCGATGATCAAAGACTCAATGAGCTATGCCGAGCAGGACGTAAAAGCCCGAATGCTGGCAGAACAAAAAGTAGAAGCGGCGCGTGTGCTGGAAAGTCTGCACGGTGCGCTGGCTGCTGATGCCGCGCTGTTAAGCGCCGCAGAACGTCAGGTTATCGACGATGCTGCCGCTCACCTGAGTGAAGTGGCGCAGGGCGATGATGTTGACGCCATCGAACAAGCGATTAAAAACGTAGACAAACAAACCCAGGATTTCGCCGCTCGCCGCATGGACCAGTCGGTTCGTCGTGCGCTGAAAGGCCATTCCGTGGACGAGGTTTAATATGCCAAAGATTGTTATTTTGCCTCATCAGGATCTCTGCCCTGATGGCGCTGTTCTGGAAGCGAATAGCGGTGAAACCATTCTCGACGTTGCGCTGCGTAACGGTATCGAGATTGAACACGCCTGTGAAAAATCCTGTGCTTGCACCACCTGCCACTGCATCGTTCGTGAAGGTTTTGACTCGCTGCCGGAAAGCTCAGAGCAGGAAGACGACATGCTGGACAAAGCCTGGGGACTGGAGCCGGAAAGCCGTTTAAGCTGCCAGGCGCGCGTCACCGACGAAGATTTAGTGGTTGAAATCCCGCGTTACACTATCAACCATGCGCGTGAGCATTAACAGAGGTTAGTATGGGACTTAAGTGGACCGATAGCCGCGAAATTGGCGAAGCACTGTACGATGCGTATCCCGATATTGATCCGAAAACGGTTCGATTCACCGATATGCATCAGTGGATTTGCGCTCTGGAAGATTTCGACGACGACCCGCAGGCATCGAACGAGAAAATCCTCGAAGCGATTTTGTTGGTCTGGCTGGACGAAGCCGAGTGAATGAACGGGCTGCCTGGGGGTAGCCCGTTTTGCTGTTAAACGAATAAGGATAACTAAAATGACAGAAGCGATGAAGATTACCCTCTCTCCCCAACCTGCCGACGCACGTTGGGGAGAAAAAGCGACTTACAGCATTAATAATGATGGCATTACCCTGCATTTGAACGGGGCAGACGATCTGGGGTTGATCCAGCGTGCGGCGCGCAAGATTGACGGTCTGGGCATCAAGCATGTTCAGTTAAGCGGTGAAGGCTGGGATGCGGATCGCTGCTGGGCATTCTGGCAAGGTTACAAAGCCCCGAAAGGCATACGTAAAGTGGAGTGGCCGGATCTGGACGATGCCCAGCGTCAGGAACTGGATAACCGCCTGATGATCATCGACTGGGTGCGTGACACCATCAACGCACCGGCAGAAGAGCTGGGGCCATCGCAACTGGCACAGCGTGCTGTTGATCTGATCAGCAACGTCGCAGGGGATCGTGTGACTTACCGGATCACCAAAGGCGAAGATCTGCGTGAGCAAGGTTATATGGGGCTGCACACGGTCGGGCGCGGTTCAGAACGTTCTCCGGTATTGCTGGCGCTGGATTACAACCCAACTGGCGATAAAGAAGCGCCAGTGTACGCGTGCCTGGTTGGTAAAGGCATCACTTTTGATTCCGGCGGCTACAGCATCAAACAGACTGCGTTTATGGACTCGATGAAGTCGGACATGGGCGGCGCGGCAACGGTTACCGGGGCGCTGGCATTTGCCATTACGCGCGGACTGAACAAGCGCGTGAAGCTGTTCCTCTGTTGTGCGGATAACCTGATCAGCGGCAATGCGTTCAAACTGGGCGATATTATTACCTATCGCAACGGTAAAAAAGTTGAAGTGATGAACACCGATGCCGAAGGGCGTCTGGTGCTGGCCGATGGCCTGATTGATGCCAGTGCGCAGAAACCGGAACTGATCATTGATGCGGCGACCCTCACCGGGGCGGCGAAAACCGCGCTGGGTAATGATTATCACGCGCTGTTCAGTTTTGACGATGCGCTTGCCGGTCGCTTGTTGGCGAGTGCCGCGCAGGAGAATGAACCGTTCTGGCGTCTGCCGCTGGCGGAGTTCCACCGCAATCAATTGCCGTCTAACTTTGCCGAACTGAACAACACCGGAAGCGCGGCGTATCCGGCAGGCGCGAGCACAGCGGCGGGCTTCCTGTCGCACTTTGTTGAGAACTATCAGCAAGGTTGGCTGCATATCGACTGCTCGGCGACTTACCGTAAAGCGCCGGTTGAACAGTGGTCTGCGGGTGCTACGGGACTTGGTGTGCGCACGATTGCTAATCTGTTAACGGCGTAAACTAATATGCCGGATGCGGCGTAAATGCCTTATCCGGCCTACAAAGTATTGCAAATTCAATATATTGCGGTTCCCTTGTAGGCCTGATAAGCGTAGCGCATCAGGCACTTACGCCCCGAACGTTGAATGAATTATGGTTCTTATGTCCGAAACAAAAAACGAACTTGAAGACCTGCTGGAAAAAGCAGCAACCGAACCGGCGCACCGCCCGGCCTTTTTCCGTACTCTACTGGAATCCACCGTCTGGGTGCCTGGTACGGCGGCACAGGGCGAGGCTGTGGTTGAAGATAGCGCACTTGATTTACAGCACTGGGAAAAAGAAGACGGCACCAGCGTCATTCCTTTTTTCACCTCGTTAGAAGCACTTCAACAGGCGGTTGAAGGCGAACAGGCATTTGTCGTAATGCCAGTTCGCACATTGTTTGAGATGACCCTTGGCGAAACGCTCTTCCTTAATGCCAAACTGCCAACCGGTAAAGAATTTATGCCGCGTGAAATCAGTTTGCTGATTGGTGAAGAAGGGAATCCGCTTAGCAGTCAGGAAGTACTGGAAGGCGGTGAATCGCTGATATTATCGGAGGTCGCAGAGCCGCCAGCACAAATGATTGATTCACTTACCACCTTATTTAAAACCATTAAGCCGGTGAAGCGTGCTTTTATTTGTTCAATTAAAGAGAACGAAGAGGCACAGCCTAATTTACTTATTGGCATTGAAGCCGATGGTGATATCGAAGAAATTATTCAGGCGGCGGGAAGTGTAGCGACCGATACATTACCTGGCGATGAACCCATCGATATTTGTCAGGTGAAAAAAGGGGAAAAAGGTATTAGCCACTTTATTACCGAACATATTGCGCCATTCTATGAACGTCGCTGGGGTGGTTTTTTGCGTGACTTTAAACAGAACCGGATAATTTAAAACATGCCGCCCCAAAGGGCGGCATTCGGGCTTACTTGCTGTTCTGAAGGTTGTTAACCACCAGTAAATTGTTGCCGGAGAGACTCCGGTTATTATTTACCTCGGTTAACAGCGCACCAGAAACAATAAGTACGATACAAAAGCACCGTATCTTCATTGTGCGGTCCATGCGAAGACCGCATCACGACAGCACCACTGGCGATATTGCCGCGATAGCAAGCGCTGAGACGCGCTTGCCCTAACGGTCGCGGAACATCCTTTCCTTAAGCCAGCGCCCGCTTGCGAGACGGCGGAAAGGGCCGCAGTGGATAATACACTAACAAAACAATAATAACTCTCTTTTACTTGACAAAAAGAGAGTTACTGGCGAGTATTGTGTCCGCTGAGACGCGCTTGCATTACTACGGTAATACAACCTGCTGGAAAGGCCGCGAACCAGACCAGCAATAAAAAACCGCCAGATTCGGCGGTTTTTTATTGCCTGTAAAAAGCTTATTTTACGGGCTCAACCGGTAAATCTGCCCGTGCGCCCCATTCACTCCATGCGCCGTCGTACAGTTTCACGTTTGTCACATCCAGCGTCGCAAGTGCCAACAAAACCACGGCTGCTGTTACACCAGAACCGCAGCTGACGATAATTGGTTTGTCGTAGCTGACACCGCGACCAAAAAATATCGCATCCAGTTCATCGGTCGTTTTTAGTTCGCCTTCACGTACCAGTTCCGTCCACGGAACGTTCAATGCACCGGGAATATGTCCGCGACGTAAACCTGGGCGAGGTTCATCAACTTCTGCGTTAAAACGTGTAGCCGGGCGGGCATCAATAATTTGCGCCGTATTTTCATGGCTTGCCAATAATACATCGGTTACTTTCACCACGGCTTCAGGATTAAACGCGGCGTTAAACTCTCCTTCCGGCAGCTCTACTGCGCCTTCCTCTAATAGCAGATCATCACGCTGCCAGCCTGCAAGTCCACCACCCAGAATCGACACTTTCTCTACACCAAAGGTGCGCAGCATCCACCATGCTCGTGGGGCTGAGAAAAGATTACCTTCGTCATAGACAATCAGGTGCTTATCCTGGTTAACGCCTAATTCACGCATCGCCACGGCGAACGTTTCCGGGCGCGGCAGCATGTGCGGAAGCGGGGAAGTGTGATCAGAAAGCGCTTCGATATCAAAAAACACTGCGCCTGGAATATGTCCATTCAGATACTCCTGAGCAACGTTACGATCTTCCTGTCCAGGCGACGCCATGCGGGCATCGATAATCTGAATTTCCGGGTCATCAATATGTTCGGCGAGCCAGTCGGCTCCTACAAACCATGTCGTGGACATAGGCATCTCCATTTTTGCCGGGGTTAGGCTAAATTGTCGGATGTTTAGTGAAAAGCGACAAGCAAAAGAGGCTGATTTGGCTGTCTGAGCCACAATTCTCACTAAAATTCGGATTGTATGGGCGTGATACTGAATTACATAACGTAAATTCTCACGCATAATAATTATTCGACGTTGCTAACGGGCCATTGTGGCAGGGATGAAAAATGAAAAAGTTACGCGTAGCCGCCTGCATGCTAATGCTGGCGCTGGCAGGGTGCGACAACAACGATAACGCGCCAACAGCGGTGAAAAAAGATGCGCCTTCTGAAGTTACTAAAGCGGCCTCTTCAGAAAACGTGAGTTCAGCAAAACTTTCCGCGCCGGAGCGACAAAAACTGGCCCAACAGAGTGCCGGTAAGGCGCTGACATTGCTGGATCTCTCTGAAGTTCAACTCGATGGCGCAGCCACGCTGGTGCTGACGTTCTCCATCCCTCTCGACCCGGATCAGGATTTCTCACGCGTTATTCATGTCGTCGATAAAAAAAGCGGCAAAGTGGATGGTGCCTGGGAGCTGTCACATAATCTTAAAGAGCTGCGTTTACGCCACCTCGAACCGAAACGTGATTTGATCGTCACTATTGGCAAGGAGGTCAAAGCGCTCAATAACGCAACCTTTAGTAAAGATGACGAAAAAACTATAACTACCCGCGATATCCAACCCAGCGTCGGTTTTGCCAGTCGTGGTTCGTTGCTTCCTGGTAAGGTCGTTGAAGGGCTGCCGGTAATGGCGCTTAACGTTAACAATGTCGATGTTAACTTCTTCCGTGTGAAACCAGAATCACTGCCCGCTTTCATTAGCCAGTGGGAATACCGCAATTCGCTGGCGAACTGGCAGTCAGATAAACTGCTGCAGATGGCGGATCTGGTCTACACCGGACGGTTTGATCTCAATCCTGCGCGTAACACCCGTGAAAAATTATTGCTGCCGCTGGGCGATATCAAACCGCTTCAGCAGGCGGGCGTGTATCTGGCTGTGATGAATCAGGCTGGACGTTACGATTACAGTAATCCCGCGACGCTGTTTACGTTAAGTGATATTGGCGTTTCAGCTCACCGTTATCACAATCGTCTGGATATCTTTACCCAAAGTCTGGAAAACGGCGCGGCCCAGCAAGGAATTGAAGTCTCTTTATTAAATGAGAAAGGGCAGACTCTGACTCAGGCAAGCAGTGACGCTCAGGGGCATGTGCAGCTGGAAAATGATAAAAACGCGGCATTACTGCTGGCGCGTAAAAACGGTCAGACAACGCTGCTCGATTTAAAACTCCCGGCGCTGGACTTAGCGGAATTTAACATTGCTGGCGCGCCGGGCTATAGCAAACAGTTTTTCATGTTTGGCCCGCGCGATCTTTATCGCCCGGGTGAAACGGTCATCCTCAATGGTTTGCTGCGTGATGCAGACGGTAAAGCATTGCCCGATCAACCCATCAAGTTAGACGTGATTAAACCCGACGGGCAGGTACTCAGGAGCGTCGTTAGTCAGCCGGAGAATGGCCTCTACCACTTTACCTGGCCACTCGATAGCAATGCGGCAACCGGTATGTGGCATATTCGCGCTAACACGGGCGATAACCAGTATCGGATGTGGGATTTCCACGTCGAAGATTTTATGCCAGAGCGTATGGCGCTGAATCTGACCGGTGAGAAAACCCCGCTAACGCCGAAAGATGAAGTGAAATTCTCCGTGGTGGGGTACTACCTGTATGGCGCACCTGCTAATGGTAATACTTTGCAAGGGCAACTTTTCCTGCGCCCACTGCGTGAAGCTGTGTCAGCCTTACCTGGTTTTGAATTCGGCGATATAGCTGCCGAAAATCTTTCCCGCACGCTGGATGAAGTTCAGTTGACGCTGGATGATAAAGGGCGCGGCGAAGTTTCTACAGAAAGCCAGTGGAAGGAAACACATTCCCCATTACAGGTTATTTTCCAGGGTAGTTTGCTGGAATCGGGCGGTCGCCCGGTGACGCGCCGTGCTGAGCAGGCTATCTGGCCTGCTGATGCATTGCCAGGGATCCGTCCGCAGTTCGCCTCGAAATCGGTTTACGATTATCGCACCGACAGCACGGTGAAACAGCCCATTGTTGATGAAGGTAGTAACGCCGCTTTTGACATCGTTTATAGCGATGCGCAAGGCGTGAAAAAAGCCGTGTCGGGCTTGCAGGTGCGCCTGATTCGCGAACGCCGCGATTACTACTGGAACTGGTCGGAATATGAAGGCTGGCAGTCACAGTTTGATCAAAAAGATCTGATCGAAAATGAACAAACTCTGGATCTGAAAGCGGACGAAACCGGTAAGGTCAGTTTCCCGGTAGAGTGGGGCGCTTATCGTCTGGAAGTTAAAGCGCCGAATGAAGCGGTCAGTAGTGTGCGTTTCTGGGCTGGTTATAGCTGGCAGGATAACAGCGACGGGGGTGGTGCAGTGCGACCCGACCGTGTCACGCTGAAACTGGATAAAGCCAGCTATCGCCCTGGCGATACCATTAAGTTGCATATTGCCGCGCCAACGGCGGGTAAAGGTTATGCGATGGTCGAGTCCAGTGAAGGGCCGCTGTGGTGGCAAGAGATTGATGTTCCGGCTCAAGGGCTGGATCTGACGATTCCGGTCGATAAAACCTGGAATCGTCATGATCTGTATTTAAGTACGCTGGTGGTACGTCCTGGCGATAAATCTCGCTCCGCGACGCCAAAACGCGCGGTTGGGGTGTTGCATCTGCCGCTTGGTGATGAAAACCGTCGCCTCGATCTGGCGCTGGAAACCCCTACCAAAATGCGCCCCAATCAGCCATTAACCGTGAAAATTAAAGCCAGCAATAAAAATGGTGAGATGCCAAAACAGGTGAATGTGCTGGTGTCTGCGGTTGATAGCGGTGTGCTGAATATTACTGATTACGTCACGCCAGATCCGTGGCAGGCGTTCTTTGGTCAGAAACGCTATGGCGCAGACATTTACGATATTTACGGTCAGGTCATTGAAGGTCAGGGGCGTCTGGCAGCTCTGCGTTTTGGTGGCGATGGTGATGAGCTGAAACGTGGTGGTAAACCGCCGGTCAATCACGTCAATATTGTCGCGCAGCAGGCGCTGCCGGTAACGCTCAATGAACAGGGCGAAGGCTCGGTTACACTGCCAATTGGCGATTTTAACGGTGAATTGCGCGTCATGGCGCAAGCCTGGACGGCAGATGACTTCGGAAGCAACGAAAGCAAAGTGATTGTTGCCGCACCGGTGATTGCTGAACTGAACATGCCACGCTTTATGGCGAGTGGCGATACCTCGCGCCTGACGCTGGATATCACTAATCTTACCGATAAACCGCAAAAACTTAATGTTGCTCTGACCGCCAGTGGCTTGCTTGAACTGGTGAGTAATTCCCCCGCACCTGTTGAATTAGCGCCAGGGGTGCGTAGTACGCTGTTTATCCCGGTGCGTGCATTGCCGGGTTATGGCGATGGAGACATTCAGGCCACCATTAGCGGGTTAGCGTTACCCGGGGAAACCGTTGCCGATCAGCATAAGCAGTGGAAAATCGGCGTCCGTCCAGCATTCCCGGCACAAACGGTCAATTACGGTACGGCGTTACAGCCTGGTGAAACCTGGGCGCTCCCGGCTGATGGATTGCAAAACTTCTCGCCTGTTACGCTGGAAGGGCAATTGTTGTTGAGTGGCAAACCACCGCTGAACATCGCACGTTATATCAAAGAGTTAAAAGCGTATCCGTACGGCTGTCTCGAGCAAACCGCCAGCGGCCTGTTCCCGTCACTTTATACCAATGCAGCCCAACTGCAGGCGTTGGGCATCAAAGGCGACAGTGATGAGAAACGCCGTGCATCGGTCGATATCGGCATTTCCCGTTTGCTGCAAATGCAACGTGATAACGGCGGCTTTGCGTTGTGGGATAAAAACGGTGACGAAGAGTACTGGCTGACGGCTTACGTGATGGATTTCCTGGTCCGCGCAGGCGAACAGGGTTACAGCGTGCCGACAGACGCCATTAACCGGGGTAATGAGCGTCTGCTGCGCTATTTACAAGATCCGGGCATGATGTCGATCCCGTACGCTGATAATCTCAAAGCCAGTAAATTCGCCGTACAGTCTTACGCTGCGCTGGTGTTGGCCCGTCAGCAAAAAGCACCACTGGGTGCGCTGCGTGAAATCTGGGAGCATCGTGCAGATGCCGCTTCTGGTTTACCGCTGCTGCAACTTGGCGTTGCGCTGAAAATCATGGGTGATGCGACGCGTGGTGAAGAAGCGATTGCGCTGGCGCTGAAAACGCCGCGTAATAGTGATGAGCGGATATGGCTGGGTGATTACGGTAGTCCACTGCGAGACAGCGCGTTGATGCTCTCATTGCTGGAAGAGAACAAACTGCTACCCGATGAGCAGTACTCCCTGTTAAACACACTTTCGCAGCAGGCGTTCGGTGAACGCTGGCTATCGACGCAGGAAAGTAACGCGTTGTTCCTGGCTGCCCGTACTCTTCAGGATTTACCGGGCAAATGGCAGGCGCAAACCACTTTCTCTGCTGAGCCGTTGACAGGCGAGAAAGCGCAAACCAGCAATCTGAATAGCGATCAACTTGCCACCTTGCAGGTGACCAACAGTGGCGATCAGCCGTTATGGCTGCGTGTGGATGCCAGCGGTTATCCGCAATCCGCACCTTTACCGGCGAGCAATGTGCTGCAAATTGAGCGTCATATTCTGGGTACTGACGGTAAGAGCAAATCGCTGGACTCGTTACGTAGCGGCGATCTGGTGCTGGTGTGGTTGCAGGTTAAAGCCAGTAACAGTGTACCGGATGCGTTAGTCGTGGATCTGTTGCCTGCGGGGCTGGAACTGGAAAACCAGAATCTGGCGAACGGCAGCGCCAGCCTGGAGCAAAGTGGTGGTGAAGTGCAGAACTTGCTGAACCAGATGCAGCAGGCGAGCATTAAGCACATAGAGTTCCGTGACGATCGCTTTGTGGCGGCGGTTGCCGTTGATGAATATCAACCGGTAACGCTGGTGTATCTGGCGCGGGCGGTGACGCCGGGAACGTATCAGGTGCCGCAGCCTATGGTGGAATCAATGTATGTTCCTCAATGGCGGGCGACTGGTGCGGCTGACGATCTGTTGATAGTCAGACCGTAAATGCCTCGCCTGTTAACCAAACGCGGCTGCTGGATAATGCTGGCAGCCGCGCCTTTTATCATCATTCTGGCAGCATGGGCAGCAGATAAACTCTGGCCTCTGCCATTGCAAGAAGTGAATCCTGCACGCGTGGTGGTGGCGCAGGATGGTACGCCACTCTGGCGTTTCGCCGATGCTGACGGCATCTGGCGTTATCCAGTAACAATCGAAGATGTTTCTCCACGTTACCTTGAAGCGCTGATCAATTATGAAGATCGCTGGTTCTGGAAGCATCCGGGGGTGAATCCGTTCTCGGTGGCGCGTGCAGCCTGGCAAGATCTCACGTCGGGTCGGGTCATTTCCGGCGGCAGCACGCTCACCATGCAGGTGGCGCGCCTGCTTGATCCTCACCCCAAAACGTTTGGCGGCAAAATTCGCCAGCTCTGGCGCGCGTTGCAACTGGAATGGCATCTGTCTAAACGTGAAATTCTGACCTTGTATCTTAACCGTGCCCCGTTTGGCGGTACGTTGCAGGGGATTGGTGCGGCAAGTTGGGCTTACCTCGGGAAATCGCCTGCGAATTTAAGCTATTCCGAGGCGGCAATGCTGGCGGTGTTGCCGCAAGCGCCCAGCCGTCTTCGCCCGGATCGTTGGCCGGAGCGTGCCGAAGCCGCGCGTAATAAAGTGCTCGAACGGATGGCCGTGCAAGGTGTGTGGTCCCGTGAGCGGGTAAAAGAGTCAAGGGAAGAACCCATCTGGCTGGCACCCCGACAAATGCCGCAACTGGCACCGCTGTTTTCGCGCATGATGCTCGGTAAAAGCAAAAGCGACAAAATCGTTACTACGCTGGATGCCGGTCTTCAACGACGTCTGGAAGAACTGGCGCAAAACTGGAAAGGACGATTGCCACCGCGCAGCTCACTGGCGATGATCGTGGTTGATCATACCGATATGCGTGTTCGCGGCTGGGTGGGATCGGTTGATCTCAACGATGATTCACGCTTTGGTCATGTTGATATGGTCAATGCGATCCGATCGCCAGGATCGGTGCTCAAACCGTTTGTTTATGGTCTGGCGCTGGATGAAGGCTTGATCCACCCGGCATCGCTGTTGCAAGACGTCCCCAGACGCACCGGTGATTACCGACCTGGCAACTTTGACAGCGGTTTTCATGGCCCGATCAGCATGAGTGAGGCGCTGGTGCGATCGCTGAACTTACCTGCTGTGCAGGTGCTGGAAGCCTATGGACCGAAACGGTTTGCGGCAAAATTACGCAATGTTGGATTGCCGTTGTATCTGCCCAACGGTGCTGCGCCGAATCTTTCGCTCATTCTCGGCGGCGCTGGTGCAAAACTGGAAGATATGGCGGCGGCCTATACCGCGTTTGCTCGCCACGGCAAGGCAGGTAAATTGCGCTTACAGCCTGACGATCCGCTGCTTGAACGGCCTTTAATGTCGTCGGGGGCTGCGTGGATCATTCGCCGGATTATGGCTGATGAAGCGCAACCCTTGCCGGATGGTGCCTTGCCGCGCGTCGCCCCACTGGCATGGAAAACGGGCACCAGCTATGGCTATCGTGATGCCTGGGCGATTGGGGTTAACGCTCGCTATGTCATTGGGATCTGGACTGGCAGACCGGACGGCACGCCCGTTGTTGGTCAGTTTGGCTTTGCCAGTGCCGTACCGCTGTTGAATCAGGTTAATAATATCTTACTGTCGCGCAGTGTGAATTTGCCGGAAGACCCACGTCCTGACTCTGTAAGTCGTGGCGTTATCTGCTGGCCGGGCGGACAGTCTTTGCCGGAAGGTGACGGTAACTGTCGCCGCCGCCTGGCAACCTGGCTGCTGGACGGGAGCCAGCCGCCAACTCTATTACTGCCGGAGCAGGAAGGCATTAATGGCATTCGTTTCCCCATCTGGCTGGATGAAAACGGCAAACGTGTTGCCGCTGATTGCCCTCAGGCGCGACAAGAAATGATAAATGTCTGGCCGCTACCGCTGGAACCCTGGCTGCCCGCATCAGAACGTCGCGCTGTGCGCTTGCCACCGGCCTCGACAATTTGCCCGCCATACGGTCACGATGCACAACTCCCGCTGCAGCTAACAGGTGTGCGCGATGGCGCGATTATTAAACGTTTACCGGGCGCAGCGGAAGCGACTTTGCCGTTGCAATCAAGTGGAGGGGCAGGTGAACGCTGGTGGTTTCTGAATGGCGAACCGTTAACTGAACGTGGGCGCAACGTGACCCTGCATTTGACGGATAAAGGCGATTATCAATTGCTGGTGATGGATGACGTGGGGCAAATAGCGACAGTGAAATTTGTCATGCAATAGTCTGTTTTGTCCCTGATTGTTGCTTAAACTGGGTTTATTTTAAAAAAATGTTACCTTCATCAATAGTCAACGGCCCTGTTGCTCATTATAATCCGCGCCATCTCGTACGCTGGTACAGACAACAACAGAACAATTTACAGAGGTAAAAATGGCTATTGAACGTACTTTTTCCATCATCAAACCGAACGCGGTAGCAAAAAACGTGATTGGTAGTATCTTTGCGCGCTTTGAAGCTGCAGGGTTCAAAATTGTCGGCACCAAAATGCTGCACCTGACCGTTGAACAGGCTCGTGGCTTTTATGCTGAACACGATGGAAAACCGTTCTTTGATGGTCTGGTTGAATTCATGACTTCTGGCCCGATCGTTGTTTCCGTGCTGGAAGGTGAAAATGCTGTTCAGCGTCACCGCGATCTGCTGGGCGCGACCAATCCGGCAAACGCACTGGCCGGTACTCTGCGTGCTGATTACGCTGACAGCCTGACCGAAAATGGTACCCACGGTTCTGATTCCGTCGAATCTGCCGCTCGCGAAATCGCTTATTTCTTCGGCGAAGGCGAAGTGTGCCCGCGCACCCGTTAATAATTTCGTAAATGCCGCGTGCAAACGTGGCATCCGTGCGCCAGAATTTGTACAATGCAGCGCCCCCGGACGAGCAGCCGCTCACCGGGGCGTTTCTTTTTTCAACCCTCCAGGGGCCATAACGTGTAATAACGAGGCCGGAATAGCATATGTCTGAACAATTAGTCACACCTGAAAACGTCACCACGAAAGATGGAAAAATCAACCTGCTGGATCTCAACCGTCAGCAGATGCGGGAGTTTTTTAAAGATTTAGGTGAAAAACCCTTCCGCGCCGATCAGGTGATGAAGTGGATGTATCACTATTGCTGCGACAACTTTGATGAGATGACCGACATCAATAAAGTGTTGCGCGGCAAACTGAAAGAGGTGGCGGAAATCCGTGCACCGGAAGTGGTTGAAGAACAGCGTTCATCTGACGGCACCATTAAATGGGCGATCGCCGTTGGCGATCAGCGCGTTGAAACGGTATATATCCCGGAAGACGACCGTGCCACGCTCTGCGTCTCTTCGCAGGTGGGGTGTGCGCTGGAGTGTAAATTCTGTTCCACCGCCCAGCAGGGCTTTAACCGCAACCTGCGGGTATCGGAAATTATCGGCCAGGTGTGGCGTGCGGCGAAAATTGTCGGCGCAGCAAAAGTCACCGGTCAGCGCCCAATCACTAACGTAGTGATGATGGGTATGGGCGAGCCGCTGCTCAACCTGAACAACGTCGTTCCGGCGATGGAAATCATGCTTGATGATTTCGGTTTTGGCCTGTCAAAACGTCGCGTCACGCTTTCCACTTCCGGTGTGGTTCCGGCGCTGGATAAACTGGGCGATATGATCGACGTAGCGCTGGCAATTTCCCTGCACGCGCCGAACGACGAAATTCGTGACGAGATTGTGCCGATCAACAAAAAGTACAATATCGAAACGTTCCTTGCGGCGGTGCGCCGTTATCTGGAGAAATCCAACGCCAATCAGGGCCGAGTCACTATTGAATACGTGATGCTTGACCACGTTAACGACGGCACTGAACACGCGCACCAACTGGCGGAACTACTGAAAGATACGCCGTGTAAGATCAACCTGATCCCGTGGAACCCGTTCCCGGGCGCGCCGTATGGACGCAGTTCGAACAGCCGTATCGACCGTTTCTCAAAAGTGCTGATGAGCTACGGTTTCACCACTATTGTGCGTAAAACTCGTGGTGATGATATCGATGCTGCTTGTGGTCAGTTGGCGGGCGATGTTATCGACCGTACGAAACGTACTCTGCGTAAGCGGATGCAGGGTGAAGCCATCGACATTAAAGCGGTCTGATAGCCATTACGCCACGGTTACTTTATGTACCGTGGCGTAATCTTTTATGAATGAAGTATTAAGTTGCAATTGTCTGGTCAATATTAACGGTGCGTTTTTGCTGACTTTAAGGCAGTATGTAACGATGCAACAGTAAGTTAGCCTTAGCGAATGTGGGCTTTGTCACGAGCACACAGACGGTCTTATACTGTATGATAACGGTTAACTTAACGGATGTTTCGCGGTGTGGGTGGGCATGATGGTTCACCGGCATCTCAATTCTCATTTAAACGTACCTGCAGCGAATGAATACTGAAGCCACGCACGACCAAAATGAAGCACTTACTACCGGCGCTCGCCTGCGTAATGCTCGCGAACAACTAGGACTTAGTCAACAGGCCGTTGCCGAGCGACTTTGCCTGAAGGTTTCCACGGTACGCGACATTGAAGAAGATAAGGCACCCGCCGATCTTGCTTCAACATTCCTGCGCGGATATATCCGCTCTTATGCGCGTCTGGTACATATTCCAGAAGAAGAACTGCTGCCAGGGCTGGAAAAGCAGGCTCCACTACGGGCTGCAAAAGTTGCGCCGATGCAGAGTTTTTCCCTCGGTAAACGCCGCAAAAAACGTGACGGCTGGCTGATGACCTTCACCTGGCTGGTGTTGTTTGTGGTTATTGGCCTGAGCGGTGCCTGGTGGTGGCAAGACCACAAAGCTCAGCAGGAAGAGATCACCACTATGGCCGATCAATCTTCTGCGGAACTGAATAATAATCAAAGCCAGAGTGTACCGTTAGATACGTCGACAACCACAGATCAGGCTATGGCGACCACGCCGACATCACCTGTGGATACCACCGCAACCAACACGCAAACACCTGCCGTAACTGCGCCAGCACCAGCTGTTGATCCGCAACAGAATGCGGTTGTTCCACCTTCGCAGGCAAATGTTGATACCGCTGCGACTCCGGCACCAGCGGCAACAACAACACCAGATGGCGCTGCGCCGTTGCCAACCGATCAGGCTGGCGTGACCACGCCGGCGGTTGACCCGAATGCGCTGGTGATGAACTTTACTGCCGATTGCTGGCTGGAAGTCACCGATGCTACCGGTAAAAAACTGTTTAGCGGTATGCAGCGTAAAGACGGTAATTTGAACTTAACCGGCCAGGCACCGTACAAACTGAAAATTGGTGCGCCAGCCGCAGTACAGATCCAGTATCAAGGGAAACCTGTCGATCTGAGTCGTTTTATCAGAACTAACCAGGTTGCGCGTCTGACCCTCAATGCCGAACAATCACCGGCGCAGTAACAGACGGGTAACGCGGGAGATTTTTCATGCATAACCAGGCTCCAATTCAACGTAGAAAATCAACACGTATTTACGTTGGGAATGTGCCGATTGGCGATGGTGCTCCCATCGCCGTACAGTCCATGACCAATACGCGTACGACAGACGTCGAAGCAACGGTCAATCAAATCAAGGCGCTGGAACGTGTTGGCGCTGATATCGTCCGTGTCTCCGTACCGACGATGGACGCGGCAGAAGCGTTCAAACTCATCAAACAGCAGGTTAACGTGCCGCTGGTGGCTGATATCCACTTCGACTATCGCATTGCGCTGAAAGTAGCGGAATACGGCGTCGATTGTCTGCGTATTAACCCTGGCAATATCGGTAATGAAGAGCGTATTCGCATGGTGGTTGACTGTGCGCGCGATAAAAACATTCCGATCCGTATTGGCGTTAATGCCGGATCGTTGGAAAAAGATCTGCAAGAAAAGTATGGCGAACCGACGCCGCAGGCGTTGCTGGAATCTGCCATGCGTCATGTTGATCATCTCGATCGCCTGAACTTCGATCAGTTCAAAGTCAGCGTGAAAGCGTCTGACGTCTTCCTCGCTGTTGAGTCTTATCGTTTGCTGGCAAAACAAATCGATCAGCCGCTGCATCTGGGGATCACCGAAGCCGGTGGTGCGCGTAGCGGGGCAGTAAAATCCGCTATTGGTTTAGGTCTGCTGCTGTCTGAAGGCATCGGCGACACGCTGCGCGTATCGCTGGCGGCCGATCCGGTCGAAGAGATCAAAGTCGGTTTCGATATTTTGAAATCGCTGCGTATCCGTTCGCGCGGGATCAACTTCATCGCCTGCCCGACCTGTTCGCGTCAGGAATTTGATGTTATCGGTACGGTTAACGCGCTGGAGCAACGCCTGGAAGATATCATCACTCCGATGGACGTTTCGATTATCGGCTGCGTGGTGAATGGCCCTGGTGAGGCGCTGGTTTCTACACTCGGCGTCACTGGCGGCAACAAGAAAAGCGGCCTCTATGAAGATGGCGTGCGCAAAGACCGTCTGGACAACAACGATATGATCGATCAGCTGGAAGCGCGCATTCGTGCGAAAGCCAGTCAGCTGGACGAAGCGCGTCGAATTGACGTTCAGCAGGTTGAAAAATAATAACGTGATGGGAAGCGCCTCGCTTCCCGTGTATGATTGAACCCGCATGGCTCCCGAAACATTGAGGGAAGCGTTGAGGGTTCATTTTTATATTCAGAAAGAGAATAAACGTGGCAAAAAACATTCAAGCCATTCGCGGCATGAACGATTACCTGCCTGGCGAAACGGCCATCTGGCAGCGCATTGAAGGCACACTGAAAAACGTGCTCGGCAGCTACGGTTACAGTGAAATCCGCTTGCCGATTGTAGAGCAGACCCCGCTATTCAAACGTGCGATTGGTGAAGTCACCGACGTGGTTGAAAAAGAGATGTACACCTTTGAGGATCGCAATGGCGACAGCCTGACTCTGCGCCCTGAAGGGACGGCGGGCTGTGTACGCGCCGGCATCGAGCATGGTCTTCTGTACAATCAGGAACAGCGTCTGTGGTATATCGGGCCTATGTTCCGTCACGAGCGTCCGCAGAAAGGGCGTTATCGTCAGTTCCATCAGTTGGGCTGCGAAGTTTTCGGTCTGCAAGGTCCGGATATCGACGCCGAACTGATTATGCTCACTGCCCGCTGGTGGCGCGCGCTGGGTATTTCCGAGCACGTAACTCTTGAGCTGAACTCTATCGGTTCGCTGGAAGCTCGTGCGAATTACCGCGATGCGCTGGTGGCATTCCTTGAGCAGCATAAAGAAAAGCTGGACGAAGACTGCAAACGCCGCATGTACACTAACCCGTTGCGCGTACTGGATTCAAAAAATCCGGAAGTGCAGGCGCTTCTCAACGACGCTCCGGCATTAGGCGATTATCTGGACGAGGAATCTCGTGAGCACTTTGCCGGTCTGTGCAAACTGCTTGAGAGCGCGGGGATCGCTTACACCGTAAACCAGCGTCTGGTGCGCGGTCTGGATTACTATAACCGTACCGTTTTCGAGTGGGTGACTAACAGCCTCGGTTCCCAGGGCACCGTGTGTGCAGGTGGTCGTTATGACGGTCTGGTGGAACAACTGGGTGGTCGTGCAACACCGGCAGTCGGTTTTGCGATGGGCCTCGAACGTCTTGTATTGTTAGTTCAGGCCGTTAATCCGGAATTTAAAGCCGATCCTGTTGTCGATATATACCTGGTGGCTTCAGGTGCTGACACACAATCTGCGGCTATGGCATTAGCAGAGCGTCTGCGTGATGAATTACCGGGCGTGAAACTGATGACCAACCACGGCGGCGGCAACTTTAAGAAACAGTTTGCCCGTGCTGATAAATGGGGTGCCCGCGTTGCTGTGGTGCTGGGTGAGTCTGAAGTGGCTAACGGCACAGCAGTAGTGAAGGATTTGCGCTCTGGTGAGCAAACTGCAGTTGCGCAGGATAGCGTAGCCGCGCATTTGCGCACGTTACTGGGTTAAGGAAGGAGAAGGACAGCGTGGAAATTTACGAGAACGAAAACGACCAGGTTGAAGCGGTTAAACGCTTTTTTGCTGAAAATGGCAAAGCACTGGCTGTTGGGGTGATTTTGGGCGTTGGCGCACTGATTGGCTGGCGCTACTGGAACAGCCATCAGGTTGATTCTGCACGCTCCGCTTCTCTTGCCTATCAAAATGCGGTTACCGCAGTGAGCGAAGGCAAACCGGATAGCATCCCAGCGGCGGAAAAATTTGCTGCTGAAAATAAAAATACTTATGGTGCGCTGGCTTCTTTGGAACTTGCGCAGCAATTTGTTGACAAAAATGAACTAGAGAAAGCTGCCGCCCAGTTACAACAGGGGCTGGCAGACACGAGCGATGAAAATCTCAAAGCCGTGATAAATCTGCGTCTTGCTCGCGTTCAGGTACAGCTCAAGCAGGCTGATGCCGCGCTAAAAACCCTTGATGCTATCAAAGGTGAAGGGTGGGCTGCCATTGTTGCCGACCTGCGTGGTGAAGCATTGCTGAGCAAAGGTGATAAGCAAGGTGCGCGTAGTGCATGGGAAGCAGGCGTGAAAAGCGATGTTACCCCGGCACTGAGCGAAATGATGCAGATGAAAATTAATAATTTGTCCATCTGAGAGGGACCCGATGCAATTGCGTAAATTACTGCTGCCAGGACTGCTTTCCGTTACCCTTTTAAGCGGCTGTTCGCTGTTTAACAGCGAAGAAGATGTGGTAAAGATGTCCCCATTGCCAACCGTTGAAAACCAGTTTACGCCGACTACTGCGTGGAGCACTTCCGTTGGTAGCGGCATTGGCAACTTCTATTCCAATCTTCATCCGGCACTGGCGGACAACGTTGTCTATGCAGCGGACCGCGCTGGTTTAGTAAAAGCGCTGAATGCGGATGACGGCAAAGAAATCTGGTCTGTCAACTTGGCCGAGAAAGATGGCTGGTTCTCTAAAGATCCTGCATTACTTTCTGGCGGCGTGACCGTGTCTGGTGGGCATGTCTACATTGGCACCGAAAAGGCGCAGGTTTACGCGCTGAATACCAGCGATGGTACTGTGGCATGGCAAACTAAAGTCGCGGGTGAAGCACTTTCGCGCCCGGTGGTCAGCGACGGTCTGGTGTTAATCCACACCAGTAACGGTCAGTTACAAGCACTGAACGAAGCTGACGGCGCTGTCAAATGGACAGTTAACCTCGATATGCCTTCGCTCTCTTTGCGTGGCGAGTCTGCGCCGGCAACGGCTTTTGGTGCGGCCGTCGTGGGTGGCGATAATGGTCGCGTCAGCGCAGTGCTGATGGAACAGGGCCAGATGATTTGGCAGCAGCGTATTTCCCAGGCGACCGGTTCTACCGAAATTGACCGTCTGAGCGATGTTGACACGACTCCCGTCGTTGTTAACGGCGTTGTTTTCGCGCTGGCCTATAATGGTAACCTGACGGCGCTTGATCTGCGCAGCGGTCAGATTATGTGGAAACGCGAACTGGGTTCGGTGAATGATTTCATCGTCGACGGCAATCGCATCTATCTGGTCGATCAAAATGACCGGGTGATGGCGTTGACCATTGATGGCGGCGTTACGCTGTGGACACAAAGCGATCTGCTGCATCGCCTGCTGACTTCTCCGGTGCTGTATAATGGCAACCTGGTGGTAGGTGACAGCGAAGGTTATCTGCACTGGATTAACGTCGAAGATGGTCGTTTCGTTGCCCAGCAAAAAGTTGATAGTTCCGGTTTCCAGACTGAACCGGTTGCCGCTGACGGCAAACTGCTGATCCAGGCAAAAGACGGAACCGTGTACTCTATTACACGTTAATCGTCTCTGTCGTTCACTTTGAAAACGGCTCCTGGACAGGGGCCGTTTTCCTGTTTTTAACAACGACACGAATATAGCGTGCGTTGTCTGATGATTTATAAAAATGAGGCTTTAAACATGGTACCTGTGGTCGCGCTTGTCGGGCGCCCTAACGTAGGAAAATCCACGTTATTTAACCGTCTAACTCGCACCCGAGATGCGCTGGTTGCGGATTTCCCGGGTCTGACTCGTGACCGTAAGTACGGTCGTGCGGAAATTGAAGGCCGTGAGTTTATCTGCATTGATACCGGCGGGATTGATGGCACAGAAGACGGTGTAGAAACCCGCATGGCGGAACAGTCGCTGCTGGCGATTGAAGAAGCGGACGTCGTACTGTTTATGGTGGATGCGCGCTCGGGCCTGATGCCGGCGGATGAAGCGATTGCTAAACATCTGCGCTCCCGTGAAAAACCGACCTTCCTGGTGGCAAACAAAACTGACGGTCTGGATCCCGATCAGGCAGTGGTTGATTTCTACGCGCTTGGTTTAGGTGAAATCTACCCGATCGCCGCGTCTCACGGTCGTGGCGTATTAAGTCTGCTGGAGCACGTGCTGCTGCCGTGGATGGAAGATCTCGCACCGCAAGAAGAAGTCGACGAAGACGCCGAATACTGGGCGCAATTTGAAGCGGAAGAGAACGGCGAAGAAGAAGAGGAAGACGACTTCGACCCGCAAAGTCTGCCGATCAAACTGGCGATTGTGGGTCGCCCGAACGTAGGTAAGTCTACACTCACTAACCGTATTCTTGGTGAAGAGCGCGTTGTTGTTTACGACATGCCTGGCACGACGCGTGACAGTATCTACATTCCAATGGAACGCGACGGACGTGAGTATGTGCTCATTGACACCGCTGGCGTACGTAAACGCGGCAAAATCACCGATGCGGTAGAGAAATTCTCGGTAATCAAAACGTTGCAGGCCATTGAAGATGCCAACGTGGTGATGTTGGTGATTGATGCGCGTGAAGGTATTTCCGATCAGGATCTCTCCTTGCTGGGCTTTATTCTCAATAGTGGGCGCTCACTTGTGATTGTAGTGAACAAGTGGGACGGCCTGAGCCAGGAAGTGAAAGAGCAGGTGAAAGAGACGCTGGACTTCCGTCTGGGCTTTATCGATTTTGCTCGTGTGCACTTTATCTCTGCCTTGCACGGCAGTGGTGTTGGTAACTTGTTTGAATCAGTACGTGAAGCGTATGACAGCTCCACCCGTCGTGTGGGGACCTCTATGCTGACGCGCATCATGACGATGGCTGTTGAAGATCACCAACCACCGCTGGTACGCGGTCGTCGTGTGAAGCTGAAATACGCCCACGCCGGGGGTTATAACCCGCCGATTGTGGTGATTCACGGCAATCAGGTGAAAGACCTGCCTGATTCCTACAAGCGTTACCTGATGAACTACTTCCGCAAATCGCTGGACGTAATGGGATCGCCGATTCGTATTCAGTTCAAAGAAGGGGAAAACCCGTATGCGAACAAGCGTAACACCCTGACGCCAACCCAGATGCGTAAACGTAAGCGTCTGATGAAGCATATCAAGAAAAGTAAGTAATCACTTATCTGGTTTCCCTTTCCACACGGAGAGGGAAGCCGAATAACACGCGAGGAGTATTTATGGCACTCAACTGTCCAACCTGCAAAACCCCTCTCGAACGCAATGGCGAGACTGCTCACTGTGCAACTTGCGACAAAGACTTTACCGTCCAGGCACTTTGCCCTGAGTGTCATCAGGCGTTACAAGTGTTAAAAGCTTGTGGTGCTGTGGATTATTTCTGCCAACATGGGCACGGTTTAATATCTAAAAAACGCGTTGAATTTATTATTGCTTAATATCATGTGAATGTATTGTTTTATCATTTATATTTAATATATGAATGATAAACAATCTGTTATTAGTGGAATAACTAATGTATTTGAGTGAAATCACTAATTTAAATAATTAAGAATATATTTACTCTTTATGACATGCCTTTCTGAATAATCAGGGATACAATATTAAAGCTTATTTTTGACTGTATCATTGTCACAGGGAAAGTGCATGCTGCGATGGAAACGCTGTATTATTCTAACATTTATCTCTGGTGCTGCTTTCGCGGCGCCAGAGATAAATGTTAAGCAAAACGAATCGTTACCTGATTTAGGTAGCCAGGCAGCACAACAGGATGAACAAACCAACAAGGGTAAATCGCTGAAAGAGCGCGGAGCCGATTACGTCATCAACTCCGCCACGCAAGGGTTTGAAAACTTGACCCCTGAGGCGCTGGAATCTCAGGCCAGAAGCTATCTGCAAAGTCAAATCACCTCAACCGCACAATCTTATATTGAAGACACACTCTCTCCCTACGGTAAGGTCCGTTTGAACCTCTCCATTGGTCAGGGCGGCGATCTGGATGGCAGTTCCATCGATTATTTTGTTCCCTGGTACGATAATCAAACCACTGTTTATTTCAGCCAATTTTCTGCGCAACGAAAAGAAGATCGTACGATCGGGAATATTGGCCTTGGGGTAAGGTATAATTTTGATAAATATCTATTGGGTGGAAATATATTTTATGATTATGACTTTACCCGTGGACATCGCCGTTTAGGTTTAGGCGCCGAAGCCTGGACGGATTATTTAAAATTCTCAGGCAACTATTATCACCCACTTTCTGACTGGAAAGACTCTGAAGATTTCGACTTTTATGAAGAACGCCCTGCGCGCGGTTGGGATATTCGTGCCGAAGTCTGGTTACCTTCTTATCCGCAACTGGGGGGCAAAATTGTCTTCGAGCAATATTACGGCGATGAAGTCGCCCTTTTTGGTACGGATAATTTGGAGAAAGATCCCTACGCGGTAACGCTTGGACTGAATTATCAACCAGTGCCGTTACTGACAGTTGGGACGGACTATAAAGCGGGGACCGGAGATAACAGTGATGTCAGCATTAATGCCACTCTTAATTATCAGTTCGGCGTTCCGCTAAAAGATCAATTGGATAGCGATAAAGTGAAAGCGGCGCACTCGCTGATGGGCAGCCGTCTTGATTTCGTTGAGCGTAATAACTTTATTGTTCTGGAATACAAAGAAAAAGATCCGCTTGATGTCACCCTGTGGTTGAAAGCGGATGCCACCAACGAGCACCCTGAGTGCGTCATTAAGGACACTCCCGAAGCGGCCGTCGGTCTGGAAAAATGTAAGTGGACCATTAACGCACTCATTAATCATCATTACAAAATCGTTGCGGCCTCCTGGCAGGCGAAAAACAATGCCGCCCGCACGCTGGTGATGCCGGTTATCAAAGAGAATACTCTGACAGAGGGTAACAATAACCACTGGAACCTGGTGCTGCCTGCCTGGCAGTACAGTTCCGATCAAGCCGAACAAGAAAAACTCAATACCTGGCGAGTACGTCTGGCGCTGGAAGATGAAAAGGGCAACCGACAGAACTCTGGCGTGGTGGAAATCACCGTTCAGCAGGACCGTAAAATAGAGTTGATTGTTAATAACATCGCGAACGTGCCAGAAGAGAACAACCACAGCCACGAAGCCAGCGCACAGGCAGATGGCGTTGATGGTGTAGTGATGGATCTCGATGTAACCGACAGCTTTGGCGATAACACCGACCGCAACGGCGATGCGTTGCCGGAAGATAACCTTACGCCTCAGCTTTACGACGCGCAGGACAAACGAGTGACGTTAACCAACAAGCCCTGCTCGACCGATAACCCCTGCGTTTTTATTGCCAAACAAGATAAAGAAAAGGGCACTGTCACCCTCTCCAGTACCTTACCTGGCACCTATCGCTGGAAAGCAAAAGCCGCGCCCTACGATGACAGTAACTATGTGGATGTCACTTTCCTCGGGGCAGAAATTGGTGGGCTAAATGCTTTTATCTATCGTGTGGGGGCGGCTAAACCCAGCAACCTGATAGGTAAAGATAAAGAACCGTTGCCGCTCAACAACATTTATCGATTTGTTTTATGGCGCGACAACAATAAAGACGGTGTCTTCCAGCAGGTCGAAAAACTGACTGACGAAGAGATGGTGCAGTACGACTACAAGTGGGAATTTACCGGCAAGAGCATCAATGGTGAAGTGGGTGCACAGGCGAACACTTCCAATGAGGACATTGTGATTCCGGCCACTAACCGTGAAGCGGCGCAAACCTATGGCGCACAAGCGGGAGATGGCTTGCAGGGATACGGTTTACGCGTGCTGTATACCAAAAAATAAGATTGGCGTAAGGCCAGTCGGCCAGTCGCTGAAGGTTCATTAAGGAGAGCATCAATGAAGCAGGATAAAAGACGCGGTCTGATCCGGATCGCATTAGCGCTGGCACTGGCAGGTTATTGTGTGGCACCTGTGGCGCTGGCTGAAGACAGCGCCTGGGTCGACAGCGGTGAAACCAATATTTTCCAGGGGACCATTCCGTGGCTCTATTCGGAAGGGGGAAGTGCTACGACAGATGCCGACCGTGTAACGTTGACTTCTGATCTAAAAGGCGCTCGCCCGCAAGGCAGTGAAACGGACAAGCGTCTTTACTCGGGTGATAAATTAACCGTAAGTTGGGAAATTGGTGATACCGAAGGCGACGTGGATCTTGGTGGATTGGGCGATAACGCGAAAACTATCGATACTATCCGCTGGATGAGCTACAAGGATGCGCAGGGGGGGGATCCAAAAGAGCTGGCAACGAAGGTGACCAGTTACACTCTTACCGATGCCGACCGTGGTCGCTATATCGGTATTGAAATTACGCCAACCACGCAGACCGGTACGCCAAACGTCGGGACTGCGCTGCATCTTTATGACGTTTCTACTGCCAGCGGCGGCGGAAGCGACAGCGATAACGTTGCACCGGGGCCGGTGGTTAACCAGAACCTGAAAGTCGCCATCTTTGTTGATGGTACCAGTATCAACCTTATCAACGGTAGCACACCAATCGAACTTGGCAAAACCTACGTGGCCAAACTGTACTCGGATGAGAACAAAAATGGCAAGTTTGATGCGGGTACCGATGCTGACGTCACCGCCAATTATGACTTCCGTTGGGTACTTTCTGGCAGCAGCCAACAGCTTGGCACTTCGGGTGGCATCGTTAACTCAAGCTTCGATAATAACAATTTGGTCATCCCTGCGACCAACGACGAAGCCAGAACCAACCTTAACGGCCCTGCGCGCGATGGAAAAGAGGCACTTTCCATCCCGACCAACGGCGACGGGGTACAGGGTTACAAACTTCACATTATTTACAAACACAAATAACGCGTACTCAGCAGCATTCCCGCAAGGGAATGCTGTTTCCGCATATTTTGCTTAATCCCGGATTAAGCAAAATATGTTGATGCGACAAGCGTCCGTTTAACAACCGGTGGAGTTTCTGTCATGTCCCTGACCCTGAATAAAATCCTTGTGTTATGCGCATTGCTGATAAGCGCAATGCTGCCTGGGTGGTCATGGGCAGAATCTGCATGGCAAGACTCTTCAGATACGGTCGGCGAATTTAACGGTACCGTGCCCACCGCCGACAGCGCCAGCATACCCGTCTACCAGGGCAGTGTCTTTCTGGATCCTACAAAGACGCATGAGGTAGCGTTTACCGCTAAACCGAGTGAATTCAACGCGGATGTTAGCGTCTCTAAATTGCTCGTCACCAACCCGCAAGACAGAGAAGGCGATATCATTGCCACCCCACGTTGGGAAAACCAAACGCCACCGGCTGTATCTTTAGTTTGGGCGGATGCCGCCACGCCGGACACCTTACTGGACCCACAGCCAGTCGCAGATCGCTCGTTTTGTGCACAGGGACTTGCCGGGCGTTCGCTGGTCGCCTGGGCGCAGCCTGATCCCCAGCAGACCATGCCGCTGTTATATTTACTCACCTCGACGGGCTATCCCTATGAAAGTGTTCTGACGCTCGCCGATCAGAAAGTGACGCTGAAGATTGCGCCCGCGCAGGGTGACCTTATTTCCGTCAGCGCTGCGGGCTATGACGAATCCTCAGGTGCGGCGAAAATGACGGTTGGGGGCAGTATCACGTTAACGGTCACCACCAAAGATTGCGTCGGTAATGTTGTGGGGAATATTCCTTTTGTTATCAAACGCAAAGATGCTGAAAACCGCCAGGGTGTGGTGAACAATACTGCGCCTGTAAAACTGGGCACGACCGAATTAACCACCACCGCGACGGAATATCGTGGTACTACCGATGCGAATGGTGTTGCCACGGTTACGGTCACCCAGGCCAACGGCCCTGGTGTAAAAACGCCGTTGGTCGCGAGCCTCGCGGGTATTGCTCAGGCCAGTGAAACGGCAGTGATCTTTACCGTCCTCACCAGCCCGGATGTTCCGCAGGCTACAATGTGGGGTCATATGCCCGATACGCTGAAGGCCCGTGATTACACTTTTAGTCGACCAAAACTGGCGGCGGAAGTCGATAATGAAGGCGGTACGGTTAACGATCACAATGAAACCTGGTCCACCTTTACCTGGAGCGGCGCGGATAAACATTGCGACATTTTGCCCGGAATGCGTCAGTTCGGTGCGCTGGCGACGGTGGTGCCAACGTCAGTGCAGGATGTGGCTGGTTGGCCGATGCAGGGTAATTTCTACTGGTCATCACTGGCGGGGATGAGCGGCCAGCACCATGCGGCGGATGTTTCGAACCGCAGCGAAGCGCAAAAACCGGACGATACGACGTTTATTGTGAGCTGTGTCGATAAAGAAGCGCCCGATGTTGAACCGAAGCTGGTACTGACGCCGGGCAGCTATGATTCGACGATAAAAGCGATGAAAGTAAAGGTGGGGGAAGAGGCTTCTTTACGTCTGACGATTACCGATAGCAAGAACAACGATCAGCCGCTGGCTTACTACTACTTTTCGCTGCATCTGGATGACGGCATTAACCGTAAGAATCAAACTGACGCCGCGTGGGAGACGCATCCGGTACAAATTGATGGCGGCAGTAACGTTCGCAAAGTTGACGCCCATACCTATGAAGGGATCACTGATGCTAACGGAGAGGCCACTCTGACGCTGACCCAGCCAGGCGGCGTGGGGGTGAAAACTCACATCACCGCGAGAATGCGCAGTGATTTTACTGCCTCGGATGAGAAAGACGTTATTTTTACGGTGATCACCAGCCCCGATACCGACAAAGCGCGGATGTGGGGCCATATGTTGGGCATTATTGAAGCGAACAATATCTTTAAACGCCCACGGCTGGCGGATGAAACCGACAACGAACTGGGATCGGTGCGGGAAAATAACGAAGACTGGGCGCTGTTTGATCAGAATAGCAGTATGCAGGCTGAGTGTGGTTTAGGTCATATTCCGAGCCAAAGTTCATTGCACAGTTTGTTTGCCGCTCATCCAGCCAATGCCATCGGCACCGAATATGGCTGGCCAACGTTGCAAAAAGCGTATCTTAGTGCGGTGGAAGAGACGTCGCACGCGTCGGTAAACCTGGCCACGGGCAACATCGACACCTATTCCGGCTTTAAGCAAAACTATCTCTCTTGTTCGGGCAATGAGATGGTCGCCAAGATTGCCGCGACCACCGATCGTGATGTTTCCGCAGGCAGCAGAGCGCAGGCCAAAGTGGGTGACACGATCACCATGACGGTACGCACCTTTAATGCCTTGAATAATGCACCCGTGCCGTATACCGCGTTCACCATCACTAAAGATATGGGGAAAAATCGTCAGGGGCAGACTACAGGTTTTGATGATCCAACCCGCGGCGCAATCGAGATGAATGGCACACTCTACGGAACATCGCAACCGTCTTTAGTCTATGCCGGTACTACGGATGCGCAGGGTTTTGCGACTGTGGAAATTAAGCAATCGCAAGGTGTGGGCTTATCGACGCCGCTAAATATTGTGCCTGTGAACTCCTATATTCCCAATACTGTTAATTACAATGTGATTTTCACTACGCTCACCAGTCCGGATGCGGTTGGCGCGCAGATGTGGGGGCATATGGATGAGACGATTACCGTCGATGCTTTAACCTTTGCCCGACCCCGACTGGCTGCGGAAGTGTTCAGTCCGGACGGCACATTAACGGAAAATAACGAAGTCTGGTCGCGAGTCAGCCAGGCCAACGCCTCCAGCACCAGTAAAGGTGGCTGTGGCGCCAATATGCTCCCACGCCGTTCTCAGCTTAGCGCGCTCTATGATGCCAATAACGGTAACGGTGTACAGACAGTACACGGCTGGCCAACGCAGCGTCAGCCCTACTGGAGCAGTTCGCCCGCAGATCAGGTACCGCATTATTACACCATAGCCCTCAACGATGGGGCGCGGACCGTTGGCGGTAGCACGGCGGTTTATGTCAGTTGCCTGACGACGGCTAACAATCCTGCCAGCAGCATTACGCTGGAAGTGGTAGATCCGGCGCAGTGGAACGCGGCTGCAAATGCGGCGAAGCTGAAAAAAGGCGAAACGCTACAGGTAAAGGTGACGGTAAAAGATGCGCAGGGCAATCCATTGGGTGATATACCCTTTACCCTGAAACGTGGCGATGGTTATACCCGCTCAGAGGAAAAACACGTTGCTGGTAGCAGTGATGCGCTGGTTGCGCCGGTTGTGGTCAATGGTGGCCTGGCGGACGAAACTTCGCTTAATAATACCGCTGCAGCATACAGCGCCATGACCGGCAGCGACGGAACTAAAATTCTCACTATTACCCGCCCGGATACCCATGGCACGAAAACGTCGCTGACCGCTAGGCTCTATTCAGATACAACGAAAAAAGCGACCCTCGATACCATTTTTACCGTTGTAACCAGTCCGGACAGCGATAAGGCGAAAATGTGGGGGCATATGCCTGAAACAGTGACGGCTGCAGATGGAGCGGTCTTTAAACGCCCATTATTGTTGAAAGAGTTATCCAGTACGTCGGGTCGAACAGCGATTGCGGAAGATAATGAAGACTGGGCGCAATTTACCCAAGCTCAGGCTATAAGCACATCCTCTAATGGTTGTGGTAGTGAATATGTTCCCTCTCAGGCCGGGCTGGAGTCATTGTATGAAGCCAACCGCGGAAATGCGATGAAAACGGTTCAGGGCTGGCCCGTCGCCTCAAGTTACCTTTCCAGCACGACAGGTAGTAGTAGCCTGGAACAGCGTGACTTCAAGGCCGTCAATCTCAGTTCAGGCACCAGTTCGATAATTCCATCTGCCACAAAAGAACTGCTTACCTGCCAGACGACGCCGATTGTTAAGGCAAGCCAAATCGTTCTTGAAGCTGCAGACCTCACAAAATTTGACCGTATGAATAATGTTGTCAAAGTGAAAAAGGGTGAAGAAGCCGTATTACGAGTGACCACTAAAGATGCGCAGGGTAAGCCTGTGGGAAATACCGCATTTACCCTCAAACGAAACACCAGCGTGAACAGGGCCAATGTGTCAACTACGACGTCGATTGCTTCACTGGCGGTAACGGATGCCTGGGGAAATACTCAAAATGATTTTCTTTCAACGACCCTGGTTATTTATGGCGTGACGGGGGCTGATGGCATCACCACTTTCACATTGAAGCAAGACCAGACTACCGGGCTAAAAACAGAACTCACGGCAGCGTTGGATTCCTCCAGCAGCACTAAATCGACGCTTCCCGTTGTCTTTACGGTGCTTACCAGCCCGGATTCGCCAAAAGCCAAATTCTGGGGGCATATGGCTGAAACGGCGACAGGCGATGACGGTCTTATTTATCGAAGGCCTTTACTGAGGGACGAGAATAGTGCTACCACCAGTATCGGTACCCTGGTGGAAGAGGGGGAGGCCTGGTCTACGTTCCCGTCGGGCCAGGCTAACGATACCTCGATAAATGGTTGTGGCGCGGAGTATGTTCCAACTGACAATGAACTTAGGGCCATTTATGCGCACCAGGGGAGTAGCGCATTACATGATGCTATTGGCTGGCCAGTGTCGAGGTTCTATATCTCGAATACCGTTGCAGATACGTTCACTCAAACCTTTACGTATGATGTCGTTTCGCTGAAGACAGGAGATGAAACGCAGATGCCCTCATCTGGTGGTGCATTACTGAGCTGCCGGACCACGCCTGTCGCCGTTGCCAGTCAGATCATTGTTGAGGCGAATGATACGGCGCAATTTGTCAAAGTTGACGACACCTTGAGTGCGTTGAAAGTGAAAAAAGGCGAAGACGCGGTGATTCGCGTGGTGACTAAAAATGCGCAGGGAAATAGCGTGCCCAATGTCCCCTTTATTCTCAGACGTGAAGGCTCGAAGAACCGTCAAAATGCCGAGATGATAAATAAGTCGATTACGGTAATTAACGCGGCAGGCGCTTCTGCGAGGATGAATAGTTCTTCAAGCCTGCTTTATGGGGTGACTGGCGCGGACGGGACTACCTCCTTTACGGTAAAACAAGATGATTCTATGGGCCTGGTAACCAATATGTACGCCCAGTTGTATCAGCTGACGATAGAATCCAACAAATTACCGGTCATGTTTACCGTCATAACCAGCCCGGATACGCCACTGGCAAGTTACTGGGGGCATATGTCTGAAACGTTTACTACCCGGTCGGGAATTGCCTTTAAGCGGCCATTGCTTACTGCCGAGCATCCAGCGGGACAGTCAACCATGGCTAATAATGAATCATGGCTTTCTTTGAATACGGCAGCAAAAAATGATGTCAGCAAATCAGACTGCGGCGAACCTTATCAACCGTTATTAAGCGAATTTCAAGAGTTATACAGTGAACATCCTAATGGTGCGATAGGGACCGATTTAGGCCTTCCGCTGACTAACACCTGGTGGGCTTACGATAAAATTGCCTACGCGAACGTCTGGTACGATCAGTCTATTAATTTATCGAATGGATCAAGCTCCAGGGCATTATCAAACACCGTGGCATTTGTGTCCTGTCTGGTAAACCCTCATGCAGTGGCAGCTTCTATAAAGATGACCTCCACGGCACTGGATGCGGAGAAAACGGCCAGCAACGATGGTCGCCCTAGTGCAACGGCGGCGAAAGGTACGGCGATCCGGATGACGGTGATTGTGCGGGATAGCGGAGGAAATCTGTTGCCAGGCGCAAACTTTAATCTCATACGCGGGACTGCGTTGGATCGTGCAAAAAACAGGCTAGATTCTACGTATGATGATCTTACTATCGTGCCGGTCACCCCTGCCGGAGTAAACATGTCACTCTATAATAATGGGGCACAGGCACTTCTGACGACAGGAAGTGATGGTAAAGCGACTTTTGATGTGACGCAAAACGAGACTTATGGGCTGGCAACTCCGCTCACTGCAACATTGATGCGCGACACCACAAAAAGTGCCACGATGGATGTTATTTTCACTGTGATAACCAGTCCGAACTCACCGAAAGCAAAATACTGGGGTCATATGCCCGACACGTTTACCAGTAGGGCGGGGGTGACCTTTAAACGACCGCTACTGGCAGCAGAAGCGACCTTGGGGTCCTCGGTAAGTAATAATAATGAGTCGTGGTCATACCTTTTTTATACCAATAAAGTTACGCCGGATTGCCCGGTTGAGTATCAGCCGCGTCTCAATGAGTTACAGGGGCTATATAATGATCATCCAGGCGGGACAATACTGACAGATTTGGGGTTGCCTATAACTGCCGGAAGTGGAAATTGGTGGACTTATGAAATGAGCACCACTGACGCGTTGACGTGGTATTACGGCGTCATTAATTTGAAAACGGGACAATCGACGACGACTATTAATGGATACGCTTTAATGCTCTGTCTGACGCAGCCACATTCGGCACCAGCAAGCCTTACGCTGTCATCGACTGCCTATGATGAGGGCCGAACTGCCAGCAATGGTGGTACCCCCACGTCATCTGTGAAAAAAGGTGAGATGCTTCCCATCGTGGTGACGATCAAAGATGCCAATGGTAATCCTGTTGGCGGCGAAGGTGTTACGCTCAAGCGCGTGCAGGCGAAAAGCCGTTCAGGGATCTCTGTATCCTCCAATACCGTAGATGATCTCATTTTAGATGAAGTCACCCCGACATCGGCGCGTATCTCCTTCAACCAGAATACGTCGGCATGGAGCGGCTTCACCGGCAGTGATGGCACGATAACGTTCAACGTTACCCAAAATAACACCGTTGGTCTGGTAACGCCGTTTACAGCTTCATTGGCGCGAAATCCGCAGGTTACGGCTAATCAGGACCTGATATTCACGGTAGTGACCAGCCCGGATTCTGCGAAGGCTAACTACTGGGGGCATATGCCAGCAACCTTGACGGCAGTGAATGGTGCGGTATTTGAACGCCCGAAATTGTGGAGTGAACTGACATCGACTTCTGGCGTCGGCAAGATCAATAACAATAATGAAGACTGGCCGTACTTTACCCCAACACAGAAATCAGATGCGAGTGTGAGCCCTTGTGAAGTAGCAAGGCAGCCACTATTCAATGATTTAAGTTCGTTGTCTGCGCGTTATCCGAATAACACGTTTGTCACTGAAACTGGCTGGCCTGCGTATTACACCTGGTGGGCAGAGGATAAATCCGCCGATGGTAAAGACCAGTCGGTTGATTTGAGAAATGGCACGCTGTATACGGGTTCAACAAAATCATTTCAGCCTTGCCTGGCTAACGCGCGTTCAACGGTTTCCAGCGTCACACTTACCTCAACAGCGTTTGATGCAGCCACTCAGGCGGCGAAAGTGAAAAAAGGCGAAGCCATGTCCGTTACCGTGACGGTGAAAGACAGCGCCGGGAATACGGTGCCGAATGTTGAATTTACTTTGAAACGTGGTGAGGCATCGCCGCGTAACGCTGGGGCAACGTTGTATGGCAATGTAGTGGCGATGGACGATCTCGTCGTTCAGCCGTTATCAGGTTCGGCTGTTACGCTGAGTGAAAGCGGTAATACCATTAGTGGCATGACAGGCGCGGATGGGACGGCAAGTTTTTCGCTCCGCCAGGATAATACCCCTGGTTATAAAACGCCACTGACGGTTACTCTGGCTAATTACGCTTCCGCGACAGACACGCTGGACGCTATTTTTACGGTACCAACCAGCCCAAATGTTTCCTCGGCGCACTTTTGGGGACATATGGCAGACACGGTAGTGGTGAATAGTAAATCGCTACATCGACCGTTGTTAACGACGGAATTGCCGTCCGGGGCTAATCCCGTATCCTCACCGATTATTAACTACGAAAACTGGGCTTCTGCACATATCATTGATGCCAGTAAATGGGATATCGCAAGGCAGTGTGGCAGCATAGAAAATGCACCGACATACAATGAATTAGAGTTGTTGCATACTGTTTTTAATTCACTGGGATGGCCGTCTTCACCCAGTTTTCCTTATTTGTCCTCTCAACAGTGTGGGATGGACGAAGGTACTGGAGCACAGGATTGTAGTATCACGCTAATAAATAAACCGGGTCTGGTGACCTGCTTCCAGTAACCAGCATGGCGGATCTGGCGTAGCCTGGGAGTTATTGCCGGATGCGATGCTGGCGCCTCTTATCCGGTCTACGGATTAGACGTTTTTTTACGTGATTTGCGGGTTTTTGTTACGGCGCTGACTTCACTAATCACCACACCATCTCCCAGTCGTGTGGTCAGTGTCTCACCCACTTTCACTTGCTTAACCTGTTTTAACACCGCGCCATCAGCGGCGCTGGTGACGCTATAACCGCGCGCCAGCGTTGACAGTGGGCTTACGGCTTCGAGGTGTGTTACTGCATTACCGAAACGTTCACGCGTGGCGCTAAGCTGTGCGCGCAGGGTTTCTGCTAAACGATATTCCAGTTGCTGAATGCGCGTTTGCGCGCGATGAATACGCGACTGCGGATTTTGCTGGACGAGTTGCCGTGTTAATCGCTGCTGTTGCTGACCCGCGCGTTTAAGCTGATTCTCCAGCGCAAAGCTCATCCGCTTTTGCAGACGTTCGAGCATAGTTTGCTGGCGTGCCAGCCGGAGCTGCGGATGCTGTTGCTGTAATCGGTGATGGATCTGCGTAAAGCGCCGCGTGCGATTGGCGAGATAATAGTCCATCGCCATCTCCAGCCGTTGACGGGTCGATTGCACCTGACGTAGCAATTCTTGCTGATTACGGCTCACCACTTCAGCGGCGGCTGACGGCGTTGGCGCACGTAGATCAGCAACAAAGTCAGCAATTGTCACATCGGTTTCATGCCCGACGGCGCTGACTATCGGAATGCGACTGGCAAAAATCGCCCGCGCCACACGCTCATCATTAAAACTCCATAAATCTTCCAGCGAACCACCGCCACGGCCAACGATCAACACGTCACACTCGTTGCGCTTATTCGCCAGTTCAATGGCACGAACGATTTGCCCCGGCGCATCATCCCCCTGTACGGCGGTGGAGTAGATGATCACCGGCAGAGAAGGATCGCGACGTTTTAACACATGCAAAATATCATGTAGCGCAGCACCGGTTTTTGAGGTGATCACACCAACGCAATGCGCAGGGGAGGGGAGTGATTTTTTGTATTGCAGATCGAACAGACCTTCAGTCTGCAACTTCGCTTTAAGCTGTTCGTACTTCTGTTGCAGCAATCCTTCACCGGCCGGCTGCATACTTTCGACGATAATTTGATAATCGCCGCGCGGCTCGTAGAGCGTAATATTGGCGCGAACTAAAACCTGTTGCCCGTGCTGTGGGCGGAAGGTGACCCGGCGGTTGCTGTTGCGGAACATCGCACAGCGCACCTGCGCGGTATCGTCTTTAAGCGTAAAGTACCAGTGACCGGAGGCTGGTTGTGTAAAATTAGAGATTTCGCCGCTGATCCACACCTGCCCCATCTCATGCTCAAGCAGCAGACGAACCGTTTGATTCAGGCGGCTAACGGTAAAAATTGCAGGGGATTGAGAAGGTAACATGTGAGCGAGATCAAATTCTAAATCAGCAGGTTATTCAGTCGATAGTAACCCGCCCTCCGGGGATAGCAAGCATTTTTTGCAAAAAGGGGTAGATGCAATCGGTTACGCTCTGTATAATGCCGCGGCAATATTTATTAACCACTCTGGTCGAGATATTGCCCATGCTACGTATCGCTAAAGAAGCTCTGACGTTTGACGACGTTCTCCTCGTTCCTGCTCATTCTACCGTTCTGCCGAATACTGCTGACCTCAGCACTCAGCTGACGAAAACTATTCGTCTGAATATCCCTATGCTTTCCGCAGCAATGGATACCGTAACGGAAGCGCGCCTGGCTATTGCTCTGGCTCAGGAAGGCGGTATCGGCTTTATCCACAAAAACATGTCCATTGAACGCCAGGCAGAAGAAGTTCGCCGTGTGAAAAAACACGAATCTGGCGTGGTAACCGATCCGCAGACCGTACTGCCAACCACGACGCTGCGTGAAGTGAAAGAACTGACCGAGCGTAACGGCTTTGCTGGCTACCCGGTTGTTACCGAAGAAAACGAACTGGTCGGCATTATCACCGGTCGTGACGTGCGTTTTGTGACCGACTTGAGCCAGCCGGTTAGCGTTTACATGACGCCGAAAGAGCGTCTGGTAACCGTGCGTGAAGGCGAAGCCCGTGAAGTGGTGCTGGCAAAAATGCACGAAAAACGCGTTGAAAAAGCGCTGGTGGTTGATGATGAATTCCACCTGATCGGCATGATCACTGTGAAGGACTTCCAGAAAGCGGAACGTAAACCGAACGCGTGTAAAGACGAACAAGGCCGTCTGCGTGTAGGTGCAGCGGTTGGCGCGGGCGCTGGTAACGAAGAGCGTGTTGATGCGCTGGTTGCCGCAGGCGTTGACGTTCTGCTGATCGACTCCTCTCACGGTCACTCTGAAGGTGTTCTGCAGCGTATCCGTGAAACTCGCGCTAAATATCCTGACCTGCAAATCATCGGCGGCAACGTGGCAACTGCTGCAGGTGCCCGCGCGCTGGCAGAAGCCGGTTGCAGTGCCGTTAAAGTGGGTATCGGCCCTGGTTCTATCTGTACGACGCGTATCGTGACTGGTGTCGGTGTTCCGCAGATCACCGCCGTTGCTGATGCAGTAGAAGCCCTGGAAGGTACCGGCATTCCGGTTATCGCTGACGGCGGTATCCGTTTCTCAGGCGATATCGCTAAAGCTATCGCCGCTGGCGCAAGCGCGGTGATGGTAGGTTCCATGCTGGCAGGTACTGAAGAATCTCCGGGTGAAATCGAACTCTACCAGGGCCGTTCTTACAAATCTTACCGTGGTATGGGTTCCCTGGGCGCGATGTCCAAAGGTTCTTCTGACCGTTACTTCCAGAGCGACAACGCTGCCGACAAACTGGTGCCAGAAGGTATCGAAGGCCGCGTAGCCTATAAAGGTCGCCTGAAAGAGATCATTCACCAGCAGATGGGCGGCCTGCGCTCCTGTATGGGCCTGACCGGCTGTGGTACTATCGACGAACTGCGTACTAAAGCGGAGTTTGTACGTATCAGCGGTGCGGGCATTCAGGAAAGCCACGTTCACGACGTGACCATTACTAAAGAGTCCCCGAACTACCGTCTGGGCTCCTGATTCTCTTCGCCCGACTTCATGTCGGGCGATTTATATTATCTGTTTCACTTGCCTCGGAATAAGCGTCAATGACGGAAAACATTCATAAGCATCGCATCCTCATTCTGGACTTCGGTTCTCAGTACACTCAACTGGTTGCGCGCCGCGTGCGTGAGCTGGGTGTTTACTGCGAACTGTGGGCGTGGGATGTGACAGAAGCACAAATTCGTGACTTCAATCCAAGCGGCATTATTCTTTCCGGCGGCCCGGAAAGCACCACCGAAGAAAACAGCCCGCGTGCGCCGCAGTATGTCTTTGAAGCAGGCGTACCGGTATTCGGCGTTTGCTATGGCATGCAGACCATGGCAATGCAGTTGGGCGGTCACGTTGAAGCCTCTAACGAACGTGAATTTGGCTACGCGCAGGTTGAAGTCGTAAACGACAGCGCACTGGTTCGCGGTATCGAAGATGCGCTGACCGCAGATGGTAAACCGCTGCTGGACGTCTGGATGAGCCACGGCGATAAAGTTACCGCTATCCCGTCCGACTTCGTCACCGTAGCCAGCACCGAAAGCTGCCCGTTTGCCATCATGGCCAACGAAGAAAAACGCTTCTATGGCGTACAGTTCCACCCGGAAGTGACTCACACCCGCCAGGGTATGCGCATGCTGGAGCGTTTTGTGCGTGATATCTGCCAGTGTGAAGCCCTGTGGACGCCAGCGAAAATTATCGACGACGCTGTAGCCCGCATCCGCGAGCAAGTGGGCGACGATAAAGTCATCCTCGGCCTCTCTGGTGGCGTGGATTCCTCCGTTACCGCAATGCTGTTGCACCGCGCTATCGGTAAAAACCTGACTTGCGTATTCGTCGACAACGGCCTGCTGCGTCTCAACGAAGCAGAGCAGGTTCTGGATATGTTTGGCGATCACTTTGGTCTGAACATTGTTCACGTACCGGCAGAAGATCGCTTCTTGTCAGCGCTGGCTGGCGAAAACGATCCGGAAGCAAAACGTAAAATTATCGGTCGCGTTTTCGTTGAAGTATTCGATGAAGAAGCGCTGAAACTGGAAGACGTGAAGTGGCTGGCGCAGGGCACCATCTACCCTGACGTTATCGAATCTGCTGCTTCTGCAACCGGTAAAGCACACGTCATCAAATCTCACCACAACGTGGGTGGCCTGCCGAAAGAGATGAAGATGGGCCTGGTTGAACCGCTGAAAGAGCTGTTCAAAGACGAAGTGCGTAAGATTGGTCTGGAGCTGGGCCTACCGTATGACATGTTGTACCGTCACCCGTTCCCGGGACCAGGCCTTGGCGTTCGTGTTCTGGGAGAAGTGAAGAAAGAGTATTGTGACCTGCTGCGCCGTGCTGACGCCATCTTCATTGAAGAACTGCGTAAAGCGGATCTGTACGACAAAGTCAGCCAGGCGTTCACCGTCTTCCTGCCAGTACGTTCCGTTGGCGTAATGGGCGATGGTCGTAAGTATGACTGGGTTGTCTCTCTGCGTGCTGTCGAAACCATCGACTTTATGACCGCACACTGGGCACATCTGCCGTACGACTTCCTCGGCCGCGTTTCCAACCGTATTATCAATGAAGTGAACGGTATTTCCCGCGTGGTGTATGACATCAGCGGCAAGCCGCCAGCTACCATTGAGTGGGAATGATTTGAACCCTGCACTATGAATGAACAAAACCCTCTGTTACTACAGAGGGTTTTTTATACTCACGAATCATAGGCTTGAAGTTACTGACATCGCTTAGTTAAACCAGCTGTCCGATTTGTTCTCTTCTGCTTTGCCCACGCTTTTCATCAGATCGCGACCGCCTTCAGTCATATTTCTGTTTGCGTCAGCTTCAGATTGCACCACATCGGTTTGCGCAGCTTTGTGCTTCAGTTCCTGATCGATAAATTCGTTTTCGCGCTTGACGCGGGCTTCTTCTTTCGCCAGCGCCAGTTTTTGTTTCTGAATCTCTAAGCTGCGTAGCTCATCTTCATAACTTTGATCGCGTTTTTTGTCCGCAGTGGCTTCGGCGTCCAGTTTATCCTGACGAGCTTTCTTATTCGCCGCTGCCGTTGCCGCTCTTTTATTAGCCGCGGCCTGGGCGTTTGCGCGACGTTGCTTCTCTTGCTGGATTTCCCTGTTGCGCTCCGCGACCCATTCGTCATGCTGCCTTTGCTCTTCATTTTTACCTTGCTGTTCCGCTTCTGCGACAGCCGAGAGTTGATCCTGCAATGATGAGGCGATAGCCGGATAGCTTAAGGAGGCTAAGATGGCGCAAAGAAAAACTTTCTTCATGACTCCTCCTGATCATTAGCTCTTTTCAGGACATTTCGTATTTGGCTGAATACGCGTTTCGTTATACGTCGTGGTAATAACAACGGCTAAACCTGTCGTAAACTGGCACTCTTTACCCACCTGGGTGGAGGTATACACTTTGGTGCCTTCCTTATACGTTAAAGAAACACCTTCCACTAAGGTTTTATCATTCACCATAGAACCCGCTGCCGCGCCAACAGCTCCGCCGCCAACTGCACCTGCCGTCGTTCCGGAATTGCTGCCAGACCCCACGTTGTGGCCGATTACACCGCCAGCGACTGCACCAATAAGCGCGCCGAAGGCTTGTGCGTTCCGTTTATTTTGGGAGTTGTCTACGGCAACTTTTGCGGGAAGAATGGAAATAATATTAACGGTTTTAGTTTCTTGTTTGGTATTCAGTTGATCGGTTTGATAAACATCGGCGGCATGATCATCAGCATTTGACTGGCATCCTGCCAGAGTGAATGACGCTAACATTGCCACAGGCAGAAGACATTTTTTAAATTTCATCACTATTCCTTGTTATACACATTACGAAAAATAAGACATTTAAGATCATCAAAAGAGGAAAGTAAATGTATTGCGTATAAAGGAATAGATTAAATTTATTAAAATTCATGCGGGAAATAATTTATAAAAATACATCATCACAACATATGTATTAATGATGTATTTATTTCGCAGCCGAACAGGATGAACTTCAGTCAGAACAAAGACGTAAAATTTAAGATGAAAGAATATCTGCCGCTTTGATAATCTCAAAGAGCAAAAGCATCCGACAGCGAGGTGCCGTTATGTTCTGTGAGAGTGGAGAAGGTAACCGCTAACGTTGTACCGGTGATTCGACGGAGAGTGTGGATTGCTGAGCTTCTTTTTTGCTCTGATGGTGCTGCCAGGCACCGACGGACGAGTAGATAAAACGGCCAAAGAAGAAGATAAAGCTGATGAGCAGTACGATACGGGTCATGCGACTGTTAAATCGGTGTCGTTTTCGCATACTGGTTGCCTGACTCACAAAAGGTTCCTTGAAGTATGTCCCACGCCGTGGACGGTACTTACATTAAGGCACAACAGGACAAAATGGTCAATTCTTCGTTATGTAAAAAAGCGTCAGTGGATACATATTTTAATGTTATGGAAGTTAATTTAATTATTTACAATGATGATGTAATAATGATGAGTTAACATGATAAACGTAATAATTCATTAATCAGGGTTATTTTGTTTGATATATATCAATTGGAACTTTCATATGACACTTAGAATCATTGCTCTCTATAGTGATGAATAATCATCATTCGAAGTCAGGTGGGATGCCTGTCTGAATACACCTCCTTCAGGATGTGGGGGATTCTGCTGAGCATCTATGAAACTGAATGCAACTTATATAAAAATACGTGATAAATGGTGGGGGCTTCCGCTGTTCCTGCCTTCTTTAATCTTGCCCATTTTCGCCCACATTAATACTTTCGCGCATATTTCTTCCGGTGAAGTTTTTCTCTTTTATCTGCCACTGGCACTGATGATCAGCATGATGATGTTTTTCAGCTGGGCGGCATTGCCAGGGATCGCCTTAGGGATTTTTGTCCGCAAATATGCAGAGCTGGGTTTTTACGAAACGCTCTCATTAACGGCTAATTTTATTATCATTATCATTCTCTGTTGGGGCGGTTACAGGGTTTTTACTCCCCGGCGTAACAACGTTTCACATGGTGATAGCCGTTTAATTTCCCAGCGACTATTCTGGCAGATTGTGTTTCCTGCAACGCTGTTTCTGATACTTTTCCAGTTTGCTGCGTTTGTTGGATTACTGGCGAGCAGAGAAAATCTGGTCGGCGTCATGCCCTTTAACCTCGGGACCTTAATCAATTATCAGGCCTTGCTGGTGGGTAATCTGATTGGTGTCCCGCTGTGCTACTTCATCATTCGGGTGGTGCGAAATCCGTTTTATTTACGTAGCTATTCTTCGCAATTAAAACAGCAGGTTGATGCCAAAGTTACCAAAAAAGAGTTCGCAATCTGGCTACTGGCATTAGGTGCTTTACTATTGCTGTTATGCATGCCGTTAAATGAAAAAAGCACGATTTTTAGCACCAATTACACCTTGTCATTATTGCTGCCCCTGATGATGTGGGGAGCGATGCGTTATGGTTATAAGCTGATTTCATTGCTCTGGGCGGTCGTGTTGATGATCAGCATCCACAGCTATCAAAATTACATTCCCATTTATCCTGGCTATACCACGCAGCTGACCATAACCTCCTCCAGTTATCTGGTATTCTCTTTTATTGTCAATTATATGGCTGTACTGGCAACCCGTCAGCGAGCGGTAGTCAGACGCATTCAGCGGCTTGCGTATGTGGACCCGGTGGTTCATCTGCCAAATGTTCGCGCCCTGAATCGCGCGTTACGTGATGCCCCCTGGTCTGCGCTTTGTTATTTACGCATCCCTGGCATGGAAATGCTGGTTAAGAATTATGGCATCATGCTGCGGATTCAATACAAGCAAAAACTTTCTCACTGGCTGTCACCATTGTTGGAACCGGGTGAAGATGTTTATCAGCTTTCGGGTAACGATCTCGCGCTGCGGCTGAATACAGAATCGCACCAGGAGCGCATTACCGCACTGGATAGCCATCTCAAGCAATTTCGTTTCTTTTGGGATGGAATGCCGATGCAACCGCAGATTGGCGTCAGTTACTGCTATGTGCGCTCGCCAGTGAATCATATCTACCTGCTGCTGGGAGAGCTAAATACAGTGGCCGAACTTTCCATCGTGACCAACGCCCCGGAAAATATGCAGCGTCGCGGAGCAATGTATTTGCAACGCGAATTGAAAGATAAAGTCGCGATGATGAATCGGCTACAGCGGGCGCTGGAACACAACCATTTTTTCCTGATGGCCCAGCCGATTACCGGTATGCGTGGTGATGTCTACCATGAAATTCTTCTGCGCATGAAAGGTGAGAATGATGAACTGATCAGCCCCGATAGCTTCTTACCGGTCGCGCACGAATTTGGTTTATCGTCGAGTATCGACATGTGGGTCATTGAGCATACGCTGCAATTTATGGCTGAAAACAGAGCGAAGATGCCCGCTCACCGTTTTGCTATTAATCTGTCTCCAACCTCGGTATGTCAGGCTCGTTTTCCTGTTGAAGTCAGTCAGCTGCTGGCTAAATATCAGATTGAAGCGTGGCAACTTATTTTTGAAGTCACCGAAAGTAATGCTCTGACCAATGTTAAGCAGGCGCAAATCACCTTGCAGCATCTTCAGGAATTAGGCTGCCAGATTGCGATTGATGATTTCGGCACCGGCTACGCCAGCTATGCGCGGCTTAAAAATGTGAATGCCGATCTGCTTAAAATTGACGGCAGTTTTATCCGCAATATTGTGTCAAATAGTCTGGATTATCAGATAGTGGCGTCGATTTGCCACCTGGCGCGAATGAAGAAAATGCGGGTAGTGGCAGAGTACGTTGAAAACGAAGAGATCCGCGAGGCGGTGCTCTCTTTGGGGATCGATTATATGCAGGGTTATCTTATTGGTAAGCCGCAACCGTTAATTGATACGCTGAATGAAATCGAACCCATTCGCGAAAGTGCCTGAATAATGCGGGCCGACATTTCTCGTCGGCCCGCAAAGCATTAAGCGGCGATTTCTGGTGTACTTTCTTCTTCAATTTTCAACCGCCAGCCAGCCACGCCTTCCCAGTATTCTTGCTCCTTTTCCAGATCAAGCAGTACCAGCGCATTCTGACTAAACCAGTCATGCGGGAAACGCAGTGTCCAGTGACTGTCATCAGTAATCAGCGTCAATGTTGGCGGTGTGGTGGTTGCCTGACGTTGATTATTGAGTAATACGCCAAGGCGCAATAGCTGAATCAGTGGCAGGAACTGTTTCTTCTTAAACAAGGTAAAGCGCGGCAGATCGTCGAGTTTAATCGCTTTACGGTGATAGCGCACCAGTGTCGCCATCATCAGCTGCTGTTCCTGATTAAAACCCGGCAAGTCGCTGTTTTGCAGAATATAAGCGGAGTGGCGATGCAAACCGCTGTGGTTGATATTCAACCCGACCTCATGCAACATGGCGGCCCATCGCAGTAGCGCCTCCAGTTGTGGATGCGCCAGCTTCGGTTGCTGTTCCCGCCACTGTTCGTACATTTGCATAGTGGTATCCAGCACCCGTCGGGCCTGTTCGCTGTCGATGTGATACTGGTTGGCGAGGCTGCTGGCAGTGCGACTACGCACATCCTGATGACGGAAACGTCCTTCCATTTCATACAGTACGCCTTCGCGTAACGCCCCGTCAGAAAGGCGCAGTTCACGGATGGCTAAAGCATCAAACACACCGCATAAAATCGCCAGTCCAGGAACGAAGACTGTTTTCCGCTCTTCGGAAAGACCTGGTAAACTCAGCGATGCGAAATTACGGTGCCGTAAAACTTCTTTTACCAGTTTTTCCAGACGTTCCGGGGTAATTATCCCGTCTTTCTCGCCCATTTCCATTAACACTTCATGGGCGGCTTTTATGGTACCGGAAGCGCCCATTGCCACGTTCCAGCCCTGAATTCGAAATTGCCAGGTTAACGTTTCCAGTTTTTGTGCTGCCGCCATGCGAGCGCGCTGAAAATTCTCTTTATTGATGACCCCGCCAGGGAAATAAAGCTGGGCAAAGCTGACACAACCCATCCGGCGGCTTTCAACGAGAATCGGTTCGAAATTTTCACCAATCACCAGTTCTGTAGAACCGCCGCCAATATCAATAACCAGTTTGCGACCTTTTTCCGGTTGGGTATGTTCCACGCCCATAAAAATCAGACGGGCTTCTTCATTACCGGAAATAATTTCGATCGGGTAGGGAATGACTTTTTCCGCGCGTTTCAGAAAGTCAGTGGCGTTCAGCGCCTGACGCAGCGTATGGGTACCAACTATACAGACGCTGGCAGGAGAAAACCCCTGTAGCCTTTCGGCAAATAGCGACAGACAGTTCAAACCGCGCGTCATTGCCTCTTCACTCAACATATTATCTGGCCCCAGGCCGTCCGCCAGATGCACCCGCTGTTTCAGGCGGCCAATAATCTGCATGGCACCATCTACCACACGGGCTATGACCATGTGAAAACTGTTTGAACCAAGATCGACCGCAGCAAACTCCTGCGGACGAGGGGATTTATCGTGTATTGGCATAGGGTTATTCAGATTGTTCGAGTGATTTGATGTAGTCGTAAATCGCCAACTGCGCCCGTACTTTGCGGCGATTGCCGCGGGGAACGTAGCGATTACTGAGTTCTTTATCGATATAACGTGCTTTGACCGTATCGCTGAACAATATGTCGATGATGTCCAGCACCCGCTGCTTCAGGCGCGGATCGAGCAGCGGCGTTGCCACTTCAATACGATAATCAATATTGCGCGTCATCCAGTCGGCGGAAGAAAGGTAGACCTTTTTATCGCCGCCATTTTCAAAAATATAAACCCGGTCATGTTCAAGGTAACGGTCAACAATACTGATGGCACGAATGTTGTCGCTAATGCCTTCCAGATTGGGGATCAGAGAACACATTCCGCGCACCAGCAGATTAACCGGTACGCCGGAACTGGAGGCTGCATACAGACGATCAACCAGGCCTTTATCGACAAGGTTATTTAGCTTCAGGGTGATACCACTGGGCAGCCCTTGCTGCGCGTTGGCGATCTCGCGGTCCACCATTTCATACAACAGACGGCGAGAGTTTTGCGGCGACACCATTAAATAATCAAATGTCACCGGACGGTATGGGTTTTCAATAAAGTTGAACACCCGCCGTACTTCGTTAGTGATGCGCGCATCGGCGGTCAGCAACGAATAGTCAGTATAAAGACGCGCGGTTTTTTCGTTAAAGTTCCCGGTCCCGATGTGTGCGTAACGCACCACTTCACCGTTTTCTTTACGTGAAATCAGGAACAGTTTGGCGTGAATTTTCAGCCCCGGCGCAGAGAAGATAACGTGCACGCCTGCTTCGGTCAGGCGCTTCGCCCAGTGAATGTTGGCTTCTTCGTCGAAACGCGCCTGTAACTCAACCACCACGGTGACTTTCTTACCGTTGTGTGCGGCGTGGATCATCGAGTCGATGATGCGTGAATCTTTCGCTACGCGGTAGATATTGATTTTTATCGCCAGCACGCTCGGGTCGAACGACGCCTGACGTAGCAGTTCCAGCACGTGCTCAAAGGTGTGATAAGGATAATAGAGCAACACATCGCGTTCGCGAATGGCATCAAAACCATTGCGGAACTGGGCTTTATCAAACCAAATATGGCGTAAACGCGGCAGTGGTTTGTTCACCAGATTGGCTTTGCCGACATTGGGGAAATTAATAAAGTCTTTAAAATTATGATAACGACCGCCGGGGACGATGGAGTCGTAGCGGGAAATAGTCAGTTTTTCGCGTAACACTTCAACCAGAGCATTGGGCATATCGCGCTGATAAACAAAACGCACCGGCTCTGCAGTTAAACGCTGCTTGAGACTGGAAGACATCAACTCCATCAGACTGGCTTCCATCTCATGCACTAAATCGTATTCGGCATCGCGGGTCATCTTCATTGAATAGGCATTCAGTGCGTCATAATCAAAGAAGCCTTTGAAAATATCATCAAGGCAGTAACGCAGAATGTTATCCAGAAGAATCATCGGCTTGCGTCGACGCGGCGCTTCTGGCGGTAAATTCACAAAGCGCGGCACTTTATCTGATGGAATCTCCAGCAGCGCGTAACGGATGGTATCGCCACGGATAATTTCCACCGCCAGATAGGTGTAATCATCTTTCAGGAACTGCACTAAGTCAGTGTCAGGATTGATTAAAATCGGCGTAATGTGCTGACGCAGATACTGCTTAAAATAATGACGCAGCCAGTTTTGTTGATTGACGGAGAGCTGGCGTTCATTAATCAGGAAGATCTGGTTGCGCGCCATCTCCAGCAGTAGCTCGTTGTAGAGGCCGTCGAATTCCTGATCGGCTTTCAGCACCCGGGACTGAATTTTGCCCAGTAAATGGCGTGAATGAGAGTTGGAACCTTGTTCTTCGCTAATAATGATGCGTCGCTTCAGTTCAGCGAAGCGGACTTTATAGAACTCATCAAGGTTATTGGAATAGATCCCCAGGAAACGCATCCTTTCAATCAGCGGGTTAGATTTGTCCGCCGCTTCCTGAAGCACGCGTTCATTGAACGATAACCAACTGAGCTCTTTTTCGATGTATAGCTTTTCCTGACCCATTACCACTTTTACTCCGTTTTATTCACGGGACACTGCCTGGATATTATGGCGAGCAATATTGGCAGATGTCCAACTATGCCAGAAAAGGGGGAAAAAAACTGCTGGAGCTTGCGATTTACAGGTGAATTGAAAAACGCCAGCGGCAGAGCCGGCGCTTTAACTACGGGGGCATTACTCGTCGGCAGCGTAGCCCTGCGGCGGCAGACGTTGACCATCCAGCCACGCGGCGTTTTCGTGCATTTTCAGACGACCATCGGCAAACCAGCTAATCACCAGTGGATAAATAGCGTGTTCCTGGGTTTGCACGCGGGCGGTGATGTCATCTTCCGTATCACCAGCAAATACCGGGACTTTCGCCTGTAAAATAACCGGGCCACCGTCCAGTTCATCGGTGACGAAATGCACCGATGTACCGTGCTCCTCATCGCCATTTTCCAGCGCCTGACGATGGGTGTGTAATCCGGGATATTTCGGCAGCAGAGAAGGGTGAATGTTCAGCAAACGCCCGGCATAGTGGGAGACAAACGCCGGGCTGAGAATGCGCATAAAACCAGCCAGCACGACCACATCGGGTGCGTACATGTCGATTTCATGAATCAACTCCCGGTCATAGGCTTCACGACTGTCAAACGCGCTGGTGATGAGCGTATGCGTTGCAATACCCGCCTGGCGGGCGCGTTCAAGGCCGAACGCGTCGGCCTTATTGCTGAAAACTGCCCGTACGGTGCCTTTAATTTTGTTGGTTTTGCAGGCGTCAATAATTGCCTGCAAATTACTTCCGTTGCCGGAAATAAGCACCACAATATTCATTATTCGATAACCACGCGTTGTTCGGAATCAGAGGCTTTGATGATACCGATTTTCCACGCGTTTTCACCGTTGGCATTGAGCAGGGCGAGGGCTTTGTCCACTTCCGGAGCAGGCAGGGCAATAATCATACCGACGCCGCAGTTGAAGGTGCGATACATTTCATGGCGCTCAACATTACCTGCCGTTTGCAGCCAGTTGAACACTTCCGGCCACTGCCAGGAAGATTCATCAATCACTGCCTGGGTATTATCTGGCAATACGCGCGGAATGTTTTCCCAGAAGCCGCCGCCGGTCAGGTGCGCAATGGCATGCACATCGACCTTTTCAATCAACTCCAGCACTGACTTCACGTAAATGCGGGTCGGTGCCAGCAGATGATCGGCTAATGGCTTACCATCAAGTTCGGTGGTTTGCGGATCACAACCGCTGACTTCAAGAATTTTGCGCACCAGCGAATAGCCATTCGAGTGCGGGCCGCTAGAGCCAAGTGCAATCAGCACATCGCCGTCGCTGACTTTAGATCCGTCGATGATTTCTGATTTTTCTACCACGCCAACGCAGAAACCAGCGACATCGTAATCTTCACCGTGATACATCCCCGGCATTTCCGCCGTTTCGCCACCCACCAGTGAACAGCCCGATTGCAGACAACCTTCCGCAATGCCGCTGATCACCGCTGAAGCGGTATCAACATCCAGTTTTCCGGTTGCGTAATAGTCGAGGAAAAACAGCGGTTCCGCACCTTGCACCACCAGGTCATTAACGCACATGGCGACCAGATCAATACCAATGGTGTCGTGACGTTTTAAGTCCATCGCCAGACGCAGCTTGGTACCTACGCCGTCAGTGCCGGAAACCAGCACAGGTTCACGATATTTTTGCGGCAATGCACACAGCGCACCGAAGCCGCCCAGACCGCCCATCACTTCCGGACGACGCGTTTTCTTCACTACGCCTTTGATTCTTCCAACCAGAGCATTACCCGCGTCAATATCAACACCGGCATCTTTGTAGCTAAGAGAGGTTTTATCGGTCACTGCTTGGGTCCCCACGCGTTACTTGCGGTAGAAAAATAAAATTCGGCGCAATTCTAACAGGGAAAGCAAACGTTTGCGAGACTGCTTTACACAACCTTTTTGCACGTCTTTTCCCCAGGCGCGCGGCGAAAGAATACTTGTACCAGGGCAAAGGATCGTTTTCGGATGGAATAATCTTCTTTCATAACCATTTGAATATAAAATAACTTTATCTAAAACCGTTATCGTTTTGACTAAAGTCAACGAAAATAATATTGCCGCCTTGAAGAAAGGAGGTATAATCCGTCGATTTTTTTTGTGGCTGCCCCTCAAAGGAGAAAGAGTATGAAGATCGTGGAAGTCAAACACCCACTCGTCAAACACAAGCTGGGACTGATGCGTGAGCAAGATATCAGCACCAAGCGCTTTCGCGAACTCGCTTCCGAAGTGGGTAGCCTGCTGACTTACGAAGCGACCGCCGACCTCGAAACGGAAAAAGTCACTATCGAAGGCTGGAACGGCCCGGTAGAAATCGACCAGATCAAAGGTAAGAAAATTACCGTTGTGCCAATTCTGCGTGCGGGTCTTGGGATGATGGACGGTGTGCTGGAAAACGTTCCGAGTGCGCGCATCAGTGTCGTCGGTATGTACCGTAATGAAGAAACGCTGGAGCCGGTACCGTACTTCCAGAAACTGGTTTCTAACATCGATGAGCGTATGGCGCTGATCGTTGACCCAATGCTGGCAACCGGTGGTTCCGTTATCGCGACCATCGACCTGCTGAAAAAAGCGGGCTGCAGCAGCATCAAAGTTCTGGTGCTGGTAGCTGCACCAGAAGGTATCGCTGCGCTGGAAAAAGCGCACCCGGACGTCGAACTGTATACTGCATCGATTGACCAGGGACTGAACGAGCACGGATACATTATTCCGGGCCTCGGCGATGCCGGTGACAAAATCTTTGGTACGAAATAAAGAATAAAAATAATTAAAGCCGACTTTAAGAGTCGGCTTTTTTTTGAGTAAAGCGCCTATAACACATAATACAGAGGATAATACTATGACGCGCCGTGCTATCGGGGTGAGTGAAAGACCGCCACTTTTACAGACAATCCCGCTTAGTTTGCAACATTTGTTCGCCATGTTTGGTGCAACCGTCCTGGTGCCCGTCTTATTTCATATTAACCCGGCGACTGTACTGTTATTTAACGGTATAGGAACACTGCTGTATCTCTTCATCTGTAAAGGGAAAATTCCGGCTTATCTTGGTTCCAGCTTTGCCTTTATTTCACCGGTATTGTTACTGTTGCCGTTAGGGTATGAAGTCGCGCTGGGCGGCTTTATTATGTGCGGCGTGCTGTTCTGCCTGGTTTCTTTTATCGTGAAGAAAGCGGGGACCGGCTGGCTGGACGTGCTGTTTCCACCTGCGGCAATGGGCGCAATCGTTGCCGTCATCGGTCTGGAGCTGGCGGGCGTAGCTGCCGGTATGGCGGGTTTACTCCCGGCTGAAGGGCAAACGCCAGACTCCAAAACCATCATCATCTCTATTACCACCCTGGCGGTCACGGTTTTAGGTTCCGTGCTGTTTCGTGGTTTCCTGGCAATTATCCCGATTTTAATTGGCGTGCTGGTGGGGTACGCGCTCTCTTTCGCAATGGGAATTGTCGATACCACGCCGATTATTAATGCTCACTGGTTTGCGCTGCCGACCCTCTATACGCCGCGCTTCGAGTGGTTTGCCATTCTGACTATTCTGCCAGCGGCGTTAGTGGTTATTGCCGAACACGTAGGGCACCTGGTCGTAACGGCTAATATCGTCAAAAAAGATCTGCTGCGCGATCCAGGTCTGCACCGTTCGATGTTTGCTAACGGCTTGTCGACCGTGATCTCCGGCTTCTTTGGCTCCACGCCAAACACCACATACGGAGAAAACATTGGCGTGATGGCGATCACCCGTGTTTACAGTACCTGGGTTATCGGCGGTGCGGCGATTTTCGCTATCCTGCTTTCCTGCGTCGGTAAACTGGCTGCTGCTATCCAGATGATTCCATTGCCGGTGATGGGCGGCGTTTCGCTGCTGCTTTACGGTGTCATCGGTGCTTCCGGTATTCGTGTGTTGATCGAATCGAAAGTGGATTACAACAAAGCACAGAACCTGATCCTGACTTCCGTTATTTTGATCATCGGCGTCAGTGGCGCGAAGGTAAACATTGGCGCGGCGGAGCTGAAAGGTATGGCGCTGGCGACCATCGTCGGTATCGGCTTAAGTTTGATCTTCAAACTGATTAGTATGCTGCGCCCTGAAGAAGTGGTGCTGGACGCAGAAGACGCGGATATAACAGACAAATAATGTACCGACCGGGCAGTGTTGCTGCCCGGTTCAAACATCATGGGATTCTGTGGTAAACTTCTCGCGATTTTGTGAAATCCTGGTTGAGGTATCTCTGAACACACCGGCACAGCTCTCTTTGCCACTTTATCTTCCTGACGACGAAACCTTTGCAAGTTTCTGGCCGGGGGATAACTCCTCTTTACTGGCCGCGCTGCAAAACGTGCTGCGTCAGGAACATAGCGGTTACATCTATCTCTGGGCACGCGAAGGCGCGGGGCGCAGCCATCTGCTGCACGCGGCTTGCGCGGAATTGTCGCAGCGTGGCGATGCGGTGGGCTATGTCCCGCTGGATAAACGTACCTGGTTTGTTCCGGAAGTGCTCGACGGTATGGAGCATTTGTCGCTGGTCTGTATTGACAACATTGAGTGTATTGCCGGCGATGAGTTGTGGGAGATGGCGATTTTCGATCTCTACAATCGAATTCTGGAATCGGGCAAAACACGGTTGTTGATCACCGGCGATCGTCCACCGCGGCAGTTGAATCTGGGATTACCGGATCTCGCGTCGCGTCTCGACTGGGGGCAGATCTACAAATTGCAGCCACTTTCTGATGAAGATAAGTTGCAGGCGCTACAGTTACGCGCGCGTTTGCGTGGTTTTGAACTGCCGGAAGATGTGGGGCGTTTCTTGCTGAAGCGGCTCGACAGAGAAATGCGCACGTTGTTTATGACGCTGGATCAGCTGGATCGTGCGTCGATTACCGCGCAACGCAAGCTGACCATTCCGTTTGTGAAAGAAATTCTGAAGTTGTAGATAAGGTGTTTATTGTCGGATGCGGCGCGAACGCCTTATCCGACCTACGCGAAGTTAATCCATAGTATTCGTAGGCCGGATAAGACGCGGCAAGCGTCGCATCCGGCAATGTGCTTCAACTAGCGATGGAGCACATCTTAACCCACGATTTCCAGTACCTGCTCCGGTGGACGACCAATCCGCGCTTTGCCATTCGCGACCACAATCGGGCGTTCCATTAGCTTCGGATTCTCTACCATCGCCTGAATCAGCACCTCTTCGCTAAGCGAACTGTCAGCCAGGTTCAGTTCTTTATAAAGATCCTCTTTTTGGCGCATCAATTCACGAGCGCTATTCATCCCCAGCATTTTCAGCAAATCACGCAGCGTTGCCGCATCGGCGGGTGTCTCAAGGTAGAGCACCACTTCTGGCTCCACGCCGTTTTCTTTCAGCAGGTTCAGCGTTTCCCGGCTCTTTGAACAGCGTGGGTTATGGTAGATTTTTACCTGTTTGGTCATTGTTCTTCCTTTAATGCGAATTACATCTTGGTATAAGGCTTAAAGCGTTCCTGCAGCTGGCGCAACTGGTCGATGCGCGCATCGTAACGCGCTTGTTGCAGGCTGCCTAATTTCACCTGCGAACTGGCGCTACTCAACAAGGAAATAGCCTGATCGAGTCGCCCGGCGAGCGCATAACCTTCTGCTCGCGCAGCCAGTTCCTGATCGCGGTTATTTAGTGCGGCTTCCGCCTGTGCCAGTAAATCCCAGCCGTTGCTGTCATCTTTATTGTTAAAAGTGTAGCGATTCAGAATATTGGCCGCTTCTTGTGGTTGGCCGCCTTGTAGATAAGCGTTCGCCAGGTTGAGCTGCAACACTGGATTGGTGCGCAAATCACGGGCATTTTTCAAGCGATTGATCGCCTCATTGGCTTTGTTTTGCCCAAGATCGATATCAGTAGCCAGATCGAGATACCATGCGTTACCAGGTTCTGCCGCCAGTAACGGTTGCAGCGTTTTACGCGCCTCGTCGTATTTATTGGCTTCCATCGCCTGTAAAGCACGACCATATTGCGCCGCTCGTTGCTGACGAACGTTTCCTTTCGCCCATTCATCCAGCAAATCACTGGTGAGCTGATTACGTCCGGAATTATACATCCCCAGTGTGCGCACTTTTGCCAGATAGAAATCTTCTGACGATTGCACCACCATCGGGCGCATCTGATTGGCACGGTTACGGGCATCAGCCAGACGGCTTTCCGGTAGTGGGTGAGTGAGCAGAATTTCTGGTGGGCGCGAAGAGTAACGCGCCTGATCGAGTAATTTTTCGAGGAAGGTCGGCATCGCCTGCGGATCGAATCCCGAGCGTTGCAGCACCTGAATACCAATGCGGTCCGCTTCCTGTTCATTTTGCTGGGTGAAACTGATCATCCCCTGGCGCGTTCCCGCCAGTGTACCGGTCAGCGCCGCCATCCCCGCCTGCGGACTGGCCATCGCCAGTAAAATAGAACCTAACGCGCCGACCCAGGTCAGCGGCGCGCTGCGCTGCTGATCTTCCATCGCTCGCGCCAGGTGACGTTGGGTGACGTGGGAGATTTCGTGCGCCATAACTGAAGCCAGTTGACTTTCGTTATCGGAATAACGGAACAGGGCAGAGTGCAGCACCACGTTGCCGCCAAAGAAAGCAAAGGCGTTAATTTCATCGTTGTTGATCAGAAAGAAATGAAACGGTGTCTTAACCGAATTGGCATGCGAAACCAGACGCATTCCTAGCGAATTAATGTATTGCGTTAACAGCGGATCATTAATTAACGGCGCGCTGCCGCGTAACTGGCGGACATAATAGTCGCCCATCTGCATTTCCTGACCAATGGAAAGTGTGCTTCCTGCGGAGGTTCCCATATCCGGCAAGGTGTCTGCGCTGTCGGCAAACGCCGGGGCTACCTGACCAATGGTCATAGCAGCAATGAGGGTTGCAACCAGGTTTTTTTTCAACTGCCTGAACATAACCTCTATCCTGTATTTCTGGAGATAGTCATTTGACCGATACTGTGAAATATCGTTCCCACCGCGCCGCCTTTGAGTGTAACGGCGAAGATTAGCCCACTCAAATGACTTTTCAGTTTCCTGAATCCGTCATAAAAAGCGAAGTCTTTTTTGTGACATTTCGATACAATTGCGGATCGCAATCCCGCTCTTGAGGTTCAGGGAAGGTCTGTATGCTCGAAATGTTGATGCAATGGTATCGCCGCCGTTTTAGCGACCCGGAAGCGATTGCCTTGCTGGTTATTTTGGTTGCTGGTTTTGGCATTATCTTTTTCTTTAGCGGCCTACTCGCGCCGTTGCTGGTGGCTATTGTGCTGGCCTATTTACTGGAATGGCCGACTGTCCGCCTGCAGTCTATTGGCTGTTCCCGCCCTTGGGCGACATCTATCGTGCTGATCCTGTTTGTGGGCATCCTGCTACTGATGGCGTTCGTGGTACTGCCTATCGCCTGGCAGCAGGGCATCTACTTAATCCGCGATATGCCGGGGATGCTCAATAAGCTTTCTGACTTTGCCGCCACGTTGCCGCGCCGCTATCCGGCGTTAATGGATGCGGGCATTATTGATGCAATGGCTGAAAATATGCGCAGTCGGATGCTGACCATGGGCGATTCGGTGGTGAAAATTTCCCTCGCCTCGTTGGTTGGTTTGCTGACCATTGCCGTCTATCTGGTGCTGGTGCCATTGATGGTCTTCTTCCTGCTGAAAGACAAAGAGCAGATGCTGAACGCCGTTCGCCGGGTGCTGCCGCGCAACCGTGGACTGGCAGGACAGGTGTGGAAGGAGATGAATCAACAAATCACCAACTATATCCGCGGCAAAGTGCTGGAGATGATCGTGGTAGGGATCGCCACCTGGCTGGGGTTCTTGCTCTTTGGGCTGAACTATTCGCTGCTGCTGGCGGTGCTGGTCGGCTTCTCGGTACTTATTCCGTACATTGGCGCATTTGTGGTGACCATTCCGGTGGTTGGCGTGGCGCTATTCCAGTTTGGTGCTGGCACGGAATTCTGGAGCTGCTTCGCGGTGTATCTGATTATTCAGGCGCTGGACGGCAACCTGTTAGTACCGGTGTTGTTCTCCGAAGCGGTTAACCTGCATCCGCTGGTGATTATTTTATCGGTGGTGATCTTCGGTGGTTTGTGGGGATTCTGGGGCGTATTCTTCGCTATTCCATTGGCGACGCTGATCAAAGCCGTGATTCACGCCTGGCCTGATGGGCAAATCGCGCAAGACTGACCTTCAGCGAAAAAATTTGAAACGAGTGTTGCAGGGCAGTGAGAAGATGTGAGATGTGCTGGCCGCAAGCGCAGCCAGCACGGAATGGAGCAAAGTAATCAGGCGTGTTCTTTCAGCCAGTTCAGCACAACGTCGTGGTGATTGCTGGTTTTGAAATCGTCAAAGACATGTTCGATTTTGCCATCAGCGTCAATCAGGAAGCTGATGCGATGAATACCATCGTAGGTTTTGCCCATGAAGGACTTTTCACCCCAGACGCCGAATTGTTCGCACACCTGGTGGTCCTCATCAGACAGGAGCGTAAAGTTAAGCAGCTCTTTTTCCGCAAAACGGGAGAGTTTTTCGGGTTTATCGGTGCTGATACCCAGCACATCAACGCCCGCTTTTTTCAACTCATCCATGTTATCGCGTAAGCCGCAGGCCTGTACGGTACAGCCGGGGGTCATGGCTTTCGGGTAGAAATAAACCAGAACACGCTGTCCCTGGAAGTCGGTCAAATTAACTTGTTCTCCGTCTTGATCCGGCAAGCTAAATTTCGGTGCGATATCACCGGCTTTCAGTGGATTCATTACTTAACTCCATCCTGTTCATCATGTTGGGAATAATTGACGACGTTAATACTGCCTTGTGCATTGAGTTCTGTACATAGGGCTTTGAACGCTTGCTCAATATTTGCTGCGTCCGCAGATGCGGGGCTGTGGGCAGTTATCTGAATATGCAACTGCGCAGCCCTTTCATTTTCAGCAGGTTGCGTGCGCGACACCAGCTCCGCAATGTTCATATGATGCGTGTCGAAAAGTGCTGTGAAGCGTTCAATTAAATGCGGGGAGTCTGCCACATCGACCTGAACCCAGACAGATGCTGGCATTGGCGGACGCGGACGCGCCGTCGTGCGCTTCATCACGATTAAAAGATCCAGCTCGGCACCTTTCAACGGTAACGTTGATTCAATCAGAGTAATGGCATTCCATGAACCGGAAAGCAGCATGATAAACGTGAACTCTTCTCCCAGCATCGCCAGGCGACTGTCTTCAATATTACAGCCGCAACTACTGACATGACGGGTGATGGTGTTCACTATTCCAGGGCGATCGGCACCCAACGCAGTGATCACCAGATAATGTTGCGATGACAGTGTCAAACTGGTTATTCCTTCAAGGGGTGAGTTGTTCTTAAGGAAAGCATAAAAAAAACATGCATACAACAATCAGAACGGTTCTGTCTGCTTGCTTTTAATGCCATACCAAACGTACCATTGAGACACTTGTTTGCACAGAGGATGGCCCATGTTCACGGGAAGTATTGTCGCGATTGTTACTCCGATGGATGAAAAAGGTAATGTCTGTCGGGCTAGCTTGAAAAAACTGATTGATTATCATGTCGCCAGCGGTACTTCGGCGATCGTTTCTGTTGGCACCACTGGCGAGTCCGCTACCTTAAATCATGACGAACATGCTGATGTGGTGATGATGACGCTGGAGCTGGCTGACGGGCGCATTCCGGTGATTGCCGGGACCGGTGCTAACGCTACTGCGGAAGCCATTAGCCTGACGCAGCGCTTCAATGACAGCGGTATCGTCGGCTGCCTGACGGTAACCCCTTACTACAATCGTCCGTCGCAAGAAGGTTTGTATCAGCATTTCAAAGCCATCGCTGAACATACTGACCTGCCGCAAATTCTGTATAATGTGCCGTCCCGTACTGGCTGCGATCTGCTCCCGGAAACGGTGGGCCGTCTGGCGAAAGTAAAAAATATTATCGGAATCAAAGAGGCAACAGGGAACTTAACGCGTGTAAACCAGATCAAAGAGCTGGTTTCAGATGATTTTGTTCTGCTGAGCGGCGATGATGCGAGCGCGCTGGACTTCATGCAATTAGGCGGTCATGGGGTTATTTCCGTTACGGCTAACGTCGCAGCGCGTGATATGGCCCAGATGTGCAAACTGGCAGCAGAAGGGCATTTTGCCGAGGCACGCGTTATTAATCAGCGTCTGATGCCATTACACAACAAACTATTTGTCGAACCCAATCCAATCCCGGTGAAATGGGCATGTAAGGAACTGGGTCTTGTGGCGACCGATACGCTGCGCCTGCCAATGACACCAATCACCGACAGTGGTCGTGAGACGGTCAGAGCGGCGCTTAAGCATGCCGGTTTGCTGTAAAGTTTAGGGAGATTTGATGGCTTACTCTGTTCAAAAGTCGCGCCTGGCAAAGGTTGCGGGTGTTTCGCTTGTTTTATTACTCGCTGCCTGTAGTTCTGACTCACGCTATAAGCGTCAGGTCAGTGGTGATGAAGCCTACCTGGAAGCGGCACCGCTTGCGGAGCTTCATGCCCCGGCTGGAATGATTTTGCCGGTGACCTCCGGCGATTATGCAATCCCGGTGACCAACGGTAGTGGTGCTGTCGGTAAGGCGCTGGACATTCGTCCACCAGCCCAGCCGTTGGCACTGGTTTCTGGCGCGCGTACCCAGTTCACGGGCGATACCGCTTCATTGCTGGTGGAAAATGGTCGTGGCAATACTCTGTGGCCGCAGGTGGTTAGCGTGCTGCAGGCGAAAAACTACACCATCACCCAACGTGATGATGTTGGTCAGACACTGACCACCGATTGGGTACAATGGAACCGTCTGGACGAAGACGAGCAGTATCGTGGTCGTTATCAAATCTCTGTTAAGCCGCAGGGTTATCAGCAGGCGGTTACGGTTAAACTGCTGAACCTGGAACAGGCGGGCAAACCGGTTGCAGACGCGGCTTCCATGCAGCGTTACAGCACGGAGATGATGAACGTTATTTCCGCCGGTCTGGATAAATCTGCCACTGACGCCGCGAACGCTGCGCAAAACCGTGCCTCCACCACTATGGACGTACAAAGTGCAGCTGATGACACCGGTTTACCAATGCTGGTCGTACGCGGGCCGTTCAATGTGGTTTGGCAACGTCTGCCAGCTGCGCTGGAAAAAGTGGGCATGAAAGTGACCGACAGCACCCGTTCGCAGGGCAACATGGCCGTAACTTATAAGCCGCTGTCTGACAGCGAATGGCACGAACTGGGTGCGAGCGATCCAGGTCTGGCATCCGGTGACTATAAACTGCAGGTTGGCGATTTAGATAACCGCAGCAGCCTACAGTTCATCGATCCGAAAGGTCATACTCTGACTCAGAGTCAGAACGACGCGCTGGTAGCTGTCTTCCAGGCTGCGTTTAGCAAGTAAAAATACAGGGCTGGAGTCATCCAGCCCTTTTTTCTGATATGATACGCAAACGTGTGCGTCGACAGAAAAACGCGATTTTAGCGGTAATTCGCACGAAATTTGTTTGTCGGACGTAGGTCGGATAAGGCGTTCACGCCGCATCCGACAAAACATCCGGCACACCAGACAGCAAAAGATTTTAAAACGTTAATTCACACCCAGGAGTGATAAAGATGCAAAAGCAAGCTGAGTTGTATCGTGGTAAAGCGAAAACCGTATACAGCACGGAAAACCCGGACCTGTTGGTGCTCGAATTCCGCAATGATACGTCAGCAGGGGATGGCGCGCGCATTGAGCAGTTTGATCGCAAAGGTATGGTGAACAACAAGTTCAACTACTTCATTATGAGCAAACTGGCTGAAGCGGGTATCCCGACTCAAATGGAGCGTCTGCTCTCCGATACCGAATGTCTGGTGAAAAAGCTGGATATGGTGCCGGTTGAGTGTGTCGTGCGTAACCGTGCTGCTGGCTCTCTGGTGAAACGTCTTGGAATCGAAGAAGGTATTGAGCTGAACCCGCCACTGTTCGATCTGTTCCTGAAAAACGACGCCATGCACGATCCGATGGTCAACGAATCTTACTGCGAAACCTTTGGCTGGGTGAGCAAAGAGAATCTGGCGCGTATGAAAGAGCTGACCTACAAAGCGAACGACGTGCTGAAAAAACTGTTCGATGATGCAGGTCTGATTCTGGTCGACTTCAAGCTGGAGTTTGGTCTGTACAAAGGCGAAGTGGTTCTGGGCGATGAGTTCTCCCCGGACGGCAGCCGCCTGTGGGACAAAGAAACGCTGGAGAAAATGGATAAAGACCGTTTCCGCCAGAGCCTCGGTGGCCTGATCGAAGCCTATGAAGCCGTTGCCCGCCGCCTGGGTGTACAGCTGGACTGATTTTTCTATTCATCATCTTGCCGTGCTACTGGCACGGCAAGACAACCGCTCTCATAAGATGAGTATTGAACGCTCATTCCTCCGCCATTTCATCCCGCTTTCCTGTGGTAATCTTCCTCTGAACCACCTACGATCATTTCTATAATGAATATAATGTTGAGGTATCTATGCGTTGGCAAGGGCGACGTGAAAGTGACAATGTTGAAGACAGGCGCAACAGCTCCGGCGGTCCGTCAATGGGCGGTCCCGGTTTTCGCCTGCCAAGCGGTAAAGGCGGGCTGATTTTACTGATAGTCGTGCTGGTTGCAGGCTACTATGGCGTTGATTTAACCGGGTTGATGACCGGACAGCCGGTTTCCCAACAGCAATCAACGCGGTCAATTAGCCCTAATGAAGACGAAGCCGCAAAATTCACCTCGGTGATTCTGGCAACCACGGAAGACACCTGGGGACAGCAATTCGAGAAGATGGGTAAAACCTATCAGCAACCGAAGCTGGTCATGTACCGTGGAATGACGCGTACCGGCTGCGGGGCGGGCCAGTCCATAATGGGGCCATTCTATTGCCCGGCGGATGGCACAGTTTATATCGATCTCTCCTTCTATGATGACATGAAAGACAAACTTGGCGCGGATGGCGATTTTGCCCAGGGGTACGTTATCGCTCATGAAGTCGGTCATCATGTGCAGAAACTGTTAGGCATCGAGCCGAAAGTTCGTCAACTGCAACAAAACGCGACGCAGGCGGAAGTAAACCGCTTATCTGTGCGTATGGAACTCCAGGCCGACTGTTTTGCCGGTGTATGGGGGCATAGTATGCAGCAGCAAGGTGTTCTGGAAACTGGCGATCTGGAAGAGGCGCTGAACGCGGCGCAGGCCATCGGCGATGACCGTTTACAACAGCAAAGTCAGGGGCGAGTAGTACCAGACAGTTTCACTCATGGCACTTCTCAGCAACGCTACAGCTGGTTTAAACGTGGTTTCGACAGCGGCGATCCGGCACAATGCAATACTTTTGGTAAAAGCATTTAACTTCCGGGGCAGGGATGGCTGAACTGACTGCGCTTCACACATTAACAGCGCAAATGAAACGTGAAGGGATCCGCCGCTTGCTGGTGTTGAGCGGGGAAGAGCGTTGGTGTTTTGATCATGCGCTTAAGTTGCGTGATGCCTTACCTGGCGACTGGCTGTGGATTTCGCCGCAGCCAGATGCTGAAAACCACTGTTCTCCCTCGGCACTACAAACTTTACTTGGGCGCGAGTTCCGGCATGCGGTATTCGACGCCCGCCACGGCTTTGATGCCGCTGCCTTTGCGGCACTTAGCGGAACGTTGAAAGCGGGAAGCTGGCTGGTGTTGTTACTCCCTGTATGGGATGAGTGGGAAAACCAACCTGATGCCGACTCGCTGCGCTGGAGTGATTGCCCTGACCCTATTGCGACGCCGCATTTTGTCCAGCATTTCAAACGCGTACTTACGGCGAATAACGACGCTATCCTCTGGCGGCAAAACCAGCCGTTCTCGTTGGCGCATTTTACTCCCCGTACTGACTGGCACCCCGCTACCGGCGCACCACAACCAGAACAACAGCAACTCTTACAGCAGCTACTGACCATGCCGCCGGGCGTGGCAGCGGTAACTGCTGCGCGTGGGCGCGGTAAGTCGGCGTTGGCAGGGCAACTCATTTCTCGTATTGCGGGCAGTGCGATTGTCACCGCGCCCGCAAAAGCGGCAACGGATGTACTGGCACAATTTGCGGGCGAGAAGTTTCGCTTTATTGCACCGGATGCCTTGTTAGCCAGCGATGAGCAAGCCGACTGGCTGGTGGTCGATGAAGCCGCAGCCATACCTGCGCCGTTGTTGCATCAACTGGTATCGCGTTTTCCTCGAACGTTGTTAACCACTACGGTGCAGGGCTACGAAGGCACCGGACGTGGTTTTTTGCTGAAATTTTGCGCTCGCTTTCCGCATTTACACCGTTTTGAACTGCAACAGCCGATCCGCTGGGCACAGGGATGCCCGCTGGAAAAAATGGTTAGTGAGGCACTGGTTTTTGACGATGAAAACTTCACCCACACACCACAAGGCAATATCGTCATTTCCGCATTTGAACAGACGTTATGGCGAAGCGAGCCAGAAACGCCGTTAAAGGTTTATCAATTATTGTCTGGCGCGCACTACCGGACCTCGCCGCTGGATTTACGCCGTATGATGGATGCACCAGGGCAACATTTTTTACAGGCGGCTGGCGAAAACGCGATTGCCGGGGCGCTGTGGGTGGTGGATGAGGGGGGATTATCTCAACAACTCAGTCAGGCGGTATGGGCAGGTTTTCGTCGCCCTCGGGGTAATCTGGTGGCCCAGTCGCTGGCGGCGCACGGCAGCAATCCACTGGCAGCGACATTGCGTGGACGGCGGGTCAGCCGGATAGCAGTTCATCCGGCGCGTCAGCGGGAAGGCACAGGTCAGCAACTGATTGCTGGTGCTTTGCAATATACGCAGGACCTCGACTATCTTTCGGTGAGTTTTGGTTACACCGGGGAGTTATGGCGTTTCTGGCAACGCTGCGGTTTTGTGCTGGTGCGAATGGGTAATCATCGTGAAGCCAGCAGCGGTTGCTATACGGCGATGGCGCTGTTACCGATGAGTGATGCGGGTAAACAACTGGCTGAACGTGAGCATTACCGTTTACGTCGCGATGCGCAAGCTCTCGCGCAGTGGAATGGCGAAATGCTTCCTGTTGATCCACTAAACGATGCCGTCCTTTCTGACGACGACTGGCTTGAACTGGCCGGTTTTGCTTTCACTCATCGTCCGCTATTAACATCGTTAGGTTGCTTATTGCGTTTGCTACAAACCAGCGAACTGGCATTACCGGCGCTGCGTGGGCGTTTACAGAAAAACGCCAGTGACGCGCAGTTATGTACCACACTTAAACTTTCAGGCCGTAAGCTGTTACTGGTTCGCCAGCGGGAAGAGGCCGCGCAGGCGCTATTCGCACTTGATGATGTTCGCACTGAGCGTCTGCGCGATCGCATAACGCAATGGCAATTTTTTCACTGACTCCTTCAATTTTCTCCCATGGTCATTGTGAGTCAGCGGCGTAAAATTAATGACATCAGTTAAGGAGTTCGCCATGAAACATGACCATTTTGTTGTTCAAAGCCCGGATAAACCAGCACAACAGTTGTTACTGCTTTTCCACGGTGTCGGGGATAACCCGGTGGCAATGGGGGAAATAGGTAGCTGGTTTGCGCCGCTGTTTCCTGATGCGCTGGTGGTGAGTGTCGGTGGCGCGGAGCCGAGCGGTAATCCGGCGGGGCGTCAGTGGTTTTCGGTGCAGGGTATTACGGAAGATAATCGCCAGGCGCGTGTGGATGCCATCATGCCGACGTTTATTGAAACGGTGCGCTACTGGCAGAAACAGAGCGGAGTAGGGGCTAACGCCACGGCGCTAATCGGTTTCTCTCAAGGCGCGATTATGGCGCTGGAGAGCATTAAAGCCGAACCGGGCCTTGCTTCGCGCGTCATTGCCTTCAACGGACGCTACGCGAGCCTGCCGGAAACCGCGTCTACAGCCACAACAATTCACTTGATTCATGGCGGTGAAGATCCGGTTATCGATCTGGCGCATGCGGTTGCGGCGCAGGAAGCGTTAATCAGTGCCGGTGGCGATGTGACGCTGGATATCGTGGAGGATTTAGGCCATGCGATCGACAATCGCAGTATGCAATTAGCCCTGGATCACTTGCGTTATACCATTCCGAAACATTATTTCGACGAAGCGCTAAGTGGCGGTAAGCCTGGCGATGATGATGTGATTGAAATGATGTAATAATAGCCGGGTAGGCCTGATAAGACTGTATCAGGCATCATGGCCGGATGCGGCGTTAACGCCTTATCCGGCCACTTAGCTTACTTCTTCGGTTGATCCTTTTTCGGCCAGTCGTCGTCATCGTCCCACTTATCGTTGAAATCACGATGCGGGGGAAGCTCCGGCTTGTTGGCGAGAAATTTCTTATGGTCGACGCGCTTGAGATCTTTAATCACGTTCAGCAGGACGCCTACCAAAAAGACAATCACCAGAATCCACCAATATTTAGCCAGCCAGTCCATGCTTATTTCCTCTTGCAGAACCACTCATCAGGCGACGAGCTGTTCCATGATACGTTGATACATACGGGCAAGTAGCTGCAGGTCGGCAGCGTTCACACATTCATTAATTTTATGAATCGTGGCATTGACCGGCCCGAGTTCCACCACCTGCGCCCCCATGCGGGCAATAAAGCGCCCGTCGGACGTTCCGCCTGTGGTCAGTAGCTGCGGTTTAATTTCATTATAGTGCTCAACCGCGTTAACGACCGCATCCACCAGTTTACCGCGCGCGGTCAAAAATGGCTGCCCGGAAAGCCACCAATCCACCGTATAGCGCAGTTGATGTTTTTCAAGCAGGGCAAGCACCTGCGCTTTGATCATCTCATCCGTCAGTTCGGTGCTAAAGCGGAAGTTAAACTGCACAAACAGTTCACCTGGAATAACGTTGTTACTGCCCGTTCCTGCCTGAATATTGGCAATCTGCATACTGGTCGCCGGGAAGAATTCATTACCCTGATCCCACTCAATAGCCACTAATTCATTAAGGAAAGGTGCTGCGCGATGTACCGGATTGTCAGCCAGATGTGGGTAGGCAACATGCCCCTGCACGCCATGAATGGTGAGGTTGCAGGTTAACGATCCGCGACGACCATTTTTCACCACATCACCTACCACTTCGATACTCGACGGTTCGCCGACCAGGCAGTAATCGAGACGCTCATTACGTGCCATCAACGCTTCGACGACTTTTACCGTACCGTTATGGGCACTGGCTTCTTCATCAGAAGTGATCAGAAATGCCAGTCGCCCCGTATGGTTGGGATGTTGTGCGACAAAGCGTTCTGCCGCTACCACCATCGCCGCCAGCGAGCCTTTCATATCTGCCGCACCGCGCCCGAATAACATGCCATCACGAATGGTGGGTTCAAATGGCGGATTGATCCAACGGTCGGCGTCGCCAGGCGGCACCACGTCGGTATGCCCGGCAAAGGCTAACGTTTCACCCTGCCCGCGCCATGCCCAAAAATTCTGCGTATCGGCAAAGTCCATGCGTTCAACGGTAAAACCGATCGCCTGCAAACGTTCAATCAACAAAGCCTGGCATCCTGCGTCATCAGGACTCAGGGAAGGGCGGCGAATAAGCTGTTGTGTCAGCTCAATAACCGGGCACGACATAGACTACACCTCATGGAAAAATTGCTGATAACTGGATTCACTGAAACCCAGCAGCATAGGCTTACCAGGCGCGCAGAGCAATGGACGTTTGATAATTGCAGGCATTTCAGTCATTAATGTCGCCGCAGAGGCCGCATCGGTGATTTTATTGCGGGTGATTTCGTCCAGTTTACGCCAGGTTGTACCACGGGTGTTGAGTAACGCTTCCCAGCCTAATTCGTTGATAAAACCGTTCAATAATTCGTTGTCCAATCCATCGACTCGGTAATCATGAAAACGATAGTCGATGTTATTGGCTTCCAGCCAACGGCGAGCCTTTTTAATGGTGTCACAATTTTTGATGCCGTAAAGTGTAACCATAATGAATCCTTTTTCGATTTATGAGAATAAATACTCATTTAAAGGTGAAAACATTTTGCCTGCAAATGATTATCAGGAAATATAACATTATCGAAGTATTCAAATTAACAACTATTAAATAACATTAAACATTTTTAACGTAAACATTAAGAATATTCATCTTGTTATCTGTCTGTATTTTAACCAGAATTAAATCAGTATTAGATGCCGTATGAATATCTCGAAATGTTGCGGTGTATCACATACAAATCATCACCGCAGGACCATAGTATTTACATAAGGTTTGTCCCCCGGAGGTAGTCATCGCAGCAATCGAGTAAATTAGCTTCACCACGGTATATTGTTTCCGTAGAATACCCATAATTATAAGAGAGGTTGTTATGATTGAACGTGAACTGGGGAACTGGAAAGACTTTATCGAAGTTATGCTTCGTAAGTAATTCCTGAGACAAAGTACAAACAGCAAGAACCTGCTGAGCAGGTTCTTAATCGGAAAGTTGAAAAGGGCGACACATTGGCATGTCGCCTTTTTTATTGCTTATTCCGGGCGCGGCTTCAGCGGGAAGCGGCGGCGCACCAGCACAAAGAACAGCGGCACGAAGTAAATAGCCAGAATAGTGGCCGAAATCATCCCGCCCATTACGCCAGTACCCACCGCATGCTGACCACCGGAACCGGCACCTGTGCTGGTTGCCATTGGCAATACGCCGAAGATAAATGCCAGCGAGGTCATCAGAATCGGGCGTAAACGCTGACGGCAGGCGTGGAGCGTCGCTTCAAACAGGTCGTGGCCTTTTTGGTTCATCTCGTTAGCAAACTCGACGATCAGGATAGCGTTTTTCGCCGATAAACCAATGACCGTTAACAGACCCACCTGGAAGTAAACATCGTTTTCCAGCCCGCGCATCCAGGTTGCCAGCAGCGCGCCGATAACCCCCAGCGGCACGACCAGCATTACCGAGAACGGCACCGACCAGCTTTCATACAATGCCGCCAGACACAGGAATACCACCAGCAAGGAAATGGCGTACAGCGCCGGAGCCTGCGCGCCGGAAAGCCGCTCCTGATACGACATCGCCGTCCACTCCAGACCAAAGCCGTTTGGCAGCTGCTTCACTAACGATTCCATAATATCCATCGCCGTACCGGTACTGACCCCCGGTGCGGCTTCCCCAACAATCTCAACCGCAGAATAACCGTTATAGCGTTCCAGACGCGGCGAGCCTGTCTCCCAGCGTGAGGTCGCGAAAGCAGAGAAGGGCACCATGCCGCCATCTTTATTTCGGACATACCAGAGATTGATGTCATCTGGCAGCATGCGATACGGCGCAGCTGCCTGCACATAGACTTTCTTCACGCGACCGCGATCCATAAAGTCATTCACATAGCTCGAACCCCACGCGGTTTGCAGCGTGTCGTTAATATCGTCGATAGCAACGCCCAGCGCCTGAGCTTTACGCTGATCGATATCAATCTGCAACTGCGGACTGTCGTCGAGGCCGTTATGGCGTACACGGGTTAACTCCGGATTTTCCGCCGCCAGCGCCAGCAACTGGTTTCGTGCTGCCATCAGCGCATCGTGACCTGCCCCAGCGTGGTCCTGCAACTCCATATCAAAACCCGCAGAACTACCAAGACCGCTAATTGCTGGCGGGCTGCTGGCGATAACGCGAGCTTCTTTAATCTTGTTAAACGCCTTCGTTGCACGCTCGATAATGGCAAACGAGGTGCCGGTCTTACTGTCGCGTTCGCTCCAGTCTTTCAGGCGGATAAACATTCGCGCCACGTTTTGCCCGTTACCCCCAGGGCCAGAACCCACGGTGGCAAACACCGACATGATGTTGTCTTTTTCATGGGTGAAGTAATATTTCTCGATTTGCTCAACGACTTTCAGGGTCTGTTGCTGGGTTGAACCGCTGGGCAACTGTACCGAGGTAGTAAACATGCCACGGTCTTCCAGCGGTAAGAACGACGTCGGCAAACGCAGGAACAGGAACACCATGCCGCCAAGCAGCAGGACATAAATCACAATCCAGCGCAGGCTACGGTGGAGAATTTTCGCCACCCCTTTTTCGTAGCGTTCGGCGTTGCGGTTAAACATCTGGTTAAACCAGGCAAAAAAGCCTTTTTGCCCGTGATGCTCACCTTTTTTCAGTGGCTTAAGTAGCGTGGCACACAGAGCCGGAGTGAGGATCATCGCTACCAGTACTGACAGCACCATCGCCGCAACAATGGTAATAGAGAACTGGCGATAGATGGCACCGGTGGTGCCGCCGAAGAAGGCCATTGGCACAAATACCGCCGAAAGCACCATCGCAATCCCGACCAGTGCCCCCTGGATCTGCCCCATCGATTTACGTGTGGCTTCGCGAGGAGTGAGTCCTTCCTCACTCATAATACGTTCGACGTTTTCCACCACCACGATGGCATCATCCACCAGCAGACCGATCGCCAGCACCATCGCGAACATGGTTAAGGTGTTGACACTGTAACCGAAGGCGTAAAGCACGGAGAAGGTTCCCATCAACACCACCGGCACGGCGATAGTGGGTATCAGCGTGGCGCGGAAGTTTTGCAGGAACAGATACATAACGAGGAAAACCAGGGCGATAGCTTCCAGAAGCGTTTTCACCACGTCTTCAATGGAGGCTTTAACAAACGAGGTGGTTTCATACGCCACCTTGTATTCCAGTCCGTGTGGAAAATACTGCGCCAGCTCGTCGAGACGATTGAGCACCAGCTCCGCTGTCGCCATTTCGTTCGCGCCGGAGGCCAGTTTAACCCCCAGCCCGGAGGCTGGCTTACCATTGAAGCGGCTAAGATAATCGTATTTCTCCGCCCCCATTTCGACGGTGGCGACATCGCCCAGCCTTACCTCTGAGCCGTCCTGATTCACCCGCAAGGTGATATCGCGGAACTGTTCTGGTGTTTGCAGCAGTGACTGGGCGTTAATGGTGGCGTTGAGCGCCTGCTTATCGACGGAAGGCGTACCACCAAGTTGCCCAACCGCAATCTGCGCGTTCTGTGATTCAATGGCATCGGTGACATCTTTAGCCGTCATCTGGAAACTGTTGAGTTTCGCCGGGTCCAGCCAGATACGCATGGAATATTGCGAACCATAGGCATCGATATCCCCGACGCCATTCACGCGGCTTAACGGGTCCTGAATATTACTGGCAACATAATCGGCAATATCCTGCTTATCCATCGAACCATCGGTAGAGACGAAGGCAATGGTCAGAATGTTGGTATCGCCGGTTTTACGCACCGTCACGCCCTGATTTTGCACCGCCTGCGGTAACTTTCGCATGGCTGATTGCAGCTGGTTTTGTACTTGCTGCACGGCTTCGTCCGGATCGGTGCCTGCTTTAAAACTTAACGTGACAGATGCCTGACCGGTGCCGCTGCTCTGAGATGACATATACATCAGATTATCGAGGCCCGTCATATTTTGCTCGATAACCTGGGTCACGGTGTTTTCCAGCGTCTGGGCCGATGCGCCGGGATAGTTAGCGGTCACTCGCACATTCGGTGGCGCGAGATCGGGGTATTGTTCAACGGGCAATGAAAAAATCGCCAGGGTACCTGTCAGACACAACAGGATTGCCAGCACCCAGGCAAAAATGGGGCGATCAATAAAGAAATTCGCCATTAAAAGAGGACCTCGTGTTTCTGCGTATCGTTGTAGGCTTGGCTTGCTTCACTGTAGCGGCAAGGTACGAGCCAATCGTGGAGAAAAAAAGGAGTTAATGTAAATTATCATGCCCTTTTATACTGAACCTTAAGTGCCACTATTCTTTGGTCAATAAGAGGCATTACATCAGCTGACTTTCCTCACCCTCCGCAGAGCGAAAGCTAATACTCACTAACGTGCCGCCGCCGGAAGGTTGTGAAAAAGTCAGCGTCCCACCCAATCTTTCCGCGCGTTCGCGCATGATATTCAGACCATAATGGCCTTCGGGTTCTTTCGGTTCACCGATGCCAATCCCGTTGTCGCGAATATAGACTGTGTGATTGCCATCCGGCGCGGTGACGCAGCTAACGGCGATTTCGCTGGCGTTGGCGTGCTTCATCGCATTCAGCACCGCTTCGCGAATAATTTGCAACAAATGCACCTGCATTTGCGCATCCAGCGCCAGGGTTGGCAGACGGCAGTCGAGGGTCAGTTTGGCGCTGGTTTGATTTTGTAACGTATCCAGCATTTCCCTCAACGCGGAGGGGAGATCCGCCTGCTGCAGCGTCAGGCGGAAAGTAGTCAACAGCTCGCGTAACTGCCGATAAGCATCATTCAACGCCTGGGAAAAATCGGCCATGATACTTTGTGCGGTGGCGTTATCTTCCGGTATCGAACGCTTCAGTAACGTCAACTGGATACGTAAGTAAGAAAGTACCTGAGCCAGCGAGTCGTGCAATTCGCGGGCGATGGTCGCACGTTCTTCCATCAACAATAACTGCTGAAAATGCTTCTGCGCCTGATTAAAGTACAAACCGCGTCCCAGCATCGACGAAACGCTGTTAAGCAGCGGTTCTGATGATGAAACGTGACTATTTTGCCAGTGCAGTTCGCCGTAAACCGTCTCTTGCATGGTGACCGGTAAAATCTGCATTGGCAGCTCAGGGTTTGGCTTCCCTTCGCTAATCCGCCAGTTATCCCCAACGTTCAGCTCCAGATATTCAGCAGCCTCATTGTCGCGAACAATCTGCAAAATATGGCGAAAACAATGCACATCAATCTGGCTGGTGTTCAGTGCCTGCGAACACTGGTAAAGAACTTCCAGACGCCGCTTGGCCTCGTGGAGATCGCGGGTCTTTTCTTCTACTGACGCTTCCAGCGAGCGGTACAGCTTATGCAGCTCGCTCGACATCTGGTTAAAGGTTTTTGCAAGCAGGCCAAGCTCATTCGGCAGGCTGGTATCCAGCGGCGGTGAGTCGAACTGCCCGTGTTCAATACGCTGACTGGCGGTAACCAGCTGATTCAGCGGGGCAACCACCTGATGGCGTATGCGGCGCAAAGTAAAAAAGACCAGCGTGAAAATACCGATGCCGCCAGCCAGGGAAATTGCCACCACCAGCAGCATTTTGCGTTCAGCGTAGTGCTGTAAAGCCAGCACGAACAGGTCTATCTGATTAACATAATTATTAATATTGGCCTGATACCACGGCAAGTCGCCCTTGCTGAGCCGATTATTCATCTCCAGCCAGTTGGCATTCAGATGCGCATAGCGAGTTTTTACTGCCTCTGGCACATACCAGACGTTGAGATTGGTTAATACCGGTGAATGCAGTGCCTGCTGAAATAACTGGCGATGTGCATTGAGTTGTGGACTGCCACTTTGCAAGTCGTAGCCCAGGCGGTAACTCTGCATACGCAGCGATCCGGCAATATTGATAGCCTCAGCGTCGCGTAAACTGCTCGCCAGCGTTAGCAGAGCGATACCCGTGGAAAGAATCGACAGCAGCACAATGTAAAAAAAGGCCCGGGCCAGACTGGCCGAGACGGGTCGTTTAACAATCACACGCGTCTTCTCCACAAAAAATCATTAATGTTCCAGTTCGCTGAAACGCAATTTAGTCAGTGATGGGATTATTTGATCTGCCACAGTTTATAGCGAAATAGTTACTTATTCTGGGCACATGAACATTGCCGATTCCCCTGTAAGTCAGGTAATAACAACACTCATATAAAGAATAAGGTTTTTACAACCAAAAAAGAAGGTCGTTATGAATCGTTTTATTATGGCCAACAGTCAGCAATGTCTGGGTTGTCATGCTTGTGAAATCGCCTGTGTCATGGCTCACAATGACGAGCAACATGTCCTGAGCCAACGCCATTTTCATCCCCGAATTACGGTTATCAAACATCAGCAGCAACGTAGTGCAGTGACCTGTCACCATTGTGAAGATGCGCCCTGCGCCCGTAGCTGCCCTAATGGCGCAATCAGCCACGTTGATGACAGCATTCAGGTCAATCAGCAAAAGTGTATTGGCTGTAAATCCTGCGTGGTGGCCTGTCCATTTGGTACGATGCAAATCGTTCTGACACCCGTTGCGGTAGGAAAAGTAAAAGCCACGGCGCATAAATGCGACCTTTGTGCAGGGCGCGAAAACGGTCCTGCCTGTGTCGAAAATTGCCCGGCGGACGCGCTGCAACTGGTCACTGACGCCGCACTCTCCGGCATGGCGAAATCCCGCCGCTTGCGCACCGCACGTCAGGAACAACAACCGTGGCATGCCAGTACCGCGGCGCAAGAAATGCCGGTAATGAGTAAAGTCGAGCAAATGCAGGCAACGCCCGCGCGTGGCGAGCCAGATAAACTGGCGATTGAAGCGCGCAAAACCGGTTTTGATGAAATTTATCTGCCATTCCGTGCCGATCAGGCACAACGGGAAGCCTCGCGCTGCCTTAAGTGCGGCGAGCACAGCGTTTGTGAATGGACCTGCCCGCTGCATAACCATATACCGCAGTGGATTGAACTGGTGAAAGCCGGAAACATCGACGCCGCCGTCGAGCTTTCTCACCAGACCAACACCCTGCCGGAAATTACCGGACGCGTTTGCCCGCAAGACCGTTTGTGTGAAGGTGCCTGTACTATTCGCGATGAGCACGGCGCAGTAACTATCGGTAACATTGAACGCTACATTTCAGATCAGGCGTTGGCGAAAGGTTGGCGTCCTGACTTAAGCCATGTCACCAAAGTGGACAAGCGGGTGGCGATTATCGGTGCGGGTCCGGCAGGGCTGGCCTGTGCGGATGTTTTGACCCGCAATGGCGTAGAGGTGACGGTGTACGATCGCCATCCAGAAATCGGTGGCTTGCTCACTTTCGGCATTCCTTCTTTCAAACTGGATAAATCCCTGCTGGCACGCCGTCGGGAAATCTTCAGCGCGATGGGGATTCACTTCGAACTCAATTGTGAAGTGGGTAAAGATGTCTCTTTGAATTCGCTTTTGGAACAATACGACGCGGTCTTCGTTGGCGTAGGCACTTACCGCTCCATGAAAGCGGGTTTACCCAATGAAGATGCGCCGGGCGTTTATGACGCGCTGCCGTTCCTCATCGCCAATACTAAACAGGTGATGGGACTCGAAGAGCTACCGGAAGAGCCGTTTATCAATACTGCCGGACTTAACGTCGTGGTACTGGGCGGCGGCGACACCGCGATGGACTGTGTGCGTACTGCGCTGCGCCACGGCGCGAGTAACGTCACCTGCGCTTATCGTCGTGATGAAGCTAACATGCCAGGCTCGAAGAAAGAGGTGAAGAACGCCCGTGAAGAGGGGGCCAACTTCGAATTTAACGTCCAGCCGGTGGCGCTTGAACTGAATGAACAAGGTCACGTCTGCGGGATTCGTTTCCTGCGCACGCGTCTTGGCGAGCCGGATGCCCAGGGGCGTCGGCGTCCAGTGCCGGTGGAAGGCAGTGAATTTGTCATGCCAGCCGATGCGGTGATTATGGCGTTTGGCTTCAATCCGCACGGGATGCCGTGGCTGGAGTCGCACGGTGTAATGGTAGACAAATGGGGCCGCATCATCGCGGATGTGGAAAGCCAGTACCGTTACCAGACCACGAATCCGAAAATCTTCGCCGGTGGTGACGCTGTGCGTGGTGCGGATCTGGTGGTTACCGCAATGGCAGAAGGACGTCATGCGGCACAGGGGATCATTGACTGGCTGGGCGTAAAATCAGTCAAATCTCACTGATAGCCTGCGCAGACAAACCCGACTTCACAGCGTAAGATAATTGTTCATTTCGCGCTGTGGAGTCGGTATGACGCAACAAATCACCCTCGTTAAAGACAAAATTCTCTCCGATAACTATTTCACCCTGCACAACATTACTTACGATCTCACGCGCAAAGATGGCGAAGTTATCCGCCATAAACGTGAAGTTTACGATCGCGGTAATGGTGCGACGATCCTCCTGTACAACGCGAAGAAAAAGACCGTGGTTCTGATTCGCCAGTTCCGCGTCGCTACCTGGGTTAATGGCAATGAAAGCGGGCAACTGATTGAAACCTGCGCCGGGCTGCTGGATAACGACGAACCGGAAGTGTGCATTCGCAAAGAAGCGATTGAAGAGACGGGCTATGAAGTTGGCGAAGTCCGCAAATTATTTGAACTGTATATGTCGCCAGGCGGTGTGACTGAGCTAATCCACTTTTTTATCGCCGAATACAGTGACAGCCAGCGCGCTAACGCCGGTGGTGGTGTCGAAGATGAAGATATTGAAGTGCTTGAGCTGCCGTTCAGCCAGGCGCTGGAGATGATTAAAACCGGCGAGATACGTGACGGTAAGACGGTGTTATTGCTTAACTATTTGCAAATGTCACATTTAATGGACTGAAAAATAACAATAATATTTCGTTGTTTATTATTGGCTCAATCCGACAAATCCGATTGAGCCGCGCTACCTGCGCAACGAAGATACGACTTGTGCTGTTTGTTTGAACTTCTGGGGTCGTACCGTCCATGCGATATCGCATTTTCCTTCTCTTTTTTTTCGCTTTGTTGCCGATGTCTTTGGTGTGGGCGGCACCAGCGCAACGGGCGTTTTCCGACTGGCAGGTCACCTGTAATAATCAAAATTTCTGTGTAGCGCGCAATACGGGCGATCATAATGGACTGGTGATGACCCTGAGCCGCAGCGCCGGGGCGCATACCGATGCCGTTTTACGTATTGAGCGCGGCGGGTTGAAGTCGCCGGATGCGTCAGAAGGGGAGATAGCGCCACGGCTGCTGTTAGATGGTGAGCCGTTGGCGTTAAGTGGTGACAAGTGGCGGATTTCACCATGGTTATTAGTAACCGATGATACGGCAACCATCACCGCGTTTTTGCAGATGATTCAGGAAGGGAGGGCGATCACCTTACGCGACGGCAATCAGACTATTTCTCTGAGTGGCTTAAAAGCGGCGTTGTTGTTTATTGATGCCCAGCAAAAGCGCGTTGGCAGTGAGACCGCGTGGATAAAGAAAGGGGACGAACCGCCGCTCAGCGTACCGCCAGCGCCTGCGCTGAAAGAGGTCGCGGTGGTTAACCCAACGCCGACGCCACTCTCACTCGAAGAACGTAACGATTTGCTGGATTATGGAAACTGGCGGATGAATGGTCTGCGCTGTTCGCTTGATCCGTTACGTCGTGAGGTGAATGTCACTGCGCTGACCGATGATAAAGCGCTGATGATGATTAGCTGTGAGGCAGGGGCCTATAACACCATTGATTTGGCATGGATTGTGTCGCGTAAAAAGCCGCTGGCCTCGCGCCCGGTACGGTTGCGTTTGCCGTTCAACAACGGTCAGGAGACCAATGAACTGGAACTGATGAACGCAACATTCGATGAAAAATCGCGTGAACTGGTGACCTTAGCAAAAGGGCGCGGATTAAGCGATTGTGGCATTCAGGCGCGCTGGCGCTTTGACGGTCAGCGTTTTCGCCTGGTGCGTTACGCCGCAGAACCCACCTGCGATAACTGGCATGGGCCAGACGCCTGGCCCACGTTGTGGATCACCCGTTAAACAAAATGGCGGGGACATGTAGACCGGATAAGACGCACCAGCGTCACATCCGACAATCAGCATCCGGCGATCACCATCAGGCACCTTTCACTCCCAGTACCTTATGCGCTTTTGCCACAATATTCTCGGCGGTAAAGCCAAAGAACGGGAACAGCTTATCCGCCGGAGCAGATTCCCCATAACCTGTCATCCCGACAATTGCCCCTTTCAGACCAACATATTTGTACCAGTAATCGGCAATACCCGCTTCTACTGCCACGCGGGCAGAAACATTTGAAGGCAGTACCGACTCGCGATATTCCTCATCCTGGGCATCGAAAATATCGGTCGAGGGCAGGGAAACCACGCGAACATTGCGACCTTCTCCCGCTAATTTCTCTGCCGCTTGCAGGGTGATTTCCATCTCTGAACCGGTGGCAATCAGAATAATATCTGGCTTACCGCCGCTGTCTTTCAGCACATAACCGCCACGAGCAATCTCTTTAACCTGATCCGGTGTTCGTTCTACCTGTGCCAGATTCTGCCTTGAGAGGATCAGTGCTGTCGGTCCGTTGTGGCGCTCAACCGCCAGCTTCCAGCCAACCGCCGCTTCCACCTGATCGCACGGTCGCCAGGTGCTGAAATTTGGCGTTAAGCGCAGACTAGCCAGTTGCTCAACAGCCTGGTGCGTCGGACCATCTTCGCCCAGACCAATTGAGTCGTGGGTATAAACCATAATCTGCCGCGCTTTCATCAGTGCCGCCATCCGCGCGGCGTTACGGGCGTATTCAACAAACATCAGGAACGTCGCGGTATACGGCACAAAGCCGCCGTGGTGCGCGATGCCGTTGGCGATAGCGGTCATACCAAATTCACGCACCCCGTAGTGAATGTAGTTGCCCGCCGGATCTTCCTTCAGCGAAACAGAACCTTTCCAGATGGTCAGGTTGCTGGGAGCCAGATCCGCCGAACCGCCGAGCAACTCAGGCAGCATCGGCCCGTAAGCGTTAAGCGTATTTTGCGAAGCCTTACGGGTAGCGATTTTCGCCGGATTCGCCTGCAACTCATTGATATATTTCTGAGTCGTTTTCTCCCAGTCCTTCGGCAAACCGCCGCTCATTCGACGGGTAAACTCTTCTGCCAGTTGCGGATGAGCCTTTTTATAGGCGGCAAACTTCTCATTCCAGCTCTGCTGCGCTTTTTCGCCTTTTTCACGGGCATCCCAGGCGTGATAAATCTCTTTAGGGATCTCAAATGGCGGATGGTGCCAGCCCAGTTTTTGCCGTGCCAGAGCTACTTCTTCTTCCCCCAGCGGTGCGCCGTGCGCCTCTTCCTTACCTGCTTTATTCGGCGAACCAAAGCCAATCACCGTACGGCAGATAATCAGCGACGGCTTATCTTTCACGCTTTGCGCTTCAAGGATCGCTTCCTTCACCGCCTGCGGATCGTGGCCGTCGATTTCATGGATCACATGCCAGTGATAGGCTTCAAAACGTTTTGCCGTATCGTCGGTAAACCAGCCTTCGGTTTCACCGTCGATGGAAATACCGTTGTGATCGTAAAAACCAATCAGCTTGCCCAGCCCCAGCGTGCCCGCCAGCGAACAGACTTCGTGAGAGATACCTTCCATCAGGCAGCCGTCGCCCATAAACACATAGGTGAAGTGATCGACAATTTCATGATCCGGCTGATTAAATTGCGCCGCCAGCGTACGCTCTGCTATCGCCAGCCCGACGGCGTTCGCCAAACCTTGTCCAAGAGGACCGGTGGTGGTTTCAACACCTGGCGTATAGCCGATTTCCGGGTGACCAGGGGTTTTCGAATGCAACTGACGGAAGTTCTTCAGTTCTTCCAGTGGCAGGTCGTAACCGGTCAGATGCAGCAAACTGTAGAGCAGCATCGACGCGTGACCGTTGGAAAGAATAAAGCGGTCACGGTCATACCAGGTTGGGTCGGTGGGGTTATGTTTAAGAAAATCGTTCCACAGCACTTCGGCAATATCAGCCATGCCCATCGGCGCGCCGGGATGACCAGAATTGGCTTTTTGTACCGCATCCATACTGAGTGCGCGAATCGCATTGGCAAGGTCTTTTCGGGACATATAACACTCCGTGGCTGGTTTATAGTTTGGCGGCAAGAAGATCTTCCAGTTTGCGTTGATCAACGGCGAACAGACGAATGCCTTCAGACAGTTTTTCTACCGCCATCGCATCCTGATTGTGCTCCCAACGGAATTCCGCTTCGCTCATGGGAGCTGGGCGTGGGAACGTCTGAGAAGGTGGGATTAATTTACGTACCACTGGCGAAACTTTTTCCTGTAGCTCCTTCAGCAAATTCGGTGCGATAGTCAGTCGGTCGCAGCCGGTTAAGGCGAGGATTTGTTCGGTGCGACGGAAGCTCGCGCCCATCACAATGGTTTCATAGTGGTGTTGCTTATAGTAGTCGTAGATATTGCGTACTGATTTAACGCCTGGATCTTCTTCCACCACATACGGGTCCATCGGCTTGCGTGCCTGATACCAGTCATAAATACGCCCGACAAACGGCGAAATCAGAAAAACGCCTGCTTCTGCACAGGCCCGCGCCTGTGCAAAAGAAAACAGCAGCGTCAGGTTGCAGTTAATACCTTCTTTTTCCAGCTCTTCTGCCGCGCGAATTCCTTCCCAGGTCGAAGCCAGCTTGATCAGAATGCGTGATTTCTCAACGCCTTGTTGCTGATACAAGTCCACCAGATGGCGCGCCTTCTCAATACTCTTTTCTTTATCAAAAGAGAGGCGTGCATCAACTTCTGTTGACACGCGACCGGGTACGATTTTGAGAATTTCAGCACCGAAATTGACCGCCAGTTTGTCACACGCTGCGACCACCTGTTGTTCCTGGGTCTTGCCATTTTTTTTACCCCAGGCGATAGCATCGTCTATTAAATGCTCATATTGTGATAATCCGGCAGCCTTGAGTAACAGCGAAGGATTGGTGGTGGCATCCTGGGGATGATAATGGCGAATGGACTCAATATCGCCGCTGTCTGCCACGACAGTGGTGAACTGTTTGATGCCGTCTAACTCGTTCATAGGAAATACTCCTTGAAAAGTAAAGTGTTAGATGAGTGCGTTAATTCACACTTCTGAGAAATTTCGCTAAACGCATCAAAAAAGCATAGCAGACAGGCATGGTATTGCTGGATTAAGCAGGTAACATCAGTGTTATAGGATTATTACCAAAACATTATATTAATGGTGAGAGTTTGGACTTGCTCAAAGTCTGTAGACTCCGGCAGGGTAATAATGTGCGCCACGTTGTGGACAGGGGCTGTTGCCCACACACTTTATTTGTGAACGTTACGTGAAAGGAACAACCAAATGGATGACCAGTTAAAACAAAGTGCACTTGATTTCCATGAATTTCCAGTTCCAGGGAAAATCCAGGTTTCTCCAACCAAGCCTCTGGCAACGCAGCGCGATCTGGCGCTGGCCTACTCACCAGGCGTTGCCGCACCTTGTCTTGAAATCGAAAAAGACCCGTTAAAAGCCTACAAATATACCGCGCGCGGTAACCTGGTAGCGGTGATCTCTAACGGTACGGCGGTGCTGGGGTTAGGCAACATTGGCGCGCTGGCAGGCAAACCGGTGATGGAAGGCAAGGGCGTTCTGTTTAAGAAATTCGCCGGGATTGATGTATTTGACATTGAAGTTGATGAACTCGACCCGGACAAATTTATTGAAGTCGTCGCTGCGCTCGAACCGACCTTTGGCGGCATCAACCTCGAAGACATTAAAGCGCCAGAATGTTTCTATATTGAACAGAAACTGCGCGAGCGGATGAATATTCCGGTATTCCACGACGATCAGCACGGCACGGCAATTATCAGCACTGCCGCCATCCTCAACGGCTTGCGCGTGGTGGAGAAAAACATCTCCGACGTGCGGATGGTGGTTTCTGGCGCGGGTGCCGCAGCAATCGCCTGTATGAACCTGCTGGTAGCGCTGGGTCTGCAAAAACATAACATCGTGGTTTGCGATTCAAAAGGCGTTATCTATCAGGGCCGTGAGCCAAACATGGCGGAAACCAAAGCCGCATACGCGGTGGTGGATGACGGTAAACGTACCCTCGATGATGTGATTGAAGGCGCGGATATTTTCCTCGGCTGTTCCGGCCCGAAAGTGCTGACCCAGGAAATGGTGAAGAAAATGGCCCGTGCGCCAATGATCCTGGCGCTGGCGAACCCGGAACCGGAAATTCTGCCGCCGCTGGCGAAAGAAGTGCGTCCGGATGCCATCATCTGTACCGGCCGTTCCGACTACCCGAACCAGGTGAACAACGTCCTTTGCTTCCCGTTTATCTTCCGTGGCGCGCTGGACGTTGGCGCAACCGCCATCAACGAAGAGATGAAACTGGCGGCAGTACGCGCGATTGCAGAACTGGCCCATGCGGAACAGAGTGAAGTGGTGGCTTCAGCGTATGGCGATCAGGATCTGAGCTTTGGTCCGGAATACATCATTCCAAAACCGTTTGATCCGCGCTTGATCGTTAAGATCGCTCCTGCGGTGGCGAAAGCGGCGATGGAGTCGGGCGTGGCGACGCGTCCGATTGCTGATTTCGACGTCTACAACGACAAGCTGACAGAGTTCGTTTACAAAACTAACCTGTTTATGAAGCCGATTTTCTCCCAGGCTCGCAAAGCGCCGAAGCGCGTAGTTCTGCCGGAAGGGGAAGAGGCGCGCGTTCTGCATGCCACTCAGGAACTGGTAACGCTGGGACTGGCGAAACCGATCCTTATTGGTCGTCCGAACGTGATCGAAATGCGCATTCAGAAACTGGGCTTGCAGATCAAGTCGGGCGTTGATTTTGAGATCGTCAATAACGAATCCGATCCGCGCTTTAAAGAGTACTGGACCGAATACTTCCAGATCATGAAGCGTCGCGGTGTCACTCAGGAGCAGGCGCAGCGTGCGCTGATCAGTAACCCGACAGTGATCGGCGCGATCATGGTTCAGCGTGGCGAAGCCGATGCAATGATTTGCGGTACGGTGGGCGATTATCATGAACACTTTAGCGTGGTGAAAAATGTCTTTGGTTATCGCGATGGCGTTCACACCGCAGGTGCAATGAACGCGCTGCTGTTGCCGAGTGGTAATACCTTTATTGCCGATACCTACGTCAATGATGAGCCTGATGCAGAAGAGCTGGCGGAGATCACCTTGATGGCGGCAGAAACTGTTCGTCGTTTTGGTATTGAGCCGCGTGTGGCTCTGTTGTCGCACTCCAACTTTGGTTCTTCTGACTGCCCGTCGTCGAGCAAAATGCGTCAGGCGCTGGAACTGGTCAGGGAACGTGCGCCAGAACTGATGATTGATGGTGAAATGCACGGCGATGCAGCGCTGGTGGAAGCGATTCGCAACGACCGTATGCCGGACAGCCCTTTGAAAGGTTCCGCTAATATTCTGGTGATGCCGAACATGGAAGCTGCCCGCATTAGTTACAACTTACTGCGCGTTTCCAGCTCGGAAGGTGTGACTGTCGGCCCGGTGCTGATGGGGGTGGCGAAACCGGTTCACGTGTTAACGCCGATCGCATCGGTACGTCGTATCGTCAACATGGTGGCGCTGGCCGTGGTTGAAGCGCAAACCCAACCGCTGTAATTCTTTTTTAACTCTCACGCTTACCCTGAATATTCAGGGTAAGCGGTTTAGCTGCAATATATTAGTAAAGTTTATTACTGAGTTTGCGAATAATAAAAAAATCAGTATATAAAATATTTCGATATTATTTTATTTATATTCATGCGTTGCATATGAAAGTTTATGCACCACAGCAAATATCTCTCCATTCTTAGTGATCTACCTCACCTTTTAAACGCGCTTGCCGAATTTTGTTATTTACTCTGACGAAAAATTGTCACGATACACGAAAGTTTTTCACAGGCGGCGACTCATGGATAAAGAACGCATCATTCAGGAATTTGTGCCCGGTAAACAGGTCACACTGGCGCATCTCATCGCGCATCCCGGCGAGGAACTGGCGAAGAAAATCGGCGTTCCGGATGCGGGCGCAATCGGCATTATGACGCTAACTCCCGGAGAAACGGCGATGATCGCCGGTGATTTAGCGTTGAAAGCCGCCGATGTGCATATCGGTTTTCTCGATCGTTTTAGTGGCGCGCTGGTGATTTATGGCTCGGTGGGCGCAGTAGAAGAAGCGTTATCACAAACCGTCAGTGGTTTAGGACGCTTATTAAATTATACGCTTTGTGAAATGACCAAAAGTTAATACGAGGCATTCATGAAACGAATTGCGTTTGTGGGGACCGTCGGGGCAGGAAAAACAACGTTATTTAATGCGTTGCAGGGGAATTATACCCTCGCAAGAAAAACACAGGCCGTGGAATTTAATGATAATGGCGATATTGATACGCCGGGTGAATATTTTAGCCATCCCCGCTGGTATCACGCCTTAATTACCACGCTACAGGATGTGGACATGCTGATCTATGTCCACGGCGCGAATGACCCGGAAAGTCGGTTGCCTGCCGGGTTGCTGGATATTGGCGTCAGCAAACGGCAAATCGCCGTCATCAGTAAAACGGACATGCCAGATGCTGACGTCGCCGCAACGCGAAAGTTATTGCTTGAGACGGGCTTCGAAGAGCCGATTTTCGAGCTAAACAGCCACGACCCGCAAAGCGTGCAGCAACTGGTGGATTATCTGGCATCTCTCACCAAACAGGAGGAAGCAGGTGAAAAAACTCATCACAGCGAATGATATTCGTGAAGCACACGCGCGCGGCAAACTGGCAATGTCCGTGGTTCTGCGCGCCAGCATTATTACCCCGGAAGCCCGTGAAGTGGCTGATCTGTTGGGTTTTACCATCACCGAATGTGATGAATCGATCCCGGTAACGGCGTCTGTTCCCGCCAGCGCATCAGCCGATAAAACCGAAAGCCAGCGCATCCGTGAAACCATTATCGCCCAACTGCCGGAAGGTCAGTTTACCGAAAGCCTGGTCGCGCAGCTGATGGAAAAAGTGATGAAGGAAAAACAGTCGCTGGAACAGGGTGCACTGCAGCCGAGCTTTAAATCGGTGACCGGCAAAGGCGGCATCAAAGTTATTGATGGCAGCAGCGTCAAGTTTGGTCGTTTCGACGGCGCACAGCCACACTGCGTAGGCTTGACTGATCTCGTGACCGGAGACGACGGCAGCAGTATGGCCGCTGGTTTTATGCAGTGGGAGAACGCCTTCTTTCCGTGGACCCTGAACTACGACGAAATCGACATGGTGCTGGAAGGGGAGCTGCATGTTCGCCACGAAGGCGAAACTATGATCGCCAAAGCGGGCGATGTGATGTTTATCCCGAAAGGCTCCAGTATCGAATTTGGTACGACATCCAGCGTGAAATTCCTGTATGTCGCCTGGCCGGCTAACTGGCAATCCCTATGAAAGATTTCATCACCGAAGCATGGCTAAGAGCGAACCATACGCTCAGCGAAGGCGCAGAGATCCATCTCCCTGCGGACAGTCGCCTGACGCCCTCTGCCCGGGAGTTACTGGAAAGCCGCCATCTGCGCATCAAGTTTATTGACGAGCAGGGCCGCCTGTTTGTTGACGATGAACAGCAGCAGCCGCAGCCCGTTCATGGGCTGACCAGTAGCGATGAACATCCGCAGGCGTGCTGCGAACTGTGCCGCCAGCCGGTGGCAAAAAAGCCGGATACGCTGACTCACCTGTCGGCGGAAAAAATGGTTGCCAAAAGCGATCCGCGCCTGGCTTTTCGCGCTGTTCTCGACAGCACCATTGCGCTGGCAGTGTGGCTGCAAATTGAACTGGCGGAACCGTGGCAGCCGTGGCTGGCGGATATCCGTTCGCGTCTTGGCAACATTATGCGTGCCGATGCGCTGGGGGAACCGCTGGCCTGCCAGGCGATTGTCGGGCTTTCTGACGAAGATCTGCATCGGCTTTCTCACCAGCCGCTGCGTTATCTCGATCACGATCATCTGGTGCCGGAAGCCAGCCACGGGCGCGATGCGGCGTTGCTGAATCTGCTACGCACCAAAGTGCGGGAAACCGAAACCGTAGCGGCGCAGGTCTTTATCACCCGCAGCTTTGAAGTATTACGCCCGGACATTTTGCAGGCACTGAACCGCCTTTCCAGCACGGTCTACGTGATGATGATCCTGAGCGTAACGAAGCAGCCGCTAACGGTGAAGCAGATCCAACAACGACTGGGGGAAACGCAATGATTATTGAACGTTGTCGTGAACTGGCGTTGCGAGCGCCCGCCAGAGTAGTTTTTCCGGATGCGTTAGATCAACGTGTGCTGAAAGCTGCGCAATATTTACATCAACAAGGTCTGGCAACGCCCATTCTGGTCGCCAATCCGTTTGAACTTCGTCAGTTTGCGCTCAGTCACGGCGTGGCGATGGACGGGCTACAGGTGATAGATCCGCATGGCAATCTCGCAATGCGGGAAGAATTTGCTCATCGCTGGCTGGCCCGCGCGGGCGAAAAAACGCCGCCGGATGCGCTGGAAAAACTTACCGATCCGCTGATGTTCGCCGCCGCAATGGTCAGCGCCGGTAAAGCGGATGTCTGTATCGCGGGCAACCTCTCTTCCACGGCGAATGTGCTGCGTGCCGGATTACGCATTATCGGCTTGCAGCCAGGCTGTAAAACGCTCTCATCCATTTTCCTGATGCTGCCACAGTACAGCGGTCCGGCGTTGGGCTTTGCCGATTGCAGCGTGGTGCCGCAGCCGACGGCGGCACAACTGGCGGATATCGCGCTTGCCAGTGCCGAAACCTGGCGCGCCATCACCGGAGAAGAACCGCGCGTGGCGATGCTGTCGTTTTCCAGTAACGGTAGTGCCCGTCACCCCTGCGTTGCCAACGTCCAGCAGGCGACAGAAATCGTCCGTGAGCGCGCACCAAAGCTGGTTGTCGATGGCGAGTTGCAGTTTGACGCCGCCTTCGTGCCGGAAGTGGCGGCGCAAAAAGCGCCTGCCAGCCCGTTACAGGGCAAAGCTAATGTGATGGTTTTTCCGTCGCTGGAGGCAGGAAATATTGGCTACAAAATCGCACAACGACTCGGCGGATATCGTGCCGTCGGGCCATTGATACAAGGACTTGCCGCGCCGATGCACGATCTCTCTCGTGGTTGTAGCGTGCAGGAAATTATCGAACTGGCGCTGGTGGCAGCTGTGCCGCGTCAGACAGAAGTGAACCGCGAAAGCAGTTTACAAACACTGGTTGAATGAACGGTCCCGTTCTGGACCCTGATAAAGAGGAAAGCACAATGGAAGCATTAGGAATGATCGAAACCCGGGGCCTGGTTGCACTGATTGAGGCTTCTGACGCGATGGTTAAAGCTGCGCGCGTCAAGCTGGTTGGTGTTAAGCAGATTGGCGGCGGCCTGTGTACTGCCATGGTTCGTGGTGATGTTGCAGCCTGTAAAGCCGCGACCGATGCAGGTGCCGCAGCGGCACAGCGTATCGGCGAGCTGGTATCTGTACACGTTATCCCGCGTCCGCACGGCGACCTGGAAGAAGTCTTCCCGATCGGCCTGAAAGGCGATAGCAGCAACCTGTAATCACCCTGTGTGACGTCGATTCGGGCGTCACGCTCTCTCCTTTTTCATTTTACCTTCCGCGGAGGGTAGGGGGAGCTTTTACCTGAAATACGCCACGGAGGCGGGTATGAAACTGGCAGTCGTCACTGGACAAATTGTTTGTACCGTACGCCATCACGGACTGGCGCATGACAAATTGCTGATGGTGGAAATGATTGATCCACAAGGTAATCCTGACGGGCAATGCGCCGTCGCCATCGACAATATTGGCGCGGGAACCGGGGAGTGGGTGTTACTGGTGAGTGGCAGTTCCGCCCGCCAGGCGCATAAAAGCGAAACGTCACCGGTCGATCTGTGCGTGATTGGCATCGTCGATGAGGTGGTGTCTGGCGGTCAGGTCATTTTCCACAAATAAGGCAGAACATCATGAATCAACAGGATATTGAACAGGTGGTGAAAGCGGTACTGCTGAAAATGCAAAGCAGTGACACGCCGCCCGCCGCCGTTCATGAGATGGGCGTTTTCGCGTCCCTGGATGACGCCGTTGCGGCAGCCAAAGTCGCCCAGCAAGGGTTAAAAAGCGTGGCAATGCGCCAGTTAGCCATTGCTGCCATTCGTGAAGCAGGCGAAAAACACGCCAGAGATTTAGCGGAACTTGCCGTCAGTGAAACCGGCATGGGGCGCGTTGAAGATAAATTTGCCAAAAACGTCGCTCAGGCGCGCGGCACACCAGGCGTTGAGTGCCTCTCTCCGCAAGTGCTGACTGGCGACAACGGCCTGACCCTAATTGAAAACGCACCCTGGGGCGTGGTGGCTTCGGTGACGCCTTCCACTAACCCGGCGGCAACCGTAATTAACAACGCCATCAGCCTGATTGCCGCGGGCAACAGCGTCATTTTTGCCCCGCATCCGGCGGCGAAAAAAGTCTCCCAGCGGGCGATCACGCTGCTCAACCAGGCGATTGTTGCCGCAGGCGGGCCGGAAAACTTACTGGTTACCGTAGCAAATCCGGATATCGAAACCGCGCAACGCTTATTCAAGTTTCCGGGTATCGGCCTGCTGGTGGTGACCGGCGGCGAAGCGGTAGTGGAAGCGGCGCGCAAACACACCAATAAACGCCTGATTGCGGCAGGTGCCGGTAACCCGCCGGTAGTGGTGGATGAAACCGCCGACCTCGCCCGTGCTGCTCAGTCCATCGTCAAAGGCGCTTCTTTCGATAACAACATCATTTGTGCCGACGAAAAGGTACTGATTGTTGTTGATAGCGTAGCCGATGAACTGATGCGTCTGATGGAAGGCCAGCATGCGGTGAAACTGACCGCAGAGCAGGCGCAGCAACTGCAATCGGTGTTGCTGAAAAATATCGACGAGCGCGGAAAAGGCACCGTCAGCCGTGACTGGGTTGGTCGCGATGCGGCGAAAATCGCGGCGGCAATCGGCCTGAACGTCCCGTCAGAAACGCGACTGCTGTTTGTAGAAACCACCGCAGAACATCCGTTTGCCGTGACCGAACTGATGATGCCGGTGCTGCCCGTCGTGCGCGTCGCCAACGTGGCGGATGCCATTGCGCTGGCGGTGAAACTGGAAGGCGGTTGCCACCACACGGCGGCAATGCACTCGCGCAATATCGAAAACATGAACCAGATGGCGAACGCCATTGATACCAGCATTTTCGTTAAGAACGGACCGTGTATTGCCGGGCTGGGGCTGGGCGGGGAAGGCTGGACCACGATGACCATCACCACGCCAACCGGTGAAGGGGTAACCAGCGCGCGGACGTTTGTCCGTCTGCGTCGCTGTGTATTAGTCGATGCGTTTCGCATTGTTTAAGGAGTAACCGATGGCGCACGATGAACAATGGCTCACCCCACGTCTGCAAACGGCGGCAACGCTGTGTAACCAGACGCCTGCCGCGACGGAATCTCCGCTGTGGCTGGGGGTGGATCTGGGCACTTGCGATGTGGTGTCGATGGTTGTCGACCGCGACGGTCAGCCGGTGGCGGTATGCCTCGACTGGGCTGATGTGGTCCGCGACGGCATCGTCTGGGATTTCTTCGGTGCGGTCACCATTGTTCGACGCCATCTCGACACCCTCGAGCAGCAATTCGGTCGCCGTTTTAGCCATGCGGCGACCTCTTTTCCTCCAGGTACGGACCCGCGTATTTCCATCAACGTGCTGGAGTCTGCCGGACTGGAAGTGAGCCATGTGCTGGATGAGCCAACCGCAGTCGCGGATCTGCTGCAACTGGACAACGCCGGTGTAGTGGATATCGGCGGTGGCACTACTGGTATTGCCATCGTGAAAAAGGGCAAGGTGACGTACTCGGCGGATGAAGCCACCGGCGGACATCACATCTCTCTGACTCTCGCCGGAAATCGCCGTATTTCGCTGGAAGAGGCAGAGCAGTACAAACGCGGTCACGGTGACGAGATTTGGCCCGCGGTGAAACCGGTGTACGAAAAAATGGCGGACATTGTGGCCCGGCATATTGAAGGGCAGGGCATTACGGATTTATGGCTGGCGGGCGGTTCCTGTATGCAACCGGGCGTAGCTGCGCTGTTTTGCAAACAATTTCCGGCGTTACAGGTGCATTTACCGCAGCACAGTTTGTTTATGACCCCGCTGGCAATCGCCAGTAGTGGGCGAGAGAAAGCGGAGGGGATCTATGCAAAGTGAATTGCAAACGGCGCTTTTTCAGGCGTTCGATACCCTGAATCTGCAACGGGTAAAAACATTTAGCGTTCCACCGGTGACGCTTTGCGGTCCGGGCGCGGTGAGCAGTTGTGGGCAGCAAGCGCAAACGCGTGGGTTGAAACATCTGTTCGTGATGGCAGACAGCTTTTTGCATCAGGCAGGGATGACCGCCGGGCTGACACGTAGCCTGGCCGTTAAAGGTATCGCCATGACGCTCTGGCCATGTCCGGTGGGCGAACCGTGCATCACCGACGTGTGTGCAGCCGTGGCGCAGTTGCGTGAATCAGGTTGTGACGGGGTGATCGCGTTTGGCGGCGGCTCGGTGCTGGATGCGGCGAAAGCCGTTGCGTTGCTGGTGACGAACCCCGATAGCACGCTGGCAGAAATGTCAGAAACCAGCGTCCTGCAACCGCGCCTGCCGTTGATTGCCATTCCAACGACCGCCGGAACCGGCTCTGAAACGACTAACGTGACGGTGATTATCGATGCGGTAAGCGGGCGCAAACAGGTGTTAGCCCATGCCTCGCTGATGCCGGATGTCGCGATTCTCGACGCTGCGCTGACCGAAGGCGTGCCGTCGCATGTCACGGCGATGACTGGCATTGATGCGTTAACCCATGCCATTGAAGCGTACAGCGCGCTGAACGCTACACCGTTTACCGACAGCCTGGCGATTGGTGCCATTGCGATGATTGGCAAATCACTGCCGAAAGCGGTGGGCTACGGCCATGACCTTGCCGCGCGCGAGAGCATGTTGCTGGCTTCATGTATGGCGGGAATGGCGTTTTCCAGCGCCGGGCTTGGGTTATGCCACGCGATGGCGCATCAGCCAGGGGCGGCGCTGCATATTCCGCACGGTCTGGCGAACGCCATGTTGTTGCCAACGGTGATGGAATTTAACCGGATGGTTTGTCGTGATCGGTTTAGTCAGATTGGTCGGGCGCTGCGAACTAAAAAATCCGACGATCGTGACGCTATTAACGCGGTAAGTGAGCTGATTGCTGAAGTTGGGATTGGTAAACGACTGGGCGATGTTGGTGCGACATCTGCGCATTACGGCGCATGGGCGCAGGCCGCGCTGGAAGATATTTGTCTGCGCAGTAACCCGCGTACCGCCAGCCTGGAGCAGATTGTCGGCCTGTACGCAGCGGCGCAATAAATGCCGGATGCGACGCTTGCCGCGTCTTATCCGGCCTACGGGATTGCACATGTAGGGCGGATAAGGCGTTCACGCCGCATCCGCCAGTGGCGCGGTGCAATTGCCGGATGCGACGCTTGCCGCGTCTTATCTGGCCTACGGGATTGCACATGTAGGGCGGATAAGGCGTTCACGCCGCATCCGCCAATAAATAACAACTAACAGGGAGTAAAGGCGATGGGAATTAACGAAATCATCATGTACATCATGATGTTCTTTATGCTGATAGCTGCCGTAGACAGGATCCTGTCGCAGTTCGGCGGTTCTGCTCGTTTCCTCGGTAAGTTCGGCAAAAGTATCGAAGGGGCCGGCGGCCAGTTTGAAGAAGGCTTTATGGCAATGGGCGCTCTGGGCCTGGCGATGGTCGGTATGACCGCGCTGGCACCGGTACTGGCCCACGTACTCGGGCCGGTGATTATCCCGGTTTACGAAATGCTCGGCGCAAACCCGTCAATGTTCGCCGGAACACTGCTGGCGTGCGATATGGGCGGCTTCTTCCTCGCCAAAGAGCTGGCGGGCGGTGACGTAGCAGCGTGGCTATACTCTGGGTTAATCCTCGGGTCGATGATGGGGCCAACGATTGTGTTTTCCATTCCAGTGGCGCTCGGCATTATCGAACCTTCTGACCGTCGTTATCTGGCGCTCGGCGTGCTGGCGGGCATAGTGACCATTCCGATTGGCTGTATCGCTGGTGGTCTGGTAGCGATGTACTCCGGTGTGCAGATCAACGGCCAGCCTGTTGAATTCACCTTTGCGCTGATCCTGATGAACATGATCCCGGTACTTATCGTTGCGGTGCTGGTGGCGCTGGGGCTGAAATTCATCCCGGAAAAAATGATCAACGGCTTCCAGATCTTCGCCAAATTCCTCGTTGCATTGATCACCCTCGGTCTTGCCGCTGCGGTAGTGAAATTCCTCCTTGGCTGGGAACTGATCCCGGGTCTTGATCCTATCTTTATGGCCCCTGGCGATAAACCCGGTGAAGTGATGCGCGCCATTGAAGTTATCGGCTCGATCTCCTGCGTTCTGTTAGGGGCGTATCCAATGGTACTGCTGCTGACTCGCTGGTTTGAAAAACCGCTGATGAGCGTCGGTAAGGTGCTGAATATGAACAATATCGCGGCAGCCGGCATGGTGGCAACGCTTGCCAACAACATTCCGATGTTTGGCATGATGAAGCAGATGGATACCCGCGGCAAAGTCATCAACTGCGCCTTCGCCGTTTCCGCTGCTTTCGCCCTGGGCGACCATTTAGGCTTCGCCGCTGCCAACATGAACGCCATGATCTTCCCGATGATTGTCGGCAAATTGATCGGCGGCGTAACGGCAATTGGCGTGGCGATGATGCTGGTGCCAAAAGAAGACGCGACCGCGGCTAAAACTGAAGCGGAGGCGCAATCGTGAACACTCGCCAGCTACTGAGCGTCGGTATCGATATCGGCACCACCACCACCCAGGTGATCTTCTCCCACCTGGAGCTGGTTAACCGTGCGGCGGTGTCGCAGGTGCCGCGCTACGAATTCATCAAACGCGAAATTAGCTGGCAAAGCCCGGTGTTCTTTACCCCTGTCGATAAACAGGGTGGTTTAAAAGAAGCGGAACTGAAAACCTTAATCCTCGAGCAATATCAGGCTGCGGGCATTGCGCCGGAAAGCGTTGATTCTGGTGCCATCATTATCACCGGTGAAAGCGCAAAAACCCGCAACGCTCGCCCGGCGGTGATGGCGCTCTCCCGGTCGCTGGGCGATTTTGTCGTCGCCAGCGCCGGGCCGCATCTTGAATCCGTGATCGCCGGACACGGTGCCGGGGCGCAAACCCTTTCTGAACAACGGCTGTGTCGGGTACTGAATATCGATATCGGCGGTGGCACCGCGAACTACGCCCTGTTCGATGCCGGAAAAATCAGCGGCACTGCCTGCCTCAACGTCGGCGGTCGCCTGCTGGAAACCGACAGCCAGGGGCGCGTGGTTTACGCTCATAAACCGGGGCAGATGATTGTGGATGAGTGCTTCGGTGCCGGTACTGACGCCCGTTCGCTGACCGGCGGGCAGCTGGTGCAGGTTACCCGCCGGATGGCAGAGCTGATTGTCGAAGTGATTGACGGAACGCTCTCGCCGCTCGCGCAGGCATTGATGCAAACCGATTTGCTGCCCGCAGGTGTTACGCCCGAAATCATTACGCTTTCTGGCGGGGTAGGCGAATGTTATCGCCACCAGCCCGCCGACCCGTTCTGTTTTGCCGATATAGGCCCGCTTCTGGCAACGGCGCTGCATGACCATCCGCGTCTGCGTGAGATGAACGTGCAGTTTCCGGCGCAAACCGTGCGCGCCACGGTGATTGGCGCGGGTGCTCATACCCTTTCGCTCTCTGGCAGCACAATCTGGCTGGAGGGCGTACAACTGCCGCTGCGCAATTTGCCGGTGGCGATCCCGATTGATGAAACGGATCTGGTCAGTGCCTGGCAACAGGCGCTGATTCAACTGGATCTTTGCCCCAAAACTGACGCGTACGTGCTGGCGCTTCCCGCCTCGCTGCCTGTGCGTTACGCCGCGGTACTGACGGTCATCAACGCGCTGGTCGATTTCGTCGCGCGTTTTCCGAATCCGCATCCCCTGCTGGTGGTGGCCGGGCAGGACTTTGGTAAAGCTCTGGGCATGTTGTTGCGCCCACAGCTACAACAACTCCCGTTGGCAGTCATTGACGAAGTGATTGTCCGCGCGGGGGACTATATCGACATTGGTACGCCTCTTTTTGGCGGATCGGTTGTGCCGGTGACGGTGAAATCACTCGCATTTCCTTCCTGAGGGAACGACTTATGAAACTAAAGACCACATTGTTCGGCAATGTATATCAGTTTAAGGATGTAAAAGAGGTGCTGGCTAAAGCCAACGAACTGCGTTCGGGGGATGTGCTGGCGGGCGTTGCTGCGGCAAGTTCACAGGAGCGCGTGGCGGCAAAGCAGGTGTTGTCGGAAATGACCGTAGCGGACATCCGCAATAATCCGGTGATTGCCTATGAAGATGACTGCGTGACGCGGCTGATTCAGGACGACGTTAACGAAACGGCCTATAACCAGATTAAAAACTGGAGCATCAGCGAACTGCGTGAGTATGTGCTGAGCGATGAAATCAGCGTGGACGACATTGCCTTTACCCGCAAAGGGCTGACCTCGGAAGTGGTGGCGGCGGTAGCGAAGATTTGCTCCAACGCGGACCTGATCTACGGCGCGAAGAAAATGCCGGTGATCAAAAAGGCCAATACCACCATCGGTATTCCGGGCACCTTTAGCGCCCGTTTGCAGCCGAACGATACCCGTGACGACGTGCAAAGTATCGCCGCGCAAATCTACGAAGGGCTTTCCTTTGGGGTGGGCGATGCGGTGATTGGCGTTAACCCGGTGACTGACGACGTGGAAAACTTAAGCCGCGTGTTGGATACCATTTATGGCGTGATCGACAAATTCAACATCCCAACTCAGGGCTGCGTACTGGCGCACGTCACCACCCAGATCGAAGCGATCCGTCGTGGCGCACCAGGCGGGCTGATTTTCCAGAGTATCTGCGGCAGCGAAAAAGGGCTGAAAGAGTTTGGTGTAGAGCTGGCGATGCTCGATGAAGCACGCGCAGTGGGCGCGGAGTTCAACCGTATCGCCGGGGAAAACTGTCTCTACTTCGAAACCGGACAAGGCTCGGCGCTATCCGCTGGCGCTAACTTCGGCGCAGACCAGGTGACGATGGAAGCGCGTAACTATGGGCTGGCGCGTCATTACGATCCGTTTATCGTCAACACCGTGGTCGGCTTTATTGGGCCGGAGTATCTCTACAACGACCGCCAGATTATCCGTGCGGGCTTAGAAGATCACTTTATGGGTAAGCTGAGCGGCATCTCTATGGGCTGTGACTGCTGCTACACCAACCACGCTGACGCTGACCAGAACCTCAACGAAAACCTCATGATCCTGCTCGCCACCGCAGGCTGCAACTACATCATGGGGATGCCGCTGGGCGATGACATCATGCTCAACTATCAGACCACGGCATTCCACGACACTGCCACTGTGCGTCAGTTACTGAATCTGCGTCCGTCACCGGAGTTTGAACGCTGGCTGGAAAGCATGGGCATTATGGCAAACGGTCGCCTGACCAAACGGGCGGGCGATCCGTCACTGTTCTTCTGATGACGCGGAGATAACACATCATGGATCAAAAACAGATTGAAGAAATTGTACGCAGCGTGATGGCGTCAATGGGACAAGCGGCCCCCGCGCCGTCAGAAGCAAAGTGCGCCACCACCAACTGTGCGGCACCGGTGACCTCGGAAAGCTGCGCGCTGGATTTAGGTTCTGCGGAAGCAAAAGCGTGGATTGGTGTGGAAAACCCACATCGCGCGGACGTATTAACAGAACTGCGTCGCAGCACCGTGGCCCGCGTTTGTACCGGTCGTGCCGGTCCGCGTCCGCGTACCCAGGCGTTGCTGCGTTTCCTGGCCGATCACTCTCGTTCGAAAGATACCGTACTGAAAGAAGTACCGGAAGAGTGGGTGAAAGCGCAGGGCTTGCTGGAAGTCCGCTCCGAAATCAGCGACAAAAATCTCTACCTGACTCGTCCGGATATGGGCCGCCGCCTGTGTGCAGAAGCTGTTGAAGCGCTGAAAGCACAGTGTGTTGCTAATCCGGACGTGCAGGTCGTTATTTCTGATGGCCTGTCAACTGATGCGATCACCGTGAACTACGAAGAGATCCTGCCGCCGCTGATGGCGGGCCTGAAGCAAGCCGGGCTGAAAGTCGGTACGCCATTCTTTGTACGTTATGGTCGCGTGAAGATTGAAGATCAGATCGGTGAGATCCTAGGCGCGAAAGTAGTGATCCTGCTGGTGGGCGAACGTCCGGGGTTGGGGCAGTCAGAAAGCCTCTCCTGCTACGCCGTTTACTCGCCGCGTATGGCGACCACCGTTGAGGCCGATCGCACCTGTATCTCTAATATTCACCAGGGCGGCACGCCGCCGGTTGAAGCCGCAGCCGTCATTGTGGATTTGGCGAAACGTATGCTGGAGCAGAAAGCATCCGGCATCAACATGACCCGATAAGGAGGCATCATGCCAGCTTTAGATTTGATTCGACCGTCGGTAACCGCCATGCGGGTGATTGCCTCCGTTAACGCCGAATTTGCACGTGAACTGAAATTGCCGCCGCATATTCGTAGCCTCGGGCTGATTTCTGCTGATTCAGATGACGTCACCTACATTGCGGCTGACGAAGCGACCAAGCAGGCGATGGTCGAAGTGGTATATGGTCGCTCGCTGTATGCGGGCGCTGCACACGGCCCGTCACCGACTGCCGGTGAGGTGCTGATTATGCTTGGTGGACCAAACCCGGCGGAAGTGCGTGCTGGTCTGGATGCGATGGTTGCAAATATTGAAAATGGCGCTGCTTTCCAGTGGGCTAATGACGCAGAAAACACAGCCTTCCTGGCACATGTAGTTTCGCGTACCGGTTCTTATCTCTCATCAACCGCCGGGATCACGCTTGGCGATCCGATGGCGTATCTGGTGGCACCGCCGCTGGAAGCGACCTACGGCATTGATGCAGCGTTGAAATCTGCCGACGTGCAGCTGGTGACCTATGTCCCGCCACCGTCTGAAACCAACTACTCGGCAGCATTTTTAACCGGTAGCCAGGCCGCGTGTAAAGCAGCCTGTAACGCCTTTACCGATGCAGTGCTGGAAATCGCGCGTAATCCAATCCAGCGTGCGTAACGGAGGTTGCCGATGATCAATGCACTGGGATTGCTGGAAGTGGACGGCATGGTCGCCGCGATAGATGCAGCTGATGCCATGCTCAAAGCAGCTAACGTTCGTCTGCTCAGTCACGAAGTGCTTGACCCTGGTCGCCTAACGCTGGTGGTGGAAGGCGATCTGGCGGCGTGTCGTGCGGCGCTGGACGCAGGTTGTGCTGCCGCGATGCGTACCGGGCGTGTCATCAGCCGCAAGGAGATCGGTCGGCCAGACGATGACACTCAGTGGCTGGTTACTGGCTTTAACCGCCAGCCGAAGCAACCCGTAAAGGAACCCGACGCGCCAGTTATCGTCGCGGAATCTGCTGACGAGTTGTTGGCGCTGTTAACATCAGTACGTCAGGGAATGACGGCAGGAGAAGTGGCTGCCCACTTTGGCTGGCCGCTGGAAAAAGCCAGAAATGCGCTCGAACAGCTCTTTTCTGCCGGGACGTTACGTAAACGCAGTAGTCGTTACCGTCTCAAGCCCCATTAACCTGTCGGAGGTGCCGGGTGTCCTACAACACCCGGCATTAACATCATGAAAAAGACCCGTACAGCCAATTTGCACCATCTTTATCATGAACCCTTACCCGAAAACCTGAAGCTCACGCCGAAGGTCGAAGTGGATAATGTTCATCAACGACAGACAACGGACGTCTATGAACATGCTTTGACAATTACCGCCTGGCAGCAGATTTACGATCAGCTGCATCCGGGCAAGTTTCATGGTGAATTTACGGAAATTCTACTCGATGATATTCAGGTTTTTCGTGAATACACTGGTCTGGCGCTGCGTCAGTCGTGCCTGGTCTGGCCGAACTCGTTCTGGTTTGGCATTCCGGCGACGCGCGGTGAGCAGGGATTTATCGGTTCGCAATGTCTGGGAAGCGCAGAAATTGCGACGCGCCCTGGTGGAACCGAGTTTGAATTAAGTACGCCGGACGATTACACGATCCTTGGCGTAGTGCTTTCTGAAGATGTCATCACTCGTCAGGCTAACTTTTTGCATAATCCGGATCGGGTATTACATATGCTGCGTAGCCAGTCGGCGCTGGAAGTGAAAGAGCAGCATAAAGCCGCTCTGTGGGGCTTTGTCCAACAGGCGCTGGCGACGTTTTGCGAAAACCCGGAAAATCTCCATCAGCCTGCAGTGCGAAAAGTGCTGGGGGATAATTTGCTAATGGCGATGGGGGCGATGCTGGAAGAAGCGCAGCCGATGATGACGGCGGAAAGCATCAGTCATCAGAGTTACCGTCGATTGCTTTCCCGCGCCCGTGAATATGTGCTGGAAAACATGTCCGAACCGGTGACGGTGCTGGACTTGTGTAATCAACTGCATGTCAGCCGCCGCACGCTACAAAACGCGTTTCACGCCATTTTGGGCATTGGTCCGAACGCGTGGCTGAAACGTATTCGCCTGAACGCCGTGCGCCGCGAACTCATAAGTCCGTGGTCACAAAGCACAACGGTAAAAGACGCCGCCATGCAGTGGGGATTCTGGCATCTTGGGCAATTTGCCACGGATTATCAGCAACTGTTTGCCGAGAAGCCGTCACTGACGCTGCATCAGCGGATGCGGGAGTGGGGGTGAGGGAGTTACACCCAATCCCTGACCTTAATAAACTCATTTAACGCCGCTTCTGGACTGCCATCTTTTGGCTGATAATCATACTCCCAGCGTACCAGTGGCGGCATTGACATCAGGATCGACTCGGTGCGCCCGCCAGTTTGCAGGCCAAACAGCGTGCCGCGATCCCAGACCAGATTGAACTCGACATAACGACCGCGACGGTAGAGCTGAAAATTGCGCTCGCGCTCGCCGTAGGCCATCGCTTTTCGTCGCTCTACAATTGGCAAATAAGCGTCGGTGTAGCCTTTGCCTACCGCCTGCATAAAGGCAAAACAGTGGTCGAAATCTGCCGTGTTCAGATCATCAAAGAACAGCCCGCCAATGCCGCGCTGTTCGTTGCGATGTTTGAGGTAGAAGTATTCGTCGCACCATTTTTTGTAACGCGGATAAACGTCTTCGCCAAATGGCAGGCACAGGTCACGGGCGGTGCGGTGCCAGTGAATGGCGTCTTCTTCAAAACCATAGAAAGGGGTTAAATCGAAGCCGCCGCCAAACCACCAGACGGGCTCTGCACCCGGTTTTTCGGCAATAAAAAAGCGCACATTCGCGTGGCTGGTGGGGACATACGGATTATGCGGATGCACTACCAGTGAAACGCCCATCGCCTCGAAACTGCGCCCGGCAAGTTCCGGACGATGAGCGGTGGCGGAAGCAGGCATCGCCTCACCGTGGACATGTGAAAAGTTGACGCCTGCCTGTTCGAAAACACCACCATTACGCAAAACCCGACTACGCCCGCCGCCGCCAGCTTCGCGCTGCCAGCTATCTTCGACAAATTCTGCGCCATCGACGGCGCTCAACTGCTGACAAATCGTATCCTGAAGGTTGAGCAGAAACTGTTTAACCTGGTGTGCGTCGGGTTTCATCACTTACCGCTTTCTCGAGTGTGCTTTCTGGTTGTCAAACCAGTGGAAATAACTGATCACGCCTTCGGCAATCGCTGTGGCGATTTTCTGGCGAAACGCTGCAGTGCCTAACAGCCGCTCTTCTTCCGGGTTGGTGATAAACGAGGTTTCCACCAGCACCGACGGAACCGACGGCGATTTCAACACCACAAACGCGGCTTGTTCGGTGTTGCGGCTGTGCAGTTTATGCACCGGCTTAATCTTTTTCAGAATATGCGAGCCGAGCGTCAGGCTGTTTTTAATAGTATCGGTTTGCACCAGATCAAACAGCACTTGCTGCAATAGGTGATCCTTGTCAGTCGCTTTTTTACCGGCAACTTCATCGGCGCGGTTTTCGCGTTCAGACAGGTATTTCGCCATTGCGCTACTTGCCCCACGGTTAGAGAGGGCAAATACCGAAGCACCGGCAGCTTTCGGGTTGGTAAAACCGTCGGCGTGAATTGACATAAACAGGTCTGCGCCGTGTTTATGGGCGATTTCCACGCGATCGTACAGTGGGATAAACGTATCGCCAGAACGCGTTAAACGCGCATCAATGCCATGATTACGCAATATGGAACGGACATTCTTGGCAATTGCCAGCACCACATGTTTTTCTTTCGAACCGTTGCGTCCGATCGCTCCGGTATCAATCCCGCCGTGGCCTGGATCGAGAACAACGACACGTTTGCCACCAGATTTTTTTGCTTTCGGCTTGCTGTGTCCGTTACTGGTTTTTAACGGTTCTTCTTTGGCGATGGCTTGCGACATTCCTGATAACGTCAGGGCAGCCAAACCGGCTTTCAGCACCTGGCGGCGCGAAGTGAGTGTTTTTAGTGGTTTAAAAGTGCTCATACGGCCTGAGTTGTAATAATAAAGTTCCAGATGTTATATCGTATCGCGTAATCCGTTACGACGGTTTGCTGTTGAGAATTGTTTTACTTTTCATTTCAATAGTTGACAACTCCCCATTATGCCACTTTTTCAACCGATTTTCGTCAGATATTGGCTAATTCGACCGTTCACGCCATAATCAGCCTTTTAACCCGCAAAAAGGTAACGAATACCATGGAGATACGCGTATTTCGCCAGGAAGATTTCGAAGAGGTCATCACCCTTTGGGAGCGTTGCGACTTGCTGCGTCCGTGGAACGATCCGGAAATGGACATTGAGCGTAAGATGAACCATGACGTCAGTTTGTTTCTGGTCGCTGAGGTGAACGGTGAAGTGGTCGGAACGGTGATGGGCGGTTATGACGGGCATCGCGGGTCTGCTTATTATCTTGGCGTGCATCCCGAGTTTCGTGGGCGTGGGATTGCTAATGCGTTGCTTAATCGGCTGGAGAAAAAGCTGATTGCTCGCGGCTGTCCGAAAATTCAGATCAACGTGCCGGAAGATAACGACATGGTGCTCGGAATGTATGAACGCCTGGGATATGAACACGCCGACGTGCTGAGTCTGGGTAAGCGTTTGATTGAAGATGAAGAGTACTGAGTTTCATCCTGTCCATTATGATGCGCACGGTCGCCTGCGTTTACCCTTGCTCTTCTGGCTTGTGCTATTGCTTCAGGCGCGAACCTGGGTGCTGTTTGTCATTGCCGGAGCGTCGCGCGAGCAGGGTACTGCGCTGCTAAATCTGTTTTATCCCGATCACGATAATTTCTGGCTGGGGTTGATTCCCGGTATTCCGGCGGTGCTGGCATTTTTGCTGAGTGGTCGGCGGGCTTCATTTCCCCGTATCTGGCATGTGCTCTATTTTCTGTTGCTGTTGGCGCAAGTGGTTTTACTTTGTTGGCAACCGTGGCTGTGGCTGAACGGTGAATCCGTTAGCGGTATCGGTCTGGCGCTGGTAGTGGCGGATATCGTGGCGTTAATCTGGCTGCTGACCAATCGACGTTTACGCGCTTGTTTTAATGAAGAAAAAGAATAACGGCACTTTTTGGTGAATTTGCACTCCAATCAACGTTATTGAATAACCAAAGGAAGTGACATGAAATCGCTGCGTTTAATGTTATGCGCTATGCCGTTGATGCTGACCGGCTGTTCCACGATGTCGTCAGTTAACTGGTCGGCCGCTAACCCGTGGAACTGGTTTGGATCATCCACCAAAGTGAGCGAGCAGGGCGTGGGTGAATTAACGGCGTCCACACCACTGCAAGAACAAGCCATTGCTGATGCGCTTGATGGCGATTATCGCCTGCGCAGCGGAATGAAAACCGCGAACGGCAACGTGGTGCGCTTTTTTGAAGTGATGAAAGGCGACAACGTGGCGATGGTGATTAACGGCGATCAAGGCACGATCAGCCGCATTGATGTGCTGGATAGCGATATTCCTGCTGACACCGGTGTTAAAATCGGTACACCGTTTAGTGACCTTTACAGCAAAGCATTTGGCAATTGCCAAAAGGCCGACAGTGATGATAATCGTGCCGTCGAATGTAAAGCCGAAGGCAGTCAACATATTAGCTACCAGTTCAGCGGGGAATGGAGTGGTCCTGGAGGGTTAATGCCTTCGGACGATACCCTGAAAAACTGGAAAGTCAGTAAAATTATCTGGCGGCGTTAATTTGCGTCTGAACAAACCGCTGCCGCGAAAAAACACGTAAAATAGCGCCCAACAATGCCACGGATTGCGTGGCATTATTATTTTCAGGAGGAACAATGTCTCAGGTTCAGAGTGGCATTTTGCCAGAACATTGCCGCGCGGCGATTTGGATCGAAGCCAACGTGAAAGGGGAAGTTGACGCCCTGCGTGCGGCCAGTAAAACATTTGCCGACAAACTGGCAACTTTTGAAGCGAAATTCCCGGACGCGCATCTTGGTGCGGTGGTTGCCTTTGGTAACAATACCTGGCGCACTCTGAGCGGCGGCGTTGGGGCTGAAGAGCTGAAAGATTTTCCGGGCTACGGTAAAGGTCTTGCACCGACGACCCAGTTCGATGTGTTGATCCACATTCTTTCTCTGCGTCACGACGTGAACTTCTCTGTCGCTCAGGCGGCGATGGAAGCCTTTGGTGACTGCATTGAAGTGAAAGAAGAGATCCACGGCTTCCGTTGGGTTGAAGAGCGTGACCTGAGCGGCTTTGTTGACGGTACAGAAAACCCGGCGGGTGAAGAGACGCGCCGCGAAGTGGCTGTTATCAAAGACGGCGTGGATGCGGGCGGCAGCTATGTGTTTGTGCAGCGTTGGGAGCACAACCTGAAGCAGCTCAATCGGATGAGCGTTCACGATCAAGAGATGATGATCGGGCGCACCAAAGAGGCCAACGAAGAGATTGACGGCGACGAACGTCCGGAAACCTCTCACCTGACCCGCGTTGATCTGAAAGAAGATGGCAAAGGGCTGAAGATTGTTCGTCAGAGCCTGCCGTACGGCACCGCCAGTGGCACTCACGGTCTGTACTTCTGCGCCTACTGCGCGCGTCTGCATAACATTGAGCAGCAATTGCTGAGCATGTTTGGCGATACTGATGGTAAGCGTGATGCGATGTTGCGTTTCACCAAACCGGTCACTGGCGGCTATTACTTCGCACCGTCGCTGGACAAGCTGATGGCGCTGTAAGCGTTTCTGATTCATTGATTAAAGGCCAGCCAGTAACACAACTGACTGGCCTTTTTATTACTGCTTTAACGCCGCATACACTTGATCAACTACTTTCTGTCAGAACAGGGTATTTTGCGGCGCTGACGCTACAGCTAATAGCCAGCAGAGAAAGATAGAGCATTGTCCGTTTCATAATCAGTCCAGATTGACGTTACGGCAGCCAAAGAGTGTGGTGAAAATAAACCCACTAACCCATGCCACCAGAATACCGCCAGCGTAAACCGCCATTGCCGGAAGGATGCCTTGCGCGGAAGTCATCAGCGGCAGCGCCACCAGACCAGACGGCCCGAAGGCGCTGTTTAAGCCCATCGGCAGACCCCACCAGGCTATCAGGCCGATAAACAAACCGCCCGCCGCGCCGCCTAAACAGGCGGTAACAAACGGTTTCATGCGGGGCAGGGTGACACCGTAAATCAGCGGTTCGCCAACGCCAAGCAGACCGGGAATAATCGCCCCGCGGACCTGACTGCGTAATGCACTGTGCGGTTGCGCCCGCCAGTAGAGCGCCAGCGCCGCGCCCACCTGGCCTGCGCCTGCCATTGAAAGGATGGGAAATAAGCTGTTGAATCCCTGGCTGTCCATTAACGCCAGATAAACAGGAATAAAGCCCTGATGCACGCCAAATACCACGGCGATCAGGAACAGCCCGGCTAAAACCGCACAACCGAGCGGATTACTGTTCAGGTGCATAAACAGCCACGACATGCCTTCAAACAGCCAGCCGCCCAGCGGCATAATGATCAGGTACGCAAGCGTAGCGGTGATCAGCAGGGTGATTAATGAGGTCAACAGCATGTCGAGGTCGTCCGGCATAAAGCGGCGCACCATGCATTCGATGCGGGCGCAGGCCCACGCGGCGATCAACACGCCGATAATATTGCCGCGCGGATCGATGGGCAGACCAAAGAAATCGTGAAATCCGGCGTAGTAACCCGTGGTTGCAGTTGGGTTATAACCAAGCAAAAAGAGCGCAGCGATAATTGCGCCATTTACGCCCGTGCCACCAAATGCCTGGGCCGCGTTATAGCCCACCAGAATGACCAGGAAGGTGAACAGGCCTTTGCTGAACACCTTCATAAAATTCAGCGCATCGGGTAGCGTGCCCTGAGCATCTGCCGTAACGTGCATCACCGTGGCAATTAACGTCGCTATCCCCAGCAGCAGACCGGCGGCAATAAAACCGGGGATCAGCGGCGTGAAGATGGTGGCGAATTTGGCGAGAAATTGTTGCACGCCGGAAGTTTGTCTGGCTTTTAACTGGCGTTTATTCTGGGCGGCGATTTCTGCGGCATCCTGTACCGGTGCCTCGCCCAGCAGCTCGCTCATGGCTTTTGCGGCACGATGCGCTTTGCCTGGCCCAAAAACCACCTGCACCTGATCGCTGGTCAAAATGACGCCCTTCACGCCTTCCAGCGTTTTGATATCGGGATCAACCAATGAACTGTCATGTACACCCAGACGCAGGCGCGTCATACAGTTACCACAACTGGCGATATTTCCCGGTCCGCCGACCCGGGTAAGAATGGTGTTCAGAAGTTCACTGCTGATCTCTTTAGCCATGGGTTATTCCTTTTCCAGAGCCTTGCGAATAAAACCGCCGTGTTGATCCAGGCATTTTTTAGCTTCATCGGCATCGAGATTTTTCAGTACCATCACAATGGCCGTTTTACAGTTGCGCTCGCAAGCAATTAACGCCGCTTCCGCTTGTTCGGCATTACATCCGGTAGCGTTTTTGACGATATTGACCTGGCGCACATGCAGTTTTTCGTTGGTGGCGACCACATCGACCATCAGGTTGCCGAACACTTTGCCGGATTTAATCATCAGCCCGGTGGAGAGCATGTTGAGCACCAGTTTCTGCGCCGTGCCTGCTTTCATTCGCGAAGAACCGGTAACAACTTCGGCACCAACTACCGGCGTAATAGCAAACTCTGCGGTGGATGAAACGGCACTCCCCGGATTACAGGAAATGCCCACTGTACGGCAGCCGAGTTGGCGCGCGTATTCCAGCCCGGCAATCACATACGGCGTGCGTCCGCTGGCCGCAATACCAACCACCACATCCTGCGCGGTTAAGCCGATATTTTTCAGATCATTAACACCACCTTCCCGGCTATCTTCTGCGCCTTCCACCGCGTGCTGAATGGCATATTCGCCGCCAGCAATCAAACCAACTACCAGGCCCGGTTTCACGCCGTAGGTCGGCGGACATTCGCTGGCATCCAGAATCCCCAGACGACCGGATGTTCCCGCACCGAGATAAATCAGACGGCCGCCGCCGCTTACCTGGGTGTGGATAACATCGATCGCCGCGGCGATATCCGGCAGTACGCGCTCAACGGCGAGTGGTACGGTTTTATCTTCATCGTTGATAATCCGGCACATTTCCAGCGTTGATACGCGGTCAATTTCAGCCGAGGCGGCGTTCGAGCCTTCGGTAATCATCTTTTCAAGTTGCATCGGTGGTGACCTTAATATTTGCGATCAAATAATTGCAGATAAATGGGATCATATATCCCGATTTGATAGACACAAAGGAATCATTAAGTCCGAATATTACTCATGTGATGTCACTGAAAATGATTGCGCGCTGACGTAACGCTTGAGGTGCTGCATAAAGCAGCGACTAAATTGAGATTTTCCTTAATTAGTGAGCTGATCCGCAGCAATATTTTGTTTATCCTGTATTTTCAGAGGGAATGGAGTGTAACGCTCTGTATTAACAAGGAGAGCATTAAAATGGGTAAACTCACGGGCAAGACAGCACTGATTACGGGCGCATTGCAGGGAATTGGCGAAGGAATTGCCAGAACTTTTGCGCGTCATGGCGCAAACCTAATCTTGCTGGATATCTCCCCTGAGATCGAAAAGCTGGCGGACGAACTGTGTGGCCGTGGTCATCGCTGTACGGCGGTTGTCGCCGATGTGCGTGACCCGGCGTCGGTAGCCGCAGCTATTAAGCGCGCTAAGGAAAAAGAAGGGCGCATTGATATTCTGGTGAATAACGCAGGCGTTTGTCGTCTGGGCAGTTTCCTTGATATGAGCGATGAAGATCGCGATTTCCATATTGATATCAATATAAAAGGCGTATGGAACGTCACGAAGGCGGTGCTGCCGGAGATGATTGCCCGCAAAGATGGCCGGATTGTGATGATGTCTTCAGTCACTGGCGATATGGTGGCAGACCCGGGCGAAACGGCGTACGCCTTAACGAAAGCGGCGATTGTTGGCCTGACTAAATCGCTGGCGGTGGAGTACGCGCAGTCTGGTATTCGCGTTAACGCCATCTGCCCTGGATACGTTCGCACGCCAATGGCGGAAAGCATTGCCCGCCAGTCGAACCCGGAAGATCCAGAATCGGTGCTGACTGAAATGGCGAAAGCAATCCCGATGCGTCGCCTCGCCGATCCGCTGGAAGTCGGCGAACTGGCGGCCTTCCTCGCATCGGATGAATCCAGCTATTTAACCGGTACACAGAATGTGATTGATGGCGGCAGCACACTGCCGGAGACGGTTAGCGTCGGCATCTGATTCACCTCTGTTTCCTCCCTGCATTTGTGGGGAGGATTTCGTCTTATTCCCTTTTCAACTTCCAAATCACCAAACGGTATATAAAACCGTTACTCCTTTCACGTCCGTTATAAATATGATGGCTATTAGAAAGTCATTAAATTTATAAGGGTGCGCAATGGCCGTTAACTTACTGAAAAAGAACTCACTCGTGCTGGTTGCTTCTCTGCTACTGGCGGGCCATGTACAGGCAACGGAACTGCTGAACAGTTCTTATGACGTCTCCCGCGAGCTGTTTGCCGCCCTGAACCCGCCGTTTGAGCAACAATGGGCAAAAGATAACGGTGGCGACAAACTGACGATTAAACAATCTCATGCCGGATCATCAAAACAGGCGCTGGCAATTTTGCAGGGTTTAAAAGCCGACGTTGTCACTTATAACCAGGTGACCGACGTACAAATCCTGCACGATAAAGGCAAGCTGATCCCAGCGGACTGGCAGTCGCGCCTGCCGAATAATAGCTCGCCGTTCTACTCCACCATGGGCTTCCTGGTGCGTAAGGGCAACCCGAAGAATATCCACGACTGGAACGACCTGGTACGCTCTGACGTGAAGCTGATTTTCCCGAACCCGAAAACGTCGGGTAACGCGCGTTATACCTACCTTGCGGCATGGGGCGCAGCGGACAAAGCCGACGGTGGTGATAAAGCCAAAACCGAACAGTTTATGACCCAGTTCCTGAAAAACGTTGAAGTGTTCGATACTGGCGGTCGTGGCGCGACCACCACTTTTGCCGAGCGCGGCCTGGGCGATGTGCTGATCAGCTTCGAGTCGGAAGTGAACAACATCCGTAAACAGTATGAAGCGCAGGGCTTTGAAGTGGTGATTCCGAAAACCAACATTCTGGCGGAATTCCCGGTGGCGTGGGTGGATAAAAACGTACAGGCCAACGGCACGGAAAAAGCGGCAAAAGCCTACCTGAACTGGCTCTACAGCCCGCAGGCGCAAACCATCATCACCGACTATTACTACCGCGTAAATAACCCGGAAGTCATGGGCAAACTGAAAGATAAATTCCCGCAGACCGAGCTGTTCCGCGTGGAAGATAAATTTGGCTCCTGGCCGGAAGTGATGAAAACCCACTTCACCAGCGGCGGCGAGTTAGACAAGCTGTTAGCGGCGGGGCGTAAGTAATGTTTGCAGTTTCTTCAAGACGCGTGCTGCCGGGCTTTACCTTAAGCCTCGGCACCAGTCTGCTGTTTGTGTGCCTGATTTTGCTGCTGCCGCTCTCCGCGCTGGTGATGCAACTGGCCCAGATGAGCTGGGCGCAGTACTGGGAGGTGATCACCAACCCGCAGGTGGTCGCAGCCTATAAAGTGACGCTGCTGTCGGCGTTTGTGGCATCGATTTTTAACGGCGTTTTCGGTCTGCTGATGGCGTGGATCTTAACCCGCTATCGCTTTCCGGGTCGCACGCTGCTTGATGCGCTGATGGATTTACCCTTTGCGCTGCCAACGGCAGTCGCCGGTTTAACGCTGGCCTCGCTCTTTTCCGTGAACGGTTTTTACGGTGAATGGCTGGCGAAGTTTGATATCAAAGTCACCTATACCTGGCTGGGGATTGCGGTGGCGATGGCCTTTACCAGCATTCCGTTTGTGGTGCGCACCGTGCAGCCGGTGCTGGAAGAGTTAGGCCCGGAATATGAAGAGGCGGCAGAAACGCTCGGCGCAACACGCTGGCAGAGTTTTCGCAAAGTGGTGCTGCCGGAACTATCTCCGGCGCTGGTGGCGGGTGTGGCGCTGTCGTTTACCCGCAGCCTCGGTGAGTTTGGCGCGGTGATTTTTATCGCCGGGAATATCGCCTGGAAAACAGAAGTGACGTCGCTGATGATCTTTGTTCGCTTACAGGAGTTTGATTACCCGGCGGCGAGCGCGATTGCCTCGGTGATCCTCGCGGCATCGCTGCTGTTGCTGTTCTCAATTAACACTCTGCAAAGTCGCTTTGGTCGGCGTGTGGTAGGTCATTAATGGCGGAAGTGACACAATTGAAGCGTTATGACGCGCGCCCGATTAACTGGGGCAAATGGTTTCTGATTGGCATCGGGATGCTGGTATCGGCGTTCATCCTGCTGGTACCGATGATTTATATCTTCGTACAGGCGTTCAGCAAAGGACTGATGCCGGTGTTACAAAATCTGGCCGATCCGGACATGCTGCACGCCATCTGGCTGACGGTGATGATCGCGCTGATTGCCGTACCGGTAAACCTGGTGTTCGGTATTCTGCTGGCCTGGCTGGTGACGCGCTTTAACTTCCCCGGACGCCAGCTATTGCTGACGCTGCTGGACATTCCGTTTGCCGTGTCGCCGGTGGTTGCTGGTCTGGTGTATCTGCTGTTCTACGGCTCTAACGGCCCGCTGGGCGGCTGGCTGGATGAACATAATCTGCAAATTATGTTCTCCTGGCCGGGTATGGTGCTGGTCACCATCTTCGTGACGTGTCCGTTTGTGGTGCGCGAACTGGTACCGGTAATGTTAAGTCAGGGCAGCCAGGAAGACGAAGCGGCGATTTTGCTTGGCGCGTCCGGCTGGCAGATGTTCCGTCGCGTCACGCTGCCGAACATCCGCTGGGCGCTGCTTTACGGCGTGGTGCTGACCAACGCCCGCGCGATTGGCGAGTTTGGCGCGGTGTCGGTGGTTTCTGGCTCGATTCGCGGCGAAACACTTTCGCTGCCGTTACAGATTGAATTGCTGGAGCAGGACTACAACACCGTCGGCTCCTTTACCGCCGCGGCGCTGTTGACGCTGATGGCGATTATCACCCTGTTTTTAAAGAGTATGTTGCAGTGGCGCCTGGAGAACCAGGAAAAACGCGCGCAGCAGGAGGAACATCATGAGCATTGAGATTGCCAATATTAAGAAGTCGTTTGGTCGCACCCAGGTGCTGAACGATATCTCACTGGATATTCCTTCTGGTCAGATGGTCGCGTTGCTTGGGCCGTCCGGTTCCGGGAAAACTACGCTGCTGCGCATTATCGCCGGGCTGGAGCATCAAACCAGTGGGCATATTCGCTTTCACGGTACCGACGTGAGCCGTCTGCACGCGCGGGACCGTAAAGTCGGTTTCGTGTTCCAGCATTACGCGCTGTTTCGCCATATGACGGTGTTTGACAATATCGCTTTTGGCCTGACGGTGTTGCCACGGCGTGAACGCCCGAATGCGGCGGCGATCAAAGCGAAAGTGACAAAATTGCTGGAGATGGTGCAGCTCGCGCATCTGGCGGATCGTTATCCGGCGCAGCTTTCCGGCGGCCAGAAACAGCGTGTGGCGCTTGCACGCGCGCTGGCTGTGGAACCGCAAATTTTGCTGCTTGATGAACCGTTTGGCGCGCTGGATGCGCAGGTGCGTAAAGAGCTGCGTCGCTGGCTGCGTCAACTGCATGAAGAACTGAAATTCACCAGCGTGTTCGTGACCCACGACCAGGAAGAGGCGACCGAAGTAGCCGATCGTGTAGTGGTGATGAGTCAGGGCAATATTGAACAAGCTGGCGCACCGGATCAGGTATGGCGTGAACCGGCGACTCGTTTTGTGCTGGAGTTTATGGGCGAGGTAAACCGCCTGCAGGGAACCATTCGCGGCGGGCAGTTCCACGTTGGCGCACATCGCTGGCCGCTGGGATACACCCCCGCGTATCAGGGGCCGGTGGATCTCTTCCTGCGCCCGTGGGAAGTGGATATCAGCCGCCGTACCAGCCTCGATTCGCCGCTACCCGTACAGGTACTGGAAGCCAGCCCGAAAGGTCACTACACCCAATTAGTGGTGCAGCCGCTGGGGTGGTACAACGAACCGCTGACGGTCGTGATGCATGGCGACGATGCCCCGCAGCGTGGCGATCGTTTATACGTTGGTCTGCAACATGCGCGGCTGTATAACGGCGATGAGCGTATTGAAACCCGCGATGAGGAACTTGCTCTCGCGCAAAGCGCCTGATAGGTTGAGTGAATGTTAAACGCCCGGAGGCGCTTCCCGCGATCCGGGCTTTTTAATGGCAAGGTTTTGTAACCTGTAGGCCTGATAAGACGCGTAAGCGTCGCATCAGGCAACACCACGTATGGACAGAGATCGTGAGTACATTAGAACAAACAATAGGCAATACGCCTCTGGTGAAGTTGCAGCGAATGGCGCCGGATAACGGCAGTGAAGTGTGGTTAAAACTGGAAGGCAATAACCCGGCAGGTTCGGTGAAAGATCGTGCGGCGCTTTCGATGATTATCGAGGCGGAAAAGCGCGGCGAGATTAAACCGGGTGATGTGCTGATCGAAGCCACCAGTGGTAACACCGGCATTGCGCTGGCAATGATTGCGGCGCTTAAAGGCTATCGCATGAAATTGCTGATGCCCGACAACATGAGCCAGGAACGTCGTGCGGCGATGCGTGCCTACGGTGCAGAACTGATTCTGGTCACCAAAGAACAGGGCATGGAAGGCGCACGCGATCTGGCGCTGGAGATGGCGAATCGCGGCGAAGGAAAGTTGCTCGATCAGTTCAATAATCCCGATAACCCCTACGCACATTATACGACCACCGGGCCGGAAATCTGGCAGCAAACCGGCGGGCGCATTACCCATTTTGTCTCCAGCATGGGAACAACCGGCACCATTACCGGCGTGTCGCGCTTTATGCGCGAACAATCCAAACCGGTGACCATTGTTGGCCTGCAGCCGGAAGAAGGCAGCAGTATTCCCGGCATTCGCCGCTGGCCTGCGGAATATCTGCCGGGGATTTTCAACGCTTCTCTGGTGGATGAGGTGCTGGATATTCATCAGCGCGATGCGGAAAACACCATGCGCGAACTGGCAGTGCGGGAAGGGATTTTCTGCGGCGTAAGCTCCGGCGGCGCGGTTGCCGGAGCACTGCGGGTGGCAAAAGCTAACCCTGGCGCGGTGGTGGTGGCGATCATCTGCGATCGTGGCGATCGCTACCTTTCTACCGGGGTGTTTGGGGAAGAGCATTTTAGCCAGGGGGCGGGGATTTAAGATTATTGCGCAGGCACCGTTTTATCCGTCTGCGCAATTAACGCATGTAAAAAAGGCTGTGCGTTCTCATCGCTCTTACCGGGCATCTTCACGATATACGGCTTCCCGGTAATCGATGACGACGAGGCCACCTTGTCAATAAACTGCTCGGCTGTATCAATGCGATTACGGGTATTGCCCAGCTTCAGGCGCAGATGAGAAACCGCTTCATCGCAGGTATGTTCATCACCGTTGCGCACAAATATCAAATCCTTTTTCTGTGCTAATCCCTCCAGCATGGCGTTGATACGGGCTTCTTCATGGGCCGTTAACTTCGCATAAGCGGGGAGTGTCATTAGCAGCGTAACGACCAGACAAATGATTTTCTTCACTGAATTACCTTATCCTTGTTTTGTAATAGCCGATTTGACTGCCAGAATCAGGTAAAGTTTCGGCTGGAATACGATGAGGATCATCGGCAAGGAGAAAAAATTAAATGAGTAGTTTGTTGTTGTTTAACGATAAGAGCAGGGCACTGCAGGCGGATATCGTTGCCGTGCAGTCGCAGGTAGTGTACGGCAGCGTAGGCAACAGCATTGCGGTGCCTGCTATCAAACAGAACGGCCTGAATGTCTTTGCCGTGCCGACGGTATTGCTGAGCAATACGCCGCATTATGACACTTTCTACGGTGGTGCGATTCCGGATGAATGGTTTAGCGGTTATTTGCGTGCGCTTCAGGAGCGTGATGCGCTGCGCCAACTTCGTGCTGTAACCACGGGCTATATGGGAACGGCATCGCAAATCAAAATCCTTGCCGAGTGGCTGACTGCGCTACGCAAAGACCATCCTGACCTATTGATCATGGTCGATCCGGTGATTGGCGATATTGATAGCGGAATTTATGTCAAACCTGACCTTCCCGAGGCGTATCGACAATATTTACTGCCGCTGGCACAGGGAATTACCCCCAATATCTTTGAGCTGGAAATCCTGACCGGTAAAGATTGCCGCGATCTCGACAGTGCCATTGCTGCCGCAAAAAGTCTGCTTTCAGACACATTAAAGTGGGTGGTGATTACCAGCGCCTCCGGCAATGAAGAAAATCAGGAGATGCAGGTGGTGGTGGTCAGTGCCGACAGCGTGAATGTCATTTCCCATTCCCGGGTTAAAACTGACCTGAAAGGGACTGGCGACCTGTTTTGTGCTCAGCTTATCAGTGGTTTGCTGAAAGGGAAGGCGTTAACCGATGCGGTACACCGCGCGGGGTTGCGCGTACTGGAAGTGATGCGCTATACCCAGCAGCATGAGAGCGATGAATTGATTTTGCCGCCTCTGGCTGAAGCATAAAAAAATGGCGCCGATGGGCGCCATTTTTCACTGCGGCAAGAATTACTTCTTGATGCGGATAACCGGGGTTTCACCCACGGTTACGCTACCGGACAGTTTGATCAGTTCTTTGATTTCGTCCATGTTGGAGATAACAACCGGAGTCAGGGTTGACTTGGCTTTCTCTTCCAGCAGCGGCAGATCAAATTCAATGACAGTATCACCAACTTTCACGCGCTGACCTTCTTCAGCAATACGCTTGAAGCCTTCGCCTTTCAGTTCAACGGTGTCGATACCGAAGTGGACGAACAGCTCAACGCCGCTATCAGATTCGATAGAGAACGCGTGGTTGGTTTCAAAGATTTTACCAATGGTGCCGTCTACAGGCGCGACCATTTTGTTACCCGTTGGTTTGATAGCAATGCCATCACCAACGATTTTTTCCGCAAAAACGACATCCGGCACGTCTTCGATATTGACGATCTCGCCAGAGAGCGGAGCAATGATCTCAATAGTTCCGGTATCCTTCTTGTCGTCGGAAACCAGAGATTTCAGTTTATCGAACAAACCCATGATCTTCTCCTAAGCAGTAAATTGGGCCGCATCTCGTGGATTAGCAGATTGTTTTTTCTTCAATGAACTTGTTAACCAGCGTCATTAACTCGTCCGTTGTCGGTTGAGCAAGAGCCTGCTCTGCTAACACCTTCGCATCTTCGAAGTTCGTGTTACGGATAATCTTCTTAATGCGCGGGATAGAAATGGCGCTCATAGAGAATTCGTCCAGACCCATCCCCAGCAACAGAAGTGTAGCACGTTCATCGCCAGCAAGCTCACCACACATGCCAGTCCATTTGCCTTCAGCATGAGAAGCATCAATAACTTGCTTGATCAAGTTCAGCACGGACGGTGACATTGGCTGGTAAAGGTGTGAAATCATATCATTACCACGGTCAACTGCCAGAGTGTACTGCGTTAAATCATTGGTGCCGATACTAAAGAAATCAACTTCTTTGGCTAAATGACGTGCAATTGTTGCGGCAGCCGGTGTTTCCACCATTACGCCGATTTCAATTGACTCGTCAAACGCTTTACCTTCGTCGCGCAGTTCCTGTTTGTAGATTTCGATCTCTTTGCGCAGTGCACGCACTTCTTCAACAGAGATGATCATCGGGAACATGATGCGCAATTTACCGAAAGCAGAGGCACGCAGGATAGCGCGGAGCTGATCGCGCAGGATCTCTTTACGATCCATCGCGATACGGATAGCGCGCCAGCCGAGGAACGGGTTCTCTTCTTTCGGGAAGTTCATGTATGGCAGCTCTTTGTCGCCGCCGATGTCCATGGTACGAACGATAACCGCCTGAGAGCCACACGCTTCAGCCACTGCTTTGTAAGCAGCAAACTGTTCTTCTTCAGTGGGCAGCGCGTCGCGGTCCATGAACAGGAACTCAGTACGATACAGACCAACGCCTTCAGCGCCGTTACGCTCTGCACCTTCAACGTCACGAACCGTACCAATGTTAGCGCACACTTCTACCTGGTGACCGTCCAGCGTAATAGCTGGCAGATCTTTCAGTTTAGCAAGCTCTGCTTTTTCAGAAGCCACTTGCTCCTGAACAGCGCGCATTTTATCAATAACTTCGTTGGTTGGATTGACGTAAACCTGATTATTTACGGCATCCAGAATCAGATAGTCGTCATTTTTCACCTGAGAGGTGACGCTACCGGTACCCACGATAGCAGGCAGTTCCAGAGAACGCGCCATGATAGAGGTGTGGGAAGTACGGCCACCCGCGTCGGTGATGAAACCCAGCACCTTCTTCAGGTTCAGCTGTGCGGTTTCGGACGGCGTCAGGTCAGCGGCAACCAGAATGACTTCATCCTGAATGGCGCTCAGGTCGATAATCTTCAGGCCCAGGATGTTGCGCAGCAGGCGCTTACCGATATCACGTACGTCAGCCGCACGTTCTTTCAGGTATTCATCATCCAGCTCTTCCAGGGCAGAAGCCTGACCTTCGATAACTTCATGAGCAGCTGCGTCAGCTGTCATGTGCTTATCTTTAATCAGGGCTATGATTTCCTGCTCCAGCTCCTCATCTTCGAGCAGCATAATATGCCCTTCAAAGATGGCTTCTTTTTCTTCACCGAACGTTTCACCAGCTTTCGTTTTGATCGTTTCCAGCTGGGCTGATGCCTTGGCACGACCGCTCAGAAAACGTTCAACTTCCTGATCAACCTGGTCGGCAGAAATTTTTTTCCGGTCAATGACAATTTCGTCTTCTTTCAGAAGCAGAGCTTTACCGAAAGCGATACCCGGGGATGCTAAAATGCCTGAAATCATAACCCTACCTTACTTGTGACTGATTTTTAAAAGAACCCGGGAAATTACTCGAGTTCCGCCATCAGTTTAACCAGATGTTCAACCGCTTTCTGCTCGTCTTCGCCTTCTGCGGAGATAGTCACAACGGTACCTTGAGTCAGGCCCAGAGTCTGCAGTTTAAACAGGCTTTTCGCGCTGGCGCTTTTGCCGTTGGAAGTCACAGTAATTTCAGAAGTGAAGCCCTTAGCTTCTTTTACAAACTGGGCAGCAGGGCGGGTGTGCAGACCGTTCGGAGCGGTAATGGTAACTTCTTGCTGGAACATTGTATTTCCCCAACTTATAGGTTTAGTGTTGTGGAACTAAAGTCTAGCCTGGCGGTTCGACTTTAGCCTGTATTGTTAGCGCCAGTTTTTAACAGACGCGACGCACGAAGAGCGTAATACAGTCCATTGCTGGCGGGTGTTGACCGCTGACGTTTCGTACGTCATTAAACATTATGCCGCTAAAGGAAGAATTGAACCAAATCATAAAATCGATTCAGCTTTGGCTTTTCCTGTAACGATTAATTTCGCGCATCAAAATAATTAGTCTGGTTAAATACCAGTTCCGACAGGCTGAATCAATGCCAGGAGGGGCGAAAGTTTGAAGCAGGCCACAAAAAAGCACCTAAAAAGGTGCTTTTTTACGCATTTTTTACAAGCTGGCATTACTGTTGCAGTTCTTTCTCAGTGAAAAGATCGGCAAACAATGCAGTGCTTAAATAACGCTCACCCGATGACGGCAGAATAACCACAATATTCTTATTGGTAAAGCTTTCATCTTCTTGTAGTTTCAACGCCGCAGCAACAGCTGCTCCAGAAGAGATACCAGCAAGAATGCCTTCTTCTTCCATCAGACGACGTGCGGTAGAAATGGCTTCTTCATTGGTGATGCCAATGACTTTGTCGACCAGCTTGAGATCAAGGTTAGCCGGGATAAAACCAGCGCCAATACCCTGAATTTTATGCGGACCAGGTTTAATCTCTTCACCTGCCAGCGCCTGGGCGATAACTGGAGAATCGGTTGGCTCAACGGCGACAGAGATAAGATCGGTCTTGCCTTTGGTGCCTTTAATGTAGCGGCTGACGCCAGTCAGCGTACCGCCAGTCCCAACGCCAGCAATAAATACATCAACCTGACCGTCGGTATCTTCCCAGATCTCCGGACCGGTGGTTTTTTCATGAATTTCAGGGTTTGCCGGATTGCTGAATTGTTGCAGCAGCAGGTATTTCTCTGGATTGCTGGCGACAATTTCTTCTGCTTTTTGGATTGCGCCTTTCATGCCTTTAGCACCTTCGGTCAGCACCAGGTTTGCACCTAACGCTTTCAGCAGCTTGCGGCGTTCAATACTCATGGTTTCTGGCATGGTCAGGGTAAGTTTGTAACCGCGAGCGGCAGCTACATAGGCCAGTGCAATCCCGGTATTACCGCTGGTTGGTTCAACCAGTTCAACGCCTGGTTTCAGCACGCCGCGCTTTTCGGCATCCCAAATCATGTTAGCACCGATACGGCACTTAACGCTGAAGCTGGGGTTACGAGATTCCACCTTCGCCAGAATGCGTCCGTTACCGATGCGATTCAGGCGAACCAGCGGCGTGTGACCGATAGTCAGCGAGTTATCTTCAAAAATCTTACTCATGGCCTGTCCTTAACTGTATGAAATTGGGATACAACAGGTAGCATACCCGCTCAGAGAATATGCGGAAGTAAGGATTTAGCATATCTATATGCAGAAGGGAAATAATGACATGCAAGATGGAATAAGGGGCGGCATAAGCCACCCCTGTTTCACACAAGCGCTTTACAAAATAACCGGTAGATTGTTACCGCCACATCGCGTGCTTATCGCGATAGCAATCGACCCACATCGCCGTCGCGCCACAAACGGCAACGGGCATGATGAACAGATTAAGCAACGGGATCATCGTAAACAGGCTGGTTAAAGCACCAAACTGCATATTGGTGATTTTGCGTGTGCGCAGGGCGGTGCGCATCTCTTTAAACGGCACTTTGTGGTTATCGAAGGGGTAATCGCAATACTGGATGGCTAACATCCAGGCGCTAAACAGGAACCACAGTACCGGCGCGACGGTTTGCCCAATACCAGGGATGAAGTAAAGAATTAGCAATACAATTGCGCGCGGCAGATACCAGGCAAATTTTTGCCATTCGCGTTTCATGATTCGCGGCACATCTTTCATGATACCGAAAATTCCGGTATCTGGCGGTGTAGCGCCAGTCAGTCTTGCTTCCAGTTGTTCAGCCAATAAACCGTTGAACGGAGCAGCAATCCAGTTAGCAATCGTTGAGAAGAAATAGCCAAACACTAACAGCACAGAGATGACAGCCAGGGGCCACAACAGATAGCTCAGCCATTGTAACCAGTCCGGAACATAACTCATGAGCGTCGGGATCCAGACATCGAGTTGCGTAAAGAGCCACCAGAATGCGCCCCCCATCAACAAAATATTGACCAGCAGCGGTAAAATAACGAAACGCCGAATCCCAGGTTGCAAGACGAGCTTCCAGCCTTGCGCAAAATAGTAAAAACCGCTGCGTGGGGCAGATGTGAATGATGAAACCATAATCAGGATGAGCTCCTTTTGACCAATCCCAGGAAAATTCTGCGTATTTTACCGGGTAATTGCGCAATGGACAGTTAGGATATGTTCGAAAAAACAGCAAAAAGCACGATTTCATCTATCTTTGTGCTGTGAAAGTTAATAGTGCACTTGCACTTGAGGTAATCGGCAAATACTCTTAGTGAGTAAATGTTTGCCGTGGTGGCAAGGTGTTAGAACAACAGAGAATATAATGATGCAGGATTTGCGTCTGATATTAATCATTGTTGGCGCGATCGCCATAATCGCTTTACTGGTACATGGTTTCTGGACCAGCCGTAAAGAACGATCTTCTATGTTCCGCGATCGGCCATTAAAACGAATGAAGTCAAAACGTGACGACGATTCTTATGACGAGGATGTCGAAGATGATGAGGGCGTTGGTGAGGTTCGTGTTCACCGCGTGAATCATGCCCCGGCTAACGCCCAGGAGCATGAGGCTGCTCGTCCGTCGCCGCAACACCAGTACCAACCGCCTTATGCGTCTGCGCAGCCGCGTCAACCGGTCCAGCAGCCGCCTGAAGCGCAGGTACCGCCGCAACATGCTCCGCGTCCAACGCAGCCGGTGCAGCAACCTGTGCAGCAGCCTGCCTATCAGCCGCAGCCTGAACAGCCGTTGCAGCAGCCTGTTTCGCCACAGGTCGCGTCAGCGCCGCAGCCAGTGCATTCAGCACCGCAACCGGCACAACAGGCTTTCCAGCCTGCAGAACCCGTAGCGGCACCACAGCCTGAGCCTGTAGCGGAACCGGCTCCAGTTACGGATAAACCGAAGCGCAAAGAGGCGGTGATTATCATGAACGTCGCGGCGCATCACGGTAGCGAGTTAAACGGTGAACTGCTTCTTAACAGCATTCAACAAGCGGGCTTCATTTTTGGCGATATGAACATTTACCATCGTCATCTTAGCCCGGATGGCAGCGGCCCGGCGTTATTCAGCCTGGCGAATATGGTGAAACCGGGAACCTTTGATCCTGAAATGAAGGATTTCACTACTCCGGGTGTCACTATCTTTATGCAGGTACCGTCTTACGGTGACGAGCTGCAGAACTTTAAGCTGATGCTGCAATCTGCGCAGCATATTGCCGATGAAGTGGGCGGTGTAGTGCTTGACGATCAGCGCCGTATGATGACTCCGCAGAAATTGCGCGAGTACCAGGACATCATCCGCGAAGTCAAAGACGCCAACGCCTGATACACTTAAGGCAAATTAACTCCTCTTCGAACCCCCGCTTGTCGGGGGTTTTTAGCATTGATGGTGCGATATGGAATCAATCGAACAACAACTGACAGAACTGCGAACGACGCTTCGCCATCATGAATATCTTTATCATGTGATGGATGCGCCGGAAATTCCCGACGCTGAATACGACAGGCTGATGCGCGAACTGCGCGAGCTGGAAACCAAACATCCAGAACTGATTACGCCTGATTCGCCTACCCAACGTGTAGGTGCAGCGCCGCTGGCGGCTTTCAGCCAGATCCGCCATGAAGTGCCAATGCTGTCGCTGGATAACGTTTTTGATGAAGAAAGCTTTCTTGCTTTCAACAAACGTGTGCAGGACCGTCTGAAAAGCAACGAGAAAGTCACCTGGTGCTGTGAGCTGAAGCTGGATGGTCTTGCCGTCAGTATTCTGTATGAAAATGGCGTTTTAGTCAGTGCCGCGACGCGTGGCGATGGCACCACCGGGGAAGATATTACGTCTAATGTGCGTACTATTCGCGCCATTCCGCTGAAGCTACACGGAGAGAATATCCCGGCGCGTCTGGAAGTGCGTGGTGAAGTGTTCCTGCCGCAGGCGGGGTTCGAAAAGATTAACGAAGATGCGCGACGCACGGGCGGGAAAGTGTTTGCTAACCCACGTAATGCGGCAGCTGGTTCACTGCGTCAGCTTGATCCGCGTATTACAGCGAAGCGACCGCTCACTTTCTTCTGCTACGGCGTCGGTGTTCTGGAAGGTGGCGAGCTGCCGGATACTCATCTTGGCCGTTTACTGCAATTTAAAAAGTGGGGTTTGCCGGTCAGCGATCGGGTAACGCTTTGTGAATCGGCGGAAGAAGTGCTGGCGTTCTACCACAAAGTAGAAGAAGACCGTCCGACGCTGGGCTTTGATATCGACGGCGTGGTGATTAAGGTCAACTCACTGGCACAGCAGGAGCAGCTTGGCTTTGTCGCGCGTGCCCCGCGCTGGGCGGTAGCGTTTAAATTCCCGGCGCAGGAACAGATGACCTTTGTGCGTGACGTCGAGTTTCAGGTTGGGCGTACTGGCGCGATTACGCCTGTTGCGCGTCTGGAACCTGTCCATGTTGCTGGCGTGTTGGTGAGTAACGCTACACTGCATAATGCTGACGAAATCGAACGTCTTGGTTTACGCATTGGCGATAAAGTGGTGATTCGCCGCGCAGGCGATGTGATCCCGCAGGTGGTTAACGTCGTGCTTTCTGAACGCCCGGAAGATACCCGTGAGGTTGTATTCCCGACGCATTGTCCGGTATGTGGTTCTGACGTCGAGCGTGTGGAAGGTGAAGCGGTTGCCCGCTGTACCGGTGGCCTGATTTGCGGTGCGCAGCGTAAAGAGTCTCTGAAACACTTTGTTTCCCGCCGTGCGATGGATGTTGACGGAATGGGCGACAAAATCATCGATCAACTGGTTGAAAAAGAATATGTCCACACTCCGGCGGATCTGTTCAAACTCACCGCAGGCAAACTGACCGGACTGGAGCGTATGGGGCCGAAATCGGCACAAAACGTGGTTAACGCGCTGGAAAAAGCGAAAGAAACCACCTTTGCCCGCTTCCTCTATGCACTTGGCATCCGTGAAGTCGGCGAGGCTACCGCAGCAGGTCTGGCGGCATATTTCGGCACGCTGGAAGCGCTGGAAGCCGCGTCGATTGAAGAGCTGCAAAAGGTGCCTGATGTTGGAATTGTCGTTGCCTCCCACGTTCACAACTTCTTTGCCGAAGAAAGCAACCGCAATGTCATCAGCGAGCTGTTGGCGGAAGGTGTTCACTGGCCTGAGCCGATCGTTATCAATGCGGAAGAGATTGACAGTCCGTTTGCTGGTAAAACCGTGGTGCTTACGGGCAGCTTAAGCCAGATGTCGCGTGATGACGCTAAAGCTCGACTGGTCGAACTGGGGGCGAAAGTCGCGGGCAGCGTGTCGAAGAAAACCGATCTGGTGATAGCGGGTGAAGCTGCAGGATCTAAACTGGCGAAGGCGCAGGAACTGGGCATTGAAGTCATCGACGAAACGGAAATGCTGCATTTGCTGGGTAGCTGAGATGGAAAGAGAGCAGCTGATTGAAATAGCCAATACGATAATGCCGTTTGGCAAGTACAAAGGGCGTCGCTTAATCGACCTGCCGGAGGAGTATCTGCTGTGGTTTGCCCGCAAAGATGAGTTCCCGGCAGGGAAGCTCGGTGAGCTAATGCAAATCACGCTGCTGATTAAAATCGAGGGGCTGACGCAACTGGTCCAGCCCCTGAAGCGTCCGCTTTAAGCTTTATCGGCGCTGCTTTCCTGCTGCGCCTGTAACTGTTCGGTTTGGCGTTTGTATCGACGCGCCAGCACCGCACAGACCATCAATTGGATCTGATGGAAAATCATCAGGGGCAGCACCATCATACCGATCACCGATGTGGGGAACAGAATGTTTGCCATCGGGATGCCATTTGCCAGACTCTTTTTCGAACCACAAAAGACGATAGTAATTTCATCTGCCTTATTGAAGCCCAGTCGGCGTGCCATAAAGACGTTAACTACAATCACGATAGCCAGAAGAACGCAACTGACCACCACGATAAACAGCAATGATCCCCAGCCAACTTTGTGCCAGATACCGTTAACGACGGCTTCGCTGAATGCCGTATAAACCACCAACAGAATGGACGTCTGGTCAGTTTTCGCAATCCATTTTTTATTACGCGACACCCAGTCACCAATCCAAGGCCGGGAAAGATGCCCCAACACAAATGGCAGCAACAGTTGCAGCATAATTTTACCGACCTGCTCAAGGCTGCCCCCTGCACCGTGAACATTCATCACCAGACCAACCAGCAATGGTGAAAGGAAAATCCCCAGCAGGCTGGATGCTGACGCAGAACAAACCGCCGCCGCGACGTTACCGCCCGCCATTGACGTGAAGGCGATTGCAGACTGCACGGTCGCGGGGAGAATGCACAAGTAGAGAAAACCGGAGTAGAGCATCGGGTCGACATTTACCGGTTTCCACCAGGCAAACAGCACGCCCAGAATCGGAAACAGCACGAAGGTGCTGCACATTACCCACAAATGCAGTCGCCAGTGACCACCGCCAGCAATAATCGCCTCACGCGACAACTTCGCGCCGTGCATAAAGAACAGCAGAGCAATCGCTGCAGTGGTCAGATTTTCAAAGAAGGGGACGAAATCGCCTCTGGCCGGAAAGAAAGAGGCCAGCAACACCACCGTGATCAGGGTTAAGGTGAAAGGATCGAGGATACGAAAAAGTTTCATAAAGACTCCAGATGATCGATGGTTCTATTGTGCTTCTTCCAGTTTGAGAAATAAAATTGATTTATTGCATCCATTCATGAAAAAAACAGATGAATTATTCTTTAAAGCAATTAAAGGTTTTCGTCACAGTAGCGCAGGAGAAAAGTTTTAGTCGTGCAGGAGAGCGTATCGGCCTGAGCCAGTCGGCAGTGAGTCACAGTGTGAAGGAGCTGGAAAATCATACTGGTGTTCGCCTGCTGGACAGAACCACGCGTGAAGTGGTGCTTACAGATGCAGGGCAGCAGTTGGCTTTGCGTCTTGAGCGACTGCTGGATGAACTTAACAGCACGTTGCGCGATACCGGGCGTATGGGGCAACAACTGAGCGGAAAAGTTCGGGTCGCTGCCAGCCAGACCATTTCCGCGCATCTTATTCCGCAATGCATTGCTGAAAGCCATCGCCGCTATCCAGATATTCAGTTTGTCCTGCACGATCGTCCGCAGCAGTGGGTGATGGAAAGTATTCGCCAGGGAGATGTCGATTTTGGCATCGTCATCGATCCAGGCCCAGTGGGCGATCTGCAATGTGAAGCGATTCTTTCCGAGCCTTTCTTTCTGCTTTGCCATCGCGATAGCGCTTTGGCCGTGGAAGATTATGTCCCCTGGCAGGCATTACAGGGAGCGAAATTGGTGTTGCAGGATTACGCGTCAGGCAGCCGACCGCTGATTGACGCAGCGCTGGCGCGCAACGGTATTCAGGCGAATATTGTGCAGGAGATTGGTCATCCGGCGACGCTGTTCCCGATGGTAGCCGCAGGCATCGGCATCAGTATTCTTCCCGCACTGGCGCTACCATTGCCTGAAGGTAGCCCACTGGTGGTAAAGCGCATTACGCCAGTGGTTGAACGCCAGTTGATGCTGGTGCGCAGGAAGAACCGTTCACTTTCCACCGCCGCACAAGCGTTATGGGACGTAGTACGAGACCAGGGCAATGCGCTAATGGCTGGGCGGGAAGGGGATCCGTTGTATCAGATATAGAGTGAATTCATACTGCCGGGAGCTCCGGCAGTAATCAATCAGAAATTAAATTTGATGGAGTAGATTATCGCATCCTGGTAAAAATCTTCGCCCAGTTTGTCATCCGCATAACGATACTGAATCCCTGTGGTGATGTGTGAAGTTGCATTCCACCAAAGTGCGACGGCACCGTTCAGACCTTCTTTGCCGCCATTACCTGCCGCGTAGGTGGCATCACGATCAAACTCGTACTCGTTCCAGTTGGTGAGGGTGAATTTCTCACTGCCCAGCATAAAGCTGTAACCTGCAACCCAACCGGCGACATAACCGTTATCGCCGGTATAATAGGTTTGGTCTGTATAGCGTTTTGCAAAGAACGGTTTGAACCACCAACCGCTGCCGGTGAAATTGTAGCCGATCCCGTAAAGGAACATATCGTCATGGAAATTCACACGATTCGCAGAACCGTAGGTGCCATACGCATGCAAGTAGAGATTAAATCCGGTGTCACCCAGGTAAATACGGTTGGTATTTTTAAATGTATAACGCTGCTCGCTACCCGGTTTATCATGACGATCATTATAAAAGTTTTCCCAGTCGAAGAACCCGTACATTTCTCCCCAACTAAAGTTAGCGCCGCCTTCCAGTTCCAGATATCCAAAATCATCTTTGTGTGATTTGGTCGACGATTTCTCAGTGGTTCTGCTAGTCCAGTCAAGATAATGAATACCTATATCAGCAAAACCGCCTTTAAATTCTGCATGGGATACTGCTGGTATCGCCAATACAGAAGAGAGTGTCAGAGTAAAAAGATGTTTTTTCATAGCATAATTCCCTATGCCGATCGTTATTAGTTGATTGCTTAATAAAAGGTTGATTAAAAGCGGCATATTGTTAATGCAAGGGAAAGGAGACTACCAATACAGTTTTTTCAGCCTATTAATAGTGAAAAAATATAAATATATCGATATCGAATAACTATCGGATACATGAAAAAAGTGTATTGGTATGAGGTAGGGCAATCTCGTTATAAAAAGGCGTTAGATTCCACCCTACAAAAAAAGGATATATATGTATCAGGCTCAGTTTTCTCATAACCCACTGTATTGCGTAGATATTATCAAGACTTATAAACCTGATTTCACGCCACGAGTGGCCTTTATTTTAGGTTCCGGGCTGGGCGCGCTGGCCGATCAGATTGAGAACGCGGTCGCAATTTCCTACGAAAAGCTGCCTGGGTTCCCGGTAAGTACCGTACACGGTCATGCGGGTGAGCTGGTGCTGGGTTATCTCCAGGGGGTGCCAGTGGCGTGTATGAAAGGTCGCGGACATTTCTACGAAGGTCGTGGGATGACCATCATGACGGATGCAATCCGTACCTTTAAGTTGCTGGGCTGTGAGTTGCTGTTCTGCACCAATGCGGCTGGCTCACTGCGCCCTGAAGTGGGGGCCGGCAGTCTGGTCGCATTGAAAGATCACATCAACACCATGCCGGGAACGCCGATGGTGGGTCTTAATGATGAACGTTTTGGTGAGCGCTTCTTCTCGCTGGCGAATGCCTACGATGCGGAATACCGCGCACTGTTACAAAAAGTGGCGAAAGAAGAGGGGTTCCCTCTGACGGAGGGCGTGTTCGTCTCGTATCCGGGGCCGAATTTCGAGACTGCGGCGGAAATTCGCATGATGCAAATTATTGGTGGGGATGTTGTTGGTATGTCTGTGGTGCCTGAGGTTATTTCAGCTCGCCATTGCGAACTTAAAGTCGTTGCGGTCTCTGCGATTACCAACATGGCGGAAGGTCTGAGTGACGTGAAGCTTTCTCATGCCCAAACGCTGGCAGCAGCGGAACTCTCAAAGCAAAACTTTATTAATCTTATTTGCGGCTTTCTGCGCAAAATTGCCTGAGTAAAACAACAATAAACGGCCTTACTGAGTGAGGCCATATGATGCGACAAGGAAACGATTATGAGCATCGCTTTGCGCTTAAAGGTAATGTCCTTTTTGCAATATTTTATCTGGGGGAGCTGGCTGGTTACCCTCGGTTCTTACATGATTAATACCCTTCATTTCACCGGCGCTAATGTTGGCATGGTTTACAGTTCCAAAGGGATCGCCGCGATTATTATGCCTGGTATAATGGGGATCATCGCAGACAAATGGCTGCGTGCAGAACGTGCATACATGCTGTGTCACCTGGTGTGTGCGGGCGTACTTTTTTATGCGGCATCCGTAACTGATCCGGATATGATGTTTTGGGTGATGTTAGTCAATGCGATGGCGTTTATGCCGACTATTGCGTTATCGAACAGCGTCTCTTATTCCTGTCTTGCCCAGGCAGGGCTTGACCCGGTGACCGCTTTCCCGCCCATTCGCGTTTTTGGTACGGTGGGGTTCATTGTCGCCATGTGGGCAGTAAGCTTGCTGCATCTGGAATTGAGTAGTCTGCAACTGTATATCGCGTCCGGTGCGTCATTGCTGCTGTCGGCTTATGCGCTGACTTTGCCGAAGATTCCGGTTGCGGAGAAAAAAGCGACTACATCGCTTGCCAGCAAGCTGGGTCTGGATGCCTTCGTGCTGTTTAAAAATCCACGCATGGCTATCTTTTTTCTCTTCGCCATGATGCTGGGTGCGGTGCTGCAAATTACCAACGTTTTTGGCAACCCGTTCCTGCATGATTTCGCCCGTAATCCTGAGTTTGCTGATAGCTTCGTGGTGAAATATCCGTCCATTTTACTGTCAGTTTCACAGATGGCTGAAGTCGGTTTCATTCTGACGATACCGTTCTTTTTGAAGCGTTTCGGTATTAAAACCGTCATGCTGATGAGTATGGTGGCGTGGACGCTGCGCTTTGGCTTCTTTGCCTATGGCGATCCATCACCAACCGGGTTTATTTTGCTGTTGCTGTCGATGATTGTTTACGGTTGTGCATTCGATTTCTTCAATATTTCTGGTTCGGTCTTTGTCGAACAGGAAGTTGATTCCAGCATTCGTGCCAGCGCCCAGGGCCTTTTTATGACGATGGTAAATGGCGTCGGCGCATGGGTTGGCTCGATTCTGAGCGGTATGGCAGTGGATTACTTCTCGGTGGATGGCGTAAAAGATTGGCATACCATTTGGCTGATGTTTGCAGGGTATGCTCTTTTCCTCGCAGTGATATTTTTCTTTGGGTTTAAATATAACCATGACCCTGAAAAGATAACGCATCGTTCAGTTACACATTAAAAGGATTCGCAGCTCTGTTCCTTGGGGCTGCTTTTATGATAAAGGTTAATTAGTGAAAGATATTTTATTTTCTTCTGGCGTTGGTTTTGGCATTGGTGCTTTGTTTACAATCGTGCGATTACCTATTCCTGTTCCAAATGTATTGCCGGGTATATTATCCATCGTATTTATGTATGTCGGATATCTGGTGGTGAAATACTTTATGCCATGATAATTTAATACGATATATTTTTTATATGGAGCACTTAATTATGGAACGCGTATATAGAACAGATCTTAAGTTGCTCCGTTATTTTCTTGCCGTAGCGGAAGAGTTGCATTTTGGTCGCGCAGCAGCGCGTTTAAATATGTCTCAGCCTCCGCTCAGTATTCATATTAAAGAGCTGGAAAATCAACTCGGCACGCAGCTTTTTATTCGCCATTCGCGCAGCGTCGTACTGACACACGCGGGCAAAATCTTGATGGAAGAATCGCGTCGATTGCTGGTGAATGCAAATAATGTATTGGCTCGGGTTGAACAAATAGGTCGGGGAGAAGCAGGGCGGATTGAACTCGGGGTTGTGGGAACGGCAATGTGGGGACGGATGCGCCCGGTTATGCGGCGATTCCTTAGAGAAAATCCTAACGTTGAAGTTCTGTTTCGCGAAAAGATGCCTGCGATGCAAATGGCCTTGCTGGAACGCCGCGAACTTGATGCCGGGATCTGGCGAATGGCGACAGAACCACCGACTGGTTTTACCAGCTTACGGTTGCATGAATCGGCGTTTCTGGTGGCGATGCCTGAAGAGCATCATCTCTCATCATTTTCCACCGTCCCGCTGGAAGCGCTACGTGACGAGTATTTCGTTACAATGCCGCCCGTGTACACTGACTGGGATTTTTTGCAGCGAGTTTGCCAGCAGGTGGGATTTTCACCGGTTGTTATTCGCGAAGTTAATGAACCGCAAACGGTACTCGCCATGGTCAGTATGGGTATTGGTATCACATTGATAGCGGACAGCTACGCGCAGATGAACTGGCCCGGTGTCATATTCCGTCCGCTCAAAGAACGCATCCCGGCAGACTTATATATTGTTTATGAAACGCAGCAGGTGACGCCCGCGCTGGTTAAACTGCTGGCGGCGTTGGCGCAGTAGATGAGAGGCACGGGAACTGCCGGACATAGTTGGTCTGATAAGCGAAGCGCATCAGGCAATTTCGCAAATTGCAGATAGCAAAAAAGCGCCTTTAGGGCGCTTTTTTACATTGGTGGGTCGTGCAGGATTCGAACCTGCGACCAATTGATTAAAAGTCAACTGCTCTACCAACTGAGCTAACGACCCGAGTGGTGGGTGATGACGGGATCGAACCGCCGACCCCCTCCTTGTAAGGGAGGTGCTCTCCCAGCTGAGCTAATCACCCACTTCTCAATTTCTTGCTACACGGCGGAGACTACATAAAGTAGTTGGTGGGTGATGACGGGATCGAACCGCCGACCCCCTCCTTGTAAGGGAGGTGCTCTCCCAGCTGAGCTAATCACCCCCGCTGTGTGGAGTCGCATTATAGGGAGAGTTCAAAATGAGTCAACGCATTTTCTAAAGAAATTGTTCGTTCGTCGTAAATTTAAGCAAGATGATCGCAAAACAGACCGTGTTGCGCAATTTGTCAACGAAAACAATAATGCGTAAGGTTGCAACCCGAACTACATTGAGGAATCAGGCGGGAGTGATAGAATATCGCCCACTCAATTTTTCCAGGATTTGCCGGTTGTCGGCATCTTTCTAAACGTAAGGCCATTTCATGAAAATCAAAACTCGCTTCGCGCCAAGCCCAACAGGCTATCTGCACGTTGGCGGCGCGCGTACTGCTCTTTACTCCTGGCTTTTTGCACGTAACCACGGCGGTGAGTTCGTGCTGCGTATTGAAGACACCGATCTTGAGCGTTCCACGCCGGAAGCTATCGAAGCCATTATGGATGGCATGAACTGGCTGAGCCTGGAGTGGGATGAAGGTCCGTACTACCAGACCAAACGTTTTGATCGCTACAACGCGGTGATCGATCAGATGCTGGAAGAGGGCACAGCTTATAAATGCTATTGCTCTAAAGAGCGCCTGGAAGCGCTGCGCGAAGAGCAAATGGCGAAAGGTGAGAAGCCGCGTTATGACGGTCGCTGCCGCCACAGTCATGAGCATCACGCTGATGATGAGCCGTGTGTCGTACGTTTTGCTAACCCGCAGGAAGGTTCTGTTGTTTTTGACGATCAGATCCGTGGTCCGATCGAGTTCAGCAACCAGGAGCTGGATGATCTGATTATCCGCCGTACCGATGGTTCCCCAACCTATAACTTCTGTGTGGTTGTCGATGACTGGGATATGGAAATCACCCACGTTATCCGTGGCGAAGACCATATCAACAACACACCGCGCCAGATTAACATTCTTAAGGCTCTGAAAGCGCCGGTACCGGTTTACGCGCACGTTTCTATGATCAACGGCGATGACGGTAAAAAACTGTCCAAACGTCACGGGGCGGTCAGCGTAATGCAGTATCGTGATGATGGTTATCTGCCAGAAGCACTGCTGAACTATCTGGTGCGTCTGGGCTGGTCCCACGGCGATCAGGAAATCTTCACTCGTGAAGAGATGATTAAATACTTCACTCTGAATGCCGTCAGCAAATCTGCCAGTGCGTTCAACACCGACAAGCTGCTGTGGCTGAACCATCACTACATTAACGCGTTGCCGCCGGAGTATGTTGCTACTCACTTACAGTGGCACATTGAGCAGGAAAATATCGATACCCGTAACGGCCCGCAGCTGGCTGATCTGGTGAAACTGCTGGGCGAACGCTGCAAGACGCTGAAAGAGATGGCACAGAGCTGCCGTTATTTCTACGAAGATTTTGCTGAGTTCGATGCCGACGCCGCGAAAAAACATCTGCGTCCGGTAGCGCGTCAGCCGCTGGAAGTAGTTCGTGACAAACTGACTGCGATTACTGACTGGACCGCTGAAAACGTTCATCACGCTATTCAGGCGACGGCGGATGAGCTGGAAGTGGGTATGGGTAAAGTTGGTATGCCGCTGCGTGTCGCCGTAACCGGTGCGGGGCAGTCTCCGGCGCTGGATGTTACCGTTCACGCAATCGGTAAGACCCGCAGTATCGAGCGTATCAACAAAGCGCTGGCTTTTATTGCTGAACGCGAAAATCAGCAGTAATTAGCGCATAAAAGATAAACGGCAGGAGAGATACCCCTGCCGTTTTTTATTTATGCTGATTCATCTATGTCGAGACGAGCAAGAAAATTACGAATTCCTTCGCGTGACAAAAATTGCGCAACTTTTTCTTGCTCACTGTGAGTCATGTTGTCTATTGCGCTGATGATTTGCCGATAAGCAGGAGTGCGAATACCCGGTGCGTATTCGGCAAGGGGTTCTTCGGCTTCCAGAAGCATCGGTGTGTTATGGAAGGCTGGCGTGTTCTGAATAAACTCGCAAACTTGCGTATCGACCAGAATAAGTCTGGCACGACCGCCTTTCACGCCGGGAAATTTTTCCGTTTTCCAGCCTTTTTCTCTGATCCAACGGTTAACAGTTTGTTTAGCCACGCCGAGGCATTCAGCCAGTTCTTCGGTGGTCATTTTATTGCGTAATCTTTTCATATTATTTGCTATCGCGAATCCCTAAGCGTTGTAACAATCCGATAATCCCTTCCCGCAGAAGCAAGGATGTAAACTGTTTTTGTTCAACTGGCGTCATCTCTTTCGCCAGTGTCACCAGCAACACTTCAAGCGGCGCATCACCAGAAAGGGCTGGCGCTTCTCCCTGACCTTCTGGACGTTCAGCATTGCGAATATATTCACGAACCTGTTCATTGACGTGAACCAGTCGAGCTTTGCCACCCTGGACGCCTGGTTTTGGTGACGTTGTCCAGCCTTCCTTGCGTACCCATTTATTAATGGTCTGGCGGCTATAGCCGGTCAGTCTGGCAAGTTCATCTGGCGTCATCCTCTCCTTGAACATAACAATTCCCTGAATGTATGTGGGTCTATTAGTAGTTCATTTTATAACACCACTTTACAGGAAACCGTGACATGAATAACTACTGAATGCGAGCGGTTTTCCAAAATTGTTCATTTGCCTGATTTTTCAGCGATTGAAACTACACGTGGCAATTTGCCGTTGACACATTCGGGCGGAATTCATATGATGCCGCCCGTCAACTCGACAAGCTTTACGTGATGGGGCTATAGCTCAGCTGGGAGAGCGCTTGCATGGCATGCAAGAGGTCAGCGGTTCGATCCCGCTTAGCTCCACCAAATTTTGCACCCAGCAAATTTGGTACGTAAACGACTCGTGGGGCTATAGCTCAGCTGGGAGAGCGCTTGCATGGCATGCAAGAGGTCAGCGGTTCGATCCCGCTTAGCTCCACCAAATTTCAAACCCTCGCTGCAAAGCGGGGGTTTTTTGTCTCTGCCTTTTGCCGCTTTTGTAATACAGTCTATATCCTGGCAGTGCCGTGTGGTGAATGCATCACTGACTGAAAAAACAGCAACAGGCTGGCCCCTGTTTGCTTCGCGATGCGAATAAACTTATTATTTGTGTGCCTGAAAACCCCGATCAGTGAGAGTAGTGTACTCATGTTTGTGGAGCATAACCTGATAAAAAATATCAAGATATTCACACTAGCGTTTACGCTCACCGTGGTACTTATTCAGCTATCCCGTTTAATTTCGCCACTTGCTGTTATCCATTCCAATTATATCTTTCTGGCGTGGATGCCACTGTGCGTAATGCTGTCAATCTTGTTTATCTTTGGCTGGCGTGGTGTCGTTCCCATTTTATGCGGGATGTTTTGCACCAATCTGTGGAACCTGCATCTCTCTTTTTTACAGACCGCCGTCATGATCGGCAGCCAGGCGTTTGCAGTCCTGTGTGCCTGTGCAATATTACGCTGGCAATTGGGGACGCGTTGGCGTTATGGATTGACCAGCCGATACGTCTGGCAACGTCTGTTCTGGCTTGGTTTGGTGGCGCCGATTGGCATCAAATGCAGCATGTATCTTGTGGGAAATTTCTTTGATTTTCCGCTAAAGATATCTACCTTTTTCGGCGATGCGGATGCCATTTTCACGGTCGTTGATTTGCTAAGCCTTTTCACCGCAGTGCTGATTTACAACATGCTTTTTTACTATCTCACCCGCATGATTGTAAGTCCCCACTTTGCACAGATATTGTGGCGTAGGGATATCGCTCCGTCGTTGAGCAAAGAGAAACGCGCATTTACCTTAAGCTGGCTGGCAGCTCTTAGCGTGCTGCTACTTCTGATGTGCACACCGTATGAAAATGACTTTATTGCCGGTTACCTGGTACCTGTTTTCTTTATCATCTTTACCCTCGGTGTCGGTAAGATTCGCTATCCGTTTTTAAATCTCACCTGGGCTGTTTCAACGCTTTGCCTTCTGAATTACAACCAGAACTTTTTGCAAGGGGTACTAACCGAATATTCGCTGGCATTTATTCTCGCAGTACTGATTTCCTTTAGTGTTTGCCTGCTCTATATGGTGCGTATTTATCATCGTAGTGAATGGCTTAACCGCCGCTGGCATTTGCAGGCGCTGACCGATCCGTTAACGCTTCTACCCAACTTTCGTGCGTTGGAGCAAGCGCCGGAGCAAGAGGCGGGCAAGAGTTTTTGCTGCCTGCGCATTGATAATCTTGAGTTTATGAGTCGTCATTACGGCTTAATAATGCGCGTTCACTGTATCCGCTCAATTTACCGTACGCTGCTGCCGTTGATGCAGGAAAACGAAAAGTTGTATCAATTGCCGGGTAGTGAACTGCTGTTAGTGCTGAGCGGGCCGGAAACGGAAGGGCGACTCCAGCATATGGTTAACATCCTGAATAGTCGGCAAATTCACTGGAACAATACCGGGCTGGATATGGGCTATGGTGCTGCCTGGGGGCGTTTTGATGGAAATCAGGAAACCCTGCAACCCTTGTTGGGGCAGTTAAGCTGGCTGGCGGAGCAATCCTGCGCACATCATCATGTGCTGGCGCTGGATAGCAGAGAGGAGATGGTTTCCGGGCAAACCACTAAACAGGTGCTATTGCTGAATACCATTCGCACGGCGTTAGATCAGGGTGATTTGCTGCTCTACGCCCAGCCAATTCGCAACAAAGAGGGTGAAGGTTATGATGAGATCCTCGCGCGACTGAAGTATGACGGCGGCATTATGACCCCGGATAAGTTTCTGCCCCTTATTGCTCAGTTTAACCTTAGCGCGCGTTTTGATTTGCAAGTGCTGGAATCCTTGTTGAAGTGGCTGGCAACACACCCTTGCGACAAAAAAGGTCCACGCTTTTCAGTCAATTTAATGCCGCTCACGCTGCTGCAAAAGAATATTGCCGGGCGGATTATTCGTCTGTTTAAGCGTTATTACATCTCCCCGCAGGCGGTCATTCTTGAGATCACCGAGGAGCAGGCGTTTTCTAACGCAGAAAGCAGCATGTACAACATCGAGCAGCTGCATAAGTTTGGTTTCCGGATTGCGATTGATGACTTTGGCACCGGATATGCCAACTACGAACGGTTAAAGCGTTTGCAGGCTGATATCATCAAAATTGATGGCGTCTTTGTGAAAGATATCGTCACGAACACGCTGGATGCGATGATTGTGAGATCAATTACCGATCTGGCGAAAGCGAAGTCATTGAGTGTGGTCGCGGAGTTTGTCGAGACGCAACAGCAGCAGGCGCTATTGCATAAGCTCGGGGTGCAATATCTGCAAGGGTATTTGATTGGTCGCCCGCAGCCATTAGCTGATTAACAGGCGTAAAAAAGCCGGGGAATTACCCCGGCTTTTTTATGTATGGTCTTACAGCACCAGTGCTGCGATTGACGCAGACAGCACACTCACCAGGGTAGAGCCGTAAACCAGTTTCAGACCGAAGCGAGAAACCACGTTACCTTGCTCTTCATTCAGGCCTTTAACCGCACCCGCGATAATCCCGATTGAAGAGAAGTTAGCGAAGGAAACCAGGAACACAGAGATGATGCCTTCCGCACGCGGAGAGAGCGTGGAAGCAATTTTCTGCAGATCCATCATCGCAACGAACTCGTTGGAAACCAGTTTGGTCGCCATGATACTGCCCACTTGCAGTGCTTCACTGGAAGGAACACCCATCACCCATGCAATCGGATAGAAGATGTAACCCAGGATGCCCTGGAAGGAGATGCTGTAGCCAAACCAGCCAGTCACGGTAGCAAACAGAGCGTTCAGTGCAGCGATCAGGGCGATAAAGCCGATCAGCATCGCGGCAACGATAATGGCAACTTTGAAACCTGCCAGAATGTATTCACCCAGCATTTCGAAGAAGCTCTGACCTTCGTGCAGGTTGGACATCTGAATGTTTTCTTCACTGGCATCAACACGGTAAGGGTTGATCAGCGACAGCACGATAAAGGTGCTGAACATGTTCAGTACCAGCGCCGCAACGACGTATTTCGGCTCCAGCATGGTCATATATGCACCAACGATGGACATCGACACGGTGGACATCGCCGTTGCTGCCATGGTGTACATACGATTGCGGGAGATTTTGCCGAGGATATCTTTATAGGCAATAAAGTTTTCAGACTGACCCAGAATCAGGGAGCTGACGGCGTTAAAGGATTCCAGTTTGCCCATGCCGTTGACTTTGGAGAGCAGGAAACCAATTGCGCGGATAATCACCGGCAATACGCGAATATGCTGGAGAATACCGATCAGCGCAGAGATAAAGACGATTGGGCACAGCACTTTCAGGAAGAAGAATGCCAGGCCTTGATCATTCATGCTACCAAAGACGAAGTTAGTCCCTTCGTTGGCAAAACCGAGCAGTTTTTCGAACATTTCGGAGAAGCCTTTCACGAAGCCCAGACCAACGTCGGAGTTCAGGAAGAACCACGCCAGTAACACTTCGATAACAAGCAGTTGAATAACATAACGGATACGAATTTTTTTGCGGTCGCTGCTTACCAGCAGTGCGAGAATCGCAACAACGGCAAGTGCCAGTACAAAATGAAGGACGCGGTCCATATTTGCTCCAAATATGAGGCAGGTTAAATTTCCGTGCACATTCTATGTAACATGGTTAAGGAAAACGAGATCTGACACACACTATAATGACGTCCTGTGACAAGCTTCAAAAATAGTGATCTGTCATACATTTCTGCTATGTTGTGTATGGAAGCGGAAGGTTATGTAAATGTGCTAATATTAAACATAACCATAACATTCGAGTCATCTATCTTTCCGTAGTCATAATCCTGGTCTATCAGAGAAATCATCACAACCCATTTAAATGAATTTGATAATCATTCTCATTTAACGTAACATGAAACATAGCAAAGGCTATGTTTTAGAGGCACAAGATGACGAACTATCGCGTTGAGAGTAGCAGCGGACGGGCGGCGCGCAAGATGAGGCTCGCATTAATGGGACCTGCGTTCATTGCGGCGATTGGTTATATCGATCCTGGTAACTTTGCGACCAATATTCAGGCCGGGGCCAGCTTCGGCTATCAGCTACTGTGGGTTGTCGTTTGGGCCAACCTGATGGCGATGCTGATTCAGATCCTCTCTGCCAAACTGGGGATTGCCACCGGTAAAAATCTGGCGGAGCAGATTCGTGATCACTATCCGCGTCCCGTAGTGTGGTTCTATTGGGTTCAGGCAGAAATTATTGCGATGGCAACCGACCTGGCGGAATTTATTGGTGCGGCGATCGGTTTTAAACTCATTCTTGGTGTTTCGTTGTTGCAGGGCGCGGTGCTGACGGGAATCGCGACTTTCCTTATTTTAATACTGCAACGTCGCGGGCAAAAACCGCTGGAGAAAGTGATTGGCGGGTTACTGTTGTTTGTTGCCGCTGCTTACATTGTCGAGTTGATTTTCTCCCAGCCTAACCTGGCGCAGCTGGGTAAAGGAATGGTAATCCCGAGTTTACCTACTTCGGAGGCGGTCTTCCTGGCAGCGGGCGTGTTAGGGGCGACGATTATGCCGCATGTGATTTATTTGCACTCTTCGCTCACTCAGCATTTACATGGCGGTTCGCGTCAACAACGTTATTCCGCCACCAAATGGGATGTGGCTATCGCCATGACGATTGCCGGTTTTGTCAATCTGGCGATGATGGCTACAGCTGCGGCGGCGTTCCACTTTTCTGGTCATACTGGTGTTGCTGATCTTGATGAGGCTTATCTGACGCTGCAACCGCTGTTAAGCCATGCTGCGGCAACGGTCTTTGGATTAAGCCTGGTTGCTGCCGGACTGTCTTCAACGGTGGTGGGGACGCTGGCGGGGCAGGTAGTGATGCAGGGCTTCATTCGCTTTCATATCCCGCTGTGGGTGCGTCGTACAGTCACCATGCTGCCGTCATTTATTGTCATTCTGATGGGATTAGATCCGACACGGATTCTGGTTATGAGTCAGGTGCTGTTAAGTTTTGGTATCGCCTTGGCGCTGGTTCCTCTGCTGATTTTCACCAGTGACGGCAAGTTGATGGGCGATCTGGTGAACAGTAAACGCGTAAAACAGACAGGCTGGGTGATTGTGGTGCTGGTAGTGGCGCTGAATATCTGGTTACTGGTAGGAACGGCACTGGGATTGTAGTTGAATGAGCGTCGCATTTGGCACCATTGGCGGATGCGGCGTAAATGCTTTATCCGCCCTACGCGTTAAAGAGCTGGTTTGTAGGCCTGATAAGACGCGCTAGCGTCGCATCAGGCATTGTGCTCCATTGACGGATGCGTTTAATGGCGGTGTCCATGTCCGCGGCCTTTTCCACGATGATCGTCACGATCGCGCCAGCCTTCACGATAGCCACGCTCATACGCTTTACGCTTATCCCAGCCACGATGGTAGCCATTATCATGACGCCACCAGCGGTTTTTACGCCATTCATAATTGCGGTGCCAGTAGTCACGGTCGCGCCAGTGACCACCGTCCCAGTAATTACCGTAATGATCGCGATCGCCAATTTGTAATTTGATTGATGGCAGTAGGGTGATTTCACCTGCGTTTGCCGCAAGCGGGGTAAATGCCATCAGGGCGGCCGCCAGAAACAGTGACCTGAACATTGTTATTCTCCTTCACGATCGAAGCCGTCAGCGGCCTGTTAACGCAATATTACGGGGAGGTAAAGCGCCGTATCATCGCCATAACTCTTAAATCATAAAGGAGAGCATTTTTTGCTAAACGTTATCGTGGGGTGGCTGTTGCTTCGGACGATTGACCATCATCATCGGCTTACCTGCTAATAACAGCCATGCCGGGAGCATGACGATACAGAGCAGCGGTAGCAATGTGGTATTGGGTACAACGACTGCCGCCATAAAAAGACTTAACCAGCCATCGCGTGTTACCACCAGCACGATGCCGAGTATAGCGCAGGAAACGGTTATTGCCGCTGGAACGGCGGGAACGTGCTCATGAAGCATCAACCCTAATGCCACGCCGACAAACACTGCCGGGAAGATTCGCCCACCGCGAAAGCCACTGGCGGCAGCAACGACCAGGGCGGCAAGTTTTATCACCGCCAGCAAAAAGTAATCGCTGGTGCTGAAAGCCTGATTTGCCACCATCTGCTGCATCTCATCCAGCCCTTTAAACAGCGAAACCGGTCCACCAATAACCCCCAGAATACCGAGAATAAGTCCGCCAATACCCAGCACGAACACCGGATTTTTCATTTGATGCATCATCGCGTGCAACCGTGGTAAGCACCATACGGCGACCATCCCTGCTGCGATGGCAATCGCCGCGACAATTGCACCGCTGAGAATATCGGTCATTTCCATCTGTCCGTAATGCGCAATGGGCAGTGAAAAATGAGGATGGAAAAATAATCCGGTAGTAAGTGCACCAGCTGCTGCCGCCATTAACGGCGCAAAGAGACGATCCCATAGCGGAACTTCATTACTGCCATTTAAGGTTTGCGAAAATATCAATGCCGCCGCAACAGGTGTGCCAAACAGCGCGCCGATGGTTCCGGCAGAGGCTAAAATAGTCCACTCCATTCGGTTGACGCGCGGTAACAGACGAGCGCCAATGGCGACGGCAAGGGCGATATTGACGGTTATGATCGGATGTTCCGGCCCCAGGCTGACGCCGCCAGCAAGACCGAGAATTAATGCTACGATAAGTCCTGGTAGCGCAGAGGGCGGAATCGGTGCGCCGATAAGCGGTTCACAGGCGGGATCTGGTCCGGCATGACCCTGGCTGAAACGGATAACCAACCCCACCGCAATACCCGTTAGCGTTAATACACCGATGATCCAGAGAGGTGAATCCTGGGCTATCCCCAGAGTTCCCGGCAGTCGTTGCCAGAGCAAATTCTGTAATACCGAGGCGATTTTCATCACCATAATCAGAATAAGACTGGACGCAATCCCAATTGCCACGGCGGGGAGCGATAATAACAACATGGTTCTGGCTCGCGGATGGAGCATGTTCTATTCCTTATGCGGGGTCAGATACTTAGTTTGCCCAGCTTGCAAAAAGGCATCGCTGCAATTGGTGCTGAAACGATAAAGTAATTGTGTGACCCAGATCGATATTTACAGGGAGCCTGCCTTTCCGGCGTTGTTGTTATGCCCCCAGGTATTTACAGTGTGAGAAAGAATTATTTTGACTTTAGCGGAGCAGTTGAAGAATGACAAAGTATGCATTAGTCGGTGATGTGGGCGGCACCAACGCACGTCTTGCTCTGTGTGATATTGCCAGTGGTGAAATCTCGCAGGCTAAGACCTATTCAGGGCTTGATTACCCCAGCCTCGAAGCGGTCATTCGCGTTTATCTTGAAGAACATAAGGTCGAGGTGAAAGACGGCTGTATTGCCATCGCTTGCCCAATTACCGATGACTGGGTGGCAATGACCAACCATACCTGGGCGTTCTCAATTGCCGAAATGAAAAAGAATCTCGGTTTTAGCCATCTGGAAATTATTAACGATTTTACTGCTGTATCGATGGCGATCCCGATGCTGAAAAAAGAGCATCTGATTCAGTTTGGTGGCGCAGAACCGGTAGAAGGTAAGCCTATTGCGGTTTACGGTGCCGGAACAGGGCTTGGGGTTGCGCATCTGGTCCATGTCGATAAGCGTTGGGTAAGCTTGCCAGGAGAAGGCGGTCACGTTGATTTTGCGCCGAATAGTGAAGAAGAGGGCATTATCCTCGAAATATTGCGTGCGGAAATTGGTCATGTTTCGGCGGAACGCGTGCTTTCTGGCCCTGGGCTGGTGAATTTGTATCGCGCAATTGTTAAAGCCGACAACCGCCTGCCAGAAAATCTCAAGCCAAAAGATATTACCGAACGCGCGCTGGCTGACAGCTGCACCGATTGCCGCCGCGCGTTGTCGCTGTTTTGCGTCATTATGGGCCGTTTTGGCGGCAATCTGGCGCTCAATCTCGGGACATTTGGCGGCGTGTTTATTGCGGGTGGTATCGTGCCGCGCTTCCTTGAGTTCTTCAAAGCCTCTGGTTTCCGCGCCGCATTTGAAGATAAAGGGCGCTTTAAAGAATATGTCCATGATATTCCGGTGTATCTCATCGTCCATGACAATCCGGGTCTTCTCGGTTCCGGTGCACATTTACGCCAGACCTTAGGTCACATTCTCTAAATCCTTCCTGTTATATCGGGAGGTAACTCTCCCGATAATCTTTTAAATCATACAGTTAATTAAATTTTCTTTGTGTCCCCCTCACAAGGCCGACCTGCGTCACACTTCCGTACAGCGGGATTAATTCTCCAGTAAATGCATTATTTGTCTGGTAACGGCGATTTGTTTTGCACGTTCATAATTTCACTCGTCAACTATCACTGAACGAGGAATTAACGATGAGTAAGAAACTGATTGCCTTATGTGCCTGCCCAATGGGCCTGGCTCACACTTTTATGGCCGCTCAGGCGCTGGAAGAAGCGGCGGTAGAAGCCGGTTATGAAGTGAAAATTGAAACCCAGGGCGCGGACGGTATCCAGAATCGCCTGACGGCGCAGGATATCGCCGAAGCGACCATCATCATCCACTCCGTGGCAGTTACCCCGGAAGATAACGAACGTTTCGAATCACGCGACGTTTATGAAATCACTTTGCAGGACGCAATTAAAAACGCTGCGGGAATCATCAAAGAAATCGAAGAGATGATTGCCTCTGAACAACAGTAATATTCGACTGGGATAATTGTTATGGCCATTAAAAAACGCAGTGCAACCGTTGTGCATGGCGCATCCGGTGCGGCAGCGGCAGTTAAGAATCCGCAGGCCTCTAAATCCAGCTTCTGGGGTGAACTCCCGCAGCATGTGATGTCAGGGATTTCACGCATGGTGCCGACCTTAATTATGGGCGGTGTGATCCTCGCTTTCAGTCAGCTGATTGCTTATAGCTGGCTTAAAATTCCTGCTGATATCGGCATCATGGATGCTCTTAATAGCGGGAAATTCTCCGGTTTCGACCTCTCCTTACTGAAATTTGCCTGGCTGTCGCAGTCCTTCGGCGGTGTGTTGTTTGGTTTTGCCATTCCGATGTTTGCTGCTTTTGTGGCGAACTCTATCGGTGGCAAACTGGCGTTCCCGGCTGGATTTATCGGCGGCTTGATGTCTACCCAGCCGACGCAACTGCTGAACTTCGATCCCAGCACGATGCAATGGGCGACCTCTTCGCCGGTGCCGTCCACCTTCATTGGTGCGCTGATTATTTCTATCGTTGCCGGTTACCTCGTGAAGTGGATGAACCAGAAAATCCAGTTACCGGATTTCCTGTTAGCGTTCAAAACCACATTTTTGCTACCGATTCTTTCCGCCATTTTTGTCATGCTGGCGATGTACTACGTCATCACCCCCTTTGGTGGCTGGATCAACGGCGGTATCCGTACCGTGCTGACCGCTGCAGGTGAGAAGGGCGCGCTGATGTACGCAATGGGGATCGCCGCGGCGACAGCAATCGACCTTGGTGGCCCGATCAACAAAGCGGCAGGTTTCGTTGCCTTCAGCTTTACCACTGACCACGTATTACCGGTCACTGCACGTTCTATCGCTATCGTTATTCCGCCGATTGGTCTGGGTCTGGCGACCATTATCGATCGTCGCTTAACTGGCAAACGCTTGTTCAACGCCCAGCTTTATCCGCAGGGTAAAACCGCGATGTTCCTGGCGTTTATGGGGATCAGTGAGGGTGCGATTCCGTTTGCACTGGAAAGCCCTATAACCGCCATTCCGTCGTATATGGTCGGCGCGATTGTCGGCTCAACCGCCGCTGTCTGGCTGGGCGCAGTGCAATGGTTTCCGGAGTCCGCTATCTGGGCATGGCCGCTGGTCACTAACCTCGGCGTCTACATGGCGGGGATCGCGCTGGGGGCAGTCATAACTGCGCTGATGGTGGTGTTCCTGCGTCTGATGATGTTCCGTAAAGGCAAATTGTTAATTGATAGCCTGTAAGAAGGAAAAATCCAGATGACATTACTCGCTTCGCTGCGTGACTGGCTTAAGGCACAACAACTGGATGCGGTGCTTCTCTCCTCACGGCAGAACAAACAGCCGCATCTGGGGATCTCCACCGGATCAGGTTATGTGGTGATTAGCCGTGAAAGTGCGCACATTCTGGTGGATTCGCGCTATTACGCGGATGTAGAAGCCCGCACGCAAGGTTACCAGCTGCATTTGCTCGACGCGATGCACACGCTTGCCACCATCGTCAGACAAATCATTGCCGATGAGCAGTTGCAAACGCTCGGTTTTGAAGGCCAGCAGGTGAGTTGGGAAACCGCGCACCGCTGGCAGTTCGAACTCAATGCGAAACTGGTGAGCGCCACGCCGGATGTGCTGCGGCAAATCAAAACGCCAGAAGAGGTGGAGAAAATCCGCCTTGCCTGCGGGATTGCCGATCGTGGCGCAGAGCATATTCGCCGCTTTATTCAGGCGGGTATGAGCGAATGCGAGATAGCCGCTGAACTGGAGTGGTTTATGCGCCAGCAGGGCGCAGAAAAAGCCTCTTTTGACACCATTGTCGCCAGTGGCTTGCGTGGGGCGCTGCCGCACGGTAAAGCCAGCGACAAGATTGTTGCAGCGGGCGAGTTTGTCACTCTCGATTTCGGTGCGCTGTATCAGGGCTACTGCTCTGATATGACGCGCACCTTGCTGGTGAATGGCGAAGGGGTGAGCGCCGAATCTCACCCGCTGTTTAACGTCTATCAGATAGTCCTGCAGGCACAGCTCGCGGCAATCTCTGTAATTCGCCCCGGCGTGCGCTGCCAGCAGGTTGACGATGCCGCGCGCCGCGTGATTACCGAGGCCGGTTATGGCAAGTTTTTCGGCCATAACACCGGTCATGCTATCGGTATTGAAGTCCATGAAGAGCCGCGTTTTTCACCGCGGGACACCACGACGCTACAGCCAGGTATGTTACTGACCGTGGAGCCAGGGATTTATTTGCCAGGGCAAGGGGGCGTGCGCATCGAAGATGCCGTGCTGGTCACCCCGCAAGGCGCAGAAGTGCTCTACGCCATGCCGAAAACAGTGTTGCTCACGGGAGAGGCATAATGGATTTATCGCTCTTAAAAGCGTTGAGCGAGGCAGATGCGATCGCCTCCTCAGAACAGGAAGTACGGCAGATCCTACGGGAAGAAGCGGATCGCCTGCAAAAAGAAGTGCGATTTGATGGGCTGGGATCGGTGCTGATCCGACTCAATGAGTCGACAGGTCCGAAGGTGATGATCTGTGCGCATATGGACGAAGTGGGATTTATGGTGCGCAGCATCTCCCGCGAAGGGGCGATCGATGTGTTGCCGGTTGGCAATGTACGCATGGCTGCCCGCCAGCTTCAGTCGGTGCGTATCACTACCCGTGAAGAGTGCAAAATTCCAGGCCTGCTTGACGGCGACCGGCAGGGGAATGACGTCAGCGCCATGCGCGTGGACATTGGCGCGCGCTCCTGTGACGAAGTGATGCAGGCGGGAATTCGTCCAGGCGATCGCGTCACCTTCGATACCACTTTTCAGGTTCTCCCTCACCAGCGGGTGATGGGGAAAGCCTTTGATGACCGCCTCGGTTGCTATCTGCTGGTGACGTTACTGCGTGAGCTGCACGACGCCGAACTGCCTGCGGAAGTGTGGCTGGTGGCAAGTTCCAGCGAAGAGGTGGGATTACGCGGCGGGCAAACTGCCACCCGCGTGGTGTCGCCGGATGTCGCCATTGTGCTTGATACCGCCTGCTGGGCGAAAAACTTTGATTATGGCGCAGCTAACCATCGCCAGATTGGTAACGGGCCGATGCTGGTGTTAAGCGACAAGTCACTGATTGCGCCGCCAAAACTTACCGCCTGGATCGAAACCGTGGCGGCAGAAATTGGCGTACCGTTGCAGTCAGATATGTTCAGCAATGGCGGCACGGACGGTGGGGCGGTGCACTTAACCGGCACTGGCGTACCCACAGTGGTGATGGGGCCTGCAACCCGCCACGGACATTGCGCCGCATCGATTGCCGACTGCCGTGACATTTTGCAGATGGAGCAACTTTTATCTGCCCTTATTCAACGTCTTACGCGTGAGACGGTTGTTCAACTGACGGATTTCAGATGATCTCCTGATTAACCCGGAGCGGTTATGTTAACGATTCAATTTCTCTGTCCTTTGCCTAACGGTCTACATGCTCGTCCGGCGTGGGAACTTAAAGAGCAGTGCAGCCAGTGGCAAAGCGAAATCACTTTTATTAACCATCGCCAGAACGCAAAGGCCGATGCGAAAAGCTCGCTGGCGCTGATTGGCACTGGCACTTTATTTAATGACAGTTGCAGCCTGAACATTAGCGGTAGCGATGAAGAGCAGGCGCGGCGAGTGCTGGAAGAGTATATCCAGGTGCGCTTTATCGACAGCGATAGCGTCCAGCCGACGCAGGCAGAACTGACGGCGCATCCGCTGCCGCGTTCATTAAGCCGCCTGAACCCGGATTTACTGTACGGCAACGTGCTGGCAAGCGGCGTTGGCGTGGGTACACTGACCCTGTTACAGAGCGACAGCCTCGACAGTTATCGGGCAATACCGGCCAGTGCGCAAGATTCCACCCTGCTGGAGCACAGTCTGGCAACGCTTGCCGAGCAACTGAACCAGCAATTGCGTGAGCGTGACGGCGAAAGTAAAACTATCCTCAGCGCCCATTTGTCGCTGATTCAGGATGATGAATTTGCAGGCAATATCCGTCACCTGATGGCAGAACAGCATCAGGGGCTGGGGGCGGCGATCATCAGCAATATGGAGCAGATTTGTGCCAAACTTTCTGCTTCTGCCAGCGATTATCTGCGCGAGCGGGTCAGCGACATTCGCGATATCAGCGAACAGTTGCTGCATATCACCTGGCCGGAACTAAAACCGCGCAATAATCTGGTGCTTGAAAAACCGACTATTCTGGTGGCTGAAGATTTAACCCCAAGCCAGTTTTTGAGCCTCGATTTAAAAAATCTTGCGGGCATGATTCTGGAGAAAACCGGGCGCACCTCGCATACCCTGATCCTGGCCCGCGCTTCGGCGATCCCGGTACTGAGCGGACTGCCGCTGGATGCGATTGCCCGTTATGCCGGGCAACCTGCAGTGCTTGACGCCCAGTGCGGCGTGCTGGCGATTAACCCGAATGACGCGGTGAGCGGTTATTATCAGGTCGCGCAGACGCTGGCGGATAAACGCCAAAAACAACAGGCGCAAGCTGCCGCGCAGCTGGCCTATTCCCGTGATAACAAACGTATTGATATTGCGGCGAATATTGGCACCGCTCTGGAAGCCCCAGGCGCGTTTGCTAACGGCGCGGAAGGCGTTGGGCTGTTTCGTACCGAAATGCTCTATATGGATCGCGACAGCGCGCCGGACGAGCAGGAACAGTTTGAAGCGTACCAGCAGGTGCTACTGGCGGCGGGCGACAAGCCGATTATCTTCCGCACGATGGACATCGGCGGCGATAAAAGCATTCCTTACCTCAACATTCCCCAGGAAGAGAACCCGTTCCTCGGCTATCGCGCGGTACGTATTTACCCGGAATTTGCTGGCCTGTTCCGCACTCAATTGCGGGCGATTTTGCGCGCTGTCAGTTTCGGCAACGCCCAGTTGATGATCCCAATGGTCCACAGTCTCGATCAGATCTTATGGGTGAAGGGTGAGCTCCAAAAAGCGATCGTTGAGCTTAAGCGCGATGGCCTGCGTCATGCAGAGACGATTACGCTGGGTATCATGGTGGAAGTGCCGTCGGTGTGCTACATCATCGACCACTTCTGCGATGAGGTCGATTTCTTCAGTATCGGTTCTAACGATATGACCCAGTATCTGTATGCAGTCGATCGTAATAACCCGCGCGTATCGCCGCTGTATAACCCGATTACGCCATCGTTCCTGCGCATGTTGCAGCAGATTGTTACCGCTGCGCATCAGCGCGGCAAATGGGTAGGTATTTGCGGTGAACTGGGCGGTGAAAGTCGTTATCTGCCGCTACTGCTAGGGCTGGGCCTGGATGAGCTAAGCATGAGTAGCCCGCGTATTCCGGCAGTGAAAAGCCAGCTTCGTCAACTGGATAGCGAGGCGTGTCGGGAACTGGCGCGTCAGGCGTGCGAGTGCCGCAGCGCGCAGGAAATTGAAGCGTTACTTACCGCGTTTACGCCGGAAGAAGACGTTCGCCCACTGCTGGCACTAGAGAATATCTTTGTTGATCAGTCCTTTAGTAATAAAGAGCAGGCGATCCAGTTCCTGTGCGGTAACCTCGGTGTTAACGGGCGTACTGAACATCCGTTCGAGCTGGAAGAAGATGTCTGGCAGCGGGAAGAGATTGTTACTACTGGCGTTGGTTTTGGCGTGGCGATCCCGCACACCAAATCACAGTGGATCCGTCATTCCAGTATCAGCATTGCCCGGTTGGTGAAACCGGTTGACTGGCAGTCAGAAATGGGCGAAGTCGAACTGGTGATCATGCTGACGCTGGGCGCTAACGAAGGGATGAATCATGTGAAAGTCTTCTCGCAGCTGGCGCGTAAACTGGTGAATAAAAACTTCCGCCAGTCGCTGTTTGCCGCGCAAGATGCACAAAGTATTCTGACGCTGCTGGAAACGGAATTAACCTTCTGACGTTAACCCTGAAAACGTGCGCTATACTCTCCCGGCGTCAGACCAAACTGACGCCGGAAAACGCGACAAAAATAGTCGCTATCCGGAAACCCGCAACGCTGCGCCACTTCATGAATCGACAGATGATATTTTTGCAAAATCATCCTCGCTTTTGCCATTCGTACCCAGCGAACATACTCGATAAAACGCATTGTTCCATGCTGAGCAAACAGTTTTGACAGATGATTGGGCGTGATATTAAAAAACTGCGCCACGCTCTCGCGGGTGAGCGGCTGGGCATAATTATCCTGAATCCAGTTACAAATGCTGTGATAGAGAAAATCGCCGCGCGGTTGCGAATTGCCCGGCGGCATATTCACCACGTTACGGCAAAGATGCAGCAAACTTAACACCAGCGGCTGAATGATATTCTGCTCCAGTGGCGAACGGCTAAGATGGGTGAGGGCGGTAAGCATCGCTTCACCTTCACCGCGTTGCAGGCTGGGAAGCTGGATCTGGCGAGCAGGATGTAACAACGACGTGGTGCGGCTATCGTAAAACGATAACCCAAGCCAGGTCGGTGCGAACACCAGGCTTAACAGCATCACCGGTTTGTTGTTGACCGGTAAATTAGCCGCGCGTGCTGGAATAAACAGCATTTCTCCTTCCACCATACGTTGCTGCTTTGCTTCCAGCAGATTGCCGTATTCGCCGCGTAGCACGATATCCAGACGGGGAAAATCAATACATAAACTGCCCACTGGCAATGAGGCGGGCTGGCTGGCAAACCAGACGCGCCCAAGGAGTTGCGGGTTAAACACCAGGCCGCTGAACAGATCGGCGAAAAATTGTTGATCGGCGGGCAAGCCTGGTGCTTTCATGAAAGTTCCCGATTACAGATGCATTAACTGGCGGAATTCTTTAACTTTGCTGCGGCTGACCGGCACTTCAAAATCCAGATCTTTCAGCCGCAGAATGTAGGTGTTATTAAACCACGGTTCGATTTCGCGTATTTTGTTCAGATTGACACAAAATGAGCGATGGCAGCGGAAAAAATGCGACGGCGGCAGCTTGCTGAAAAACTCGGTAATGTTCATCGGCATTACGTAGGATTCACGCCGCGTATAGACAAAGGTCATTTTCTCGTGCGCTTCGGCGTAATAGATATCGTTAATTGGCGTGACGATGATTCGCTCATCTTTCACCAGATTAATGGTGTCATTCTCACGCGTTACCGTCGCGGCAGGTGTCGTACTGCTGGTCTGCTGTTGTTGCCAGGCTGCTTCCAGTTTTTGCAGCATCCCGGTAATGCGTGACTCCTGATACGGTTTGAGAATGTAGTCAAACGCTTCCAGTTCAAATGCTTCCACCGCATGTTCTTTCCACGCGGTGATGAATACAATAAACGGTTTATGGGCGAACTGGCTGATGTTTTGCGCCAGCAACACACCGTCCAGCGACGGAATATTGATATCCAGAAAAATGGCGTCGACGCGGTTATGCTGCAAAAACTTCAACACGTCCAGACCGTCGTCAAAGGTGCCGACAATCTCCATCTGGCTGTGCTCTTTAATTAACCAGCTCAGTTCCTGTTGTGCCAGGAATTCGTCTTCAACAATGATGACTTTCACAATATCACTCCGGCTCAAAGCAATAAGGTAGCCTGTGAGGCGACTGGGGTGCGTTGGTTAGGAATGTAAAACGCAATTTCCGTTCCTGGTTCCAGGCGGCGGATATGCAGCCCCTCGCCATACAATAACTTCACGCGATGATGGACATTCAGCAGGCCAATTTTATTGCCCGGCATTTCGTTCGCTTCGACCCGCTCAATCACCTTTGGATCGATGCCGTGCCCGGTATCTCGCACCGCAATACGTACCCGATTACCGCACTCTGCAACGCTGATGGTGACAACGCCTTTACCTTTGCAAGGCTGGATACCGTGGACAATGGCGTTTTCCACCAACGGCTGGATCAGCAGGCTGGGAATGCAGCAATTCACCTCTTCATCAATATCATAGATAACCGTCAGCTTGTCGCCAAAGCGGGCCTGCTCAATGGCAATATAGTCTTTAATTTGATACAGCTCTTTTTTGATATCGATTTGCTCATCATCTTTTAATTCAATGTTATAGCGCAGATAACGCGACAGATTAAAGATCAGCTGGCGAGCAGTATCCGGATTCAGGCGGATTGACGATGAAATAGCGTTCAAAGCGTTAAACAGGAAATGGGGATTAATTTTGCTTTGCAGGGCGCGAAGCTCTGCCTTATTTGCCATTTCACGCAGCTGCTCGGCGCGTGACACCTCCAGTTGCGTGGAGATGATTTGTGACAGACCGACCGCCATTTCCTGTAATGACGAGGTTATCTGATGCGCGTGGCAGTAGTAAATTTTCAGCGTTCCGGTCACAACGCCTTTCTCCCACAATGGGATCACCAGCATGGAATGAATCTCTGGTGTGCGGTGGGCTTCATCATTGTTTTTAATGATGATTTTTCCATAATTCATCGCCTGGCGGGTAGTCGGGCTAATGAAGTCATCGCCATTCTGATAGTTATGTTCACCCACGCCAACGTAGGCCAGCACATGATCGGTATTAGTCATCGCCACCGCATCGGCGTGAATGTCATCGCGGATAATTTCGCAGACTTTGCGTAATGACTCGCTATTGACATGGCGAAACAGCGGCAGCGTTTTGTTGGCGATATCCAGCGCCAGCTTGGCCTGCCGCGCGGCGCTGGCCTCTTTTTCTCCCTCAACACTTTGTACCAGCAACACAATAAAGCCGATACAGACGCTGCCGAGGATCATTGGAATCCCGATTTTAGAGACGATATCGATCCCCAATGCGGTAGTTGGTGCCCAGACAATCACCAGAATCATGGTCAACGTTTCACACAACATGCCGCCGAGAATACCGACGCGCCAGCGCTGTGCTTTGGGGATTTTCAGGTTGATCCAGCCCGATATACAACCCGCCAGAATGCTGGTGATAAAGCAGGGGATCGCCGTTACGCCGCCGATGTCAATTAAATAACGGTGAATACCCGCAATCACGCCGGTAATGATGCCCACCCACGGGCCAAACAGAATTCCGCCTGACATCACCGCGATAATACGTACGTTCACCAGCGAGCCTTCTACGGGAACGCCGGACCAGGTGCTGAACAGGGCGAACAGCGAGAAAATGGCGGTAACGGCGAGCAGCTCTTTCGGTGAGTGTGCCGACTTGTGCAACAGTTCGCGAAACAGGCGGATACGGATGAGAAAAAACAGGCAGATAAGCATTAACGCGGCCCGATCGAAGACCGCCAGCAGCATGTTGAATATTTCGTGCACGGGTGACTCTGAATAAGGATTAAACCTCTATGATAGGTAACCTGAAGGCTGATGACCAGCAGGCCGTTTTTGAGGAAAAACCACAATTTTAAAAGGGGATTGAAAGATAAATGGTGTATTAGCAATGCATCTCTTGATAATGCACATCTGGTTGGTAAATTTATTGAAATTATAATGTTAATAAAATGAGTGGTAATTTTCTTGTTAGCGTAGATAAATTTCCTGTTTTTGAAGTGGAGTTCCTCATTTAAAGCCATTGATAAAAATGTTCTAAAACGCTGGACAGACAGAAATTAATCAGGCTATTTTCAAAACAGCCACCATCGTGGCGACGTCGCTCGGACGGTCCGGGCGCTAACGTTAATCTGAGGAAATTATGGCTGACACTCGCCCTGAACGTCGCTTTACGCGTATTGATCGTCTCCCGCCCTACGTTTTTAACATTACCGCTGAACTGAAAATGGCTGCGCGTCGGCGCGGCGAAGATATTATCGATTTCAGTATGGGTAACCCGGACGGTGCGACTCCGCCGCATATCGTCGAAAAATTATGTACGGTGGCCCAGCGCCCGGACACGCATGGTTACTCCACCTCACGCGGCATTCCGCGGTTACGTCGCGCCATTTCCCGCTGGTATCAGGATCGCTACGACGTTGAAATCGACCCGGAATCAGAAGCCATCGTCACTATTGGTTCGAAAGAGGGCCTGGCGCATCTGATGCTGGCGACACTGGATCATGGTGACACAGTGCTGGTGCCGAATCCAAGTTACCCCATTCATATTTACGGCGCGGTGATTGCCGGGGCGCAGGTACGCTCAGTGCCGCTGGTGGAAGGTGTCGATTTCTTCAACGAACTGGAACGTGCCATTCGCGAAAGTTATCCGAAACCGAAGATGATGATCCTCGGCTTCCCGTCGAATCCAACCGCGCAATGCGTGGAGCTGGAGTTCTTCGAAAAGGTTGTGGCGCTGGCGAAACGCTACGATGTGCTGGTGGTCCATGACCTGGCCTATGCCGATATCGTCTACGATGGCTGGAAAGCGCCGTCAATCATGCAGGTGCCGGGTGCACGCGATGTGGCGGTCGAGTTCTTTACGCTGTCGAAAAGCTACAACATGGCGGGCTGGCGTATCGGCTTTATGGTTGGCAACAAAACGCTGGTCAGCGCGCTGGCACGTATTAAAAGCTATCACGATTACGGCACCTTTACGCCGTTGCAGGTGGCAGCGATTGCGGCGCTGGAGGGCGATCAACAGTGCGTGCGCGACATTGCCGAACAGTACAAACGCCGCCGTGATGTACTGGTTAAAGGGCTGCATGAAGCGGGCTGGATGGTCGAAATGCCGAAGGCTTCGATGTATGTCTGGGCGAAAATCCCGGAACCGTATGCTGCCATGGGCTCGCTGGAATTTGCCAAGAAATTGCTTAACGAAGCGAAGGTCTGTGTCTCTCCGGGGATTGGCTTTGGCGACTACGGCGACACGCATGTGCGCTTTGCACTGATTGAAAACCGCGACCGTATTCGTCAGGCGATTCGTGGGATTAAAGCGATGTTCCGTGCCGACGGTTTACTACCTGCCAGCAGCAAACATATTCACGAAAACGCGGAATAACGCCTTCGCCAGAAATGCAAACAGGAGCCTGATGGCTCCTGTTTTTCATTGCACAGTTTGCTTTTAGATCATCAGGGCAAAAGTACCGGCCCAAACGATGACCATAAAAGAAATGCCCATAAAGAAATATTTCACTTTACATCTCTCCGCGTAATTACTGTTACGCCTGAATGACTTCATTACACCTGATACAGTGAGTTGACACCGGGCAAAACGACCTTAAAAGTCCTGTATTTTACCGTGGGCATCATCCCAGAATTCTGAGCTAAACTGCTCGAGACGGCGCTAATGTACGCCTAAAACTGAAACGAGACAAGAGGCATTTTCTTATTTACTTTTAGTAACTTACAGGTGTCTCATATCGGCGACAGTTTAATTTCTGACGGTAATAATTAGATATTCAGCGAAGGAAAAAACCTTAAGAAAAAAGCCATAAAAACCATGAGGTTATTATGGCTGATTTGAGGAGGGAAAGAGTGAGCGCCGTTTGTTAAATGTATAACGACGATTCACCCACCGGGCGCGTTTTAAAGCGACGGTGGATCCAGAGGTACTGCTCCGGTGCGCGCATGATCTCTTTCTCGATAATCTTGTTCATATAGGCAGCGGCTTGATTTTCATCTGTCGGGTAGCCTTCCATCTCTGGGGTGATGTACAAACGATATCCGCTGTAATCCGCTTTTCTTACCATCGTTACGGTCAACATGGCTGCGCCAGAGAGACGAGAGAGGACATAGGTGCCATTGGTTGTGGCGACATTTTCCACCGCAAAGAACGGCGCGAAGGAGCTGCCTTTACGACCATAATCCTGATCGGGAGCAAACCATACCGCTTCACCTTTCTTCAGTGCACTGACAATGCCGCGCAGATTATTTCTGCCGATCATCGCTTTGTTAGAGCGCATGCGACCACGGGTCTGCACCCATTCCATCAGCTGATTATTATGCGGGCGATAGGTGGCCATCATTGGTTGGCAAAGTCCCATTACCCGACCGCCCAGTTCCAGCGACATAAAATGGACGCCGACAACCATTACACCGCGATTTTGCATTTGTGCGCGTTTAAGGTTATCCAGCCCTTCCACATCAAACCATTTACGTACGCGACTGTCGGGCCAGAACCACGCCATGCCGGTTTCTACCAGCGCCATGCCGAGTGAACGAAAGTTTTCGGCAATCATCTTCTCGCGCTCTTTCGCAGAATGCTGCGGGAAACAAAGTTCCAGGTTTTTACGGGCGATAGATTCACGACGTTTCAGGAATGGTCGCGCCATTGTGCCGATACGCGTGCCGAGAAAGCAGAGAACAGGATAAGGAAGCTGTACCCAAAGCCAGAGTACACCAAGCCCAAACCACGTGAGCCAGTAGCGAGGATGCAGAAACTCGCGGGAAAATTTGCATTTTGGAAACATAGTTACCTTCTGTAGATACGAATTGTTGTATCGCAGAAGATTCCATGTCGACAGCGGTACACTCAATTGATTAGGCCATCATGTACGACAATGGTTCCTGTAAAGAGTGTAAAGACTAGTCAGGACATAACCACGAGGAGCATGAATGCGGTATCTGTACTTTATCACTCGCTGATTGCTTTCAGCTACTGATTATTAATCGTGCAAAGTAAATATTTTTCCGTACGTAACAGTCTTGCATTTAACATGCTGTTTTGATTGATGCTTAGCAAAAATTGCCAGAGGTTAAGGATTGTCTTACTATTAAAGTGACTGAAGTTACAGGTTTTTTAGCGCGGCAGGAGGTTGAGCTATGATTTATTTATGGATGTTTCTCGCCCTGTGTATTGTCTGCGTAAGCGGATACATCGGTCAGGTACTGAACATGGTATCGGCGATCTCTTCTTTCTTCGGCATGGTGATCCTCGCTGCACTCATTTATTACTTCACCATGTGGTTAACTGGCGGTAATGAACTGGTGACGGGGATATTTATGTTTCTTGCCCCGGCTTGTGGCTTGATGATTCGCTTTATGGTGGGGTATGGCAGGCGATAGTGGGTCAGGATGGCTCATTTGGGCAGGTGTTCACATCAGCATCAGACATGATTGTTCACCTGCCAGGTGACAGACGCTATCGCAAAGGATGAATGAGATAATTCGCCTTTGTCGGATAAGTAGACGTGATGTCTTCTGTGAGGTTTAATGGTGGTGCATCTTCTCTCATCTTAAACAAAATCGCCTGTGATGGCTGAAGTTTTGTAGAATGCGTTGTCGTCATCACTGACGTTTTTTCTGTCTCTTTATAGCTCGCCTCACTACCACCACCAGAAATAGAAAATGCAAAAACATTGCATGCCATAATAGAGACAAATAAAAATAAGCTAAAAAGCATTAAGTTTACTTTCATAGAAAATATCCTGAAAATGGTTCACTGAAAACCTACGATGTTATGGCTGTATTTATATTTAATTAATCAGTATTTACATCGATATAATAAATGACATATCTTTGTGGTATATAAGAATAGTTCTCTGCGACAGGAAGCAGATTCCTACAACTGTAAGACTAAAAGCGGCTTTGCGATAATAACTACAGTTGTAAGATAACCCTTTCAAAATGTCCGTTGCTCTCTGATTTCTCATTTCATGCTCACCCAATATGATGGCGGCGTTTTCTAAAACTGTTAAAGAATGAGGTAAGTATGAAACGTTTAATTATGGCTACGATGGTCACAGCAATTCTGGCATCTTCAACTGTATGGGCTGCTGATAATGCACCGGTAGCGGCACAACAGCAAACTCAGCAAGTTAAGCAAACCCAGAAAACGGCAGCAGCAGAGCGTATCTCTGAACAAGGTTTATATGCGATGCGTGACGTGCAGGTAGCGCGCCTGGCTCTGTTTCATGGCGATCCGGAAAAGGCAAAAGAACTGACCAATGAAGCTTCCGCTTTGCTGTCAGATGATAGTACCGAATGGGCAAAGTTCGCTAAGCCAGGTAAAAAGACCAACGTCAATGATGACCAATATATTGTCATTAATGCATCTGTCGGAATTTCTGAGAGTTATGTAGCGACACCCGAAAAAGAAGCCGCGATAAAAATTGCCAACGAAAAAATGGCGAAAGGGGATAAAAAGGGTGCAATGGAAGAGCTTCGCCTGGCCGGTGTTGGTGTAATGGAAAACCAATATTTGATGCCGCTTAAACAGACTCGTAATGCACTTGCTGATGCGCAGAAACTGCTTGATAAAAAGCAATACTACGAGGCAAACCTGGCGCTTAAAGGTGCGGAAGATGGAATCATCGTTGATAGCGAAGCACTGTTTGTGAACTAAACCTGACAGGCAATATATTGAGGTAAAGGATTTAACTCCCTCCAGTCGACAATTTTTTATGACCACAATACGACAGGTTGTGGTCATAAAATTATTTGGCGCTCGCGGTTCTATAAACTCGCATTTTATCTTCCTCAAAGTAAACCGCAATAATCCCATATTATCACAAATCATTTATTATGTTATATTTTATGGTACGCTTTAAATAGTGTAATCATAACCTTACTTGTAAATCACTGACACTTCTTACAGTTGTAAGAATAACATCACAAATGTCGCGGCTCTCTCTGATTACCGCGAACCAATATTTATTATATTCTTCTTTTCGTCCTCACTACTTACCATGCAGAAAGGAATTGGAAGTAGCGATGAAATGATTTTCAGCACTTGATACAGGAATTTAAAAATATCGAGTGCAGCTACGACGATATTTTGCAGATTATTTATAGAGGCGTTATGCCTTAAATAAACGCTAAATTAACACATATTTAATTAACTAATAGGTATTGCTATGTCAACTCCACTTCAAGGAATTAAAGTTCTCGATTTCACCGGTGTGCAATCTGGCCCATCTTGTACTCAAATGCTGGCCTGGTTTGGCGCTGACGTCATTAAAATTGAACGTCCCGGCGTTGGTGACGTAACGCGCCACCAGCTGCGAGATATTCCTGATATCGATGCGCTTTACTTCACCATGCTTAACAGTAACAAACGTTCTATTGAATTAAATACCAAAACAGCGGAAGGCAAAGAGGTAATGGAAAAGCTGATCCGCGAAGCTGATATCTTAGTCGAGAACTTTCATCCAGGGGCCATTGATCATATGGGCTTCACCTGGGAGCATATTCAAGAAATCAATCCACGTCTGATTTTTGGTTCGATCAAAGGGTTTGATGAGTGTTCGCCTTATGTGAATGTAAAAGCCTATGAAAACGTTGCTCAGGCAGCGGGTGGCGCGGCATCTACTACAGGTTTTTGGGACGGTCCGCCGCTGGTAAGCGCTGCAGCGTTGGGTGACAGCAACACCGGAATGCATTTGCTGATCGGTTTACTTGCTGCTTTGCTGCATCGCGAAAAAACGGGGCGTGGGCAACGAGTCACCATGTCAATGCAGGATGCCGTGTTGAACCTTTGCCGCGTGAAATTACGCGACCAGCAGCGTCTCGATAAGTTGGGGTATCTGGAAGAATACCCGCAGTATCCGAATGGCACATTTGGTGATGCAGTTCCCCGCGGTGGTAATGCGGGTGGTGGCGGTCAGCCTGGCTGGATCCTGAAATGTAAAGGCTGGGAAACCGATCCTAACGCCTATATTTATTTCACTATTCAGGAGCAAAACTGGGAAAACACCTGTAAAGCCATCGGCAAACCAGAATGGATTACCGATCCGGCATACAGTACAGCCCATGCCCGACAGCCACATATTTTCGATATTTTTGCTGAAATCGAAAAATACACTGTCACTATTGATAAACATGAAGCGGTGGCCTATTTGACTCAGTTTGATATTCCTTGTGCACCGGTTTTAAGTATGAAAGAAATTTCACTTGATCCCTCTTTGCGCCAAAGTGGCAGTGTTGTCGAAGTGGAACAACCGTTGCGTGGAAAATATCTGACAGTTGGTTGTCCAATGAAATTCTCTGCCTTTACGCCGGATATTAAAGCTGCGCCGCTATTAGGTGAACATACCGCTGCTGTATTGCAGGAGCTGGGTTATAGCGACGATGAAATTGCTGCAATGAAGCAAAACCACGCCATCTGATATTAACGGGGGCTTCTGGCTCCCAATTTATAAAAATTTCGAGGTTATTAATCATGTCAGATCAACTTCAAATGACAGATGGTATGCATATCATCGTTGAAGCATTAAAACAGAATAATATTGACACTATTTATGGTGTTGTAGGTATTCCTGTGACGGATATGGCGCGCCATGCCCAGGCGGAAGGCATTCGTTATATTGGTTTTCGTCATGAGCAGTCGGCAGGCTATGCCGCTGCAGCAAGCGGTTTTCTTACCCAAAAACCAGGGATCTGCCTGACAGTGTCTGCGCCAGGATTCCTCAACGGTTTGACCGCATTGGCCAATGCAACGGTAAATGGTTTTCCGATGATCATGATTAGCGGCTCCAGCGACCGCGCGATCGTCGACCTACAGCAAGGTGATTATGAAGAGCTGGACCAAATGAATGCGGCAAAACCGTATGCCAAAGCAGCATTTCGCGTTAATCAGCCGCAGGATCTTGGCATTGCATTGGCACGCGCTATCCGGGTCTCAGTATCGGGTCGTCCTGGCGGTGTTTATCTTGATTTGCCAGCAAATGTCCTGGCCGCGACGATGGAAAAAGACGAAGCGTTAACCACGATTGTTAAAGTTGAAAATCCGTCGCCAGCATTATTGCCATGCCCGAAGTCAGTCACTAGCGCAATTTCGCTTTTAGCAAAAGCTGAACGACCATTAATTATTCTTGGCAAAGGCGCGGCGTATTCACAATCTGATGAACAGCTTCGTGAATTTATTGAAAGTGCCCAGATTCCATTCCTGCCAATGTCTATGGCGAAAGGGATCCTCGAAGATACGCATCCACTTTCTGCGGCAGCTGCGCGTTCGTTTGCCCTGGCAAATGCTGACGTTGTCATGCTTGTTGGTGCACGACTGAATTGGTTACTGGCACACGGTAAAAAAGGATGGGCGGCAGAAACACAGTTTATTCAACTGGATATTGAACCGCAGGAAATTGACAGCAACCGCCCCATTGCTGTGCCAGTCGTTGGCGATATTGCATCCAGTATGCAAGGTATGTTGGCAGAATTGAAACAAAACACATTTACGACTCCACTGGTGTGGCGCGATATTTTAAATATCCACAAGCAGCAAAATGCACAAAAAATGCATGAAAAGTTAAGTACAGATACCCAACCATTAAATTACTTTAATGCATTGAGTGCTGTGCGCGATGTTTTACGCGAGAACCAGGATATTTATTTAGTTAATGAAGGGGCAAATACCCTGGATAATGCACGAAATATTATTGATATGTATAAACCACGTCGTCGTCTGGATTGTGGCACCTGGGGTGTCATGGGCATCGGTATGGGCTATGCCATCGGTGCTAGCGTGACCTCTGGTTCTCCGGTTGTCGCCATTGAAGGTGATAGTGCTTTTGGTTTCAGTGGGATGGAGATTGAAACGATTTGTCGATATAACCTGCCGGTGACGATCGTTATTTTTAATAATGGCGGCATCTACAGAGGAGACGGTGTTGATCTCAGCGGCGCTGGTGCACCATCGCCAACGGATCTGTTGCACCATGCAAGGTATGACAAATTAATGGATGCGTTTCGTGGCGTTGGCTATAACGTCACCACGACAGATGAACTTCGTCATGCTTTAACCACCGGAATTCAGTCGCGCAAACCGACCATTATTAATGTGGTCATCGACCCAGCAGCAGGAACTGAAAGTGGCCATATTACCAAACTTAACCCAAAACAAGTCGCTGGTAATTAAATACTGACATCGTCTCCTCTTGCCAACTTATTATGCGATGGTGAGGGGACCCTTATCGGAAATACTATTATGCTAACATTTTTTATTGGCGATTTATTGCCTATTATCGTAATCATGCTGTTGGGTTATTTTAGCGGCAGACGAGAAACTTTTTCAGAAGATCAAGCTCGGGCATTTAATAAACTGGTATTAAACTACGCTCTTCCTGCGGCCCTATTTGTTTCTATTACCCGGGCAAACAGGGAAATGATTTTTGCGGACACTCGCCTGACCCTTGTATCACTTGTGGTTATTGTCGGATGTTTCTTTTTCTCCTGGTTTGGTTGCTACAAATTTTTTAAACGTACCCATGCAGAAGCAGCAGTATGTGCATTAATTGCAGGCTCACCTACCATCGGATTCCTGGGGTTTGCAGTTCTCGACCCTATTTATGGTGATTCCGTATCAACAGGTTTAGTGGTAGCAATTATTTCTATTATTGTTAACGCAATTACTATTCCTATTGGTCTGTATTTGCTGAATCCTTCCTCAGGAGCGGATGGTAAGAAGAATAGTAATCTGAGCGCATTAATTTCTGCGGCAAAGGAGCCAGTAGTATGGGCACCTGTTCTGGCAACGATCCTGGTGCTGGTTGGGGTAAAAATTCCGGCAGCATGGGACCCAACCTTTAATCTGATTGCGAAGGCTAACTCAGGGGTAGCGGTATTCGCTGCGGGGTTGACTCTGGCTGCACATAAATTCGAGTTCAGTGCCGAAATTGCTTATAACACTTTCCTGAAGCTGATTCTGATGCCACTGGCGCTGCTTCTCGTAGGTATGGCATGTCATTTGAATAGCGAACATTTGCAGATGATGGTACTGGCAGGCGCATTACCGCCGGCATTCTCCGGAATCATTATTGCCAGCCGGTTTAATGTCTACACCCGCACTGGTACAGCGTCATTGGCTGTGAGCGTACTGGGTTTTGTCGTCACGGCTCCTTTGTGGATTTATGTCAGTCGACTGGTTTCATAATTAATCATGTTATTGATTTTACATAAATGCCGAAGTGTCTTTTCACCTTCGGCTTTTTTCAAGGCATAAGCAAATGACAAATAATGAATGCAAAGGGCCGTTTGAAGGCTTATTAGTTATCGATATGACGCATGTCCTTAATGGGCCTTTCGGAACTCAACTTCTTTGTAATATGGGTGCAAGGGTAATTAAAGTTGAGCCGCCGGGTCATGGTGATGATACCCGCACATTTGGTCCCTATGTGGATGGACAGTCACTCTATTACAGTTTTATTAATCATGGCAAAGAGAGTGTGGTTCTTGATTTAAAGAATGATCACGATAAAAGTATATTTATAAATATGCTTAAACAAGCTGATGTATTAGCTGAGAATTTTCGTCCAGGTACAATGGAAAAACTCGGGTTTTCATGGGAAAGGTTACAAGAAATCAACCCGCGCCTTATATATGCTTCATCGTCAGGTTTCGGACATACCGGTCCGCTAAAAGATGCTCCTGCCTACGATACCATCATTCAGGCAATGAGCGGGATAATGATGGAAACAGGATACCCTGATGCTCCGCCTGTGCGCGTTGGTACCTCTCTTGCGGATCTCTGTGGCGGTGTTTATTTATTCAGTGGAATAGTGAGTGCACTTTATGGCCGCGAAAAGAGCCAGAGAGGGGCGCATGTCGATATAGCGATGTTTGATGCCACTCTGAGTTTTCTGGAGCATGGACTGATGGCATATATCGCGACTGGGAAGTCACCACAACGCTTGGGAAATCGCCATCCCTACATGGCACCTTTTGATGTTTTCGATACTCAGGATAAGCCGATTACGATTTGTTGTGGTAATGACAAGCTTTTTTCTGTGTTATGCCAGGCACTGGAGCTTACAGAACTGGTTAATGATCCCCGATTTAGCAGCAATATTTTACGCGTACAAAACCAGGCTATTCTTAAACAATATATTGAGCGAACGTTAAAAACGCAGGCAGCTGAAGTTTGGTTAGCCAGAATACATGAAGTTGGTGTGCCCGTCGCGCCGTTATTAAGTGTGGCTGAGGCCATTAATTTACCACAAACTCAGGCGAGAAATATGTTGATTGAAGCCGGGGGAATAATGATGCCGGGTAATCCGATAAAAATCAGCGGCTGCGCGGACCCGCATGTTATGCCGGGAGCGGCAACGCTCGACCAGCATGGGGAACAAATTCGCCAGGAGTTCTCATCATAAATGTAAGATGTGCTGGTAAATAGCTCCCACATTTGAACATTGTGGGAGCCGCTATTTAGTCATTTTGCTGACAGAAAACAGTAATCTCCTGGTCCAGCTCTGCAATGTGTTCTTTTACAGAGTTCAGCAACTGAAGAATTTCAGGCTTACTGTCATCTGAAACAGGTGTTATTTCTAACTGGTGGCTAATATTAATCAACTTTTGCAAATTCAGGATGTTAGCCGCACCGTGGATGCGATGAATACACTGATGGAAAGTTCTGTTATCGCCAGCTTCTAGTGCATGAAACGCAGCGGGTAGATCTTTATGCGTTTCATGCTGGAAAGTCATGAGAATCTCCTGCATCAGTTGTAGATCATTCGCCGTATTATTCTTCAGGGCCTCGATATCAAGGTGGCGATACTGAGGTGCAATATGCGCAACCTGGTGTAACTGACTTAAATGTGTTTTCAGTACATCCAGAGTCAACGGTTTGAACAAACATAAGTTCATGCCGCAATTTAACCCTTTTTCACGTTCGTTAGCCTGTGCGTTGGCTGTAAGCCCCCAGATGGGTAAGGAAGAATTTTGCTCACGGAGTTTGCGAGTCAACTCAAAACCATCCATATTCGGCATATTAACGTCAGTAATAAGCAGATCATAATGTTGCATACTGACTTTGTGTAGCGCTTGCACACCATCAGTGGCTTCATCAACATCATATCCTAATAGATTTAGCTGGCGTTTGAGTAATAGCCTGTTGGTCGGATGATCATCCGCGATTAATATGCTCAACTTTTCAGGTAGTGTTATAGGTTGTTCTGCTTTTGCCTCGACAGCCGCCACTTGTTGGGTAATTTCTACCGGGATTGTGATCGTAAATATCGTTCCTATGCCTGGATGACTTTCTAATGACAAATCGCCCTGCATGTTTTTAATTAATTCTTTGCAGATCATTAAGCCTAAACCAGAACCTGTTTGCTGACGACCTGCACTTGTTTGGCTATAGCGTTTAAACAGTTGTTGTTGCTCTTCCTGAGATAATCCACTTCCAGAATCCATAATCGTCATTTTGATAACAGCGTGGTTGTCATCAATGTGACCCAGGGAGGTCGTAATTTTTACTGCCCCCTCGGTAGTAAATTTGAGAGCATTACTCAGTAAATTAGATAAGACCTGCTTAAACGCCTGAGGGTCGATCTTAACCAGGTAGCGTTCAGGAAGCGTACTGCTGCAACTTAATGCGATCGATTTGCTTGCAGCAATCGCAGCGAAAGAGTGACAAGTGTTCTGGACTAAAGTAGGGATATCGACCCATTGTGGTTGAAGTTGATAGTTACCCGATTCAATTTTGTCGACATCAAGGATTTCACCAATTAAGCCGAGGAGTGATTGTCCGGTGGCGTAGGCAAGTGAAATCGCCTCCACCCGTTGTTCCTTGCTAAGACCAGAACCCGACAGAAGTTCCAGGAAGCCCATAATGGAGCTTATTGGTGTTCTTATTTCGTGACTCATTGTTGCCAGAAACTGGCTTTTTGCGACAGTTGCATTGATCGCTTTATTTCTCTCTACTTCGAGTGCATGAATTAAATCACGCGTCTCGGTAATATCTTGCCAACCACAAATATAAACAGCATGTTCGCTTGCTGGCAGATTACATAAGGTATGCCAGTGATTAATGCATCTTTTCTCGATGCCATTATCAATTTCAAATACCTGTGTGTATATTGTTCGGTTTTCTTTCGTTTCTGCTGTGACTTCATGCGTATTAGAAAAAACATCTTTAAAGGGGGATTCACTGTTTTCTAATGGCAACATTGCATTTTTGTAGTAATCATCAGTGAAATAATGTTCAAATGCACTATTATGACTAATGACATTACCTTGCCAGTTTACAACATAAGTTGGATTCGGTAAGGAGTCCGAGAGTGCTTTCCGGAATGATATTTGGTTTTCTAAATCACCCTGAATAACTTTACGACGACGAACTGAGCGTAACAGGTAGAATCCCCATAAAAGGCTACTGCCAACTAATAAAACGGATAATGTCGTAACAATATAAAACTGCTCGCTATAGAGGTCCCATGTGTCAATGGTCACATTGGGCATTTTAATCCATTTTTCGGTCAGGCGCAGAACTTCGCTTGGGGGAATTGCATTCAGTGCTTTATTAATAATATCCTTAAGTTCCGGTTCTCCGCGAGGAAAAGCGAACGAAAGTGATGCATTCTGAACGCCGGGAATAAGAAAATGATAAAGTTCATTAGGATAGTAATGGTCGATCATGTAACGCGAATTTAACTGTGTCGCGACCAGAGCATCAAGTTCACCTTCCTTGACCTTGTGAAATGCAGCGCTGGCGTTATCGACTTTTATCCACTCTACCTCCGGATACATCTCTTTTAATTGCGAATGAAGCTCATAATAATATGGAATGGCAACTTTCATTCCTTTTTTTAATGTTTGTTCACTGTCAGGCGCTTTTTGCATGACAAAAACGTAAGGCGTTGTTATGAAGACTTCAGCAAATGAAACATTATTTTCTCGATCTTCACTATAAATAGCGGCGGGCAATATATCCCATCCACCGGGGTTAAGCTGTGTCCCAGCATGAATATTATGTGAAACGGTGATCGGAGAAAAATTTAAACCTGTTTGCAAGGTAATAATATTAAGAATATCACCCATCACGCCCCGAACTGAGCCAGTTTCATCTGTCATAGAATAGGGTGGCGAGTAAGGATTTTCTAGCACCTTTAAATCGGGATGCTGCTTAATCCACTGTTTTTCATGTTCAGTGAGTTCTAATGGTTTGTTCAGAAAGGCCAGGTTTCCTGTATCAAGCCAATTTTGTGATACTTCATAGCGAACTTCATTTGTTAAAGCATCAACAAATCGATTGAGTACTTCATTAAGAACGATTGAATCTTTTCTGGTTAATAAAAAGTTATATTGACGCGGTGAGTTATAATACTTCACTACATTTAAGGAGTGAGTAAAATAACGGGAAATCATACTGCTGGTAATGATGTTACTACCAATAAAGTAATCATTCTGTCCGGCTGAGACGGATGCTAATGCCTGATATAAATTTGTAAAAGAGATAATTGTTGCTTTTGGAAATGATTGATGAATTACCTCGTCTGGGGGATAATTTGCTACTCGAGCAATATTTACTGGTTTTGATGAGGTAAGCGGTCGCATTGAATCGTGAAGGGTAGTGACCAGCGCCGGAAAGGTAATTATCAGAGGATTAGTTGCAGCAATGTCATCATTAAGAGGCGGCGAAGCAACTAAATGTGATAACACTATATCAACTTCACCGTCTTCCAGCGCGTCCATTGCTTTTTGATGATCTGCGTATTCCCGGAGTGTTAATTTGATATTTAACGCTCTTTTTAAAAGATTTAAATAATCAGCATTAATACCACGAATCCGTTGCTGCGAATCGGTATGCAACAACGTAGCTGTTTGGGACTTGTGTACTGCAATCACAAGATTTTTTTTGCTCGCGAGCCAACGTAATTCCTTGTTGCTCAGACGTAGTGGATCAAGTGTGACACGGTTGTTACTACTGATGCCACGATATTCGATGTAATCTCCGTCTGCGAAACTTATGGTCGACCAAAGACCACAACAGAGAAGAAAAATATAGGGTAAAAACTTCATGTGGTTAGCCGATTTTGTTACGTTGTGCGAATGTGTAAAGATCCATCAGTGATTTGCATTCTAATTTTTCCATCAAGCGACTTTTATAAGTGCTGACAGTTTTGTTGCTGATGAACATTTTTTCAGCAATGTCATTATTATCCTTGCCATCAAGAATATACCGCATGACACTAATTTCTTGTTTCGATAAGGAGTCGAGTTTTTGTTGGTCGGACGTTAAACTTCCAACAAACCGGTTGAGAGAGAAGGGGAAATAGCAGTAGCCATTTTTTGCAGCTTCAATAGCCGCAATGATATTGTTCATGCCTTCTTTTTTACTCACGAAACCATTAGCGCCAGCATCAGCACAATGTTTCCCGTAAAAATGGTCATTTTTAGCGGAGACAATAATAATAATTCCGCTATATTGGCGCTTTCTCAGCGTTTCTAACACCTGGATACCGTTAACTCCGGGGATATCGACATCAATGATGACGATATCAGGCTTAAGTGTTTCCACCCGCTGAACGGCGCTTCCGCCTTCAGTCAACTCTGCTAAGATTTCAATATCGTTTTTGATCAATAAATTACGAATTGCTGCGATAGCAAGAGGATGGTCATCAATAATTATTGCGTTCATAGATTATTCCCTTTGCAATGAAGCATTTCCCTTCTCCCTGTAGTAATACAGACATAAGGTATCATCTCATTTTCTCAATAAAAATAAGAAAATTTGAGCTTCCTTTAAGATAATTCGATAAGTATACCATATAAATAGTCGGCATAAATAAAATGTCAACAATAAAATCAGGGATGATACCGATGATTTATAGTTTCAAATGAGCACTATAAGTTTTCTCACTAATCCTACAGGCGTAAGAATTGTATTGCAAAAGCCGCGGTTTAGTCCTCTGTTGTTTTTTTTGCACTTCATTTAAATTAGCCCTCCAACGTTCCCGGGATAATGTGCAAAACATGCACTGTGTTTGATATGAGGAATGAATACTCTTTTCATTCAATTCATAAATTTCATCTATGCGAAATGAGAGATAATAGTGGAACAGATTAATTCAAATAAAAAACATTCTGACAGAAGAAAATATTTTGCTTTGTTAGCGGTAGTTTTATTTATTGCGTTTTCAGGTGCCTATGCCTATTGGTCAATGGAATTAAAAGACATGATTAGTACAGATGACGCCTATGTCACGGGAAATGCAGATCCAATTTCTGCACAAGTCTCAGGCAGTGTCACTGTCGTTAATCATAAAGATACGAACTACGTTCGACAAGGTGACATTTTAGTTTCACTGGATAAAACTGATGCCACTATCGCACTCAATAAAGCTAAAAATAATCTGGCAAATATTGTTCGGCAAACGAATAAACTATACTTACAGGATAAACAATACAGTGCCGAAGTCGCTTCAGCACGTATTCAGTATCAACAATCTTTAGAAGATTATAACCGTCGTGTGCCTTTAGCGAAGCAAGGGGTTATTTCAAAAGAAGCGCTGGAGCATACCAAAGATACGTTAATAAGTAGCAAAGCGGCATTGAATGCTGCTATCCAGGCTTATAAAGCGAATAAAGCTTTAGTAATGAACACACCATTAAACCGTCAGCCACAAGTCATTGAAGCTGCAGATGCAACCAAAGAAGCCTGGTTGGCGCTTAAACGTACGGATATTAAGAGTCCGGTTACCGGTTATATTGCCCAGAGAAGTGTTCAGGTCGGCGAAACAGTGAGTCCCGGACAATCGTTAATGGCTGTCGTACCGGCGCGTCAAATGTGGGTTAATGCCAACTTTAAAGAAACACAACTCACGGATGTACGGATTGGTCAATCGGTCAATATTATCAGCGATCTTTATGGTGAAAATGTTGTGTTTCATGGTCGGGTGACAGGGATCAATATGGGAACCGGCAATGCGTTCTCCTTATTACCTGCACAAAATGCGACAGGGAACTGGATCAAAATCGTTCAGCGTGTACCGGTTGAAGTTTCTCTGGATCCAAAAGAACTCATGGAACACCCTTTGCGTATTGGTTTATCGATGACTGCAACTATTGATACGAAGAATGAAGACATTGCCGAGATGCCCGATCTGGCTTCAACCGTGACGTCCATGCCTGCTTATACCAGTAAGGCTTTAGTTATCGATACCAGTCCGATAGAAAAAGAAATTAGCAACATTATTTCGCATAATGGACAACTTTAATGGCAATCACTAAATCAACTCCTGCACCATTAACCGGTGGGACGTTATGGTGCGTCACTATTGCATTGTCATTAGCGACGTTTATGCAAATGTTGGATTCCACTATTTCTAACGTCGCAATACCGACAATATCTGGCTTTCTGGGAGCATCAACAGACGAAGGCACCTGGGTTATCACCTCGTTTGGCGTAGCAAATGCCATTGCGATCCCTGTTACCGGCAGGCTGGCACAAAGAATAGGCGAATTAAGGTTATTTTTACTTTCAGTAACCTTTTTTTCGCTGTCTTCATTAATGTGTAGTTTATCGACCAATCTAGATGTGCTGATATTTTTTAGAGTCGTTCAGGGGTTAATGGCGGGGCCGTTAATTCCACTGTCACAGAGTTTATTATTAAGGAATTATCCACCAGAAAAAAGAACATTTGCTCTGGCATTATGGTCAATGACCGTGATTATCGCTCCGATATGTGGGCCGATATTGGGCGGCTATATTTGCGATAACTTTAGCTGGGGTTGGATATTTTTAATCAATGTCCCTATGGGGATTATCGTCCTGACATTATGCTTAACCTTACTTAAAGGAAGAGAAACTGAGACTTCACCGGTCAAAATGAATCTACCAGGACTGACCCTGTTAGTGCTCGGTGTTGGTGGCTTGCAAATTATGCTTGATAAAGGGCGCGATCTGGATTGGTTCAACTCGAGTACAATAATACTACTAACAGTAGTATCAGTTATTTCTCTGATCTCTTTAGTCATTTGGGAGTCGACCTCAGAGAATCCGATTCTTGACCTCAGTTTGTTTAAGTCCCGTAATTTCACCATTGGTATTGTGAGTATCACATGCGCGTATTTATTTTACTCTGGAGCGATAGTTCTTATGCCGCAGTTACTCCAGGAAACGATGGGGTATAATGCGATATGGGCCGGACTTGCCTATGCGCCCATCGGTATCATGCCGCTATTAATATCACCTTTGATAGGACGTTATGGCAACAAAATTGATATGCGGTTGTTGGTGACATTTAGTTTTTTGATGTATGCGGTTTGCTATTACTGGCGTTCTGTGACATTTATGCCAACGATTGATTTTACAGGCATCATTTTGCCACAGTTTTTTCAGGGATTCGCCGTTGCCTGTTTCTTTTTACCCTTAACAACGATTTCGTTTTCAGGCTTGCCAGATAATAAATTTGCCAATGCCTCGAGTATGAGTAATTTTTTTCGCACCTTGTCAGGATCAGTTGGTACGTCGTTGACAATGACACTGTGGGGACGCCGCGAATCGTTACACCATAGTCAGTTGACAGCAACCATCGATCAATTTAACCCCGTGTTTAATTCATCGTCACAAATTATGGATAAATACTATGGTTCGCTTTCAGGAGTTCTTAATGAAATTAATAATGAAATAACTCAGCAGTCACTTTCTATTTCTGCAAATGAGATTTTCCGTATGGCGGCTATTGCTTTTATCTTACTTACGGTTTTGGTTTGGTTTGCGAAACCGCCGTTTACAGCGAAAGGCGTTGGGTGATGGAAAAAGAGGAGGCTATAGCAGGTAAAACGGCAGAATCTTAAGTCTGCGTCATCGGCAGCATCGCTCACCCAGGGAAAGGATGGCGATGCTGCGTTGAAACGTTATTAACGGCCTTTTGCCAGATATTGATTCATCTCTTCTTCCGGCACCATTCCACCTCCCGTCGCCCACACCAGATGAGTGGCATTACGCAGTTGTTCGGCGCTGAAACCGTGCATCTGTTGGTAACTTACTGATGCGCACACGCGCTGAGACCCGGCCATACCCGCCAGTGCCGATGGTTCAAGACGAATACCTTCTTCCTGCGCCAGCCAGCCAAGCATGTCATACATGGTTTGATCGCTAAGGGTATAGAAACCATCCAGCAGACGCTCCATTGCCCGCCCGACAAAGCCCGATGCGCGACCAACTGCAAGGCCATCGGCAGCGGTAAGGTTGTCGATGCCAATATCCTGAACAGAAATCTGATCGTGTAATCCGGTATGGACGCCTAATAACATACACGGGGAGTGTGTTGGTTCGGCAAAAAAGCAGTGAACATGATCGCCAAACGCCAGTTTAAGTCCGAATGCGACGCCACCAGGACCACCGCCAACACCACACGGCAGATAGACAAACAGAGGGTTATCAGCATCGACGATGCGACCTTGCTGAGCAAATTGCGCCTTAAGACGCTGGCCTGCGACGGAATATCCAAGGAACAACGTGCGGGAATTTTCGTCATCAATAAAGAAACAGTTCGGGTCAGACTGCGCGGCTTTACGTCCTTCCTCGACGGCAACACCATAATCTTGCTCGTATTCCACGACAGTAACGCCATGACTGCGCAGTTTCGCTTTTTTCCAGGCGCGGGCATCAGCAGACATATGCACCGTTACTTTAAAGCCGATGCGGGCGCTCATAATACCAATTGATAACCCCAGATTTCCGGTTGATCCCACAGCAATACTGTATTGGCTAAAGAACTGTTTAAACTCCGGGGAAAGCAGTTTGCTGTAGTCATCTTCAAGCGTCAGCAACCCCGCTTCCAGAGCCAGTTTTTCTGCATGTGCCAGGACTTCATAAATCCCGCCGCGTGCTTTTATGGAGCCGGAAATAGGCAAATGGCTATCTTTTTTCAGTAACAGTTGCCCACTGATCGGTTGTTGATATTCCTTTTCCAGCCGTTTTTGCATAGCAGGAATAGCAACCAGTTCTGATTCAATAATCCCCCCCGCGGCAGCCGTTTCAGGAAATGCTTTTGCCAGATACGGCGCAAAACGAGACAGGCGCGCATGGGCGTCCTGAACATCCTGTTCGGTCAGGCCAACATAAGGTAAACCTTCTGCCAATGAGGTCGTGCCAGGATTAAACCAGGTGGTTTCTTTAAGAGCAACCAGATCCTCTACCAACGGATACTGGGCGATGAGCGAATTCATTTTAGCGTTTTCCATAGTACGTCTCTTTGCGCTTAGATGATAAATGACAGCAGGAATGTGCCCGCCAGAGCGACGACCGAAGCGATAAATGTCGCTGTCGTATAGTATTTAAATGTTTCATTGAGCGTAGCGCCGCAATATTGCTTCACCAGCCAGAAAAGCGAGTCCGTAACGATCGTGCAGCCAATCGCACCGGAACCGATAGCAATCGCAATAATTTCCGGGCTGATGTCGGGATACAGCGGCAGCATGGGTGCAACAATTGCCGTTGCCCCCATCATTGCCACCGTAGCGGAGCCCACTGCAGCATGCAGAATAAGTGCCACCAACCAGGCCAGAAGAATCGGGTGCATATGCATATTGGAGAGAATAACTGCCAGCGTATCAGCGAGACTGCTGCTTTTTAAAATGGCGTTGAATGCGCCTCCGGCCCCGATAATCAGCAAAATATTAGCAATAGAACCGAAACCATTTTCCGTATGTGTGAGCATCGTCCCCATGCTCATATGCTGACGTATACCCAACACATAATAGGCGACAAATACGGCGATAAACATGGCAGTGATAGGGTTGCCAATAAACTCAAGCAAGGTATACAAACCACTCTCACGCGCCATATTCAATTCGGCAATCGTTTTAACCAACATCAGCGCAATGGGTAGCAGTATGGTGAATAACGTTGCGCCTAATGACGGTAGTGTTTTTTCATCGCGAACTTTGAGATCGGCAAACTCTGTGGGTACAGGTTTAAAGGGCAGTCGTTGCCCCAGAAATTTAAGGAAAAGTGGGCCACCGATCAGTGATGCCATCAGCCCAACCAGCAAACCGTAGACGATCACCGAACCGATATCTGCGCCCAGCTTATTGGCAACATATAAAGCAGCCGGATGTGGGGGAACCACGCAGTGCACTGCCATCAATGCGGTACACAGCGGAATGGCCAGCTTTAACAATGAGGTATTGGTTTTTTTGGCAATTGAAAAAGCCAGAGGAATCAATAGCACGACGCCCACTTCAACAAACAGCGTGATGCCGCAAATCAGGCCAACCAGCACCATAATGACATCAGCTGAAAGCCACCGGCAGCGTTGAAGTGTCAGACCAATTCTTTCTGCGGCCCCGGATACTTCCATCATTTTTCCCAGTATCGTGCCAAGGCCGATAACCGCAGCGAGGAACCCCAGCGTTCCGCCAATTCCACTTTCAATAGCATTTACCATATCCAGTGGCCCCATGCCCATCATCGTTCCCACGAAGAAGCTGGCCAGCAACAGCGCCAGAAACGGGTGGAATTTGAACTTCACGATGGTCAGTACAATTAACACGATGCTGATAAGCAGCGTGCTCACAACCCAGATTTGAGAGTGCATATCTCACCTTCCCCTGTGATTAACCTGATGATATTGGACAAAAAAACAACGCAGGCTGACAAACGATAAAATTTGCCTTTCACGTGAGCTAAATTGCATCAAGGGGGTGATTTACATCTAAAAATGAAGGTGAATTGAGATATGGTTCACTTTAGCTCACCTTACAGCTGAAATTTTGCCGCTATTTTTTTACACTTAAGAGAAAAATGAGGTGATTATGGAACCCCTTCGTGAAATAAGAAATCGACTGCTTAACGGCTGGCAACTATCAAAACTGCATACTTTTGAAGTGGCTGCCAGGCATCAGTCCTTCGCCCTGGCGGCAGAGGAATTGTCGCTGAGCCCCAGTGCGGTAAGTCACCGTATCAATCAGCTGGAAGAAGAATTAGGTATTCAGTTGTTTGTTCGTTCCCATCGCAAAGTGGAATTAACGCACGAGGGGAAACGTGTTTATTGGGCGCTAAAATCGTCGCTGGATACCCTGAATCAGGAAATTCTGGATATCAAAAATCAGGAGTTATCGGGAACGTTAACTCTGTATTCCCGGCCCTCTATCGCCCAATGCTGGTTGGTGCCCGCATTAGGTGACTTTACACGCCGATATCCGTCTATTTCGCTCACCGTGCTCACTGGTAATGACAATGTCAATTTGCAACGTGCCGGAATCGATTTGGCGATCTACTTTGATGATGCGCCGTCAGCGCAATTGGCTCATCACTTTCTGATGGATGAAGAAATCTTGCCAGTTTGCAGCCCGGAGTACGCTCAAAGACATGATTTAACCAACACGGTAATTAACCTGCGTCACTGTACGTTGCTCCATGACAGACAGGCATGGAGCAACGACTCCGGTACGGATGAATGGCATAGTTGGGCGCAACATTATGCGGCTAATTTGCCGACATCTTCTGGAATTGGCTTTGATCGTTCTGATTTAGCCGTTATCGCCGCGATGAATCATGTTGGGGTGGCGATGGGAAGGAAACGCCTGGTACAAAAAAGGCTTGCCAGTGGTGAGCTCGTCGCGCCGTTTGGCGATATGACGGTGAAATGCCATCAGCATTATTACATCACCACATTACCGGGCAGGCAGTGGCCAAAAATTGAGGCATTTATTACTTGGTTAAGAGAACAGGTAAAAACCACTTCATAATGAATAAGACCACGAGTTCCTGGTGTGCCTTATTCGGCATTGCTAGTGCGAATTTAATAATTTACGGTTTTTACGTGGTTTTAGGGATAAACACAAGAATGGTGTCCCCTGCAGGAATCGAACCTGCAATTAGCCCTTAGGAGGGGCTCGTTATATCCATTTAACTAAGAGGACAATGCGGCATGAGTATACCCGCTAATGGACTACGGGGTAAGTACACAGCCGCTCGATTGCTTAAACCCTCGCCATTTATGCCGGGTTTTTATCATTTTTCTTAATGTTTTCCGCACATTCTGCTTTTTGACGCGCTTCTGCTTTGCGCTTGTTGCTCATGTCGTTACGAATCTGTGCATGACTCATTAACGCGAAGATAAAGGTGCCGCCGCAGATGTTCCCCGCTAAAGTAGGTAGTGCGAAGGGCCAGATGAAATCGCTCCAGTGCAGCGTACCGTTAAACACCAGATAGAGGATTTCTACAGAACCGACAACGATGTGGGTGGTGTCACCCAGGGCAATAAGCCAGGTCATCAATATAATCACCACAATCTTTGCCGCACCCGCTGCAGGAAACATCCATACCATAGTGGCGATCAGCCAGCCGGAAATGATCGCGTTGGCAAACATCTCGCTGGGGGTGTTCTTCATCACATCCATGCCGATTTTGACAAATGCATCGCGAGTTTCTTCATTGAAGATAGGCATATATTCAAATGCCCACGCAGCAATACCTGTCCCGATAATATTACCCAGCAGCACGATGCCCCATAACCGCATAAGTAAGCCGACGTTGCTCATTGTCGGTTTTTGCATGACGGGTAGTACCGCAGTTACGGTGTTTTCGGTAAATAATTGCTGGCGGGCCATTATGACGATAATAAAACCAAAGGTATAACCGAGATTCTCCAGCAAGAAGCTGCCCGGCACGCCTTCCAGTTCGACATGAAATATCCCTTTTGCCAGTAGCGAAGCGCCCATCGACAGGCCCGCCGCAATGGCTGACCACAGTAGCGCCATTGCGTCGCGTTCCAGCTCTTTTTCACCATCCTGGCGGATATGCTCATGAATTGCCATCGCCCGGGAGGGGAGTCGGTCTTCATCTATTTCTATTTTTTTACCGCGCTCTTTTTCTTCGCTCTCAACTTCAATTTCGTCGCTGTGTTGATCAATTTTGTCGTTGTCCATGGTCTCTTCTCTTGAATTAGCACGTATAGCTAAAGCGTAGCGGCTTTTTTGCTCGCAACTGGCGGGAGTTACTCTGAAAATGTAGAAAAGGCCGCGTTTGCCTTTTTCTGTTTCTATAGAATCAAGTAGCCTACAGGGCGGCGATTACCAGGCTATGATCAAATCAGCAAATCAGGGCGTCTGGACATCAGTTGACGTGCTGTTACAATCGCCCACACCTAAACAGGCGGATACGGTATCGTTCCGTCATGGATGGCAAACTGCATAAGCCATAAAAAAACAGGGAGACATTTATGAAGCTTCGCCTGTCGGCGCTTGCTCTGGGAACTACGCTTCTGGTGGGGTGTGCGAGTTCCGGTACAGATCAGCAAGGGCGTTCTGACCCGTTAGAAGGGTTTAACCGCACTATGTACAACTTCAACTTCAATGTATTAGACCCGTATATTGTTCGACCGGTCGCTGTCGCCTGGCGTGATTATGTTCCGCAACCTGCGCGTAACGGTTTGAGCAACTTTACCGGCAACCTTGAAGAACCTGCGGTGATGGTTAACTACTTCTTGCAGGGCGACCCTTATCAGGGGATGGTCCACTTTACCCGCTTTTTCCTGAATACCATTTTGGGAATGGGCGGCTTTATTGATGTTGCAGGGATGGCGAACCCGAAACTGCAACGGACTGAACCTCACCGCTTCGGTAGTACGCTTGGTCATTATGGTGTGGGTTATGGGCCGTACGTTCAGTTACCGTTCTACGGTAGCTTCACGCTGCGTGATGACGGTGGTGATATGGCGGATAGTCTTTACCCGGTTCTTTCCTGGCTGACCTGGCCGATGTCTGTGGGTAAATGGACGCTTGAAGGGATAGAAACTCGTGCGCAGTTGTTGGATTCCGACGGTCTGCTGCGTCAGTCCTCCGATCCTTATATTATGGTGCGTGAAGCGTACTTCCAGCGTCATGATTTCATCGCTAATGGCGGTGAACTCAAACCGCAGGAAAATCCGAACGCGCAAGCGATTCAGGATGATTTAAAAGATATCGATTCTGAATAAGAAACAAACAAAAAAGGTGAGTCGCAAAACTCACCTTTTTTCTTATTAAGCTAACGCGTTATCAGAACGCGTAGTTAAAGTTAGTACCGAACAGCCAGGCTTTACCTTCAGACTCGAAGGAATAAGCTGCCGCTCCTTCACCTTCGGTGAATTTCACTTTCTGACCATGCATATAAGATGCGCCAACATCAATGGATGCATCTTCATTAAATGCGTAGGTTAACCCAGCACTTAACCACAAACGATCCTGGTCAGGAATGGAAATAGAACGTTTATCTGCCGGAACCGGGCTGTCGTCATAAGCGATACCGGTACGGAAGGTCCAGTTTTTATCATAATAGTAGGTTGTACCCAACGCGATACGATACGCGTCCCGGAATCCTTCATCTTTATAGAACAGAGTCTGACCACTATCGCCTTTCGCTTTCAATTCCTGGAACTGGCTCCAACTGGTATAGGCCATGCTGTAGTGAATTGCCCACTGCGGCGCAACACGGTTATAACCAGAAATCTCCCACATCTCAGGCAGGTTCAGCGTTAAGGATCCATTTTGGGTTGCCCCCATCGTGCCATACGGTAAGCCCATGTTACCCAAAATATTGTTCAGATTTGGGTTAATGGAGCTTTTGTAATCCCCATCGAAGTCGATTTTAACTTCTGAACGATATGTCAGCCCCCAACGGTTATCTTTATCCAGTTCATAAAGAATACCCGCGTTCCAGCCAAAGCCCCATTCGTCACCTTTCAAATGAGCAATTTGAGAGTCCGGAGTATTAATACCATTGGTTAATGAAGCGGGTACACCCTGGGCAATCAACTGTTGAGACAACAATGGCCCCAGCGAACCGGCGTAACGCTCAATTTTTGCCTTGGCATAAACTGCATCAAAACCAAGACCAAAACTCCAGCTATTGTTAAGGCGATAAGCCCCGCTAAGGTTAAGGTTGATTGTTTGCAGATCGGTTTTACCGCCATAGATACCAGCAGCGTAGTTGTCGGTAAATTCCGTAGCCAGGCCATAGTTGGAAGTTATTGACGCTCCCCAACCAAACTGATCGTTAATAGGCGCAACAAAGTGCAGGTTAGGTACCCATGCTGTCGGTGCGATATTTTTAGCATTTGCACTCTGACCGGTTAAATCAGAATGTCCGGTAATATCTACATCCGGATCAATATAAACCGCACCCGCAGAAAATGTCGGGCGGTCAAACATGGTAATCAATGCGGGGTTACGGCTAACGTTACCTGCATCATCGGCAATTGCACCTTCCCCTGAATAAGCCCGGCCCAGGCCAGAGGAAGAAAATTCGTTTAACTGAAAGCCTGCCGACCAGGCCTGGGTGGAGATAAGTGCCACTGCGACTGCGAGAGCAGACTTTGTAAACAGGGTTTTCTGGCTCATGACCATAACCTCAATGATTTATTTTTATACAAACTATGTTACGTGCTGTAACAGGAGCGCGAAGTGTAGGGTCTGAGGTACATCTTAGAAATCAGACCAGTGGCGAGAGTATAGGTCGGACCAGCTGGAATGTTGCAAGTATGTTTCTATCTTTTTTCAGATATGATCTAAGAAACGCGATCCAGCTGGCAAAATTGGGAGGTGGCGCACTCATGGATTCGGGTGAATTTTGTTTTAGATCATTTTTAAGTGTGATTTCGGTCACTTATCCGATTTTGCAGAATTAACAACTGGAGCAGCACTTTCCGGAAGCGTAAAATATCCACAACGTTTATCTGGCACCTTGGGTGCACATACAGAGGAAATCAACGATGAGTAAATGTAGTGCTGATGAAACCCCGGTTTGCTGCTGTATGGATGTTGGCACCATTATGGACAACTCCGACTGCACCGCGTCTTACAGCCGTGTGTTTGCAAACCGCGCAGAAGCAGAACAAACGCTGGCGGCGCTGACTGAAAAAGCCCGTAGCGTGGAATCCGAACCGTGCAAAATCACCCCGACTTTCACTGAAGAGTCTGACGGTGTGCGCCTGGATATCGATTTCACTTTTGCCTGCGAAGCTGAAATGCTGATCTTCCAGCTGGGTCTGCGTTAATTCCTCTCGGGTACATACGCCCCTGTCAGTTGCTGGCAGGGGCGTTTTCTTTTCTCTTCTTCTTTTCTCTCTGTGTCATAGCTCCCACTTTCCCTTTTCTCCACTTGGCTAAATGTAAAAAAATGGTTAAGACTATGATCAGGTCAGACCACTTTATTTATTTTTTTTACAGGGGAGTGTTATGGGTCAGGTTTTACCGCTGGTTACCCGCCAGGGCGATCGTATCGCCATTGTTAGCGGTTTACGTACGCCTTTTGCCCGACAGGCGACGGCTTTTCATGGCATTCCCGCAGTTGATTTAGGGAAGATGGTGGTAGGCGAACTGCTGGCACGCACCGAGATCCCCGCTGAAGTGATTGAACAACTGGTCTTCGGTCAGGTTGTGCAAATGCCGGAAGCGCCCAACATTGCCCGTGAAATTGTTCTTGGCACTGGAATGAATGTGCATACCGATGCTTACAGCGTTAGCCGCGCTTGCGCTACCAGTTTCCAGGCGGTTGCAAACGTCGCAGAAAGCCTGATGGCGGGAACTATTCGAGCGGGGATTGCCGGTGGGGCAGATTCCTCTTCCGTATTGCCAATTGGCGTCAGTAAAAAACTGGCGCGCGTACTGGTTGATGTCAACAAAGCCCGCACAATGAGCCAGCGCCTGAAACTTTTTTCTCGCTTACGTTTGCGTGACTTAATGCCGGTGCCTCCGGCAGTGGCGGAATACTCCACTGGATTACGGATGGGGGACACCGCAGAGCAAATGGCGAAAACCTACGGCATCACCCGAGAACAGCAAGATGCACTGGCGCACCGTTCGCATCAGCGTGCCGCTCAGGCGTGGTCAGAGGGTAAACTCAAAGAAGAGGTGATGACTGCCTTTATCCCCCCTTATAAACAACCGCTTGTCGAAGACAACAATATTCGCGGTAATTCCTCTCTTGCTGATTACGCAAAGCTGCGTCCGGCGTTTGATCGTAAACACGGGACGGTAACGGCGGCGAACAGTACGCCGCTGACCGATGGCGCGGCAGCGGTGATCCTGATGACTGAATCCCGGGCGAAAGAATTAGGGCTGGTACCGCTGGGGTATCTGCGCAGCTACGCATTTACTGCGATAGATGTCTGGCAGGACATGTTGCTCGGTCCAGCCTGGTCAACACCGCTGGCGCTGGAACGTGCCGGATTGACGATGGGCGATCTGACATTGATCGATATGCACGAAGCCTTTGCCGCCCAGACGCTGGCCAATATTCAGTTGCTGGGTAGCGAACGTTTTGCTCGCGACGTACTGGGGCGTGCACATGCCACTGGCGAAGTGGACGAGAGCAAATTTAACGTGCTTGGCGGTTCGATTGCTTATGGGCATCCCTTCGCAGCGACCGGCGCGCGGATGATTACCCAGACATTGCATGAACTTCGCCGTCGTGGCGGTGGATTTGGTTTAGTGACCGCCTGTGCTGCGGGTGGGCTTGGCGCAGCAATGGTTCTGGAGGCGGAATAATGGAAATGGCATCAGCGTTTACTCTTAATGTTCGTCTGGACAACATTGCTATCATCACCATCGACGTACCGGGTGAGAAAATGAATACCCTGAAGGCGGAATTTGCCTCGCAGGTACGCGCCATTATTAAGCAACTCCGTGAAAACAAAGAGTTGCGTGGCGTGGTGTTTGTCTCCGCGAAACCAGACAACTTCATTGCTGGCGCAGACATCAACATGATCGGCAACTGCAAAACGGCGCAAGAAGCGGAAGTACTGGCGCGGCAGGGGCAACAGTTAATGGCGGAGATTCATGCTTTGCCCATTCCGGTTATCGCGGCTATTCATGGCGCTTGCCTGGGCGGCGGGCTGGAGTTGGCGCTGGCGTGCCACGGTCGTGTTTGTACTGACGATCCTAAAACGGTGCTCGGTTTGCCTGAAGTACAACTTGGATTGTTACCCGGTTCAGGCGGTACCCAGCGTTTACCGCGCCTGATAGGTGTCAGCACAGCATTAGAGATGATCCTCACCGGAAAACAACTTCGGGCGAAACAGGCGGTAAAGCTGGGGTTGGTGGATGACGTCGTTCCGCACTCCATATTGCTGGAAGCCGCTGTTGAGCTGGCAAAGCAGGATCGCCCATCTTCACGCCCTCTACCTGTACGCGAGCGTATTCTGGCGGGGCCGTTAGGTCGTGCGCTGCTGTTCAAAATGGTCGGTAAGAAAACAGAACACAAAACGCAAGGTAACTATCCGGCGACAGAACGCATCCTGGAGGTTGTCGAAACGGGATTAGCGCAGGGCACCAGCAGCGGCTATGACGCTGAAGCACGGGCGTTTGGCGAACTGGCGATGACGCCGCAATCGCAGGCGCTGCGCAATATCTTTTTTGCCAGTACGGACGTGAAGAAAGATCCCGGCAGTGATGCGCCGCCTGCGCCATTAAACAGCGTGGGGATTCTAGGTGGTGGCTTGATGGGCGGCGGTATTGCTTATGTCACTGCTTGTAAAGCGGGGCTTCCGGTCAGAATTAAAGATATCAACCCGCGGGGCATAAATCATGCGCTGAAGTACAGTTGGGATCAGCTTGAGGGCAAAGTTCGCCGTCGTCATCTCAAAGCCAGCGAACGTGACAAACAGCTGGCATTAATCTCCGGAACGACGGACTATTGCGGCTTTGCCCATCGCGATCTGATTATTGAAGCGGTGTTTGAAAATCTCGAATTAAAACAACAGATGGTGGCGGAAGTGGAGCAAAATTGCGCTACTCATACCATCTTTGCTTCGAACACGTCATCTTTACCGATTGGCGATATCGCCGCTCACGCCGCGCGACCTGAGCAAGTTATTGGCCTGCATTTCTTCAGTCCGGTGGAAAAAATGCCGCTGGTGGAGATTATTCCTCATGCGAGTACATCGGCGCAAACCATCGCCACCACGGTAAAATTGGCGAAAAAACAGGGCAAAACGCCAATTGTCGTGCGTGACAAAGCCGGGTTTTACGTCAATCGCATCTTAGCGCCTTACATCAATGAAGCTATCCGCATGTTGACCGAAGGCGAGCGTATTGAGCATATCGATACCGCGCTAGTGAAATTTGGGTTTCCGGTAGGCCCAATCCAACTTTTGGATGAGGTAGGAATCGACACCGGGACTAAAATTATGCCTGTACTGGAAGCCGCTTATGGAGAACGTTTTAGCGCGCCTGCAAATGTTGTTTCTTCAATTTTGAACGACGATCGCAAAGGCAGAAAAAATGGCCGGGGTTTCTATCTTTATGGTCAGAAAGGGCGTAAAAGCAAAAAACAGGTCGATCCCGCCATTTACCCGCTCATTGGCGCACAAGGGCAGGGGCGACTCTCCGCACCGCAGGTTGCTGAACGGTGTGTGATGTTGATGCTGAATGAAGCAGTACGTTGTCTGGACGAGCAGGTTATCCGTAGCGTGCGTGACGGGGATTTAGGCGCGGTATTTGGCATTGGTTTTCCGCCATTTCTCGGTGGACCGTTCCGCTATATCGATTCTCTCGGCGCAGGCGAAGTGGTTGCAATAATGCAACGACTGGCCACGCAGTATGGTTCCCGTTTTACCCCTTGCGATCGTTTAGTTGAGATGAGCGAGCGTGGGGAAAGTTTTTGGAAAACAACTGCAACTGACCTGCAATAAGAAGGTCAAAGTTATATGAATCCGCGCTGAATGGCGGAGTGTTGCTCAAAATGTAAACGCATATTGACTATACTTACGCCATTGAGGTAAAAAACAGCGTTTCATTCGGTGAATGGATAAGGCACAATGCCGGCCACCGTTTTCTTTCTCTGGTTTCAGATGAAAGAAAACGGGCGAATCTGGTTAACAAAAGCGGTGCAATATGCAAGTTTTTATCATGCGTCACGGCGACGCAGCCCTCGATGCCGCCAGTGATTCGGTTCGTCCTCTGACCACTAACGGTTGTGACGAATCTCGCCTGATGGCGAACTGGCTGAAAGGTCAAAAAGTGGAAATCGAACGCGTTCTGGTGAGCCCGTTCCTGCGAGCCGAGCAAACACTGGAAGAAGTAGGGGATTGTCTGAACCTGCCTTCCAGTGCAGAAGTTCTGCCGGAGTTAACGCCCTGCGGCGATGTTGGTCTGGTCGGTGCCTATTTGCAGGCGTTGACCAATGAAGGTGTTGCTTCGGTACTGGTGATCTCCCACTTACCGTTAGTTGGGTATCTGGTTGCCGAGTTATGTCCGGGCGAAACGCCGCCTATGTTTACCACTTCAGCGATTGCCAGCGTAACGCTTGATGAAAGCGGAAAAGGCCAATTCAACTGGCAAATGAGCCCTTGTAATTTGAAGATGGCAAAAGCAATTTAAGCAATCAATGCCCGGTTACGTGCGCGTACACCGGGCAGTTTCTCCGTCATACAATCATTCTTTTTCTTGTCTAAATGTTGTTAATATTTAACAACTCTCGATAGTTATTATATTTTCCCATTATTGAATCCCGTAATAAAATAAAGAAGATAATGGTTTTGTGTCTTGAATATATATTTATTGATTTAATTAATATTAAATTTTAGCAATAAATAATGGTAAGGTCATTATAATTTTTTTTAGTGTGCTTTATAAGCAATTCATTTTTGTTGATTATAATGGTTTGTTTTTTTGTTGATAATTCGCATGTTTTTTTGTTGGAAAGTGGTGAAAGTATTTTGTAGATGTATTAATTAATAAAATCTACATAAAGTGTTTAAGTATTACTAAATTGAGTTTTTTTATAGATAAGACCAACATACAGACACACCAGAGAATACTTGTTTACATTCTATGATTATATTGGAGTGTATATGTTCAATGGCTAACTATAAATATCGGGCATAATATATATTAATTTTATGTCAGGTGTTTATATTATAACTCTTAATGATTTAAGGACAAATAATGAGTAAGTTTGCCAAAACAGCCATTGCTGCGGCGATGGTCATGGGCGCAGTTGTTTCCAGTTCTGCTTTTGCAGCAGGCAACAACGGTACCGCGCGCTTCTACGGCACCATTGAAGACTCCCCGTGCTCTATCGTTCCAGACGATCACAAACTGGAAGTCGATATGGGTGACATCGGTGCGGCTAAACTGACCGGCGGTGGCACTACCACACCGAAAGATTTCCAGATCCGTTTACAGGATTGCGTGTTTACCACTGAAACAAACATGGAGACCACGTTCACCGGCACTAACTACGCGGGGCCAGCCAACACGGATAACTATGCGTTATTCAATGTTGACAGCGGTGTTGCCATGAACCACGTGAGCCTGGTAATCGGCGATACCCATGGCAAAGGTTATAAAGTGGGCGAAAAGATTGTTCAGCCAATCGTGATGGATACTTCAACCAGCAAGGGTAAAGACAAGCAAACGCTGAACTTTAAAGCCTGGCTGGTGGGGGAAACCGATGCGCCGGATCTCGGCCAGTTCGAAACCCTGACCACATTCCAGATTACCTATCTCTGATGTGACAACCCCACAGCGTTCTGCTGTGGGGTTATTCAACACGCAACAGATTTACGACTGTTTCACAAACGGATATGTGTATGCCTAATCACTCAAATTTTCGGCTGCGGGGAATCGCCTGCTATATTGCGCTGGCAATCTCTGGTGGGTCAGTCAATGCATGGGCTGATGATTCAATTCAATTTGACCCCCGTTTCCTTGAGTTAAAGGGCGATACGAAAATTGATCTCGGTAAGTTTTCAAAAAAAGGGTATGTCGACGCGGGTAAATATAATTTACGTGTATTTATAAATAAACACCCCCTTTCTGATGAATACGACATTAACTGGTACGTCTCTGAAAACGATCCAACAAAAAACTATGCCTGCCTGACACCTGAGTTAGTGGCGGCGCTGGGGCTGAAAGAAGGGATAGCAAAAAGCCTGCAGTGGACGCACAACGATGAATGCCTTAAACCAGGCCAATTAGACGGGATGGAAGTCGAGAATGATTTAAGCCAGTCGGCGTTGCTGCTGACAGTGCCACAGGCTTACCTCGAATATACCAGCAGCGACTGGGACCCTCCCTCACGTTGGGACGACGGTATTCCTGGCCTGATTGCCGACTACAGCCTCAATGCGCAAACTCGCCACCAGGAGCAGGGGGGCGAGGACTCACATGATATCAGCGGCAACGGTACCGTTGGGGCGAACCTGGGGGCATGGCGTTTCCGTGCAGACTGGCAAAGTGATTATCAGCACACCCGCAGCAACGATGACGACGATGACAGCAGTAACAGCACAACGAGTAAACACTGGGACTGGAGTCGTTATTACGCCTGGCGAGCCTTGCCCTCTTTAAAAGCGAAGCTGTCGCTGGGGGAAGATTATCTCAATTCCGATATTTTCGACGGCTTTAACTATATCGGCAGCAGCGTCAGCACCGATGACCAGATGCTGCCGCCCAACCTGCGCGGCTATGCACCGGATGTTTCCGGCGTGGCGCACAGCAGTGCAAAAGTCACCATTAGCCAGATGGGCCGGGTACTTTACGAAACCCAGGTTCCCGCCGGGCCATTCCGCATTCAGGATATCGGCGACTCCGTCTCCGGCACACTGCACGTCCGCGTTGAAGAACAGAATGGTCAGGTGCAGGAATATGACGTTACGACCGCATCTATGCCATTCCTCACGCGCCAGGGGCAGGTGCGTTACAAAGTGATGATGGGGCGTCCGGAAGACTGGAACCACAAGACCGAAGGCGGCTTTTTCTCCGGCGGAGAAGCGTCATGGGGGGTGGCAGATGGCTGGTCGCTCTACGGTGGTGCGCTGGCAGATAAACACTATCAGTCGGCGGCGATGGGGGTGGGGCGCGACCTCGCACAGTTTGGCGCGCTGGCGTTCGATGTGACTCACTCGCACGTCAACCTGGATCATGACAGCGCATACGGCAAAGGAAAACTGGACGGCAACTCCTTTCGCGTGAGCTATGCCAAAGACTTTGACGAACTCAACAGCCGCGTCACCTTTGCAGGCTACCGTTTTTCTGAAAAGAACTTCATGACCATGAGCGAGTATCTGGACGCGAACCAGTCAGACATGGCGCGGACCGGTAACGACAAAGAGATGTATACGATCACCTATAACCAGAACTTTGCCGCTGCGGGTGTTTCGATCTATCTCAACTACTCCCATCGTACTTACTGGGATCGCCCGGAACAGACAAACTATAACCTGATGTTTTCCCACTATTTTAATATGGGGAGCATTCGCAACATGAGCATCTCGGTGACTGGCTATCGCTACGAATATGACGATAATGCGGATAAGGGGATGTACCTCAGTATGAGCATTCCGTGGAGCGACAGCAGCACCGTGACCTACAACGGTTCCTACGGCAGCGGATCGGACAGCAGCCAGGTCGGTTACTTTAAGCGCGTCGATGACGCAACGCACTACCAGGTTAACGTTGGCACCAGCGAGCAGCACGGCAGCGTGGATGGTTATCTGAGCCACGACGGTTCGCTGGCGAAGGTTGATCTCAGCGCCAACTACCATGAAGGGGAATACCGTTCGGCGGGGATCGCCTTACAGGGCGGGGCAACGCTGACCGCGCATGGTGGGGCGCTGCACCGTACCCAGAACATGGGCGGCACGCGCCTGCTGATTGACGCCGACGGGATTGCCAACGTGCCGGTCGAAAGCAACGGCGCGCCGGTGTATACCAATATGTTTGGCAAGGCGGTGGTCGCCGATATTAACAACTACTATCGCAATCAGGCGTATATCGATTTAAACAACCTGCCGGAAGATGCGGAAGCCACCCAGTCGGTGGTGCAGGCGACTCTGACGGAAGGCGCAATCGGCTATCGTAAATTCAAAGTGATCAGCGGGCAAAAAGCGATGGCGGTACTGCGGTTGCGTGACGGTAGCTACCCGCCGTTTGGCGCGGAAGTGAAAAACGACGAGCAGCAGCAGGTTGGCATTGTGGATGATGAAGGCAATGTCTATCTGGCGGGGGTCAATGCGGGCGAGCATATGATGGTGTTCTGGGAAGGCAGCGCACAATGCGAGATCGTATTGCCGAAGCCGCTACCTGCCGATTTGTTCAGCGGCCTGTTGTTGCCGTGTGAACAAAAGGGAACGGCAGCCCCTGATTCTTCAGCGCCAGAAATTAAGCCTGTTATTCAGGACCAGACGCGGCAAGTCACACCAACGGAAGCGCCGACGTCAATTTCAGCAACTCAATAATCTGATTAAGGAACGATCAATGTCTTATAAATTATCCTGTCCAATGCTCGTCAGCACAGCGCTGATGGCACTGCTTACCACCGCCAGCCTGACGGCGCATGCATCGGTCACCCCGGATCGCACCCGTCTGGTGTTTAACGAAAGCGATAAATCGATCAGCGTGACGTTGCGTAACAACAACGAAAAGCTGCCTTACCTGGCGCAAAGCTGGCTGGAAGACGAGAAGGGCAACAAAATCACTTCGCCGCTGGCAGTACTGCCGCCGGTGCAGCGTATTGACGCTATGATGAACGGCCAGGTGAAGATTCAGGCGCTGCCGGACATTCACACGCTGCCGTCCGACCGAGAAAGCCTGTTCTACTACAACGTGCGTGAGATCCCGCCAAAGTCCGGGAAAGCCAACACCCTGCAAATTGCGTTGCAAACGCGCATCAAGCTGTTCTGGCGACCAAAGGCGCTGGAAAAGATTGACATGAGAAAACCGTGGCAGTTTAAGGTCACACTCACGCGCAGCGGCCAGGACTATACCGTCAATAACCCGACGCCGTACCACGTCATCATCAGCGATGCCAGCACACAGAAGAAAGGGCTGACTGCCGCCGGGTTTAAACCGCTGGTGATGCCACCGAAAACGTCACAACCGTTAAAGGCAAAAATGGCGAGCGCCCCGGTGCTGACCTATATCAACGACTACGGCGCGCGCATGCCGCTGATCTTCCGTTGTGAAGGGAACACCTGCAAGGTGGATGAAGATCAAAGCAGCAAAGGTTGATAACGGGAGAAGCAACATGAAAGCGTTCTTTCTGACCGGATCTGCCGCGCTATTGCTGGCCTGTGGCGTGACCGTTTTCCCGGCAATGGCGGGCGGCAAAATCGTCAATTTGACGTTGCGCGTGCTGGTGGATGGGCCGCCGCCCTGTTCGGTAAAGGGAAGCGCGGTGGAGTTCGGCAATGTGATTATTAAAAGTATTGATGGTGCCAACTACCGTCAGCCAGTGGGCTACACCCTGAACTGCTCAAACAGTGTCAGCGACGACCTGCAAATGCAGCTTCAGGCCACCACCACGACCATCAACGGCGAAACGGTGCTGAGTACTGGAATCAGCGGTTTTGGCATTCGTATTCAGAATGCCGCTGACCATTCGCTGGTGGCAGTGGGTAACAGTAGCTGGCTGCCGTTCAACATCAATACACAGCCAGACTTCGAAGCCGTTCCGGTGAAGCAGAGCGGTGTGGAACTGATGGCATCGGAGTTTAATGCGACCATGACCATGGTGGTGGACTACCAATGAAACGACTCGCATGGTGCTTAATTTACGGTTTTGCTGGCCTGGCGCAGGCCGCGATTAACGACGTTACTTTTCATGGCACGCTGGTTTCGCCGCCCGCCTGTACTATCAGCGATGGTAAGACGATCGAAGTTGAGTTTCGCAACGTCATTATCGACAACATTAACGGCGATAATTTCCGTCAGGATGTGCCTTACACCATCACATGTGACCCCGATGTGCGCGACGACGCCTGGGAGATGAGCCTGACCTGGACGGGCAGCCAAACCCCTTATGATGATTCCGCCATTGAAACGGACGTTAGCGGCCTGGGGATTGAGCTACAGCAAAACGGCCAGCCGTTTAAGCTGGGAACACCGTTGAAAATTGACCCGTCAACGCCGCCAACGCTGCAAGCTGTGCCGGTGAAAGCCAATGATGCGGCGCTCAGCGACGGAACCTTTTCTGCCTACGCAACATTACAGGTGGATTACCAATGAACCTAAAACGGATATCTCTCTGCGCGGCTGTACTGGCGACGGTGCTGCTGACGCCCCATGTTCAGGCGGCTGACAACCTGCATTTCTACGGCAATTTACTCAGTAAATCCTGCACGCTGGTGGTCCAGGGCGAAACGCTGGCGGAGGTGCATTTTCCCACCATCAGCCGTAAAGACCTGATGGTGACCGGGCAGTCGGCGCGGGTGCCAGTGGTGTTTCAACTGAAAGATTGTAAAGGGCCAGCCGAGTATGAAGTCCGGGTTACGTTGACTGGCACGGAAGACAGCGAACAGCCCGGTTTTCTGGCGCTGGATGCTTCTTCAGAGGCGCAAGGTGTCGGAATTGGCATGGAAAAAACCGACGGAACACCGGTGCTGATTAACAATACCAGCGGGGCAACTTTTGTGCTGAGTAACGGCAATAACAATCTGAATTTTAATGCCTGGCTCCAGGCGAAAAGCGGCCGGGAAGTGACGATGGGGGATTTTACCGCCTCCTTAACCGCAACGTTTGAGTACATATAAGATGAAAAAAACTAACTTGCTGTTTCGTCTTTTGATCCTGATGGTTTTTATGCTCGGTAGTCGGGCCGGGATGGGGCAGACATTTCGTAATGTGTATATCTACTATGCTACGTTTGGCTGGAATAGTCAGGTCGAACTGTATCTTGATGTTGCTGAGGTTTCGAGTGTTTACTACGGTACCTATTATCAAAGTAATTATGTTATGACGCTTGGCAACTTACCCAATCGCACATGGACAGGAACGGGCAGTTCTCCTGCGCCGACGATTACGGTAAAAGATGGGACAACTGTAAATAATTCATTTTGTCCGGGCATGGAGGCACTGGAAGCCAAAGACAGCCGCTGGGAATGTCTCAAGCTGCCTCTGGATATTACCGTCGATGGTGATGTGGGAGGCTGCCCGTGGTTAGTGAGTATCAGAGCCACCAGCCAGGTTGTGGTCGGTTCTGTTGATAAAGATATCTATTATGGACCAAATGCAACCGTGTCCGTGTGCCCAACCGTGTCAGTTACGCCGTATGATGTTTCATGGGATGAAAACTATATCAATAAAACGAAAACACTGTCTTTGCAATCGACGGGCGGAGTAATTGAAAAAACGCTTTCAACCTATCTGATGAAAGACGGCAAACTATGTGATGGCTCGCAAATGAATGAAGAGGGCGCTTACTGTCGCTGGGTTGCGCAAATGATCACGTTTTCATCATCAGGCTGTGATAATGCTAATGTTACGGTGGCGCCAAACAGGCATCCCATCACTGACAAACAACTGCACGACATGGTGGTGCATGTTGATACTAGCAGCCGCCAGCCCATTGATTCCACCTGCCGCTTCCAGTACACGCTCAACGAACTGTAGCGTATACACCACACAACGGGGCCATCAGGCCCCGTTGTCCGTTATGTCATGCGGTCATCCAGTTTTTTAGAATATTCGCCATCACGGGAGCGAAAGGTGCCAGATAACCGTCGATGGGGGTGAGTAATTCGTCGATAAGCGCTTGCAGCAGGTCGTCATCCTCAAGCCCCGCTGAAGGGTCAATGCCATTAGCCCACAGAAGGCTGTCGGAAAACTGCTTACGTTTTTCAATTAATGCCCGATTATTACGTTCATTATCGCCAGGGTTGAGACGCCAGTATTCAAGGCTAAATCGCCCGACTCATCCACCTTTAAATATTCAGGGCAATTCCGGCGGCAGCCACTCATCCACTTCTATCAACACCAGCAATGCCGCATCACCACCGTACTCTTTCGGTGCCTGATGAAATGCCATTACATGGGGATGTTGCGCCAGCCACAGCGGCGTTTGCTGCTTCAAAATATGCTTACCATGACCATGCATCACGCAGGCGCAAAACACATGTTCACGGCGGCAAGCTGCAATCAACGCCCCCAGTTCCTGTTTGGCTTGTAGCTGCGTCAGACCGTGCAAATCAAGAAACAACTCCGGTGAATAATCGCCACGGCGTAACTTCTTCGCCTCAAAATGGCTGACATCCGGTCGAACATATTTGACCGGACCTTCGGTATTCAATAATGGCTGAAATTCGTCCGAAAAATAGTGGCTGGCATCGGCCTGTTCCTGAATCAACCGCTTTACTGGCACTTCGCTGATTTTTTTACGCTGCGGTCGGTGGACTATCGTGTCCTGCTTAATCTTGCGAGTACCCGCCATCAACTGGCGAAACAGCGCCTGGTCCTCCTCGCTAAGTGTTGTTTTCTTTTTCATTTATCTGTCTCTATTTCTAATTTTCCTACAGTTTACCCGACTCACCGTACAATCGATCGCTTAAAACGTATTTTTCCTCACTCACCGCGTGTGAATGCTGATTTATCGTCATCTTCATGGCAAACTAGCCGCCGAAATTATTGCGATCATGCCCTGGAGGAATACGTGGATAAAATTTTCGTTGATGAAGCAGTAAATGAGCTGCAAACCATTCAGGACATGTTGCGCTGGTCGGTGAGCCGCTTCAGCGCGGCGAATATCTGGTACGGCCACGGCACCGATAACCCGTGGGATGAAGCCGTGCAACTGGTGTTGCCTTCACTCTACCTGCCGCTGGATATTCCGGAAGACATGCGCACCGCGCGTCTGACCTCCAGCGAAAAACACCGTATTGTTGAGCGCGTGATCCGCCGCGTCAACGAACGCATTCCGGTGGCTTACCTGACCAACAGAGCCTGGTTCTGCGGTCATGAATTTTACGTCGATGAACGCGTGCTGGTGCCGCGCTCGCCGATTGGTGAACTGATCAACAATAAATTTGCCGGACTCATCAGCAAGCAACCGCAGCACATTTTAGATATGTGTACCGGTAGCGGCTGCATCGCCATTGCCTGTGCTTATGCCTTCCCGGAAGCGGAAGTCGACGCGGTGGACATCTCTCCAGACGCGCTGGCGGTTGCCGAACAGAATATCGAAGAACACGGTTTGATCCACAACGTCATTCCGATTCGTTCCGACTTGTTCCGTGACTTGCCGAAAGTGCAGTACGACCTGATCGTCACCAACCCGCCGTACGTCGATGCGGAAGATATGTCCGACCTGCCAAACGAATACCGCCACGAGCCGGAACTCGGTCTGGCATCTGGCACCGACGGCCTGAAACTGACGCGTCGCATTCTCGGTAACGCGGCAGATTACCTCGCTGATGATGGCGTGCTGATTTGTGAAGTGGGCAACAGCATGGTACATCTTATGGAACAATATCCGGATGTTCCGTTCACCTGGCTGGAGTTTGATAACGGCGGCAATGGTGTGTTTATGCTCACCAAAGAGCAGCTTATTGCCGCACGAGAACATTTCGCGATTTATAAAGATTAAGTAAACACGCAAACACAACAATAACGGAGCCGTGATGGCTGGAAACACAATTGGACAACTCTTTCGCGTAACCACCTTCGGCGAATCGCACGGGCTGGCGCTCGGCTGCATCGTCGATGGTGTTCCGCCAGGCATTCCGCTGACGGAAGCGGACCTGCAACATGACCTTGATCGTCGTCGCCCTGGGACATCGCGCTATACCACCCAGCGCCGCGAGCCGGATCAAGTCAAAATTCTCTCCGGTGTTTTTGAAGGTGTTACTACTGGCACCAGCATCGGATTGTTGATCGAAAATACCGACCAGCGTTCTCAGGATTATAGTGCGATTAAGGACGTTTTCCGTCCAGGTCATGCCGATTACACCTATGAACAAAAATACGGCCTGCGCGATTATCGCGGCGGTGGACGTTCTTCCGCCCGTGAAACCGCCATGCGCGTGGCGGCAGGGGCGATTGCCAAAAAATATCTCGCCGAGAAATTTGGCATTGAGATTCGCGGTTGCCTGACCCAGATGGGCGACATTCCACTGGAAATCAAAGACTGGTCTCAGGTCGAGCAAAATCCATTCTTCTGCCCGGACCCGGACAAAATCGACGCGTTAGATGAACTGATGCGCGCGCTGAAAAAAGAAGGCGACTCTATTGGTGCGAAAGTCACCGTTGTTGCCAGTGGCGTCCCCGCCGGACTTGGCGAGCCGGTCTTTGACCGCCTGGATGCCGACATCGCCCATGCGCTAATGAGCATTAACGCGGTGAAAGGCGTGGAAATTGGTGATGGTTTTGACGTGGTAGCGCTGCGTGGCAGCCAGAACCGCGACGAAATCACCAAAGACGGTTTCCAGAGCAACCATGCGGGCGGCATTCTTGGTGGTATCAGCAGCGGGCAGCAAATCATTGCCCATATGGCGCTGAAGCCAACCTCCAGCATTACCGTGCCGGGGCGCACTATTAACCGCTTTGGCGAAGAAGTTGAGATGATCACCAAAGGCCGTCACGATCCTTGTGTTGGGATCCGCGCGGTGCCGATCGCAGAAGCGATGCTGGCGATCGTTTTGATGGATCACCTGCTACGGCAGCGGGCGCAAAATGCCGATGTGAAGACTGATATTCCACGCTGGTAAAAAATGAACAAAACCGCGATTGCGCTGCTGGCTCTGCTTGCCAGTAGTGCCAGCCTGGCAGCGACGCCGTGGCAAAAAATAACCCAACCTGTGCCGGGTAGCGCACAATCGATAGGCAGTTTTTCTAATGGCTGTATCGTCGGTGCTGACACGTTGCCGATACAGTCCGAACATTATCAGGTCATGCGTACCGATCAGCGTCGCTATTTCGGACATCCGGATCTGGTGATGTTTATCCAGCGTCTGAGTCGCCAGGTGAGCAATCTGGGCATGGGTACGGTGCTGATTGGCGATATGGGGATGCCTGCTGGTGGTCGTTTCAACGGCGGTCACGCCAGCCACCAGACCGGACTGGATGTCGATATCTTCCTGCAACTGCCGAAAACACGCTGGACCTCCGCGCAGCTCTTGCGCCCGCAAGCGTTAGATTTAGTTTCCCGCGACGGTAAACACGTTGTCCCGACGCTGTGGAAGCCAGAAATTTTCAGCTTGATCAAACTCGCCGCCCAGGATAAAGACGTCACGCGCATTTTTGTTAATCCGGCGATTAAGCAACAACTTTGCCTTGATGCGGGCACCGATCGCGACTGGTTGCGCAAAGTGCGACCCTGGTTCCAGCATCGCGCGCATATGCATGTACGATTACGTTGTCCTGCCGATAGTCTGGAGTGTGAGGATCAACCTTTACCGCCACCAGGCGATGGTTGCGGGGCAGAACTGCAAAGCTGGTTTGAACCTCCAAAACCGGGAACAACAAAGCCTGAGAAGAAGACACCGCCTCCGTTGCCGCCTTCCTGCCAGGCGCTACTGGATGAGCACGTGATCTAATGGAAACGTTTAATAGCCTGTTTATGGTTTCCCCGCTGCTGCTGGGAGTTCTCTTTTTTGTCGCCATGCTGGCGGGATTTATCGACTCGATTGCCGGTGGCGGTGGGTTACTCACCATTCCGGCATTGATGGCGGCGGGGATGTCTCCCGCTAACGCGCTGGCAACCAATAAACTGCAAGCCTGCGGTGGCTCTATTTCCGCCACTATCTACTTTATTCGCCGTAAAGTGGTTAGTTTAAGCGATCAAAAACTCAATATCGCCATGACCTTTGTCGGCTCAATGAGCGGCGCGCTACTGGTGCAGTATGTTCAGGCCGATGTCTTACGGCAGATTTTGCCTATTCTGGTGATTTGTATCGGCCTCTATTTCTTGCTGATGCCAAAGCTGGGTGAAGAAGATCGCCAGCGTCGGATGTATGGACTGCCATTTGCGCTGGTGGCGGGGGGCTGCGTCGGTTTTTACGATGGATTCTTTGGCCCGGCTGCCGGATCGTTTTACGCGCTGGCCTTCGTTACGCTGTGCGGATTCAACCTCGCCAAAGCCACTGCTCACGCCAAATTACTTAACGCAACGTCAAACATTGGCGGTCTGCTGCTGTTTATTCTCGGCGGCAAAGTGATTTGGGCGACGGGCTTTGTGATGCTGGTGGGGCAGTTCCTCGGCGCGCGCATGGGTTCAAGACTGGTGTTGAGCAAAGGACAAAAGCTGATCCGCCCGATGATCGTTATCGTCTCGGCGGTGATGAGTGCCAAATTACTTTACGATAGCCATGGACAGGAGATCCTCCACTGGTTGGGGATGAACTAATGAACAGTACACACCACTATGAGCAGTTGATTGAGATTTTTAATAGCTGCTTTGCCGATGAATTTAATACCCGTCTGATTAAAGGCGACGACGAACCGATCTATCTTCCTGCTGATGCGGAAGTACCGTATAACAGAATCGTCTTCGCTCATGGCTTTTATGCCAGCGCCATCCACGAGATTTCGCACTGGTGTATTGCCGGGAAAGCGCGCCGTGAGCTGGTTGATTTCGGCTACTGGTATTGCCCGGACGGACGCGATGCCCAGACACAAAGCCAGTTTGAAGATGTTGAAGTGAAGCCGCAGGCGCTGGACTGGTTGTTCTGCGTGGCAGCGGGATATCCGTTTAATGTTAGCTGCGACAATCTGGAAGGGGATTTCGAACCGGACCGCGTGGTGTTTCAACGGCGGGTACATGCGCAGGTGATGGATTATCTGGCAAACGGCATTCCCGAACGTCCGGCACGCTTCATTAAAGCACTACAAAATTATTATCACACGCCGGAACTTACGGCGGAACAGTTCCCGTGGCCGGAAGCGCTCAACTGAAGCCAGCGCCACGTTTTACAATGAGGAAAGAAGATGATCGCGGAGTTTGAATCACGCATTCTGGCATTAATCGACGGTATGGTTGACCATGCCAGTGATGATGAGTTGTTTGCCAGTGGGTATTTGCGTGGCCACCTGACATTAGCCATCGCAGAACTGGAAAGTGGTGACGACCACTCCGCTCAGGCGGTACATACAACCGTTAGCCAGAGTCTGGAAAAAGCCATTGGTGCCGGTGAATTGTCGCCGCGTGACCAGGCGCTGGTGACCGATATGTGGGAACACCTGTTTCAGCAGGCCTCACAGCAGTAAGTTGTGACGTCTGGAGCACCATGCCTGATGCGACGCTTATCGCGTCTTATCAGGCCTACAGGTAACGCGTAGGTCGGATAAGGCGTTTACGCCGCATCCGACAAACAATGCCAGAGCAGATTACCCCGCCTTAACCGCTTTACCCTTCAACAACTTCCGCACCCATAACCGATTCGGGTTTAACGCCGCCAGCGTGCTGGCATCCATCGGAATCGGTTCTTCACTCATCTGTGCCGCCAGAATCTCGGCACACAGCGGGGCAGAACACAAACCGCGCGAACCTAAAGCAGCAAACATAAAGAGATCGTCATAAACCGGCGCGCTTACCGCTTCATCTTTCTTCTCCGCCAGCGACGCATATTCCACGAGTGTAGCGTCATAATCAGGCACGTTGCCTACCATTGGCAGATGATCGCGAGTAGCACAACGCACACCGCAGCGCGCCTCTTTACCACTGACATCAACCTCTTTTGCCCACTGTACCTGCGGGAAACAATCAATCAACCGCTGGCGATTCTGCTGCTGATCTTCATCACTGTACGCCGTCTCTTCGCTGCCGCGATGATAACTGGCACCAATACAATGGTGCTGATTCGCCGGATTTTGCGGCGTGAGATAACCGTCATAGCACAGCACTTGCTTCAGTTTCGCCAGCTCCGGCGTTGTCGGAATATGGCTGACTTGACCGGCCACCGAATATACTGGCAGAGATGACGTTTGGCTGAAACGGCTGATTTGATGCCCGTTCGCCAGTACCACTAAACTGTGTGTTGCTTGCTGATCTCCTGCAAAATTCAACAACCAACCGTCATCCTTACGGGATAAATCCTGTAACTGATATTGATAATGAATCTGCAAACCCTGCTGTTGCGCCAGTTCCAGCACATTACGGGTCAGTTCTGCCGGACACAGCCAGCCACCTTGCGGATAAGTAATGCCGCTGCAATTTGTTGCAACGCCCGTAATTTGTTCAACCGCATTTGCCTCAACGGCTACAGCCAGTTCTGCGGGTAAATCCATCGACAACATCTGTGCGATTTTATGCTGGCTTTTCTCATCCCAGCCTAACTGCGTGACGCCGCACCAGTCATGATCAAATTTAACGGGCAATAAATCGTAAAACCGACGAGCAAAAGTAAACGCATTAGAGAAAAAACGGTTTAGCGCTTCATCGTGTTTACTTAAAAGCGGATACAGCGCCCCCTGGCGATTGCCGGAAGCACCCAGTGCGGGAGCCTCATCCGCGCAATAAAGCGTTACCTGCCAGCCGCGACGCAATAGCGCCAGTGACAACAACGCGCTGGCAATACCGCCTCCAATAATTGCCGCTTCCTGTTTGTTGCTGCCCGTACGGTTAAACCACGGCGTGGAGCAGGGGAGGGGTAATGTCTGTTCCATCACCCCACAAAGCATTTCCCGTTTGCGCCCAAAGCCCTTACGTTTTTGCATAGTGAATCCGGCTTCCTGCAAACCGCGGCGGACAAAACCGGCAGACGTAAATGTCGCCAGCGTGCCGCCCGGACGTGCCAGTCGGGCCATGGCGGTAAACAGATTTTGCGTCCACATATCCGGGTTTTTCGCTGGCGCAAAGCCGTCCAGAAACCAGGCATCTACTTTTTGATTTAGCGAATCGTCCAGTTGGCTGGTCAGTTCGTTTATATCGCCAAACCATAAATCCAGCGTTACGCGGCCTTCATCGAGCAATAAACGATGGCAACCGGACAGGGGCAAAGGCCATTGTGCCTGAAGTTGTTCTGCCCACGGCGCCAGTTCCGGCCAGTGTTGATGCGCTAAGACTAAATCCGCACGGGCGAGGGGAAATTTCTCAAAACTAATGAAATGTAAGCGTTGTAATTGCGCCTGTGGATGCGCTTCGCGAAACTGATCAAATGCCTGCCATAGCGTCAGGAAGTTTAATCCGGTGCCGAAGCCGCTCTCTGCTACCACAAACAGAGGATGTGGATGTTCAGGAAAACGTGCCTCTAGATGGTTACCCCCGAGAAAAACATAACGCGTCTCTTCCAGTCCGTTATCGTTGGAAAAATAGACATCGTCAAAATCTCGGGAAACAGGTGTACCCTCAGCATTAAATTCGAGGTTGGCAGGTTGTATGGAGTAGTGTTTCACGTAAGTTACTCGTCTTACAGGCGGTGGCTCGATCTTAGCGATGTGTGTCAGGCTGCGCAAATTTCTCTATTAATTGGCTGATCGGACTTGTTCGGCGTACAAGTGTACGCTATTGTGCATTCGAAACTTACTCTATGTGCGACTTACAGAGGTATTGAATGAAACGTGCAGTGATTACTGGCCTGGGCATTGTTTCCAGCATCGGTAATAACCAGCAGGAAGTCCTGGCATCTCTGCGTGAAGGACGTTCAGGGATCACTTTCTCTCAGGAGCTGAAGGATTCCGGCATGCGTAGCCACGTCTGGGGCAACGTAAAACTGGATACCACTGGCCTCATTGACCGCAAAGTTGTGCGCTTTATGAGCGACGCATCTATTTATGCATTCCTTTCTATGGAGCAGGCAATTGCAGATGCTGGCCTCTCCCCGGAAGCTTACCAGAATAACCCGCGCGTTGGCCTGATTGCAGGTTCCGGCGGCGGTTCCCCGCGTTTTCAGGTGTTCGGCGCTGACGCAATGCGCGGCCCGCGCGGCCTGAAAGCGGTTGGCCCGTATGTGGTCACCAAAGCGATGGCATCCGGCGTTTCTGCCTGCCTCGCCACGCCGTTTAAAATTCACGGCGTTAACTACTCCATCAGCTCCGCGTGTGCGACTTCCGCACACTGTATCGGTAACGCAGTAGAGCAGATCCAACTGGGCAAACAGGACATCGTGTTTGCTGGCGGCGGCGAAGAGCTGTGCTGGGAAATGGCTTGCGAATTCGACGCGATGGGTGCGCTGTCTACTAAATACAACGACACCCCGGAAAAAGCCTCCCGTACTTACGACGCTCACCGTGACGGTTTCGTTATCGCTGGCGGTGGCGGTATGGTAGTGGTTGAAGAGCTGGAACACGCGCTGGCGCGTGGTGCTCACATCTATGCTGAAATCGTTGGCTACGGCGCAACCTCTGACGGCGCAGACATGGTTGCTCCGTCTGGCGAAGGTGCAGTGCGCTGCATGAAGATGGCGATGCACGGTGTTGATACCCCAATCGACTACCTGAACTCTCATGGTACTTCGACTCCGGTTGGCGACGTGAAAGAACTGGCTGCTATCCGTGAAGTGTTCGGCGATAAGAGCCCGGCGATTTCTGCAACCAAAGCAATGACCGGTCACTCACTGGGCGCTGCTGGCGTACAGGAAGCTATCTACTCTCTGCTGATGCTGGAACACGGTTTTATCGCCCCGAGCATCAACATTGAAGAGCTGGACGAGCAGGCTGCGGGTCTGAACATCGTGACCGAAACGACCGATCGCGAACTGACCACAGTTATGTCTAACAGCTTCGGCTTCGGCGGCACTAACGCCACGCTGGTAATGCGCAAGCTGAAAGATTAATTCGGAGTAGGTCGGATAAGACGCGCCAGCGCCGCATCCGACGTTACGCGCCAATGCGGCCTCCGGCACTAACGCAAAAGGGAACCCGATGGTTCCCTTTTTCACATCATTGACAATCGCCGCCAGTTCCAGGCAAACTTCCCGCTTTGTCGATTTCCTGCAGAAAAGACGTACGCGTTAAATCCTGCCAACGCACCGTAACCCTGAAACCAGAGAGATGAGACGGGGATACTCCTCGCCTTGCGCTGCATTCTGGAGTAATGCATGACTGCTGTAAGCCAAACCGAAACACGATCTTCTGCCAATTTTTCGCTCTTTCGCATCGCTTTTGCGGTTTTTCTCACCTACATGACCGTAGGTTTACCGTTGCCGGTTATCCCGCTGTTTGTTCATCATGAACTGGGCTATGGCAACACTATGGTCGGCATTGCCGTCGGGATTCAGTTTCTGGCTACGGTGCTGACGCGTGGTTACGCCGGGCGACTGGCCGATCAATATGGCGCAAAACGTTCGGCGCTTCAGGGGATGTTAGCTTGTGGTCTGGCGGGGGGCGCGTTACTGCTGGCGGCGATTTTGCCCGTCCCCGCACCGTTCAAATTTGCTCTGTTGGTCGTCGGGCGTTTGATTCTTGGCTTTGGTGAAAGCCAGTTACTGACGGGCGCTCTGACCTGGGGATTAGGCATCGTTGGGCCAAAACATTCCGGCAAAGTGATGTCATGGAACGGAATGGCTATTTACGGTGCCCTCGCTGTTGGTGCGCCGCTTGGCCTGTTGATTCATAGCCATTACGGTTTTGCCGCACTGGCGCTCACCACAATGGCATTACCCTTACTGGCGTGGGCCTGTAACGGCACAGTGCGCAAAGTACCGGCCCTGGCGGGGGAACGTCCATCGCTGTGGAGCGTTGTCGGGCTTATCTGGAAACCAGGGTTAGGTCTGGCACTACAAGGCGTTGGTTTTGCGGTTATCGGGACTTTCGTTTCGCTCTACTTTGCCAGCAAAGGATGGGCGATGGCGGGCTTTACTCTTACCGCGTTTGGCGGCGCATTTGTCGTGATGCGCGTCATGTTTGGCTGGATGCCGGACCGTTTTGGCGGCGTGAAAGTGGCGATCGTCTCTCTGCTTGTAGAAACGGTGGGCTTGTTGCTGCTCTGGCAAGCCCCAGGGGCGTGGGTCGCATTAGCGGGCGCGGCATTAACTGGAGCCGGATGTTCGCTTATCTTTCCTGCGCTGGGCGTGGAGGTGGTTAAACGCGTCCCCTCACACGTTCGCGGCACCGCACTGGGCGGTTACGCCGCGTTTCAGGATATCGCCCTCGGCGTCTCCGGGCCGCTTGCGGGAATGCTGGCGACCACGTTTGGTTACTCTTCGGTATTTCTTGCCGGGGCGATCTCTGCGGTGCTGGGAATTATTGTCACGATACTGTCGTTTCGTCGGGGTTAACGAACCAGCCAGACCAGCATCAGGATAATCGCGACTAACAGTATCCACAGCGCGGGACGCGTTGCCATATTTTGCAACGTGTCCATCATCGGTGGAAAAGGATTAAGCAGCGGTTGCATATCACGCGGCTCAATCCCTTTAACCCGCCGTTGATAAAGCTGGTTAAGAATATCCTCGGCCTGGGCAGAAGAAAGCGATGATTGCGCAGAAAGGCCATATTTTTGCTGGATATATGCCGATAACGCCGCCAGTTCACTGGCATCTAAAGGTTGTTTTAGCGCCATCTGTAGTGATTCCAGTGTCGGCGTATTTTGCTGGCTTAGCGTCTGACGCGCCTGTAGCCAGGTCACCAGATGGTTAAACAGTTTCGCTGGAATTAACTCGCCATCTTTCACCCCGGAAAGTTCCAGCATCGATTGCCAGATCTGTTTGCTGGGTTCCCCCGTTGCTGCCGCAAGTTTGGTCACCAGCTGTTTGAGCGCATTGTGCTCCGCCGGTAATAAAGGACGGTCGGTCGCCTCGCGCTGCTGTGGTTGCGGAATAACCATCTTCCCTTCCTGCAACAGGGTGAGAATGGTTTTTAATTGCTCCGGTGAGAGCTGATTCAGCGGCGTCTGACCAAAGTTATGACGGATATAATCCGTGACCGCCTGACGATTATTCCCCAGACGTAAATACTCCCCTAATTGCGCTAAAAGCTGGCGGGCAGAATGGCTTTTTTGCGCGGCCAACAGACGTTGCGCCAGATTATGCTCAGCGGCAGGGAAGTGACGCGAAAGCAGCGGTGAATCTCCCGACAGACCAATATCGTGCCTGATACCCGCCCACAGTTCTGCTCTTTGTTGTTGCGTCAGTGAGGTCACTTTCGTCATTAAGCTTTCCAGCGAAGTACGTTGCTGACTGGATAAAGGCTGATTGCCTGCGCCAGACGGCAGGTTATCTCCCTGACCTGGTGGTTGCCCAGGAGGAGGGCCGGAAATAGGTTGTATCATTACGTATCCTTATACCTGAAATCTTCGCAAGTATGCCTGGCCGCGAGATTATGGCACACTTGTCTGGTTAACTCTCGTCTCATACAGGTAACACAAACGTGAAAATCCTTGTTGATGAAAATATGCCTTATGCCCGCGACTTATTTAGCCGTTTGGGTGAGGTGACCGCGGTTCCCGGGCGTCCAATTCCTGTCGCTCAACTGGCAGACGCGGATGCGCTTATGGTGCGTTCGGTCACGAAAGTGAATGAATCTTTGCTGGCAGGAAAACCCATTAAATTTGTTGGCACTGCCACCGCGGGGACCGACCATGTCGATGAAGCATGGTTAAAGCAGGCGGGAATTGGTTTTTCCGCTGCACCTGGCTGTAATGCGATTGCGGTAGTGGAATATGTTTTCTCCTCCCTGCTGATGCTTGCCGAACGCGATGGATTTTCACTGCACGAGCGTACCGTGGGGATCGTGGGCGTTGGTAACGTTGGTCGTCGTTTACAGGCGCGACTGGAAGCTTTAGGGATCAAAACCTTACTTTGCGATCCGCCCCGCGCCGACCGTGGGGATGAGGGGGATTTCCGCTCGCTGGATGAATTAGTTCAGCATGCGGATATTCTGACTTTCCATACGCCACTCTTTAAAGATGGTCCGTACAAAACGCTGCATCTGGCGGATGAAAAACTGATCCGCAGCCTGAAACCGGGAGCGATCCTGATTAACGCCTGCCGTGGCGCAGTCGTCGATAATACCGCCCTGCTGACCTGCCTGAGCGAAGGCCAGAAGTTAAGCGTAGTGCTGGATGTCTGGGAAGGCGAACCGGAACTTAACGTGGAATTGCTGAAAAAAGTGGATATCGGCACGCCGCATATCGCAGGCTATACCCTGGAAGGTAAAGCACGCGGTACTACGCAAGTGTTTGAAGCTTATAGCAAGTTTATTGGGCATGAACAGCACGTTGCGCTGGATACATTACTGCCCGCGCCAGAGTTTGGTCGCATTACGCTGCATGGCCCGCTCGATCAACCGACGCTGAAAAGGCTGGTGCATTTGGTGTATGATGTGCGCCGCGATGACGCACCGCTGCGTAAAGTCGCCGGGATACCGGGTGAGTTCGATAAACTGCGCAAAAACTATCTTGAGCGCCGTGAATGGTCATCTCTGTATGTGATTTGTGATGACGCCAGTGCGGCATCATTGCTGTGTAAACTGGGTTTTAACGCCGTTCATCATCCGGCACGTTAATCTCTTCTTCATGCTCTCTGCTGTAACATTGGCAGGGAGCTTTGCTATTTCTGGAGTAAACCACCATGTCTGAAGGCTGGAACATTGCCGTCCTGGGCGCAACTGGCGCTGTGGGCGAAGCCCTGCTTGAAACGCTGGCTGAACGTCAGTTCCCGGTTGGGGAAATTTATGCACTGGCACGTAACGAAAGCGCAGGAGAACAACTGCGCTTTGGTGGTAAGACAATCACCGTGCAGGATGCCGCTGAATTCGACTGGACGCAGGCGCAGCTGGCGTTTTTTGTCGCAGGCAAAGAAGCTACCGCTACCTGGGTTGAAGAAGCAACCAACTCAGGTTGTCTGGTGATCGACAGCAGCGGATTGTTTGCTCTCGAACCCGACGTACCGCTGGTGGTGCCGGAAGTAAACCCGTTTGTACTGACCGATTACCGCAACCGGAATGTCATCGCCGTACCAGACAGTCTGACCAGCCAGCTGCTGGCGGCACTGAAACCGCTAATTGATCAGGGCGGTTTATCACGTATCAGCGTTACCAGCCTGATTTCAGCCTCCGCCCAGGGTAAAAAAGCGGTCGATGCGTTAGCGGGGCAGAGTGCTAAATTACTCAATGGCATTCCGATTGACGAAGAAGATTTCTTCGGGCGTCAGCTGGCGTTCAACATGCTGCCGTTACTGCCGGATAGCGAAGGTAGCGTGCGTGAAGAACGTCGTATCGTTGACGAAGTACGCAAAATCCTGCAGGACGAAGGGCTGATGATTTCGGCAAGCGTCGTCCAGGCACCGGTATTCTACGGTCATGCCCAGATGGTCAACTTTGAAGCACTGCGTCCGCTGGCGGCAGAAGAAGCGCGTGATGCGTTTGCTCAGGGCGAAGATATTGTGCTCTCTGAAGAGAACGAATTCCCGACTCAGGTAGGAGATGCTTCTGGTAGTCCGCATCTTTCTGTTGGCTGCGTACGTAATGACTACGGTATGCCGGAGCAAGTCCAGTTCTGGTCGGTGGCCGATAACGTTCGCTTTGGCGGCGCGCTGATGGCAGTAAAAATCGCCGAGAAACTGGTGCAGGAGTATCTGTACTAATGTCCGACCAGCAACAACCGCCAGTTTATAAAATTGCGCTGGGCATTGAGTACGACGGCAGTAGGTATTACGGCTGGCAACGGCAGAATGAAGTCCGCAGTGTGCAGGAGAAGCTGGAAAAGGCGCTCTCCCAGGTGGCGAACGAACCCATCACCGTCTTCTGCGCCGGGCGTACTGACGCAGGGGTACACGGTACCGGGCAGGTGGTGCATTTCGAAACGACCGCGCAGCGCAAAGACGCTGCGTGGACGTTAGGCGTAAATGCGAATTTACCTGGTGACATCGCCGTGCGTTGGGTTAAAGCTGTACCTGATGATTTTCATGCCCGATTTAGCGCCACGGCTCGCCGTTATCGCTACATCATCTACAATCATCGGCTGCGCCCGGCGGTATTGAGTAAAGGGGTAACCCATTTTTACGAACCGCTGGACGCTGAACGGATGCATCGGGCTGCGCAATGTTTGCTGGGCGAGAATGATTTCACCTCGTTCCGTGCGGTGCAGTGCCAGTCCCGGACCCCGTGGCGCAACGTTATGCATATTAATGTCACGCGTCACGGTCCTTATGTGGTGGTAGATATCAAAGCGAATGCCTTTGTACATCATATGGTCAGGAATATTGTCGGCAGCCTGATGGAAGTCGGTGCCCACAACCAGCCGGAGAGCTGGATAGCAGAGTTGCTGGCGGCAAAGGACAGAACGCTGGCGGCAGCAACGGCAAAAGCGGAAGGGCTATATCTGGTCGCGGTGGATTACCCTGACCGATATGATCTTCCAAAACCGCCAATGGGCCCGCTATTTCTGGCGGACTAACGAGAATAATGCTCGGAACATTTCAGGCTGTAGCCAACGTAGTTACAGCCTGATAGATGACGAGTACAAGGCATAGGCAAATATGGACCTGATTTATTTCCTCATCGATTTTATCCTGCACATTGACGTGCATCTGGCAGAGCTGGTCGCGGAGTACGGCGTCTGGGTTTATGCCATTTTGTTCTTAATTTTGTTCTGTGAAACCGGTCTGGTGGTAACGCCGTTTTTACCGGGTGATTCATTGCTGTTTGTTGCCGGAGCGTTGGCATCACTGGAGACCAACGATCTCAACGTCCATATGATGGTGGTGCTGATGCTGATCGCCGCGATTGTGGGTGACGCGGTCAATTACACTATCGGGCGGTTGTTCGGTGAAAAGTTATTCAGTAATCCCAATTCGAAAATTTTCCGTCGCAGTTATCTCGACAAAACCCATCAGTTTTATGAGAAACATGGCGGCAAAACGATTATTCTCGCCCGTTTTGTGCCGATCGTCAGAACGTTCGCCCCGTTTGTTGCGGGAATGGGCCACATGTCGTACCGTCATTTCGCCGCTTATAACGTGATTGGCGCACTGTTGTGGGTACTGCTTTTTACCTACGCAGGCTATTTCTTCGGCACGCTCCCCTTCATTCAGAGCAACCTTAAACTGATGATTGTTGGCATTATTTTTGTTTCAATATTGCCAGGTGTTTTCGAATTTATTCGCCACAAACGCGCAGCGGCACGCGCCGCAAAATAAAAAGTAACTCTGCGGTTCGACCACTTTTTTATCCAAAGTTTCGGGCTGTTATGTTTTAATGTGCAACATTCATGGTCTGTTGGGGGCAAAAATGGCATTATGCGTCCCCAAAGATAAAACTGGCATCGAACCAGGTTCAGACAGAAAGGTCCCTAATGAGCTGGATTGAACGAATTAAAAGCAACATTACTCCCACCCGCAAGGCGAGCATTCCTGAAGGGGTGTGGACTAAGTGTGATAGCTGCGGTCAGGTTTTATACCGCGCTGAGCTGGAACGTAATCTTGAGGTCTGTCCGAAGTGTGACCATCACATGCGTATGACAGCGCGTAATCGCCTGCATAGCCTGTTAGATGAAGGAAGCCTTGTGGAGCTGGGTAGCGAGCTTGAGCCGAAAGATGTGCTGAAGTTTCGTGACTCCAAGAAGTATAAAGACCGTCTGGCATCTGCGCAGAAAGAAACCGGCGAAAAAGATGCGCTGGTGGTGATGAAAGGCACCCTGTATGGAATGCCGGTTGTCGCTGCGGCATTCGAGTTCGCCTTTATGGGCGGTTCCATGGGGTCTGTGGTAGGTGCACGTTTCGTGCGTGCCGTTGAGCAGGCGCTGGAAGATAACTGCCCACTGATCTGCTTCTCCGCCTCTGGTGGCGCACGTATGCAGGAAGCACTGATGTCGCTGATGCAGATGGCGAAAACCTCTGCGGCACTGGCAAAAATGCAGGAGCGCGGCTTGCCGTACATCTCCGTGCTGACCGACCCGACCATGGGCGGTGTTTCTGCAAGTTTCGCCATGCTGGGCGATCTCAACATCGCTGAACCGAAAGCGTTAATTGGCTTTGCCGGTCCGCGAGTTATCGAACAGACCGTTCGCGAAAAACTGCCGCCAGGATTCCAGCGCAGTGAATTCCTGATCGAGAAGGGCGCGATCGACATGATCGTCCGTCGTCCGGAAATGCGCCTGAAACTGGCGAGCATTCTGGCGAAGTTGATGAATCTGCCAGCGCCGAATCCTGAAGCGCCGCGTGAAGGCGTAGTGGTGCCACCGGTACCGGATCAGGAACCTGAGGCCTGATAACTGATAAGGGCAGGGCCACTGGCTCTGCCCTTTTGCTATTCTCACCGTAACGAATCAGCGGATACCATGATTATCAAACGCACTCCTCAAGCCGCGTCGCCTCTGGCTTCGTGGCTTTCTTATCTGGAAAACCTGCACAGTAAAACTATCGATCTCGGCCTTGAGCGCGTGAGCCAGGTCGCGGCGCGTCTTGGCATTCTGAAACCAGCGCCATTTGTGTTTACCGTTGCGGGTACTAATGGCAAAGGCACCACCTGCCGTACGCTGGAGTCGATTCTGATGGCGGCAGGGTACAAAGTGGGCGTCTACAGTTCGCCGCATCTGGTGCGTTATACCGAGCGCGTACGTGTGCAGGGTCAGGAATTGCCGGAATCGGCCCACACCGCTTCTTTTGCGGAGATTGAATCGGCACGCGGTGATATTTCCCTGACCTATTTCGAGTACGGTACGCTCTCGGCGTTGTGGCTGTTCAAGCAGGCACAACTTGACGTAGTGATTCTGGAAGTAGGGCTGGGCGGTCGTCTGGACGCAACCAATATTGTCGATGCCGATGTCGCGGTAGTAACCAGTATTGCGCTGGATCATACCGACTGGCTGGGGCCAGATCGCGAAAGTATTGGTCGCGAGAAAGCAGGTATCTTTCGCAGCGAAAAACCGGCAATTGTCGGTGAGCCGGAAATGCCTTCTACCATTGCTGATGTGGCGCAGGAAAAAGGTGCACTGCTACAACGTCGGGGCGTTGAGTGGAACTATTCCGTCACCGATCATGACTGGACGTTTAGCGATGCTCACGGCACGCTGGAAAATCTGCCGTTGCCGCTTGTCCCGCAACCGAATGCCGCAACGGCGCTGGCGGCACTGCGTGCCAGCGGGCTGGAGGTCAGTGAAAATGCCATTCGCGACGGAATTGCCAGCGCAATTTTGCCGGGACGTTTCCAGATTGTGAGCGAGTCGCCACGCGTTATTTTTGATGTCGCGCATAATCCACATGCGGCGGAATATCTCACCGGGCGTATGAAAGCGCTACCGAAAAACGGGCGCGTGCTGGCGGTTATCGGTATGCTACATGATAAAGATATTGCCGGAACTCTGGCCTGGTTGAAAAGCGTGGTTGATGACTGGTATTGTGCGCCACTGGAAGGGCCGCGCGGTGCCACGGCAGAACAACTGCTTGAGCATTTGGGTAACGGCAAATCATTTGATAGCGTTGCGCAGGCATGGGATGCCGCAATGGCGGACGCTAAAGCGGAAGACACCGTGCTGGTGTGTGGTTCGTTCCACACGGTCGCACATGTCATGGAAGTGATTGACGCGAGGAGAAGCGGTGGCAAGTAAGTTTCAGAATCGGTTAGTGGGCACGATCGTGCTAGTAGCGCTGGGGGTGATTGTACTTCCAGGGCTGCTGGATGGGCAGAAAAAACATTATCAGGATGAGTTTGCGGCTATTCCGCTGGTGCCAAAAGCGGGCGATCGCGATGAGCCTGATATGATGCCAGCCGCCACCCAGGCGTTGCCGACGCAGCCGCCGGAAGGCGCAGCGGAAGAGGTACGGGCAGGTGATGCCGCAGCACCGTCGCTCGATCCGGCCACTATTGCAGCCAATAACACCGAGTTTGAACCGGAACCTGCACCGGTCGCCCCACCGAAGCCGAAACCGGTGGAGCCGCTTAAGCCAAAGGTTGAAGCACCACCTGCGCCGAAGCCAGAACCGAAGCCGGTCGTGGAAGAAAAAGCAGCGCCAACGGGTAAAGCTTATGTTGTGCAACTGGGCGCGCTGAAAAATGCCGATAAAGTGAATGAGATTGTCGGTAAGTTGCGCGGTGCCGGTTATCGGGTTTATACGTCGCCATCCACGCCAGTGCAGGGTAAAATTACCCGTATTCTGGTTGGGCCGGATGCTTCCAAAGAGAAGCTGAAAGGATCGCTGGGTGAGCTCAAGCAGCTTTCTGGCTTAAGTGGCGTGGTAATGGGCTATACACCGAATTAATACGGTCTTGCCTGATGCGACGCTGGCGCATCTTATCAGGCCTGTGCAGGGGTAGAGCCGTAGGTCGGATAAGGCGTTCACGCCGCATCCGACAGCCGTTGCCTGATGCGACGCCAGCGCGTCTTATCAGGCCTACGCAGGGGTAGAACAGTAGGTCGGATAAGGCGTTCACGCTGCATCCGACAGCCGTTGCCTGATGTGACGCCAGCGCGTCTTATCAGGCCTGTGCAGGGGTAGAACCGTAGGTCGGATAAGGCGTTCACGCCGCATCCGACAGCCGTTGCCTGATGTGACGCCAGCGCGTCTTATCAGGCCTGTGCAGGGGTAGAACCGTAGGTCGGATAAGGCGTTCATGCGGCATCCGACACGCATTGCCCGATGCCGCAAAGGCATAAAAAGTCGATGGCGTTGAATATTTTTTCAGCGCCATTTTTATTGATGCGCGGGAAGGAAATCCCTACGCAAACGTTTTCTTTTTCTGTTAGAATGCGCCCCGAACAGGATGACAGGGCGTAAAATCGTGGGACACATATGGTCTGGATTGATTACGCCATAATCGCGGTGATTGCTTTTTCCTCTCTGGTTAGCCTGATCCGCGGCTTTGTTCGTGAAGCGTTATCGCTGGTGACATGGGGTTGTGCTTTCTTTGTTGCCAGTCATTACTACACTTACCTGTCAGTCTGGTTTACGGGCTTTGAAGACGAACTGGTTCGAAATGGGATTGCCATCGCGGTACTGTTTATCGCTACCCTGATCGTTGGTGCTATCGTGAACTTCGTGATAGGCCAGTTGGTGGAGAAAACGGGGTTGTCAGGCACCGATCGGGTGTTGGGCGTCTGTTTCGGTGCGTTGCGCGGTGTGTTGATTGTTGCTGCCATTCTCTTCTTTCTCGACTCCTTTACCGGGGTGTCGAAAAGCGAAGACTGGAGCAAATCACAGCTGATCCCGCAGTTCAGTTTTATCATCAGATGGTTTTTTGATTATCTGCAAAGCTCGTCAAGTTTCTTGCCCAGAGCGTAAGTGCTCTGAGATGTGGCTTAACGAGGAAAAAGACGTATGTGCGGTATTGTCGGTATCGCCGGTGTTATGCCGGTTAACCAGTCGATTTATGATGCCTTAACGGTGCTTCAGCATCGCGGTCAGGATGCCGCCGGCATCATCACCATAGATGCCAATAACTGCTTCCGTTTGCGAAAAGCGAACGGGCTGGTGAGCGATGTATTTGAAGCTCGCCATATGCAGCGTTTGCAGGGCAATATGGGCATTGGTCATGTGCGTTACCCCACGGCTGGCAGCTCCAGCGCCTCTGAAGCGCAGCCGTTTTACGTTAACTCCCCGTATGGCATTACGCTTGCCCACAACGGCAATCTGACCAACGCTCACGAGTTGCGTAAAAAACTGTTTGAAGAAAAACGCCGCCACATCAACACCACTTCCGACTCGGAAATTCTGCTTAATATCTTCGCCAGCGAGCTGGACAACTTCCGCCACTACCCGCTGGAAGCCGACAACATTTTCGCCGCCATCGCTGCTACAAACCGCTTAATCCGCGGTGCGTATGCCTGTGTGGCGATGATCATCGGCCACGGTATGGTTGCTTTCCGCGATCCTAACGGGATTCGTCCGCTGGTACTGGGAAAACGTGATATTGACGAGAACCGCACAGAATATATGGTCGCTTCCGAAAGTGTTGCGCTCGATACGCTGGGCTTTGATTTCTTGCGTGACGTCGCACCCGGAGAAGCGATTTACATCACTGAAGAAGGGCAGTTATTTACCCGTCAGTGTGCTGACAATCCGGTCAGCAATCCGTGCCTGTTTGAGTATGTATACTTTGCTCGCCCGGACTCGTTCATCGACAAAATTTCCGTTTACAGCGCGCGCGTGAATATGGGCACCAAACTGGGCGAGAAAATTGCCCGCGAATGGGAAGATCTGGATATCGACGTGGTGATCCCTATTCCGGAAACCTCGTGTGATATCGCGCTGGAAATTGCGCGTATTCTGGGCAAACCGTACCGCCAGGGCTTCGTTAAAAACCGCTATGTTGGCCGCACCTTCATCATGCCGGGTCAGCAGCTGCGTCGTAAGTCCGTGCGCCGTAAACTGAACGCCAACCGCGCCGAGTTCCGCGATAAAAACGTCCTGCTGGTCGACGACTCTATCGTCCGTGGCACCACTTCTGAGCAGATTATCGAGATGGCACGCGAAGCCGGAGCGAAGAAAGTGTACCTCGCTTCTGCGGCACCGGAAATTCGCTTCCCGAACGTTTACGGTATCGATATGCCGAGCGCCACGGAACTGATCGCTCACGGTCGCGAAGTAGATGAAATTCGCCAGATCATCGGTGCTGACGGGTTGATTTTCCAGGATCTGAACGATCTGATCGAAGCCGTTCGCGCTGAAAACCCGGATATCCAGCAGTTTGAATGCTCGGTGTTCAACGGCGTCTACGTCACCAAAGATGTTGATCAGAGCTATCTCGATTTTCTTGATACTTTACGTAATGACGATGCCAAAGCCGTGCAACGTCAGAACGAAGTGGAAAATCTCGAAATGCATAACGAAGGATAACACCTTCGCTCAGGGTGCCGGTCTGGCACCCTGACTTGCAACTCCCGCCGAAATCCTGCAAAGTCTGCCTGCAAGTCTGACAGGGCAACTATTTATGAAACGACTTATTGTGGGCATCAGCGGTGCCAGCGGCGCGATTTATGGCGTGCGCTTATTACAGGTTCTGCGCGATGTCACAGATATCGAAACGCATCTGGTAATGAGCCAGGCGGCGCGCCAGACCTTATCCCTCGAAACGGATTTTTCCCTGCGCGAAGTGCAGGCGTTAGCCGATGTCACGCACGATGCGCGCGATATTGCCGCCAGCATCTCTTCCGGTTCTTTCCAGACGCTGGGGATGGTGATTTTACCCTGTTCAATCAAAACCCTTTCCGGCATTGTCCATAGCTATACTGATGGCTTACTGACCCGTGCGGCAGATGTTGTGCTGAAAGAGCGTCGCCCGTTGGTGCTCTGCGTGCGTGAAACACCATTGCACTTAGGCCATCTGCGTTTAATGACTCAGGCGGCAGAAATCGGTGCGGTGATTATGCCTCCCGTTCCGGCGTTTTATCATCGCCCACAATCCCTTGATGATGTGATAAATCAGACGGTTAATCGTGTTCTTGACCAGTTTGCGATAACCCTTCCTGAAGATCTCTTTGCCCGCTGGCAGGGCGCATAACTCCGCTGTTGCCCTGTTTCAGGGCAATTTTGCAACCGCGATCAAATCCTCGACATTTTGTTTCTGCCATTCAATCGAAACGCTGCGATTCAACCGCTATACCTGCTATCTTCAACTTCAGGACAATAATGCAACGTCTTATTAACATATTTAACGTTGAATGTTACTGTTGTCGTCAAGATGGCATAAGACCTGCATGAAAGAGCCTGCAAACACACAACACAATACACAACATAAAAAAGCCATTTTCACTTGAGGGTTATGTATGAAGAAGTCGATTCTCGCTCTGTCTTTGTTAGTCGGTCTCTCCGCAGCGGCTTCCAGCTATGCGGCGCTACCGGAGACGGTACGTATCGGAACCGATACCACCTACGCACCGTTCTCATCGAAAGATGCCAAAGGTGACTTTGTTGGCTTTGATATCGATCTCGGTAACGAGATGTGCAAACGGATGCAGGTGAAATGTACCTGGGTTGCCAGTGACTTTGACGCGCTGATCCCCTCACTGAAAGCGAAAAAAATCGACGCCATTATTTCGTCGCTCTCCATTACCGATAAACGTCAGCAGGAGATAGCCTTCTCTGACAAGCTGTACGCCGCAGATTCTCGTTTGATTGCCGCCAAAGGTTCACCGATTCAGCCTACGCTGGATTCACTGAAAGGTAAACATGTTGGTGTGCTGCAGGGATCAACCCAGGAAGCATACGCTAACGAGACCTGGCGTAGCAAAGGCGTGGATGTGGTGGCCTATGCCAACCAGGATTTAGTCTATTCCGATCTGGCTGCAGGACGTCTGGATGCTGCGTTACAAGATGAAGTTGCTGCCAGCGAAGGTTTCCTTAAGCAACCCGCCGGTAAAGATTTCGCCTTTGCAGGCCCATCAGTGAAAGACAAAAAATACTTCGGTGACGGCACCGGTGTAGGGCTGCGTAAAGATGATGCTGAACTGACGGCTGCGTTTAATAAGGCGCTTGGCGAGCTGCGTCAGGACGGTACCTACGACAAGATGGCGAAAAAGTATTTCGACTTTAATGTCTACGGTGACTGATACGTCGCAGGGAAGCTGTACCTGATGGAATGATCATCATGGTGCACGCCAGGTTTGTTGCACTATCGTGGTGCATTGAAATGCATACTTAAGCATTTTTAATGAAAAATAATACGTCTAGCGGGGCGGGATATTTTGCCTTGATGGTCAATTTTATGGCACGATAAGTGTAACAAACCTGTAAATATTCCCGATAAAAAGACTGTCAGTTGAGGACATTATGAAAAAACTGGTGCTATCGCTCTCTCTGGTTCTGGCCTTCTCCAGCGCAACTGCGGCATTTGCTGCGATTCCGCAAAACATCCGCATCGGTACCGATCCGACCTATGCGCCATTTGAATCAAAAAATTCACAAGGTGAACTGGTTGGCTTCGATATCGATCTGGCGAAGGAGTTGTGCAAACGCATCAATACGCAATGTACGTTTGTCGAAAACCCACTCGATGCGTTAATCCCGTCCTTAAAAGCGAAGAAGATTGACGCCATCATGTCATCGCTTTCCATTACGGAAAAACGTCAGCAAGAAATAGCCTTCACCGACAAACTGTACGCTGCCGATTCTCGTTTGGTGGTGGCGAAAAATTCCGACATTCAGCCGACAGTCGAATCGCTGAAAGGCAAACGGGTAGGCGTATTGCAGGGCACCACCCAGGAGACGTTCGGTAACGAACACTGGGCACCAAAAGGCATTGAAATCGTTTCTTATCAGGGGCAGGACAATATTTATTCTGACCTGACTGCCGGACGTATTGATGCCGCGTTCCAGGATGAGGTCGCAGCCAGCGAAGGTTTCCTCAAACAACCCGTCGGTAAAGATTACAAATTCGGTGGCCCGTCTGTTAAAGATGAAAAACTGTTTGGCGTAGGGACCGGCATGGGCCTGCGTAAAGAAGATAACGAACTGCGCGAGGCACTGAACAAAGCCTTTGCCGAAATGCGCGCTGACGGTACTTACGAGAAATTAGCGAAAAAGTACTTCGATTTTGATGTTTATGGTGGTTAATCGCCATCGGTGAAAGAAAGCCCGCTCCCTTCGGGTATCCGGAGGGAGACAAGAGGCGGTAATTCACCACACACGACAGGACAGGCAGCATGTTGTATGGGTTTTCAGGTGTTATTTTACAGGGTGCGCTCGTCACGCTGGAGCTGGCTATCAGCTCTGTAGTGCTCGCTGTAATCATCGGTTTAATTGGTGCTAGCGGTAAGCTCTCACAAAATCGGCTTTCGGGCCTTATTTTCGAAGGGTACACCACGCTGATTCGAGGCGTGCCGGATTTAGTATTGATGCTGCTGATTTTCTACGGTTTGCAGATTGCGCTAAACACGGTGACGGAGGCGATGGGCGTCGGGCAGATTGATATTGATCCGATGGTCGCAGGTATTATCACTCTCGGTTTTATCTACGGTGCTTATTTTACCGAAACGTTTCGTGGCGCGTTTATGGCAGTGCCGAAAGGACATATAGAGGCGGCGACGGCGTTCGGTTTTACTCGTGGGCAAGTGTTTCGGCGGATCATGTTTCCGGCGATGATGCGTTACGCCCTGCCAGGCATTGGCAACAACTGGCAGGTGATCCTCAAATCTACCGCACTGGTTTCGTTACTCGGCCTGGAAGATGTGGTCAAAGCCACGCAGCTGGCAGGCAAAAGTACCTGGGAACCGTTCTATTTCGCTATCGTCTGCGGCGTGATTTATCTTGTTTTCACCACCGTTTCCAATGGTGTGCTGCTGTTCCTTGAGCGCCGCTACTCCGTGGGTGTGAAGAGGGCTGACCTGTGATCGAAATCTTACATGAATACTGGAAACCACTGCTGTGGACTGACGGTTATCGCTTTACTGGCGTAGCAATCACCCTGTGGCTGCTGATTTTGTCGGTAGTGATAGGCGGAGTTCTGGCGCTGTTTCTGGCGATTGGTCGCGTCTCAAGTAATAAATACATCCAGTTTCCAATCTGGTTATTTACCTATATTTTTCGCGGTACGCCGCTGTATGTTCAGTTGCTGGTGTTCTATTCCGGCATGTACACGCTGGAGATTGTTAAGGGAACCGAGTTCCTTAACGCCTTTTTTCGCAGTGGTCTGAACTGTACCGTGCTGGCGCTGACGCTTAACACCTGCGCTTACACTACCGAGATTTTTGCCGGGGCAATCCGTTCAGTGCCGCATGGGGAAATTGAAGCCGCCAGAGCCTATGGCTTCTCGACCTTTAAAATGTATCGCTGCATTATTTTGCCTTCTGCGCTGCGTATTGCGTTACCGGCGTACAGCAACGAAGTGATCCTGATGCTGCACTCTACTGCGCTGGCATTTACTGCCACGGTGCCGGATCTGCTGAAAATTGCCCGCGATATTAACGCCGCCACATATCAACCTTTTACCGCTTTCGGCATTGCCGCGGTGCTCTATTTAATCATCTCTTATGTCCTGATCAGCCTCTTTCGTAGAGCTGAAAAACGCTGGTTGCAGCATGTGAAACCTTCTTCAACGCACTGAGAATACGATGTCCGAGAATAAATTAAACGTTATCGATTTGCACAAACGCTACGGCGAACACGAAGTGCTGAAAGGGGTCTCATTGCAAGCGAATGCCGGAGATGTCATAAGCATCATCGGATCGTCGGGATCGGGTAAAAGTACCTTTCTGCGCTGCATTAACTTCCTCGAAAAACCGAGCGAAGGATCGATCGTGGTCAATGGCCAGACGATCAATCTGGTGCGCGATAAAGACGGTCAACTCAAAGTCGCCGATAAAAATCAGCTGCGCTTATTGCGCACACGCCTGACGATGGTATTTCAGCACTTCAATCTCTGGAGCCATATGACGGTGCTGGAAAACGTCATGGAAGCGCCGATTCAGGTGTTGGGCCTGAGCAAGCAGGAAGCGCGCGAGCGGGCGGTGAAATATCTGGCAAAAGTCGGGATAGACGAACGTGCGCAGGGGAAATACCCGGTGCACCTGTCCGGTGGTCAGCAACAGCGTGTTTCTATCGCGCGGGCGCTAGCGATGGAACCGGAAGTTTTACTGTTTGATGAACCTACTTCAGCGCTCGATCCTGAACTGGTAGGCGAAGTGTTGCGTATTATGCAGCAACTGGCAGAAGAGGGGAAAACCATGGTGGTAGTGACTCACGAAATGGGCTTTGCTCGTCATGTTTCTACTCACGTCATTTTCCTCCATCAGGGGAAAATAGAAGAAGAAGGGGCGCCGGAGCAGTTATTCGGTAACCCGCAAAGCCCTCGTCTGCAACAGTTCCTTAAAGGTTCGCTGAAATAATTTCCTCTCCGGTGGTTAACGCTGCCGGAGTATTTCATGGGGAATTTGCGAGTCCGCTTCCGCTGAAATGTAAAAGTTGCAGTCCGCTAAAAATAGTTCTGAATTCGCTGTCCAAAGATAAAAACTGCCTGCTGCATTGGGTGTAAATCGTGGTTATTGTCGCGTCATCTTAAATTTGAGGGGTGACGGAACGCCATGACAATATCGACAACTTCCACGCCGCATGATGCGGTATTTAAATCTTTTTTACGCCATCCAGACACCGCGCGGGATTTTATTGATATTCATCTTCCCGCGCCGCTGCGCAAACTGTGTGATTTAACGACGCTTAAACTGGAACCAAACAGTTTTATTGATGAAGACCTGCGGCAATATTATTCCGACCTCTTGTGGTCTGTGAAAACGCAGGAGGGAGCGGGTTATATTTATGTGGTGATAGAGCACCAAAGTAAGCCAGAGGAATTAATGGCTTTTCGCATGATGCGCTATTCCATTGCGGCGATGCAAAACCATCTTGATGCGGGTTATAAAGAGCTTCCATTAGTGATCCCTATGCTGTTTTATCATGGTTGCAGAAGCCCTTATCCATATTCACTCTGCTGGCTTGATGAATTTGCCGAGCCTGCGATTGCCCGCAAAATTTATTCATCGGCTTTTCCGCTGGTGGATATTACCGTGGTGCCGGATGACGAGATTATGCAACATCGCAAAATGGCGCTGTTGGAGTTAATTCAGAAACATATTCGTCAGCGCGATCTGTTGGGATTAGTCGACCAAATTGTTTCGCTGCTAGTTACAGGGAACACTAATGACAGACAGCTAAAAGCCCTGTTTAATTACGTATTACAAACGGGGGATGCCCGGCGTTTCCGTGCATTTATTGGTGAGATAGCGGAACGCGCACCACAAGAAAAGGAGAAACTGATGACCATTGCTGACAGATTACGTGAAGAAGGCGCAATGCAGGGCAAACACGAAGAAGCCCTGCGCATTGCTCAGGAGATGATGGAAAAAGGATTTGACCACGAAGTCATCCTGACGCTGACCCGACTTTCACCAGACGATCTTATCGCGCAAAGCCACTAACCCTGTAACACCGGGAGTTAACTGGCGGATGTTTGCAGTAAACCACATCAGCGAACGACATCCGCCAGCGCCTCTTCTAAATCGTACCAGCGAAACGCAAAACCCGCTTCTTCCAGCTTTTTTGGCAGCGCGCGTTGACCGCCTAATACCAGAACTGAAGATTCGCCCATTAACAACCGAATGGCGGTCGCAGGGACGCGCAAAATGGCCGGGCGATGCAGCGCATGACCCAGTGTATGGGCAAATTGTTCATTGCGCACCGGGTAGGGCGAAACCATATTAAATGGCCCGCGCAGCTCTTTATCCAGCAGCCAGAGAATACCGTTGACCATATCATCAATATGAATCCAGGCCAGATACTGCCGACCAGAGCCAATCGGCCCGCCCAGGCCAAAACGAAATGGCGGCAGCATTTTACCGAGGATACCACCGTCTGGTGCCAGCACTACGCCGGTACGCAGCAGGCACACTCGCGTTTTGTCACTTTGCGCCCGACAGGCAATTTCTTCCCAGCGGGCGCAGAGTTTATGGGTAAATTCGTTATGCGGCGGTTCCTCTTCGGTAACCACCACTTCACCTAAGTCGCCATAATAGCCCGTTGCCGAGCCGGAAATGAGTACCGACGGTGGCGTGTCGCTAGCATTAATCAAATCGACCAGTTTTTGCGTGATATTCCAGCGGCTTTGGCAGAGACGCTCTTTTTGCTCGTGAGTCCAGCGTTTATCAGCAATCGGTTCTCCGGCCAGGTTGATTACCGCATCAACGCCGTTGAGGTTGCTTTGTTCGGCAAGCCCTTGCCATAGTGTCACCCGAGGGCCGAGAACGGAACTGGCTTTCTGCGGGTTACGCGTCACTACCGTGATTTGATGGCCCAGGTCCAGCAAACGTGTAATCAAATGGCGACCAATTAATCCCGTCCCTCCGGTGATCACTATGTTCATGCAGCCTCCCGATATGGCGGTTAACGCTGCCAGCTTAAGGTCATGGATACCGAATCGGCGTAGCGCAGCGCGTGCAGTTTATCGATCTCCACTTCAGCATACGTCACCCAGTGATGTTCACGTGCGATATCGAGCACATCCTGAGTTAATTTTTCCAGCAAAGAGAAACGGTTATTCTCTACATGCTGAATAATGTTTTTCGTTACGGTGCGATAATTCAGCGCATCGTTGATATCTTCGCTAGTGCGCGCTTTATCGGCGGGGTAGTGGATCGTCACATTGATAACAATATCCTGACGGTTGTTAATTTCTTCTTCCTTAATTCCGATAAACGTACGTAAACGAAGGTTCTTTATACGAATAATAGCGGCAGGTTGTGCCATTGCAGGTTCTCCGTTGTTTTACTTAGAATGAAATAATACACGAGAACCTGTTTCTGTTAACTATCCGAACGCTCATCACCGTGTTGTGCTTTTAGCAGTGCCAGCCCGGTGGCAGGGCGTGAACGGATCCGCTCATGCCAGTTCTTGACTGCCGGATACATTGCGAGGTCAATTCGCTGGCGAGTCCAGGCATTAACCCACGGCCAGCAGGCAATATCCGCAATGCTGTAGTTCTCGCCTCCCAGCCAGGGCGAATTTTCCAGCCGCTTGTTCAGTACATGGTACAGACGCTGAGTTTCAACCTGATAACGTTCAATAGCGTAAGGAATGGTTTGGGGGGCTGCGTGATTAAAATGATGATTTTGCCCAAGCATCGGCCCCAGTCCGCCTACCTGCCAGAATAACCACTGTAATGTGACGGCGCGTTCACGCGTTTCATGACTCAAAAAGAGTCCCGTTTTCTCAGCCAGATACAACAAAATGGCACCAGACTCAAAGAGGCTTAGCGGTTCGCCGCCATCGGCTGGAGAATGATCAACAATTGCCGGAATTTTGTTGTTAGGCGAAATGCGCAAAAATTCCGGGCGAAACTGACCTCCTTTCCCCAGGTCTACCTTTATCAAGCGATAATCCAGCCCTGCTTCTTCGAGAAACAGCGTAATTTTGTGACCATTGGGTGTCGGGGCGAAATAGAGATCGATCATTGCAGCTCCGGTTGTCTAATCATCTGAACACCACAAGTATAGAAAGCGCGGCGACTTGCGTGAGTATTCGTCACGTGACAGTGACAAAAAGGCTCTATAGTTTGATAGCAAGCCCCCTTTATTGCCGAGGACATAATGAGTAAACCCGCTATCACGCTTTGGTCAGATGCCCATTTTTTCTCCCCTTATGTGTTATCCGCCTGGGTGGCGTTGCAGGAGAAAGGCCTGTCGTTTCATATCAAGACCATCGACCTCGACAGCGGTGAACATTTGCAGCCGGCGTGGCAAGGTTACGGTCAGACACGCCGTGTGCCGTTATTACAAATCGATGATTTTGAGTTGAGTGAATCTTCTGCCATTGCGGAGTATCTGGAAGATCGATTTGCGCCACCGACCTGGGAACGTATTTATCCGCTTGATTTAGAAAATCGTGCGCGTGCACGACAGATTCAGGCTTGGTTGCGCAGCGATCTGATGCCCATCCGCGAAGAACGCCCGACGGATGTTGTCTTTGCGGGGGCGAAAAAAGCGCCACTAACGGCCGAGGGAAAAGCCAGTGCAGAGAAATTGTTCGCGATGGCAGAACATTTGTTAGCACTGGGTCAGCCGAATTTATTTGGTGAATGGTGCATTGCTGATACTGATCTGGCGCTAATGATTAACCGCCTGGTACTACATGGCGATGAGGTGCCGGAACGCCTGGTGGATTATGCGACATTCCAGTGGCAGCGAGCGTCTGTCCAGCGTTTTATTGCACTTTCGGCGAAGCAATCTGGCTGATAGCAACGACAGAATCCAGTATCATAGCTTACGTTTTTTCGACGAGGAGTGAGTGATGAAACTGATGTTTGCATCGGACATTCATGGGTCGTTACCGGCGACGGAACGTGTTCTGGAGTTGTTTGCCCAAAGCGGTGCCCAGTGGCTGGTGATCCTTGGCGACGTGTTGAATCATGGCCCGCGTAATGCTTTACCGGAGGGTTACGCGCCAGCCAAAGTCGCTGAACGGCTTAATGAAGTGGCACATAAGGTTATCGCTGTGCGCGGCAACTGCGACAGCGAAGTGGATCAAATGCTGCTGCATTTCCCGATAACCGCGCCGTGGCAACAGGTATTACTGGAAAAACAACGTCTGTTTTTGACGCATGGTCATCTTTTTGGCCCGGAAAATCTACCTGCTTTAAACCAGAACGATGTGCTGGTGTACGGTCATACCCATCTGCCAGTGGCAGAACAGCGGGGGGAGATTTTCCACTTCAACCCCGGCTCGGTGAGTATTCCGAAAGGCGGTAATCCGGCGAGTTATGGCATGCTGGATAATGACGTACTTAGTGTAATCGCACTCAATGATCAAAGTATCATTGCGCAGGTCGCGATTAATCCGTAATTTACCCACAACTCAAAATGCGCCGTAAGAGCGCCAGAAAAAGAAGGTTTCCTGATAATGGAACAGCGTCGTTTGGCAAGTACTGAATGGGTGGATATTGTCAATGAAGAGAACGAAGTCATTGCACAAGCCAGCCGGGAACAAATGCGGGCACAGTGTCTGCGTCATCGTGCAACTTATATCGTCGTGCATGATGGCATGGGCAAAATTCTGGTCCAGCGTCGTACCGAGACAAAAGACTTTTTACCCGGCATGTTAGATGCGACCGCAGGCGGTGTAGTCCAGGCCGATGAGCAACTGCTGGAATCCGCGCGTCGCGAAGCGGAAGAAGAGTTGGGCATTGCCGGTGTCCCCTTTGCCGAGCACGGGCAGTTCTATTTCGAAGATAAAAATTGCCGTGTCTGGGGCGCGTTGTTCAGCTGCGTCTCTCACGGTCCCTTCGCTCTACAGGAAGATGAAGTCAGTGAAGTTTGCTGGCTGACGCCGGAAGAAATCACCGCACGCTGCGATGAGTTCACTCCAGACTCGCTGAAAGCGCTGGCGTTGTGGATGAAGCGCAATGCCAAAAATGAAGCCGTCGAGACTGAAACGGCAGAATGAAAAAAGAGCCGCAATCGCGGCTCTTAACATTTTTAGTGGTAGCCCATCAACTGAGCGCCGATCACCACGACGCTGGACATAATAAACAGCAGTCCAAGCAGGGTCGCACCCACCTTCAGCCAGTTACGGAAGTCCACCCGGCAAACACCGAGCGTCGCCATTAACGAAGCTGAGGTTGGGTAAATGATGTGGCTGAAGCCATCACCAAACTGGAACGCCAGCACGGTAACCTGACGGTTAACACCGACCAGATCGCCAAGCGGTGCCAGTAACGGCATGGTTAACGCCGCCTGACCAGAACCGGACGTCACGAAGAAATTAAATACCGCCTGGAAGAGCAACATAAACCAGGCCGCGACTGCGTTATCCAGACCGCTAATGGCATTGGCAATGCTGTTGAGGATGGTATTTAACACGCTGGCATCACCCGCTTCACCATTACCGACCAGCAGCAAAATCCCTTTGGCGAAACCCACCAGCAGGGCAGGGGCGATCATCATTCGCGCCCCTTCGGTAAAGGATGAAGCCATGGTATTAACCGTCATGCCGTTAAGGCGGAAAACAACGCCGATGATGCCAATCACCAGACCCATGGTGAAGAACTGGCTGGCAATTTCAGGAATAAACCAGGCATTAACGATCACGCCCCAAATAACCCAGACCATTACGGCGGTCAGGACAATCAATACCAGCCAGTCACCAAAGGTAAACGGACGTTGTTCAACATCAGCCTGCTTTTCACGAAAGAAGCGGTCGGACTCATGCACGCGTGACAGAAGAGGATTCTTTTTCACTCGTGAGGCGTACACCATGGTAAAGATCAGGCCAATCAGAGTGGCGATAACCCACACCACGATGCGCAACCCGGAGCCAGAAAGCACCGGAACGCCGGCAATACCCTGAGCAACAACCACACAAAACGGGTTCATCCACGAACTGGCAAAACCGATTTGCGTGGCAATATAGGTCACAAGGACGGTGGTAATACTGTCATAGCCCAGCCGGACCATTAGCGGTGCGATGATAATGGCAAAGGCGACGGCCTCTTCTCCCATACCAAATATTGCGCCGCCAAGTGAAAACAGAATAAACAGCGCAGGAATAAAGAGAATTTCATTTCCGCGGGTATGGCGAATAAGCGCCAGGATACCGTTATCAATGGTTCCTGTACGCATCACAATGCCAAACGCGCCGCCAATCACCAGCATAAACATGATGATGCCAACGGCTGTCCCGTATTTCGATCCTGAGGTTAACCCTTCAAACGGGAAGTTCATCAGGCCCGGGCGTTCATCGCCCGTCGTGAACAGCTGTACGCGGTGATACTCAGGTTCGCCTGCTTCGTTAGTCAGAATGCGAAATGAGTGTGGATCTACGACTTTGCGTGTTTTTGTTTGACCATCAACCTGATACTGCACTTCCTGACTGTCAAACATGCCCACCGGAACTACCCAGGTGGCAAGGCTGGTTAAAATGGCAACAAAAAAGATAATCACCAACGTATCGGGCATTGCCCATCTTCTTGTTGGTTTAGATTCAGTGATTGCGGACATAGCGCAAATATTCCCTTGCACAAAACAAAGTGGTAAGTATGCAAAGTGAGATGGCGCAATTCATTGATGCAGCGCAGTTAAGCAAGATAATCAGAAAGGATTAATGCAAATTAAGAGAATAAAAAACCGGAAATAGTGACTATTTCCGGTTCAGATATCCGCAGCGCAAAGCTGCGGATGATGACGAGATTACTGCTGCTGTGCAGACTGAATCGCAGTCAGCGCGATGGTGTAGACGATATCATCAACCAGTGCGCCACGGGACAGGTCGTTAACCGGCTTGCGCATACCCTGCAGCATCGGTCCGATAGAGATCAGGTCAGCAGAACGCTGTACCGCTTTGTAGGTGGTGTTACCGGTGTTCAGATCCGGGAAGATGAACACGGTAGCGCGACCTGCAACCGGAGAGTTCGGTGCTTTGGATTTCGCAACGTCAGCCATTACCGCAGCGTCGTACTGCAGCGGACCGTCGATCATCAGATCAGGACGTTTTTCCTGCGCCAGACGAGTTGCTTCGCGAACTTTTTCTACGTCGCTACCAGCACCAGAAGTACCGGTGGAGTAGGAGAGCATAGCAACGCGCGGTTCGATACCGAAGGCCGCAGCGGAATCAGCGGACTGAATCGCGATTTCTGCCAGCTGTTCTGCGGTCGGATCCGGGTTGATCGCACAGTCACCGTAAACGTAAACCTGTTCCGGCAACAGCATGAAGAACACGGAAGATACCAGGGAGCTGCCCGGTGCAGTTTTGATCAGCTGCAGCGGCGGACGGATGGTGTTTGCGGTGGTGTGAACAGCACCGGAAACCAGACCATCAACTTCATCTTGTTCCAGCATCAGCGTACCGAGAACCACGTTGTCTTCCAGCTGTTCGCGGGCAACGGTTTCGGTCATGCCTTTGTTCTTACGCAGTTCGACCAGACGACCAACATAGTTTTCGCGAACCACTTCTGGATCAACGATTTCAATGCCTGCACCCAGTTCTACACCCTGAGAGGCTGCAACACGGTTGATCTCTGCTGGATTACCCAGCAGTACGCAAGTTGCGATACCACGTTCAGCACAGATAGCGGCTGCTTTAACGGTACGCGGTTCGTCACCTTCCGGCAGAACGATACGTTTGCCCGCTTTGCGCGCAAGTTCAGTCAGCTGATAACGGAACGCTGGCGGAGACAGACGACGGCTGCGCTCAGAAGTGGCAGTCAGAGAATCGATCCAGTCAGCGTTGATGTAGTTAGCAACGTATTCCTGAACTTTTTCGATACGCTCATGATCGTCAACCGGAACTTCCAGGTTGAAGCTCTGCAGGCTAAGAGAAGTCTGCCAGGTGTTGGTGTTCACCATAAATACCGGCAGGCCAGTAGCGAAAGCACGTTCGCACAGTTTAGAAATGCGCGCGTCCATTTCGTAGCCGCCAGTCAGCAGCAGGGCACCGATTTCTACGCCGTTCATGGCAGCCAGGCAAGCGGCAACCAGCACGTCAGGGCGGTCTGCGGAAGTCACCAGCAGAGAACCGGCACGGAAGTGCTCCAGCATGTGCGGAATGCTGCGTGCGCAGAAAGTGACGGATTTAACGCGGCGAGTATTGATGTCGCCTTCGTTGATGATGGTCGCATTCAGGTGGCGAGCCATATCGATCGCACGAGTCGCGATCAGGTCAAAGCTCCACGGCACAGCGCCGAGAACTGGCAGCGGGCTGGATTCTTGCAGCTTCGCCGGATCAACGTTGTTCACTTTTGCTTTGGTGGAGTCGTCAAAAATCTCGGACAGATCCGGACGGGTACGACCCTGCTCATCAACCGGAGCGTTCAGTTTGTTAACGATAACGCCGGTAATATTGGTGTTTTTTGCACCGCCGAAGCTGTTGCGAGTCAGTTCGATACGCTCTTTCAACTGTTCCGGAGTATCAGTGCCCTGAGACATAACGAAGACGATTTCTGCGTTCAGCGTTTTGGCGATTTCGTAGTTCAGAGACTGGGCAAACTGGTGCTTACGTGTCGGGACCAGACCTTCCACCAGAACGACTTCAGCGTCTTTGGTGTTAGCGTGGTAGTTCGCGATGATCTCTTCCATCAGCACATCTTTCTGATTGCTGGAAAGCAGACCTTCAACGTAGCTCATTTTCAGCGGTTCAGCGGCCGTCGTGGTGGAAGAGTTCGCACGCACGATAGTCGTAGTCTGATCGGGCGCATCGCCACCGGTACGCGGCTGAGCGATAGGTTTGAAAACGCTCAGACGAACGCCTTTGCGTTCCATTGCACGGATCACGCCAAGGCTGACGCTGGTCAGACCGACGCTGGTTCCGGTAGGGATCAGCATAATAATACGGGACACGGTTTATCCTCTTTCGTTACCGCCGATTTGGCGGGTTACAAAACAGCACCGCCAGCTGAGCTGGCGGTGTGAAATCAGGCAGTCAGGCGGCTCGCGTCTTGCGCGATAACCAGTTCTTCGTTGGTTGGGATAACCACCGCAGGACGGGTACCTTCTTTGTTGATGAAACCAGATTTGCCGAAACGTGCAGCCAGGTTGCGTTCATGATCAACTTCAAAGCCCAGCACGCCCAGTTTGCCCAGAGACAGTTCACGAACCATCGCGGCATTTTCACCGATACCACCGGTGAATACAACAGCGTCCAGACGACCATCCATCAGCGCAGTGTAGGCACCGATGTATTTGGCCAGGCGGTGGCAGTAAACGTCCATTGCGCGCTTCGCGTCTTCTTTCGTCGCGTAGTTGTCTTCAACATAGCGGCAGTCGCTGGTCACTTCGGTCAGACCCAGCAGGCCAGACTCTTTGGTCAGCAGTTTGTTGATTGCGTCAACGCTCATGCCCAGGGTGTCGTGCAGGTGGAAGATGATCGCCGGATCGATATCACCAGAACGGGTACCCATGACCAGACCTTCCAGCGGGGTCAGGCCCATAGAGGTGTCAACGCATTTACCGTTGCGGATAGCAGAAACGGAACCACCGTTGCCCAGGTGGCAGGTGATGATGTTCAGTTCTTCTACCGGTTTGTTCAGCATTTTTGCCGCTTCCTGGGTTACATAGAAGTGGCTGGTGCCGTGCGCGCCGTAACGACGGATGCCGTGCTCTTTGTACAGGTTGTACGGCAGGGCGTAGAGGTAAGACTCTTCCGGCATAGTCTGGTGGAACGCGGTGTCAAATACAGCAACGTTTTTGTCTTTCAGCTGTGGGAAAGATTTCAGAGCTTCTTCGATACCGATCAGGTGAGCCGGGTTGTGCAGCGGTGCAAAAGAAGCTGCATCTTTGATACCCTGAATAACAGACTCATCGATCACTACGGAGCTGGTATACTTTTCGCCGCCGTGTACGATACGGTGACCGATAGCAGTCAGCTGCGCAGACAGTTCTGGTTTTTGTGCCAGAATAGTATTAACGATAAAGTTGAGCGCTTCGCTGTGAGCGGCGCCTGCACCTAAAGCCGCTTCCTGTTTATTGCCGTCCATTTTCCATTTGATACGTGCTTCGGGCAGGTGGAAACATTCGGCTAAACCAGAAAGGTACTCTTCACCATTTACTGCATCGATGATGGCAAATTTCAGTGAAGAACTACCGCAGTTCAGAACCAGTACTAACTTACTCGACATGGAAGTACCTATAATTGATACGTGGCTAAAAAAACGTCAGGGAGCCATAGAGCGTAGCGCATGATGACACCGACATTTATGATTAACATCATGCACTGCAAATTTTTTTTGCATGATGGAAGAAATATCTTGAGTCTATGCCATTTTGCGTAATTTTCAGCCAATGGCATAATGTATATGAATTTGACGACTCAATGAATATGTACTACTTAGGCCTTCAGGCTGCTAAAGGATACCTGATAGTGGGTATGGAAGACAAAATGTTTTGAACGTTGTCCCGCTGAGTTGTGAATTTGCACAAATTTTTGAATCTTTATATGTGAAGTTGAGGTGAAGCATGTCAACGCCGGATAATCGTTCTGTTAATTTTTTTAGCTTGTTTCGCCGGGGACAGCATTACTCAAAGACGTGGCCGCTGGAAAAACGCCTTGCCCCAGTCTTTGTCGAAAATCGCGTTATCAAGATGACGCGTTATGCGATCCGTTTTATGCCGCCGATCGCCGTATTTACTCTCTGCTGGCAGATTGCCCTGGGCGGTCAGCTTGGGCCGGCAGTTGCCACTGCGCTGTTCGCCTTAAGTTTACCCATGCAGGGATTGTGGTGGCTGGGCAAGCGTTCTGTAACGCCATTACCTCCTGCAATCCTCAACTGGTTTTATGAAGTTCGCGGTAAATTGCAGGAGTCTGGACAGGTGTTGGCACCCGTTGAAGGCAAGCCTGATTACCAGGCATTAGCTGACACGCTTAAGCGTGCCTTCAAACAACTGGATAAAACTTTCCTTGATGATTTGTAATTGACCCCTGATTACGCATATAAAAGAAGGCATACTCAGCCTTCTTTTTTTTCACCGTAGTAGAGTGATACAGGAGTCAATAATGGAAATGACCAACGCGCAACGTCTTATTTTGTCTAACCAGTACAAGATGATGACTATGCTCGATCCGGCAAATGCTGAACGTTACCGTCGCCTGCAAACAATCATTGAGCGTGGTTATGGATTACAGATGCGTGAACTGGATCGCGAGTTTGGCGAGCTGAAAGAAGAAACCTGCCGCACTATCATCGACATTATGGAGATGTATCATGCGTTGCATGTTTCCTGGTCTAATTTGCAGGACCAGCAATCCATCGATGAACGTCGTGTCACCTTCCTCGGCTTTGACGCCGCCACTGAAGCACGTTACCTCGGTTATGTCCGCTTTATGGTTAATGTGGAAGGGCGCTATACCCATTTTGACGCTGGAACTCACGGTTTTAACGCCCAGACGCCAATGTGGGAAAAATATCAGCGCATGCTTAATGTCTGGCATGCCTGCCCGCGTCAGTACCATTTGAGCGCCAACGAAATTAATCAAATTATTAACGCCTGAGGAGGCCCGCGTGCGGTGCAAAGGTTTTCTGTTTGATCTTGATGGAACGCTGGTGGATTCCCTGCCTGCGGTAGAACGGGCGTGGAGCAACTGGGCCAGACGTCATGGGTTATCGCCGGAAGAGGTGCTGGCTTTCATTCACGGTAAACAGGCGATCACCTCTCTGCGCCATTTTATGGCGGGCAAATCCGAGGCAGACATTGCCGCCGAGTTTACGCGTCTGGAGCACATTGAGGCCACGGAAACCGAAGGCATTACCGCGCTTCCGGGGGCAATCGCCTTACTCAATCATTTGAATAAAGCAGGTATTCCGTGGGCTATTGTGACTTCTGGCTCCATGCCGGTAGCGCGAGCGCGTCATAAAATAGCGGGGCTTCCCGCGCCAGAGGTGTTTGTAACCGCTGAGCGGGTGAAGCGCGGAAAACCAGAACCTGATGCGTATCTGTTAGGCGCGCAGCTGCTGGGGCTTGCGCCGCAGGAGTGTGTTGTGGTGGAAGATGCTCCCGCTGGCGTGCTTTCAGGTCTGGCGGCGGGTTGCCATGTTATTGCGGTTAATGCCCCGGCAGATACCCCGCGCCTGAATGAAGTCGATTTAGTCCTCCACAGTCTGGAGCAAATTACTGTGACCAAACAGCCAAATGGCGATGTTATTATTCAGTGAAACACCTGATCATGATTTAGCCCCGTCTCGTCGGGGCTTTTTTATGGCAGAATCAAGTTATCCCCCTCAATTAACAAGGATAAGTTGTGAACGGTGAATTGATTTGGGTTCTTTCATTACTGGCCGTTGCCATCGTCTTGTTTGCGACGGGCAGAGTGCGTATGGATGCGGTCGCTTTGTTTGTTATTGTCGCGTTTGCATTAAGCGGAACGCTGACGGTCCCCGAAGTATTTTCCGGCTTTTCCGATCCTAACGTTGTCCTGATTGCCGCCTTGTTCATTATTGGCGATGGTTTGGTCCGTACCGGTGTTGCCACTGTAATGGGGACATGGCTGGTCAAAGTGGCGGGCAACAGTGAAATCAAAATGTTGGTTTTGTTGATGCTGACCGTCGCGGGGCTTGGCGCGTTTATGAGTTCAACCGGCGTTGTTGCTATCTTTATTCCCGTGGTGTTAAGCGTTGCCATGCGTATGCAAACGTCGCCGTCGCGTCTGATGATGCCGTTAAGTTTTGCCGGGCTGATAAGCGGCATGATGACGCTGGTGGCGACGCCGCCGAACCTGGTAGTCAACAGTGAATTGCTGCGTGAAGGCTATCACGGCTTCAGTTTCTTTAGCGTAACACCTATTGGCCTGGTCGTGCTGGTGCTGGGTATTTTGTATATGTTAGTGATGCGTTTCATGCTGAAAGGGGATACCCAGACCCCGCAGCGCGAAGGCTGGACGCGCCGAACCTTTCGCGATCTTATCCGTGAATATCGACTGACCGGGCGTGCGCGACGTCTGGCTATTCGCCCCGGATCGCCAATGATTGGTCAACGGCTGGACGATCTCAAATTACGTGAACGTTATGGTGCTAACGTCATCGGTGTTGAACGCTGGCGGCGTTTTCGTCGCGTTATCGTGAACGTTAATGGGGTTTCTGAATTTCGCGCGCGTGACGTTTTGCTTATTGATATGTCTGCGGCTGATGTCGATCTCCGGCAATTTTGTAGTGAGCAATTGCTGGAGCCGATGGTACTGCGCGGCGAGTATTTTTCTGACCAGGCCCTTGATGTGGGCATGGCAGAGATTTCATTAATTCCTGAGTCAGAACTTATTGGTAAATCGGTGCGCGAAATTGGTTTTCGTACCCGCTACGGATTGAATGTAGTGGGGCTAAAGCGCAATGGCGTGGCGCTGGAAGGTTCGCTGGCGGATGAGCCTCTGCTGCTGGGCGATATCATCCTGGTTGTGGGTAACTGGAAACTGATCGGTATGCTGGCCAAACAGGGCCGCGACTTCGTAGCGCTGAACTTACCGGAAGAGGTGAGTGAAGCATCGCCCGCGCACAGCCAGGCACCCCATGCGATTTTCTGTCTGGTGCTAATGGTGGCGTTAATGCTGACCGATGAAATTCCTAATCCTGTTGCCGCTATTATCGCCTGCCTGCTGATGGGGAAATTCCGCTGTATAGATGCTGAAAGCGCCTATAAATCCATTCACTGGCCGAGCATTATTTTGATCGTTGGGATGATGCCATTTGCTGTGGCATTACAGAAAACGGGAGGTGTCGCGCTGGCGGTGAAAGGGCTGATGGACATTGGCGGCGGTTACGGGCCACATATGATGCTGGGTTGTTTGTTTGTCTTGTCGGCGGTTATTGGGCTATTTATTTCTAATACCGCGACGGCGGTGTTGATGGCTCCGATTGCGCTGGCTGCTGCCAAAACGATGGGGGTGTCGCCTTATCCATTTGCGATGGTCGTGGCGATGGCAGCATCCGCCGCCTTTATGACACCGATATCTTCACCTGTTAACACACTGGTTTTAGGTCCGGGGAATTACAGCTTCAGTGACTTTGTTAAGTTGGGGGTACCGTTCACCATTATCGTGATGGCGGTTTGTGTGGTGATGATCCCGATGCTGTTTCCGTTTTGACAAGAGCCTGATGTCGCATCCGGTGCTTATTGCCTGATGCGACGCAGACTCCGGCTGCTTACAGCGGTGAATCCTGGCTAATCTCATCGAGCGAAAGATGGAAGCTGGGAACAAATACTTCCATGAAGTAGTCCATCTCTTGGCTGCGGCGCGCTTCAAGCGTCGCTTCCAGTCGCGTTTTTGCCAGCAAGAATTCATTATTTCCGGCCGCAAGTTCTTCCAGGCATTTCAGATATGCACACAGTGCATCTGCCTGTTTCACCAGCGATTTTTCTTCATCGCTATATGCATGCTCGTCAATTAACGGCGCAAAGATATCCTGCAGCTCTTCCGGAACCATATCGACCAGTTTTTGCTGAGCGATTTTTTCAATAGCCTTGTATTCCTGAGCGATTTGCGAATTGAAGTATTTCACCGGAGTAGGGAGATCTCCGGTGAGCACTTCTGAAGCATCGTGGTACATCGCCAGTAAAGCGATACGTTCGGCGTTGACATTACCGCCAAATTTACGATTTTTGATAGCTGCCAGCGCATGGGCGACCATCGCTACCTGCAAACTGTGTTCGGACACATTTTCCGTCCGCACGTTGCGCATTAGCGGCCAGCGGTTAATGAGTTTCAGGCGGGAGAGATGGGCAAAAAAATGGCTCTGTTTCATAGTGACCTTACGTATGATGACATCATCAGGTCATTGTGGCGGGATAACACTGCCGGATGCAATCTCCGGCAGTGAAATTAAGATTACAGCTGATGATAACCAGAAAGGAAACGCGCGAACTTGCTCAAAGACAGCTCGATATCATCGACACGCGGTAGCGTGACAATGCGGAAGTGATCCGGCCACGGCCAGTTGAATGCCGTCCCTTGCACCAACAGGACTTTTTCCTGCAACAGGAAATCCAGCACCATTTTCTGATCGTCGTGAATGTTAAAGCGTTTGGCGTCGATTTTCGGGAACATATACAGCGCACCACGAGGTTTCACGCAGGAAACGCCCGGAATATCGTTGATCAATTCCCACGCGCGGTTACGCTGCTCATAAAGACGACCTCCAGGGGTAATAAATTCACTGATGCTCTGATAACCACCCAGCGCGGTCTGAATGGCGTGTTGCGCAGGAACGTTAGCACACAGGCGCATTGAAGCCAGCATTTCCAGACCTTCGATGTAACCTTTGGCGTGTTTTTTCGGCCCGTTCAATACCATCCACCCCTGACGGAAGCCTGCAACGCGGTACGTTTTCGACAGTCCGTTAAAGGTAATGGTCAGCAGGTCAGGTGCCAGCGGCGCAATGGAGTGATGCTCAGCGTCGTCGTAGAGAATTTTGTCATAAATTTCATCGGCGAAGATAATGAGATTATGCTGACGTGCAATCTCCACAATCTCCATTAAAAGCTCTTTGGAATATACCGCGCCGGTTGGGTTATTTGGGTTGATAATAACGATCCCACGCGTACGAGGCGTAATTTTAGCGCGAATATCATCGAGGTCTGGGAACCAGTCAGAGGATTCATCGCAAAGATAATGCACCGCTTTACCGCTGGAGAGCGAAACCGCTGCGGTCCATAGTGGGTAATCAGGTGCAGGAACCAACATTTCGTCCCCGCTGTTCAGCAATGCCTGCATTGCCTGAACGATAAGCTCCGATACACCATTGCCGATGTAAATATCTTCCACGGTAACATCACGCATGCCACGAGCCTGGTAGTGCTGCATGATGGCTTTACGCGCGGAGTAAAGACCTTTGGAATCGCAATATCCTTGAGCGGTAGGCAGGTTGCGTATCACGTCAACGAGAATTTCATCTGGCGCGTCAAAACCGAACGGGGCAGGGTTGCCGATGTTCAGTTTCAGTACCTTGTTACCTTCTTCTTCCAGGCGTTTTGCTTCTTTCAGCACCGGACCACGGATGTCATAACAGACATTCTCTAATTTGCTGGATTTTTCAATGGGGGACATGAATCTTGACCTTTTTTGCTGTTATCGCCACTCCCTGCCGTGGAAGTCAGCTTAGAACAATGTACTCCCCCAGGACGGTGTTTTGAAGGTCTGCAGAATAAGATTTTGCCAGAGGGGAAGGCTCGATTGTGCTGTTAATAACTTAATAATGGCAAAATAATGAGGTGCATATGCTTAATAAGTAATGTTATGTAGTGAATTGTTCTGATTCTTAATTGTAAGTGTGGTTTTTTTATCTGTAAGATAATTGTGTGAAAATGCCTCGTTTAAGAATTCACTACTGAATCGCGATGATGATATTTCCGCATTACGGAGAGTTTAACAGCGTGATGATTTCCGAGGTGTCACAATGGGGGCAAGGCGTGAAACTATTGTTAAGCGGAATTAATGAATGGGGATGATGCTAATTAATTATTATTTAATATTCAAAAAGGTTTTGTTGTGCTTATTAATAATAGAAGATTACTTTGCCTAACATAACTTTGCATCAGATAATTCGCAATGACCCTTATAAATAAAAGGTTTTTGGGGTAAAATGCTTGCATAAATGACGGATCCCTGCTCTTGATGCCGCCTCACCATTGCTGTTTGTACGTGTTCGCGTATGACCAGCGATGCTGTACGAGAGTGGAACAAGGACTCACATTTACATTTATACAAACACGCGCATGTCATAAATAGAAAAGAGTGAGTAACTTAATAGATATGCGATCCCTGAAGATATATTCTGTGATCTACTTCAGGCATTATAACGGAACAATGTGAGTCACTTTTTTAGTGCAACTCATATGCATTTTTACTTTCGTCCGGGTTCCGGATGAAACTGCCAGGGAGGCACATTACAAATGGAATTGCTTGTTTGTGTGTGCACAGCATTAACCAGCTCAGTATGAGCCGCCAGTAAGTGATAATATATGATAAGTGCAAATCGTCCGATAATTAACCTCGACCTCGATCTGCTGAGAACATTTGTTGCTGTTGCCGATCTGAACACTTTTGCTGCCGCAGCTGCCGCTGTGTGTCGTACTCAGTCCGCCGTAAGTCAGCAAATGCAGCGTCTGGAACAACTCGTTGGGAAAGAACTGTTCGCTCGTCACGGTCGCAACAAACTGTTAACTGAACATGGCATTCAACTTCTTGGTTACGCCAGGAAAATCCTGCGTTTTAATGATGAGGCCTGCTCATCATTAATGTTCAGTAATCTTCAGGGCGTGTTAACTATCGGTGCTTCAGATGAATCTGCCGATACGATCTTACCTTTCCTGTTAAATCGCGTGAGTTCGGTTTATCCGAAACTAGCGCTGGATGTCCGCGTTAAACGTAATGCCTACATGGCAGAAATGCTGGAATCCCAGGAAGTGGATTTGATGGTAACCACCCATCGTCCTTCTACCTTTAAGGCATTGAACCTGCGTACCTCGCCAACACACTGGTACTGCGCAGCGGAATACGTATTGCAAAAAGGTGAGCCGATCCCTCTTGTGTTGCTGGATGATCCAAGTCCGTTTCGCGATATGGTGCTGGCGACGCTTAATAAAGCAGATATTCCCTGGCGACTGGCTTATGTCGCCTCGACGCTTCCGGCCGTTCGTGCGGCAGTGAAAGCCGGTCTTGGCGTGACGGCAAGGCCGGTCGAGATGATGAGTCCGGACCTGCGTGTACTGAGTGGAGTAGATGGCTTACCGCCGCTACCTGATACCGAATATTTGCTGTGCTATGACCCGTCCAGTAATAATGAGCTGGCCCAGGTGATCTATCAGGCGATGGAGAGCTACCATAATCCGTGGCAATACAGCCCAATGTCTGCTCCGGAAGGAGATGACTCATTGTTGATTGAAAGGGATATCGAGTAATCGACGGACGATAGATAATTCCTGAGACAATAGTGTAAAAACGAACCGCTGGGTTTATTTTAAACCCCAGCGGCTTTTTTTTAGTAAAAAGCTTTCCTCGTATCGTGCAGAACGTACAAAACTGTTCATTTTTCAATCACCAGAGATTCACGCCCCGTACGCACAAATAATCACCTGAAAAAAATCTCCTGCTACAATAATGTTAAAAAATACGTGAATTTGTTGCTGCATTTTTGTTATAGAATGACAAAAGCGTGTCACAGATCAAGAAAATACTCTCTTTTGGGGGGAGGAATCGACACAAATTCCTGTCAAAATAGACCCGTATTTTTTCCATTGCTTCACAACGGACACGATTCAACAACATCTAATTTTCCTGGAGTCGTCAATGATCTGGGGAGAAAGGGCGCCAAATGCAAATGTTGTTGTCATTGTGTAAATCAGTGTGAAGAAACCTTTGTTAAAGTTGACAAAAGGTTATAGAAAGGAGTAAAAGACCACATCAATTAGCTGTATAAAATAGTTTCTGCAGTTATTGTAAGGTTTTTTTTATTCCTCCCCATGAATCGATGTGGCGTCCATCTGCCGTAAAGAGCAGAGAATCAGGCGCTACTTTTGATGAGTAAGCAATGAGTATGTCAACATCCACTGAAGTCATCGCTCATCACTGGGCATTCGCTATCTTTCTTATCGTTGCCATTGGCCTGTGTTGCCTGATGCTGGTAGGCGGTTGGTTTTTAGGCGGTCGCGCACGCGCGAGGTCAAAAAACGTTCCGTTTGAATCCGGTATCGACTCGGTCGGCTCCGCCCGCTTACGCCTGTCCGCCAAGTTTTATCTGGTGGCCATGTTCTTCGTTATCTTCGACGTTGAAGCGCTGTATCTGTTCGCATGGTCAACCTCTATCCGCGAAAGCGGCTGGGTAGGCTTTGTGGAAGCTGCAATTTTTATTTTTGTGTTACTGGCAGGTCTGGTTTATCTGGTGCGTATTGGCGCGCTGGACTGGACGCCCGCGCGTTCACGCCGCGAGCGTATGAACCCGGAAACGAACAGTATCGCTAATCGTCAACGCTAACCGCGAGGCATTAAGATGGATTATACGCTCACCCGCATAGATCCCAACGGTGAGAATGACCGTTACCCCCTGCAAAAGCAGGAGATCGTAACCGACCCTCTGGAGCAAGAAGTTAACAAAAACGTGTTTATGGGCAAGCTCAATGACATGGTTAACTGGGGTCGTAAAAACTCAATTTGGCCGTATAACTTCGGTCTTTCCTGCTGTTACGTTGAGATGGTGACTTCGTTTACCGCGGTGCATGACGTGGCGCGTTTTGGCGCAGAAGTATTGCGTGCTTCGCCGCGTCAGGCTGACCTGATGGTGGTGGCAGGAACCTGCTTTACCAAAATGGCACCGGTTATTCAGCGTCTGTATGACCAGATGCTGGAACCCAAATGGGTTATCTCAATGGGTGCCTGTGCCAACTCCGGCGGTATGTACGATATTTATTCCGTTGTGCAGGGCGTCGATAAATTCATCCCGGTTGATGTGTATATCCCGGGCTGCCCGCCGCGTCCTGAAGCGTACATGCAGGCACTGATGCTGTTGCAGGAATCTATCGGTAAAGAACGTCGTCCGCTCTCCTGGGTGGTTGGCGATCAGGGCGTTTATCGCGCCAATATGCAATCAGAGCGCGAACGCAAGCGCGGTGAACGCATTGCCGTAACCAACCTGCGTACACCTGACGAGATTTAATTTGCGCCTGTCGGCAAAGGGAATTTTCTTCGCTTATTCCTAAATCTATTTCGCGAAGCTTACTGCGCCGACAGTCACCACGGACCATTTGCAATGGTGAACAATATGACCGACTTAACCGCGCAAGAACCCGCCTGGCAGACCCGCGATCATCTTGATGATCCGGTGATTGGCGAACTGCGCAACCGTTTTGGGCCGGATGCCTTTACTGTTCAGGCGACTCGCACCGGGGTTCCCGTTGTGTGGATCAAGCGTGAACAATTACTGGAAGTGGGCGATTTCTTAAAGAAACTGCCGAAACCTTACGTCATGCTGTTTGACTTACACGGCATGGACGAACGTCTGCGCACACACCGCGAAGGGTTACCTGCCGCGGATTTTTCCGTTTTCTACCATCTGATTTCTATCGATCGTAACCGCGACATCATGCTGAAGGTGGCGCTGGCAGAAAACGACCTGCACGTACCGACCTTTACCAAATTATTCCCAAACGCTAACTGGTATGAGCGTGAAACCTGGGATCTATTTGGCATTACATTCGACGGTCACCCGAACCTGCGCCGCATCATGATGCCGCAAACCTGGAAAGGTCACCCGCTGCGTAAAGATTACCCGGCGCGCGCTACCGAATTCTCGCCGTTTGAGCTGACCAAAGCCAAACAGGATCTGGAGATGGAAGCCCTGACCTTCAAACCGGAAGAGTGGGGGATGAAGCGCGGCACCGAAAATGAGGACTTCATGTTCCTCAACCTCGGTCCGAACCACCCGTCTGCGCACGGTGCTTTCCGTATCGTTTTGCAGCTTGATGGCGAAGAGATTGTCGACTGCGTACCAGACATCGGTTACCACCACCGTGGCGCTGAGAAAATGGGCGAACGTCAGTCCTGGCACAGCTACATTCCGTATACCGACCGTATCGAATACCTCGGCGGCTGCGTTAACGAAATGCCTTATGTGCTGGCGGTAGAGAAACTGGCTGGGATCACCGTGCCGGATCGCGTTAACGTCATTCGCGTAATGCTCTCCGAACTGTTCCGCATCAACAGTCACCTGCTGTATATCTCCACCTTTATTCAGGACGTCGGCGCGATGACGCCAGTGTTCTTCGCCTTTACCGATCGTCAGAAAATTTACGATCTGGTGGAAGCAATCACGGGTTTCCGTATGCACCCGGCGTGGTTCCGTATTGGCGGCGTAGCGCACGACCTGCCGCGCGGCTGGGATCGCCTGCTGCGTGAGTTCCTCGACTGGATGCCGAAACGTCTGGCGTCTTACGAGAAAGCGGCGCTGCAAAACACCATTCTGAAAGGTCGTTCCCAGGGCGTTGCCGCTTACGGCGCGAAAGAGGCGCTGGAGTGGGGCACCACCGGCGCGGGCCTGCGTGCCACCGGGATCGACTTCGACGTGCGTAAGGCGCGTCCTTATTCTGGCTATGAAAACTTCGACTTCGAAATTCCGGTGGGCGGTGGTGTTTCTGACTGCTACACCCGAGTAATGCTGAAAGTAGAAGAGTTGCGCCAGAGTCTGCGTATTCTTGAGCAGTGCCTCAACAACATGCCGGAAGGCCCGTTCAAAGCGGATCACCCGCTGACCACGCCGCCGCCGAAAGAGCGCACGCTGCAACATATCGAAACCCTGATCACCCACTTCCTGCAAGTGTCGTGGGGTCCGGTGATGCCTGCCAATGAATCCTTCCAGATGGTTGAGGCGACCAAGGGGATCAACAGTTACTACCTGACCAGCGACGGCAGCACCATGAGTTATCGCACCCGTATCCGTACGCCGAGTTATGCGCATTTGCAGCAAATTCCGGCGGCGATCCGCGGCAGCCTGGTGTCTGACCTGATTGTTTATCTGGGCAGTATCGATTTTGTTATGTCAGATGTGGACCGCTAATTATGCACGAGAATCAACAACCACAAACCGAGGCTTTTGAGCTGAGAGCGGCAGAGCGTGAAGCGATTGAGCACGAGATGCACCACTACGAAGACCCGCGTGCGGCGTCCATTGAAGCGCTGAAAATCGTTCAGAAGCAGCGTGGCTGGGTGCCGGATGGCGCGATCCACGCGATCGCCGATGTGCTGGGTATTCCGGCGAGCGACGTCGAAGGCGTGGCAACGTTTTATAGCCAGATCTTCCGTCAGCCAGTAGGCCGCCATGTGATCCGTTATTGCGACAGCGTGGTCTGTCACATCAACGGTTACCAGGGTATTCAGGCGGCGCTGGAGAAAAAACTGAACATCAAACCAGGGCAAACGACATTTGACGGTCGCTTCACGCTGCTGCCAACTTGCTGCCTGGGGAACTGTGATAAAGGGCCAAACATGATGATCGATGAGGACACTCACGCGCATCTGACCCCGGAAGCGATCCCTGAACTGCTGGAGCGGTATAAATGAAAAACATTATCCGTACTCCCGAAACGCATCCGCTGACCTGGCGTCTGCGCGATGACAAACAGCCAGTGTGGCTGGACGAATATCGCAGCAAAAACGGTTACGAAGGCGCGCGTAAGGCGCTGACCGGGTTGTCTCCGGACGAAATTGTTAATCAGGTAAAAGACTCTGGTCTGAAAGGGCGCGGCGGTGCGGGCTTTTCGACTGGTCTGAAGTGGAGCCTGATGCCGAAAGACGAATCCATGAATATCCGTTACCTACTGTGTAACGCCGATGAAATGGAGCCGGGCACCTATAAAGACCGTCTGCTGATGGAGCAACTGCCGCACCTGCTGGTGGAAGGCATGCTCATCTCCGCGTTTGCGCTGAAAGCTTACCGTGGCTATATCTTCCTGCGCGGCGAATATATCGAAGCGGCAGTGAATCTACGCCGTGCCATTGCCGAAGCCACCGAAGCGGGTCTGCTTGGCAAAAACATTATGGGAACAGGTTTTGATTTCGAACTGTTCGTCCATACCGGGGCAGGGCGCTACATCTGCGGTGAAGAAACAGCGTTAATCAACTCCCTGGAAGGGCGTCGCGCTAACCCACGCTCGAAACCGCCCTTCCCGGCAACCTCCGGTGCATGGGGTAAACCAACCTGCGTTAACAACGTCGAAACCCTGTGTAACGTTCCGGCGATCCTCGCTAACGGCGTGGAGTGGTATCAGAACATCTCGAAAAGTAAAGATGCTGGCACCAAGCTGATGGGCTTCTCCGGTCGGGTGAAAAATCCGGGTCTGTGGGAACTGCCGTTCGGCACCACCGCACGCGAGATCCTCGAAGACTACGCCGGTGGTATGCGTGACGGTCTGAAATTCAAAGCCTGGCAGCCAGGCGGCGCGGGGACTGACTTCCTGACCGAAGCGCACCTTGACCTGCCGATGGAATTCGAAAGTATCGGTAAAGCGGGAAGCCGTCTGGGTACGGCGCTGGCGATGGCGGTTGACCACGAGATCAACATGGTGTCGCTGGTGCGTAACCTGGAAGAGTTTTTCGCCCGTGAGTCCTGCGGCTGGTGTACGCCATGCCGCGACGGTCTGCCGTGGAGCGTGAAAATTCTGCGTGCGCTGGAGCGTGGCGAAGGCCAGCCGGGCGATATCGAAACACTTGAGCAACTGTGTCGATTCTTAGGCCCGGGTAAAACTTTCTGTGCCCACGCACCTGGTGCAGTGGAGCCGTTACAGAGCGCCATCAAATATTTCCGCGAAGAATTTGAGGCGGGAATCAAACAGCCGTTCAGCAATACCCATTTGATTAATGGGATTCAGCCGAACCTGCTGAAAGAGCGCTGGTAACCGAATTTCGATTAACGCTCAGTCTCTGACTGAGAAAACTGGAAGCATGCTAATGGCTACAATTCATGTAGACGGCAAAGAATACGAGGTCAACGGAGCGGACAACCTGCTGGAAGCTTGTCTGTCTCTGGGCCTTGATATTCCTTACTTTTGCTGGCATCCGGCGCTGGGAAGCGTCGGTGCTTGCCGCCAGTGTGCGGTGAAGCAATACCAAAACGCGGAAGACACGCGTGGTCGCCTGGTGATGTCCTGTATGACACCGGCTTCCGATGGCACCTTTATTTCCATTGACGACGAAGAAGCGAAACAGTTCCGTGAAAGTGTGGTCGAGTGGTTAATGACCAACCACCCGCACGACTGTCCAGTATGTGAAGAAGGCGGTAACTGCCATCTTCAGGATATGACCGTGATGACCGGACACAGCTTCCGTCGCTACCGTTTCACTAAACGTACCCACCGTAATCAGGATTTGGGGCCATTCATCTCTCACGAAATGAACCGCTGCATCGCCTGCTACCGCTGTGTGCGTTACTACAAAGATTACGCTGACGGTACGGACCTGGGCGTTTACGGTGCGCACGACAACGTCTACTTCGGTCGCCCGGAAGACGGCACGCTGGAAAGCGAATTTTCCGGTAACCTGGTCGAAATTTGCCCGACCGGCGTATTCACCGACAAAACGCACTCCGAGCGTTACAACCGTAAATGGGATATGCAGTTTGCGCCGAGCATCTGCCAGCAATGTTCCATCGGCTGTAACATCAGCCCCGGCGAGCGTTATGGCGAACTGCGTCGTATCGAAAACCGTTACAACGGTACGGTAAACCACTACTTCCTCTGCGACCGTGGTCGTTTCGGTTACGGTTACGTCAACCTGAAAGATCGTCCGCGTCAGCCAGTACAGCGTCGTGGCGATGATTTCATTACCCTCAACGCCGAACAGGCAATGCAGGGCGCAGCAGATATTCTGCGTCAGTCGAAGAAAGTCATCGGTATTGGTTCTCCGCGTGCCAGCGTGGAAAGCAACTTTGCGCTGCGTGAGCTGGTGGGCGAAGAAAACTTCTATACCGGTATCGCTCACGGTGAGCAGGAACGTCTGCAACTGGCGCTGAAAGTACTGCGTGAAGGCGGCATTTATACGCCGGCACTGCGCGAAATCGAATCTTACGATGCGGTACTGGTGCTGGGCGAAGACGTTACCCAGACCGGCGCGCGCGTTGCGCTGGCGGTGCGCCAGGCGGTAAAAGGTAAAGCGCGCGAAATGGCGGCAGCACAGAAAGTGGCTGACTGGCAGATTGCGGCAATCCTCAACATCGGTCAACGTGCGAAGCATCCGCTGTTTGTTACCAACGTTGATGACACCCGTCTGGATGATATCGCGGCGTGGACTTACCGCGCACCGGTTGAAGATCAGGCGCGTTTAGGTTTTGCCATCGCTCATGCGCTGGATAACTCTGCACCAGCGGTTGACGGTATTGAACCTGAGCTGCAAAGCAAAATCGACGTCATCGTGCAGGCACTGGCTGGTGCGAAGAAACCGTTGATTATCTCCGGGACGAACGCTGGTAGCGCTGAAGTGATTCAGGCTGCGGCTAACGTGGCGAAAGCCCTGAAAGGTCGCGGCGCTGACGTCGGTATCACCATGATTGCCCGTTCCGTCAACAGCATGGGGCTGGGCATTATGGGCGGTGGATCGCTTGAAGAAGCGTTAACCGAACTGGAAACCGGACGCGCCGACGCGGTGGTGGTGCTGGAAAACGATCTGCATCGTCACGCTTCCGCTACCCGCGTGAATGCTGCGCTGGCTAAAGCGCCGCTGGTGATGGTGGTTGACCATCAACGCACAGCGATTATGGAAAACGCTCATCTGGTACTTTCCGCCGCCAGCTTTGCTGAAAGCGACGGTACGGTGATCAACAACGAAGGCCGCGCCCAACGTTTCTTCCAGGTTTACGATCCGGCTTATTACGACAGCCAAACTGTCATGCTGGAAAGCTGGCGCTGGCTGCACTCGCTGCATAGCACCCTGCTGAGCCGTGAAGTGGACTGGACGCAGCTCGACCACGTGATTGACGCTGTTGTGGCGAAAATCCCGGAACTGGCAGGTATCAAAGATGCTGCGCCGGATGCGACATTCCGTATTCGTGGGCAGAAACTGGCCCGTGAACCGCATCGCTATAGTGGTCGTACCGCCATGCGCGCCAATATCAGCGTTCATGAGCCGCGTCAGCCGCAGGATATTGACACCATGTTTACCTTCTCGATGGAAGGTAACAACCAGCCGACCGCGCACCGTTCGCAAGTGCCGTTTGCCTGGGCGCCAGGCTGGAACTCCCCGCAGGCGTGGAACAAATTCCAGGACGAAGTGGGCGGCAAACTGCGTTTTGGCGATCCGGGCGTGCGTCTGTTTGAAACCAGCGAAAACGGTCTGGATTACTTCACCAGCGTACCGGCACGCTTCCAGCCGCAGGACGGGAAATGGCGTATCGCGCCGTACTACCACCTGTTTGGCAGCGATGAATTGTCACAGCGTGCTCTGGTCTTCCAGAGCCGTATGCCGCAGCCGTACATCAAACTCAACCCAGCGGATGCCGCGAAGTTGGGGGTGAACGCAGGTACACGCGTCTCCTTTAGTTACGATGGCAACATGGTCACGCTGCCGGTTGAAATCTCCGAAGGGCTGACGGCAGGGCAGGTGGGCTTGCCGATGGGTATGTCCGGCATTGCTCCGGTGCTGGCTGGCGCGCATCTTGAGGATCTCAAGGAGGCACAACAATGAGTTGGATATCACCGGAACTGATTGAGATCTTGCTGACCGTCCTTAAAGCGGTGGTGATCCTGCTGGTGGTAGTCACCTGTGGGGCATTCATGAGCTTTGGCGAACGTCGCCTGCTGGGTCTGTTCCAGAACCGTTATGGACCTAACCGTGTTGGCTGGGGCGGTTCGCTCCAGCTGGTTGCGGACATGATCAAAATGTTCTTTAAAGAAGACTGGATCCCGAAATTCTCGGATCGCGTCATCTTTACCCTGGCACCGATGATTGCCTTTACCTCGCTGCTGCTGGCCTTTGCAATTGTGCCAGTCAGTCCGGGTTGGGTGGTTGCCGACCTGAACATCGGGATTTTGTTCTTCCTGATGATGGCAGGTCTGGCGGTTTACGCGGTGCTGTTTGCGGGCTGGTCAAGTAACAACAAATACTCGCTGCTGGGTGCGATGCGTGCTTCTGCGCAGACCCTGAGCTACGAAGTGTTCCTCGGGCTTTCCCTGATGGGCGTGGTGGCGCAGGCCGGTTCATTCAACATGACCGACATCGTCAACAGCCAGGCGCATGTGTGGAACGTCATCCCGCAATTCTTTGGTTTTATTACCTTTGCCATCGCGGGCGTGGCGGTGTGTCACCGTCACCCGTTTGACCAGCCGGAAGCCGAGCAGGAACTGGCGGATGGTTACCACATTGAATATTCCGGTATGAAGTTCGGTCTGTTCTTCGTGGGCGAATACATCGGGATTGTGACCATCTCTGCACTGATGGTGACGCTGTTCTTCGGTGGCTGGCAAGGCCCGTTGTTACCGCCATTCATCTGGTTCGCGCTGAAAACCGCGTTCTTTATGATGATGTTCATTTTGATTCGTGCGTCGTTACCGCGTCCGCGTTATGACCAGGTAATGTCCTTCGGCTGGAAAATCTGCCTGCCGCTGACGCTGATCAACTTGCTGGTAACGGCGGCTGTCATTCTCTGGCAGGCGCAATAAGGGGCAATAAGACCATGACCTTAAAAGAATTGTTAGTAGGTTTCGGCACCCAGGTTCGTAGTATCTGGATGATCGGCCTGCACGCGTTCGCCAAACGCGAAACGCGAATGTACCCGGAAGAGCCGGTCTATCTGCCGCCCCGTTATCGTGGTCGTATCGTTCTGACCCGCGATCCGGACGGCGAAGAGCGTTGCGTAGCCTGTAACCTCTGCGCGGTAGCCTGCCCGGTCGGCTGTATCTCGCTGCAAAAAGCAGAAACCAAAGACGGTCGCTGGTATCCGGAATTTTTCCGCATCAACTTCTCACGCTGCATTTTCTGTGGTCTGTGCGAAGAAGCCTGTCCGACCACGGCGATTCAGTTAACCCCGGATTTCGAAATGGGGGAATACAAGCGCCAGGATCTGGTTTACGAGAAAGAGGATCTGCTGATCTCCGGTCCGGGCAAATACCCGGAATATAACTTCTACCGGATGGCAGGTATGGCAATCGACGGCAAAGATAAGGGCGAAGCAGAGAACGAAGCCAAGCCTATCGACGTCAAGAGCCTGTTACCGTAAGGAGAGGGGCAATGGAGTTCGCTTTTTATATCTGTGGCCTGATAGCCATACTTGCGACCTTGCGAGTGATCACCCATACCAATCCGGTACACGCACTGCTGTACCTGATTATTTCGCTGCTGGCGATTTCCGGGGTGTTCTTCTCGCTGGGCGCTTACTTCGCCGGTGCGCTGGAAATTATCGTCTACGCGGGTGCCATTATGGTGCTGTTCGTGTTTGTGGTGATGATGCTCAACCTGGGCGGTTCGGAAATCGAACAGGAACGCCAGTGGCTGAAACCGCAGGTGTGGATTGGTCCGGCAATTTTGTCAGCCATCATGCTGGTGGTGATTGTTTACGCCATTCTCGGTGTTAACGATCAAGGTATCGACGGTACGCCAATCAGTGCTAAAGCAGTGGGTATTACGCTGTTCGGGCCTTACGTACTGGCGGTGGAACTGGCTTCTATGCTGCTGCTCGCGGGTCTGGTTGTGGCCTTCCACGTCGGTCGTGAAGAGCGTGCGGGTGAAGTGCTGAGCAATCGTAAAGACGACAGCGCGAAAAGAAAAACGGAGGAGCACGCATGATCCCCTTACAACATGGACTGATCCTCGCGGCAATCTTATTCGTTCTTGGCTTAACCGGTCTGGTTATCCGTCGCAATCTGCTGTTTATGCTGATTGGTCTGGAAATCATGATTAACGCCTCTGCGCTGGCCTTTGTGGTCGCCGGAAGCTACTGGGGCCAGACCGACGGTCAGGTGATGTACATTCTCGCCATCAGCCTCGCGGCGGCGGAAGCGAGTATCGGCCTTGCGCTGCTGCTGCAACTTCACCGTCGTCGCCAGAACCTGAACATCGATTCAGTAAGTGAGATGCGCGGATGAACATGCTTGCCTTAACCATTATTTTGCCATTGATTGGCTTCGTCCTGCTGGCGTTCTCCCGTGGGCGCTGGTCTGAAAACGTCTCGGCGATCGTCGGCGTTGGCTCTGTGGGCCTGGCGGCGCTGGTAACCGCCTTTATCGGCGTTGACTTCTTCGCTAACGGTGAGCAGGCATACAGCCAGCCGCTGTGGACGTGGATGTCGGTAGGCGACTTTAACATTGGTTTCAATCTGGTGCTGGACGGCCTGTCGCTGACCATGCTCTCGGTGGTCACTGGTGTGGGTTTCCTTATTCACATGTACGCCTCCTGGTATATGCGCGGTGAAGAGGGCTACTCTCGCTTCTTCGCTTACACCAACCTGTTCATCGCCAGCATGGTAGTTCTGGTGCTTGCCGACAACATGCTGCTGATGTACCTCGGCTGGGAAGGCGTGGGCCTGTGCTCCTATCTGCTGATCGGTTTCTATTACACCGATCCGAAGAATGGCGCAGCGGCAATGAAAGCGTTCGTCGTGACCCGTGTGGGTGACGTCTTCCTCGCTTTCGCGCTGTTCATTCTTTACAACGAACTGGGCACCCTGAACTTCCGCGAAATGGTGGAACTGGCACCAGCGCACTTTGCTGACGGCAATAACATGCTGATGTGGGCGACGCTGATGCTGCTGGGCGGTGCGGTCGGTAAATCTGCTCAGTTGCCGTTGCAGACATGGCTTGCCGACGCAATGGCGGGCCCGACGCCTGTCTCCGCGCTGATCCACGCTGCAACAATGGTAACCGCGGGTGTCTACCTGATCGCCCGTACCCACGGCCTGTTCCTGATGACGCCGGAAGTTCTGCATCTGGTGGGCATTGTTGGGGCGGTTACGCTGCTGCTGGCCGGTTTTGCGGCGCTGGTACAGACCGACATCAAACGTGTTCTCGCTTACTCTACCATGAGCCAGATTGGCTACATGTTCCTCGCGCTTGGCGTGCAGGCATGGGATGCGGCGATTTTCCACTTGATGACCCACGCGTTCTTTAAAGCGCTGCTGTTCCTGGCATCCGGTTCCGTCATTCTGGCCTGCCATCACGAACAGAACATCTTTAAGATGGGTGGTCTGCGTAAATCTATTCCGCTGGTTTATCTCTGCTTCCTGGTGGGCGGCGCAGCACTGTCGGCACTGCCGCTGGTCACTGCGGGCTTCTTCAGTAAGGATGAGATCCTCGCGGGTGCGATGGCGAATGGACATATCAATCTGATGGTGGCAGGTCTGGTCGGTGCATTTATGACCTCGCTTTACACCTTCCGTATGATTTTCATCGTCTTCCACGGAAAAGAACAAATTCACGCTCACGCCGTGAAAGGGGTAACTCACAGCCTGCCGCTGATTGTGCTGCTGATCCTTTCCACCTTCGTTGGCGCACTGATTGTACCGCCGCTGCAGGGCGTGCTTCCGCAAACGACGGAGCTGGCGCACGGCAGCATGTTGACCCTGGAAATTACCTCTGGCGTGGTCGCGGTGGTCGGCATTCTGCTGGCTGCCTGGCTATGGCTGGGTAAACGTACTCTGGTGACCTCCATCGCCAACAGTGCGCCGGGCCGTCTGCTGGGTACCTGGTGGTACAACGCCTGGGGCTTTGACTGGCTGTACGACAAAGTGTTCGTCAAGCCGTTCCTGGGTATTGCCTGGTTGCTGAAACGCGATCCGCTGAACTCAATGATGAACATCCCGGCTGTCCTTTCCCGCTTTGCAGGTAAAGGTCTGCTGTTAAGCGAGAACGGTTATCTGCGCTGGTATGTGGCATCCATGAGCATCGGTGCGGTCGTGGTGCTGGCACTGTTGATGGTACTGCGTTGAGTTAAGGATTGTGGGATTGCCCCTGGGCATATAAGAACGTAGGTCGGATAAGCCGTCTTCGCGGCGCATCCGACACTACCCCCAGTCCGAAGAGAATTTTCTGTCGTGAGAATTCGTTGAAAATCCGGTCCTGACGGGACTTTTACAAGGAATAAAGATCGCCATGTTACTACCCTGGCTAATATTAATTCCCTTTATCGGCGGCTTCCTGTGCTGGCAGACCGAACGCTTTGGCGTCAAGGTGCCGCGCTGGATCGCGCTGGTAACCATGGGATTGACGCTGGCGCTGTCGCTGCAACTGTGGTTGCAGGGCGGTTATTCACTGACGCAATCCGCCGGAATTCCGCAGTGGCAGTCTGAATTCGACATGCCGTGGATCCCGCGTTTTGGTATCTCTATTCATCTCGCCATTGACGGTCTGTCGTTGCTGATGGTCGTGCTGACCGGTCTGCTCGGTGTGCTGGCGGTACTCTGTTCGTGGAAAGAGATCGAAAAATATCAGGGCTTCTTCCACCTCAACCTGATGTGGATCCTGGGCGGCGTTATCGGCGTGTTCCTTGCCATCGACATGTTCCTGTTCTTCTTCTTCTGGGAAATGATGCTGGTGCCGATGTACTTCCTGATCGCACTGTGGGGGCATAAAGCCTCTGACGGTAAAACGCGTATCACGGCGGCAACCAAGTTCTTCATTTACACCCAGGCGAGTGGTCTGGTGATGTTGATCGCCATCCTGGCGCTGGTTTTCGTTCACTACAATGCGACCGGCGTCTGGACCTTCAACTATGAAGAGCTGCTGAATACGCCGATGTCTAACGGCGTGGAATACCTGTTGATGCTGGGCTTCTTCATCGCCTTCGCAGTGAAAATGCCGGTGGTTCCGCTGCATGGCTGGTTACCGGATGCGCACTCCCAGGCACCGACCGCCGGTTCCGTTGACCTCGCGGGGATCTTGCTGAAAACCGCCGCTTACGGTCTGTTGCGTTTCTCCTTGCCGCTGTTCCCGAACGCGTCGGCAGAGTTTGCGCCAATCGCCATGTGGCTGGGTGTTATCGGCATCTTCTATGGTGCGTGGATGGCCTTCGCCCAGACCGATATCAAACGTCTGATCGCCTACACCTCGGTTTCCCACATGGGCTTCGTGCTGATTGCTATCTACACCGGCAGCCAGTTGGCCTACCAGGGCGCGGTAATCCAGATGATTGCGCACGGCTTGTCGGCGGCGGGTCTGTTTATTCTTTGTGGTCAGCTTTATGAACGTATCCATACCCGCGACATGCGCATGATGGGCGGTCTGTGGAGCAAAATGAAATGGCTGCCAGCACTGTCGCTGTTCTTTGCGGTGGCAACGCTTGGGATGCCTGGCACCGGTAACTTCGTCGGCGAATTTATGATTCTGTTCGGCAGCTTCCAGGTTGTCCCGGTGATTACCGTTATCTCTACCTTTGGGCTGGTCTTTGCATCTGTTTATTCGCTGGCGATGCTGCATCGCGCTTACTTCGGCAAAGCGAAAAGCCAGATTGCCAGCCAGGAACTGCCAGGGATGTCGCTGCGTGAGCTGTTTATGATCCTGTTGCTGGTGGTGCTGCTGGTACTGCTGGGCTTCTATCCGCAGCCGATTCTGGATACCTCGCACTCCGCGATTGGCAATATCCAGCAGTGGTTTGTTAATTCCGTTACTACTACAAGGCCGTAAATCGCCATGACAATAACTCCACAAAACCTGATCGCACTGCTACCGTTGCTGATCGTCGGCTTGACGGTGGTGGTTGTGATGCTCTCCATTGCGTGGCGACGCAATCATTTCCTCAACGCTACGCTCTCGGTTATTGGGCTTAACGCGGCGCTGGTTTCGCTCTGGTTTGTCGGCCAGGCGGGCGCTATGGACGTTACGCCGCTGATGCGCGTTGATGGTTTCGCCATGCTTTACACCGGGCTGGTATTGTTGGCGAGCCTCGCCACCTGTACTTTCGCCTACCCGTGGCTTGAAGGCTATAACGACAACAAGGACGAGTTCTACCTGTTGGTGTTAATTGCCGCGCTGGGCGGGATCCTGCTGGCGAATGCCAACCATCTGGCGTCTCTGTTCCTCGGTATCGAACTGATCTCTTTGCCGCTGTTTGGCCTGGTCGGTTACGCTTTCCGCCAGAAACGTTCGCTGGAAGCCAGTATCAAATACACCATCCTTTCTGCCGCAGCGTCTTCTTTCCTGCTGTTCGGTATGGCGCTGGTGTATGCGCAGTCTGGCGACCTGTCGTTTGTCGCACTGGGTAAAAACCTCGGCGACGGTATGCTCAACGAGCCGCTGTTGCTGGCAGGTTTTGGCCTGATGATTGTTGGCCTCGGTTTCAAACTCTCTCTGGTGCCGTTCCACCTGTGGACGCCAGACGTATACCAGGGCGCGCCTGCGCCGGTTTCCACTTTCCTGGCGACGGCGAGCAAAATCGCTATCTTCGGCGTGGTGATGCGTTTGTTCCTTTACGCACCGGTGGGTGACAGTGAAGCGATTCGCGTAGTGCTGGCGATTATCGCCTTTGCCTCCATCATCTTCGGTAACCTGATGGCGTTGAGCCAGACCAATATCAAACGTCTGCTCGGTTACTCATCTATCTCTCACCTCGGCTATCTGCTGGTGGCGCTGATTGCGCTGCAAACCGGCGAGATGTCGATGGAAGCGGTAGGGGTTTACCTGGTCGGTTATCTGTTCAGCAGCCTCGGCGCGTTCGGCGTGGTCAGCCTGATGTCCAGCCCGTATCGTGGCCCGGATGCTGATTCCCTGTTCTCTTACCGCGGTCTGTTCTGGCATCGTCCGATCCTCGCGGCAGTGATGACGGTGATGATGCTTTCACTGGCTGGTATCCCAATGACGCTGGGCTTTATCGGTAAGTTCTACGTGCTGGCGGTCGGTGTCCAGGCACACTTGTGGTGGCTGGTGGGTGCCGTGGTTGTTGGTTCGGCAATCGGCCTCTACTACTACCTGCGCGTGGCGGTGAGCTTATACCTTCACGCTCCGGAACAACCGGGTCGCGATGCACCATCAAACTGGCAGTACAGCGCAGGCGGTATCGTGGTGCTGATCTCTGCACTGTTGGTACTGGTGCTGGGTGTATGGCCACAACCGCTGATTAGCATTGTGCGGTTAGCAATGCCGCTGATGTAAGCAGTCAGTTTGTAAGTCAGAAAGCCGCCGACATGTTCGGCGGTTTTTTTTGGTGCCCTGACACTATCACCCAACAATAACCGTCAGCGCATGATTCCCTTGTCGCAGCATACGTCGATACGCGCTAATCAGCTTTTCCATATCAAGCATGATCGAAGCAAAGAGTTGCCCCTCTAACTCTTCTGAAAAGGTTACTCCCGGATAAATCTCCATTTCATTGAGTCGCTTAATGGAAAACTGTTTACGCAGCTCACTTCGATCCAGTGATTCCAGTCGGTCGATTGTCGCGGCTAACTCCTGATTCCAGGTCAATCCCAGGAAGCCATCTATGCCATCTTCTAGGCTGTGTTCACCAAGCACTGCGCGACTTAGCGGGTCATTCTTCGCGGGGTCAAATGCAGATGTACCCGTCAGGCCAAAGTGTAAAAAATCCCAGCGTTTATCAATATCCAGTCGGCGTAATCCTGAAAGCGTGTCATGTATATTATCCATCAAAGGTTTTTTAGTAGACTCAAGCAGTTGGTTAATCTTTTCTGAGTCAATTTCTGCAAAATAGCCAATCATTCCCATTTATTTTTCCTCCGTTGAATTTCATGTTTCGCATCTTAAAACAGACGAAAGAAAATAAAATGCGCATGTTGCTTTTTCTGGATCCGCCTCGAGAAATTTTTATTATTTACTGTTGTATAACAAGGTTGTAACTCCATCCACTACCTGAGCCATTTTCTGATAATTTAATCTGTCTGCGATATCACCGGGCAAGTGGTATTGTTTATTACGATAAAAAGCGGTGTCAGTAATCATTACGGCGGGAATATCGTGTTGCCAATAATTAAGGTGATCAGAGAAATCAATACCGGGAATAAAACCTGGGGCATTCATAGAATAAACAGATAAATCCCGGGATGACAACAATGCCGCTTTTACCTGACGAACGGCGTTGATATCCTGCATTCTGCCGACCACGGCAATAAAGTCTCCCCGATCGGGATAAAGCCAGGACATTGCCGGGGATGGGTAATCCTGGCTACCAGGCGTTGAGTCGTAATAACCAATCATCTCCAGCGCTATCATTAATTTCACTGGACGCTCAAGCGAAGCTGCATGTACCGCGCTCCCCATTTCATCGCTACGAAAGAAGGGCGGTTCTTCCGACGCATAGGCGACCAGTTGGACGCCAATCCCTGGAGTCTGCTGCTGTAACAAACGTGCCAGTTCGAGTAATCCTGCCACGCCGCTGGCGTTATCATCCGCGCCAGGCGTATAGGTCAATTGATCGTTTTCATAACTACTGACAGAGTCATAGTGCGCACCAATAATAATCAGCGGTCCATCGGCAGGACCATAATTAGCAACAATGTTTTTGTAGGGGCCACCCGTAATGGGGACATCCTGCGCGGTAACTCTGGCACCGTTACTGATAAAGACCTCTTTTATATACTCTGCGGACCTATTCAGATTATCAATATTGTCGGCGCTACGTGGATGCACTGTTTGTGTAAGATAACGAACTGTTTTTTCTAATTGCTCAGGACTTGCGTGTCGGGGCGTTGGCGGTAATGCATTCACCCAGGGTTGGTAAAAAATAATCAGAGGGAGTGAAAACAGAAATAATATAATAAAAGCAAAGTTTATTTTTTTCATATGCAAATTATTAATGGGTTGCGTTGTCGAATCATTATTTGTTATGAATTTCGAGATTGTATTTTATTAAGATTGGCAGGATTATACAAAGAGTATATTTTATGTATGGGCCCTGAGTTTATTTAAAAGGATTTTATATGCGAAATAAAAATATAATCATGTTACTTATAAGTAGTTTGATTTTGTCAGGATGTGGGCCGGAACCTGAGGATAAGGAAAGTCAGCAACAACAACCCAGTACCCCCTCAGACCAGCAAGTGCTTGTCGCGCAACAAGTTGCAATAAAAGAGGTAGAGCAAAGCGCCGCCGCCGCTAAAGCTGCTGCAGACGCGAAAGCCTTAGCCCAGCAAGAAGTGCAACAATATTCAGATAAACAGACTTTGCAGGGGAGATTGAAGGAAGCGCCAACATTTGCACGAGCGGCTAAAGCAAACGCTACACATATCGCAAATCCAGGAACCGCTCGCTACCAGCAGTTCGATGATAATCCGGTTAAGCAGGTAGCGCAAAACCCACTCGTGACGTTTAGCCTTGACGTCGACACCGGCAGTTATGCGAATGTGCGGCGTTTCCTTAATCAAGGGCTGTTACCTCCGCCAGACGCTGTGCGGGTGGAGGAGGTAGTCAATTATTTCCCGTCTGACTGGGATATCAAAGACAAACAATCTATTCCGGCCTCTAAGCCAATACCTTTCGCTATGCGCTACGAATTGGCACCTGCACCCTGGAATGAACAGCGAACATTGCTGAAAGTTGATATCCTGGCGAAAGATCGCAAAAGTGAAGAGTTACCCGCTTCTAATCTGGTCTTTCTTATCGACACTTCTGGTTCAATGATTTCTGATGAACGTTTGCCACTTATCCAGTCTTCGTTGAAATTATTGGTCAAAGAACTTCGTGAGCAGGATAACATTGCCATCGTGACCTACGCTGGCGACTCTCGTATTGCGTTGCCTTCTATCTCCGGTAGTCACAAGGCGGAAATTAATGCTGCAATTGATTCGCTGGATGCAGAAGGCAGTACCAATGGCGGTGCCGGGCTGGAGATGGCTTATCAGCAGGCAGCGAAGGGGTTTATTAAAGGTGGTATCAATCGCATTTTATTGGCCACTGACGGTGACTTTAACGTTGGCATTGACGATCCAAAATCGATTGAATCAATGGTCAAAAAACAGCGTGAGTCCGGTGTTACTCTGTCGACGCTTGGCGTGGGGGATAGCAATTATAACGAGGCAATGATGGTAAGAATTGCCGATGTTGGTAACGGCAACTATAGCTACATTGATACCCTCTCAGAGGCGCAGAAAGTGTTGAACAGTGAAATGCGGCAGACGTTGATTACCGTAGCAAAAGATGTCAAAGCGCAAATTGAGTTTAACCCCGCGCGGGTAACGGAATACCGTCAGATAGGTTATGAAAAGCGCCAACTTAGGGCAGAGGATTTTAATAACGACAACGTTGATGCGGGTGATATTGGCGCAGGTAAACATATAACATTGTTATTTGAATTAACGCTGAAAGGGCAAAAAGCATCAATTGATAAGTTACGCTATGCCCCGGATAACAAATCAGCGAAATCGGACAAAACAAAAGAACTTGCCTGGTTAAAGATTCGTTGGAAATCCCCACAGGGAAAAGAAAGTCAGTTAGTTGAATTCCCGTTGGCATTCGCAATAAAGGCACCTTCAGAAGATATGCGTTTTCGCGCAGCAGTGGCTGCATATGGGCAAAAGTTACGCGGTTCTGAATACCTGAATAATACCTCCTGGCAGCAGATCAAACAGTGGGCTCAGAAGGCAAAAGGGGAAGATCCACAGGGTTACAGAGCGGAATTTATTCGCCTGATTGGACTGGCGAAAGATCTGGACAATTCACAAAACTAAAAATGATAATTCTGTTTGCCTGATATCGACATCAAACGTATCCGGCAAACAGATGAAAAAATGTCAAATAAATGCGTTGGTATCGTTAAATTAATCTGCTAACTAACCACCGCTTTCGACTTAAATGCTAAACACCGCGAAATCATTCGCCAGTTCAGTCGCCGGGAAAATTGACCGACATTCACGTAACAGGTGCTGACAACCTTTGTCATCATAGCGCGAGCTGACGTGGGTAATGATTAGCTTACCGACTCCAGCCTCACGGGCTAGTGCCGCCGCCTGGCGTGTAGAACTATGGCCGCGACTGTTGGCTTTGGCCTCCATCGCCATATCCAGAGTCGCTTCGTGAACCATTACGTCGACGCCTTTAGCCAGCTCCAGCGCGGCATCGCAGGGGCCCGTATCGCCGAAAATAGCGAGCGCTTTACCCGGCACTGGAGCGGCTAAGTAATCTGCGCCGTTAATCTGCCTTCCGTCTTCCAGCGTGATTGTTTTGCCCGCTTTTAATGCCTGAAACAGTGGGCCAGGCGGCACGCCAGCAGCTTTTAATGCCTGGGCATTTAATGCACCCGGTTTATCATGTTCTTCAATACGATAGCCATAGCATTCCAGTGGGTGTTCCAGCGGATAAGCGGTCACTTTGCGCAGGCCATCATCGAAAATTTCGCCAGCGCCAATTTCGACAATTTCCAGCGGATAATCGGTCCATGAGCCGCTAATCCGCAGCGCGGTCTCCACAAATTCACGGATACCTTGCGGACCATAAATCGTTAAGGGTTGGACAATACCAGACATAGAACGGCTGCACAGCAAGCCGGGTAAACCAAAGAGATGATCGCCATGAAGGTGACTGATAAAAATCTTGTCCAGTTTTCCAGGGTTAAAGGCGGTATGCAGTAGCTGATGCTGGGTGCCTTCACCGCAGTCAAACAACCAAAGACCGCTCTGGGTCGGATGTTGCAGGTTAAGCAATATTGCCGTGACATTGCGCGTACGGGTTGGCACACCGGCTGAAGTACCTAAAAAAATTAATTCCATGAGTTCATCGCGCTGCTGAAAATATTCCGGCTAGTATAAAGCAAACAGCACAAAGGAGCCTTCCATGATCGACTGGCAAGATCTGCATCATTCTGATTTATCCGTTTCTCAGCTTTATGCCTTATTACAACTGCGTTGTGCGGTATTTGTAGTGGAACAAAACTGTCCTTACCAGGATATCGATGGTGACGATCTGGAGGGAGACAATCGCCACATTCTCGGTTGGCATAACGGGACACTGGTGGCGTATGCGAGGATTCTGAAAAGTGACGACGAACTGCAACCCGTTGTGATTGGTCGGGTGATTGTCAGCGAAGCCTTACGCGGTGAAAAAATCGGTCAGCAATTGATGAGTAAGGCGCTGGAATCGTGTACTCGCCGCTGGCCGGAGAAGCCGATTTATCTGGGGGCGCAGGCGCATTTACAAAACTTTTATGGGCAATTTGGTTTCATCCCTGTGACCGATATTTATGAAGAAGATGGTATCCCACACATTGGGATGGCACGCGAGGTAATTCAGGCGTAATCAATAACCCTTGTCTATAGTTAGTGACAGGTTTTACACAAATGGAGAACGAGAATGTCTAATCAGTTTGGTGATACACGTATTGATGATGACCTGACGCTGCTTAGTGAAACACTGGAAGAGGTGCTCCGCTCCTCTGGCGATCCCGCCGATCAGAAATATGTTGAGCTGAAAGCGCGTGCAGAAAAAGCGCTGGATGATGTGAAAAAACGGGTTAGCCAGGCTTCAGACAGTTATTACTATCGGGCGAAGCAGGCTGTTTATCGTGCTGATGACTACGTCCACGAAAAACCCTGGCAAGGAATTGGTGTGGGTGCGGCCGTTGGGCTGGTTCTAGGACTGTTGCTGGCACGCCGTTAAAACCTCCCTACACCGGGGTACTGCATTTTTTTTGTCGTACCCCGTATAATGTGAGGCTTTTAACAGGGAGAGGTCCGCGTGCAATCACTTACTACGGCGCTGGAAAATCTACTGCGCCATTTGTCGCAAGAGATTCCGGCGACACCCGGCATTCGGGTTATCGATATTCCTTTCCCTCTCAAAGACGCTTTTGATGCCTTGAGCTGGCTGGCCAGTCAGCAAACGTACCCGCAATTCTACTGGCAACAACGTAATGGTGATGAAGAAGCTGCCGTCCTGGGTGCGATAACCCGTTTTACGTCGTTGGACCAGGCACAACGGTTTCTTCGCCAGCACCCGGAACACGCCGACTTACGCATCTGGGGGTTGAATGCGTTTGACCCGTCGCAGGGCAATTTACTTTTACCACGCCTGGAATGGCGACGTTGTGGCGGTAAAGCCACGCTGCGGCTGACGCTATTCAGCGAAAGCTCCCTTCAGCACGATGCAATCAAGGCAAAAGAATTTATCGCCACACTGGTGAGTATCAAGCCCTTGCCTGGATTACATTTTACCACCACGCGAGAACAACACTGGCCGGACAAAACGGGCTGGACGCAATTAATCGAACTGGCAACGAAAACCATCGCCGAAGGCAAGCTCGACAAAGTGGTGCTTGCTCGGGCAACTGACCTGCATTTCGCAAGTCCGGTCAATGCGGCGGCGATGATGGCTGCCAGTCGTCGACTGAATCTGAATTGCTACCATTTTTACATGGCCTTTGATGGCGAAAATGCTTTTCTTGGCTCTTCACCGGAACGATTATGGCGGCGGCGTGACAAAGCGCTGCGTACCGAAGCGCTGGCGGGAACGGTAGCAAATCATCCTGATGATAAGCAGGCGCAGCGGTTGGGTGAGTGGCTGATGGCGGATGATAAAAACCAGCGCGAGAACATGTTGGTGGTGGAAGATATCTGCCAACGATTGCAGGCCGATACCCTGACGCTGGATGTTTTACCGCCGCAGGTACTGCGTCTGCGTAAAGTGCAGCATCTTCGCCGCTGTATCTGGACTGCACTCAACAAAGCGGATGATGTGATCTGTTTACATCAGTTGCAGCCAACGGCAGCAGTTGCTGGCTTACCGCGCGATCTGGCGCGACAATTTATCGCCCGTCACGAACCGTTCACCCGAGAATGGTACGCCGGTTCTGCGGGCTATCTCTCTTTACAACAAAGCGAATTCTGCGTTTCCCTGCGCTCAGCAAAAATCAGCGGCAATATCGTGCGGCTATATGCTGGCGCAGGCATTGTCCGTGGTTCCGACCCCGAGCAAGAGTGGCAGGAAATCGACAACAAAGCGGCAGGGCTGCGTACTTTATTACAAATGGAATAGTAATGAGTCGCATCATTACCGATTCATATCAATAATCTATTTTTGTAGCTCCTTATACTTAGCCGCAATATTGATACCGGACAAACTCATGTCAGTAAGCGCATTTAACCGACGCTGGGCGGCGGTCATTCTGGAAGCATTAACGCGTCACGGCGTCAGACACATCTGTATCGCCCCTGGCTCGCGTTCTACACCGTTAACGTTAGCGGCGGCGGAAAATTCCGCATTCATTCATCATACCCATTTCGATGAGCGTGGACTGGGGCATCTGGCACTGGGGCTGGCGAAAGTCAGCAAGCAGCCTGTGGCGGTGATTGTGACCTCCGGCACGGCGGTAGCAAATCTCTATCCGGCACTGATTGAAGCTGGGTTAACCGGAGAAAAACTGATCCTGTTAACCGCCGATCGCCCGCCGGAGCTGATTGACTGCGGTGCGAATCAGGCGATTCGTCAGCCGGGAATGTTCGCCTCTCACCCCACGCACAGTATTTCTCTGCCGCGCCCGACCCAGGATATCCCCGCACGTTGGCTGGTTTCTACCATCGACCACGCTCTCGGTACGCTTCATGCTGGTGGAGTCCATATCAACTGCCCGTTTGCTGAACCGCTGTATGGCGAAATGGACGACACCGGGATTAGCTGGCAACAGCGGCTGGGCGACTGGTGGCAGGACGACAAACCGTGGCTGCGTGAAGCGCCTCGTCGGGAAAGTGAAAAACAGCGCGACTGGTTCTTCTGGCGACAAAAGCGCGGCGTGGTGGTTGCCGGGCGCATGAGTGCGGAAGAGGGCAAAAAAGTTGCACTGTGGGCGCAAACTCTTGGCTGGCCGCTGATTGGCGACGTGCTGTCGCAAACCGGACAGCCGCTGCCGTGTGCCGATCTTTGGTTAGGCAATGCCAAAGCGACCAGCGAGCTGCAACAGGCGCAAATTGTGGTGCAGCTGGGAAGCAGCCTGACGGGCAAGCGGCTCCTGCAATGGCAGGCAAGCTGTGAACCAGAAGAGTACTGGATTGTTGATGACATCGAAGGGCGACTTGATCCGGCACACCATCGTGGACGCCGCTTAATTGCCAATATTGCCGACTGGCTGGAGCTGCATCCGGCAGAAAAACGCCAGCCCTGGTGCGTTGAAATCCCGCGCCTGGCGGAACAGGCAATGCAGGCGGTTATTGCCCGTCGCGATGCGTTTGGCGAAGCGCAACTGGCGCATCGCATCAGCGACTACTTGCCTGAACAGGGGCAATTGTTTGTCGGTAACAGCCTGGTGGTGCGTCTGATTGATGCGCTTTCGCAACTTCCGGCAGGTTACCCGGTGTACAGCAACCGTGGTGCCAGCGGTATCGACGGGCTGCTCTCGACTGCCGCCGGTGTTCAGCGGGCAAGCGGCAAACCGACGCTGGCGATTGTGGGCGATCTCTCCGCACTTTACGATCTCAACGCGCTGGCGTTATTGCGCCAGGTTTCCGCACCGCTGGTATTAATTGTGGTGAACAACAACGGCGGGCAAATTTTTTCGCTGTTGCCAACGCCGAAAAGCGAGCGCGAGCGTTTCTATCTGATGCCGCAAAATGTCCATTTTGAGCACGCCGCCGCGATGTTCGAGCTGAAATATCATCGTCCGCAAAACTGGCAGGAACTTGAAACGACACTAGTCGATGCCTGGCGCACGCCGACCACCACGGTGATTGAAATGGTGGTTAACGACACCGATGGTGCGCAAACGCTCCAGCAACTTCTGGCGCAGGTAAGCCATTTATGATCCTGCACGCGCAGGCAAAACACGGCAAACCAGGTTTACCCTGGTTGGTGTTTTTGCACGGTTTTTCTGGCGATTGCCATGAATGGCAAGAAGTGGGCGAGGCGTTTGCCGACTACTCGCGGTTGTATGTTGATCTCCCAGGTCACGGTGGTTCAGCGACGATCAGCGTCGATGGATTTGATGATGTCACCGGCTTATTGTGTAAAATTCTGGTTAGTTACAACATCCTTAACTTCTGGCTGGTGGGGTACTCGCTTGGCGGACGGGTGGCGATGATGGCGGCTTGCCAGGAGCTGGCGGGGCTTTGTGGAGTTGTTGTCGAAGGCGGGCATCCTGGGTTGCAAAATGCTGAACAACGCGCGGAACGTCAGCGTTCCGATCGCCAATGGGCGCAGCGTTTTCGTACAGAACCGTTAACGGCGGTATTTGCCGATTGGTATCAACAGCCTGTTTTTGCCTCGCTCAATGACGATCAACGCCGGGAGCTGGTGGCGCTGCGCAGCAACAATAATGGCGCAACCCTTGCCGCCATGCTGGAGGCGACTTCTCTCGCCGTCCAGCCCGATTTACGTGCTAACCTTAGCGCCCGCACATTTGCGTTTTATTATTTATGTGGTGAACGTGACAGCAAATTCCGCGCTCTGGCGGCGGAACTGGCTGCCGACTGCCATGTCATTCCTCGCGCCGGACATAACGCGCACCGGGAAAATCCCGCTGGCGTAATCGCAAGTCTGGCGCAGATCTTGCGTTTCTGACTAAAGGACACAATATGATTTATCCTGATGAAGCAATGCTTTACGCACCGGTTGAATGGCACGACTGCTCCGAAGGTTTTGAGGACATTCGTTATGAAAAATCCACCGACGGTATCGCAAAAATCACCATTAATCGTCCGCAGGTGCGCAATGCCTTCCGTCCTCTGACGGTAAAAGAGATGATCCAGGCGCTGGCGGATGCGCGTTATGACGACAACATCGGCGTGATCATTCTGACTGGTGCAGGCGATAAAGCGTTCTGCTCCGGTGGTGACCAGAAAGTACGTGGTGATTACGGCGGCTATAAAGATGATTCCGGCGTACATCACCTGAACGTGCTGGACTTCCAGCGTCAGATCCGTACCTGTCCAAAACCGGTTGTCGCGATGGTGGCTGGCTACTCCATCGGTGGCGGTCACGTCCTGCACATGATGTGCGACCTGACTATCGCGGCTGATAATGCCATCTTCGGTCAGACTGGCCCGAAAGTCGGTTCCTTCGACGGCGGCTGGGGCGCTTCCTACATGGCTCGCATCGTTGGACAGAAAAAAGCGCGTGAAATCTGGTTCCTGTGCCGTCAGTACGACGCGAAACAGGCGCTGGATATGGGTCTGGTGAACACCGTTGTACCGCTGGCGGGTCTGGAAAAAGAAACCGTCCGTTGGTGCCGCGAAATGTTGCAAAACAGCCCGATGGCACTGCGCTGCCTGAAAGCTGCGCTGAACGCCGACTGTGACGGGCAGGCGGGGCTGCAGGAGCTGGCGGGCAACGCCACCATGCTGTTCTATATGACGGAAGAAGGTCAGGAAGGTCGCAACGCTTTCAACCAGAAACGTCAGCCTGATTTCAGCAAATTTAAACGGAATCCGTAATGCGTAGCGCGCAGGTATACCGCTGGCAGATCCCCATGGACGCGGGGGTGGTTCTGCGCGACAGGCGGTTAAAAACCCGCGACGGGCTGTATGTTTGCCTGCGTGAGGGCGAGCGCGAAGGGTGGGGGGAGATCTCCCCACTGCCGGGCTTCAGTCAGGAAACCTGGGAAGAGGCGCAAAGTGTGCTGCTTGCCTGGGTAAATAACTGGCTGGCAGGCGATTGCGAATTACCGCAGATGCCTTCCGTTGCCTTTGGCGTAAGTTGTGCATTGGCGGAGCTGGCAGATACGCTCCCGCAGGCGGCCAATTACCGTGCGGCACCGCTGTGTAATGGCGATCCTGACGATCTGATCCTCAAACTTGCCGATATGCCTGGCGAGAAAGTGGCGAAGGTCAAAGTGGGATTGTACGAAGCCGTGCGCGACGGCATGGTGGTGAATCTGTTGCTGGAGGCAATTCCTGATCTGCATTTGCGTCTTGACGCGAACCGCGCCTGGACACCGCTGAAAGGCCAGCAGTTTGCCAAATACGTTAACCCGGATTATCGCCACCGCATCGCGTTTCTCGAAGAGCCGTGCAAAACCCGCGATGATTCGCGTGCGTTTGCCCGTGAAACCGGCATTGCCATTGCCTGGGATGAAAGCCTGCGCGAGCCAGATTTTGCCTTTGTAGCTGAAGAGGGCGTGCGCGCGGTGGTTATCAAGCCCACGCTCACGGGCAGCCTGGATAAAGTACGCGAGCAAGTGCAGGCGGCGCATGCGCTGGGGCTGACGGCGGTGATCAGTTCTTCCATTGAGTCGAGCTTAGGTCTAACGCAACTGGCGCGGATTGCTGCCTGGTTAACGCCAGACACCATTCCGGGACTGGACACGCTGGATCTGATGCAGGCGCAGCAGGTTCGTCGCTGGCCGGGGAGCCCACTGCCGTTAGTGGACGTTGATGCACTGGAGCGGCTGTTATGATCTTCTCTGACTGGCCGTGGCGTCACTGGCGGCAAGTGCGGGGAGAAGCCATCGCCTTACGTCTCAATGACGAGCAACTCAACTGGCGCGAGCTTTGTGCTCGCGTTGATGAATTAGCCTCCAGCTTTGCGGTGCAGGGTGTGGTTGAGGGCAGCGGCGTGATGTTGCGGGCGTGGAATACGCCGCAAACGCTGCTGGCCTGGCTGGCGTTACTGCAATGCGGGGCGCGGGTGTTGCCCGTGAACCCTCAGCTGCCGCAACCGCTGCTTGAGGAATTGCTGCCCAATCTGACGCTGCAATTTGCGCTGGTGCCGGAAGGGGAAAACACGTTTCCGGCGTTAGCGTCGCTGCACATTCAGCTGGTTGAAGGCGCACATGCCGCGGCGTGGCAGCCGACGCGTCTGTGCTCAATGACGTTAACCTCTGGTTCCACTGGCTTGCCGAAAGCCGCTGTTCATACTTATCAGGCTCATCTTGCCAGCGCCGAAGGGGTGTTATCGCTGATTCCGTTTGGCGATCACGATGACTGGTTGCTCTCTTTACCGCTGTTTCACGTCTCTGGTCAGGGAATTATGTGGCGCTGGTTATACGCTGGTGCGCGGATGACGGTGCGTGATAAACAGCCATTGGAGCAAATGCTGGCAGGTTGTACTCACGCTTCACTGGTGCCAACACAACTCTGGCGTTTGCTGGTTAACCGTAGTTCCGTTTCCCTGAAAGCGGTTTTACTTGGCGGCGCGGCTATCCCGGTCGAGTTGACGGAACAGGCGCGCGAGCAGGGGATTCGGTGCTTTTGCGGCTATGGTCTGACCGAGTTTGCCTCCACGGTGTGTGCGAAAGAAGCCGACGGTCTGGCAGACGTTGGTTCGCCGCTGCCGGGTCGGGAAGTGAAAATCGTTAATGATGAAGTGTGGCTGCGGGCTGCCAGTATGGCAGAAGGTTACTGGCGTAACGGGCAACGGGTTCCACTGGTTAATGACGAAGGCTGGTACGCCACGCGTGATCGCGGTGAGATGTATAATGGCAAGTTGACCATTGTCGGACGTTTAGACAATCTATTCTTCAGTGGCGGTGAGGGTATTCAGCCGGAAGAAGTCGAGCGCGTTATTGCTGCACATCCTGCGGTTTTGCAGGTGTTTATCGTTCCCGTTGCCGACAAGGAGTTTGGTCATCGGCCGGTAGCGGTGGTGGAGTATGACCAGCAAAGCGTTGATCTTGACGAATGGGTGAAAGATAAGCTGGCTCGTTTTCAACAACCGGTGCGCTGGCTGACTCTGCCGCCGGAGCTGAAAAACGGCGGTATTAAAATTTCACGTCAGGCGCTAAAAGAGTGGGTGAAACGCCAGCAATAATTAACCCACCGTTTCACTTCTCATTTCTGCCATTCCATTGCCGTTGATAAAGAGTTTATCTGTTAATCTGTAAATTGATGTGAAAACTCTTAGCAAACAGGATAATGCAATGGAATGGCTGGTCAAAAAATCGTGCTGCAATAAACAAGATAACAGACATGTAATTATGCTCTGCGATGCTGGCGGCGCGATAAAAATGATCGCCGAAGTGAAGAGTGACTTCGCCGTGAAAGTGGGGGATTTACTCTCGCCTTTGCAGAATGCGCTTTACTGTATTAATCGTGAAAAGCTGCACACGGTGAAAGTCCTTTCTGCAAGCTGTTATAGCCCCGATGAGTGGGAACGGCAGTGCAAAGCGGCAGGGAAAACTCAGTAACGTTGTTTTGTCGTGGGCAGGAAAATCAGCATCAACCCGCTCATAATACAGGCTACTCCCAGTAGTGCTTTCAGCGAAAAAGTCCCTTCCCAGCCGGGAAGTACCATTGAAGCAATCCATACCAGCACATAACTCATACTGAGCAAGGCATAGGCTTTGCTTAGTGCAAGTTTATGTAGTGTTTTATACCAACAAAAAACGGAAAGCAGATAACCCAGCAGCCCGAGTAACAGTATCCGGGCATCCAGGCCAAAAGCTAACAGCGCCGCGATAAAATCCCATAAGTGCGTCATCGGCGGTAGATGACTCGCCGCATAACCCAGGCTTAATTGCGCAGCTGAGGCAATAATGACGCTGAATAATCCCCACATCAGGCCCATTACACCGTACTCCCGAGGATCACAATGCCGCCAATAATGAACGTCACCCCACACCAGTGACGCAGTGATACCGGCTCGTGCCACAGTTTTACTGCAGCCAGCGTCACCCAGACAAAATTCAGACTTAACATCGGGTAGGCAATGCCTACCGGTACGTTCTGCAAGACCAGCAGCCAGAGCACCATGGCAAGGCCAAGACAAGCCAGCGCCAGTCCCAGCCACAGCACGATATGTTTGCGCCGTTTGTTTACCGCCGCAAAGCAGGTTGCCTGTTTCTGACACAACTGCCCGGCAACGCTAAGCAAGCTGGCAAAGACTAATGTTAGCCAGATCATTTGGGCCGATACTGAATTAGCACCAGACGCTCCTGACGATCGATGACATCTGCGGGCGGAATGGCGAGACTATTGATATCTTCATCGCGGTCAACCGAAAGCACGAGTGTAATAATCCCCTCCTGACGATGTTGATTAAGCCAGTTTGCTAACTCATCACCGCTGACAAATCTCCCTTTTGCATCCGGATAATTAAGGCCATATTTCAACTCACCTGTCTGGCGATACATGATGATGTCATCGCGTTGCAGGCTCCATGCCAGACCTGCGGCAACACCGACGCTATCAGTAAGAATATAGCGGCTTGGCTGAAGTGATTCTTGTGTCATCTCGACAAAAAATTGCGGATGTTTTCCTTCCATGACTCTGTCAGGAATTGAAAATCCTACTAGCAACGCCAGCCCCAGCGGGCAAAGCGCGGCAAAAGACCAGGTCTTTTCGACGTTTGTTAAGGTGTACCAGCCGAAAAATGCCCATAGCGAAAAAATCGACCAGGCACAAAAGACTTTATAGCTCTCGAAGGTTTGCCACACTGGCGTGTTCATTGGTCCCCATGGGGAGACCACAAATGTGGCAATAATGCCGGTGACACCAAAAGCGATGTTAATCCAGCCATTAATCCGCAGCGCCAGAGGATTATTTTTTGCTGCCAGCAACGCGTAATGCGCCATCAGCATTGCCAGAGGTGCAAAGCAGGAAAGAATATAGGTGGGCAATTTGCCTTTAGCGACGGAGAAAAACAGCAGCGGCATTATCGTCCAGCTCAACAAATAGACGGTTGCGGAATGCTTGCGGTTTTTCCAGCCAGCGTACAGTGCACCGGGGAGTAATCCCAGCCACGGCAGGCTACCGGCAATGATGACTGGCAAGTAGTACCAGAACGGCGCTCTATGTTGGGCATCATCCAGTGCAAAGCGTTGAATATGCTCAACCCAGAAAAAATAGTGCCAGAAGTCAGGCTCCCGCTGCGCTATCGCCAGTCCCCAGGGGAGAACCGTCAGTACGCAACTGATAACCGCCAGCCAGCCGTAAATAAAGAGATCTTTCCAGCGTTTTTGCGTTGCTACCCATGGCAGCACGCTTAATACCGGCACGGCAAGGGCGAGAAAACCTTTGGTCATCACCCCCATGCCGCAGGTGATTCCCAGCAGTAAAAATCCTGCGCTTTTGCCTTTCCACGTCTGTGCCTGCATTGCCAGCCAGAAGCTGCACATTCCCGCCACCAGCCAGAAGGCAATAAACGGATCGAGCACGGCATAAGTGCCGATGGCATAGACAATAAACAATGAGAGATAAATTACTGTGGCGAGTAAAGCCAGACGTTTATCGCGCCATAAGCGCAGAGTAAACCAGGTCACCAGCGCGGCAGTTAACAGGGTCGCAAAGATAACGCCTGCCCGCACACCAAAGTTATTCGCGCCAAATAGCCATTGCCCAATGCTGTTAATCCAGTATCCGGCAATGGGTTTTTCGAAATAACGTAGCCCTAACAGATGGGGAACAATCCAGTCGCCGGATGCCAGCATTTCCCGACTGATTTCCGCATAACGCGTTTCATCTGGTTGCCAGAGCAGACGCGTGCTGATCGGTAACAGGTAATAGCAGGCAATAAATGCGAAGAGGCCGATAAGGTAACGTACCGATTTCATCAGTGACTACCCGCCATTTGTTGGCAACCCAGCCAGCCTTCACGTCCGGCAATATTTCCGCGAACAACTTGTCCGAGCGGTAACGTCCCTGATAACAGTTCGCTTAAAGGGCAAAATGTCACGCCTTCCTGAGCTGCGCGTTTCAGGAGATCCACAAAATTATGCTGATAAGCGCAGCCTTCAACTTCGGCATGAATGGTATAAACCGGCGTGCCTTTATCTCGCTGGATGCGGTTGAGTAACCAACCGTTAAAATCTTCTGCTTTCACATCCCGACCAATCACTTCATCCCAGGTGGGTAAGGTCACCGGAATTTGCGCAGTGCCAGGGGTTCCTGATTCGAGCAATGGACGAAACGGCATCGCCCCACGACAATCGCTGTTGTAGCGCAAATGGAACGCTTCTTTTGCTTCGATCACCTGTTGGTCAGCACGCCAGCCAGCAGCGGCAGAACAGGTTACCGGTTGACCGATAATCTCTTCCAGGGTGCGAAGGCCGCGTGCAATATCGTCGATCATTGTTTGCCGATCCCAATTACCGCTATGGGCTTGCCAGGCATGGTGATCCCAGGCGTGCAGGCCGACTTCGTGATGTTTAGCCGCTTCACGAATGATATCGGCATTGGCATGACCAATCTCTTTACCTGGCCAGGCCGTACCTGCCAGTAAAATATCCCAGCCATAAAGCGATGCCGCGTTTGAGCGCAGCATCTTCCACAAAAACTGTGGCTTCACCAGTCGCCAGAGATGGCGGCCCATATTGTCCGGGCCGACGCTGAAAAAAATGCTGGCCTGAATATTATGCTTACTCAAGATTTCCAGCAGACGCGGCACGCCTTCACGGGTGCCACGAAAGGTATCGACATCAATGCGTAAGCCGACTTTGGTCATGATGGTTTATCCGTAAGATCAACGGTGCGCAGGAAGAAATCCAGCGTTTCGTCGATGGTTTCCTGCATATCAATTTTCGGTTCCCAGTTCAGGCAGCGGCGGGCATTGCGGATGCTCGGTTTACGATGCTCTACGTCCTGATATCCTTTGCCATAGTAGCTGCTACTTTCGACAACACGAAAGCCCGCAAACGGTGGGAAGTAATGGCGCAGCGGATGTTTTTCGAAGCTCGCCAGCAGCATCTCCCCCAGTTCTTCAATGCTCGCTTCGTTCTCAGGATTGCCAATGTTGATAATTTCGCCATCGCAGCGATTTCCCGCATTTTCGATAATGCGGTATAACGCCTCGATACCATCGCGAATATCAGTAAAGCAGCGTTTTTGTTTTCCGCCATCAATTAGCTTAATTGGTGAACCTTCTACCAGATTGAGAATGAGTTGCGTAATAGCGCGGGAGCTGCCAATTCGCGCTGCATTAAGGTTATCCAGTCGTGGCCCCATCCAGTTAAACGGGCGGAAGAGGGTGAACTGTAAACCTTCTTTTTCGCCATAGGCCCAGATAACCCGATCAAGTAATTGTTTAGACACCGAATAAATCCAGCGTGGTTTATTCACCGGGCCGACGATTAAATTAGAATGATCCTCATCGAAGTATTTATCGCTACACATCCCATAAACTTCTGAAGTCGACGGGAAGATGATTCGCTTACGGTACTTCACGCAGTAGCGGATAATGCGCAGATTCTCTTCGAAATCGAGTTCAAATACGCGCAGCGGGTTGCGGGTATATTCAATCGGCGTGGCTATCGCCACCAGCGGCAACACGACATCACATTTTTTGACGTGATACTCAATCCATTCGGAATGAATACTGATATCGCCTTCGACAAAGTGAAAATGCGGATGATTCAGAAAACGGCTTATCGCATCGCTGCCGATATCCAGACCGTAAACTTCATAATGATCTTCGCGCAGCAGGCGTTCTGTCAGATGGTTGCCAATAAAGCCATTCACCCCGAGGATGAGTACCCGCGTACGGCGTCGGGCGGTGCAGGCAGGCTGGCTATTCAAGCGTGAACCTTGCACCAGGCCCAGCGTCTGCGCCAATTGCGAGCCCTGCATAGTAATGCCGTCGCCCGCCTGTCCGGTGACGATTTCCAGCGCGCCATCGCCACAGGCAATCAGCAGCGGCGCAACAGAAATCACGCTCCCCGGCTGTGCTTTGCTGGCATGAGGATGAACACGCGACGACCAGACGGTAAATTTCTGATTACCAACATAGCTGAAGGCACCCGGCCACGGATCGGCAACGGCACGCACCATGTTGTGCAGCATAAATGCCGGTTTATGCCATTCGAGGAAACTGTCATCCGGCGTTCTGCGACCAAAACAGGTGGCTTCGTTTTCGCACTGGGCGATTTCCAGAATATTACCGTGTTTAATGGCGGGTAATGTCTGTTCCAGTAGCTGGCGCGCGGCATGGCACAATTTATGATGCAGCGTAATGGCGATATCGTTTGGCGCAATGGCAATGCGCAGTTGCGCCACAATGGCCCCGGCATCGGCACGTTTCACCATTCGGTGCAATGTAACGCCAGTTTCCGTTTCACCGTTCACCAGCACCCAGTTCAGCGGCGCGCGACCACGATATTTGGGTAACAGCGAACCATGCAGATTAAATGCACCTGCGGGAGCGAGCTGCAAAATCTTGTCGTGAATAAGATGGCGATAATAAAACGAGAAAATCACCTCTGGTGACAGTTGGGCAATGCGCTCCACCCATAGTGGATGATTAACGTTATCCGGCGCATAAACTGGAATGCCTCTTTCCGCTGCCAGTCGGGCAACCGAACCATAAAAGGCTTTTTCACCGGGATTATCAGTATGGGTAAAAATGGCGCTAATTTCGTAACCGGCAGCCAGCAGGGCTTCAATACCGAGGCATCCCATATCGTGGTAGGCAAAAACGACGGTTTTCATTATTCATTTTCCTTGCTGGATGGACGGATAACTTGCTGAACAAAATAGCGGGGGCGGGCGCGGACATCGGTGTAGATCCTGCCGATATATTCACCGAGCAATCCCATGCCGATAAACTGAGCGCCAATAAAAGTAAACAGCACGGCAAATAGCATAAAGACGCCTTCTGCCGCCCATTGGGGTCCGAAGGTCAGGCGTAAAATCACCAGCAGCACCGCAATGCTAAAACCGCCAATCGCAATAATGCTGCCGAGCAGACTCAGCATACGTAGCGGCGTTGTGGTAAGACAGGTCACCAGGTCGTACATCAAATTAATCAGGCGCATAAAGCTGTATTTGGATTCACCAAACTCACGCTCGGCATGGTGCACTGGAATTTCAATGGCACGGCGGGCGAAGATATTCGCCAGAATCGGGATAAAGGTGCTGCGTTCATGGCAGTGCAACATCGCATCGACAATATGACGGCGATAGGCGCGCAGCATACAACCATAGTCACCCATCGCTTTGCCAGTGGTGCGCTGAATAAGCCGGTTAATCATCTTCGAAGCGGTTTTACGAAACCAGCTGTCCTGGCGGTTCTGGCGTACAGTCCCTACCACGTCGTAACCTTCATCGGCTTTTGCCACCAGACGGGGGATTTCCTCTGGCGGATTCTGGAGATCGGCATCGAGGGTAATAATTAAGTCGCCGGTGACGTGACTGAATCCCGCCATAATCGCTGAATGTTGCCCGTAATTGCGGTTAAGCAAGATAGACACAATATGGCTGCCCTCCGCTTGTGAGGCTTCGACCAGCATATGCGCGGAATTATCGCTACTGCCGTCATCAATCAGCAGGATTTCATACTCTTTCCCCAGTGATTCACAGGCTGCGGTGGTGCGCCTGATTAATTCCGGTAAGCTTTCCTGCTCGTTATAAACGGGAATAACCACCGAGACTTTCTTAACAGGGTGGATTTCAAACATGGCTCATTGTCCTGCGAGTTGCTGAAGGGCTGTGATGACGCGGTCGGCATCGGCGGTGGTCATATCCGGGAACAGCGGCAACGAACAGATGCGTTCACTATTCCATTCGGTATTCGGTAACGACAGCGTGGGAAAACGCTCGCGATAATATTTTTGTGTGTGAGCGGCGCGGAAATGTAACCCGGTACCAATGCCTCTTTCTTTTAACGCTTCCATCAACGCATCGCGACTGATACCACAACGTTGTTCATCGACACGAATAATAAACAGATGCCAGGCGTGAACGTGCGGCCAGGCGGGAAGGCTTAATGGCTGAAAGGGGAGAGCTGCCAGTGCTTGCTGATATTGCTGGGCAATTTCGCGCCGCCGGGTGTTGAGGTGCTCTAATTTGACTAACTGTGTCAGGGCAATCGCGGCGTTAATATCGGTCAGATTGTACTTATAGCCCGGCGTTAAGACTTCAGCCTGCGGTGCACGGCCCCAGGTATGTCTGTCATAGGCATCGACACCCAGACCGTGAAATTTCAGCATCCGCAGCTGGCGGGCAAGATTTTCATTATCAGTAACAATCAGGCCACCTTCCGCACAGGTAATATTTTTGATGGCGTGAAACGAAAAAATAGCGGTACCTTTTGCGCCAATATGTCGCCCTTTGTAATACGTACCGACGGCATGGGCAGCATCTTCGATAACTGCGATGCCGTAACGTTCGCCAATGGCGCGAATGGCGTCAATATCTGCTGGCGCACCGGCATAATGCACCGGAATGATGGCTTTAGTGCGTGGTGTAATGGCTGCTTCGATCGCTTCAGGCGTGACCATCAGCGTATCGCAGTCGACATCCACCATTACCGGCGTTGCACCCAGCAAGGAAATCATATTGAGGGTTGAAACCCAGGTCAGGGAAGGCGTAATCACTTCATCGCCCTTGCCAATTTCCAACGCCATTAGCGTGATATGCATTCCGGCGGTGGCTGAACTGACCGCGATGGCATGCTGATTTCCCGTCAACTGGCAAAAAGCTTGTTCAAGCGCCTGATTCTTCGGACCGGTTGTGATCCAACCGGATTCGAGAACCTCTTTAACTGCAGCGAGTTCCTCTACGCCCATTGCTGGTCGCGAAAAAGGCAAAAATCCTGACATTTTTTTTCCATCCGTCATTGAATACCTGTCCACTTATATTTGCTATAAAGAGTGTTGTGTATATTTTGCCATTTGGAGCAAAATTTTAAGGATAGAATATTAACTTAACCTTAAGAAACTAATATTAGACGTAAATATTGAAATTTTTATATTTTTTCTTATTTAGACTTTGCATTTGGCAAAATTTTGAGGCATTTTGCCGGCATCATAGGATTTTTAATATTACACCAACTGCTAATTATCGCCAGAAAAGTCGCTCAATTTCACGGTAATTGTCTGGTTGCGCTTGTCTACAGGTGGAGTTTACGTGTTAGCTTTTTGCCGATCTTCGTTGAAGTCAAAAAAATATTTCATTATTTTACTGGCGCTCGCTGCAATTGCCGGACTGGGTACTCATGCCGCCTGGAGTAGCAATGGTTTGCCACGCATCGACAATAAAACACTGGCCAGACTGGCACAGCAGCACCCGGTTGTCGTTTTGTTTCGCCATGCTGAACGTTGCGATCGTTCAACCAATCAATGCTTGTCAGATAAAACAGGTATTACGGTCAAAGGTACCCAGGATGCCCGTGAACTGGGCAACGCTTTTAGTGCTGATATCCCTGATTTTGATCTCTATTCCAGTAATACCGTCCGGACTATTCAGTCGGCGACCTGGTTTTCGGCGGGTAAAAAGCTGACGGTAGATAAACGATTTCTTCAATGCGGTAATGAGATTTATAGTGCAATTAAAGACTTACAACGCAAAGCACCTGATAAAAATATCGTTATTTTTACCCATAATCATTGCCTGACATATATTGCTAAAGATAAGCGTGATGCGACATTTAAACCTGATTATCTGGATGGTTTAGTCATGCATGTGGAAAAAGGCAAAGTTTATCTGGATGGGGAATTCGTTAACCACTAAATTTTCAATCTGACAGCCAGTGATGGCTGTCATCATTGTTAAAGAAGACCTTTCAAACGTAACGTTTTTCGGGTGGCAACATTCAAATCATAATGCACCAGATCTTCAGGTTTTACCCACGCGTAGTCCTGAAACTCTTCGTTTATTTTCACATCTCGGTTGGCAGAAACGCAGTCAAAAATCAGGTAAATCATATAAATCTCTTCCTTGCGACCATCTGCATACGTCTTGGTGCGAATATCATCGCTGAAGGTCCACGGCGTGATTTCTGTCAAAAGCAGCTGTTCTCCCAGTTCTTCGCGAATTTCGCGGCGTAGTGCCTCTTCAATTCGTTCGCCAGGCTCCACGCCGCCACCCGAAAGCGCCCATTGACCGGGGAAAACGCCGCGATCGTCGGCCATTTTACACAGCAAATAAGCACCATCATTTTGAATCAAAGGGCATACAATAGTCCGTTGTCGCACAGGGGTATTCCTTATAAATAAAAAGAAACCATGAGAATACGGTAACTCAGAAATATGTGAAAGTGACAGTAATCTCTTTTGCGATGATAACTACATTTATTATTATTTTTGTGTGTATCGATAAAGTGTGTTTATTTTTTCGGCGTTTAATTATTTAAGAAGTATTTAGTTACAATAAGTGACTAGATCCCTTTTTTCGCTCATTGAATCCTCTGCGCCAGGCAGTACAATCCCGCAGCTTTGGGAATTTTGATTAATTGCTTGTGGGAAAGAGGATAATGAAAAAAATTGCGCTAGCAGGTCTGGCCGGAATGCTGTTGGTTTCTGCATCGGTCAATGCAATGAGCATCAGCGGCCAGGCGGGTAAAGAATACACCAATATTGGTGTCGGTTTTGGGACTGAATCGACGGGCCTGGCGTTAAGCGGTAACTGGACACATAACGACGACGACGGTGATGCCGCGGGCGTGGGGCTGGGGTTGAATCTGCCTCTCGGGCCATTAATGGCGACCGTTGGCGGAAAAGGCGTTTACACCAACCCGAACGATGGTGATGAAGGTTATGCAGCGGCAGTTGGCGGTGGTTTGCAGTGGCAAATTGGTGACAGCTTCCGCTTGTTTGGTGAGTATTACTACTCTCCGGATTCGCTCTCCAGCGGAATTAAAAGTTATGAAGAAGCGAATGCTGGCGCGCGTTACACCATTATGCGTCCAGTCAGCATTGAGGCTGGCTACCGTTACCTGAACCTGGCAGGTAAAAATGGCAATCGTGATAACGCCATTGCTGATGGTCCGTATGTTGGGGTAAATGCCAGCTTCTGACGCCTTCCGGCGCGGCGTTCTGTCGCGCCATTCAGTTTCTTACTACGCCCTGTCTCCCTTTGCGTTATAGTGATTCGATAACAAAAGCAGGAGATAACCATGTTAAAAGTGGAAATGTTATCCACCGGGGATGAAGTGTTACACGGGCAAATCGTTGACACTAACGCTGCCTGGCTGGCCGATTTTTTCTTTCATCAGGGGTTGCCATTATCTCGCCGCAATACGGTGGGGGATAACCTTGATGACTTAGTCACCATTCTTCGCGAACGTAGTCAGCACGCCGATGTGCTGATCGTTAACGGCGGGCTGGGACCGACCAGTGATGATTTAAGCGCACTCGCCGCTGCGACAGCAAAAGGTGAAGGCCTGGTGCTGCATGAAGCCTGGCTCAAAGAGATGGAACGCTATTTCCATGAACGGGGACGAGTAATGGCACCGAGCAACCGTAAACAAGCGGAGCTGCCTGCCAGTGCTGAATTTATCAATAACCCGGTAGGCACTGCCTGTGGTTTTGCCATACAGCTTAATCGTTGCCTGATGTTCTTTACCCCCGGCGTACCGTCAGAATTTAAGGTGATGGTCGAGCACGAAATCCTGCCGCGCCTGCGCGAGCGTTTTTCTTTACCACAGCCGCCGGTTTGCCTGCGTTTGACTACCTTTGGTCGTTCGGAAAGCGATCTGGCACAAAGCCTGGACACTCTACAACTGCCGCCGGGCGTAACAATGGGCTATCGCTCCTCAATGCCGATTATCGAACTGAAACTCACCGGACCGGCAAGCGAGGAACAGGCGATGGAAAAACTGTGGCTGGACGTTAAACGTGTTGCCGGACAGAGCGTGATTTTCGAAGGCACCGAAGGACTGCCCGCGCAGATCAGTCGCGAATTGCAGAGCCGCCAGTTCAGCCTGACGCTGAGCGAGCAATTCACCGGTGGTTTATTGGCTTTGCAACTTTCTCGCGCAGATGCTCCATTGCTGGCGTGTGAAGTGGTTCCTTCACAGGAGGAAACCCTGGCGCAAACTGCGCACTGGATTACAGAACGGCGGGCGAACCATTTTGCTGGGTTGGCACTGGCTGTTTCTGGTCTGGAAGATGAGCATCTCAACTTTGCACTAGCCACGCCAGACGGCACTTTCGCTTTGCGTGTGCGTTTCAGCACTACGCGCTACAGTCTGGCTATTCGCCAGGAAGTCTGCGCAATGATGGCGCTTAATATGCTACGCCGTTGGTTAAACGGCCAGGACATCGCCAGCGAGCATGGCTGGATTGAGGTTGTTGAGTCCATGACCTTATCCGTCTGATTCCGCCACTCTGTGCCGGTTTACTGCACCGGCACATTCCCCCTCCAGCAAAATTTGTCCAACCTGTTGTACTCAATAAGAAAAAATCCGTGCGCTGATTCACAAATTTGTGCGTAATTTCTCCAGTCCGCTGGACGAGAAACGGGATTTGATGCGCTTCACAATTTTACTCCCCCTGAGCAACGAGACTGATTCCAGTATCTAAGACTGGAGTCCAGTATGTTGGAATCAAGCAAAGTTCCCGCCCTGACACGGGCTATTGATATTCTCAATTTGATTGCCCGGATTGGCCCCTGTAGTGCTGCGACGATCATTGACACATTGGGGATCCCTAAAAGCACAGCCTATTTGCTGCTTAATGAACTCAGGCGTCAGCGTTTTCTTAGCCTTGATCACCAGGAAAATTTTTGTTTGTGGACCAGGCTGGTGGAGCTTTCCGGTCATGCGTTAAGCAAGATGGATCTCCGGGAACTGGCTCGACCGCGTTTGACGCAACTGATGGATACCACCGGGCTGTTATGTCACCTGGGGATTATTGATAACGGCAGCGCTTATTACATTTTGAAAGTGGAGTCATCAGCCACTATCAGCGTGCGTTCCCATGAAGGAAAAAGCCTTTCGCTTTATCGCTCCGGAATTGGTAAATGCCTGCTTGCCTGGCAACCTGCAGCTGTACAGAAAAGTATTATCGAAGAGCTGGTCTGGGAGCAGATGACACCCACCACCATTACCCATCCACAACGGCTCTACGAGGAACTGGCGCGTATTCGCCGCCAGGGCTGGAGCTATGACAACGGCGAAGATTACGCCGATGTCCGTTGTGTCGCTGCGCCGGTGTTTAACGCCAATAACGAGCTTACCGCTGCGATCTCGGTGGTCGGTACCCGCTTACAAATCAATGAAGAATACCGTGATTATCTGGCGGGCAAAGCCATTGCCTGCGCCAGGGATATTTCACGTCTGTTGGGATGGAAAAGTCCCTTTGACTTACAGGCCTCATAACAATGGAGAACATCATGACCCTACCAAAAATTAAACAGGTTCGCGCCTGGTTTACTGGCGGTGCGACAGCAGAAAAAGGCGCTGGCGGCGGTGATTATCACGACCAGGGGGCGAATCACTGGATAGACGATCATATTGCCACCCCGATGAGTAAATACCGCGATTACGAGCAGTCACGCCAGTCATTTGGCATTAACGTTCTTGGCACGTTGGTTGTTGAAGTCGAAGCAGAAAACGGCCAGACCGGATTCGCCGTTTCGACAGCCGGTGAAATGGGCTGTTTTATTGTCGAAAAACACCTTAACCGTTTCATTGAGGGTAAATGTGTCAGTGATATCAAACTGATCCACGATCAAATGCTCAATGCCACCCTGTATTACTCCGGCTCTGGTGGCCTGGTGATGAATACGATTTCCTGTGTCGATCTGGCTCTGTGGGATCTGTTCGGCAAAGTGGTCGGGCTTCCGGTTTATAAACTTTTAGGCGGCGCAGTTCGTGATGAGATTCAGTTCTACGCCACAGGTGCGCGTCCGGATCTGGCAAAAGAGATGGGCTTTATCGGTGGCAAAATGCCGACGCACTGGGGGCCACATGATGGCGATGCGGGGATCCGCAAAGATGCCGCTATGGTCGCGGATATGCGTGAAAAATGCGGTGAGGATTTCTGGTTAATGCTCGACTGCTGGATGAGTCAGGACGTGAACTATGCCACCAAACTGGCCCACGCTTGCGCGCCCTATAACCTGAAATGGATCGAAGAGTGCCTGCCGCCACAGCAGTATGAAGGTTATCGCGAACTGAAACACAACGCACCAGCGGGGATGATGGTCACCAGTGGTGAGCACCACGGCACACTGCAATCTTTTCGTACGCTTTCAGAAACCGGTATCGACATCATGCAGCCGGATGTTGGCTGGTGCGGTGGCTTAACCACGCTGGTGGAAATTGCCGCAATCGCCAAATCCAGGGGGCAACTGGTGGTGCCGCACGGTTCGTCTGTTTACTCCCACCATGCGGTGATCACCTTCACCAATACGCCATTCAGTGAATTCCTGATGACCAGCCCGGATTGTTCAACGATGCGTCCGCAATTTGATCCGATTCTGCTTAATGAGCCGGTTCCGGTGAATGGTCGTATTCATAAATCAGTGCTTGATAAACCCGGTTTCGGCGTCGAACTCAATCGTGACTGCAATTTGAAACGCCCCTACAGCCACTAATCACTCCGGGCGTTGCTGTGACAACGGTAACGCCCACATATTCTAAGGAGCTTTTTATGAGCACCGCTTTGCTTGACGCCGTGGTGAAGAAAAACCGCGCGCGTTTAATTCCGTTTATGTTGGCGCTGTATGTGCTGGCGTTTCTCGACCGTTCGAATATCGGTTTTGCCAAACAGACCTACCAGATTGATACCGGGCTGAGTAATGAAGCTTATGCGCTGGGAGCAGGCATTTTCTTTGTGGTATACGCGTTTCTGGGTGTTCCGGCGAATCTTTTGATGCGCAAACTGGGGGCCAGAACCTGGATTGGTACGACAACACTGCTGTGGGGATTTCTTTCGGCAGCCATGGCATGGGCCGATACTGAAGCGAAATTTCTGATCGTTCGCACTCTGCTTGGTGCTGCGGAGGCCGGGTTCTTCCCTGGTATGATTTATCTCACCTCGCAATGGTTTCCGCAGCGTAATCGCGCCAGCATTATGGGGCTGTTCTATATGGGCGCACCGTTGGCGTTAACACTGGGATCACCGCTTTCCGGCGCGCTGCTGGAGATGCATGGATTTATGGGGCATCCCGGCTGGTTCTGGATGTTTGTGATTGAAGGATTGCTGGCAGTCGGCGCTGGTGTATTCACATTCTTTTGGCTTGATGACTCGCCGGAGCAGGCTCGTTTTCTGAGTAAACAAGAAAAAACGTTGCTTATCAACCAACTGGCAAGTGAAGAACAACAGAAAGTGACTTCCCGACTGAGCGATGCGCTGCGTAATGGGCGAGTCTGGCAACTGGCGATTATCTACCTGACCATTCAGGTGGCGGTTTACGGATTAATTTTCTTCCTGCCGACGCAGGTTGCTGCATTGCTGGGGACAAAAGTGGGCTTTACGGCGTCGGTGGTCACCGCCATTCCGTGGGTTGCGGCCTTGTTTGGAACCTGGCTTATTCCGCGCTATTCCGATAAAACCGGCGAACGGCGTAATGTCGCAGCGCTGACATTACTGGCGGCGGGCATTGGTATTGGTCTGTCCGGGCTGCTTTCTCCAGTACTGGCGATCGTAGCGCTGTGTGTTGCAGCCATCGGGTTTATTGCCGTGCAGCCGGTGTTCTGGACGATGCCGACACAACTGCTTTCCGGTACGGCGCTGGCTGCGGGGATTGGTTTTGTAAACCTGTTTGGTGCAGTGGGCGGGTTTATTGCCCCGATCCTGCGCGTGAAAGCAGAAACGTTATTTTCCAGCGATGCGGCGGGATTACTGACGCTGGCAGCGGTGGCGGTCATCGGTTCGCTGATTATTTTCACTCTGCGTGTAAATCGCACTGTTGCGCAGACCGACGTGGCACATCATTAAATAGGTTAAGGAACACGATGAACGCATTATTAAGCAATTCCTTTAAAGAACGTTTACGCAAGGGCGAAGTGCAAATTGGTCTGTGGTTAAGCTCAACGACTGCCTATATGGCAGAAATTGCCGCCACTTCCGGTTATGACTGGTTGCTGATTGACGGGGAGCATGCGCCAAACACCATTCAGGATCTTTATCACCAGCTACAGGCGGTAGCGTCCTATACCAGCCACCCCGTGATCCGTCCGGTGGAAGGCAGTAAGCCGCTGATTAAACAAGTCCTGGATATTGGCGCGCAAACTCTACTGCTCCCAATGGTCGATACTGCCGATCAGGCACGTCAGGTGGTGTCTGCCACGCGCTATCCTCCCTACGGTGAGCGTGGTGTTGGGGCCAGTGTGGCACGGGCTGCTCGCTGGGGACGCATTGAGAATTACATGGCGCACGTCAACGATTCGCTTTGTCTGCTGGTGCAGGTGGAAAGTAAAACAGCACTGGATAACCTGGACGAAATCCTCGGCGTCGAAGGGATTGATGGCGTGTTTATTGGACCTGCGGATCTTTCTGCCTCGTTGGGCTACCCGGATAACGCCGGGCACCCGGAAGTGCAGCGAATTATTGAAACCAGCATTCGGCGGATCCGTGCTGCGGGTAAAGCTGCTGGTTTTCTGGCTGTGGCTCCTGATATGGCGCAGCAATGCCTGGCGTGGGGAGCGAACTTTGTCGCTGTTGGCGTTGACACGATGCTCTACAGCGATGCCCTGGATCAACGACTGGCGATGTTTAAATCAGGCAAAAATGGGCCACGCGTAAAAGGTAGTTATTGATATCAAAGGCCCATGGGGATCGGCTGTGGGCCTGTGTTAATTAGTGGTTATTCGCTGCCAGATCGGCTTCGCTTAGCTGAGTGGCCGCGAGCACCTGGTCACGATCAATGCCCTGCTCCAGCATGCGCAAAGCAATTTTAATGGCTTGTTCATGCATGCCTTCTAATTTACCCTCCTGCCAGCCAATTTGATGTCCTTCCTGCCGTAACCGTTCAGCAATAGTCATTAATCTCTCCTTTTAATAACAGTTCGGAATATCAGCATCAGTGAGTTGGGTTGTCGCCAGCACAATCTCACGTTCAAAGCCCTGTTCCAGCATGCGCAAGGCAATTTTAATGGCTTGTTCATGCATACCTTCTACTTTGCCTTTCTGCAAACCCTCCAATTTCCCCTCCTGCCAACCTTCAATTTTACCTTCCTGCCAGCCAATTTGATGCCCTTCCTGCCGCAGCCGTTCAGCAATAGTCATTAATCTCTCCTTTTGTAGTGGTGAACGTTCGGCAATCTCCTGAATAAAACGGGTGAAACGGGAGGTATCGCCGCATTGCAGCAGATAATTAAACAGTGTTTGTAGCTGACTGTCATTAGTGAAGCCTCTAACCAAAAGCGTGGTGATCCTGTCGACCATACCGATTAAATCGCGGTCGCGAATATGCTTTTGAATCAGTTCCAGCAGAGCTATACGCCGATGTTGCATGATCTCATCGTCAGGTACGATGGTGATATCCACCAACGGAAAAGCTTCGGTGTACAACTGCCGGGCAAGTTGCGGATCATCAAACTCATCCAGCCAGTTAAGTGAGTATGGGTAGGGCGAGGTTTCGCCATGATAAAACAGCAACGGCACCACCAGCGGGACTCTGTCATAGCCTTTGTCCAGATGGCGCTGCATGGCGGCGGTGGCATAGCGCATTAGTCGAAAAGCCATATTCTTTTCTGCAGAACTTTGATGTTCAATCACGCAGTAGATATAGCCGTCACCGTCGCTGGTTTCCACCGACCACAAAACATCCGAGTAGTAAGCGCGTAAACTTTTTTCAATAAAACTGGTGGGTTCCAGGCGTAAGGTTTGCAGGTTGCAAAGCTTGCGCAGTGGTTCTGGTAAATGTATTTCGAGAAAATCCCGTGCGGTTTCGGGTGTGAACATAAAGGTTTTAAATACCGCATCATGCGGGGAGGAGGTTGTTGATTCGGTCATGGTTGTCCGTCACCTGATATTTATGATGACGCGACATTACGGTTATCCCAGGCCTTTGACATCTGCCAGTTTCAGCCTTTGCGAGACGTTTTCAGAGGAATTTTCACTGCGTTGCAACGTATACATTGAGCGCGGAATCGTGTACGCAAAAATGCCCGGTAACCACATGCTTACCGGGCATCAGAAAGGAGTTTAAGCCAGCGCCTGGGCCAGCAGCGTAATCGGATGTTCGCAGCGAAGGCTTGTCGACATCTCAATCTGCCATTTACAGGTTTCGCAGTCGGTGACCACCAGATCTGCGCCGCTCTCTTCTATCTGGCGGAACAGTGGTGCGCCGATGGCTTGTGAAGTGGGGTAGTTCTCTTTTTTGAAACCGTAAGTTCCCGCAATACCGCAGCACTGGGAATCCAGCACCGTTAACTCAAGCCCCGGGATTTTACGCAACAGCTCCAGGGTGTAGAGCGTCCAGCCCATTTTTTCCATATGGCACGGAGTGTGATAAACCACTTTCAGCGGCAGCGGTTTCAGCGGTAACGTTTTGCCTTCGTCCAGCTTGCGCCACAGCCAGCGGGTCGCCAGTTCGATATGATCGCGCAAGCCTTTGTTGTCGACATTCAGCACTTCCGGGTATTCGTCGCGCAGGGCAAATGTACACGTTGAGGAGGTGGCAATCACCGGAATGCCTTTTACTCCCACAGCTTCGCGGATCGACTCTACATTCGTAATTGCCTGTTTGCGTGCTTTATCGGTAAAACCGTTGGCGATCAGCGGTACGCCGCAACATTTTTCTTTGCTGAGCAGTTGTACGCCGGTACCCATCGCGTTGAGCACTTTAATTAAATCTTTGCCTAGCTGCGGATGGTTGTAGTTAACGAAGCAGCCGTGAAAGAAAGCGACCTGGTCTTTATACTGCGCTTGCTGAGCCGCCACGCTGCGATACCAGCGACGGAACGTACCGAAGGAGTATTTCGGTAGCGTGCGACGGTGGTCGATTTTTAACGCCGCATCAAGCAACTGCCGCACCGGTTTCAGCGAGGTAGCAGTGTTGACGATGGGGGCGAACGGCGTGGAAACGCTACCCATCAGGTCGGTATGACTCAACACAAAATTACGCAGCGACGGGCGTGTGGTGTCATATTTCGCCCGCGCGCGCTGGATAATATCGCCAATCTTCACATCGGACGGGCAGGCGACTTCACAACGTTTGCAGTTGATGCAATATTTCAGCGCCTCGTCATACAGTGCGCCATCTTTTAAACGCAGACGCTCGCCATCCGGCCCGGCTTGTTTTGGCCCCGGATAACCCGGATTCACCCGGCTCACCGGGCAGGCGGTGGTGCAGACGGTGCACTTAATGCAGTTTTCGAAGCTGGTGTCATTCATTGTTGGCCTCCTGCGCGTTGGGCAATCTGTTGAGCGACATGTAAAGCACTGACGGCACAAACACCGCCGCCGCATCCCTGGGCGATGGGATCAAATCCGCCCAGCACCGAACCGATGGCAAACAGGTTCTCAATGGTTTGCCCCGCCTGCGACGGGCGTAGCGCCTCATCAGTGGTTACACCGAACTGCTGCCACGGCTGCGGCGCAAAAAAATCGCCCTTATACCATTCACCCCGCGTAGCGGTTTGTAGCACATCAAGGCCGAGAATCGGCTCGCGAATGCCGTCACGTTCTGCCACCAGTCCGCCGCTAAAGAAACTGCCGCTCGCAAGCACCGCAAATCGTGGGCGCAGCGGGATATCGGCGTGATTGCGCGTCCAGATTTCATTCACTACACCATTTTTACAGGTCACTTTTTTCACTTCATCGCCCGGCATCCACACGCCACCCTGGCGCACAAACTGGCGCTGTAACTGGTTTTGCAGACGAATGCCCAGCACGGAAGGCGGCAGCGTTGGCAAAAGCATCAATGAACAAGGTAGTTTTTCATTCAACCAATGCCACAGTTTGTCATCGGCCAGGCCGAAGCAGGCGGGCATCAGGATCATTTCGCAGGTATTGGCGACCGGAATAAGTGCATCAAGTAACAACGGCCAGTTTTCTTCATTATCAAGGAAGCGGGCAATATTCACCGCCCGGAACTCGGTGGCGTTATTGCGCAGCACATCCAGTTCCGGCAGTTCAATTTCAGCGGTTTCAACTTTAAGATCCAATTCGCGCAATGAAGCCGCCGCAAGATGCGCCTGAAAATCCATCAGGCCGCTAATTCCCACTACACATATTTTCTTCGCGGGCAGCGGCCAGACAGGGACTTCTGGCGAACTTAGCCAGGTTGAGCGCAGAGTGCCTAGCGGTGTAATCCGCTGGTGAGCCAGCTCTACGCTGCCCTGCAATTGCGCACCGCTTTCAGCGATTAATGCCTGCGCCTGGCAAGCGAGATCGAGCACGCGTTGTGGCCCGAGAAGAGTGTAAGGATGGGCAGGTGCCTGCTGACGCAAAGATTCCAGTCCACTGTGAATGTCTGTCACCGGTTGACCATCCGGCAGATGGCTCAGCAAATCCAGCGATCCAGATGAGAAATGCAGCGCGCTTTGACCACGAGTGACAATGGCACAGCGCAGGCCGTGTTTTTGCAGTTGCAGGCCACAGAGTAATCCGGCGAGGCCGCCGCCCATAATGACAGTATCAAAGCGCATCTTTCTGCTCCTTCTCCAGACCACACAATCCCTGATAAACCCAGCGGGTAAATTCGCTTTCGCGCAGTGCATCTCCCCAGGCGATGGGTTGCACGCCTTTCCAGCGTTCGTTTAGGAAGGTGGAAAGTTGCTCGATAGATTGCGCGGACGTCGTGACGTTAAAACGTTGCAGCAGTCCGGCAGCGCGGCAGGCGCAGAGCTCGCCCTGGCAGGTGCCCATCCCCACACGGGTACGACGGCGTAAATCCAGCAGGCTATTAACGTTTAAATTTTCTACCGCGTACTGCACTTCACCCGCAGTTACCGCTTCGCACTCACATACCAGGCTACGGTGCAGACGGCCTTCGCTCAGCCAGGCAGGCGTGCGATCGCCATGACGATAAACCGCAGAACCGCGCAGCGGGGCAGGCAGGGAGATGACTTTACGCAAGGTAACTTCAGCGGGTTCCTGTGAACCAGGAAGTGCCAGATCGGCGGTCGTACAGGGGCGCGTGTTTCCCAGTTTGCGGCATACGGCGTCGGTAGCCCATTCCGCCATCAGCCGATAGGTCATCAGTTTGCCACCGGTGATGGTGATAAACCCGTCCAGACCATCGCGTTCAGCATGGTCGAGCAGCACGATGCCACGGCTGACGTTACGCCCGCTCGGATCGTCATCGCTGGCAACCAGCGGGCGTACGCCAGAGTAGGCCCGCAAAATGCGCGTTTTCGCCATCACGGGGGCCAGTTTTTCCCCTTCACGCAGCAGAATATCAACTTCTTCTGCCGTCACTCGATTATCGTCAATCTCGTTGTAATCAATACGTAAAGAGGTGGTGCCAATCAGCGAAATGGTATCGCCAGGCACCAGAATATCGGCGTCGGAAGGTTTGCGGCAGCGGTTGATCACATGCTGATTAATGCGGTGATCCATGATCAGCAGCGATCCTTTCGCCGGGAACATGCGAATGCGCAGATCGGCATATTCGGCAATGTGTTGCCCCCAGATCCCGGCGGCATTAACTACGACAGGCGCATGAAGTGCCTGAATTTCGCCGGTGAGATGGTTACGTACACGAACACCGCACACCGTCGCGCCTTCACGAATCAGCCCCGTGACTTCATGAGCGGTAAGGATAACGGCACCGTGTTCTTTGGCATCCAGCATGTTTGCTGCTGTCAGACGAAATGGATCAACGGTGCCATCCGGAACTTTCACCGCGCCAATCAGTGCCGGGTTAACGGCAGGTTCGATAATGCGCGCTTGCTGCGGCTCAATGGCTTCTGCGTTGATCCCTGCTTCTTCGCAGGCGCGGATAAAAGTGGCCTGGAAGGAGAGGTCATCTTCCGGCAGGGTGATAAACAGGCCGTTGGTTGGTTCTACGCAGTGACGTGCAATGCGTTTCAGGATCTGGTTTTCACTAATACATTCGCGGGCCGATTCCGCATCGGTTACCGCATAGCGCGCACCGCTGTGCAGCAGGCCGTGGTTACGCCCGGTGGCACCGGTTGCGATGTCGTGGCGCTCAACCAAAATCACGCGCAGCCCGCGCAGGGCACAGTCGCGGGCAATCCCGGCTCCCGTTGCGCCACCGCCAATGATAATCACGTCACTTGATTGCGAGTCGCGAGTTTTCATTGTTATCCCTCTGAAGTTCGTTTTTTACAATTTAGCCATAGTAAAAACATGAATTGTTTGATTTCGCGCATATTCGCTCATGATTCGAAAGTGAAACGTGATTTCATGCGTCATTCTGAACATTTCAACCATCGTATTTAATAATGTGTGCGGTAATTCACATTTAATTTATGAATGTTTTCTTAACATCGCGGCAACTCAAGAAACGGCAGGTTCTCCCACTGAATCAGGCTGTTAATCATAAATAAGACCACGGGCCACGGAGGCTATCAATGTTGAGTATTTTTAAACCAGCGCCACACAAAGCGCGCTTACCTGCCGCGGAGATCGATCCGACTTATCGTCGATTGCGCTGGCAAATTTTCCTGGGGATATTCTTTGGCTATGCTGCTTACTATTTGGTTCGTAAGAACTTTGCGCTCGCTATGCCTTATCTGGTTGAGCAGGGATTCTCACGCGGTGATTTAGGTTTTGCCCTTTCGGGGATCTCGATTGCTTATGGATTTTCGAAATTCATCATGGGTTCGGTATCGGATCGCTCGAATCCGCGCGTTTTCCTGCCCGCAGGTTTGATTCTGGCGGCGGCAGTGATGTTGTTTATGGGCTTTGTGCCATGGGCGACGTCGAGCATTGCGGTGATGTTTGTACTGTTGTTCCTCTGCGGTTGGTTCCAGGGGATGGGGTGGCCGCCGTGTGGTCGTACTATGGTGCACTGGTGGTCGCAGAAAGAACGTGGCGGTATTGTGTCAGTGTGGAACTGTGCGCACAACGTCGGTGGTGGTATTCCGCCGCTGCTGTTCCTGCTGGGGATGGCCTGGTTCAATGACTGGCACGCGGCGCTCTATATGCCAGCTTTCTGTGCCATTCTGGTGGCACTGTTCGCCTTTGCGATGATGCGCGATACCCCGCAATCCTGTGGCCTGCCGCCGATCGAAGAGTACAAAAATGATTATCCGGACGACTATAACGAAAAAGCGGAACAGGAGCTGACCGCGAAGCAGATCTTCATGCAGTACGTGCTGCCGAACAAACTGCTGTGGTACATCGCCATTGCCAACGTGTTCGTTTATCTGCTGCGTTACGGCATCCTCGACTGGTCACCGACTTATCTGAAAGAGGTTAAGCATTTCGCGCTGGATAAATCCTCCTGGGCCTACTTCCTTTATGAATATGCAGGTATTCCGGGCACCCTGCTGTGCGGCTGGATGTCGGATAAAGTCTTTCGTGGTAACCGTGGGGCAACCGGCGTCTTCTTTATGACACTGGTGACCATCGCGACTATCGTTTACTGGATGAACCCGGCAGGTAACCCAACCGTCGATATGATTTGTATGATTGTTATCGGCTTCCTGATCTATGGCCCTGTGATGCTGATCGGTCTACATGCGCTGGAACTGGCACCGAAAAAAGCGGCAGGTACGGCAGCGGGTTTTACCGGGCTGTTTGGTTACCTCGGCGGTTCGGTGGCGGCGAGCGCGATTGTTGGCTACACCGTGGACTTCTTCGGCTGGGATGGCGGCTTTATGGTAATGATTGGCGGCAGCATTCTGGCGGTTATCTTGTTGATTGTTGTGATGATTGGCGAAAAACGTCGCCATGAACAATTACTGCAAAAACGCAACGGAGGCTAATGGCATGAAATTGACGCTGAAAAACCTTAGCATGGCGATCATGATGAGCACTATAGTCATGGGAAGCAGTGCAATGGCGGCGGACAGCAACGAAAAAATAGTCATCGCCCATCGCGGTGCCAGTGGATATTTGCCGGAGCATACGCTGCCAGCAAAAGCGATGGCGTATGCGCAGGGAGCGGATTATCTGGAACAGGATTTGGTGATGACCAAAGACGACCATCTGGTTGTTCTGCATGACCATTATCTCGATCGTGTTACTGATGTTGCCGATCGTTTCCCGGATCGGGCGCGCAAAGACGGTCGTTACTACGCGATAGATTTCACGCTGGATGAAATTAAGTCGCTGAAATTTACCGAAGGTTTCGATATTGAAAACGGTAAAAAAGTGCAGACTTATCCGGGGCGTTTCCCAATGGGTAAATCTGACTTCCGGGTGCACACCTTTGAAGAAGAGATTGAATTTGTTCAGGGGTTAAACCACTCTACCGGGAAAAATATCGGTATCTATCCAGAAATTAAAGCGCCGTGGTTCCATCATCAGGAAGGGAAGGATATTGCGGCAAAAACGCTGGAAGTGCTGAAGAAATATGGTTACACCGGTAAGGACGACAAAGTTTATTTGCAATGTTTTGATGCTGATGAGCTGAAGCGTATTAAGAATGTGCTGGAACCCAAAATGGGTATGGATCTCAATCTGGTACAGCTGATTGCCTATACCGACTGGAATGAAACGCAGCAGAAACAGCCGGACGGAAGCTGGGTTAATTACAATTACGACTGGATGTTTAAGCCGGGGGCTATGAAACAGGTGGCGGAATATGCTGATGGTATTGGTCCGGATTACCATATGTTGATTGAGGAGACATCGCAGCCGGGTAATATCAAACTCACTGGCATGGTGCAAGATGCTCAGCAGAATAAACTGGTAGTGCATCCTTATACCGTGCGGTCAGATAAACTGCCTGAATACACTACTGATGTGAATCAGTTATATGATGCTCTGTATAACAAAGCGGGTGTAAACGGGCTATTTACTGATTTCCCTGATAAGGCAGTAAAATTCCTTAATAAAGAGTAAATTAACTACCGGATGGCACTTATGTGCTATCCGATACCACTCTTCATTAAAGTCTGTGGGTTATCCTTAATTGCAATTATTTTGAGCGAGATGACTTGTTCCCGGCATAAGATACTCGTCAATACAACACGTATTATTAAGATTTTCCTCAGCTAAACATCTATAGTCATTGTCGTTAATAAAAAACGACAGGCGATAGGGTATGGCAGTTTCAGCAAAGCACGACGAATTTAATCACTGGTGGGCAACAGAGGGCGACTGGGTTGAAGAGCCTAACTATCGCCGTAATGGTATGAGCGGGGTGCAATGCGTCGAGCGCAACGGCAAAAAGCTGTATGTAAAGCGCATGACGCATCATCTGTTTCATTCCGTACGTTATCCGTTCGGCCGACCAACGATTGTCCGTGAGGTTGCGGTAATTAAAGAACTGGAACGGGCCGGTGTCATCGTGCCGAAGATCGTTTTTGGTGAAGCGGTGAAAATTGAGGGTGAATGGCGCGCGTTGCTGGTGACTGAAGATATGGCGGGGTTCATCAGCATTGCTGACTGGTATGCCCGGCATGCAGTATCGCCTTATTCTGACGAAGTACGGCAAGCCATGTTGAAAGCAGTGGCGCTGGCGTTTAAGAAAATGCATAGCGTTAATCGTCAGCATGGCTGTTGTTATGTTCGCCATATCTATGTGAAAACAGAAGGTAAGGCAGAAGCTGGTTTTCTTGATCTGGAGAAAAGTCGTCGCCGCTTGCGTCGTGATAAAGCGATTAATCATGACTTCCGCCAGCTGGAAAAATATCTGGAGCCGATCCCCAAAGCGGACTGGGAGCAGGTGAAAGCATATTACTACGCTATGTAATCGTTGTAGGCCAGATAAGACGTATAAGCGTCGTATCTGGCGTTAAAACCAATTCACATCTCGATTTCAATATCGCCTTTTGCCCGGCAACAACAGGGCAAAATTTCCCCCGGCTGAATAAAAGCTAACGGTTCGGCAATCCAGTCCACCTGGCCTGCGACCAGTCGGGTGCGACAGGAGCCGCAGTAACCTTCGCGGCACTGGTACTCAACCGCCACATTGTGGGATTCCAGCGCCGCCAGAAGGGAAGGGTGTTCATCCTGGCACAGCAGTTGTGTGCCAGTAATGCGCAGGGTAACGCGGGCCATCAGAGCTGGAAGTTACTCAAATCGTCGGTGTCCACTTCCGCGTCAATCTGCCCGACCAGATAAGAACTGACTTCCACTTCCTGTGGAGCAACCTGCACGTTATCAGACACCAGCCAGGTGTTGATCCACGGGATCGGGTTGGAGCGCGTCTGGAACGGCAGATCCAAACCGACTGCCTGCATACGGATATTGGTGATGTATTCAACGTACTGGCAGAGGATGTCTTTATTCAGACCAATCATCGAACCATCACGGAACAGATAATCCGCCCAGTCTTTCTCTTGCTGTGCCGCCTGGACAAACAGGTCATAGCACTCCTGCTTACATTCTTCGGCAATTTCCGCCATCTCCGGATCATCCGCGCCGCTGCGCAGCAGATTCAGCATATGCTGGGTGCCGGTCAGGTGCAGGGCTTCGTCGCGGGCAATCAGGCGAATAATTTTGGCGTTACCTTCCATCAGCTCACGTTCAGCGAATGCGAAAGAGCAGGCAAAGCTGACGTAGAAACGGATCGCTTCCAGCGCGTTAACGCTCATCAGGCAGAGATACAGTTTTTTCTTCAGCTCGCGCAGGCTAACGGTTACGGTTTTACCGTTAACGGTGTGGGTGCCTTCGCCCAGCAGATGCCAGTAGCTGGTCATTTCGATCAGTTCATCGTAATAGCTGGAGATCCCTTCCGCACGTTTCTGGATCTGCTCGTTGGTGACGATATCGTCAAAGACAACTGACGGATCGTTAACGATATTACGGATGATATGGGTATAGGAGCGGGAATGAATCGTTTCTGAGAACGCCCAGGTTTCTACCCAGGTTTCCAGTTCCGGGATCGAGATCAGCGGCAGCAGTGCCACGTTCGGACTGCGACCCTGAATGGAATCCAGCAGCGTCTGATATTTCAGGTTACTGATAAAGATGTGTTTTTCGTGTTCAGGCAGTGCCTGGTAATCGATACGGTCGCGGGAGACGTCAACTTCTTCCGGACGCCAGAAGAAAGAGAGCTGCTTTTCGATCAGCTTTTCGAAGATGTCATATTTTTGCTGATCGTAGCGAGCCACGTTGACCGGCTGACCAAAGAACATTGGTTCTTTGAGCTGATCATTTTTCGTCTGTGAAAAGGTGGTATATGCCATGAATGTGTCCTGTTAGGAGTTTTATGCCGGATGCGCTTCGCTTATCCGGCCTACAAACCGCATCGTAGGCTGGGTAGGGCGTTCATGCCGCATCTGGGCATCCAGTGCCGGATGCGCTTCGCTTATCCGGCCTACAAATTGGAGCCGTAGGCCGGGTAGAGCGCTCACGCCGCATCCGGCATCACAATATCAGATCTTACATGCGCCGCTTTCGCAGCCATCGTCCTGGATTGACGGCACCAGATCGTCCTGCGCATCTTCTGCGCCGTCACGGGTGTTCTGATAATACAGCGTTTTGACCCCGAATTTGTAGGCGGTGAGCAGGTCTTTCAGCAACTGTTGCATCGGCACTTTTCCTGACGGGAAACGTGACGGATCGTAGTTGGTGTTAGCAGAGATCGACTGATCGATAAATTTCTGCATGATACCCACCAGTTGCAGGTAGCCATCGTTACCCGGCATTTCCCACAGCAGCTCATAGGCGTCGTGCAGATGCTCGTAGTCCGGCACCACTTGGCGCAGAATACCGTCTTTCGACGCTTTGATGCTGACGTAACCGCGCGGCGGTTCAATACCGTTAGTGGCGTTAGAGATCTGCGAAGAAGTCTCGGACGGCATCAGGGCAGAAAGCGTGGAGTTACGCAGGCCGTGCGTTTTGATTGACTCACGCAGTGCTTCCCAGTCGTAATGCAGCGGCTCATTAGCGATGGCATCCAGATCTTTCTTATAGGTATCGATCGGCAGGATCCCTTTCGCGTAAGTGGTTTCGTTAAACCACGGGCACGCGCCTTGCTCTTTCGCCAGCTCATTAGACGCTTTCAGCAGGTAATACTGAATGGCTTCGAAGGTTTTATGCGTCAGGTTGTTGGCGCTGCCGTCGGAGTAGCGTTTACCGTGCTTCGCCAGGTAGTAAGCGAAGTTGATCACACCAATACCCAGCGTACGACGACCCATCGCTCCACGTTTGGCGGCCGGGATCGGGTAATCCTGATAATCCAGCAGCGCGTCGAGTGCGCGTACTGCCAGAATTGCCAGCTCTTCCAGTTCATCCAGGCTGTTAATTGCGCCCAGGTTGAAAGCAGACAGCGTACACAGCGCGATTTCACCGTTCTCGTCGTTGACGTCGTTCAGCGGTTTGGTCGGCAGGGCGATTTCCAGGCACAGGTTAGACTGGCGCACTGGCGCGATGGCCGGATCAAACGGGCTATGGGTATTGCAGTGGTCAACGTTCTGAATATAGATACGACCGGTAGACGCACGTTCCTGCATCATCAGCGAGAACAGCTCAACGGCTTTCACACGCTGCTTGCGGATGCTGTCGTCTTTCTCATATTTGGTATACAGACGTTCAAACTCTTCCTGATCGGCGAAGAACGCGTCGTACAGCCCCGGTACGTCGGACGGGCTGAACAGAGTGATATCTTCACCTTTCAGCAGGCGGGTATACATCAGTTTGTTGATTTGAACCCCGTAGTCCATATGACGCACGCGGTTGCCTTCAACCCCACGGTTGTTTTTCAACACCAGCAGGCTTTCCACTTCCAGATGCCACATCGGGTAGAACAGCGTTGCCGCACCGCCGCGCACGCCGCCCTGAGAGCAGGATTTCACCGCGGTCTGGAAATGTTTGTAGAACGGAATACAACCGGTATGGAACGCTTCGCCACCGCGAATCGGGCTACCCAGCGCACGAATACGCCCGGCGTTGATGCCGATCCCGGCACGCTGGGAAACGTATTTAACAATCGCGCTGGAGGTGGCGTTAATGGAATCCAGGCTGTCGCCGCACTCGATCAGCACGCATGAGCTGAACTGACGAGTCGGGGTACGCACGCCGGACATGATTGGCGTCGGCAGCGAAATTTTAAATGTGGAAACCGCGTCGTAAAAACGCTTCACGTATTGCAGGCGCGTTTCACGCGGGTAGTTCGAGAACAGGCACGCGGCAACCAGAATATAAAGGAACTGGGCGCTTTCGTAGATTTCGCCGGTCACGCGGTTCTGTACCAGATATTTGCCTTCCAGCTGCTTAACGGCAGCATAAGAGAAGGTCATATCACGGTCGTGATCGATAAACGTGTCCATCTGCTTGAACTCTTCTTCCGTGTAGTCTTCCAGCAGATGATTATCGTATTTGCCCATCTCGACCATTTTCACCACATGGTCGTACAGCGCAGGCGGCTCAAACTGACCGTAGGCTTTTTTACGCAGGTGGAAGATCGCCAGACGTGCGGCGAGATACTGATAATCCGGCGCATCACGGGAGATCAGGTCTGCGGCAGCCTTGATAATAGTTTCGTGGATGTCAGAGGTCTTGATACCGTCATAAAACTGAATGTGGGAGCGCAGCTCGACCTGGGAAATCGAAACGTTATGCAGTCCTTCTGCCGCCCAATCCAGAACGCGATGGATTTTGTCGAGATTGATGCGCTCTGTGCTACCGTCGCGCTTTGTCACCAGCAGATTCTGATTCATGTATGTCGTACCTGTTTTTCAATAGCTTCATGCAGACTACCTGTAGTGAGGGAAGCTGCTAAGAACACTATATATAGGGGGTATGTTTGGGATTCACTGCAAGATAGTGTGAAACTGGCCCTCTTGCAAGTGCATAACTTTGTGGATAACTCAGGAAGGAAAAAGTGGCTTCCGCGCACCTTAGGTCAGACAAGGTGTCCGGGAAAGTCAATGGGAAGAGAAAAATTTGTTAAAAATAACCGTTCGGTGAATTCTTGAACGGTAAAATAGGATAGGTAAATTGATATAGATGGTTTATTAATCTTGTTGCTAATGATTGCCAAAATTGATCTAGGCATAAGTCGTCACATAATCTGATGTATCAGTTGTGGTCAATATATAAGCGAGTGTAAGCGATTGTTGAGTCGGAAATGGTTGTTTTATATTCGGTTATTGTTAAATACTAAGCCAATTTGTTACTTTTGTATTTATTATAAGAATATTATTTATTGCTTTAATTCAGTTTAAATATAACCGATTTACCTTAAAGTTATTAATTTGAATTGTGATGCATCTAAATTAATTATCAGATAATAACAAAATAGTTATTACATCAGGGGCAGAATTTACAAAAGAAAAATACCCTATATCGCATAATGCGATTAAATACGCCATCTTATAGAAAATGATGGTTAGATGAATATGCGGATTATCTCTCTACGCAAGGAGTATTTATCTTTACTCCCGTCAATGATTGCATCTCTTTTCTCTGCTAACGGTGCCGCAGCGGTCATTGATTCATGCCAGGGATATGATATCAAAGCGAGCTGTCAGGCCAGCAGGCAAAGCCTTTCGGGTAATATACAGGACTGGAGCATCGCGGATGGACAATGGTTGATTTTTTCGGGTATGGTCAATAATACCAGCGGTGGCGCAGTATTTTTGCAGCACAGTGCTGAATTTACGATATCACCACAAAATGAAACAGGGATGACCCTGTTTGCTGATAACTCGGTTAGTGGCGAATATAATAATGGTGGGGCTATCTTTGCTAAAGAAAACTCAACGATAAATCTTGCGAATGTTATTTTCGACAGTAATGTTGCAGGAGGCTATGGCGGAGCAATCTATTCTGCCGGTACCAATGATACCGGTGCCGCCGATTTACGTGTCACTAACGCCGTATTTCACAATAACATCGCTAATGACGGCAAAGGCGGTGCAATTTATACCATCAATAATGACGTCTATTTAAGTGATGATGCTTTTAATAATAATCAGGCATATACATCAACAAGTTATAGTGATGGGGATGGCGGCGCCATTGATGTTACGGATAATAGTACGGATAACACACATCTTTCAGGAAAAACGATAATTAATAATACCTCCTTTACCAATAACTATGCAGAAGGTTATGGCGGCGCAATTTATACCAGCAGCACCACATCCCCGTATCTTATTGATATTTCTGTTGATGATAATTATGACCAAAACAATGGTGTGATGATTGATGAAAATAACAGCGCCTCGGGATATGACCATTCGGCGACGGCAGCGGCGGGGGGCTTTATGTATATCGGTCATAGTGTGGCTGAATTTAACATTGCCGCCGATAAAACGCTGGTAATAGGCAATACCAGCAACGATGGCGCGATTGATTCTCTTGCCGGAACGGGAGTCATCGTTAAAGAGGGAGCGGGAGAGTTAGTCCTCAATGCCGACAATAATGCGTTTACCGGCGAGATAAGTATCCAGAATGGCGAGGTGACGTTGGGGCGCAGCGATGAGTTAATGAATGTCGGCGACACGCACTGTCAGAGCGATCCGCAGGATTGCTTTGGTCTGATGGTCGGCAGCACTGTTCATTCTGAGTATCAGGCAGAACTGAATGTTGGCAATACACAACAAACGTTTGTGCACTCATTAACCGGTTTTGCTAATGGCATTTTGAATATCGACGCAGGCGGCAATGTTACCGTAAACCAGGGCGGTTTTTCCGGCTCGATTCAGGGTGAAGGACAGTTGACGGTAGCGCAAGATGGCAGCTATCTCCTGACAGGGGCGCAGTCGATGGCATTAACCGGCGATATTGTGGTGGAAGATAACGCCGTATTGTCGCTAGCGGGGAATCAGGCCGATTTACGGGCAATGCAGAGCGATCCGCAATCGATCGTGCTAAATGGCGGAGTATTGGATCTCTCTGATTTCACCACCTGGGATGGCGATAGCTCATACAATGACGGTCTGCAAATCAGCGGCAGCGGGGGGACAGTGATTGGCAGTAATGATGTCGTTGATATCAGCAGTGGCGATGATTTACATATTGGCGGCAGTGATGCCAGCCAGAATGGCGTTTATGTCGTCATTAATGCGGGGGATCAGCGCGTAACGCTGGCGAATAACAACGGTTATCTCGGTAATACGCAAATCGCCTCCGGTACGCTTGAAGTCAGCGATAATTCGCAATTGGGGGACACAAGTTACAACCGTTCAGTGATCTTCACAGATCCCCAACAACACAGTGAAATGGATGTGACGACTGATGTTGACACTCGCTCGGCTACAACAGGTCAGGGCAGGAATATTGAAATGCGCGCTGATGGTGAAATACACGTTGAGGATGGCGTAGATACGCAATGGGGCGGGTTGATGGCGGATAGTACCGGGCAACAACTGGATAGCGTAAGCACGTTGACTAAAAGTGGCGGCGGTACGCTGGAGTTGACCGCCAGCGGCACTGCGACGTCTGCGGTACGTGTGGAGGACGGAACGCTAAAAGGTGAAGCGGAGAATATTATTCCTTATGTTTCTTCACTGTGGGTGGGGGAAGACGGTGTTTTTGAAACCGGGCAAAATCAGGATATTCGTTCAATCGATGCCACCTCTGGCGGCGATATCGACATAACCGATGGTACTGTGTTGCGATTGACGCAGCAGGATACGAACCAGGCGCTGGATGCCTCGCTGTTTAGCGGCGACGGTACGCTGGTGAATGCCACCGATGGCGTGACGCTGGCAGGTGAGCTTAATACCAACCTTGAAACTGACAGCCTGACTTATCTTTCCGACGTGACGGTTAATGGCAATCTGACCAATACGTCCGGTGCGATTAGCCTGCAAAATAGCGTCGCTGGCGACACGCTGACGGTAAACGGTGATTACACCGGTGGCGGTACGTTGTTTCTCGACAGCGAATTAAACGGCGATGACTCGGCAAGCGACCAACTGGTGTTGAACGGCAATACCTCGGGTAACACGACCGTGGTGGTTAACCCCATTACTGGCATTGGTGAACCGACATCTACAGGTATTAAAGTAGTTGATTTCGCAGCTGATCCCGCGCAGTTTCAAAACAATGCGCAGTTCAGTCTGGCAGGAAGCGGCTACGTCAATATGGGGGCGTATGACTACACGCTGGTGGAAGATAACAACGATTGGTATCTGCGATCACAAGAAGTCAATCCGACGCCGCCGCCTGATCCAGACCCGACTCCAGATCCTGATCCCACGCCGGATCCCGACCCAACCCCCGACCCGGAACCTACGCCTGCCTACCAGCCGGTGTTGAATGCCAAAGTTGGTGGATATTTTAATAACCTGCGGGCGGCAAATCAGGCATTTGTGATGGAGCGACGCGATCACGCTGGTGGCGATGGTCAGACGCTGAATTTACGCGTTATCGGCGGGCGTTATCATTACACGGCGGTAGGGCAGTTGGCTCAGCATGAAGACACTTCTACGGTGCAGCTTAGCGGCAACCTGTTTAGCGGGCACTGGGGTGATGATGGCGAGTGGATGCTTGGGATTGTTGGTGGCTACAGCGATAACCAGGGCGACAGCCGCTCGAATATGACCGGAACTCGCGCCGATAACCAGAACCACGGTTATGCCGTTGGGCTGACCTCAAGCTGGTATCAGCACGGTAATCAGAAGCAGCGGGCCTGGTTGGATAGCTGGCTGCAATATGTGTGGTTTAACAATGATGTTTCCGAACAAGACGATGGCGTGGATCATTACCACTCGTCGGGGATTATCGCCTCGCTGGAAGCCGGTTATCAGTGGTTACCGGGGCATGGTGTGGTGATTGAACCGCAGACGCAGGTGATTTATCAGGGCGTGCAGCAGGATGATTTTACCGCCGCTAACCATGCGCGCGTGTCACAATCGCAGGGTGATGATATTCAGACGCGGCTGGGTTTACACAGCGAATGGCGTACTGCTGTTGGTGTCACGCCAACGTTAGATCTGAATTATTATCACGATCCCCATGCGACGGAAATTGAAGAAGATGGCAGCACTATCAGTGACGATGCGGTGAAGCAACGGGGTGAAATAAAAGTGGGAATAACGGGCAATATCAGTCAGCGAGTTTCGCTGCGCGGCAGCGTGGCGTGGCAGAAAGGGAGTGATGATTTTGCCCAGACGGCAGGGTTTTTGTCGATGACAGTGAAATGGTAATCGCTGTCTGACCGGCACTGTTGCCGGATGCGGCGTAAACGCCTTATCTGGCCTACGGGGAGCATTTGTAGGCCTGATAAGACGCGGCAAGCGTCGCATCAGGCTTGGCGCGGTTGCCGGATGAATCCAAACAACAACCTCACTTATTCTGCGTATGCAGCATATAGTTCACATCCACGCCGGGGCCGAGCTTAAAGGAATTAGTTATAGGGTTGTAATGCAGCCCGGTCATATGCCGTTCTTTAAGACTGGTCTGATCCACCCAGCCCAGCAATTCTGCCGGTTTAATAAACTTCTTCACATCATGTGTACCTTTAGGCACCATGCGCAAAATATATTCAGCACCAACCACCGCCATCAGCCATGACTTGCCGTTGCGGTTAAGCGTCGAGAAAAAGACATCGCCGCCCGGTTTCACCAGTTGCGCACAGGCTCTGACCACTGACTGAGGATCGGGGACGTGCTCCAGCATCTCCATACAGGTCACCACGTCATACTGTCCGGCATGTTTTGCCGCGTGCTCTTCCACGGTTTCCTGCACGTAATCCACCTGAATGCCGCTTTCCAGTGCGTGCAGTTTTGCCACCTGCAATGGCTCAAAGCCCATATCTAGACCGGTCACCGTCGCGCCCTCCCGCGCCATACTCTCGGCCAGAATGCCGCCGCCACAACCGACATCGAGCACCTTTTTGCCAAATAAACCGCCAGCACGCTCGGCAATATAGCCCAGACGCAGCGGGTTAATGCGGTGCAGCGGTTTGAACTCACCTTCAAGATCCCACCAGCGGGAGGCGACGGCTTCAAATTTAGCGATCTCTTCGTGGTCTACGTTGTGGTTTACCGGCGATTTTTCGGCATTCATTGGCACTTCTACTCCGTAATTGGCAAGACAAACGAGTATATCAGGCATTGGATGTGAATAAAGCGTATAGGTTTACCTCAAACTGCGCGGCTGTGTTATAATTTGCGACCTTTGAATCCGGGATACAGTAGAGGGATAGCGGTTAGATGAGCGACCTTGCGAGAGAAATTACACCGGTCAACATTGAGGAAGAGCTGAAGAGCTCCTATCTGGATTATGCGATGTCGGTCATTGTTGGCCGTGCGCTGCCAGATGTCCGAGATGGCCTGAAGCCGGTACACCGTCGCGTACTTTACGCCATGAACGTACTAGGCAATGACTGGAACAAAGCCTATAAAAAATCTGCCCGTGTCGTTGGTGACGTAATCGGTAAATACCATCCCCATGGTGACTCGGCGGTTTATGACACGATCGTCCGTATGGCGCAGCCATTCTCGCTGCGTTACATGCTGGTAGACGGTCAGGGTAACTTCGGTTCCATCGACGGCGACTCTGCGGCGGCAATGCGTTATACGGAAATCCGTCTGGCGAAAATTGCCCATGAACTGATGGCTGATCTCGAAAAAGAGACGGTCGATTTCGTTGATAACTATGACGGTACGGAAAAAATTCCGGACGTCATGCCAACCAAAATTCCTAACCTGCTGGTGAACGGTTCTTCCGGTATCGCCGTAGGTATGGCAACCAACATCCCGCCGCACAACCTGACGGAAGTCATCAACGGTTGTCTGGCGTATATCGATGATGAAGACATCAGCATTGAAGGGCTGATGGAACACATCCCGGGGCCGGACTTCCCGACGGCGGCAATCATTAACGGTCGTCGCGGTATTGAAGAAGCTTACCGTACCGGTCGCGGCAAGGTATATATCCGCGCCCGTGCCGAAGTAGAAGTTGACGCCAAAACCGGACGTGAAACCATTATCGTCCACGAAATTCCGTATCAGGTAAACAAAGCGCGCCTGATCGAGAAGATTGCGGAACTGGTAAAAGAAAAACGCGTGGAAGGCATCAGCGCGCTGCGTGACGAGTCTGACAAAGACGGTATGCGCATCGTGATTGAAGTGAAACGCGATGCGGTCGGTGAAGTTGTGCTCAACAACCTCTACTCCCAGACCCAGTTGCAGGTTTCTTTCGGTATCAACATGGTGGCATTGCACCATGGTCAGCCGAAGATCATGAACCTGAAAGACATCATCGCGGCGTTTGTTCGTCACCGCCGTGAAGTAGTGACCCGTCGTACTATTTTCGAACTGCGTAAAGCTCGCGATCGTGCTCATATCCTTGAAGCATTAGCCGTGGCGCTGGCGAACATCGACCCGATCATCGAACTGATCCGTCATGCGCCGACGCCTGCAGAAGCGAAAACCGCGCTGGTTGCTAATCCGTGGCAGCTGGGCAACGTTGCCGCGATGCTGGAACGTGCGGGCGACGATGCTGCGCGTCCGGAATGGCTGGAGCCAGAGTTCGGCGTGCGTGATGGTCTGTACTACCTGACCGAACAGCAAGCTCAGGCGATTCTGGATCTGCGTCTGCAGAAACTGACCGGCCTTGAGCACGAAAAACTGCTCGACGAATACAAAGAGCTGCTGGATCAGATTGCGGAACTGTTGCGTATTCTTGGTAGCGCCGATCGTCTGATGGAAGTGATCCGTGAAGAGCTGGAGCTGGTTCGTGAACAGTTCGGTGACAAACGTCGTACCGAAATCACCGCTAACAGCGCCGACATCAACCTGGAAGATCTGATCACCCAGGAAGATGTGGTGGTCACGCTTTCTCACCAGGGTTACGTGAAGTATCAGCCGCTTTCTGAATATGAAGCGCAGCGTCGTGGCGGGAAAGGTAAATCTGCCGCACGTATTAAAGAAGAAGACTTTATCGACCGACTGCTGGTGGCGAACACTCACGACCATATTCTGTGCTTCTCCAGCCGTGGCCGCGTCTATTCGATGAAGGTCTACCAGTTGCCAGAAGCTACTCGTGGCGCGCGTGGTCGTCCGATCGTCAACCTGCTGCCGCTGGAACAGGACGAACGTATCACCGCGATCCTGCCGGTGACCGAGTTTGAAGAAGGCGTGAAAGTCTTCATGGCGACCGCTAACGGTACGGTGAAGAAAACCGTCCTCACCGAGTTCAACCGTCTGCGTACCGCCGGTAAAGTGGCGATCAAACTGGTTGAAGGCGATGAGCTGATCGGCGTTGACCTGACCAGCGGCGAAGACGAAGTAATGCTGTTCTCCGCTGAAGGTAAAGTGGTGCGCTTTAAAGAGTCTTCTGTCCGTGCGATGGGCTGCAACACCACCGGTGTTCGTGGTATTCGTTTAGGCGAAGGCGATAAAGTCGTCTCTCTGATCGTGCCTCGTGGCGATGGCGCAATCCTCACCGCAACGCAGAACGGTTATGGTAAACGTACCGCAGTGGCGGAATACCCAACCAAGTCGCGTGCGACGAAAGGGGTTATCTCCATCAAGGTTACCGAACGTAACGGTTTAGTGGTTGGCGCGGTGCAGGTAGATGACTGCGACCAGATCATGATGATCACCGATGCCGGTACGCTGGTACGTACTCGCGTTTCGGAAATCAGCATCGTAGGCCGTAACACCCAGGGCGTAATCCTTATCCGTACTTCGGAAGATGAAAACGTGGTGGGTCTGCAACGTGTTGCTGAACCGGTTGACGAGGAAGATCTGGATACCATCGACGGCAGTGCTGCGGAAGGGGACGATGAAATCGCTCCGGAAGTGGACGTTGACGACGAGCCAGAAGAAGAATAATTTCATCGCCTCATGCCAAAAGGGAGCCATCTCCCTTTTTTGAATTGAAAAGTCCAGGCTGTAAAGTCTGGGCTTTTGTCGTATTAGGGCGCGGTAAAGTTTGGCTGTGCCCGTAAAAAATGGCTGGCTATACACAAGGAATGTGGCAATGAGTGGTGAAAAAAAGGCGAAAGGCTGGCGGTTTTATGGCCTTGTTGGTTTTGGGGCAATAGCGCTGCTATCCGCTGGCGTATGGGCATTACAATACTCTGGCAGTGGGCCAGAAAAAACGTTGTCGCCACTGGTGGTGCACAACAATCTGCAAATCGATCTCAATGAGCCGGACCTCTTTCTCGACAGCGACTCTCTGAGCCAGCTTCCCAAAGATCTCCTTACCATTCCGTTTCTCCACGATGTTCTGAGCGAAGATTTCGTTTTCTATTATCAGAATCATGCCGATCGTCTGGGCATTGAAGGCAGCATTCGCCGCATTGTCTATGAACACGATCTCACGCTGAAAGATAAGCTCTTTTCGTCACTCTTAGATCAGCCTGCGCAGGCGGCGCTATGGCACGATAAACAAGGCCATCTTTCACATTATATGGTGCTTATCCAGCGCAGTGGTTTAAGCAAACTGCTGGAGCCATTGTTGTTTGCCGCTACCAGCGACAGCCAGTTAAGTAAAACGGAAATCAGTAGCATCAAGATAAATAGTGAAACTATTCCTGTTTATCAGTTGCGCTATAACGGCAATAACGTCCTGATGTTTGCGACTTATCAGGACAAAATATTGGCGTTTTCCAGTTCGGATATGCTGTTTAAAGATGACCAACAGGATACCGAAGCCACGGCGATCGCAAGTGATTTGTTGAGTGGTAAAAAACGCTGGGAAACCCGCTTTGGCCTGGAAGCGCGTACTGCCGAAAAAACGCCAGTACGCCAGCGCATCGTAGTCAGCGCCAGGTTGCTGGGGTTTGGCTACCAGCGATTAATGCCTTCTTTTGCTGGCGTGCGCTTCGAAATGGGTAACGACGGCTGGCACAGTTTTCTGGCGTTAAACGATGAATCCGCCAGCGTAGATGCCAGTTTCGATTTTACGCCGGTATGGAACAGTATGCCTGCCGGAGCCAGCTTCTGTGTGGCGGTGCCGTATTCACACGGTATTGCCGAAGAGATGCTTTCGCACATCAGCCAGGAAAACGACAAGCTGAATGGGGCGTTAGACGGTGGCGCGGGGCTGTGCTGGTATGAAGACTCAAAATTGCAAACCCCACTGTTTGTTGGTCAGTTTGATGGCACTGCCGAACAGGCGCAATTGCCAGGGAAACTGTTTACGCAAAATATTGGTGCGCACGAAAGCAAAGCGCCAGAAGGTGTTTTGCCGGTAAGCCAGACTCAGCAGGGCGAAGCGCAAATCTGGCGTCGCGAAGTGAGTTCCCGATACGGTCAGTATCCGAAAGCGCAGGCGGCGCAACCCGATCAATTAATGTCGGATTATTTTTTCCGCGTGTCGCTGGCGATGCAAAACAAAACGCTGCTTTTCTCCCTCGATGACACGCTGGTTAATAACGCCCTTCAAGCACTGAATAAAACCCGCCCGGCAATGGTGGATGTAATACCCACTGATGGCATCGTTCCGCTCTATATCAATCCACAAGGAATGGCGAAACTGCTGCGTAACGAAACGCTGACCAGTCTGCCGAAGAATCTCGAACCGGTTTTTTATAACGCCGCACAAACTTTATTAATGCCGAAGCTGGACGCTTTATCTCAACAACCGCGTTATGTCATGAAGCTGGCCCAGATGGAACCCGGTGCCGCCTGGCAGTGGCTACCCATAACCTGGCAACCGCTATGAGACACGGGCTGCTGGTGCTGATTTGCTGGCTGTATTGTGTTGTTGCCCATAGTGAAATGCTAAATGTCGAACAATCCGGGCTGTTTCGCGCGTGGTTTGTGCGCATTGCACAGGAACAGCTCCGCCAGGGGCCAAGCCCACGCTGGTATCAACAGGATTGCGCGGGCCTGGTGCGATTTGCGGCGAACGAGGCGCTGAAAGTTCACGACAGTAAATGGCTAAAAAGTAACGGTTTATCTAACCAGTATTTGCCGCCAGAGATGACGCTAACACCTGAACAGCGTCAACTGGCGCAAAACTGGAATCAGGGGAACGGGAAAACCGGCCCCTATGTGACCGCGATTAATTTGATTCAGTACAACAGCCAGTTTATTGGCCAGGACATAAACCAGGCACTGCCTGGCGATATGATTTTTTTCGATCAGGGCGATGCCCAGCACTTAATGGTCTGGATGGGGCGTTACATCATCTACCACACCGGAAGCGCCACGAAAACTGACAACGGAATGCGCGCAGTCAGTCTGCAACAACTTATGACATGGAAGGACACCCGATGGATACCCAACGATTCCAATCCCAATTTCATTGGCATTTATCGTTTAAATTTTCTGGCGCGATAGCAGCGTGCTTGTCCCTGTATCTTGTGGGAACAGGGCTTACTAATGCTGATGATTCGCTTCCTTCCAGTAACTATGCGCCGCCTGCCGGGGGAACATTCTTTTTGCTCGCTGACAGCAGTTTTAGCAGCAGTGAAGAGGCGAAAGTGCGACTGGAAGCGCCGGGGCGTGATTATCGGCGCTATCAGATGGAAGAGTACGGCGGTGTGGACGTTCGCCTGTATCGTATTCCTGACCCGATGGCATTTTTGCGCCAGCAGAAAAACCTGCATCGCATTGTGGTGCAACCGCAATATCTGGGCGACGGACTGAACAATACGCTGACCTGGCTGTTGGATAACTGGTACGGCAAATCTCGCCGCGTGATGCAGCGTATTTTCTCTTCTCAGTCACGGCAGAATGTGACTCAGGCGTTACCCGAATTACAGCTCGGTAATGCCATTGTTAAACCTTCCCGTTATGTACAGAACAGCCAGTTTTCACCGCTGAAAAAATATCCACTGGTGGAACAGTTCCGTTACCCATTATGGCAGGCTACATCGGTCGAGCCGCAGCAAGGGGTAAAACTGGAAGGCGCATCCAGCAATTTCATTTCGCCGCAGCCGGGCAACATCTATATTCCTCTCGGCAAACAAGAGCCGGGACTGTACCTCGTCGAGGCGATGGTGGGTGGGTATCGGGCGACGACGGTGGTGTTTGTTTCCGATACCGTGGCGCTTAGCAAAGTGTCAGGTAACGAGCTTCTGGTGTGGACCGCGGGGAAAAAACAGGGTGAAGCGAAGCCCGGCTCAGAGATCTTGTGGACTGACGGTCTTGGCGTGATGACCCGCGGTGTGACCGATGGCAGCGGTACCTTGCAGTTACAACATATATCGCCAGAACGTTCATATATTCTGGGTAAGGATGCTGAAGGCGGCGTTTTTGTCTCCGAGAACTTTTTCTACGAAAGCGAAATCTACAACACCCGCTTGTATATCTTTACCGATCGCCCGCTATATCGCGCAGGCGATCGTGTCGATGTTAAAGTGATGGGCCGCGAGTTCCACGATCCGTTGCATTCATCCCCCATCGTCAGCGCACCGGCGAAGCTTTCGGTGCTGGACGCCAACGGCAGTCTGTTGCAAACCGTCAATGTCACGCTGGATGCGCGTAATGGCGGGCAGGGGAGTTTCCGCCTGCCAGAAAATGCCGTCGCCGGAGGTTATGAGTTACGTCTTGCTTACCGCAAACAGGTCTATAGCAGCAGTTTTCGCGTGGCAAACTACATCAAACCCCATTTTGAGATTGGTTTAGCTCTCGATAAAAAAGAGTTCAAAACTGGCGAAGCGGTCAGCGGCAAACTGCAACTGCTCTACCCGGATGGCGAGCCGGTAAAAAATGCCCGCGTGCAGTTAAGTTTGCGCGCTCAGCAATTATCAATGGTTGGTAACGATTTGCGTTATGCCGGACGTTTCCCGGTGTCGCTGGAAGGCAGTGAAACGGTTTCCGACGATAATGGTCATGTGGCGTTGAATCTCCCCGCCGCCGATAAACCGAGCCGTTATTTGTTAACCGTCTCCGCCAGTGACGGCGCGGCGTATCGAGTTACCACCACCAAAGAGATCCTCATTGAACGTGGCCTGGCGCATTACTCTTTAAGTACCGCCGCACAATACAGTAATAGCGGCGAGCTGGTTGTGTTCCGTTATGCCGCGCTGGAATCTTCAAAACAGGTTCCTGTTACGTATGAATGGTTGCGTCTCGAAGACCGCACGAGCCACAGCGGAGAGCTACCGTCAGGCGGCAAATCCTTTACCGTCAATTTCGCTAAACCTGGCAACTACAATCTGACATTACGCGATAAAGACGGCTTAATTCTCGCCGGGTTAAGCCATGCAGTCAGCGGTAAGGGCAGCACGTCGCATACTGGTACGGTAGATATCGTGGCAGATAAAACACTGTATCAGCCTGGCGAAACCGCGAAGATGCTGATTACCTTCCCGGAGCCAACTGACGAAGCATTATTGACGCTGGAACGCGATCGCGTGGAACAGCAGTCGCTGCTATCGCATCCGGCAAACTGGCTAACGCTACAACGTTTAAACGATACCCAGTATGAAGCCCGCGTACCGGTGAGCAATTCCTTTGCGCCTAACATCACTTTTTCGGTGCTGTATACCCGTAACGGTCAGTACAGTTTTCAGAACGCCGGGATTAAAGTTGCCGTTCCCCAGCTGGATATCCGGGTGAAAACGGACAAAACCCATTACCAGCCTGGTGAACTGGTCAATGTCGAATTAACCTCGTCGCTGAAAGGTAAACCTGTTTCTGCGCAGCTAACGGTTGGCGTGGTCGATGAAATGATCTACGCGCTGCAACCGGAAATCGCGCCGAATATCGGCAAATTTTTCTATCCGCTGGGGCGTAACAATGTGCGTACCAGCTCCAGCCTGTCATTTATCAGCTACGATCAGGCGCTCTCCAGCGAGCCGGTTGCGCCTGGCGCGACTAACCGCAGCGAGCGGCGAGTAAAAATGCTTGAACGTCCACGGCGTGAAGAGGTGGATACCGCGGCCTGGATGCCGTCACTCACAACCGATAAACAAGGCAAAGCGTATTTCACGTTCCTGATGCCTGATTCGTTAACCCGCTGGCGCATCACCGCGCGTGGGATGAACGGCGACGGGCTGGTCGGGCAGGGGCGTGCTTATCTGCGTTCGGAAAAAAGTCTCTACATGAAATGGAGTATGCCAACGGTGTATCGCATGGGTGACAAACCGGCGGCAGGACTGTTTATCTTCAGTCAGCAGGATAACGAACCGGTGGCGCTGGTGACTAAATTTGCAGGTGCTGAGATGCGCCAGACGCTGACGCTGCACAAAGGGGCGAATTATATTTCGCTGACGCAGAATATTCAGCAATCTGGCTTGTTAAGTGCAGAACTGCAACAAAATGGGCAAGTACAGGACAGCATTAGCACAAAACTGTCTTTTGTGGATAACAGCTGGCCCGTTGAACAACAGAAAAACGTCATGCTCGGCGGTGGCGATAACGCGCTGATGTTGCCCGAGCAGGCGAGCAATATCCGGTTGCAAAGTAGCGAAACGCCGCAGGAGATTTTCCGTAACAATCTTGATGCGTTAGTCGATGAACCGTGGGGTGGCGTGATCAACACCGGTAGCCGTCTGATCCCGCTCAGTCTCGCCTGGCGTTCGCTTGCCGATCATCAAAGTGCCGCCGCTAACGACATTTGTCAGATGATTCAGGATAACCGTCTGCGGCTGATGCAACTGGCGGGGCCCGGAGCGCGCTTTACCTGGTGGGGTGAAGATGGCAATGGCGACGCCTTCCTCACGGCATGGGCATGGTACGCCGACTGGCAGGCCAGCCAGGCGCTCGGCGTAACGCAGCAACCGGAATACTGGCAACATATGCTCGACAGTTATGCCGAGCAGGCGGACAACATGCCGTTATTGCATCGGGCGCTGGTGCTGGCGTGGGCACAGGAGATGAATCTGCCGTGCAAAACGTTGTTGAAAGGGTTGGATGAAGCTATCGCCCGGCGCGGAACTAAAACTGAAGATTTCTCTGAGGAAGACACCAGCGATATCAATGACAGCCTGATCCTCGATACACCTGAATCTCCACTGGCAGATGCGGTGGCAAACGTCTTAACCATGACGTTGCTGAAAAAAGCGCAGTTGAAGTCCACTGTGATGCCACAGGTTCAGCAATATGCGTGGGATAAAGCGGCAAACAGCAATCAGCCGCTGGCGCACACGGTTGTGCTGCTCAATAGCGGGGGCGACGCTACCCAGGCGGCTGCTATTTTAAGTGGTTTGACCGCTGAGCAATCTACTATTGAGCGCGCGCTGGCCATGAACTGGCTGGCGAAATATATGGCGACAATGCCTCCAGTTGTTTTGCCTGCGCCTGCGGGCGCATGGGCCAAACATAAGTTAACTGGAGGGGGCGAATACTGGCGTTGGGTTGGTCAGGGCGTGCCGGACATTCTCTCTTTTGGTGACGAATTATCGCCGCAAAATGTGCAGGTCCGCTGGCGTGAACCGGCAAAAACGGCTCAACAAAGTAACATTCCGGTGACCGTTGAACGCCAGTTGTATCGGCTTATCCCCGGTGAAGAAGAGATGAGCTTTACTCTGCAGCCGGTGACCAGCAATGAGATTGACAGCGATGCGCTGTATCTCGATGAAATTACGCTTACCAGCGAGCAGGATGCAGTTCTGCGCTATGGTCAGGTGGAAGTACCGCTCCCGCCGGGAGCCGACGTTGAGCGCACAACATGGGGCATTTCGGTCAATAAACCTAACGCTGGAAAACAGCAGGGGCAATTGCTGGAAAAAGCGCGTAATGAAATGGGCGAACTGGCCTATATGGTGCCGGTGAAAGAACTGACGGGAACGGTCACTTTCCGCCATTTGCTGCGCTTCTCGCAAAAAGGGCAATTCGTTCTGCCTCCTGCTCGTTATGTGCGTTCCTATGCACCTGCACAGCAAAGTGTTGCGGCAGGGAGTGAATGGACCGGGATGCAGGTGAAATAAGTGAACTGGCGCAGAATCGTCTGGCTATTGGCGTTGGTTACTCTGCCAACGCTTGCGGAGGAGACGCCGTTACAACTGGTGCTGCGCGGTGCGCAGCACGATCAACTGTATCAGATGTCGTCATCAGGCGTGACCAAAGTCTCAGCATTACCTGACACGCTCACCACGCCGTTAGGGAGTTTATGGAAACTGTATGTTTACGCCTGGCTGGAGGATACCCATCAACCGGAGCAGCCCTACCAGTGTCGCGGAAACTCCCCGGAAGAGGTTTATTGTTGTCAGGCTGGGGAGAGCATAACGCGCGATACCGCGCTGGTACGCTCCTGTGGACTCTATTTTGCGCCGCAACGGTTGCATATTGGCGCAGATATGTGGGGGCAATACTGGCAACAGCGTCAGGCACCTGCGTGGTTAGCGTCTCTTCCGACGCTGAAACCAGAAACCTCGGTAACGGTTAAATCGCTGCTTGATTCATTAGCGACGTTACCCGCGCAAAACAAAGCTCAGGAAGTCTTACTGGATGTGGTGCTGGACGAGGCGAAAATCGGTGTCGCATCCATGCTCGGTAGTCGGGTACGGGTGAAAACCTGGAGCTGGTTTGCCGATGATAAACAGCAAATCCGTCAGGGTGGTTTTGCCGGCTGGTTAACCGATGGTACACCGCTGTGGGTTACTGGCAGTGGCACCAGCAAAACGGTACTGACCCGTTATGCGACGGTGCTTAATCGGGTATTGCCAGTGCCGACGCAGGTTGCCAGTGGGCAATGTGTAGAGGTGGAGCTGTTTGCCCGTTATCCGCTGAAGAAAGTTACTGAGGAAAAGAGTACGACGGCAGTCAAACCAGGCGTGCTCAATGGGCGCTATCGTGTGACGTTTGCCAATGGTAACCACATGACATTTGTCAGCCACGGTGAGACAACGTTACTGACGGTAAAGGGCAAACTGAAATTACAGTCGCATCTCGATCGTGAAGAGTACGTTGCCAGAGTTCTGGATCGCGAGGCGAAAAGTACGCCTCCTGAGGCAGCGAAAGCCATGACCGTGGCGATTCGCACGTATTTACAGCAAAACGCCGATCGCGATGGTGATTGCCTGAGCATCCCGGACAGTAGCGCTACCCAGCGCGTTTCAGCTTCGCCAGCGACCACGGGGGCGCGAACGATGACCGCCTGGACGCAGGATCTCATCTATGCGGGCGATCCGGTTCATTATCATGGCAGCCGGGTTACCGAAGGGACGCTTTCCTGGCGGCACGCTACTGCCCAGGCGGGGCAGGGAGAGCGTTATGATCAGATACTTGCGTTTGCTTATCCCGACAACAACCTTAGCCGCTGGGGAGCGCCACGCTCAACCTGCCAGTTATTACCCAAAGCGAAAGCCTGGCTGGCGAAAAAAATGCCGCAGTGGCGGCGCGTGTTACAAGATGAAATGGGGTATAACGAACCTGACGTGTTTGCGGTCTGCCGCTTAGTCTCAGGTTTCCCCTATACCGATCGGCAGCAGAAACGGCTGTTTATTCGTAACTTCTTTACGCTTCAGGATCGGCTTGATTTAACCCATGAGTATCTGCACCTGGCCTTTGATGGTTATCCCACCGGGCTTGATGAGAACTATATCGAAACGCTGACCCGACAATTATTAATGGACTAATGCTATGCGAAAGATTTTTCTTCCGTTGTTACTGGTGGCGCTTTCGCCTGTCGCTCACAGTGAAGGTGTGCAGGAAGTTGAGATTGATGCACCGCTCTCTGGCTGGCATCCGGCAGAGGGTGAAGATGCCAGTTTTTCACAAACGATCAATTACCCGGCGTCGTCCGTCAACATGGCAGATGATCAAAATATCTCAGCGCAGATCCGCGGCAAAATAAAGAATTATGCTGCGGCGGGTAAAGTTCAGCAGGGCCGGCTGGTGGTCAACGGTGCCAGTATGCCGCAGAGAATTGAATCAGATGGTTCTTTTGCACGCCCTTATATTTTCACTGAAGGCAGCAACAGCGTGCAGGTCATCAGCCCAGATGGGGAAAGCCGACAAAAAATGCAGTTTTACTCAACGCCGGGTGCTGGGGCGATTCGCGCACGTTTACGGCTGGTTCTCTCGTGGGATACGGACAATACCGACCTCGATCTTCATGTCGTTACGCCTGACGGTGAACATGCCTGGTACGGTAACACAGTGCTGAAAAACAGTGGCGCACTGGATATGGATGTCACGACAGGGTACGGCCCCGAGATTTTCGCCATGCCAGCGCCAGTTCACGGCCGTTATCAGGTGTATATCAACTACTATGGCGGACGCAGCGAAACGGAATTAACTACGGCCCAACTGACGCTGATCACCGATGAAGGGTCGGTCAATGAGAAACAGGAAACTTTTATTGTACCGATGCGTAATGCTGGCGAACTGACGCTGGTGAAAAGTTTTGACTGGTGATTAATGAGGTTATCTTTACTGTCAATGTTCAAGAAAACGCCCGATGACTTTCGCTATCGGGCGTTTTTATTGGTTAATTCAACCGCTCAATCACCATCGCAATTCCCTGGCCGCCACCAATGCACAGTGTTGCCAGCCCCAGCGTTTTATCGCGTGCCTGCATTGCATGTAATAGTGTGACCAGAATACGAGCACCACTGGCACCGATAGGATGCCCCAGCGCGATGGCCCCGCCGTTGACATTCACTTTCTCAGGCTCAAAGCCCAGGGTTTTCCCAACGGCAAGGAACTGTGCAGCAAATGCTTCATTAGCCTCAATGAGATCAATATCCGCCAGTTGCAGCCCCGCCAGTTGTAACGCTTTTTGCGTGGCAGGTACTGGCCCCATACCCATCAATGCGGGGGGCACGCCACCGCTGGCATAACTTTTAATGCGAGCCAGGGGATTCAGGCCTGCTGCCAGCGCCGCAGATTCATCCATAATCACCAGAGCGGCAGCACCGTCGTTAATGCCAGACGCGTTCCCGGCGGTGACTGTTCCTGCTTTATCGAAGGCCGGGCGCAATGCGCCTAACGCTTCAGCCGTAGAATCCACTTTCGGGAATTCGTCTTGACTGAAGACGAGGGTTTTCTTCCGGGTGACAATATTTACCGGGACGATTTCGGCTGTAAAAGCACCGGACTCAATTGCGGCTGCAGCTTTACGCTGTGAATGTAGCGCCAGTTCATCCTGCATTTCACGGGTAATTCCGTACTCTTTAGCCACGTTTTCGGCGGTAATCCCCATATGATAACCATGGGTGGCGCACATCAGGCCATCGCGCAGGATTACGTCATAAACCTGTCCGTCTCCAAGACGATAACCAGAGCGTGCTTTTGCATCGAGTAAGTAGGGCGCTAAACTCATATTTTCCATACCCCCCGCCACAATGCTCTGTGCCTGACCTGCCTGAATTGCCTGGGCGGCAAGCGCCACACTTTTAAGACCCGAACCACACACTTTATTGACCGTGAATCCGCACACTGTTTCGGCCAGTCCGCTTTTTAACAGTGCCTGACGCGCCGGATTTTGCCCCAGCCCGGCTTGTAGCACGTTACCCATAATCACTTCATCAACGTGTAGTGAATCGATTTTTGCACGTTCAATGGCGGCTTTAATTACTGTCGCCCCCAGGTCGATGGCGCTGGTGGAAGCGAGTGAACCGTTAAAACTACCGATAGCAGTACGTACCGCACTGACGATGACACAATTTTTCATTTTATATTCCTTCTGTCTGTAGGGTTGCCGTCAGAACAGCGTTAAACCAATGACGAAAATGACGCCGGAGAAGAGCAGGGCAGTGATGCAATAGCCCATGATGTCGCGGACACCGAGTCCGGCGATTGCCAGTGCTGGCAGCGCCCAGAACGGTTGTGCCATGTTCATCCATTGCTCGCCGTAGGCGATCGCCATTACCGATTTACCGAGATCAGCGCCCAGCGCCTGGGCTGCGGGCATCACGAACGGCCCCTGAATAACCCAGTGCCCGCCGCCAGACGGAACGGCGAAGTTAATCAGTGCAGAACTAAAAAAGGTCATGACCGGGAAGGTGTCTTTGTTCGCAACATTGATGAAGAATTCGGTAATGAGTCCGCCCAGACCGGAGTGCTCCATCATCAGTTGGATCCCCGCGTAGAAGGGGAATTGCACCAGAATACCGGCGGTACTGCGTGCTGCCGCGCTGATAGCACGCATATAAGCCATTGGCGTTTTATGTAGCAGCAGACCCGCAATCATAAACATCAGGTTGACGGTATTGATGGTGATGTTGAAGCCATGTTCGCTGAAGTACATCGCCAGGTAAGCGATACCGAGTGCGCCGATGATCAACGTCAGAATGCGGCTTTCTTCCAGTCGCTCGGACGGTGGAGCATCTTTCGGTAGTTGCTTTTGAAAATCAGCCTCTTCCATGAGTAGTTTCGGATCGATACTCACCACGTCAGACGGTTTTGGCATCATCATGCGGGTGATAAATGGCATCACCACAATCAACGCCACAGTGATGAAAATATTAAAACCACTGAACAGAGTATCGCCCACCGGGATCAGCCCGGCGATATGCTCAACCGGGTTGCCCGGTGTTGCAGCCAACAGAGGCATTGAGCCAGAGAAACCGCCACCCCAGGTGAGAAAACCAATGTAGGCGCAGGCAATGAGCAACGGATAATCAGAACCGGGTACTCGCCGGGCGACTTCACGGGCGAACATTGCACCGACAACCAAACCAAATCCCCAGTTGATGACACAAGCGACTGAACCGAAGAAAGTAACCAGCATGACGCCCTGTACGGGCGTCTTTGCGGCGGAGGCGGCAGTACGCAGCAAACTTTTCACCGGCGCGGAGCTGGCAAGGGCATGACCGGTAACGATGATAAGCGCCATCTGCATACCAAACGCCAGCAAGTTCCAGAAACCGTCACCCCACATTTTCACCATGCTGATCGGCGTTTGTGGTGTTAACCAAAGCGCGATCACGAATGTTAGCAATGTCAGCAACATGGCAAAGATCAGTGGATCGGGAAGCCATCGGCTGACAAAACGCGTCATAAAACGCGATATGCGACCAATCATAAATCACCCCGTTGCGTATTCAGATCGGCAGCTACTTCAAACCGAGCTTCTGTTTTGGCACGCACGGTGGCTAAATCACACCCGTCGGCAATTTCGGTGAGCCACATTTTGCCGTCAATAAAACGAAAGACAGCCAGTTCAGTAACCAGCATATGCACCGCATGTTGCGCAGTGAGTGGCATGGTGCAGCGGCGCAAAATTTTTGCTGAACCATCTTTGGCGCAATGTTCCATGGCGATGATCACTTTGCGCGACCCGGTCACCAGATCCATCGCGCCACCCATACCGGGCACCATTTTCCCAGGCACTACCCAGTTCGCGAGGTTTGCTTCTTCGTCTACTTGCAAACCGCCGAGCACGCAGGCATCAATATGACCGCCACGGATTAGCGCAAATGACATGGCGCTATCAAACATGGCTGCGCCGGGTAAAATGCCGCACGGTTGTCCGCCAGCGTTCACCAGATCTGGATGCGCTGTTGTGACCGGGCCTAAACCGAGGAAGCCGTTTTCTGATTGCAGAGTGATATGAATACCCTCCGGTAAATAATTGGCGACCATTGTGGGTAAACCGATCCCTAAGTTAACGATGTCACCATCACGAAGCTCTTGCGCCACACGGCGCGCAATACGTTGTTTCGCATCCATTATTTGCTCTCCTGTGAAACGATGATGTGGTCGATAACGGCACCAGGGGTGACAATATGGTCAGGTTGCAGCTCGCCGGTTTCGACCAGTTCATCCGGCTCTACCAGCGTGATATCAGCCGCAAGGGCTATCAGGGGGTTAAAGTTGCGGGCGCTAAGGTGATAGGTCAGGTTGCCAAGTGTGTCGCAACGATGAGCGCGAATTAGCGCCAGGTCGGCGCGCAGCGGGCGTTCGAGCAGCCAGGTTTTACCGTCGAGTGTCAGTGTCTGTTTGCCTTCCTCTACGACGGTGCCGACACCCGTTGGGGTGAGAAAACCACCAAGTCCAGCTCCGCCACAGCGAATTTGCTCGATTAGCGTACCTTGCGGCACCAGAACGACGTCCATCTCACCAGATATCATGCGCCGACCTGTTTCCGGGTTGGTGCCGATATGTGAAGCAATCACTTTGCGGACTCGACCATTGACGATGAGCGGACCGATGCCGGTATCAACAAACGCGGTATCATTGGCTATCAATGTCAGGTCGCGAACACCAGATTCCAGTAATGCTTCAACCAGGCGGGATGGAGTGCCAATCCCCATAAATCCGCCCACCATGATGGTCATGCCGTCACGAAAGAAGCCGGTGGCGTCTTGTAATGTCATCAATTTTGTTTTCATTTTTTATCCCTCTTGCATACACCGTTGTGGGTACAGTCAGGGAATAGCAAGGGGAGTGCCAGAATGAGATTATTGAATGTTGTTATTTAACTAATTGAATAGAAAAGGATAAATTAGATGGGGATTCATAAGGAGAATGAGCGGCTATGCAGAAAATTGCGCACTGTGCAAATTTCTGCATAGCAAGTTTTGGCGTTATACATCCGCCGGATCGATACCGTATTCCTGGAGTTTATACATCAATGCACGGCGACTGATGCCCAGCATTAAAGCAGTGCGGGTTCGGTTTCCTTCTTGTTGTTCCAGCACTTCCATAATGATGCGTTTTTCGACGCGTTTAATTTCCTCTTTTAAATTACGCTCACCGACAGGGGCTGTTTTTGCTTCACCAGCATTACAGACTGGCTGACGAATCTGCGGCGGAAGATCCTCAGAAAAAATGATCGGGCCTGAATTCATCACGACAGCGCGTTCAATAACGTTGGAAAGCTCTCGAATATTTCCCGGCCATGACCAGGCGGTAAGCAGTGACATTGCCATCGGATCGATGTCGATAATATCGCGCTGATTCTCACTACTGAATTTTTGCAAAAAGTGATTAGCTAACAGGGAAATATCTTCCCGGCGATCGCGCAGAGGCGGCAGTATTAAATGAATAACGTTAAGGCGATAAAAGAGATCTTCACGGAAGGTGCCTTCTTTCACCATTGCCTGCAAGTCGCGGTTGGTGGCAGCAATGATGCGGATATCAACTTTTATGGTCTGATGGCCGCCAATCCGTTCAAATTCCCGTTCCTGTAGAATGCGTAGTAATTTGGCTTGCAGTACCAGCGGCATTTCGCCAATTTCGTCGAGGAGCAGAGTACCTTCGTTGGCACGTTCAAATAATCCCTGACGCAAGGTTTGTGCACCAGTAAATGCACCTTTTTCATGACCAAACAGTTCACTTTCGAGCAACGATTCCGGCAGCGCCGCGCAGTTGACTTTAATGAACGGCCCCTTTGCCCGCCGCGAATTGTAGTGAATCGCTCTGGCAATCAACTCTTTCCCGGTGCCGCTTTCACCGCTAATCAAGACGCTGGCCTGAGAAAGGGCAATTTTGGCGGTGTCTTTGCAGATGTCCATCATCGCCGGGCTGTTGGTGAGAATGTGCCCCCATTGCCAGCTGGTGCTCAGTGCCTGGTGCAGATGACGGATCTCTTTTTTCATTGACTGGAGTTGTAAAGCGCGCTGAACGATTAAATTCAACTCATCGAGATCAAACGGTTTGATAACATAGTCGAAGGCTCCGCAGCGTAGTGCTTCGACGGCGGTTTCCACTTCAGCATAGGCCGTCATCAGAATAACGGGTGTCCGGGTCTCATGGCTGCGCATCTCCTTTAGTGCCTTGATGCCGTCCATCTCTGGCATACGGATATCCATCAACACCACGTCAGGGTGAATATCGGCAAACAGGTGTAATGCTGTGCGCCCGTTGTTCGCACAATGTGTTTCGAATCCTTGTAGTGCAAAAGCGGTGCTCAGCATACGGCGAACATTATCTTCATCATCCACAATAAGGATGCGATTAATAGCAGTCATACAGTCTGATTTCCCTGCGGGTTGATCGGTAAAATAAGCGTGAAGGTTGCGCCGTAGCCCGGCAAACTGGCGACGCGAATATCACCCTGATGGGCATTAATGATGCGTTGACTTAACGCCAGACCAAGCCCGGTTCCTGAGGCTTTGGTAGTGAAAAAGGGATCGAAGATCTTTTTTTGCAGCGAGAGATCAATGCCACTGCCGTTGTCCTCTATCGAAATGGCCTGTTGCGAGTCGCTATACTGCCAGGTTCGAATGCGAATTTTCCCTCGTGCACTGATAGCCTGGACGGCATTGATCAGGATATTCAGTAGTACCTGTTTGAGCAGTTCACGATCGGCGTTAATCGGGCTTAATTCATTATCCAGTTCGCTTATGAAGTCGACCCGCGCTTGTACGCCGGCGGTTTGTACCAGTACCAGAGTTTCTTCAACCAATGCATTGAGGCTGACTTGTTGCCATTGACTGTGGCGTGGACGTGAAAATTCGAGCAATTGCTGAATAACTTTGTTAATTGAATCGATTTCTTTGAGTACTACGGACAGATATTCCTGATGTATTGGGTCACGGGTTTGTTGGCGCAAGATCTGTACATAACCACGAATAGCCGTTAACGGATTACGTACTTCATGCGCCACGCCAGCCATCAGCTCACCCAGTGTGGCGAGGCGTTCTGCTTGCGCCATGCGGCGCTGGGTTTCTTTGCGGGCAGTTAAATCAGAGAAAATCACCAAAGCACCTATCATTTCACCGTGCGTGTTATGAATACGACTGGTCGTGACACTGAGTTCAATGGTGCGGTCACGGCCTGGAAAACTGATCTCCAGTGCTACATGTTCGGTGCCATGTTCCAGCGTATCCAGTACGGGACTGTAGAACTGAGTATTGTCGAACAACATGGAGTAAGGCTGCCCTACCAGTTCATGACGTTGATAGCCAGTGATGACTTCTGCTGCTGGGTTCATGGTGGTTACATCACCCTGGCGGTCAATGGCAATGACGCCATCGGCAGCGTTTTCAATAATCAGATCGTTAAGTGTTCGCGTTTCACGCAGTGCCTGGGCGAGGTTGTTAACACTCTGACTGATTTGCCCCATTTCACCGGGCAATTGTGGTAATCGAGTGGGAATATTTTGAGCCAGAGTCGAGAGGCCATCGGTGATGATATCTATATTGGCGCTCAGGCGACGGGAGAAAAGGACAATCAACAGCAGGCTTATCAGCAAACCGGCGGTGAGCACAATGATAATCCTCACATCCATTTTCCAGGCCTGGCGGCGAATATCTTCGGTTAATTCATTGGCCCAGATATAGCCGAGGATTTCACCATTACGCTCAATGGGAATCATTGAATTCAAAATATCGCCGCGCACCTGCCTGCCTGAATAAACCAAAGGGGTATTTGTACGCATGACTTCGCGACCAGGGTGATCTGCGGCAATGGTAACGCCCACATTATTCTGATATAGCGCTGAAGGCGCGTAGGTGATTATCGCATCCAGCGTTTTGTTGTAATAACCAGCGCCGATGCCAGGGAAGGCGTGAGTGATATTTTCGGTAATGGGGGCAAGTTCTGCATTTAATGCGCGGATACGCTCCTCACGCGGTAAGTCGATGTAGAGATCGTAGCGATTGCCTAGCGCCTGATTAAGCAGGTTGACCACGGCAGAAAGTTTTTTCTCTTTTTCAGATAAGACTGCTGAACGTCCTTCCGTTTCTACGATATAACCAATAGTAAGCGTTGGGACAATGACCATCAGGATTGCCATCAGGATCATTTGATTGCGTAAGCGGCGTGGATAAATCCACTTCATATAATGCATGCTGAAATCCACTAGTCTTGTCCGGTATATGACGATTATCAGAGGTTAAGGTGATGATTTCTCGGCGGTGTATCATATTCCAGAGAAGAGAGAACATTGCGGTAACACGCTTTTACCGCTACCTTAACCACACTCCATCGGTCACCTGAGGCGGAGCTTCGCCCCTTTGAAATACCTTGCTTCTTTTCGTACAACCCTGAAAGCCTCGCGCTACATGTTCAGAGCATTGGCGTTAGTGCTCTGGCTGTTGATTGCTTTTTCATCCGTTTTTTACATCGTTAATGCGTTACATCAGCGAGAATCGGAAATTCGTCAGGAATTTAATCTGAGTTCCGATCAGGCTCAGCGCTTTATTCAACGCACCTCTGATGTGATGAAAGAGCTGAAGTACATAGCTGAAAATCGCTTATCGGCAGAAAACGGTGTGCTTTCCCCGCGTGGACGAGAAACGCAGACGGATGTGCCTGCGTTTGAACCGCTATTTGCTGACTCTGATTGTTCCGCAATGAGTAACACCTGGCGAGGTTCTCTGGAGTCATTGGCGTGGTTTATGCGCTACTGGCGCGATAATTTTTCTGCGGCTTACGATCTAAACCGGGTATTTTTAATCGGCAGCGATAACCTCTGCATGGCTAATTTCGGTCTGCGTGATATGCCAGTGGAACGCGATACCGCGTTAAAAGCTTTGCATGAACGCATTAATAAATATCGAAATGCACCACAAGATGATAGTGGCAGTAACCTCTACTGGATCAGCGAAGGTCCGCGCCCTGGCGTCGGGTATTTTTACGCCTTGACGCCAGTTTATCTGGCGAACCGGTTGCAGGCGCTTTTGGGTGTCGAGCAAACCATCCGGATGGAGAACTTTTTCTTACCTGGTACGTTGCCGATGGGGGTTACCATTCTTGATGAAAATGGTCATACCCTGATTTCGCTTACCGGACCAGAAAGCAAAATTAAGGGCGATCCTCGCTGGATGCAGGAACGCTCCTGGTTTGGCTATACGGAAGGGTTCCGCGAACTGGTGCTGAAGAAAAATCTGCCACCCTCATCGCTAAGCATCGTTTATTCAGTGCCAGTTGATAAGGTGCTGGAACGCATTCGCATGTTGATCCTTAACGCAATTTTGCTGAATGTGCTTGCCGGAGCTGCATTGTTTACTCTCGCGCGGATGTACGAGCGGCGTATTTTCATTCCGGCGGAAAGCGACGCCCTGCGACTGGAAGAACATGAGCAGTTTAATCGCAAGATTGTCGCCTCCGCGCCAGTGGGTATCTGCATTTTGCGTACCGCTGATGGCGTCAATATTTTAAGTAACGAACTGGCGCATACCTATCTCAATATGCTTACGCATGAGGACCGCCAACGGCTGACACAAATTATCTGTGGGCAGCAGGTCAATTTTGTTGATGTCCTGACCAGCAACAATACCAATCTGCAAATCAGCTTCGTCCATTCGCGCTATCGTAATGAAAACGTGGCCATTTGTGTGCTGGTGGATGTTTCTTCGCGCGTGAAGATGGAAGAGTCGTTGCAGGAGATGGCACAAGCAGCGGAACAGGCGAGCCAGTCAAAATCGATGTTCCTGGCCACCGTCAGTCATGAGCTGCGAACGCCGCTGTATGGCATTATCGGTAACCTGGATCTGTTGCAAACCAAAGAGTTACCGAAAGGCGTCGATCGTCTGGTGACGGCAATGAACAACTCTTCCAGCCTGTTGTTGAAAATTATCAGCGATATTCTCGATTTCTCGAAAATTGAATCAGAACAGTTGAAGATCGAACCGCGTGAGTTTTCACCGCGTGAAGTGATGAACCACATCACCGCCAACTATTTACCGCTGGTGGTACGCAAGCAGTTAGGCTTGTACTGCTTTATTGAACCGGATGTGCCAGTGGCCTTAAATGGCGACCCGATGCGTTTACAACAGGTCATCTCTAACCTGCTGAGTAACGCCATAAAATTCACCGATACCGGCTGTATAGTTTTGCATGTTCGCGCTGATGGCGATTATCTCTCTATCCGTGTTCGCGATACCGGCGTGGGGATACCGGCGAAAGAAGTGGTGCGCTTGTTTGATCCCTTCTTCCAGGTCGGAACGGGCGTACAGCGTAACTTCCAGGGGACTGGTCTGGGTCTGGCGATTTGTGAAAAACTGATCAGCATGATGGACGGCGACATCTCGGTAGATTCAGAACCGGGAATGGGCAGCCAGTTTACCGTGCGTATTCCGTTGTACGGCGCTCAGTATCCGCAGAAAAAAGGCGTGGAAGGGTTGAGTGGTAAACGCTGCTGGCTGGCGGTCCGCAATGCGTCGCTCTGTCAGTTCCTGGAAACCAGTTTGCAGCGCAGCGGCATCGTCGTTACAACATACGAAGGGCAGGAACCGACTCCCGAAGATGTGTTAATCACTGACGAGGTAGTGAGTAAAAAATGGCAGGGCAGAGCGGTAGTGACCTTCTGTCGTCGCCATATTGGTATTCCGCTGGAGAAAGCTCCAGGGGAGTGGGTACACAGTGTGGCTGCTCCGCATGAGCTACCGGCATTGTTGGCGCGTATTTATTTGATCGAGATGGAGAGCGACGATCCTGCTAACGCTCTGCCGTCGACGGACAAAGCGGTCAGCGATAATGACGATATGATGATTCTGGTCGTGGATGATCATCCGATTAACCGACGTCTGCTGGCAGATCAGTTGGGATCGTTGGGCTATCAATGTAAAACCGCGAATGATGGCGTCGATGCGCTTAATGTACTTAACAAGAATCATATTGATATCGTGCTTAGCGACGTCAATATGCCAAATATGGATGGTTACCGCTTGACGCAACGCATTCGTCAGTTGGGACTGACGTTGCCGGTAATCGGAGTAACTGCTAATGCGTTGGCTGAAGAGAAGCAGCGGTGTCTGGAGTCCGGTATGGACAGCTGCCTGTCGAAGCCAGTAACGCTGGATGTGATAAAACAGACGCTGACGGTATATGCCGAGAGGGTCAGGAAATCGCGGGAATCGTAGGACGGATAAGGCGTTTACGCCGCACCCGGCAATCCGTGCAAATGCCAGATAAGACACTGACGCGTCTTATCTGGCCTACTTTAATGTAATCTGTTGAAATAATGGGAATCGTAGGACGGATAAGGCGTTTACGCCGCATCCGGCAATCCGTGCAAATGCCAGATAAGACACTAACGCGTCTTATCTGGCCTACAGGTGATTAGTCTTTATCTGCCGGACTTAACGTCACAGAAGAGAGATAATTCAGCAGAGCAATATCGTTCTCGACACCCAGCTTCATCATCGCAGATTTCTTCTGGCTACTGATGGTTTTAATACTGCGGTTCAGCTTTTTAGCGATCTCGGTCACCAGGAAGCCTTCCGCAAACAGGCGCAGAACTTCACTCTCTTTTGGCGAGAGACGCTTGTCACCATAACCACCAGCACTGATTTTTTCCAACAGGCGAGAAACGCTTTCCGGGGTAAATTTCTTCCCTTTCTGCAGCGCGGCGAGAGCTTTCGGCAGATCGGTCGGTGCACCTTGTTTCAGCACGATCCCTTCGATATCCAGATCCAATACCGCACTAAGAATCGCCGGGTTGTTGTTCATGGTCAGAACAATGATCGACAGGCTTGGGAAATGGCGCTTGATGTACTTGATTAAGGTAATGCCATCGCCGTACTTATCGCCAGGCATGGAGAGATCGGTAATCAACACATGTGCATCCAGTTTCGGCAAGTTGTTGATCAGTGCTGTAGAGTCTTCAAATTCGCCGACAACATTCACCCACTCAATTTGCTCAAGTGATTTGCGAATACCGAACAAGACTATCGGATGGTCATCGGCAATAATTACGTTCATATTGTTCATGTAATAGGCTACCTTGCTACAGCAAGCTCTTGACATAACTGTCAATGTCGCTGATGTATTTTTCTATTCCTGGAACATCCTTCTCACGAATCAGATGTTCCAGCGTTTCACATAACTGCTTGCCGGGTACCAGATTTAGCATGGCAAATACGCCTTTAAGACGATGAGCCGTTTGGGCTAACGCAGCAAAGTCACTGGTTGCTGCTTCAGTATATAGCCTCTTAACATCATCCGGTACTGTGTCTACAAAGAGCGCATAATAGCCGCTGGCATGGAGTTGCGCATTTTCATCTCCGCCCAGAGGCGATTCTGTCACCTCTTCCTGCGCCAGTTGCACTTCAATTAATTGTAAGACCGCTTCCTGCATAGCGTTGCTCATATTGAAATTGACGCACAATTGACCAGGCCCAATTTCCCGTACGCCAGACTCATCATCGCTTAAAAGCAAGCCAGAGGCAGTAAGATTAGACGGATTATCCGTTAAAAAGATATCATAATCTTGACTAATTAATCTTTCATCGGGTGTGATACAGGTTGCACCCCAATTTTCTAACTGGCGAGTGACAATATTCCGAATTTCTGCCGAAGTAACATCCACCATTACGCAGACATCATCCAGTAATCGCTCTTCTTCCTCTTCAACTTCCGGGTCAGTTGCGAGCATTTTGATATGCACAGAGTAGCGTGTACCAAGCCCATCCCGCGTTTTGATGTTTAAATGACCGCCCAGTTTACGCGCCAGTTGATCGCTCAGCCAGAATGCCAGCGGGTCCGCCTTGCCATAGCGATCGTTTTGGGTCTGGTTGATAAACGGGAAGTGCAAATTATCCATTTCATGAATGCTTACGCCTTCTCCAGTGTCCAGAATGCGGAACGTCAGGCGGTCTTCGGAGGACTCATCCTGATCAACCTCAAGGGTGATTTTTCCTAATTGCGTTGAGGTCACGGCATATTGCATCAGTAGCAGCAAAATACGTCGTAAGGCATCGCGATCGCCGCGGCGCATATCGTGTGCTTTCAGATGATTGTTAATCAGCAGTTGCAGACCTTTACGCTTGATGGCAGGCAACACTGAAGGCACTACTTCATCAATTAAATCCTGCACGGAGAACAGCTCCGTCTCACTTTTCCAGCTATCGTCCGCAAGCATGTTCGCTAACTGTATTTCATCGACCAGCCGCACCAGCACATCTGCCTGATTCGCCAGTTGTTTGCCTTCCGGGGCGTTGAGTTTAGCCGCGCTCTCCGCCAGGGACTGTGCGGGTTCTTTCAGCGCATCGCCAATGTTTTTCATAAAGGTCATCCGCCCCTGCTGGTTTTTCTCATACAGACGCTGCGCCTGCTTGAGTTTCTTGTTTACCAGCACTTCGCGATCCTGATCGCGAATAATGAAAATTTGTGTGCGCGGCGCAACCTGGCTGCGGAACATGCGGATCTCATACAGCTCGTTATTGATCGTCGCCTGAATAATCCCCTGATGCTGTTCCGCCATGGTAGTGATGTTTTGCAGATTCAAATGCGGCAGCAAATGATCGGCAATTTTGTTACTTATGACTGTGCGGTTCGATTCCTGATCGTGAACCAGCAGGCCGAGCGGCAGCAGTGAGACTATCTCTTCATTAATTGCCCGTAAAATGCGCAATTCGTTATTGACCGCCGTGCTGGGGACGCTTTCTGTACTGCGGCTGGAGAAATGGCGGAATGTGGTATAGCCAAATAACGCCAGCGCCAGCAAACCGATGTTCAGCAGCAGTGGCAGCAGAATGTTTTGCAACGTATCCAGCAGTAAGGTGCCGTAAGGAACCTGCCAGACCAGGCGCATATCGGTAGAGTTGAGTGCCGAGGAGATTTCAATCTTCGTACTGTTAAAGTGGATACTGACGCTATCCGTCCCTTCTTTCTCATTTTCATTGTTTCCCGTTGCCGTCGCGTCTGGCTCAAGGCGGAAACTGTCCAGCGGCATACCCGGTGGGATCAAATCATTAATCGGCAGATCAAAAGCCACGACCGTTGCCAGATGTCCCGGCTGGTTGAACGTGGTACGCAAGGTAAAGTAATGACCGTTCTGCCAGGCCAGGCGGCGCATGTTAGAAAAACTTTCGCGTTCATCGAGGGCGTTGGCCTGTTGCAACATCTCTGCACGACGTGAATCAACAATGTCGCTGACGGTCGATTCTTTAAATCCGGAGGTGAGATCTTTGAGGGGCAGGGTTGAGATCAGCACCAGACTGTTATCCTGACCATTCAGGTAATACATCGACCACGGTACATTTTCTGCGCCCCACAATGTGTCCAGATAGGTGGACATCCGTTGAGTCATCTCAAGCGTTGAGTTGTCGTGAGAGCCAAAGATTAAGGCTTCCGTTTTGCGGCGTGGTTTTTCCAGATAGTAGACATCCTGTTTCAGGCGCGTCTCTTGTAAACCTTCGCCGGAGGAGGGGGAGGTCGTCGCGGCAATGTTGTCGTAGATCTGCCAGGTCACGTAACGCCAGGTATCGACGCGCTTTTGGATTGCGTGGGTAATGTCGACAATCTGGTAACTTTTATCTTTCAGCCAGGCGTTAACGGCGCTTTGTACCATTACACCCATCGTCACCAGTAACACAATGATCAACAGTAAAAAGAAGCGGGTAATGCTCCCCGGTAGGAGTGAAAAGCGGGTCGTGGCCGTTGTCTCTTTCTGACGCATTCGTGTTTATGACCTGTTAAAACTTCGCGAAGTGATAGGGCAGTATAAAGGGTACAGTGTGAAATTCCAGACTCTTACCTGATTGATGATTCTCTATTCTCCAGTGATATTTATCATCCTGCATTGGGGGAAATAGATGTACAAGCGCCATTTTGTTGTACAAATAACCTACAAAAAGCCTAACGAAATTAATTGCAAATAAACGAAGATTGCTGGAAATTATGCTGATGTTAATTATTTGTGAAATAGTTAACAAGCGTTATAGTTTTTCTGTGGTAGCACAGAATAATGAAAAGTGTGTAAAGAAGGGTAAAAAAAACCGGATGCGAGGCATCCGGTTGAAATAGGGGTAAACAGACATTCAGAAATGAATGACGGTAATAAATAAAGTTAATGATGATAGCGGAAGATATTCTAGTTGCGAGTGAAGGTTTTGTTTTGACATTCAGTGCTGTCAAATAATTAAGAATAAGTTATTGATTTTAACCTTGAATTAATATTGCTTGATGTTAGGTGCTTATTTGGCCATTCCGCAATAATCTTAAAAAGTTCCCTTACATTTACATTATGAAACATCTATAGCGATAAATGAAACATCTTAAAAGTTTTAGTATCATATTCGTGTTGGATTATTCTGCATTTTTGGGGAGAATGGACTTGCCGACTGATTAATGAGGGTTAATCAGTATGCAGTGGCATAAAAAAGCAAATAAAGGCATATAACAGAGGGTTAATAACATGAAAGTTAAAGTACTGTCCCTCCTGGTCCCAGCTCTGCTGGTAGCAGGCGCAGCAAACGCTGCTGAAGTTTACAACAAAGACGGCAACAAATTAGATCTGTACGGTAAAGTAGACGGCCTGCACTATTTCTCTGACGACAAGTCTGTAGATGGCGACCAGACCTACATGCGTCTTGGCTTCAAAGGTGAAACTCAGGTTACTGACCAACTGACCGGTTACGGCCAGTGGGAATATCAGATCCAGGGCAACAGCGCTGAAAACGAAAACAACTCCTGGACCCGTGTGGCATTCGCAGGTCTGAAATTCCAGGATGTGGGTTCTTTCGACTACGGTCGTAACTACGGCGTTGTTTATGACGTAACTTCCTGGACCGACGTCCTGCCAGAATTCGGTGGCGACACTTACGGTTCTGACAACTTCATGCAGCAGCGTGGTAACGGCTTCGCGACCTACCGTAACACCGACTTCTTCGGTCTGGTTGACGGCCTGAACTTTGCTGTTCAGTACCAGGGTAAAAACGGTAGCGTAGATGGCGAAGGCATGACCAACAACGGTCGTGGTGCTCTGCGTCAGAACGGCGACGGCGTTGGCGGTTCTATCACTTATGATTACGAAGGCTTCGGTATCGGTGCTGCAGTGTCCAGCTCCAAACGTACTGACGCTCAGAATGGTACCTATGTAAGCGACAATAATGTGGTCCGTAACTACATCGGTACTGGTGACCGTGCTGAAACCTACACTGGCGGTCTGAAATACGACGCTAACAACATCTACCTGGCTGCTCAGTACACCCAGACCTACAACGCAACTCGCGTAGGTTCCCTGGGTTGGGCGAACAAAGCACAGAACTTCGAAGCTGTTGCTCAGTACCAGTTCGACTTCGGTCTGCGTCCGTCACTGGCTTACCTGCAGTCTAAAGGTAAAAACCTGGGTGTCATCAATGGCCGTAACTACGACGACGAAGATATCCTGAAATATGTTGATGTTGGTGCGACCTACTACTTCAACAAAAACATGTCCACCTACGTTGACTACAAAATCAACCTGCTGGACGACAACCAGTTCACTCGTGACGCTGGCATCAACACTGATAACATCGTAGCTCTGGGCCTGGTTTACCAGTTCTAATCTCGATTGATATCGAACAAAGGGCCTGCGGGCCCTTTTTTCATTGTTTTCAGCGTACAAACACAGTTTTTTGGTGTACTCTTGCGACCGTTCGCATGAGGATAATCACGTATGGAAATAAGCTTTACCCGCGTGGCACTGCTGGCTGCCGCGCTCTTCTTTGTTGGTTGCGATCAAAAACCACAACCCGCCAAAACCCACGCTACTGAAGTTACCGTTCTTGAAGGCAAAACCATGGGTACCTTCTGGCGTGCCAGCATCCCGGGCATTGACGCCAAACGCAGTGCCGAACTTAAAGAAAAGATTCAGACCCAGCTGGACGCCGACGATCAGCTGCTTTCGACCTATAAAAAAGATTCCGCGCTGATGCGCTTTAACGACTCGCAAAGTTTGTCGCCGTGGCCGGTAAGTGAAGCGATGGCCGATATCGTCACCACCTCGCTGCGCATTGGCGCAAGGACCGATGGTGCGATGGATATAACCATCGGGCCGCTGGTGAATCTGTGGGGCTTTGGTCCGGAACAACAACCGGTTCAAATTCCGAGCCAGGAACAGATCGATGCGATGAAAGCCAAAACCGGCTTACAGCACCTGACGGTCATTAATCAGTCGCATCAGCAATATCTGCAAAAAGACCTGCCGGATTTATATGTCGATCTCTCCACCGTCGGCGAAGGTTATGCGGCGGATCACCTGGCACGCTTGATGGAGCAGGAAGGGATTTCCCGCTATCTGGTGTCGGTGGGCGGCGCGCTGAACAGCCGTGGTATGAACGGTGCTGGCAAGCCGTGGCGGGTGGCGATTCAAAAACCAACCGATAAAGAAAACGCGGTTCAGGCCGTGGTGGATATCAACGGTCATGGGATTAGTACCTCTGGCAGCTACCGTAACTATTACGAACTGGACGGCAAACGTCTTTCTCATGTTATCGATCCGCAAACCGGGCGTCCTATCGAACACAATCTCGTATCCGTGACGGTGATTGCCCCGACGGCGCTGGAAGCCGATGCCTGGGATACTGGCTTAATGGTACTCGGACCGGAGAAAGCCAAAGAGGTTGTTCGCCGGGAAGGACTGGCGGTCTACATGATCACCAAAGAGGGCGATAATTTTAAAACCTGGATGTCGCCGCAGTTTAAAAGCTTCCTTATCAGCGAAAAAAATTAAAGCGCAAGATTGTTGGTTTTTGCGCGATGGTGACCGGGCAGACTAACGGCTATCCTTAACCAGGGAGCTGATTATGAAAAACGCCACATGTTTAACTGACGATCAACGCTGGCAATCTGTCTTAGCCCGCGACCCGAACGCCGACGGCGAATTCGTTTTCGCCGTGCGCACCACGGGTATCTTTTGCCGTCCGTCTTGCCGAGCCAGACATGCCTTGCGGGAAAATGTCTCCTTCTACGCAAATGCCAGCGAGGCGCTTGCCGCTGGCTTTCGTCCCTGCAAACGTTGTCAGCCAGACAAAGCCAATCCCCGGCAACATCGCCTTGATAAAATTACCCACGCCTGCCGACTTCTGGAACAGGAAACGCCTGTAACGCTGGAAGCCTTAGCCGACCAGGTGGCGATGAGTCCATTTCATTTGCATCGGTTGTTTAAAGCGACTACCGGAATGACGCCTAAAGCCTGGCAACAGGCCTGGCGCGCTCGCCGTTTGCGCGAATTGCTGGCGAAAGGGGAGAGCGTGACTACATCTATTCTTAACGCCGGATTCCCCGACAGCAGCAGTTACTACCGCAAAGCCGACGAAACGCTGGGCATGACGGCTAAACAATTCCGTCACGGTGGCGAAAATCTGGCGGTGCGTTACGCGCTGGCTGATTGTGAGCTGGGCCGTTGCCTGGTGGCAGAAAGTGAGCGGGGGATTTGCGCGATATTACTGGGCGATGATGACGCGACACTAATCAGCGAGTTACAGCAGATGTTTCCCGCTGCCGACAGCGCGCCTGCCGATCTTACGTTTCAGCAACATGTGCGTGAAGTGATCGCCAGCCTCAATCAACGCGATACGCCGCTGACGTTACCACTGGACATTCGCGGCACTGCTTTTCAGCAACAAGTCTGGCAGGCACTGCGCACGATACCTTGCGGTGAAACCGTCAGTTATCAGCAACTGGCTAACGCCATTGGCAAACCGAAAGCGGTACGGGCCGTTGCCAGCGCCTGTGCCGCCAACAAGCTAGCTATCGTTATACCTTGTCATCGGGTGGTCCGTGGTGATGGCACACTTTCCGGTTACCGCTGGGGCGTGTCGCGCAAAGCGCAACTGCTGCGCCGCGAAGCTGAAAATGAGGAAAGGTAATGTTGGATCTGTTTGCCGATGCTGAACCGTGGCAAGAACCACTGGCGGCTGGAGCGGTGATTTTGCACCGTTTTGCTTTTAACGCTGCGGAGCAACTGATCCGCGATATTAATGACGTTGCCAGCCAGTCGCCGTTTCGCCAGATGGTCACTCCAGGCGGATATACCATGTCGGTGGCGATGACCAACTGTGGGCATCTGGGCTGGACGACCCATCGGCAAGGTTATCTCTATTCGCCCATTGATCCGCAAACAAATAAACCGTGGCCCGCCATGCCGCAGAGTTTTCATCATTTATGTCAACGTGCGGCTACGGCAGCGGGCTATCCAGATTTCCAGCCAGATGCCTGTTTGATCAACCGCTACGTTCCTGGCGCGAAACTGTCGCTGCATCAGGATAAAGACGAACCGGATCTGCGCGCGCCAATTGTTTCTGTTTCTCTGGGCTTACCCGCGATTTTTCAATTTGGCGGCCTGAAACGAAATGATCCGCTCAAACGTTTGTTGTTGGAACATGGCGATGTGGTGGTATGGGGGGGTGAGTCGCGGCTGTTTTATCATGGCATTCAACCGTTGAAAGTGGGGGTTCATCCACTCACCACCGACTGCCGCTACAACCTGACATTCCGTCAGGCAGGTAAAAAAGAATAAAAATAAGAATTATTATTGCTGTGCGCACGAAGATGTTTAAACTGCGGGCTGTAATTCATTGTCCGGGTTTTCTGCATGGAACTTCTTGTACTTGTCTGGCGGCAGTATCGCTGGCCATTTATCAGTGTGATGGCGCTAAGCCTCGCCAGTGCGGCATTAGGCATTGGCTTAATTGCTTTTATCAATCAGCGCCTTATCGAAACGGCGGATACCAGTCTGCTGGTATTGCCGGAGTTTCTGGGGTTATTGCTGCTGTTGATGGCCGTCACTCTCGGATCGCAACTGGCGCTCACCACTTTGGGGCATCACTTCGTTTACCGACTGCGTAGTGAATTTATCAAGCGGATTCTCGATACTCACGTCGAGCGCATTGAACAACTCGGTAGCGCCTCGTTGCTGGCGGGATTAACCAGCGATGTGCGCAATATCACCATTGCTTTTGTGCGTCTGCCGGAACTGGTGCAGGGGATCATTCTCACTATCGGTTCAGCGGCGTATTTGTGGATGCTGTCGGGCAAAATGTTGCTGGTAACGGCTATCTGGATGGCAGTCACCATCTGGGGCGGTTTTGTGCTGGTGGCGCGGGTGTACAAACATATGGCGACCCTGCGTGAAACCGAAGATAAGCTGTACACGGATTTTCAAACTGTACTCGAAGGGCGCAAAGAGCTGACTCTGAACCGTGAACGCGCCGAGTATGTGTTTAACAACCTCTACATTCCTGATGCGCAAGAGTATCGCCATCATATTATTCGCGCAGACACCTTCCATCTTAGTGCCGTGAACTGGTCAAACATCATGATGCTGGGCGCTATCGGCCTGGTGTTCTGGATGGCGAACAGTCTCGGTTGGGCTGATACCAACGTTGCTGCGACCTATTCGTTGACGCTGTTATTCCTGCGTACGCCGCTGCTTTCGGCGGTTGGCGCATTGCCGACGCTGCTGACGGCGCAGGTGGCGTTTAACAAGCTGAACAAATTCGCGCTCGCGCCTTTCAAAGCAGAGTTTCCGCGCCCGCAGGCTTTTCCCAACTGGCAAACGCTGGAGCTGCGTAACGTGACGTTTGCTTATCAGGATAACGCGTTTTCCGTTGGGCCGATTAACCTCACCATCAAACGTGGTGAACTGCTGTTTCTGATTGGTGGCAACGGTAGTGGAAAATCGACGCTGGCGATGTTGCTGACGGGCTTGTACCAACCACAAAGCGGCGAAATCTTGCTGGATGGCAAACCTGTCAGCGGCGAACAACCGGAAGATTATCGCAAACTGTTTTCGGCAGTGTTTACCGATGTCTGGCTGTTTGATCAACTGCTGGGGCCGGAGGGGCAACCCGCTAACCCGCAACTGGTTGAGAAGTGGCTGGCGCAGCTGAAAATGGCTCATAAGCTTGAGTTAAGCAACGGGCGTATTGTTAACCTGAAGTTATCAAAAGGGCAGAAAAAACGCGTGGCGCTGTTGCTGGCGCTGGCAGAAGAACGCGATATTATCCTGCTGGATGAATGGGCGGCGGATCAGGATCCACACTTCCGTCGTGAGTTTTATCAGGTGCTGCTGCCGCTGATGCAGGAGATGGGTAAAACTATTTTCGCCATCAGTCATGATGATCATTACTTTATCCACGCCGACCGCCTGCTGGAAATGCGCAACGGGCAACTTAGCGAGCTGACAGGCGAAGAGCGCGATGCTGCTTCGCGTGATGCCGTTGCCCGGACGGCATAATATTACGACGCTGACCTGGCGGACTGCTGCCGCCAGGTCAATATTCTAAAAATACCTTCGTTTCTAATAACCCTATAATTAATCAACGAAATTATAATGTTTCTAAAATTAGAATATAATTTATAAACATTATTTAAATGTTGTTACTTAAGTGTTACCGTTGATGCCGCGCAAATCTCACCTGCAATAAAGCGACTAAAAGTAAGGCATTAACAAGATGAAAAAAGTGACTGCCATGCTCTTCTCGATGGCCGTGGGGCTTAATGCCGTTTCGATGGCGGCAAAAGCGAAAGCGTCCGAGGAGCAGGAAACTGATGTACTGTTGATTGGCGGCGGCATTATGAGCGCCACGTTGGGGACCTATTTACGCGAGCTGGAGCCTGAATGGTCGATGACCATGGTGGAGCGCCTGGAAGGTGTCGCGCAGGAGAGTTCGAACGGCTGGAACAACGCCGGAACTGGGCATTCTGCACTGATGGAACTCAATTACACCCCGCAAAATGCCGACGGCAGCATCAGTATTGAAAAAGCAGTCGCCATTAACGAAGCATTTCAGATTTCCCGCCAGTTCTGGGCGCACCAGGTCGAGCGCGGTGTGCTGCGTACTCCGCGTTCATTTATCAATACCGTTCCGCATATGAGCTTTGTCTGGGGCGAGGATAACGTTAATTTCCTGCGCGCCCGTTACGCCGCGTTGCAACAAAGCTCGCTGTTTCGCGGTATGCGTTACTCTGAAGATCACGCGCAGATCAAAGAGTGGGCACCGTTAGTGATGGAAGGGCGCGATCCGCAACAGAAAGTAGCGGCAACACGCACAGAAATTGGCACTGATGTGAACTATGGCGAGATCACCCGCCAGTTGATCGCCTCCTTACAGAAGAAATCTAACTTCTCGCTGCAACTCAGCAGCGAAGTCCGCGCCCTAAAGCGTAATGACGATAACAGCTGGATCGTCACCGTTGCCGATCTGAAAAACGGCACTGCACAGAACATCCGCGCCAAATTTGTCTTTATCGGCGCGGGCGGTGCGGCGCTGAAACTGTTACAGGAATCGGGGATTCCGGAGGCGAAAGACTACGCCGGTTTCCCGGTGGGCGGACAGTTCCTTGTTTCGGAAAACCCGGACGTGGTTAATCACCATCTGGCGAAGGTTTACGGTAAAGCATCCGTTGGCGCACCACCGATGTCGGTTCCGCATATCGATACCCGTGTTCTTGACGGTAAACGCGTAGTGCTGTTTGGGCCATTTGCCACCTTCTCAACCAAATTCCTCAAAAACGGTTCATTGTGGGATCTGATGAGTTCCACCACCACCTCTAACGTGATGCCGATGATGCACGTTGGGCTGGATAATTTCGATCTGGTGAAATATCTGGTGAGTCAGGTGATGTTGAGTGAAGAGGATCGTTTTGAAGCGTTGAAAGAGTACTATCCGCAGGCGAAAAAAGAGGACTGGCGTTTGTGGCAAGCGGGGCAGCGCGTGCAGATTATCAAGCGTGATGCCGATAAAGGTGGCGTACTGCGTCTGGGTACTGAAGTCGTCAGTGACCAGCAAGGGACCATTGCCGCGCTCTTGGGGGCATCGCCAGGAGCGTCAACCGCCGCGCCGATTATGTTGAATCTGCTGGAAAAAGTATTTGGCGATCGCGTTTCCAGCCCGCAATGGCAGGCTACGTTGAAAGCGATCGTTCCGTCTTATGGACGCAAGCTGAACGGTGATGTAGCGGCAACAGAACGCGAGTTGCAGTACACCAGCGAAGTGCTGGGGCTGAAATACGACAAGCCGCAGGCAGCAGATAGTACGCCGAAACCGCAGTTGAAACCGCAACCCGTTCAAAAAGAAGTGGCGGATATTGCGTTGTAATGATGTGCCACATCCGGCATGGTTTGCCGGATGTGGCGTATGCTGATAAGACGCTTCAGCGTCGCATCAGGCAACCGGCTCGGGCGTTAGATGTCGGATGCGGCGTAACCGCCTTATTCGGCCTACGGGTTGCAGCACTTCACAGCAGTTTAGCGGACAACCGCGTTGTCAATTTTCTCTTCCGCCTTCCAGACACGGTACTTCACATCCACATTGTCTGGCGTATACACCACGATCGGCAGCTTGCTGTTGTAACGCAGCATTCCAGCATCGCCCAGATACGCGGTGACAAATTTCTTCTCTTTCTTGCCATCCGGGCAAGCCATCATCGTGGAAACCGGCGAGCTAACTTTATCAAAGACATAATAATCATAGCCCCAGCCTTCCAGCGTTTTGCTTTCCAGCTTCCCGCCGAGACGATGCAAATTGCAGTCGACTTCCAGCGTCTGACCGATTAACAGTTCTACTTTCAGGGTAGATTCATCTTCTTGCGGAGTTAACTGAATCACCTGACGCTTCATGCCTTTTTCAGCTTGTGGATAAGGTGCGATTTTTTCCAGTGGCTGGACGCTTTCTGCCGCCCAGGCGGAAGTGGTGACGAAAGCGGCAAACAATACTGCAGGTAGAATGGTCTTCATTTTTTTGCTTTCCTTCTTCATTTATAGGTTTTCACCGATGATGTCGCTGAAGGTTAACATATTCATCAGATTTATTAATTTGCTTTATGAATAACTTAAAGAACATTCAGATAATTTTACCTGCTCTTTTAGTGTTAAATTCTGATGAGAAAACAAACCAGCAGAAATATCTCTGGCGAATTAATCGCTATATAAATATGTTTATAGCCATTTGAAATGTGAGCAAAAGCCCGTTTTTGCCACGCTTCCCGCCACTCTTTTGATCCTGCTACAGGTTTTACCCCGATCGGGGTATGCATCTTTGACACATCCTTTAATATCTTAGCGGCTATAAAAATGGCTTATTAATTATGCGGTTTATTTGGTCGCTCTCAATTTTCAGAGCGCGTTAATGATGGAAGGTCAATGTGAAGATTGATGCATCCCGTCGGGGCATACTCACTGGTCGCTGGCGCAAAGCCAGTAACGGTATCCGTCCGCCCTGGTCCGGTGATGAATCTCATTTTCTGACCCATTGCACCCGCTGCGACGCCTGTATTAATGCTTGTGAAAACAACATTCTGCAACGCGGCGCGGGTGGCTATCCGAGCGTTAATTTCAAAAATAACGAGTGCAGCTTCTGTTACGCCTGCGCGCAGGCTTGCCCCGAATCGCTATTTTCTCCGCGCCACACCAGGGCCTGGGATTTGCAGTTCACCATTGGGGACGCGTGCCTGGCGTATCAGTCAGTTGAATGCCGCCGCTGTCAGGATAGCTGTGAGCCAATGGCAATTATCTTTCGCCCGACGCTCTCCGGGATCTACCAGCCGCAACTTAATAGCCAACTTTGCAACGGATGTGGAGCATGTGCAGCCAGCTGTCCGGTATCAGCCATAACTGCGGAGTATCTCCATGCACACTAACTGGCAAGTTTGCAGCCTGGTCGTGCAGGCCAAAAGCGAACGAATTTCAGACATCAGCACCCAACTGAACGCCTTTACCGGCTGTGAAGTTGCTGTCAGCGACGCGCCGAGCGGTCAGTTGATTGTGGTGGTGGAAGCAGAAGACAGCGAAACGCTGATCCAAACCATTGAGTCAGTACGCAACGTAGAGGGCGTGCTGGCGGTGTCGCTGGTTTATCACCAGCAGGAAGAGCAAGGTGAGGAAACACCATGAAACTCAGTCGTCGTAGCTTTATGAAAGCTAACGCCGTTGCGGCCGCTGCGGCGGCTGCCGGTCTCAGCGTGCCGGGCGTTGCCCGCGCCGTTGTTGGTCAGCAGGAAGCCATTAAATGGGATAAAGCGCCGTGCCGTTTCTGCGGTACGGGTTGCGGCGTTCTGGTCGGAACGCAGCAGGGGCGTGTGGTGGCCTGTCAGGGCGACCCGGACGCACCGGTTAACCGTGGCCTGAACTGCATTAAGGGCTATTTCCTGCCCAAAATCATGTACGGTAAAGACCGTTTGACGCAGCCGCTGCTGCGTATGAAAAACGGTAAATATGACAAAGAAGGCGAATTTACCCCAATCACCTGGGATCAGGCCTTCGATGTGATGGAAGAGAAATTCAAAACCGCCCTGAAAGAAAAAGGGCCGGAATCGATCGGTATGTTCGGTTCTGGTCAGTGGACTATCTGGGAAGGTTATGCCGCGTCCAAGTTGTTCAAAGCGGGCTTCCGTTCTAACAACATCGACCCGAACGCGCGTCACTGTATGGCGTCAGCGGTCGTTGGCTTTATGCGTACCTTTGGTATGGATGAGCCGATGGGCTGCTACGACGACATCGAGCAGGCTGACGCGTTTGTGCTGTGGGGCTCCAACATGGCGGAGATGCACCCGATCCTCTGGTCGCGCATCACTAACCGTCGTCTTTCTAATCAGAACGTCACCGTGGCGGTGCTTTCTACCTACCAGCATCGTAGCTTCGAGCTGGCGGATAACGGCATCATCTTTACGCCGCAATCTGACCTGGTGATCCTGAACTATATCGCCAACTATATCATTCAAAACAATGCGATAAATCAGGACTTCTTCAGCAAACACGTTAACCTGCGCAAAGGGGCGACGGACATCGGCTACGGTTTACGTCCGACCCATCCGCTGGAAAAAGCAGCGAAGAATCCGGGTTCTGACGCCTCCGAACCAATGAGCTTTGAAGATTACAAAGCCTTCGTTGCTGAATATACGCTGGAAAAAACCGCCGAAATGACCGGCGTGCCGAAAGACCAGTTAGAACAACTGGCGCAGCTGTATGCCGATCCGAACAAGAAAGTCATCTCCTACTGGACGATGGGCTTCAACCAGCATACCCGTGGTGTATGGGCCAACAACCTGGTCTACAACCTGCACCTGCTGACCGGCAAAATTTCCCAGCCGGGTTGCGGTCCGTTCTCCCTGACCGGGCAGCCTTCCGCGTGTGGTACTGCGCGTGAAGTGGGCACCTTTGCTCACCGTCTGCCTGCGGACATGGTGGTGACTAACGAGAAACATCGTGATATTTGCGAGAAGAAGTGGAATATCCCGAGTGGCACCATTCCGGCGAAAATCGGTCTGCACGCGGTGGCACAAGACCGTGCGCTGAAAGACGGCAAGCTGAATGTTTACTGGACCATGTGTACCAATAACATGCAGGCCGGACCGAACATTAATGAAGAGCGTATGCCGGGCTGGCGCGATCCGCGCAACTTTATCATCGTTTCCGATCCGTATCCGACGGTCAGTGCGCTGGCAGCGGACTTGATCCTGCCGACCGCAATGTGGGTAGAGAAAGAGGGCGCTTACGGTAATGCCGAACGCCGTACTCAGTTCTGGCGTCAGCAGGTACAGGCACCGGGTGAAGCGAAATCGGATCTCTGGCAGTTAGTTCAGTTCTCCCGCCGCTTCAAAACTGAAGAAGTGTGGCCGGAAGAGTTGCTGGCGAAGAAACCTGAACTGCGTGGCAAAACGCTGTATGAGGTTCTGTATGCCACTCCGGAAGTGAGCAAATTCCCGCTATCCGAACTGGCGGAAGATCAGCTGAACGATGAATCCCGCGAGCTGGGCTTCTATCTGCAAAAAGGGCTGTTCGAAGAGTACGCATGGTTTGGTCGCGGTCACGGTCACGATCTCGCGCCGTTCGATGACTACCACAAAGCACGCGGTCTGCGCTGGCCGGTGGTGAACGGTAAAGAAACGCAGTGGCGTTACAGCGAAGGTAACGACCCGTACGTGAAAGCGGGCGAAGGCTACAAGTTCTACGGTAAACCGGATGGCAAAGCGGTGATCTTCGCGCTGCCGTTCGAACCGGCGGCGGAAGCACCGGATGAAGAGTACGACCTGTGGCTCTCTACCGGACGCGTCCTGGAGCACTGGCATACCGGCAGTATGACTCGCCGTGTACCGGAACTGCACCGCGCCTTCCCTGAAGCGGTCCTGTTTATTCACCCGCTGGATGCGAAAGCGCGCGATCTGCGTCGTGGCGACAAAGTGAAAGTGGTTTCTCGCCGTGGCGAAGTGATCTCGATTGTCGAAACGCGCGGTCGTAACCGTCCGCCGCAGGGCCTGGTGTACATGCCGTTCTTCGACGCCGCACAGCTGGTTAACAAACTGACGCTGGATGCGACCGATCCGCTCTCGAAAGAGACGGACTTCAAGAAGTGCGCGGTCAAACTGGAGAAGGTGTAAGCCATTATGTCCCGGTCAGCGAAACCTCAAAATGGTCGCCGCCGCTTTCTGCGCGATGTCGTTCGCACAGCAGGCGGGCTGGCTGCCGTGGGAGTGGCGCTGGGGTTACAACAGCAAACCGCACGCGCATCTGGCGTGCGGTTGCGCCCGCCCGGAGCCATAAACGAGAACGCCTTTGCCAGTGCCTGTGTGCGTTGCGGTCAGTGTGTTCAGGCTTGCCCTTACGACACCTTAAAACTGGCGACGCTGGCCTCTGGTCTGTCGGCGGGCACGCCATATTTTGTCGCACGGGATATTCCTTGCGAAATGTGTGAGGACATTCCGTGCGCCAAAGTGTGCCCGAGCGGTGCGCTGGATCGTGAGATCGAATCGATCGACGACGCGCGGATGGGGCTGGCGGTACTGGTGGACCAGGAAAACTGTCTCAACTTTCAGGGGCTGCGCTGCGATGTTTGTTATCGCGAATGCCCGAAAATTGATGAGGCCATCACCCTGGAGCTGGAGCGCAACACGCGAACCGGTAAGCACGCCCGCTTTCTGCCGACGGTTCACAGCGACGCCTGTACCGGCTGCGGTAAGTGCGAAAAAGTGTGCGTGCTGGAACAACCGGCAATCAAGGTGTTACCGCTGTCACTGGCGAAAGGGGAGTTAGGTCACCATTACCGCTTCGGCTGGCTGGAGGGGAACAATGGCAAATCGTAAACGTGACGCCGGGCGCGAGGCGCTGGAGAAAAAAGGCTGGTGGCGCAGTCACCGTTGGTTAGTGTTACGTCGCCTTTGTCAATTCTTCGTGCTGGGGATGTTTTTGAGCGGTCCGTGGTTTGGTGTGTGGATCTTGCACGGCAACTACAGCAGTAGCCTGTTATTCGACACCGTCCCACTGACCGATCCGCTGATGACACTGCAAAGTCTTGCCAGCGGTCATCTGCCTGCCACGGTGGCGTTGACCGGTGCGGTGATTATCACCGTGCTCTACGCCCTGGCAGGAAAGCGATTATTTTGCAGCTGGGTCTGTCCGCTGAACCCGATTACCGACTTAGCAAATTGGTTACGCAGACGATTTGACCTCAATCAGTCTGCGACGATCCCTCGCCATATTCGCTACGTGCTGTTGGTGGTCATTCTGGTGGGATCGGCCTTAACTGGCACGCTCATCTGGGAATGGATCAACCCCGTTTCTCTGATGGGGCGTAGCCTGGTAATGGGCTTCGGCAGCGGCGCGCTGCTTATTCTCGCGCTGTTTTTATTTGATCTACTGGTCGTTGAACACGGCTGGTGCGGGCACATTTGTCCGGTTGGTGCACTGTATGGCGTGCTGGGTAGCAAAGGTGTGATTACCGTTGCGGCCACCGATCGGCAGAAATGTAACCGCTGTATGGATTGTTTTCATGTTTGCCCGGAACCGCATGTGCTACGTGCCCCGGTGCTGGATGAACAAAGCCCGGTGCAGGTCACCAGCCGCGATTGCATGACGTGCGGTCGCTGCGTGGATGTCTGTTCTGAGGATGTATTTACAATAACTACACGATGGAGTTCGGGAGCGAAATCATGAAAAGCCATGACCTGAAGAAAGCGCTGTGTCAATGGACGGCGATGCTGGCCCTGGTGGTAAGCGGCGCGGTTTGGGCGGCTAATGGCGTCGATTTTAGCCAGTCGCCGGAAGTATCCGGGACGCAGGAAGGGGCCATTCGGATGCCAAAAGAGCAGGATCGGATGCCGCTGAACTATGTGAATCAGCCGCCAATGATCCCGCATAGCGTTGAAGGTTATCAGGTAACGACCAATACCAACCGCTGCTTGCAGTGCCACGGTGTCGAAAGTTATCGCACCACTGGCGCGCCGCGCATTAGTCCTACTCACTTTATGGACAGCGACGGCAAAGTGGGCGCGGAAGTGGCTCCGCGTCGTTATTTCTGTCTGCAATGTCACGTACCGCAGGCCGATACCGCGCCAATCGTGGGGAATACCTTTACCCCATCAAAAGGTTACGGGAAATAAGAGGTTATTATGGGAAATTCTGACCGTAAGCCTGGTCTGATTAAGCGCCTGTGGAAATGGTGGCGTACCCCCAGCCGTCTGGCGCTAGGGACGCTGCTGTTGATCGGTTTTGTCGGCGGCATCGTCTTCTGGGGCGGCTTTAACACCGGGATGGAAAAAGCCAATACCGAAGAGTTCTGCATTAGCTGCCACGAAATGCGTAACACGGTGTATCAGGAATACATGGATTCCGTGCACTACAACAACCGTAGCGGCGTCCGTGCGACCTGTCCGGATTGTCACGTTCCGCACGAGTTTGTGCCAAAGATGATACGCAAGCTCAAAGCAAGTAAAGAGCTGTATGGTAAAATTTTTGGCGTTATTGACACGCCGCAGAAATTTGAAGCTCATCGCCTGACGATGGCACAGAATGAGTGGCGGCGCATGAAGGACAACAACTCGCAGGAGTGCCGTAACTGTCACAACTTCGAGTATATGGATACAACCGCCCAGAAATCGGTTGCCGCGAAGATGCATGACCAGGCGGTGAAAGATGGGCAAACCTGTATTGATTGCCATAAAGGGATAGCGCACAAGCTGCCCGACATGCGTGAAGTCGAGCCAGGTTTTTAACAGGGTTATTGCGTGGGTATGCTTGAAGCCAGAGAGTTACTTTGCGAGCGGGATGAACGAACCTTATTTAGTGGTTTATCATTTACGCTGAACGCAGGAGAGTGGGTACAAATCACCGGTAGCAACGGCGCGGGGAAGACAACGCTTCTCCGTTTGCTGACGGGGTTGTCTCGCCCTGACGCAGGCGAGGTTCTCTGGCAAGGGCAGCCCTTGCATCAGGTACGCGACAGCTACCATCAAAACCTGTTATGGATAGGCCATCAGCCGGGGATCAAAACCCGGCTGACGGCGTTAGAAAATCTGCACTTTTATCATCGCGATGGCGATACCGCACAATGTCTGGAAGCCCTGGCGCAGGCTGGGCTTGCCGGATTCGAAGATATTCCGGTAAATCAACTTTCTGCCGGGCAACAACGCCGCGTCGCTTTAGCGCGTCTGTGGCTGACCCGTGCCACGTTATGGATACTCGACGAGCCTTTTACCGCGATTGACGTTAACGGCGTCGATCGTCTGACCCAGCGTATGGCGCAGCATACGGAGCAGGGGGGGACTGTGATTCTGACTACCCACCAGCCGCTCAACGTTGCTGAAAGTAAAATTCGCCGCATTTCACTGACGCAAACGGGGGCCGCATGATGTTCTGGCGCATTTTCCGTCTTGAGCTGCGCGTGGCGTTTCGCCACAGCGCCGAAATCGCCAACCCGCTGTGGTTCTTCCTGATTGTCATTACCCTTTTTCCGCTCAGTATCGGTCCGGAGCCGCAACTGCTGGCGCGTATTGCACCGGGCATTATCTGGGTTGCCGCGCTGCTTTCATCCTTGCTGGCACTCGAGCGACTGTTCCGTGACGATTTGCAGGACGGCAGTCTTGAACAATTGATGTTGTTGCCGTTACCCTTGCCCGCCGTTGTGCTGGCGAAGGTGATGGCGCACTGGATGGTAACCGGTCTGCCGTTACTCATCCTTTCGCCCCTGGTAGCAATGCTACTGGGAATGGATGTTTATGGCTGGCAAGTGATGGCGCTGACGCTGCTGCTGGGAACGCCTACGCTTGGCTTTCTCGGTGCACCGGGCGTGGCGCTGACAGTGGGACTTAAGCGCGGTGGTGTGCTGCTCAGCATACTGGTGTTACCGCTGACTATCCCATTACTCATCTTTGCCACCGCCGCGATGGACGCGGCTTCTATGCATTTGCCCGTTGATGGGTATCTGGCAATTTTAGGCGCGTTGCTGGCAGGCACCGCGACATTAAGTCCTTTTGCGACGGCGGCAGCGTTACGAATCAGCATTCAATAACGCTGGATTACTGATTTTTGTTCGAGTCTGGTATCGAAACTATGTGGAAAACACTGCATCAACTGGCGATCCCACCACGGCTGTATCAAATCTGTGGCTGGTTTATACCGTGGCTGGCAATTGCCAGTGTGGTCGTGCTTACCGTCGGCTGGATCTGGGGATTCGGCTTTGCTCCGGCTGATTATCAGCAGGGAAATAGCTACCGCATTATCTACCTGCATGTGCCTGCGGCGATCTGGTCGATGGGCATTTATGCATCAATGGCGGTGGCGGCGTTTATTGGCCTTGTCTGGCAGATGAAAATGGCCAACCTGGCGGTGGCGGCGATGGCCCCCATTGGTGCCGTGTTTACCTTTATTGCCCTGGTTACCGGCTCTGCATGGGGAAAACCGATGTGGGGCACCTGGTGGGTATGGGATGCACGTCTGACTTCTGAACTGGTGCTGCTGTTTTTGTATGTGGGTGTGATTGCCCTGTGGCACGCCTTCGACGACCGCCGTCTGGCGGGCCGTGCGGCAGGTATCCTGGTGCTGATTGGCGTGGTGAATCTGCCGATTATTCATTACTCCGTGGAGTGGTGGAACACCCTGCACCAGGGATCAACGCGGATGCAGCAAAGTATCGATCCGGCGATGCGTTCGCCGCTGCGCTGGTCGATTTTTGGCTTCCTGCTCCTGTCTGCCACGCTGACGCTGATGCGGATGCGTAATTTGATTTTGCTGATGGAAAAACGCCGTCCGTGGGTGAGTGAACTGATACTGAAAAGAGGCCGTAAATGACCCCTGCATTTGCTTCCTGGAATGAATTTTTCGCAATGGGCGGTTACGCCTTTTTTGTCTGGCTGGCGGTGGTGATGACCGTCATTCCGCTGGTGGTTTTGGTCGTGCACTCGGTGATGCAGCATCGCGCAATTCTGCGTGGCGTGGCGCAACAGCGGGCGCGTGAGGCGCGTTTACGTGCTGCGCAACAGCAGGAGGCTGCATGAATATTCGCCGTAAAAACCGCTTGTGGATTGCCTGTGCCGTGTTGGCGGGGCTGGCGCTGACTATCGGTCTGGTGCTATATGCGCTGCGCTCGAATATCGATCTCTTTTATACGCCGGGGGAAATTCTCTACGGCAAGCGTGAAACTCAGCAAATGCCGGAAGTCGGTCAGCGTCTGCGCGTTGGCGGGATGGTGATGCCGGGGAGTGTGCAGCGCGATCCCAATTCGCTAAAAGTAACTTTCACCATTTACGACGCTGAAGGTTCAGTAGATGTCTCTTACGAAGGCATTTTGCCGGATCTGTTCCGTGAAGGGCAGGGCGTTGTGGTGCAGGGCGAACTGGAAAAAGGCAATCATATCCTCGCGAAAGAAGTGCTGGCGAAACACGATGAAAACTACACGCCGCCAGAAGTTGAGAAAGCGATGGAAGCTAACCACCGTCGCCCGGCGAGTGTTTATAAGGACCCAGCATCATGATGCCAGAAATTGGTAACGGGCTGCTGTGTCTGGCGCTAGGAATTGCGCTGCTGCTGTCCGTGTATCCGCTATGGGGCGTGGCGCGCGGGGACGCGCGCATGATGGCGTCTTCCCGCTTGTTTGCCTGGCTGCTGTTTATGTCTGTGGCTGGCGCATTTCTGGTGCTGGTCAATGCTTTCGTGGTCAACGACTTTACCGTCACCTATGTTGCCAGCAACTCCAATACCCAGCTTCCGGTGTGGTATCGCGTGGCGGCTACCTGGGGCGCGCATGAAGGCTCGCTCCTGCTGTGGGTGCTGCTGATGAGCGGCTGGACCTTTGCGGTAGCGATTTTTAGTCAGCGTATTCCGCTGGATATTGTGGCCCGCGTACTGGCGATAATGGGGATGGCCAGCGTCGGCTTTTTGCTGTTCATTCTCTTTACCTCTAACCCGTTCTCACGCACGTTGCCGAACTTCCCGATTGAAGGTCGCGATCTTAACCCGCTGTTACAGGATCCGGGGCTGATCTTCCATCCGCCTCTGCTTTATATGGGGTACGTCGGCTTCTCGGTGGCGTTTGCTTTTGCCATTGCATCTTTGTTGAGTGGGCGTCTGGACAGCACTTATGCGCGTTTTACTCGTCCGTGGACGCTGGCTGCGTGGATCTTCCTGACGCTCGGCATTGTGCTCGGTTCCGCATGGGCCTATTACGAACTCGGCTGGGGCGGCTGGTGGTTCTGGGATCCGGTAGAAAACGCCTCGTTTATGCCGTGGCTGGTGGGGACTGCGCTGATGCACTCACTGGCGGTCACTGAACAACGCGCCAGCTTCAAAGCGTGGACATTACTGCTGGCAATCAGTGCCTTCTCGTTGTGTCTACTGGGGACTTTCCTGGTGCGTTCCGGCGTGCTGGTATCGGTACACGCGTTTGCGTCTGATCCGGCGCGCGGTATGTTTATCCTCGCCTTTATGGTGCTGGTGATTGGCGGTTCGCTGCTGCTGTTTGCCGCGCGTGGACACAAAGTTCGCTCACGCGTAAACAATGCGCTGTGGTCGCGGGAATCTTTGCTGTTAGCGAACAACGTTTTGCTGGTCGCCGCGATGCTGGTGGTGTTGCTGGGGACGTTGCTGCCGCTGGTGCACAAGCAACTGGGACTGGGCAGTATTTCGATTGGCGAACCGTTCTTCAACACCATGTTTACCTGGTTGATGGTGCCGTTTGCGCTACTGCTTGGTGTCGGCCCTCTGGTGCGCTGGGGACGCGATCGCCCACGTAAAATCCGCAATTTGTTGATTATCGCCTTCATCTCTACGCTGGTGCTGTCGCTGCTGTTGCCGTGGCTGTTCGAAAGCAAAGTTGTGGCGATGACAGTGCTCGGCCTGGCAATGGCCTGCTGGATTGCGGTGCTGGCAATTGCGGAAGCTGCGCTGCGTATTTCACGCGGCACGAAAACCACCTTCAGTTATTGGGGGATGGTGGCGGCTCACCTGGGGCTGGCAGTGACAATTGTTGGCATTGCTTTTAGTCAGAACTATAGCGTTGAGCGTGATGTGCGCATGAAGTCCGGCGATAGCGTCGATATTCATGAATATCGCTTCACCTTCCGTGATGTCAAAGAGGTGACCGGTCCGAACTGGCGTGGCGGTGTGGCGACTATCGGCGTAACGCGAGATGGCAAGCCGGAAACAGTGCTGTATGCAGAAAAACGTTATTACAACACTGCCGGGTCGATGATGACCGAAGCGGCGATTGACGGTGGCATCACGCGTGACCTGTACGCGGCACTCGGTGAAGAGCTGGAAAACGGCGCGTGGGCCGTGCGTCTTTACTACAAACCATTTGTTCGCTGGATTTGGGCGGGCGGGCTGATGATGGCGTTGGGCGGACTGCTGTGTCTGCTTGATCCTCGCTATCGTAAGCGCGTGAACCCGCAGAAAACTGTGCCGGAGGCTGCATGAAGCGCAAGGTATTGTTAATTCCGTTGATTATCTTCCTGGCGATTGCCGCGGCGCTGCTGTGGCAGCTGGCGCGTAATGCCGAAGGGGATGATCCGACCAATCTGGAATCGGCGCTCATTGGCAAGCCAGTGCCGAAGTTTCGCCTCGAATCACTGGACAATCCGGGGCAGTTTTATCAGGCGGATGTGCTGACTCAGGGCAAACCGGTGCTGCTTAACGTCTGGGCGACCTGGTGTCCGACCTGCCGTGCGGAACATCAATATCTGAATCAGCTTTCTGCGCAGGGCATCCGCGTGGTCGGCATGAACTATAAAGACGATCGCCAGAAGGCAATCTGCTGGCTGAAAGAGCTGGGCAATCCTTACGCGCTAAGCCTGTTTGATGGCGACGGCATGTTAGGGCTGGATCTCGGTGTCTATGGCGCGCCAGAAACGTTCCTTATTGACGGCAACGGCATCATTCGCTATCGCCATGCGGGCGATCTCAATCCTCGCGTCTGGGAAGAAGAGATCAAGCCACTGTGGGAGAAATACAGTAAGGAGGCCGCACAATGAGGTTTTTATTGGGCGTGCTGATGCTGATGATCTCCGGCTCAGCGCTGGCGACCATCGACGTGTTGCAGTTTAAAGATGAAGCACAGGAACAACAGTTCCGTCAGCTCACTGAAGAACTGCGCTGCCCGAAATGCCAGAACAACAGCATTGCCGATTCCAACTCGATGATTGCCACCGACCTGCGCCAGAAAGTGTATGAACTGATGCAGGAAGGCAAAAGTAAGAAAGAGATTGTCGATTATATGGTGGCGCGTTACGGCAACTTCGTCACTTACGATCCGCCGTTAACGCCGCTGACCGTGCTGCTGTGGGTGCTGCCAGTAGTGGCTATTGGCATTGGCGGTTGGGTCATATACGCCCGTTCGCGGCGTCGGGTACGCGTGGTGCTGGAAGCGTTTCCAGAACAAAGCGTGCCGGAAGGTAAGCGTGCCGGATATGTTGTTTATCTGCCGGGTATTGTGGTGGCGTTAATTGTGGCTGGCGTCAGCTACTACCAGACTGGCAATTATCAGCAGGTGAAAATCTGGCAGCAGGCCACGGCACAGGCTCCGGCGTTACTGGACAGGGCGCTGGATCCGAAAGCCGATCCGCTCAACGAAGAAGAGATGTCGCGCCTTGCGCTGGGGATGCGTACTCAACTGCAAAAAAATCCGGGAGATATAGAAGGCTGGATTATGTTGGGCCGCGTTGGCATGGCGCTGGGTAACGCCAGTATCGCCACCGATGCATACGCCACTGCGTATCGCCTCGATCCGAAAAACAGCGATGCTGCACTGGGATACGCTGAAGCGTTGACACGTTCATCTGATCCCAACGACAACCGCCTCGGCGGCGAACTGCTGCGCCAGTTGGTGAGAACGGACCATAGCAATATCCGTGTGTTAAGCATGTATGCATTTAATGCCTTTGAGCAGCAACGATTTGGCGAAGCCGTTGCCGCGTGGGAAATGATGTTGAAACTCTTACCTGCCAACGATACTCGCCGTGCGGTGATCGAACGTAGTATCGCGCAGGCGATGCAACATTTGTCGCCGCAGGAGAGTAAATAAAAAGTGGCCCGATGGTGATGCCATCGGGCTATTTTTATTGTGCCCCGCGTTGTTGCAGGAACAGAATGGTGGCCGCCACGCGTGAGCGGACGTTGAGTTTACGCAGCAGATTGCGAATATGGACTTTTACTGTCTGCTCGGAAATATTCAACACCGAGGCAATCTGTTTATTTGACAGCCCCTGTGCCAGCTCGTGCAGAACATCCAGCTCGCGTTCTGTCAGCACGCTGAAGGGGTCTTCTTCCGCGCCAAACATTTCACGTTCACGTAAGTACTGATTGACGCGTTCGCTAAAGACTTTGCTGCCTTTCGCTCCGGCACGAATTGCTTCCAGTAACACTTCCGGGTCGCTGTCTTTCAACAGATAACCGTCTGCGCCTGCGTCTATCAGTGCAAAGACATCGCTGGAGGCATCTGATACGGTCAGGATAATAATTTGCGCGGTAACGCCATCCCTGCGCAAGGCATTGAGGGTATCCAGGCCACTCATGCCTTTCATATTGAGATCCAGCAAGATCACGTCGATATCCAGTCTATTCGCCAGATCGATCGCGCTTGCGCCGTCGCCCGCTTCGGCGACCACTTCAAAGCCAGAATCAAGCTCCAGTAACTGACGAACACCGCGTCGCATAAGTGGATGATCATCCACAATCATCACCTGAAAAGGCGTTGCTTCAGGCATAGTAGTCTCCTGAGGTTTTATTAGAATCATTATGTTTGAGCGTAGCGTTGGTAACGCTACCAGGCGCGTGAATGTTACCCCATTTTATGTATGGACATGTAGTGAAAACTACAACTTTGTCGTTCGCTTTGGCATCATCTTCATTATAAAGACGGAATTTTGCATCAGCTTCTCATCAGGAAAAACAACTAAAAAATCAATCACAATACTTGTGCATTTCTTTAAACAGTTTTTTAAAACTGACTCCGGGTATGGAGCTATGGGTATTTTCTGTCCCCAATGCTTTTAACAGCAATTAATTTCATAGGATGAAAGCTTAATGCACCAATCTGGTTCTGTTTCTCTTTGTCGTTCCGCAATATCTGTTCTGGTGGCTACAGCGTTATATTCACCCATAGCATTGGCATCAACTGTTGAGTATGGTGAGACAGTTGATGGTGTTGTCCTGGAAAAAGATATCCAGCTGGTTTATGGGGCCGCCAATAATACGAAAATCAATCCTGGCGGAGAACAGCATATATAAGAATTTGGTGTAAGTAGTAATACTGAAATTAACGGGGGATATCAGTACATTGAAATAAATGGCACCGCAGAATACTCAGTATTAAATGATGGTTATCAAATTGTTCAAATGGGTGGCGCGGTAAACCAGACTACGATCAATAATGGAGTGCTACAGGTTTATGGCGCGGCGACTGATCCCACGATTAAAGGAGGGCGCTTAATTGTTGAAAAAGATGGGATTGCCGTCTTTGCCGTTATCGAAAAGGGAGGACTACTGGAGGTTAAAGCAACAGGTGATTTCAAAATATTCGTGACGGACACCGGTGCCAGCCCGGCAGCAGGAGATAACCTTACACTGGTAACAACGGGCGCGGTGATGCGGCATTTACGTTGGGCAATGCCGGAAGCGTTGTTGATATCAGTACGTATGAATATACCTTGCTGGATAATGGCAACCATAGCTGGAGTCTCACAGAGAATCGCGTACAAATGCCCCCTTCAACCACGGATGTGCTGAATATGGCGGCAGCACAACCGCTGGTATTTGATGCAGAACTGGACACCGTGCGTGGGCGTCTTGGTAGCGTAAAAGGCGTTAATTACGATACGGCGATGTGGAGTTCGGCAATTAACAGCCGCAACAACGTGAACACTGATGCGGGAGCTGGCTTTGAGCAAACATTGACGGGCCTGACGCTCGGTATCGATAGTCGTTTCTCCCGTGAAGAAAGCAGCACAACTCAGGCGGGTGTAGTCTGGACGTTCTGATAACAGAAAATAAACAGGCCGTGATGTGTCGCTGTCTGTTTATCGAATTAAATGCAGATATAAAAAAACCAACCGCAATAGGTTGGTTTTCTTGGGATTTTTGGTCGGCACGAGAGGATTTGAACCTCCGACCCCCGACACCCCATGACGGTGCGCTACCAGGCTGCGCTACGTGCCGACTCGTGGCTGCTAATACTACCGTTTTCCACACCGATTGCAAGTAAGATATTTTGCTAACTGATTTATAATTAATCAGTTAGCGATAAAACGCTTCTCGTCTGTCAGTACTTGCAATAACAAACTTAACTGTGGTTTTTCATCTTTCACTCTTTCACCACGTAAGTTGTAAGTGCGGTATTTACCGTTATTGTTCAGCACCAGCGTCTTTTTCGGGGTGGTAATTGCCAGCGTATCGTTATCCGCGGCGGTAACCCAGTAATGGCGGCGTTGAGGGTTGAACAAATCCTGACCTTGCGAATATTCGCTGGCAGGTGTGCTGACATGTAGCAGGCGTTGCATCAGCGTCGTCATCAGATCGGTATGATCAGTCAGCGCATTAATACGCTGCGCCGGCGTGCCTGGCCAGTGAATCACTAATGGCACCTGCAGATGACCGTGGGACCAGTCAAAGGTTTCTTCCTCTTCGCTCAGCGGAATACCCCGCCCGGCAGTGATAATCACCACCGTATTGTCCAGTTTGCCAGAATCACGCAGTGCATTGAGCACGCGGTTGATCTGGTCATCGACATTGCCTGCTGCCCGGCTATATTTCCGTGCAAATGCCTGCTGATTGCTGTCGTCAATGTTTGTGCCATTGAAAGAGACCCACGAGAACCAGCGGTTATCTTCTTGTGCGTAGCGGCCCAGCCAGTTGATCCACTGCGTGGCGGTCTGTTCGTCGGATTGGGTGCGTACACTCGGCATCGAGAAATCTGACAACAATGCCTGCCGATACAGCGGGCTGGTAAAGCCATCTGACGAGAATAACCCCAGCTGATAGCCTTGCTGATTAAGCGCAGTAATTAACGCCGCAGGCGTACGGGTCGACAAAATGCCGTCCATATAGCTTGGCGAGATGCCATAAAACAGGCCAAAGATGCCGTTGTCTGTAGTGTTGCCGGAGCTCATATGACGCGTGAACGAAATATTTTGCTCAGCAAAACCTGCCAGCGCAGGCATCTGCTTCTCGAAGCGTGAGTAGTTCAGGCCATCGACAGTAATCAACAGCACATTCTGCCCGGTGCCCATATCGCGATAGCGCAGTTCGCTTAACGGGTACTGAACGGAAACGGCGTCTGGATTGCCTTGCTCAATAAGACGGCGTTGATACTCCTGCGCATCAAGCAGGCCATGCTTCTCAAGAAAACGTCGTGCCGTCATCGGGTACGAAAGCGGCAGGTTAGCGCGCTGCATGGTGATCGGGCGATAGAAGTTGGCATCGGCCCAGATATAAACCACATGCGAGGCGATAAAGGCGATAAATAAGAATGCGGCCAGCGGGCGCGCGAAGCGCCGACGACGCGTCAGGCTGCGCAGCTTTTGCCAGCTCCACGTCGCAAACACCAGTTCAAGCAATAAAATAACCGGCACACTGATGAACATTAGCTGCCAGTCGCGCGCCATCTCATTTTCGTCTGGGTTGATAACCAGCTGCCAGACGATGGGATTAAGATGGAGATGGAAACGAGTAAAGACTTCGCTGTCGATCAGTAATAGCGTCATTCCCGCCGTTGCCAGAATGACGGACAAAAACCTCATCAGCCTCTGGGAGCCGACGATAAAGGTTAGCGGGAAGAGGATCAGCAAGTAGGTGGCGAACACCAGGAAGCTGAAATGACCGATAATGCTTACGTAGGAATAAATGCGACCAGCAAGCGTTGTCGGCCAGTCGGCGATAAACAGGTAACGGCTGCCAATGACGAGCGAAAGCAGAATATTGAACAGTGCAAACCAGTGCCCCCAACTGACCATCTGGGAGACTTTTTCACGGTAGCGCTGACGATGAGTTACCATAACCTGTTATCTGTTTCCCTTAGTGCGCTTTGTCTTCGTTGATAGAGGACTGTAAGGCGCGGGCAAAAGAGTTGGCAATTGCCTGGCGTTGGGCCGGGGCAATGCTGGTGTTGATAAGGTTAGTGACCATGTTGCCTAACACCATCAGGGAAAGGTCGGTCGGAGCCTTATGTTTTTCCAGTACGTTGAGCAGCTCTGCGAGCAATTGTTCAACCTGTTCATCACTGTAGCGGGAAATTTGTGGCATAAATCGAAATCAGTTAGTTGATGAAAGGGCAACATATTACCGTAGCAACGGTTTTTTTTCTGCTTTTTTATGCGTTAAATCATTCTCGTTACGCTGCCTTCTGTAAAATGACCGCCATCTTTTATTGCGTCGCTTAACCGGCGGTGGTTGAATACCGCCCGGTCTTAAAGGAGAGTTTATCATGAGTCTGGATATCAACCAGATTGCTCTGCACCAGCTTATCAAGCGTGATGAGCAGAACCTTGAGCTGGTGTTGCGCGATTCATTGCTGGAACCGACGGAAACCGTCGTTGAGATGGTGGCAGAACTGCATCGGGTCTATAGCGCCAAAAATAAAGCTTACGGCTTGTTTAGCGAAGAGAGTGAACTGGCGCAGACGCTGCGCTTACAGCGTCAGGGCGAAGAGGACTTTCTGGCATTTAGCCGCGCGGCAACCGGTCGCCTGCGTGACGAATTAGCGAAATATCCTTTTGCTGACGGTGGATTCGTGCTGTTTTGCCACTATCGCTATCTGGCGGTGGAGTATCTGCTGGTGGCAGTTCTGAGCAACCTGAGCAGTATGCGTGTTAACGAAAATCTCGACATCAACCCAACCCATTATCTTGATATCAATCATGCGGATATTGTTGCGCGTATCGATTTAACCGAGTGGGAAACCAATCCAGAGTCGACCCGCTATCTCACTTTCCTGAAAGGGCGAGTAGGGCGCAAAGTGGCGGATTTCTTTATGGATTTCCTCGGTGCCAGCGAAGGGTTAAACGCGAAAGCGCAAAACCGTGGGCTGTTGCAAGCGGTCGATGATTTCACTGCCGAAGCACAACTGGATAAAGCAGAGCGACAGAACGTGCGCCAGCAGGTTTATAGCTACTGTAATGAGCAGCTGCAGGCAGGTGAAGAGATTGAACTGGAATCGCTGTCGAAAGAGCTGGCAGGCGTCAGCGAAGTGAGCTTCACGGAGTTTGCGGCTGAAAAAGGCTACGAACTGGAAGAGAGCTTCCCGGCAGACCGTAGCACACTGCGTCAGTTGACGAAGTTTGCCGGTAGCGGCGGTGGCTTGACTATTAACTTTGATGCGATGCTGTTAGGTGAACGCATCTTCTGGGATCCAGCAACCGATACCCTGACCATTAAAGGCACGCCGCCGAACTTGCGCGATCAATTGCAGCGCCGGACGTCTGGCGGCAATTAATCGGTTTTGTGTTCTGAATGCCAGATGCGGCGTGAACGCCTTATCTGGCCTGCAAAAAATAGCAATACCGTAATCAGGCATAATTTGCAGAGACAAAAAACCCCGCCGGAGCGGGGTTTTTTACAACTTATTCAGCAATTAAGCGCGAACGAAGTCGATGTGCAGCAGCTTCGGTTTGTACGGGTGACGCTGTACGTCCTGAGCTTTAACTTTGATTTCTTTACCGTCAACAACGATGGTCAGAACTTCGCTGTAGAATTCAGCTTTAACTTGCATGTTCATGACTTTGTCGTGATCCAGTTCGACAGCCAGCGGCGCTTCTTTGCCACCGTAGATGATTGCCGGGAACTTGTTAGCGGCACGCAGGCGGCGGCTCGCACCCTTACCCTGCTCTTTACGTACTTCTGCGTTGATAGTAAACATTTCTTTCTCTCTTAAATTAATCCTGCTACAGGCGACCCAGCAACAGGTAAGTGATCTGCTTTGCGTATGCAAAAGCGGGCGAGATTCTATACTCAATCGCCTTATACATCAATCAAAACTACCATTAACCGCGTAATTCGTGCGCCCGACGAAAACGACCTTCGTAATCGAACACTTTTTCACGCACTTGCCAGTACTGACCTTTCATGCGGGCGACGACAAAATCCGGGTGTCGCAGTAATGCTTGCTGGGCGAGGATATCGGCGGCGGTGATCCAGCGCAGAGGGATGCCCGGTGTGCGCGTATGCGGGCGGATAAAAAGCTGCTCGAAGGCGGTACGCTGGGCGGGCGTTTGCAGACGGAAACGCTCACTCACATCCGCGCCGTCTTCATCGTAATAGGTGATTTTCAACCATTCGCCTTTCTCGTCGTGTCCATGCTGCAAAGACATGCCGCTACAGCGTAATACCAGCGCATCTTTCAGTCGTAGCGCCGCTTTTAACATATCATCCGGATCAACCAGTACCGTGTCACATTCGCGGCAGCGGCGAGCGGCAATATCATTTTCTGCGTTACATTGCGGGCAATTTTTAAAACGGAAACGGAAGTCACACTGTTCGCGATGACCGTCGTCATCTTCAAACCATCCCTGACAACGACGACCAAAGTGTTCAATCAATGTCCCGTCGGCGGTCGTTTTCCCCCAAAAGGTGTTGGCAAAACCGCAGGCAGGGCAGAAAACTTGTACCGGGACGTTGTCACTTTTGCCTTTCGGTGTACCAACTTCCGGCGCGTAGAGATCGTGAGGATTACCCGCATAATCAAGAATTAAGCAATCAGTCTTGCCAGGAGCGAGACGCAGACCGCGCCCGACAATTTGTTGGTAAAGACTCACTGATTCGGTAGGGCGCAGAATGGCGATAAGATCGACGTGCGGGGCGTCAAATCCGGTAGTCAGTACCGCGACGTTGACCAGATAGCGAAAACGCTGGGCTTTAAAATCTTCAATTAACACATCGCGCTCAGCGCCGGGTGTGTCGCCAGTAATCAGTGCTGCATCTTCGGCAGGCAGTAATCCCACAATCTCTTTTGCGTGTTCGACCGTCGCGGCGAAAATCATCACCCCTTTGCGCGTTGCAGCAAACTCCATAATCTGGCTGATGATGTGTGGCGTAATGCGTTGCTGTTTTTTCAGCTCGCGGTTGAGATCGGCTTCGCTGAACAGTCCGTTACTCTGTGCCTGCAAGCGGCTGAAATCGTATTGCACTACTGGCATATCCAGCCGTTCTGGCGGCGTCAGATAGCCGTGTTTAATCATATAACGCAGCGGCAGCTCATAAATGCAGTCACGGAAAAGGGCTTTCTCATCGCCGCGTACCATGCCGTGATAATGGAACTGATAAATCCAGCCTTTGCCCAGTCGAAAAGGCGTGGCAGTCAGCCCCAGCAGGCGTAAGTGGGGATTCACTTTGGTCAGGTGAGTGAGGATTTGCTGATACTGGCTCTCTTCATCGTCACCAATACGGTGGCATTCATCGACAATCAACAGCGAAAATTCACCCTGAAAGGCATCAAGATTACGGGCGACCGACTGCACGCTGCCAAATACCACTTTACCGTGGCTCTCTTTGCGCTTTAGCCCGGCGGCAAAAATATCGGCTTCCAGCCCCAGCGCCTGATATTTTGCATGGTTTTGTGCCACCAGTTCTTTAACGTGTGCCAGCACCAGCACGCGACCACGCGCCAGCCGCGCCAGTTCCGCTATCACCAGGCTTTTACCTGCACCGGTGGGCAGCACGATTACAGCAGGGGTTTTATGACGACGAAAATGGTTGAGCGTGGCATCCACGGCTTCTTGCTGATATGGGCGGAGTGTAAAAATCATGGTCTCGCGTAGGTAGATTATTCTGCTAATAGTATGCCACGGATCTTTTTCCCTTGAGGGAAGTTATTAGACCGCTATACTGGGCAGACAACAGTTCAGATTTTCGGGTCATTACCCGACCTCCGTTTTTTACAGGCAAAATCACACACATGCGACTTGATAAATTTATCGCACAGCAACTCGGCGTTAGCCGTGCTATTGCCGGGCGTGAAATCCGCGGCAATCGTGTCACCGTCGATGGCGAAATCGTCCGTAATGCAGCGTTCAAACTGCTCCCTGAACATGATGTCGCTTACGATGGCAACCCGCTGGCGCAGCAACACGGTCCACGTTACTTCATGCTCAATAAGCCTCAGGGCTATGTTTGCTCCACGGACGACCCGGATCACCCAACGGTGCTCTATTTTCTTGATGAACCGGTAGCGTGGAAACTGCACGCTGCAGGGCGTCTGGATATCGATACCACCGGTCTGGTACTAATGACAGATGATGGTCAGTGGTCGCACCGCATTACTTCCCCGCGCCATCATTGCGAGAAGACCTATCTGGTGACGCTGGAATCACCCGTAGCTGACGATACGGCAGAGCAATTTGCTAAAGGCGTGCAGCTGCATAACGAAAAAGATCTCACTAAGCCGGCGGTGCTGGAAGTGATTACCCCAACGCAGGTTCGTCTGACCATCAGCGAAGGGCGTTATCATCAGGTGAAACGCATGTTCGCCGCCGTGGGTAACCATGTGGTTGAGCTGCATCGTGAACGTATTGGCGGCATTACGCTGGATGCTGATTTAGCCCCCGGTGAATATCGTCCGTTAACTGAAGAAGAAATTGCCAGCGTCATCTAACTTTTCAATGACTTTCAGGAGCCCGTTGTGACCACCCGACAGCATTCGTCGTTTGCTATTGTTTTTATCCTTGGCCTGCTGGCCATGTTGATGCCGCTGTCGATTGATATGTATCTGCCTGCGCTACCGGTAATTTCAGCGCAGTTTGGTGTACCGGCGGGCAGTACGCAGATGACCCTGAGTACTTATATTCTGGGCTTTGCGTTGGGGCAGTTAATCTACGGGCCGATGGCAGACAGCTTCGGGCGTAAGCCGGTGGTTCTTGGCGGTACGCTGGTGTTTGCCGCCGCCGCGGTGGCGTGTGCGTTGGCGCAAACCATCGATCAGCTGATTGTGATGCGTTTCTTCCACGGGCTGGCTGCGGCTGCGGCCAGCGTGGTTATCAACGCTTTGATGCGTGATATCTACCCGAAAGAAGAGTTCTCACGGATGATGTCGTTTGTCATGCTGGTGACGACCATTGCACCGCTGATGGCACCGATAGTTGGCGGCTGGGTGCTGGTGTGGCTGAGCTGGCATTACATCTTCTGGATCCTCGCCGTGGCGGCGATTCTGGCTTCGGCAATGATCTTCTTTCTGATCAAAGAAACCTTACCGCCGGAGCGTCGCCAGCCTTTTCACATTCGTACCACTATTGGTAACTTTGCGGCGCTGTTCCGTCATAAGCGTGTCCTGAGTTATATGCTGGCCAGCGGTTTCAGCTTTGCCGGGATGTTCTCATTCTTAAGCGCCGGACCGTTTGTCTACATTGAAATCAACCACGTCGCGCCGGAAAACTTTGGTTATTACTTTGCGCTAAACATTCTTTTTCTGTTCGTGATGACCATCTTTAACAGCCGCTTCGTCCGCCGTATTGGCGCGTTAAATATGTTCCGCTCGGGGTTGTGGATACAGTTTATTATGGCTGCGTGGATGGTCATCAGTGCACTGCTGGGGCTGGGATTCTGGTCGCTGGTGGTTGGCGTTGCGGCGTTTGTGGGCTGCGTGTCGATGGTGTCATCCAATGCGATGGCGGTCATTCTTGATGAGTTTCCCCATATGGCGGGAACGGCATCTTCGCTGGCAGGAACCTTCCGTTTCGGCATAGGGGCAATTGTTGGCGCATTACTTTCTCTTGCGACCTTTAACTCTGCATGGCCGATGATTTGGTCAATTGCATTCTGCGCAACCAGCTCCATTCTCTTCTGTTTGTACGCCAGTCGGCCGAAAAAACGGTGATCTATTGCACAACGAGGAAGCTAAAAGGCTTCCTTTGTTGATGCATGTCAACCACAAATCTATCATTCCCCCGATATATGTTTATTTTATGTAAAATCAATTTATGTAAAAAGTCACATCATTGTAGTTAAAAAGGTTGAGTTAGATCGCAGAAACGGGTACATATAGCCCCGCAAACGTGACCACGCCCGCAGATATTATTTAAATCAGAGCCATAGAGGCCACGCAGGCGAGGCATCAATCTTTACGATCTGTATAAAGACGGATTGTTGATGATGTGTTAAAATTGATGTAAACAAATTGTGAAGTAAAATGTACTTCCGGGGAAAATAAGTGACTTCATTACAACTCTCAATCGTCCATCGACTGCCGCAGAACTATCGCTGGTCTGCTGGTTTCGCAGGTTCGAAGGTTGAACCGATTCCGCAAAATGGACCGTGCGGTGACAACAGCCTGGTGGCGCTTAAATTGCTTAGCCCGGATGGTGATAATGCATGGTCGGTGATGTACAAACTAAGCCAGGCGTTAAGCGACATCGAAGTTCCATGTTCGGTGCTGGAGTGTGAAGGTGAGCCGTGCCTGTTTGTAAATCGCCAGGACGAATTTGCTGCAACATGCCGATTGAAAAATTTTGGTGTGGCAATTGCCGAACCCTTTTCAAACTACAATCCTTTTTAAGCGTCAGCTCAACGCCAGTAGCTGACGCGTATACTCCTGCTGCGGTGCGGCAAACACGCGCGCGCACGGTCCTTGTTCCACTACTTCCCCTTGTCGCAGTACGATAACCTGATGACATAACGCGCGGACAACGTGCAAATCGTGGCTGATAAACAAATAGGCCAGTTGATGCTTTTGTTGCAATGATTTCAATAGCGTCAATATTTGCGCCTGCACCGTTTTGTCGAGTGATGATGTTGGTTCATCAAGAATGATCAGCGAGGGCTTAAGAATTAACGCCCTGGCAATCGCAATACGTTGCCGCTGACCACCAGAGAACTCCGCCGGATAACGGTGGCGTGTTTCAGGATCTAATCCCACTTCATGCATCACGGCTATCACTTGTTGTTCGCGTTGTGCGGCAGAAAGCGTCGGCTGGTGAACCCGTAAGCCTTCCTCAATAATTTGCAAAACGTTGAGTCGTGGGTTGAGTGAGGAGTTTGGATCCTGAAATACCACCTGAATGCGATGACGAATAGGTAACAGCTGGCGGCGATTTAAATTTTGCAGTGGCTGACCGTCAAAGACGATGCTGCCCTGAGAGTTAATCAGTCGCAGCAGCGCCAGTCCCGTCGTGCTTTTCCCGGAACCGGACTCGCCCACTAAACCCAGTGTTTCACCCGCCCGTAGCGTAAAACTGATGTTTTTCACCACCACATTATGATCCACAATGCGCTTCAAAATCCCTTTGCGGATGGGGAAGGCAACCTGAAGCTGTTCAACATCTAGCAACGTTGAGGCAGGTTCTGGCAATGGCACCGGGTCGCCAGATGGTTCACTGTTGAGTAGCTTTTGTGTGTAAGGATGAGTGGGTGAGGCAAATAGCGTAGCGGCGTTATTTTTCTCGACACAGCGACCGTTTTGCATTACCGCCACGCGGTGGGCCAGTTTTCTGACAATGCTGAGGTTATGAGTAATAAACAGCATACCCATATTCAGCTCGCCTTGCAGTTCGCGCAACAGCTGTAAAATCTGCGCCTGGACAGAGACGTCCAGCGCGGTGGTTGGTTCATCGGCAATTAATAATTCCGGTCGCGTTAACAGCGCCATCGCAATCATCACCCGCTGGCGTTCGCCGCCGGAGAGCTGATGCGGATAATCTGTCAGCCGTTTTGCCGCCTGGCGGATACCGACGCGATCAAGGCAGTTAAGAATTTCGCCACGAGCCGCTTCCCGACGCATCCCGCGGTGGAGTGAAAGCACTTCATAAAGCTGTTTTTCCAGGGTATGTAATGGATTTAACGACACCATCGGCTCCTGAAAAATCATGGCGATCTTATTACCGCGTACACCGCGCAACGTTTGATCGCTGGCATGAAGCAGCGATTCGCCATGAAAACGAATATCGCCGGAGAGATATTCAACCGGCGGGCAAGGGAGCAGGCGTAAAATTGACAGCGCGGTAACGCTCTTACCTGAACCAGACTCACCTACCAGCGCCAGCGTTTCGCCAGCCGCAATCTGTAGTGAAACATCATTGACTACTGTACGTACGGTTTGCTGATGGCGAAAACCCACCGACAAATTTTCAATCGCTAACAGAGTTTGCGTCATGCTACACCGCCTTATTAGGATCAAATGCGTCGCGGACGGCTTCACCAATAAAGATCAGCAAAGACAACAATATCGCCACCGATAAGAAGGCGGTGATCCCAAGCCACGGGGCCTGAAGGTTATTTTTCCCTTGTAACAGCAGTTCACCGAGTGACGGTGAACCGAGCGGCAGACCGAAGCCGAGGAAATCGAGTGAGGTCAGGGTGGTTATCGAACTACATAAAATAAACGGTAAAAAAGTGAGGGTAGCGACCATGGCATTTGGCAACATATGACGCAGGATGATACTGCGATCGCTGACGCCAAGCGCCTGCGCCGCGCGGATGTAGTCGAAATTACGGGTACGTAAAAACTCCGCCCGCACCACACCGACCAGACTCATCCAGCCAAACAAGACGGTAATTGCCAACAGCCACCAGAAGTTAGGCTGTACGACGCTGGAAAGTAAAATAATCAAAAACAGCGTCGGCATCCCCGACCATACTTCAATAAAACGTTGCCCCCAGAGATCGACTTTACCACCGTAATAGCCTTGTAGCGCCCCCGCCAGCACGCCCATCACGCTGGAGCAGAGGGTCAGCATCAGGCCAAACAGAACTGAGATCCGCGTGCCATAGAGAATGCGTGCCAGTACATCGCCGCCATTGGCATCCGTTCCCAGCCAGTTTTGCCGGGAGGGTGGAGAAGGGAAGGGCTTATCGGTAGCAAAGTTGATACTGGTAGCACCAAAGCGAATCGGAGCCCACAGTACCCAGCCGTTATTTTCCAGCCGTTGTTTCAGCCACGGGTCCTGATAATCAGCCTGACTTGCCAGCGGGCCGCCAAAATCGCTTTCGCTGTAGTTTTTCAACAACGGGAAATACCAACTGCCGTCATAACGCACCAGCAACGGTTTATCGTTGGCGATAAGTTCAGAACACAAACTCAAACCAAACAAGACGAGGAAAATCCATAACGACCAGTAGCCGCGACGGTTATGGCGAAAACGCGCCCAACGGGCCTGATTGACGGGGCTGAGTCGCGACATTAACGTCCCTCAAAATCTATACGCGGATCGACCAGCGTATAGCTGATATCACTGACAATATTCAGCAGCAGGCCAATCAGGGTGAAAATATACAAGGTACCAAACATTACAGGATAATCGCGCGAGACGGTCGCTTCGTAGCCCAGTAAGCCGAGGCCATTGAGTGAAAACATCACCTCAATCAGCAGCGAGCCGGTAAAAAACATGCTGATAAACGTCGCCGGAAAACCGGCAATCACCAGCAGCATGGCGTTGCGGAACACATGTTTCCAGAGAATATTTTTTTCACTTACCCCTTTCGCACGTGCCGTCACCACGTATTGCTTACGCACTTCATCAAGGAATGAGTTTTTTGTCAGCATGGTCAGAGCCGCAAAGCCGCCAATCACTGTCGCCAGCACTGGCAGCGTGATATGCCACAGATAATCGGTGATTTTCTGATACCACGGCAGCGAATCAAAGTTAGCGGAAACCAGGCCGCGCAGAGGGAACAGATCGAAATAGCTGCCGCCCGCGAAGAAGACAATCAGCAGGATGGCAAACAAAAAGGCCGGAATGGCGTAGCCGATGATGATAAATGCACTACTCCAGACGTCAAAACGGCTCCCATTATAAACAGCTTTGCGAATGCCTAACGGAATCGACACCAGATAGATAATCAGCGTGCTCCACAATCCGAGGGTGATGGAGACCGGCAGACTGTCTTTAATCAGCGTCAGCACCGAGGCGCTGCGAAAAAGGCTGTCGCCAAAATCAAAACGGATGTAGTCCCAGAGCATTTTGAAGTAACGTTCGTGGATCGGCTTATCGAAACCGTAGCGATGAGTGATCTCGGCGATCACTTCTGGATCTAATCCGCGTCCGCCACGGTAATTACTGTCGCTGATATTGCCGACGCCCGTTTGCGCATGGCTGGCGCGAACACCTTCACCGCCTGCGCCGGGTAATACTCCGGCATTGCCAAACTCAATGGCGGCGATGGCCTGGTCGACCGGACCGCCAGGCGCAATTTGCACGATGAAAAAGTTGATAGTGATAATCGCCCATAGCGTTGGGATCACCAGCAACAGACGGCGAATCAGATAAGCGCCCATCTACTCTCCCTGTTGTCTGGCTGACGGCAGTTTCGTCGCTTTGTTAACGTCATACCACCAGGTATCGATACCCAGGCTGTAAACAGGGCGTACAGCGGGTTGGGAGAATTTATCCCACCAGGCGAGACGGTCTTCCGCCATGTACCACATTGGCAGCATGTAATAATTCCACGTTAATACGCGATCCAGTGCTCGTCCCAACGGTAGTAATTTTTCTTTATTTCCCTGCGCGGCAATAATTTGGTTGATCAGCGAGTCGATAACCGGGCTTTGCACGCCGGGGGCATTATAAGTGGAATTGATATATTCCGATGACCAGGAAATCTGTAAATCGGAACTGGGCCACGGCATCGCCCGCCATACGCGCGGCATCATGTCATAGTCGCGACTGCGCATGCGGTTGGTGATTTGCGAGTTATCCACCTTGCGAATGTCCATGTTGATACCCAGCCGTTGCAGGCTGTGCTGGAACGGCAATACCCACTGACTATTGCTGCTTGCGGGAAGCAATAATTCAAAGCTGAGTGGCTGACCCGTTGTGACATTAACGCGTTGCTGACCCTTCAACACCCAGCCTGCTTCGTTGAGAAGTTTGTCGGCTTTTAACAGATTGTCACGATCGTAGCCATCGCCTTTGGATACCGGCGGCTGGTAGATTTGCGTGAAGACTTCTGGCGGTAGATCTTTTTTCATTGGTGCCAGAAGCACCAGCTCCGCGGCGTCGGGGTAATTTCTGGCCGCATATTCGGTATTCTGAAAATAACTGTTCGTGCGACTCCAGGCATTGTAAAACAACGCTTTGTTCATCCATTCAAAGTCAAAGGCGAGAGTGATCGCTTCCCGGACCCGGCGATCGCTGAATACCGGACGTTGGATATTAAACGCCAGCCAGCGCGTATCCTGGGCTGATTCGTTCTTTTGCTCATCTTTGATGATGTATTTTTTATCGAAATTTTTACCGGTATAGCGCGTGGCCCAGTTTTTGGCGTCGTTTTCCATACGCAAATCAAAGGCTCCTGCTTTAAACGCTTCAAAGGCGACATTATCATCGAGGTAATAATCGTAGCGAATGGTGTCGAAATTCCAGCGTCCACGGTTTACCGGTAAGTTTGCTGCCCAGTAATCTTTCACGCGGGAATAGACAATATTTTGCCCCATTTTCCAGGACGTAATGCGGTACGGACCACTGGCAAGCGGAGGCGTGGCGAGCGGGTCGCTAAGTTTGTGATCTTTCCAGTACTTTTCTGGAAATACCGGCAGCGAAAACAGACTCAGCATATCTTCTTTGCCGGGTTTAGCTAACTCAATGCGCACGGTTAACGGTGCAATGGCTTTGACGGTGGTGCCTTTGTAGACCAGACGAAATTGCGGCACGCCTTCGGTCATAAATTTTTGAAAAGTAAACTCTACATCGCGGGCAGTAATGGGCGAACCATCATGAAAACGGGCGCGCGGATTAATAGCGACCTCCACCCAGGAATAATCTTCAGCATAGCGTGCGCTTTCAGCAATCAGCGGGTAATAACTGCCTGGTTCGTCATCGGAAGTCGTAAATAGCGTGTCGTACAGCTGCTCGGTGCGTGCGCCCGGATTGCCGCGCAGTGCATAGCGGTTGAAATTATCGAAGGTGCCGAGGGCAGACAACGTTATTTGCCCACCTTTTGGCGCGGCGGGGTTCACATAATCAAAATGGTTGAAATTAAATGCGTACCGGGGTTCGCCCAGTACGGCAAAGGCATAGCTTTCCTTGATAGCCTGCGCCTGCGCACCAAAGGTGAACAGAGCGATAAACAGCAGCAGTATGCGCACAATCATCTGCAACGGATTTCCTTTTACTCATCATTAGCCGCAATCCGGCATGCTTTCACTATGAATAATAAGGGACGTAAGCACACCTTACCACTGCGGCGTATACGGTTTCTTCAGCCAGCGAACAAAATCGTCCAGCGGTAACGGGCGACTAATCCAGTAGCCTTGCATGAAATTAACGCCGCGTTCGCTTAGCCATCGTGCCTGTTCTGGCGTTTCGACCCCTTCAGCAACTGTCAGCATATTGAGACGTTTCGCCAGCGTCAGCACCGCGTCAAGTACGGGTGAAGTGATCGTTTCCGTACCGATGGCGTTGATAAATCCACGATCAATTTTCAGATAATCGAGCGTAAAACGCTCAAGATAGATAAGCGCGCTGTGCCCGGTACCGAAGTCATCAATAGCAATTTCTACGCCGACCGAGTGCAGCCAGGCGAAGAGTTGTGTGGCTTCTCGCTCTTTCAGCATATCGCGCTCGGTAATTTCCAGCACAATCTGGAAATGGTGTGCGGGCAGGGAAGTGAGCAGTTTCTGGATATCCGCTTTAAAGCTTTCGCTGTGCAAGTGGGCCGGCGCAATGTTAATGCCAAATTTGACGCCTACCGGCAGTACTTTTTCTAATTCTGCGGCATCGCGGGCAATCAACTCAAACAGGTGCTGAGTCAGTGGCACAATCATCTTTTGCGCTTCGGCAAAGTTAATGAAGGCATCCGGGGGGATTTCTCCTGCTACTGGATGCCGCCAGCGTAGCAGTACTTCCAGGCCCGTTACCCGCAAAGCTTGTGTATCAACCACCGGTTGATATACCACGTAAAATTGTTCGCGCTTGATGGCGGTCATGATTTCTCTGCCTGGGCGCATACGCACACTCATCAGGTAATAGCAGAGAAGTCCAACGAAAGTTCCACTCATGCCACCCAGTAAAAATGCGTACCACACATCGTTCCATGTCCAGTCATCCGCATAAAGCCGAACGGTCAGAGGAATGCCCGCAATTTTAGTTTCACGGACCGGCATGTCGGTTAATTCATTAACATTCATCAAACGTGACGAAAAGGTAGATAGAGCAGTATTACCAATAATGAGGGCGACACCATCGTAATCTTCCTGCCGTGAGCTATAGAAGAGTGAAGGCGTCAGATTGAGATTCAGAGCGGCAAAGACGCCGCTATTTTTCAGCAAAGGGTTGCGATACCAGATGACGATTGCGGGTTTGTTCGGCACCATCGGCGTACCGGGTAAGATCGCCATATCGACATTTTTATTAATGTCGAGCGCCGGAATCAATTCTTTTAGTGGAATGTCCATCTCACCAGTCGCAGATGAACAGAATGTTTTTTTATCTTTCACCAGCACAAACGTACGGACATTCATGCTAAACGCCGCGCGAGCGGTCAGTTCGGGGTTAGCCTGCTGGCAGGTATCTAAGGTCAGCGGCTGGAGCCGGTCAGTAGTGGATTTCAGGTCGGCAAAATAGGTATCGAGATACTTTTGTACGTCGGTAATCAGTGTGTCGTATTTGACTTCGTGCTTATGCCAGGCCACTAAAAACTGAAGGCAGCTCACCAGTATCGCAATCATCACGCCTGCAACAATGCAGGTAAGCAGGAGCTTACGTCCAGAATTGGGAGCGCGTATGAACATGATTCCGTTAATTTCCTGAAATTACGACAACATTTAAAAGATAACAATGACCGGACTATAGCCTGGATCAAGACGCGGAAACATCATTTTCTCTGATGAATGAAAACAAAAAAGCACTGCCTAAGCAGTGCTTTCAGTTAACTCGTCAGGATAGCCAAGGGATTGCATCCAAACGGTTTATTAGCTGCGGCTGAGAACCCGGCGTGCTTCGTTGTAACGCTTCTTCCAGTATGGTTCATTCATGCTGGAAATAATAACGCCACTGCTGGTGGAAGCATGGACAAACTGGTTGTTGCCGATATAAATACCGACATGGCGTCCCGTTGAACCGGCACGGAACAGAACTAAATCACCCGTACGCAAATTACTGCGGGAAACAGATTTACCCATTTCCTGCTGTTCGTAAGTCGAACGCGGAAGTTCTAAGCCAAATTGCTCACGGAATGTACGCTGTACGAAACCAGAACAATCGATACCTTTTTTAGTGCTGCCGCCCAGACGATAGCGTACGCCTTTCCAGTCAGCATACTGATCCATAATTCGCGATTTTACGTCGACATTACGAACCAGGTTTTCAAATTCATCCTGAGAAGCTTGCAGTGATGATGTTTCACTACCCACTGCACGTGTCTCAGGATGCATATTCTTTGCGGTGTTATTTGCACTACATGCAGAAAGCAGAACCGCTACTGCAATCGCGGGGATCCCGCGCAAGATATATCTCAAAATCGGTTGAGATTTGACCATGTTGTTTGTTTTCCCTTGAAGTCCTTAACGACAAATATCGTTATAAAAAAATGCCAAGCGACACGAGACTAATTACCTGGGCATGTTGAAACAATTCCTTAAGGCCAAATCTGTGGACTAACGCACAAAATTATATGCTGTGAGGATAATCTACCGCCGAGGCAAAACGAGTTCGAGATTACCCGATTGGTGCGGTCTTGGCGAGCGGTTTTACATGATTTTTTATAAGAAAAAGTGATACAGAAAGTTAATCAGCGGGATTGGTCAATTAAAGTACGATTGAGTGAAACGCATGCAATCCATTCATTTACTTAGAGAATGATTTTTGCGCTCGATGGATGAAAGCAGGAGGCGCATCATCAGGATTATCCTCACTATAAAAATAAACCTGATGATGTTAATTACTGTGAGTTATTTGTTTTGGAAATGTTTGTTTTTTCCAGGAAGTGATTTGTCAAAAAAGGTGATTAATCGATCACTTAATGGCGTCAGCAACACCCAGGGCAAACCGATCAATATCACGGTCATGGAACCGACGATGATGTCAGTAAACCAGTGTGCGCCAATCATTACTCTGGGAAACGCAAAAACCACAAAAATAATAAGGGCGATAAGGCCTGCAACTTTGCCGAAATAACGCCACATGAATGCCGAAAAAATAAGCAGCATCATACCGTGATCGCCGGGAAAGCTATCTCGTGAGGCATCTTTCGTGGGAACAGAGAGCAGTTCGCTGACGCGGTTAATATTGGTAAAAGTCAACGTTGGGCTGGCCCGTTTTACAGGAATTAATGCCTGACCCAGCTGGTTTAATACCACTGCAGTTAATAGCATGACCAGACCAATAATCACGATACGTCGTCTGCCTGGGGCGTTTTCTTTCAGCCAGAAACTCAGCATCAACATTCCCATCGCCAGCAGTGAACAACCGTCGAAAGCGCGATTGTTGGTCAATGCAACCAGCCACAAAAAGGCCTTACTTTCGACCAGTTTCTGATTAAAGAAATAAAAAATATCCGCATCAATCGGCAACCAGAATCCATGATTAATGGGAATATACCAGGAAAGAAACAGCGCGAGGCCGACAATATTCAACAACACTATTTGCGGCAAATTTTTAATCATATTTTCTCTAATTATCTTACTGAAAAACGCAGGCAACCTTACGCGGTAGTCGCTAAACGAAGCTTCAACAGCGCGCTCTGCAAGGCATTCCAGTCAGCTTCGCTGCTGGAAATCAGCTCAATACGACTGTCCGGTGGCGCAACGTTTTGCGTTTCAATGTGCAGGTCATCGCCCTGACGGTTGATTCGCACCAGCCCTTCGGGAATACGCAGCACGCCTTTGACGCGTTCCACCGGTGCAAGTCGCGCCCATTCCAGAATACCAATGGTGTCGAATACCGTATCAGCGTCGAATATCCAGCCACAGGCCTGATGCCCTTGTCCGCTGTTCAGACTGCGACGCCAGCGTTGATGCTCTGGCAGTCTTAACGCTGCTAACCCTTTTTTCACGCTATGCTGATGAGAATGCGCGGCGCTGGCGGGCAACTCGGCTAAATTGCGACGCGGCAAATCCAGAAGATGACCGTCAATTTTTCCATGCTCGCTGTGAATTAATTGCCGATCGCCACCATTTTGCTGCCACCAGCGCTCTAGCGCTTGCTCACTTTCGGGCGTCGCACGGTCGGATTTATTGGCGACAATAATGTCTGCGGCAGCCAGCTGGTCACGGAAGTTTTCATTGCTGGCGCTTTTTTCGTCCAGCAACAGGCGTGGATCGAGAATGCACAACGTGGCGCGCAGATCTATCCACGGTTCATAGACGGGTGCGGTTAAGAGATCGAGGATCTGTTTCGGATGGCCCAGCCCGGTCGGCTCTATCAACAAGCGGTCTGGTTTTCCCTGACGCAGTAAGGTATTCAACCCTACCTGCATGGGTAAACCATTAACGCAGCACATGCAACCGCCGGGGATCTCTTTCAGCAGTGCGCCGCTATCGGCGAGCAAAGCACCATCAATTCCGACTTCCCCAAATTCATTAACCAGTACCGCCCATTTTTCGTTGGGATCTTTATGGGCTAACAGATGAAGAATCGACGTAGTTTTCCCACTGCCGAGAAAACCGGTGATGAGGTTGGTTCTGGTCACAACGGCTCCGCAATACTCTGGTAAGTTAACTGAGCGTTAATCCTGGCTAAAAAAGGCAGAAAAGAGAAGGGGAGAGCGGACGAAGGCGAGCTTCATCCGCTTTAACCGCAGAAATCGTTAAATTTTGAGGGTGTTTAATAGCGCCTGATGCGCGCCGAATTGTGCGATTTGTTGCCAGGCTTGTTCGATGGCCTGCACAAAATGCGGGTTATCTGGCAGATCATCACCGAAAATTTCACGCAGGGAAAGCAGGGCGGTTACGCGTTGTTCACTGCTGCTGACCGCAACAAGTTCACGAATTTTATCGCTAAGCGGATCGCGAACATCAATGGCATTTCCGGCATCATCAACGCCGCTGACGTAACGCATCCAGCCTGCAACGCCTAATGCCAGCAACGACCAGTCCGTTTCGCGCCCCAGATGTATGCGAATACCTGCCAACATGCGTTGCGGTAATTTCTGGCTGCCATCCATCGCGATTTGCCAGGTCTTATGTTTCAGTGCCGGATTAGCAAAACGTGCAATTAACTTATCCGCATATTGTGTTAAATCGACATCTTTAATCCGCAGTGTCGGCGCTTGCTCATCCAGCATTAATGTTCTGGCAGCATGGCGAAATGCGCGATCCTGCATGCAATCACTGATATGGGCGAATCCTGAGAGGTAACCCAGATAAGCGAGAAAAGAGTGGCTGCCATTAAGCATCCGCAGTTTCATCTCTTCCCATGGCAGGACATCATTCACCATTTGTACACCTGCGACTTCCCAGGCAGGACGCCCAGCGACGAAGTTATCTTCAACCACCCACTGGATAAACGGTTCGCAGCTAATCGCGCAGGGATCATTCACCCCCAGATGCTGGCTGATTTCCGCCAGTGATTCGTTTGTTGCAGCCGGAACAATGCGGTCGACCATAGTTCCCGGAAAACTGACGTGTTCTTTTATCCACCCGGCGAGTTCTGGCGAACGTTTTTCTGCCATTCCCAGCACCGCGTTTTTCACCACATGGCCATTGTCGGGAATATTGTCGCAGGAGAGCACGGTAAACGGTGTAAGGCCGCGCTCACGGCGGCGTTTCAGTGCTTCGACGAGAATACCTGGCGCGGAGTGAGGTTCTTCAGGGTTTTGTAGATCGTGAATAATACGCGGATTGCTGGTGTCGAGTGCACCGGTGGCCGGGTCAATACAATAGCCTTTTTCGGTAATCGTCAGGGAAACAATTGCCACCTGTGGCTCGCAAAATTTCTCAATAATTGCCGCTAAGGAATCCAGTTTTGCATTCAGACATTCGTGAACGGCACCGACAATTATCGCCTGATTGCCGTCCGCACCTTTCTCCAGCACGGTATATAAATGGTTCTGTGCGCGGAGTTGGCTCATCAGTTGATCGCCGCTGAACAAGCTGATTTCACAGATCCCCCAGTCGCCGCCCTGGGCATTCAGCACACGATCGGTCAGTAATGCCTGATGTGCGCGGTGAAAGGCTCCAAAGCCAAAATGAACGATACGTGATTGCAACTGCTGTCGATCGTAGCGTGGAGCGTGTACATGATGCGGGAGCGTAACGGAGGCGATTGTATTCATAGGAGTCACGTCTTAGTAACGATTAATTAACAATGACAGTGTAAAGTTATATGACAGCAATTGAAATTGGTCTGGATTGTTAATGCGATGAAGTGTGAGGGCGATCAATCAACGAGTGAAAATTGCGGGCGTAAGGTGTTCAGGAAGCGCAAAATAGAAGATTGGTATAATAAATTAAAAAAGGGACAGCCTGAGCTATCCCTTTTCTGCATGCGGCTGAAGTTAGTCAGCACGACCCATATAACGGCGTTCTTCGATATGGATACGAATTTTTTCGCCCGGGCTTAAGTATTCTGGTACCTGAATCACCAGACCAGTGCTCAATGTCGCCGGTTTGTTACGGGCGCTGGCAGATGCCCCTTTGATACCTGGTGCAGTTTCAACGATTTCCAGATCAACGGTCTGCGGCAGCTCAAGCGCCAGCAATTGACCGTCCCAGGTCAGCACCTGCATGTCCGGCATGCCGCCCTCAGGCATAAACAGCAACTCTTCTTCAATCTGATCTTTGGTGAAGGTATACGGGGTATAGTCTTCTTTATCCATAAAGACATATTCGTTGCCATCGACATAGGAGAAGTCAACGTAACGGCGGGTCAGCGTCACGGTGTCAACGATATCATCACCTTTGAAACGCTCTTCTACTTTCAGCCCGGTACGGACATCAGAAAAACGCATTTTGTACAGCGTAGCGGCACCGCGGGCAGTGGGCGACTGAATATCAATGTCCTTAACCAGCAGCAGTTTGCCGTTGTAATTCAGTACCATACCTTTTTTAATTTCGTTCGCTCTTGGCATCGAAAAATTCCTGTAGTCGAAAATGTCAAAAATATCGCGACAAAGTACTCGCGACGGGCCTTTCGGGCAAGTGGTATTCGCACTTTTGCTGGTGCAAAAAAGGTGGTACTGTGCGCGCTCATCAATCCGGTGGTTAACCTTAAGAGAACAACGTATGGAATGCCGTCCGGGTTGCGGGGCGTGTTGCACTGCCCCTTCAATTTCCAGCCCTATTCCCGGTATGCCAGATGGCAAGCCCGCCAATACGCCCTGCATTCAGCTTGATGAACAGCAACGCTGTAAAATTTTCACCTCGCCACTGCGACCGAAAGTCTGTGCAGGCTTACAAGCCAGCGCTGAAATGTGCGGCAACTCGCGTCAGCAGGCAATGACCTGGCTTATCGATCTGGAAATGCTGACCGCGCCTTAAACATCTTTAATTCGCAGTAAGCAAAACAGAGTAGCGATAATCATCACCATCGCAAACCAGAACACAGCGTGATAATTCCAGATCTCGGCGACGATGCCCGCCACTGATCCTGCGATGATCCAGCCCACGCGCGACGTGTTGGTATAGAGCGTGGTGGCTGAACCTGCCTGACCGGGCATCAAATCCTGAAAATAGAGCATCCCGATGCCGCCCAGAATGCCAATAAAAATAGCATTTAGCAGCTGCAAGCCCAACAGAATGACAGGTGAATGCGCCATCAGCATTCCTGCGTAAAAACAGACGCCACCCACGGCAGCAACGCGCATTAAGAAGCGCTTACCCAGACGTTTGGCAAAATATCCGGCGATCAACATGGTCGGGATTTCCAGCCCGGCGGCGGTCCCCATCATCACACCGGCCAGTTTCTCGGGAAGATGCAGTTCGTTGATAATAAATAGCGGCATGTTGATGATGTACAGGCTGTTCGAGCCCCACATCAATGTACAAATGACAAACAGCAGCAACGTATCGCGACGGTTACGGCGCGGCGCTTCAACCGTGCCGGTCGCCAGCGGAAGCTCTTTTTGCATCGACGGCAAAAACAGCCACACCATCACGCCGCAAACAATAAACGCTACCGCTGCGCTCAGATACATTACCGTAAAGCTGAAACCCATCGCTAAGGCATAAGCCAGCGGTGGGCCAATGACCCATGCCAGTGAAACCTGAGCGCGTAAAAAAGAGCTGAACATCACCGCCTCACGTCCGGTTTTGTCAGCATGTTCACGGGCAAGGGCAAACATTTGCGGGTTAGCGGTTGAGCCAAAGCTGCTAAGAAAGACGCCAACGAATAGCAAAACAAAGTAGTTGCGATTCCAGGCAAAAAGGGTGCAGGCCAGCACGCCTAACAGGCAGCAAAAGACAATCAGCGATTTGCGATCGCCGCGCTTATCAGAGCGCCCGGCGAGAAACTGACTCACCAGAATCCCAATGACTGCGCTGCCGGTAAAGAAGAATCCCACCATCGCCGGACGGGCATGTACTTCATCAGTAAGAAAAATACTGAGTGTCGGGGTTTGCAGAGCGCCCGCAATACCGGTGAGAAAGGCAACGATTAAAAACGCCGTCGAGGTCAGGTCAAACGATTTCGCGCTGGTGACTGCGGGGGAGTTATGCATGCTGGTCGATCACTGGAAGAGGAAGACGCGGAGTTTACGCTGCTTGTCAGAAAATAAACAGACAGCGAAATCAAAAGCGCCACGAATAATCAAAATGCCATTTCACTGTTGCTGATTGGCTGCTGACGCTGCTGAAATGAAATTGCTGATAACGGATTTTCCCATCAGCAATTAGGAAAAATGACAAAAAATTGTGCAGCACATCAAACTTTTGCTCATAACTTTACGGCTTTCCTTGCGTGCTGAAACAAAAGTATTATGCTTTCTTGAAACGTTTCAGCGCGATCTTGTCTTTAACCCTAAGCCAGGTTGGCGCTTTTTTTCTCATAGAAGCTGAATCGTTTCAATTCAGCAAGAGAGGAGAACTATGTTCCAGTTATCTGTACAGGACATCCATCCGGGCGAAAAGGCCGGAGACAAAGAAGAGGCGATTCGCCAGGTCGCTGCGGCGCTGGTGCAGGCCGGTAATGTAGCTGAAGGCTACGTCAATGGCATGCTGGCGCGCGAACAGCAAACCTCAACGTTCCTCGGCAATGGTATTGCTATTCCACATGGCACTACCGACACCCGCGATCAGGTGCTGAAAACCGGCGTTCAGGTATTTCAGTTCCCGGAAGGCGTCACCTGGGGTGACGGCCAGGTAGCGTACGTGGCGATCGGTATTGCTGCCAGCTCGGATGAACATCTGGGCCTGCTACGCCAGCTGACCCACGTACTGAGCGATGATTCCGTTGCTGAACAACTGAAGTCAGTAACAACAGCAGAAGAACTTCGCGCATTGCTGATGGGCGAAAAGCAGAGTGAGCAGCTGAAGCTCGACAACGAAATGCTGACGCTGGATATCGTCGCCAGCGATCTGCTGACTCTTCAGGCGCTGAACGCTGCGCGTCTGAAAGAAGCGGGGGCAGTTGACGCCACTTTCGTCACCAAAGCCATCAATGAACAACCGCTGAACCTCGGGCAGGGTATCTGGCTGAGCGATAGCGCCGAAGGCAATCTGCGTAGCGCGATTGCGGTAAGCCGTGCGGCAAATGCTTTTGATGTGGACGGCGAAACGGCAGCCATGCTGGTGAGTGTGGCGATGAATGACGATCAGCCCATCGCGGTTCTTAAGCGTCTCGCTGATTTGTTGCTCGATAATAAAGCTGACCGCTTGCTGAAAGCGGATGCGGCAACGTTGCTGGCGCTGCTGACCAGCGATGATGCGCCGACCGACGACGTGTTAAGCGCGGAGTTTGTGGTGCGCAATGAACACGGCCTGCATGCTCGTCCAGGTACCATGCTGGTCAATACCATTAAACAATTTAACAGTGATATTACCGTGACAAACCTTGATGGCACCGGCAAACCGGCAAACGGACGTAGTCTGATGAAAGTTGTGGCACTTGGCGTTAAGAAAGGTCATCGCCTACGCTTTACCGCCCAGGGTGCAGATGCTGAACAGGCGCTGAAAGCCATTGGCGACGCTATCGCTGCTGGTCTTGGGGAGGGCGCATAATGAGTAGACGTGTTGCTACGATCACCCTTAATCCGGCTTATGACCTTGTTGGTTTCTGCCCGGAAATTGAACGCGGCGAAGTGAACCTGGTGAAAACCACCGGTCTGCATGCGGCGGGTAAAGGCATCAACGTGGCCAAAGTATTAAAAGACCTGGGAATTGATGTCACCGTTGGCGGCTTCCTGGGTAAAGACAATCAGGATGGTTTTCAGCAACTGTTCAGCGAGCTGGGCATTGCCAACCGTTTCCAGGTTGTACAGGGGCGCACCCGAATTAACGTTAAGCTGACGGAAAAAGACGGCGAAGTGACCGACTTCAACTTCTCGGGTTTTGAAGTCACCCCCGCCGACTGGGAACGCTTTGTGACTGATTCTCTGAGCTGGCTCGGTCAGTTCGATATGGTCTGTGTCAGCGGAAGCTTACCGTCAGGCGTCAGCCCGGAAGCGTTCACCGACTGGATGACTCGCCTGCGTAGTCAGTGTCCTTGCATTATCTTTGATAGTAGCCGTGAAGCGTTAGTAGCAGGTTTGAAAGCGGCACCGTGGCTGGTGAAACCTAACCGCCGCGAGCTGGAAATCTGGGCAGGCCGTAAACTGCCTGAAATGAAAGATGTGATTGAAGCTGCGCATGCGCTGCGTGAACAAGGCATCGCGCATGTTGTTATTTCACTGGGTGCCGAAGGCGCGCTTTGGGTTAATGCCTCCGGCGAATGGATCGCCAAACCACCGTCAGTCGATGTCGTAAGCACCGTTGGCGCAGGGGATTCTATGGTTGGTGGCCTGATTTATGGCTTGCTGATGCGTGAATCCAGTGAACACACACTGCGTCTGGCGACAGCTGTTGCAGCCCTGGCGGTAAGTCAAAGCAATGTGGGTATTACCGATCGTCCGCAGTTGGCCGCAATGATGGCGCGCGTCGACTTACAACCTTTTAACTGACAGCAGGAGAGGCATAATGAAAACGCTGCTGATTATTGACGCTAATCTCGGTCAGGCACGCGCCTATATGGCGAAGACCCTGCTGGGCGCGGCGGCGCGAAAAGCAAAACTGGAAATCATCGACAATCCGAACGACGCAGAAATGGCGATTGTTCTCGGTGATTCCATCCCGAATGACAGCGCGCTGAACGGTAAAAATGTCTGGCTGGGTGATATTTCCCGGGCAGTTGCGCACCCTGAGTTGTTCCTGAGTGAAGCCAAAGGCCATGCGAAACCTTACACTGCGCCGGTCGCTGCGACAGCACCGGTTGCTGCCAGCGGTCCGAAACGCGTAGTTGCGGTGACTGCTTGCCCGACTGGCGTAGCACACACCTTTATGGCGGCTGAAGCCATTGAAACCGAAGCGAAAAAACGTGGCTGGTGGGTGAAAGTTGAAACCCGTGGTTCTGTTGGTGCGGGCAATGCAATCACCCCTGAAGAAGTCGCAGCAGCGGATCTGGTGATTGTGGCGGCAGATATCGAAGTGGATCTGGCGAAATTTGCTGGTAAACCGATGTATCGCACCTCTACCGGTCTGGCGCTGAAGAAAACTGCGCAGGAACTGGATAAAGCGGTTGCTGAAGCAACGCCGTATGAACCAGCGGGCAAAGCTCAAACAGCGACCACTGAAGGTAAGAAAGAGAGTGCAGGCGCTTACCGTCACTTGCTGACGGGCGTCTCTTACATGCTGCCGATGGTTGTTGCAGGTGGTCTGTGTATCGCGCTTTCTTTTGCTTTTGGTATCGAAGCGTTTAAAGAGCCGGGTACGTTGGCAGCGGCGCTGATGCAGATTGGTGGTGGTTCAGCCTTTGCGCTGATGGTGCCGGTACTGGCAGGTTATATTGCCTTCTCCATTGCCGATCGTCCGGGTCTCACGCCGGGCCTGATTGGCGGTATGCTGGCGGTTAGCACCGGTTCTGGCTTCATTGGCGGTATTATTGCGGGCTTCCTGGCGGGTTACATTGCGAAGTTAATAAGTACGCAACTGAAACTGCCACAGAGTATGGAGGCACTGAAACCGATCCTGATCATTCCGCTAATTTCCAGTCTGGTGGTCGGTCTGGCGATGATTTACCTGATCGGTAAACCGGTTGCTGGCATTCTCGATGGGTTGACTCACTGGCTGCAGACCATGGGGACTGCGAATGCTGTTCTGCTGGGGGCGATCCTCGGTGGCATGATGTGTACTGACATGGGCGGTCCGGTAAACAAAGCAGCGTACGCATTCGGTGTGGGTCTGCTGAGTACTCAAACCTATGGCCCGATGGCGGCGATTATGGCGGCAGGTATGGTGCCACCGCTGGCAATGGGTCTGGCAACAATGGTGGCGCGTCGCAAATTCGACAAAGCGCAGCAGGAAGGTGGCAAAGCCGCTCTGGTACTTGGTCTGTGCTTTATTTCGGAAGGTGCAATTCCGTTTGCTGCTCGTGATCCGATGCGTGTGCTACCGTGCTGTATCGTTGGTGGGGCGCTGACTGGCGCAATCTCAATGGCGATTGGTGCGAAACTGATGGCACCACACGGTGGTCTGTTTGTTCTGCTGATCCCTGGCGCTATTACGCCGGTATTGGGTTACCTGGTAGCAATTATTGCTGGTACGCTGGTGGCGGGTTTGGCCTATGCCTTCCTCAAACGCCCGGAAACACAAATAGTAGAAAAAAACGCATAATTTCTCTTCATCATCGGGGCTGAGACATCTCTGCCCCGATGATGACAAACGCAAAATTGCCTGATGCGCTATGCTTATCAGACCTACATGAACCCTGCAATATATTGAATTTTTGCGCTTTTGTAGGTCGGATAAGGCGTTTACGCCACATCCAGCATGAACAAAGCGCGCATTGTCAACAATCTGAGGGCAGAAACATCTCTGCCCTTTTTCTTGCCTGCCATATTGTGTGTTACACATCACAACTTTCTCTTTTGTTGCTGCATAAATAGACAAATTTTGTGACCGCCTTCATATCTGGCCGATTTCGTTTTTTCTGATCGATTTACATTACGTTAAACATGCTTATTATGAACATGTGTTTAAATCTGAACACGTGCTCTAATAGTCTTATTGACTGTAATGACTATTTTACCCAATTTCTTCGTTGGCAATTTATTGCCAGGGGGCGTGCTATGCGCGAAAAGGACTACATAGTAATTATTGGCTCGGCGAATATTGATGTGGCTGGGTATTCACATCATCCATTGAATTATGCGGATTCGAATCCCGGAAAAATTAAATTTACCCCAGGTGGCGTGGGAAGGAATATCGCTCATAATCTGGCGTTACTGGGGAAAAATGCCTGGCTTTTAAGTGCAGTAGGTGGTGATTTTTATGGGCAATCATTACTGGCGCAAACTAATCAATCCGGTGTTTATGTCGATAAATGCTTAATTGTTCCGGGTGAGAATACATCCAGCTATTTATCACTGCTCGATAATACAGGAGAAATGCTTGTCGCGATAAATGATATGAGTATTAGTGACTGTATTTCTGCAGAATTTCTTGCCCAGCATCAGGAGTTTATTCGCGGTGCAAAGGTTATTGTCGCGGATTGCAACCTTAGTGAAGAGGCGCTGGTCTGGGTTCTGGAAAATAGCGGGGAAACGCCTGTATTTATTGATCCGGTATCGGCATGGAAATGCGTCAAAATCCGCGATCATCTGAGCAAAATCCATACGTTAAAACCTAACCGTCTTGAAGCCGAAACGTTGAGCGGAATTGCACTTTCCGGACGTGAAGATGTCGCAAAGGTCGCCGCCTGGTTTCATCAACACGGCCTGAACCGCCTGGTGCTGAGCATGGGAGGGGATGGCGTTTACTACAGTGATATCAACGGTGAAAGTGGGTGGTCGGCCCCTATTAAAACGAATGTCATCAATGTTACTGGGGCAGGCGACGCCATGATGGCGGGGCTGGCCTCCTGTTGGGTAGACGGTATGCCGTTTATCGATTCTGTTCGATTTGCGCAGGGATGTTCGTCAATGGCACTTGCCTGTGAATATACCAACAACCCTGAATTATCAATTGCCAATGTTACATCGTTAGTGGAGAACACAGAATGTCTGAATTAACTCTGTCCCCTGAATTATTACAAATATCCGCTGAAGTACAGGATGCTTTAAAAAATAAAAAACCGGTTATTGCGCTGGAATCGACCATAATTTCTCACGGAATGCCATTCCCACAAAATGCCCAAACCGCAATTGAAGTAGAAGAAACAATTCGTAAACAGGGCGCAGTACCAGCCACTATCGCCATTATTGGCGGCGTGATGAAAGTGGGCTTAAGTAAAGAAGAAATTGAATTGCTGGGCCGTGAAGGACATAACGTGACGAAAGTTAGTCGTCGTGATTTACCTTTTGTCGTTGCTGCAGGGAAAAATGGCGCGACTACCGTTGCATCAACCATGATTATTGCAGCACTGGCTGGGATTAAAGTTTTTGCAACCGGAGGTATTGGTGGTGTGCATCGCGGAGCGGAACATACCTTCGATATTTCTGCCGATTTACAGGAACTGGCAAATACCAATGTCACTGTTGTTTGTGCGGGGGCAAAATCTATTCTCGATTTAGGATTAACAACAGAATATTTAGAAACCTTCGGTGTACCGTTAATTGGTTATCAGACAAAAGCGCTGCCTGCGTTTTTCTGCCGAACCAGCCCATTTGAAGTCAGCATTCGTCTTGACAGTGCCCGCGAAATTGCTCGCGCGATGGCAGTGAAGTGGCAAACCGGTTTGAACGGCGGCCTGGTGGTAGCGAACCCGATCCCGGAACAGTTTGCGATGCCAGAAGAAACCATCAATGCAGCAATTGATCAAGCCGTTGCTGAAGCCGAAGAACAGGGTGTTATTGGGAAAGAGAGTACACCGTTCCTGCTGGCGCGTGTTGCGGAGCTAACCGGCGGTGATAGCCTGAAATCCAATATTCAACTGGTCTTTAATAACGCCATTCTGGCGAGCGAAATTGCCAAAGAATATCAGCGTCTCGTGGGTTAATTTCTGGTGGGCAGAAAGCCGTCGCCCGTACTCATCAAACATACCAAAACCTGGCGCTGACGCCGGGTTTACTGGCATGAAGGGAAAATCATTATGGATATAATGAGAAGTGTTGTGGGGATGGTGGTGTTACTGGCAATAGCATTTCTGTTGTCGGTAAATAAAAAGAGCATCAGCTTGCGCACGGTTGGGGCTGCGCTGCTGCTGCAAATTGCCATTGGTGGCATCATGCTCTATTTTCCCCCGGGAAAATGGGCAGTAGAGCAGGCGGCATTAGGCGTCCATAAAGTGATGTCCTACAGTGACGCAGGAAGTGCCTTTATTTTTGGTTCGCTGGTCGGTCCCAAAATGGATGTTCTGTTTGACGGTGCGGGCTTTATCTTCGCCTTTCGCGTACTCCCGGCGATTATTTTCGTTACCGCGCTTATCAGCTTGCTGTACTACATTGGCGTAATGGGGCTGCTGATTCGTATTCTTGGCAGTATTTTTCAGAAAGCCCTCAACATCAGCAAAATCGAATCTTTTGTCGCAGTCACCACTATTTTCCTCGGGCAAAATGAGATCCCGGCGATCGTTAAACCTTTTATTGATCGCATGAATCGCAACGAGCTATTTACGGCTATTTGTAGCGGCATGGCGTCTATTGCGGGTTCGATGATGATTGGCTATGCCGGAATGGGCGTGCCGATTGACTATTTGTTAGCCGCTTCGCTGATGGCTATTCCTGGCGGTATCCTGTTTGCACGTATTCTTAGTCCGGCGACGGAACCTTCGCAAGTTACGTTTGAAAATCTGTCGTTTAGCGAAACACCGCCAAAAAGCATTATTGAAGCTGCGGCGAACGGTGCAATGACCGGGCTGAAAATCGCCGCCGGTGTGGCGACGGTGGTAATGGCATTTGTGGCGATCATTGCGCTGATCAACGGCATTATTGGTGGAGTTGGCGGCTGGTTTGGTTTTGCCAATGTCTCTCTGGAAAGCATTTTCGGCTATGTGCTGGCCCCGTTGGCATGGATTATGGGGGTGGACTGGAGTGATGCAAATCTTGCCGGAAGTTTGATTGGGCAGAAACTGGCGATTAATGAGTTTGTTGCTTATCTCAATTTCTCGCCCTATCTGCAAACGAGCGGCACGCTGGATGTCAAGACCATTGCCATTATCTCGTTCGCCCTCTGTGGGTTTGCAAACTTTGGTTCTATCGGTGTTGTCGTTGGAGCGTTTTCGGCTATTTCGCCAAAACGCGCGCCGGAAATCGCCCAGCTTGGTTTACGGGCGCTGGCGGCGGCGACGCTTTCCAACCTGATGAGCGCGACCATTGCCGGGTTCTTTATTGGTTTAGCTTGAGTTTCATTGCCGGATGTACGCCTTATTAAGCGTTGCATCCGGCAATCGCACTATTGCCAATAATTTTTACTGCATCATCCCGGAGAATTTATTCTCCGGGTCCATCTCCAGCGCCAGTCCTGACAACTGCTTTCTGTTTTTAATGAGATACCCTTTCTTGCTTTTAATTAATAAACCGTCATTAATGAATTGCGCAAGAACATATAAAAGATGTCGATAAGAAACGCCTAAATACTCTGCCGCTTGCGTATGCTTTTCGTGATAAAGATCACCTTCCTGCGAGAGTAATATAAAAGCTGCCAGGCGATTCACTAACGGAAATGATTGATTCTGAGTTAAAGAAACAATATTACGATAATTTTTATGACTTAAGGTGACGCAGAGTTTTCGTAAAAATAGCGTGTCGTTTAATAACAACGGGCGGTAATGCTTCATAGGGAGCGCAAGACACCAACACTCTTCAATAGCCTGCACTGCACGCGGTTCATGGTCTTTGTCGATTAACTCAATCTCGCCAATAAAACAGGGCGCGGCAAAGAAATCGATCAGCGACACGCGACCATTAGCAAGCGTGACGTAAAGCCTGGCGCGGCCTCGCGTCAGGTAAAACAGCCAGGACGGCTGTTGCCCTTCCTGCACAATGTAGTCACGCGCTAAAAAATGAAACAGCCGCGTATCGGCTGAAACATCCGTTGAAAAGCAATCCTTAAACGCAGATTCACTCATCAATTGCTGCTTAAGATCATTATTGTGGATTTCTTTCACGATGTTTATCCGCTATGAGATTTCTCATATTTAGCATACGTACGCTGTTGTTAAGATTCAATCATCGGCCAGGTCGAATTTTCTTTGCTGTAGAAACAATAACGCAACTGGAAACAGAGGAAATAAACAATGGAAAAGAGAAAAATTATTCTGGATTGTGATCCGGGTCATGATGATGCTATTGCTATAATGATGGCGGCGAAACATCCGGCGATTGATTTATTAGGTATCACCATTGTAGCGGGTAATCAAACCCTCGATAAAACATTAATTAATGGCCTGAATGTTTGCCAGAAACTGGAGATTAATGTTCCGGTTTATGCGGGGATGCCACAGCCCATTATGCGTCAACAAATTGTTGCCGATAATATTCACGGTGAAACCGGACTGGATGGCCCGGTATTCGAGCCGCTGACCCGCCAGGCAGAAAACACTCATGCGGTGAAATATATCATCGATACCCTTATGGCAAGCGATGGCGATATCACTCTGGTGCCGGTTGGTCCGTTGTCAAACATCGCGGTGGCAATGCGTATGCAACCCGCGATCCTGCCGAAAATCCGTGAAATTGTTCTGATGGGCGGTGCTTATGGTACTGGCAACTTCACCCCATCTGCTGAGTTCAACATCTTTGCTGACCCGGAGGCCGCACGCGTGGTGTTCACCTCCGGCGTTCCATTAGTGATGATGGGCCTCGATCTTACCAACCAGACCGTTTGCACCCCGGATGTGATTGCTCGGATGGAAAGGGCTGGCGGCCCTGCCGGAGAGCTGTTCAGCGACATCATGAACTTCACTCTCAAAACGCAGTTCGAAAACTACGGCCTGGCTGGCGGCCCGGTGCACGACGCCACCTGCATCGGTTATTTGATTAACCCTGATGGCATTAAAACCCAGGAAATGTACGTCGAAGTGGACGTTAACAGTGGCCCTTGCTATGGGCGTACCGTCTGCGACGAGCTGGGCGTTCTTGGCAAGCCCGCCAATACCAAAGTCGGCATCACTATTGATACCGACTGGTTCTGGGGATTAGTCGAAGAGTGCGTACGCGGCTACATAAAAACCCATTAAGTGTTGATAACAAGCCGGGTCAGTATCGCAAGATGCAGGCCCGGCTATTTATGATGGGCAGAGAGCCGTCGCCCAAAATGACATGAAGAGATAATAACTATGGATGTCATGAGAAGTGTTCTGGGAATGGTGGTATTACTGGCTATTGCGTTTTTGCTGTCAGTAACCTGATGAGTGCTACTATTGCAGGATTCTTTATTGGTTTAGCGTAGTGCGCAATTTATGAGCCGGATAAGATGCGGTCAAGCGTCGAATCCGGCAACATTGTTACACCATTGGCACTAATGAAAGCGCGTTATCGGCAGACAGGGTAGGGTTGTTTAAGCTGCCGCTGGCGCGTGAAATTGCCGCGCAGGCTATCGCAAAACGGGCGCTGTCGCGGAAACTGTATCCTTCAAGAAAGCTATATACCAGGCCCGCCATAAAACCATCGTCAGCACCAAAACTGTCTACTGTCGTATGCGCTGGCGCGGTCAGCAAAAATTGTTCTCCATCCTTATCGCTGCAAAATACAGATTCATCTTTCAGATAAACAAAAATGCGTTTAACACCTTGTTGATGCAGCGAATTTACAGCTCTGATGCGATCGTTGTCGTCTTTAATCGGTTGCCCCCACAAAATTTCCAGTTCATTTTGTGTCGGTTTCAGAGTGTGGATCCGGCTGTACCAGTTTTTTACTTTGTTCGCTTTAAATTCGGAAACGGTATCGACAAACATCGGAATTTCATCAGCAATGGTAAAGACCCACTCCAGGGCTTCAGGTGTGAGATTACAATCAGCCAGCACCACACCAGCATGGCGAATCAAGTCCCGTGAAGTATTGAGCAGTTGAGGCGTTAGCTGTTGCAGAATATGTGTGTCATTGATTGCCAGGATAGTTTCTTCCTGCTTATTAGCGATAGCGAGATAAGTTGCAGTGCTGTGTCCATGCAGACGAATGCAGTTTGAAACGTTCACGCCCGCGCGGCGCGTTTCTTCCAGTAATGTCTCGCCGTAAAAATCGTTGCCAATAGCTGAAATTAAATGCACATCCCGACCAAGCAGAGCCAGGTTATGCGCGATATTACGTCCGACGCCGCCTGCGGAACAGTGAACAGAACCTGGATGAGAGGCTGCTTGCGGGTAACGGATATCCGCCATTCCGCGAATATCCATATTGATTGCACCCACAACCACACAGTAATCCTGCTCGGTAAGGATATATCCTTTGCCTTTAATCAAACCCTTGCGCATCAAATCCATAATATGAGCGGCAACACGTGAGCGGCTGATTTGCAGAATATCGGCGATTTCATTCTGTTGAATCAGCGGGTTACGCCGTAAAATTTTAAGAATCTGCTTTTCCCTGTCGTTCATCGATCAGGCCACCGCTTTTTCAGTTTGTTGCGCTTTCAGCCAGGCGATCTCTTCTGCCCAGATATCCGGGTTGATGGTTTCAAGGATCAGCGGAATGCCGTCGAAACGGTCGTCTTGCATGATCCAGCGGAACGCATCATGACCGATATTGCCTTCGCCGAGGCTATGATGACGGTCAACGCGGCTGCCAAAGGTGCTTTTCGCATCGTTGAGGTGCATCCCGCGCAGATACTTAAAGCCAACAATACGGGCAAAATCAGCGAACGTTTTCTCGCATTCGGCAGGAGTACGCAAATCATACCCGGCAGCGAAAGCATGGCAGGTATCAATGCAGACGCCGACGCGGGATTTATCTTCCACGCCGTCGATAATCGCTGCGAGATGTTCAAATTTAAACCCTAAGTTACTGCCCTGACCGGCGGTGTTTTCAATCACCGCGGTGACACCTTGAGTTTTATCCAGCGCAATGTTGATGGATTCGGCAATACGCGCAAGGCAATCCTCTTCTGAAATCTGCATCAGATGGCTGCCAGGGTGGAAGTTGAGCAAAGAAAGCCCCAGCTGTTCGCAACGCTGCATTTCATCTATAAAGGCATCGCGCGATTTTTCCAGAGCTTCAGCAACCGGATGTCCGAGGTTAATCAGATAACTGTCGTGGGGAAGAATTTGCGCCGATGTGTAGTGATATTTTTCACAGGCGGCTTTGAATTCATCGATGGTTTGCGTCGTGAGCGGTGCGGCACGCCACTGACGTTGGTTTTTGGTGAACAAGGCAAACGCGGTTGCGTCGATTTCGGCGGCGCGAATTGCGGCATTTGCCAGACCGCCAGCAGCACTAACGTGCGCTCCAATGTATTTCATGCGAGGACTCCTGTTAAACCCGCTGGAGGAAAACGGTAATGATAGCGGGTTAACAGGAGCAAGATGTAGTGGTTTATGCGATGACGCTTTGAATCACATAGTTAATCGCACCACCACCAACAATCAGCCAGGCAAACAGAACCAGTGCCATCAGCAGAGGTTTCGCCCCGGCTTTTTTCAGCGCGCTGACGTGAGTGGTCAGCCCCAGCGCCGCCATCGCCATTGCCAGCAGGAAGGTATCCAGCGTTACCAGCATGTTCACCACGCTCTGCGGTAACAGGTGGAACGAGTTAAAGATGGCAACGACGATGAACAAGATGGCAAACCACGGAATAGTGATTTTGCTTTTCTCGCCGCTGTTCGTCCCAGACAGCTGTTTAACACGCGCCGCCAGCAGGATGAGGAACGGAGCCAGCATCATCACGCGCAGCATTTTGGAAATAACTGCTGCGTTTTCTGCATCCGGGCTGATGGCATGACCTGCCGCCACCACCTGCGCCACTTCGTGCACAGTAGAACCAATGTAGATACCGAAAGTTTCCGGACTAAACCATTGAGACATCAGCGGATATATCGCCGGGTAGAGGAAAATCGCGACGGTCCCGAAGATAACAACGGTTGCAACAGCCACGGTTACTTTACTGGCTTCTGCTTTCACTACCGGCTCAGTCGCCAGTACCGCGGCAGCACCACAGATACTGCTACCGGCACCGATCAACCAGCTGGTGTGCTTATCCAGACCAAACACTTTCTGCCCCAGGAAGCAAGCCAGCAGGAAGGTACTGGACAGCGTCAACACGTCAATGATGATCCCACTGATACCGACATCGGCAATTTGCGAGAACGTCAGACGGAAGCCATAAAGAATGATACCCAGACGTAATAAATATTGCTTGGCAAACAGCACACCACCGTCACAGCTTTTCCAGATGTGCGGGTAAATGGTGTTGCCTAAAACCATCCCCAACAAGATTGCGAGGGTGAGGGCACTAAACCCGGCACCCGCAACCGCAGGAATGGAACCACCCCACAGGGCGACCCCGGTGATAACTGCACTCAGGGCTAACCCCGGAATAAAATGCCACAGTGTACGATGTTGTTTCTGTAAGGTGATATTCGTCATAACCCTCTCCTTTAACCGGGCATAAGGTTACGACTAACTGGTTTAAAAATAAAATTGATTATATATTTATAATTAATCTTTATAAGTGGTAAGCAACTATGCACATCACCCTCCGGCAGTTGGAAGTTTTTGCAGAAGTATTGAAAAGTGGATCAACCACCCAGGCATCGGTGATGCTGGCGTTGTCGCAATCAGCAGTGAGCGCAGCCTTGACCGACCTGGAAGGGCAGCTTGGCGTTCAACTGTTTGATCGCGTGGGGAAAAGACTGGTTGTTAATGAACACGGGCGGCTGCTCTATCCGCGAGCGTTGGCACTGCTTGAACAGGCGGTTGAAATCGAACAACTGTTTCGCGAAGACAACGGCGCGATTCGTATCTATGCCAGTAGTACCATCGGTAACTACATTCTGCCTGCAGTTATCGCCCGTTATCGCCATGATTATCCGCAGTTGCCGATTGAACTTAGCGTTGGGAATAGCCAGGACGTGATGCAAGCGGTGCTGGATTTCCGCGTTGATATTGGCTTTATTGAAGGACCGTGCCACAGCACTGAAATCATTTCTGAACCGTGGCTGGAAGACGAGCTGGTGGTTTTCGCCGCGCCGACTTCGCCGTTGGCTCGTGGTCCGGTCACCTTAGAACAGCTGGCCGCTGCGCCGTGGATCCTGCGTGAACGCGGTTCCGGCACGCGGGAGATTGTCGATTATCTGTTGCTGTCACATTTACCGAAGTTTGAGATGGCGATGGAATTAGGTAACTCCGAGGCAATCAAACATGCGGTGCGTCATGGGTTGGGAATTAGTTGCCTGTCGCGACGGGTGATTGAAGATCAATTGCAGGCAGGCACATTAAGTGAAGTTGCGGTCCCTCTGCCGCGCCTGATGCGTACGTTGTGGCGTATACATCATCGGCAAAAACACCTTTCCAACGCGCTACGGCGCTTTCTGGACTATTGCGATCCCGCGAATGTACCGCGTTAAGGTGCTGTACAAGAACATGCTGGTGCTGTGTCGATTTCGTGACGCAGCGCCCTCAGCATGCATTCGCCAGAAAAGAGATTGGCTGCTTTACTTATAATCCCTGGGCGATCATGAAGGTGTCTTATAACCGTGTATTTCTGCCGGAAGGATTGCCAATCGTCTGCTACAATCGCGCCTCATTTTTAAGATGGATAGCATTTTTGTATGGGTTCCGAAACTAAAACTACAGAAGCGCCGGGCTTACGCCGTGAATTAAAGGCGCGTCACCTGACGATGATTGCCATTGGCGGTTCCATCGGTACAGGTCTTTTTGTTGCCTCTGGCGCAACGATTTCTCAGGCAGGTCCGGGCGGGGCATTGCTCTCGTATATGCTGATTGGCCTGATGGTTTACTTCCTGATGACCAGTCTCGGTGAACTGGCTGCATATATGCCGGTTTCCGGTTCGTTTGCCACTTACGGTCAGAACTATGTTGAAGAAGGCTTTGGCTTCGCGCTGGGCTGGAACTACTGGTACAACTGGGCGGTGACTATTGCCGTTGACCTGGTTGCAGCACAGCTGGTCATGAGCTGGTGGTTCCCGGATACACCGGGCTGGATCTGGAGTGCGTTGTTCCTCGGCGTTATCTTCCTGTTGAACTACATCTCTGTTCGCGGCTTTGGTGAAGCGGAATACTGGTTCTCACTGATCAAAGTCACGACAGTTATTGTCTTTATCATCGTTGGCGTGCTGATGATTATCGGTATCTTCAAAGGCGCGCAGCCTGCAGGCTGGAGCAACTGGACAATCGGCGAAGCGCCGTTTGCTGGTGGTTTTGCGGCGATGATCGGCGTAGCTATGATTGTCGGCTTCTCTTTCCAGGGAACCGAGCTGATCGGTATTGCTGCAGGCGAGTCCGAAGATCCGGCGAAAAACATTCCACGCGCGGTACGTCAGGTATTCTGGCGAATCCTGTTGTTCTATGTGTTCGCGATCCTGATTATCAGCCTGATTATTCCGTATACCGATCCGAGCCTGCTGCGTAACGATGTTAAAGACATCAGCGTCAGTCCGTTCACCCTGGTGTTCCAGCACGCGGGTCTGCTCTCTGCGGCGGCGGTGATGAACGCAGTTATTCTGACGGCGGTGCTGTCAGCAGGTAACTCCGGTATGTATGCGTCTACTCGTATGCTGTATACCCTGGCGTGTGACGGTAAAGCGCCGCGCATTTTCGCTAAACTGTCGCGTGGTGGCGTGCCGCGTAATGCGCTGTATGCGACGACGGTGATTGCCGGTTTGTGCTTCCTGACCTCCATGTTTGGCAACCAGACGGTATACCTGTGGCTGCTGAACACCTCCGGGATGACGGGTTTTATCGCCTGGCTGGGGATTGCCATTAGCCACTATCGTTTCCGTCGCGGGTACGTATTGCAGGGACACGACATTAACGATCTGCCGTACCGTTCCGGTTTCTTCCCACTGGGGCCGATCTTCGCATTCATTCTGTGTCTGATTATCACTTTGGGCCAGAACTACGAAGCGTTCCTGAAAGATACCATTGACTGGGGCGGCGTAGCGGCAACGTATATTGGTATCCCGCTGTTCCTGATTATTTGGTTCGGCTATAAGCTGATTAAAGGAACTCACTTCGTACGCTACAGCGAAATGAAGTTCCCGCAGAACGATAAGAAATAAGTTTCCTCCCTTCCTTGCTAAGCCCTCTCAACCGAGAGGGCTTTTTCAATTCCATTTCCCTGACAAATCATGCGGATATAAAATTTAACATTTGGATTGATAATTGTTATCGTTTGCATTATCGTTACGCCGCAATCAAAAAAGGCTGACAAATCAGAGGCTGTTCCGGCTTTCTGGGATGATCACCTGCATACAAATAAGTCCACCGCGATGCTGCCGTACGCAAGGGGACGTAAAGAAGATGTGAGCGATACCCATTTTATTTTCGTAGTTACCTCATGGAGATATGGAATGTTTAGGTTGAACCCTTTCGTACGGGTCGGGCTGTGTTTGTCCGCTATTTCTTGTGCATGGCCTGTGTTAGCGGTCGATGATGATGGCGAAACGATGGTTGTCACTGCATCTTCCGTTGAACAAAACCTTAAAGATGCTCCCGCCAGTATCAGCGTCATTACCCAGGAAGACCTGCAGCGAAAACCGGTACAGAATCTGAAGGATGTCCTCAAAGAAGTGCCTGGCGTACAACTGACGAACGAAGGGGATAACCGTAAGGGCGTAAGTATTCGTGGTCTGGACAGCAGCTACACCCTGATTCTTGTCGACGGTAAACGCGTTAACTCCCGCAATGCCGTCTTCCGCCACAATGATTTCGATCTGAACTGGATCCCGGTCGATTCCATCGAACGTATTGAAGTGGTCCGTGGCCCGATGTCGTCGCTGTACGGTTCCGATGCGCTCGGCGGTGTAGTGAATATCATCACCAAAAAAATCGGTCAGAAATGGTCGGGCACCGTTACCGTCGATACCACCGTTCAGGAACATCGCGATCGCGGTGATACCTATAACGGTCAGTTCTTTACCAGCGGACCATTAATTGACGGCGTGCTGGGAATGAAAGCTTACGGCAGCCTGGCAAAACGTGAAAAGGATGACCCGCAAAACTCAACGACCACCGATACCGGAGAAACGCCGCGTATTGAAGGATTCTCCAGCCGCGACGGCAATGTCGAATTTGCCTGGACACCGAATCAAAATCACGATTTTACTGCCGGATACGGTTTCGACCGTCAGGATCGTGATTCCGACTCGCTGGACAAAAACCGCCTGGAACGCCAGAACTACTCCGTCAGCCATAATGGGCGTTGGGATTACGGCACCAGCGAACTGAAATACTACGGTGAGAAAGTCGAGAACAAAAACCCTGGCAACAGCAGCCCGATAACTTCCGAAAGCAATACGGTCGACGGCAAATACACGTTGCCGCTGACGGCGATTAATCAGTTTCTCACGGTTGGCGGTGAATGGCGTCACGACAAACTTAGCGATGCGGTGAACCTGACCGGGGGAACCAGCTCCAAAACGTCTGCCAGCCAGTACGCGCTGTTTGTGGAAGATGAATGGCGGATCTTCGAGCCGCTGGCGCTGACGACCGGCGTGCGTATGGACGATCACGAAACCTACGGTGAACACTGGAGTCCGCGTGCCTACCTGGTTTATAACGCCACCGACACCGTAACGGTGAAAGGGGGCTGGGCGACGGCATTTAAAGCCCCTTCTCTGTTGCAACTTAGCCCTGACTGGACGAGCAATTCCTGCCGTGGCGCATGTAAGATTGTGGGTAGCCCGGATCTGAAACCAGAAACCAGCGAAAGTTGGGAGCTGGGGCTTTACTACATGGGTGAAGAAGGCTGGCTGGAAGGGGTTGAATCCAGCGTTACCGTTTTCCGTAACGATGTGAAAGATCGTATCAGCATTAGCCGTACGTCTGACGTCAATGCTGCACCGGGCTACCAAAACTTTGTCGGTTTTGAGACGGGCGCTAACGGACGGCGCATACCGGTATTTAGCTACTACAACGTTAACAAAGCTCGTATTCAGGGCGTGGAAACCGAACTGAAAATTCCGTTCAACGATGAATGGAAACTGTCGATCAACTACACCTACAACGATGGTCGTGATGTCAGCAACGGCGAAAACAAACCGCTATCCGATCTGCCGTTCCATACTGCTAACGGTACGCTGGACTGGAAACCGCTGGCGCTGGAAGACTGGTCATTCTATGTTTCTGGTCACTATACCGGGCAGAAACGCGCCGACAGCGCGACGGCTAAAACACCGGGCGGTTATACCATCTGGAATACCGGCGCGGCCTGGCAGGTGACTAAAGACGTCAAACTGCGCGCAGGCGTGCTGAACCTTGGCGACAAGGATCTCAGTCGTGACGACTACAGCTATAACGAAGACGGACGTCGTTACTTTATGGCAGTGGATTATCGCTTCTGATGAGAAGATGCCCGGCGAACCGGGCGGACTTTCACTTCAGTAAATACTGCGCATGGAAGCGCAGGTGATCCTCTATAAAAGAGGCGATGAAGTAGTAACTGTGATCATATCCCGGCTGAATACGCAGCGTCATCGGCCACGCTTTCTGGCGCGCGGCTTCTGCCAGTACTGCAGGTTGCAGTTGGTCAGCAAGAAACTGATCATTATCACCCTGATCAATAAGCGTCGGGATTGCATCCTGCGCGTTACTGGCATACATCAACGCGCAACTGTCCCATTCCAGCCATGCATTTTTGTCCTCACCTAAATAGCGGCTAAACGCTTTGATTCCCCACGGGATGCTGCACGGATTCACAATTGGCGCAAAGGCCGAAACGCTGGTGTATTTACCCGGATTTTTCAGCGCCATAATCAGCGCACCGTGACCACCCATGGAATGACCGCTAATAGCGCAGCGGTCGCTGACATTAAATTGCGACTGAATCAGCGCCGGTAATTCATCGCGCAGATAATCATACATCCGGTAATGCGTCGCCCACGGTGGTTGCGTGGCGTTAAGATAAAACCCCGCGCCCTGGCCTAAATCGTAGCCATCGTCGTTGGCAACCTGTTCGCCGCGCGGGCTGGTGTCTGGCATCACCAGTACAATCCCCAGTTCCGCCGCCACGCGCTGGGCACCCGCCTTGGTGGTGAAGTTCTCGTCATTGCAGGTTAATCCGGAAAGCCAGTACAGCACTGGTGGCGGGGTGTGATCACGAGGTGGTGGGAGAAAGATACTGAACGTCATCGGGCAGTTTAAGGTACTGGAGTCGTGTCGCCAGCGTTGCTGCCAGCCTTCAAAACAGCGGTGCTCTTCGAGCATTTCCATGCGTGGCTCCTTGTTGTGTTGTTTGCAATTTCTTCATCATACCGTTTATTCAATGTGCTGTGAGTAACTTTCACTTCCGTATTTGCATAACGATGTTTTAACATCTGCTGATGAAAGGCAGCGGCAATTACAATAATTATCGCTGTGAATACTGGATTATGTGTGCCGCCTCACGCACAATAATCAGACTGTAAATCAGCTTAATAACTTTGCCCCCACGCAGGGCGGAGGCGTCACACCTGCAGGAGAAATCATAAATGCCATCACTCAGTAAAGAAGCGGCCCTGGTTCATGAAGCGTTAGTTGCGCGAGGACTGGAAACACCGCTGCGCCCGCCCGTGCATGAAATGGATAACGAAACGCGCAAAAGCCTTATTGCTGGTCATATGACCGAAATCATGCAGCTGCTGAATCTCGACCTGGCTGATGACAGTTTGATGGAAACGCCGCATCGCATCGCTAAAATGTATGTCGATGAAATTTTCTCCGGTCTGGATTACGCCAATTTCCCGAAAATCACCCTCATTGAAAACAAAATGAAGGTCGATGAAATGGTCACCGTGCGCGATATCACTCTGACCAGCACCTGTGAACACCATTTTGTTACCATCGATGGCAAAGCGACGGTGGCCTATATCCCGAAAGATTCGGTCATCGGTCTGTCAAAAATTAACCGTATTGTGCAGTTCTTTGCCCAGCGTCCGCAGGTACAGGAACGTCTGACGCAGCAAATTCTCATTGCGCTACAAACGCTGCTGGGCACCAATAATGTGGCTGTCTCTATCGACGCGGTGCATTACTGCGTGAAGGCGCGTGGCATCCGCGATGCAACCAGTGCCACGACAACGACCTCTCTTGGTGGATTGTTCAAATCCAGTCAGAATACGCGCCACGAGTTTCTGCGCGCTGTGCGTCATCACAACTGATAAAAAGGCAGGAACCGTGGAGCGCAACGTCACGCTCGATTTTGTTCGCGGCGTCGCCATTCTGGGGATCCTGCTATTAAACATCAGCGCCTTTGGGTTACCAAAGGCGGCTTATCTCAATCCCGCCTGGTACGGCGCTATTACGCCACAGGATGCATGGACCTGGGCATTTCTCGATCTCATCGGCCAGGTGAAATTCCTCACGCTTTTTGCGCTGTTGTTTGGTGCGGGCCTGCAAATGTTGCTGCCCCGTGGCAGACGATGGATCCAGTCGCGGTTAACGCTGTTAGTCTTGCTGGGCTTTATTCACGGTTTATTGTTCTGGGACGGCGATATTCTGCTGGCTTACGGGCTGGTGGGCTTAATCTGCTGGCGGCTGGTGCGCGATGCGCCATCGGTAAAAAGCCTGTTTAATACCGGCGTCATGCTTTATCTGGTGGGGCTTGGCGTTTTGCTGTTATTGGGGTTGATTTCCGATAGCCAGACCAGCCGCGCCTGGACACCTGATGCATCGGCTATTTTGTATGAAAAGCACTGGAAACTTCACGGTGGTGTTGAAGCGATCAGTAATCGTGCCGATGGTGTTGGCAACAGTTTACTGGCACTGGGCGCACAGTATGGCTGGCAACTGGCAGGGATGATGCTCATTGGTGCCGCATTGATGCGCAGTGGCTGGCTGAAAGGGCAGTTCAGCTTACGTCACTATCGTCGTACTGGTTTTGTGCTGGTGGCAATTGGGGTGATCATTAACCTTCCTGCCATCGCCCTGCAATGGCGACTGGACTGGGCGTATCGTTGGTGCGCCTTCTTACTTCAGATGCCGCGGGAACTGAGTGCGCCGTTTCAGGCGATTGGCTATGCGTCGCTGTTTTATGGCTTCTGGCCGCAATTAAGCCGCTTTAAGCTGGTGCTGGCAATCGCCTGTGTCGGACGGATGGCACTGACCAACTATCTATTGCAAACGCTGATTTGTACTACGCTTTTTTACCACCTCGGTTTGTTTATGCAGTTTGACCGTCTGGAGCTGCTGGCGTTTGTTATTCCGGTATGGTTGGCGAATATCTTCTTCTCTGTTATCTGGCTGCGTTACTTCCGCCAGGGGCCGGTGGAATGGCTCTGGCGTCAGTTAACTTTGCGTGCTGCCGGACCGACAATATCTAAAACATCAAGATAACGATCTGGATCACATTCGTTAACAAAACGGCTGTAACCGTTTCCATTGCTGTGACTCGATTCACGAAGTCCTGTATTCAGTGCTGACAAAATAGCCGCCAGCAAGCAGTCATTTACTGCAATCTCATAACAGGTAGTGAATATGATCACCATTCGTGATGTAGCGCGTCAGGCTGGCGTCTCTGTGGCAACGGTTTCCCGGGTGCTCAATAACAGCACGCTGGTCAGTGCCGACACGCGTGAAGCAGTAATGAAAGCTGTGAGTGAGCTGGATTATCGGCCAAACGCCAATGCCCAGGCGCTGGCAACTCAGGTTAGCGACACCATTGGCGTGGTGGTGATGGACGTTTCTGATGCGTTTTTCGGTGCGTTGGTAAAAGCGGTGGATCTGGTCGCCCAGCAGCATCAGAAATACGTGCTAATCGGCAATAGCTATCATGAAGCGGAAAAAGAGCGTCACGCCATTGAGGTGTTAATTCGCCAGCGTTGTAATGCGTTGATTGTTCACTCAAAAGCATTGAGTGACGATGAACTGGCACAATTTATGGATAACATTCCCGGTATGGTGTTAATCAACCGCGTTGTGCCGGGGTACGCCCATCGTTGCGTTTGCCTGGATAATCTCAGCGGTGCCCGAATGGCGACGCGCATGTTGCTGAATAACGGTCATCAACGTATTGGTTATCTTTCTTCCAGCCACGGCATTGAAGATGACGCCGTGCGTAAAGCAGGCTGGATGAGTGCGTTGAAAGAGCAGGATATTATTCCGCCGGAAAGCTGGATTGGCACTGGTACGCCGGACATGCCGGGCGGTGAGGCGGCGATGGTTGAACTGCTGGGGCGCAACCTACAACTAACCGCTGTATTTGCTTATAACGACAATATGGCCGCTGGCGCACTGACAGCATTAAAAGATAATGGCATTGCGATTCCGTTACATCTCTCAATCATTGGTTTCGATGATATTCCCATCGCCCGTTACACCGACCCGCAATTAACGACTGTGCGTTATCCCATTGCTTCAATGGCTAAATTAGCTACCGAACTGGCCTTGCAGGGGGCAGCAGACAATATTGATCCTCGTGCCAGTCACTGTTTTATGCCGACGTTAGTGCGTCGCCATTCTGTCGCAACACGCCAGAATGCGGCGGCGATCACTAACTCAACAAATCAGGCGATGTAACCGCTTTCAATCTGTGAGTGATTTCACAGTATCTTAACAATGTGATGGCTATGATTGCACCGTTTTAACGTTGTAACCCGTATGTAACAGTGAATAATCACTTTCACCGAGGTAATAGCGTCATAACAACAATTAAAGCCGTTTTCTGGAGCGTTACCGGGCATGGAAGAACGAATTTTAAAAAGTGAGCTTCGGCGTTCAGTAACACTTCATTAACTCTACTGCCCCGCCGAGCATTTATCTCAAGCACTACCCTGCATAAGAAAAACCGGAGATACCATGAATAAGAAGGTGTTAACCCTGTCTGCTGTGATGGCCAGCATGTTATTCGGTGCCGCTGCACACGCTGCTGATACTCGCATTGGTGTAACAATCTATAAGTACGACGATAACTTTATGTCTGTAGTGCGCAAGGCTATTGAGCAAGATGCGAAAGCCGCGCCAGATGTTCAGCTGCTGATGAATGATTCTCAGAATGACCAGTCCAAGCAGAACGATCAGATCGACGTATTGCTGGCGAAAGGGGTGAAGGCACTGGCAATCAACCTGGTTGACCCGGCAGCTGCGGGTACGGTGATTGAGAAAGCGCGTGGGCAAAACGTGCCGGTGGTTTTCTTCAACAAAGAACCGTCTCGTAAGGCGCTGGATAGCTACGACAAAGCCTACTACGTTGGCACTGACTCCAAAGAGTCCGGCATTATTCAGGGCGATTTGATTGCTAAACACTGGGCGGCGAATCAGGGTTGGGATCTGAACAAAGACGGTCAGATTCAATTCGTACTGCTGAAAGGTGAGCCGGGGCATCCGGATGCAGAAGCACGTACCACTTACGTGATTAAAGAATTGAACGACAAAGGCATTAAAACTGAACAGTTACAGTTAGATACCGCTATGTGGGATACCGCTCAGGCGAAAGATAAGATGGACGCCTGGCTGTCTGGCCCGAACGCCAACAAAATCGAGGTGGTTATCGCCAACAACGACGCGATGGCAATGGGCGCGGTAGAAGCACTGAAAGCACACAACAAGTCCAGCATTCCGGTGTTTGGCGTCGATGCGCTGCCAGAAGCGCTGGCGCTGGTGAAATCCGGTGCACTGGCGGGCACCGTACTGAACGATGCTAACAACCAGGCGAAAGCGACCTTTGATCTGGCGAAAAACCTGGCCGATGGCAAAGGTGCGGCTGATGGCACCAACTGGAAAATCGACAACAAAGTGGTCCGCGTACCTTATGTTGGCGTAGATAAAGACAACCTGGCTGAATTCAGCAAGAAATAAGACTGATTGGGCGCAGTCGTTTACTGCGCCCTTATTGTATGACCAACAAGGTAAAATTATATGGTCAGCTCAACGACTCCGTCTTCCGGGGAATACTTGTTGGAAATGAGCGGTATCAACAAGTCTTTTCCTGGTGTTAAGGCACTTGATAACGTTAACTTAAAAGTCCGGCCACATTCTATCCATGCATTAATGGGGGAAAATGGTGCGGGAAAATCAACATTATTAAAATGCCTGTTTGGTATTTATCAAAAAGACTCCGGCACCATTTTATTCCAGGGTAAAGAGATCGATTTCCATTCCGCCAAAGAAGCACTGGAAAATGGTATTTCGATGGTACACCAGGAGTTAAATCTGGTATTACAACGTTCGGTGATGGACAACATGTGGCTGGGGCGATATCCCACCAAAGGCATGTTTGTCGATCAGGACAAAATGTACCGCGAAACCAAAGCGATTTTTGATGAACTGGATATTGATATCGATCCGCGTGCACGCGTCGGTACATTATCTGTTTCGCAAATGCAGATGATCGAAATCGCCAAAGCGTTTTCCTATAACGCGAAAATTGTGATTATGGATGAACCGACTTCTTCGTTAACCGAAAAAGAGGTCAATCATCTGTTCACTATTATTCGTAAATTAAAAGAGCGCGGCTGCGGTATTGTTTATATCTCGCATAAAATGGAAGAAATCTTCCAGTTATGTGATGAAGTTACCGTATTGCGCGACGGTCAGTGGATCGCTACCGAACCGCTGGCAGGACTGACGATGGACAAGATCATCGCCATGATGGTTGGGCGTTCTCTTAACCAGCGTTTCCCTGACAAAGAAAACAAGCCGGGCGAAGTGATTCTGGAAGTGCGTAACCTGACGTCGCTGCGCCAGCCGTCGATACGCGATGTCTCGTTTGATCTGCATAAAGGGGAGATTCTCGGTATAGCCGGTCTGGTGGGAGCGAAACGTACCGATATTGTTGAGACGTTATTTGGTATTCGCGAGAAATCGGCTGGCACCATTACGTTGCACGGCAAAAAGATCAATAACCATAATGCCAACGAAGCCATAAACCACGGATTTGCACTGGTAACTGAAGAGCGCCGCTCAACGGGAATTTATGCCTATCTGGATATTGGCTTTAACTCGTTAATTTCCAATATCCGCAACTATAAAAATAAAGTTGGTTTACTGGATAACTCGCGGATGAAAAGCGATACCCAGTGGGTGATTGATTCGATGCGGGTAAAAACACCGGGGCATCGGACGCAAATTGGTTCGCTCTCCGGTGGTAATCAGCAAAAAGTGATTATTGGTCGCTGGCTGTTAACGCAACCAGAAATATTAATGCTCGATGAACCGACGCGCGGTATTGATGTTGGGGCTAAGTTTGAGATTTATCAGTTAATTGCCGAACTGGCGAAGAAAGGCAAGGGGATTATTATTATCTCCTCCGAAATGCCAGAGTTGTTAGGGATAACAGACCGTATTCTGGTTATGAGCAATGGTCTCGTTTCCGGAATTGTCGATACAAAAACAACAACGCAAAGCGAAATTCTGCGTCTTGCGTCTTTGCACCTTTAAGATTAGGGGCTTCCCATGAGTGCATTAAATAAGAAAAGTTTTCTTACTTACCTGAAAGAGGGCGGTATTTACGTCGTTCTTTTAGTTTTGCTGGCGATTATTATTTTCCAGGACCCAACATTTTTAAGTCTGTTGAACTTAAGTAATATTCTCACCCAGTCATCGGTGCGTATTATTATCGCGCTTGGTGTGGCAGGGTTAATTGTCACCCAGGGGACTGACCTTTCCGCAGGTCGCCAGGTGGGGCTGGCGGCAGTAGTAGCAGCGACGTTATTGCAGTCCATGGATAACGCCAACAAAGTGTTCCCGGAAATGGCGACGATGCCGATTGCGCTGGTTATTCTGATTGTCTGTGCCATTGGTGCGGTGATCGGTTTGATCAACGGCTTGATTATCGCCTATCTCAACGTGACGCCGTTCATTACCACGCTCGGTACGATGATTATCGTCTACGGCATTAACTCGCTCTATTACGACTTTGTCGGGGCATCGCCAATTTCCGGTTTTGACAGTGGTTTCTCCACTTTTGCCCAAGGCTTTATTGCGCTGGGGAGTTTCCGTCTCTCTTACATCACCTTCTATGCGTTGATTGCGGTGGTGTTTGTCTGGGTGTTATGGAACAAAACCCGCTTCGGTAAGAACATTTTTGCCATTGGCGGTAACCCGGAAGCGGCGAAAGTATCTGGTGTCAACGTCGGCCTGAACCTGCTGATGATTTACGCGTTGTCTGGTGTGTTCTATGCCTTCGGCGGGATGTTAGAAGCCGGACGTATCGGCTCAGCCACCAACAACCTCGGCTTTATGTATGAGCTGGATGCTATCGCGGCGTGCGTGGTAGGCGGCGTATCGTTCAGCGGCGGTGTGGGGACGGTAATTGGTGTTGTGACCGGGGTGATTATTTTTACCGTCATCAACTATGGCCTGACGTACATCGGCGTAAACCCGTACTGGCAGTACATCATCAAAGGGGCGATTATTATCTTCGCCGTGGCGCTGGATTCACTGAAATACGCGCGTAAGAAGTGATGTGAATGTGGTTCGCATCCGGTCAGAAATGCACATAACATCATGAGTTGTATGGTTTTGTATGCCGGATAAGGCGTTTACGCCGCATCCGGCGACAGGAACCAAATGCCGGATGCAACGCTGGCGCGTTTTATCCGGCCTACAATGAGCACAACATACTGATTTATATTGTTTTGTATGCCGGGTAAGGCGTTCACGCCGCATCCGGCGACAGGAACTAAATGCCGGATGCGTCGCTGGTTTTACAACGTTACCGGGTGTTCTTTCTCGCCTTTCTTAAACTTCACTTCCCCAAGATCAATACAACCTACCGGGCAGACATGACCACAAAGCAGACAACCCACGCATTTCTCGGTATTACAATGCGGTGTGCGGGTTTTCTCGCTCCATTCCATCGCCTGGTGACCGCCGTCGTAACAGGAAATATAACAGCGTCCACAGCCAACACATTTATCAAGATTGATATGGGGATAGACAATATAACTGCGGTCTAAATCTTCCGCCGGGACAATATTGTGATTCGCCAGACCCACCATCTCCTGCAACGAATCAAACCCTTGATCGGCGAGATAATGCGACAACCCGCTTGCCATATCTTCCACTATCCGATACCCGTACTGCATAATGCCGGTGGTCACCTGCAACGTTGCTGCGCCGAGCAATAAAAACTCCGCCGCATCTTCCCAGGTTTCAATGCCGCCGATACCGCTGATCGGGAAATCGCGCAGTTCTGGATGGGTGCGCATTTGCTGAATAAAGCGTAGGGCGATCGGTTTTACCGCTTTACCGGAATATCCGGAAATACTCGATTTACCGTTAACGATCGGCATACCAATTTTCTGATTAAGATCGATATTGGTGATGGATTTAACGGTGTTAATCGCCGCAATGCCATCTGCGCCGCCGCGCTTCGCCGCCAGCGCCACTTCGCACATATCACCAATATTCGGCGTCATCTTCGCCAGCATTGGCAGCGTGGAACCACGTTTTACTGCCCGACAATATTTTTCTACCAGCTCCGGGCTTTGCCCGACATCGCTACCCATCGCATGAGAAGTCATTTGCGGACAGGAGAAGTTACACTCGATCATATCCGCGCCAGCTTCTTGCACCAGACGCGCCAGCTCTTCCCATTGCTGCTCATTTTCGCCCATGATTGAAGCGATCAATACTTTGTCCGGGTAATCTTCTTTCAGCCGACGCAGGGCGGCCAGATTCTCTTCCAACGGATGTTCAGCAATCTGCTCCATATTTTTGAAGCCGATAAAACCGGTATCTTCTTTCACCAGATGATCAAAACGCGGCGAGACTTCGTTGGCGATAAAAAAACCGATCGTTTTAAACACCACGCCGCCCCAACCTGTGTCGTAGGCTTTGGCGCACATCTCATAGCAGTTGCCTACCGGCGAAGAAGAAAGGCAGAACGGGTTGGGAAACTTCACGCCGCAAAAAGTAATCGAAAGATCTTTCGTTAACATGAGCAAGCTCCCTCTAAATAGTGATGAATCGCCCCGGCGGCTTCTTTCCCGGTTTTCACTGCATAGACCACGGTTTTGTCACCCTCAACAATATCGCCAGCAGCAAAGACTTGCGGGTCGCGGGTCTGGTAATGTTGCGTTTCGATGGTGTTACGCTGCGGTTCCAGTGCGGAAAAAACAGCAAGTTCGGCATGTTGACCTACAGCGAGAATAATTTTGTCCGCCGCTATCGTTAGTTCACCTGGTAAACGAACATGCTTAAAGGTGACTTTATTGCCTTCCACGGCTACTGGTGTAAATCCATCGATGATCGAAACGCCCAGCTCTCTGGCGCTGGTAAACTCTTTTTCGCTTGCCGGAAACTCATCTAACTCTTCACGCGCTACGCAGGTTACCGCCTGACAGCCGAGAACTTTCAGCGTGCTGGCTACGTCCATCGCGACATCACCGCCGCCGATAATTAATGCGCTTTGTGGAATGCTGATATCGCCTTGCGCCTGTCGTGCACGTTGCAGGAAGTCGACGGCAATCTCAACGTCGCTATGCTCAAACAGCGATAACCCGGAACCGCTCGATAACCCTACGGTGACCAGTACCGCGCGGTTTTCCGCTTTCAGCTGCTCCAGGGTGAGTGTTTTACCGATTTCGTTATTGCACTTAATGGTCACGCCCATTTTTTCTATACGGGCGATTTCTGCATCCAGCACCGATTGCGGTAACCGGAATTGCGGAATGCCGTTACGCAACCAGCCACCGGGTTGTGCTTCTTTCTCATAGATCGTGACGTCATAACCCTGGTTTGTCAGCGTCACACTGGCCTGCAATCCGGCAGGACCTGCGCCAATAATGGCGACTTTGCCGAGCGTTTTAGTACCGGGCAGATAAATTTCCATCCCAGTTTGTTGTTCAAAATCAGTAACAAAACGCTGTAAGCGACCGATATCAATGGGAGCATCAACACCGGCACGTGTACAACCGCTTTGGCATAATTTCTCCGTCGGGCACACTCTGGCACAAACGGCACCGAGGGCATTATTTTCGCGAATTGTCTCGGCAGCGCCTTTAAAATTACGAAAGTAGATTGAGCGAATAAATTTCCCCGGATCGGTCTGTGCCGGGCAAGCCTGACTACAGGGAGCGTCATGACATAATAAACAGCGAGAGGCTTCTTTAATCGCCAGTAAAGGCGTAAAAGCCGGAGTGAGTTCATCCAGATAATTTTGTTGCGGCATGTGATCTTCCTTAATGCTATGAGTAATTAAGGCGAACGCTAAATAAATATTGCGTGCTGATATTAAGGCTATGCGCGTGGGGAAATTTAAACTGTGAAAGGATTCACAAATAGCTGCGGTTCAGAATGTGATATCCGCAGCTTATTGAGTGAAGTAATAATTATTCTCAATAATTAACAGAAAAGGGAAAATATTAACGATAGAAAATAAGATAAACAATCATGCCGATAGATAAAATTCCGAAGCCGATATATGCCACCATATAAGCGAAGAAGAGTCCGGGATTTTTCGCTCGCCAGACATACACCGGTTCCGGTGCATTTTTAACCCGTTTATCAATCGCGCCTGCGCGCCAGCCTTTCCATGCTTCGCGGAAACAAAATATCGGGATAAGGAAAAAAACGGCAACGACAAAAAACTGCTGTACATCCATAACTACTTTCCTTGTTTCTTTTGTAATTCAAGTAACTGTTCGGGTGTGACGGCGGGATACCCCTGCGCATCTTCCGGCACCTGGTGCATAGCCGGAATAGGGACCAGCGGCCCTAAAAAACGCGGTTCACGTTTAAAAATATAAAGGTCAGCCAGCGCACCGAAACGGGCGGCAAATTCGCGAATACGTACTGACAGCATATCTTTCGGTGACGGTACGGCATAACACTGAGCCTGAATCCCCATATGCAGCGCAATAAATAATGCCCGCTCACAGTGGAAACGTTGGGTGATAATAATGAAATCATTAGTATCGAAAACTTTGCGTGTACGTACGATGGAATCCAGCGTACGAAAGCCTGCGTAATCGAGAACAATATCTGATGGGTCGACACCGGCTGCGATTAAATCTTTGCGCATGGTCATCGGCTCATTATAACTTTGCAATGCGTTATCGCCGCTCAGTAATAGATAATTTACCTTACCGCTGTTATAGGCATTAATCGCTCCTTGAATGCGGTAGCGATAATACTGATTAATTACGCCAGTCCGATAATATTTTGCTGTGCCGAGCACCACACCGACCTGGCGGTAGGGGAGATCCTGCAATTCGTCGTAGATATAAGGCGCGGTTTTCCAGCTCATCCAGCGATCGAGGCCGAGCACAGTCAACAGCAGCAAGCCGATCAGGACTAACAGGCTGAGGAACACGCGCTTTAACATGCAGGAGACTCGATCTAAGGAAAATTTCCATCAGGCTACTTTACCCGCTGGTTTAGCGCAAGAAACGGCAAACTGTTTGCCGGGATTTTCGACACCAGGAAAGGGCTGGCAAGCCGGACAAGGCGTTCACGCCGCATCCGGCACCAGGCTTAAGCGAGAAGCACGCGGTCGATATTGTGACAGCCGAGAGCTTTCAGCGTTGCGGAGGTGGCATCCCACTGAATCAACGGCGCATCGGCTTTTTCTGCCAGAACCGCGCGCTGGATATCCGGGTAATCATAACCCTTGAGATTCAACAGAATTAACGCCCCCTGCAACGGCGGCAGAGTCGGGTTGAATGCGGCGTTTTCAGCGTAGCTGCCGCTGAAAATACGACCGTCTTTACATTCCAGCGCGACACCGCTTGGCGACTTACTGTAAGGCATGTGCGAACGGTTTGCCGCCGCAATCGCCGCCTGAGAAAGCGCATCACCAGTCAGCGCATAGCCGTGATCCTGCTCGTCCATCAGCAGCGTTTTAATCTCCAGATCTTTCGGCCCAAAGGCATCCGGTAGATAGTCACGCAGCGCGTGTGCCTCGCGTCCCGGAAGATGAATACGCAGATCCAGACCGCTGTTCAGTTCATTCATAAACTGACGGCAGTGACCACAAGGCGTGTAGTTAACGGTGATGGCTGCAAGCGCTTTTTCACCACTCAGCCAGGCGTGGCTGATCGCGCTTTGTTCGGCATGAACGGTTTGCTGCATTGTCGCACCAATAAATTCCATATTGGCACCGAAATACCAGGTTCCGCTCACACCGCGCGCAATTGCGCCAACATTAAAATTCGACAATGGCGTACGCGCACAGGCCGCCGCCAGCGGAAGTAGTGCGAATGCCAGCGCGTCTTCGTCCAGCCCCGTTGCGCTCTTCAGCGATGAGACTTGCTCCCCGGTCAACAAAGCGGGGAAGTACTTGTCTGCCAGAATAGGTTCCAGTGCAGATTGCAAGTTATCCGCAAGTTGGGCAAAAGCGGTTTGAAAACGTGGATGCATGGCGTTGCCTCATAATCATGTAATGGGATAACAGTTTACGAACCCGCTATGGCTTTATATGTGATCTGAATCTCATTAATTATGCAACGCGTGAAACTTACATTAAAAATGCGCGACGCATCGCAAATTTTAGCCCATTACTGCCAGAATAATCGGGAAAAGGAACGGTGCGATCAGCGAAGTAATAATCCCGCATAACACCAGCGCCAGCGAACTAAATGCACCTTCCTGATAATCCAGCTCGGCGCAGCGCGCCGTACCGAGGGCGTGCGAGGCTGTCCCCATTGCCAGACCGCGCGCAGCTTTGGTACGAATACGCATCGCATTAAGCAATGTATGGCCAAACACAGCGCCGAGGATGCCGACGAAAATCACGCAAACTGCGCTGATTGCCGGAATACCGCCAATACTGCCGCCAACTGCCATTGCAATAGGCGTGGTGACTGATTTCGGCAGGATTGACGCGGCGATTTCCGGTGAAGCGCCCATCAACAATGCCACAGAAGTCCCCGTCACCATCGCAACCACGCTGCCTATAAAACAGATGGTGATGATCGATTTCCAGCGCGCGCGGATCTGGTGCAGCTGCTCATATAAAGGATAGGCCAGCGCGACAACCGCCGGTTGCAGCAGATCGTTTAGCACTTCGCTACCTTTAAAGTAGCTGTCGTAAGAGATGCCAGTCAGCATTAAAAAAGGAATGATCACCACCATTGCAACCAGCAACGGGTTAAGCAAGGGAAACTTATACCGTGCCGCCAGTTTGCGGGCGGCAAAAAAGACAATCAACGTCAGCGGTAATGACCACCAGATATTCGCCATCATTCTTCTGATCCTTTCTGACCTACGACTTTACGTTCACCATGCACCAGTTGCGAACTCCAGCTCACCACCAGAAAAACCACCAGCGTACTGACTGCACAGGAAACCACTACCGGACCAAACTGTGCGCGGAGCAAATCAAAATATTGCATGACGCCTACACCAATCGGCACAAACAATAGCGCCATATAGCGAATCAGTACGTAGCACCCCGGATTGACCCATTTCGCCGGAAGAATTTGCAAGGCCAGCAGGACAAACAGGATCAGCATCCCGATGATGCTGCCCGGAATGGTTACCGGTAGCAGGGAAGCAATGAAAATGCCTGCATACAGGCAGGCATAAATCAGGACGAAAGCGCGTAAATATTGCCAGATAATGTTCAGTGTCTTACTCATAATCAACACCCCAGATGAGATGGATTCATCATACAATTAATTCGTAAAACGTGCTACCGATCACATTAAGAAATCAGCGCTTATTTTTTCGCTCCCCGGTATTACGCAATGCGCAGCGAACTCAGGCATACATCAAGCATAGAGAGGGATTGCAGTTTGCAGCAATCCCTCTTTGCAGACCTTTAATCCGTTGACCGGAGGCGCTAACATAGCGCCTCATTTTTTTGCGGGTGATGATATGCGTGTGTTACTGGCTCCGATGGAGGGTGTACTTGACTCTCTGGTGCGGGAATTACTGACCGAAGTTAACGACTACGATCTGTGCATCACCGAGTTTGTCCGCGTGGTGGATCAACTGCTGCCAGTAAAAGTCTTTCATCGCATTTGCCCTGAGCTACAAAATGCCAGCCGGACACCATCCGGTACGCTGGTGCGCGTGCAGTTGTTAGGGCAGTTCCCACAGTGGCTGGCAGAGAACGCCGCCCGTGCGGTGGAGTTAGGTTCCTGGGGCGTGGATCTTAACTGCGGCTGCCCGTCGAAAACGGTTAACGGTAGCGGTGGTGGGGCAACGTTACTGAAAGATCCTGAACTCATCTACCAGGGTGCAAAAGCGATGCGCGAAGCTGTACCGGCGCATTTGCCTGTCAGCGTAAAAGTGCGTCTGGGCTGGGACAGCGGTGAGAAGAAATTTGAAATCGCCGATGCGGTTCAACAGGCTGGTGCTACGGAGCTGGTAGTACATGGGCGGACAAAAGAGCAGGGTTACCGCGCGGAACATATTGACTGGCAGGCGATTGGCGAGATTCGCCAGCGGCTTAATATTCCGGTGATTGCCAACGGTGAAATCTGGGACTGGCAGAGTGCGCAACAATGCATGGCGATCAGCGGCTGCGACGCAGTGATGATTGGTCGCGGGGCGCTCAATATTCCCAACCTGAGCCGTGTGGTGAAATATAACGAACCGCGAATGCCGTGGCCGGAGGTGGTTGCTTTGCTGCAAAAATATACCCGTCTGGAAAAGCAGGGCGATACCGGGTTATATCACGTTGCGCGGATTAAACAGTGGTTGAGTTATTTGCGTAAAGAATACGATGAAGCAACGGAATTATTTCAGCATGTTCGGGTGTTGAATAATTCCCCTGATATTGCAAGGGCTATTCAGGCCATTGATATCGATAAGCTGCGATAATAGTGGAATCGCAGCTTATCTGAGACAATGAATCGCTTATTCAGCTTCATCATCTTGTTGCGCTCCTTTCATGAGCTAAGCCACATATTGCCACTGGCGCAAGGAGCGCGCAGGGGGAGGACAATCGCCTCCTCCCCCTGCACCCCCGGGCTCTGGCGAACAAAATCGCCGCTGCGCGGTACCTTCAGCTTATCCCCTTCGGCTACCGGGTCGGGCGCGAGGTAACGTCCTTGTAAGACGCGCCCTCAGCCCACATCCATGTGGGCTGCCCCGGCCTTCGGGGAACGCTTCAGCGATTTTGACGCCACCAACACCGGAGCTGTTTGCAAATCAAGTACACAAAATATCTAGTTCCTGACCTGACAACTTATATGCCATATCTGATTTTTAAAATATCATCTTAAATACGCCAGTCACCACCAGTAGCCCAATCAGGAAAATAATCAATACAGCCCAGAGTATAATTTTCATTGGCGTTCCTTTATTTGTGAGTGCTGAATAAGTATAGGAAAAAACGAAGCCCTTTGCCGTTATCCATAAACGATTAAGATAAATCGGAAGATATCATTCACTTAGTGTATATTTTTCTGGATATGTCGTTTTATTGCTACTGATGTATTGCCACGCGAAACTAAAAAATATATCGCAACACACGGTAATCTCCGCGCACCTTTTCTTACCTGATTATTCCCCCATGAATCGTGATTCTTTTTATCCCGCCATCGCCTGTTTTCCGCTGTTACTGATGCTGGCCGGGTGTGCGACTATGCATGAAACCCGCCAGGCGTTAAGCCAGCAAACGCCCGCTGCACAAGTTGACACCGTATTACCCACGGCGCTGAAAAATGGTTGGCCAGACAGCCAATGGTGGCTGGAGTATCACGATAATCAACTCACCTCCTTAATTAATAACGCACTACAGAGCGCACCGGATATGCAGGTGGCTGAACAGCGCATTCAGCTGGCTGAAGCCCAGGCGAAGGCAATTGCCACTCAGGATGGTCCGCAGCTCGACTTTTCTGCGGATATGGAGCGGCAAAAAATGTCGGCAGAAGGGTTAATGGGGCCGTTTGCTTTGAACGATCCGGCCGCAGGTACGACCGGTCCGTGGTACACCAACGGTACTTTTGGCTTAACGGCGGGCTGGCATCTCGATATCTGGGGAAAGAATCGGGCGGAGGTTACTGCTCGCCTGGGTACGGTTAAAGCACGGGCGGCGGAACGCGAGCAAACCCGCCAATTGCTGGCTGGCAGCGTAGCCCGCCTGTACTGGGAGTGGCAAACCCAGGCGGCGTTAAACACGGTCTTGCAGCAAATCGAAAAAGAGCAGAACACCATTATCGCGACCGATCGCCAGCTATATCAGAACGGGATTACTTCTTCAGTTGAAGGTGTGGAAACCGATATTAATGCCAGCAAAACCCGGCAGCAGCTCAACGATGTCGCGGGTAAAATGAAAATTATTGAGGCACGGTTAAATACACTCACAAATCACCAGACAAAGTCACTGAAGCTTAAACCGGTCGCGTTGCCGAAAGTGGCAAGCCAGCTTCCTGATGAACTGGGGTACTCCTTACTGGCCCGGCGGGCAGATTTGCAGGCGGCGCACTGGTACGTTGAGTCATCGTTAAGCACTATTGATGCGGCAAAAGCGGCATTTTATCCTGACATCAACCTGATGGCCTTCCTGCAACAGGATGCGTTGCACTTAAGCGATCTGTTCCGTCATTCCGCGCAGCAAATGGGCGTTACGGCAGGCCTGACGCTACCCATTTTCGATAGTGGTCGTCTTAACGCCAACCTCGATATCGCAAAAGCCGAAAGCAACTTGTCTATCGCCAGCTACAACAAAGCGGTGGTTGAAGCGGTGAATGACGTGGCGCAGGCAGCCAGTCAGGTTCAGACACTGGCGGAGAAAAACCAGCATCAGGCGCAAATTGAGCGCGATGCCTTGCGTGTAGTAGGTCTTGCGCAGGCGCGCTTTAACGCGGGCATCATTGCCGGTTCCCGCGTCAGCGAAGCCAAAATCCCCGCGCTGCGTGAGCGGGCCAATGGCCTGTTATTGCAAGGGCAGTGGCTGGATGCCTCCATTCAACTCACTGGTGCGTTGGGCGGGGGGTACAAACGCTGATGATATGCGCCTTCTATACTTAACGTTTATTCAGCGTTAAGTGGAGAACTCGATGGCACAGGTCGCGATTATTACCGCCTCCGATTCGGGGATCGGCAAAGAGTGCGCGTTATTACTGGCGCAGCAGGGGTTTGATATTGGCATTACCTGGCACTCTGATGAAGAGGGGGCAAAAGATACCGCGCGTAAGGTGGTTAGCCACGGCGTACGTGCGGAGATCGTGCAACTGGATCTCGGCAATCTACCAGAAGGGGCACTGGCGCTGGAGAAACTTATTCAACGGCTGGGGCGTATTGATGTGCTGGTGAATAATGCGGGCGCAATGACCAAAGCGCCGTTTCTTGATATGGCTTTCGATGAGTGGCGCAAGATTTTTACCGTTGATGTCGATGGTGCATTTTTATGCTCGCAAATTGCTGCCCGCCAGATGGTGAAGCAAGGGCAGGGCGGTCGCATCATCAACATTACATCGGTACATGAACATACGCCGCTGCCGGATGCCAGCGCCTACACAGCCGCTAAACATGCGCTCGGCGGGTTAACCAAAGCAATGGCGCTGGAGTTGGTCAGGCATAAAATTTTGGTGAACGCAGTCGCACCTGGGGCGATCGCCACGCCAATGAACGGCATGGATGGCGGCGACGTGAAGCCCGACGCGGAGCCTTCGATTCCCTTGCGACGTTTTGGCACAACGCATGAGATTGCCAGCCTGGTGGTATGGCTTTGTTCGGAGGGCGCAAATTACACCACCGGGCAGTCGTTGATAGTGGATGGCGGCTTTATGTTGGCGAATCCGCAGTTCAACCCAGAATAGCGCAGTGAGGTGCGTGGTTATTTCATTGGGTTAGGCCAGAAAAGACACGCCAGCGTCGCATCAGGCATGGTGCACCGGATGTCGGATGCGGCGCGAACACCTTATCCAGGGCAATAGTTTTACGCCTGATGATCCGGCTTTTTCTTCCCGCGCCGTTTCAGCCACCAGCGCACGCCTACCACCAGAACCACGACCAGAATCAACCAGACCCAGTGCTTCAAATGCTGGTCGAGATTGTGCAACCACGGCGCAATCACCTGCCCACCAGCGTAACCGATAGTGGTAAAAATCAGCGACCAGGCAAATGCGCCGAGAATATTCAGCGGCAGAAAGATTTTCGGCGGCAGCTGGCTGGCACCAATCAGCGTCGGGCCAATGACCCGAAAGCCATACATAAAACGCGTACCAATGACAAACAGATACGGATGGCGTTGGATAAGTTTCTGCGCCCGCTCAATTTTATCCTGATGTTTCGAGAAACGGCGTAACAGCTTGCCGCCAAACCGCCGCCCGCACAGATAAAGCACCTGGTCGCCAATCATGCCGCCAAGCGCCACAGAAAGTACCACCAGCGGGAACTTTAATAGCCCCTGATGTGCCGCAACGCCTCCCAGCAAAGTCACGGTTTCACCTTCCGCCAGGCTACCGATCACCAGCGCGGCATAACCATATTGTGAGATGAGTGTATTGAGATCCATAGGACAGTCTGTCTCCCTTTGCTTGCCTGTAAGCATACACCCTGTGAATCATTCACGCTGAAAAAGGACGTACATCAGACGGTGCAAATTACATGAGTGAACAAAAAATAATCACAAGCTGACTTATACTTGAACTGTCAGGTTCATGAACTCACAACAAGGGGGCGGTATGAGCCATGTCTGGGGACTGTTTTCCCATCCCGATCGTGAAATGCAGGTGATTAATCGCGAAAACGAAACGATTTCTCATCACTACACCCACCACGTTTTGCTGATGGCGGCGATTCCGGTGATTTGCGCCTTCATTGGCACTACACAGATTGGCTGGAATTTTGGCGATGGCACTATCCTGAAGTTATCCTGGTTTACCGGACTGGCGCTGGCTGTCTTGTTTTACGGCGTTATGCTGGCTGGGGTTGCGGTGATGGGGCGGGTCATCTGGTGGATGGCGCGTAATTATCCGCAGCGTCCGTCACTTGCGCACTGCATGGTCTTCGCGGGCTACGTTGCAACTCCGCTGTTTTTAAGCGGTCTGGTGGCGCTTTACCCGCTGGTCTGGTTGTGTGCGCTGGTCGGCACGGTGGCGCTGTTTTACACCGGCTACCTGCTGTATCTCGGTATTCCGAGCTTCCTGAATATCAACAAAGAGGAAGGACTTAGCTTCTCCAGTTCGACACTGGCGATAGGCGTGCTGGTGCTGGAAGTGCTGCTCGCCCTTACCGTTATACTATGGGGCTACGGTTATCGTTTGTTCTAGAAAGTTCTTTTGCGCTGCATTGCTGGCGTAAATGTCAGCAATGCAGCATTTCCTCACGATTCTTCTTTGACGATCGCACTTTTTGCTCGTTATGATGGCGTCGCTAGCCTCAGTAAATCCTTACTCCGGCGGTGCGCAACCCGTGCGCGTGAACCACTATCTGAATGCTCATCATGCCGAAATTTCGAGTTTCTTTATTTAGCCTGGCCCTGATGCTGGCTGTGCCTTTTGCACCGCAGGCCGTTGCGAAAACGGCAGCCGCTACCACCGCGTCACAACCGGAAATTGCCTCCGGTAGCGCGATGATTGTTGATCTGAATACCAACAAAGTGATCTATTCGAACCACCCGGATCTGGTGCGTCCGATTGCGTCTATCAGCAAATTAATGACCGCGATGGTTGTGCTGGATGCACGACTGCCGCTGGATGAAAAACTAAAAGTGGATATCAGCCAGACGCCGGAGATGAAAGGGGTCTATTCGCGCGTACGACTGAACAGCGAAATCAGCCGTAAAGATATGCTGTTGCTGGCGCTGATGTCTTCAGAAAACCGCGCGGCGGCAAGCCTTGCGCACCATTATCCCGGTGGTTACAAAGCCTTTATTAAGGCGATGAATGCGAAAGCGAAATCGCTCGGAATGAACAACACGCGCTTTGTTGAACCAACTGGATTGTCGGTGCATAACGTTTCAACCGCCCGTGACTTAACCAAACTACTTATTGCCAGCAAACAATATCCGTTGATCGGGCAGTTAAGTACTACCCGGGAAGATATGGCAACCTTCTCTAACCCGACGTATACGCTGCCGTTCCGCAATACTAACCATCTGGTGTATCGTGATAACTGGAATATTCAGTTAACCAAAACCGGTTTTACCAATGCGGCGGGCCATTGTCTGGTGATGCGCACGGTTATCAATAATAAACCGGTGGCGCTGGTAGTGATGGACGCGTTTGGCAAATATACCCATTTTGCCGATGCCAGCCGCCTGCGTACCTGGATTGAAACCGGTAAAGTGATGCCTGTTCCGGCAGCAGCGTTGAGCTATAAAAAACAAAAAGCCGCCCAAATGGCGGCGGCGGGGCAGACGGCACAGAACGATTAAATGAATGACGGATGGCGATACTCTGCCATCCGTAATTATTACTCCACTTCCTGCCAGTTTTTCCGCTTACTGGTTTTACCGATCCCCGGATTCATACTGTTGGTCGGATCGTTCTCGCGATAAAACTTCTGCAACGTCTCCGGTGCTTTATACAAATGACCGACGTTATGTTCGGCAGGGTATTGCGCGCCACGCTGCTGAAGCAGTTCCAGCATCTGTTCTTTCAACGCATGCACATCCACGCCTTTTTTCACGATGTAATCCTGATGGAAGACATAGCACATAAAATGGCCATAATAGAGCTTGTGCACCAACTGGCTGTCGATCTCCGGCGGTAAATGCTCATACCATTCGGTGTCGTTACGCCGCAGAGCGATATCCAGCGCCAGAATGTCTTCGACTTCATCGGAATGCACAGCCTGATAACGAATTGCTGCGCCCGCAGCGGCGAAACGGTGTAAAAACGCTTTGCTGCCTTCCTCCGGCGTACAGACAAAGAAATCGCCCTCGGCCTGTTTGAAATAATCCACCAGCCACGATTTGGCTTCACCGACGCCATCGCCCGCCATTTTTAACAGCAGATGATGCTCGTATTTATCGCGCCAGTTTTTCATGCGCGGCGGTAAATGGCTGGGGAACAGGTGACCGAATTTTTGCATTGCACGGTCGGTAAAATGCGGACGGAAGAATTTCACTTTCTCCAGCATCGCATCGGTGCGTCCCTTGAGATTAAAGAAGAACGGCATCTTGTCGGTGCCTAACTTATCAATCATCAGGAAGGTGTCTTTGCCGTATTTTTCCGCAATATCGTAGATATCCCGGTGCATATATTCCCCGGCAACCGGCAGATTTTCGAAATTAGCCAGAATATGACGGCGGATTTCGGTCAGCACTTCTGGCTGGTTGGTGCCGATATAAAACACCTGCTGATTTTTTTCCGCTTCGAAGGTATCAAGACGTACCGCAAAGACGGCCAGCTTCCCTGCGCAACCAGAAGATTCAAATAACCGATCCGGATCAGCGTTATAACGTGCGGGCGTGTCGGCTTCAATATCACGAACGCGGTGGACATAGTCATAATCGTGGGCGTGACGACCATCGTGGCGCACATCGTCATCTTTGATGCGATCGTCATCCAGCTTGCTAAGGATCTGCTCCGGCGTTTCGCCCAGATCAATCCCCAGATGGTTCACCAGCGTCAGTTTGCCATCTTCATTTATACGCGCGAATAACGACATTTCGGTATACGCCGGGCCACGTTGCACCAGCGAGCCGCCGGAGTTGTTACAAATACCGCCGATGACCGATGCGCCTATACACGATGATCCAATCACTGAGTGCGGTTCGCGTCCCAGCGGTTTGAGGGCTTTTTCCAGTGAATAGAGCGTGGTGCCAGGATAGGCCAGCACTTGTTCGCCCTTGCCGAGAACGTGCAGCTTGTCGAGACGCAGGGTGCTGATGATCACGATATCGCGATCATAATCGTTACCGTTTGGCGTCGATCCTTCGGTCAGGCCTGTATTGGCCGCCTGCATCAGAATAATTTTGTCAGCGGTGACGCAGGCTTTCAGCACCCGCCACAATTCCAGTAGTGAGCCAGGGAAAACGACAGCCAGCGCGTCGCCCTGACCAGAACGGAAGCCCTTGCGATAGCGGGCCGTTTTTGCGGGATCGGTGAGCAGGTGTGAATGACCGACCAGACGGGCAAGTTCATTCAAAAAGGCTTTATTATCAGTTGTTGTCATGGAAGACATTTTCCACTCCTTGTGGTGGCGAAAAAATATCACAAACTAGAATAGCGCCTTGTATGACAATTCAGCGAGTGAATATTTTGAAAATTCAGACAATAAACTGAGCATTCTTTTTCTCTCTCCATCATGCTTATGGCAAACTACGGTTTTTGCACCATTTTCGCTGCCACGTCGGGCAACAAAGGAAGAAAAATCCATATGAAATGGCTATGTTCAGTAGGAATCGCGGTGAGTCTGGCCCTGCAGCCAGCACTGGCGGATGATTTATTCGGCAACCATCCATTAACGCCCGAAGCGCGGGATGCGTTCGTCACCGAACTGCTTAAGAAAATGACAGTTGATGAGAAAATTGGTCAGCTGCGCTTAATCAGCGTCGGCCCGGATAACCCGAAAGAGGCGATCCGCGAGATGATCAAAGACGGTCAGGTTGGGGCGATTTTCAACACCGTAACCCGTCAGGATATCCGCGCCATGCAGGATCAGGTGATGGAATTAAGCCGCCTGAAAATTCCTCTTTTCTTTGCTTACGATGTGCTGCACGGTCAGCGCACGGTGTTCCCGATTAGCCTCGGTCTGGCCTCGTCTTTTAACCTCGATGCGGTGAAAACAGTCGGGCGTGTCTCTGCTTATGAAGCGGCAGATGATGGCCTGAATATGACCTGGGCACCGATGGTCGATGTCTCGCGCGATCCGCGCTGGGGACGTGCTTCCGAAGGTTTTGGCGAAGATACGTATCTCACCTCAATAATGGGCAAAACCATGGTGGAAGCGATGCAGGGTAAAAGCCCGGCAGATCGCTACTCGGTGATGACCAGCGTCAAACACTTTGCCGCATACGGCGCGGTAGAAGGCGGTAAAGAGTACAACACCGTCGATATGAGTCCGCAGCGCCTGTTTAACGACTATATGCCGCCGTACAAAGCGGGGCTGGATGCAGGCAGCGGTGCGGTGATGGTGGCGCTGAACTCGCTGAACGGCACGCCAGCCACCTCCGACTCCTGGCTGCTGAAAGATGTTCTGCGCGACCAGTGGGGCTTTAAAGGCATCACCGTTTCCGATCACGGCGCAATCAAAGAGCTGATTAAACATGGCACGGCGGCAGACCCAGAGGATGCGGTACGCGTGGCGCTGAAGTCCGGAATCAACATGAGCATGAGCGACGAGTATTACTCGAAGTATCTGCCTGGGTTGATCAAATCCGGCAAAGTGACGATGGAAGAGCTGGACGATGCTGCCCGCCATGTACTGAACGTTAAATATGATATGGGATTGTTTAACGACCCATACAGCCATTTGGGGCCGAAAGAGTCTGACCCGGTGGATACCAATGCCGAAAGCCGCCTGCACCGCAAAGAAGCGCGTGAAGTGGCGCGCGAAAGCCTGGTGTTGCTGAAAAACCGTCTCGAAACGCTGCCGCTGAAAAAATCTGCAACCATTGCGGTGGTTGGCCCGCTGGCAGACAGCAAGCGTGACGTGATGGGAAGCTGGTCGGCGGCAGGTGTCGCCGATCAATCTGTTACTGTGCTAACCGGGATTAAAAACGCCGTCGGTGAAAACGGTAAAGTGCTGTATGCCAAAGGGGCGAACGTTACCAGTGACAAAGGCATTATCGATTTCCTGAATCAATATGAAGAGGCGGTCAAAGTTGATCCGCGTTCGCCGCAAGAGATGATTGATGAAGCAGTGCAAACCGCGAAACAATCTGATGTGGTGGTGGCTGTGGTCGGTGAAGCTCAGGGGATGGCGCACGAAGCTTCCAGTCGTACCGATATCACTATTCCGCAAAGCCAACGTGACTTGATTGCGGCGCTGAAAGCCACCGGTAAACCGCTGGTGCTGGTGCTGATGAACGGGCGTCCGCTGGCGCTGGTGAAAGAAGATCAGCAGGCTGATGCGATTCTGGAAACCTGGTTTGCGGGGACTGAAGGCGGTAATGCAATTGCCGATGTATTGTTTGGCGATTATAACCCGTCCGGCAAGCTGCCGATGTCCTTCCCGCGTTCTGTCGGGCAGATCCCGGTGTACTACAGCCATCTGAATACCGGGCGTCCGTATAATGCCGACAAGCCGAACAAATACACTTCGCGTTATTTTGATGAAGCTAACGGGGCGCTTTATCCGTTCGGCTATGGTCTGAGCTATACCACTTTCACCGTCTCTGATGTGAAACTTTCTGCGCCGACCATGAAGCGTGACGGCAAAGTGACGGCCAGCGTGCAGGTGACGAACACCGGTAAACGCGAAGGGGCCACGGTAGTACAGATGTACTTGCAGGATGTGACGGCTTCCATGAGTCGCCCGGTGAAGCAGCTGAAAGGCTTTGAGAAAATCACCCTGAAACCGGGCGAAACTCAGACCGTCAGCTTCCCAATCGATATTGAGGCGCTGAAGTTCTGGAATCAACAGATGAAATATGATGCCGAGCCTGGCAAGTTCAATGTCTTCATCGGCACTGATTCCGCACGCGTTAAGAAAGGCGAGTTTGAGTTGTTGTAATTTTCGATGTTTGTATGCCGGATAAGGCGTTTACGCCGCATCCGGCAAGAAACGCCGGGCAAAATATGCCTTTTAAGTATTTATCTGATTCTGCAACTGAGTCCACCCAGTCAGGCTAACTCCGCCATTATCAACTATGCTTTTCTCTTAATTCGCTGAAAACAACAGTAAAAGAATGAGGAAAGCATCATGCCACTCTCAAAGGTCTGGGCAGGTTCACTGGTTTTGTTGGCAGCCGTGAGCCTGCCGCTACAGGCGGCTTCCCCCGTTAAGGTTGGTTCAAAAATCGATACGGAAGGCGCGCTGCTCGGCAATATCATTTTGCAGGTGCTGGAAAGTCACGGCGTTCCTACGGTAAATAAAGTGCAGCTGGGAACGACTCCCGTAGTGCGCGGGGCGATCACTTCTGGCGAGCTGGATATCTATCCGGAATATACTGGCAATGGCGCGTTTTTCTTTAAAGATGAAAACGATACGGCATGGAAAAACGCGCAGCAAGGCTATGAGAAAGTCAAAAAACTCGATGCAGAGCAAAACAAGTTAATCTGGCTGACGCCCGCGCCTGCAAATAACACCTGGACCATCGCCGTGCGTCAGGATGTGGCAGAGAAAAACAAACTCACTTCGCTTGCCGACCTGAGTCGTTATCTGAAAGAGGGCGGCACCTTTAAACTGGCAGCCTCGGCAGAGTTTATCGAACGCGCCGATGCCTTACCCGCGTTTGAAAAAGCCTATGGCTTTAAGCTCGGTCAGGATCAGTTGCTGTCACTGGCCGGTGGTGACACGGCGGTGACGATCAAAGCCGCTGCCCAGCAAACTTCTGGTGTTAATGCCGCAATGGCTTACGGCACCGACGGCCCGGTTGCGGCGCTGGGGCTGCAAACCTTAAGCGATCCGCAAGGTGTGCAACCTATCTACGCGCCTGCACCAGTGGTGCGTGAATCGGTGTTGAAGGAGTATCCGCAAATGGCACAGTGGCTACGGCCAGTCTTCGCCAGCCTCGATGAAAAAACATTGCAGCAGCTGAATGCCAGCATTGCAGTGGAAGGACTGGATGCCAAAAAAGTGGCAGCCGACTACCTGAAACAAAAAGGGTGGACGAAGTAATTTCCCGTGACTTATTTCCGTATTAATCCTGTTCTGGCGCTGCTGCTGTTGCTGACGGCAATCGCAGCGGCGCTGCCGTTTATCAGTTACGCGCCTAATCGTTTAGTTTCGGGTGAGGGGCGTCATCTCTGGCAGCTGTGGCCGCAAACTCTCTGGATGCTGGTGGGCGTTGGTTGCGCCTGGCTGACAGCCTGTTTTATTCCCGCTAAAAAAGGCAGCATTTTTGCACTCATTCTGGCGCAATTCGTCTTCGTATTGCTGGTGTGGGGAGCTGGAAAGGCGGCGACACAACTGGCGCAAAATGGCAGTGCGCTGGCGCGTACCAGCCTCGGCAGTGGTTTCTGGCTGGCTGCGGCGCTGGCATTGCTTGCCTGTAGCGATGCCATCCGCCGAATCTCCACGCATCCGCTGTGGCGCTGGTTGTTGCATATGCAGATTGCCATCATTCCGCTGTGGTTGCTGTACTCCGGCACGCTTAACGATCTCTCACTAATGAAAGAATACGCCAACCGTCAGGATGTGTTTGACGACGCGCTGGCACAACATCTGACGTTGCTGTTTGGTGCGGTGCTACCTGCGTTAGTGATTGGTGTGCCGTTGGGCATCTGGTGCTACTTTTCCACCGCGCGGCAGGGGGCGATTTTTTCTCTGCTGAATGTCATTCAGACCGTGCCTTCGGTAGCGCTCTTTGGCCTGCTGATTGCGCCGCTTGCCGCGCTGGTTACGGCCTTTCCGTGGCTGGGAACGCTCGGCATAGCAGGAACCGGAATGACACCCGCACTGATTGCGCTGGTGCTCTATGCCTTGCTGCCGCTGGTGCGCGGCGTGGTAGTCGGCTTGAACCAGATCCCGCGCGATGTGCTGGAGAGCGCCAGAGCGATGGGGATGAGCGGGGCGCAGCGTTTCCTGCATGTTCAGTTGCCGCTGGCGTTACCGGTATTTCTGCGCAGCCTGCGGGTGGTGATGGTGCAAACCGTTGGCATGGCGGTGATTGCAGCGTTAATCGGCGCAGGCGGTTTTGGTGCGCTGGTTTTCCAGGGGCTGTTAAGCAGTGCCATTGATTTAGTGTTGCTGGGGGTGATCCCGGTAATTGTTCTGGCGGTGCTTACCGACGCGCTGTTCGATTTGCTTATCGCACTGCTGAAGGTGAAACGTAATGATTGAATTTAGCCATGTCAGCAAACTGTTCGGCACACAAAAAGCCGTTAACGATCTCAATCTCAATTTTCAGGAGGGGAGTTTTTCGGTGCTGATTGGTACATCAGGCTCCGGTAAATCCACCACTCTGAAAATGATTAACCGCCTGGTGGAGCATGACAGTGGCGTGATCCGCTTTGCCGGAGAAGAAATTCGCTCGCTGCCAGTGCTGGAGTTGCGCCGCCGGATGGGCTATGCCATTCAATCTATTGGCCTGTTTCCCCACTGGAGCGTGGCGCAAAACATTGCCAGCGTGCCGCAATTACAAAAATGGTCACGGGCGCGGATCGACGATCGTATCGACGAATTAATGGCGCTGCTGGGGCTGGAGCCGGATTTGCGTGAGCGTTATCCGCATCAGCTTTCCGGCGGTCAGCAGCAACGTGTGGGAGTGGCCCGCGCGCTGGCTGCCGATCCGCAAGTCTTGCTGATGGATGAGCCATTCGGCGCACTGGACCCGGTAACGCGTGGCGCGTTGCAACAAGAGATGACGCGCATTCACCGTTTGCAGGGGCGCACTATTGTGCTGGTCACTCATGATATTGATGAGGCGCTACGGCTGGCAGAACATCTGGTATTGATGGATCACGGTGAAGTCGTGCAGCAGGGCAATCCGCTGGCGATGCTGACTCATCCGGCGAATGATTTTGTCCGCCAGTTTTTTGGTCGTAGTGAGCTGGGTGTACGCCTGCTTTCGTTACGTAGCGTGGCAGATTACGTGCGCCGTGAAGAACGGGCTGAAGGTGAGGCACTGGAAGAAAGGATGACGCTACGCGATGCGCTTTCTCTGTTTGTCGCGCGGGGATGTGAAGTGCTGCCGGTGGTGAACACGCAGGGCGAGCCTTGCGGCACGCTGCATTTTCAGGATCTGCTGGAGGAGGCGTAATCGTATGAAGATGTTGCGCGATCCGCTGTTCTGGCTGATTGCTCTGTTTGTGGCGCTGATTTTCTGGCTGCCTTACAGCCAGCCGCTGTTTGCTGCCTTGTTCCCACAACTGCCACGACCCGTTTATCAGCAGGAAAGCTTTGCAGCTCTGGCGCTGGCTCATTTCTGGCTGGTGGGAATTTCGAGTTTGTTTGCGGTGATCATTGGTACTGGTGCCGGAATTGCTGTCACTCGCCCTTGGGGCGCGGAATTTCGTCCACTGGTGGAAACTATTGCCGCCGTTGGACAGACTTTTCCGCCCGTTGCAGTGCTGGCGATTGCCGTTCCGGTGATCGGCTTTGGTCTGAAACCAGCGATTATCGCCTTGATCCTTTACGGCGTGCTGCCCGTCCTGCAGGCGACACTTGCCGGGCTGGGAGCGATTGATGCCAGCGTGACAGAAGTTGCGAAAGGTATGGGAATGAGTCGTGGTCAGCGACTGCGTAAGGTCGAGCTACCGCTGGCAGCTCCGGTGATTCTGGCGGGTGTACGAACTTCGGTGATTATCAACATTGGCACGGCGACGATCGCCTCAACGGTAGGGGCCAACACGCTGGGTACGCCCATCATCATCGGACTTAGCGGATTTAATACCGCGTATGTGATCCAGGGAGCGTTACTGGTGGCACTGGCGGCGATCATCGCAGACCGCCTGTTTGAAAGGCTGGTGCAGGCGTTCAGCCAGCACGCAAAATAAAGGTATAACCTGCGAGCATGACGCCACCAATTCCGCCTAACGCCATAAACAGGAACAGGGCGATGACCCCAATTTTAGCTATGCGCATAATGCACTCCTTATGTTAACGAAAGGATTGTACAGTAAAGCGTATTTGTTAACGAATCATTAAATGCCGAGTGGGAAAATATCATGGCCTTGTTCCTGCCAACTGGTGAGTTGCTGCTGTTGGGCGGAGGTTCGATTATCACCGCACCATACCAGCAATGTACGGCCTTCGAACAGTTCAGGGCGTAGTTGATTGAGCGAGTGGGCGAGGACATCAATGCGCCATCCTTGTTGACTGGCAATCCAGCCCTCCAGCCACAGACGAGTGGTATCCTGAATATTCCAGCCAACCACCAGTGCATCTTTACCCTGTTTTTTGCGCGCCGAAGCCAGGCAAATAGAGATGTAGTTGATCAGTACGCCGTCGAGGATCGCCAGCAGCGCCTGGAGAGTCGGTTGTTGGCACTGAAGCCGTCGGCGCAGAGGAATAAACAGATGTGTGGTGAGTGTCTGGGCGGGGTAATCCTGACCGCGCTCTTTGATCCACGTTCGCAGGCTATGCAGATTGCCGCTTTGCAGGTAAGTCAGTAATGTTTCTTGCTGATCGCGCCAGCCGTTCTGCACATCAACATTTTCATTACTGAGCAGCATTTTTACTTTGCTGACCTGCACGCCGTTGTCGATCCAGCGTTTGATCTCGCGGATCCGGTCAATATCGGCATCGTTGAACAGCCGATGACCGCCGTCTGTCCGTTGCGGTTTCAGCAATCCGTAACGCCTCTGCCACGCGCGTAACGTGACAGGGTTAATATCACAAAGCAACGCCACTTCACCAATTGTGTAAAGCGCCATCGTCTCACCCTTGCTCGCGAGGTCCCGGTTTAACTTTAGACGCAGTTTTGCGAACCAGGTAGTTTTGCCCGTTTTTTGTGCATCTATAGGGTGATTTTATTTTTGCCAGGCGATTTTGAGTGATCGTACTCACGAATTCTCATTTTTCTGCAAGAGTTCAAAGAAAGTTAAACGCAAGCAATGTATGTTACGCGTTTTAAAGGGAAGTGTGGTTTGCGGGTATGTACGATTTTAATCTGGTGTTGCTGCTGCTTCAGCAGATGTGCGTTTTTTTAGTCATTGCGTGGTTAATGAGTAAAACGCCATTATTCATACCGTTAATGCAGGTCACGGTTCGTCTGCCGCATAAATTTCTCTGCTACATCGTCTTTTCCATCTTCTGCATCATGGGCACCTGGTTTGGGTTGCACATTGACGATTCTATTGCCAATACCCGTGCGATAGGTGCGGTAATGGGCGGCTTACTCGGCGGTCCGGTCGTCGGTGGGCTGGTTGGTCTGACCGGCGGGTTACATCGATATTCGATGGGGGGCATGACCGCGCTAAGTTGCATGATCTCTACCATCGTTGAAGGATTGCTCGGCGGCCTGGTACACAGCATCCTGATCCGTCGCGGGCGCACTGATAAAGTCTTTAACCCCATTACCGCCGGTGCCGTCACGTTCGTCGCTGAAATGGTGCAAATGTTGATTATCCTGGCGATCGCCCGACCTTATGAAGATGCGGTGCGTCTGGTGAGTAATATTGCTGCGCCAATGATGGTCACCAATACCGTCGGCGCGGCGTTGTTTATGCGTATATTGCTCGATAAACGCGCGATGTTTGAAAAATACACTTCGGCTTTTTCTGCCACTGCGCTGAAAGTGGCGGCCTCGACGGAAGGCATTTTGCGCCAGGGGTTTAACGAAGTGAACAGCATGAAAGTGGCACAGGTGCTGTATCAGGAGCTGGATATTGGTGCAGTCGCGATTACCGATCGAGAGAAATTGCTGGCCTTTACCGGAATTGGTGACGACCACCATTTACCCGGCAAACCGATTTCTTCGACTTATACCTTAAAAGCGATTGAAACCGGTGAAGTGGTCTACGCTGATGGCAACGAAGTACCTTATCGTTGCTCTTTGCATCCGCAATGCAAACTGGGGTCGACGCTGGTCATTCCGTTGCGTGGCGAAAATCAGCGGGTGATGGGCACCATCAAATTGTATGAAGCCAAAAACCGTTTATTCAGTTCAATCAACCGCACGTTGGGCGAGGGGATTGCGCAACTGCTTTCGGCGCAGATCCTCGCCGGGCAATATGAGCGGCAAAAAGCGATGCTCACCCAGTCAGAGATCAAACTGCTTCACGCCCAGGTGAATCCCCATTTTTTGTTTAATGCGCTTAACACCATTAAAGCGGTGATCCGCCGCGACAGCGAACAGGCCAGCCAGCTGGTGCAGTATCTTTCCACTTTTTTCCGCAAAAACTTAAAGCGGCCTTCGGAGTTTGTTACTCTCGCCGACGAAATTGAACATGTGAACGCTTATCTGCAAATTGAAAAGGCGCGCTTCCAGTCGCGGTTGCAGGTCAACATTGCTATTCCGCAAGAATTATCCCAGCAGCAATTGCCCGCGTTTACCCTGCAACCGATAGTGGAAAACGCCATTAAACATGGGACATCACAACTGCTGGATACAGGGCGAGTGGCAATCAGCGCCCGACGTGAGGGGCAACATTTGATGCTGGAGATCGAAGACAATGCCGGTTTGTATCAACCGGTAACCAATGCCAGTGGGCTGGGGATGAATCTGGTGGATAAGCGTTTACGTGAACGGTTTGGCGATGACTATGGGATAAGCGTCGCCTGTGAGCCTGATAGTTACACCCGAATAACGTTACGACTACCATGGAGGGACGAGGCATGATTAAAGTCTTAATTGTCGATGATGAACCGCTTGCACGGGAGAACCTGCGCGTATTTTTGCAGGAGCAGAGCGATATTGAAATCGTTGGAGAGTGTTCAAACGCCGTAGAAGGGATCGGCGCGGTGCATAAACTGCGCCCGGATGTGCTGTTTCTCGATATCCAGATGCCGCGCATCAGTGGTCTGGAAATGGTGGGGATGCTCGACCCGGAACATCGCCCGTATATTGTTTTTCTCACCGCGTTTGACGAATACGCCATTAAAGCCTTTGAAGAACATGCCTTTGATTATCTGCTGAAGCCAATTGATGAAGCGCGACTGGAGAAAACGCTGGCGCGATTGCGTCAGGAGCGCAGCAAGCAGGATGTTTCGTTGTTACCGGAAAATCAACAGGCGCTGAAATTTATCCCTTGTACGGGGCATAGTCGGATTTATTTGCTGCAAATGAAAGATGTGGCATTTGTCAGCAGTCGGATGAGCGGTGTCTACGTTACCAGTCACGAAGGGAAAGAGGGCTTTACCGAACTGACATTACGTACCCTGGAAAGTCGTACACCACTACTGCGCTGCCATCGTCAGTATCTGGTTAACCTCGCGCATTTACAGGAGATCCGTCTGGAAGATAACGGCCAGGCCGAGTTGATTTTGCGTAATGGCTTAACCGTGCCGGTCAGCCGCCGTTATCTGAAAAGCTTAAAAGAGGCGATTGGCCTGTAAAAGACTGCTAAAATGGCTTTTTGCCTCATCAACACCTGAAGGCCTCATGCTAAGTAACGATATTCTGCGCAGCGTGCGCTACATTTTGAAAGCCAATAATAATGACCTGGTGCGTATTCTGGCGCTGGGTAATGTCGAAGCCACCGCGGAACAGATCGCCGTCTGGCTACGTAAAGAAGACGAAGAGGGTTTTCAGCGTTGTCCGGACATTGTTTTGTCGTCATTCCTCAATGGCCTGATTTATGAAAAACGCGGCAAGGATGAGTCTGCTCCGGCACTGGAGCCGGAACGTCGCATTAATAACAACATCGTGCTGAAAAAATTACGCATCGCGTTTTCGCTTAAAACCGATGACATTCTGGCAATCCTCACCGAACAGCAGTTCCGCGTTTCGATGCCGGAAATTACGGCGATGATGCGTGCACCGGATCATAAAAACTTCCGCGAATGCGGCGATCAATTTTTACGTTATTTTCTGCGTGGACTGGCAGCGCGCCAGCATGTGAAGAAAAGCTAAGACGGGTATGGCGGCCATGCGAAACATGGCCGCCGACAGATTATTTCACTTCTTTAAAACCAGCGGCTTTCATCACCAGTTCCATTTGCGCCATAGTGATACCTTTTTTAGCATCTTCAGCAGAAACGTTGATTCCTGAAATACCCTGCAGGGCTTTAAAATCCACTTTTTCCATATCAATAGTCACGTTTTCCTGCGCGTAGGTATCGGTATAGGTTAATTTTTCTTCAACACCCGCGATGTTTTTGTATTTAGCGCTTAACGGCTCAAGTGTCCTGGCGGCATCTTCTTTGGTGGTTGCACCAATGGAGGCAAATTGAATTTTGGTTTCAGAAGATTGCTTAAGCACCTTGTCACCTTTGTAGACATAGGTAATGGCAATTTCAGTGCCGTTCAGATTGGCGCTGAATTTCTTTGATTCTTCTTTGTCACCGCAGCCAGCAAGAGAGAAAACCAGAACAGATGCAACAACAAGGGAAAACAGCTTATTGAAAGCCTTCATGTAAAACTCCATTTTATTTAATCAAGGAACTGGTGACTCTCACCAGGGGCTATATAGGATATGCCTAATACTGTGGCGTGAGCAGTCCGGAACAGGAGTAGAACTCTTAATAAAAAGCACTATTTCATCCTTGTTGCTGAAGCATGGGGAATAATTGTTCGCAAAGCAAAACACCGTTATTCATTGCTTCTACCCGTGCCTCGCTTTCTGTATTACGAAATTGTCCCAACACATGTGCCAGCCGATAAAAACCCACCGCGGTGAGGTCATTCGCCAGCAACTCTGCCTCACCAATAGCACTCTGTTCCTGATAGCGCCAGCCGTTATGGAGCAGTTGAATAAGTAACGCCTGGCAGCGCATCAGCAACTGATGAGCGGTAGGCGGCACAGGCAGAACGCTGGCAGAAGGTAGCGGTGCCACAGGCGCAGTTTCTGCGTCCAGCGCCCAGGCGCGGGTTTTTGTCATCATCACCCGTGGTTCCAGTGTCAATTGCCCCTCTACAAAACTGACAAAGCCAGAAACCAGGCTCACGGGGTCGTCTGTTTGTTGCAAAAGCGCCGCCATGCGTTCAACGGCAAAAGGAGAACAGGCAGATGCCGGAAGGGATAACGTCAGCACATTATCTTCCCCTTCGCCGCTGATTACCTGCGCATCCAGTGTCTGGCGGCTGCTATCCCAACCGAGCGAAATACACTCCGCGACCGGCAGAATAAATAAGTTATCGACCTGGTTGAGTGGTCGTATGCAGGCGGGGGGACGCTGGCGTAAATATTCCCGCAAAGCCACAATGCCCGGCTGGCGCAACGGCGCGCTCAACATTTGCCAGGCGTCTGGCGACAGTGGAACAACGCTACTCAAGCGGTTACGGGTCGCGAACAGCAGCTCGCCATCGGCACTGCGTTTTGCTGCTTGTGAAACAATTTGCCCACCTGCCAGTGCGCCAGCCTGAAAACTAAACAGCCGACGCGTCGCTGCCGGTGAGTTTTCCTGTTCGCTTCTCTGCCAACTACGCGAAAGATGCAAAATACTTCCTGTGTCGGGATCGGTAAACCAGATGCGTAAACCATACTGCTCAATATCCTGCCAGCAACGCATACCTAAAGACACCAGCCGCAGATGATCAAGTTTTGCTTCTCCGGCAATACCAGCGCCAACGACCGTGCGCCACGGCATGGGAGGAACTTCACCGATACTGTCGCGTCGCGCCATCTCTTGTACGCAATTTAATCGACTGTTTAATGCCGCAAGCTGACGTAAGCATTCTCCGGCATGGTAGTGGCTGGCACGGGCGTGGAAGGCATCAACACTGGCGCGCAATTGCCGTAGCGATTCACTCACCCATCGCCAGTTGCAGCGTTCCGCCGCTTGTTGCGCGCGACTGAAAGCGGCCTCGTAATGGATTGGCGGTTGACTTATCCCGCCCAGCCATAATGCCTGGCTTAATTGCTGAACATATTGACGACACGTTTTGCCTTCTTCGCTGGCAAACGGATCATCAGATGATGTGACGTGTTCACTGCGCATCTGCCAGATTAAATGAGTAAATTCCGCTTGCTGAGTTTTGGCCTCGACGAAGGCCTGCACAGCCAGTACGACATGTTCGCAAAGTGTGCCTTCAATGCAATCACAGCGTGCGAAGCGAATGCTGCTGCGGGAATAAAAACGCACATCGCTCATCGGTAATCGGGCAGAGGGAATTTCGCCAGGCGCACAGAACAACTCAATGGTGATGCCTTTAGCGACCAGCGCCTGCGCGCGTTTGCGGGTGGCATCGGGCAAGGTAGCCAGTTCTTTCAGCCAGATTGCCGGATCCCACTCTTCTTCTTTTTTTTCCGTAGGCTGGGCGGTGGCACAAAGTCGTTGATAACTTAACACCAGCATCACGCGATGACGGCACATGCCGCTGGCCCCGCAGGTGCACTGAGCCTCTTTCAGTGCCTGGCCGTTCGCCAGCTGGGTACGGACACCGTCACTGAAGGTGGCGATTAAAGCGCCGTTCTCATGACTGATTTCCGGGACGTTGCCATTTTCCAGTTCCTTAAGGCTGCGCTTAACAAAACCGGCATTGCTTAACGCCGTCAGTGCCTGTGGTGTCAGTTCTAATAATTCCGGACGTAGTGAATTCATGACTGAAGATTCTCCGCAAGCCAGGAAGCCAGCTCGCCCGGTGTCATTGCGGCTATTTGTGCGCCGACATTAACCAGCGCCTGGGCCGTATCGTGGTCATAGCAAGGCGTTGCGGTGCTGTCGAGCGCTGCCAGCCCCAGCACTTTGATGCCGCTCTGGACACACTTTTTCACCTGATGCGTCAGCAATGATGATGACCCACCTTCATAAAAATCGCTCACGAGAATAATGACACTTTTTGCAGGTTGTTCAATAAGTTGCTGACCATACTCCACGGCACTGGCGATATTGGTCCCGCCGCCCAGTTGTACCTTCATTAATAACTCTACCGGATCGGCAACGTCTGCCGTGAGATCAACCACGCTGGTGTCAAAAGCGACCAGATGGGTACGAATGCCGGGTAACTGCCATAAACAGGCCGCCATCACTGCGGAGTGGATCACCGAGTCCACCATTGATCCGCTTTGATCAACCAGTAAGACCAGTTGCCATTGATCGCTATGGCGCTTAATGCGGCTGTTAAAGCGGGGGGATTCGATATACAACTTGCCGTGTTGCGGATGCCAGTGTTGCAGGTTGGCACGCAGGGTACTTTTGAAATCGAAATTACGCGCCAGTGGAATAAATGAGCGGCGACGGCGATCGCGGACACCAGAAAAAGCCTGACGAACTTCCTTTGCCAGTCGCGCCATAATCTCTTCAACAACCTGGCGCACTATCCGGCGGGCGGCAGCCAGCACTTCGGGATTCATCAGATGTTTGGTGTGCAAAACGGCGCGTAGCAGGCTTTCAGAAGGCTGCATACGTTCCAGTACGTCGAGATTCGTCACCACATCTTCAATGCCGTAGCGCAGTACGGCATCGCTTTCCAGCCGCTCGATCACCCGTTGCGGAAACAGCGTGTGAATACTGTTGATCCACTCAGGGGTGGTGAGATTTGAGTCACCTAATCCACCGGAGCGTTCACCACGCTGGAGCCGTTCAGGATCGCGCCCATACAGCCACTCCAGCGCGTGGTCTATCTGCCGGGCATTGTCATCCAGCCCACAAAGGGTCGTTTCTGCCGCTTCGCCAAGAATTAATCGCCAGCGTTGTAGCTCACGGGTGGTCAGAAGATCGTTCAGTTCAGACATGGAAAATTCCCCAGTGTTGCAGCGATGCCAGTGCCTGCTGTTCGAGTTGTTGATGATGTGCAATGGCTTGCGGTGGACAATGCAACGGCATTTGCAGCGCTGAAACGGGAAGCTGTGTGAGCTGGTAATGCTCAAGCACCTGATGCGCCAGCGTCCCGCGTTCTCGTGGTGGTAGCCAGGCCATCGCCGCGCGTAAATCGGGCAGGGCATTGATAAAATCGGCATCACTCAGTTGATTTAAATGACTGCTGAAACCGGCGATAAATACCGGCTGACAGGCCAGTTGATGACGGGCTAATGCCAGCAAACCGTGCAGCGCCTCGCCGGATTGTGTCGGGGATAACTGCGCCAGCATCGTCAGCGCCGCTTCGGCACTGGCGTTGGGATGTTCCAGACGCATCAGCGCACCAAGAGTCGCGCCGCGATCCAGCGCCGGGGCATGAATCGCCTGACTGTGTCGCTCCAGTAAGGCTACCGCCGCAGAAAGAGAAACGCCGGGTAAATTAACGCCGCTATGTAGATCGCGCAGGATATGGCAAAGCGCTTGCCAGCTATGCAGGTGAGCGTGAAACTCCTTTTCATCCGGTCTGCCGTTGGATTCACATAGCCACAGCGTGCGATCGATGGCCGCGCATAATGTCGTTTGTAATATCTGCGCGCCTTGCATACCGCTAATTTCATCCAGCCGCCATAAGGCATATAGCACTTCCAGCGCCTGGCCCATTTCGGCGAATTGATTTTCCTGGGCGATTAATAATGTGAGTTGTTCCAGTAATTGTTGACTGAAAGACGCCAGACCCGCTAACGCTGCCTGGCTAAGACATGTGGTGATACAGCCGATTCCACCCGCGTCCAGCATATCGGCTTCTAATTTATGGCGTGCGGCTTCCTGGAGTGTGGCGCCAAAGCAGGCGGCCTCAATCAATGCCGCATGCTGGCTAAGCGGGCGGGTTAATTTCCAGCATTCTTCACCGTTGCCTGCAAGTGACAGTGTACTTCCCTGCTGGCGCACAACCCCTGGGATCTCCAGTATTGCCAACCGATGTAACACCTGACTGTGCGCCAGTCCATCGGGGGTAAAGCGATTTAAGGTAAGCTCCGCCGGAAGAGAGATTCCGGTACGTTCCAGTTCGCAGGTGACATCTTTTGGCAGAGGCGGTTGTGGCGTAGAAGGGGCAAGTTTACCGAATCCGTCACCCGCTAATGTGTCTATCAACGTTACCAGAATCGGATCGGTATCGGGATGAATAACTCCGCGGTAGCTCCACGGCAACGGCGCGTTCAAGGCTTCTTTAATCAGCGAGCCAGCTATGGCATCCAGCCAGTCAGTGCGTAGAGGTAGTGTATGGCCGCGCAACTGTGCCAGTGCCATAGCATGCAGATGAGCAGCAGCCATATCAGCGGTAGAAGCGGGCAATTTGTGCTGGCGCAAACGGGTAAGAACCGTTTTCAGCAGTTGTTCACCTGCCTGCTGTAAGCCACACTGCCAGCACCAGTTTTGCCAGACCGGGGCAGGCATTCCGGAAAGGTATCCTGCCAGCACATCAAGGCGCTTTTCACTGTAGGGTGTGAGATAACAACCTGTAACGGCATCTGCCAGCGAGGGCAATTCTGGCTTATTAATTTCCTGCGGGCATTCGCGCCACATGTTTGCCAGTGCAGGAGCGTGCCAGCCGCCGCAGACGACTAACACGTCGCCATTGTTTTGCTGCATCGCCCATGTAATCCAGCGAGCCATAAAGGCTTCGCGCTGACGATTGAGAGCATCTCCGGGGGAATCGCCCCGCAGTTGGGCAAAATAGCGCGCCAGTGCAGAGGGTAATGCAGTTTGCTGGCTTTCATCTTCGAATAAGTGATCCCACAGGGTATCGCTGTTATCCATGCGGGTGGCACGCAGCAGTAAGGTCTGGCTGTCATCTTGCGTATCGGGTGATTCGTCTTCTTCTTCACTCTGCGCCCAGCAAGGCAAATCGATGAAGTAAGTTTGTGCCTGAATACGACGTGCGGCTTGTAGCGCCTGCCACTCCGGCGAAAATTCAGCAAATGGCGTCCAGGTACCACGCCCGGGGGCCGCACCGTCCTGATACTGGCAATAACTGTAAATAGCTACCGGAAGCTGGTGGGCTAAAAACAGTTCGTCCACCCGGTCATTAAAATCAGCCGGGCCTTCAATCAATACGTATCGTGGCCGCTGGCTTTCGATTAACAATTTCACCAGCCGGGCGCAGGCCGGGCTATGATGCCGGATGCCGACAATTAACGGCTCGCTCATACATCTTTCCTCACGGCAGGCGGTGGCGAGCTTGATAATAAGCCTGCCAGTGAGCTTCTTTATGTGTGGCAACACGTTGTTCGAAGTAACGGCGCAGGCGCGCGCGATCTTCTTCGTTATCTTTGACGATGGTTCCGGCAATACAGTCCACCAGATCGGCTGGCTCACCTGCTCGATTCGCTAAAAACCAGGCGCGGACGCCCACCGCGTGGGCCACGTTCACGGCTTCAGCGGTGGACATAATCGCTGTTAGTGTATCCATTGACGTTTTCTTTTCGCCGTTGGCACGCAGATCGCGAAAGGTGCGGACCAGTAACTCCAGTACCGCGTCAGGCACTTTATGCGGAATGCCGCTATGGGCCAGCAAACGCGCCGAAGCACTGGCGACAAGCTCCAGCTCCTGGGCGAAATCCATAATCGGAAAGACAGTTTCAAAATCGAAGCGACGCTTTAGCGCGGCACTCATTTCATTGACGCCGCGATCGCGCGTATTGGCAGTGGCAATAATATTAAAGCCTTCCCGTGCATAGAGCTGGCTGGCTTCACCAGTGAGTTCCGGCACCGTCATCACCCTGTCAGAAAGCATACCTAACAGACAGTCTTGCACTTCCAGCGGTGTACGCGTTATCTCTTCAAAACGGACGATTTTGCCGTCGCGCATTCCCTGGTAAAGCGGGGCAGGAACCAGCGCTTCCGTTGACGGACCATGATTGATAAGCAGGGCGTAGTTCCAGCCGTACTTGATTTGATCTTCGGTGGTAGATGCGCCGCCCTGGATGGTTAACCCGGCATCGCCGCTAATAGCGGTTGCCAGTAATTCAGACAGGAGAGATTTTGCGGTCCCCGGTTCCCCCACCAACATCAAACCGCGCCCGGTGGCAAGAGTGACTAACATGCGTTCGACAGCAGAGGGACTAATCACCACTTTACGGCTAATATTTTGCGCTTCGTCGCCAAGGATAAAAGCACGGGCTGCAGGCAAACTTAACTGCCAACCTGGCGGGCAAGGTGCGTTATCATTTTGTTTTAATTTTGCCAGTTCAACGGCGTATAACACAGCAGCAGGCGGACGCTGCAGGTGATTATTCTGCGGTGACATATATTCATCCCTGAAATGTATTAATGAAATAAACGATATTTTACGCGCAATAAATGTTTGGCGCATTAGTTGTTTGAGCGGAAAATATCTGGAAAGCAGATCGCAAAAAATAAAAAAACCTGCTGGTGAGGCAGGTTCTTTTATTTACAACTTTGACGTTAAGTTACTGATTATGCAACATGGCGCCCCAACGAACGAATTATAACCACCTACGGACCCCGTTGCAATTAAGATAATGAGATTTATAATCCTGACTGTTGGGAAGTTGCGCCGGATCGAACCAATTTCAAGTCCTGGCTACCGGACGGGTGGTGCCGCAGGTAGTGCTCTGATCCGGAGTGCAACATGGCGACTCAACATACGTAAACCAGTATCGACAGGCAGTGTAAGGGTAAGATGCTGGTGTTGCGCTCCTTAATAAGGAGAGCGAATGGACACGCTGACACAAAAGTTAACCGTGCTCATTGCCGTACTGGAGTTATTAGTGGCTCTGTTACGGTTGATTGATTTGTTGAAGTAACGGGCAAATTGAAACGCATTTAAGGGGGAATACCGTTTCCCCCTTTAATAAAGCTTTACTTGTCATACTTCAAGTTGCATGTGCTGCGACTGCGGGTTATTCGGCCCATCCATGGACCTCACCCCTTACGGGGCCGCTACAAGTAGCGTTCAAATCCGCTCCATGCGGATTTGTCGTTCACCCCTGTCACTTACTTTAGTAAGCTCCTGGGGATTCACTCGCTTATCGCCTTCCTGCGACTTGAATTATCTAGAGTATATTATTCTATTTCTTGGTTGAATATATTCTGTAGTTCACAATTAAAAATTGCTATTACTGTTTCATGTGATTCACCTCGTAATTTCCGCTCATCAATAAACTCATCTCTTATATAAATCAACGCATCATTTATTAGTGGTCGGCATCTTCTCGATCACGTTGATGAAATGTTGGATGTAGCCGGAATCGCTCCAGTCGATAGACGGAACCTGTAAATAATTCAGAGCATTTATGGATTTCAAGTCTGAAGGAAAACGGCTCTTCAGGTACAGGGATCTCATAATCGTAAATAGCAACCAGCTCTTTTTGCACGATCATCGCTTCCCCCGCTGGTAGGTCGTGTTGATAACGGGCAGTTGCATCACTGCCCGCTGTGTTTTAATGGAAAATGACGTCAGGTGCGCTTAATGCCTCACTCAAATCAAACACATCAAGTTCGGCAAAAGTGACGGATTTATTGTCACGGTAAACCCGAAGAGAACGGAAGCTCATTAGCGCTTTGCTATCAGTACTGTAATGGTTAAAACCGGGTGAAAACTTAAGGACCAGCCGGTACGCACCTAAGTCATAGACAAATGCGTCCTCATAGCCTGACTCCCAGCCTTTGTATCGCATTCCCATAAGCTGCCCAACGGTAGCAGATTTACCTTCCCAGCGATTCAAACTATTACTGGCTGACTCGTCAGGCGTGAGCAGCACTGTGCGCCGCGTCAACTGGCGAAAAGGCGGCATAATTTCGTAATCGGCAAAAAGCTGTGCAAATTCACTGCGCATTTCTGCTGTCATTTCTAACGGGTGGGCAATGCCAATCAGAGCATCGGCAGGCAGGTCAATTGGCTCATCTTGCTCATTGCAGAACTCCCCCTCAGCGGCCACACGAAAGGCGTTAAGTAAACGACGCGGTTCATTTGCCGGATAAACCCCCCATATTAATCGCTGAGTAACCAGACGGGTAAAGGGATGATTAACAAACAGAGAATGAAAATCTGCCAGCGACCAGCGTCGGGTGGTGCGCAGGGCAGTTTCAAGACGCGGGAGCAGGTTTTTGCTCACCTGAGTCGCATCTTTTTTTAGCCCTTTGAGTCGGGCCAGTGCCTCGGGGGTTTTCAGTTGATCGTCATCGGCGCGCAACCGGGGAACGCTTTTCTGGCGAACGTTTTGCTGATCAAAGATAACCGGGTTGAGGTTTTCATCGAAGCGAACGGTAAATTGCCGTGGACCAAAATCAAAAATCAACGCCTGCGGATCATCAAGACCCAGTGTTGGGACTAATCTGTCCGCTAACTCTTCCTGGCTTAGCCCGCGATTTTCTGCGACCACCTGAAGAAATTCCGCCGCGTTATCACGTAAGGGGCGGGATTTCGCCCGTTGCGATATATGATGCAGCTGTATCAGTGCCATATCATTATTCATCTTAGTAAGTATATTCAGACCACTGACAGCACGGGCAGATTTGCCCTCTTGTGGCCAGGCGAGGATCTGTGTCGTCAGATCCCGTGCCGTGCTTTCGTCGCCAAAGAGACTTAACGCCAGAAATGCCCAGTTGTCTTTTGCGGGAGCACCAGCTTGTTGCCACGCGGTGAAAAGATCCCAGGCAAAAGCTGCCAGCGTTTGCGGCTGGCAAAACGTTTTCAGCTGTTCCAGTCCGCCATAAAAACGTCCGCCCTGGGTAAAGCGCAGCATTTCGCCGATAATTTCCAGAGCGTCATCGGTAACAGGCTGATTATTCTTGATAAGGCGCGGCCTGGACCACATTGCCGGATGCCAGAAATCAGGAGCTTTTGGAATACGTGCCGGGTAAATTTCTATTGGACCCAGTTTAAGTAATTGCTCCAGGGCAGGCCATACATCTGTACGCTGCCAGCGGTTTGCCACGGTTTGCAGTAATTCGCCATGCCCTTGTTCATACAGTAAACGCAGGGCAAGTAATGCAGCTTCGCTATTATCGCTGGGTTTTGTAAAGACAAGAGGGATAAGTGCAGTAGCCGTATGTTCCGGCCATTGTAAAATCCACTGGCGAGCCAGATCACGCTGCGCCGCGAAACGTCGCCAGACGCGGGCAACGGGCAGGGCCAGTTCTGTTGCGCCGAAATTTAAAATTAACGGAAATGTTTCTTTTGGATGATGTGAAAAAGCCAATAACAGGCCAGGTAATGTATCCAACCCGAGGATACTGAGAAAATAGTCCTCACCCGCGAACAGATGCTTTTTCTCATTGATACGCAGCCAGAAAGTCAAAGCCATCTCACGCGGCAACTGTGCCAATAAATACAGGTTCCAGACACTCTTTTCCGGACGATAACGTGAGTAGCTATCATTTTCCCAGGTGTTAATTAACGCTTCAACGTCGCCGGAACGAAGCGCCTGTTCGGCTGATTTTGCTTCCGTGGAGTGCCAGCCATTGTTGATTTCCTCTACTCTGCGCGGGGAGTAATGCCACTGACCCACTAATGATTTGCGCGCCGCATCCAGTTTGCCGGGCAGTATATAATTCCGGAACAGCCATACATCATCCCCAAAACCTAGCTCCTGTAGTACAACTCGACCACTTTTTCGTTCCATGCGTTCCGTAAAAGATCCCGTGCTGAAATAACGGGCAGACTCTGTGGCGGCAAGTCTCTCTCGTTCGCCTGGTTGCCAGCGGGCTTTGGGCGCTAATTCAAGAGGCACTAAATCAAGGCGCAGCAATGCCGTTTTTTTCTTACCTCGCCACGGTGGAGAAACAAGTATTTCTGGCAGGTCGTTGCTATGAGTACTCTCGAAAGCAAGTTTTGGCGATGCCGATAAATAACCATTCACCACTGCCTGGGCTTGTGTACTTAAGCACGGCATCACCTCTTCTGCCAGTTGTGGCTGCGATGCCATCAGCGTTTGTAACAGCGTATGCCAGTATTCATCACGTGCTTTTTGCTGTGCAGGCAGCTTTTTGTCTTCGATGATGGGATAACCAGGGCGCGCAGGGGGGGCTTTTAACGCCAGCAGTTCTGCCAGTGCGGCGAGCGTCGCATGGGGGAAGTTTTTACTGTATTTAGCCACACGTTGCAGGCTGGGTTTGTTTTTATCAGCCACCAGTAGCAAGGTGCGGATGACTTGCGGATGGTTAATTTGTACCAGCAGACTGCCGCAATCTTCTTTATGTGCATACATCGCGAGGCGCGGAACGGCTGCCAGTCCTTGTTCGCGCAAAAGGGCAGCGCAGGCCGCGTAACCGAAGTGGTTTTCATGCGACATGTAGCTGGCTTCTCGATCGCTAAATATATCCTGGCTCCAGTAGCGTGCGAGTTCTTTCACCGCCTTAGGGTCATCAGCAACAACTTTTAACCACTCTTTTGAGCGAAAATGAGTTTGCGAACATTCAAGGCTTACCAGCTCGTTGGCGATTTCGGGTTTTTCCGGGAGGTTCAGCGCAATAAAAGGGCGGCGAACTTTGGTTATTCCTGGCAGTGCGGCAATGAGTTTGTCGACGCAACGCTGCCAGCAGCTTTCCTCTGCCAGAGAGAGATGCTTACGCAATCGGAGATCGAATTCGTTATAGGTTTCTGAGCGATAACCATAGCCATAGTCCTCGTTCTGATATTGCAATGTTACTACCAGAGGATCACTCTCATAACACCGTACAATAAACTGGCGTGCAATCACCACCTCAGTTGCATATTCCAGCCCCTCTTGTTGGACGATTTCGTCGAGCAACTGTTGGCTATCATTTTGCGCGATACAGGCTAGCGCCGCCATTGTCCGGGCCGTGATTGAGGGTTTGTGTTCGCCGATCAAGTTGATGGCCTGCGTGATGGCGGACTGCCACTCCAGTGAAAAGTTTTCATAACGCCAGACAATGTTTTTTTTCTTCTCTGCTTTTTGTAGCAATTCATCACCCAGTGTCTGAATGATGTTTTCAGTGATAACAGGTACCGGTTCGCCTGGCCAATTGCGATGGCTGAGTGGTGTTTTGCCTTTTTTATATTTCAGTTCCAGTTGGGCGTTATCCGCCAGCCACGGTAATTCCTTGTCCATGCTCTTTCCTTATTCAAACAGGGCTTCAATATCGTTAATTAGCTCGCTGGCGGTGATGGCATCGAGTACGGAGAACTGCGCTTCCTGTGTTGAATTACTCCCCCAGCCATAGCTTTCCGCTTTGCCTTCCCATAGCCACAGCTTGCTTAAGAGTTGCTCGGCACTGAGTTCGGCTGGCGACATGCCGACCGCAAAACCTTCATCGATTTCCATGATTAACGACCAGCGGCCCAGAGGTTTGATCATCCAGCCGATCCAGCCACCGTCCTGCGGTTCACCACGCATCCAGCCCTTATTTGCCAGCCCCATTACCCGACCACTCGGGCATTTTCTGCCTGCCCAGCGTGTCAGTTCGCTGGCATTGCGCTCGGCTTCTGTCAGCGCGTAACTGTTACGATCAAGCTGGCGGAACGGTGGTAACAGTTCGTAGTCGGCAAAAAGCTGCCCGAAGGCGGCAGCATCCGTCGGTGATATTTCCAGAACGTGAGGAATACCAATAGAGATATCGCCTTCCGGCAGGGTGAAAAGATCATCGTCAGCGGTGCTGTAGCTGTTATCTTCCGCTACGCGAAAGCAAGCCAGTAGCTGGTTTTCGGCGCTATAAACGCCCCAAATCAGACGGCGGGTTAAGTGGCGGACCAGCGGATGCTCAACCAGGAAGAGCTGAAAGTTTTCCGGTGACCAGCGGCGACGCAGGCACATGGCGGATTCCAGCCTTGCTACCTGCTGGGCGGCGACGGTACGCGCATCTTTTTTCAGCAATTTGTAGCGGTTAACAGCATTGTTCGCCTGTAATTCATCATCGCTTTTGTTTGGTTTGGGCAGGTCTTTCAGACGACTGCCGGAAGCGTCACGCACAAACGGTTTTAAGGTTTCATCAAAGCTGACGGTGAACTGGCGTGGGCCGAAATCCAGCAGCAACGAACCGTTATCATCCAGACCGAGATCCGGTGCTAACCGATCTTCAAGCTCCGCCACCGTGAGTTCGCGGCTCTCGGCAATGTTGGCTATTTTTTCTTTTGCCCGCTCCTGTAATGCTTTGAATTTCAGTTTCTGGGCGATGCCGTTAAGCTGCATCAGGGCGATATCACTACCGATAGCGGCGAGGATATCCAACCCAACGGTGGCACGTTTATGCTGAGATTCACCAGGCCAGGCACGGATTAATGGCGTCAGTTTGCGGGCGGTGTCATCGTTACCGAGAACGCCTAACGCAGTGAACGCCCAACTCTCTTTCGACGGCGCGCCAGCGGTCTGCCAGGCGGTAAACAGATCCCAGGCAAATTCAGCCAATGAGTCGGTGGTACAGGCATCTTTCACCTGCAATAATCCTGGATACAGTGCCTCTTCCTGAGGGAAGCGGAGCATTTCACCGAGGTGGAGGAGTGCGCTATCAGGCAGTGATTGGGCGTTTGCTTTTAATAACGGGCGCGTCCAGAGCGATGGCTGATAAAAGGTCGGAAGAGTGGGGATTTTTGTCGGGTGATTATCTAAGGGATCGAGCGCAAGGAGAGCGTTCACCGCATCGGTTACTTCCGGCTGGTTATAACGCCGGGCGATTTCTTGCAGCAATGGCTGATGACCGTTTTCAGTAAGCATACGCAAGGCAGCACGGGCGTTGTCCTGTGCTTCACCGGTTTTGCCGAGCGCTGCAGGCAGCAGGCCGGTAATGGCGTGTTGCGGGTATTTCAGCAGCCAGCTACGGGCATCTTGTCGTAGGGTTTTGAGTTTGTTGAAGGCGCGGGCGACGGCAGGAGCCAGTTCCGTTGCGGCAAAATAATTAGCAACCGCAAAACCTTCTTGAGGGTAGCGTGAAAACGAGTGTAGAAAACCACTCATACCTGCCAGTCGCAAATAAAGCATGACTGGTTTTATCGCGGTATGCGGCTCTTTGCTGAGAAATTCCCATAGCTTAATCGCTTTTTGCATAGGTAAAAAGGGAAGTGAGTTGAGATGCCACTCCCCCTGATACGGTGCATGGTGGGCTTTAAACATTTGGATGAGTGTAGCGAAGTCCTCACGTTCCCATGCGTCAATTGCCGAGTCAGAAGCGCCGATATATTTATATGTGTCAAAATCCCAGCGGCGATACCCCAGCGAGTAAAGGAAATTTTTAGCACCTTCACTTGGCTTATGCGGTTCCCAGTCCCAATGAGTTTGAAACTCTTTAGCTTCTGTGTCGGTTATTGTGCATATGGATTCGAGGTTGAGCGGTGCTAAATCCAGCACCGGAATCGGCGATTTTTTCTTTTTCGAAAGCCATGGTGGGGAGACTACTATAGCCGGCAGTAGATCGGCGCTGGCATGGTTTGAGGGCTGTGTCAGTTGTTGCTGACATGATTTCAGCACTGCAACTGCGGGTGTCGAAAGCCAGGGAATGACCTGTTCTGCTAGTGTCGGATGCGAGATAAGCATCGTCATTAGCATAATGCGCCAACTATTCTCTTCTTTTTGCACTAGAAGTTCCGCCAGTGCTGCCAGTGCTGCGTGTGGGAACGCAGCGCAGGCTTTCGTCATTCGATCGTGACAGCGTTTAGTATGCCCGGCTACACGTATAAGCAGTGTTAATGCGAACGGATGATTGATATGACGCAACACATCGGCGCAGTAGTCACTTGCGGCATAGGGAGCAAATCGGGGCAGGGCTGTAACACCTTGCTCCTGTAATACGGTGGCTGACCATATCGCACCACAATAGTAATCATCAAAAATGGCATATGGCTCGTGATATTTTTCTAATGAGGCAAGAATGTGCTCATCAGTCGCCACTATTTTTAGCCACTCAAGCGAGGGTAATTTCTTTTGCCCCAGTAGACGCTGGGAAATTTCATGTGCAATTTCTGGTTTTTCGGGTAATAACAAAGCAATTAATGGTTGCCGCCATTCTGGAATATGTGGAATTGCGGCAATAAGTTTTTGTGCACATTTTTGCCAGAGAGACTCTTCCGCCAGTGATAAATGTTTACGTAGGCGTAATTCAAAGCTGGAATATTGCTGCAAGTAATCAGGTGAAATGCCAGACGACAGGAAAACAATATTATTGTTGACATAATCCCATTCAATAGATATTTGTTGAAGATGTATTATTACATCAGTAGCATATTCCAGACCGCCTTCCTGAATAATCTGATCCATAACATCCTCACGCTCTTTATATCTTGTGCATTTCATTTCAAGTGCCGTGAGTACAGCCATTACGGGTGATGGTAGCTGTGTTGTTTTCAGGCCGTCGATCTGACTGATCGCCTGTGCGACGGTGTTTTGCCATTCTAAAGAACAGGCGCTGAAGTCAAATGTGGCTGTTTTATTATCCCGTTGCGATACACTACAGGCTAAGCGACGTAATTGGGTCAATTTGTCTGCTTGCTGAACAGGAGCTCCGGGAAAGCGGCGATGACTTAACGTGGTGTGTACAACTTCGGGCGGAAAAACGACAGCAATATCTTTCGCCAGCCATGGTAAAACAGCATCTGTATTTTTGTCAGCCGCACGGGTTTCTGCTACGAAAGAGGGTTGTTCCTGAATAATGGTGGATAAGTCCGCTACCTTGAGAGAGTCCGTTACCGTTTGGGAAGGTTGCAAAGAATTATCCTTCGCTTGCTCCACATATCCCTTCTTCACCTTCTCCGCAATCAGCTTCAGCTCCGCTTTTTCCGCTGCCACAGCATCAGCAAAACTTTTTACCTGGCTTTGCCCGTTGGTGCCGACTTTGCCCCAACTGATATGCAACTCGTTGCCTTGCTGCTTCACCGCCCAGAATTTATGTGATTTTTCGTCCTGATAGATAAAGTGTCTCATTCTGCATCCCTGTAATTTTATCCAGTTAAATGCAGATGCTACCAGTATTTATGCGGGTTAGAGAGAGACAAAATCGCAAGAGAACAACTTTAGGAATTTATAAAGAAAAGGCGCTGTCGATACAGCGCCTTGAAGGGGGATTATTTCACCTGATGACCCGGTTTAGCACCGGCATCCGGGCTTAGCAGGAAGATATCTTTCCCGCCAGGACCAGCAGCCATTACCATGCCTTCGGAGATACCGAAGCGCATCTTACGCGGAGCCAGGTTAGCCACCATAATGGTGTGACGACCAATCAGTGCCTGCGGATCCGGGTAAGCAGAACGAATGCCGGAGAAGACATTGCGTTTTTCACCGCCGAGATCCAGCGTCAGGCGCAGCAGTTTGTCAGAACCTTCAACAAACTCTGCGTTTTCAATCAGCGCCACGCGCAGGTCAACTTTAGCAAAGTCGTCAAAGGTGATGGTTTCCTGAATCGGATCATCTGCCAGTGGGCCAGTTACTGGCGCGGCAGCGGCTTTTACTTCCTCTTTGGATGCTTCCACCAGTGCTTCAACCTGTTTCATATCGATGCGGTTATACAGCGCCTTGAATGGATTCACTTTATGGCCCAACAGCGGTTGCTGGATACCATCCCAGGTCAGTTCCGTATTCAGGAATGCTTCTGCACGCTCGGTCAGTTTCGGCAGTACCGGTTTCAGGTAAGTCATCAGCACGCGGAACAGGTTGATGCCCATCGAGCAAATTGCCTGCAGGTCGGCATCGCGGCCTTCCTGTTTCGCCACCACCCACGGAGCCTGTTCATCGACATAGCGGTTAGCCAGGTCAGCCAGCGCCATAATTTCACGCACTGCTTTACCAAATTCGCGGCTTTCCCACGCTTCACCAATCACTTCAGCGGCATCAGTGAAGGTTTTGTACAACTGCGGGTCAGCCAGCTCGCTTGCCAGCACGCCGTCAAAACGTTTGTTGATAAAGCCTGCATTACGGGAGGCCAGGTTAACCACTTTGTTCACGATATCGGCATTCACGCGCTGAACGAAATCTTCCAGGTTGAGATCGATATCATCAATGCGCGAAGACAGTTTGGCGGTGTAGTAGTAGCGCAGGCTGTCGGCGTCAAAATGATTCAGCCAGGTGCTGGCTTTAATAAAGGTGCCGCGAGACTTGGACATTTTCGCGCCGTTCACCGTCACATAGCCGTGAACAAACAGGTTGGTCGGCTTGCGGAAGTTGCTGCCTTCCAGCATGGCAGGCCAGAACAGGCTGTGGAAGTAAACGATATCTTTACCGATGAAGTGATACAGCTCGGCAGTGGAATCTTTCTTCCAGTATTCATCGAAGCTTACGCTGTCGCCGCGCTTGTCACACAGATTCTTGAAAGAGCCCATATAGCCAATCGGTGCGTCCAGCCAGACATAGAAATATTTGCCCGGCGCGTTCGGAATTTCAAAACCGAAATAAGGCGCGTCGCGGGAGATATCCCACTGTTGCAGGCCAGATTCAAACCACTCCTGCATTTTATTTGCCACCTGCTCCTGCAACGCACCGCTGCGGGTCCATGCCTGCAGCATTTCGCTGAAAGAGGGCAGATCAAAGAAGAAGTGTTCAGAATCACGCATTACCGGGGTAGCACCAGAAACCACCGATTTCGGCTCGATCAGTTCAGTCGGGCTGTAGGTCGCGCCGCAGACTTCGCAGTTATCGCCGTATTGATCCGGGGATTTACATTTCGGGCAGGTGCCTTTTACAAAACGGTCCGGCAGGAACATGCCTTTTTCCGGATCGTACAGCTGAGAGATGGTGCGGTTTTTAATAAAACCGTTTTCTTTCAGACGAGAGTAGATAAGTTCTGACAACTGGCGATTCTCTTCGCTGTGCGTCGAGTGATAGTTGTCATAGCTGATGTTAAAGCCTGCGAAATCAGTCTGATGTTCCTGACTCATTTCGCCAATCATCTGCTCCGGAGTGATACCAAGCTGCTGAGCTTTAAGCATGATCGGCGTGCCGTGGGCATCGTCGGCGCAGATGAAGTTGACCTCGTGGCCGCGCATTCGCTGGTAACGGACCCAGACATCAGCCTGGATGTGCTCCAGCATATGGCCGAGGTGGATTGAGCCGTTAGCGTACGGCAGTGCGCACGTCACCAGAATTTTCTTCGCGACTTGAGTCATAGTAGGCATTACTTCTTAATAGTGAAAAGGGCTTAGATAGTACCAAATGGGAAAATGTTAAGTAAGTACTTCTCTATATTCTTCAGGTAAACTATCAACTGATGGTTTATCTATACAAAAAAGGAGTCGGGATGAACGAACAATCCCAGGCCAAATCACCAGAAGCCTTGCGCGCAATGGTCGCCGGGACACTGGCCAATTTTCAGCACCCAACCCTGAAGCATAACCTCACAACGCTGAAAGCGTTGCACCATGTCGCCTGGATGGACGACACGCTGCATGTGGAACTGGTTATGCCATTCGTCTGGCATAGCGCGTTCGAAGAGTTAAAAGAGCAATGTAGCGCCGAACTGCTGCGCATCACCGGAGCGAAAGCTATCGACTGGAAACTGTCGCATAACATAGCCACTCTGAAACGCGTGAAGAATCAGCCGGGAATTAACGGCGTGAAGAACATTATCGCGGTCAGTTCCGGTAAAGGTGGCGTGGGTAAATCCTCCACGGCGGTAAACCTGGCGTTGGCACTGGCGGCGGAAGGGGCGAAAGTCGGCATTCTGGACGCCGATATCTACGGCCCATCAATCCCTACCATGCTGGGCGCAGAAAATCAGCGTCCAACTTCGCCGGACGGTACCCATATGGCACCGATTATGTCTCATGGCCTGGCAACTAATTCAATTGGTTATCTGGTGACAGACGACAATGCGATGGTGTGGCGTGGCCCAATGGCGAGCAAGGCGTTAATGCAAATGTTGCAGGAAACCTTGTGGCCGGATCTCGACTATCTGGTGCTTGATATGCCGCCAGGTACCGGTGACATTCAATTGACATTGGCACAAAACATTCCAGTAACCGGTGCAGTCGTGGTCACCACCCCGCAGGACATCGCGTTGATCGATGCGAAAAAAGGCATTGTGATGTTCGAGAAAGTCGAGGTTCCGGTGCTCGGTATTGTCGAGAACATGAGTGTGCATATTTGCAGTAACTGTGGTCACCATGAACCGATTTTCGGTACCGGTGGTGCAGAGAAACTGGCCGAGAAATACCACACGCAGCTGCTGGGGCAGATGCCGTTACACATCTCCTTACGTGAGGATCTCGATAAAGGCACGCCAACGGTTATCAGCCGTCCTGAGAGCGAATTTACCGCTATCTACCGCCAGCTGGCTGACCGCGTTGCAGCTCAGCTCTACTGGCAGGGTGAAGTCATTCCAGGCGAGATTTCCTTCCGCGCGGTCTAACGCGTATTAACCATTCTGATTATTCTTCATACACCGCAGAGATGTTACATTGATGCGGTGTATTTGTTTTTGCCGCATTAATGAACACTTATTTAATGCTGCGAATATTCTGCGGACCTTCGTCCGAAACTCTACAAAGTCGATTGATCGTACCGGCGATGCTTCATTATCATCCTTCGTGGCTGTGTAGTGGATGTACAGCTATAGTTTGTTATGCACTCATTCTTTCCAGGCATAACCTTTACTACAGGGATAACGTTCAATGAATAAGTACTGGCTGTCAGGAATTATTTTTCTTGCCTATGGATTGGCTTCTCCCGCGTTCTCTTCAGAAACTGCTACATTAACGATTAATGGTAGGATCAGTCCCCCAACATGCAGTATGGCTATGGTTAATGGTCAACCTCAACAGCATTGTGGTCAGTTAACGTATAATGTTGATACCCGTCATCAGGTTTCTTCGCCAGTTAAAGGTGTAACGACGGAAGTGATTGCTGCAGATAGCGATAGCAAACGTCGAATCGTGTTAAATCGCTACGATTAATTTGCCACCCTGGTTTTAATCGGATTTAGAAAGCTTAAATTATTTACATGAATGATTTAAGCTTTTTTATTGATATTAATAATACCATTTATAGAAATCCACATTAATTAATAGATTTGATAAATATTTAATGTGCTTAAGTATTTGTTGTGTTTATATTGCAATAGTTAATTTGCTTTAAATCAATAAAACAATGTGTTTACATTGCGGCAACTTTTTTGGTGTGAGAAATTTGTTTCCAAGAGATACAGACTCTTAACAACCAAAAATAGATTTTATTAAGGAGCATATTATGAAACGTTCAATTATTGCTGCCGCTGTTTTTTCTTCTTTTTTTATGAGCGCTGGGGTATTTGCCGCAGACGTTGATACCGGAACATTAACCATTAAAGGGAATATTGCAGAATCTCCGTGTAAATTCGAAGCAGGTGGCGATTCAGTAAGTATTAATATGCCAACTGTACCAACTACGGTCTTTGAAGGTAAAGCTAAATACTCGACCTATGATGGTGCAGTCGGTGTAACCAGCAGTATGTTAAAAATTAGCTGTCCGAAAGAAGTTGCTGGTGTAAAACTCTCGTTGATTACCAACGATAAAATAACCGGAAACGATAAGGCGATAGCCAGTAGCAACGATACCGTGGGTTATTATCTCTATTTAGGTGATAACAGCGATGTCCTGGATGTTTCTGCACCTTTCAACATCGAGAGTTATAAAACAGCGGACGGTCAATATGCCATTCCGTTTAAAGCAAAATACCTGAAACTGACAGATAACTCAGTGAATTCAGGTGATGTGTTATCTTCCCTGATTATGCGTGTGGCGCAGGATTAATAAATAAAATTGCAAGATTCTTCAGGTAATTAACATGGCCGCTATCTCCATGGCGGCCTTTTAATTTAAGAGGCATTAAGATGAAAGGATTATTAGCTTTACTCATTTCTTCTATGGTCCTTCCTGCACATGCCGGTATTGTTATCTACGGGACGCGTATTATTTACCCGGCAGAGCACAAAGAAGTGATGGTGCAGTTGATGAACCAGGGAAACCGTTCTTCGCTGATGCAGGCGTGGATTGATGATGGCGATACGTCATTACCACCAGAAAAAATTCAGGTTCCTTTCATGTTAACGCCACCAGTGGCAAAAATAGGGGCAAATTCCGGGCAGCAAGTAAAAATTAAAATTATGCCGAATAAACTCCCCACTAATAAAGAGAGTATTTTTTATCTGAATGTTCTGGATATTCCACCAAATAGTCCAGAACAAGAAGGTAAGAATGCACTGAAGTTTGCGATGCAAAACAGAATTAAGTTGTTTTACCGGCCAGCGGGTATTGCTCCGGTAAATAAAGTGACCTTTAAAAAGTTACTGGTAAATCGCAGTGGCAATGGATTGGTGATAAAAAATGACTCAGCTAATTGGGTGACGATTTCGGATGTCAAAGCTAATAATGTCAAAGTCAATTATGAAACTATTATGATTGCCCCCTTAGAAAGTCAGAGTGTTAATGTCAAAAGTAATAATGCAAATAACTGGCATCTGACCATTATCGATGACCATGGCAACTATATTAGTGACAAAATTTAATTGCAGGAGCTGCCTATGTTGAGAATGACCCCACTTGCATCAGCAATCGTAGCGTTATTGATCGGCATTGAAGCTTATGCAGCTGAAGAAACCTTTGATACCCATTTCATGATAGGTGGAATGAAAGACCAGCAGGTTTCAAATATTCGTCTTGAAGATAATCAGCCCTTGCCGGGGCAGTATGACATCGATATTTATGTCAATAAGCAATGGCGTGGGAAATATGAGATCATTGTTAAAGACAACCCGCAAGAAACATGTTTATCAAGGGAAATGATCAAGCGGTTAGGCATTAATACCGATAGCTTTGCCAGCGGTAAGCAATGTTTAACATTTAAGCAACTTATTCAGGGCGGGAGCTATACCTGGGATATCGGAGTTTTTCGTCTCGATTTCAGTGTCCCGCAGGCCTGGGTGGAAGAACTGGAAAGTGGCTATGTACCACCTGAAAACTGGGAGCGGGGTATTAATGCGTTTTATACCTCTTATTATATGAGTCAGTATTACAGCGATTATAAAGCGTCCGGTAATAGCAAGAGTACATATGTACGTTTTAACAGCGGGTTAAATTTATTGGGGTGGCAACTGCATTCTGATGCCAGTTTCAGTAAAACAAATAACAATCCAGGGGTGTGGAAAAGCAATACCCTGTATCTGGAACGTGGATTTGCCCAACTTCTCGGCACGCTTCGTGTGGGTGATATGTACACATCAAGCGATATTTTTGATTCTGTTCGCTTCAGCGGTGTGCGGTTGTTTCGTGATATGCAGATGTTGCCTAACTCGAAACAAAATTTTACGCCACGGGTGCAGGGGATTGCTCAGAGTAACGCGCTGGTAACTATTGAACAGAATGGTTTTGTGGTTTATCAGAAAGAGGTTCCTCCTGGCCCGTTTGCGATTACAGATTTGCAGTTGGCCGGTGGTGGAGCGGATCTTGATGTCAGCGTGAAAGAGGCGGACGGTTCGGTAACCACCTATCTGGTGCCTTATGCAGCGGTACCAAATATGCTGCAACCCGGCGTGTCGAAATATGATTTTGCGGCGGGTCGTAGCCATATTGAAGGGGCGAGCAAACAAAGTGATTTTGTCCAGGTGGGTCATCAGTATGGTTTTAATAACTTATTAACGCTGTATGGTGGCTCGATGGTCGCGAATAATTATTACGCGTTCACTTTGGGGACTGGCTGGAATACACGCATTGGTGCCATTTCCGTCGATGCCACGAAGTCGCATAGTAAACAAGACAACGGCGATGTGTTTGACGGGCAAAGTTATCAAATTGCCTACAACAAATTTGTGAGCCAAACGTCGACACGTTTTGGTCTGGCGGCCTGGCGTTATTCGTCGCGTGATTATCGGACATTTAATGATCACGTATGGGCAAACAATAAAGATAATTATCGCCGTGATGAAAACGATATCTATGACATTGCCGATTATTACCAGAACGATTTTGGCCGTAAAAATAGCTTCTCTGCCAATATGAGTCAGTCATTGCCAGAAGGCTGGGGTTCTGTGTCCTTAAGTACGTTATGGCGAGATTACTGGGGGCGTAGCGGCAGCAGTAAGGATTATCAGTTGAGTTATTCCAACAACCTGCGAAGGATAAGCTATACCCTCGCGGCAAGCCATGCTTATGACGAGAATCATCATGAAGAGAAACGTTTTAATATTTTTATATCGATTCCCTTTGATTGGGGTGATGACGTTACGACGCCTCGTCGGCAAATATATATGTCTAACTCAACGACGTTTGATGATCAGGGGGTTGCCTCAAATAATACGGGATTATCAGGAACCGTTGGAAGCCGGGATCAGTTTAACTATGGGGTCAACCTGAGTTATCAGTATCAGGGAAATGAAACGACAGCTGGGGCGAATTTAACCTGGAACGCGCCGGTTGCGACAGTGAATGGCAGTTATAGTCAGTCGAGTGCTTATCGACAGGCTGGAGCCAGTGTTTCAGGGGGCATTGTCGCCTGGTCGGGTGGCGTTAATCTGGCAAACCGTCTTTCTGAAACGTTTGCTGTGATGAATGCGCCAGGAATTAAAGATGCTTATGTCAATGGGCAAAAATATCGCACAACAAACCGTAATGGAGTGGTGGTATACGACGGAATGACACCTTATCGGGAAAATTACCTGATGTTGGATGTGTCACAAAGCGATAGCGAAGCAGAATTACGTGGCAACCGGAAAATTGCCGCCCCTTATCGCGGCGCGGTTGTACTGGTTAATTTTGATACCGATCAGCGCAAGCCATGGTTTATAAAAGCGTTAAGAGCGGATGGGCAACCATTAACGTTTGGTTATGAAGTCAATGATATCCATGGTCATAATATTGGTGTTGTCGGCCAGGGAAGCCAGTTATTTATTCGCACCAATGAAGTACCGCCATCGGTTAATGTGGCAATTGATAAGCAACAAGGGCTTTCATGCACAATCACCTTCGGTAAAGAGATTGATGAAAGTAGAAATTATATTTGCCAGTAATAGTCAGGTGGTTCTATGGAAATTCGCATAATGCTATTTATAGTAATGATGATGGTTATGCCTGTGAGCTATGCGGCATGTTATAGTGAGTTATCTGTTCAGCACAATTTGGTTGTTCAGGGGGATTTTGCACTTACTCAAACACAAATGGCGACATATGAGCATAATTTTAATGATTCGTCATGCGTGAGTACAAATACTATCACACCTATGAGCCCGTCGGACATTATTGTTGGACTTTATAACGATACCATTAAATTAAATTTACATTTTGAATGGACCAATAAAAACAACATTACGTTGTCAAATAATCAGACCAGTTTCACCAGTGGTTATTCGGTGACGGTGACACCTGCGGCCAGTAATGCAAAAGTGAATGTTTCTGCGGGGGGCGGTGGTTCAGTGATGATTAATGGAGTTGCGACATTATCCAGTGCTTCATCATCGACACGCGGGAGTGCCGCAGTACAATTTCTACTGTGTTTATTAGGTGGTAAGTCATGGGATGCATGTGTAAATAGCTACAGAAATGCATTGGCACAAAATGCAGGTGTCTATTCCTTTAATCTGACATTGTCATACAACCCGATAACCACAACCTGCAAACCGGACGATTTATTAATTACGTTAGAGAGTATTCCCGTTTCACAATTACCAGCCACAGGTAACAAAACAACAATAAATAGTAAAAAAGGGGATATTATTCTGCGTTGTAAAAATTTATTAGGTCAACAAAATCAAACATCACGGAAAATGCAGGTGTATTTATCAAGTTCTGACTTGTTAACCAACAGCAACACGATCCTGAAAGGTGCGGAAGATAATGGCGTAGGATTTATTCTTGAAAGTAATGGTACGCCAGTCACATTTTTAAATATCACTAACAGCAGTAAAGGATATACAAATTTAAAAGAAATTGCGGCAAAGTCAAAACTTACAGATACAACGGTTTCAATTCCGATAACGGCCAGTTACTACGTCTACGATACAAACAAAGTTAAATCTGGCGCACTGGAGGCAACCGCATTAATCAACGTGAAATACGACTAATAACAAGCAAGACGAGCAAGTGGCTAATAATAAAAATATTAAGGTGTCTGCATTCCCCCCTCTCTCCGAGGGGGCTTTTTTTTAGCGATGATAAAAAATCTCACCGTCGTAGGCTTTAATGATTTTACCGTCGGTGTCGCTGATCAACACGTACGCGCCACCCATATAGGTCCAGTGCGTCCCGGCATCAGGCGCGGGCAGGTTACGTAACTGCCACTGCTTAATGTTGTACTCATCGGTGCGGTACATCTCTGGGACGGTATCGCCTGGTTTGAAATGCTTAAAGTCAGCAATGAAACTGCTTAACTCATACTTAGAAATTCCCGAGGTATTGGTCGAACCCGCGGTGGCTGGTGCGGCCCAGGCGGCACTGGTAACCAGCAAAAGCGCACCCAGCAACATCTTATTTTTAATGGTCATAAACTCTCCACTTTGGGGATCTGTAATATCAGTCGCATATCTTTCCTGCCATACAATATAACTGACAAGCGATATTTTGTTAGTGATCCCATGATTTCGTAAAAAGTGTAAATGAAAGGATGCCCTAAAAGCATCCTTAGCGAGCAGAGAGTCAGCGGAAATAGCTGATTTAAGAATCATCCTGGGCTGAAGATAACATGCAAGCCTAAAGGATTGAGTTATCGCATTATGCCCATGAAGCCATGTACGCCCATATACACACCAACTAAGCCAATCAACAGACTGGAAAAATAGGGAGCGCGTTTAGCGAGAGTGTTAAATCCGCTCCAGCGTTTTGCGACCTGCTGAACGCTGATTGCTGCGCCAACGCCTACGGTGACAAGCGTTAACGCCAGGCCGAGGCTGAAACTGACGACCAGTGTTGCGCCCAGTGTCAGGGCTTTCAACTGAATGCAAATCAACAGCACGGTAATTGCTGCCGGGCAGGGGATAAGGCCACCGGTTAAGCCAAATAGCAAAATTTGCCAGTTGGTGACCTCTCTACCATCAAAGCGTCGTTTAATGTCATTGGCATGGGCTCGTGCATGGGCATCCTGATACTCGCCATGTTCGTGATGGTGATGATGTCCATGGTCGTGGTGATCTTCGTGATCGTGGTGATGATGCTCATGATCATGCTCGTGCATATTCTCCAGCCAGTTGCGTTCGCCGCGCCAGGTACGCCAGAACATCCAGAACGCGGTGCTAATAATGATCACTGCGGAAATCAACTGGAGCCACGGTTCTGCTGATTGAGCAGTAAAGCGTTTGCTGATCACCATCCCGCCAAAGGCAATTAACCAGACCACTGCGGTATGCGAAATAGTTGCTGCCAGTCCGAGCATCACCGCCTGTTTAATGGTGCCTTTGATGGCGATGATAAACGCCGCCATCATCGTTTTTGAGTGCCCCGGTTCCAGGCCATGAAGCGCACCAAGTAAGATGGCGCTGGGGATGAAGAACCAGGCGTTTCCTTGCTGAAGAAGTGTTGTAAATTCGGTCATGATAATAATTCTTAGTATTAATTCGGCAATCTGATTCTACTCCCCCCCAGTACCTGATACTACCCCCCAGTAGATTAATAGTGCTATGATTTTTCATATTCTTGTTAACCAGGTGTTGCCATGTCTCATACAATCCGTGATAAACAGAAACTGAAAGCGCGTGCCAGTAAGATTCAGGGCCAGGTCGTGGCGCTCAAGAAAATGCTCGACGAACCGCATGAATGCGCTGCAGTTTTACAACAGATTGCTGCCATCCGTGGCGCGGTAAACGGTCTGATGCGGGAAGTGATTAAAGGCCATCTGACGGAACACATCGTTCACCAGGGGGATGAGCTAAAACGTGAAGAAGATCTGGATGTCGTTCTGAAGGTGCTGGATTCTTATATCAAATAATTTCACAACGTTATTGTAATACCGCCGTTTTTCCCCGTTTACAACGCGTGCGCTGGACATTACCATCCTCCTCTGCGATTTATTATCGCAACCTAACGACTCGGGGTGCCCTTCTTTGTGAAGGCTGAGAAATACCCGTATCACCTGATCTGGATAATGCCAGCGTAGGGAAGTCACGGACCACCAGGTCATTGCTTCTTCACGTTATGGCAGGAGCAAACTATGCAAGTCGACCTGCTGAGTTCAGCGCAATCTGCGCACGCGTTACACCTTTTTCACCAACATTCCCCTCTTGTGCACTGCATGACCAACGATGTGGTGCAAACTTTTACTGCCAATACCTTGCTGGCGCTCGGCGCATCGCCAGCGATGGTTATCGAAACCGAAGAGGCCAGTCAGTTTGCGGCTATCGCCAGTGCCTTGTTGATTAACGTTGGCACGCTGACGCAGCCACGAGCGCAAGCGATGAGTGCTGCCGTTGAGCAAGCAACACGATCACAAACGCCCTGGACGCTTGATCCGGTTGCGGTTGGTGCGCTCGATTATCGCCGCCGTTTTTGTGTGGAACTTCTGTCCCATAAGCCAACCGCCATACGTGGTAATGCTTCGGAAATCATGGCATTAGCTGGCGTTGCTAATGGTGGACGGGGAGTGGATACCACTGACGCCGCAGCTAATGCGATACCCGCTGCACAAACACTGGCACGGGAAACTGGCGCAATCGTCGTGGTCACTGGCGAGGTGGATTATGTTACCGATGGTCGTCGCACCGTTGGCATTCACGGTGGCGATCCGCTAATGACCAAAGTGGTAGGAACTGGCTGTGCACTATCGGCGGTTGTCGCTGCCTGTTGTGCGCTACCAGGCGATACGCTGGAAAATATCGCATCTGCCTGTCACTGGATGAAACAAGCCGGAGAACGCGCAGTTGCCAGAAGCGAGGGGCCAGGCAGTTTTGTTCCACATTTCCTTGATGCGCTCTGGCAATTGACGCAGGAGGTGCAGGCATGAAACGAATTAACGCTCTGACGATTGCCGGTACTGATCCGAGTGGTGGTGCGGGGATTCAGGCCGATCTTAAAACCTTCTCGGCACTTGGCGCTTATGGTTGCTCAGTTATTACTGCACTGGTGGCGCAAAATACCCGTGGCGTACAGTCGGTGTATCGCATTGAGCCTGATTTTGTCGCCGCCCAGCTCGATTCGGTGTTCAGCGATGTGCGAATCGACACCACTAAAATCGGTATGTTGGCGGAAACCGATATTGTTGAAGCGGTGGCAGAACGGTTGCAACGTTATCAGATTCAAAACGTGGTACTCGACACCGTTATGCTGGCAAAAAGCGGCGACCCGCTGCTTTCACCTTCAGCAGTTGCCACGCTGTGCAGTCGATTATTGCCACAGGTTTCATTAATAACACCAAACTTGCCCGAAGCAGCCGCCTTGCTCGACGCGCCACACGCGCGCACCGAACAGGAAATGCTGGAACAAGGGCGATCGCTGTTGGCGATGGGCTGTGGCGCAGTGCTAATGAAAGGTGGTCATCTGGATGATGAGCAAAGCCCGGACTGGCTGTTTACCCGCGAGGGTGAACAACGGTTTACCGCACAGCGCATTATGACCAAAAACACTCACGGCACTGGTTGTACGCTCTCTGCGGCGTTGGCTGCACTACGCCCGCGCCATACAAACTGGGCTGACACCGTACAGGAGGCAAAAAGCTGGCTTTCATCGGCGTTAGCCCAGGCCGACACGCTGGAAGTTGGTCACGGTATTGGTCCGGTTCACCACTTCCACGCGTGGTGGTGAGCACCTTACTATAGCTGCTTTGGTTATTGTCAGTCTTTGGCGCTGACATTCAGGGATGAAACCAATGCAGCTGAGAATCACCAGTCGAAAAAAATTCACCGCTTTATTATGCGCTCTTGGGCTAATTTCCATCGTTGCAATTTATCCGCGTCAGACGGTGAATTTTTTCTACTCGACAGCAATTCAGATTAAAGACTACATCCACTTCTACGGTTATCGCCCGGTTAAATCTTTCGCTATTCGCATTCCTGCCAGTTACACCATTCACGGAATAGATGTTTCACGTTGGCAGGAGCGGATCGACTGGCAGCGTGTGGCAAAAATGCGCGATAACGGTATTCGCTTACAATTTGCCTTTATTAAGGCGACGGAAGGCGAAAAGCTGGTGGACCCCTATTTTTCGCGTAACTGGCAACTAAGCCGCGAAAATGGCCTGATGCGCGGGGCGTATCATTATTTCTCCCCGTCAGTATCCGCTTCAGTTCAGGCGCGATTATTTCTGCAAACGGTGGATTTCTCACAAGGCGATTTCCCTGCGGTACTGGACGTAGAAGAGCGAGGAAAATTATCGGCAAAAGAATTACGCAAGCGGGTAAGTCAGTGGCTAAAAATGGTCGAAAAACGTACGGGAAAAAAGCCAATTATTTACTCAGGAGCCGTTTTTTATCACACCAATCTGGCGGGCTATTTCAATGAATATCCGTGGTGGGTGGCTCACTATTATCAACGTCGTCCGGACAATGACGGAATGGCCTGGCGCTTCTGGCAGCATTCCGACCGTGGGCAGGTCGATGGCATTAATGGTCCTGTGGATTTTAATGTGTTTAATGGCACGGTGGTGGAGTTGCAGGCATTCGTTGATGGGATTAAAGAAACGCCTTAAATAAGAAGCAGTGATATACTCCCACCAGATTCCCCGGCAGGAAAAAGACAAATGGAACAAGCGCATACCCAGCTGATTGCCCAACTGAACGAACGTATTTTAGCGGCGGATAACACGCCGCTTTATATTAAGTTTGCCGAAACGGTAAAAAATGCCGTGCGCAGCGGGGTGCTGGAGCATGGCAATATTTTGCCCGGTGAGCGTGATTTAAGTCAGTTAACCGGCGTTTCGCGCATTACGGTGCGCAAGGCGATGCAGGCGCTGGAAGAAGAGGGCGTGGTGACGCGTTCGCGTGGTTACGGCACGCAGATCAACAACATCTTCGAATACTCGCTGAAAGAAGCGCGAGGTTTTTCTCAGCAGGTGGTATTGCGCGGGAAAAAGCCCGATACGTTATGGGTTAACAAGCGTGTCGTGAAATGTCCCGAAGAAGTCGCGCAGCAGCTGGCGGTCGAAGCGGGAAGTGATGTCTTTTTGCTTAAGCGTATTCGCTATGTCGATGAAGAGGCGGTATCGATTGAGGAATCGTGGGTTCCGGCACATTTAATTCATGATGTTGATGCCATCGGGATTTCTCTTTATGACTACTTCCGCAGCCAGCACATTTACCCACAACGTACGCGTTCCCGCGTTAGCGCCCGGATGCCGGATGCCGAGTTTCAGTCACATATTCAGTTAGATAGCAAAATACCGGTGCTGGTGATCAAGCAAGTGGCGCTTGACCAACAGCAACGGCCTATTGAGTACAGCATCAGCCACTGTCGCAGCGATCTATACGTTTTTGTGTGCGAGGAGTAGTTCCTCGCGCGTTGGCGCACAATCACCGCCCCGATGCCCGACAACCCACGACGCCACTGCATTGCCCAGTAATACGGCATCCGCCAGTGGCAGACCAGAGGCCAGCCCGGCAAGTACGCCACCGGCATGACTGTCGCCCGCCCCAATGGTGTCTACAACTTGCGTTGGAAATGCCGGAATGCAGCCAGAAGCGTCGTTGCTGAAATACCATGCGCCTTCTTTATCGAGGCGAACGATCAACGGCGCGGCAAATTTCTCCTGCCATTGCTTGCCAAGTGTTGTTATCTCTGCGGATAAAGCAAAACGTTCGGCGGCAATCTCAGCCTCCTGACGATTGAGTGACACTAAAGGTCGACAGGCCATGATCCGCGCCAGTAATGCATCCTGGATATCGCCAATACGTGGGCCAAAATCGATAAACGGCGTCACGTCTTGCAGCTTTTCCAGCCATTCCACTAACAATTCGCCGCAGGGCGAGGCCAGTTGATAACCGGAAAAATAGAGCAGGCTGCCAGGCGCAACGGTTAATCGCGCCAGCCACTGGCGATTCCACTGATTTTCCACACCGCTGAATGACATAAAAGTGCGTTCGCCATCAGGCTCAACCAGCGCCAGACACCAGCCGTTATCACCTTCGGCGTTATCGATCAGGCTGATTAAGTCCTCTTTTGCCATCCGGTTGCGAATAATCTCCGCCCACACCCCCTGACCGAGCGGCAAGGCATTACCCGCTTCGATGCCGAGGCGCTTTAATGCCACGGCAATATTCAGTGCACAGCCGCCAACGTTAACGCTCTGCTGTTTCAGTTCGATATCGCACCCACGCCAGGGGAGGGCATAAGCGTCGGCGATCACATCAATGACCGCCGCGCCAATCACCATAACTGGCTGACGCGAGGTTAATTCAGGCAGCAGCGTGTGTAATCGAGCGCCGCTCATATCGCCTCCCGTTGTTGGCGATACTTCGCCAGCGCTGTGGCATAGCGGTTGAAATCAAGCTGATTTACCGCATCCAGTTCCGCCTTTAACGCAGGATCGATAGCGTTAACGCCATGCAACGCGCCACAAATTGCCGTCGCCATAGCACCGATGGTGTCTGTGTCGCCGCCAAGGTTAGCGCACAGGACGGCGCAACGGTTCGGGTCGGTTTGTGCCAGTTCAACCAGCGCAATGGCGCACGGAACGGACTCAATAGTGCTGGTACCTGCGCCAACGACCTGGTAAAGCTGTTCGCTGGCGGATTCGGTGCCGTCGGCATTGCGCACAATTTTCAGCGCAATCTCCAGACGAGCTGCCAGTGAGGCGCTGAAGGTAGTGATGCGTTTTTGTTGAGCATGTCGCGCAATTGAAGGCAGTGAATCAACAATCGCTGACCAGCTTTCTCCGTCAATGGCACGAGAAATCGCCCATGCGATGACTACCGCCCCCGCAACCGCCAGATCGGATTTATGGGTCGGGCTGGAGGCCAGCGCCACATCATCAATAAAAGAGTCAATATCGCGCGCCGGAAGCAAACAACCTAATGGCGAGACGCGCATCGCTGCGCCGTTGGTCACGCCGTTATTTTCCAGTTCAGCAACGGGTTTACCGTCGCGAATGGCGTTAAGCGCAATCTTCGAGGTCGGACCTAGTACGTTTTTGTTAAAGGCGTCGAAACGCAGCGCCCAGTCGAGAATATTACGCCCAATCAGATCCGGATCGATCTTGCCTTCACGTTCCAGTAACGCATCCGCCAGACACAGCGCCATCGAGGTATCGTCGGTGAATTCGGCGCGGTTAAAATAACAGGCTGCGTTATTCTCCTTTGGCCCAGGCAGAAAACGGTCAATCCAGCCAAAGTGTGCTTTGACGCGACTGCGCGGCCAAAGCTCGGAGGGCATCCCCATCGCATCCCCTAACGCCTGCCCATAAAGAGCACCGAGAATACGTTCTGTTTTCATTTAACTTCCCCTTGTGTCAACGCAATATCGCGATCATCGACCTTGATAGCCGTAATTTCGTTGTCGGATTCGCGGAAAAAAATCATGAACAGCACGGCGATAATGGCAATCATCACCGCGCCGAAAGTCCACATCCCGGCCCAGTTGAAAGTCAGTCCGTTTACCGGTTCCTGATAAGCGAACATCTTTTCCATCATCACACCGCCAAGACGATAGCCGAGCAAACTGCCGAAGCCCTGGCAGCAGAGCGTGATCAGCCCCTGCGCGGCAGTACGCATATGCACGGGGGCTTTTTTATCGACATAGATGTAAGCGGTAACGTAGTAAAAATCGTAACTTACGCCGTGCAGCAAAATGCCGAGGAACAAGAGAGCGTAAGTGAAATATTCATCCGCACTGCCGTAAATAAAGAAGCCATAACGGATCGCGGCGGTGACCAGACCAAGCAATAATACCTTTTTGATACCAAAGCGTTTGGTGAAAAACGGCAATGCCAGCATAAAGAAGATTTCAGAGAACTGGCCGAGCGTCATCCAGCCAGTGGCGTTTTTCATGCCAACTTCGGTCAGATAACCGTTGGCAAAGATGTAATAGAACGCCAGTGGCATCGCAAACAGGAATGAACAGAAGAAAAAGACGAGGAAGTTCTTATCGCGCAGCAGGATCAGCGCATCCAGGCCGAGCATGACTTTAATATCCATTTTGCCGGTGCTTTTTGGCGGTGTGTCGGGCAGGAAAAATGCAAACACACCAAGCAGAGCAGAACTTCCGGCAGTAATCAGCAGCGGGATGTTCGTCGGTGAGATATCGGCATACCCCAGCATTTGCGGCAAGAAACCACATGCCAGACCAGAGGCAATCCAGCCGATAGTGCCCATCACACGAATGCGCGGGAAATCACGCTCCACATCCGGCACGTTGGCAAAAGCGATACTGTTAGTCAGCGCAATGGTCGGCATATAGGTTAGCGAGTAGGCCAGCAGTAACGGGAAGAACCCGGCAAAAGTGGTCTGTTGCGCGGCGAAATACATCAGCACCGCACCAGCGAACATCAATACCGCCAGCACTTTCTGCGCCGAGAAAAAGCGGTCAGTGATGGAGCCAACCAGAATCGGCGACAGGATCGCCGCAATGGCGGTACAGGCATACGACCAGCCAATTTCTCCGGCACTAAAACCGCTTTTACTTAACCACAACCACAATGGCACAAACCACGCGCCCCAGATAAACCATTCAACAAACATCATGAACGACAGCTTTGCTGTTGTTTTCATCTTTTAATTCCTTCATGACAGGTAATGTAAGGTACGCGATGACAATACCACTTAGTAATACCTTTTAAATACCTTTGCGGTGAAAACTTGACCGCGGTAACATTTTTTCTGATGAATCGAGCCAACAGAAAACGCTGAAAAAACATCCAAAAGATGGAAAAACTCGCCCGTAACGACCAGGATTATGATTGCCCGCAAAAGGCGGGCCAGGACAATCCATAGCCGATATCCAATCGGAATTTACGGGAGCATAGTAATGACAGATATTGCGCAGTTGCTTGGCAAAGACGCCGACAACCTTTTACAGCACCGTTGTATGACTATTCCTTCTGACCAGCTTTATCTCCCCGGACATGACTACGTAGACCGCGTGATGATTGACAATAATCGCCCGCCAGCGGTGTTACGTAATATGCAGACGTTGTACAACACCGGGCGTCTGGCTGGCACAGGATATCTTTCTATTCTGCCGGTTGACCAGGGCGTTGAGCACTCTGCCGGAGCTTCATTTGCCGCTAACCCGCTCTACTTTGACCCGAAAAACATTGTGGAACTGGCGATCGAAGCGGGCTGTAACTGTGTGGCGTCAACTTACGGCGTGCTGGCGTCGGTATCGCGGCGTTACGCGCATCGCATTCCATTCCTCGTCAAACTCAATCACAACGAGACGCTAAGTTACCCGAACACCTACGATCAAACGCTGTATGCCAGCGTGGAGCAGGCGTTCAATATGGGCGCGGTGGCCGTTGGTGCGACTATCTATTTTGGCTCGGAAGAGTCACGTCGCCAGATTGAAGAAATTTCTGCGGCTTTTGAACGTGCGCACGAGCTGGGCATGGTGACAGTGCTGTGGGCCTATTTGCGTAACTCCGCCTTTAAGAAAGATGGCGTTGATTACCATGTTTCCGCCGACCTGACTGGTCAGGCGAACCATCTGGCGGCAACCATAGGTGCAGATATCGTCAAACAAAAAATGGCGGAAAATAACGGCGGCTATAAAGCGATTAATTACGGTTATACCGACGATCGAGTCTACAGCAAACTGACCAGTGAAAACCCGATTGACCTGGTGCGTTATCAGTTAGCTAACTGCTATATGGGCCGGGCCGGGTTGATAAACTCCGGCGGTGCTGCAGGCGGTGAAACTGACCTCAGCGATGCAGTGCGTACTGCGGTTATCAACAAACGCGCAGGCGGAATGGGGCTGATTCTTGGACGTAAGGCGTTCAAGAAATCGATGGCTGACGGCGTGAAACTGATTAACGCCGTGCAGGACGTTTATCTCGATAGCAAAATTACTATCGCCTGATACGCCTCATACGAACAGCACCACCCCGTAGGACGGAAAAGGCGTTTACGTTGCATCCGGCATAAAAACACGCGCACTTCGTTACGGCTTCCCCCGGGAGGCCGTTTTTTTTGCCTGTCATTCTGATTAATTTTCATATTGTCGTTTTTGTGATCGTTATCTCGACATTTGAAAACAAATAATTTCATTATATTTTGAAATCGAAAACAAACGACAGGATGTGAAAATGTACGTGGTATCGACAAAGCAGATGCTGAACAACGCGCAGCGCGGCGGTTATGCGGTTCCGGCATTCAATATTCACAATCTCGAAACGATGCAAGTGGTGGTGGAAACCGCTGCCAGCATGCATGCGCCGGTCATCATCGCCGGAACGCCCGGCACATTTACTCATGCCGGTACAGAAAATCTGATGGCGCTGGTCAGCGCGATGGCGAAGCAATATCACCATCCACTGGCGATTCATCTCGACCATCACACGAAATTTGACGATATCGCTCAGAAGGTTCGTTCTGGCGTGCGCTCAGTCATGATTGACGCCTCGCATTTGCCTTTTGCGCAAAATATTTCACGGGTCAAAGAGGTGGTGGATTTTTGCCATCGCTTTGATGTCAGCGTCGAAGCGGAGCTGGGGCAACTTGGCGGCCAGGAAGATGATGTGCAAGTCAATGAAGCCGATGCTTTTTATACCAACCCCGTTCAGGCGCGTGAATTTGCCGAGGCAACCGGAATTGATTCCCTGGCGGTCGCCATCGGCACGGCTCATGGGATGTATGCCAGCGCACCGGCGCTTGATTTTTCTCGACTGGAGAACATTCGCCAGTGGGTGAACTTACCGCTGGTGCTGCATGGCGCGTCAGGATTATCGACAAAGGATATTCAGCAAACCATCAAACTGGGGATATGCAAAATCAACGTTGCAACGGAGCTGAAAAATGCCTTCTCGCAGGCGTTAAAAAATTACCTGACCGAGCACCCCGAAGCGACCGATCCCCGGGATTATTTGCAGTCGGCTAAATCAGCAATGCGCGATGTGGTGAGCAAAGTGATTGCCGATTGTGGTTGCGAAGGCAGGGCATAACGCACCTGCCATTTAACAAGGAAAAAACATGAAAACGTTAATTACCCGGCATAAAGCTGGTGAACATATCGGCATATGTTCAGTCTGTTCTGCACATCCGTTGGTTATCGAAGCGGCGCTGGCATTTGATCGCAACAGCACGCGTAAAGTGCTGATTGAAGCAACGTCAAACCAGGTCAATCAATTTGGCGGTTATACCGGAATGACACCGGCAGACTTTCGCGAATTTGTTTTTGCGATTGCCGATAAAGTCGGATTTGCTCGTGAGCGTATTATTCTCGGCGGCGACCATCTGGGACCAAACTGCTGGCAGCAAGAAAATGCGGATGCGGCGATGGAAAAATCCGTCGAGCTGGTAAAGGCATATGTTCGTGCCGGCTTCAGTAAAATTCATCTTGATGCGTCAATGTCCTGCGCTGACGATTCCATACCGTTAGCGCCAGAAACGGTTGCTGAACGTGCCGCTGTGCTTTGTCTGGCGGCGGAAAGTGTGGCGACTGATTGCCAGCGTGAGCAACTGAACTATGTCATTGGCACCGAAGTTCCGGTTCCGGGCGGTGAGGCCAGCGCCATTCAGTCAGTACACATCACCCAGGTTGAAGATGCCGCCAATACTTTACGCACGCATCAAAAGGCCTTTATTGCCCGTGGTCTGGCAGAGGCGTTAACACGCGTGATTGCCATCGTGGTGCAGCCGGGTGTGGAATTTGACCATAGCAATATTATTCATTATCAGGCGCAAGAAGCTCAGGCGTTGGCGCAATGGATAGAAAAAACCAAAATGGTTTATGAAGCGCATTCCACCGATTACCAGACTCAGACGGCCTATCGGGAATTAGTTCGCGATCATTTTGCAATTTTGAAAGTCGGTCCGGCATTAACCTTTGCGTTACGCGAGGCGATATTTGCGCTGGCACAAATTGAGCAGGAACTCATCGCTCCAGAAAATCGTAGCCGTTGTCTGGCGGTGATTGAAGAAGTGATGCTCGACGAACCGCAATACTGGAAAAAATATTATCGCACGGGTTTTAACGATTCATTGCTGGATATTCGTTACAGCCTGTCGGATCGTATTCGTTATTACTGGCCGCATAGCCGGATTAAAAATAGCGTCGAAACGATGATGGTGAATCTGGAAGGCGTGGACATCCCACTGGGCATGATTAGTCAGTATCTTCCGAAACAATTTGAACGCATTCAGTCCGGGGAATTATCAGCAATACCGCATCAGCTTATTATGGATAAAATTTATGATGTTTTGCGCGCCTATCGCTACGGCTGTGCGGAATAAGGACGGTATATGACTAACCTGTTTGTTCGTAGCGGAATTTCTTTTGTCGATCGTAGCGAAGTTTTAACCCATATCGGTAATGAGATGCTCGCGAAAGGTGTGGTTCATGATACCTGGCCACAGGCATTAATTGTCAGAGAAGCAGAATTCCCTACCGGGATAATGCTTGAGCAGCACGCCATTGCAATACCGCATTGTGAGGCGATTCATGCTAAGTCGTCAGCCATTTATCTGTTAAGGCCAACAAATAAAGTTCATTTTCAGCAAGCGGATGATGATAACGACGTGGCGGTATCGTTGGTTATTGCGTTGATTGTGGAAAATCCGCAGCAGCAATTGAAACTTTTACGCTGTTTATTTGGCAAGTTACAACAGCCTGATATCGTCGAGACACTAATCACTCTTCCTGAAACCCAGTTAAAGGAATACTTCACAAAGTATGTTTTAGATTCAGACGAATAAATCCCTCTGTAACAATAAAAAGGACTATTTATGAAACGCAAAATTATTGTCGCTTGCGGAGGCGCGGTTGCGACCTCTACGATGGCGGCGGAAGAAATTAAAGAGTTGTGTCAGAGTCATAATATTCCTGTTGAATTAATCCAGTGTCGGGTTAATGAAATAGAAACCTATATGGATGGCGTGCATTTGATATGCACCACTGCCAGGGTGGATCGTAGTTTTGGCGATATTCCGTTAGTTCACGGCATGCCTTTTGTTTCTGGTGTCGGTATCGAAGCATTACAAAATAAAATTCTGACTATCTTACAGGGGTGACCTATGTTTTCAGAAGTCATGCGTTATATTCTCGACCTCGGCCCTACGGTGATGCTGCCGATTGTCATCATTATTTTTTCTAAAATATTAGGCATGAAGGCAGGCGATTGCTTTAAAGCGGGTCTGCATATCGGGATTGGCTTTGTTGGCATTGGCCTTGTGATTGGCTTAATGCTGGATTCCATTGGTCCGGCGGCGAAAGCGATGGCGGAAAATTTCGACCTGAATCTGCATGTGGTCGATGTCGGCTGGCCGGGCTCTTCACCCATGACCTGGGCGTCGCAAATTGCGCTGGTGGCGATTCCGATTGCGATTCTGGTTAACGTGGCGATGTTACTGACCCGTATGACGCGGGTGGTAAATGTTGATATCTGGAATATCTGGCATATGACCTTCACCGGCGCGTTGCTGCATCTGGCAACCGGTTCATGGATGATAGGGATGGCGGGTGTGGTTATTCACGCGGCGTTTGTTTATAAACTCGGCGACTGGTTTGCCCGCGATACCCGAAATTTCTTTGAGCTGGAAGGCATTGCTATTCCGCACGGTACATCGGCGTATCTGGGGCCGATAGCGGTGCTGGTGGATGCTATCATCGAGAAAATCCCAGGGGTTAACCGTATTAAATTTAGTGCCGACGATATCCAGCGCAAATTTGGTCCTTTTGGCGAGCCCGTCACCGTGGGTTTTGTGATGGGACTGATTATCGGCATCCTCGCGGGTTACGATGTCAAAGGTGTATTGCAGCTGGCGGTAAAAACGGCGGCAGTTATGCTGCTGATGCCACGGGTGATTAAACCCATCATGGATGGTTTAACGCCCATCGCTAAGCAGGCCCGTAGTCGTTTACAGGCGAAGTTCGGCGGTCAGGAGTTCCTGATTGGCCTTGATCCGGCGTTGCTGCTGGGACATACGGCGGTGGTATCGGCAAGCCTGATTTTTATTCCACTCACCATTTTAATTGCTGTTTGTGTGCCGGGTAATCAGGTGCTGCCGTTTGGCGACCTTGCCACCATCGGCTTCTTTGTGGCGATGGCGGTCGCGGTGCATCGTGGAAATCTGTTCCGCACCTTAATTTCGGGTGTCATCATTATGAGCATCACCCTGTGGATCGCGACGCAAACTATTGGTTTGCACACCCAACTGGCGGCTAATGCGGGCGCGTTAAAAGCCGGGGGTATGGTGGCTTCAATGGATCAGGGCGGTTCTCCCATTACCTGGTTACTGATTCAGGTTTTCTCCCCGCAAAATATTCCCGGTTTCATTGTTATCGGCGCAATTTATCTTACCGGTATTTTCATGACCTGGCGTAGAGCGCGTGGCTTTATTAAACAAGAGAAAGCCGTTCTCGCAGAATAATTTTTACCTGAGGGGGAGGTTATCCCCCTTAACAATCAGGAGTTTTTATGAAATCAGTGGTGAATGATACTGATGGTATCGTGCGCGTAGCAGAAAGCGTCATTCCTGAAATTAAACATCAGGATGAGGTGCGGGTAAAAATTGCCAGCTCGGGCTTATGTGGTTCCGATTTACCCAGGATATTTAAAAATGGTGCACATTATTATCCAATAACGTTGGGCCATGAATTTAGCGGCTATATTGATGCGGTGGGATCCGGTGTTGATGATTTACACCCTGGCGATGTGGTTGCCTGTGTGCCGTTATTACCCTGTTTTACTTGTCCAGAGTGTTTGAAAGGGTTTTATTCCCAGTGCGCAAAATATGATTTTATTGGCTCGCGGCGTGATGGTGGACTTGCTGAATATATTGTCGTTAAGCGAAAAAATGTCTTTGCTCTACCCACGGATATGCCTATTGAGGATGGGGCTTTTATTGAGCCGATTACCGTTGGCCTGCATGCTTTTCATTTAGCGCAAGGTTGTGAGAATAAAAACGTTATTATTATTGGTGCCGGAACCATTGGCCTGCTGGCTATTCAGTGCGCTGTCGCGCTGGGAGCAAAGAGTGTGACGGCTATCGACATTAGCTCAGAAAAACTGGCACTGGCAAAATCTTTCGGTGCGATGCAAACATTTAACAGCCTTGAAATGAGCGCGCCGCAAATGCAGGGCGTTTTACGCGAGCTGCGCTTTAATCAGCTTATCCTCGAGACGGCTGGCGTCCCGCAAACTGTCGAACTGGCGGTAGAGATTGCCGGGCCTCATGCCCAGCTGGCGCTGGTGGGCACGTTGCATCAGGATCTGCATTTAACATCGACAACGTTTGGCAAAATATTACGTAAAGAGCTGACGGTTATCGGCAGTTGGATGAACTACTCCAGCCCTTGGCCGGGGCAGGAGTGGGAAACGGCGAGCCGGTTGCTGACAGAACGTAAGTTAAGCCTGGAGCCATTAATCGCTCACCGTGGAAGCTTTGAAAGCTTCGCCCAGGCGGTGCGTGACATCGCTCGTAATGCTATGCCGGGCAAAGTGTTGCTCATTCCCTGAAACCGCGGGCCAGCGTGATGCTGGCCCGGTATTGTGCAAAACAGATCATTCACCAATGGTCCCCCTTCGTTTACACTAGCCACAATTGAATATGGGTAAATGACGATGAATTCATTCGAGCGAAGGAATAAGATCATCCAATTAGTGAATGAACAGGGAACCGTGCTTGTTCAGGATCTGGCGGGAGTATTTGCTGCCTCGGAAGCGACAATCCGTGCCGATTTGCGCTTTCTCGAACAAAAAGGCGTGGTTACGCGCTTTCATGGCGGTGCGGCGAAAATAATGTCCGGTAATAGTGAAACCGAGACCCAGGAAGTTGGGTTTAAAGAGCGATTTCAGCTCGCCAGTGCGCCAAAAAACAGAATAGCGCAGGCGGCAGTCAAAATGATCCACGAAGGGATGACCGTTATTCTCGACAGCGGAAGTACCACAATGCTTATCGCCGAAGGTTTAATGACCGCCAAAAATATCACGGTGATTACCAACAGTCTCCCGGCGGCGTTTGCCCTTTCCGAAAATAAAGACATTACTCTGGTCGTCTGCGGTGGCACGGTCCGCCATAAAACGCGATCTATGCATGGATCTATTGCTGAACGTTCCCTGCAGGATATTAATGCCGATTTAATGTTTGTCGGTGCTGATGGTATTGATGCGGTTAATGGTATTACGACCTTTAATGAAGGTTATTCGATTAGCGGGGCGATGGTCACAGCCGCAAATAAAGTGATTGCCGTTCTCGATTCATCGAAATTTAATCGTCGCGGTTTTAATCAGGTACTGCCGATTGAAAAAATTGACATTATTATTACTGATGATGCCGTTTCAGAGGTGGATAAACTGGCATTGCAGAAAACACGGGTGAAATTAATTACGGTGTAGCATTGTTCTTTGTGCCGGATAAGGTGTGTACACCGAATCCGGCATCACTGATACTCCCTGAATTAAGAAAGGGAAATTTGATTAACGCAACAATGGACAATCTGGTGGTAATCGACAACGCAACGCCGCCGGAAGTATTTCAATATGGAAGTTTTGCCCACTCAACGGTTCGCCATCAAGATTAAAAGTGATTTCGTGTGGGGCTTGTATATCAAACCACGACGAAGCACCTTCGATAATATTCGGGTTATCTTCGTCAGATTTTAAGGTTGATACGAGAGTCGGAATAATTTCATCGCCGGTAAAAATGCGCAGTTGCAGCAAGCCATCGTTAATTAATGCGTTCGGGCACAATTGTTGACCGCCACCGGCCTGACGCCCGTTACCAATACCAATGACCAGGGCGTCACCTTGCCAGTGAAAGTTTTCACCGCGGATTTCACAACGGTCCGGTTGCAGAGTGTCCATGCGCATTAAGCCATGAATGATGTAAGAGACGCCACCCAGCGCGGCTTTTAATTTTTCCGGCGTTTCTGTGGTAATACGCGTCCCAAACCCGCCTGTCGCCATATTAATAAAACAGGTTTGTTTGTTGACCTGCGCCATATCTATCGCAATGGCGTTACCGGCAATTGCCAGTTTCAGCGCCTTATCCAGTGCCTCAGGAATCCCTACACTAGTGGCAAAATCATTGGCAGTTCCTAATGGTAAAATTCCCAGCGCGGGTATTTCATCCCCCTCACATTGAATCAATGCCGTAGAAACTTCATTAATGGTGCCATCGCCACCACCGGCAATCACTGTTGCGACACCTAACTTCCGGGCCTCCTCTACAAATCGTACGGCATCACCTTTCTCCCAGGTAACCCGCACATGGATCGTCATTCCTTCCTCACGCAACAGCATAATTGCTTCGCGCAAGGGTAGATTGTCAGTACTTTTGCCATTAAGAATCAGTAAGCTGGCGGGAAATTCTGCCATGATCGTATGTGCCTTTATGATTGGTCTGTAGATAGTGTAGAGCAGAAAAGAAAAGGTGGAGTCAGAACAGGATGAAAGTCGGAGGATAAAAAGTCAGTTCAGGTATGGGGATTCAGTGCTTACCACCAGGAGCTTACAATGGGGACAGCGAATATTAACGGTAGCCACTGATAAATTTTAAAAAAGAGAATATACCTAATATTCAACTAAACAGTGGCATCTTCAATATACTATTCAAAATATATTAAAGTCCCCCATGGGGTTACCCGGAAGGGCCTCCATGTCTGTAATTCCTACTTATGTAGGAAATGTTGTACAGAACATTTATTATAATCCTATTCAATTATAATAATCATGCCATTATTATATTTAAACACTAGAGAATGTCGTTGGTAATTAATGGGGGAAGGTAAGGTGAAAAAGATAGCTGCTATATCATTAATTAGTGTTTTTCTTATGTCTGGTTGTGCTGTGCATAATGATGAGACAAGTATCGGTAAATTTGGCCTTGCATATAAAAGTAATATTCAGCGTAAACTCGATAACCAATACTACACCGAAGCCGAAGCTTCTTTAGCCAGGGGTAGAATATCTGGTGCAGAAAATATAGTAAAAAATGATGCAACTCATTTCTGTGTTACCCAGGGCAAAAAAATGCAGATAGTTGACCTGAAGACAGAAGGTGCAGGATTACATGGCGTCGCTCGTCTGACATTCAAATGTGGAGAGTGAGAATAGATTCAAGACTACCATGCACATATTTATTTTATCTGTGATGGGATATTCTTCAACACCATTATTGAATGTGAGTAATAATGACAAACAGATAGATGAAACTAAAGCAGAATTTTTATTTTATGCAGCCATCAGAAAATGATGTCAAAAATATTCCAATGCTTTAGGTTCATTTTTTGGTAAGCGTCAAACATGCGCGTTCTGGCTGTGCGTAACCGGAACCTGTGCGAGCACGATGTCGATAAGTGAAAAGCATCGTACTATGAAGGAGGATTCTATCGATGTGGTCAATGGAAGACGGTGACCAGGGATAGGGCTTATGTATAAAAAATAAGCCCGTGTAAGGGAGATTACACAGGCTAAGGAGGTGGTTCCTGGTACAGCTAGCATTTTATGGGTTATGTTTTTCAGCGAAACGGATGATAACCTTAATAAATGCAGCTGTATGTGATCGGTTTCTAAGAATTTTTCATCCGGGAAAAATAATCGAAATTAATCACTTACCGTGGGGGTTACGCGTGGTTTCCCCGGAGAAATTACGCATCAGCAGCGCGTAATTTAGCTCAAGATCCTGCGGCACCGGGAGCCACACAGTATAACCATCGCCTGGTGCGACCGGCATCGCTTCACCTTTGGCGTTTTCCATATGCTCAAGGGTAAAGTTAATGTTGCCTTGCGGCGTCATCAGCTCAAGGCTGTCGCCAACGGAGAATTTATTTTTCACCGCTACCGCCGCGAGCTCCCCCTTGCGCTCACCGGTAAACTCACCAACAAACTGCTGACGGTCAGAAACCGAATAACCGTATTCGTAGTTCTGATAATCGTCGTGGGTATGACGACGCAGGAAACCTTCGGTATAGCCACGATGCGCCAGACCTTCCAGCGTTTCCAGCAGGCTGGTATCGAACGGTTTGCCCGCAGCGGCGTCATCGATAGCTTTACGGTAAACCTGCGCGGTGCGTGCGCAATAGTAGAAAGATTTGGTACGGCCTTCGATTTTCAGCGAATGCACGCCCATTTTGGTCAGGCGTTCAACATGGGCGATGGCGCGCAGATCTTTCGAGTTCATGATGTAAGTGCCGTGCTCATCTTCAAACGCGGTCATATACTCGCCCGGACGCTGGGCTTCTTCGATCATAAACACTTTGTCGGTTGGCGCGCCGATACCCAGCGTCGGCTCAACATTTTGCACCGGAATCGGCTCGTACTTGTGTACGATGTTGCCGACGTCATCTTCTTTCCCTTCCTGGACGTTGTACTCCCAGCGGCAGGCGTTGGTGCAGGTGCCCTGGTTCGGGTCGCGCTTGTTGATATAGCCAGAGAGCAGGCAGCGACCGGAGTAGGCCATGCACAGCGCGCCGTGAACGAAGATTTCGATCTCCATATCCGGCACCTGATTGCGGATCTCTTCAATCTCTTCCAGTGACAGTTCGCGAGAGAGGATCACGCGGGTCAGACCCATTTGCTGCCAGAATTTTACCGTCGCCCAGTTTACGGCGTTAGCCTGTACCGAGAGGTGGATTGGCATTTCCGGGAAGTGCTCACGCACCAGCATAATCAGCCCTGGATCGGACATAATCAGCGCATCCGGCCCCATTTCCACCACCGGTTTCAGGTCACGGATAAAGGTTTTCAGCTTGGCGTTGTGCGGTGCAATGTTGACCACGACATAAAACTTTTTCCCCAGCGCGTGGGCTTCATTGATGCCGAGCTGAAGATTTTCGTGGTTGAATTCGTTGTTGCGCACACGCAGGGAGTAACGCGGCTGGCCCGCATAAACAGCATCTGCGCCATAAGCGAAAGCGTAACGCATATTTTTCAGCGTTCCCGCCGGGGAAAGGAGTTCCGGTTTAAACATAATTCTCTCGTTCTGATGACAGGTCAGAGCCGCTTCACCTGATGAAGCGGTTAGGGGAGTGCCCCCACTTTAAGGGCGGGCATTGTAGCGCTGTGGGGGTAACTGGTAAAGCGCCGGACGCCAACAACCTACGCCCGGCATCGTAATTACGTATTGTCTTTCACCGTCTGGCTTGTGCCATTTGCTTTAACGGAGGCAATTCCAGTTTCACGAGATTGCGCGGTGGCATACATCTGGCTGGAGCCGATAATTTGATGATTGGCGGCTTTCAGATTGAAATAGAATTTGCCATTGCTTGCCGTTTTTTTCTCATAGCGTTCTTCTTGCGGGCTGTTGCTACGCACCGACGCGATGCCCTTTTCCGCAGAGGCTTTTGAGGTATACAGCTCGCTGGTGAGGATAGTCTCACCATTGCCCGCTTTTAGCACAAACCGGAACTGATTATCACTGCTCTTACTGAGTTCAAACCAACCAGCCATAATGACTCCTTGATTGAAATTGCGTATCGAAAACAGCATCTAAAGGTACTGTTTGCCAATTAAAGTATGAGCGATTTTCTGGTGCCTGCCAGGGCGGAGAGATAATGTCAGTTTGCTGACCATGCGTGGGATAATGTTGCCGGATCTGGTCTGAAGGCCATCTCCGGCAGGTAAAAATGTTAAACGATGCGGCAGGCGTCGGCTTCCCAGCGGTAACCGACGCCGTAAACGGCGCGGATAAATGACTGTTCGGCGTCGAGAGATTCCAGCTTGCGGCGCAAGTTTTTAATGTGGCTGTCGATGGTACGGTCGGTTACCACGCGGTAGTCGTCATAAAGATGGTTCAGCAACTGCTCGCGGGAGAACACTTTTCCTGGTTCATGAGAGAGCGTTTTCAGCAGACGAAATTCTGCAGGCGTCAGGTCAAGCATTTTACCGCGCCAGGAAGCCTGAAAACGACCTTCGTCGATAATCAACGGGCTTTCAGCATCCTGTTGCTGCAACTCACGCTGCGGTTTGCAACGGCGCAAAATGGTTTTGACGCGCGCTACCACTTCCCGTGGGCTGTACGGCTTGCAGATATAGTCATCTGCGCCAATCTCCAACCCCAGCAGGCGGTCGATCTCTTCGATTTTTGCCGTCACCATCACGATCGGAATGTCAGAAAAACGACGAATTTCCCGGCACAGCGTCAGGCCATCGGTGCCAGGGAGCATCAGATCCAACAGGATCAGATCCGGTGGTGTCTGGCGCACATATGGCAGTACCTGATCGCCGTGGCTAATCAACGTTGGCGCATAGCTCGCAGCACGCAGATAATCAATGAGCAACTGCCCCAGCTTCGGTTCATCTTCCACGATCAAAATACGCGGTGTGTTTTCGTCGATTGGTAACTCGGTCATACTTCTCTCTGTAAATCCCGTTCCAGCGGTAACTCTACTGTAATGCTAAGCCCGCCAAAAGGCGAATGGGCGGCAATAATGCGGCCGTTATGTGCTTCAACAATGTTCAGGCAAATCGCCAGCCCCAGCCCGGAACCACCGCTGGCGCGGTTGCGGGAACCTTCGGTGCGATAAAAACGTTCAAACAATTTTTGTAGCTGATCGTCACTGACACCCGGCGCACTGTCGGCAAAGGTCAGGCGCACCGTTTTGTCGTGCTGCTCGGCAGAGATTTTCAGGCTGCCGCCGCTGTCAGTGTAGCGCAGGCTGTTTTCCAGTAAGTTATTGAACAACTGCATTAAACGATCGCGATCGCCAAATACGGTAATACTGTCTGGCAGGGAAAATTGCAATTTCAGGCCACGGCTGGCGAATCGTTCGCGAAATGCGCCTCCCGCCACTTCCAGCAGTGGGATCAAATCTACCGGTGCTTTTTGATAGGCGAGAGCGCCTTCATCAGACATAGACAATTGATGGAGATCGTCAACCAGTTTTGTCAGCGTACCGACTTCTGCCTGTAAAGAAGCCAGCGTCTCCGGCGTGAATTTACGCACACCATCCTGAATGGCTTCCAGTTCGCCGCGCAGTACTGCTAAAGGCGTGCGCAGTTCATGAGAAATATCGGCCATAAAATCGCGGCGCATCTGCTGGTTTTTCTCCAGTGTGCTGGCGAGTTGATTGAAATCCTCTGCCAGTCTGCCCAACTCATCTTCGCTGGTGGGGGCTACGCGAGTAGTGAAATCACCCGCTGCCAGTTTGTGCGTGCCATCCACCAGTCGTTTTACCGGAGCCAGCAAACCGCGCGCCAGTGGGAATGTCGCCAGCGCCGCTAATAAGGTAGATAAAGCCACAATCAGCCAACTGGTTTGCCGCTGTTGTCTGTCAAAATTGATATCAGTATTACGGGTCAGTCGTTCAACAGGGGAGGCGATCACCGCGCCAACTTCCGCACCATTGACCATAATGGGCCGCCGTGTGCCGTCGGGTGGAACCGGTGCTCGCGGGCCAACCAGCACTTTATTATTTTGATCAACCACCCAAAATTGCGTGCGCCAGCCGTGTGGTGGCATACCGGGGCCGGGCTTATCTTCGTTGTTATCATGCTCCAGTGAACGTAGGATCTGAAATACAAAGCGATCGTTATTACGCAGGAAGCGCCAGTTCCCGTGCTGGGCGTACTGCTCACCAAGCGCATCGCCGAGCATTTGCAGCCGTTGTTCATTACCATGCTTGATGTAATCGATAAAGCCGCGCTCAAAACTGATACGTACCGCCCAGTGCATCGTGATCAATAAGACAATGCAGGTGGCGAAAATCGCCAGAAACAGTTTGCCGGTAATACCGGGTCGCCAGAACTTCATTGCGCGCTCCTTTTTCGCCGTGAAATAGCCACATTTTGATGCGTATCGTTCGGCACTCTGGCAAAGACAAACGCCGGAAGGGCGATGATAAACGCCATGCTAAGCCAGGTGTACATAAAGACGGTTTGTGTGGTGCCGCTGTCGACGCTGACATGCTGCGAACCAAAAAGTCCCAGCAACAGCCCGGCGATGGTGACGCCAATACTCATCGACAATTGCATAATCATCGACAGCAGACTGTTGCCGCTGCTCGCCAGGTTGTCCGGGAGATCTTTCAGCGTCAGGGTGTTCATGGAGGAGAAACGTGTCGAGTTGACCATTCCTTGTAAAAACAGGACGAACGGCAAAACGTAGTACCAGCCCAGCAGAGCGGTAGTCATAAACAACAGGGTGACCAGCGACAGGCCCAGCGTGGTCGCCACCAGTACCCGACGATAACCAAAGCGATTCACTACCTGTACCACAATTCGCTTCATTCCCATGCTGCCGAGTACCATCGGGATCATCATCAGTCCGGCATGAAACGGCGAGAAACCGAGGCCAATTTGCAGGAAAACCGGTGTCATAAAGGGCAACATGCCACTGCCAATACGTCCGGCAAAGCTCCCCGCCAGGCCCAGCGAAAAGGTACGAGTGCGGAACAGTTTCAGACTGAACAGGGCGCGGTTGTTATTTTGGGCGTGCAGCAGATAAAGCACCAGTGCTACCACGCCAACTGCGACCAGGCCAGCAATCGCCAGCGGCGATAAACCTGTACCTTTACTGCCGTCCAGCGCCAGGGTTAATACCGCCATGCCAACCGCCAGCAACAGAAAGCCGGAGAGATCAAAGCGCCGCGTCTGCATGGTGTAGTTCGGCATTAACATCAGTGTGGCGATCGCGCCAATAATTCCCACCGGAATGTTGATCAAAAAGATCCAGTGCCACGATGCGTACTCCACCAGCAGACCGCCGAGCGCCGGGCCAAGCAGCGGCCCGACCTGACCGGGCAGCGTGACAAAGGTCATCGCCGCCATATATTGCTCGCGCGGTACGATTTTCATCACCGTCAACCTGCCGACCGGCACCATCATCGCGCCGCCAACGCCCTGTAACGCGCGTGCCAGCAACAGTTCGTTCAGCGTGCCGGAAAGCGCGCAAAACAGTGAACCGAGAGTAAACAGCACGATGGCGGTAAAGAAAATATTGCGCACGCCGACTTTGTCCGCCAGCCAGCCGCTGGCGGGCAGCATCACCGCCACGGTCAGTACATAAGAGACAATGACCATGTGCATATGCAACGGACTTTCCCCGAGGCTTTGCGCCATTGAGGGAAGCGCGGTGTTAACGATGGTGGTGTCCAGCGACTGCATAAAGAAGCCGAAAGCCACAATCCACAATTGCCAGCGGGTGCTGTCGGGAAGATCTGTCATTTACTCGGTTACCGCTTGTTTAGGTTTACGCGAAAAACGCATCCGCAGACGGTCGAAAAAGAGATACACCACCGGCGTGGTATACAGCGTCAGAAGCTGGCTCATGACCAGACCGCCGACAATGGTGATCCCCAATGGTTGCCGCAACTCCGAGCCGTCACCGCCCGACAATACCAGCGGCAGCGCACCAAACAGCGCCGCCAGGGTAGTCATCATAATCGGGCGAAAACGCAGCAGACAGGCCTGGAAAATAGCTTCCTGCGGCGTCAGGTTACCGTGCCGTTGGGCTTCAAGCGCAAAATCGACCATCATAATGGCGTTTTTCTTCACGATGCCGATTAATAACATGATCCCTATCAGCGCAATTAGGCTGAACGGGGCATTGAACAGCTCCAGCGCCAACAGCGCTCCGACGCCCGCCGAGGGTAGGGTGGAGAGAATCGTCAGTGGATGCACATAACTCTCGTAAAGGATACCCAGTACGATATATACCGTGGCGATGGCGGCGATAATCAGGATCACCTGTGAGTTCATCGTCTCCTGGAACACTTGCGCTGTTCCGGCAAAACTGCCGCGCACCGTCGAAGGCACACCAAGCTGGGTCATTGCGCGATCGATCGCCGCACTGGCGTCCGAGAGCGATTTCCCGGTCGGCAGGTTGAACGAAATGGTCGAGGCCGCCGATAATCCCTGATGATTCACCGACAGTGGAGCGTTCGCCGGTTGCCATTTAGCGAAATACGACAGCGGGATCGCTTTTCCTTCGTTATTGATAACGAACATTTTTTCCAGTGCACTGATGTCCTGGGTATAGCGCGGATCAACTTCCATCACCACTTTGTACTGGTTCATCGGCTGGTAAATGGTCGAGATTTGCCGCTGACCGAAGGCGTTATTTAACAGGCTGTTGGCGGCTTGCACGTCAATTCCCAATCGCGCCATAGTGTCGCGATCGTAAATAAGGTTCATCTCCGCGCCATTATCTTCCTGATCGGAGTTAACATCAGCCAGCTCTGGCAATGTCGCCAGTTTTTTGCGGATTTTTGGCTCCCATTCGCGCAGTGCCGCCAGGTCGTCGGATAACAACGTGTACTGGTAACTGGCGTTAGCCTGACGTCCGCCAACGCGAATATCCTGTACCGCCATCAGGAACAGATTCGCTCCCGGTTCTTTCGCCAGTTTTTTACGCAAGCGATCGATAATCTGTTGGGCCGTTTCGCTCCGCTCGCCGCGTGGTTTAAGGGTGATAAACATCATTCCACTGTTCACCCGTGAACCGCCGGTAAAGCCGGTGACATTATCCACCGCCGGATCGTCACGGATAATTTTCATGAAGTCCTGCAACTTACCGCGCATCGCCTGAAACGAAATACTCTGGTCAGCCTGTATCCCGCCCATCAGTACGCCGGTGTCCTGCTCCGGGAAGAAGGTTTTCGGGATCGAGATATACAGCCAGATATTCAGCGCAATGGTGCCAAGCAGCACCACGCCCACCAGACGGGTATGATTGAGCACCCATTTTAGTGACTTGCCGTAGCCTTGTTGCAGGGCAACCAGCATCCGACCAAAACCACGTAGTCGCGTTTGTTTGCGCGGTTTACTGGCTTTCAGCATCCAGCCGCACATCATCGGCGTCAGCGTCAGGGAAACCAGCAACGAAATACCAATGGCGACAGAAAGTGTCACGGCAAACTCGCGTAACAGGCGCCCCGGCAATCCGCCCATCAACAGTAACGGCAGGAACACGGCAACCAGCGACAGGCTCATTGACAGCACTGTAAAGCCGACTTCACGAGTGCCTTGTAGCGCGGCCTGTAGCGGTTTCATCCCCGCCTCCAGATGACGGGCAATATTCTCCAGAACCACGATGGCGTCATCCACCACAAAGCCGGTGGCAATGGTGAGCGCCATTAACGACAGGTTATTGAGACTGAAACCGCACAGGTACATCGTCGCAAATGTACCAATCAGCGAAACGGGCACCGCAACAGCGGGAATAATGGTGGCGCGACCCGAACGCAGGAACAAAAACACCACCAGAATCACCAGTGCAACTGAGATTACCAGTGTCTGCTCAACCTCTTCCAGCGACGCGCGGATAGTAGGGGAGCGATCCTGGGCAATTTGCAGATCAATTGCTGCCGGGATGGTGGATTGTAATTCCGGCAGACGGGCGCGGATGCTGTCTACCGTCTGGATAATGTTGGCTTCCGGCAGTTTGCGGATCATCAGCAAAATGGCCGGTTTGGCGTTGGTCATCCCGGCGTTACGCACATCCTGCACTGAGTCGATCACCGTCGCCACATCGCCCAGACGAACCGCGCCGCCGTTGTTGTAATGAATAATCAGCGGCTGATATTCGGCGGCGGTTTTCAGTTCGTCATTGGTCTGGATTTGCCAGCGGTGGGTGCCATCTTCCAGTGCGCCCTGCGGTTTACGCACGTTGGCATTGCTGATGGCAGTGCGTACATCGTCCAGCGATACGCCCTGATTAAACAACGCCTGCGGGTTCAGCCCGACGCGTACCGCAGGCAGCGAGCTGCCGCCGACATCAACATCACCGACACCGTCGATTTGTGAAATCGTCGGGGCCAGTTGCGTTGAGGCGAAATCGTACAGTTGCCCTTGCGAATATGTATCGGATGTCAGCGTCAGGATCATAATCGGTGCATCCGACGGGTTCGCTTTGCGATAGGTCGGACGGCTGGGCATCCCGCTGGGCAACAGACTTTGTGCGGCGTTGATCGCCGCCTGGACATCGCGGGCCGCGCCGTTGATATCCCGGTCAAAATCAAACTGCAAAATAATACGCGTGCTGCCGAGTGAACTGCTGGACGTCATTTCACTAACCCCGGCAATGCGCCCCAGCGAGCGTTCCAGCGGTGTGGCTACGGAAGACGCCATTGTCTCTGGCGATGCTCCGGGCAGCGAGGCGCTGACCATAATCACCGGAAAATCGACCTGCGGCAGCGGGGCGACCGGCAGCATACGGAAACCCAGTATGCCGCACAGGGTAATGGCGACCGACAGTAAAATCGTCGCCACCGGGCGGTAAATGAAGAGGGCAAAAAACTTCACTTACGCCTCCTCTTCATGACGGGCAAAGCGGCTTTTGGCCCATAATGCCAGGCGGTCGAACAGCAGATAAATCACCGGCGTGGTGAACAGCGTCAGCACCTGGCTGACAATGAGACCGCCGACCATGCCAATGCCTAACGGGCGACGCAATTCCGCGCCGACACCCGTGCTCAACATTAACGGCAGCGCGCCCAACAGCGCCGCCAGAGTGGTCATCAGGATCGGACGAAAACGCAACAGACAAGCCTGGTAAATAGCTTCGCGCGGCGACATGCCTTGCTCGCGCTCAGCAGCCAGCGCGAAGTCGATCATCATGATGGCGTTCTTCTTCACGATACCGATCAGCAAAATAATGCCGATAATGGAAATCACATCCAGTTCGCTACCGGCAATCATTAACGCCAGCAGCGCGCCGACCCCTGCGGTGGGTAGCGTCGAGAGAATGGTGATCGGGTGAATAAAGCTCTCGTACAGAATGCCGAGCACGATATACATCGCCACCACCGCCGCGACAATCAGCCAGACAGTGCTGCCCAATGCCGACTGGAAGGCGAGGGTGCTGCCCTGGAACTGCGTGGTGATATCCACCGGCAGATTCAGCGTCTTCTCTGTGTCCATAATCGCTTGCACCGCATCGCCCAGCGAATAGTTATCCGGCACGTTAAAGGAGATAGTCGTTACCGGGAACTGATCCAGATGGTTGATGGAAAGCGGCGCAAAACGCTGCTCAATTTTGGCAATTGAGCTTAACGGCACCACGCCACCGTCGCTGCTGGTCAGGCGAATGGTATCCAGAGCCGCGAGGCCTGGGGTATTTTCGGTGTTGTGTTCCAGTACCACGCGATACTGGTTAGCCTGAGTATAAATAGTGGAAATCAGTCGCTGACCAAACGCGTTGTACAGGGCGTTATCGACATCCGCCATGCTGATCCCCAGACGGCTGGCGCTGTCCCTGTCGACATTGACATACGCCACCAGCCCTTTGTCCTGCCAGTCGCTGGAGACATCAGAAAGCTGTGGCAGCTGCTGGAGTTTTTCCATCAACTGTGGCACCCAGGTACTGAGCGCATCCAGTGACGTGGCCTGCAAGGTAAACTGGTACTGGGTGCGGCTGACCTGAGTATCAATAGTCAGGTCCTGCGTTGGTTGCAGGAAGAGATCGACGCCCGGCACTTTATCCACCGCCGTTTGCAGACGGGCGATGACTTTTTGCACCCGGTCATCTCGTTCATCCAGTGGTTTGAGATTGATCTGTAAACGCGCACTGTTCAGCGACGGGTTAGTGCCATCAACGCCAACAAATGAGGTCAAACTTTGCACTGCCGGATCCTGCAAAATCACGTCCGCGACCTGGCGTTGCCGCTGGGCCATATTGGCAAAGGAGCTGGATTGCGGTGCCTGCAAAGTGCCCTGAATAATGCCGTTGTCCTGCACCGGGAAGAAACCTTTCGGAATGAACACCCACAGCAGCACGCTAAGCAGCAGCGTGCTGAGCGCCACGCTTAAGGTCAGCCACGGATGATTCAGCACTTTCGCCAGTCCACGACCATAGGCGGCGATTATCCTGTCGAACATTTTCTCCGAGGCACGGGAGAAGCGGTTCTGTTTACGCAGCGACTCCTGGCTGAGCATCCGTGCGCACATCATCGGTGTCAGGGTTAGCGACACCACCGCTGAGATCAAAATCGCGACTGCCAGGGTAATAGCAAATTCGCGGAACAGTCGCCCGACGATATCGCCCATAAACAGCAGGGGGATCAACACCGCAATCAGCGAGAAGGTCAGCGAGATAATGGTAAAGCCGATTTCACCCGCGCCTTTGAGCGCCGCCGCCAACGGTTTTTCGCCTTTTTCGATATAGCGGGAAATGTTCTCGATCACCACGATGGCGTCATCGACCACAAATCCGGTGGCGATGGTTAGTGCCATCAGCGTCAGGTTATTGATTGAAAAATCGAGAAACACCATGACCGCGAAGGTGCCGATTAACGACAGCGGCACTGCGACACCGGGAATGATGGTCGCCGGAATATTGCGCAAAAACAGGTAGATAATCATGACTACCAGCGCGATAGCCATCATCAGCTCAAACTGGGTATCGTCGACCGATGCGCGGATATTGGTGGTACGGTCAGAAAGTACCGTCACCTTCACCGATTTCGGCAGACTCTCGGTGAGCTGTGGTAGCATCTGCCGGATGCTGTCGGCGGTGGAGATAATGTTAGCACCGGGCTGGCGCTGAACATTCATCACAATGGCCTGTTCTTTGTTCGCCCACGCGCCGAGCCAGCTGTTTTCTGCTCCTTGCTCTACAGTAGCGACATCGCCAAGACGAATTGGTGCGCCGTTCTGATAAGCGATAATCAACTGACGATACTCTTCTGCCGATTGCATCTGGTCGTTCGCGGAAAGCGTGACCGCGCGAGAAGGGCCGTCAAGGCTCCCTTTCGCTGAGTTAACGTTCGCGCCAGTAATAGCGGTGCGCACACTTTCGCTGGTCAGGCCGAGAGCGGCAATTGCCTGAGCGTTGAGTTTTACGCGTACCGCCGGACGCTGCCCGCCGGAAAGTGTGACCAGCCCTACGCCGGAAATCTGCGAGATTTTCTGCGCGACGCGGGTTTCCACCATATCTTCCACCTGCGTCATCGGCATGGCGGTTGAGGTGACAGCGAGCGTCATGATCGGTGGATCTGCCGGGTTCACTTTGCTGTAAACCGGCGGGTTAGGCAGATCGCTCGGTAGCAGGTTGGTCGCAGCGTTAATCGCGGCCTGCACTTCCTGCTCGGCGACATCCAGCGGCAATGTTAGCTGGAACTGTAAAGTGATAACTGACGCACCGCCGGAACTTTGCGACGACATCTGTTTCAGGCCAGACATCTGCCCGAACTGGCGTTCGAGCGGCGCGGTAACGGCAGAGGTCATGACATCCGGGCTCGCACCTGGATAAAGCGTGACCACCTGAATGGTTGGATAGTCCACTTCCGGCAGCGCCGAAACGGGCAGGGCGCGATAACCGATAATCCCGGCGAGTAAGATCGCCACCATCAGCAGCGTGGTGGCGACAGGACGCATAATAAACAGGCGCGACGGGCCGCCTGTGCTGCTCGGGGGTAACACCTGCATCAGGAGCGTGCTCCTTTTTTCGCGTATTCGCGGCTGGTGGCTTTCTCTTCCGGAGTAGTGGCGCTCTGGGCTTCCACCACTTCCACTTTCGCCCCTTCGGTCAGGCGATCAATGCCGTCCGTCACTACGCGGTCGCCCGCAGAAATACCTGCGCGGATCACCACTTTCTGACTGTCCTGAATGCCCGGTGTCACCAGATGTTTGCTGACTTTGTTTTCGCTATTCAGTACCCAGACAAAATGGCCTTCGTTGCCCATTTGCAGAGCGGCGGTGGGGATCACCACGGCGTTTTGTTCGGTGTCGACTAACATGCGCGCGTTAACAAACTGATTGGGAAACAGCGCATCATCCTGATTATTAAAGCGTGCTTTCACTTTAATCGTACCGGTAGTGGCATCGATTTGGTTATCAAGGCTTAACAGCGTGCCTTCACTTAACTTCTTCGAGTTGGTGCGATCCCAGGCTTCTACCACCAGCGGTTTTCCGGCTTTTTGTGCCTGTACAACGGTGGCGATATCGCTTTCCGGCAGAGTAAAGACCAGATCGATAGGATGTGTTTGGGTGATCACCACAATCCCGGTGGTGTCGCCACTGGAGATTTGGTTACCAACATCAACCTGCTTGAGACCAACGCGACCATCAACTGGTGCGGTGATACGGCTCCAGTCGAGTTGCAATTGCGCGCTGGCGACGCTTGCTTCATCAGCCTTAATGGTACCTTCGGTTTCACTGACCAGCGCTTGTTGGGCATCCAGTTCCTGACGAGATACGAGATTGGTTTTTGCCAGTTGTTGATAACGCGCCAGGTCACGGCGGGCGTTGGCGAGCGTGGCTTTATCTTTTGCCAGTTGGCCCTGGGCTTGTGCTAATGCAACTTTGAACTGGCTTGGGTCAATTTCTGCCAGTAAATCGCCTGCTTTGACCTGCTGGCCTTCCTGGAAATGTAACGCCATCAGTTGACCGTCCACGCGGCTGCGCACCGTAACAGTATTAGCGGCGGTAATGGTGCCAAGCCCGGTGAGGTAACGCGGAACAGCCTGTTCTACTGCGGTCGCCGCCTGAACCGGAGCTAATGGGCCGGCACGCATACCACGGCGACCACCCGCTGGCGATTGCTGCGCTTGTTTCGTCGCCCCTGGGGTTGCACTCTGGGAGTCATTGCGGCCTTGCCAGAACCAGAATGCGGCGATGGCGGCGATAACCACCACGATTACGATTACCCAACGGGATTTATAACTGCCTTTCATCGTTAAGAGTTTCTCTTCCTGAAACGTTTCGCGGAATGATACTAGTGTAGCCAGCCAATAAGGGAGAAAAATGGAGGAATTATGAAACACTGTCGGGAATCGTCTGAATGACGGGCACTTTTGCGAGCACGCATCCAGTAATAACACATGAAACTATTTTATCTACGCGTTAGCGATAGACTGCTTGCATGGCGAAAGGAGATAAGCCGACGATTTCAGCGGGACGCTGAAACGGGAAAGCCCCTCCCGAGGAAGGGGCCTTAAATAAGGAAAGGGTCATGATGAAGATACTCATCATCGTGGTGCTCTTAGTGATTAGCTACCCAGCATACTAAGACTACCAGGGCGGGGGAAACCCAGCTCTACCCTCACTCCTGAAAGTATGCCTTCACGGTCCAATTGTCAATCCGCAGACTTTGCAGTCTGCGATCCTGCCAGCAAATATTCTTTGCGAGTCGTTACGCAATAATCACACTTGAAACTATTTTATCCGCAAGTCAGCGATAGACTGCATACAGGGCGAAAGGAGGTAAGCCGAAGATTTCAGCGGGACGCTGAAACGGGAAAGCCCCTCCCGAGGAAGGGGCCTTAAATAAGGAAAGGGTCATGATGAAGCGACTCATCATCGTGGTGCTCTTAGTCATTAGCTGGCCAGCTTACTAAGACTACCAGGGCGGGGGAAACCCCGCTCTACCCTCACTCCTGAAATTATGTCACTCCGCCCTTAGTGTCAATCGACGGCTCTCCGTTCTTGCGAGGCGAATAGCAAAATTTTCTGCGCCGCCAGGCCTAATTCTGAAAGTTTCTTCGTTTGCTCTTATTTCATTATTGCAATCGGTATGATACCGGACCTCAATAATTCTCTAAGAAAGGATTTCTTATGAGCGAACAAATCACGTTTGCCACCAGCGATTTTGCCAGTAACCCAGAACCACGTTGCCCCTGCATTTTGCTGCTGGATGTTTCTGGTTCTATGAACGGTAGACCCATTAATGAACTTAACGCCGGATTGGTTACCTTTCGCGATGAGCTGCTTGCCGATTCGCTGGCCTTAAAAAGAGTGGAACTCGGCATTGTGACGTTCGGCCCGGTGCATGTGGAACAACCCTTTACCAGCGCCGCTAATTTTTTCCCGCCCATCCTGTTTGCCCAGGGCGATACACCAATGGGCGCTGCCATTACCAAAGCCCTGGATATGGTTGAGGAGCGGAAACGTGAATATCGTGCCAATGGTATTTCCTATTATCGTCCGTGGATTTTCCTGATCACCGATGGCGCACCAACCGATGAGTGGCAGGCTGCCGCCAACAAAGTGTTTCAGGGGGAAGAAGATAAGAAGTTTGCCTTCTTTTCCATCGGTGTTCAGGGGGCGGATATGAAGACGCTGGCCCAAATCAGCGTCCGTCAGCCTTTGTCTCTGCAGGGATTACAATTCCGTGAACTGTTTAGCTGGTTATCCAGTTCGCTGCGTTCGGTTTCCCGCTCCACGCCGGGAACGGAAGTTGTGCTGGAAGCGCCAAAAGGCTGGACGTCAGTGTGAGTTGGCGTCTGGTCTATGCATCAGCCGTTGGAACGTCGCACATCAGCGCTGATTTGCCTTGCCAGGATGCCTGCCAGATGCAGGTTGCCTGGCTAAATGACCAGCAGCCATTATTGTCGGTATTTGTCGCTGATGGCGCAGGCAGCGTCTCGCAGGGTGGCGAAGGTGCGATGCTCGCCGTCAATGAAGCGATGGCTTATATGTCGCAAAAAGTGCAGGGCGGGGAATTGGGGCTTAATGATGTCCTCGCAACGGACATTGTGCTGACCATTCGTCAGCGACTTTTTGCCGAGGCGGAAGCCAAAGAATTAGCGGTTCGCGATTTTGCCTGCACGTTTTGGGGATTGATTTCATCAGCTAATGGCACCTTGATTATGCAGATTGGCGATGGCGGCGTGGTGGTAGATTTGGGTCACGGTTTGCAACTGCCGCTCACGCCGATGGTGGGTGAATATGCCAATATGACGCACTTCATTACCGATGAAGATGCCGTTTCCAGCCTGGAAACTTTCACCAGCACTGAGCGTGCGCATAAAGTTGCAGCATTTACGGATGGTATTCAGCGACTGGCGTTAAATATGCTGGATAATTCTCCGCATGTGCCTTTCTTTACCCCGTTTTTCAATGGACTGGCGTCAGCAACGCAGGAACAACTCGATTTATTACCTGAATTGTTAAAGCAGTTTTTGTCCAGCCCGGCGGTAAACGAGCGTACGGATGATGATAAAACGTTGGCACTGGCTATGTGGTTACCATGAAACCCACTTTATATACTGCTACTGGTGAGTGCGTTACGCCAGGCCGTGAACTGGGCAAAGGCGGCGAAGGTGCGGTTTATGATATCGAGGAGTTTGTCGATAGCGTCGCCAAGATTTATCACACGCCGCCACCCGCCTTAAAACAGGACAAACTTGCCTTTATGGCTGCGACAGCTGACGCGCAGTTGTTGAATTATGTCGCCTGGCCGCAGGCAACGCTTCACGGTGGACGAGGCGGAAAAGTTATCGGTTTTATGATGCCAAAAGTTTCTGGTAAAGAACCGATTCATATGATCTATAGCCCGGCACATCGTCGCCAGAGTTACCCTCATTGTGCGTGGGATTTTCTACTCTATGTTGCGCGCAATATTGCTTCATCTTTTGCTACTGTTCATGAGCACGGGCACGTCGTGGGTGACGTAAACCAGAACAGCTTTATGGTAGGTCGCGACAGCAAAGTGGTGTTGATTGATAGCGACTCCTTTCAGATTAATGCCAATGGTACACTGCATTTATGCGAAGTCGGCGTGTCGCATTTTACGCCGCCAGAGCTGCAAACCATGCCATCATTTGTCGGCTTTGAACGCACAGAAAATCACGATAATTTTGGCCTTGCGTTGCTGATATTTCACGTCTTGTTTGGTGGGCGGCATCCTTATTCCGGTGTACCGCTTATCTCTGATGCGGGTAATGCGCTGGAGATGGATATTGCCCATTTCCGTTATGCCTACGCGTCAGATAATCAGCGACGTGGTTTAAAACCGCCGCCACGATCGATTCCGCTGTCGATGTTACCGGGCGATGTTGAAGCCATGTTTCAGCAGGCATTCACGGAAAGTGGCGTGGCAACCGGGCGTCCGACGGCAAAAGCGTGGGTAGCGGCACTTGATTTACTACGCCAACAGTTAAAGAAATGTACCGTTTCGGCAATGCATGTTTACCCCGCTCATTTGACTGACTGCCCGTGGTGTGCGCTGGATAATCAAGGCGTTATCTATTTTATTGATCTCGGTGAAGAGGTCATTACCACCGGCGGTGATTTTGTGCTGGCGAGAGTCTGGGCGATGGTGATGGCATCAGTAGCACCGCCAGCATTGCAACTGCCATTACCCGATCATTTCCAACCGACTGGCAGGCCGCTTCCTTCAGGCCTGTTACGGCGCGAATACATCATTCTGATTGAGATCGCACTGTCAGCGTTATCGCTGTTGCTTTGCGGCCTTCAGGCAGAACCGCGTTATATTATTTTGATTCCTGTGCTGGCGGCTATCTGGATTATTGGCAGCCTGACAAGCAAAGCGTACAAAGCAGAAATCCAGCAACGCCGTGAGGCGTTTAATCGCGCGAAAATGGACTATGACCATTTAGTCAGCCAGATCCAGCAGTTGGGCGGGCTGGAAGGTTTTATCGCCAAACGGGCGATGCTCGAAAAAATGAAGGACGAAATTCTCGGGTTACCGGAAGAAGAGAAACGCGCTCTGGTAGCACTTCACGACACCGCAAGGGAACGGCAGAAGCAGAAGTTTCTGGAGGGATTTTTTATTGATGTTGCCTCTATTCCCGGCGTTGGCCCTGCGCGTAAAGCGGCGTTACGGTCCTTTGGTATTGAAACAGCAGCGGATGTTACCCGACGGAGCGTTAAGCAAGTAAAAGGTTTTGGTGATCATCTGACCCAGGCGGTTATCGACTGGAAAGCGAGCTGTGAACGCCGTTTTGTGTTCAGGCCGAACGAAGCGGTAACGCCTGCAGACAGACAAGCGGTAATGGCAAAAATAGCCGCCAAACGACATCGGCTGGAATCGGCGCTGACTGTCGGTGCGACAGAGTTGCAGCGATTCCGCCTTCATGCGCCAGCACGGACCATGCCGTTGATGGAACCGCTACGTCAGGCGGCAGAAAAACTGGCTCAGGCGCAGGCAGATTTAAGCCGTTGCTGAGCCATTTTTCAATTAACGAAACACCACTTCCGCCCAGCGTGCCAGCCCGGCGGTGACGGAGCCAAAGTCATCGCCGCCTGCAATCGGAATGCCCGGCAACTGTTCTGCCAGCGCTTTTTTAATCAGCGGCGAACGGGCGCTACCGCCGGTCAGGTAGATAACGTCCGGTTTTTCCTGGGCGTTATCCAGCGCCAGTTGCACCTGTTCCAGAATCCGCGCCAGTGGCTGGCTGAGGGCGCTTTCCAGCCCTTGCTGGCTAATCAGCGTAGCCAGTCCATCGCTGATAAACGGCAGTGAGGCGCGGGTTTCCGCTACACTTGAAAGGGCGATTTTGCTCTCTTCTGCGCTACGCACCAGGCGATAGCTTAAACGCTGACGCCAGACTTTCTGTAACAGGGCCACTTTTTCCGGTTCACGGGCATCGCGTACCAGATCGTTAAGCAGACGACCGTTAGCACTACTGTAGAAATCACTCTGCGCAGGAACGTCGTTGATCGCAACCGCATTCCACCACGGCAGAATCGGCAGGGCGATGCCTTTTTCGGTTTCGCCACCCATGCCCAGTAACGGCATCAGGTTCTTAAACGCCAGTGCGATATCCAGATCGTTACCACCAATACGGCAACCACTATGACCCAGCAGGCTGGCTTCACGATCGAGGCGCGCACGCCATTGCGGCCCCATCAGCAGCAATGAACAGTCAGTCGTACCACCGCCGATATCCACTACCAGCACTCGTTTTTCTTCCTGCAAGGTGGCTTCGTAATCCAGCCCAGCCGCGACCGGCTCGTACTGGAATACCACATCCTTAAACCCGGCACGCTTCGCCGCGCGTTCCAGAATCCCTTGCGCCTGGGTGTTTGCTTCATCACCGCCCAGCCCCTGGAAGTTGATCGGGCGACCAATCACCGCCTGAGTAATTGCCTCCGGCAGCTGCGCCTGCGCCTGTTGGCGAATGTGCAACATCATTGCGCAGACCAGATCCTCAAACAGCGCTACCTGCTGCGGTTTTAAGCCGCTGGCACCGAGGAACGATTTTGGTGATTTCACAAACCACACTTCTTCTGGATCATCAATGTACTGTGCCAGTGAGGAAAGACCGAACTGCACGCTTTTCGCCGTAACATCGATATCTTCTTCGCGGTTATAACGAATCGCCCGACGCAACAGCGCCTGCGTTTCATCGTCGTCTGCCGGAACATCATGATGGCGGTACAGCCATTCGCTTACAGCTTCACGCGTTGGCGCGCAAAGCATTGAAGGCAGCAGCGTGCTGTCGTTTTCCATTTTTAGCAAATGCGGTTTACCGTCGCGCATGACCGCCACTGAACAGTTTGCTGTACCGTAATCAAAACCAATAAACACGAAATAATCCCCATGCCGGTGAAGAAGGGGCGTGACTTTAGCGAAATGTTGCCGTCGCGACAACCGGAATATGAAAGCAAAGCGTAACGTCTGAATAACGTTTATGCTGAAAGCGGATTAACAAGGAGATGCGATGTATACCCTGAACTGGCAGCCGCCGTATGACTGGTCGTGGATGTTGGGATTTCTCGCCGCCCGTGCGGTGAGCGGCGTGGAAACAGTCGCGGACAGTTATTATGCCCGTAGTCTGGCGGTAGGCGAATATCGCGGCGTGGTGACTGCTATTCCGGATATAGCCCGCCATACTCTGCACATAAATTTAAGTGCAGGTTTAGAACCTGTTGCCGCTGAGTGTCTGGCGAAAATGAGCCGCCTGTTTGATCTGCAATGTAACCCGCAGATTGTTAACGGTGCGTTGGGCAAGTTAGGCGCGGCGCGGCCAGGATTGCGTTTACCTGGTTGTGTTGACGCTTTTGAGCAGGGCGTGCGGGCGATTTTAGGCCAACTGGTGAGCGTGGCGATGGCGGCAAAATTGACCTCCAGAGTGGCACAGCTTTATGGCGAACGGCTGGATGATTTTCCGGATTATGTCTGCTTCCCCACGCCTCAGCGGCTGGCAGTAGCCGACCTGCAGGCATTAAAAGCGTTAGGTATGCCGTTGAAACGGGCAGAGGCGCTGATTCATCTGGCAAATGCGGCGCTGGAGGGCACCTTACCAATGACAATACCGGGCGACGTAGAACAAGCGATGAAAACGCTGCAAACCTTTCCGGGTATCGGGCGCTGGACTGCAAATTATTTTGCTTTGCGTGGCTGGCAGGCGAAAGATGTTTTTCTGCCGGATGATTATCTGATTAAACAGCGATTTCCGGGAATGACGCCGGCACAAATCCGCCGTTATGCCGAACGCTGGAAGCCCTGGCGTTCTTATGCGCTGTTGCATATCTGGTATACGGAAGGCTGGCAACCAGACGAAGCATGACGTTGGTCGCCGGATGCGGTGCGAGCGCCTTATCCGGCCTGGGGAATGAGCGATTTGTAGGCCTGATAAGACGCGTTAGCGTCGCATCAGGCGATGGAGACGCGCTCCTCAGTTAATCGCGAAATAACTTCTATTCACCAGCAAATCCAGCGGTTGGGCATTGGCAATCACATCACCATAAATCAGATCGACGCCGATGCCCGAAAGCGTATCTATCACTAAGGGTAAAACGACTGGCCCGGCGATGGTTTTCATCCCGAGTCGCTGAGCGTGCCCCTGAATAATCGTAATCAGCATCTCATCCATCAAATTACCCTGCACGTTGGCGCATAACTCACCATCAAGTAGCAGGTAATCTGCCATATTTGCTTTCAGCGAGTTGAATATTTGCAGATCGCGGCCCATCTGACTGAGCACTATCCGACATCCCGCCAGCCGCAGTTTTTGCACGCTTTCTGCGTGATCGAAAATCGCTTCTGCCGGAATAATCAGATGTAATAACCGTGCTGGTAGAGGGCTATTTTCCAGCTGCTCAAGCAGTTCATTCACCAGCGTGGCGCTACTCAAACCGGCAACGGAAAGCGGGAGGGCGATGCTTATACCTTTACTGGCAACCGCTTTGGCGGCCTGCTGGAAAAAATCGTGGAATACCCGTCGGTCAAGAGCATGGCTAAGTGCCGGCTCGCTGAAGCTACGACTAAATGTTTGTTCATCAATAAACTCGCCTTCGCAACTCCAGAGCTTAAGCGAAATCAGCCACAAATTACGCACTTCCGTGATCCGCGGCGAAGCGACACCGTGGGCGATCATCATCAACTGATTCTCTTTAATCATCCGCCACTGTTCATCAAGCGATATCGCTGCCCGTTCGCTATGTGCGGCAGCTTGCTGCGGTTCGTAAATCGTCACCCGGCCCCGGCCACCATTTTTGGAGGCATAACAGGCGATATCAGCCTGCGACATCACTTCAGCTGCCTGATGATTGTTGTCATCAATCAAGGTAATCCCGGCACTGGCACCTACCCGATGCACACGTCCTTCCCATATAAAGTGATAGTCATTCACGGCACTGATAATGCGTGTAGCGATAAAACGAGCGCTTTCAACATTGCAGTCTGGCAGTAGCAGACCAAATTCATCACCACCGAGCCGCGCCAGCACGTCGCTGGAGCGCAGCATACTCAGCATCAACGACGCCAGTTCGCGCAGTAAAGCGTCGCCAGCGGCGTGCCCGGCGCTGTCATTCACCGCTTTAAAGCGATCAAGATCGATAAACACCAGGGCATGTCGCTGATGCGTACTGTTTACCGTTTGCAGCAGGATACGCAGTTGCTTCTCAAAACTGGCGCGATTGGCGAGATGCGTCAGTGCATCATGGGAGGCGCTGTAGCTCAGCTGGCGCAGCATTTTGCGTGATTCGGTAACGTCCTGAATCACCAGTACCGAGCCTATATTGCTGCCGTCCAGAGTACTTAACGGCGTAATACTGTAATGCACGTCGTAGCTGCCGCCGCTCCGGCAGTGCAATACCACATCTTGTTCAATCGCGGAACGTGAGGTGTCAGCACTGTAAATGTTCTCCATTAATGGTCCGTTGTCGCCAAAAGTAATATGCAACACCGTCAGGAGCGGAACACCTAACGCTTCTTCCTGCGTCCAGCCGCTCATCTTCTCCGCCACTGGATTCATAAAGGTAATTTTCATTGCCATATCAATACAGACCACGGCTTCGCCGATGGAGTCCAGCGTAATGTGCAGGCGCTCTTTTTCCTGAAACAATGCCTCGTTAAGCTGTTTAACCTCAGTCATATCCATATTAATGCCGAGCAGGCGTTCAACTTCGCCTTCTTTATTCAGTACCCGGTTGGCGAGAGCGCGGATATGGCGAATACCGTCTTTCACGGCAATGCGAAATTCCAGTTTAAAGGGCGAGCGTGATTGCAACGAATCACGAATCACTTTTTCGGCGTGCTGGCGATCTTCCGGCAGCACGCACTCGTACCACACCTGCCAGTTCGGTTTGATATGCGGAGGAATTTCATACAGCTCGAACATCCGCTTATCCCAACTAAAAATATTCGGCTTCAGCTCCCACTCCCATATGCCAATCCCGCCCGCTTCGTTGGCCAGCGTGATGCGCTCCATCAGTTGCTGATTGACCTGTTCGGTGCGTTTTAGCTCGTTAATGTCTTCAATCTGAGCGATAAAATAGAGCGGCGTGCCATCCGTGTGGCGCACCAGTGAGACGGCAAGCAACGCCCAGACAACATCGCCATTGCGGTTGTAGTAACGTTTTTCCATTGAATAGGTGTTTATTTCACCGCTTATCAGCTTTTCAACCTGTTGGAGATCTTTATTGAGATCCTCCGGCCAGGTCAGTTGCTGAAAGGTGAGTCCGCGCAGCTCTTCCTGACTGTAACCGAGAAACTGGCAGAGCGCTTTGTTGGATTGCAGCCATTGTCCCTCGGTGCCCACTAACGCCATGCCGATAGCGGAATATTCCATCGCGTTCCGAAAGCGGGTTTCGCTTTCGGAAATGTGTTTGCGTTCCGCACGAAAGGCATACATCACCATCGTCATGATGTTGGCGGGCAGCAGGATCAGCAAAAACGGTAGCCACGGCATATGGCTCATCAGGTACGTACGCGGCGTAGCAAGCAGGGAGGGATCCGCGGCCATCATCAGCGACACCATCATCACCGTGGTAAGGAAGATCAAAAAGGCTTCCATTCGTGGCAGGCGCACGGCGCTCCACATCAACAGCACAATAATGAAAGTAAAAGGCCACGGCAGATACAGCATCGAAAGCCAGCTTAACGTCAGCGTGATGGCTAACGTGAGCAGCGACTCAAAAAGCAACCTTGGGTTGCGATGGCGCAGCAGATAGTGTGGTTTAAATAACAATCCCAGCGGCACCAGTGCCAGAGCGCCGATGGATTCTGACAGTACCCATATCAAAAATGCCCTGAGAGGATCGTCTCCGGGCGTCAGCAGGACAACCAGAACACCCCCCAACAGAGGCGGAATAATGGCGCTGCCGAGTGCCAGACGCAGCCAGTCAGCCAGATTTTGCAAGGGGTTATACCACGGCAGCAATTTACGTAGCAGCACTGCCCCGACCACGGCTTCAACAATATTGATGGTCGTCCAGGTCATGTTCAGCGAGCTGGTGGAAAAAAGCAGGATGGATGCGGCGATATTTCCCAGCGAGCAGCTCAGCGCAATTCCCGGCCACATGCGCCCGGCATGGCGATAAAACGCCACCATCATGATGGAGGTCGGGAACCACAGTGGGGCGAGTTGGGTGCCAAACTGCGAAAGCTCAAGTGAGAAAAGGGTGAAGATAAACGAGACTAAACCTAAACTGACCAGGTGAAGCAGCGGGTGGGGCAGGGCAATTAATACATGCTGTGATTGTTTGCTCATTACCGCTTTATCCGCAAGGCCAGGTCGCCAGTATTCGTTTCTGTGTTTATGCTAGTACAAAAGTTTTACATTTTATATGCGAATTGCTCATAAAGTGACGTAAAGGCGGATAATTTGCGCAACTGCGTATAACATTTTTTACCTTGTATAAAACTGATCAACGTAATTTGCCACCGGGAATTCTTCGTCAACAATTAACTCTGAGCGCGCGGCAACGCTATTCGACTGGTATCAGGCGGATGAAATCCCTATAATTGCCGCGTTTGGCGCTTCGTCGCCCCCTTCCTAACATCCAGGTTAATCAGGTCGCTAAATATATGACTGATCAGTCTCATCAGTGCGTCATTATCGGTATCGCTGGCGCATCGGCTTCCGGCAAGAGTCTTATTGCCAGTACCCTTTATCGTGAATTACGTGAGCAAGTCGGTGATGAACACATCGGCGTAATTCCCGAAGACTGCTATTACAAAGATCAAAGCCATCTGTCGATGGAAGAACGCGTTAAGACCAACTACGACCATCCCAGCGCGATGGATCACAGCCTGCTGCTTGAGCATTTACAAGCGTTGAAACGCGGCTCGGCAATTGACCTGCCGGTTTACAGCTATGTTGAACATACGCGTATGAAAGAAACGGTGACGGTTGAGCCGAAGAAGGTCATCATTCTCGAAGGCATTTTGTTGCTGACGGATGCGCGTTTGCGTGACGAACTTAACTTCTCCATTTTCGTTGATACCCCGCTGGATATCTGCCTGATGCGCCGCATCAAGCGTGACGTTAACGAGCGTGGGCGTTCAATGGATTCAGTGATGGCGCAATATCAAAAAACCGTGCGCCCGATGTTTCTGCAATTCATTGAGCCTTCTAAACAATATGCGGACATTATCGTGCCGCGCGGCGGGAAAAACCGCATCGCGATCGATATATTGAAAGCGAAAATAAGTCAGTTCTTTGAATAAGCTTGATAAATTGTGTACCGTTCAGTGATAACCTGGTATGCCCTTGACGTAATTGGCGTTAAGGGAGTGATGCTCGAAAGGAGAAAATGCCATGCGTCTGTGTGACCGAGATATTGAAGCCTGGCTTGATGAAGGCCGTTTGTCGATCAACCCACGTCCGCCAGTGGAGCGTATTAACGGCGCGACGGTGGATGTGCGCCTGGGCAATAAATTTCGTACCTTCCGTGGTCACACGGCAGCGTTTATCGATCTGAGCGGTCCCAAAGATGAAGTGAGCGCCGCGCTTGACCGCGTGATGAGCGATGAAATCGTGCTCGACGAGGGCGAGGCGTTTTATCTTCACCCAGGAGAGCTGGCGCTGGCGGTGACGCTGGAGTCGGTGACGCTGCCAGCCGATCTGGTGGGCTGGCTGGACGGGCGTTCTTCACTGGCGCGTCTGGGGCTGATGGTGCACGTCACCGCGCACCGTATCGATCCGGGCTGGTCTGGCTGCATTGTGCTGGAGTTTTACAACTCCGGTAAGCTGCCGCTGGCGCTGCGTCCGGGCATGTTAATTGGTGCGCTGAGCTTTGAGCCGCTCTCCGGCCCGGCGGCGCGACCTTACAACCGCCGTGAAGATGCGAAATATCGCAACCAGCAGGGCGCGGTAGCCAGCCGAATCGATAAAGACTAATTCAGGCCCATTGAGGATACCATGAGACGATTTCTGACGACGCTGATGATACTCCTGGTCGTGCTGGTGGCCGGGTTATCTGCGTTAGTGTTGCTGGTGAATCCGAATGATTTCCGCGACTATATGGTCAAGCAAGTTGCTGCACGTAGCGGTTATCAATTGCAGCTCGACGGGCCACTGCGTTGGCATGTCTGGCCGCAGCTTAGTATCCTCTCCGGGCGAATGTCTCTCACCGCCCAGGGCGCGAGCCAGCCACTGGTTCGCGCCGACAACATGCGTCTGGACGTGGCGCTTTTACCACTACTGAGTCATCAACTGAGCGTTAAGCAGGTGATGCTAAAAGGGGCAGTGATCCAACTGACGCCGCAGACGGAAGCGGTGCGCAGTGAAGACGCTCCGGTTGCACCGCGCGACAATACCTTGCCGGATCTGTCAGACGATCGCGGATGGTCGTTTGATATATCCAGTCTTAAGGTGGCGGACAGCGTTCTGGTGTTCCAGCATGAAGATGACGAGCAGGTGACCATCCGCAATATCCGCCTGCAAATGGAACAAGATCCCCAACATCGTGGCTCATTTGAGTTCTCCGGGCGGGTTAATCGCGATCAGCGCGATCTCACGATATCCCTTAACGGTACGGTGGATGCTTCTGATTATCCGCATGATTTAATGGCGGCTATTGAACAAATTAACTGGCAGTTGCAGGGTGCCGATTTACCAAAACAAGGTATTCAGGGGCAGGGGAGTTTCCAGGTCCAGTGGCAGGAGTCACATAAACGCCTTTCATTTAACCAAATTAGTTTGACCGCCAATGACAGTACGCTGAGCGGGCAAGCACAGGTCACGTTGACAGAGAAACCGGAATGGCAGCTGAGACTGCAATTCCCGCAACTGAATCTTGACAACCTCATCCCCCTTAATGAAACAGCGAATGGTGAGAACGGTGCCGCGCAGCAAGGGCAGAGCCAATCAACGTTGCCGCGCCCGGTCATTTCTTCGCGTATTGATGAACCGGCCTATCAGGGACTGCAAGGCTTTACGGCTGATATTTTGTTGCAGGCCAGTAACGTGCGCTGGCGCGGAATGAATTTTACAGATGTTGCCACGCAAATGACCAACAAGTCGGGTTTGCTGGAAATTACTCAACTGCAGGGCAAACTTAACGGTGGACAGGTTTCACTGCCGGGCACGTTGGACGCGACATCAATAAATCCGCGGATAAACTTCCAGCCACGGCTGGAAAACGTTGAGATTGGCACCATTCTGAAGGCGTTTAACTATCCGATTTCGTTGACCGGAAAGATGTCACTGGCTGGTGATTTCTCCGGTGCTGACATAGATGCCGACGCATTCCGCCACAACTGGCAAGGACAGGCACATGTCGAAATGACCGACACACGCATGGAAGGGATGAACTTCCAGCAGATGATTCAGCAAGCGGTAGAACGTAATGGTGGTGATGTGAAGGCCGCTGAAAACTTCGATAACGTGACGCGTCTTGACCGCTTTACCACCGATTTGACGTTGAAGGATGGCGTCGTGACGTTAAACGACATGCAAGGTCAATCGCCAGTGCTGGCGCTGACAGGGGAAGGCATGTTGAATCTGGCAGATCAAACCTGTGACACCCAGTTTGATATTCGGGTCGTGGGTGGCTGGAACGGGGAAAGCAAACTGATTGATTTCCTCAAAGAAACGCCAGTACCGCTGCGGGTTTATGGCAACTGGCAGCAACTTAATTACAGCCTGCAAGTGGATCAATTACTGCGTAAACATCTACAGGATGAAGCAAAACGCCGTCTTAACGACTGGGCCGAGCGGAATAAAGATTCCCGCAATGGCAAAGATGTGAAGAAGTTGCTGGAGAAGATGTAGGTTACCAGGTGACCTGTCCTGTAGGCCTGATAAGACGCGTAAAGCGTCGCATCAGGCCTACATGCCATCACACCTCGTACTCCATCTCGCCATCCTTACGCAGCGGAATAATCTGTACCTTCTGCACGCGATGGCTTTCCACCTGCAACGTTTTAAGCAAATAATTCCCCACCTGAACTTCTTCGCCAGGTTTTGGAATACGCTGCAAATATTCCATCAATAGCCCGGCAATGGTGTGATATTCACGTTTTTCATCCAGCGGCAGCGGCACATATTGCACCAGATCTTCCAGCGGCATATGACCATTCGCCGTCCAGGAACCGTCCGCATTCTTCTGAATATCATGGCGGGCGTCGATCTCTTCCACTTCGTTCGGTAAGTTACCGGCAATGGTTTCAGTGACGTCACTTAATGTCACAATCCCTTCCACCGAGCCAAACTCATCCACCACAAAAGCAAAGTGTGTGCGGGCATTACGGAACTGCTCCAGGGCAGGTAACAACGGCAAGGTTTCCGGGAACACCAGCGGCTGACGAATCAACACCCGCAGGTTGAGCGGTTCGCCGCGCAGTAACTGTTGTAGCAGGTCGATAACGTGAACAACACCGAGCAAATCTTCTGCGTCATCGCCATCAGTAACGACAAGCCGCGTATGCTGATTTCGCTCCAGTAACTGGCGGATCTCGTCTTCCGGCGCGTTGAGATCGATATGCTCAATATCGTGGCGCGACGTCATAATGCTGCTGACGGTACGCTGGTTAAGATTAAGTACCCGTTCAATCATCCGCCGTTCCTGCGGATTAAAGATCTGCTGGTTGCCATGATCCACCAGCATGGACGCGGTTTCGGCGTCCAGTTCCGCATCTTCTTTTTGCCCGCTAAGCAGGCGCATTACCGCTTCGGTAGTCCGCTGGCGCAGTGTCTGGTTAGCGGAAAGAAAACGTCGCCGGTTAAAGATAGCCAACTGATTGAGCGCCTCGATCATCACCGAGAAACCAATGGCAGCGTACAGGTAGCCTTTCGGAATGACGAAGCCGAAACCTTCCGCCACCAGGCTAAAGCCAATCATCAACAGGAAGCTTAAGCAGAGAATAACGATCGTCGGGTGACTGTTAACGAACTGGGTTAACGGCTTGCTGGCCATCAACATCAGGCTGATAGCGATAACCACGGCGGCCATCATGACCAGTAAATGGTCGACCATCCCGACGGCGGTAATCACCGAGTCGAGTGAGAAGATGGCGTCCAGTACCACAATTTGTGTCACCACCCCCCAGAACTTCGCACCTTTGCGTTGGGTGGGGTTATTGCTGTCTTTCCCTTCCAGCCGTTCGTTCAGCTCCATCGTGGCTTTGAACAACAGGAAGAAACCACCAAACAGCATGATTAAGTCGCGGGCGCTAAAGGTAAACGAGCGGAAGCTGAACAGCGGTTGAGTCAGGGTGACCAGCCAGGAGATTGACGCCAGCAGTAACAGGCGCATTAACATCGCCAGCAGGAGCCCGGTAACCCGTGCGCGGTCGCGCTGCTTAGGCGGTAGTTTTTCGGCGAGGATGGCAATAAAGACCAGGTTATCAATGCCGAGGACCAGTTCGATCACAATCAGCGTGATTAACCCAGCCCAGATAGACGGATCGGCAATCCATTCCATAGTAAGTACAAAACCTATTCGTTGTATGACAAATGTCACAATTCGATCATGGATAAATCGGGGCAAAAATGCAATGTTGCAGCACTATTTATCTCATATTATTTGAGGGTTATAACCTCACATTATCCCCGAATTATAAGTGATAATAATAAAGCGTTATTTAAGAAATATCGCATGTGGAGACGCCATATTAAATATTGTCAACCTAAAGAAACTCCTAAAAACCATATTGAATGACACTTAATATAATTCTTAAAAATAGCCAATTGCCGAATTGTTACCTTGCCTGCTATTCCGTTAGCTGTAACACTTCCTCCTGCATTATTGGAGAGCCAATATTCAATTACCATAATGTCACCTTATATTCGGAAATTAATTTCCGCAATAACCCTTTCTCATCAACGACTGTATGCAGAGAGGGTTTGAAAAATTAAACTAAATCAGTGTATTGGTAGCTAAAAAGCCAGGGGCGGTAGCGTGTCTGGATGCCTGAAAGACCAGTCTGAATTATTCTGTCAATAGCCTGCGGATGAAATCAATTTTTTTAGGACTGATGCCAGTTAAATTTTTATTCAATTAACTGCAAGGTAAATGTGCATGGCGACATTGCTATTAATAGTGCACAGGATAATTACTCTGCCAAAGTGATAAATAAACAATGATGAAATCCAAAATGAAATTGATGCCATTATTGGTGTCAGTAACCTTGATAAGCGGTTGCACAGTACTTCCGGGCAGCAATATGTCGACGATGGGGAAAGACGTCATCAAACAGCAGGACGCTGATTTCGACCTCGACAAAATGGTGAATGTTTATCCGTTAACCCCGCGCCTGATTGAACAATTACGCCCACGACCCAACGTAGCGCGCCCCAATATGACGCTGGAAAGTGAGATCGCGAATTACCAGTATCGCGTCGGGCCGGGGGACGTTCTTAATGTCACCGTCTGGGATCACCCGGAACTCACCACGCCAGCTGGTCAGTACCGCAGCTCCAGCGACACCGGCAACTGGGTACAGCCAGACGGCACCATGTTCTACCCGTATATCGGCAAGGTTCACGTCGTGGGGAAAACCCTCGCTGAAATCCGCAGTGATATTACCGGGCGCTTAGCGACGTACATCGCTGACCCGCAGGTGGACGTTAATATCGCCGCCTTCCGCTCGCAAAAAGCCTATATCTCCGGTCAGGTGAATAAATCCGGTCAACAGGCGATTACCAACGTGCCACTGACCATTCTCGACGCCATCAACGCCGCAGGTGGCCTGACCGACACCGCTGACTGGCGCAACGTGGTGCTAACACACAATGGTCGTGAAGAGCGCATTTCTTTGCAGGCGCTGATGCAAAACGGCGACCTCAATCAGAACCGACTGCTTTACCCCGGCGATATTCTTTACGTGCCACGTAATGATGATCTGAAAGTGTTTGTGATGGGTGAAGTGAAGAAACAGAGCACCCTGAAAATGGACTTTAGCGGCATGACCCTGACTGAAGCCCTGGGCAATGCTGAAGGCATCGACATGACCACCTCCAACGCCAGCGGCATCTTTGTCATTCGTCCGCTGAAAGGCGAGAGCGGGCGTAACGGCAAGATTGCCAATATCTACCAGCTGGATATGTCCGATGCGACGTCGCTGGTAATGGCGACAGAATTCCGCCTGCAACCTTATGACGTGGTGTATGTCACCACCGCCCCGGTATCCCGCTGGAACCGTCTGATCAATCAGTTGCTGCCAACTATTAGCGGTGTCCGTTACATGACGGATACAGCCAGCGACATTCATAACTGGTAATCGTCATGTTTAACAACATCTTAGTTGTCTGTGTCGGCAATATTTGCCGTTCCCCGACGGCGGAACGCTTACTGCAACGTTATCACCCGGAGCTAAAAGTGGAGTCCGCTGGACTCGGCGCGCTGGTCGGTAAGGGCGCTGATCCTACCGCTATCAGCGTCGCCGCAGAACATCAACTGTCCCTGGAAGGTCATTGCGCACGGCAAATCAGCCGCCGTCTGTGTCGCAACTACGACCTGATTCTGACCATGGAAAAGCGCCATATCGAACGCTTATGCGAGATGGCACCAGAGATGCGCGGCAAAGTGATGCTGTTTGGTCACTGGGATAACGAATGTGAAATCCCCGATCCGTATCGCAAAAGCCGGGAAACGTTTACAGCGGTGTACACATTACTTGAACGGTCTGCCCGCCAGTGGGCGCAGGCATTGAACGCAGAGCAGGTATAAGAATGACAGAAAAAGTAAAACAACATGCCGCTCCGGTAACGGGCAGTGATGAAATCGATATTGGTCGCCTGGTCGGCACCATCATTGAAGCACGCTGGTGGGTGATTGGCATTACCGCCGTATTCGCCCTCTGTGCCGTGGTTTACACCTTCTTTGCCACGCCGATATACAGCGCCGACGCACTGGTACAAATCGAACAAAGCAGCGGCAATTCGCTGGTGCAGGATATCGGATCGGCATTAGCCAACAAACCGCCTGCATCGGACGCCGAAATCCAGTTGATTCGTTCGCGCCTGGTGCTTGGTAAAACGGTGGACGATCTCGACCTCGATATTGCGGTGAGCAAAAACACGTTCCCGATTTTCGGTGCGGGCTGGGAGCGCCTGATGGGACGTCAGAACGAGACGGTAAAAGTGACTACCTTTAACCGCCCGAAAGAGATGGCGGATCAGGTGTTTACGCTTAATGTGCTTGATGACAAAAACTACACCTTAAGCAGCGACGGCGGCTTTAGCGCCCGTGGGCAAGCGGGCCAGATGCTGAAAAAAGAAGGCGTCACGCTGATGGTTGAAGCCATTCACGCCAGCCCGGGCAGTGAGTTTACCGTCACCAAATACTCCACGCTGGGGATGATCAACCAACTGCAAAACAGCCTGACGGTAACGGAGAACGGCAAAGACGCAGGCGTACTGAGCTTGACTTATACCGGTGAAGATCGCGAACAGATCCGCGACATTCTTAACAGCATCGCCCGTAACTATCAGGAGCAAAATATTGAGCGCAAATCGGCGGAAGCGTCGAAAAGCCTCGCCTTCCTCGCGCAACAGTTACCGGAAGTACGTAGCCGCCTTGATGTTGCCGAAAACAAACTGAATGCCTTCCGTCAGGATAAAGATTCTGTTGATCTGCCGCTGGAAGCAAAAGCGGTGCTCGATTCGATGGTGAACATCGACGCGCAGTTGAACGAACTGACCTTTAAAGAGGCGGAAATCTCCAAGCTGTACACCAAAGTTCATCCGGCGTACCGCACGCTGCTGGAGAAACGGCAGGCGCTGGAAGACGAAAAAGCCAAACTTAATGGTCGCGTAACGGCGATGCCGAAAACCCAGCAGGAAATTGTCCGTCTGACCCGCGATGTCGAGTCTGGGCAGCAGGTCTATATGCAACTGCTGAATAAAGAACAGGAGCTGAAAATCACCGAAGCCAGCACCGTCGGCGATGTGCGCATTGTTGACCCGGCAATCACTCAGCCTGGTGTGCTAAAACCGAAGAAAGGGCTGATTATCCTTGGGGCGATTATCCTCGGCCTGATGCTCTCTATCGTGGGTGTGCTGCTGCGCTCGTTGTTTAATCGCGGCATTGAAAGCCCGCAGGTGCTGGAAGAACACGGTATCAGCGTCTATGCCAGCATCCCGCTGTCGGAGTGGCAGAAAGCGCGCGATAGCGTCAAAACCATCAAAGGGATTAAACGCTATAAACAGAGCCAGCTACTGGCGGTGGGGAATCCAACCGATCTGGCGATTGAAGCCATCCGCAGTCTGCGTACCAGTCTGCACTTCGCGATGATGCAGGCGCAGAACAATGTGTTGATGATGACCGGAGTTAGCCCGTCAATCGGTAAAACCTTTGTCTGCGCCAACCTGGCGGCGGTGATCAGCCAGACCAATAAACGGGTGTTGTTGATCGACTGCGATATGCGCAAAGGCTACACCCACGAGCTGTTGGGCACCAATAACGTCAATGGCCTGTCGGAAATTCTGATTGGTCAGGGCGATATTACTACCGCTGCTAAACCGACCTCTATTGCCAAATTTGACCTGATCCCGCGCGGTCAGGTGCCGCCAAATCCTTCTGAACTGTTAATGAGCGAACGCTTTGCCGAACTGGTGAACTGGGCGAGTAAAAACTATGACCTGGTGTTGATTGATACGCCGCCGATTCTGGCAGTGACCGATGCGGCAATTGTTGGTCGTCATGTCGGAACCACGTTAATGGTGGCGCGTTATGCGGTCAACACATTGAAAGAAGTGGAAACCAGTCTGAGCCGCTTTGAGCAAAATGGTATTCCGGTGAAAGGGGTGATTCTGAACTCCATCTTCCGCCGCGCCAGCGCGTATCAGGATTATGGCTATTACGAATACGAATATAAGTCGGATGCGAAATAACGACGCCTGCATTCGCACCGCCCCGTAGGCCGGATAAGGCGTTCACGCCGCATCCGGTAAGCAAACCAGCTCATAAGCCGGGAGAACAACCTATGAAAGACAATCCGCTGATCTCAATCTATATGCCGACCTGGAACCGCCAACAACTGGCGATTCGGGCGATAAAATCGGTCCTGCGCCAGGACTACAGCAACTGGGAGATGATCATCGTGGATGATTGCTCCACCTCCTGGGAACAACTGCAACAGTACGTCACCGCCCTCAACGATCCGCGTATTACGTACATTCACAACGACATTAACAGCGGGGCGTGCGCGGTACGTAACCAGGCGATTATGCTGGCACAAGGGGAATACATCACCGGGATCGATGACGACGATGAATGGACACCCAACCGCCTGAGCGTCTTCCTCGCCCATAAACAGCAACTGGTCACACACGCCTTTTTGTACGCTAACGACTACGTTTGTCAGGGCGAAGTCTATTCCCAACCGGCAAGTTTGCCGCTGTATCCCAAATCGCCGTATTCACGCCGCCTGTTTTACAAACGCAATATCATTGGCAATCAGGTCTTTACCTGGGCGTGGCGTTTCAAAGAGTGCTTGTTCGATACCGAACTGAAAGCGGCACAGGATTACGACATCTTCCTGCGGATGGTGGTGGAGTACGGCGAACCGTGGAAAGTAGAAGAGGCGACGCAGATCCTGCATATCAATCACGGCGAAATGCAGATCACCTCGTCACCGAAAAAATTCTCCGGATACTTCCACTTTTACCGCAAGCACAAAGACAAATTCGACCGCGCCAGCAAAAAATATCAGCTGTTTACCCTCTACCAGATCCGCAATAAACGCATGACCTGGCGCACTTTGCTGACGCTGCTGTCGGTGCGTAACGGCAAACGTCTGGCTGATGGTATTCGGGGGCGCTAAAGATGCTGGAAGATCTGCGCGCCAACAGCTGGAGTTTACGCCCGTGCTGCATGGTTCTCGCCTATCGCGTCGCTCATTTTTGTTCGGTGTGGCGCAAAAAGAACGTCCTCAACAATCTGTGGGCGGCCCCGCTGCTGGTGCTGTATCGCATTATCACCGAATGCTTTTTCGGTTATGAAATCCAGGCCGCCGCGACCATTGGCCGCCGCTTTACTATCCATCACGGTTACGCCGTAGTGATCAATAAAAACGTGGTCGCGGGGGATGATTTCACCATTCGTCACGGCGTCACTATCGGCAATCGTGGTGCCGATAACATGGCATGTCCACACATTGGCAACGGCGTCGAACTCGGTGCCAACGTCATTATTCTTGGTGATATCACGCTTGGTAACAACGTCACCGTGGGCGCGGGCAGCGTGGTGCTCGACTCTGTCCCGGACAACGCGCTGGTGGTGGGAGAAAAAGCGCGAGTGAAGGTAATTAAATGAATATTCTGCAATTTAATGTGCGACTGGCGGAAGGCGGGGCGGCAGGTGTGGCGTTAGATCTCCACCAGCGTGCGCTGCAACAGGGGCTGGCATCACATTTTGTCTACGGCTACGGCAAAGGCGGCAAAGAGAGCGTCAGTCATCAAAACTATCCGCAGGTCATCAAACATACGCCGCGGATGACCGCAATGGCGAACATTGCGTTGTTTCGTCTGTTTAATCGCGATCTGTTCGGCAATTTCAATGAGTTATATCGCACCATTACTCGCACACCGGGTCCGGTGGTCCTGCATTTTCATGTGCTGCACAGCTACTGGTTGAATCTTAAGAGCGTGGTGCGCTTTTGCGAAAAAGTGAAAAACCATAAACCGGATATCACTCTGGTCTGGACGTTACACGATCACTGGAGCGTTACCGGACGCTGCGCCTTTACCGACGGTTGTGAAGGCTGGAAAAAGGGCTGCCAGAAATGCCCGACCTTAAATAATTATCCGCCGGTGAAGATTGATCGCGCACACCAGCTGGTGGCGGGCAAACGCCAGTTATTCCGTGAGGTGCTGGCGCTGGGCTGTCAGTTTATTTCCCCCAGCCAGCATGTGGCTGATGCTTTCAATAGTCTGTACGGTCCAGGGCGTTGCCGGATTATCAATAATGGCATTGATATGGCAACCGAAGCGATTCTGGCGGACTTGCCTCCGGTTTGCGAAACCCAGGGCAAGCCGAAAATCGCGGTGGTGGCGCATGACCTGCGTTACGACGGCAAAACTAAGCAGCAACTGGTGCGCGAGATGATGGCGCTGGGAGACAAAATCGAACTGCATACCTTTGGTAAGTTCTCGCCGTTCACCGCTGGTAATGTGGTCAATCACGGCTTTGAAACCGACAAACGTAAACTGATGAGCGCGCTCAACCAGATGGATGCGCTGGTATTCAGTTCTCGCGTCGATAACTACCCGCTGATTTTGTGTGAGGCGTTATCGATTGGCGTGCCGGTGATTGCCACCCATAGCGATGCGGCGCGTGAAGTGCTGCAAAAATCCGGTGGTAAAACCGTCAGCGAAGAAGATGTGCTGCAACTGGTGCAGTTAAGCAAACCGGAAATCGCACAGGCGATATTTGGTACCACGCTGGCTGAATTCAGCCAGCGCAGCCGCGCCGCCTACAGTGGACAACAGATGCTGGAGGAGTATGTCAACTTCTATCAGAATCTGTAGCTACCTGCTGCTGCCGCTGATCTACCTGCTGGTTAACGTCAAAATCGCCCAGCTTGGCGAAAGTTTCCCCATCACCATCGTCACTTTTTTACCTGTCTTGTTACTGCTGTTTTTAGAGCGCATCAGCGTTAAAAAATTGATGATTGCCTTGGGGATTGGCGCGGGACTCACGGCGTTTAACTACCTGTTTGGTCAGTCGCTGGATGCCAGTAAATACGTCACTTCAACCATGCTGTTTGTCTATATTGTGATCATTATTGGCATGGTGTGGAGTATTCGCTTTAAAACGATTTCGCCACACAACCATCGCAAGATATTACGTTTCTTTTATCTGGTGGTCGGGCTGGTGGTGGCGCTGGCGGCAGTGGAGATGGCGCAAATTATCCTCACCGGCGGTAGCAGTATTATGGAGTCGATTTCGAAATATCTGATTTACAGCAACAGCTATGTGCTGAATTTCATTAAATTCGGCGGCAAGCGCACGACAGCACTTTATTTCGAACCGGCATTTTTCGCTCTGGCATTAATCTCAATTTGGCTCAGCATCAAACAGTTTGGTATCAAAACGCCTAAAACAGATGCTATGATTCTCGCAGGGATAATATTATCCGGTTCATTTTCAGGGGTTATGACCTTTATCCTTTTTTATTTGCTGGAGTGGGCATTTCAATATCTGAATAAAGAGGCGATTAAGAAAAAGTTACCGTTAGCATTGATTTCTCTGGCTGTATTCCTGGTTGGTGTGGTAATCGCGTTCCCTTATATTTCCACCCGTCTGGGCGATTTAGGTACAGAAGGATCGTCATCGTATTATCGTATTGTCGGTCCGCTGGTGATGGTCGGTTATTCTTTAACCCATATTGACGGTGTAGTCAGATTTGGCTCACTTTATGAATATGTCGCATCATTCGGAATATTTAACGGTGCGGATGTCGGAAAAACCATAGACAATGGTTTGTATCTGCTGATTATTTATTTTTCCTGGTTCGCAGTGTTTTTATCGCTGTGGTACATGGGGAAAGTGATAAAAATGATGATCAACGCTTTTGGTGATAACCGCAATTTTCGCGTGCAATTATATCTTTTTACTCCGGTATCGCTGTTTTTTACCGGTTCGATATTTAGCCCGGAATATGCATTTTTAATCGTCTGTCCGTTTATTTTGCGAAAAGCGTTAAATATTACGAGGTAAGAATAAGAACATGTTGCTTAGCATAATCACTGTCGCGTTTCGTAACCTCGCAGGGATAGTCAAAACACATGCCTCGCTGGCGCATCTGGCGCAGGCGGACGTTATCAGCTTCGAATGGATTGTTGTTGATGGCGGTTCCAACGACGGCACCCGTGAGTATCTGGAAAATCTCAATGGTATCTATAACCTACGCTTTGTCAGCGAACCAGATAACGGTATCTACGACGCCATGAACAAAGGTATTGAAATGGCGCAAGGCAAGTTCGCGCTGTTTCTCAATTCAGGCGATATTTTTCATCAGGATGCCGCAAATTTTGTCCGTAAGTTAAAAGTGCAAAAAGATAACATGATGATCACCGGCGATGCGCTGCTGGATTTTGGCGATGGGCATAAAATTAAACGTAGCGCCAAACCGGGTTGGTATATTTACCACAGCCTGCCCGCCAGTCATCAGGCGATGTTTTTCCCGGTGTCCGGCTTGAAGAAATGGCGTTATGACCTGGAATATAAAGTTTCTTCCGATTACGCTCTGGCGGCCAAAATGTATAAAGCCGGTTATGCATTTAAAAAACTCAATGGCCTGGTGTCTGAATTTTCTATGGGTGGGGTATCTACCACCAATAATATGGAATTGTGTGCTGACGCCAAAAAAGTCCAACGGCAGATATTGCACGTGCCTGGCTTTTGGGCTGAATTATCCTGGCATTTACGCCAACGTACGACCTCAAAGACGAAAGCCTTATATAACAAAAGCTGAATATAAGGGAAAACGATGCAGGATTTAAGTGGATTCTCGGTGCCGAAAGGGTTCCGGGGTGGCAACGCTATTAAAGTGCAATTGTGGTGGGCAGTACAGGCAACAATATTTGCCTGGTCGCCACAAGTATTGTATCGCTGGCGGGCATTTTTATTACGTTTATTCGGCGCAAAAATAGGAAAAAACGTAGTTATTCGTCCGTCAGTAAAAATTACCTATCCGTGGAAATTAACCTTAGGTGATTACGCGTGGGTCGGCGATGAGGTCAATTTATATACCCTCGGTGAAATAACCATTGGCGCACATTCGGTGATATCGCAAGAAAGTTATTTATGCACCGGGAGCCACGACCATGCAAGTCAACATTTCACCATTAACGCCACGCCTATTGTGATTGGCGAGAAATGCTGGCTGGCAACCGATGTCTTTGTTGCCCCTGGCGTCACGATCGGCGACGGCACCGTCGTGGGTGCGCGAAGCAGTGTTTTTAAATCGCTTCCGGCAAATGTGGTTTGCCGGGGGAACCCCGCAGTGGTGATACGCAAACGCGTTGAAACTGAATAAATTCAAAAAATACAGAGGAATAAGACATGTCAAAAGTCGCTCTCATCACCGGTGTAACCGGACAAGACGGTTCTTACCTGGCAGAGTTTCTGCTGGAAAAAGGTTACGAGGTGCATGGTATTAAGCGTCGTGCATCGTCATTCAACACCGAGCGCGTGGATCACATTTATCAGGATCCGCACACCTGCAACCCGAAATTCCATCTGCATTATGGCGACCTGAGTGATACCTCCAACCTGACGCGCATTTTGCGTGAAGTGCAGCCGGATGAAGTGTACAACCTGGGCGCAATGAGCCACGTTGCGGTTTCTTTTGAGTCACCGGAATATACCGCAGACGTCGATGCGATGGGTACGCTGCGCCTGCTCGAGGCGATCCGCTTCCTCGGTCTGGAAAAGAAAACCCGTTTCTATCAGGCTTCTACTTCTGAACTGTACGGTCTGGTGCAGGAAATTCCGCAGAAAGAGACCACGCCGTTCTACCCACGCTCTCCGTATGCGGTCGCCAAACTGTACGCCTACTGGATCACCGTTAACTACCGCGAATCCTACGGCATGTACGCCTGTAACGGTATTCTCTTCAACCATGAATCCCCGCGCCGTGGCGAGACTTTCGTTACCCGCAAAATCACCCGCGCAATCGCCAACATCGCCCAGGGGCTGGAGTCGTGCCTGTATCTCGGCAATATGGATTCCCTGCGTGACTGGGGCCACGCCAAAGACTACGTAAAAATGCAGTGGATGATGCTGCAACAGGAACAACCGGAAGATTTCGTTATTGCCACCGGCGTTCAGTACTCCGTGCGTCAGTTCGTGGAAATGGCGGCGGCACAGCTGGGCATCAAACTGCGCTTTGAAGGCACGGGTGTTGAAGAGAAGGGCATTGTGGTTTCCGTCACCGGGCATGACGCGCCGGGCGTTAAACCGGGTGATGTGATTATCGCCGTTGACCCGCGCTACTTCCGTCCGGCTGAAGTTGAAACGCTGCTCGGTGACCCGACCAAAGCGCACGAAAAACTGGGCTGGAAACCGGAAATCACCCTCAGAGAGATGGTGTCTGAAATGGTGGCTAATGACCTCGAAGCGGCGAAAAAACACTCTCTGCTGAAATCTCACGGCTACGACGTGGCGATCGCGCTGGAGTCATAAGCATGAGTAAACAACGCATTTTTATCGCTGGCCATCGCGGGATGGTCGGTTCCGCCATCAGGCGACAGCTCGAACAGCGCGGTGATGTGGAACTGGTATTACGCACCCGTGACGAGCTGAACCTGCTGGACAGCCGCGCGGTGCATGATTTCTTTGCCAGCGAACGTATTGACCAGGTCTATCTGGCGGCGGCGAAAGTGGGCGGCATTGTTGCCAACAACACCTATCCGGCAGATTTCATCTACCAGAACATGATGATTGAGAGCAACATCATTCACGCCGCGCATCAGAACGACGTGAACAAACTGCTGTTTCTCGGATCGTCCTGCATCTACCCGAAACTGGCAAAACAGCCGATGGCAGAAAGCGAGTTGTTGCAGGGCACGCTGGAGCCGACCAACGAGCCTTATGCCATTGCCAAAATCGCCGGGATCAAACTGTGTGAATCATACAACCGCCAGTACGGACGGGATTACCGCTCAGTCATGCCAACCAACCTGTACGGGCCACACGACAACTTCCACCCGAGTAATTCGCATGTGATCCCAGCATTGCTGCGTCGCTTCCATGAGGCGACGGCACAGAATGCGCCGGACGTGGTGGTGTGGGGCAGCGGTACGCCGATGCGCGAATTTCTACACGTTGATGATATGGCAGCGGCGAGCATTCATGTCATGGAGCTGGCGCACGAGGTCTGGCAGGAGAACACCCGGCCGATGCTGTCGCACATTAACGTCGGCACGGGCGTTGACTGCACTATCCGTGAGCTGGCGCAAACCATCGCCAAAGTGGTGGGTTACAAAGGTCGGGTGGTTTTTGATGCCAGTAAACCGGATGGTACGCCGCGCAAACTGCTGGATGTGACGCGGTTGCATCAGCTTGGCTGGTATCACGAAATCTCACTGGAAGCGGGGCTTGCCAGCACTTACCAGTGGTTCCTTGAGAATCAAGACCGCTTTCGGGGGTAATGATGTTTTTACGTCAGGAAGACTTTGCCACGGTAGTGCGCTCCACACCGCTTGTCTCTCTCGACTTTATTGTTGAGAACAGTCGCGGCGAGTTTCTGCTTGGCAAAAGAACCAACCGCCCGGCGCAGGGTTACTGGTTTGTGCCGGGAGGGCGCGTGCAGAAAGACGAAACGCTGGAAGCCGCATTTGAGCGGCTGACGATGGCGGAACTGGGGCTGCGTCTGCCGATAACAGCAGGCCAGTTTTACGGTGTCTGGCAGCACTTTTATGACGATAACTTCTCCGGCACGGAATTCACCACTCACTATGTGGTGCTCGGTTTTCGCATCAGAGTCGCGGAAGATGAGCTGTTACTGCCGGATGAGCAGCATGACGATTACCGCTGGCTGACGCCGGACGCGTTGCTCGCCAGTGACAATGTTCACGCTAACAGCCGCGCCTATTTTCTCTCTGAGAAGCGTGCCGGAGTACCCGGATTATGAAAATACTGGTCTACGGCATTAACTACTCGCCGGAGTTAACAGGCATCGGCAAATACACCGGCGAGATGGTGGAATGGCTGGCGGCACAAGGTCATGAGGTGCGGGTTATTACCGCACCGCCTTACTACCCGCAGTGGCAGGTGGGCGAGAACTATTCCGCCTGGCGGTACAAACGGGAAGAGGGGGCCGCCACGGTGTGGCGCTGCCCGCTGTACGTGCCAAAACAGCCGAGCACCCTGAAACGCCTGTTGCATCTCGGCAGTTTTGCCGCCAGCAGTTTCTTTCCGCTGATGGCGCAACGTCGCTGGAAGCCGGATCGCATTATCGGCGTGGTGCCAACGCTGTTTTGCACGCCAGGAATGCGCCTGCTGGCGAAACTGTCTGGTGCGCGCACGGTGCTCCATATTCAGGATTACGAAGTGGACGCCATGCTGGGGCTGGGCCTTGCCGGAAAAGGTAAAGGCGGCAAAGTGGCACAGCTGGCAACGGCGTTCGAACGTAGCGGACTGCATAACGTCGATAACGTCTCCACGATTTCGCGTTCGATGATGAATAAAGCTATCGAGAAAGGCGTGGCGGCGGAAAACGTCATCTTCTTCCCCAACTGGTCAGAAATTGCCCGTTTTCAGCATGTCGCAGACGCCGATGTTGATGCCCTTCGTAACCAGCTTGGCCTGCCGGATAACAAAAAAATCATTCTTTACTCCGGCAATATTGGTGAAAAGCAGGGGCTGGAAAACGTTATTGAAGCTGCCGATCGCCTGCGCGATGAACCGCTTATTTTTGCCATTGTCGGGCAGGGCGGCGGCAAAGCGCGGCTGGAAAAAATGGCGCAGCAGCGTGGACTGCGCAACATGCAATTTTTTCCGCTGCAATCGTATGACGCTTTACCCGCACTGCTGAAGATGGGGGATTGCCATCTGGTGGTGCAAAAACGCGGCGCGGCAGATGCCGTATTGCCGTCGAAACTGACCAATATTCTGGCGGTAGGCGGTAACGCGGTGATTACCGCAGAAGCCCACACAGAACTGGGGCAGCTTTGCGAAACCTTTCCGGGCATTGCGGTTTGCGTGGAACCGGAATCGGTCGAGGCGCTGGTGGCGGGGATTCGTCAGGCGTTCCTGCTGCCCAAACACAACACGGTGGCACGTGAATATGCCGAACGCACGCTCGATAAAGAGAACGTGTTACGTCAATTTATAAATGATATTCGGGGATAATTATGGCGCAGTCGAAACTCTATCCAGTTGTGATGGCAGGTGGCTCCGGTAGCCGCTTATGGCCGCTTTCCCGCGTACTTTACCCCAAGCAGTTTTTATGCCTGAAAGGCGATCTCACCATGCTGCAAACCACCATCTGCCGCCTGAACGGCGTGGAGTGCGAAAGCCCGGTGGTGATTTGCAATGAGCAGCACCGCTTTATTGTCGCGGAACAGCTGCGTCAACTAAATAAACTCACCGAGAACATTATTCTCGAACCGGCAGGGCGTAACACTGCACCGGCCATTGCGCTGGCGGCGCTGGCGGCAAAACGTCATAGCCCGGAGAACGACCCATTAATGCTGGTGCTGGCGGCGGATCATGTGATTGCCGATGAAGACGCGTTCCGTGCCGCCGTGCGTAATGCCATGCCGTATGCCGAAGCGGGCAAGCTGGTGACCTTCGGCATTGTGCCGGATCTACCTGAAACCGGATATGGCTATATTCGTCGCGGTGAAGTGTCGGCGGGTGAGCAGGATACGGTGGCCTTTGAAGTGGCGCAGTTTGTCGAAAAACCGAATCTGGAAACCGCGCAGGCCTATGTGGCAAGTGGCGAATATTACTGGAACAGCGGTATGTTCCTGTTCCGTGCCGGACGTTATCTCGAAGAACTGAAAAAGTATCGTCCGGATATTCTCGATGCCTGTGAAAAAGCGATGAGCGCCGTCGATCCGGATCTCGATTTTATTCGTGTGGATGAAGAGGCGTTTCTCGCCTGTCCGGAAGAGTCGGTAGATTACGCGGTCATGGAACGCACGGCAGATGCCGTTGTGGTGCCGATGGATGCGGGCTGGAGCGATGTCGGTTCCTGGTCCTCTTTATGGGAGATCAGTGCCCACACCGCCGAGGGCAACGTTTGCCATGGCGATGTGATTAATCACAAAACTGAAAACAGCTATGTGTATGCCGAATCTGGCCTGGTCACCACCGTCGGGGTGAAAGATTTGGTGGTAGTGCAGACCAAAGATGCAGTGCTGATTGCCGACCGTAACGCGGTGCAGGATGTGAAAAAAGTGGTCGAGCAGATCAAAGCTGATGGTCGCCATGAGCATCGGGTGCATCGCGAAGTGTATCGTCCGTGGGGCAAATATGACTCTATCGACGCGGGCGACCGCTACCAGGTGAAACGCATCACCGTGAAACCGGGCGAAGGCTTGTCGGTACAGATGCACCATCACCGCGCGGAACACTGGGTGGTTGTCGCGGGAACGGCAAAAGTCACTATCGACGGTGATATCAAACTGCTTGGTGAAAACGAGTCCATTTATATTCCGCTGGGGGCGACGCATTGCCTGGAAAACCCGGGGAAAATTCCGCTCGATTTAATTGAAGTGCGCTCCGGCTCTTATCTCGAAGAGGATGATGTGGTGCGCTTCGCGGATCGCTACGGACGGGTGTAAACGTCGCATCAGGCGCTGTTTGTCGGATGCGGTGTGAACGCCTTATCCGACCTACGGTTCGGGTTTGTAGGCCTGATAAGACGCGGCAGCGTCGCATCAGGCAATGAATGCGAAACCGCGATGTAAATAACGACAAAAACAAAATTGGCCGTTTCGGTCAGGGCCAACTATTGCCTGAAAAAGGGTAACGATATGAAAAAATTAACCTGCTTTAAAGCCTATGATATTCGCGGGAAATTAGGCGAAGAACTGAATGAAGATATCGCCTGGCGCATTGGTCGCGCCTATGGCGAATTTCTCAAACCGAAAACCATTGTGTTAGGCGGTGATGTCCGCCTCACCAGCGAAACCTTAAAACTGGCGCTGGCGAAAGGTTTACAGGATGCGGGCGTCGACGTGCTGGATATCGGCATGTCCGGCACCGAAGAAATCTATTTCGCCACGTTCCATCTCGGCGTGGATGGCGGCATTGAAGTTACCGCCAGCCATAACCCGATGGATTACAACGGCATGAAGCTGGTGCGCGAAGGGGCTCGCCCGATCAGCGGCGATACCGGACTGCGCGATGTCCAGCGTCTGGCAGAAGCCAACGACTTTCCTCCCGTCGATGAAACCAAACGCGGTCGCTATCAGCAAATCAATCTGCGTGACGCTTACGTTGATCACCTGTTCGGTTATATCAATTTCAAAAACCTTACGCCGCTCAAGCTGGTGATCAACTCCGGGAACGGCGCAGCGGGTCCGGTGGTGGACGCTATCGAAGCCCGCTTTAAAGCCCTCGGCGCACCTGTGGAATTGATCAAAGTGCACAACACGCCGGACGGCAATTTCCCCAACGGTATTCCTAACCCGCTGCTGCCGGAATGTCGCGACGACACCCGCAATGCGGTCATCAAACACGGCGCGGATATGGGCATTGCCTTTGATGGCGATTTTGACCGCTGTTTCCTGTTTGACGAAAAAGGGCAGTTTATTGAGGGCTACTACATTGTCGGCCTGCTGGCAGAAGCGTTCCTCGAAAAAAATCCCGGCGCGAAGATCATCCACGATCCACGTCTCTCCTGGAACACCATTGATGTGGTGACGGCCGCGGGCGGCACCCCGGTAATGTCGAAAACCGGACACGCCTTTATTAAAGAACGTATGCGCAAGGAAGACGCTATCTACGGTGGCGAAATGAGCGCCCACCATTACTTCCGTGATTTCGCTTACTGTGACAGCGGCATGATCCCGTGGCTGCTGGTAGCCGAACTGGTGTGCCTGAAAGGAAAAACGCTGGGCGAACTGGTGCGCGACCGGATGGCGGCGTTCCCGGCAAGCGGTGAGATCAACAGCAAACTGGCGTACCCCGATGAGGCGATTAACCGCGTGGAACAGCATTTTAGCCGCGAGGCGCTGGCGGTGGATCGTACCGATGGCATCAGCATGACCTTTGCCGACTGGCGCTTTAATCTGCGCTCCTCCAACACCGAACCGGTGGTGCGGTTGAATGTGGAATCGCGTGGTGATGTGCCGCTGATGGAAGCGCGAACGCGAACTCTGCTGACGTTGCTGAACGAGTAATGTCGGATCTTCCCTTACCCCACTGCGGGTAAGGAGCTAAAAACAGGAACAACGATGACAAATCTAAAAAAGCGCGAGCGAGCGAAAACCAATGCATCGTTAATCTCTATGGTGCAACGCTTTTCAGATATCACCATCATGTTTGCCGGACTATGGCTGGTTTGCGAAGCGAGCGGACTGTCATTCCTCTACATGCACCTGTTGGTGGCACTGATTACGCTGGTGGTGTTCCAGATGTTGGGCGGCATCACCGATTTTTATCGCTCATGGCGCGGTGTTCGGGCAGCGACAGAATTTGCTCTGTTGCTACAAAACTGGACGTTAAGCGTAATTTTCAGCGCCGGACTGGTGGCGTTCAACAATGATTTCGACACGCAATTGAAAATCTGGCTGGCGTGGTATGGGCTGACCAGCATCGGACTGGTGGTTTGCCGTTCGTGTATTCGCATTGGGGCGGGCTGGCTGCGTAATCATGGCTATAACAAGCGTATGGTCGCCGTAGCGGGGGATTTAGCCGCCGGACAAATGCTGATGGAGAGCTTCCGTAATCAGCCGTGGTTAGGGTTTGAAGTAGTGGGTGTTTACCACGACCCGAAACCGGGTGGCGTTTCTAACGACTGGGCGGGCAATCTGCAACAACTGGTCGAGGATGCGAAAGCGGGCAAGATTCATAACGTCTATATCGCGATGCAGATGTGCGACGGCGCGCGCGTGAAAAAACTGGTCCATCAACTGGCGGACACCACCTGTTCGGTACTGCTGATCCCCGATGTCTTTACCTTCAACATTCTCCATTCCCGTATCGAAGAGATGAACGGCGTTCCGGTGGTGCCGCTGTATGACACGCCGCTTTCCGGGGTTAACCGCCTGCTAAAACGTGCGGAAGATATTGTGCTGGCGACGCTTATTCTGCTGCTGATCTCCCCGGTGCTGTGCTGTATTGCGCTGGCGGTAAAACTCAGTTCACCAGGACCGGTTATTTTCCGCCAGACTCGCTATGGCATGGATGGCAAGCCGATCAAAGTGTGGAAGTTCCGTTCGATGAAAGTGATGGAGAACGACAAAGTGGTGACCCAGGCGACGCAGAACGATCCGCGCGTCACCAAAGTGGGGAACTTTCTGCGCCGCACCTCGCTGGACGAATTGCCGCAGTTTATCAATGTGCTGACTGGCGGGATGTCGATTGTCGGTCCGCGTCCGCACGCGGTGGCGCATAACGAACAGTATCGCCAGCTCATTGAAGGCTACATGCTGCGCCATAAAGTGAAACCGGGCATTACCGGCTGGGCGCAGATTAACGGCTGGCGCGGCGAAACCGACACGCTGGAGAAAATGGAAAAACGCGTCGAGTTCGACCTTGAGTACATCCGCGAATGGAGCGTCTGGTTCGATATCAAAATCGTTTTCCTGACGGTATTCAAGGGCTTCGTTAACAAAGCGGCATATTGATATGAGCTTACGTGAAAAAACCATCAGCGGCGCGAAGTGGTCGGCGATTGCCACGGTGATCATCATCGGCCTCGGTCTGGTGCAAATGACTGTGCTGGCGCGGATTATAGATAACCACCAGTTCGGTTTGCTTACCGTGTCGCTGGTGATCATCGCGCTGGCAGATACGCTTTCTGACTTCGGTATCGCTAACTCCATTATTCAGCGAAAAGAAATCAGCCACCTTGAACTCACCACGCTGTACTGGCTGAACGTCGGGCTGGGGATCGTGGTGTGCGTGGCGGTGTTTTTGTTGAGTGATCTCATCGGCGACTTGCTGAATAACCCGGACCTGGCACCGTTGATTAAAACATTGTCGCTGGCGTTTGTGGTGATCCCCCACGGGCAACAGTTCCGCGCGTTGATGCAAAAGGAGCTGGAGTTCAACAAAATCGGCATGATCGAAACCAGCGCGGTGCTGGCGGGCTTTACTTTTACGGTGGTTAGCGCCCATTTCTGGCCGCTGGCGATGACCGCGATTCTCGGTTATCTGGTCAATAGTGTGGTGAGAACGCTGCTGTTTGGCTACTTTGGCCGCAAAATTTATCGCCCCGGTCTGCATTTCTCGCTGGTGTCGGTGGCACCGAACTTACGCTTTGGTGCCTGGCTGACGGCGGACAGCATCATCAACTATCTCAACACCAACCTTTCAACGCTGGTGCTGGCGCGTATTCTCGGCGCTGGCGTGGCTGGGGGATACAACCTGGCGTACAACGTGGCCGTTGTGCCACCGATGAAGCTGAACCCGATCATCACCCGCGTGTTGTTTCCGGCGTTCGCCAAAATTCAGGACGATACAGAAAAGCTGCGCGTCAACTTCTACAAGCTGCTGTCGGTAGTGGGGATTATCAACTTTCCGGCGCTGCTCGGGCTGATGGTGGTGTCGAATAACTTTGTACCGCTGGTATTTGGCGAAAAGTGGAGCAGCATTATTCCGGTGCTGCAATTGCTGTGTATTGTGGGGCTACTGCGCTCCGTGGGTAACCCGATTGGTTCGCTGCTGATGGCGAAAGCGCGGGTCGATATCAGCTTTAAATTCAACGTATTCAAAACCTTTCTGTTTATTCCGGCGATTGTTATTGGTGGGCAGATGGCGGGCGCAATCGGCGTCACGCTTGGCTTCCTGCTGGTGCAGATTATCAACACCATTCTGAGCTATTTCGTGATGATTAAACCGGTGCTCGGTTCCAGTTATCGCCAGTACATCCTGAGTTTGTGGCTGCCGTTTTATCTCTCGCTGCCGACGCTGGTGGTTAGTTCTGCGCTGGGCATTGTGCTGAAAGGGCAACTGGCGCTGGGGATGCTGCTGGCGGTGCAAATAGCCGCGGGCGTGCTGGCGTTTGTGGTGATGATTGTGCTGTCGCGCCATCCGCTGGTGGTGGAAGTGAAGCGTCAGTTTTGTCGCAGCGAAAAAATGAAAATGCTTTTACGGGCGGGGTGAATGGTTGTTTTCGGTTCCGGCAACGGTTGCCGGATGCGGCGTGAACGCCTTATCCGTCCTGGGGGGCTGGGCTTGGATCTTGTAGGCCTGATAAGACGCGCCAGCGTCGCATCAGGCACTGAATGCCGGATGCGGCGTGAACGCCTTATCCGTCCTACGGTTCTGTGCTCGGATCTTGTAGGCCTGATAAGAGGCGTCAGCGTCGCATCAGGCACTGAATGCCGGATGCGGCGTGAACGCCTTATCCGTCCTACGGTTCTGTGCTCGGATCTTGTAGGCCTGATAAGAGGCGTCAGCGTCGCATCAGGCACTGAATGCCGGATGCGGCGTGAACGCCTTATCCGGCCTACGGTTCTGTGCTTGGATCTTGTAGGTCTGATAAGACGCGTTAGCGTCGCATCAGGCAAAAAACGGCAACGAACACAACAAACACAGCCTCACCTGGCATCAAATTTATGAGGAAAAAATGAAATTACTTATTCTGGGCAACCACACTTGCGGCAATCGTGGCGACAGCGCCATCTTGCGCGGCTTACTTGATGCCATCAATATCCTCAATCCACATGCCGAAGTGGACGTGATGAGCCGCTATCCGGTCAGTTCTTCCTGGCTGCTCAACCGCCCGGTAATGGGCGATCCGCTGTTCCTGCAAATGAAACAACACAACAGCGCAGCGGGCGTGGTTGGGCGCGTTAAAAAAGTCCTCCGTCGCCGCTACCAGCACCAGGTATTGCTCTCACGCGTCACCGACACTGGCAAGTTGCGTAATATCGCCATCGCCCAGGGATTCACTGACTTCGTGCGACTGCTGTCAGGTTACGACGCCATTATTCAGGTCGGCGGATCGTTTTTTGTCGATCTCTATGGCGTGCCGCAGTTTGAACATGCGCTTTGCACGTTTATGGCGAAAAAGCCGCTGTTTATGATTGGTCACAGCGTCGGCCCGTTCCAGGATGAGCAATTTAACCAACTGGCGAACTACGTTTTTGGTCACTGCGACGCGCTGATCCTGCGCGAATCGGTCAGCCTTGAACTGATGAAACGCAGCAATATCACCACCGCAAAAGTTGAACATGGCGTCGATACCGCGTGGCTGGTCGATCACCACACCGAAGACTTCACCGCCAGCTATGCCGTTCAACACTGGCTGGACGTTGCCGCACAACAGAAAACGGTGGCCATTACCCTGCGCGAACTGGCACCGTTCGACAAACGTCTCGGCACCACTCAACAAGCGTATGAAAAAGCCTTTGCCGGGGTGGTCAATCGCATTCTCGATGAAGGGTATCAGGTGATTGCGCTCTCCACCTGTACGGGCATCGACAGCTATAACAAAGACGACCGCATGGTGGCGCTCAATCTGCGCCAGCACATCAGCGATCCTGCCCGTTACCACGTGGTGATGGATGAACTCAACGATCTGGAAATGGGCAAAATTCTGGGGGCCTGTGAACTCACCGTTGGTACGCGCCTGCACTCTGCCATTATCTCGATGAACTTTGCCACTCCGGCGATTGCCATCAACTACGAACATAAATCCGCCGGGATCATGCAACAACTGGGGCTACCAGAAATGGCGATTGATATCCGTCATTTATTAGACGGCAGCCTGCAAGCGATGGTTGCGGATACCTTAGGCCAGCTTCCGGCACTGAACACGCGACTTAACGAAGCCGTCAGTCGCGAACGTCAGACGGGAATGCAGATGGTGCAATCTGTGCTTGAACGCATCGGGGAGGTGAAATGAAGGTCGGCTTCTTTTTACTGAAATTTCCGCTGTCGTCGGAAACCTTCGTTCTTAACCAAATCACTGCGTTTATTGATATGGGATTTGAGGTGGAGATTATCGCGCTGCAAAAAGGCGACACACAAAACACCCACGCGGCATGGACGAAATACAACCTTGCCGCCAGAACCCGCTGGTTACAGGACGAACCTACGGGCAAAGTGGCGAAGCTGCGCCACCGCGCCAGCCAGACCTTACGCGGCATTCATCGTAAAAATACCTGGCAGGCGCTCAACCTCAAACGCTATGGTGCCGAGTCGCGGAACCTGATTTTGTCTGCCATTTGCGGTCAGATCGCAACACCATTTTATGCCGATGTCTTTATCGCTCATTTTGGCCCTGCGGGGGTAACCGCAGCAAAACTACGGGAACTGGGTGTCATTCGCGGCAAAATTGCCACTATCTTCCATGGTATTGATATTTCCAGTCGGGAAGTGCTCAACCATTACACTCCCGAATATCAGCAACTGTTTCGACGTGGCGACCTGATGTTACCGATAAGTAATCTGTGGGCCGGAAGGCTGCAAAAAATGGGCTGCCCGAGGGAAAAAATCGCCGTATCGCGCATGGGCGTGGACATGACGCGTTTTAGCCCGCGTCCGGTGAAAGCACCCGCAACACCGCTGGAAATCATTTCCGTCGCACGCTTAACCGAGAAAAAAGGCCTGCATGTGGCGATTGAAGCCTGCCGTCAGTTGAAAGAGCAGGGCGTGGCATTTCGCTATCGCATCCTCGGCATTGGCCCGTGGGAACGACGCCTGAGCACCCTCATCGAACAATATCAACTGGAAGATGTGGTAGAGATGCCGGGCTTTAAACCGAGCCACGAAGTGAAAGCGATGCTAGACGACGCGGATGTCTTCCTGTTGCCATCGGTTACAGGTGCGGATGGCGATATGGAAGGTATTCCGGTGGCGCTGATGGAAGCGATGGCGGTCGGCATTCCGGTGGTTTCTACTCTGCATAGCGGAATACCTGAACTGGTGGAGGCCGATAAATCCGGCTGGCTGGTGCCTGAGAACGATGCTCGCGCACTGGCGCAACGACTGGCGGCGTTTAGCCAACTGGACACCGACGAACTGGCTCCGGTTGTCAAACGTGCGCGCGAAAAAGTCGAACACGATTTTAACCAGCAGGTGATCAATCGAGAACTCGCCAGCTTGCTGCAGGCTTTATAGAGGAGAACGTATGCCATTTAAAAAACTCTCCAGACGCAACTTCCTGACGGCAAGTTCTGTGCTTGCCTTCCTCCATACGCCTTTCGCCCGCGCACTTCCCGCTCAACAAAGCGTTAACATTAACGACTACAACCCTCACGACTGGATCGCCTCATTTAAACAAGCCTTCAGCGAAGGGCAAACGGTTGTCGTGCCTGGCGGATTGGTTTGTGACAATATCAACACCGGCATCTTTATCCCTCCCGGTAAAACGTTACACATTCTTGGAAGCTTGCGCGGCAACGGCAGAGGGCGATTTGTCTTACAGGACGGCAGCCAGGTGACAGGGGAGGAGGGCGGCAGCATGCATAACATCACCCTGGATGTGCGCGGCTCTGACTGCACCATCAAAGGGCTGGCGATGAGCGGCTTTGGTCCGGTAACGCAGATTTATATCGGCGGCAAAAACAAACGGGTCATGCGAAACCTGACCATTGATAACCTTACTGTCAGCCACGCTAATTACGCCATCTTACGCCAGGGATTTCATAACCAGATAATCGGTGCCAACATCACCAACTGTAAGTTCAGTGACTTACAGGGCGACGCTATTGAATGGAACGTGGCGATTAACGACAGTGATATTTTGATATCCGACCATCTCATTGAGCGCATTAACTGTACCAACGGCAAAATCAACTGGGGCATCGGCATAGGCCTTGCGGGAAGTACCTACGATAATAATTATCCGGAAAACCAGGCAGTGAAAAACTTTGTCGTGGCGAATATCACGGGATCAGATTGTCGGCAACTGATCCATGTTGAAAATGGTAAACATTTTGTTATCCGTAATATCAAAGCTCGTAATATCACGCCGGATTTCAGTAAGAAAGCAGGTATTGATAACGCCACAGTTGCTATTTATGGTTGTGACAACTTTGTGATTGATAATATTGAAATGATTAATAGTGCCGGGATGTTAATCGGCTATGGGGTAATTAAAGGCAAATATCTCTCGATACCGCAGAATTTCCGAGTGAATGATATTCAACTGGATAATACTCATCTTGCTTATAAATTGCGCGGCATTCAAATCTCCGCCGGGAATGCTGTCTCCTTTGTGGCGCTGACTAACATTGAGATGAAGCGTGCGTCGCTGGAGTTACACAACAAACCGCAACATCTTTTTATGCGAAATATCAATGTGATGCAGGAATCCTCAGTTGGACCCGCATTGAGCATGAACTTTGACATGCGCAAAGACGTTCGAGGCGTTTTTATGGCGAAAAAAGAAACACTGCTGTCTCTTGCAAATGTTCATGCGGTGAATGAAAAAGGGCAAAGCTCCGTCGATATCGACAGGATTAATCACCATATTGTTAATGTGGAAAAGATTAACTTTAGATTGCCGGAACGGAGAGAGTAGATTTGCGACCATTCCTGGAAAAATGGAGCCATACTTAGGAACAATGCTACTGCAATCCACAACGAAGCGGCGTAACATCACAAGTAATTCAGTAATCAATTCAGGGTAATTGATGCTGGCGAAAAAAATCGAACAAGCTATAATTCAGCAACCATTTTACAGGTGGATGAAATAATGACGAATTTAAAAGCAGTTATTCCTGTAGCGGGTCTAGGGATGCATATGTTGCCTGCCACTAAGGCGATTCCCAAAGAGATGCTACCGATCGTCGACAAGCCAATGATTCAGTACATTGTTGACGAGATTGTGGCTGCAGGGATCAAAGAAATCCTCCTGGTAACTCACGCGTCCAAAAACGCGGTCGAAAACCACTTCGACACCTCTTATGAATTAGAATCTCTTCTTGAACTGCGCGTGAAGCGTCAACTGTTGGCGGAAGTACAGTCCATCTGTCCGCCGGGCGTGACCATTATGAACGTGCGTCAGGGCGAACCTTTAGGTTTAGGCCACTCCATTTTGTGTGCACGACCCGCCATTGGCGATAACCCGTTTGTCGTTGTGCTGCCGGATGTTGTTATCGACGACGCCAGTGCCGATCCGCTGCGTTACAACCTGGCCGCAATGATTGCGCGCTTTAACGAAACTGGCCGCAGCCAGGTTCTGGCAAAACGCATGCCGGGCGAGCTCTCTGAATACTCCGTCATCCAGACTAAAGAACCGCTTGATCGCGAAGGTAAAGTCAGCCGCATTGTTGAATTTATCGAAAAACCGGATCAGCCGCAGACCCTGGACTCAGACATCATGGCTGTAGGGCGTTATGTGCTTTCTGCCGATATTTGGCCTGAACTGGAGCGTACTCAACCTGGAGCATGGGGACGTATTCAGTTGACTGATGCCATTGCTGAGTTGGCAAAAAAACAAGCAGTTGACGCAATGCTGATGACTGGGGACAGTTACGACTGCGGAAAGAAAATGGGTTATATGCAAGCGTTTGTGAAGTATGGGCTGCGTAACCTAAAAGAAGGGGCGAAGTTCCGTAAAGGGATTGAGAAGCTGTTAAGCGAATAATGAAAATCTGACCGGATGTAACGGTTGATAAGAAAATTATAACGGCAGTGAAGATTAGCAGCGAAAGTAATTTGTTGCGAATTTTCCTGCCGTTGTTTTATATAAACAATCAGAATAACAACGACTTAGCAATAGGATTTTCGTCAAAGTTTTCCAGGATTTTCCTTGTTTCCAGAGCGGATTGGTAAGACAATTAGCATTTGAATTTTTCGGGTTTAGCGCGAGTGGGTAACGCTCGTCACATCGTAGACATGCATGCAGTGCTCTGGTAGCTGTAAAGCCAGGGGCGGTAGCGTGCATTAATACCTCTATTAATCAATTTGAGAGCCGCTTATTTTACAGCATGCTCTGAAGTAATATGGAATAAATTAAGTGAAAATACTTGTTACTGGTGGCGCAGGATTTATTGGTTCTGCTGTAGTTCGTCACATTATAAATAATACGCAGGATAGTGTTGTTAATGTCGATAAATTAACGTACGCCGGAAACCTGGAATCACTTGCAGATGCTTCTGATTCTGAACGCTATGTTTTTGAACATGCGGATATTTGTGATGCAGCTGCAATGGCACGGATTTTTGCTCAGCATCAGCCGGATGCAGTGATGCACCTGGCGGCTGAGAGCCACGTTGACCGCTCAATAACTGGCCCGGCGGCATTCATTGAAACTAATATTGTAGGTACTTACGTACTTTTAGAAGCAGCGCGCAATTATTGGTCTGGTCTGGATGATGAAAAGAAAAAAAACTTCCGCTTTCATCATATTTCTACTGATGAAGTGTATGGTGACTTACCCCATCCGGATGAAGTAAATAGCAATGAAACGTTGCCGCTATTTACGGAAACGACAGCATACGCGCCAAGTAGTCCATATTCTGCTTCTAAAGCGTCAAGCGATCATTTGGTTCGCGCATGGAAACGTACTTATGGTTTACCGACAATTGTGACTAATTGCTCGAACAACTATGGTCCTTATCATTTCCCGGAAAAGCTTATTCCACTGGTTATTCTTAATGCACTGGAAGGTAAGGCATTACCTATTTATGGTAAAGGGGATCAGATCCGCGACTGGTTGTATGTAGAGGATCATGCTCGTGCGTTATATACCGTAGTTACTGAAGGTCAAGCGGGTGAAACCTATAACATTGGCGGACACAACGAAAAGAAAAACATCGATGTTGTGCTGACTATTTGTGATTTGTTGGACGAGATAGTCCCGAAAGAGAAATCTTATCGTGAGCAAATTACTTATGTTGCTGATCGCCCAGGGCATGATCGCCGTTATGCGATCGATGCCGATAAAATTAGCCGTGAATTGGGCTGGAAACCGCAAGAAACGTTTGAGAGCGGGATTCGAAAGACGGTGGAATGGTACCTGTCCAATACAAAATGGGTTGATAATGTGAAAAGTGGCGCCTATCAATCGTGGATTGAACAGAACTATGAGGACCGCCAGTAATGAATATCCTCCTATTCGGCAAAACAGGGCAGGTAGGTTGGGAACTACAGCGTGCTCTGGCACCGCTGGGTAATCTGATTGCTCTTGATGTTCACTCCACTGATTATTGTGGTGATTTTAGTAATCCCGAAGGTGTAGCTGAAACTGTCAAAAAAATTCGCCCTGATGTTATTGTTAATGCGGCTGCTCACACTGCAGTAGACAAAGCGGAATCAGAACCGGAATTTGCACAATTACTTAACGCGACAAGTGTCGAAGCGATTGCAAAAGCAGCCAATGAAGTCGGCGCTTGGGTTATTCACTACTCTACTGACTACGTATTTCCGGGAACCGGTGAAATACCGTGGCAGGAGACGGATGCTACAGCACCTTTGAATGTTTATGGTGAAACTAAACTAGCCGGAGAAAAAGCGTTACAGAAACATTGCGCGAAGCATATTATTTTCCGTACCAGCTGGGTCTATGCAGGTAAAGGAAATAACTTCGCCAAAACAATGTTGCGTCTGGCAAAAGAGCGCGAAGAACTGGCTGTGATAAACGATCAGTTTGGCGCACCAACAGGTGCCGAATTGCTGGCTGATTGCACCGCTCATGCCATTCGCGTAGCAGTAGACAAACCAGAAGTTGCTGGTTTGTACCATCTGGTTGCTGGCGGTACAACAACCTGGCACGATTATGCCGCTCTGGTATTTGAAGAAGCGCGCAAAGCAGGGATTAACCTTGCTCTTAACAAACTTAACGCCGTGCCAACAACGGCCTATCCCACACCAGCCCGTCGACCCCATAACTCTCGCCTCAATACAGAAAAGTTTCAGCAGAACTTTGCGCTTGTCTTGCCTGACTGGCAGGTGGGCGTGAAACGAATGCTCAACGAATTATTTACGACTACGGCAATTTAACAAATTTTTGCATCTCGCTCATGATGCCAGAGCGGGATGAATTAAAAGGAATGGTGAAATGAAAACGCGTAAAGGTATTATTCTGGCTGGTGGTTCCGGCACTCGTCTTTATCCTGTGACGATGGCAGTAAGTAAACAACTGCTGCCGATTTATGATAAACCTATGATCTATTACCCACTCTCAACACTGATGCTGGCGGGTATTCGCGATATTCTTATTATCAGTACGCCACAGGATACACCGCGTTTCCAACAATTGTTGGGGGACGGGAGCCAGTGGGGGCTTAATCTACAGTATAAAGTACAACCGAGTCCGGATGGCCTGGCACAAGCGTTTATCATTGGTGAAGACTTTATTGGTGGCGATGATTGTGCACTCGTGCTTGGAGATAATATCTTCTATGGACACGACTTGCCAAAATTAATGGACGCTGCGGTTAACAAAGAAAGCGGTGCAACGGTATTTGCTTATCACGTTAATGATCCTGAACGCTATGGTGTCGTGGAGTTTGATAATAACGGTACGGCAATTAGCCTGGAAGAAAAACCACTGGAACCAAAAAGTAACTATGCGGTTACTGGGCTTTATTTCTATGACAATGACGTCGTGGAAATGGCGAAAAACCTTAAGCCTTCTGCCCGTGGCGAACTGGAAATTACCGATATTAACCGTATTTATATGGAACAAGGACGTTTGTCTGTCGCTATGATGGGGCGTGGTTATGCATGGCTGGATACAGGGACGCATCAAAGCCTTATTGAAGCAAGTAACTTCATTGCCACCATTGAAGAGCGTCAGGGATTAAAAGTATCTTGCCCGGAAGAGATTGCTTATCGTAAAGGGTTTATTGATGCTGAGCAGGTAAAAGTATTAGCCGAACCGCTTATCAAGAATCAATATGGTCAATATTTGCTGAAAATGATCAGCGAATAGTATGTGGGAACTCAATGATGGATATTAAATTAATCTCTTTGCAAAAACATGGGGATGAGCGTGGTGCATTAATTGCTCTTGAAGAGCAACGAAATATACCTTTCGAAGTCAAAAGAATATATTACATACTCGAGACTCTTAAGGGAGTAAGACGCGGATTTCATGCGCACAAGGTTACTCGTCAGTTAGCTATTGTAGTCAAGGGAGCTTGTAAATTTCATCTGGATAATGGTAAAGAAACAAAGCAGGTGGAACTTAATGATCCAACAATTGCGTTGCTGATAGAACCCTATATATGGCATGAAATGTATGATTTTAGTGATGATTGTGTGCTGCTTGTAATTGCGGATGATTTCTATAAAGAGTCTGATTATATACGCAATTATGATGATTTTATTAGAAGAGTAAATTCAATTGAGAATTCATAAGCTAAGTGACGTCCAGACAACATCAATTGGTGATGGAACAACTATCTGGCAGTTTGTTGTGATACTAAAAGGTGCTGTAATTGGTAATAATTGCAATATCTGTGCAAATACCTTGATTGAAAATAACGTTGTAATTGGTAACAATGTCACAGTCAAAAGCGGTGTGTATATTTGGGATGGCGTTAAAATAGAGGATAATGTTTTTATTGGTCCTTGTGTAGCATTTACAAATGATAAGTATCCTCGCTCTAAAGTCTATCCTGATGAATTTTTGCACACAATAATACGCAAAGGAGCATCAATAGGTGCTAATGCAACCATCCTGCCAGGAATTGAAATTGGTGAAAAAGCAATCGTTGGTGCGGGGAGTGTCGTAACCAAAAATGTACCGCCATGCGCAATAGTAGTAGGTAATCCAGCTCGATTTATTAAATGGGTAGAGGATAATGAATAAAATTGATTTTTTAGATCTTTTTGCAATTAACCAGCGACAGCACAAAGAATTAGTTTCTGCGTTTAGTAGGGTGCTAGATTCTGGTTGGTATATCATGGGCGAAGAACTTGAGCAGTTCGAGAAAGAGTTCGCAGAATACTGTGGAGTTAAGTATTGTATTGGTGTAGCAAATGGCCTTGATGCGTTGATACTAGTATTGAGGGCATGGAAAGAACTCGGCTATCTAGAGGACGGTGACGAGGTATTAGTACCGGCAAATACATATATTGCTTCTATTCTTGCTATAACAGAGAACAAACTTGTTCCTGTTCTTGTTGAACCAGATATAGAAACTTATAATATTAATCCTGCTTTAATTGAAAATTACATTACGGAAAAAACCAAAGCAATATTACCGGTTCACTTATATGGTCTATTGTGCAATATGCCAGAAATTAGTGCAATCGCAAGAAAATATAATCTGTTGATTCTTGAAGATTGTGCACAAGCACATGGTGCAATACGTGATGGTCGCAAAGCTGGAGCTTGGGGGGATGCTGCAGGATTTAGTTTTTATCCAGGAAAAAACCTTGGAGCTTTGGGGGATGCGGGAGCTGTTACTACAAATAATGCAGAATTATCCTCAACTATAAAAGCTTTGCGAAATTATGGGTCACATAAGAAATATGAAAATATTTATCAGGGATTGAATAGTCGATTGGATGAACTGCAAGCAGCCTTATTGCGTGTAAAAATCCATACATTACCGGAAGATACTGCGATTCGGCAAAGGATTGCTGAAAAATATATTCGTGAAATAAAAAACCCTGCGATTACGTTACCAGTGTACGAAGGCCAAGGTGCGCACGTTTGGCATTTATTTGTAGTAAGAGTCGCTAATCGTGAAAAATTCCAGTCATACTTATTAGAGAAGGGTATCCAAACCTTAATTCACTATCCATTACCACCCCATAAGCAGCAAGCATATCAAAATATGTCTAGTCTTAGCCTTCCAATTACTGAGCAAATTCATGATGAAGTCATTTCTTTACCTATAAGTCCGGTAATGAGTGAAGATGATGTCAATTATGTAATCAAAGTGGTCAATGATTACAAGTAATGAAAAAATTTCTTCAGGTAACTATATTATCCGCTATCTATACATTCATTAAAATGATTGCGGGTTTTATCATCGGTAAGGTAGTAGCAATTTATACAGGGCCATCAGGGGTAGCAATGCTTGGCCAAGTGCAAAGTTTAATCACAATAGTTGCAGGTACTACCTCTGCACCTGTAAGCACTGGTCTTGTTCGATATACTGCGGAAAATTGGCAAGAAGGACAGGAAGCATGCGCGCCATGGTGGCGCGCATGCTTAAGGGTTACTCTGTTTTTATTCTTGCTTATTATTCCCGTTGTTATTTTATTGTCGAAAAATATTAGCGAGTTACTTTTTAGCGATGGACAATACACATGGTTAATCATTTTCGCATGTTGTATATTGCCATTCTCCATTTTAAATACATTGATCGCTTCAGTTTTAAATGGTCAACAATTCTATAAGCAATATATATTGGTTGGGATGTTTTCTGTATTCATTTCTACTATGTTTATGATTTTGTTGATTGTAGCTTATAATCTTAAAGGTGCATTGATTGCCACGGCTATAAATAGTGCTATTGCTGGTCTTGTATTAGTTTTATTTTGTCTCAATAAATCTTGGTTTAGATTTAAATATTGGTGGGGTAAAACGGATAAAGACAAAATTATAAAAATTATTCATTATACTCTGATGGCTTTGGTTTCTGTTATCTCCATGCCTACAGCATTGATGTGTATTAGAAAAATATTGATTGCTAAAACTGGTTGGGAGGATGCAGGGCAATGGCAGGCCGTATGGAAGATATCTGAGGTCTATCTTGGTGTTGTGACAATTGCTTTGTCAACATATTTCTTACCAAGATTGACAATTATAAAAACAAGTTTCCTTATAAAAAAAGAGGTAAATAGTACTATATTATACATAGTATCTATTACTTCATTCATGGCGTTGAGTATCTATTTATTCCGCGATTTGGTAATAACAGTTTTATTTACTGAACAGTTTCGCTCAGCTCGTGAATTATTTTTATTACAACTCGTAGGGGATGTAATAAAAATTGCTGGGTTTCTTTATGCATACCCTCTTCAAAGTCAGGGGCATACTAAACTATTCATCAGTTCAGAAGTGATTTTTTCTATGCTCTTTATCGTTACCACCTATATTTTTGTTATAAATTATGGAGTACATGGTGCTAACATAAGTTATGTCATTACATATAGTTTATATTTTGTGTTTGCATTTGTGTTTACTAATTTTATTAATGTCAGAAGAAATAATTAAAAACAGAGGTTGAAATTTGAAAATAATTATACCTGTCTTAGGATTTGGCAGGGCTGGTGGTGAAAGAGTTCTTTCTAAGCTGGCAACTGAATTGATGAATTATGGACATGATGTAAGTTTTGTTGTTCCAGATAATAGAACTAATCCATATTATGCTACCACAGCAAAAATCGTCACGAGTAAATCTAGTCAAAACCGTGTAAAAATATGGAGAATCATTAAAAATTACTATAATCTGTGGCGTAAATGCATAGAATTAAATCCTGATGCTGTAGTTGCTAGTTTTCATTTGACTGCCTATCTTGTCGCATTATTACCAATCACCCGTCGTAAGAAATATTATTATATTCAGGCGTATGAAGTTAATTTTTTTGATAATATAATATGGAAATTAATAGCGGGTTTAACATATTATTTACCGCTTAAAAAAATACTAAATAGTCCTAATTTGCTTCCTCATAAACATGATGATTTTATAGGAGTAGTTCCTGCAGGAGTAGATTTAAACGTTTTCTATCCGAAACCATCAAATAGGTTATTAAATGGTCACACATCAATAGGGATTATTGGTAGAAAAGAGAAGCACAAAGGAACTAGCGAAATTATTTCAGTATTGTGTTCACTGGAAAATAAAGTTGGAATTATAATTAATATTGCGATCTATCTTGAAGAAGTTGATAAGGAGCGTTTAATTGCTGCCGGGTTTCAGGTTAATTTTTTTCCGATTACTTCTGATTTAGAATTGGCATCCTTTTATCGAAGCAATGACATCATGATTGCAGCTGGGTTAATTGAAGATGGCGCTTTCCATTATCCTTGTGCTGAATCAATGGCTTGTGGTTGTCTTGTTATTTCAAATTATGCGCCACTTACTGAAACTAACAGTGTACTTAAATTAGTCAAGTTTGATGCTTGCAAACTTGGTGAAGCAATTAATCTTTGTCTCAATCTTGACCTGGAAGAAAAAAGCAAAGAAATCCAATCTAATATTTCTGTGTTGAATAAATATGACTGGAAAATTGTTGGTGAAACTTTCAATAGTTTATTGTTAGATGCAAATAAATAGTATACGTTGATGGGGAAAATATGAATATTGTTAAAACTGATATTCCAGATCTGATCGTTCTTGAACCAAAAGTGTTTAGTGATGAACGCGGCTTTTTTATGGAGAGTTATAATCAGATTGAATTTGAGAAGACAATAGGAAGGCACGTAAATTTTGTTCAGGATAATCATTCAAAATCTAGTAAAGGCGTACTACGTGGGTTACATTATCAATTAGCACCGTATGCACAGGCTAAATTAGTTCGATGTGTTGTAGGTCAGGTATTTGATGTTGCTGTTGATCTTAGAAAAAATTCACCAACGTTCAAAAAATGGTTTGGAATAACCCTTTCCGCAGAAAATAAACGACAATTATGGATACCTGAAGGATTTGCTCATGGTTTCTTGGTGACCAGTGATGAAGCTGAGTTCATTTATAAAACAACGAACTACTATGCTCCTGGTCATCAGCAAGCAATCATTTACAATGATCCTATTTTAAACATCGATTGGCCTTTCTGCAGTAGTGCTCTGTCATTATCGCAAAAAGATCAAGAAGCAAAATTATTTTCAGAATTATTGGACAGTGAACTGTTCTAATAAAGTGTGCCACCTTATCCGTCTGAAGGATAGGTGGTTGCTTATATTTTTTGAGTATGTTTGTATAATGACAGAAAATAGTCCTAAATATAAACACGATAAAAGCTTAATAAGTTTTATCTACTTATTTTTTATATTTACACTTATTGTAGGCTTCATTATCGCAAATACCCAGTATTTGGGACGAAGTAGAGACTATGATAATTATATACAGATCTTTTCTGGTGAAGAAGGGGGGGGGGTTCTTGAATTATTTTATCGCGGATTGATGTTAATAACGACCAGCTATGAAACTATCATTTTTATAATTTTAACATGTTCTTTTTTTATAAAGGCAAGGTTTCTTGCTAACTATTCGCGTAATTTTTCAGGCTTGACCTTATTCTTTGTTTATTATGCAAGCGTTGCACTTTGGGTTTTAGATTATACTCAATTCAGAAATGGTCTATGTATTTCCATTTTAATGTTTTCCGTATACTATTTATTTATAAATAAACCGACTTGTTTTTATTTCTCGCTATTATGTGCAATTGCAACTCATTGGTCTGCTTTGCCTTTTTTGCTTTTATATCCTTTTGTCTATTCAAAAAAAATAAGACACCTTGGTTATTTTTGTTTCAGTATTCTTGTTTTGATTGCGATCTCAGGAGAAGGAAAAGAGATCATTTCTTTTATAAGAAATTTTGGAGTGGGACAAAAAATAGGAAACGAAGCTGGTGTAAATTTAATAAATTCATTATCCCTTACCGCTATTTTCTGGTTTATTATTAGTTACATATCAAGCATTGGAAATGAAAGGAGAAATTTAAGACTTTTCTTTTGTTATGGTGTCATGCAATACGTGACTTTTAGCCTTTTCTCTCTACCTGTTATGGCTTTCCGTATTTTGGAAATGTATTTTTTCCTTATGTTAACCATCGGGGTGTTTATTAAGCAAAAAAAGAATTATTATTTTGTTTTTTGCAAAGTGTTAATTTTATTGTATCTAACATACTATTATCATATGGTTTTTGGAGTGATTAATGTGTAAGGCTAAGGTGTTGGCTATAATTGTTACTTACAACCCGGAAATTATTCGTTTGACGGAATGTATTAACTCTTTAGCCCCACAAGTTGAGAGAGTAATTCTTGTAGATAATGGCTCAAATAATAGTCATTTGATAAAAAATATCATTATTAATAACCTTGAAATTATTTTGCTTTCGGAAAACAAAGGCATTGCATTTGCTCAGAACCATGGTGTTAAGAAGGGCCTGGAAGCAAAAGAGTTTGACTATTTATTTTTCTCAGATCAGGATACTTGCTTTCCTAGCGATGTTATTGAAAAACTTAAGAGTACATTTACGAAAAATAATAAAAAAGGTAAAAATGTTGCTTGTGCTTCTCCTTTTTTTAAAGACCATCGTTCAAATTATATGCATCCGTCAGTCTGCCTAAATATTTTTACGAGTACAAAAGTTATATGTAGTGAAGTAGACGATGATCTTTATCCCTCGCATGTTATTGCTTCTGGGATGTTAATGTCTCGTGAGGCATGGCGCGTCGTCGGACCATTTTGTGAAAAACTCTTTATAGACTGGGTTGATACAGAATGGTGTTGGCGTGCATTAGCTAATAATATGATTATTGTTCAGACACCATCAGTCATCATTTCTCATGAACTTGGGTATGGGCAGAAAATTTTTGCTGGTCGATCTGTTACAATACATAATTCTTTCAGAAATTTTTATAAAATACGTAATGCAATATACTTAATGCTGCATTCAAATTATAGCTTTAAGTATCGTTATCATGCTTTTTTTCATGCGACAAAGAATATTGTATTTGAAATTTTATATTCGAAAGAAAAATTAAATTCACTGAAGGTTTGTTTTAAAGCTGTACGTGATGGTATGTTCAATAATTTTTAATACAAAAATAGTTAGGCTCAAGGTGTTTAAATGGAAGAAAATAATATGAAGACGGTCGCTGTAGTTGGCACAGTGGGTGTTCCTGCTTGTTATGGTGGGTTTGAATCACTTGTTCAGAATCTAATTGATTATCAATCTGATGGTATACAATATCAGATATTTTGCTCTTCAAAAAAATATAATAAAAAATTAAAAAATTATAAAAATGCAGAATTAATCTATTTGCCGATAAATGCCAATGGCGTCTCTAGCATAATTTATGACATTATGTGTTTAATTATTTGTTTATTCAAAAGGCCAGATGTTGTTTTAATATTGGGGGTATCTGGTTGTTTATTTCTACCAATTTATAAACTATTTTCAAAATCAAAGATCATTGTCAACATCGATGGGCTTGAATGGCGTAGAAATAAATGGGGAACGTTTGCTAAGAAATTTCTCAAAATATCTGAGGCGATATCTATTAGAATAGCTGATATTATCATTTCAGATAATCAAGCAATAGCTGATTATGTGGAAAATAAGTACAATAAAAAAAGTGTAGTTATAGCTTATGGGGGAGATCATGCTACTAATCTTAGTACACCGATAGACGATGATCAAAAAAAAGATGGTTATTATTTGGGGCTTTGTAGGATAGAGCCTGAGAATAATATAGAAATGATTCTGAATGCCTTCATTAATACAGATAAAAAAATTAAATTTATGGGTAATTGGGATAATAGCGAGTATGGGCGCCAGCTAAAAAAATATTATTCAAACTATCCAAATATCACACTACTAGAACCTAACTATAATATCGAAGAGCTTTATAAACTAAGAAAAAATTGCCTTGCATACATTCATGGACACTCGGCTGGTGGAACAAACCCTTCTTTAGTTGAAGCGATGCATTTTAATATTCCTATTTTTGCTTTCGATTGTGACTTTAATCGTTACACAACTAATAATTTAGCTCATTACTTTAATGATTCTGAACAACTGACCTCATTAGCAGACAGTTTGTCTTTTGGAAATCTTAAATGTCGAGTATTAGATTTAAAAAATTATGCTGAAGATATGTATAACTGGAGGCATATAGCTGCTATGTATGAATCTATTTATTAAACGCATTAACAATAATATAATTGACCTTATATAGCTATCAGAGTAAAAATGTAACGCTGATTTTTTTGTTAAATGATGCGCATTATATATTCAATGATTAAAATACTCTTGATCAAATAAAACTATCTAATTAATAATGTAAAATTTCATTATGCTATTTAAGATGTGAAAAATAACTTAAATAAGGGATGGGATATATTTATATTATCCCGGTTATAGACAGGGAAAGATCATCAGAAGTACGCTTTTTGTACTAAATAATTCGCATTTTATGTTTAAAAATTGAGATATTCCTCATTACCTGAAGCTGTTTTTTATTACTTATACATGATCAAATACTCCTTACATAATTAAGGAGAGCAAAATGGAACTTAAAAAATTGATGGAACATATTTCTATTATTCCCGATTACAGACAAGCCTGGAAAGTGGAACATAAATTATCGGATATTCTACTGTTGACTATTTGTGCCGTTATTTCTGGTGCAGAAGGATGGGAAGATATAGAGGATTTTGGGGAAACACATCTCGATTTTTTGAAGCAATATGGTGATTTTGAAAATGGTATTCCTGTTCACGATACCATTGCCAGAGTTATATCCTGTATCAGTCCTGCAAAATTTCACGAGTGCTTTATTAACTGGATGCGTGACTGCCATTCATCAAATGATAAAGACGTCATTGCAATTGATGGAAAAACGCTCCGGCATTCTTATGACAAGAGTCGCCGCAAGGGAGCGATTCATGTCATTAGTGCGTTCTCAACAATGCACAGTCTGGTCATCGGACAGATTAAGACAGATGAGAAATCTAATGAGATCACAGCTATCCCTGAACTTCTTAACATGTTGGATATTAAAGGAAAAATTATCACAACTGATGCGATGGGTTGCCAGAAAGATATTGCAGAGAAGATACAAAAACAGGGAGGTGATTACTTATTCGCTGTAAAAGGAAATCAGCGTCGGCTTAATAAAGCTTTTGAAGAAAAATTCCCACTGAAAGAATTAAATAATCCAGAGCATGACAGTTATGCAATTAGTGAAAAGAGTCACAGCAGAGAAGAAATCCGTCTTCATATTGTTTGCGATGACCCTGATGAACTTATTGATTTCACGTTTGAATGGAAAGGACTGAAAAAATTATGCGTGGCAGTCTCCTTTCGCTCAATAATAGCAGAGCAAAAGAAAGAGCCCGAAATGATGGTCAGATATTATATCAGTTCTGCTGATTTAACCGCTGAGAAGTTTGCGACAGCGATTCGAAATCACTGGCATGTGGAGAATAAGCTGCACTGGCGTCTGGACGTAGTAATGAATGAAGACGATTGTAAAATAAGAAGAGGAAATGCAGCAGAATTATTTTCAGGGATACGGCACATTGCTATTAATATTTTGACGAATGATAAGGTATTCAAGGCAGGATTAAGACGTAAGATGCGAAAAGCAGCCATGGACAGAAACTATCTCGCGTCAGTCCTTGCGGGGAGCGGGCTTTACTAGTCCTTCCTTACTCAGTGACAGAATATTGAATGAATAGCATTAAAATTATTAAATAATATGGTTTAATTCGACATGAACTTTAAGAATATAATTAGAATAATACTACCTTTTTGTATTTTCTTGAGTATTTTACTTTACTCAGGAAGGGCAGATAGTGTTTTGTTATTTACTATCGAATACACACTTGCAAGTATGGCAATCTTTCTGATAAAAAGAAAGTTTATAAGCAATATCTTGTGGGGGATTTATCTCTCAATTTTAGGTGTACAGGCAGCATCGCTATTTAGTTCAGGACAATATTTGATGCCTCTTGCCTTGTCGAATGCTGCAGAAGTTGAATCGCTAGGCATTGGCGAGGTAATCAAGGTTTTTTCTATTTTTATTTTATTTGTTATAGTTTCATTCGTTACGATGCCTTCTGGTGCTCTAGTCGGCCGTATTAAATATTATAAATTTAGTTTTTTCTGTATAGTATTATTGCTTGTGTGTTCTTTCATAAGCACGGGACCGGTATATGCTTTTTATGAAACAGCAAAATTGTACTATTTACAGCAAACCTTTAAGCCTAGTGAGAAGATCGGTGATGCCGGGAAATCTTTTTTAAAAACAAGTGTTTTTATTACCCCTCTACAGAATAACAACAACTTCAAAGGGCGTAATGTTATTGTAATCTTTGCTGAGGGATTTTCATCGGAGATTATTGGTAATTCAAAAATGGCGCATTTTCCAATTACGCCTAATTTAGATAAGTTATCTACTGAAGCACTAAGTTTTAAAAATTATTATAACCATACAGCAGCAACCTTTCGAGGTTTAAGAGGTCAGTTAACTTCTGGCTATCAATTTCGTGATGGGTTAACTGATGCTGGTACTGGTATTGCACAATTATCTAACGTAGAAATTAATAATATTTATCTTCATCGTCAAACATCTTTGCCGGATATATTGAAAGAGTATGGCTATAAAAGTTATTTTATAGCGTCTACAGAAAAAAATAGCCCACTCAACACTATGTTGAAAACGCTTAATTTTGATAAAGTTCTTGGTATGGGAGATTTTATTGGTTATCAACGCGACAGAATGACTGATAAGCAAACATTTAATGCACTGCAATATTTTTTACGTTCTCAAGAAAATAAAAACGAACGCTTTTTTATTGGTGTGTACCCATCTGGTACTCATCATGGTCAAGATAGTCCAAATGAAAAATATTTTGATGGTAGCAATCCTCTCTACAATAAATTCTATAACTATGATTTTCAGTTGGGGAAGTTTGTTGATTTTTTTCGGCGCAGTTCATTTTATGGCAATACGTTGTTGATAATTACATCGGATCATTCTACATTTCCTTCGACAGAATATAAGAAATCATTTAACAGCGATTCTCGTTATTTTGTGGACAAAATACCATTTCTGATCATTGGAAAAAATATTACGCCTGAAGTTTTAGATGCAGGCGGTGAAAATTCTTTAAGTTTCGCGCCAACAATATTGCACATGTTAGGAATTCAGTATTCAATGAATTATTTTTTGGGGTGTTCTCTTCTTGATAAGACGTGCACATCACCATTCTCACATCTTTCTGCTATTGGTAGTGATTATTTCAATATAGGCAAAGAAAATCATGTTGAACTAATTCAAAATAATAGTGGTAATGAATTAATAAAATTAGCCGAACGTTTTTATAACATTAGTGGCTAAATATAAAAATGTACAAGTTACAAGCAATTTCCTAATTAGGAAATATATGACTGTAAAAGAAGATATAAATTAAGCTATTCTTTATCTTCAATAAGCCGCAACCCCGCGGTGATCACCCCTGACAGGAGTAAACAATGTCAAAGCAACAGATCGGCGTCGTCGGTATGGCAGTTATGGGACGCAACCTTGCGCTCAACATCGAAAGTCGTGGTTATACCGTCTCTATTTTCAACCGCTCCCGCGAAAAGACGGAAGAAGTGATTGCTGAAAATCCAGGCAAGAAACTGGCTCCTTACTATACGGTGAAAGAGTTTGTTGAATCTCTGGAAACGCCTCGTCGCATCCTGTTAATGGTGAAAGCAGGTGCAGGCACGGATGCTGCGATTGATTCCCTGAAACCATACCTCGATAAAGGTGACATCATCATTGATGGTGGTAATACCTTCTTCCAGGACACCATTCGTCGTAATCGTGAGCTTTCTGCAGAGGGCTTTAACTTCATCGGTACCGGTGTTTCCGGCGGTGAAGAGGGCGCGCTGAAAGGTCCTTCTATTATGCCTGGCGGGCAGAAAGAGGCTTATGAGCTGGTTGCGCCTATCCTGACTAAAATCGCTGCCGTGGCAGAAGACGGCGAGCCATGCGTTACTTATATTGGTGCCGACGGCGCAGGCCATTATGTGAAGATGGTTCACAATGGTATTGAATACGGAGATATGCAGCTCATTGCTGAAGCGTATTCTCTGCTCAAAGGTGGCCTGAATCTCTCTAATGAAGAACTGGCCCAGACTTTCACCGAGTGGAATAACGGTGAACTTAGCAGCTACCTGATCGACATCACTAAAGATATCTTCACCAAAAAAGATGAAGACGGTAACTACCTGGTTGATGTGATTCTGGATGAAGCAGCAAACAAAGGCACCGGTAAATGGACCAGCCAGAGCGCGCTGGATCTCGGCGAACCGCTGTCGCTGATAACCGAGTCTGTGTTTGCACGTTATATCTCTTCTCTGAAAGATCAGCGCGTTGCCGCGTCTAAAGTTCTCTCTGGCCCGCAAGCGCAGCCAGCAGGCGACAAAGGTGAGTTCATCGAAAAAGTTCGCCGTGCGTTGTATCTGGGCAAAATCGTTTCTTACGCTCAGGGCTTCTCTCAGCTGCGTGCTGCGTCTGAAGAATACAACTGGGATCTGAACTACGGCGAAATCGCGAAGATTTTCCGTGCTGGCTGCATCATCCGTGCGCAGTTCCTGCAGAAAATCACCGATGCTTATGCCGAAAATCCGCAGATCGCTAACCTGCTGCTGGCCCCGTACTTCAAGCAAATTGCCGATGACTACCAGCAGGCGCTGCGCGATGTCGTCGCTTATGCAGTACAGAACGGTATCCCGGTTCCGACCTTCGCCGCTGCGGTTGCCTATTATGACAGCTACCGTGCCGCTGTTCTGCCTGCGAACCTGATCCAGGCACAGCGTGACTATTTCGGGGCGCATACTTATAAGCGCATTGATAAAGAAGGTGTGTTCCATACTGAATGGCTGGATTAATCTGATTTAACCAACAATAAAATTGAGGCCCGGCGTATATTGCACCGGGCTTTTTTTTGCCAAATATCTATAGACTAAATTTCACTGCTTAATATTAACTTAATAAACATCAGCTATTCTTATAAAGAAAATCTGAATTGTTTTTCGTTGCGTTGACCATCTGACAACGTAGCGTTAAAACTTTTAGCATCTTATCACGATGCTAAAAACATCATGATTCACAGTTAAGTTAATTCTGAGAGCATGAAATGAAAATCACCATTTCCGGTACTGGCTATGTAGGCTTGTCAAACGGGCTTCTAATCGCACAAAATCATGAGGTTGTGGCATTAGATATTTTACCGTCACGCGTTGCTATGCTGAATGATCGGATATCTCCTATTGTTGATAAGGAAATTCAGCAGTTTTTGCAATCAGATAAAATACACTTTAATGCCACATTAGATAAAAATGAAGCCTACCGGGATGCTGATTATGTCATCATCGCCACTCCAACCGACTATGATCCTAAAACTAATTATTTCAATACATCCAGTGTAGAATCAGTAATTAAAGACGTAGTTGAGATAAATCCTTATGCGGTTATGGTCATCAAATCAACGGTTCCCGTTGGTTTTACTGCAGCGATGCATAAGAAATATCGTACTGAAAATATTATTTTCTCTCCGGAATTCCTCCGCGAAGGTAAAGCCCTTTACGATAATCTCCATCCGTCACGTATTGTCATCGGTGAGCGTTCAGAACGCGCAGAACGTTTTGCTGCGTTGTTACAGGAAGGCGCGATTAAGCAAAATATCCCGACCCTGTTTACCGACTCCACTGAAGCAGAAGCGATTAAACTGTTTGCTAATACCTATCTGGCGATGCGCGTAGCATACTTTAATGAACTGGATAGCTATGCAGAAAGTTTAGGTCTGAATACTCGCCAGATTATCGAAGGCGTTTGTCTCGATCCGCGTATTGGCAACCATTACAACAATCCGTCGTTTGGTTATGGTGGTTATTGTCTGCCGAAAGATACCAAGCAGTTACTGGCGAACTATCAGTCTGTGCCGAATAATCTGATCTCGGCAATTGTCGATGCTAACCGCACGCGTAAAGACTTTATTGCCGATGCCATTTTGTCACGCAAACCGCAAGTGGTGGGTATTTATCGTCTGATTATGAAGAGCGGGTCAGATAACTTCCGCGCGTCTTCCATTCAGGGGATTATGAAACGTATTAAGGCGAAAGGCGTTGAAGTGCTCATCTACGAACCGGTGATGAAAGAAGATTCATTCTTCAACTCTCGCCTGGAACGTGATCTCGCCACCTTCAAACAACAAGCCGACGTCATTATTTCCAACCGTATGGCAGAAGAGCTTAAGGATGTGGCAGATAAAGTCTACACCCGCGATCTCTTTGGCAGCGACTAACATCCTGTTATCAGGGCGATTTTCGCCCTGATTGTCTTATGTTCCCTTTGTAATAATTCATTATTTTTATCATTTATCCTATAGCATTCATGGCGATTATCGCTAAACTATGGCGACTTAAAATTATTTTGTCCGTTAGGGTAATGATGAGAGTAGAAAATAATAATGTTTCTGGGCAAAACCATGACCCGGAACAGATTGATTTGATTGATTTACTGGTCCAACTATGGCGTGGCAAGATGACAATTATCATTTCCGTCATTGTGGCTATTGCCCTGGCTATTGGTTATTTGGCAGTAGCGAAGGAGAAATGGACGTCAACAGCAATTATCACTCAGCCCGACGTGGGGCAAATTGCTGGCTATAACAATGCCATGAATGTTATCTATGGTCAGGCTGCACCGAAAGTATCGGATTTGCAGGAGACGTTAATTGGTCGCTTCAGTTCTGCCTTCTCTGCATTAGCAGAAACGCTGGATAATCAGGAAGAGCCAGAAAAACTTACCATCGAACCTTCTGTTAAGAACCAGCAATTACCATTGACTGTTTCTTATGTTGGGCAAACTGCAGAGGGCGCACAAATGAAGTTGGCCCAATACATTCAGCAAGTTGATGATAAAGTGAATCAAGAGCTAGAAAAGGATCTCAAGGACAACATTGCTCTGGGACGGAAAAACTTGCAGGACTCTTTAAGAACCCAGGAAGTGGTCGCGCAGGAGCAGAAAGATCTGCGTATCCGTCAGATTCAGGAAGCGTTGCAGTATGCGAATCAGGCGCAGGTGACAAAGCCGCAGATTCAACAGACACAGGACGTAACCCAGGATACTATGTTCCTTTTGGGGAGCGAAGCGCTGGAGTCGATGATTAAGCATGAAGCGACTCGCCCGTTGGTGTTCTCACCAAACTACTATCAGACTCGTCAAAACCTGCTGGATATCGACAATCTTGACGTTGATAAACTTGATATTCATGCTTACCGCTATGTAATGAAACCGACGTTACCTATTCGTCGCGATAGCCCGAAGAAAGCAATTACCTTGATTCTGGCTGTGCTGCTGGGCGGCATGGTTGGCGCGGGGATTGTGCTTGGGCGTAACGCGCTGCGTAATTACAACGCGAAATAATATTATTGTGCATTTAAGAGAAACGGGCAGGGTGGTGACACCATGCCCGTTTTTTTTGCCGGATGCGATGCTGGCGCATCTTATCCGGCCTACGTGTGTTGAGATAATGTGTAGGCACGATAAGCTTGCGCATCGGGCAATGGCTCCGGGTGTGACAACAACATCACACCTGCTCAGCACGCCACTCACTGATGCCGTTTACGCAGGTTCTCAATTACCGTTGTTAAATCCAGATCCTGATCCTGCAACAGCACCAGCAGGTGATACATCAAATCAGACGCCTCGTTGGTCAGCTCAAAGCGGTCATGTACCGTTGCTGCCAGTGCGGTTTCCACGCCTTCTTCGCCCACTTTCTGTGCAATGCGTTTGGTGCCGCTGGCATACAGTTTGGCTGTGTAAGAGGTTTCCGGGTCGGCAGATTTACGTTCGGCGAGCAGTTGTTCCAGTTGATACAGGAACAGCCACTGGTGAGCGGTATCGCCGAAGCAGCTGCTGGTGCCTTTGTGGCAGGTTGGTCCGATAGGATTCGCCAGTACCAGTAGCGTGTCGTTGTCGCAGTCCGGCGCAATATTTACTACGTTGAGGAAATTGCCCGACGTTTCGCCTTTGGTCCACAGCCGTTGTTTAGTGCGCGAGAAGAAGGTGACTTTGCCGCTTTCGATGGTTTTGTCTAAAGCTTCCGGGTTCATATAGCCCAGCATTAGCACTTCGCCGGATACCGCGTGTTGCACAATCACCGGCATAAGTCCGTCGGTTTTTTCCCAGTCCAGTTCGCGACGTTGTTGTTCTGTTAACATATCCTGATCTCCACGCCCTGTGTTGCCAGGTACGCTTTTAATTCACCAATATTGATTATTTGTTTGTGGAATACGGAAGCTGCCAGCGCGCCGTCAACGTCGGCATCGCGGAAGGCTTCGAGAAAGTGTTCCATGGTGCCTGCGCCACCGGAGGCAATCAGCGGGACGTGGCAAACTTCACGCACTTTTTTCAGCTGTTCGAGGTCGTAACCGTTACGCACGCCGTCCTGATTCATCATGTTGAGGACGATTTCTCCGGCTCCACGTTTTTGCACTTCCTGTACCCAGTCGAGTGTTTCCCACTGAGTGACGCGGGTGCGGCTTTCATCGCCGGTATATTGATTCACATGATATTTACCGGTTTCGGCGTCGTACCAGGTATCAATGCCGACCACAATACACTGCACGCCAAAGCGATCCGCCAGGCGAGTAATTAACGTCGGGTCTGCCAGTGCAGGGGAGTTAATGGAGATTTTATCCGCGCCAAAGGAAAGAATTTTCGCGGCATCTTCCAGAGACTTAATCCCACCCGCCACACAAAACGGAATGTCGATTACTTCCGCCACGCGAGATACCCAGCTTTTATCTACCACACGGCCATCGCTGGAAGCGGTGATATCGTAGAACACCAGTTCGTCTGCACCTTCTTCGGCGTAACGTTTTGCCAGCGGCACGATATCGCCAATGATTTCATGGTTGCGAAACTGTACGCCTTTCACCACCTGACCATCACGAACGTCGAGACATGGAATTATGCGTTTTGCCAGCATGCGATAGCCTCCTTCACGGTGAATTTACCTTCCAGTAATGCCCGACCAACTATTACGCCGCGCACGCCAGTACCTCGCAGGGCAGCAACATCGTTAATGTCGCCAATGCCGCCGGAGGACTGAAATGCCACCTGCGGGTATCTGGCGCACACTTCTTCATATAAAGAGACGTTAGAACCTGCCAGCGTGCCGTCGCGCGAGATATCGGTACATAGCACATGTTTCAGGCCGACGGGAAGATAGGTTTCCACCAGTTGTTCCAGTGAAACGCCCGAGTTCTCTTGCCAGCCGCTGACCGCCACCTGCTTGTTGCCTTGCTCGTCAATACGGACATCCAGCGCCAGTACTAAGGCATCAGCACCAAAACGTTCAAACCAGCCTTTCACCATTTCTGGTGATTTCACCGCGGTGGAGCCAACCACCACGCGTGCAACGCCCGCTTCCAGTAACGTCGCTACGTCTTCTTCACTACGCACACCGCCGCCAACCTGCACCGGGACGTTAACGCCCGCGACCAGGGTTTTAATCAGCGGGATTTGACGCTTAGCCGGATCTTTTGCCCCGGTCAGATCCACCAGGTGCAACACTTCGGCACCTTGCGCAGCGTAATCCTGTAAGCGTGGCAGCGGGTCGTTACCGTAATCGCGTTGTTTGCCGTAATCGCCCTGATGGAGACGCACCACGGTGCCGTCGATTAAATCTAATGCCGGAATAATCATCACATCTCCAGGAAGTTTTTCAGCAACTTAGCGCCAGCGGCACCAGAACGCTCCGGGTGGAACTGCACGCCGTAGAAGTTATCTTTTTGTACCGCCGCGGTGAACGGTTCGCCGTAGTTACACTGGGCGATGGTCCACGGATTGACCGGCATTGCGTAGCTGTGAACAAAGTAAAAGTACGCACCGTCTTCAATCCCCTGAAACAGGCGGTTGCCTGCCTGCGGGTAAACGCGGTTCCAGCCCATATGCGGCAGTGGCAGACCAAAGTCGGTCATTTTCGGTACGTATTCGTCGATGATACCCAGCAAATCGACGCCGTTGCTCTCTTCGCTGCGCCGCCCCAGCAGTTGCATCCCTAAGCAGATGCCCAGCACCGGTTGGGTACAGGCTTTGATGAGATCAAACAACTCGCGCTCACGCACCTGGTCCATCGCCGCTTGCGCGGTGCCAACGCCGGGTAAAAACAGTTTATCGGCCAGCAACACGACGTCCGGGTCACGGCTAACTTTGGGTTCATAACCGTGACGCGCAATGGCAGACTTCACCGAGTTCAAATTGGCGCAGCCGGTATCAAGGATCACCACGTTCATTACAGCACTCCTTTAGACGAGGGCAGGGTATCGCCTTCCACGCGGATGGCCTGGCGCAGGGTGCGACCAAAAGCTTTGAACAGGCTCTCTACTCGGTGGTGATCGTTTTTACCTTTGGTTTTCAGATGCAGGGTCACGCCCATAGTGTATGAGAGCGAACGGAAGAAGTGCTCGATCATTTCGGTGCTGAGATCGCCCACGCGCTGGTAGGTAAACTCGGCCTTATATTCCAGGTGCGGGCGACCAGAGATATCCAGCGCGCAGCGGGCAAGGCATTCGTCCATCGGCAGTACAAAACCAAAGCGGCAAATACCGCGTTTGTCGCCAAGTGCTATTTTTAACGCTTCGCCCAGCGCCAGACCGGTATCTTCGACAGTGTGGTGATCGTCGATATAGAGGTCGCCTTTAACGTTGATTTCCATACGGAAACCGCCGTGAGTGGCAATCTGATCCAGCATGTGATCAAAGAAGCCAACGCCGGTATTAATCTTGCTGCCACCCTCGCGATCCAGCCACACCTGAACGTCAATCTGCGTCTCTTTGGTGTTGCGCACCACGTGGGCATAACGATCGCGTTTCGTGAGTTGCTCGCCAATCATCGGCCAGTTCAGGGTTTCACGGTCGTAGCGTAAACCATTAATGCCCATGTTTTCCGCCAGTTGAATGTCGGTCGCGCGATCGCCAATCACATAACTGTTGGCGCGATCCATCGCTTGCTCTGCCAGATAACGCTCCACCAGTTTTACTTTCGGCTTACGGCAGTCGCACTCATCGGCGGGCAGGTGTGGGCAAATCAGCACTTCATCAAACTGCACGCCTTGCGAGGTGAAGATCTGCATCATCAGGTTGTGCGGGCCATCGAAATCCGCCTGCGGGAAACTTTGTGTTCCAAGACCATCCTGATTAGTGATCATCACCAGCTTATATCCCGCTTTTTGCAGCTTCAGCAGCTCCGGGATCACGCCAGGTTCAAAGGCGAGTTTGTCAAAACGGTCCACCTGAAAATCACTCGGCGGTTCGCTAATCAGGGTTCCATCGCGATCGATAAAAAGATACTTCTGACTCATCAAACTTGCTCCGCACGTAAGGCGTCAATGACGCACTGGCTTTCTTCACGGGTTCCGACGGTAATTCGCAGGCAGCCGCTTAAAGAGGGTTGTTTATTCTGATCACGTAAGATAATGCCCTGATCCCACAAAGATTTAAACACTGCGCTGGAGGCTTTAAAGCGCGCCAGAATGTAGTTGGTTTCGGAGTCGAAAACCTGCTCCACGCAGGGGATCTCTTTCAGTGCGGCAATCAGGTATTCGCGTTCTGCAATAATTTGCGCCACCCGTTCGCGCATGGCGACGATTCCCTGCGGGCTTAACGCCTGTGCGGCAATGTCGGCAACCGGCGTCGAGAGCGGGTAGGGGGCGATCACTTTCATCAGCAGGTTGATGACTTCTTCGTTTGCCAGCGTAAATCCGCAACGAAGCCCCGCCAGAGCAAAAGCTTTCGACAGTGTGCGCAAAATAGCCAGGTGCGGATATTCCGCCAGCCAGCCAGCCAGCGATGCCTGCGGGCAAAACTCAATATAGGCTTCATCGGCAACCACAATCGCCTTATCGCGGGTTAACTCCAGCAGGGTGCGAAAATCCTGCGGGTTGATCAGTTGCCCGGTGGGGTTGTTGGGGCTGCAAACATAGACCACTTTTACGCCATCCAGCTTGTCGGAAATGCCCTGTAAGTCCAGTTGCCAGTTGTCCAGCGTCGGCACTGTGCGGCACTCGACGCCAATGGTTTCAGCGCTGACGCTGTACATGCCGTACGTTGGCGGGCAGTAGAGGATGGCATCTTTACCTGGTTCGCAAAAAGCGCGGATCAGCAGTTCAATACCTTCGTCCGCGCCACGGCTGACCAGCACCTGTTCCGGTTTTACGCCTGCATATTGCGCGTAATTTTCAATCACCGCTTTCGGCTGGCATTCCGGGTAGCGGTTGAGCGTTTGCTGAGTGAGCTGAAACTCCACGGCTGTGGGGTATTCGTTGGCGTTCAGCCAGACGTCGCCGTTACCGCCCAGACGACGCGCCGACTGATACGGCGTCAGGTTGCGGACGTTTTCACGCGCTAAATCGGTAATAGTCACGGTGCTCATGCTTGCTCCTTAAGGGCGTTAACACGCAAAGTAACGGCATTTTTGTGGGCGGTCAGGCGCTCGGCGGCGGCCAGTGTTTCAATGGTCGACGCCAGAGCGGAGAAACCTACTTTCGACAGTTCCTGCACGGTCATGCGCTTCTGGAAATCCGCCAGCCCGAGGCTGGAACAGGTGGCGGTGTAACCGTAAGTCGGCAGAACGTGGTTGGTGCCGGAGGCGTAATCACCTGCGGATTCCGGTGACCAGTCACCAAGAAATACCGAACCGGCGCTGGTGATGCCATCGACCAGTTCGCGGGCGTTGCGGGTCTGAATGATCAGGTGCTCCGGGCCGTACTGGTTGGAGATCTCTACGCACTGCGCTAAATCTTTAGTCACGATCAGGCGGCTGGCGTTCAGTGCCTGGCGGGCGGTTTCGGCACGCGGCAGTTCTGCCAGTTGGCGTTCGACAGCTTCGGCTACGCGACGCGCCATATCAGCATCAGGCGTCAGTAAAATCACCTGAGAGTCCGGGCCGTGTTCAGCCTGGGAGAGCAAATCAGAAGCCACGAAATCCGGCGTAGCGCCGCTGTCAGCAATCACCAGCACTTCCGACGGGCCTGCGGGCATATCGATCGCCGCACCGTCCAGACGCTGGCTCACCTGACGTTTTGCCTCGGTGACAAAGGCGTTACCTGGCCCGAAGATTTTGTCCACTTTCGGCACGGATTCTGTACCAAACGCCAGCGCGGCAATGGCCTGTGCACCGCCGACGTTAAACACGTCCTGCACACCGCACAGCTGCGCCGCGTAAAGTATCTCATCGGCTATCGGCGGCGGTGAGCACAGCACCACTTTTTTACAGCCCGCAATACGCGCCGGAGTCGCCAGCATTAATACCGTTGAGAAGAGCGGGGCGGAGCCGCCAGGAATATACAACCCAACTGAAGCTACCGGACGCGTGACTTGCTGGCAACGTACGCCTGGCTGCGTTTCTACATCTACCGGCGGCAGTTTTTGCGCAGTGTGGAAGGTTTCAATATTCTTTACTGCCACCGCCATCGCCTGTTTTAGCTCGTCGCTCAGGCGTTCGCTGGCGGCGGCGATCTCATCAGCAGACACCTTCAGCGCGGTAACCGTGGTTTTATCAAACTTCGCGCTGTATTCACGCAGGGCCTCATCGCCACGCGTTTTCACGTTATCGAGAATATCGTTAACGGTGCGGGTAATGCTTTCAGAAGCGGAGATCGCCGGGCGCATTAACAGCTGGCGTTGTTGCTCCGCAGTACAGCTATTCCAGTCAATGATTGTGTTAAAGCTCATGGCGATCACTCCATCATCTTCTCAATCGGCAGGACCAGGATTGAACTGGCACCCAGCGCTTTCAGTTTTTCCATCGTTTCCCAGAACAGGGTTTCGCTACTCACCATGTGCATCGCTACGCGCTGTTGATCACCCGCCAGCGGCAGAATGGTTGGGCGTTCGGCACCTGGCAGCAGGGCGATGACTTCATCCAGGCGTTCGGTCGGTGCGTGCATCATGATGTATTTTGATTCGCGCGCCTGGATCACACCCTGAATACGGGTCAGCAGCTTGTCGATCAGTTGCTGTTTAGATTCTTCCATTTCGCCATCGCGCTGGATCAGGCAGGCTTTCGAGCGGTAGATAACTTCGACTTCGCGCAGGCCGTTAGCTTCCAGCGTGGCACCGGTGGAAACCAGATCGCAAATCGCATCCGCCAGTCCGGCGCGCGGCGCAACTTCGACAGAACCGTTCAGTAAGCAGGATTTAAAAGAGATACCTTTCTGGTCGAGATAACGCTTGAGCAGGTGAGGATAAGAGGTGGCGATACGTTTACCGTTTAAGGAGAGCGGACCGTCCCAGGCTTCATCAACCGGCGTTGCCAGCGAAAGGCGGCAGCCGCCGAAATCCAGACGACGCAGGGTAAAGTAGCGCGGATCTTCACCCTGGGCGCGGCGGTTAAGCAGCTCTTCTTCCAGCACGTTTTCGCCGATAATCCCAAGGTCTACCACGCCGTCCATTACCAGACCGGGAATGTCATCGTCACGCACGCGCAGAATATCAATCGGCATGTTTTCTGCCATCGCGATCAGGCGCTGGGTGTGAAGATTGATTTTAATGCCACAGCGCGCCAGTAATTCGCGTGAGTCATCACTTAAACGGCCGGATTTCTGCATAGCTATGCGTAAACGAGTGTTGTCTGTCATTTTCTTATTCCTCTTTAAACCTGTCTGAACCGTTATCAACCGCGCAATAAAAAAGCCCCCGGAAGGTGATCTTCCGGGGGCTTTCTCATGCGTTCATGCACCACTGGAAGATCTGAATGTCTTCCAGCACACATCGCCTGAAAGACTAGTCAGGATGATGGTGATGATGGTGGTGTTTAAATTGAACGCGTGTCATAAAAGTCTCTATGAATGTTTATTCAACTGATGTCTTTTAACCTAAACCACTTTCACGTTAGAAAGCAAGGGGTTTTTTATATATTTTATGGCGATGGATTTGTTTAATGAATGAGCGGGGAAAGGAGGGGGCTAAGAGGACTGTCCTCTAACTTGACAGCACCAAAAAGAGCAAAGTCTGATTTTTCGTCTCGCTGACAATGTCTTGATCTACAAACTAATTAATAAATAGTTAATTAACACCCATCATTGTACAATGAACTGTACAAAAGAGGAGATTTACATGCGTACAATTAGCTACAGCGAAGCGCGTCAGAATTTGTCGGCAACAATGATGAAAGCCGTTGAAGATCATGCCCCGATCCTCATTACTCGTCAGAATGGAGAGGCTTGTGTTCTGATGTCACTCGAAGAATACAACTCGCTGGAAGAGACGGCTTATCTACTGCGTTCCCCCGCTAACGCCCGGAGATTGATGGACTCAATCGATAGCCTGAAATCAGGCAAAGGAACGGAAAAGGACATTATTGAGTGAAACTAATCTGGTCTGAGGAATCATGGGATGATTATCTGTACTGGCAGGAAACAGATAAGCGAATTGTTAAAAAGATCAATGAACTTATCAAAGATACCCGCAGAACACCATTTGAAGGTAAGGGGAAACCAGAACCCCTGAAACATAATTTGTCAGGTTTCTGGTCCCGACGCATTACAGAGGAGCACCGTCTGGTATACGCGGTTACTGATGATTCACTGCTCATTGCAGCATGTCGTTATCATTATTGAACAGATTCATTCATAGAATGAATTGTCAGTTTTGATACGCTAGCGTAGCCTTATAGATCTAAGGTGTATCAGGAGATAACGGATGAAAAAGGTCGCAATTGTCGGGTTAGGGTGGTTAGGTATGCCGCTGGCGATGTCACTTTCAGCGCGAGGCTGGCAAGTCACCGGGAGTAAAACCACACAAGATGGTGTCGAAGCGGCCCGAATGAGTGGCATTGATAGCTATCTGCTTCGCATGGAGCCTGAGTTAGTTTGCGATTCTGACGATCTGGATGCCCTGATGGATGCCGATGCGCTGGTCATTACGCTTCCGGCACGTCGTAGCGGCCCTGGCGATGAGTTCTATTTACAAGCGGTACAAGAGTTAGTGGATAGCGCGCTGGCCCATCGTATTCCCCGCATTATTTTTACCAGCTCGACATCTGTCTATGGCGACGCGCAAGGCACGGTGAAAGAAACCACCCCGCGTAATCCGGTGACCAACAGTGGACGAGTATTAGAAGAACTCGAAGACTGGCTGCACAATTTACCCGGTACTTCGGTCGATATTCTGCGTCTTGCGGGCCTGGTCGGACCGGGACGTCATCCCGGACGCTTCTTTGCCGGAAAAACCGCCCCTGATGGTGAACATGGTGTTAATTTAGTCCATTTAGAAGATGTTATTGGCGCTATCACTCTGTTGTTACAGGCACCTAAAGGCGGATACATCTATAATATATGTGCGCCAGCTCACCCTGCGCGTAATGTTTTCTATCCGCAGATGGCCCGTTTACTGGGGCTGGAACCTCCGCAGTTCAGAAATAGTCTGGACAGCGGCAAAGGTAAGATTATTGATGGCAGTCGGATTTGTAATGAACTGGGATTTGAATACCAGTATCCCGATCCGCTGGTAATGCCGCTGGAGTAAACGATCACGCCAGCAGGACGCCGCATGCACTGCAAGGGGGCGTGTATGAAACCACTGCTGGATGTGTTGATGATCCTCGATGCCTTAGAAAAAGAAGGCAGTTTTGCGGCGGCGTCAGCCAAACTCTACAAGACGCCGTCCGCTCTGAGTTACACCGTTCACAAGCTGGAAAGCGACCTTAATATTCAATTGCTTGATCGTAGCGGACACCGCGCTAAATTCACCCGTACCGGAAAAATGTTATTAGAGAAAGGGCGGGAAGTTCTGCATACCGTGCGAGAACTGGAAAAGCAGGCGATCAAACTGCATGAAGGCTGGGAAAACGAGCTGGTGATTGGCGTGGACGACACGTTTCCTTTTTCTCTGCTTGCGCCTCTCATTGAAGCTTTTTATCAACATCATAGCGTGACGCGCCTGAAGTTTATCAATGGCGTACTCGGTGGTTCCTGGGATGCCCTGACTCAGGGGCGAGCCGATATTATCGTTGGCGCGATGCATGAGCCACCATCTTCCAGTGAGTTTGGTTTCTCGCGGTTGGGCGATCTTGAACAAGTCTTTGCGGTCGCGCCTCATCATCCGTTAGCCCAGGAAGAAGAACCGTTAAACCGTCGTATCATTAAACGATATCGGGCGATTGTGGTGGGGGACACTGCGCAGGCAGGCGCTTCTACGGCCTCACAACTTCTCGACGAACAAGAAGCCATTACCGTTTTCGATTTTAAAACCAAGCTGGAGCTGCAAATTAGCGGCCTTGGCTGCGGCTATTTACCCCGTTATCTGGCGCAACGTTTTCTCGATAGTGGCGCGTTAATCGAGAAGAAAGTGGTCGCCCAAACTCTCTTTGAACCTGTCTGGATTGGCTGGAATGAACAGACCGCAGGGCTTGCCAGCGGCTGGTGGCGAGATGAAATTTTAGCAAATAGTGCGATCGCCGGTGTTTATGCAAAATCTGATGACGGAAAATCAGCCATTTAAAGAAAAATTATTATGACAAGCCTCTCATTCTCTTGTCATTTCCCCCCCATTTAGGCACAATGCGCCGCTGTCAAAAAATGACTAAAAACCGACGTTTAATTAGCGTCGGTTATTTTTTGCTTCAAACCAATCATTCATACCAAGAGGCCGGGCTTCGTACCGGATAGATATTTACTAAAAATCGACAGTTGTTGTCGCTGAGGAATCCAAAAAAATGGGGCAATTTTTTGCTTACGCGACGGTTATCACCGTAAAGGAGAATGACCATGTCGCATAACGTTACTCCAAACACCTCTCGCGTGGAATTGCGTAAAACGCTTACGTTAGTTCCGGTTGTAATGATGGGTCTAGCCTATATGCAGCCGATGACGCTGTTTGATACATTTGGTATCGTTTCAGGCCTCACGGATGGTCATGTGCCGACAGCCTATGCGTTCGCATTGATTGCGATCCTGTTTACGGCTCTGAGCTACGGGAAGCTGGTTCGCCGCTATCCTTCTGCTGGCTCTGCATACACTTACGCCCAGAAATCCATTAGTCCGACTGTCGGCTTTATGGTGGGTTGGTCTTCTCTGCTCGACTATCTGTTCGCGCCGATGATCAACATTCTGCTGGCGAAAATCTATTTTGAAGCTCTGGTGCCTTCCATTCCATCGTGGATGTTTGTGGTGGCGCTGGTGGCCTTTATGACCGCCTTTAACCTGCGTAGTCTGAAATCCGTAGCGAACTTCAACACTGTAATCGTCGTGTTGCAGATAGTGCTGATCGCGGTGATTCTGGGCATGGTGGTTTATGGCGTATTTGAAGGTGAAGGCGCTGGTACGCTGGCGAGCACTCGTCCGTTCTGGTCTGGCGATGCGCATGTTATCCCGATGATTACCGGGGCGACAATCCTGTGCTTCTCCTTTACCGGTTTTGACGGCATCAGCAACCTGTCGGAAGAAACCAAAGATGCAGAGCGCGTGATCCCGCGTGCGATTTTCCTGACCGCGCTGATCGGCGGCATGATCTTCATCTTTGCAACTTACTTCCTGCAGCTGTACTTCCCGGATATCTCTCGTTTTAAAGATCCGGATGCGTCACAGCCTGAAATCATGCTGTACGTTGCGGGTAAAGCGTTCCAGGTTGGCGCGCTGATCTTCTCCACCATTACCGTACTGGCGTCCGGTATGGCGGCGCACGCAGGCGTTGCGCGTCTGATGTACGTAATGGGTCGTGACGGCGTGTTCCCGAAAAGCTTCTTCGGTTATGTACACCCGAAATGGCGTACTCCGGCGATGAACATCATCCTGGTTGGCGCGATTGCCCTGCTGGCAATCAACTTCGACCTGGTAATGGCTACGGCGCTGATTAACTTTGGTGCGTTGGTGGCGTTCACCTTCGTTAACCTGTCGGTCATCTCGCAGTTCTGGATCCGTGAGAAGCGTAACAAAACGCTGAAAGATCACTTCCAGTATCTGTTCCTGCCGATGTGTGGTGCGCTGACCGTTGGTGCGCTGTGGGTTAACCTGGAAGAAAGCTCAATGGTTCTGGGTCTGATCTGGGCTGCTATCGGTCTGATTTACCTGGCTTGCGTAACCAAGAGTTTCCGTAACCCGGTTCCGCAGTACGAAGACGTAGCGTAATCTTACAAACCGGATGACATAATCATCCGGTAAATCTCAAAAAGCCGGAGTTTGTCGCTCCGGCTTTTTTGTTTCAGACGATCTCTTCCGCGTACTGCCAAAGCGCTTTTAACAGCGCCACTTTCTCTTTGTCATCGGCATACTGTTGTGCCAGCATCTGCAATTCATCAGCGTAGCCCTGCAAAAACTCTGGCGTGAAGACCTGGCGGCGGTGCTCCAGCCAGCGTTGCTGCTCGGCATAATCCAGCGTCCCCGGGAAGTTGCGCGCTCGATAATTGAACAACAGTTTTTCAATTCGTTTATCAACAAAAGTGATATCCAGTGCCGGTAAATTACGCGGCTCGGTTTCCAGCACAATTTTCATTGCTGCACGATCGGCGTCACTGAAAAAGCCATTATAAAGCTGTGCATCCACGTTATCTGAAGGCGTAAACGGTTCGGCTTCCGCGAATATCGCCACCACTTTTTCACGCACTTGCGGATTTTCACGCAGAATTTTTAGGTTATCGAGGCAATGCTGACGATTAATTCCCAGTCGGTCGGCATCTTCCGGGCGTAGCGTATTCGCCTGGGCCAGTACCGGACATTTATTGATATGCACCAGCTTAACCGGAACGGCGGCGTTATCGCCAAGATCGGCTTTTGCGGTATATAAACGCTCGCGCAATGTGTCGCTATCCAGCTCCAGTAATGGCGAAATGTCTCCTGCCAAATCCACCATAATTACGGCATTGCGATTTTCAGGATGCCACGCCAGCGGTGCCACCCAGCTGGTATTGCCGCGCCATGCCCCAAACATTCCGGAAACGTGAACCAGGGGTTTCATCTGCGGAACATCAATCAACGCCATCAGTTTGTGTTTATTACGATGGGTAAAGAGATAATCAAACAGGCGTGGCTGACGCGTTTTTACCAGTTTCGCCATCGCAATAGTGGCGTACACATCAGCCATCGCATCGTGGGCGTTGCTATGTTCAATACCATTCGCTTTGGTTAAATGCTCAAGGCGAAAGCTCGGTAGACCGTCATCATTTTCAGGCCAGTTTATTCCTTCCGGGCGCAGGGCATAACAGGCACGCATAACATCCAGTAAATCCCAGCGCGAGTTATCATGCTGCCAGCTCCAGGCGTAAGGATCGTAGAAATTACGATAAAAAACGTTGCGTGTGACTTCGTCGTCGAAACGCACATTGTTGTAGCCCAGAATACAGGTCTTCGGTACGGTAAAAAGCGAGTGAATACGGGCGGCAAACGCGGCTTCGTTTTCTCCTTTCGCCCGTGCCTCCTGCGGGGTAATACCGGTAATTAATACTGCTCCAGGCTGGGGTAAATAGTCATCCGCGGGCTTGCAGTAAAAGACTTCGGGTTCGCCGATGACATTGAATTCGTTATCAGTGCGAATGGCTGCGAACTGTGCAGGGCGATCTAACGCGGGGTGCGTTCCAAAGGTTTCGTAATCGTGAAACAAAAAGGTAGATTGTTGCTTACCGTCATTCATCATTAGGTTAAATCCGTTATTTCTGCTGTCTGCCAGAGTATCAAATATCACCGTGCTAATCAGCTTTAGCGCGACAATTTGGCAGCGAGTGGCAACAGATCATGTCAGATAAAAATGAGATAGTAGTCACATTTTCTTGCACTTTATTCCAGCCAGTTCATAAGTATTTCCGTAAAAAGAACAGCTATTTGAAACACCTGAGGGTTTGCTGTTGAAACGCCGTCTTATTATTGCTGCTTCTTTGTTCGTTTTTAATTTATCGTCTGGTTTTGCGGCGGAAAACATTCCTTTTTCACCTCAGCCTCCAGAGATTCATGCCGGGTCCTGGGTATTGATGGATTACACCACCGGTCAGATTCTCACCGCGGGTAATGAGCATCAACAGCGCAATCCCGCCAGCCTGACAAAGCTGATGACGGGCTATGTCGTGGATCGCGCTATCGATAGTCATCGCATTACGCCAGACGATATTGTCACCGTGGGGCGTGATGCGTGGGCGAAAGATAATCCGGTGTTTGTCGGTTCTTCACTGATGTTTTTGAAAGAGGGCGATCGCGTATCGGTACGTGATTTAAGCCGTGGTTTAATTGTGGATTCCGGAAATGACGCTTGTGTTGCTCTGGCTGACTATATTGCCGGTGGGCAACGGCAGTTTGTTGAAATGATGAACAACTATGCCGAGAAGCTGCATCTCAAGGATACGCATTTTGAAACAGTGCATGGTCTGGATGCACCTGGCCAGCATAGCTCGGCTTATGATTTAGCCGTGCTTTCTCGCGCTATCATCCACGGCGAGCCCGAGTTTTATCATATGTACAGTGAGAAAAGCCTCACCTGGAACGGTATCACCCAGCAAAACCGTAACGGGTTATTGTGGGCTAAAACCATGAATGTTGACGGCCTGAAAACGGGCCATACTTCTGGTGCCGGGTTTAATCTTATTGCTTCGGCTGTAGACGGGCAGCGTCGCCTCATTGCAGTGGTAATGGGTGCTGACAGTGCAAAAGGTCGTGAGGAAGAGGCAAGAAAATTACTGCGTTGGGGGCAACAAAACTTTACTACGGTGCAAATTTTGCACCGTGGGAAAAAGGTCGGTACGGAACGCATCTGGTATGGCGATAAAGAAAATATCGCCCTGGGAACGGAACAAGAGTTCTGGATGGTGCTACCGAAAGCCGAAATTCCACATATCAAAGCCAAATATACCCTTGATGGTAAAGAACTCACCGCGCCAATTAGCGCCCATCAGCGGGTAGGGGAAATTGAACTTTACGACCGTGATAAACAGGTGGCGCACTGGCCGCTGGTTACCCTGGAATCTGTCGGGGAAGGCAGCATGTTTTCCCGCCTGAGTGATTATTTCCACCATAAGGCCTGACCTTTCTTTTGCAGCAGACTGGCAGGAGTGCGAGTCTGCTCGCATAATCAACACTCATTCCTTGTGGTTTTAATATTGCAACTATACTGTATATAAAAACAGTGTTAGTGGAGGCGTCATGAACTACGAGATTAAGCAGGAAGATAAACGTACCGTTGCAGGTTTCCATCTTGTTGGCCCGTGGGAGCAGACGGTAAATAAAGGTTTTGAGCAGTTGATGATGTGGATAGATAGCAAAAATATTGTGCCGAAGGAGTGGGTTGCTGTCTATTACGACAATCCAGATGAAACACCCGCCGAAAAATTACGCTGCGACACCGTCGTGACGGTACCGAATAACTTTACGCTCCCCGAAAACAGTGAGGGCGTCATTCTGACAGAAATTTCAGGTGGTCAGTATGCGGTGGCGGTGGCTCGTGTAGTCGGTGATGATTTTGCTAAACCCTGGTATCAGTTCTTTAATAGCCTCTTGCAGGACAGTGCTTATGAAATGTTACCAAAGCCCTGCTTCGAGGTTTACTTGAACAATGGCGCGGAAGATGGGTACTGGGATATCGAAATGTATGTTGCGGTGCAGCCAAAACATCACTAATTCATCTCAGGGCGGTGTGTTAACGCGAAGACCACTCTTTTTTTGAAAGCGAAAAGAGTAAGATGCGCCTTTCAAATTTTTCGCTCCTGCCGGGAAATTACACTGTTCCCGGTATGTCCGTCGGATAACTCAGAGGCGCGCCTTCTGGCCGACAGATGTGTTATGAGCGCTTTTAATCTTCATTACGGAGTTTCTGCGTGCGTGCCGATAAGTCATTAAGCCCGTTTGAAATCCGGGTATACCGCCATTACCGCATTGTGCATGGTACTCGGGTCGCGCTGGCATTCCTGCTCACTTTTCTCATTATCCGCCTGTTTACTATCCCGGAAAGCACCTGGCCGCTGGTCACCATGGTGGTGATTATGGGGCCAATCTCGTTCTGGGGGAACGTTGTCCCTCGTGCCTTCGAACGTATTGGCGGTACGGTGTTAGGTTCGATTTTAGGTCTTATCGCTCTGCAACTGGAGTTAATTTCGTTACCGCTGATGTTAGTCTGGTGCGCGGCGGCGATGTTTCTTTGCGGTTGGCTGGCGCTGGGCAAGAAACCGTATCAAGGATTATTGATTGGGGTGACGCTGGCAATTGTTGTGGGTTCCCCGACAGGTGAAATTGATACGGCGTTATGGCGAAGCGGCGATGTGATCCTCGGCTCTTTACTGGCAATGTTGTTTACCGGTATCTGGCCACAACGGGCGTTCATCCACTGGCGCATTCAACTGGCGAAAAGTCTGACCGAGTATAATCGGGTCTATCAATCCGCATTCTCACCGAACTTACTCGAACGCCCACGTCTGGAAAGCCATCTACAAAAACTGCTGACCGATGCCGTGAAAATGCGTGGGCTGATTGCGCCCGCCAGCAAAGAAACCCGTATTCCCAAATCGATATATGAAGGTATCCAGACCATTAATCGCAATCTGGTTTGTATGCTGGAGTTGCAAATCAATGCATACTGGGCCACGCGCCCCAGCCATTTCGTGTTATTGAACGCGCAAAAACTTCGTGATACCCAGCACATGATGCAGCAAATACTGCTGAGCCTTGTTCATGCGCTGTACGAAGGTAATCCGCAGCCGGTTTTTGCCAATACGGAAAAATTGAACGATGCTGTGGAAGAGCTGCGTCAGTTGCTCGATAACCACCATGACCTGAAAGTCGTGGAAACACCAATCTATGGTTATGTGTGGCTGAACATGGAAACAGCGCATCAGCTTGAATTGCTATCGAATCTGATTTGCCGGGCCTTGCGCAAATAATTCCTGACTTCAGAATCATCTTGCTGCTGCTTCGATTCAGCAAGGATAAAGGGTATGATAGTGAAAAGGGATAAAAGCATTGTCATCTGCGGCAGCTATGAGTAATGTTGGCCCTAACGAATAGCGGTTGCTTAAACGAATCCGACTCTCACATTATCAGGGGTATAAAAATGGAAACTACCAAGCCTTCATTCCAGGACGTACTGGAATTTGTTCGTCTGTTCCGTCGTAAGAACAAACTGCAACGTGAAATTCAGGACGTTGAGAAAAAGATCCGTGACAACCAGAAGCGCGTCCTGTTGCTGGACAACCTGAGCGATTACATCAAGCCAGGGATGAGCGTTGAAGCAATCCAGGGCATCATCGCCAGCATGAAAGGTGACTATGAAGATCGCGTTGACGATTACATCATCAAAAATGCCGAGCTCTCCAAAGAACGCCGCGATATCTCCAAAAAGCTGAAAGCTATGGGCGAAATGAAAAACGGCGAAGCGAAGTAATTCCTGTTTTATTCAATGAGGGTTGCCCGGCAACCCTCATTGCTCATTGATTCTTATCTGTTATCACCGTCATCATTCTCATCTGAGAACCTATCGAAATTAGCGACAGCCTTCTTCTGTATGCAGCAAGGCAAAAAGTTCTGTAACTCCATTGTTTTTAACCGCACTGGTTACTAACACGTTGTGCGCTCCAGCTTCCCGTAACCAACATTTCACCAAAGATATTTGTTCCATACTGGCTAAATCTGCTTTGGTTACTACTCCAATGACCGGGCGATTCATTGACGAGGTAAAGCCTGGCGAAAAAGGTGACCACGGTGCGTCCGCATTAAGTACCAGCGCGATAATGTCTGCTTCGCAGGCACTGACCAACAATGCACTGTAGAGGCTGCGGTTTTCGAGGTATTCGCCTGGTGTATCAATGGTGGTCGGGGACCAGACGATTGCCTGCGTTTTCTGATAATGGATATTTTCGCCACGCAGACATTGCGTGAGTGACGTTTTTCCGCACTGGCTGGGGCCGATAAGCATCATACGTTGCATAACGTCAGGTCCGCGTAATGGGGCAGGCGGTAAAGCGCATCATTTCACCTAGCGTACGGGTAACCTGGCTAAGTGCATATTCAATAGCAGAAACATCACCAGTCAGCACTACGGCACCGGTAAAACGATCAAGAAAACCGATCTCTACAGCGCCTGATTTTGTGGCGATATCGCATGCGATGATAGATGCTTCGCTGGGGGTAATCGTCAGAATGCCAATAGCAGAAACGGTGTCTGGTAAACCCAATTTCTTAAACAGATCCTTCCCAGGATTGGCGATGACATGTGCCAGCGTGACCTGCTTACCAGGGACATATTCCTGAATCATCCGTTCAGTTGTGTGCTGAGTTGTCATTATCCCTCCACCATCTGACGCCACATGGCTTCATGTGGACGGGCAATCACCGACCGATAGACCAACAAACCTTTTTCTCCCGCACGCTCGCTGGCGACAGAGACCGCGTTATTAACATCTGAAATATCGCCAGCAACCACCATGTAGCATTTTCCGCCAATGCCAAAAGCCATATGCACGCGAACGAGAATGACATTCGCAGCTTTGACAGCACAATCGGCAGCGTCAATGCAGGCAGCGACACTCCAGGTTTCGACTACGCCGACAGCCCGGTGCTGCTCAACATGGTTCAGTCCGCTGATTGCAGAAAGGAGACTGGGATGAATATTCGGCAGGACAAGACTGTCGACCAGCATTTCACCAGCAAGGGAAGCACCGCTGTTGATGGCCTGTTGCACCGCACCCACATCGCCACCGAGCATCAGCAGAAATTTTCCGGGACATAGCGTTTTGCTGACCAGTAACTCAACGTTTGCGCTTTTCAGCATGGCGTCGCCGGTTTCCATCCCTTTCGCGATACTGCTAAGTTCTAAAATACCTACCGCTTTCGACATCGTTAACCTCTCACAAGCGTAATTGCGTTTTCTGTCACATCGCTGACCATGCCATCAATACTGGCATGAATGGGGGCACCTAATGTGCCGTGTGGAATTTGACCTACACATTGCCCATGAACGACGCGATCGCCTTTTTGTACACACGCAATTGCGCTGGCACCGATGTGCTGGCGTAACAATAACGTCACTTTTTCGGTCTGAGGCACCTGTTCAGACAATGGCGCATCCTGATACCACGGGGTTAAGCCAAGTCTGGTTACCAGCCGTTTTACGGGAATCAGTCGATAATTTGCCATGGGATCAGCAGGGTTTAAGGCACCTTCGTAGCGGAGATTTTGTGCGCGTAATTCCTGCTTAAGCAGGCGGTTTATGCGCATTGGTGAAATTCCTACCGGACAGGCGACGCTGGCGCAGACGTTGCACTCCGAACAGGTGAGCGCCGTCAGTAACAGTTGTGGCGTAGCGAGCTGTTGGTAGTTAACCGCACGTACTAATAAATGGGGGGCCAGTTCGTGACCGACTAAATGACGTGGGCAGAGATCGGTACACAAGCGGCATTGCTCACAAACAGTTTTCGCGACGGCAAGTACGCTGCGGTCATTCTGCATTCGACGTTGGATCAGTGAATGAGAGTTGGGTAAAACCAGCAATCCGCCAGTGGTTTTGCTGACGGGGGTGTCGAGCGATGTGATCAAACTTCCCATCATCGGCCCGCCATTGATAAAACCAGGAGCATCTACTGTTGCGCCGCCCGCCAGCGCCAGGACTTCACGTAAAGACATGCCGATGGGGACGGTTACCGTTATTGGTTTCGCCACTGCACCATTAATAGTGAGTGTGCGGCGCGTCACTGGATACTGTTGCTCGACGGCTCTGGCAATATTAAGTACGGTTTGAACATTATTGACCACCACACCGACGCTAACGGGTAATGCAGCGGGTGGAACGCGGCGACCAGTTGCCATCCAGATGGTCAGCACTTCGTCTCCTGCGGGGTAAACATCGGGCAAAATATGCAGGCGGATATCCGGTGGTAACAGTGGTGTGAGTGCGTTTATTGCCCGTTGATATTTTTCTTTCAGCGCGATGATTCCGCTACTGGCCCCGGTGGCTTTCATAGCATAGTGAACACCGCGAAGCAGGCGGCTGGCTTGCTGTACCATTAACTGTTGATCCACTTTCAACATTGGTTCGCATTCCGCCGCATTCACCAGGAACGTGTCAACACGCGCTTGTAGCTTAATATGGGTTGGAAAACCTGCGCCGCCAGCACCCACAACACCTGCTGCTTGTACTCGCTCGCGGATGGTCTGGTCGTCGCAGGAGGTTAATCCGACGTTCATAACAACTCCTCGAGCAGTTCTGCAATCGCGGAGGCATCAGCCGCACGCGGGTTGGTACGCAACGTTGCATCCGCCAGTGCCGCCTGAACCATATCTGGTATGCGAACTGACCATTCTGCTTTTTTTTCTTTCAGCGTATTGGTAAGAGTCGGCAGCGTACAGGTTGTTTTAAGCTGTTCAATATGTTGAATAAGTGCATTCAGGCTGGCGGTGTCATTGGCGTTGTCCGGGCATAAATGGCACGTTTTCGCCAGCCGGGCGTAGCGTTTGGCTGCGCGCGGATCGCCAGCATTAAAGCGGATAACCGCCGTGAGCAGGAGCGCATTCGCCAGGCCGTGCGGCAGATGAAACTGTCCGCCGAGTTGATGAGCAATTGCATGGTTTAAACCGAGTCCAGCCTGGCTAAAGGCTATTCCTGCAAGCGTCGATGCATTATGCATTTTGCCACGGGTGGCAAGACAATCGCCTTTCTTCACTGCAGTGGGCAGGTATTGAAAAACAATTTGCACGGCTTTTTCGACCAGTGCATCCGTGAAGTCGCTGGCGCGGGGAGAAACATAAGCTTCAAGCGCATGGGTTAAAACATCCATCCCGGTATTGGCCGTTATCGCCGGTGGCACGCTGACGACCAAAGATGGATCAAGGATCGCGATATCCGGATAAAGTGCATTATCGAAAAGGGGATATTTAATCCCTTTCTCAGGATCGCTGATGACACAAGCACTGGTCACTTCGGAACCGGTACCGCTGGTGGTAGGAATGGCTACGCAGGTTTCAATTTCAATGCCACACTGGCGACCGAACCAGACAATCGCTTTTGCGGCGTCCAGGGCAGAACCGCCGCCAAAACCGATAACCACATCCGGGCGTAAAGTCTGCATTTGCGCAATGCCCTTCACCACGGTCTGGATAGTTGGGTCGGGCGTTATTTCGCTAAAAATACTGAGACGATTACTGTCGGGCAGCGCCTGATGCAACGTGTCAATGAGTGGTGAGTGTGCCAGAAAGACGTCGCAAATAATCCAGATGTGCCTATTCGTGAAACGGCTCAGTATGTTGAGACTTCCCGTTCCGCTGTATAAACGCGTCTGCAGTGAAAAAGTTTTCATTTCCGTTTCTCTAGCGAATGGAAAAGCCGCTGGTTAACACGCAGCGTCGTGAGCGGGCAAAAGTCCGTGCTGACGTTGTACCCTCTCCGGTCGGTGTTGCAATGGTAAAGGTCGTAAAGCCTTCGCCGCCGACGCCAATACCCGCCCAGGAGGGGCCGTTTTTGACAAAGATTGAGGTTTGCATAACCCGCGCGGCAAGGTTGAGCCGTGAGACGTTCTGCGAGTGCATAATTGCCGTGTGGTGCAAGCCGTCTTCCACTTTCAACGCCAGGGCGAGAGCGCTGTCAAAATCGTTGACCTTCACAATGGGCAGCATTGGCATCAGTTGTTCACACGTAACCCAACTATCATCGGCGTCAACAACAGCAATCAGTAGGCGCGGCGCTTTTGCGGGCAAAGGGAGGCCCGCTGCTTCCAGCAAGGCTGATGGGCTTTTCCCAACCAGTTTTTTGTTGGCGCTACCGTCTGGCAGGCAAATTGCACGCAATTTCTCCGTTTGTTCATGGTTAAGAAGAAGTGCGCCGAAACTTTGCATCTGCTGAATTAAATAATCTGCCACTGACGCCACGACAATCAGGCTTTTTTCAGCGATACACGGCAGGTTGTAATCAAATGAAGCGCCGTTGATGATGTCCTCGGCGGCTTTCACAATATCCGCCGTTTCATCGACAATGCAGGGTGGGTTACCCGCTCCGGCACCAATCACTTTCTTGCCACTTTTCATTCCCATGGCGACGATCCCCGGGCCGCCGGTAATCGCCAGAACGCTGACTTTAGGGTGCGCCATCATCTGTTCGGTGGCAGCAAAGGTCGGTTCAGATACGGTAACGATCAGGTTATGAATGCCACTACAGCGAAACGCGATGTCTTCGATTGTGGTAATCAGTTTTAACGAAACGTATTTGGCTCCCGGGTGTGGACTGAAGTAGACGCTATTACCTGCTGCCAGCATGCTGATGCTGTTGTTAATGATGGTTTCCGTGGGGTTGGTGCTTGGCGTGACCGAGCCAATAACCCCAAACGGGGAGTATTCAAACAAAACCATGCCACCATCACCGGTTAGTGCAGTGGTGGTTAAATCTTCAATTCCTGGCGTATTATTGAGTGCTGCTTTGTTCTTTAGGTACTTATCCTCTTTATTTCCCATCCCTGTTTCACTGGCGCTTTCTTCTGCCAGTTCGGTAAGGCGGGGCATTAATTCTTCGCGAATGGCGCTGATAATGGCGCTACGGGTTTTAAGCGGGCACTGTTGAAAGCGTAAAAAGGCCTGGTGTGCTGCGCAGACCGCTTCATCAACAGTCTGAAAAATAGCGTTTCTTTGCATTCGTGGTGTAGCGGGGACAAGTTGTTCACGCAGAATATTGCGGATCAGTGTTTCTAATTCAGAGTTATTCATTGGTTTACTCCCACGTTAATTGCCGCCATTGCGCTTTGGGCAATATCCATGTCTTGTTCAACGCTACCGCCGCTGATGCCAAGCCCGCCAAGCAATTTTCCGTCACGCCAGAGGGGGAAGCCGCCACCAAAAGTGACGACTTTGCCTTGCATATGGCTTTCGAGCCCGTAAAGCGGCGCGCCGGGTTGCACGGTATCAGCAAGTTTGTGGGTTGCCGTTTTCATCGCCACGGCGGTCCAGGCTTTTTTCGGTGCCAGTTCACTGCTGACCAACAGGGCATCAGGCATCCGCCAGGTAACACTTTCTGTTCCGTTGGCATCAACAATGCTGATGACAACGGGAATATGCAGTTCATCTGCGCGCATTGCCGCACTACGAATGAGCTGGTGAAGATCCTGAAAAGTGAGCGGCATTGTGCGTTCCTTCAATGCTGGTGTGTGGTTGGCTTCGTGATAACGTTTTGTGATTTCCTGAATCATCAGGTTTTGATGAGCAACATTGTCCTCCACGCGGGCGAGGGCATACAGGCAATCGGAAAGTCGGTTGATATAGTGCAGCAAAACATTCCGGACGATGGTTTCCGTTGTCAGTTCAACCAGACGTCTTTCAGCCCGTCGAGCCACCGTGCGGGCGAAATGCATGCGGCTTGCGGCTTCACATCGACCAGGCAGAATGAAGCTGTGAACTGGAGGGACGGCGTTCATTGCGCTATCGATCGCGTTTTCCAGCGCGGCAATTTCTTCCGTACCGATGTAACGCAGCTGCGCTGACGGCTGTTCGCTTTCACTGGCGAGTTCAGCGCTAAACCAAAATATCTGTTGTTGAATGGCTTCCAGTAAGATGCGATGGCTTTCGATGGCGGTGGCGCAATAACACAGACTGAGTGTCGCGTTCAGTTCATCCAGCGTGCCATAGGTTTCGACACGTAGATGAGTTTTGCTGACGCGCTGTCCGGTAAATAAAGACGTACTTCCTGAATCACCTGTTCGGGTATAAATTGCCATCTTTCAACTCCTTAGCGCGAAAGCGTATCGACAATGCCGACCACTGCCAGGTCGATGGCTTCGTTAGGGCCGGAAAAAACATGTCTGGCGCTGGAACCACTGCTGAGGAGTACCAATTCACCAACGCCTGCGCCGACTGAATCAACGGCAACTTCGTCGCCGGTTAATGGCGTGAGAGGCAGTTCGCCGTCAGCACTGACCCGGCGAACCAGCAGCAGTTTTTTCCCGATCAGAGAAGGTGATTTTTGCGTGGATACTACCGCGCCAGTGACTCGAGCCAGATGCATAGGTTACTCCTGCCTGATTAACTGAATATTTCGGGTAATTGCCGCTTCACGAGCCAGTGCGGTCACACAACATTTTCGCTGTAACACCAGTATTCCCGAGCTTAACTGTGCAATATCGGCATAACTTAAAAGTCGATCACGATGAAGGTAGATCGGTTGCCCTTGCTCGTCGCACCAGCTTAGCGGTAGACGGGCGAGAGTCTTCAATTCAATGGCGTTCAGGAAATGACACTGCAACGACAATTGAATGTGCAATCCCCAGGCTAACGCTTCGTGTATCTGAATTGCTGCTCGATCTGACGTTTCGTTCCCCGCAAGTTGTCGTAGCAGCGGCAGATCGACATATCGGATTTGTAATGATGCATACTGATGAACTATCTCTTGAACGCTGGCGTCTCGCAGTTGAAAAACAGTCAGCACGAGTGTTTTTCCCGCACGTTGTTTAAGGCGAAAAACCACTTCGTCAACAATACGTTGCATCAGCATGTTATTCATGGCACTGACACCAGTGTGGCAAAAACGTCAGGGCTATCAGCCCCTGCGGCGTTGGCTTCATCGGTATCAATATGCATTTCAAGACGCATATCCGGAGAGACGCGAACAGCGACGTTTTCGAATATCAGTCGTCGCTCATCACCTTTAATGGCAACCGCCACTTTATCGCCATGCGTAACGCCATAAATCAGGGCATCCAGCGGAGACATATGAATATGCCGTTGTGCGACAATGACGCCAGATGTGATCTCCAGTTCCGCAAATGGGCTTATCAAACGAATCCCTGGAGTGCCGCTGAGATCGCCTGACATGCGTAGCGGGGCGGTGATCCCTAACGTTCTGGCGTCCGTACGGGAAATTTCCACCTGGCTTGCATTGCGTAGCGGCCCCAACAAGCGAACGTTGTGCAATTTACCTTTTGGTCCCTCCAGCGTAACAACCTGTTCAGCAGCGAATTGGCCAGGTTGCATTAACAGCTTTTTCTCGCTAATCGGTTGTTCAGGAAAAAGACGCAAATAATCCGCTGTTGAAAGATGAATATGACGACTGGAAACACCCAGAGGGATAGGGCGCTCGCGCATCTCATCCAGAATCTGGCTCACTGTTTCCTGCAAGGTTTGTTTATCCACTGTTACTCCCCTCGCTTATTGGCGTGCAGGCAAAGTGAGCGGGGCTCACCTTTTTGCCGCTGACATGCCGGGTCAAGACACAAATTACAACTGATAATCTCTGAGATGACGGTTGTTGCTGGTGTTTCGCTTGTTTCAACCGTCACAGTCAATGCTTCAGTTGTGTGGGGCAGAATGCCGTCTCCCGGACGGGCAATCACTTTGTGTGCGACGAGGCCATTTCGCTGTCCGGCGAAACTGGCTCCCGTCGCGATCGCCGCATTAACCGAGGCGACGTCACCGGTGATTTTGATGAGCGTCCAGCCTGAGCCATTGGTCTTCTCAAGGCCAACCAGCGTGATGGACGCGGCTTTTGCCATAGCATCTGCGCAACTGATGGCGAGTGCCAGACCACTGACTTCAAGTAATCCCAGTGATTGCTTCACGCTGTGCTCCTTAGCGAATGGGGTTATGCTGATTTAGGTAAAATAGCCTCAACATCACTGTGTGGGCGCGGGATGACATGGCAGGATTTCACTTCGCCAACGGCGCTTGCGGCGGCGCTTCCTGCATCAACGGCGGCTTTTACTGCGCCAACATCGCCACGGACCATCACCGTAATCAGACCCGAACCAATCTTTTCATAGCCAACCAGCTGCACGTTGGCGGATTTAACCATGGCATCTGCAGCTTCAATTGCGCCAACTAACCCTTTTGTTTCAACCAGTCCTAGTGCGTTGTTCATACTGCGTTTCTCCTGTGGATTATGAGTGGAGTTCCCGGAAGGGAATCCCTTTTACCAGGCGGGCAGCGTTAGTGCCGATGCTGCGCCTGGCATGGTTATCTTGTTGATACATCAACGTAAACAGTGGCGCTGATGCCGGTAAGTTTTTGTAATGCACAATCAGTTTTTCCTGATCGCAGGCAATGCCAACCAACAGGGGAGATTGACGAGCAGCCAGCCAGGCGCTATCGATAACTTCACCTGACGGAATGTGTTGAATGCGAAAGGGAATACCTTCCTCTTCAATGCCAAGAAGCACTTCATCCCATGTAGTGATACAGTCACCGATCTCCATGACAACGATGGCTGGTGCACGCTCTTTACTTTCCATGAATCGACTCCTTGTGCCAGGCGATGAGGAGCCCAGTAGCTACCGCATTGCGCGGACCTTCGCTACCACGGATATTCCCCCGCCCGGCGACCAGTCGATAATGTGCCAGCGCGTCGGTGACCAATTGCGGTACTTCGAAATCCAGCGAAGAGCCACCTACCAGAACGACGAACGGAATGTCGCGAATATTTCCGGCAGGGCTTACCTGACGCAGCGCACGCAGGGCATTAGTTACGAAGACACGCTCTTTCGCACTGCGACGGACAGCGCGTACTTTTTCCAGCGTCATATCACCGGGAATAGGCACCAGTTCGTCAGGTTTCACCACACAAACGCGGGCAAATACATGAGGGGATAGGGGAGTAGGGAAGAACTGAACGCTGCCATCTTCATGGCGTAAGTGGAACAGGCTTTCTACTTTTGCCAACGGGTACTTTTTGATTTCTTCTGCCAGATAACGATCATTTAAGCCCAGCTCACGAGCGATAATCATCGTTACCATGTCGCCCGCTCCCGCAAGGTGAGTGGCAACTATTTCCCCTTTCTGATTGATGATGGAGGCATCGGTAGAGCCTGCACCTAAGTCCAGAATTGCCAGTGGACGTGTCGTTCCAGGGGTAGTCAAGGCCCCCTGAATGGCGGCTTCTGCTTCTGCGCCTCCGACCTGAACATCAACATGCAGTTTTTGCTTAATTTCACTGGCGATCATCGCCATTTGCAGACGGTCGGATTTCACCATAGAGGCAATACCCACAGCCTGTTCCAGTGAAAATTCACCTGCCAGACCACCGGTTACGTTGACGGGGACAGAGGTATCTATCGCCAGCAAATCCTGAATAAAAATTTCGTTGCTGGGTTTGTTGGTCAGTTCAGCCATGGTCTGGCGAACATGTTCCAGCATTCCGCCGATGTTGGAGCCAGGTTCTCCCGTCACGTTTTCCAGTTTTGGGCACTCACCGACCGCTTTCATAATGGCATCGGCACCAGCAGCTACATCAACCCGCATTGTGCGCCCGGCAGAAAGCAGTTCGATATTTCCGGCGGGTATCGAACGGGCTTTAACGTCGCCAGAAGGCGTTTTCACTACCACTGCTGAACGGTTGCCGATTAGCGCCCGCGCGACAGGAACAATATTTTTAGTCTCTTCAGCATTGAGGGCGAAAACGGTGGCAATCCCATACGGGTTAGACAGGGTTTCGATAACTTTCCCGGGAACGGCAACTTCAATTGCAGCCAGCATGCCGAGCGGAATACGATCGATGTAGAGGACTTCATCAACAATAGGTAGAGGAATTTCCAGGCGGTTATTGACCAGTACGCCATCGTCGCGTTGCAGAATAACGCCAGTCAGCTGATATCCGGCTCGTACGGAGGCGTTTATCATCGTTGCGATATCGGCAAAATCAAATGCCGATGACACCACCAGAATGTAGGGTGTGTCCGCCGGGCATGTTAATAACTCTTGCGGAGTGATGGTGAGCCCTACGCCCAGCCCCACTCCGCCCGGAGTTTTCGGGTTGTGACCGATCATGGTTGATTCGGTGATGATAGTTTCAGTGATGGTTTCCATCGCCACATCACCAATGACCGGAGTTGCTTCGTTGATACGAATAAGCGAAATATCGCTAACATTGATGCCGACTTTTTTCGTTGCCTGTGCGAGCGCCTCCTGAATACCATGGACGTTACGCAACGTACCTTTAATTCCGGTGGTTTCCGCCAGGGCGCTACTCACGAGCGACAACTCTCCAGTTGCACTGAGCGTTGCCAGCGCAACCTCTGTTGATGAGTTGCCGATATCAATGCCTGCTATATATCGCATAATTCGTCCTTAATCGTCGCCTTTCAGTTTTTTGCGCTCGACATAAAGTTCCGCAGCTTCACGGACAAATGCAGCACAAATTTGGGCCTGATAACGCCGTTCAAGATCGTCAGCAATGGCAATAAGTTCTTGCTTAGTCGAACGATAAGGGCGTAACGCATTGTAGATTTCGAGGATGCGATCATCCGGTACTGAGGTAAGCTCAGCGGCGCGTTCAAAATTCATCGCCAGGCGATCACGACCAGCATCTCTGGCAATCGCGGCCTGAATACGCAATGTTTCAGGGGTAATGCGCATATCCTGGGCGGTGACGTTATCGCTTAGCACATTTTCCAGAGTGAAATCGTCGAGCGTTTTATTGGTTGCTGTTTTAACCCATTCCGGATGTTTATTTGCCAGCGGGTAATCCGTCACTTTGGCGCTCTGTATTGACGCGCTGGGGACCGCAGAAACAGGAGCTGCATCCTGTAAACTGTTCATGCGGTTCAACACGTCCCTGACCATCGACTCAATTGCATCGGTATTCATGAAGGTTTCCTTTGTTAAAACGTCACGCGCAGTTCTTGCGGTTTTTTGCCAGTGACCACGTACTTCGTCTCTTTGATATGCAAAATGGCTGATTTGGCCTGGTATTTAGGCCGCGCCATTTGATCGTTGAGGGTCGGAACTGGTTGTGGAGACTCGCGCTTCGCATAACGCGCGGCGTTTTTGCCAATCTGACGATAAGTATCCAGCGTCAACAAAGGCGCTTGTGGGAAAAGTTCCAGGTTAGACAAGGGAGGAAGTCCCTGCTGGTGGATAACCGTTGTGCCTTTCGACTGAATACCGATAGCAATACCTGAACCACTAAGACGATCTCCTTCGACTGCTACGAATGCGACATCGGACGATTTAAAGCAGCGAATCACACGGGCTTTAATGCCTTCTTCTTCGATACCGGCAATCACTTCGCGCAAAATGTTTTTATGCGGAATACCGATGATATTGACGGTTTGCGCCAGGCCGAACGCCGGGCCTACAGCAATAATGACTTCATCTTGCTGAGTGCCTTGTTGGGCTTCGCCAGTTTCGGTCAGAAAATTTTCGGTATCTGGCACTGAAGAGACAGTTGCAGAGACAGGTGCGCGAAATGAAACGGACTTGTCGCTGGTTTGCATTTCTGCCAGCACGTCTTCGATAATCTGACGCAGTAATTTTTCGTTAATTTCCATTTCTCACCCTTAGTCAATTTCGTTGGGATCAAGTGCACCGGGAATATTTTTGATCTCTTCCCAGCGTTCCCCTTGCAGGCGGTAACCTGTAGCTGGTCCGGCGTAATCATTGACGTCATTGACCGCAGAGAGCACTTGTCCGTCATCGACGATGATGGCTGAGGTATGGAGATAATCGCCGGTCAGTTTTGCTTTTTGCATGTTGAGCATGTCCTGGGCGACATCGGTAAAACCGCCTTGCGCCAGGGCTTTCACCACTTCCAGGCTGTTACGGTTTTTATTGATGATCTCCTGGGCGAACTTGATGTCTTCCACAATATTGCGCTCAGGCATATCTTTCGAACCGTGGGCATAGGTTGCCGCTTCGACTTCTTCATCGGTAATTGGCGGTAGTCCCATACCGGCAAAGACAGCCTGTAAAGCGCGAGCGGCTTTATTGCGGATTGCGATAACATCTTCTTCGCGTACTGGTCGCAGCCCGCCATCAACCTTCAGGTCACGCTGAATGACGTTGTAATCATCGAAGTCTTCAGCATCTTCGTTTGAACCAGCAAACATGTTGTCGTAGTTCGGCACAGCGGAAAAACCGGAAGAGATAAAGTCGGTACCTGGCAGAAATTGCATCAGGAAACGTGCGGTACGGCGCATATCCGAGTGGGTAAAGGTCTGGTCATTACTGGAGGCGCATTCCAGATCCAGCGATGAGCAAATTAAGTTTTCCGCTAATACTGCACGGATGCCTGATGGCACAGCTGATGGAACACCGATGCAGCTTACCGAACCATTCTGCAGACCCTGAACGCCTGCGGCTTTGGTGATGTAAATACATCGAGCCTCGAGATAAAGCATTGATTTGCCTTCCGCGTAACCCATCTGTACTTCAGAGCCGGAGCCGGAAGTAAAGCGCATTTTTAAGCCGCGAGAAGCATAGGATGACGCGAGAAATCCTTTTGACCACGGGGTATCATCGCCATCGGTGAAAACAGGTTCTGTACCATAGACAGAAATTGTTTCGGCGTAACAGGTGTGGCCTAACATACCGAGTTTCAGTTCGGTGGCTTCTTCCAGTGAACACTGGGTCAAGACGCCCGGACGTCCCACCTGTGAGCCGACCAGCAGGGCGATGGCGTTGAACGGTGCATAGCGAGCAACGGCAACGGTGGTTTCCTGTTCATCAAACCCGCGCCATGCGCCTTCAGCTGCGTCGGCGGCAATTTGTACCGGGTTATCTTTGATGTTGGTGACGTGAGCCTGTTGTGATGGTGTTCGACGGGCGCGCATTTTCTGCATCGCCATCATCATCTCTACCACGTTCATCTGCGAAACCACTTCGACGATTTTTGCAGGCGTCATTGCTGTGGTAAGGGGAACGATATCGCTACGTTTGACATTTGGATCGCACAACATATTGGCAAGTTTTACCGAATCCATCGCGATGACTTCTTCTGCGCGCGCGAGATTGATACCGTAGCGGGCGATAAAGTGGTCGATCAGGTCAAACTGACTGGCGGGTTTTCCATCCAGTTCGGTAACGACGCCGTTAACAATTTTGATTGACGGTTTAGGATCGTTCGGGCTTTCCATCGCAATGAAGCCTTCTTCAATCCACTCTTTAACGAAACCGTCCTGGTTGACCGGGCGTTTTGCCAGTGCTTCAAATCTTTTCGATCTCATAAATCTGCCTCAGAGAATTCAGATGTAGGAAGGGCGATCGTTTTTCGGTGTATCGCCGAGAGTCGAAAGCACGGTTTTACCGATTTCGCGTGCGGAGATGACCGCCTGGCGGACTGCGCCGGAGTCACCCGAGATAATCAGAATGACTTCGTTGCTGTAGCTGGTGCCTTGAGCGGGGGAGCTGTATGCCACGACATCCACATTGGCGGACTTCAGCGCGGTGTCGGCCATCAGAACACCCACCGCAGCCGGAGCGCCGACAATAACGCCGCAAGCCCGTCCCAGTGGAGCGCCAAACGCTTTTTCCAGTGCATAGCTGGCGCGGGCGGTGTATTGCAGTTCAAGATGCCCGGCTTCGTTGGCATAGACATCACCAAAGGTCCGATCGAGTTCTTTCAGGGCAACTTCAATACCGCGTTTCACGTCGGAAACATCGTTGCCACCTAAGAGGATCAATGAGCCGTGTCCGGCACCGCCTTTAGTATCCCGAGGAAGTTCAATGCTAATAACTTCAGTGTTGGTGGCTTTTACCGCTTCATCAGCGGCCATAATGTGTGGCCCTGCGCCAATACGCGCCCCCAGAATGCCAATGGAACGATAGCGTTTTTCAAGTTTCATCGCGTCCAACAGGGCGCTATCAACGTTCGCAATGACCAGACCTACAGTGTCGCCAATAGCGGTGCCAACAAATTCTGTTAACGTGCAGCTTTTTTCTGCCATAGCCGTCTCTCGTATTTGATGAGTGGTTTTCGGGAGAACCTCATGCTCTGGCGTCGCTACGCGAGCGATGACCTGCGCCATGATCTGTTCGACCAGTTCATTGCTGCTCATGGGTTAATTCCCTTTGGTAAGATTTTTTCGACATCGGTATGTGGGCGGGGAATAACGTGTACGGCTTTTACTTCGCCGACGTTACGCGCAGCTGCGGCACCCGCGTCTGTTGCCGCTTTTACCGCCCCGACATCACCACGAACGATGACGGTCACCAGCCCGGAACCTATTTTTTCGTAGCCGACCAGCAAAACATTTGCCGACTTCACCATGGCGTCTGCGGCCTCTATGGCGGCAGTTAAGCCTTTGGTTTCTACCATTCCTAACGCTTCTTGTTGCATAAAGACCTCGCCTGGATTTTTTTGACGATATGACTATAAAAAAAAGCGAGGAAAAAGAATGGCTGACTTAATCGGCTAATGAGAAAAATTAATAGAGAACAAATATAATAAAATTGCTTTTATGAACTATATGTTGTTAATTTATTGGTTGTTTTGTAGATATTTCAATGTGAATTAATTGCGTTGGCTAGTGAGTTTAATCGCGAGTAATATTTCGTTGAGTTTGGTTCGAAGGAAGGAACTGTGATATTTGTTTCAATTTTATTATGTCATGATGGCAATTTTTTATTGTAAAAGTTTGGTGGAAATTATTACTTTCAACACTGATTAACGCTGTGTTGCATGATTCGGCAATGACAATAATTTGTTATGTTAGCACGATTTTTACACGAGTCTGTCATGCATGTTGGCAATATTTTCTGCAGAGCAATTTTTTATAGTTGCGCTCGGTATACACAACAATCAGCGCATAGTTGGCTGATAAAGAAAAACTCCGTAAAGAAGGTGTCACTATGAATGATTCACTCAAGGCGCAATGCGTTGCCGAGTTTTTGGGCACCGGACTGTTCCTCTTTTTTGGCATTGGTTGTTTGTGCGCCCTGAAGGTTGCCGGGGCAAGTCTGGGACTGTGGGAAATTTGTATCATTTGGGGATTAGGGATTTCGCTTGCTGTTTACCTTACGGCAGGTATTTCCGGCGCTCATCTCAACCCGGCAGTTACCATTGCTCTGTGGCTGTTTGCCTCTTTCCCAGCCCGTAAAGTGCTGCCATTTTGTGTGGCGCAATTAGCGGGTGCCTTTGGTGGTGCGGTTCTGGCATATTCTCTCTACAGCAGTTTGTTTACCGATTTTGAATCTGCTCACAATATAGTGCGTGGTAGCGCAGAAAGTTTACAACTCGCCAGTATCTTCAGTACTTATCCAGCAGCGGCGATTAATGTATGGCAAGCAGCGTTGGTCGAAGTGGTCATAACGTCCATGTTAATGGGGTTGATTATGGCGTTGACCGATGACGGTAATGGCGTACCCAAAGGACCGCTTGCGCCTTTACTCATTGGTATTCTGGTTGCTGTTATTGGTGCTTCTACCGGACCATTAACCGGTTTTGCCATGAATCCAGCGCGTGATTTTGGACCTAAAATTTTCACCTGGTTTGCGGGTTGGGGGGAAATTGCGATGACTGGTGGACGCAATATTCCTTATTTCATTGTACCCATTATTGCACCGATCATTGGGGCATGTGTTGGTGCGGCGATTTATCGCTATCTCATTGCAAAGAATTTACCTGTCAATAGTGTAACGCCTAAAGAAATCAGCGAATAACGAAATAATTTGGCAGTTATAAACGTTTATTTTTTTACTGTTTGTGATCTGCTTTCCGAACTTATTAAAAAGTCTCCCGCTTCACGGAGGCTTTTGTTATTGTCCTTTGTGCTTCTCGTCAGTAAATCATCAAGGATGATGTGAAGATTAAATGTAAAACAATTGTTTTGCTATAACAATAAATTAACTGGGAGGTTTTATCATGATTTCTGCGGCGACACTTAATTCAGAACTCATTAATAAAATCGCGCAGGATTTTGCGCAGGCGACCAGCCTTGCGGTTGTCGTGGTCAATATTCACGGCGATGAAATTTCCGAGCTGTTTAACTTCACTCCATTTTGTCAGATGATGCGGCAACACCCTCAGCTGAGCACTCGATGTCGCATGAGCGATCGTTGTGGGGGTCTGGAAGCCTCTAAATCCGATCAGCCTTGTATTTATCGCTGTCATGCCGGATTAACCGATTTCTCTATTCCACTGGTAATCGCCGGACATTTAGTTGGTTTTGTATTGTGCGGGCAAGTTCGTCTGCGTAATGATGATGTCGATTTGGTCGATATTCTGAATGTCGATGATTGCTGGCAGGCAGATCCCGAATTACTTAATGAATTTCGCAAAGTCCCTGAGATGGATTACTCAAGAGTTATGGCCTCTGCGGATTTGTTGAAGTTGATTGTAGAAAATTGCCTAAAAAAACAACTCAATTTTGTGGTTATTAAAGAGAACAAATCTCAGTCAGATTCGGTGCGCCAGACTCGTGCGCCTGGTCCCCACGACAATAAAATGAAAAAAGCTTTACGTTATATTGATGCACATTTATCAGATGATTTGCGTCTGGAAGATGTCGCCTCGCACGTTTATCTAAGCCCTTATTATTTCAGTAAGTTATTTAAGAAATACCATGGAATCGGGTTTAATGCGTGGGTAAATCAACAACGGATGGCCAGCGCTCGTGAGTTACTGTGCCATAGTGACTGGAGCATCGCCAGCATTGCGCGTAATTTAGGTTTTTCGCAAACAAGTTATTTTTGCAAAGTTTTCCGTCAGACTTATCAGGTTACGCCGCAGGTGTATCGACAGCAAGTGAGTGATAATGCGGCGATGGAAACGGTATAGAGTAAATGCCCCAAAAAAAGAGGACGGTTTAAATAAACTCTGCAATGAATAATTAACGTTATTTACCTGTTATGGGAAAAGTGAAATCAGCTCATAACATACGCTGACAGGTGTGACACATTTGTGCCTGGGAAGAGGGTGAAAATCCCTCGCAGCCCCCGCTGCTGTAATGCTGACAAACCCGAAAATGCCACTGATCGCGAGATTGGGAAGGTCGGGAGAGGATGACGCTAAGCCAGAAGACCAGCCAGTCAGTCAATACCAACAACTTCGGTGGGAAGTGGGTTGCCCGGAAGCGTCTGGTAGAGTACAGGCGCGTCTTTATACCCCTACCACCCTGAAAGGATCAGGGTATGGCGGCATCATTTAGTTCTTTCATCGCAGTGCCGACAGGCACCAGGGCTGCACTTAAGGTGTGGCAATCTTGTTTCATGGCTTATCAACCAGACCGCCATTACAGGAAATTAAGTGGAGGGCGAGGGGCATGAAAACGATAAAACCCGAATCGATAGCTCTTTTTTGCCTCTTATCTGGAGATGTGGATCTGGCGAAACATCTGGCGGAAATATTGCCAATAACCTGTTATGTTGGTGAGGACTGGCAGCAAGATTTCCAGCCTTTTGACGGTGGGCCTGTGCAATCGTTATCAGATGCGTATAGCGATTATTCAGTGCTGCTATTGATAGCAGCTGAAAGCGAGATATCCGTACCAGAATGGCTCGCTCATTCTGAGGGAACGACGGTAATTTTGATTGCAGCACACAATGCCCGTTTGCTGAATGGTCCGGCTGGTGGGGCTGTAGCATTAATCCATTATCTGAATGAGATCTGTCATGCCAGAGAAACCGCTGTCAATGACGCATTTTGTCGGACGTTAACACGAGGAAGTCTGGCTATTCCGCAATGCCATCTTCTTTCGTAATGGATTGAGAATGCTGGATTTTTAATTATATTACGCGCAGTATTAATCGCGTAAATGTTTTGTGGTCAGCAACGGTGGGGAGCCATTGTTCTGTTCAATGAATACCATCATACAATTGAATCAGGAGTCGGTATGATGATTTTGGTGACGGGGGGCGCACGGAGCGGGAAGAGTCGCCACGCAGAGGCGCTTATTGGGGACTCTTCACAGGTTCTGTATATCGCTACCTCGCAAATCCTTGATGATGAGATGGCTGCACGGATAGAACATCATCGGCAAGGCCGCCCGGAGCACTGGCGCACAGTGGAGCGCTGGCAACATCTTGATGAATTAATTCATGCAGACATTAACCCGAATGAGGCTGTGTTGCTGGAATGCGTTACCACAATGGTGACTAATCTGTTGTTTGATTATGGCGGCGATAAAGACCCTGATGAATGGAATTATCAGGCGATGGAACAGGCGATTAATGCTGAGATTCAGTCGTTGATTGCTGCCTGCCAACGTTGCCCCGCAAAGGTTGTATTAGTGACTAACGAAGTGGGAATGGGGATTGTGCCGGAGAGTCGTCTGGCACGACATTTTCGTGATATTGCCGGGCGGGTAAATCAGCAGTTGGCCGCTGCGGCAAATGAAGTATGGCTGGTGGTTTCGGGTATTGGAGTAAAAATCAAATGAGTAAATTATTTTGGGCGATGCTCTCATTTATTACGCGTCTGCCTGTACCGCGTCGCTGGTCCCAGGGACTGGATTTCGAGCATTATTCTCGCGGTATTATTACTTTTCCTTTGATTGGATTATTGCTTGGCGCGATTAGCGGGCTGGTCTTCATGGTGCTGCAGGCATGGTGTGGCGTACCACTGGCGGCACTGTTTAGCGTACTTGTGCTGGCGCTGATGACCGGGGGATTCCATCTGGACGGCCTCGCTGATACCTGTGATGGCGTATTTTCTGCACGTAGCCGCGATCGCATGTTGGAAATCATGCGTGATAGCCGTTTAGGCACCCACGGCGGTCTGGCATTGATTTTTGTGGTACTGGCAAAGATTCTGGTGTTAAGCGAGTTGGCTCTGCGTGGCGAACCGATCCTTGCATCGCTGGCGGCAGCATGTGCGGTCAGCCGCGGGACTGCCGCATTATTGATGTATCGTCATCGTTATGCGCGGGAAGAAGGGCTTGGCAATGTGTTCATTGGCAAAATTGATGGGCGACAAACCTGCGTCACACTCGGCTTAGCCGCTATTTTTGCTGCCGTATTATTGCCGGGTATGCATGGTGTGGCTGCTATGGTGGTGACGATGGTGGCGATTTTCATCCTCGGTCAGCTTCTCAAACGTACGCTGGGCGGGCAAACGGGCGATACGCTGGGAGCAGCCATAGAGTTTGGTGAACTGGTTTTCCTGCTGGCACTGCTATAAAGAGACGTGACATGCAAATACTTGCCGATTTACTGAATACGATCCCAGCCATCAATTCTGCCGCTATGTCGCGTGCACAACGGCATGTTGACGGGTTACTCAAACCTGTTGGTAGCCTGGGAAAGCTGGAGGCGCTTGCCATACAACTGGCAGGAATGCCGGGGTTGAATGGCATACCGCATGTGGGCAAAAAAGCAGTACTGGTTATGTGTGCCGATCACGGCGTCTGGGAGGAAGGGGTCGCTATTTCTCCAAAAGAAGTGACAGCCATACAGGCTGAAAATATGACCCGTGGAACAACCGGCGTGTGTGTGCTGGCAGCACAAGCGGGCGCTAACGTCCACGTAATTGATGTTGGTATTGATACTGCTGAGCCTATCCCCGGGCTTATCAACATGCGTGTCGCACGAGGTAGCGGCAATATTGCTTCAGCTCCGGCAATGAGTCGCCGTCAGGCTGAAAAGTTGCTTTTGGACGTCATATGTTATACGCGGGAGCTGGCAAAAAACGGTGTCACGCTGTTTGGTGTAGGTGAACTGGGGATGGCAAACACGACACCGGCAGCGGCAATAGTCAGCACAATCACTGGCCGGGATCCTGAAGAAGTGGTTGGGATTGGCGCAAACCTGCCGACAGATAAACTGGCTAATAAAATTGATGTTGTGCGTCGGGCGATTACGTTGAATCAACCAAATCCTCAGGATGGTGTTGATGTCCTGGCAAAAGTGGGTGGATTTGATTTGGTCGGAATAGCTGGAGTGATGTTAGGTGCTGCTTCCTGCGGTTTACCCGTGTTGCTGGATGGATTTCTTTCTTATGCTGCTGCGCTCGCAGCCTGCCAGATGTCTCCTGCAATCAAACCGTATCTCATTCCTTCTCACTTGTCGGCAGAAAAAGGCGCGCGTATAGCGCTCTCGCATTTGGGGCTGGAGCCTTATCTCAATATGGATATGCGTTTAGGTGAGGGGAGTGGTGCAGCTCTGGCGATGTCCATCATCGAAGCTGCTTGTGCGATATACAACAACATGGGCGAACTTGCTGCCAGTAATATTGTTCTACCGGGGAATACGACTTCTGATTTGAACAGCTAAAAACGAAAAGTCTGATAAAAGCTATACTTATCGGATAGTATTCGCGACTTAGGAAAGGGACATGATGCGTCGTGTAAATATTCTTTGCTCATTTGCTCTGCTTTTTGCCAGCCAAAATAGCCTGGCGGTAACTTATCCATTACCTCCAGAGGGTAGCCGTTTAGTGGGGCAGTCGCTTACTGTAACTGTTCCTGATCACAATACTCAGCCGCTGGAGACTTTTGCCGCACAATACGGGCAAGGGTTAAGTAATATGCTGGAAGCGAATCCGGGCGCTGATGTTTTTTTGCCGAAGCCTGGCTCACAACTCACCATTCCGCAGCAACTGATTTTGCCCGCCACTGTTCGTAAAGGGATTGTGGTTAACGTCGCTGAAATGCGTCTTTATTACTATCCGCCAGACAGTAATACAGTGGAAGTCTTTCCTATTGGTATCGGCCAGGCTGGGCGAGAAACCCCGCGTAACTGGGTGACTACCGTTGAACGTAAACAAGAAGCACCAACCTGGACGCCAACGCCGAACACCCGGCGCGAATATGCGAAACGAGGGGAGAGTTTGCCCGCATTTGTTCCTGCGGGGCCCGATAACCCCATGGGGCTGTACGCGATTTATATTGGCAAGTTGTATGCCATCCACGGTACCAATGCCAATTTTGGTATTGGGCTCCGTGTAAGTCAGGGCTGTATTCGTCTGCGTAATGACGATATCAAATATCTGTTTGATAATGTTCCTGTAGGCACTCGTGTACAAATTATTGATCAGCCAGTGAAATACACAACGGAACCGGATGGTTCAAAGTGGCTGGAAGTTCATGAGCCGCTGTCGCGCAATCGTGCAGAATATGAGTCTGACCGAAAAGTGCCATTGCCGGTAACCCCATCTTTGCGGGCGTTTATCAACGGGCAAGAAGTTGATGTAAATCGCGCAAATGCTGCGTTGCAACATCGATCGGGAATGCCTGTGCAAATTAGTTCTGGTTCAAGACAGATGTTTTAAGAGCGTTGGTAATTAGAAAGTAAAAAGCCTGCTCGAAAGCAGGCTTTTTTGAATTTGGCTCCTCTGACTGGGATCGCCTTTGCCAGTAAGTGGCTAATAAGTAAGCTAAACCAGAGTTATCTTCCTGTCAAGACCACCAGAATGACCACCAATAGGAGCTGGCTACATAAATTTGGTTTGAGCTTCCCTACTGCATGTGGTGATAGTTACTATAGTGTCCCTACGTGGGAAGCGCTGATCCTCTCCCCTAGTGGAACTGTGTCTAAAGAGCGATAACAGTCCGCTCAGGGCGTGAAGCGGAAGTTGCTAAATCAGTCTATGTTAATCAACGAGGAGCTGGTAGATAAGATTGACACTAAAAATTATGGTGATGGTTCCAATAACGTGTTTGTTATCTGGACTTTATCATTAAAATCCTCTACAAAATCCGAGTGTTTTAAATTTCTAGGCTTCGTACATCTACAATCTGTACTCGTTGAAATTTCTTCATCTCCAGAGAAGTACTACAAGTTACGTATCCATCAAGAACGTGTTATGGAAGGTATGATGCCTGAAGAACCAAAAGCCATAGTTATAGAAGATACTGAGTGGGGGTGTATCCACTCGCAGTATCACTACCAAGATAAAGATCCTGCGATAATAACATGTATCGTAAACGTAAATAATACTGACTTAATAGCTACAGAGCTTGTGAACTCAGTGTTGAATACATCCTGAATTTCTTCTCTCGATGCTGGTACACAGCGATCATATAAAGTTACCGCGAAAGAAACGACTGATCCTACCCTCGTAATATGGACACTGCTCTAAGCGAGGTTCTGGTTTTCAAATTGTTCCGGAGTGAGACCGCCACACCAACTGTGCCGTCGCCAGCGACTGTAATCACATTCGATATAATTAAACACCGTTGCCCGCATTATTTCCCGGCTGATAAAGTGTTCTCCATGGAGACATTCCACTTTCAGTGAATGAAAGAAGCTTTCCACGCAGGCATTATCGTAGCAGCAGTGTAAATAGACCCATTTTAGTTCCATACACTTTTTGAGATCCCGGCCAAATAATGGCGCTGTCGGTATTCCTCCGGTGTCATATTATTCAGCGATTCATGCGGGCGTTCACAGTTATATTTTGATAACCATTTTTCAGTGATTTCCCGTACTTCATTCAGCGTTCTGAACAGATAAAAATCGAGTATTTCTGTTCGGTATGTCCGGTTAAAGCGCTCAATGAAAGCGTTCTGCGTCGGCTTACCCGGCTGGATAAACTCCAGTTTTATTGCATGTTTCTCTGCCCATTCAGCCAGTGCCAGGGAGATAAATTCCGGGCCGTTATCCAGACGAAGCATGGCCGGATAGCCACGGTTTGCCGCGATCCTGTCGAGTACACGGACCACTCGCTGAGCTGGCAGATTCAGATCGATTTCAATCGACAATGCCTCACGGTTAAAATCATCAACGACATTGAACATGCGAAAACGACGGCCACAGACCAGGGCATCATGCATAAAATCGACAGACCAGCTCAGGTTCAGACTCCGGCAGGCCTGACGGATACTGAGTTCGAACGTCGTTATCAGATGAGTAACCAGCTCACGCTTAAAGGCTGGTTTTAAAGCTTTTTTTCGATAACGTCTTTCAGCGCCCGGTTCTCCAGACTCAGGTCGGCAAACATTTGTTTTAGACGGCGGTTCTCGTCCTCAAGATCCTTGATTTTCTTAATATCAGAAGCCTCCATGCCGCCGTATTTGGACTTCCAGTTGTAATAGGTGGCTTCAGAGATTCCGGCCTCGCGACAGACATCTTTAACAGTTCGTCCGGCTTCAACCGACTTAATCACGGCGATGATCTGATGCTCAGTAAAACGGGCTTTACGCATAGCGCTCTCCTTCGTTGGCAGATTGATTATGCCGGATGATCTCTAAATGTGAATGGCACGATTATGCGGGATACTTACACCACCGACGGAATATGAAAATCAATATTATCGACGGCTCAGAAGTGTCTAGATTATCCGTGGCGATTCAATTCTGCCCATTTGACGAATGAATTAGCTGATAGTCGTGGTGATAAAGTTGGGACTGCATAGGAAATAGCTCAATAGTTATTTTAGGGGTGATGAGTGGAGAGGCTAATGCGAGAAATGAGTTACATATTTTCCATTGAGAGAAATAAACAGGTGAACCTCTATATTTTGAAGTTAGTTTTTTATTTGTTAAATGAAATTCAATACAATCCAGTCCTAAAGATAGGCCTTTACCTCGATATTTGATGTAAGCTTCTTTGAGCGTCCACATTTTCCAAAAAAGTAATTGACCTTCATAACGAGGAAGTGAAACTATGTTAGTAGCTTCCTGTGGAGTAAAAAAATGCTGACTGATATTCAGATAAGAGTTGTCTAAATCTCTTATTTGTTCAATATCGACACCAAGCTCGCAGTGAGAACTAATAGCAACGGCTACTGTATCTATAGTATGGGAAAGGTTAAAAAAAATCTTTTTTGCCAACTGAGGAAAAACTATAAATGGTTTGCCATATTTGCACGTACTAAATTGCCATGATTGTAATGAGACATCAGGTTGATATCTTTTTAGTGCTGTTTTGAGCAGGATACGGCTTAAAATATAGAGTTCTTTATCACTCACAAAATGAAACTGATCATAGCGTTTTATTTCTTCCTCATTGAGATAGTGAAGGAAGTTATCTCTACTGGTTTGATGAAAAAAACTAGTATGTCCAATTAATATATCAATCCTCATTTAGATAATCTCATTCCTGTTAGCAATGTGTATAGCGTGATTCGTATTCCGAGCTTGTATTTTATGTTTGATGTTTTTCACATGAAACTTTACTGTGTTTATTGATATGTTAAGATTATGTGATATTTGAGAGTACTCATCACCTTGTGCCAGCATGCGCAATACTTGTCTTTCACGCAGAGATAACGGGTTTTTTTCTTTGAACTTATCCATGTTTCCCCCCATCCTGAATGGTATCTGTGTATCTGTGTATCTGTGTATCTGTGTATCTGTTGTTTTGGCAGTATTTAAGAGGAATTTACGATACAACGGTTTTTATGTAAATGGGAATTACGCATTATTTTCTATGTGGTGGCTGTATCAATTCATACCCGCTACATCATGTATGTACTGCATGACTTACATGTTTTTGCTTACAGACAGAATCTAATTCATTGAAGAAAAACATGTAATCAGAATATAAGGATTTTTTGGGGGTATTCCTGTAAGTGATAAAATGCAATATGATTATATGAATACGCAATAAAAAACTATACTTGCGGATAGGTGTGCCATTTAGAATAATCATGTTAAATAATCTATAAATCCGATAATAAGGTGATGGTTATGGATAATACCTCTGGAGATTTTCCATGTAATAAGATGGACACGCGTAAGCAGTTACCGCTAACACCAAGTCAACAGGGGTTTTTATTCCATTCCTTAAAGGATAAGAAAAGGAGTAACTACCATGAGCATTTTACATGCATTTTTTCTCAGCATGTAGATAGCGCCCACTTCAAGTGGGCGCTGGAAACGTTATTTCGAAAGCATGAGTGTTTTCGCACTGATTATAACTGGGAGATTGATGAGCGCCCTTGTCAGGTGGTGAAGACCGATGTGTTGCCGGATATATATGTGTTAGACTGTGAGCAAGAGGAAATACGTTTTCTACTAGCTAATGATGACATTATCATTCCTGTCCCGCAGGATGACGGTATTGATGCTATAATTCCTCAACTGCTACAGGCTGATTTAAAATACCCATTTTCCTTGAAAACGATCCCAGTCCGGGCCTACTTTATTCAGTCAACGAAAGAAAGTGCTTTTATACTATCATACCATCATATTGTGATGGATGGCTGGAGCTTATCCCTTTTCATTAAACAGTTGCTCCAACTCTATGGAGCGGCTGTGGTCAGTGGTGTGAGGGATGATAGCGCCATTATCCCCTCATCTCTGAAACCCCTTGTAGACACACTGTCGGCCCGACGTCACACCTTTCAGCACGACTATTGGGCTGCATATCTTCGGGAGGGAACACCAACTTGTATCGTGCCGCTGTCACAATATCACACAGATACTGAAGCCGAGAACAATTCTTACGTTAATCAAACAAATCATGTGGAGATCAATTTGTCTCCGGATGTGTGTCAGAAAATACAGACGCTATGCAGCGATTATCGTATCACCCCCGCAGTAATCTTCTATGTGGCCTGGGGCATCCTGCTACAACGTTGGTGCTATGCTGACGATGTGTTATTCGGCGCGACAATATCAGGGCGAAATATACCAATTGATGGTATAGAAGAAACACTAGGGCTATTTATTAACACGTTGCCGCTGCGTCTGCGTGATGATGGGGCGACACTGTTGCAACACTTACAACGTATGCACCAAACACTAATAGCTCACTACAGCAATGAACATGATGCCTTAGCCAGCATACAACGGTTGGTACATAAAGAAGGTCATGCTGGGGATCTTTTTAATACCTTAGTGGTGTTGGAGAATTATCCCGTTGATATGACATTATTGTCATGCGCGTCGCCCGTGGCAATTCGCCATCTCAGTGTACATGAACAAACGCACTATCCGCTGACCTTGACCATCACTCAACAGAAGGGATTCCGTTTCAGTATTGCATATGCCCTTAACTACCTGACCAACAACATGGCGCAAGCGTTGCTGATGCACCTGAGTTATCTGCTTGAACAACTGGTGGACAATCCGCAGCGCCCCATTGCTGCGTTGGTAAACTTGTCCCCATGCCAGCAGGCGCAGGTACTTCAACCCTATCTGGAACGCATGGCATGCCGGGATTGGGATAGTCAATCCAACGTCATCGAACAATTTCATCAAGTTGCTGCGACTTCGCCAGCACAGGTCGCAGTGGTTGATGAATTGTGCGCGTTGACCTATTCGGAGTTGGCAGCACAAGCTGAGCAGCTCGCGGCTTATTTGGTACAGCAGGGTGTTATGGTTGGCGATACTGTAGGCATAATTAGCGAACGCCGGGTAAACACCGTGGTTGCCATCATCGCCATCATGTTGATCGGGGCTGCTTATGTGCCCATCAGCCCCGACTACCCAGTGGGTAGGATGCAGGAAATTATTGATGACAGCGGCTTGGCGCTGTTGCTGGTACATGGCAAACCGCTAGATGCATTAAACGTTGCGCAGAGTGACCTCTGTGCATTTCCCGTCGCGCCCTCGGTGGTATTTCCGGTTATCACACCAGATTCTCGCGCTTATGTGATTTATTCATCGGGGTCGACGGGTAAGCCAAAAGGTATCGCGGTGGCGCACCGCGGTTTATTGCGCCTGATACAAGGCGACAGCCCGCTGAAGGTGGAGAGCGGTGAGACAACGCTGCTGACCTGCCCATTTGAGTTTGATGTTTCGGTGTTTGAGATGTGGTCTACCTTGCTCAACCACGGCAAACTAGTATTACTCAGCAAACAGGCATTACTTGATATCAATCACATTCGCCGCACGATCGCTGATGAACAGGTGGCGCGCGCCTGGTTTACCTCATCCTTGTTTAACTCCTATGTGGCAGAAGGTGCCGATTTCTTCGGTATGTTACAACACATTACGGTGGGCGGCGAAGCAGTATCTGCGTGGCATGTCAACGACGTGATGCAAAAATACCCGCATCTGGTGGTGACAAACGGTTATGGGCCGACGGAAAACACTATTTTTACCACCGCATATCGTTTCAACGGGTTGCAACCCGCCCGAGTCCCGATAGGATACGCGGTACCGGGCACCTCGCTCTACATTACCGATCTCCATGGGCATTTGTTGCCTATCGGTGCCACCGGTGAACTAGTGGCGGGTGGAGTGGGGGTCGCCATCGGCTATCAGAACAACCCGGCGCTAAGTGCGACGGTTTTTGTCCCTGATCCTTTTATTCCCGGCGGTATGATGTACAAAACTGGCGATTATGCCCGGTTGCTGGATGATGGCTGTGTTGACTGTTTTGGGCGTAAAGACGGTCAAATTAAGATCAATGGACAACGAATTGAAACCGGAGAGATCGAGCAGCGCCTGCTGGAGTGCTCCGGCATTATCGAGGCGGTAGTGGTTCCTTACCGCGTACGTGAAACGCTGCATATTGCGGCAGTGGTCTGCGTCAATGATAGCTATGATGAGGTGGAAGTTCGAGGGCAATTGGCTGACAGATTGCCGCCATTCGCTATTCCGGAATCCTTGGTGGTGGTGACGGAGATTGCAAAAAGCCATAGTGGCAAGGCCGACTTGGCGCAGTTGCGGTATCTCCTGCCCGCAACTCAGTGCAACGCCGTGTCCACCACGATATCAGAGGTGCATAGTGACATGGAACATGCGCTGCATGCTATCTGGCAACGCGTACTTGATAGACAAGACATTGATAGCAATGCCTCCTTTTTCGCCCTCGGTGGCACCTCATTGGATACCATCAGGGTTAAAGGGGATATTAAGCGGCAACTTGGCTTGGAGATTGATATTACCGATCTCTTTAAGTACCCAACGCTCACGGCGTTAGCACATTTTCTCGATACTGCCGTATCGCCGGAGGATGCAATTCCAACGCGTGCTGTTGTCTACAGCGACATGCCGGTGGCGATTGTCGGTATGGCGGGACGTTTCCCCGGTGCGGCGAATATTGCAGCGTTGTGGACGCTGGTTGTAGGAGGGGAATCGGGATTAACACTGTTCAGTGATGAAGAGTTGCGCGCGCATGGTGTGACACCTGACACGCTTAAACAAGCGAATTATATAAAAACCAAAGGGATTGTTGATGATCACGAATGGTTTGATGCGGATTTCTTTGGTTATACTCCCAACGAGGCGGAATGTATGGATCCGCAAATTCGCTTATTGCATCAGTGCTGCTGGCAAACTCTGGAACACGCTGGGTGCGATCCTGCCACCTTTACTGGTGCGATTGGCATTTATGCCGGACTGCTGACATCCCCCCACTGGCTTAATGCGGTAATGCAAGACACTACCGACTCTACCGCCCTGTACAAGGCCAGTATCCTGAATATCCATTCCGTCACAGCATTGATTGCCCATGCGCTTAACCTCACCGGCCCTGCCGTGACGCTTGACACCGCCTGCTCCACTTCGGCAGTGGCTATCCACCAGGCCTGCATCGCACTACGTAACCGGGATTGCGATGCGGCATTGGCGGGCGGCGTTTCTATCGAGATGCCTGCGTACCGGGGCTATGAATATCATGAAGGCATGATCAATGCGCGAGATGGTGTCTGTCGTCCTTTCGATAGCCAAGCCTCTGGCACAGTCACCGGTGATGGCTTAGGAATGCTGCTGCTAAAACGTCTGGACGACGCGCTGGCGGATCGGGACTGCATCTATGGTGTGATCAAAGGTTCGGCGGTCAATAATGATGGCAATAACAAAATCGGCTATACCGCGCCGAGTGTGATCGGGCAATCAACGGTAATCCGCACCAGTTTGCGCCGTGCCGGTTTTGATAGCGACAGTATCGGATTGGTGGAAGCGCACGGCACCGGTACGGTGCTGGGTGATCCTATTGAGTTACGTGCGCTTAATGAGGTGTTTGGCCCAACACCTGTTCCGTTTTGTGTGGTTTCAGCGCTGAAAAGTAATATTGGCCACCTCAACTCCGCTGCGGGAGTGGCGGGCGTCATCAAAACAACGCTCGCCCTGCATCATCAAGTGTTGCCACCAACAGCGCACTTTCGCCAACTCAATCCTGCTATAGATCTATCGCGTTCTGCATTGTACGTTAACCAGCAAGTCCAACCGTGGCCGTCGACGCGTCCTCGTCGTGCACTGGTGAGCTCCTTCGGCATCGGCGGCACCAATGCCAGCATCGCACTAGAAGCACATCAACATGAGGACGACCCTTCAGCGACGGGGGTACGCGACAGCTATCTGTTGTTGTTCTCCGCTAAAACACCCGCTGCGTTAGAGTTGCGCGTGGCCTCCACACTGGAATATGTCAAGCATGGAGTAGGGGTGCGCCTGCCGGATGTGGCTTATACATTGCAAACTGGACGCACAGCCTTTGACCATCGGCGGGCTTATTTGGTGAGTCGTGGGTCGAAAATCGATCTCTCCTGTGCCACGATATTGCAAGCGGAAATCTTCAATGGTCAGCGCACGACAGCGGAGATCTGCTTCATGTTTCCTGGTCAAGGTAGCCAATATCACGGCATGGCCAGCGCGCTCTATGCTCATCAACCCATGTTTCGCCAGCACATGGATCGCTGCTTTGCTGCATTCCAACGCTATTCGACGGTCGATCTCAAGGCGTTGTTGTTTGACGATGAGGATACGCGGGATATTGATCAAACGCAGTTCACACAACCGGCGTTGTTCTGTGTCGAATACAGCCTAGCGCGCACCTTGATTGATCTGGGGATTACGCCGGACAGTATGATCGGGCACAGTCTGGGCGAGTATGTTGCGGCCTGTATTGCTGGCGTATTTACTCTTGAGGATGCGCTGCACGTCATTGAGGCGCGCGGACGTTTGATGCAGTCCATGCGTCCCGGTAGCATGATGGCGGTCTACCTTAGTCGCGAACAGTTGACCCCATGGCTAGCTGCAGAACGGGGTATTGAACTGGCAGCTAATAATAGCGCGCATTTTTGCGTAGTCGCGGGCGAGCAGGCGGCCATTTCCCGTTTGAGCACACGCTTAGTCGAGGGCGGGATACAGCACAGGCGCCTGAAAACCTCTCACGCATTCCACTCGGCCATGATGACGCCGATGCTGCACGATTTTGCACAGTTGCTGGGGCAAATCCCGATGCACGCGCCGCACAAGCGCTTTATATCTAATGTAAGCGGTACATGGATTACTGAGGAGCAAGCTACCTCGCCGGATTACTGGGTGCAGCAAGTGCGCAACGCGGTGCTGTTTAGCGAAGGTGCGGCGCAACTGTTGGTACAACCCACGCTGTTTATCGAATGTGGGCCGGGTAATACGCTCTCTACCTTTATTCAAGGACATAACCAATACAGCGATCAGCCGACCCTGTTGACGCTACGCAAAGCCAACGCGGCGATCGATGATGAGCACATGTTGCATCGTACGCTGGCGGCGCTGTGGGTCAGGGGGGAGAATATTGATTGGAGACGCTTTAACCAGACGGCACTCGGCAAGCACATTCCATTGCCGGATTACCCCTTCGAACAGACTTATTACTATCGCTATGGTGCTGCACTTTCCGGTTATCGCCAGTATCCAAATCCTCTGCGCCGTCCGCAAGATGAGTGGCTCCAGCGTGTGCTGTGGCGGATGCACGACACATCCTTGCGGGAGGCGTTCTATGCGCCGGGCGAATTGATCATCATTATTAGTGCTGACGGCGACAAGTTACAGCAGACGCTGATGAGTAGTGGTGTCGACAGCATCACAATGCCGCTGCCGATATCGTCAGAGGACGACGTGTGGGATAATGACCGTATTCTGACGCATTTCCACGACATCTGCGCACTTTTAGCACACAAAACCTACCGACAGTTACATTGCTTGTATGCTCCCGGTGCGGAGGCAGGATCATCGTTGACACAGTCGCTCTCGGGACTTTATCGTGTTGCTCGCTGGTGTATGCACAGCACCACGCCGCTGGCGTCCTTAACAGTATTGACCCATGGTGCGTTTCGCGTACAGGAAGAGGATAATCCCGAACCGACGCTGGCAGCGTTGTCGGGCGCAGTAAACGTGTTTGCCCAAGAGCTGCACCCGACCGAAGTACGATTGATCGATATCGATGCGCAGAGCAGTGATGAGAATCTGAACTTGCTAACCCAGCGTCTGGCCCCGAAACAAGAAACGGTAATGGCGCTCAGGCAGGGGATGCTTTACCTGCGACGCTTTATCCCGACACGGCTGTTGGCGCACTTACCCCCTCAAACAGGGTGTATACCGGGCAACGTACTGTGGATTATCGGCGGTGAAAAGGGGATTGGCCGCATGATCGGCGAAGCGCTTGCTCAGCGTGAGGGAGTCCGTGTGGTACTGAGCAGCCGCACAGGTTATCACCATGAAGCGGTGCAGCAGGACGCATTAGACGTTATCCACTGCGACGTGACGCAGGCGGAGGCGGTTAGAGCTTGTCTGGCAACTCTGCTCGAACGCTATGGACGGTTGGATGGCGTGATTTTTGCTGCCGACGCTACCACCACATTGACACTGCATCAATTGAGCGAATCTGCGCTACGCGACACGCTAACGGTGAAAGAACGGGGTACTGCTAATGTGCTGCATGCGTTAGCGCAACGGAATCTGCTGGATGAGCGTCTGCTACTGCTGTTCTGTAACTCGTTGGCTGCCGTGAATGCGGAGATCGGCCAGACAGGCTATGCTACCGCCAGCGCCTATTTGGATGCACTGGCACAGCAACTGCGTACCCGCTACAAGGTGAATGCGCTCAGTATCGGGTTGGATGCATTGCGTGAGCAGGGCATGTTGTTGGATGCTATAAACGGCAGTGAATACGATGTCTTGCGTGGACTGCGCCCATTGATGACGGGAACGTTGCTACAGGCTTATAAACAACAAGGGGCTGACACCAGCTACTACGCGCGATTATCCCCCGAGTCCGATTGGCTGCTGGATGAGCACCGGATATCCGGTATCGCCACGCTGCCGGGAACCGGCTATCTGGCGCTGGCGTATGAAGCTCTGCGCCATTACTTTGTGCAAGACCAAATCTGCATTGATGAATTGGTCTTTTTGGCACCGTTGACTGTGATGGACAACTGCAGTGTTGACGTTTTTGTTGACATTTCACCTAACGGGCAAGGAGTTAGTGTCGAGGTGAAATCAATGACGGAGCGCTTTAGTGGCACGTTAACAACCCATGCCAGAGGCAGGGCGACGCGTCTGATGGTAGACGATAATGTTGTGTGCGATCTCACGGGGCTGATGCGCGAGATGCACACTATCACTCCTCCAACAAAGGAATTATCGAGCACGCACTTCCACTATGGGCCGCGCTGGCACAGCGTACAACAACTGTATGGCAATACCGCCCAGACTCAGGTTTTCGCAACGCTGGCCCTGCCCACCGTTGCCGCTAATGATACGATCGCACTGCACCCTGCGCTGTTGGACATCGCCAGCAGTGTTGTCGAACAACTGCCTGGTTTTCATACTGATTCGGTACCTTTCCTTTATCAGGATTTACGCCTGTACCGCCCGTTGCCGAACACCTTACATGTGGCGCTGACTGTCAATCGGCACGATGAGGAGGGTGACAGCTACGCTTTCACGCTCTACGACATGGCAGGCGAGATGGTTGCCCGCTGTGCGGCAATGGTGAAGCGCAAGGTACAGCTCCACATACAAGATGTCGATGACGACACGCGACTGCGCGTGCCCAGTGCCGATAACTACCAACTGCGGCTGGCCGCTGAGGGGGAGGGGGCAGGAAAGCTAGCGTTGTGCCCTACGCCGCGCTTAGCGCTGGGGGATTCACAAGTAGAGATTGAGGTACTGGCCACCGGACTGAACTTTAAGGATGTGCTGTTCACCACGGGATTGCTCCGGCAGCAGCCGGGTGAGGCTCCGCTGCAATTGGGACTGGAGTGCGCCGGACGCATTACTCGCGTGGGTAAAAATGTCACTGAATTTGCCCCGGGAGAGGATGTTATGGCGGTGCTAAACGGTGGTTTTGTCCAGTACGCACGGGTAGAAAGCGATTGCGTAGTGAGAAAACCAGCCCATTGTCGCATCGAACAGGCGGCTGCGCTGCCTATCGCATACCTCACCGCCTATTACGCACTGGTGGTGCGCGCTAATTTGCAACCCGGAGAACGAGTATTGATCCACAGTGCGGCGGGGGGCGTTGGCTTGGCTGCGCTACATATTGCCAAACGCTGCGGAGCACAGATTTTCGCCACAGCAGGTAGCGAGCAGAAACGCGATTACTTGCTTTCGCTAGGCGTACATGCCGTAGCTGATTCACACGACGAACAGTTCGCTGCCACTCTGCTGACCGCATCGGACGGACAGGGGATGGATGTGATCCTTAACTCCCTCACAGGCCGTCTGCTTGACGCTAGCCTCGCGCTGCTGGCACCGCTGGGCCGTTTTCTTGAGCTGGGCAGCAAGGACATTGTGGAAGACAAAGCGCTACCGATGCGTTTCTTCGCCCAAGGCGGCACCTTTATTCCGATTAATTTTCACGCGGCACATGGTGCGTTTAGTCGCTACCTGCAACAGATTGTCGCTTGGATAGATGATAACACGCTACCGCTCCTTCCATGCAAATCCGTACCATTGCCCGAGGTTGCACGCGCCTTCGCCACCCTGACCACGCCGCAGCATATTGGCAAGGTGGTGGTAACGCATCGCACTGCGGCAGGCATGGACCGGCTGAACGCCATGATAGCAGAAAGGCGCCTCGGCGGCTATGCGCTCAGCATGAGCAATGCCGAGGTGATGCGCCAATTGTGGCCGATACTGAACACTCGCAGTCCGTGGGCGCAACTGCTGCTCTCACCTCGGGCGATCGATAGATTAGCGCGGGGCAACCGGGTGGATCGCGGTGTACCGTCTGCCGCTAACGATACGATTACTCAGCAGACAGTGAAAAAGCGGCCCCGTCCGGAAATTGGCGTGCCTTACAGCCCCGCGACACGTGAAGTGGAACGCGTGCTCTGCCAAATCCTGGAAGAGTATCTGGGTCTGGATAGAGTAGGCATTGACGACAACTATGCCGAATTAGGGGCAACCTCACTCGATATGGTGCAACTGAGTGGGCAAATGGCGCGTCACTATCCGCAAGTGAGCGTGGTGTCGCTGTACAACCACGCCACCGTGCGCCAGCTGGCGACGTTTTGCCAGCCCCCGGAGGGCGAGTCAAATGCGCCATCACCACAGCCTGCAGTACAGACGAATACGCGCGCGAATCAGATAGCAAAACGTGCTTTGCAAATTGCGAAAAATACTGCGCGCAGTCACACGTCTTTGCATTAATCCGGGCGCCTCCTCGCCCTGAAGAAAGGTAATGAAGTTTATGGAATACGCAAGCGAAATGAACGGCATGGAAATCGCCATTATTGGTATGGCGGTCCGTTTCCCGCAGTCCCGGACGTTACACGAATTCTGGCATAACATCGTTCAGGGTAAAGAGTGCGTCACCTTCTTTAGCGAGGAGGAGTTGCTGGCCGAAGGCGTCGAACAGAGTACTCTGGACAACCCGGCCTATGTACGGGCCAAGCCCTATATCGAGGGCATATGCGACTTTGATGCTGCATTTTTCGGTTACAGTCACAAAGAGGCGCAGACTCTGGATCCGAAATCCCGCGTATTACATGAAGTTGCCTACCATGCGCTGGAAGATGCAGGCTATGCCCAACGTACCAGCGATCTGATCACCGGGGTATTCGTGGGGGCGTCAGAAGATGTGGATTGGCTACGGCGTTCGCTGTCACAGATTGGCGGCGATGCGCTGAATCGTTTTGAGTCTGGCATCTATGGTCATAAGGATCTGCTCGCACATCTCATTGCCTACAGTCTCAATCTCAACGGTCCGGTGTATAGTCTCTACACCAGTTGTTCGACTTCTCTGAGTGCAACGCATATCGCTTGCCGCAGCTTGTTGTTTGGCGAATGTGATCTGGCGTTGGCGGGTGGAATTACTATCGATTTACCGCAGAAGTCAGGCTACTTCTGTCAACAGGGCATGATCCACTCCACCGATGGCCACTGCCGTCCTTTTGACAGTCAGGCTTCTGGCACCCTGTTTGGCGATGGCGCGGGTGTGGTTGTGCTTCGGCGTTTGGAAGATGCTCTGGCAGCGGGCGATCGCATCTATGCGGTGATCCGGGGTAGCGCGGTCAACAATGACGGTAAACAAAAAATCGGTTTTGTCGCGCCTGGTCATGAGGGACAGAAGGCGGTCATTTGTGCGGCCTGTCATCTGGCAGAAGTAAGCCCAGAAAGCATCGGCTACGTTGAAACCCACGGTACCGGCACCCGTATTGGCGATCCTATCGAGTTCGCTGCGTTGACGGAGGCGTTCGATACTTCACACCGCCAATACTGTGCACTAGGGGCTGTAAAGGCGAATATTGGCCACACCCACGCGGCGGCGGGCGTGGCTGGGTTAATCAAGACGGCGCTGGTACTTCATCACCGGACCATTCCGCCGCTCGCCAACTATCAAATGCCTAACTCGAAGCTGGATCTGGCGCATTCACCGTTTTATATCCCGATACAGCCGCAGGAGTGGCCCGCATCGCGGATGCCGCCCCGCGCTGGCGTCAGTTCTTTTGGCATTGGCGGTACTAATGTGCATATGATTTTGGAAGGGCTGAATCCTGCGGTGCGCGATGACCATGACCAAGTGCGAGCACCGGTGTTTATCCCTCTCTCCGCGCCGTCTTTCGAGCAGTTGGATGAGCTGACGCAACAGCTTACCCCGTTGCTGGCTACCCTTGATGCGTCAACGCTAGCCTACACACAACAAGTGGCGCGCCCCGTGTTTGATTGCCGCCGAGTGATACAAGTGGAAAACGATGGTACGCAAGCGATGCTGGCATCGCTGGATAACCTAATGCCCGACGCTCCTTGGGGCCTACACTGTCCAGATCTACGTACTACGAACGATTGTACTTACGCACAGTGGCTGGCGCATTCGGCACATTATCAACGCGAAGCGACTGCTCTGACGGCATTACTCGACGGCATGAATATTCCACCCGCTTATTGCCACGCTGAAACGTGGGCGGCACAAGCGAACAGCAGCCTGCTAATCAGAGGCTGCCAGACTATCGCCGCGCTAAAAACCTGGATGAACCTGCTACCGACATTAACACTGCTGTCGGGTGCTGGAACAGGCCTTTTGCCTGCCGCTGCAGCCAGTGGCATGATTGCGACGCAAGACGTGTTGCATTTGCTGTGGGAAATGGAGCAAAAGGCGCTTCATCTCTGGCTTCCTGAGCGCCATGAACCTATCCCCGGCTACGTGCTGGCTTGGCAAGGAAATCCCATCACCGATGCACAGCGTAACGACAGAGGGTTTTGGAGTGAAGCGCTGTTGGCAGATACCCGAGAACTGGGGGAGGGCGTTCACAGTATCAACTGGGTTAGGCTGCCGCCGGAAATAAGAGAAGACGTTGATGTATTGCGCTACGTGGCGCAACTGTGGTGTGCAGGTATCAATGTGGATTGGGCCGTGTGGTACGGCACTCCGCTGCCGCAACGCGGGAGCGCATCAGCATATCCCTTCGCACACAACCACTACCCATTGCCTGGACGGGTAATGGGTAGTGTGGAGACCCAACCCGAAGCAGGACCCGAAACGCACCACCCTTATCAGGCACGTCCCGTGTTAAGCGTACCTTTCGTAGCCGCACACTCGCGGGGTATGCAGTATATCACAGGTCTGATGGAACTGTTGCTGGAAATATCGCCGGTCGGGGTGGACGACGACTTTTTTGAATTAGGCGGGCATTCGCTGCTGGTGACGCAATTGACCTCCCGTTTAGAACGCGATTTCAACGTACATATCGATCTTTTGACCCTGATGGAAAACCCCAATCCGCGCAATATCTACGCGCATATCGCGGCGCAACTGGGGGGCGAAGACAACCTCGAAATAGCCTGTCAGTAAAGGAGCTCAATGATGAACGTGGCGGTAATAGGTGCAGGAGTAATGGGAACTGGCGTCGCTCATAACATGGCGCAATACGGCATATCAACTAACGTTGTGGATATTTCTCAATCTCAGTTGGATAAATGCCGACAGATGATCGAAGCGAACTTACGCTTATATAATTTTCACCCGCAGCATAAAAAAAAGACGCATAGCACAGCGGAGATAATGGAAAATATCCGTTTCACAACTGAGTTGGACGACATTGTAGAATGTGATTTGGTGATTGAGAATATTACTGAGGATATAGAGAAAAAAAATGCACTATACACACGGATGAATACGATCTGCGGCGCGTCGACAGTGTTTGGTGTTAATACGTCCGCCATATCTATCACTGCGTTGTCAAAATTAATGCGACATCCGGAGAATGTAGTCGGCGTCCATTTTATGAACCCGGTACCGCTGATGCACACCGTCGAATTAATCCGTGGTGTACATACTGCAGAGCGTACACTGAACATATTTCACCACTTATTTGCTCAGTTGAATAAAACCGGCATCGTGGTCAATGATTCTCCGGGCTTTGTCACTAATCGTGCCATGATGATTTTTGTTAACGAAGCCATATTTATGGTGCAGGAGCAGATCGCCCGTGCTGAGGATATCGATACGTTGTTTAAAACCTGCTTCGGGCACAAGATGGGGCCACTACAAACTGCCGATTTGATTGGCTTGGATACGATTTTGCAATCGTTGCAGGTGCTATATGAAAGTTTTAATGATGATAAGTATCGCCCCAGCTTTTTATTAAAGAAAATGGTCGATGCAGGGTATTTGGGCGTGAAATCAGGGCAGGGGTTTTATCGCTATCAACAGACGTACGCCGAGCAGTGATTCTGGGTTAACCAGATAGGGATATGAATATGAAAAAGCAAGATATGAAAGCCGCCATTCGGGAATTTCTTTCACGCTCATTACGTGGGCATACGTTGAACGATGATGACGATATTTTTTCTCTCGGGCTTGTCCATTCGTTATTTACTGTGCAAATCATACTGTTTATAGAAAAAAATTTTCAGGTTGAGCTGGAAGTGAGTGAGTTGAAAACAGAACAGATTGCTACCGTCAATAAAATAGTGGAGCTCATTCAGCGACAAACAGGCCTGGAGTAAACTATGTGCACTGAAAATTATGAGCTGGCTCAGCAAGAGGCAGTCCTGTTTGCCAAACAACATCTCGCCCTGGCTGCACAGAATATTGAACGTCAGCAGTTTATTGTGCCAGACATTATTTCTTGCGTGGCGCAGGCCGGGTACTTAGGTGCGTCAATCCCCCAAAAATATGGCGGACGAGGTTACGATTCTTATCAACTGTGCGCTTTGCATGAAGTGATGGCTGGGGTTCACGGTTCGTTAGAAAATCTCATAACAGTGACTGGCATGGTCAGCACGCTGCTGCAACGCGTGGGCAGCGCAGCGCAAAAAGCCCATTATTTGCCAAAGCTGGCAACGGGGGAATTGATCGGCGCGATTGCCCTCACAGAGCCGAATATCGGCAGTGACTTAGTGAACGTGGAAACAGAATTACAGCAGGATGGCGACGGTTGGCGGCTGAACGGGAAAAAGAAATGGATCACGCTAGGGCAGATTGCTGATTTTTTTATTGTTTTAATCCACTGTGGTAATCAATTAGCGACAGTGCTTATCGATCGCAATACCGACGGCTTTACTATCACTCCACTCAACGACATGTTGGGGTTACGCGGCAATATGTTGGCAGAGCTGCATTTTAATGACTGCCGCCTGAAGGAGGATGCATTGCTCGGTCCGCTCACCCCTGGGGTACCGCTGGCGGTGAATTTTGCGCTCAATGAAGGGCGGTTCACCACCGCTTGTGGCAGCCTAGGATTATGTCGGGCCGCTGTGGATGTGGCAGCGCGCTACATCCGCCAGCGTAAACAGTTCAAGCGGCGGTTATTTTCTCATGGCATTGTTCAGCACTTGTTTGCCACAATGCTGACCCAAACGCGCAGTGCGCAACTAATGTGCTTCAGCGCGGCGGAATACCGCGAAACGCTGCACCCGGCCATGATAAACCAAATCCTGATGGCGAAGTATGTCGCTTCCAAAGCTGCGGTGGACGTGGCCGGGAAGGCGGTGCAACTGCTCGGTGCGAATGGTTGCCATGCCGATTATGCCGTCGAACGTTACTACCGCGACGCCAAAATCATGGAAATCATCGAAGGGACATCGCAAATTCATGAAATCCAAATTGCGATGAATTACATGATGGGGAGTGAAGCATGACGAAGGATGTCGCACTGATGTTCCCTGGCTCCGGTTCGCAATATGTAGGCATGGCACGGTGGCTGTATGAGCGTTATCCGCAGGTGCGTACTCTGTTTGATGAAGCTAGCCAGATCACGGAACGGGACATGGCAGCGCTGTGCCTGTCGGGTACTTTGGTACAACTTGCTGAGCCGACGGCAATGGCGCTGGCTATCTATACCACCAGCGTGGCCCACTTTGTCGCGTGGCAGCAGTTTTTGGCGCAAACCGGTGTCCATGTCAACCTACGTTATATGTTGGGTCATAGTTTGGGCGAATATGCTGCGCTGACCTGTAGTGGTGCGCTGAGCTTTTCCCAAGCACTGGCGCTGGTGGCGATGCGTAGCCGTTTAGCCAGTGAGATCGCCCGCGAAATGGACGCGAGTACCACTATCATCAAGCAAGGGAATCAGGCACTGGTGGCAGCGGCGTGCGAGGTGGCGGAGCGTGAAACCCGACAGCAGGTCGGTATTGCCTGCTTCAATTCGCCGCAACAGTTTATGTTATCCGGACAAAACTCGGCCATTATCGCCGCCGAGCAATACCTGCTGGATCATGATCGCCAAGTCGAAGTAGTGCCGCTGATTGGTGGTGTTCCTTACCACAGCCCACTATTGAAACCTTGCGGACAGCAATTGCGCAAGGCGCTGGATCGCTGCGAATGGCGACGTCCGTGCTGCCCAGTGATCTCCAATGTCAACGCTCAACCCTATCCCGATACGGTCACGCCAGTCCAGTGGCTAGAACAACAGCTCTCTCAGCCAGTGCAGTGGCAGCGCTCTCTCACCTACCTGACAGGACACTTGTCACCGATCGCGATAGAGATCGGTCCGCAAAGTGTGCTGAAAAACCTGCTGCTGGAGAATCGCTATCCAGCACCAGTTTACGCATTTGACAATCGTCATGATCGTGCGCAACTAGCATTGGTGCTGGGGGATAACATGGCGGTGAAGACCGATCCGGAAGCCGTGCGCCGCCAACGCATCACGCTGCTCACTAACGCCCTGACAGCCACACGCCATCACCGCGCCGCCGATGTGGCTGCCAGTGCGCAATTGAAAGAATTGCTCAGTCGTTTTTTTGAGCGCATCCAGCAGATTGAGCAGCGCGGCACATCCAGCGAAGAGGACATTGCTTTTTTGCATGAGCTTCTTGAACAGGGATTTCAACTCAAAGGCAGTAGTCAGGCAGAAATCGACGCCTGCCACGCGCGGTTGGCTTCCGACAACGGCGGACAGGCGTAACCCGTCACGCCATTTTACGTACTTATCTCGCTTTGAAGGCCAGAGTTATGGAACAGCAAGGGATTATGAGACAGTTGCCTACCGACGACCAAACGATAGTCGACTATTTGTATCGTATCGCCGGAGAATATGGGGAAAAAGCCGCTGTATTGATGGGGGACGCGGCGCTGAGCTATCACGATCTTAATGCACGCTCTAACCAACTGGCGCATTATCTGCGTGGGCTGGGGATCGGCGAGGATCGTGTGGTAGCTATCCGCCTGCCGCGCGGCATGGCAATGCTGATTGCCATTTTCGCTATTGTAAAAGCTGGTGGTGCCTATTTACCGCTGGCGTACAATGCACCGCGTAGCCGCATTGAAAATATACTGAGCAACAGCGGCGCTGTTTGTCTGATCGGTACTGACGATGGTGATCGCTGGCCGATTCCTCGCGTCGAAATCGACAGCGCGGCGGTCAGTGCCATGCCAACGACGGATCTGCGTTACCGACCACATGCGCGGCAACTGGCGTATATTATTTACACCTCCGGTTCCACCGGTGTCCCTAAAGGGGTGGCGACGGAACATGCAGCGCTGCTAAACCGAATTGTCTGGATGCAGAACGCTTATCCTATCAGTTCTCAGGACGTGCTGTTTCAGAAGACGGTGTACACCTTTGACGTCTCTGTCTGGGAGATGTTCTGGTGGGCGATGTACGGCGCATCTGTAGTGCTGTTACCGTCCGGACTGGAGAGCGATCCGCGAACCTTGGCTCGACTGATTCAGCGTCACCGCGTGTCGGTTGTGCACTTTGTCCCTTCGATGCTGAACCTGTTTGTCGAGTATCTGGAGATGAAACAGGATCCTCGTTTGACCGCCTCATTGCGATTAGTGTTTTCCAGCGGTGAGAAACTCACGGTCCACAGTGTGGCTCGCTTTTATCAATCGGTGGCGCAGGGTGATCTTATAAATCTCTATGGCCCGACCGAAGCAGCAATCGATGTCAGTCATCACCGCTGCCTGCGCGGGTACGACTACGACGATATCCCTATCGGTCAAGCGATTGACGGTTGCCGACTCTATGTGCTGGATGACCATGGTAATCCGGTAGCAGACGGCGAAGAGGGCGAACTGTATCTCGCTGGTATCGGGCTGGCACGTGGCTATCTCAACAACGTGGCGTTAACTGATCGCTGTTTTACTATACATCCAACTTTGCGCCATTTAGGGAAACCGGAGCGGCTGTATAAAACTGGAGATCTGGTGTGGCGCGACGGGGAAAGCCAACAAATTCATTACATTGGCCGTAATGATTTTCAGATTAAAATTAGAGGGTTGCGCGTTGAATTGGGAGAAATCGAAGCCCATGCGATGCGTTTCCCGGGGGTACAGCAGGCAGTCGTGGTGGCGGATCAGGATGATCCCGACAATCAGTTGATTTACGCTTTTGTCGTCAGTAGCGTGCCGCTCAATTTGGCGGCCTTAATGGACGCACTGTCCAAAAACTTGCCTGCCTACATGCTGCCGAACCGTTTGTTGGCAATGTCAGAGTTACCACTCTCCGACAATGGCAAGTGCTGTCGTAAAACGTTGCTCGACTTGGCGCGGGCGTACTCAGCCAGTCGCGTCGATTTACGTGAAACTCCCGCCGTGCGCTACCTACCGTTGTCATCGGCTCAATCGTCGATGTGGTTTATGCAACAATTGGCGCCGCATACTGCACTATACAATAACCCTACCGCCTTGCTGCTTGAAGGAGAACTGGATCGCACGCGGATGGACGGCGCGATTCGTCAATTGATGAGTCGGCATACTCTGTTACGTGCTATGGCGGAAACCCACAATGGACAACCAGTATTGGCGGTGCCTCAGTGCGTATCGTCGCAGGCGTTGCTGACCATAGTGCCACTCCCCTCGGTGAGTGATGATAACGCGCTACAGGCGATGATCAACCAGCGTGCGGCACACCCCATGCCCTTAACGTCAGGCACACCGCTGTGCCGGTTTGAACTGTTGACGCTCGATGACGATCGTAGCGTATTGTTGATTCATCTGCACCACATCATCAGTGATGGCTGGTCGAAAGGCGTTTTGTTACGCGAATTGCAGGCCGCATATAACGGTGAATCGCTGACGCCAGAACCGTTGTTGGAGTATGCCGACTACATGGAGTACCAAGAAGAGTGGCGTCAGAGTGACGCCTATCAGGACGCGATGCGTTACTGGCAAAATACCCTGGCGGGGACGTTGCCGATTCTTGATATCCCCACCGATCAACCGCGTCAGAAGGTGGCACGTTACCAAGGCGCGTTTGTTGCCTTCGCATTGTCTGCCAACACATGCGAGCGAGTGTTGGCGGCGGCGCGTGCGCAGCGCGTGTCGTTGTATAACTATCTGCTGACCGCCTTCGTCCTCCTGCTGCATCGTAATGCGCGTCAACAGGAATACATCGTCGGTATGCCGATTGCTGCGCGGCTGACGAAAGAACAGGAGCATATGATCGCGCCGCTGGTCAACGTACTACCGCTGCGCTTACCTCTTGACGAAGCGGCATCGTTTTCCGAGTTAGTACAGACGATCAGAGGTATTCTGTTTGCCGCTTTCAGGCACCAGCGTCTCGAATTTACCGACATAGTGCGCGCAGTGAATGTGGATCGCAGCGCCGGACATTTCCCAATATATCAGTGCATGTTCCAACTCGACAATATGCCTCTGGCGAGCCCGACACTAAACGGTGTCAACGTTACACCATTATTGTTGGATACCAGTGCATCTCAGGTGGATATTTCGCTAAGTATGCAGCATATCGATGGGCGCATCACCGGCACTTTCGAATACGACGCTGGGTTATACAGTGCGGATCGTATTCAGCACCTGGTGGCGCAGTGGAGAGAACTGCTAGATGAGGCCAGCAGCCAACCCACGCAGTTAGTCCGCGATTTGATTCGTTTCACCCCTCGAGAGCACGCTTGGCTGGCGCGGCACAACGCCACTGAAGTTGCTCTGCCGCCCGTAGATAACCTGCTGGCGCTAGTGTTACCGCACTGCCAGCAGCGCCCTACACAGGTGGCTTTGCGCCACGCTGACGACGCCATGACCTATGGCGAATTGCAACAGGCCACGATGCAGATGTGTACTTGGCTGCGTGCGCAAGGCGTAAAACGCGGAGAATCTGTCGCACTGCAACTGCCTTTTTGTTTCGAATTGATTATCGCACAATTGGCGATCCTCTCTTTGGGGGCGAGCTATGTGCCGCTGGATGGTAACGCGCCAGCGGCCCGCAATGCCCTGATCTTGGCGCAGGCAACGCCGTGCATGCTGCTGGTGGCGCAACCGCTGGAATCCCCTCATGGGCTGACGATACCTTGGGTGCTAGTGCCTGACTGGCGTAGCCTGCTGACAGAAATACCGAACCTGCCAGTTAGTGTTGCGCCAGATGCTTTAGATTGCGATGCGGTGGTGATCTTTACCTCCGGTACTACCGGGCAGCCCAAAGGCGTCCGACTCAGCCAACGTAATCTGGTCAACTTAACCGCATCCTTTATATCCAGCTATCAAGTGACGCATCAGGATGTTCTGCTACCCATTACCTCAGTCGCGTCTGCTAGCTTTGTCGGGGAGGTACTGCCGCTGCTCGCCGCTGGCGGTACCTTAGTATTGGCGCAAAAAGCGCAGAGTTTGGATAGTGATGCGCTCATTGCGCTGCTGGCATCTCAGCGGGTGACTATCCTGAGCACCACCCCATCGCTTTCTGCCAGCCTCTCTGTGCTGGCTCAGTCGATGGGATCGCTGCGCTTGTTTCTGTGCGGTGGTGAAGCGTTAGAGTATGAGCAGATAGCGCCGCTTCTGCCGCACATGGCAGTGGTTAACGGTTATGGCCTGACCGAAAGCGGTATCTGCTCGACCTACTTTCCTGTCGCAAAGCGTAGGGAGCAAGAAACGGGAGCATTGCCCATTGGCCGCCCGATTCAGAACACCCAAGCTTATGTGGTGGATGCATATAATCGTTTGGTACCGCCAGGTGCCTGTGGAGAACTCTGTTTCTCTGGTCTGGGCATTTCGCCCGGCTACCTTGATGCACGACAGGATCCCGAGCGCTTTGTCGAGTTGCCGGAATACCCTGGCGTTCGGGTGCTGAAAACTGGCGATCGTGCTCGTTGGGCAACCGACGGGATGTTGTTCTATCTCGGCAGACAAGATCGCCAAGTGCAGATCCGTGGATACCGAGTTGAACTGGGCGACATCGAAAGCCTACTGAAACAGCATCCGGATATTGCTGATGCGTGGGTCGATGTGCGACGCAATGCGGCGGCAACGCCGCTACTAGTGGCCTTCTATTGCAGCGTCAACGGCGTTGCGCTGGATGCTCAGCAATTGCGCGTATGGCTCAGCCTGCGGCTTCCGTTGCATATGCTGCCGTTGCTCTACGTGCCGCTGAGCGCCATGCCGCTAGGTGTAAACGGCAAAATCGATCCCCAGTGCCTGCCGCTGGTCGATCTGCGGCAGTTGGAAGGGCCGGGCGAGTATGTCCCTCCGGCAACCGAACTGGAACAGCGTCTGGCGGAGATCTGGCAGCAGTTGCTTGGCCTGGAGCGTGTCGGCACCACCACAAATTTCTTCGATCTCGGTGGACACTCACTTCTGCTAGTACAGATGCAGCAATACATCGGGCAGCAGTGCGGTCAGCACGTGGCGTTGGTTGACCTGCTGCGCTTCACTACCATCAAACGCTTGGCGGAATTTCTGCTGGCCCCGGACGCAGCGCAAGGGACCACAGGAGATCAGACACAACTGCGTGCGGCGAAGCAGCGTTTGGCCTTTGGTCACACGCGCTGGGCAGCCACAACCGACAGTCATCACTGATTCCACTGAATGAAACGCGTGATAAACCTGAATATAGGGGGAAAGCAACATGGCAGAGAATGATTTTGGTATAGCTATCATTGGGATGGCGGGGCGTTTCCCTCAAGCCGATACGGTACAGGCGTTTTGGGAAAATCTTCTGGCAAGCCGAGAGTGCATTTCCTTTTACAGCGATGAGGAACTGCTGGCGATGGGAATCAGTCCTGAATTTGTTCAGCACCCAGATTACGTCAAGGCCAAAGGGGAGGTAGCTGACATCGATAAATTTGATGCTGCTTTCTTCGGTATCGCACCCCGAGAGGCGGAGCTGATGGATCCTCAGCACCGTGTCCTGTTGGAAACCGCGTGGGCAGCCTTCGAAGATGCGGGCTATGTGGCTGCCGATTATCCGGGGGATGTGGGTATTTTTGCTGGCAAAAGCATGGATTCCTATTTGATGCTGAACTTGATGCCGCACTTTAAACGCGTTTTCTCTTCTGGCAGTTTGCAGGCGGCCATTGGTAACGACAAAGACAGTATCACTACTACCATCGCCTATCACCTCAACCTGCGCGGCCCGGCGATCACGGTGCAGACTTCCTCATCGACATCCTTGGTGGCGGTGTGCGTGGCATGCCAAAGTCTGTTGACTTGGCAGTGTGACATGGCGATTGCTGGCGGAGTAACGCTGGGGCCACCAGCAAAAACCGGCTACTTGTCGCAGGAAGGTGGGATCACCGCCGCCGATGGCCACTGTCGGGCGTTTTCCGATAACAGCAGCGGATTTGTGCCCGGCACCGGCGCGGGGCTGGTGGTGTTAAAGCGTGTTGATGAAGCGCTGCGTGATGGCGATAACATCTATGCGGTCATCAAAGGATTTGCCGTCAACAACGACGGTTCGGAGAAGATCAGTTATACCGCGCCGAGCGTGGATGCCCAAGCGCGCGCCATTGCTCAGGCACAGCGGTTGGCAGGTTTGACACCGCAGGATATCACTTATGTGGAAGCCCACGGTACCGGTACGCGTTTGGGCGATCCGGTTGAGTTTTCTGCGCTAAGCCAAGCCTTTGCGGGCGCGTCACAAAAGCAGTACTGTGCGCTGGGGTCGGTAAAAACCAATATCGGCCATTTGGATACGGCAGCGGGCGTCGCAGGGTTGATAAAAACCGCGCTGGCAGTGCAGCAGGGAATAATTCCCGCAACATTGCACTTTGAACGGCCCAATGCACAGATCGATCTGACCAATAGTCCGTTTTACATCAACACTACCTGTCAACCGTGGCAACCGGAAAGCGGCATCCGTCGCGCGGGCGTCACCTCGCTTGGCATGGGCGGCACCAATGCCCATGTTGTGCTGGAACAAGCGCCAGCCGTTGACTTGCAAGCGCGAGCGCCTGTACCTGCCTACAGTATTTTGCCGTTTTCTGCCAAGACCGACAGTGCCTTATCCTCGGGGCTGGCGCGTTTTGCCGATTTTCTGCAACATGAATCGCTGCCGGATAGGCGGGATCTGGCGTGGACACTCTCACAGGGACGTAAAGCCTTCGCACATCGCGCCGCGCTCGTAACCAGAGATCTACATGCTGCCGGGACGCTGTTGCAGCAGGCCGCGACAGCGCCGTTTGCTCGTGGTGTAGCGCAGACACAGCTCGGGCTGGGGCTGTTGTTTTCCGGGCAGGGTAGCCAATATCAGCGCATGGGCCATCAGCTCTATCAGGTTTGGCCGGCCTACGCCGATGCCTTCGACCGTTGCGCGACGTTACTCGAGCGTGAATACCAACTGGATATCCGCCATGAGTTGTTCAGAGCAGAAGTCTCGTTAGCCCAAGGCGAACGCCTTGCGCAAACCTGCCTCACACAACCGCTGCTGTTCAGCGTCGAGTATGCCTTAGCCCAATTGTGGCTCAGTTGGGGAATCACGCCAACGGTAATGATTGGTCATTCGCTGGGCGAATGGGTGGCAGCGACGTTGGCAGGCGTGTTCTCTTTAGAGGATGCGTTGCGCTTGGTGGCGCGTCGAGCAGAGCTGATGCATCAGGCACCAAGCGGTGCCATGTTGATGGTGGCGCTGCCCGAAGCACAGATTCGCGCACTGATTACCGCCCCGCTGGCGATTGCCGCTGTTAACGCCCCTGACTATTCGGTTATCGCCGGGCCTACGTCGGAGATCCTCGCCGTCAGCCAGCGTCTGACGGAGCAGAACATCATCAACAAACGATTGCATACCTCTCATGCCTTCCACTCTAGCATGATGCAAGATGCGGCGCAGGCGCTACGTCAGGCATTTGAGAATGTACGACTGAACCCGCCGACGCTCACCATCATCTCTACCGTAACCGGCGCGCACGTCAGTGCCGACACTCTCACCACACCGGACTACTGGATTGAACAGATGCTGATGCCTGTGCAGTTCTCCGCTGCACTGCAAGAGGCGCAAGCTACATTTGATGTCGATTTTCTGGAAATCGGGCCAGGTGCCACCCTGACCCAGCTGACCAACGGTCATGCATTAGGTGATCGTCTCGCGTTCAGCTCGCTGCCAGCAGGTGCCCGCAGCAGCGATGAGCACAAACATATCTTAGATACCGTGGCAGCGCTTTGGGTGCGAGGGCATAACATCGATTTGTCTGCGTTTGCAGGTGAGCAACCGCGCCGTGTCTCTCTACCGACCTACGCCTTTGACAAAATCCGTTACTGGGTCGACAGTCCAGAAGAACAGAGGAGCGCCGTAACGCCGGTGGCGGACGCGGGAAGTGTCATCCCTAGCGAACCGTCGGTGCGCCGTCAGCCGCGTCCGGCGTTTTCGGTGCCTTACGCGGCTCCAGAGAGCAAAACGCAGCGCGGCTTAGTGGCGATTTGTGAAGCATTGCTGGGAATTGACGGCTTGGGCATTGACGACAACTTCTTCGAAGCTGGCGGACATTCATTGATGCTGGGCATGTTGCTGGCGCAGGTACAGGAACGGTTCGCCGTCACTCTTTCCTTTTTCGACGTGATGGAGGATGCCAGCGTGCGCGCGTTAGCGCAGTTGGTCGAGCAGGAGCAGCAGGATGATGGAGGGTCCGCACTTGCCGTGCTAGTTAACGACATGATTAATGAGTGACGTTGGCAAAAGTATTTAACACAGCGAAAAGGAAAGGACGGTCATGACGATACATCATGCCGCATTGGCGCGAATGTTACCGGCGGAAAAAAAGGAAAAGCTATTACGACAGTTGGCGCAATCAGGCGTGTCGCCCAGCCGCATTCCCATCATCAAAGCGGATCCGGCGCAGGCAATCCCGCTGTCGTTTAATCAGGAGCGGTTGTGGTTTTTGCAAAAATACGACAGTACCGCCACTAACTACAACCTTTATGTGGTGTATCGTTTGCATGGCGTGGTGGATATGCCGATGCTCACGGAGGCATTGCGCCATGTGCAAGCACGCCACGCCATCTTGCGTACCCGTATCATAGTACGTAACGATCGGCCTTGCCAGGTGATAGATGATGCGTCTTCGTTAGTTCTCGATACGGTCACGCTGGCAGCGCAGGCCCCAACTTCAGCGCTAGATGCGGTAATTCAGCAGGTGATAAACACCCGGTTCGATCTGGCACGCGGTCCTCTGTGGGGGGTAACTCAGATTATTCAACCCGATCAAGGTTGTCATTTGGTGTTTTGCGCGCACCATATCATCATCGACGGTATCTCGTTACGGCTATTGTTCGATGAGTTACAGCAGCAGTATGCTCGATTGCATGCTGGTAATGAAACGTCGCTGCCTCCGCCGCCGCTGCAATATGCCGATTATGCCTTCTGGCAGCGCGAATGGTTCCAGGATACCTTGCTGGCGAACGAACTTGCCTACTGGCGTGCGCGTTTGCAAGACGCGCCTCTGCTGTCGACATTTCCATCGCTGCACCCGCGCCCGGCACAACCCTCTACACATGGTTCCCGGTTCAGCATCACCCTGGATGAAACATTAAGCCTCGCGTTGAAACACGTAGCCCGCACGCAGGAAACAACGCCGTTCGTGCTGATGCTGACTGCCTTCCAACTGGTGCTGATGCGTTACGCTCAGCAACAGCGATTGGTGATAGGCATGCCAGTATCGGGGCGCATTCGCCCGGAATTGCAGAGTAGCATTGGTTATTATGCCAGCACTGCGGTTATCTACACCGATTTTAATGGGGTTGAGGTAGGGCGCGAGGCGCTCCAGCGTGTGAAGGCCAGCGTGAAAGAGACGCAGGGGCGCCAGCAACTGCCGTTTGAAAACTTGGTGAATATGCTGGATCTCCCTCGCAGCCTTTCCCATTCACCGTTGTTCCAGATCCTCTATATCTACCATAACCACGTGACCCCACGCGCTTTTACCTTGGCTGGTGCGTATTGGGAGCAGGTGACGTATCACAATCAGACCGTCAAATACGACATGACAGTCGAGGTGTTCCAAAACGACGCCACGTTCGACGTCTCCTTTGAGTACGATTTGGGGTTATACGATGCTGATGTGGTGAAGCAGATTGCCGAGGCGCTGCGTCAGCACTGCTTATCGTTGACATCATCACTGGAGACCCCGATAGGGGCGATCCCTCTGCATGCACCGGAGACCGCAACGCCGCGGCGTGATCCGCTCAACGCCACTAACGTCCCGTGGCTCGGGCCGCAGGATGTGCTGCGTATCATTGAACAGCGCTGTGTGCAGCACCCAAAGCAACTGGCAATACAGCAGCATGACGGCACACTGACCTACGCTGAGCTCTGGGCGCGTGTGCAGTTCATCGCGATGCGTTTTCGAGCGCATGGCATACAACCGGGCGATCGTATTGGCGTGCTGTTGCCACGTCACAGGGATGTGATTGCAACCATGTTGGCGACGTGGTTTGTGGGGGCGTGCTACGTGCCGTTCGATATTCATCAGCCTGCCGCGCGTTTGCAACGCCTTATGCAACGCGCGCGTTTGGTCTGTCTGGTGGTCCGTCAGCCGGGAGAGTGGGGTGAAATTGTACAACTGTCGTTGCCGGAATTGATGCAGGACATGTCGAATGCGATCCGGTATTCTACACCTTGCGCGCTGTTGCCGGATATGCAGGCCTACCTGTTGTTTACCTCCGGCAGTACCGGTGAACCTAAAGGCGTGTGCGTTGTTCACCGCGGGTTGCTGAACTTGTTGTTGGATATGCAGCGTACCTTTGCGGTTGGCTCGCAAGACCGGCTGCTCTCGGTGACGACGCCAACATTTGATATCTCATTCTTGGAGTATCTGTTGCCGCTGATCTCCGGTGCGAGTCTCTATCTGACAGAGGCGGAACGCGCCGCAGACAGCTTCCGTATGATTCCGCTGATTGCCGACTATCGACCAACGCTGATGCAGGCGACGCCCTCGTTCTGGCACGGGCTGTTGATGGCGGGTTGGCGTGGCGACCCGGAACTATGTGTGCTGGCAGGCGGTGAAGCGCTGCCAACGAAAGTGGCGGAAGAACTGTTGCGCTGTTGTGGTTCATTGTGGAACCTCTACGGTCCCACCGAAACAACCATTTGGTCGCTGAAATCGCAGATAACCCAAGCGGAAAACATCACCCTCGGCGCTCCCATTGCCAATACCCGTATATACATTCTGGACAATGAGGGCCATCCAGTGCCGCAAGGCGTTGACGGCGAGCTTTACATCGCCGGGGATGGTGTGGCGCAAGGGTATGATGGGCAGCCTGAGTTGAACGCACAGTTCTTCTTGTCAGAACCAGGGGTCCCCGGTGGCAGGATGTTCCGCACTGGCGATCTGGTCAGGAGTGATGCGCAGGGGCAGTTGTTTTTTGTTGGGCGCAAAGATAGCCAGATCAAACTGCGCGGTTATCGTATTGAGTTAGGCGAAATTGAACGGACGTTGGCACGGCATCCGCATGTGGACGCCGCGGTGGTGGCCTGTATTGAAAGAGCACCGTTACACAAAGCACTGGCAGCATTCATCATCACCAGTGAGCCTCCCTCGCTATTCGAGCAACTGAAAAACGAGCTTCGGCAGCAACTGCCAGACTATATGGTGCCAACGCTGTGGCAGAGGGTGGCCGACTTCCCGAACACTGACAACGGTAAAATCGATCGTAAGCGGTTAGCGGAAAATTTCGTTGCCGATAGCTCCCTTGTGTCGCCGCAGACGCAAGCGCTGAGCGACACGGAACAGATGTTGCTGGCGCTGTGGATGCGCTATTTGCCGATAAAAAACGTCGATCCTGAGTGCGATTTCTTTCGCTTGGGGGGACATTCGCTGTTGGCGGTAACGTTGGTAGCAGAGATCAACCGCACTTTTCACTGCGCCTTGACCCTGAAGGACATTTTCCACTACTCCACACTACGGGCACTGAGTGCGCGTATTGCACAGCAATCTATCACGGACGCTGCCGCGTCTCAGGATGACTGGGTGATAGTGCACGACCCTGAGCATCGTCATCAACCGTTCCCATTGACGGATGTTCAGCGCGCCTACTGGCTTGGACGACAGACGGGTGCTACCTCGATCGCGACCCACATCTACCATGAATTTGACGTAGAACACTTTAATGTTACGCGTTTTACCCATGCGGTGAATGCGCTGATCGCTCGCCATGAAATGCTACGTGCGCGGGTACTCCCCGACGGTACTCAGCAGATTCTGGCGCAAGTGCCGGCGTATCAGTTAGAGCAGCGCGATCTGAGTGCTTTGTCCCCTAACGCACGAAACGATGCCTTGATGGCGATCCGCGATCGGCTGTCGCATCATGTGCATCCCGCAGATCGTTGGCCGCTGTTTGATTTCAGTTATTCGGCTTGCACGGCGCAACATGGCCGCTTGCATTTCAGTCTCGATCTGCTGATTGCCGATGCTCTGAGTATGCGCACGCTACAGCAGGAGTTGATGATGCTGTACCGTGAGCCCCATGTGTCACTGCCGTTGCTACCGTTCTCTTTTCGTGACTACGTGCAGGCGCTGTTGGTAGAGCAGGCGAGTGAAGCCTATGCACGCGATCAGGCCTATTGGCAACGGGCGCTGCCGCAGCTGTATGGCCCACCAACGCTGCCCGTACAGGGCGATTTGGCGCAACTGTCTGCGATCAGGTTCGTACGTCGCCGTCATCGGCTGTCAGCCCACAACTGGGGAGTGCTGAGCGCGCTGGCCCAACGCACACGTATCACCAAGACGGCATTGTTGTTGACAGTCTTTAGCCAAGTGCTGGCACGTTGGAGCCTTAGCCCGACGTTTACGCTCAATCTGACGTTGTTCAACCGCCCGCAGGGTTACCCCAACGCAGAGGCAGTTATTGGTGATTTTACCGCTGTCAGCTTGCTGAATGTTTGTTACGACAGCCAGCACTCTTATGCCCACAACGCTCAGCGTATTCAGGTGCAACTGTGGGAAGATCTCGAACATCGTCGTTTCAGTGGGATCCGCGCCAGCGAGGCGCTGATCCATAGCGGTCGTTTCCATGCGCCGATGCCGGTGGTATTCACTAGTATGTTGGATATCGACGGGGAGACGACTGCGCAAGACCCTCGGGACACAACCCGTTTTACTCTGTGTCCGGACGCCAATATTACCCAAACACCGCAGGTGTGGCTCGATCACCAGGTGATCGAGTTGGCTGGGGAGTTGCATTTCAACTGGGACGCGGTCGAGCAACTGTTTGATACCACGCTGCTGGATCAGATGTTTGGTGCTTATTGTCATGCGCTGCAGGCGCTGGTTGCCATGCCGCAAAGTTGGTGGGGGGTAAATAGTTCTCTGGCGCTGCCCACCGTTAGTGCACCGGTCACGCAGGCTCCTGCACCTACGGCCTTGTTGCACCATGGGTTACTGCGTCAGGCAGCACTGACGCCACAGGAAACTGCGCTGATCAGTCCTATCCGTGAATTGACCTATCGCCAACTGTCGACGGCGGCGGATCATGTGGCCCGCGCCCTGTTAGCGCTGGGCGTGCAGCATGGCGACCGCGTGGCGGTGGTGATGGAAAAAGGCTGGCAGCAGATTGCCGCCGTACACGGCATTTTACGACTGGGTGCGGTCTATCTGCCAGTGGATCCGGTGCTACCGCCACAGCGTCGCCAGCTTTTGCTGACGGTGGGCGAGGTGCGGGTACAAGTAACGCAGCCGGGTCTCACGCAATTGGAGCCGTCGCTGCCCGTGCTGATCATCGACGACGGAATGCTGGACACGCCTGCTGCGCCGTTGCCTGAAGTGGCTGGGGATGTCACGGATCTGGCCTATATCATTTTCACTTCCGGCTCCACCGGTACCCCGAAAGGAGTGATGATCGACCACCGTGCGGCCATGAACACGCTGGAAGACATCAACGAACGCTTTGGCCTCAATGCGCAGGATAGGGTGTTCGGGCTGTCATCATTGAGCTTTGACCTGTCGGTTTACGATGCCTTTGCGCCTTTTATGGTGGGTGCAGCGCTGGTACTGCCGGAAGCAGGACGGGAAAAAGATCCGCGTCATTGGCAGACAGTTATGGCACACGGTCATGTAAGCGTCTGGAATGCAGTGCCCGCACTGATGCAGATGCTGTGCGAATACCACAGCGGCGATCGGATGAGTTATCCGACGTTGCGTCTGGCACTGTTGAGCGGCGACTGGATCCCGCTAACGTTACCGGAGCAGATGCGCGAGCGGCTCAATGAAACGATGGACATCATCAGTCTGGGTGGAGCGACCGAGTGCGCCATCTGGTCGGTCTACTACCCGATAGGTGAGGTGGAATCGACGTGGACCAGTATTCCCTACGGTCGGGGCCTGCGCAACCAGCCAGTATACGTGCTAAATGCGCAACTGGAGGAATGTCCGGTCGGGGTGGAAGGAGAGATTTGCATTGGCGGGATGGGGCTGGCACAAGGCTACCTGAACGACGCAGAGAAAACGGCGGCGAGCTTTGTCTGGCGCGAAGCGAGTGGTGAGCGAATTTACCGCACTGGGGATCGCGGGCGCTACTTTGCTGACGGGCAAGTCGCCTTTTTGGGGCGCAACGATACCCAAGTGAAGGTGAATGGTTACCGTATCGAACTGGGGGAAGTCAAAAGCCACCTTGAACAGCTCGACAGCGTAGGGAGTGCCGCCGTGGTGTGCCACCAGGGACAGCTGTATGCCTTTATCACTGCCGCAGAAAACCTGCATCCTGACGATACTGACGCCCTGTTAGCGCGTGTTCGTGCTCAGTTAGCCGTGCAGTTGCCGTATTACCTGCTGCCCCAACATTTCTTTCTTCTCAAGGTGCTGCCGATGACAGGCAACGGCAAAATTGATCAGGCGGCAATGGTTCAAGAGGTTATCCAACGTATGTCGCAATCTACATCACAGAAGTCGAGGGCCCTCGCGCACGCCTCGCCCTATGAACAGCAGGTGGCCGCTCTCTGGTGCGAGGTACTACAACGAGAACAGATCGGACTGAATGACAACTTTTTTGAAGCGGGGGGCGGCTCAATCCAGATCGTGCTGTTGCATCGCCGTATTGAGGAGATTTTTAAGGTTACGGTACCTATTGCTGAGCTATTTCGCTTAACCACCGTGAAAAGAATTGCCGGTTATTTGCAGGCTATGCAGGACAATGCACGGGCGGTGAATCAAACACAGCAGCGTGATGCTTCCCGATCCCGCGCCCAGCAACGACTTGTACGTCGTCACCAGCGTCAGCGTTAAGGAAAAACTAATGACTTACAGTGAAAGCGATATTGCCATTGTTGGCATGAACTGCCGGTACCCCGGCGTGCACAGCGTTGCGGCATTCGAAACGGTGCTTCGCACCGGATGCAACATTTTGGACCCCAAAGTGACCCCGAGCAACGGCCACAATCACATTACGCTGAACAACGTCTATGAGCACATGGCGGAGTTCGATGCCAACTTTTTTGGCTACAGCCGTGCAGAAGCAGAAATCATGGATCCACAGCAGCGCGTATTTCTGACCTGTGCTTGGGAGATGTTTGAACAAAGCGGTTACAACCCGAAGCAGCACGATGCGCGCGTCGGCCTATATGCGGGCGTGAGTACCAGCTTCTATTTGCTTACTCACCTGATGAACAACCCAGACAAGCTTGCACAACTCGGTGGTCTCCAAATCATGGTCGGCAATGACAAAGATCATTTGACGTCCCAACTGGCTTACCGCCTGAATATTACCGGCCCTTGCGTGACGGTTCAGGCCAGTTGTGCCACCTCGCTGGTGGCAGTGCATCTGGCCTGCGAAGGGCTGCTGAGCGGTCAGTGCGATATGGCGCTAGCGGGTGGCGTCACGTTTCGCATGGAGGAGCAGCGCAGCTATGAATCGCACGGTGATGGGCTGCAAGCAGAGGATGGCCTGATTCATACTTTTGATGCGCAGGCGAGCGGTACGGTCTACAGCAGTGGTTTGGGCATGGTGCTGCTCAAACGGGCTACAGACGCGCAGGTGCAAGGGGATAACATCCTTGCCGTCATCAAGGGAAGCGCCATCAACAATGATGGCGGTGCGCGCAGTGGTTATACCGTGCCGGGTGTTGATGGTCAGGAAGCTGTGATGATTGAGGCGCATAGCTTGGCGGAGGTGACGCCGCAGCAAATTCAGTATCTAGAACTGCATGGCAGCGGCACGCCGTTGGGTGACGCTATCGAATTCGCGGCCATCAAACGTGTGTTTGGGACGCCAGCGCCGAATGCGACACCGTGGCGTCTGGGGGCTGTGAAACCTAACGTGGGTCACGTAGAAATGGCATCTGGCATCACCAGTCTCATAAAAACGGTGCTGAGTCTTACTAACCGGGTGTTTTACCCTACGCTGAATTTTCAACGGGCTAATCCGCAACTGGGGTTGGAGGACAGCCCGTTTGAAGTGGTGTCCCGTTTAACGCCTTGGCCGGAGGGCACCACGCCACGCACCGCTGGTGTGAGTGCGTTCGGATTGGGCGGCACCAACGCACATCTGGTGGTACAAGCGCCGTTATCGACGCCGCAGGCGAGGGCGCAGCAGATGGGGCCTTGTGTCGTTGTACTCTCGGCAAAAAACCACAATGCCCTGGAACAGATGCAAAACGCCCTGCTGGCGAAACTGGCCGCACATCCAGAGATACGCTTACAGGACGTGGCTTACACCCTGCGTCACGGGCGTTTCTCCGCCCCGGTACGTAAGTGTGTCATCGCAGAGAATTGCACCCAGCTAGCCCGACAACTCCGCGACGCACCGATGGTGGAGGCAACCACGGGTTGCACGATCTACTGGAGATTGGGGCACCGTTTCGTTGTTGCACTCGAGACGCTTAGTGACTGGCTGGCGTGCTCTGAGGTGTTGTCACAGGCGGTGGGACAACTGCTCGAGCATTTTCCGCTCGAACCAGCCTGTCTGCAAGATCTCTCCCCTGCGCAACGGACGTTTATCAGCCAGTATGCGCTGATCGCGTTGATTGACGAACGGGAAACGTTGAATGTGGTGCTATGCGGCGACGGTGATGGTGGCTATGCTGCCGCCGTACTACGAGGAGACTGCACACTAGAGCAAGCATGGCACAGGTTGAATGCGGGCCAACCGTTTGATGATGTGCCGACGAATCCCCTCTTGCAGCCCGATGTCTGCTCTTTGATGCTGGACGACGCGGCGAGTGATGCCAATCGCACCGCGCTAGAGGCGTTAGGGCAGTTATGGTTGGCTGGCGTCAGCCTAGATTGGCGCTGGGTGGATGCGGCGGAGCGTATGTTGGGCAGTCAACGCATCGCCCTGCCGGGGACCGTTTTTACACCGCAGCGCTATTGGGTCGAGGCCGTACGGCCTGCCACGTTCTCCCACGAATCGTCGAATAATCTCTTATCCCGCGCAACAAAATCCGATATTATTGCAGTGGTGACGGAGATATGGGAACGCACGCTTGGTGTCAGCATTGATGATCACCACGCCAGCTTCTTCGAACTGGGTGGGCATTCGCTGTTAGCGTCAACCATTTTATATGATATTCAGCAACGTTACGGCATCACCTGTACGCTAAGCGCATTCTTTGCCGATCCCACCATCGAGGGATTAAGTTGCTATCTGCTCGAACAAGGCGGCAGTGAGACAGCGGTTTCAGCATTGCCTGATACGGTCTTTGCCCCTGACCAGCAGCACCTACCTTTTCCGCTGACTGACGTGCAACAGGCCTATTGGGTTGGGCGGCGAAAATCCTTGGGATTGGGCAATATTTCCACCCATATCTATGTGGAATATGAACTACAGGGGCTAGATGAAACAGCGTTCAACCGCGCGCTCAATGCGGTGATTGCGCGGCACAGCATGTTGCGTGCAATTGTCAACGATGACGGTATGCAGCAGATATTGCCAAACGTGCCGGAATACCACGTTGCCTTCTATACCACCCAGTGCGAGGATGCGTTTCAACAGCGTTGCCGTGAGCTGCGTGACACCCTCTCACATCAGATGATTGATTGTAGTCGCTGGCCTCTGTTTCAGATGGAGGTCGTGGTTGATCCGCAGCAAAAAGCCCGGCTACATGTATCTATCGACCTGCTGATAGCCGATGCATGGAGTCTGGAGTTGTTCATTCGGGAACTAGCTTATCACTACCGCCATCCGCAGGCGGCATTGCCTACATTGACGTACAGTTTCCGCGACTATGTGCTGACCTTAAAATCCTACGAGAAAACGCCGCAGTTTGAACGGGCACGTGACTACTGGCGCGCCCGCATCGAAACTCTGCCGCCGGGGCCACGATTGCCGCTGCGTACCGACCCCACGAAGCTGGAAAACCCCACATTCGTGCGCCGTAGCTATTGTCTATCTCGTGCTATCTGGCAGCGCTTGAAAACGCAGGCGGGTCAGATGAGTATCACGCCTACTACACTGCTGCTCACGGGGTTTGCTCAGGTGTTGGCGCGCTTTAGTTCCTCGCCGCACTTTAGCCTTAACCTGACGCTGTTTAATCGTCTGCCGTTGCACGCAGATATCAATCACTTAATTGGCGATTTTACTGCACTGACGTTGCTGGAGATTGATATGTCGCAGGGAGAAACCTTGCAGGCGCGGGCAAACGTGATCCACTCTCAACTGTGGCGCGATTTGGATAACCGCTTGTTTGGCGGTATCCAGGTCTCTCGACTGCTGGTACAAACTCACCGCGATCCGGCGAAATCGGTGATTCCTATCGTGTTCACCAGCTTGCTCAATCAATATGAGGCGAGCTGGGAAACGGATGATACGCTGTTCAACCAACCGCAGGATGATCTGTACAGTATTTCACAGACACCGCAGGTGTGGCTCGATCATCAGGTAATGGAGCGTAACGGGGAATTGCACTTTAATTGGGACGTGGTGGAACAATTGTTTGAACCGGCGCTAATGGATCAGATGTTCCAGTGTTATTGCCAACTCCTGCACGCCCTAGCCCAGCGACCACAGCTCTGGCATGAGACTCAAGATGTGCTGGCGCTGCCCACCGTTAGTGCACCGGTCACGCAGGCTCCTGCACCTACGGCCTTGTTGCACCATGGGTTACTGCGTCAGGCAGCACTGACGCCACAGGAAACTGCGCTGATCAGTCCTATCCGTGAATTGACCTATCGCCAACTGTCGACGGCGGCGGATCATGTGGCCCGCGCCCTGTTAGCGCTGGGCGTGCAGCATGGCGACCGCGTGGCGGTGGTGATGGAAAAAGGCTGGCAGCAGATTGCCGCCGTACACGGCATTTTACGACTGGGTGCGGTCTATCTGCCAGTGGATCCGGTGCTACCGCCACAGCGTCGCCAGCTTTTGCTGACGGTGGGCGAGGTGCGGGTACAAGTAACGCAGCCGGGTCTCACGCAATTGGAGCCGTCGCTGCCCGTGCTGATCATCGACGACGGAATGCTGGACACGCCTGCTGCGCCGTTGCCTGAAGTGGCTGGGGATGTCACGGATCTGGCCTATATCATTTTCACTTCCGGCTCCACCGGTACCCCGAAAGGAGTGATGATCGACCACCGTGCGGCCATGAACACGCTGGAAGACATCAACGAACGCTTTGGCCTCAATGCGCAGGATAGGGTGTTCGGGCTGTCATCATTGAGCTTTGACCTGTCGGTTTACGATGCCTTTGCGCCTTTTATGGTGGGTGCAGCGCTGGTACTGCCGGAAGCAGGACGGGAAAAAGATCCGCGTCATTGGCAGACAGTTATGGCACACGGTCATGTAAGCGTCTGGAATGCAGTGCCCGCACTGATGCAGATGCTGTGCGAATACCACAGCGGCGATCGGATGAGTTATCCGACGTTGCGTCTGGCACTGTTGAGCGGCGACTGGATCCCGCTAACGTTACCGGAGCAGATGCGCGAGCGGCTCAATGAAACGATGGACATCATCAGTCTGGGTGGAGCGACCGAGTGCGCCATCTGGTCGGTCTACTACCCGATAGGTGAGGTGGAATCGACGTGGACCAGTATTCCCTACGGTCGGGGCCTGCGCAACCAGCCAGTATACGTGCTAAATGCGCAACTGGAGGAATGTCCGGTCGGGGTGGAAGGAGAGATTTGCATTGGCGGGATGGGGCTGGCACAAGGCTACCTGAACGACGCAGAGAAAACGGCGGCGAGCTTTGTCTGGCGCGAAGCGAGTGGTGAGCGAATTTACCGCACTGGGGATCGCGGGCGCTACTTTGCTGACGGGCAAGTCGCCTTTTTGGGGCGCAACGATACCCAAGTGAAGGTGAATGGTTACCGTATCGAACTGGGGGAAATCGAGCGCTGCATTGCGCGACATCCCGATGTGGAGCAGTCAGTGGTGGTGGCAGTGGGTAATTCTCAACATCGTCGGCTGGTCGCTTTTGCCAAACTGCACGATCGCCACCAGGCGCAGGCATTGCAAGCTAAGGAAGCGGAGGCGGCGGCACTGGCGCAGGGTATTATTGTGAATCCGGCACAGCGTCTAGCGTTCAAACTCAAGGAGCCACATATTCGCGCGCTGGATGGTCTGGGCATTGCACTGACGGCACCGGCGGATAGCACACGTTACATCAAACGCCGCAGCTATCGTCATTTCAGCGCGCAAAAAACCACGCTGGCACAGTTGGGGCAATTGCTGTCGGGCTTGGGGCAGATGCGTCTACCCGGTCTACCTTTTGCCAAGTATGCCTATGCGTCCGCCGGGGGGCTATACCCGGTGCAAACCTACGTGTACCTGCATCCAGACAAGATCGAAGAGGGAGTATCCGGTATTTACTACTTCGACCCGCGACAGAGCTGTCTTATGCCGGTAGCACCAGAAGTCGAGCTGAACAGTGGTTTTCATGCCGGACCTAATCAGTCTATTGCCGATCGGGCGGCATTCACGCTGTTTATGGTGGCTGATATGGCGGTGATCTCGCCATTCTATGGGCAAGAGGCAGCTTGGCACTTCTCGGTGATGGAAGCAGGTACTCTCTGCCATTTACTGGAAGAAGATGCGCCGCGCTACGGATTGGGGCTGTGCCAACTTGGGATGGCAGACTTTTCCGCTGTGGCATCGCATTTTCAATTGTCGCCACATCATCGCTATGTCCATTGCACCGTGGGGGGCGCGATAGGGCAAGAGGCGGCAAGTGCTGCAGCATTGCTGCGCGATTTCTCCACCTATGAGAAACCGAAGGAAACCGCTGCGCCGCTGGACATGCAGAGCTACAAAGATGCCATGCTGCGCGGCCTGCGTCAGCAACTGCCTGACTATATGGTGCCGAGTGATCTGATGTTAGCGACCGATTTTCCGTTAACCGCTAACGGCAAGCTAGATCGGCAAAAATTACAGCTGCAGGGCGAACAAATTGCCCACCAGCGTGACGGCGTGGGTCCAATCCAGGTGGACAGTGCGTTACAACAGCGGCTGGTGGCGCTCTGGCAGGAGGTACTCGGCGTGAGCCACGTGTCGGCCGAAGACGATTTCTTCTCGCTGGGGGGCAGTTCTATAGAATTGGTGCGTATTCAGCAGGCACTTGAGGCGATTATCGGGCAGGAGATTCCCATTGTCGATCTGTTCCGTCTGCCAACCATCGCGGATGTGGCGCGTTACCTTGATGAGCAACTGCACAATCTACCCGCCGCCCACGATATCGTATTAGCGCAGGCTGAGGTTTCGCAGGTCAGCGCTGCGCGCGAGAATCTGGCGTTGCGGCGTAAACGTGCCCAACAGGGAGAAAAGGGCGATGAGTGAGCAGAGCTATCGTAGCGCAGGGACACTGTTGGCACAGTTGGCGTCCGGAGAAACCACCTCAGTGGCGTTGGTGAATCACTATTTTTCACGTATGGCGCAGTTTAACAAGCCGTTGAATGCGGTGGTGCAGCAGCACTATGCGTTGGCGTTGGAGGCCGCCGCGCGCGCCGATCGTGAGCGACTGGAGGGGCGCGCAAGGGGCGTGTTGCACGGATTACCTTGTACTGTTAAGGAGTCGTTTGACGTGCAAGGGTGGTTAACCACGTCCGGTGCCCATTATCTGAAAGATAACCGGGCGACGCAGGATGCTCCTTCCATCGCACGCTTACGCGCTGCCGGGGCGATCCTGATGGGAAAAACCAATGTGCCGATGATGACTGCCGATTGGCAAACCTATAACGATCTGTATGGCACCACCCATAACCTGTGGGATAGGCAACGTTCACCCGGCGGATCGTCCGGAGGAGCGGCGGTGGCGGTGGCGGCGGATTTCACCCCCGTGGAATTTGGCAGCGATTTGTTTGGCTCACTGCGCATTCCCGCACACTACACAGGTGTCTATGCCCATCGTTGTAGCTTGGGGTTGATGTCGGTCAGAGGACATGTGCCCGGTGGTGGTCCGCAAGCGACTGATGAGCCGGATCTCTCGACGGCGGGCCCCATGGCGCGCAGCGCGGCGGATCTGCGTCTGATGATGCGCGCATTGAGCACATTCTGGGTGGAACCGCCGCGTATTCCCGATTTTAGCCGTTATCAGGCCAAAGCAAACTACCGCGTGTGCACGTGGTTTAGTGCGCCCCACCATGAGATAGATCAACAGATCGCACAGCGTTTTCAATCGTTTATCGACAAGTTACGCGCACAGCCTGGCGTGGAGGTTGATGATGCTATGCCCGCCGATATCGATCCCGACGCACTGTTTGATATAGCAGTCAAACTCAGTGGTCGGCTGGTAAGTACGGCGCTCAATGGACGCCAGCGTCTTACAGCCGGGCTGGCTGCGCTGGGCTTCAGGCTTGTGGGCAAGCTGGCGGATGTGCCTGAGGGGATAACGAGCTATTACCAGGGCATGCTGAAAGACAGTGGCGAACAGCGGAATACAGACAAACTCCGCCACGAATACAGCCGGGTGATAGAAACCCTTTTCGCGCGTTATGACGTGTTGTTGACACCTGTCAGCCCGGTGCTGGCGTTTGCGCACATGCAGCAGCCGGTGCGTAAGCGCAAGCTTATCGTCAATGGCGAACCGCAAGATTACAACGAACATTTGTTCTGGAACATGTTAGCAACGGTTTTTGGTTTGCCTGCCACCGTTTACCCATTGGCGAAAACGATGGATGAGCTTCCGTGCGGCATACAGATCATTTCCGGGCATTTTCACGATGATGTGACGATTAACTTTGCTGAGTTCTGCGAAAGCATCAGTGGCGGATTCACGGTACCGGAAGGGTACTAGAGGCGGATATCGGTGACAGCGCCAATAAAGGTGCGGCGCATTTAATGAATAAGGAGCAGGTATGACGGTGAATAAGCTTGAGCCAGACAACGGCACGCCGAACGATGAGCTGTTCACGGTGGCGGGTATGTTTGACGGCTCGCTGTATAAATTACTCCTGCGCATGGCGTTGCCGATGTTTGTCGGTATGTTAACGCAGGTGACCTATGCCATCGCCGATATTTTTTGGCTGAGCCACATTGATGTCACCAACAGCGGCATCATTGCCGGTGTGGGGCTGGTTTTCCCCGTTGGAATGGGGTTATTTGCCATCGCCAACGGCATTCAAATCGGTATGGGATCTTTGCTGTCCCGCGCCATCGGCATGCAGCGGTTGGATCGTGCACAGCGGATTTTGTCGGTCGGTATCATCATCGCGCTATTCTTTGCGATCGTGATCACCGTACTTGGCTATGTTTATGCCCAGCCGCTATTGCGCTCACTGGGGGCCACGAAGAGCATCATCGGCTACGCAACGGAGTTCTATTATTATTCGCTGCTGACCGTGTTCAGCATCATGTTGATTGGCGTCATGATGGGGCTGTTTCAAGGCGCGGGTAAGATCATGGTCATCATGAAGGCCTCATTGTTGGGGGCGTTGGTAAATATTATGCTCGATCCAATCATGATCTTTGTATTCGATTTTGGTGTGAAAGGGGTGGCATTGGCGTCGTTTCTGGCGCAACTGAGTATGGTCGCCTATTTCATCTACACATTGATGGGATTACATATCGGGTTGAGTATACGCATCGCGTTACGCCCATTCTCCTGGAAAATCTACCGAGAGTTTCTCTCCGTCGGCATGGCGCAGATGCTGATGCAACTGATCATTGCGGTCGGCATAGTGATTTATAATTTTTTTATCGTCAGGCTGGACGTAAACGCGATGGCAGCGTTTACGCTCACTGGTCGCATCGACTATTTCATCATCACGCCGATGCTGGCTATCGCGACCGCGTTGCTGACTGTGGTGGGGCAAAACTGGGGACACGGAAATGTCACCCGCACGCTGAATGCCTATTGGGCCGCCGTCGCGCTGGCCTTCTCTATTGTGCTGGTGTTAGCCGTTATGCATATTGTACTGGCACCCTGGATGTATCCCCTGTTTACTCGTGTTGTTGCCGTGAGTGACTATGCGGTACTGCAAACCCGTATCATGGCACTGGCACTACCCTTTGTCGCTATCAGCCTGTTAGCAAGTGAATATTATCAGGCCATTGGTAAGCCTTGGTATTCGGTGTTGTTGACGCTGATGCGTCACGTGTTTATATCTGTCCCTGTCGTATACCTGCTGGCGATTGTGTTAGAGATGCGTATTACCGGCGTCTATTTTGGGGCGATGAGCGGCACTTTTGTGGCTGCGTTGTTGGCGTGGCGTCTGCTGCGTCTTTCACCTCGTCTGCTGCGATGGAATCAGGAGGCGGTGCGCTCCCAACACTTGGATATGGAGGTGGCACCATGATGTCGGGCAATCCGTTGTCGTGGCCACAGGAACAGTGCCACATCATTGATCAACTGTATCCTTACAGTGCCGTAAACATCATTGGTGGTGTGGTCACCATTGAGGGAATTGTCGATCTGCCCCGACTACACGCGGCCATCCAGTCCGCCATTCGGCAATTTGATGCGTTGCGTATGTGGTTTGTGATGGGAGAGGAGAGTGAAGTGGTCAGCCAAGTGCAGCCTTATCACTGGCGCGATATCCGCCATTTGACTTTTTCCCCAGATTATGACAAGGAGAACCTACGCCCAGCGGCGATCGAAACATTTGTTGATGAGTGGTTCCGGCAGCCCTTTACCCTGCTGGCGCACGATTTGTTCGAGTTTGTCACCTTTACGTGCGGTGAACAATACAGCGGTTATTTATTTAAAGCCCATCACGGCATTGCTGATGGTTGGTCAATGGCGTTGTTGTCAAACCATGTCAAGCGAGCATACGAACAGCAGGACGTACCAGATGATGCGTCACCAGCCTATAGCGCATTTCTGGCGCAGCAGCAATCTTATCAGGCGTCAACGCGCTTTGCCGTTGATCGTGGCTGGTGGCGTGACTATATCGACGAATACCGCGACTGCTTTCCAGACAGTTCCCCCATCGTTACTACTGAGGGCATCAGTTGTTCCACTTGGCTTGAGCCAGCCATGATTAACCGTCTCTACAGGTTGTGTAATCGTTATGGCTGTACGCTTAATACGCTGTTTATTGCACTCTTCGCTCTCTATCGCGCCAGAGTATGGGGGGAGGAAAAAGGCGTAATAGGCGTGCCGTTAGCCAATCGGCATACTCGCGAGGCGCGGCGTTGCTTTGGCATGTTTACTAATCAATTGCCGCTGGCCTATCGACTGGTGCGCACGGAACGATTCTGTGAACGGGTGGCCTTTTTCCAGCGCGAACTGAAACGCGGTTTTAAACACAGCAAATATCCCATTACCTTATTCAACCAGGATTTGGCGGAACAGGGGGGAGGGAAGTTGCGGGCGTTCGATTATTGCGTTAATTATTATAACTTTACCTATGAACGCCACATTGCAGGTGCCGCGCAACGCGTGGAGAGTTACTACAGCGGCGAGCAGTCCTATAAGCTACAGATTGTTTTGCAAACTGTTAATAATCATAAAGAAAGCCTTAGGTTGAGTCTGGAGGCGCTGCGTAGCGCTTTCACTCCGCACCAACTGACAGCGATGAAAAATGGGCTGTTGGATTTAGTCACTGCATTGGATCGGCAACCTGACGCTCGTCTAGGCGATCTCGAAGTCTATCCTGCGCCGCACGTCGCATTGGCATGTGGCTCACTCAAACCCTCATTTACTTCCCGATTTGCAGCGCAAGTTGTGGAGCATGGTGATCGCACAGCACTAATTGATAATGAACAGTCTTTGACTTATCGGCAGTTGGATGACGCTGTTGAGCGGGTTGCGCGTTATCTGCGCCAACAGGGGATCGGACGCGGTCAAGTGGTTGGGATTATCGCTGAGCATAGCGCTCAAACGGTGATGGTTATTTATGGTATTTTGCGCTGCGGCGCGGCATTTCTGCCGCTAAATCCCGCGTTGCCAACGACCCGCCTTTACGCCATGTGTCGTAAAGCGCAGGTAGCGCATATCCTTTACGATCCGGCGATGCATGAATTGACGCAGGCGCTGGCGTTTCCCGCGTCCAGCTTGCTCCAGGCCTTAGCCACTTCGGCGCTTGCTAGAGAACCTTGGCCAGCTATTGAACCGCAGGATCTGGCATATGTGCTGTTTACCTCCGGATCGACCGGCGAGCCTAAGGGCGTGCAAGTCTCTCATGGCAATCTGGCTAACTATCTCCATTTCGCCGCCGAACGTTACTTTACAGCGCAGGACCGGGCTGCGCTCTACTCTTCGCTGTCCTTCGATTTGACCATCACTACGCTGTTCGCCCCCTTATGTGTGGGCGCTAGCATCAGCGTTTGTCGGCACGCCGAGAGCGAAACATTGCTGCGCATGGCCGTGGTTGATCAGCCCAACACAGTGATCAAACTGACGCCTGCACACCTGCGGTTGTTGTGTGCGGCTGGCATAAGCAGTGAGCAGATTCGTACCTTGGTGGTTGGCGGGGAGGATTTCAAGCGGGATCTGGCGCGTAAGGCGGCTGCTCTCTTTCCTCAGGCCGTGATCTATAACGAATATGGGCCGACAGAGGCCACCGTTGGTTGCATGATCTATCGCTACACCGGGCAAGAAACGCTGCCTTCATTGCCCATCGGTATGGCGATCGACGGTTGCCAGGTAGCAATTTGCTCCCCTTGGGGCTGTCCGGTACCGGAAGGCGAAACTGGTGAATTGGTGATTTATGGCGCGTCAGTGACGCAGGGCTATATCGATGCGCCGCAACAAACGGCCGCCGCCTACCTTAAAGATACCAATGGGGTGATGATTGGCTATCGCAGCGGTGATATTGGCTACGCCATCGCTCCTAATACGCTGGTTTATCAGGGACGTAAAGACGATCAGGTCAAAATTAATGGCTATCGTATTGAGCTGTGCGAAATCGAACAAGCGTTGTTGAGCGCACCTCAGGTAGAAAGTGCGGCGGTGGCGGTGATTGATGATGTGCAGGGGCAGCACAGCGGGTTGCTAGCCTGCGTGACACCGTCATCTGTTGATGTAGCTACCGTAATGCAACATCTGCGTCAGCAATTACCCACCTACATGCAACCCAAGCAGTGCTGTGCTATCGCCCAACTGCCGCTGTCGCACAATGGCAAGGTGGACGTGCGTCAGATGGTCGCAACGGTCCGAAACACCGCGCCTGCATCGGGTAGCGAGCGGCTGGGAGATGCGGCGATAAGGCATTCAGTTCGGGTATGTGTGGAAGGGGCGCTGGAGCAAACTGAGTTTGATGATAACGAAAATCTTTATGTCTTGGGGTTGGACTCCATCAAGAGTATCCAGATTGCAGCGCAGCTCAGGCACCACGGCTGGACGATGTCAGCGGTGCAGGTGATGGAGTGTGGAACAGTGAACGCCATCTGTGAGTTTCTCGCTAGTCATACAACGGTGTCACAGCTCGCGCAGTATGCTCATAACACCCGTATCGATCTACCCGCATTGCGTTGGTTTACGCAGTTGGCGTTGCCAGTGCCCAATGTTTATAACCATGTCATTGTGCTGAAAGTGTTGCCGGGCTGCCCGCTCGAGCAGTTACACAACAGGCTGCATACATTAATCCAGCAGCAGCCAGCTTTGCACAGTGCGCTGGACGCTGAGGGGCGGTTGCTAGTATGCGACCCTAATGTGTGTTATCCCAACGAGGTGCTCACGGAATATTCGACGGCGCAGTGGACGTTGGCAGAGGTGATCGCTCAGTGCAATAGCATGCTTGACGTGACAAATGGTCGAGTCTTTACGGCAGCTCTGTTACACGCCCCGCAGCCTGCGTCTAGCACGCTGGTACTCTGTGCCCATCACTTGTGCGTCGATATGCACTCTTGGTATTTAATCCTCAGCACGCTGGACGCCGTCAGCACTGTCAATGGCACCAGCAACAGCGGACTGCATCGCTGGAATGACTATCTGGCGAGCAAAACGGTAGATTCCGCCACACACGAAAGCTGGCGCACAGTATGTCAAACGCTACCGCTGCATTTCCCACCCGTGTCATTGCCAGATGACTCATTACCTCGTACGCGCGCTTGGCGTGAAGACTTTCGCCATCCTTGCGTCAGGAGGTTGTTTGAATCCAGTGGTAATACCGCGTACAGCGCCGAAACCTATGTGCTAACGGCATTGGCGCTGGTGCTGCGTTACTACAGCGAAGAGCCTTGGTGTCGCATCGAGATGGAAGGCATGGGACGCGGCTGCTGGCCCGATGAGCCTGACGTTGCGGATACGGTCGGGTGGTTTACTCTATTTTATCCTTGGGCGATCCCTCTGCATGGCGATATGGCGACACTGTTATCTGCGATCGCTTCCGATTTGGCAAAACGCACGCATGGTGGGGGAGATTACGGTCTGCTGCAAATGCGGCATGCACCGGAAGACTCTCTTGCGCAAGGGATCCGAATGAATTACATCGGTGTGCAGGCGCAACCTTCACTCCGCTATTTTCATATTGATCACTTTAATAGTGATATCTATACCGCGCCTGAAAACGCGCTCGGCTGCGTGCTGGAGTTTAATATTGCGCGCTCGGCAGCTGATGGTCTCTCCTTCCACTGCCGTTTCGATCCCACGCGCATTGCGCTGAATGATGTGCAACTCCTGCTGGCGCGCTACAAGAACAGCCTCACTGATCTGGATGCCTGGCTGTGCCAACACAGCGCCACGCTGACGGGCGCGCCGACTTTGTGGACACTATAAACACGATGCCAACCCTTAAGGAATACAACAATGGCAAAGGATGATTTTACCTGTGGCTCACTGGATATTGCCATTATTGGCATGAGCGGGCGTTTTTCCGGTGCGGAATCGGTGCCCGAGTGGTGGGATAAGTTGCTGGCGGGTGAGGAGTTCACTCAACCGACATGCACAGAAGACGATAATGGGAACCCTTGGATTAGGCTGCGCAATATAATCACCGCTCCCTATGACTTCGATGCTGCATTTTTCAATATTCCGCCTGGCGAAGCCCTGTTGATGGATCCGCAACAACGAATATTTCTTGAATGCTGCTACAACGCTCTTGAGCATGCGGGCTATATTCCCACGCAACTTAAGCGAGTCGGCGTCTATGGGGCGACCTACGCCAATAACTATTTTATCGATCGCGTCTATCCATACCTGAAGATGAGCGGCGATCACCATTATCTTCAGGCGCAGATTGGTAACGAAAAGGATTACTTGTGTGCTCAGGTTGCCTACAAGTTGGGGTTTACCGGACCCGCTGTGAGTGTACAGACCGCCTGTTCCAGTTCGTTGGTGGCAGCATATTTAGCATGCGAGGGGTTATTGACTTTTCAAGCCGATGTTGCGTTGGCAGGTGGGGTCACCTTGGGTTTTTTACAGGCGCACGGCTACAGTCCGCAAGGTGATAAGCTGGTATCGCAAGACGGACACTGCGCCCCGTTTAGCGCTGAGGCGACCGGCACGGTATACAGCAGCGGTGCGGGAGTTGTGGTGCTAAAACGTCTTGAGGATGCACTACGCGACCAAGACAGAGTGTATGCGGTGATTAAAGGAGGTGCGGTAAATAACGACGGCGGGCGTCGGCTGGGGTTTGTCGCCCCCAGCGTAGAAGGACAGGTAGAAGCGATCAATACGGCGCTTGCCGCCGCAGAAGTCGTACCGACTGATATCGCACTGATCGAAACGCACGGTACCGGTACCCCGTTGGGTGATGAGATTGAGCTTGAAGCTCTGCACCGGGTTTTCGCACCGGCATGTGCGCCGCACAGCATTCAATTGGGTGCGGTAAAAGCCAACTTGGGTCACCTGGGAGTCGCTTCCGGTATCGTCAGCTTAATGAAAACCGCACTGACGCTATATACTGGTTTAGTTCCCCCGCAGATCAACCTAGTAAATAAACATAAAAAACTGTTGCAGCCAGCCTCGCCATTTTATCTCAGTGATGTAGTGACTTCTGTCCCACAAACGAAAAGGATCCATGCCACCGTTAGTTCGTTTGGGCTGGGAGGGACCAATGCTCATTTGGTTCTGCAAAACTGGTGCGAGACGCCTGCGCAAGCGGTGCAAGAAAATGAGCGCCGCCTGTTTTTCTTCAGCGCCAAAACGCCATTAGCCCTTAGACAACAGTTGGATGCTCATTATCACGCTCTGGCGACCTATGCGGAAGCAGATAAAGATCGTATCGCCTATACTCTCGCGCAACGCCGGGCACATTTCCCGTATCGCTGTGCGCTGGCGGCAGACAGTGTGGTAGCGTTGCGTGCAAGTTTGGCGAAACTGCGGGATGCTGACATGTCTTTTACCCCTATCAATATGGAAACTACCTTGGTGTTCCTATATCCGGACCGGGACGATAAGCTGGAGAGTGCCCTGACGCATTTGCTGGCTTGTCAACCTAACTTGCGCCAGCGGCACCAGCGCCTGTCTCAGGATGTTGCACAAATCTGCGAACCAGCCGATTGGACGCCAGCATTGCGTCAGTTTATCCAGCAGGTGAGTCTTAGTGAATGGCTGATCGAACAAAGTATCTCGCCTGTGCAGCACATCGGTTACCTGACGGGGGCTGCAGCAGCGCAGTATGTTGCGCGCATCATCTCACTGGAAAACGCTGTTCAGCAGGTGATTGTGGCTGAAACGACACCGGAGCAGACGCTGGCCGGCAACAGTGAACTGAGCGAAATATTGGCTAATCTGGCGGTGACGGAGGGAACGCTGATGCTGGAAATCGGTCGCGCGGGGACGTTTTCCATATTGTATCACCAGCATGCGCAGTGGGTTGGGCAAACAGTATTTTCCCCCATGCTGAATACGGATACGCCTGAGGACATCCTGCCGCTGTTGGGCACTCTTTGGCAACGAGGAGTGACTATTTGTTTACCGGAAATGCCAGCCGTGCAGACTATAGGCTTACCCGGTTATTCGTTTGATCGCGTCCGGTATGAAATTCAGTCCAGTGATGCGAGAGAGAACGCTATGTTACCAGTGAGTTATTTGTCGGTCAGCGACTTTGTGGAGAAAACCTGGCGTTCATTGTTATGCATCGATCATTATGACGAACACGCGGTTATTTTCGAATACGGAGCGACCTCGATGCACGTTATCTCTTTCGTCGACAGCTGTAACCACATTTATAAAATCGGACTGACTGCCGCCGATATTTATGCCAGACCCGCTATCCGTGAGCACAGTGAATTTATCTCCGAATGTGTTGATGGTATTTTATGAGGTGTTCACAGGATGACAATAATGGAACACGTTAGCATTAAAACATTATATCATCTCCTGTGCTGTATGCTGCTCTTTATTTCCGCTATGTGCGCTTTGGCGCAAGAACATGAGCCTATCGGGGCGCAAGATGAGCGCCTGTCGACATTAATTCACCAACGGATGCAGGAGGCCAAGGTCCCAGCCCTTTCCGTAAGTGTGACCATTAAGGGGGTACGTCAGCGATTTGTCTACGGTGTTGCCGATGTGGCTAGTCAGAAAGCGAATACTCTAGACACAGTTTACGAGCTGGGATCGATGAGTAAGGCGTTTACCGGACTTGTGGTGCAAATACTGATTCAGGAAGGCAGACTCCGGCAAGGGGATGATATCATTACCTATCTGCCGGAAATGCGCTTGAATTATCAGGGAAAACCTGCTTCCCTGACCGTGGCTGATTTCCTTTATCATACATCAGGATTGCCTTTTTCAACACTGGCTCGGCTGGAAAACCCTATGCCTGGGAGCGCTGTGGCACAGCAACTGCGCAACGAGAATCTGCTGTTTGCGCCGGGTGCGAAGTTTAGCTATGCCTCCGCCAATTATGATGTGTTGGGCGCGGTGATTGAAAATGTGACGGGAAAAACCTTTACAGAGGTCATTGCGGAACGACTCACGCAGCCGCTGGGCATGTCGGCGACTGTGGCAGTTAAGGGGGATGAGATTATTGTCAACAAGGCAAGCGGCTATAAACTGGGATTCGGCAAACCCGTTCTGTTTCATGCGCCTCTGGCCCGGAACCATGTTCCTGCCGCCTATATCCATAGCACTCTGCCTGATATGGAAATATGGATAGACGCCTGGTTGCACAGAAAGGCTTTGCCGGCAACGCTGCGTGAGGCGATGAGTAACAGTTGGCGTGGTAATAGTGATGTTCCGCTTGCCGCAGACAATCGTATCCTCTATGCCAGCGGTTGGTTTATCGACCAGAATCAAGGCCCTTACATCAGTCACGGTGGGCAGAATCCAAACTTTTCTTCTTGCATTGCGTTGCGACCGGATCAGCAGATTGGCATTGTTGCGCTGGCAAATATGAATTCGAATCTGATACTACAGCTTTGCGCGGATATCGATAATTATCTGCGCATTGGCAAATATGCTGACGGCGCTGGTGATGCAATTACAGCCACCGATACCCTTTTCGTCTACCTCACGTTGTTGCTGTGTTTTTGGGGGGCGGTGGTTGTAGTGCGCGGTGCTTTCCGTGTTTATCGCGCAACGGCGCATGGCCCTGGAAAACAGCAGAGGTTACGTTTACGCGTACGTGACTATATCATCGCCTTGGCGGTTCCTGGGCTCGTGGCCGCCATGCTCTATGTCGCACCGGGTATACTATCTCCAGGACTTGACTGGCGTTTTATCTTGGTATGGGGTCCATCGAGCGTGTTGGCGATACCGTTCGGAATTATCCTGTTAGCTTTCGTTCTGACATTAAATCATCAAATTAAACGAATTCTATTACACAACAAGGAGTGGGACGATGAGTAATATCAGTTTGTATTGTTTGCCATATTCAGGTGGTTCTGCCGCCATGTATTATAAATGGCGTAGCGTGCTGTCGGACAATATTACTTTGCGGCCTTTAGAACCTGCGGGGAGGGGAACTAGAATACGCCAGCCGCTGTGTCTTACGATGGTGGATGCCGTCGCTGACCTTTATCAACAATTTGTGAAACACTACACAGGTGGAGACTACGCCATTTTTGGGCATAGTCTCGGAGGGATCATGGCCTTCGAACTGGTGCATTATATTCTCGATCATGGACATGACATGCCATGCGCGCTGTTTTTTTCCGGCTGTCGCCCACCCGATCGGGCCTCTCATGAAGTAATACTGCATACCTTGCCCGATCAGGCGTTTATGGAAGAGATCGTCAAGCTGGGCGGAACTCCGGTTGATGTCTTTCGTAATAAAGAGTTAATGACAATTTTCACCCCCATCATTAAAAACGATTATCGGCTCTATGAGCAGTATGTATTTCAGGCCAAGGCGCGCACATTAACCTGTCCGATCGTGCTATTTCATGGCGATGCTGACAATCTGGTAATGCAGGATGAATTACTTGCATGGGAAAAATTCACCACACGAAAGACGCGGACTATTATATTTCCTGCTGCCGATCATTTTTTTGTCGATAAGCATTTTGAACAGGTGGTAGGTTATGTGAACCAGACGATTGAATCACTCGAAATAGTAGGGTAGAAATAGTTGTGTAACTATACAAGGAGCAATAGATATGGCTGTTCCATCATCAAAAGAAGAGTTAATTAAAGCTATTAATAGTAATTTTTCTTTATTAAATAAGAAGCTAGAATCTATTACGCCCCAACTCGCCTTTGAACCTCTATTGGAAGGGCACGCGAAGGGGACTACGATTAGCGTAGCGAATCTGGTTTCCTATCTGATTGGCTGGGGAGAGCTGGTGTTACACTGGCATGACCAAGAGGCAAAAGGAAAAACTATTATTTTTCCTGAGGAAGGATTTAAATGGAATGAATTGGGGCGTTTAGCACAGAAATTCTACCGTGACTATGAGGATATTACAGAGTACGAAGTTTTATTGGCACGGTTAAAGGAAAATAAGCAGCAACTCGTGGCTTTGATTGAACGATTCAGTAACGATGAGCTTTACGGTAAACCTTGGTATAATAAATGGACCCGAGGTCGTATGATTCAATTTAATACCGCCTCGCCTTATAAAAATGCTTCGGGGAGGTTAAATAAACTGCAGAAATGTCTTGCAGAATAGCGGGGTGCTTACCGTTTGCCTCCCCACTGATGATTTTTCCGGGCAGCGATGAGTGTGGACTGGCGGCACTATCACCCGCTGCTCCGGAACATATTCTGGTTAATGATACGGATAAAATGTGTAAGACAATAAGTCTACTTAACATAAGCACATGCGAACGCATGTGTATTAAGAACCATGATGTCCTGGACGACTTAGAAGATGAAAAACGGCCTGTGGATGAAAAGCCGTATCAGCGTTTGCTGATACGGCCTGGTTCTTTACAAGATTATTCATAAGTCAGGTTACTGCGAGATTAATGTTTTGCTGACTCCAGATGTACGGGGGCACCCAGATTTCACTGCACATATCCAGATAATCCGACCACCACTGCATCATGTCCATGCGGGCTTCCATATGTTCGGCCTTATGAATGTAAGCCAGACGCACAGTGTTGCGCTCTTGGTGACTCATCTGACGCTCCACTGCATCTTGCGACCATAAACCGGATTCCATCAGCGCGCTACACGCCATTGCCCGGAAACCATGACCGCAGATATCTTGTTTCGTGTTGTATCCCATCTGGCGAAGTGCCTTATTGATAGTATTTTCACTCATCGGCTTGTAGGGGTCATGATAGCCGGGGAACACCAGTTCATACCCGCCAGATATTTCCTTAATCCTTTTCAGAATAGAGATAACCTGCTCAGAAAGGGGCACAATATGCGGTGTACGCATTTTGGCACCTCGACTGGAATAACGTACGCCTGCAATCGCTTCGCGTGTGGCAGGTATCGTCCAGATCCGATTTCTGAAGTTAATCTCTGTCCAACGAGCATAGCGCAGTTCACTTGAGCGAATGAACACATGCAACGTCAGCAGGACTGCAAGCCTGGTGAGTTCCCGTCCTTGGTGATAACTGTCAATCCGTTCAAGCAGCTCAGGAAGGCGCTCCAGTGGCAGGGTGGGATAATGTCGTCTGGCGGGAGAAGCCGTCACGCCGTCAAGATTTGCAGCTGGGTTGATTTCGATTAACCCCTGATGAACAGCATAACGCATAATGTTGCTGAGGTGTTGCCGCGAGCGGGACGCAACTTCAAGCAAGCCCTTTTCCTCAATGCCTTTCAGTAATTCAATGAAATGACGTGATTTAAGCTCGGTAACTGGTAGATGCCCGATGGTCGGAAAGACATGTCTGTTCAGACGGGCAAGCACGCGATCTGCGGTATTCTGCGACCATTTTTTCTTGCTACTGTGCCACTCCAGTGCCACGGATTTAAACATTTTCTCCTGCATGCGCGAGCCGCGTTCAGCGGCACGTTGCTGCGCCGGGTTGATGTTCAGCGCCAGCATCTTACGGATGCCTTCGCGCTGCTGGCGGGCGTCAGACAGGGAGACGGCAGGGTAGGCACCCAGTGCAATACGGGATTCTTTGCCATTAATACGGTATTTAAGATACCAGAGACGGGAACCGCCTGGTTTGACCAGCAGATACAGACCGTGGGAATCGGAGACTTTAAAGGGTTTATCAGTGGGCTTGAGACTACGGATTTTTGCGTCGTTAAGGGACATATGGGGGTCACTCCATTATCGAACTAACCTGACCCCAGATTTGACCACCAATTTTTCCCGATGCGTAGGGTAAAATCAAAATGCACCGAGAAGAGTTTTCACACTAACCTGTTGAATCAACATCAGATAAAGATTCGCAAGGATGCAAGAAAACAGAAAATTGGCTCCTCTGACTGGACTCGAACCAGTGACATACGGATTAACAGTCCGCCGTTCTACCGACTGAACTACAGAGGAATCGTGAGAACGAGGCGAATATTAGCGATGCCCACCCACAATGTCAAAGCCTGTTTTTTAAATTTGAAATCGTTTGCTGAAATAATCTGCATTTTGTCGTTTATTCCGATACAACTGGCTTTTTTTCACACTTTTGCGGCTCGGATCGAGGGTATTTCCATAGCCAACGTCCAGTAACCATTCGCCAGTAAAACAGCACGGCCCGCACAGCCCAGTCGGCAAACATTCCCATCCAGACGCCAACCACACCCCAGCCAAGCATGATTCCCAGCACATAACCGACTACAACCCGACAACCCCACATGCTCAACATCGAAACCCACATGGCGTAACGGGCATCACGAGCACCTTTAAATCCAGCGGGTAGCACCCATGAGGCGGACCAAATAGGCATAAATAAAGCATTTAGCCAAATCAGAATCACAACGACGTGTTTAACCTGTGGATCCTGGGTGTAAAACGATGCCATAACCCCGGCAAAGGGAGCCGTTAGCCAGGCGATGGCCGTTAATCCAAGAGTGGACAGCCAGAACACATGCCGCAACTGAATCTCTGCTTGCGCTATCTGCCCTACCCCCAACCTTCGGCCTGTAATGATCGTAGAAGCAGAACCGAGCGCACTTCCGGGTAAGTTGATAAGAGCCGCAATTGAGAACGCGATAAAATTTCCGGCAATAACGCTGGTCCCCATCCCGGCAACGAACATTTGGGTTAATAACCGACCACTGGTAAATAACACTGATTCGACACTCGCTGGAATACCAATCCCCATGACTTCCCAGATAATGCTAAAATTCAGCGGTTTAAAATAGCTCTTTAACGAAATCCTTAGCGCAGGATTAAAACCAATCGCCAGCACCCACAAAATTGCAACTGCGCCAATATAACGAGAAATGGTTAAACCCAACCCAGCCCCGACAAATCCCAGTCCCGGCCAGGAGAAAAGGCCGTAAATCAATATGCCGCTAATAATAATATTAAGAATATTCAGGCTACCGTTAATCAGTAGCGGTATTTTCGTATTCCCTGCACCACGAAGTGCCCCGCTACCAATAAGAGTGATGGCAGCTGCTGGATAACTGAGTACGGTCAGCTCCAGATAAGTCAACGCCAGTGCTTTAACGTCTGTCGTGGCATCACCCGCGACGAAATCAATAATTTGTTCGCCAAAATGATGAATTAGCGTTGCCAACAGTACGGCAAACAACGTCATGATCACCAATGACTGCCGCGTCGCCACCCTCGCTCGTCGTCGATCTCGCTTACCGAGACTAAATGCTACAACGACAGTAGTACCAAGATCGATAGCTGCAAAAAAAGCCATAATGACCATATTGAAGCTGTCCGCCAACCCCACGCCGGCCATCGCATCTTTTCCCAGCCAGCTGACCAGAAAAGTGCTCAGGACCCCCATCAACAGGACACAGGCGTTCTCCATGAAGATAGGAACAGCAAGCGGGGTTATCTCGCGCCAGAACAACACTTTGTAGCTCTTGCGTTTAGAGTGCCAGCGAGTGCCGTGAACAACCTGGCGTAAAGCAGAGGAGATATTCAAAGCCGACCTTAATTGCAGAAAGTGAAACCACATTTCAAATGATGAGGGAGAATCAGCAAAGCTGCAAAGATTTTCGCCAACAAATTGTCTGCAAATGCAACAAACTGTTGATAGAAACGGCAAACAGTTGGGAAATTTAAAAATCGGGTTTGACAAAATATTTTTCGCCGTTAAGATGTGCCTCAACAGCGATTCCTCTGTAGTTCAGTCGGTAGAACGGCGGACTGTTAATCCGTATGTCACTGGTTCGAGTCCAGTCAGAGGAGCCAAATTTCTGAAAAGCCCGCTTTTATAGCGGGCTTTTTGCTATATCTGATAATCAATTTCCTCTTCACTGTTTTCCATCACCTGGCGCTTGATATCCTCAACTGACAGTCCTGCATTACAAAGTTCCAGAAAGCGCCAGACATAGTTACGCTGAAGTTGCCCTCGCTTCAGTCCCAACCAGACAGTATTAGCATCGAAAAGATGCCGCGTATCCAGGCGGATTAAATTCTTTTCCTCTTGTTCGCCGCTGGATTGTTCGGCAACTAATCCGATCCCAAGCCCAAGAGCAACATAGGTTTTAATGACATCAGAATCCTGTGCACTTAATACAATATCTGCCGGCAAACCTTTGCGGGCAAATGCGTCATCAATGCGTGAGCGCCCCGTAATCCCCTGTCGGTAAGTAATTAACGGCCACTTCGCTATTGATTCCAGCGTCAACGGTGTAATTTGCGTCAAGGGATGATCGAGTGGAACAAGCAAACTATGGTGCCAACGAAACCACGGGAAGGCGACGAGCTGCGGGTCATTACTCAAACGCTCGCTGGCGATACCAATATCAGCTTCGCCATTTTGCAACAACGTCGCAATTTCCTGTGGTGTACCCTGGATTAGCTCCAGCCGAACCTCCGGGAAAAGTTCGCGAAAAGCTTTAATGACCTCAGGCAAGCTATAACGTGCCTGAGTATGCGTCGTTGCAATAGTGAGAACGCCAGACGTATCGTTGGTAAACAGGTCTGCGAGCCGACGAACATTACTGGCTTCATTCAGAATGCGTTCTGCAATGACCAGTAATGCTTTGCCCGGTTCAGTCATGCCCAGCAGTCGCTTACCTCGTCGAACAAATATTTCGATGCCAAGTTCATCCTCCAGTTCCCGAATATGACGGCTAACGCCTGACTGTGAGGTAAAAAGCATATTCGCAACCTCTGTCAGGTTGTAATCCTGACGTGCAGCCTCGCGGATTATCTTTAGTTGTTGGAAATTCACGGTAAACTCCGGGCAGTTCAGATATCCCGTTATTGTTAAAGTCTAATGCCCGGCATAACAAATAATAAAAACCCGCATCTTATTCCATCCCGATATAACGCTTAGCTCACCAATTGCCACTGCCTTTTTTCCATCACTGGAGAACTAATCACTGACATTAACAACTCTTTCACTGCCTGTGCCTGTGGTGACAAGTTTGCTCTGGCGGGTAAATTTAAGGACAAAGAGAGACTCATTGAAGGAGTGGTAATGCGTGACATCCACCCATTTACTGCGCCACATAACGAACGCGCAGCCGATTCAGGTAATACTGCAACGCCCATGCCGCTGGCAATCGCTGCGGTAAGCGTGGCAATAGACTCAATTTCACCAATGACTTTTGCCGTGAGCCGCCGTAGGGAAAAAGCCTCATCAACACGAAGTCTAACAGCGCTGTAATCACTGGGGAGAAAAAGGTTCATTTGCGCAATAGCATTAACATCAACGCTTTGCCCCGGGCAATCTTGAGTTCCTACCAGGAAAAGATCTTCTCTCAGCAAAGCCTGACTGGATACCCCAGCCACAGGGGAATGCTCATAAATCACCGCCATATCGAGTTGGTGATTTATCAGTTTTTCGTTAAGCACTGCACCACTATTTTCATGAAGATAGATAACGACCTCCGGGAATTCAGCGCGAACCGCCTGTAATAAGGGCATGGTGATGGATGACGCAGCGGTTCCTGGCGCAAAGCCAATCGAGACTTGCCCCGATAATGACTGACCAACGTTATGCACCGCCAGTTGGGCCTGCTCACACTGACGTAAAATGGCCCGTGCATGGGTATAGAGAATTTTTCCGGCGCCTGTTGGCGTAACGCCCCGTTTTGTGCGAATCAAAAGCTGTTGATTTAACTCACCTTCCAGTGTGGCAACCTGCTGGCTGAGCGCTGGTTGTGCAATATGCAATACTTCAGCAGCCTGGGTCAGGCTACCAATATCTACAATTTTTACGAAGTATTTCAGGCGTCTGAAGTTCATGTTGCCTCCGGTTTTTAAGAATCGGCCCAAGTGCCGCCATTACTTACAACCAGAATGCAAGATGCTTGCCAGTTCTATTTTAGCGTTGATGCGCAAGCTAACCAACTGTCAAATAAGAGATTATGATAGATTCGTCATTGGCCCTTTTTATCAGCAGTCGCATTCACCTGCCCTATAAAAGGGGGGTATGCACCACGATGGTTCATTACCCAATAAGATTGAAAGCTCACCACTTTGTTGAAATTGTCAGCAAACAAACAAAAAAATGCATTTCACCCTTTGACATCACCATGCACTGCCATTAATATGCGCCCCGTTCACACGATTCCTCTGTAGTTCAGTCGGTAGAACGGCGGACTGTTAATCCGTATGTCACTGGTTCGAGTCCAGTCAGAGGAGCCAAATTTTAGTTTTGAGACATCTCTATGAGTCTCAGGACAGTTAAAAAATAAAAATTATTTTTACCCGGTCACTTTGTAAAAAAGTGGTCGGGTTTTTGATTTCTGTGTTTCGTGCGCTTAATCGAGTCTCACGCTTCAGTGAGCAAATTGCCCCTCCCCAACAGACATCACGATTCACAAGGTCAAAAATTCTGTTCCATGAAGTACCGTACAAAGATAAAGAGAAAAATGCCTTATGCGGGATGTAGCTGTCGCGTCTTTATCGGGAAACTATACGTAATTGCCACTTTGTCTTCGGTAATCAGAAAAAGAAGACCTGCCATTTTAATAAATATTATTTCTCTGGGAACGGGGATTTTTTATAAGCAATATGACGAGTTAAACATTATATTTTTATAAGGATTATATGAGATTAAAGAAATCTGCCATAAAGACAGATTTCTTTAACATATAATTAGAGATTTGCGACGTTATGATAAACTTTTTGTACATCGTCGTCATCTTCAAGGGCATCAACAAGCCCTTCAAAGATTTCTAAATCTTCTGGGGAAAGCTCAACTTCAGATTGAGCAATCATTTCTAATTCTGTTGTTGAGAACTCAGTGATTCCAGCTGCTTTTAGCGCCGCGATTCCTTTATGAAGGTCAGTAGGTTCAGTATAAATAACAATATTACCTTCTTCTTCAGTTACATCACGAACATCAACTTCAGCTTCAAGCAAAATTTCAAAAATATGGTCAGGGTCTGTTCCTTTAAATACAATCACACCCGTATTGTCAAACATATAGCTGACAGAACCTGCCGCTCCGATATTGCCGCCTTTTTTATTGAAAATTGTGCGAACGTTAGCAATCGTACGGTTAACATTTGAAGTCAATGTCTCAGCAATAATCATTGAGCCATTAGGACCAAAGCCTTCATAACGTCCCTGTACGAACGTTTCATCTCCACCGCCTTTGGCTTTATCAATTGCTTTATCAATAACGTGCTTTGGAACTTGTGCCTGCTTTGCACGTTCAATAACGAATTTTAAAGATGTGTTTAATTCTGGATCGGGTTCACCTTGTTTGGCAGCAGCATAGATTTCTACACCGAATTTTGCATAAATTTTAGACGTTGCACCGTCTTTAGCCGTTTTTTTAGCAACAATATTGGCCCATTTACGTCCCACTGGAATGATCTCCTCGAAAATTTATTTACATTACTGGTAAATCGTTAACATGTGTTAATTCAGCATATTATATCATAACAGGAAAAATCTCGTCTATTAGAAATAAAAATATTCTAAAGCCATAATCTTATATTTAATTTTATAAAAACTAATGTTGTTGGCGGGATTTTTTATAATTGTGTTTTGAAAGCATACTTGCTTTTAATATGTGGAAATCATTAAGACGATAATAAAACTCGCATCTGCCCAAGGAAGCAAACAGCCCGCGTTTATTGCAGGCTATTTGCCAGATGTCTTACTTAATCCTTCACATCTATTTCTGATAAGAAGGTTCATAACTTATTATCGGAACGGCGGCTCATTAAAGGTTCGTAATTTACGTGAATGCAGTCGGTCGCCTTCTGCGCGCAGCAAATCGATCGCCCGAATGCCAATTTGCAGGTGTTCGGAAATAGCGCCTTCATAAAAACGGTTAGCCTGGCCGGGAAGCTTAATCTCACCATGTAACGGTTTATCTGAAACACACAGTAGTGTCCCGTATGGCACGCGGAAACGATATCCTTGCGCGGCAATGGTTGCACTTTCCATATCAATTGCTACGGCCCGGCTTAAGTTAAAACGAAGTGCAGAAGCTGAGTAACGTAACTCCCAGTTCCTGTCATCTGTGGTTACCACAGTACCTGTACGCAGCCGCTGTTTGACTTCCTCACCAGGCCTGCCGCTGACTAACTTGGTAGCGTCATAAAGCGCACGTTGCACTTCAGCAATGCTCGGAATAGGAATATCGGGCGGCAGAACCGCATCAAGAACGTGGTCATCGCGTAAATAAGCGTGTGCAAGGACATAATCTCCAATGGCCTGGCTTTCACGTAATCCGCCACAGTGACCAATCATCAACCAGACATCCGGGCGTAGCACTGCCAGATGATCGCAGATGGTTTTAGCATTGGACGGTCCCACGCCAATATTCACCAGAGTAATACCCCGACCATCAGCGGTAATTAAATGCCATGCTGGCATCTGGTGTTTTTTCCATGCAAGGTCGGAAATGGCTTCTTCTGGCGCTTCGGTTTCGGCAGTGATCCAGTTCCCGCCAGCACAAGAAAGGGCAATGTAGGGACTATCAGGATCGAGGATCTGGCTGCATCCCCAACGAACGAATTCATCCACATAACGTGTGTAGTTGGTAAACAAGACGAACGGTTGAAAATGTTCTACTGGCGTACCGGTATAATGGCGCAACCGTGCGAGGGAAAAATCAACCCGGCGAGCATCAAAATGCGATAACGGGGAGAATTCCGTTGGATGATAAATGCCGTCTGCAGTTTCATCGCCGATTTGCGCCAGTTCTGTTGTCGGGAAGTAGCGAGTTAAACCAGCGCTCATTGAGCGATCAAGTGTTAATTCAGAGCCATCGATGACATAAGGATAAGGGATTTCATGCTGCGAGGGTTGCACAGAGATATGCGCACCATAATCCTGATACAGCAACGTAAGTTGTTCATTGAGATACGAACGAAAGAGAGTAGGGCGAGTAATCGTGGTGGTGTAACTGCCTGCGTGAGTAAAACGACCAAATGCGCGCGTTTTGGGGGGATTAGTTGTGCTACCGTCCCAGGTTACGGTCAGTGATGGATAGACAAAAAGACCTTGTTTGCGGGCGTTTTCATCAGGTAATTCGCCACTTGTAATATATTTGCCAATGGCGTTGCGTAAAGCAACTACAGATTGCTCATACAGCGCGTCGAGTTTATCCAGTGCCTGAGCTGGGGTCAGACCGGAGCCCTTATTATTCATGTGTGTCTCCTGTTCCATACAATTACCGCACATCCGATAGTATGTCACAGGAATGTGAAACAAAAGTGTAAGGCGAAGATCGGATGATCTTCGCCAGGCTATTAAGCGCGTTGATTGTCTTTCATCAACAAAGCGGTCATTGCGGAAATCAGGCATCCAGCCAGCAAATAAATAGCGACGCTATGCCAGTTCCCGGCAAAGTAAGTGATGAGTGCAGCGGCAATAAAAGGCGTAAATCCACCGCCAACCACACTGGCAACCTGATAACCGACTCCAGCACCACTGTAGCGATAACTGGCACCAAACATTTCGGTAAACATCGGTTGTTGCACACACACCACCATGTCATGCGCAATGTTTGCCAGCATTATGGAGAAGAAAACTATCCAGAAAATAGATTGTGCTTCAAGCGCCATAAAGAAAGGAAATGCGCTCAACGTTCCGATCAACGCGCCTGTGATATAAACCCTGCGCCGACCAAAACGATCGGCAAGCCAGGCAAAACAGGGAATTGTCAGGCAGCTTAATCCACCGACCAGCAAACCAATATTAAGGAAAAGTTCGCGCGGTAACCCCATATTCTGGGTTGAATAATTAAGTGCAAAGGCAGTAACAATGTACATCGTCAGCAACTCGCACAGTCGTAGTGCAATAATCTTCAGAAAAGCACCGGGATGTCGTAACAGAGCTTCGATAACCGGGATGCGTTTTTTCGCGGCCGCTTGATTATGTTGCTGTTGTTCAAATTCCGCGGACTCCTCCATGCCATTGCGCACCCACAATGCTCCCAGTACCAGTACGATGCTAAACAGGAAAGGAATGCGCCAGCCCCAGCTTAAAAACTGTTCGTCAGTCGTCATCATACTGATCAATGAAACCAGTCCGGTTGAAAGCAGTAAACCTACTCCGTAGCCAACTTGTACACCGCTACTGTAAAAGGCTTTTTTATTTTTCGGCGCACTTTCAACGGAAAGCAACGCTGCGCCTCCCCATTCGCCGCCGACGGCAAATCCCTGAATGGCACGCAGTGTCACCAGCAAAATAGGTGCCCACCACCCAATGGTCGAGAATGAAGGAAGAATACCAATCAAGGCTGTCGCGATGCCCATCATCCAGACGGTCAGCATTAACATGCGCTTACGTCCCAGCCGGTCACCAAAGTGACCGAAAATGACACCGCCGAGCGGTCGGAAAAGGAAGCCGACACCAAAGGTGGCAAATGCGGCGAGCGTTCCCATCGCCGGGCTTACTTGCGGGAAAAACTCGCGATTAAACACCAGTGCGGCGGTAATGCCATAGAGTAAAAAATCATACCAGTCGACGACGGCACCAGCGAAACTGCCTAACGCAGCTCGTCGGGCGCGACTTAACGAAAGCGTCCCTTCATCGGGACGAGTGGAGATGAGCGTGGAGTCCATAATGATCCTGTTTGTACTGTCTTTTTATAATTAGTATGGAAAAGGTAACTCACATTGCCGTCGATCTATAAACGAACCTTATGAGACTACCTCGACAGAGCGCATCTGCAAATGATTTTATGGCTGATTAGCGGCAACATGAAAAATTCGATGGAAGATGAAAGCGCAGGAGTTGCTGGTGTTGTTTAAGGATTAAGCAGAGGGCCCACAGGTTCGAGATATGAAACATAAAAGTCCGCATATGCACAAAATTGCACCCTGATGATTCTGATAGACTGCATTGCATTATAACCAGTAGGGAGGCGAGGTTAGTTATGTTTTTAGTATCATTGTTGAGACGTATTGCATTTAGTTACTACGATTATAAAGCTTATAATTTTAATATTGAAAAAACAGACTTTGTTGTCATACATATTCCCGATCAGATTGGCGATGCTATGGCCATCTTTCCTGTTATTCGGGCGCTTGAATTGCATAAAATTAAGCATCTATTAATTGTTACGTCGACAATTAATTTAGAAGTCTTTAATGCGCTCAAACTTGAACAGACTAAATTAACATTAGTCACAATGACTATGCAGGATCACGCAACATTAAAAGAAATAAAAGATTTAGCGAAGAACATAACACTGCAATACGGTACGCCGGATCTTTGTATAGAGGCGATGCGTAAAAAGAACCTGAAAACGATGATATTTATCAGTCAGTTGAAAGCAAAAACGAATTTCCAGGTCGTCGGTTTAACCATGAAGTGCTATTCCCCTTTGTGTAAGAACGCGTCCCGGATGGATCAGAATCTCCGGACTCCTGTACCCATGACATGGGCATTTATGATGCGTGAGGCGGGTTTTCCGGCAGTCAGGTCAATATATGAATTGCCATTAAGCGATGATGTACTCGATGAGGTACGCGAGGAAATGCGATCGTTAGGATCTTACATTGCGCTCAATTTAGACGGTAGCTCGCAGGAACGTACATTTTCATTATCGATTGCAGAAAATCTAATAGCAAAAATTCAAAGTGAAACAGATATTCCAATAGTGATCGTTTATGGACCCAAAGGGGAAGATAAAGCCAGGGCATTAGTGGATTGTTATAATAATGTCTACCGTTTATCCTTATCACCCTCGATTAAACGTTCAGCAGCAATCATAAAAGATGCTTATATTGCAATAACTCCTGACACCTCAATATTACATATGGCAAGTGCCTATAATACCCCTGTTGTTGCAATTTATGCTGATTACAAAACGCGATGGCCCGCAATGGCCGATGTTTCGGAGTCAGTCGTCGTTGGGCAAAAAATTGACAATATAAGTCTGGATGAATTCGCAAAGGCATTAAAAAGTGTTTTGGCGAGAATTTGAGGCAGTACTTATGCATAGTAATGCCGATCTGTTATGAACGGTGGTGTCATCAATACTCTGAGGCTGGTCAATCATCACAGAAAACCAGCCTTTGGATCAAAGCAATACTCACCGAAAATGATCATAGTCACACCGAACGCGATTCAGGAGGAACTGTTTGGTAAATAGCACCACCGGATCTTGGGGGCGCTGTGATTATTACAGTATTGCTATCACCGTCATTTTTGAATGTCACTTTACCAGTAGCATCAACGCCTACCCAGGAGGCCGAGCTTGAAAACGAATAATCAGCCGCCGTTTTTCCTGGTGCAAAGTTGTCATTATTCAACTGATAATACGCCCCGGTAAATCCCTGCGAAGGGAATGAAGCTGTCGGTAGGTTTGCACTATTCACTGACACTGTACCCGTCATTGGTCTGGTTTCCGCGCTAATGAATTCTATCGTGGTACTCAGACCCGCCTGATGAACACCATTCAATACGGGGATCAGCGTTGCGATACCCTCTCCGCCTCCTGTAACAGTAGCTTTGTAATCACCGTTGATATTTTGACTGTAATCAATTGCGCTAATTTTCATATAGGGCACGTTTGTACCTGATTGCACAAATTCTATCCCTTAAGAAACTTTGATCGGATTGCCTGATATATCGTGCAGAACAAGATGTAGCTCAGCACTATCGGTAAAGTCCCCTTTCAGTGATGACTGGTTGTTCTTAAGGATGGACTGCGAGGCGTCTGCTGGGCCTGCCACTAGCGATATATCTACTGTTTGCATTCCACCTGCGCTTGTGACTGCGCTTACAGTGACGCTCCCCGTTATCTCACCTTTCACGCTTGTTGTCGCGATTCCGTTTTGATCGGTCACCGCTGTTAATGACGTTAATGTGGTGGAGCCGCTTTTTAAGGCGAAGTACACAGTGGGACCTTCGATCAGGTTACCACTGCCATCCTCAACCGTTGCCTTTAAGGTACTTAAATCACTGTTGGTGGCGGCGATAGTCGACGGATCAGCGATAAAGCTAGCAACATGTGCGGTGCTTGGGTTGCCAGTAACCTTCACGGTTGTCTGTGTCTGTATTGTGACGCCGTTATGGAACGATGCAGTCACCGTATATGTACCGACTTTATTGCTGGTCAGAACGACTGGAGCCTGACCTGAAGAGTTGGTTCTCACTTTTCCGCCACTTAACGTCGCACCTTCTAGCGTTACGCTAAAGTTGATGACCTGACCCTCCACTGGAGTGCCATTTGCAGAGGTTAGCGTTGCCGTCAGAGTAGCGCCTTTAGGAGCATTGACACCGATAAGCGGACTGGACGTGAGTGTCAGTTTTTCATCAATAGCCTCCAGTTGTTTCTCAAGTGAAGCTCCATTCGCTAGGGATGCTTTTACAGTATACGAGCCGTTTCTTTCAGGCGTCATGGTGACCTCGGCTACTCCCTGCGTATTAGTAGAGACCGTATTCTGGCTGATGATCATTTGCGAGGATGGCGCTGCACTGAATGTCGCGGGTTGATGCGTCACCGGGTTGCCAAACTGGTCGTTAACGTGAGCTTTAACTGCTATGTCTTGTGCGACCATGACCTGACCTTCAGGTATCTCCTGACTGGTAATCGTCGCAGAATTAACATCTACCTTGGCATTCAGTAATCGCGAGATGACTTCAGTAGGTTTATCTGCCAGAGAGGCTGAAACTGTTTTTAGTCCGACCTCGGTGCTTGTCACAAGAATTTCAGCGAAAACCTGATCATCCGTTTCAACGCTGGTGCTGCTTAGCGTGACGGAGGTTCCGCGGAAATTAACTTTTATACCTTCTACTGGGTTGCCGTTTCCATCAGTCACTGTTGCCTGTAGCCTGGTCATTCCAATGTTATTGGCGATGAAATTGTCCTCGGTAACGTTAAGATTAACCTGCGCAGTGAGCGTATCCGCAGTAAAGTTCACCACCAACTGCTCACTCTTACCGCCAACCATCGATGCTGTCACGGTATGAGCGCCTGCTTTTGTACCTTTCAGCGTGACTTTCGCTTTGCCATCGGCATCAGTAACCGCTTTGTCGCCATCGCTCAGCGTGAAGTTCGCCTTCACATCTTCCGGTAGAGTAAATGTTACCTCAGTGTTGGCTATCGCATTGCCCTCTGTATCAGCGACGGTGCTGTTAGTGTCGTGAGATCGTTATTGTCGGCAATCACCGGATCCTTCGAGGCTGCCAGCGTGATTTCAGCATTCGTGACGTTCGGCACATAGTTCACTGTTTGTTGCATCGAATCGCCATTTTCGAGGGTTGCCGTCACGGGAGTTCTTCAGGCTGAAATCTTCATCCACGCCCAGCGTGATTCTTGCGGTACCGAAGCGGCTTAACCAGTCTGTCATTACCCCTGAAGCCTGAGAAGAGGCCCATCCACGTGCTATGTTTGCCGCTTGCTCGCTGTTCATATCTTCGGCGAGCAGAGATCCAATTAGCTGTGAAGTACTGGCTATCTGTTGCTCAAGGTTGCCACTGCTGTTACCCGGCGGCGGGGTTAAATTTTTTTCACTAACTTGTGCCGGGACATCCAGTTCATCACCCGGGCGGACATTACGAACAAACGTACGAAACTGGTTGAGTTTGCGTAACAGGGGGGTATCTATAATTTGTTGCACAGGACAAATATATCTGGCTTCTGTACAGAGTCTTAAATTTTGACCATAAATAAAACCGTCCCTGTCAAGCATGCATAGTTTATCAAGTAGGTCTCCCACAAACTGCCTGAATTTTATTTTTCCATTAAAAGTTTGTATCTTCTTAAGTATCACAGGAGACTGGAAATAGACCGATAGTAGGATGTTGCCACTCAAGGCATGACGATAAATATCGCTAGGAGTAATTTTTTGTTTTATGGCTTTGGTAGTGATCTCAACTGCTTCCGTTATAGTGACCCATGTTGACATATAATGAGTTATAAGCAAAGGCTGATATTTTTTTGACATAATATTATCTCCTTCTACACAACAATTCGTTCCTTTAAGGAAAAAGATTGGTGTCACAAGTATTTATCTATGATTAATCAGAGGGTTTATGACAGAGAAAAGGATGTATATTTCTGAGTAAACATGTACAGGCCTATGGGGTGACTATTTAATGAGTAAATGCCGAATGATTTTCGGGGTGATGATTATAACTTGAGGAAAAATCCCAGCGTGGTTTGAGTAGTGTACCTGAGTGATATTTGTGTTATGTATGCATTGATTGCAGCAGAATAAATATAGTTCAGGCTAGTATAGTTTGTGGTAGCTATGAGAATATATAATCTATTTTACCTATAAAATAATTTATATGTATGGTTTTTTTTTAGGTTGTTTGTCTGTGCTTTTATATTCTGGAGATGTGCCTTGTATATAGGATTGTTTGTTGGTTGTATTTTTTAATGTTGCACTGTTGTGAATTTTTATTTTGATATGATTATTTCTTTAGTATAAGGAGAGAAAGGAACGAGAAAGTTAAATCTATTTATCCTAATCGCAATTTCATTGTTTAAATAATCACTATGGATTAATATTTTTTGCGACTTTGCTGAGTTACTGGTTTTAACTAGTGGTGTAAAAGGGATACCTTTTCGGTATCCCTTTTACAATAATCAGAAGAAATCAATTCGCGTATTGATACCGACGGTGCGACCCATATTGACCTGCGCGACGGCGCTGCTGCCGTTCATGTAGCCATAGGTACGGTAACGACGGTCGAACAGGTTATCGACATAGACGGAAATGTTCATCCGTTCAGTCGCCTGCCAGCCCAGGCTGCTGTCCAGGGTGGCATAGGTGCCTTGCCGCAACTGGTTGTCGCCATCGAAATAATGCGGCCCGACCAGATTAACCGCCAGTCGGGGCATCAGTGCGCCATAGCGCGTATCAATCACGCCGTTCACGCTGCTTCCCGCGCCATAACGTGGTACGAACGGCACCCGGTTACCGTGATACAACTCACTGTCATTGGTGAATTCGGAACGGATCACGTTGCCATTGATATCCCATGACCAGCCTGGCGCAAACCGCCACTTCGCTTCAAGCTCAACGCCGGTGGCGTCGGCTTTACCCGCATTGCTTAATGTCTGCATCCCGACCGGGCCAGAGTAAAGCTGCATGTCTTTGGTGTGGGTATAAAACGTCGCGGCTTGCAGCGTGACGTCAGCGGTTTCGTAGCGGGTGCCAAGTTCATAGTTGATGGATTTCTCGGCGACGAACGGTTTGGCATCAAGACCCGCAGTAGGCACGATGTTGTACCCGGAAGGTTTATATCCCTGGGCTACACGGGTATACACTCTCCAGTCATCGGTCAGCATATAGCCTGCGGATAGCTGCCCGAGCACCTGATCGTCATTGCTCTTACCCTGGTCGCCAAACGGGTTGCCGAGCATGCTGCCGTGATATTGTGTACTGGATTTATCATGCGAGAAGCGCACGCCGCCGCCGATATCAAAACGATCGGTTAAATGCCAGGTCAGGTCACTGTATGCGGCCAGCGTTTCAGCGGTGGTATAGCCGGTACTGCTTAAATAAGGCATTGTCGGCATGTCGTAGGCTGAATTTAACTTCTCGCGGGTGTTCTGCCGGTACAGCCCAAACACCATATCAACGGTACGCGCATCGCCCAGGGTTGCGGCGCGCAGCTCCTGCACATCCTGATTCCAGCGCTGAGGCATATTGACGATTAACGAACCGGAAGGGAAGGTGCGCGAATAATGCTGCTGCTGCCAGGCGCTGATCAGGTTGAAAACCCAGTCATCGGTGGTGTATTTCCCACTCAGGGTCTGGCTGTCAGTGCAGCGCCGCATGTACGGGTCTGGTGAACCATCGCTGATCGACAGCTTACGGCCCTTAATATCATTCCATCCCACATAGGCATCCTGGGTGGCGCGGGTACATTCGCGTGAGGCGGCAAAGCCCATTTCCCAGGGCTGATCGTCCGGCGCCAGACGCAGTTTCACATTCCCTATGCTGGCGCGGGTGCCGCCTAAGTCATCGCTTCCCGTCGCGGGGTTAATCATGTCGCCGTCATCAACCTGGCGTAACAGGGTGACGCTGCCGTACAGCAGGCCATCCTGAATGGGGCCGCTCAGGTTGAACTTACTTCGATAACTGTCGCGGCTACTGACGCCGCCTTCAATATAGCCGCGCGGCGTGCTGTCCGGCTGCTGGGTGACGATGTTGATGATCCCGCCCTGAGCGCTTTTGCCATATAACGTTCCCTGTGGGCCTCGCAGCAACTCCACGCTTTGCACATCGGTAAGCGCCTGGATGGTGTTGGTGGAAAGCTGAGGGACGCCATCGACATACAGGGTGACGGCGGGGTTATAGAAGTCCTGCGCTGAAGAGACGCCGCGTAGCGAGATCGTCGAAAAAAGCATGTTGCCGCTATTTTCAATATTGAGCCCGGGCAAGACTCTGGGGAGTTTGTCGCTGGCGGTGACGCCGGCGTCGCTTAATTCCGGCGCGCTGACAACAGTAGATGAGACGTTGTTGGCTGATGCCGAGCGGGAAGATTGTTTACTGGCGGTAACCACCAGCGTGCTTTCGTCTTGCTGTGAAGTCTGGGCATTAGCAATGGCGGGGAGCAATAATCCCCCCAAGGCCAGAGGATAAAGCCGTGTCATTTTCATTGTTGTGAGTCCCTGTAAGACGGCGAAACGCCAAAAATACCGACAATGGTGAATTGAAAATGATAACTATTTCTAATAGTGGTGCTACCCGAAACGGGTTTATTTCAACCTGTTTCGGGTCGGTTTGCGCTTATTGGGCAGAATGGCGATAACGGTCGACGGCGAGAGCCGTCAGGCGTTTTTTGTCTATCTTGCCGACGGCGGTGAGCGGCCAGTGGTCCAGAAACTCGATTTGGTCAGGAATTTTCCACGCGCTGAGCCCCATACGGGTCAGTTGTTGACGCAACTGCTGATAGTCAGTTGGCACCTGCTGCGCGATGATAAACGCGCAAATCCGCTCGCCAAGCAGCGTGTCCGGCGCGGCGACCACCGCGCAATCTTGCACTTCCGCTAAACGCAGCAGTGCCGATTCCACTTCAGCCGCGGCTATTTTTTCTCCGGCGCGGTTGATCTGCTCTTTTATGCGTCCCTCAACGTGCAGGTTCCCCACCTCATCCAGCCTGACATTGTCGCCTGTGCGGTAAAACCCTTGCGCGGTAAAGGCCTGCGCATTGTGGGCAGGGGCGCGGTAATAGCCCGAAATGGTATAAGGGCCGCGCGTTAACAATTGCCCGGTTTCGCCCGGCGCGACGTCGTTCTCGTCTTGATCAACGATGCGGATTTCATCCAGAGGGGACAACGGGCGCCCCTGGCTGTGGAGAATGGTGGCATGCGGATCGTCCAGCCGGGTAAAACAGAGCAGGCCTTCCGCCATACCGAAAACCTGTTGCAGGGTACAGTCAAAGGTGGCGATAACCTGCTCAGCAAGCGTCGGGTCGAGCCGGGCGCCGCCTGCCTGAATGACGCGCAGCGACGAAAGGTCGCTGTCTTCCCACTCCCTGGCCTGCACCCATAATTGCGCCAGCGCCGGAACCAGGGCGACGTGAGTCACTCTTTCCTGCGCGATTAAAGGCATCACCTCATCACAGCTGGCGCTGTCGGTCAGCACCACTTTTCCGCCGCAGGCAAGCGTTCCCAGAATACCGGGGCAGGCCAGCGGAAAGTTATGCGCCACCGGGAGGACGGCGAGATACACGCTCTGTTGGCTGATGCCGCACAGTTCAGCAGAAGCGCTGAAGTTATAGCTATAGTCGGCATGTCGGCGCGGGATGAGTTTGGGCGTGCCGGTTGTGCCGCCTGAGAGCAACAACAACGCGGTGGCGGAAACATCAGGCTGCGGCCATGCCTGTCGCTCACCGTGAAGGGAGAAGAGCGGCGTAAAATCGTCGCTCACGGTCTCTCCAGCGACCAGAACATGACGCAAGCAGGCGTGTTTGTGCGCCATCTGTCGGGCCAGCTCTGCGTGGTTTTCCCCGTGAATAACGTAAGCGACGGGTTGCGCCAGCTCAATCAGCGCGTCGATATCCAGCGCCCGTTGCGAGGGCATCGCCAGCACGGGGATAACGCCCAGTCTTAACAAGGCGAACAGCAGGGTAACAAACGCGTTGTCGTTGGGAAGCTGCACAATTACATGCTCCCCCGAACGCAAACCCAGTGATGACAGACCTGCGGCAAGTTCGTCAACTTGTGCATCAAGCGCGCTGTAGGTTAACGACCCCTTTGCATCAACGACGGCAATTCGCGAGGCATAACGGGCCGCCCAGTGGCGCAACTGTTCGGCAATGGGTAAGGGATACTGTTCAATCAGAGATTCAAAGGAAGAATTCATGCGTCACCTTTCTGAAGTACTGGGCTGTTTTTGCCACGCGGTCATTGCAGAAAATGCGTGGGGAAAATGGCGGACAATCTGCGTAAAAAAGGACCGGGCTTGTTGAATGGGATAGAAATGATCGCCGTCAATCACCACCGGGCCTGTAACGTGGCTCAGCCACTGACGCCAGGCATCGACCTGCTGCCAGGAGGCTTCGCGATCGTGGCTGCCGCACAATAACAGCGCAGGCGTGCGCAGCGGCGGACAGACGTCGGGCGAGTCGTAGTGATAGCTCTCGGTGGCGTAAAAATCAGCGCGCAGAAGAGGAAGAAACAGCGACATTAATTCCTGGTTTTCCCGCAGTTCAGGAGAACATCCGCCAATGTCTATCAGCTCAGCGATAAAGTCGGCATCATCGCGATGGCTGAGCTGGCGTTCAGAATGCAGATGCGGGGCATGGCACCCGGAAATAATCAGTCCTTGTGGCGCAAGCCCCCGTTGCTCCAGAAGTCGGCAGGTTTCAAACGCCACCTGCGCCCCCATGCTGTGCCCGGCGAGTAAAAGCGGCGTGTCAGGCGATACGGATGCTTCCAGCTCGTTCGCCAGCAGTGCCGCCAGTTGTGTAATGCTTCTGAGCGGTTCCAGATGGCGAAGGCGATCGCGCCCCGGCCAGGTCACCAGAGAAAGCGCGCAATCAGCCAGTTGCTCAGCTTGCCAGTGGCGAAACGCGCTACTGCTGCCGCCAGCGAAAGGGCACATGACCAGATGCGCAGTATTGCCGTTCCGGGCGGGCCACAGCGGGATGCACATTGCAGATTGCGTCACAGCGCCTCCTTATCATCATCGTTGTAGAAACCGGCTAACCGGTCGTGGTGCGGCGGCGTCAGGCGTCTGATCTCCGCATTGCCGGTCTTACGTAAAATCTGCTGCCATAAACGTGATAACGCGATCTGATGTACGCTTTGGCAGGCCGCTGGTGGATGTTCGCCCGCCAGATGGCTGCGCAACTGGTGTAGCAACCAGCTGACGCCCTCCGGCCCGGCGGTTTCGCAGCAGTCGCGCCAGCTCAGGGGCGCCGCGCTGCGCGTCAGACCCGGCAGATCGCGCAGGATCTCCGGTCTGCGGTAGAGGCTGTGGGCGTTCTCCTGATGGTCTGCGACAAACAGGCTGGATGACCAGATGACGGGGCCGTAGCTCGCCTCCAGCGAAAGATGACCTTCCGGCCAGCCCAGCAGCAGGCGGTGCATGATAAGGCTATGCATATCTGGATCGTCAGGATCGAGATAGCGCTGAAGCAGCAGGCAGGCTTCTCCCTCCGGCCAGAAGAGTCTCAGACAGTGAAAATCGCTAAAGCTGCCAACCACGTCGCACTCCACGGCGGCGGCATCAACGCCCAGAGCCAGCAACAACAAATCCAGAGTGGAGTAGAGCAACTGTCGGCTGGTGGTGGCGTGGACTACCGGCGGCGTCTTAGCCAGGCAGCGACGCAGCTGCTGCGCATCGCGAAGCCATGTGCGTCCCGCGCGCGTATGCGGATAAAACGTGTTTACCCAATAGCAGCAGCCCTGTTCCTGCGCCAGCGTTTGTAAGGAACTGATGTCATCCGGGTGGAGGGGATGCTCCTGAATGACGTGTACGCCGCGCGTCAGAAAGTGTCTGGCAAGCTGCGTACCGGTTCCTCCGGCGACGGTCGAACGCACGACAATACAGGCGATATCCGGCATCCTGGTTATCTGTTCCGGCGAGGTATACAGCGGAATGCCAAACGCATGAGCCAGCTCTCTTGAACGGGCGCTTCCCTGCGCCAGCAGGCCGACCAGTTCCAGCCCCTCCGGGGGCTGCATAAAGGCATTCAGGTACATTTCGCCAAATTTGGCGCCCACAATCAGTACGCGTTGTTTTGGGGAGGCGGACGGCATCATAACGTGTTCTCCGGTTGCGTTGAGGTTGCGCAAAGCCAGCGCGTAATGTGTTGCGCACAAGCCTGAACGTGGGGGGCTTCCATCATGATTTGCCAGTGGCTGGCTTCAATCACAGCGTCGTCGGCGTTGTTTATCCAGCCCTGCCACTCGGTTTCTGCTGGCGTCCAGCGCGCGGGTCTCCCGGCGGCATACACCATGAGACAGGGGACCGGAACGCTTTCGCCCGGCGTATGCTCAGTCAGTAAACGCAGCAGATGCGCGATGTTGTCGAGCCACGTTTCTGCCGCTTGCAGCGTCAGGTTTTGCGACACCATACCGGCCGTTTTAGCGAGGCTGATAAAGTCGGCAAGCTGGCTGTCGGGCGTCTGCTGGTCGAAATGTTCGGGCAGTGCCAGAGGCGTTTGTCCTTCGGCTAACAGGCGCAGCAGGGCCGCCCGGTTTTCGCAACAGAAATCCTGTCGGCACACGGGATCGATTAACACCATCCGAACCTGCTCGCCTTTGGCGTACAGGCGCTGTGCGGCGCCCGCCGCAAGAAACGCGCCATACGACCAACCCGCCAGCACATAAGGGCCGTGAGGCTGCTGACGACGGATGCACCCGACATACTCATCGATCATCTGGTCGAGCGTGGCAAAGCGCTGCGGCGATTTTGCTTGCAGGCCGAAAACGCGCCTGTTCAACGCGCTAGCGAGCGGCAGCCAGGCGCTGATATCGCCGTCTGAAGCGTGGAAGACAAACAGGGTTTCCTCACCGTCGCCCTGGCAAAGGGGTATCGGGTTGTCCTCTCCTGACGTAGCCGCCTGTAGATGGGCGCAGAAGTCGCTCAGCGTCGAATGGCTGAACAGATCCTGAAGGTTAGCCCTGGCAATCCCTCTCCGGTTTAGCTGCGCGACCATCCTTGTCGCCATCAGGCTGTCGCCGCCCAGTTCGAAAAAGTCGTGATGCCTTGCCACGGGGCGAGACAGCAGCGATTGCCAGAGTTCAGCCACCTGTTTTTCCAGCGCCGGATTCCCCCCGGCAACTGGCGTGGGTTTGGCTGGCTCAGTCGGCGCATCAGACGGGGCATGCAGCGGCGTAAATAACGCTTCTCTTTGCCGGATCTGTAAAATGGGCAGACCGGTGCCAAAGCGCTGCTGTAAATAGCGGCTCACGGCTTTTTTATCCGGGCGATTTACGCCAGGCGAACGCGCTACCAGCAGATGCTGGCGCAGCGGCGACGATTCCTGCGCGGGCCACGCCAGCTCGTTTGCAAACCCGGCCTGAACGAGAACCTCCTGCCATGCGGAGCGGGTGAGCATCGGTTTCTCATCCCGGCGGCGGAAATCGCGGTATCCGCTTAATCCCTCAATAAAGCCCACGCTCGCCAGCTGGAATACGCTGTTTCGCTCCGTCGCTTCAACGATCAGCAAACGTCCGCCGGCTTTCAGCAACAGTTTTAATCTGCGCAACGTCTGGACGACATGGCTGGCGTCGTGGAGCACATTGACGGCAACGATCAGGTCGTAACCCGCCTCCGGGTGGGCGGTGAAATCCAGCGGCTGGTTGATGTCGAACAAGGCATAAGACACCTGCGATTCATCATGGAAACGGGCTCTGGCGTCATTGAGGAACTGCGCGGAGACGTCCGTGAAGTGGTACGACTGCCGCGTGTTCCGCGTGGCCTTCAGCACCGGCGCGGTAGTGGCTGCGGTTCCGGCGCCAACCTCCAGAATCCGTTCTGCGCTGCACAAGGCGGCAATCTGCGCGGTATAGCGATTCAGACAGGCGCTGGCGGGGTTGTCGCGATACAGCGCGTCGGTAACGCGATGCTGCTCGTTGAACAGCAATTCCAGCGGAGAACACTGCCCGGAGAAGAGGGCGTCGTGCCGGGCGATGCAGGTTTCCAGATACTGCGCCAGCGCCTGGCTCCATTGGCTTTGCGGGCACGCTTCCTGAGGCTCAGGAATCTCGCTGAGCGGAATGCGGCAGCGCCAGCTTTCACCTTCGCGGATTAACCACTCTCTTTCCGTCAGACACTGTAGCCACTGGCGCAGCAGACGCTGGTGAGACGCTTGCGCGGACAGCGCCTGTACTATTGCGCTAAAGCGATGGGCGATCTCCGGCGTGGTAAACAGGCCGTGACGATTTAGCGTAGCCGCGATCCCCTGTAGCGCACGCGCCTCCAGCCAGCGCCAGGTCGCCTCCAGCTCATCAAGCTGCGCCTGCTCAGGCAACGGCAGCGCCAGTTGGGTAAGTTCGTGCTCATCAGGCATCGCCGCTGATGGCGACGGATCGTCGGCCATCACGATATCCAGCGTCAACGCGCCCTGTTCGGTTATTTCCGCTCTGGCCTGCCGGATGCCGGGGTATTCGAGCGTCGCCTGCTCAATATCCCGCAGGTCGTAGTCCGCCTGCGCGTTCAGCGGCCAGCGTCGGCGGGGAATGTGCCCGGCGATGCCGCTGGCGAGAGTCTTCAGGCTTTCAGGGGCGGCGATGACGGCTTGCAGGATGGCGCAATAGTCATTAAACATCGCCTCGGCAGCGCCGGGTTCCAGCACGTTGTCCATGCAGTACCAGCTAAACATCAACTCGCCGTCGCTCTCCATGACCTGATGATCCAGCCAGACCTGCGGCGTTTGCGTGAATACATAGCAGGGTTCGCCGAACAGATGGCTCATCGCCTGATCGATAGTCATGCCTTCCAGCGTCATCCCCAGCATACTGGTAAACACTACCGGCATCAGCGGTTGACGTTGTGATCCGCGCAGGCGGCCCAGCTCACGGATCACCTCAACACCGTTCATTTCACTGTGCGCCATGTTTTGCCAGAGGCGCTGTTGGGTCTGTTGCATCTGCTCTTGCAACGTCACCGGCGCTGAGAAGTTAAAATCAACCAGCGTGACGGAGGTAAAATCACCAATCAACTGGTTGATTTGCGGATGGATCGGCTGGCGATTGAAGAACGTCAGGTTCAGCGTAAATGTTGTGGTACGGCTCCAGCGCTCAAGGGTGGCGGCAAACAGCGTGAGCAGCGCGGCAGACGGTGTGACGCCTTGCTGCTGCCAGCGCTGTTTCACGGCCTGCCATTCTGTCTTGCCGATCGTCGATTTGAAGGTGGTGAAGTGTGGCGTTTCCGGGGGCGTCTCAACCACCGGCAGCTCTGGCGCTAAGGGCAGTTGCGGCAGTTTTTCCTGCCAGTAATCCCAGGCATCGTGCCATGCCGATGTCTGTCGGCGCGCCTGTTCAGCCATCACATAATCACGGAAGGTAATAGCGAGCGGCGCCAGCGTTTCACCGCGCCAGACCTGCGCCAGGTCGTCCATCATGACTTTAAAACTCTGCACATCAAACTGCAAAAGGTCGAGGTTCATATGCAGACGGTAATGGCAATCGTCGATTTCGCTGACCACCAGCTCAAAAAGAGGCCACTGGTCGGCAGGCAAAACGCGATAGCTCAGTTCATGCCGCCGTTTTTCCAGCGCGATGCGCTGTTCTTCCGGGGAAAGCGCGCGCAGATCGTCACGCGGGATGTGATACTCCGGCGTTGTCGCCAGGATTCGCTGCTGCCCGTCGGCATCAACCACCATACGCAACATATCGTGGCGTGCGATGAGCTGGTTCCATGCTTTCTCCAGTATGGCGAGATCGAACTCATCGTGGCGTTTATCCCACTCAAACAGGACGTGACAGGCGACGCCGCCATAGCCAATGAGGTGGGTTCGCCCCAGCCAGTAGGCGTGCTGAATGGGCGTCAAAGGGAAGGGCGCATAACGCTCGTCGGCGTCGTGCCGCAACACTTCCGGCTGCGAAGCGGCAGGCGTCGCCTCTGGCTTAGAACAGATAAGCTGCGTGAGTCCATGAGGAGACAGATCCTGCCACGCCCGTTCCGCATTGATGCGTACGCCCAGGTAGTGCTGAATATCGCTACTGAGTTCAAGGAAGAGCAGCGAGTCCATGCCGAGTTGCAACAGATCCTGGTTTGGATGCAGTGACGCCGGATCGCTCAGCCTTAGCTGAACCGCAATCCGCTTTTTCAGCCATGCCATCACCGCTGTTTCATCGCTCAGGCTGCCGTTAAAGGCGTTGTCATCAGCAGGAGGAATGACCGGCGTTGCGGCTTTTTCTGTGGCGCTGATGTTAAACAGAGCCTGTTGTAACGGGGGCATTTTGTCGGTAAAAACGCGCATCGCCAGTCGCCACGGGGCACCGCGCATCACCGCCTGTTCCAGGTGCCAGCAGCCTTCGGCATCGCTTAACGCGCCCATACCTCGGCTGGCGAGCGTCGCCAGCATTTCCGGCGTGGCCGCCCGACCGCTTTCTCCCCATGCGCCCCAGGCGACAGAGAGCGTTTTCGGCGCATCAAGGGTGGAAAACTGCTGGGCCAGCCCGTCCAGGTAGCCGCAGGCCAGCGCATGGGCGCTCTGACCCGGCGCGCCGAGGGTGGCGGCAGCGGAAGAGTAGAGAATAAGATAGCGTCCGTCGTGGTTGCGCAGGGTTTGCAACAGCTGGCTTGCCGCCTGCGCTTTTACCGCGAAAACGGCAGCCAGCTGGTGGTCATCAAGCTCCTGCAAGGGCGCGTCAGCCAATACGCCAGCGGCATGAATCGCTCCGGCAATGCCGCCGTTGGCCGCCAGATCGTCAAGAACCGTGGCCAGTTGCCCGGCATCGCCCACATCACAACGGCAGACGCGCGTCTGCCCGCCCTCCACGTCGCGTAGCCATGACTCATCCACGCGCGGCGCTAGCAGGGCGATGCGTCGCGCCCCTTTTTCTCTGAGCCAGTTCACGGCAAGGCGGCCTAATCCGCCAAACGCTCCGGTCACCAGATGCCAGCGGCTATCGCCGGTAAACACGTTTGCCGGTAATTCAGCGGCGCATCCCGTATTGGGCGACAGTGAAGGAAGCCAAAGGGTGTCACCCCGTGCGGCGAGCCAGCGCTGTGATAGTGAGACTGCGCTCAACCCTTGATGCAGCGTTTCCCACGGGGTGTTTTCGGCGAGATCGATGGCGGCAAGCAACCGTTCCGGCTGTTCGTTGGCCGCGACGCGAAGCAAGGCCCATAGCGCGTGATGGGATGCAGAGAGTGCTTCATTTTCCTCGACTCGCCACGCGCGGCGAGTAACCACAATCAATCCGGCTGCGCTGGCGGTGAGCGCTGCTATCACTTTCTCCGCTAAGGCCAGCGTATCCTCGCTCTCCTCAACAATCATCAGTCGTGAAGAGGCGTGCGGATCGTGAATGATGCCGTATTGCGCCAGCTCGTCGCTGCGCGCAAGCGTACCGGCGCTGAAGCTAAAGGTAAGCGGATGGTCAATGCTGGCGACGTTGAGGGGCGTCCAGCGCCATTGATAATGCGTTTGCGGCGCAGGAAGAGGCTCGGCGGGCGATAGCGGCAGCCACTCGCCAGCAGGATGACGGGCTTCAACGCGCATCTGACCGCGGGAAAAGGCTTCGTTTTGCCAGCTTAAGCGAACCTTCCCTAGCCACTCCGGGGCGGCGACGGGGGGCGGTTCCACAGGCAGAGCGTCGCCATGACGCTGTGAAAGCAGACGCCAGGCCTCCTGCCAGCGGGCGTTAAACCGTTCGGGCTGACCTGCGCAATCAGACCAGTCGGCGAGATAATCACCGTTATCCGTCAGCGCCTGCCCCAACACGGGTTCTGATGGCGCGGTGAATGTTACGGCGCTAACCGCCTGACCGGGCAGCGTGGCGAGAATGATATGTTCGCTCATCCCGGCGGTCGGGCTGCCATCCTGCGGTAGCCACGCCACTTTGCTGAATCCGGCGTGGCGGCACTGTTGTTGCCACTGAGCGGTGGTGAGGAATAACTCACCTTCGCGGGCGTCGAGATCCTGTAGCGGAAGAACCAGCGGGCCGAAAACGAAGTCAAACAGACGCATTGGCTGGGTGATTTCGCGCATCAGCAGGCGCCCGCCCGGCTTGAGCAGGGGGCGCAGATTATCGAGCGTGCGGCCAATATGGCGGGTGGCGTGAATCACGTTCGCTGCCACGATAAGATCGTAAGACTGTGCCTGGAAACCCTGAGACTGCGCCTCTTTTTCGAGATCCAGCTCGCTATACTTCACAAAATCATAGTCGGCGAATTTCTGCTGGGCGCGACGGGTGAACAGCGCCGAGATATCGGTGAAATGGTACTCCAGTGCCGGAACGCCGTTGAGTTCCGGCAGCAGCCACGCGGTGGTGCCGCCGGTTCCGCCGCCAACTTCAAGAATACGCAACGGCTGGCGGGGCTGACGCGTCTGGACAATGCCACGTAATACCCCGGCGGCGATTTGGTTGAAATAGCGGCCAAAGCTGAATTCCTGATACAGCACTTCCACGCCGTCGGAGGCGCTTTGCGGGAAGATAATCGCCACCGGTTCTTCCGCGCCGCTCATCATTTCATATAACCGATCGCCGGCACGGGCGATGGTGTCGGGAATAGCCTGAAAACCTTCACAATAACCGGCAAGTTCCGTCAGCAGTGATTCCCGCTGTTGATGTTCAATGGGGCGGGCGCGGACGTATCGCCCGTCGGTGCAGCGGTAATCGCCGTCGACCACGCAGTTATTCAGCAGGCGCTGGAGTAGCTGCTGGTAGCGGGGCAGCAGACGTCCACGGCGCATGATGGTCATGGCGTCCACGCCGTTCTCAATGGCATCGCCGGTACAGCGTTGTACCAGTTGATCGACGTAGATGGCGTGCAGTCGCGTGGCGCACTGTTTAAGCGCTTCCAGGCGAGGGAGATCGAGCGCTGTCGCGGCGCGACTCGCCACCTCCAGCCCGGCAGACAGCGCTGCGTCGGCAGGCTCGCAGGCCGGGGAGACGCGCTCTTTCCAGTAACGCTCAGTATCAAACGGATAACATGGCGCAGCGATACGTTGTCCATCGCCCGCCAGTAGGTCGGCCCACGGTAGAGCGACGCCGGCAGCGTAAAGCTGGAGCAGGGCCTGATTGAGGACAACGCTCGCCTCTTTGTTACGCCGGGCGCTGGCTATCCAGTATGCGTTATCGCGGTATTCGCGCTGCCCGCAAGCAACCAACTGGGCATCGGGCCCCATCTCCAGAAAAACGCGGGTGCCGAGTTGATGCGCCACCTGAATACTCTGGATAAAACGCACCGGCTGGCGCATGTGTCGGCGCCAGTAATCCGCCTGGTTGAGCGTTGACTCATCAATGACGTCGGCGGTGAGCGTGGAAATAATCGGTATTTGCCCCGGCTCCGCGTGCAGTCCCGCGCAGGCGTCCTGGAACCGATCGAGTATCGGCTCCAGTAAAGCGGAGTGCGCCGCACCGGTTACGCTCAGGCGACGATAGTTAATGTCATGCTGCGAGAGCGTGGCGCAAAATACCGCGAGACGGGCTTCCGGCCCGGAAAATACCGTATGTTGCGTACCGTTGTTGGCGGCGAGATCCAGCTCAAACTGGCGAGCCAGCGGCATCAGCGTGTCTTCGTCTGCAAATACCGCCACCATCGCGCCGCTTGCGCACTGCTGCATTAGCGCGCCGCGCCGACAAACCAGTGGCATGACCTGTTCAATCGTATAGTGTCCGCAGACAACGGCAGCGGCAAATTCACCGACGGAATGCCCAATGGCGAAGTCTGGCTTCAGTCCTTCAGCACGCCAGTGCGCCGCCATCGCGATTTCAAACGCGACAATCGCCGGCTGCGCCCAGGCCATATTGTCCAGCTGCGCCGAATCGGGGTTAAACATCGCTTCGCGCAGTGACGGCGTGAGCATTTCGCTACAGGCGGAAAAACAGCGATCCAGCGTGTCGGCAAACGCCGTTGAGTGCTGGTACATCGTTTGACCCATAGTGCGCCAGTGCGAGCCCTGGCCGGTAAACAGCCACACCTGCTTGCCGCTGGCGCCGTGGCCGCTGTAAACCTGCGCCCCCGATTTCTCACCGGCCCAGGCGCTGAGCGCCTCGGCGGTTTCACGGTTTAATGGCGCCGCCAGGCGGAAGGGGAGATCGAGACGGCGCGCGTGCAGGGCTGTGAAGGCCAGAGAGCTGGCATCCGCATTCTCTCTCAGCGCCCCGGCATAATCCGTCGCCAGCCGCCGCAACGCGCTGTCGCTGGCGGCGCTGAGCAGCAGCGCGGTACTTTTTCTGCCGCTATCCGTATTGGGGAGGCGCGCGTTGAGCGCGTCGGGCAGCGAGGCGACGATCATATGGCAGTTGGTGCCGCCAATACCAAAGGAGGAGACGCCCGCATAGCGCATTTCGTCCTGCCATGCCTGTGCCGACACCGGTATGGTAAAGGGGCTCTCTTCAAGTTTCAGCGCCGGGTTGGGGGTGTGAAAATTCAGTAAGGGAGGAATTTGCCCGCGACTGACTGCCAGAACGGTTTTCAGCAGTCCGGCAATGCCCGCCGCGGTATCCAGATGGCCCATGTTACTTTTCACGGAACCGAGCGCACAGCGCTGATCCTGCGGGCGAGGCGCATAGACGTTGCGTAACGCTTCAATTTCAATCGCGTCGCCCAGCGGTGTGCCGGTGCCGTGGGTTTCAATGTAACCTACCTGCCTGTCGTCGATGGCCGCCAGCATTAACGCCTCTTCGATGACTGCCTGTTGCCCTGCGACGGAAGGGGCGGTATAGCCGACCTTTCTGTTGCCGTCGTTGTTGACCGCGCTGGAGAGGATCACCGAGATAATCGGATCGCCTGACAGCAGCGCGTCTCTCAGGCGACGCAGCACCACGCAGCCGAGACCGTTACCGGCCCAGGTGCCCTCAGCCGAGGCGTCAAAGGGACGACAGTGACCATCAGGAGAGAAAATCATTCCGGGCTGGTAGCGGTAGCCTGCCTGCTGGGGGAAAGAGAGCGCCACGCCGCCGGCAACCGCCATATCGGATTCGCCAGCGCGCAGGCTTTCACAGGCCAGATGCACGGCAACCAGCGAGCTGGAGCAGGCGGTCTGTACCGATAACGCCGGGCCGTGCAGGTTGAGTTTGTACGCGGCGCGGGTGGCAATATAGTCTTTATCATTGCCCATCAGAGATTGCAGACCTTTTACCTGCGCGACTTCTGTCACGTTCAATGCTTCGCGACCGGGGTAGGTACTCATCCGGGAAGAGGCGAAAACGCCGGTCTTATGGGGGACGGCGCCGGGGGCATAACCGGCATGTTCCAGCGCATGCCAGACCGCCTGCAAAAACAGGCGCTGCTGCGGGTCCATCGACTCCGCTTCCTGTCGCGAATAGCCAAACAGGGTGGCGTCGAAGCAGTCGGCGTTGTCTAACACCGTACCGATATTGACATAATGAGGATCGTCAATGATGGCGGCATCCAGACCGACGGCCAGAAGCTCTTCGCGCGTAAAGCGTCGGCTGCATTCACGACCTTCCAGCAGATTTTGCCAGAACGTTTCGCCATCCGGCGATTCAGGAAAATGGCAGGCGTAGCCGATAACCGCGACAGGTTCGCAGTCCGGGTAGTGTTGAACGATCGATGCATCAATGGAATCTGCTGTTGGCGCAGAAGAGAAGCGCAAGTTATCCATAATCGGTCCCATTTCCTAAGGTTCATAAAGTCAATGGAACGCCATGCGTTCGCGATGGCGTTCCGGGGAAAATCAGTTTGCTTCGCGCTATATCCGCCGCTGACGACGGCGAACAGGGCGAGAGCGTTTGGTTTTCTCCACCGTGGCGACACTGGTCAGATAAGCGGCCAGGGCTGCAGGAGAAGGGTGGGTAAAGAGGTCAAGTAACGTCAGAGTCGAAAATTCGTGACGTTGTAACAAAACGTGCAGTTGCACCAGATTCAGCGACGTTGCGCCCGCCTCAAAGAAGTTTTGTGCGGGCGTGACAGACTCGCCAACCACCTCGCGGAAGGCGTCGCAAATCAGGCTGACGGTGCTCTCGTCCGCCGCAATGTGTGACTGAGAGTGCTCAGGGCATACGCGCGATGTGCGCTCTGTACCTTGCTCCGCCTGCTTAACGGGAGGCACCAGCGCGGCGAGTGGCAAATGCCAGCTGTTTTCATCCTCGGTCATTCGGTTTAGCAAGGTGCAATACTGCTCAAACTGACGTTCCACCTGCCCGGCAGGAAACAGCGCGGCGACAAAATCCCAGTTAAAGCGCAGTTCGCCTTCGGATTCATAAACCTGGTGATCGAGCCAGACCTGCGGCGTCTGGGAGATGCCCCAGACCGGTTTGAGCAGATTACGCCGGGCGAGGAAGTTATCCTGCTCAAAGCCCAGCGCGCTGGTAAAGACGACGGGCATCGGAACGGCAGGCACGTTTTGCCGTTGCGCCAGTTGACGCATCACGCGGATGGCTGACACATCGCGGTGGTTGAGGTTCTGGCTCAGCCGCTGCTGTAGTGACTGCGCGCTGTGCAGCCAGCTTTCGCCGGGATGCCAGCTCAGCAGCATCAGCGAGGTGAAATCGCCCAGAATCTGGTTGATTTGCGGGTGCAGCGGTCGCCTGTCGAAAAGCGTAAGGTTAAGCGTGAACTCAGGCTGTGCACTCCATGCAGAGAGAACCGTTGACCACACCGACAACAGTACGGCCGACGGGGTGAGATGGGCGTCAGCCGCCCGTTTTTTCAGCCGATGCCAGCGCGTGCTGTCCAGCGCGCCGTTCAGGCGGGCGAAGCGCGGTGTTTCGACGTCCTGAGGCATGCAACGTAGCGGCAATGCAGGAGCCGGAGGAATATCATCAAGTTGCGCCTGCCACCATGCCAGAGAATCTGCGTTAAGCGACTGGATCGCGGGTTGTTGCAGGTAATCCCTGTAGGTGACGGGTAGCGGCGGAGGCAACTGTTGCGGATATTGGTAGCCATGTTCCAGCTCCGCCAACAGAATCTGCATGCTCAGCCCGTCAAGTAACAGGTTATCCAGACACAGCCACAGGCGGGCGGGCATCCCGTCAACGTAACCGACCTGGAGATCGAATACCGGCCAGACTTCGGGGTTGAGTACCTGATGGGCCAGTTTTTCGCGCACCTGCAACGCCTCTTCAGGCGTATGGAGGATGTGTGCGGGTATTACCCAGCGAGGCGTCTGTTCGAGCACCTGTTGCTGTCCATCACGCACGACGGCGCGTAGCATATCGTGGCGGGCGATTAATCGGTTCCAGACCGTCTCCAACCGGGTGAGATCCAGATCGGCAATTTCAAATTCAACAAAGAAATGTGAGCCGACGCCGCCCAGGGCAAAGCCCGGCTGACGCCCCACCAGGTAAGCCTGCTGCACGTCGGTAAGCGCAAAGGGCTGGTAGCGATCTTCAGGGGAGTGGACGAATGGTTGTTCGACCGGGACGTCGGTTTTCCGCAGCGTGGCGGCAAAATCCGCCAGCCGGGGATGATTAAACAGGTCGCTTAATTGCGCTTCATAACCTGCCTGATGAAGTTGCCCGGTCAGACGGGTCGCCAGCAGGCTATCGCCGCCTTGCTGGAAGAAGTCGGTTTCTCTGGTGACATTGCCAGTTGATAAGAGTTGCTGCCAGAGGGCGGCAACCTGTTTTTCAATGTCGCCCTGGGGTAAATCCGCTTCGGCCGGGTTTTCCGCTTCAGGGGTATGACGACGCTTCAGCGCCTGGTAGTCAATTTTCCCGTTAGCCGTCAGCGGTAAGGCGTCGAGGAAGACGATCCGTTGCGGCACCATCCACCCCGGCAGACGCCCGGCGAGGGCGGCCTGAAGTTGACGGGGATCGCGGCGCACCTGCCTGTCAGGACATTGTACGAGGAAGCGTTGTAACCCCGCGACCTCATCGCCATGCTGACAGTTGAAGCCGGCCGCGCTAAATAATGCCGCCCAGTCGGCGCTGTTATGCAGCAAGGCCTCCGGCTGCCCATTGGTTAACAGGAGCGTGCTGAGTAGGGCGGACGGCGTTAACTGGCGAAACTCCATCACGTAGAGCAGCGCGCCGGGAACGGCAAGCTGTTGTAATGTCGCAAGGAGCCCGGGATCTTCCGGCAGCAGACGATGCAGGGCGTTATTAAGCCAGATAATGTCCGCCGAGTGAGCGTGCGCCGCCAGCGTGTCTGCATTCCAGAGGGACAGACGGGCGCCAGGCCAGGGGGCGAGCCTCTGCCGGGCGCTCAGCAGCATCTCCTGGCTCTGCTCAAGCCCGACATACTCAATCTGTCCGGCGTTGAGCTGTGCTAACAGCGATTCTGCGGCGCGGCCAGTGCGGGTTCCCACCTCAAGCAGGCGTACCGGGCGCTGTAAGCGCTGTGCAAGCTGTTGGCAAATTGTCGCCAGTTCCTGAATATACGGGGCGCTGGCCGGATGGTTAAAGGCCAGGCTTTCCGGGGACCACTGCGCGTCGTTCAGTAACGACAGTTCGTTACGGGCACCGCGAAGAATTTGCGATAACGTTAAATCATGTCCGCTGAAGTGCGGGTGCTCATCCTCGCGTTCTTCACCAGCGCAGACCTGATAACCTTCAGCAGCGGGCTTCAGTCGCCGTTGTGTCACCAGAAATGCTAACCAGCGTTCCACCACGGCCTGCCAGCGCGGCTGGATAGCGAGTGAGTTCATCAGGGGGAGAGGATCGGCGCCAGCGGTGTGACCCGGCTTCAGTTTTAGCAGGCGATGCTGAAGGAAATCGGCTACCTGTTCTGCGGAGATCTCTGGCGAGATGGCGCAACAGGGCAACGTTCCCGCAAGCGTGTGCCACGCCTGCGGCAGTGCCGGGTTCCGATGATCGGTAACGCAAAAAGCCTCGCCCTGAGGAACAACGTATGCCGCCAGCGTTTTTTCTTTTTCGCCGATCGCCAGAACGGTTGCTTGTTTCACCCCCGCCAGCTGGCTGAGCGCGCTTTCGATTTCGCCCAGCTCGATGCGATATCCTCCGACTTTGACCTGCTTGTCGCGACGACCGAGGAACTCGATTGTGCCATCTGGCCAGTAGCAGCCGAGATCGCCGGTGCGATACCAGCGCTCGTCCGGGAGCGTCAAAAATTGCTGCTCGCTACGCAGGGGATCGTTGAAATAGCCTTCCGCGACCCCAATGCCGCCAATCCATAATTCACCCGGCACCCAGTCAGGGCAGTCCCGGCCCTGTTCATCCACCACCCGGTAGCGTTGGTTGGTTAGCGGAAAACCGTAAGGGATGGAGCGCCAGTGGGCGGGGACGTCGTGAATTTCGCAGGCGTTAGACCAGATAGACGCCTCGGTGGCGCCGCCCATCGCGATAAATTGTCCTTGTGGCCGGAAGGCCCGATAACGGGCGGGGAGGTCAAGCCCGATCCAGTCGCCGGAAAGCATCACTGCGCGCAGGTTTTCCGGCGTGGCGTCGGCGAAACCTTCACACCAGGTCAGCAGCATATCGAACAGCGCCGGGACGCTGTTCCAGAGCGTGACCTGATGGCGCTGGATCAGCTCACACCATGCGTGAGGATCGCGCCGTTGATTTTCCATCACCATCACCAGCGCGCCGCCCGCGCGCAGTACGCCAAAAATGTCGTAAACCGATAAATCAAAATGTAGGGCGGAGAGGGCCAGCACCCTGTCATGCGGGCCAACCTGATAGCGGGTATTGATATCGCAACAGGTGTTAAGCGCTCCCCGGTGAGAAATGACTACCCCTTTCGGCGTACCGGTAGAGCCGGAGGTGTAGATAATGTAGGCCGGTTGCGTGGGGGCGCGTACTACCGGGTTGGCGATCGGCTCCGCCTCAATGGCCTGCTGCCAGGCAAGGGCGGGAATATCGTCTGACCCGGCGCTGGCGTCGTGCTGACAAATGAGCACCAGCCGGACGCTGGCGTCAGCGTAGATTTTCTCGCGCCGTGCGGCAGGCTGATCCAGCGAAACCGGAACGTAAACCGCCCCGGCCAGCAGGACGGCCAGAACCGCAACAAGTTGTCCTGCGCCTTTCGACATCGTGATAGCCACATTATCGCCGGGCTGAACCCCGCACTCGATTAACCTGCCCGCGCAACGGCGGGCATAGTCTGTCAGCTCATGATAATTCCACTGATAACGCATGTCCGTTACCGCCAGCGCCTGCGGCTGTTGCAGAGCGATACGGAAAATGCCTTCATGCAGCAAGCCTTCGGGAATGGGGGCACCGGTGGCGTTGACCCGTTCGCGTATCGCGCGCTGGCTGGCGGGCATCATATCTGCGAACGGCTTTTGCCAGGCGCTTTCGTCATCGCAGAGTTGGTTAATCAACTGGCAGTAGGCGTCGAACAATGTTTCGACTAACGCCGGAGGGAACAGCGCGTCGTTGCTGTCCCATTGTAGCCAGACCTCGCCGTGATGCTCGAACGCCAGATGATCTATCCAGACCTGCGGCGTTTGCGAGATGCCCCATTCCGGCTCGCCCAACGGCGATTCTGCGCGGCTGCTGTAGAGGGAACGCCCCAGATTGCTGGTAAATACCACCGGGGCGCCGTGGGGGTAGCGCTGCTGGCGTTTGAGTTCACGGAGTAATTCGACGCCGGACCAGTGGCGATGCTCCCAGTCCTCCGTAAACGTGAGCTGGTTTTTACGCGCCAGGTTGCTGACGGTATCGCCATCGCAGGCGGTGTCCAGCAGAAGAATATTGGTGAAGTCGGCAAGCATCGCGCCAACCGCCGGGTGCAGCGGCTGGCGGTCGAATAAGGTGATGTTAAGCAGCAGACGCGTCAGGCCGCCCCAGCGAGCCAGCACGGCAGAAAAACAGGTCGCCAGCGCCATTGTCGGCGTCACGCCATACTCGCCGGCCCGGTTGCTAAAGGCGTGCCAGCGTGTTGCCGGAACAATCATGCGGCGTCGGGTATTACGGACTTCACATAGCGTGGCGGGTTCGCAGGCCAGCGGCAAGACGGGCGCGGGGGGAAGCGTCGATGCTTTCGCCAGCCAGTAAGCGCGCGCGTCGTCTCTCAGTGGTTGATTGATCTTCTGTTGGTGCAGCAAATACGAGCGGAAATCATAGCGGGTGTCGATAGCCGGCAGCGATTCTCCGGCCAGCAGGGCGTTAAGCTCATCGAAGAAAAGCGTAAAGCTGGAGGCATCCATAATCAGCAGGTCAATATTGACATGGAGGCGGTGGCGATTGTCCGGCAAGAGCGTCAGCTGAAAATCAAACGTTTCGCCGATTTCCACGCGTAAAAGACGGTGGCTCAGGCGCTGGCGCAGTGCGTCCAGATAGGCCTGGCGGCTTTCAGCGTCGTTATGGCGTAAATCATGAACGGTGACGCCGTTCCAGTAAGGTTGCGGTAGCCAGACCTGCTGCCCGTCGGGGCGAAAGGCGATATGCAGCATTGGGTGGCGTTGCAGCAAGGTCGTGATGGCCTGCTCCAGCTGCGACGCCGTCAGACAATGGCCTTCAAACTCCTGATACAGGTGGCAACCCACGCCGCCAAGCGTCTGCCCCGGCATGCGGCCCGTCAGGTAGGCGTGCTGTACTGGCGTCAATGGGAAGGGGGTACTTTCGGTCATGTTCGGCCAGGATGATTCGTCGGGCGGCGTTTCTTCTTCCGCGTTCTCCGGCGACCGGCTGAGCATTAACTGGTTCCATGCCGCCAGCGTGGGGGCGGCATACAGCTCGCGAAGGGTAAGGCGGTAGCCATTTTTACGAAACCAGTGTAACCATCTCATCAATCTTATGGAATCCAGGCCGGCCTGGATCAGGTTGCTCTCTTCATGTAACTGCTGCGGCGTTAAATTCAGTTCCTGTATGAGCCGCTCGCGTAATTGTTGGTAATCAGCCGCGTGGCGGTTGTCCGGTAACAGCGAATCCTGAGATGGTGCGCCAGAAATCATTCTTCCTCCTGATGGCACGTCTTACCGAAAAGCATTACTCATATGAGAATAATAATTATTAACAATTGGATGCTACCCGAAACGGGTTTATTTATGCCCGTTTCGGGTTGGTAACAGGCGGAAAGAACAGAGGCCCGGATGGGGTATCCGGGCCTCTGTCAGGGAGGAGTTTAGGGGGGCGCGACCCCGGTTACATCCCGCGTTTAAAGGTCGAAGGAGTTACGCCAAACTGTTTCTGGAAGGCGGCAGAGAAATGGCTGGCGTTGGCATAGCCCAGATCGGCCGCCACCGTCATGACGGAGGTATTGCCGTTGGCCAGGCGTCTTCTGGCTTCCTGCATTCGTTCAGCCTGAAACAGGCCATAGACGCTGTTGTTGAACAGAACGCGGAAGCCTCGCTTAATTTTGAGAACGCTCAGACCGGACTCTCTGGCCAACTCCGCGACGCCCGGCGCTTGCGTCAGATCAGCCAGCAGCAGATCCTTCGCCCGCAGCAGTTTCTGGCGTTCCATCGGGTTGAAGTGGCAGGAGAGGCAACTGGCGTCTTCGCGATGTTCATCCAGCACCAGACTGAGCATGACCAGACTTTGCCCCTGCAACCATAGCGTCGACGGCTTTTGTTCATGACTGAAGCCGCCGTGCATGCGCATCAGCGCGTGACGCAAGGCCTGAGCCGTTAAGTGGGTTTCAGCATTACAACGCTGCTGCTGGCAACAGCAGTGGGAGTCGATCTTATTCTTAATGACCGCGCTAATATCCGGCACCCACAGCGCGAGGGTTTCAGGGCTGAAGGAGAGGGTAATGCTCTCGAATCGGCCACAATAGGAGGCGCTGCCGCGACAGTCTGGCGTATGGGTAATGTAATGGCGATTGCGCGCAAGCTCCCAGTCGGTGTGGCGCCGGAGTCCCTGAATCGCAAAGCGCGATGTGCCTTCCAGGATGCACGAGAAGTTAATCCTGCCCAGATCGTCGTGTAGCTGCAACGTCTCAGGCCGCGCAAAATGGCCCCTCCAGAGCAAAATATCCATACCTTCCTGCAACGAACAGCGCAGCAGTTCACACTGAGCAGGAATATTGCCATCGTTTGCAGGTTTCCCGACCACCAACTGGTGAATAGAGATTTCAGATTGCGTTTGCGGTGACTCCATCATGACCTGGTTATCTCCCTGTGGCTTAGACCAATGCGGGTATAAATAGAACCGAATGGGGTAGATGAGTTATTGATAATGGTTATTATTCACATTAATTCTCAGAACGCCACCCTGAATTGTCGTTTTTGGCGTCCGTAAAAATTCATCAGGAAATTCAGTTACTCCCATGTCATCTCAATCATCCAATACTGAATCGCTGTCCCGATTTCCTCTCTGGCAGGTGATTACACCGGTTCGCAGGAAGGTTATTTTAGCTATGGCGCTGGCGGGGCTGGCGGCATTAACCAGCCTGGGGGCGCTCCTTTTTCTGGCGTGGAGCCTGCGTGACATTCGCGCGACGCCTGACGCTATTCCGGCCTGGCCGCTGGGCGGCGTGATCGGCTGCGTGGTCTTAACTTTTGTTCTGCGCTTACAGGCGTTCAACACCTCTCATTACGCGGCTTTTCATCTGGAGAACATTCTGCGCAGCAGGTTAGCCCGTAAAGCATTGCAGCTTCCGCCTGGCGTGTTACAGCAAATGGGCAGCGGGTCAGTGGCGAAAGTGATGCTGGATGACGTGAAGTCGTTACATATTTTTGTGGCCGACAGCACGCCGCTCTATGCCCGCGCGATCATCATGCCGCTGGCGACAATCGTTATCTTGTTCTGGCTGGACTGGCGGCTGGCAATCGCGACGCTGGGGGTACTGGCGTTTGGATCGGTTGTTCTCGTGCTCGCCCGCCAGCGTTCGGAAGATATGGCTCAGCGTTATCATAAGGCGCGCGAGCAGGTTAGCGCGGCGGTTATTGAGTTCGTGCAGGCCATGCCCGTGGTGAGAACGTTTGATAGCGGCAGCACCAGTTTTTTGCGCTATCAACGCGCCCTTGAAGAGTGGGTCGATGTGCTCAAAACCTGGTATCGCAAAGCCGGTTTTTCAGCGCGTTTTTCCTTCTCGATTCTGAATCCTCTCCCGACCCTGTTTGTCCTGATCTGGTCGGGATACGGCCTGTTGCACTATGGCAGTTTCGATTTTATCGCGTGGGTGGCCGTTTTACTGCTGGGCAGCGGAATGGCCGAAGCCGTAATGCCAATGATGATGCTCAATAACCTGGTCGCGCAAACGCGTTTAAGCATTCAGCGTATTTATCAGGTTCTCGCGATGCCGGAGTTATCGCTGCCGCAGTCTGACCAGCAGCCGCAAGAGGCGAGCATTACCTTTGAGCAGGTGAGCTTTCATTATCCGCAAGCGCGTACTGGCGCCGCGTTGCAGGAGGTGAGCTTTCATGTGCCTGCCGGGCAAATTGTGGCGCTGGTCGGGCCAAGCGGCGCCGGAAAAAGCACCGTGGCGCGCTTGCTGCTGCGTTACGCCGACCCGGACAAAGGCCATATCCGTATTGGCGGCGTGGATCTGCGTGATATGCAGACGGACACCCTGATGAAGCAACTCTCGTTTGTGTTTCAGGACAACTTCCTTTTTGCCGACACGATAGCCAATAACATTCGTCTGGGCGCGCCGGATACGCCGCTGGAGGCGGTTATAGCGGCGGCCAGAGTGGCGCAGGCCCATGATTTTATTAGCGCTCTGCCAGAAGGTTACAACACTCGAGTCGGGGAACGTGGGGTATTTCTCTCCGGCGGCCAGCGGCAGCGCATTACTATCGCCCGGGCGCTTTTGCAGGATCGCCCCATCCTGGTGCTCGATGAGGCGACGGCGTTTGCTGACCCGGAAAACGAAGCGGCGCTTATCAAGGCGCTCGCGGCGGCCATGCGTGGCCGGACGGTCATCATGGTCGCGCATCGTCTCTCAATGGTGACTCAGGCCGATGTGATATTGCTGTTTTCCGACGGACAGCTCAGGGAAATGGGGAACCATACGCAACTGTTGGCGCAGGGCGGCCTGTATCAACGGCTCTGGCAACACTATCAGCAGGCGCAGCATTGGGTGCCGGGTGGAACACAGGAAGAGGTGGTGGAAAATGAAAGACAATAATCCTGCGGATAACCTGGCCTGGCGCGTCATCTGGCGCCAGCTTATCTCCAGCGTTGGCAGTCAGGCCAGGATGCTGCGACGCAGTATGCTGGCGCTGTTGCTGGCGGCATTCATGCAGGGGATCGCCTTTGCCTGTCTTTATCCGATCATTGATGCGCTGTTACGGGGAGACGCGCCGCAACTTCTTAACTGGGCTATGGCCTTCAGCGTCGCCGCAATTGTGACGCTGGTGCTACGCTGGTATGGCCTGGGCTTTGAATACCGTGGTCATCTGGCGCAGGCTACCCATGAGTTGCGCCTGCGACTTGGCGAGCAGTTACGCCGCGTGCCGCTGGAGAAGCTCCAGCGCGGCAGGGCGGGTGAAATGAACGCCTTGCTGCTGGGCAGCGTGGATGAAAACCTCAATTATGTTATTGCGATAGCCAATATTTTGCTGCTCACCATTGTCACGCCGCTGACGGCGTCGCTGGCGACATTGTGGATAGACTGGCGGCTGGGGCTGGTGATGTTGCTGATCTTCCCTCTGCTGGTGCCGTTTTATTACTGGCGCCGCCCGGCGATGCGGCGACAAATGCAGACGCTGGGGGAAGCGCACCAGCGTCTGAGCGGCGATATCGTTGAATTTGCTCAGGGGATGATGGTATTGCGCACCTGCGGCAGCGATGCCGATAAAAGCCGGGCGCTGCTGGCGCATTTCAATGCGCTGGAAAACTTACAGACCCGCACTCACCGTCAGGGCGCTGGCGCGACGATGCTGATCGCCAGCGTCGTGGAGTTGGGCCTACAGGTGGTGGTGTTATCCGGGATCGTCTGGGTAGTGACGGGCACTCTGAACCTCGCCTTTTTGATTGCCGCCGTCGCGATGATTATGCGCTTCGCAGAACCGATGGCGATGTTTATCAGCTACACCTCGGTTGTGGAACTGATCGCCAGCGCCCTGCAACGGATTGAGCAGTTTATGGCGATAGCACCGCTTCCCGTCGCAGAGCAAAGCGAGATGCCGGAACGTTACGATATCCGCTTTGACAACGTCAGCTATCGCTACGAAGAAGGTGACGGCCACGCGCTTAATCATGTTTCTTTGACGTTCCCGGCAGCCAGTATGAGCGCGCTGGTGGGTGCCTCCGGCGCAGGCAAAACTACGGTCACCAAACTGTTAATGCGCTATGCCGATCCGCAGCAAGGGCAGATTTCTATTGGCGGCGTCGATATTCGCCGCCTGACGCCGGAACAGCTCAATAGCCTGATTTCTGTTGTTTTCCAGGATGTCTGGCTGTTTGATGACACGCTGCTGGCGAATATCCGTATCGCGCGCCCACAGGCGACGCGGCAGGAGGTAGAAGAGGCCGCCCGCGCGGCGCAGTGCCTTGAGTTTATTTCCCGTCTTCCGCAAGGCTGGCTGACGCCAATGGGAGAGATGGGCGGCCAGCTATCGGGCGGCGAGCGCCAGCGGATTTCCATTGCCAGAGCGTTATTGAAAAACGCGCCGGTCGTCATTCTCGATGAACCGACTGCCGCGCTGGATATTGAAAGCGAGCTGGCGGTGCAAAAAGCGATCGATAACCTGGTTTACAACCGGACGGTGATTATCATCGCTCACCGTTTATCCACCATCGCCGGGGCCGGAAACATTCTGGTGATGGAAGAGGGACAGGTGGTTGAGCAGGGTACTCATGCGCAATTGCTCTCACATCATGGGCGTTATCAGGCGCTGTGGCAGGCGCAAATGGCCGCGCGCGTGTGGCGCGACGACGGGGGTTCCGCGTCTGGAGAGTGGGTGCATGAGTGATGTTCAGTCGAATGTGAAACCGCTGACGTTGACGACCGGGCGGGTGATTTTTGCTATTGCCGGCGTCTATGTGACGCAGAGTCTGGTATCGGCGCTGTCTATGCAGTCCTTACCCGCGCTGGTGCGCGCTGCTGGCGGTTCGCTGGCGCTTGCCGGTGCGACAACCCTGTTTATGCTGCCCTGGGCGCTGAAGTTTATTTGGGCGCCGTGGATCGAGCGCTGGCGGCTTCCGCCCGGTAGCCAGGAACGCCGTTCCCGCATGTTAATCCTGCGTGGTCAGGTCGCGCTAGCGGCGATCCTGACTATTGCCGCAGCGATTGGCTGGTTTGGGCGAGAAGGGGGATTCCCCGATACGCAAATCGTCGCGTTATTTGTTCTGTTTATGGTGGCAGGCACGGTCGCCTCCACCATTGATATCGCCAGCGACGGCTTTTGTGTCGATCAACTGACCCGCACGGGTTACGGCTGGGGAAACAGCGTGCAGGTCGGCGGCAGCTATCTGGGAATGATGTGCGGCGGCGGGGTGTTCCTGATGCTGTCGGCGGCATCCGGCTGGCCTGTCGCCATGCTGATGATGGCGGTGCTGATTATGGCGCTGTCACTCCCGCTGTGGCGCATTACGGAGCCGACGCGAACAGCGACTATCCCGCATGTTCCGGCGTTAGGTTATGCGCTAAGGAGGAAGCAGGCGCGCCTGGGCTTACTGCTGGTATTGATGCTGAATTCAGGCATGCGGTTTGTGCTGCCTCTTCTGGCACCGCTGTTGTTGGATCATGGGTTGAGCATGTCCGCATTGGGCGCGCTGTTCAGCGGCGGCAATATTGCAGCGGGCATAGCAGGAACGCTGGCTGGCGGATTGCTGATGAAATACACCTCACCCGGCAGAGCGCTGTTGACGGCTTATGGCGTCCAGGGGATCGCGCTGCTGGCGGTGGTGATGACGCTCATGATGGCGCCGGGTCATCTGCTGCTGCAGATTCTCCAGTGTCTGGTCATTGTCCAGTCCATTTCGCTGGCCTGCGCGCTGGTCTGTCTTTACGCCACGCTGATGTCGCTTTCATCGCCTTTGCAGGCCGGTGTCGACTTCACCCTCTTTCAATGTACTGATGCGGCAATCGCCATTCTGGCAGGCGTTATCGGTGGCGTTGTTGCTCAACATTTTGGCTATGCGGCCTGCTTCCTGTTTGCCGGGGCATTCACGTTGCTGGCGGCGTGGGTTGCTTATATCCGGCTGCATTCGGCAAGAGAACTGATGACAAGCGCAATTGATTGATCCGCGAATAACACAGAGAGGTAAGGGATGAAAATCAGTGAATTTCTACATCTGGCGTTACCAGAGGAACAATGGCTACCGACGATTTCTGGCGTTTTACGCCAGTTCGTAGAAGAAGAGTGTTATGTCTATGAGCGTCAACCCTGTTGGTATTTAGGCAAAGGGTGCCAGGCACGGCTGCACATTAATGCCGACGGAACGCAGGCGACATTTATTGATGATGCCGGGGAGCAAAAATGGGCGGTGGATTCCATTGCCGACTGCGCGCGTCGTTTTATGGCGCATCCTCAGGTGAAAGGACGTCGGGTATATGGACAGGTTGGGTTCAACTTTGCGGCGCATGCGCGGGGGATTGCCTTTAACGCCGGGGAGTGGCCGCTGCTGACGTTAACCGTTCCCCGTGAAGAACTTATTTTTGAAAAGGGAAATGTCACCGTTTATGCGGACTCCGCCGACGGGTGCCGACGTTTGTGCGAGTGGGTAAAAGAGGCCGGTACAACGACGCAGAACGCACCACTGGCGGTGGATACCGCCCTCAATGGTGAGGCATATAAACAACAGGTTGCGCGCGCCGTTGCGGAGATCCGCCGTGGCGAGTATGTCAAAGTGATTGTCTCGCGCGCCATTCCCCTGCCATCGCGGATTGATATGCCCGCCACGCTGTTATACGGGCGGCAGGCAAACACGCCTGTGCGCTCGTTTATGTTCCGTCAGGAAGGACGCGAAGCGCTGGGCTTTAGCCCGGAACTGGTGATGTCAGTGACGGGCAATAAAGTGGTCACTGAACCGCTTGCGGGCACCCGCGATCGCATGGGAAACCCGGAGCATAATAAGGCGAAAGAGGCAGAACTGCTGCACGACAGTAAAGAGGTGCTTGAGCATATCCTTTCTGTCAAAGAAGCTATTGCTGAACTGGAGGCCGTTTGCCAGCCGGGCAGCGTGGTGGTTGAAGATTTAATGTCGGTTCGCCAGCGCGGCAGCGTTCAGCATCTGGGGTCTGGCGTGAGCGGTCAGCTTGCGGAAAACAAGGATGCCTGGGATGCGTTTACCGTGCTGTTTCCGTCGATTACCGCCTCAGGTATCCCTAAAAATGCTGCTCTGAACGCGATTATGCAAATTGAGAAGACGCCGCGAGAGCTTTATTCCGGCGCAATCCTGCTGCTGGACGATACGCGCTTTGATGCGGCGCTAGTTCTGCGTTCCGTATTTCAGGATAGCCAGCGCTGCTGGATACAGGCGGGGGCGGGAATCATCGCGCAATCTACGCCGGAACGCGAACTGACAGAAACCCGGGAGAAATTAGCGAGCATTGCGCCCTATTTAATGGTGTAGGAGTAACTGTTTTCTAACCTCACAACCAGATTGTCCAAAGACAATTGAGTCGCTCTTTGATTCCTCTGTGACTCTATTGTCTTCTTTTGGGATAAAATAGGTGTTTTTCGTCATGAAGTTGATAAAAGTCTATATAGAACCACCTCCTGTGGAGGTGGTGGTAATTTGCCAGAGTGTGGGATTCGTTAGTATACTATGGGATAAACTTATTTTTACCAATTGTATAAGGCGGTGCATAAGATTCTCGGCATGCTTCCAGATAATCCGACCACCACTGCATCATCGCTTTGCGGGCTTCCAGGTGCTCTGCCTTATGAATATAAGCCATGCGCACGGTATTGCGCTCCTGATGACTCATCTGGCGTTCTACTGCGTCCTTTGCCCATAAACCCGATTCCATCAGCGCACTGCATGCCATTGCCCGGAAGCCGTGACCGCAGATATCCTTTTTCGTGTCGTAACCCATCACCCGCAGTGCCTTATTGACCGTGTTTTCACACATTGGCTTATACGGGTTATGGTCGCCGGGGAAGATCAGTTCATTATTACCGGTGATATCCTTAATCTGTTTCAGAATGGCGATGGACTGTTCTGAGAGGGGGACGATATGCGGCATTCGCATTTTTGCCCCGCGGCCGGAATAACGCACGCCAATAATGGGTTCTCGCGTCGCGGGTATCGTCCAGACTCGGTTTGTGAAATCAATCTCTGACCAGCGGGCGAAACGCAGTTCACTGGAGCGAATGAACACATGCAGCATCAGCAGAACGGCATGCCGGGTCAGTTCACGGCCCTGATGATATGCCCCAATACGTTCAAGCAGTTCAGGCAGCCGCTCCAGCGGCGGGGCAGGATAGTGCCGTCTGACAGGAGGTGTGGTCACGCCGCCAAGGTTTGCTGCAGGGTTCGTATCGATTAACTCCTGATGGACCGCATGGCGCATTATGTTACTCAGGTGCTGCCGTGTGCGGGACGCAACCTCCAGCAGACCTTTTTCCTCGATCCCTTTCAGCAGGTCAATGAAATGACGGGGTTTAAGTTCTGATACAGGTAAGTTCCCGATGACCGGAAAGATGTGATTGTTCAGACTGGCACGCAGACGGTCGGCGGTGTTCTGCGACCATTTCCTGTTACTTTTATGCCACGCCAGCGCCACGTTTTTAAAAACTTTCTCCGGTGTTCGTGAGCCACGTTCAGCAGCCCGCTGCTGTACCGGGTTGATATTCAGCGCCAGCATTTTACGGATACCTTCACGTTGCTGTCGCGCATCAGACTGGGAGATGGCTGGATAGGCACCCAGCGCAATGCGGGATTCTTTACCGCTAATACGGTATTTGAGATACCAGTGGCGGGAGCCACCCGGCTTGACCAGCAGATACAGACCGTGAGAATCGGAGACTTTAAAGGGTTTATCAGAAGGCTTGAGGGTGCGGATTTTTGCGTCGGTAAGGGATATATGGGGGTCACTCCATTATCGAACTAACCTGACCCCAGATTTGACCACCAATTTTTCCCGATGCGTAGGGTAAAATCAAAATGCACCGAGAAGAGTTTTCACACTAACCTGTTGAATCAACATCAGATAAAGATTCGCAAGGATGCAAGAAAACAGAAAATTGGCTCCTCTGACTGGACTCGAACCAGTGACATACGGATTAACAGTCCGCCGTTCTACCGACTGAACTACAGAGGAATCGTGAGAACGGGGCGCATATTACTTAGCGGTACCTTGTCTGTCAACACTAAATTTCATAAGCCATTTCAATTGGTTAATTAATCTGCAAAGTTGTTAATTAATGAACATTCGTCGCCGAAAACGAGTCTGTATCATTAGCGTGATGCAGTCTCTGCAAAGGATCTTGTTGATAAAATTGACAGAAACGTTGCCACAATGAAGGGAAACGAGGAGCAAAAAGTTCTGGGGCGCTAAAGAAATATTCAGAAAGTACGGCAAAACATTCAGCAGGATCACTGGCAGCATAAGCATCAATGCTCGCCGCATTCTCACCAACTAATTCGATTTCTTCCTGAATGTTGTTCATTGCAGCATGAAGATCGTGTTCCCAGCCAGCAACCTCACGCAACGAAATAAAGGGAACTCCGCTGGCGCGATCGCCGTTACGGGTGTCCAGCTTATGAGCGACTTCATGAATAATCAGGTTAAAACCAGAAGCATCAAAAGAATCTTGTATATCCAACCAGTTCAAAACGATAGGCCCTTGCTGCCAGCTCTGACCTGACTGAACAATACGTTGGTTATGCACCAGACCGATATCGTCTTCCCATTCATCATCGACCACAAATGGCGCAGGATAAATTAAGACTTCATGAAAACCATCCAGCCATTCCAGTCCTAACTCCAGAACGGGCAGGCAAAATAGAAGTGCTATCCGGCAGCTTCTTAATGAATTCAGCTCAAAGCCCTGTAAAGGAACAAGCCGTTTTTGCTGTAAAAAACGTTCGGCAAGAGCGACCAATTTGCTTTGTTCCTGTTCTGTCAGACACGTTAAAAGGGGGATCGATAGTGCTTCCTGCCAGGGAAGGGCAGTTTGATGTGCTGATTCTTGTACTTTCCAGGGCCACTTAATCATCGTTTTGCTCGCAAACTCGTCACTTGAACAAAATTGCACGGACAGGGACTGTTAAAATGCCAAATTTCCTGGCATCATGGCAACCATCTGAACGGAGAGATGCCGGAGCGGCTGAACGGACCGGTCTCGAAAACCGGAGTAGGGGCAACTCTACCGGGGGTTCAAATCCCCCTCTCTCCGCCAATCATTCAACAAAATCAATCACTTACAAAGCATTTTTGATTTTGTCATGCATAAATCCCTGCATTAAAATTCCTTTCTCTCGCTCAATTTTTCTTACTACTGATGCTGTTTTTTACCATTTTGCCGCGCGTCGGGCATCCACTTTTATGCTCTCGAGTTCACACTCTTAACAACAACTTAGCCATTCCCCCGTCTCTGATGACAAAACAGTTGAACTTCAATTGTTCCAAACGGATCCTGTGAAGATATATCAAAGGAAATGGATTGTTGGAGGATGGATGAAAAGAAGTGAAATCAGGAAAGCACTGGAAGCATGGTTTGATGTTGAACGCTATGAGGCGATAGAGAAACTCACCTTACAGCATTTTTATGTTGAGGTTGAGCGGCGCATCTTGGCTTACAGAATGTTGTTGAGCCGGAACACCATACCTACCTTTAACCGATTAATGCTGGATGATTACCGCAACAAGATCCTCAGCGGTGAAATCTTTTTCAGTGGTGATACCGCTACTCTTGGACATGAGCTTGCCAGAACCTACGCAGTAAATCCTACGACACGAAGCCACGCGCAATTTTATGCGAAAACGCTGGCATTAACCGAAGCCACGCCTGAACTCTCTGGGTTAAGCCAGTCTGAATTTCTGTCCGAGTATCTGAAAGAGACATCCCTTAATAATCTTTCACGTATTACTGTCGATATTCATCTGGAAGAAGCATCAACCGAAGAGATCATTGAACATCTGAAAGTGTTGATCCCCCGATGGAAGAGACAGCTTAAGATGAAGTCTCCAGCGCCAAGAGAGTATCGTTTTGGGAAAAGCACATTCAGAAAAATTATTGAATATCGTCTTATCCCGATGATGGACCTGATCTTCTGGGGAGAAGATAACGGCATTAAAATCCCGCTTTCACTGATTTCCTCGCTGCTTCACGAGGACAGCGACAACGATCGTGATGAAGGAATGCTAAAGGCAACGGACTACCCGTTAGCAATGGCTTTTCTGACGGATGCGAGCTATCTGAAATCGCTTGAAGATTACATGATGGAAAACAATCACTTGAAAGACTCCCCTGTTGAAAAGCATGTAGAAGACGACAGGAATAAGAAAAAATAAGCCAAGTAAAAAGGGTTACGTTCGCTCCGTGCGAACGTGATCGCATCCAGTGTTAACCGTTATCTTTCCATCCGTGCCCCTTCGAATTTTTCAAAAAAAACTTCTTTGAACGTCCCTAAATTACCATAAGCAAAATCGCTATCATTGTTCACGTCGAAACAACATAGAGAAAAGCGAAATCTCATAGAGATTACTTACAATAATAGAGGGCAGACAATGAAAGAAAATATTGAAACCAGCGTAAAACGATTTATCCGCGTTCCTGATGTTTTAAATCGAGTGGGATTTAGTCGCACGACTTTATATGAGCGTATTAAGGAAGGAAACTTTCCTGACAGAGTAAAAATAGGTCCGAGGTGTGTCGCTTTTGTTGAAAGTGAGATTGATGAATGGATTGAAGTGACTATTCGACACTCACGCCAGAACGCTGCATAAAAAAAGAAACAAGATCTCGTGTCGAACAAATATCTGTTCGCACAGGGCATCTTATTACCCTAAACAATAATGGAGAAAAATATGAAGATAGAACTTATTACGATAAAAGAGTTTATTGAACAAGCCGAATGTTATTTCAGGAACTATATGGACGGATTACGGCGGAATGCACCAGATGATTTTTATTATTTTCTCAACAATAAATACAATATGAATGACATTATGGAAAGTATCATTAAAAAAACGCGATATCATTTTTACGATGACACAGAAGAAGGCAAAAGGAATCGGATTTATGGAGAAGTAAACCACTGTAAGGTAAAGCAACACCTTCGTCAGCTTTGGATTGTCTATAAGTGTGTATACCGCTAATGCTCATACAAATATTTTGCTATTCCAATATTAAACTAAAGAGGAAATAAAAATGAATACATTTAAAAATAAAAACACTGAAATCTTTTATGTTGTGTCCTTGCATATCTATGCGGAGCTTTTTAACTCAAAGGATAAAACGACCAGCAATATGATTATAACGCATGTAATGGATCATGAGTTTGTTTGTAAGCTAATCGATCTGGCGATGAGGAATGCTGAGAAACATCTTCTGAAAAAAGCATGGAAAAAGAACGCTGCTGGAAAACTGTCTGAAGTGGATTTTAAAGGGGTTAAGCAGGCATTAGCCAAAATGCATTATACGGTTCTGGCGGAATCAATATGTTGATATGTTCTGAGGTCTATCGGCCCCTTCTTGGGGCTGATAACAAATATTATTTTTCTATCCAAGGAGCAAAAAATGATTGATGAATTTCATGTGATGTATATGTATAAAAAAATCCAAGTGGAAGCCGCAACTACCGACATCAAAACACTTGAACAGCTTTTGAAAAAATTCAGGAGCGTGGTCAACGAACGTCGTGAAGAATACTATCAGGAGATTGGTGAGAAAAAAGCACATAAGTTGAAAATGAAAAGATTACAAAGAATGCTTGAGAAAATGGCATGTGACCGGGTTTCACCAGAAGATCTAAAGGAATGACTATTTGAGTTATTTTTGACTTACATACATGGAATTGATAATCATTATTGTCTATTGTGGCTTTTTATCGATAGATAGATGAGTAAAGGTGGATCTGGAAGGAACCTTATGGGCTTTGAAGCTAAAAAGAAACACGCTATTGCCATCATGGAAAGCAAGAGGATGTGGCGAAGTAATTATGCCCCTCCTTTGCTACACCTCGCATGGAAAGCTGGACTCAAGATACCACCGCTACCTTTTGCCTCATTCTGGCAAATCACTTTGTTGATGGGTGGATGGTTTGGTCCGGCATGGGGGATCTGTATGTGGTTTTTTACTTGGAAGGATACAGGGATACAACCGGGCACTGCATTTGTCTCAAGCGTCGTCGCAGGTATTTGTTTTGGTGTTCTTATGGCTGCGTATCATTGGTGGCGAAAGGTCGTTAACAACCTGCCAGACTGGGATAGTCTTGGATGAATAATCGAATATTTTCCGGGCCTGTTATCTTGAGAACAGTGAAGCCCGGATATGCTGTAGCGGTTAGATAGCAAAGTCTTCCAGTGTCTTACCAGCTTCGATAGCAGCGGCGATTGCTTTAGGAGTACGGCCCTGACCCGTCCAAGTCTGCTCATTACCGTTTTCATCTGTATATTTGTATTTAGCAGGACGAGGAGCACGAGTTGATTTGGTTTTAGGCTGGGATGAACCAACTGAAGCGAGTAGTTCTGTAGGATCGATACCGTCTTCTAACAATTTCTGGCGGAAGGCTTCCAGTTTAGCCTGACGTTCTTCTTGTTCTTTACGGGCTGAATTTTCTTCCTCACGGCGATCTTCAACGATTGTGGTGAGTTTTTCCAGCATCTCTTCCAGAGTTGCCAGATCTGTTTCACGAGCCTGTGCGCGAAGTGTACGAATATTGTTCAGTGCCTTAAGAGCTTCACTCATAGTATGTCATCCGGTGTTTTAAAATAGGCGATTAATAAAAATAATGCTTACGGTGCTGTTGGAAAAATCAAAAAAAAACAGTCAGTAAATAATATAGTAAACATTATTGCATAAGCAATCTAATACATCACATTTCACACGAATAGCATAGAGTCGTTTTAAAGAGACATTTTCCTGCGCTTTTGGTTTGATGGTTCGAACTCTGACGAGATACGAGATAGTTGCTCAAGACTCTGTTCAATTGAACGTTGGAACTCAACAGCGGCTTCTGTACGTTGTTTTATGACCAAGGCTACTATTTCTTCATCGCTCTTTTCTGAAATGGCCTTACGGTATAACACGCGTTCGTTAAATAAATCGAGATTACCAGTTGATCTTGCTGATGTGTTAGCTTTTGAACTGCTGATGGGATTTAACTCGTCAATAAAGTATTCAATAAGAGATTCTCTCTTTTTTTCCAACCTGCGAACTTCGGTATGGGCAGATTTAAATTTTTGCGCCTTAACCAATGGAATATCATCAGAACGCAGTTTACGATATTCATTTCTGTATTCTTCTATTGGAATGTGATTTTTTAGTTCTTTAACTGTATTTACATATTCGATTAAATCACTGTTGTCTGTTTTTACTTTTCTCATATAAAACCTCGTGGATAAAATAGTGGATATATTTATATTACGAGATATGGTGTAAGTGTCAAATTAACCGTTTGCAGCAATGTTTATTTCTGTTGATTTGTCTCGCCAATGTTTTTTTGTTGTTTATTATGGCCATGCTTAATACATTAATAATGTTGTAAGAGACAAATGACATGGTGTATCATCAGGCTCGGGACGATGAAATAAAACTGAAGGTAGGAAAGATGGATTCTATAGATAAAAGGTTTCTTGATTTTATTCGATCTAAGAAAAATAATATAGTATTGGACGATATGAAGGATGATTTCAAAAAAGACGATGGCTCTAGTTCGAAAATGGCAGATTATTTGTTATTTAATAACGATGTTATTTTAGAGCAAAAATTACTCACAAATGACAGAACTGATTTAATAAATGAAAAAATTAATGAGCTAGCTAAGACTGATGAATGGCTTAAAAGAAGTTGGTTCGGTAGGGTTCATATTGAGGAATTGATTCAAAAACACCCCGACTCAGATGCTTTCAGAAAAAAGATAATGGATTATGCTTATAGAAATATAAAAGATCTTGTAGCAACCTCCAATAGACAGATTAGAGCAACAAAGGAATCTTTAAATATTCCTAGAGCAGTCGGTGGACTTGTTATTCTTAATGAATCGATAATGCCTTATGAATCTGAATATGTAATGGCAGAACTTAATTTTCTTGTTGAAAATCCACATTATGAACATGTTGATTTTGTTCTCTATATATCAGAACTACGTAGATCAACACATAATATAATTGATATGTCAGCAATGATAAAAAGCAGCTCTCCAAGATATGAGTTTGTAAACTGGTATATAAAAAACGTTTTCTCATTCGATTTCGCTTCATTTTTTAATCACCCTATACAATTTTTATAGTAGGGTGGGAGTTTGTTAAAATGCATTGGCTTTATGGAGTTATCATTCAGATAGGAGTTGCTTGAGAAAATCTCTTTCTTGAAACTACTGTGTTTTGCCTTGGCAATTAATTTTGTTCTCTTTAGTTTTAGTTTTTTTGTCCTTCAAGTAATAAGTTTTCATGAAAGTTAAACGATCACCATTAAACATATAGTCTGGATTAATAAAATAATAGTTCTGTATCATGGTCTCAGCAATAAATTTCTTGTCAGCAAGTTCTTTCATACCTTTGAAATAAGTAGTTCTTGATATTTTCACGATATCTTGATCAACAATATCGAATGACATTAATATCGTATCTGTATCTTTATTATCTCTGATAGCAAGATACAGTATCTTGAATACTTTCTTACCGGATGAGGATAAACCCTCAATAGCTGATACGCCATCCACATAAAGCTTCACAAACTGTGTCTTGTCTACTTCCATAGACTGAAAGAAACCACCATTACCAACTTGTTCTCCCGTACTCTCATTAACTAATGCTAATCGATCTTTTCCTGTAGTAATACGTCTGACGCCAGTTTTTGTATGTAGACTTGTATCATTAAGAAATGGGTTTTTAGTATGACGTGGGAGACCTCTTCTTGATTTCTTTACTTCAGTTTGTATCTTATTTTCTATCATGGTATTTACTCCTTTATTTTTTTAGTTATACATTTAAGTAGATACTATATTTTGTGTGCAAGTCAATACTTAAAGTTTATATTTTTTAAAATAACTAACACTTGATGTTTTTACGTATAAAAATTGTAGTGCTACAGAATATATACAATAACACTTTATTATTTTTATTTGAGAATAGTTATCAACTTAAGTACCGGGATTCGGGACTTTAACTCCCAAGAGTGCGTACTTTGTTTTAAGCTATAGCTGGCTTGAGAGCATTTTTCTTCTTCATTATTCAAATAGCGAAGCTTTGGATGACATTTTAAAGAATGTAATATTGAAAATAGTTCTTCTCTTTAGTTGATTGGTGCCTTATCAAAATGGCACCAGTGGTGTTATCTGTGTTATTTTTCCTACTATGTTATTACAGCGAAGTGATTGTTTTCTACAATCATGAACCGCTGCTACTATCGGGACTGCTTGATTAATTTTACTTTAACTTTATATGCGTCTACGACGCGATCTTTTTTGGATAAATCCAATATTAACAGGGGCAAGCCCTGTTCAGCAGAGTGATTGTTCGCAACAATCACGAAGCGCTGCTACCAAGGATGTAGTTTTCCTATACGTTTAAGAGCAAATGCTATATGTCTAAAGGGAAAAACTATGTTTAAACATAGGATCTAAATTCAGCATCATGAGGAAAAGAGATCAAACAATGATCGAGTGCTTTTCTTTTTATTTAACAGACAGGAGATGAATAAAATAAAAATGTCAGCGTCAGGGCGTAGCCGTGCGTCAGCACAGAGATAAAGATTTTTTCAAAAGTAGTTTAAAAATAAGAGGGAAAATCATGGTTAAAAAATAAATAAATTTGATTTTCACGATCGCGATGTTGTATTAAATAGTAATAAAAAAGTAAAAAATAAAATGAAAAATATTAAAATGATAACACTCTTTCATCCCTATGAGAAAACACCATTTATGATCTGTATTGTAAACAAAGTAGAAGATACTGAACATGGAATAAAACTCACTCATTGAAAATGACAATGATATTTATGTCAATAATTATAGCCATTATCTGTTATCGGAGTCTGTAAGTCGTTGCGATAAAGATAGGTTGAAAAATACTTATATTCGCTTGGTTTCAGAACTCACACAAATGAGTGAAGAAACTATAAAATCACAGATGTTATAATCTGAGTTATCAGTTTCAGATATTGTGATGTTATCCATAAGGTCAATGCTTTTGGGTTGAATATATATCCAGAGCTATCAACGAACATGGGTCAGGTTAAAGTCGAATGCGGTAAGTGGTAGTGTTCTGGTAAAATGCGTTGTCTGATAGCGTCAGGAGGCGATGAGCGATGGAAGGTAAATTAATTTTTTGTTCCGATGCAATACTGCGGTTTCAGTCCGATTACGATGAAACCTCGGCGGTTCCATTGCTATCCATCCAGAACACGATAGCCAATACCGATCCCTTCTTTCTTCTTCGCTTCTTCCACCATACTGTTCTGATTGAAGAAGGAACATCGCTGGCAAGTATCTTTCTGGCAATAGAACTGTGGAAGGCACTGTTAGCAGCTTATCTGGACAGAGATGTTGGTGCTTATATAGATGAGGTAAGAAAACCGTCCGGGCCAACGACATGGGATATTGAATGGATTGGGATTGACCGTCGTAGCTCGGTTTATCGCGCTTACAAGCGTCAGGATATGGAAGAAGGGGAAGATTTTTCGACCTATTTTAATCGTGAGCGGTTCCCGACTGATGAGTTTGACATAGAAAGTAGCTGCGATGCTTCAGGTTTCATTAAAGGTGATAAAGAACGCTGGAGTATCAGCGGTGATGTTCACGAAATTAAAAATCTTCCTGTAATCCTCTATAGCAAACAGGCGTTGATGACGTCGGCAAAGGACGGCCTGTTGAAGAAGAATGTATCAGGGGTGAAGAGTTCCAAGCATGGCTGCTTTGTTTATGGCGATACCTCGTTTTCTTTCAGTGAGGTAATGGAAGCTATCTTCATCAGTGGGCTGTTCTTCTATGCGCCAATAGACGCCGCCAGTAGTCTTGATGAACTGAAAGTGAGTTTGGCTGGGCTGGAAGAAGAACTGGCCGAAGTACCAAAAGTGGATTCGAATGGCAATGAAACAGATAAAGAACCTACTATAGTCGTAGCCGAAGGTGCTTTTGATTCGGTCGCTGCTCACATGGAAACAGAAGCTGAGGAGTGGCAATCTATTAAGAACCTGTGCCAACGAGAAGGTGAGCTGCCCATACGTATTGGTGGTATTAAAATGGCTGAGCCACCAGAGTTTCATTTTTAGTTTAAAAGCAACAATCTACCACTTAATGATTACGAAGCTATAAGTTGAAGGATGATTCACATGCCACACAAGAAAGTAGCATTACAGCTCATTGAAGAAACACTTAAAGAACTCGAGTCACCAAAAGGTTCTTTGTTATCGGCTATACAAAAACTACAGCGGACTTCGGATATCATCAATGATGATGATAAAAAGATATGGTGTGCTATTCAATTAGGTGATACTAAATATACAAAGCCAATAACTGAATTGCTTAAGTTTGTTATTGAGGCTGAAAATACAAAAAATAAATCTTTCCAAGAAAATTTAGACAAACGAATACAAGAACTTGCCAAATTAGGAGTTAAGGCTAATATACATTATTCAGATGAAGAACTCACATTAAAAAATATTGAAAGTGGTGGTGGATATAATAACATTGGGTTTATTGAAGAGAAATATGCCGATCTTGTAAGAAAAAAACAAGGCAATGACGGAACGTATTATAAGAATAGTTTAAATCAACATATCAATTATGTTAGAAAAAAAGCACATGAATTAGCATCGCAAATATATAATCAACTAAAATTTTCAGGTACTGTCAGCAACTGTTTTGATGTATTGAAAAATGCTGTTGATGATAAATTATTAGATCTAAATCCAGTGATCGCAGAACAACTAATGTTGGCATTTAAAGCTATTTCTTCAGATAAAGAAGAAGAATGGTCTCAAGCTTTAACTACATGTCGTAGGCTTCTAGAAGGGTTGGCTGATGAACTTTATCCGGCATCGAAGGAAAAATTTAATGGTCGGGCCGTTGGGCAAGGTCAATACGTAAACCGCCTTTGGGCATTTATGGATGGGGCTATTCAGTCTGATAGTAATAAAGACCTTGCCAAAGCACATATAGATTTTCTCGGATCATGGTTAGATAAAGTTAATAAGTTAACAAATAAAGGTGTTCATGCCGAGTTAGATCGGATTGAAGCTGTAAAGTCAGTATTTCACACGTATTTAGTAGTGGCGGATTTGCTTGAGTATATGTCAAATACCAAAACCTCTGTATCTAAGCCTGATATCAATAAAGCTACTTTAGATGAACTGGAAGCATTGTTAAATATAAATAGAACAATCGCTAAAGAAATTGTTAAAGCACGAGTTCGTGAAGGCAAGCTTGATCTGGATATTTTAAAAAACATAAAAGGTATAGGTGCTAAGACGCTTAGTAATATACAAGAAGTGTTTGTTATGTAATTTATTTAGTATTTAATTGATATAATATCATGAAATAAAATCGGGAGTTCATACGTAGCAACTCCCGATTTTACGATGATATGTTGTATTATCAATCCATCAAACCACGTGAGGTCTTACTTGCAGTCTGACGAAAATCATAACGTTCCACAACATCACCCTTAAACCAGATATCCAGTGATTTAATGTGTGCTGTGCTGCTATTGGTCAATAGAGCAAGGCCCGGTATGTAGTTAGATAGTTGGCTTTCTCCCGTCATACTTGAGTAGTTCCACATCTCCTGTCCATCATTCGTAGCGCTCTCCAAAGGCAGCAAGAATTTCTTGTTGGGTTGTTTTTCCCTTGACGATTTTAACTTTAACCGTCTGATGATTTTCATCAGTTAGGGATTTATTACCATGAACGGTACAGCCACCAAGTGGTAATATTATAAAAATAGCAAGTAATAATTTTTTCATTTTTGTTCCAGAAATAGATGAAAGGTGAGACTCAGAAAACATACTTTTTAAATACCAGCATCCATCGCTCGCAAAGTTCGTGATTTGAGGTGCTTAAATTTTTCAGGGGAACATTAACTTTCCACATGGGATTTTTAATATCATCGGTTAAAATATTTAGGCCAGACCGTTTATTCGCTGAAAGTTGTTCTCTCCAGTTAGCAATAGCCGCATTATTCATACCTCGTAATGTTCCATTGCCATAAAACTTACCCCCCTCTGAAAGCGTATAATTTATTTCTCGAATTTGATCAAAAGTATATGTGCTGTCTTTATCTTTATTGAAAATACGGACAGTATGTTTTTGAGTATCAATAACAATACCTGTCTGTTGGCATTCATACGAAAGAATGTCGCCGTCCAGAACTTCCGTAAAGCTGTTGTAGTGCTTTTTCTTTTGTATATCTACTGCTGTCATGATGATGATGAAGAGCACCACTAAAAATACGATACCTACTGCTTCCAATCTTACTTCCTCCATGTAAATGAGTTAAAGAGACTGAACCTGCTCACAGAGCTTTGCTACGTTTTATACGTCCTACAGCACCAAGCTCATGGCGTCGGTCTCGGCGTTGCAAGGCTATCAGAACTTGAAATCATGATCGATATAAAAGATCGATAATTAATTATTGATAGGCTTTAACGATTAAAACAATGATATTGATCGGTTATTAATTGTTTTTATCGATCGAATATTTATTTATGATAGCTATTGGCTATCATGAGGTTGTTTTTGATCGTTTTAAACGATATGACGAGACGCTAAAAGAATTGAATCCTATCAATTGGTTAAGCGGTGGTTTTGCCATGTGATATCAGCCGGATCCCGCAACAACTCTAGCCCTGACCAGATTTGGTCAAAAATTTAGGCACTTTGATTATCAGGATGGATAAGCAGATGAAGAAGATTTTACTCGTTGCTGGCGCAGCTCTGGCACTGGCGGGATGTGGTGAGAAAGGTGATTTTGAGAAGGCGATCAATGCCAAGATAGGGCAGGACAAATATTGCTTCTCGCTGGATAACAATAACACCAGCTTCCCCATCCGTCTTGCCAAGCCACGACTTGATTCGACTGGTACAGGGACGAATTCAGTGATCCTCGATGGATTTGTAGAGCAGGGAATGATGGTCTTTGAGCAGGGCTATGATTCGAACGTATTAGGGATAACAGAGGAAGGCAAAAAAGCCAAAGTCTGGAGCACAACAGATGGTGCCTGTGTTGGTCGTCGTGCTGTTGACGGGATTAAGGAATGGACTGAGCCGGGAAACGGTAATCAGAAAGTAGTTCGCGTGACTTATACGTGGAAGCTGGTTGACGTTCCGGGCTGGATTGACAAAAAAGCATTCGCCAGCGTTAAAGGAATGAATGAACCTGCTGATGGTGCCATGAATCTCTTTAAGACCAGCAATGGCTGGAAAGCCAATTAAGGAAACCAATATGGAAAACAATACCATCAAATGCCCGTTCTGTTTCAAAGAGAGCCAGCGTGGGGTTCACGTTTGCACAGGTTGCTTAGCGACTGTGTTATATGGCACTTATCCCGGCTGGTATGCTGCTGTTGTTTTGTTGTTGACTTTTGGTTTATCGACGTTGATCGGTATGTCAACAGGTATGGCAGGAGCTACTATCAGTCTACCAATAATTGCGGTTGTTGGGTTTATAGCTGGTAAGGCGATATTCTCTGATAATGTTGTGTTTAGGCGAAAGATATAAAAAACGAAAAGAATTATATGATGGGCGACCTTTCATAGTTCGCCCATATATAAATATAACTAAAGACCATTTCTCGCTGATTTTATATCCAATAAGTTTATTTTATCTATCTTATCTTTGTGGATAACGATAGTAAGCTTTGCCGGAAATTTAAACCTCATTTCACTTATTCTAAAAGTCCACAACATTATTTTAAGTAAATCCTCATCGCTAATATTTTTATGTTCCTTTATTCTAGTGATTCCAGATCCAAAGATAGGAACAGAGACACTTTTTTGAGCATATATACGATTAACTTTGTCCCAAAAATTTATTAAAAATGCTAGATAATCCGGCATTGTAAGAAAAGCTCTATTTTTGTCGTCAAATTTTGAAAACGCAGTTAATAGATAATCATTATTAACGAAGATAGTTCCTAGCGAATATTTTTGTGTTTTACCCACTTTTCTTTTATGGTTGACCTCAAGCAGTTCATCTTCTTCAAACTGATGATTTGAAATACGATGGTCCAAATCAGATACGGATCCCGCTAAATAGTTATCAATATATAATCCATTAAGTGAATTATGAGAAATGATAACATCATCAACTTGCGTGTCAAAATATTCATTAAAAGCAATGACCTTGAATCCATCTTGTCTGAATAAATCGCCTGCTTTTACAGTAACAATGCTGCCCTCAACATCTAAATTAATTTCCGAAAGATTATTTGATTTAAACCATATGCCGAAATACAGTAAGAATAAAATAATTAAAAATATAATACCAAGTGTTAGTTTGTTTTCTGTTGGAATGTCTACAAAAATCAAAAAAAGTGAAAATATGGTACTAATAGTTGATGTGTAGTCTGAAAATTTTTTAAGTATACGCTTATCGAAAAAATTAACTTTCGCCATTTTTGTACCAACCTTGTTAATTATATGTAATTCAAGTGTGTTGATAGTAGTTTCTTATAAATGATGTTTACACTATCTGATATATAAGGTATTTTCAACATGTTGATACTAATGTTGACTGCTTCATGGGGACTATATGAGTTATCGTAATAAGACATATGTGGCTTTTGCAAGTGAAGATATAAAGTTTTATCGTCTTATGGAGGCATGGAAAGCAAATGAAAAAATAGACTTTAACTTTTTTGATGCTCATGATCTCTTTATTTCAAGGGATACAAGTAAACCTGAAACCATAAAGCGAAACCTCCGCGAAAGGATGAAAAATGCTAAACAAGTAGTACTGTTGGGAAGCGGTAATACTAAGAGAAAAGGTAGCGATGGAGTATCGTTTCTTGCCCATGAAATAGATCTTATCGTAGAATTTAATCTTCCTGTTGTAATAGCTAATTTAGACGGAGATAGAACAGTCGATAAGAACTTCATTCCTAAACCACTTTTAGATTCAGAACATTATACAGTATCTGTCTCTTTCCAACCTAAAATTATTAAATATGCATTAGATAATTACTGTGTTAACTATTACTCAAGTTCAAATAGTGGTAGTTATCTATACCCTACATCTGTTTATACTAAGCTAGGTCTGTAATATTTCAACGTATACTAAACAATATGTGGAATGAGCACGGAACACTCATTCCATAACAAACATACTATTTAGATGTGCTAATACAATTAATTTTATGCATCGAAGATATTAAGCACTTATGATTTATTGCTTTATCTTCTCCTGTATGCTATTTCAGCCAACTCTCTTGCTATTTCCTTAACGCTATATAAAGAAGTTTGCAGTGCCATTTTATCCGCCAAATAATGGCTGTATTTAGATACCTCTTGAGCATTGATATTATGCCAGATTGGCAATATAATCTTATTATCATCATACACTGCACGATTAATTAAACTATCTAATTCGTATTGTGTCCATTTCTTGTTTAGAAAGTTATGAGAAAGTATGACTATGCCATAATTTGCTTTTCTTAGGCCTAAATCAATATTTCTCCTTAAGCTATCACCGACTTCAAGTGTCTGTTCATCATACCAAATAATTACACCAAGTCTATTTAACTCGTCTACCAGTGGTCTGACAAAAGTATCTTTATCCTCTTTTGCATGGGATATGAAAAAATCATAGTGCGTATTATTGTTATCTTGCATGACGTCATTCTGTATTTCATATGGTTGATGAAAAATTGCTTGTAATTTTGCCCAGTCTATTTCTGCTAAAGATTTATTATTGCGATAAAATAGTTTTTGGGAAGGGAAATCAATATTCGAAATGTAAATAATAAATATATTATTTATTTTCTTTGCCTCAACCTCCTTCCACTCCCATCTATAATCGTGGATATAAGAAATTGATGCTTGAAAATAATCATTGGAAGTTAAATTACCTGCGCGAAATGTCGCATTACTAATATTAAACGCGAGATATGAGTTACCTTCTCCGTTGAAAATAATATTATATCCCTCTTTCAATAGATATGAACGAATCTCTTTGGTTTTTAGGTGCTGTTTCCATGCGAGGAATAAAAGGAATGGAATTGCTATTGAAAGAAAGATGAAGAAAAGGATATTATACATATTGTTGCCCAAAACATTCACCAAGCATATAAAAAATTCTATGTTTTCATATGCTATCACATTTTGAGCCTATGTAACATGCATTTGATTAAAAATTAATAGTGGGGATAACATTACTATTTGATGTTAGATTTTCTGTTAGTTTGTTTTAACTTTGGCATAGAAGGTTTTCCACCAATAGACAGTATAAATTCCATGTGTTTATTGACCTCCGTTTGTTCTTGCTCAAAACGATTTGGGAAACGAACAGTCTTGTTAATATTTGATTCGTTACCATAGACTCCTGCTTCTTGTGATGTTTGGTTATTGTTAAACTTAGCGCGTCTTTCAAACTCCGAGCGTGGAACATTGACACCCAGCACTTCATCAAACACATAATTTTCAGCGATACGCTTATCATGGTCAGCATCAGTGGTATCAGTTTTCCTTCTCGCCCATACAAATCTCTCTTTCAGGAAGTCTACGATGAGTAGTGTGAAACGTTTAAACAAACCATTTTGTCGTGGCTTGGTCTGCTTTCTGATATGTAGGGGAGCACGGTTCACCGCTCTGGTGTTTTGAAGAGATGGGGTTTTCAATTTAGTGGATGCTTTTGGTTCAGGAACAACCAGAACAGGGGATTTCTTCCCTGAAACATTTACTTTACTGACCTTATTGGGATTACGGTAAGATTTTGCTGCTGGTCTTCTGCTTGTGGTAGGTGTCGCCATAGCCGGTTGCGGTTCTACTGTTGCTGGGTAGTCAGGGATAATGATCTCTTCGGGTTCAGCAAGATGTGTAATCGTAAAGCTTCTGACATCAACCACGATCTCCAGTGGTAGCTCACTGAATATCGTATAGACCTTCTTCGCTTCCTCTATTTGCTGATCACGTTGAGCTTGTTCGGCAGCTCGTTGTTCCTGTGACTCGGTGTCATTCCATTTAGCACGATGAACACGTTGCATTGCCGGGCGGTTTGTTTCTGTTGCTTTGGCAAGCCAGAATGCTTTCTCTTCAGCGCTGAATGCTTCCTCTGCTTGAGCAAGGGCATCAGCACATTGTGTCCTGAGAGAACGGTGATCGATACGTTCTTCACTGCCTGCGGCTTCAAGGTAGCTGTTTGACATGGTGGCCCATGATTCACGCCATTGGATCATTATCTTCTTATCATTCCAGCTTCTGTCTTTTTTACCGAAGCCGTCTGGACCAATGGTTTTCAGGGTTAACATGACGTGAGCATGGGGATTCTTACTATCCAAGTCATGAAATGCGATATCAGCAATCATTCCTTTATCAACAAAGTTCTTCTGACAGTATTCGGCAACCAATTTTTTCTTATCATCGTTGTTGAGTTCTACAGGTATAGCAACATCAAAATAACGGGCTGTTTGACCGTTGTTCTGGCGTTCCACTCTTTCAACTTCATTCCAGAGTGCTGAGGAACTTTCAACAATGTGAGCAGGTGCTGAAACAGGGGCTAATAAAATATGACCATGAAGATCTGTTCTGTGGCTGAAATCAAATGTTTCGCCAATGCGATCATCTGTAATACGTGTACGGGCATGGTAGGCAGCTTTCGCAACGGAAGTCATGCCTTCGCTTCGTTTCACAATTTTAAAATCCAGATGAAAAATCGCCATTAAAAATATAATCTCAAATATATAAGCTACTGTTAGTTTTTCGTAAGAAAAACTTCGGGGTTGACGTTGACCTTGGTTTTGCTTTTAGCCTGCGGCAGGCAACCGTCGGTAGACCCCACACACTGCGTAGCAGTGTATAGGTGGGCATTGTCTTTAAAAAAATAAGCCAATGTAAAATGCCCCTCTTATTAATTAATACGAAATATATGTATGGTTGTAAAATAATACGCCGGGTTAAGCGGCGCAAACTGGATTAAAGGTGTAGGTTTCACGTCCACAGGACAAAAAGAGTAAAGATAAGGCCCGTAAGGGCAAAAGAAGTATTAATTATTCCCGCCGTAAGGCGGGGCTGCTAAATTTGATGAAAAAAACGAATAAAACAGACAGTGTTATGTGTTGCACAATTCACAGGTTGAGATTGGGAAATAGAGTTTGAAAATGACAGGTAAAAATAAAAGCACGAATGCGCAAAAATAAGTAACGCGGAGAGTGCGGGGTATTTTAAGTTAGTAATTACTATCATATGCGTTGCACATATTTATAAAGAAATGTATCAGAATCATTCTCTCTTACAAAATGGTGTAAATTTGACGTTATTTCTCTTTGTGATAATTAAATACGTATAAACAGCAAGAGGTGATAACTATGGATAATGAAAGTAAAAAAACAAGAACAGAAAAAACATTAAAGCAAAAGGTTGCTTTTGCTCAACTAGAACTTAATCGTCTTAAGTCTCTGGAGAAATCAGAACGTAAGAAAGTTGAAACAAGGCTAAAGATTATTCTTGGTGCGGAAGTAGCTAAGGCTATGCATTGCGATATCGAACAGGTGGATAAAGAGCTTGTTATGGGGATTTTGCTTTCAGTATCTGACCTGAATGATATTGAAAGAATAACGTATATAAAAGCAGGCAGGAAGTTTCTCGCGCAAATGGATAGAAGACAAAAATAAAAATCTTTAAATTTATTTTGATTCAGGTATTGATATCTAATTATTATCTGTTATCTATATAAAAGAACAGAATGCAGGATAATCCTTTATTAATATTTTTTTCCTTTTCAATCATGCGTTCTGTTTGACCAGTAATCTGTTAATTTTTATCTTTATGTAGTGAACGTCATTATTACTTTTTTATCAGATATGATAAATATCCCATGAGGAAGTAGTAATGACAGTAGTAGTGATAACAAATATTGTTTTTAAATCTCCCGGAAGGCAAAGAGAAATCTTTGCCTTTTTTAATTCATCCGTCTGTCAGACAGAGTTAAATATATCTTGCTCTTTCTATTGCCAGATATCAGAGAAGCGTTATAACAGGAGTTATCATTAAAACAAAAAAGGAGATAATAATGGTTTTATTAAATAACAAAAGAAAAAGCAAGAAAGGTTTCTCACTACTCGAACTATTACTTGTTTTGGGCATCATTGCTGCATTAGTGGTAGCTGCTTTTATCGTTTATCCCAAGGTTCAGGCTTCACAAAGAGCGCAGGCAGAATCCAATAACATTGCCACCATACAGGCAGGTGTTAAAGCGTTATACACGTCGGCATCAAGCTTTACTGGCCTGACAAATACTGTGGCTGTTCAGGCAAAAATCTTCCCTGACAATATGTTAAGTGGGTCAGGAACGGCTGCTAAACCCATCAATGCCTTTAAAGGTAATGTGACGCTGGCTGCTACAGCGACAGGTCCGTCATCAGCGACTGGCTCTTCTTTCACTATCACATACGATAATGTGCCAGCAGCGGAATGTGTGAAGATTGCGACAGCGGCGGCAGGTAATTTCTACATTACTACGGTTGGAACCAAGGTTGTTAAAGCCGCAGGAGGAACACTCGATGTGGCAGCTACGGCAGCAGCATGTACGAATGCCACAAGTAATACATTAGTTTTCACGTCTATTTAATGAAGAGGGCGCAGGCCCTTTTCTTTCTTATTGCTAAAACAGGGAGATAATTATGATAAAGAAAAAAGGATTTACCTTACTGGAAGTGACGATTGTGTTAGGTATTGGAACGCTTATCGCTTTTATGAAGTTTCAGGATATGAGAAACGATCAGGAAGCGGTATTGGCTGATAATGTCGGAACACAGATTAAACAGCTTGGTGAAGCGGTTAACCGCTATATCAGTATTCGTTATGACAAGATTTCCACACTGTCATCATCCAACAATCAAAGTAGCGATCCGGGGCCAAGAACCTGTTCGGCTGCTGGTTGTGAAATCACTTACCAGACATTAATTAATGAAGGTCTGTTACCTGTAGGCTATACAGGAACGAACGCGCAAAAAGCATCCTACAAGATTGTGTTAAAGCGTTCAGGAACAGCGCCTGATTATGTCATTAATGGCCTTATAACAACCGCCAGCCCGTGGGAGGAAGGTGGTCGTATTCGTTATGACCTGTTAGGAAAAGCGGTTCAGGCGGCAGGTGTTGATGGTGGGATGAGCAGAAACACCAAGATAGCGTCCGGCTATGGTGGTCAGTGGAGTGAGAACTCTAATAGCTACAGCAATATCACGGGGGGTGGGTTACTGGCTTACCGCGTGGGGTATAACTCTTCAATGTATTCTGTTTATCTGCGTCGTGATGGGACGTTGCCGATGACGGGCGATCTGAATCTTGGTGGGAAGAGCATCAAAAACATCAAAGATATGACGGCATCAGGGACAACAACAACCGGAGCACTTAAGACAACGGGTAATGCGTCTGTTGCATCAGATCTGAGTGTGGGTGGAACATCTACCCTTAATGGTCCTGTAAATATCAACAACAACCTGAAAGTAAAATCCGACACCTATCTGAACACGCTATCAACAACAGGTCTGGCGAAGTTTGGTAGTCGTATCGCGACGAATGGACTTAATCCAAACGATCTGCCTGCTGGGTGGGCTGGTGGTGTTCGCACCTATGATTTGTATGCGTCAGGGACTGTTGGTGTAGGAACAGGTAAAACAGTTAAAGCTTACATGAACAATGCGGGTAATATTTATGCGTCAGGTAATCTTACTGCTGGAACGATAAAATCCAATGGAACAATTGAATCAACAGGCAGAATCAAAGCAGGTGAATATCTCCATTTGAATGGTCAGGCAACATTAAATGCGAAATGTACGCCTAATGGTCTGGTGGGGCGAGACAGTACAGGTCGAGTGTTATCGTGTGTCAGTGGTAAATGGCAGACAGCAAGCGGTGATGGCCTGAAAGGTATTTTTATAACAATAACCGATCAAACATCTGGATATAAATGTGTAATACCCAATAGTGATACAGGTGCATGTGCTTGTCCGGGGTCGATGTATGACTCAAGGTATGGTTTTTTATCTGGAACACTTATTGCGGAATATGATGAACGTCGTTGTAGTGGTAGTAAGAACGAGCACTGTTATAGTAATTTTAGAAGGTTATATGCATGCAAATAAAATATTAAATTCCCATTAAACGTTTATACTATTAATTGTTACAAATTAACATACATGCCAAAGATAATGGTAAAAATATGACATGTATGTTAATTTACAAAAAATGCATGCTAATTACATTCTGGATTTCGTTCTTTTTATTAACAATGTTTCAGTTTGCGTACCTAAAAGTGTTGATTTTATTTTATCGATGTTTTTCGAGCTAATATCATTTGAATTTAACACGCTAGAGATTATTTTAAAAAAGGCAAATCCAAATGGGATATATGGATTGTCATCGTAAACACCTATTGTTGATGCTATAAGTCCGCATAAGTCTAATGAAGAAAGTTTACTTTCTTTATTTTCTATTTTTTTTATTTCTTTGTTTAGTTCGTAAATTTTTATATCAAGCTCTTCACTTGATAAATTAGACAACGATCTTGAAAAATCCCTTATCCTCGGAATATCACCTTTAAGTATTGCGTCGTCTAATTCTAAGGCTGACATGTCATTATCGATTGATAGTATTCTTGTTGCTATTTCACCGATTTTAGATTTTACAATAGCCTCTTCATTTATTCTAAAACCATTATATCCATATAAACAACATGCAGAAGCATTATATTGTGAATGCTCATTGCTGTGGTATGGATAAAAATCAGCATTTAATGCCATCGCCCACTCCAATGGCATAGCAGAAAATAATAGTTCAAGAAGAAGGTCTCGTCCTTGCCTATTGAATAACTCTGACATGACGGGGGCTATGCCAATGTTTGAAACACCCATGGCTCCACGCTCATGGATATTCATCTCCATTGAGTGCCAATTTTGAGATAGGGCCTTGATAAATAAGTTGAATATTTTGCCATCCAGTGCCCTCAATGTTTTGAGAACATTTAATTTTTCTTCGAAAGAAAATGTTGTAGCAAGAAAACCTGTTTTATTTCTGATGTCAATAATTGAGGATGATGCTAATCGTCTGGACAGAATAATGCATTCAGGATTAGTGTTTAGGCATTCTTCAAGAAATGATAAGTTATATCTTATTATGTTTTGTGGTAATGCAAATTGAATTCTACCTCTCGATATTAACTCTAGTAAATGTTGTTTCGGTATTTTTAAATGGTCTAAGAAGTCATTGTCTTGTCCGATGAGTGGATATGATATCACTACTCGTTCATAAACTGATAAATAGTTTCTTATATTATCTGGTTTAAAAATTTGCGCATCAACGAAACAACAACTATTTTTTTTGTTAAAACTTGTTGGAAGGGCACTACTTTTTTCGAAGTCATATGAAGTGAGAATTAAACTTCTGTTATCAAGCCAGAAATCCTCATCTTCTTCATGCAGGTTTCTTACTCTTGTTGGGACACTTTTAGGTAATGCTTTATTAGGTATTAACGCTAATGCATCAGAGTGCCTTTTTTCAGATAGTTCAAAGTTTAATAATGAATCATCTATTAAATAATCAATTACATATTTAATACCGACGCTGTATAATGTTGTTCCTATTTCTGACTTTTCATCATCACTCAATTTTCTTGGGAATGACAAAACCAGATGAAGAGATGGTAATTTAAGTGTGTATTTAAATGGATGAAATTTTTTATTTATATATTGATAAAGTATGTTTTCTAACTCAGAATCTGTGTATGGTGCGCCAAAAGAAAGAGCAACTTCGTAGTTTTCTCTTCCTGCGATTTTTATTGCATTATTAGGGAGTGTTTGTGTTAGTAATAATTTAGGGCTACCAATAATACGATGCTCTTCTTGTATCTTTTCAAATTCCTTTAAGTCATCCTCAGTGAGTATTCCATCCTTTTCAATCAACACATAATATTTTGAATCACAATGCCATAATCCCTTTATATCTATTTCGGGATGAGCTAATGCAAGCGATTCAAAACCATATCGTGAGTAGTTTATATCATGTTCATCTATATAATTCATATTGTATGTCCTTAAATTATAAACCTTTAATCAAATATGATTAGAAATTTATTGTATATGAATACCTGTCCGTATAGTAAAGGAAGTTGAGCTTTTGTCATCCGCAAGTATGTCTAAGAAATACAATACCCCGCCCAATCATCCATTAACGCCACCCGCTTAGGCCATAACGTCCCACGTTGATACGCAGCTTCTGCCTTATTTGCCAACTGATGAGCTAACGCATGTTCAATTACCTCACGCGGGTAGTTGGTCGTTTCACCAGCCCAATCACGGAATGTCGATCTAAACCCATGCTGCGTTAAGTCGGTATATCCCATTCGCTTTAGGACTGCCAGTAAAGCAGTATCCGAGAGTTGTCCCTTCCGAGTGGCAGGGAATACAAAATTGATACCTTTAAAGCGTGGTAAAGCCTTTAACAGGGCAACAGCAGCATCAGACAACGGAACTCGATGCTCCTTCGTTGCTTTCATTCGACTGGCGGGGATGGTCCATGTTTTACCTTCAAGATCGATCTCTGACCACTCGGCACCACGAATTTCACCTGAGCGTGCTGCGGTCAGTATGGCAAACTCAAGCGCACGAGGCGAAACGCCGCTTCGTTCACGCAGTTCTTTCATAAAGGAGCCGATCTGGTTATAGGGAAGAGCCGCATGGTGTTTGGTGATCTGAACTTTACTTGGCTGAGGCAGGAGAGGTTTCAGCATACCTTTCCATGCAGCAGGATTATCACCTTCAAAGTATTCTTTGGCCTTGGCGTAATCGATCACCGTTTCAATACGTCCACGTAGACGACTGGCGGTTTCATTCTTGGTTAACCAGATAGGTTCCAGTATTGCCAGAAGATCGACTTTGGTGATTTCACTAACGGCCTTTTTGCCAATGAAAGGGTAGGCATAGGTCTCCAGTGTGGAACGCCATTGCGCGAGATGCTTTTTGTTCTTCATCTCACTGTCTTTGACTTCCAGCACTTCTTCACAACATTCGGCAAAGGTCTTTTTCTTCCGGGCCAGTATTTCCTGCCGGGCTTTTTGCTCGTGTTTTTCCTGAAGGGGATTAATACCATTACGGATTTGTTTACGTAGCTCACGCGCTTTGTCACGCGCTTCGGCTAAGGAGACTTCCGGGTAAGGGCCAAGACCCATATTCAAACGTCTTGGAACTGTTCTACCGAGATTGTTGATTCGGGTTCCCATAGCCACGCAAAGAACCCATGCACGGGACTGATTTCGGATGCGAAGGTATAAACCATCCACACCACCAACGGCATACATGCCTTCGGATTTTAATCGTGATACGACGAGTCCTGAGAGTTCCTTGGCCTTCTTTGGCATAGCAAAATCCTGTCATACAACCCGCCATACATACGGTACTGCATAAAATAGCTGATTGTTTGCACAGTAGCAATACACTACCGAACAAAAAAATAATGACAATATTTTGTTTTTAAAGGAAAAATAGCACTTTGGTGGGCATTGTCGAACACTAAAAATTTAGACCCTCTCTCCGCCACTTTATCAATGACTTATCTCCCGACTTCCCGCCTTGCTTTTCCTAAACAGAACAATCGTAGAATATTCTTGAAGGGTTAGATCGTCACTGTTTTCTGTTCGATACTGTGACATTCAGCACTTGATTCGCTATGGGTCTGACAGGAAGGTTTCGAGCGAAAATCTACAGTTATTCAGTCGTTTTCTTATCGGTCACCATTATTCTTTTAGACATTGATCCTATGAAACTGCCGCAAAGTTGCTGGCGGGAACTGAAGTTGCGTAGATAAGGGGTCAATAATTGAGCCAAAAAAGGAACGCGGCCGTCAGATTAAAGCCGCGGGACAAAGTCCATAATTTCCAAGAGTTGTTGAATTTCCCAGCTTTTTTGAAAGCCTTTGTATCATACTAACAAGTAAAAAAGGTTTAAACACCAAAATTAACCTATATTTCTGGTTAGCTTTACCATGACAGATGACTTGCTCCTGGAGACATTTGCGCTGCCAATCTGTATGGCTGAGTTGTGTATTTATTGTTCGCCTTTTTCTCAGTTTTTTTCTACAGACATAATAAAAAAGACACGACTCAAGTATGAGCGTGTCTGAGTTTTTCTTACTTATTTGTCTTGGTAAATTATTGTTGTTACTACCAGGCACTGTTCTGTTAAATAACTGAAGTCAGCGCAAAAAAATCAATGAGACATCATCTCCTCGACCACTTCTTCGCTACTCAACTGATAGGGATAATACGTTGGCCAGTTTTCCATTTCATTCAATAAAGATTGCTGGGAATCATTACCCATAAAAATGTGAAAATGAGATGATTTTCGTGGTGCAATTATATGATCGCTAAATTGTATATATTTAGGGGCTTTACTTTCAGGATCTTTACATTCGAATAAGTAACGAACGCCTTTCTTGCCTGATTTATAGGTGAGTATTTTGTATCCATCGTAATCATATTTACAGGATGTTGTTTCATTATTTCTATGGAATTCGACAATGCCGTCCTCAATGCCAATCATTTCGATATCTGTCGCATAACCTTTGCGATAATAATCTTTAATTTCAGCAAATGTTTTGGTTTTATCTGCATCCGCTTTCTTCTGAAAGACGGGATCAAGTTTGCCACTTTGCAGTAAAGGGTAAACGGATTGCCAGACTCCATCCCAGTCACTGAGCGTTCGGTTTTGTACATTGGTATCATCAAAAACACCATTAGCAGCTTTTTGTTCGACCTCTGTTAAGGGTTTGCCGTGTGAGTGATGACCATGCGAAAAGGCAGGAGCGCTAACAATAAAGACACCTAAAGCAACAGCCAGTTTATGAAGACGAATCGCCAAAACAATTTCCTCCAGAGTTAATGTACATGATGTGTAATGTTATATTGTAACATATGAAAAAATGCAACAACTCATTAGGAAATGAGAGCATGGTATTCTCAGGTGTATTTAACTATCTTATTGAAATAAAATAAATTATTCTGGTGATGAAAGGTTGATGACAAACGAAACATAACTTGATGCGATCTGTGTGGGCCGGATAGGGCGCTCGCGCCGCATCCGGCCGGGATAACGCGAAGTTTGTCGGCAATATGAAGTTATAGAGATAATTTGTTGTGGGCCTGCTTGCGTAACCGGTTGAAAAGGGAAAGCAACTTCTTATACCGTAAGGCTAAAAGCAGTACAGCCAGCCCAGCGTAGATGAGTGGCTGCGGTGAAATAATCTTCACTGACCACAGATAATGTATTGGGGCCAGGATCGCGACAAGATAGACGAAGTTATGCAACTGTTGCCAGTGTTTGCCGAGTTTTCGCTGCATCGACTGGGTTGAAGTGAACGCTAAAGCAAGCAAAATAACCCAGCTGATAATTCCTAACGTTAAATAAGGCCGGGTAATTAACTCCTTACCTAATAACGCCAGATTATTCACGCCCAACTCCAGCAATGCGTAACTGGTTAAATGCAGTGTCGCCCAGGCAAAGCACCATAAGCCTAACAGGCGGCGAGTGCGTATCAATAACGGCTGTTTTGCGTAGCGTGCCAGAGGTGTGATTAACAAGGCCGCAAGCAAAAATTTCAGTGCAGTGCGACCGGTAAAATGCTGAATATCTTTCACCGGATCGGCACCCAGTCCACCGTGATTGATCGCCCAGACCAGCCAGAGAAACGGCAACAATCCGGCAAGATGCAGGCAAACTTTCAGCCATGTCACCTGTTTTGCTGTCAGACGCATTTAGAAATTCTCCCGCAAATCCAGGCCACGATACAGCGATGCCACCTGGTCGGCGTAACCATTAAACAGTAGTGTTGGCTGGCGCTGAACATCGAGAATGCCGCCTGAACCAATAAATCGTTCGGTAGCCTGTGACCAGCGCGGGTGATCAACATGCGGATTAACGTTGGCGTAAAAACCGTATTCGTCAGGCGCTACCAGATTCCAGGTGGTTGGCGGACGCTCGCGGGTCAGCTTAATACTGACGATCGATTTAATCCCTTTAAAGCCATATTTCCACGGCACAATCAGTCGCACTGGCGCACCATTTTGCGGTGGTAACGCCTTGCCATAAACACCTACGGTCATCAGTGTGAGCGGATGCATTGCTTCGTCGAGACGCAATCCTTCGACATAAGGATATTTCAGCCCGCCGCCGATAAAGCGGTCCTGCTGGCCTGGCATCTGTTCCGGCGCATAAATCGTTTCGAAAGCGACATACTTCGCATTGCTGGTGGGTTCGGCAAGCGCCAGCAATTTGTGTAGCGGAAAACCAATCCACGGCACCACCATCGACCACGCTTCCACGCAGCGCATACGATAAATACGCTCTTCCAGCGGGAAGCGACGGGTTAAATCATCATGATCGAGGGTCAATGGTTTTGCCACTTCGCCGCTGATTTTCAGTGTCCATGGATCGGTTTTCAGGCTACCAGCATTAGCAGCGGGATCGGCTTTATCCAGCCCGAATTCATAGAAGTTGTTATAACCGGAGACTTTATCTGCTGGCGTCAGTGGCAGGTTATTTTGCCAGGCGGCAGGCTTGCTGAACTCCAGCGGTTTTCCGGCGGGGGCGGGCGGACGATCGTTCCCTTTAAACCAGCTAAGCAGATCGGCATGCGCAGCGTGAGGCAAAGAAAATGCAGCTGCGCTGATGCCCAGTGCTTTTAACACCTGCCGACGCTTCATAAAGAATACCGACTCGGCCGTAACATCTGATTCTTTTAAAAATTGATTCTTTTTCATAAGCCATCACACTTTTTTGTCGTTAGCCAACAAGAGCCGTTTACTGTTAATCTGTCAGGGAGTCACCTCCCTAACAGTAGCAGAGATCAGCTTTTACATATTTACGCATTAACTGCCACGATAGGTTGAATACCCATATTGGCTGAGTAACAAAGGCACATGATAATGCTCGTTCACTTTATTAATATGAAATTCAACGGGGATCTCAGGGAAGAAACTTTCAAGATTTTGTTTCTTGAAATAGTCCCCGGTTTTAAATACGACACGGTAATCGCCAGTAGTCGCAGTTTGCTCGGGCCACAGTGCCTTAATTCGTCCATCCTTATCTGTTTTGGCGGTATTAAGTTGTAACCAGCCGTTATCCGCTTTCTTTTCAAGAGTGACTGTCACGTCGGCAGCGGGTTTTCCTGTTTGCTGGTTCAAAATGTGCACGCTAAGAATGTTTTGTTGTGCGGCATAAACCAAAGAAGGTAATGAAAATGCTGCCGTTGCTACCGAGAGTACTAAATAACGCTTTAACATGTTTATATCCTTGTCATGTGAATGAGTTTTGAGGATAGCGAAAAAACGTCCAGGGTAACCTTACAGCAGCATTACAATTTTGTAATGAACCAGGTTGTTTCTATAACATATGATTTATGGCATATTATTTTCATGAAGATTCTACTTATTGAAGATAATCAAAGGACCCAGGAATGGGTAACGCAGGGGCTTTCCGAAGCGGGTTATGTCATTGATGCCGTTTCTGATGGCAGAGATGGACTTTATCTTGCGCTGAAGGATGATTATGCATTGATCATTCTGGATATTATGCTTCCGGGTATGGATGGCTGGCAGATCTTACAAACGTTAAGAACAGCAAAGCAAACCCCTGTTATTTGCCTTACTGCAAGGGATTCTGTCGATGACAGAGTCAGAGGGCTGGACAGTGGGGCAAATGATTATCTGGTAAAACCTTTTTCATTTTCTGAGTTGCTGGCAAGGGTTCGGGCACAATTAAGGCAACATCACGCTTTGAATTCAACATTAGAAATCAGTGGCTTAAAAATGGACTCTGTCAGTCAAAGTGTGAGCAGGGACAATATCAGTATTACACTGACGCGCAAGGAGTTTCAGTTACTTTGGCTACTGGCCTCCAGAGCTGGCGAGATTATACCCAGAACGGTTATTGCGAGTGAAATTTGGGGAATCAACTTTGATAGTGATACCAATACGGTGGATGTCGCCATTCGCAGGCTCCGCGCAAAAGTTGATGATCCTTTTCCTGAAAAGCTAATCGCCACAATCCGGGGGATGGGCTATTCATTCGTAGCGGTAAAAAAATAATGAAAAGATTATCTATAACCGTCCGTTTAACCTTGCTTTTTATATTGCTGCTGTCTGTTGCTGGCGCTGGAATTGTATGGACTCTCTATAATGGCCTGGCAAGTGAGTTGAAATGGCGCGATGATACAACACTCATTAACCGGACAGCGCAGATCAAGCAGTTGTTAATTGATGGGGTAAATCCAGATACGTTACCTGTGTACTTTAACCGGATGATGGATGTTAGTCAGGATATTTTGATCATTCATGGTGATGGCATCAATAAAATTGTTAACCGGACAAATGTCAGTGATGACATGTTAAATAACATACCTGCTAGTGAGACAATCAGCGCAGCAGGCATTTACAGAAGCATTATTAATGATACAGAGATAGATGCTTTACGAATTAACATTGATGAAGTTTCGCCATCATTAACGGTTACTGTGGCTAAATTGGCTTCAGCCAGACATAATATGCTTGAACAGTATAAAATTAATAGCATTATAATTTGCATTGTCGCCATTATATTGTGCTCAGTATTAAGTCCGTTGTTAATCAGGACGGGGTTGCGAGAGATCAAAAAGTTGAGTGGCGTAACGGAAGCGCTGAATTATAACGATAGCCGAGTGCCGGTTGAGGTTAGCGCATTACCGAGAGAACTAAAACCTCTTGGGCAGGCGTTGAATAAAATGCATCATGCTTTAGTCAAAGATTTTGAGCGCCTTAGTCAATTTGCTGACGATCTCGCTCATGAACTTAGAACGCCAATTAATGCATTACTGGGTCAGAATCAGGTTACGCTCAGTCAAATCAGAAGTATCGCTGAATATCAAAAAACAATTGCCGGAAACATTGAAGAGCTGGAAAATATTTCGCGGTTAACAGAGAATATACTGTTTCTTGCCAGGGCAGACAAAAACAATGTTTTGGTGAAACTGGATGCGCTTTCTCTCAATAAGGAAGTTGAAAATCTTTTGGACTATCTTGAATATCTTTCAGACGAGAAAGAGATTCGTTTTAAGGTCGAGTGCAATCAACAAATCTTTGCGGATAAAATTTTACTGCAACGAATGTTATCGAATCTTATTGTTAACGCCATTCGATATTCACCAGAAAAATCGCGTATTCATATAACCAGTTTTCTTGATGCCAACGGTTCTCTTAATATTGATATCGCCAGTCCTGGAACGAAAATTAATGAGCCTGAAAAACTCTTCCGTAGATTTTGGCGGGGAGATAATTCGCGTCATTCCGTAGGTCAGGGACTTGGCCTTTCTTTAGTCAAAGCGATTGCCGAATTACATGGAGGAAGTGCTACGTATCACTATCTCAGTAAGCATAACGTGTTCCGAATTACGTTACCGCAAAGAAATTAACATCGGGCTTCAGTACGCCATAAGTTAACCGTGAAAAAACGCAGCCACGTCGTGAGTATTAACGTGGCTGCGATTGATTATGCGCTTACATCACAATGTAACAGGGATTAACTCGCGTAAGCTGCCAGCATTTCCTGCGCCGCCAGTTTACCCAACGCATTCGCTGCAAAAGGACTGTCGCCGGTGAGAAGTTTACGGTCCTTATGTACTCGCCCGGTGATGTCGTCATTAATGATGTTCATGCCCATTTTCTTCAACTCTTCGCCGAAGTACCAGGTGAGATGACCCGGCATATAGCCAATATCTGGCGTTTGTTTGTCTGCGGCGTCTGGGAATGCGCAAATAGAATAACCATTCAGTGGGTTATCGCTGTGGCGAAGTGCCAGAAAAGCCGCCGGACCGTGGCAAAGGGAGATAACAAAACGGTCATTTTTGATTGCCCACTGTAAAGCGGCAGCCACGTCCTGGCTTTCTGGTAAACCAATAAGTGCGCCATGCCCACCAGGAACAAAGATTGCTGCATATTCGCTATCAGCGTTGAGGCTGGCGACAACATCCGCGAGTTTCTTCGGATTACGGAATAACGATTTATGCTGTTCAAAGAATGGCATTACTTTTTCATCTTTGTGCGGCATAGCCCAGTATTCAAACTTGGTCATCAGACCGGAAATGGTCGCCACTTCGAATTCGAAACCTGCAGCATGGAGATGATACAACGGCAGCAACGTTTCAATCGGATGGTTACCGGTCGAGAACAGTTTTCCGTTATCGGTCGGCAAATAACGTTCGTCCGCGGCGATCACCAGAATTTTATGTTTACCGCGATACGGTTTTGGATAGTCCACGCCATCAAGATCAGAGACGGGACTCGTATATTGGCTAAGCGAATATTCTGAAGGGAAGAACGCATTATCTTCAGCAATATCGACCTGCGGGTTTTTACTTGTTTGAACAGTCATAGTGTATTCCTTATTGTTGCTTAGTTAGGGTAGTCACTATATTTGCGACTGAGCTGGTCGCTATTTTTAACCAGGCTGAAAAATTGAGTCAATATATCGAAAGCGGTAGTTGGCGGGCATAAGTATGTAATGATGATGCTGCACTGGTGTTGAATATTATTCACGCCAAACTTTCCTTATTGAGTAACGTCGTCGCAAGTGGTCTCAATGATTTTAGACCATTATCAGAGGTTTGGGGGCGATGGGGAGAGATTTAGTGCTGTGGAATGTTGTGGTACTGATGAATATTTATATCCCGGATTGGTAGGGAAAAAGCTTTTTTCATGCACTATTTTTGCAAATATTTCTATATGGGAAGCGGTTTTGTTACAGATTAAATTTATAAAGAAATGCATTTGGGGTGTTGGCTGGAAGAGTTGCTGGTAGAGGATATTGTGCCAGGAGGGGCAGGGTAAGGGGCTGTATCGAGATGCTTTGGCAATTGCGTGTGCCGCAGATGGAGATGAAATGCCAATAAAAAAAGCCTGAGTTCGATGAGGGACGAACTCAGGCTGGTGTTATGTTTTACAGTAACACGCCTCGGCGCGTTGGCTGATTAGAACTGGTAGACGATACCAACTGCCAGTTGGTCGTCGGTGTTCAGTCCATGAGCGAGAACATAATCACTCTTATCAAGCAGGTTGATCTGATAAGCGGTATATACGTTCATATTCTTATTGAAGTAATACCAGGTACCGATTTCAATATAGTTCAGACGATCAGAATCTTTGTAACCTGCTACGTCCAGTGCTTTAGAATAGGAGTAACCGATGGATGGACGCAGACCAAAGTCGAACTGATATTGCAGAACAGCTTCGAAGTTTTGTGTTTTGTTCACAACATCACCGTCGTCGGAATTCATGTTGTGAGATTCACCGTACATCACAGCAGCATAGACATTGTTAGCGTCATATTTTGTTGACAACGCCCAAACTTCGGCTCTTTCGCCTTTACCATCACCAGACTGCCAATCAGTACGGTCAGAGTTTGCATAAGCACCAGCAAATGAGAAACCGTCAATAGTGTAAGTTGCAGATAAACCATGGCCATCGCCATTTGCTTTGTAGTTGCCTGTACCTTCATTTTTACCCTGATATTGCAGAGCAAAATTTAGACCTTCAACCATGCCAAAGAAATCTGTGTTACGATAGGTTGCAACACCGTTGGTACGGTTGGTCATGAACAGGTCAGTACCAGCCCATGAGTCACCGCCCCACTCAACAAACATATCAGTAAATGCTTCTGCATCATACGCGACACCGACATTACGACCGTAGTCGAATGAACCAAAATCTTTGTAATTCAAACCAGCATATGCCAAACGAGTTTGGTCAGGGTTGTGTCTGTTTGATGCTTCCAGGTCTAGTTCAAACTGACCGTAACCAGTCAGTTCAGGGTTGATCTGAGTTTCACCTTTCACGCCTACACGGGCATAAGAGGTATCTTGAGAATTATCGCCTTTTTCACCATTTTCACGGTCGGTCAGAATGCGCTCACCAACCATCTTGCCGTATAGCTCAACTTTATTGCCATTTTTATTATAAATTTCAGCCGCATTTGCTGCGCCAGCAACTAATAACGCCGGGACCAGCATTGCCAGAACTTTTCTTTTCATTATGTATTCCCTTGTGATTATAATCTTCATGAATATATCAATAAGTGCTGTTATCCAAAAAAAGCACATTTGGATACTATTCTATGAAGTTCATTTTATTTTAAAGATTACATGTAACAAATGTATTTAAAAGATTTCAAAATGTTTCTAATCTATTTAATATAATTCATAGTTATGAATTCTGAATATAAATATTCATGAATATTATGGATGTATATCAATATGTTATGAGTTGATTGAAAAGATAGGGAGTATCAATGATTGTTGCGCTAAACGGCTGGCGTGATCTCGCGCACATTAATGAAGGCATAAAAAAAGCCGGCATCATGCCGGCCAAAAAAAATATAAACAAGACGATAAAAGGCTAATAACGGAGGCATGATGACACAGAAAAATAAAAAGGTATAATTGTAATCAGTACCAATATATTGATTGAATGAATTAATAAAGCCGAAATCAAAGATAAATAAAATCGTTCAAATCAAATTTTCCTGTATTCACCGCCGTTGCGCAAAATTTATCTATTTGTTCAAAAAATGATTGAGTCTTGACTGGCTCATCCAATGTGGAAAAATGTGATTTTTATCACATAATAGTTCTAAGTCTGAATTTTCCGGGTTATCTCAAAATGGAATACGGTTCGACAAAGATGGAAGAGAGACTCTCTCGCAGCCCTGGCGGCAAATTGGCTTTGTGGGCTTTCTATACATGGTGTGGCTATTTCGTCTGGGCAATGGCGCGATACATCTGGGTGATGAGCCGGATCCCCGATGCCCCCGTGTCGGGATTTGAAAGTGATTTAGGGTCTACCGCGGGGAAGTGGTTAGGAGCATTGGTCGGATTTCTGTTTATGGCCCTGGTTGGTGCCTTGTTAGGCGGCATTGCATGGTACACCCGACCTCGTCCCGCACGTTGCAGACGCTATGAATAAAAACTGCTAAGGTTGCGACTCTTTGGCAACGGAGCGCGTATGGAGTTACAACACTGGCAGGCACAGTTCGAGAACTGGTTGAAAAACCATCATCAACATCAGGACGCGGCGCATGACCTGTGTCATTTTCGCCGTGTCTGGGCTACGGCACAGAAACTGGCGGCAGATGACGATGTCGATATGCTGGTGATTTTAACCGCCTGTTATTTTCACGATATCGTGAGCCTGGCGAAAAATCATCCGCAACGGCAGCGTTCTTCAATCCTGGCGGCAGAAGAGACGCGTCGCCTGCTCCGTGAAGAGTTCGTGCAATTTCCGGCGGAGAAAATTGAGGCCGTTTGTCATGCCATTGCCGCTCACAGTTTCAGCGCGCAAATCGCCCCCTTAACAACGGAAGCTAAAATCGTCCAGGATGCGGATCGGCTGGAAGCCCTGGGGGCGATTGGCCTGGCGCGCTTATTTGCCGTTTCAGGGGCATTGGGCTTGGCGCTGTTTGATGGCGAAGATCCGTTCGCACAGCATCGCCCGCTTGATGATAAACGCTACGCGCTGGATCATTTCCAGACAAAGTTACTGAAATTACCGCAAACCATGCAAACCGCAAGAGGCAAGCAGCTGGCACAGCACAACGCGCAATTTTTAGTCGAGTTTATGGCGAAGCTCGGTGCCGAACTGGCGGGGGAGAATGAAGGTATCGATCACAAGGTGATAGATGCGTTTTCACCTGCTGGCTGAGCGCGTGGCCCTAAACGGCAGTAATTATGTTAACCTGTCGGCCATCTCAGATGGCCGGTTAAATCTATGCAGGAAAATATATCAGTAACCGATTCATACAGCACCGGGAATGCCGCACAGGCAATGCTGGAGAAACTGCTGCAAATTTATGATGTTAAAACGCTGGTGGCGCAGCTTAATGGTGTGGGTGAGAATCACTGGAGCGCGGCAATTTTAAAACGTGCGCTGGCGAATGACTCGGCATGGCACCGTTTAAGTGAGAAAGAGTTTGCCCATCTGCAAACGTTGTTACCCAAACCACCGGAACATCATCCGCATTATGCGTTTCGCTTTATCGATCTATTTGCCGGAATTGGCGGCATCCGTCGTGGTTTTGAATCGATTGGTGGACAGTGCGTGTTTACCAGCGAATGGAACAAACATGCGGTACGCACTTATAAAGCCAACCATTATTGCGACCCGGCGACGCATCATTTTAATGAGGATATCCGCGACATCACCCTCAGCCATCAAGAAGGCGTGAGTGATGAGGCGGCGGCGGAACATATTCGTCAACACATTCCTGAACACGATGTTTTACTGGCCGGTTTCCCTTGTCAGCCATTTTCGCTGGCTGGCGTATCGAAAAAGAACTCGCTCGGGCGGGCGCACGGTTTTGCCTGCGATACCCAGGGCACGCTGTTCTTTGATGTGGTGCGCATTATCGACGCGCGTCGTCCGGCGATGTTTGTGCTCGAAAACGTCAAAAACCTGAAGAGTCACGATAAGGGAAAAACGTTCCGCATCATCATGCAGACGCTGGACGAACTGGGCTATGACGTGGCTGATGCAGAAGATAACGGGCCGGACGATCCGAAAATCATCGATGGTAAACATTTCCTGCCGCAGCACCGTGAACGCATCGTGCTGGTGGGTTTTCGTCGCGATCTGAATCTGAAAGCCGATTTTACTCTGCGTGATATCAGCGCATGTTTCCCTGCACAGCGAGTGACGCTGGCGCAGCTGCTGGACCCGATTGTTGAGGCGAAATATATCCTGACGCCGGTGCTGTGGAAGTACCTCTATCGATATGCGAAAAAACATCAGGCGCGCGGTAACGGCTTCGGTTATGGAATGGTTTATCCGAACAATCCGCAAAGCGTCACCCGTACGCTGTCTGCTCGTTATTACAAAGATGGCGCGGAAATTTTAATCGATCGCGGTTGGGATATGGCCACGGGTGAGAAAGACTTTGACGATCCGCTGAATCAGCAACATCGTCCACGTCGGTTAACGCCTCGTGAATGCGCGCGCTTAATGGGTTTTGAAGCGCCGGGAGAAGCGAAATTCCGCATTCCGGTTTCGGACACTCAGGCCTATCGCCAGTTCGGTAACTCGGTGGTCGTGCCGGTCTTTGCCGCGGTGGCAAAACTGCTTGAGCCAAAAATCAAACAGGCGGTGGCGTTGCGTCAGCAAGAGGCACAACATGGTCGACGTTCACGATAAGGCCACCCGCAGCAAAAATATGCGCGCGATTGCCACGCGTGATACGGCGATTGAGAAGCGCCTCGCCAGTTTGTTAACCGGGCAGGGCCTTGCGTTTCGCGTTCAGGACACCAGTCTGCCCGGACGCCCGGATTTTGTCGTTGATGAATATCGCTGCGTGATATTTACCCACGGCTGCTTCTGGCATCATCATCACTGCTATCTGTTTAAAGTGCCTGCGACCCGAACCGAGTTCTGGCTGGAGAAGATAGGTAAAAATGTTGAACGCGATCGCCGCGATATCAATCGCTTGCAGGCACTCGGCTGGCGCGTACTGATTGTCTGGGAGTGTGCGTTACGTGGGCGCGAGAAGCTGACGGATGAAGCGCTTACCGAGCGTCTGGAAGAGTGGATCTGCGGCGAAGGTGCCAGCGCGCAGATCGACACGCAGGGGATTCATTTACTCGCTTGATGCATCCTGAATAACTGGCGCGACAACGGGTTTGGCCGGGAAGAGATATTTTCCCAACGTGACCAGTACCACCGCGAAAACAATTACGCCGAGCGCCAGCCATTCAATCTTCGACAGCGTCTCTCCGCCCAGTCCCGTACCCAGCAAGACCGCGACCACCGGGTTAACGTAGGCGTAGCTGGTGGCTAGAGCCGGACTGACATTACGGATTAAATACATATAAGCGTTAATGGCGATAATCGAACCAAACAGCGCCAGATAGCCGACCGCAAGGAAGCCTGAAAGGGAAGGGAGCGCCGTCAGTTTTTCACCCGCAATCATCGATGCGATCATTAACACCACGCCTGCCGCCAGCATCTCAATCGCACCCGCCATCATCCCTACAGGTAAGGTAATGCGCGAGCCATAAACTGAGCCAAACGCCCAGCTAATCGAGCCGATTAAAATCAGAATCGCGCCCCACGGATTGCCGCTTAAATTTCCACCGCTATTGAGCATGATGATTCCGGCAAGCCCAATGGCAATACCCACCCATTCCAGTTTGCGCGTTTTAATGCCAAACAGGCGGCTGAAGCACAGGGTAAAGAGGGGCACGGTTGCAACCACTACGGCGGCGATGCCGGAAGGAACATTTTGATGTTCGGCAACCGTCACCATGCCATTACCGACAGCCAGCAATAACAGGCCAATCAGCGCGGCATTGAGCAGCGGACGTAGCGGGGGGAGCTTGTGTCCGCGCAGTAGCAAAAATGCCAGCAATAAAATACCGGCTGCCAGGAATCGAACGCCCGCCATCATTAATGGAGGCCAGCTTTCCACGCCAATCCGAATGACAAAATAGGTTGAGCCCCAAATGATATACAACGCAAACAGCGCGCCAAAAAGCGGTAATAACTGGCGGAAACGCATAATCCCTCACGGTGGAAATAAAAAGGTGGTTCATAGTAAACGTGAAAATCATTCTGCTGGCGAGAGATATAATTGCACTTGATTGTTAAAAAAATGTTGACCTGTGAAGCAAGTATCAGAGCTGCCGTTTTTGCTTCATACTTACACCCTTCAACAATAAAAATGAGAGGGAATGCTTTTGGCCGGGAGTAGTTTACTGACGTTGCTCGATGATATCGCCACACTGCTGGACGATATCTCCGTGATGGGCAAACTGGCGGCGAAGAAAACCGCCGGTGTATTAGGGGATGACTTATCGCTCAATGCGCAACAAGTTTCAGGCGTGCGGGCCAACCGGGAACTTCCCGTGGTCTGGGGCGTGGCGAAAGGATCGCTGATTAATAAAGTGATTCTGGTGCCACTGGCGCTGATCATCAGTGCGTTTATCCCGTGGGCGATTACGCCTCTGTTGATGATTGGTGGCGCGTTTCTCTGCTTTGAAGGGGTAGAGAAAGTGCTGCATATGCTGGAGGCGCGTAAACATAAAGAAGATCCGGCGCAGAGTCAGCAGCGTCTGGAGAAGCTGGCGGCGCAGGATCCGCTGAAGTTTGAAAAGGACAAAATAAAAGGGGCGATTCGTACCGATTTTATATTGTCTGCTGAAATCGTCGCCATCACGCTGGGGATTGTGGCCGAAGCGCCGTTGCTTAATCAGGTGCTGGTACTGTCAGGCATCGCGCTGGTAGTGACCGTGGGCGTCTACGGCCTGGTAGGGGTTATCGTTAAGATTGATGACCTGGGGTATTGGCTGGCGGAAAAATCCAGCGTGCTGATGCAGGCATTAGGTAAAGGATTATTGATTATCGCGCCCTGGCTGATGAAAGCGTTATCGATTGTCGGCACGCTGGCGATGTTCCTCGTCGGCGGCGGGATTGTGGTACATGGTATTGCGCCGCTGCATCACGCTATTGAACATATCGCCGGGCAGCAAAGTGCAGTGGTGGCGATGATATTACCGACTGTTTTAAATCTGATTCTTGGATTTATCATCGGTGGCATCGTGGTGCTGGGAGTGAAAGCCGTAGAGAAAATGCGCGGTCAGGCACATTAATACTCGCACAGGCTATTATGCAAAATTCGCCATCTTCAACTAAGGTGAACAAGTTTCACTCGAAAAAAGGAGGCGAGTATGAGCTTTATGGTTAGTGAGGAAGTTACGGTTAAAGAGGGCGGCCCGCGGATGATTGTCACTGGATACTCCAGCGGTATGGTTGAGTGTCGTTGGTATGACGGTTACGGGGTCAAGCGGGAAGCTTTTCATGAAACCGATCTTGTTCCGGGGGAGGGGAGTCGTTCTGCGGAAGAAGTTTGAAAGGGTATCATTAACACCAGGCCGGATCACATCCGGCCTGGTGTCCCAATGCCTGCAATGAATGATAGTCGCGTCTTATCATGCCACCATTATAAAATTATCGCTGTTTTGCGGTACGCTATCGCCGGGTTATGCCAGAATCATAAAAAAGCAGGTTGGGAGTCGTCAGGGTGCAGCACGAGACAAAAATGGAAAACCAGAGCTGGTTGAAAAAACTCGCACGCCGCCTGGGGCCTGGTCATGTCGTTAATCTCTGCTTTATTGTGGTATTGCTTTTTTCCACCTTGCTCACCTGGCGTGAAGTGGTGGTGCTGGAAGATGCCTATATCTCCAGCCAGCGTAATCATCTGGAAAACGTAGCCAACGCGCTCGATAAGCATTTGCAGTATAACGTCGACAAACTGATCTTTTTGCGTAATGGCATGCGCGAAGCTCTCGTGGCGCCACTGGATTTCATCTCTCTGCGTAATGCCGTAACCGAGTTCGAACAGCATCGCGACGAGCACGCCTGGCAAATCGAACTCAACCGACGGCGCACCCTGCCAGTCAATGGCGTATCGGATGCATTAGTCAGCGAGGGGAATCTCCTGTCTCGCGAAAATGAAAGCCTCGACAATGAAATTACCGCTGCACTGGAAGTTGGTTACTTGCTGCGACTGGCGCACAACTCCTCGTCGATGGTTGAACAGGCGATGTATGTCTCGCGTGCTGGATTTTACGTTTCGACGCAGCCGACCTTGTTTACGCGCAATGTACCAACGCGTTATTACGGCTATGTCACCCAACCCTGGTTTATCGGCCATTCGCAACGAGAAAATCGTCACCGCGCGGTACGCTGGTTCACTTCGCAACCGGAACACGCCAGCAATACTGAACCGCAGGTTACCGTCAGTGTTCCGGTAGACAGTAATAACTACTGGTATGGCGTGCTGGGGATGAGTATTCCCGTGCGTACTATGCAGCAATTTTTAAGAAACGCCATCGATAAAAACCTCGATGGTGAGTATCAGCTCTATGACAGTAAGCTGAGATTTTTGACCTCTTCCAATCCTGACCATCCAACAGGGAATATTTTTGATCCTCGTGAACTGGCCTTGCTGGCGCAGGCAATGGAACATGACACGCGGGGCGGCATTCGTATGGACAGTCGCTATGTTAGCTGGGAACGTCTGGACCATTTCGACGGTGTGCTGGTGCGCGTCCATACGCTAAGCGAAGGCGTGCGCGGCGATTTCGGCAGTATCAGCATTGCATTAACCCTGCTGTGGGCGCTCTTTACCAGCATGTTACTCCTCTCCTGGTATGTGATTCGCCGGATGGTCAGCAACATGTATGTTCTGCAAAGCTCGTTGCAGTGGCAGGCGTGGCACGACACCTTAACGCGTTTATATAACCGTGGCGCATTGTTCGAAAAAGCCTGTCCGCTCGCTAAATTGTGTCACACGCACCAACATCCTTTTTCTGTCATTCAGGTCGATCTTGACCATTTTAAAGCGATTAATGACCGCTTTGGTCATCAGGCGGGCGACCGTGTTCTTTCTCATGCTGCCGGATTAATTAGCAGTTCCTTGCGTGCGCAGGACATTGCCGGGCGGGTCGGTGGTGAGGAGTTTTGTGTGATTCTGCCAGGCGCGAATCTGACGCAGGCTGCGGAGGTCGCAGAACGTATTCGCCTGAAGTTAAATGAAAAAGAGATGCTGATCGCCAAGAGTACAACGATACGCATTAGTGCCTCGCTGGGGGTAAGCAGCAGCGAGGAAACCGGTGATTATGATTTTGAACAACTCCAGTCATTGGCCGACCGTCGGCTTTACCTCGCAAAACAGGCCGGGCGCAATCGGGTATTCGCGAGCGATAACGCTTAACGGGCGGGGAAAAAATGGTCCAGCCCTTCACGCCAGCCTTCCGGTCCTTCACGCTGCGTTCGCCAGACGCGGGCCGGATCCTCATCATGCAGATGGACCCCTTCACGGTTTAGCCCTTTCACAATCACCGCGTAATCCATTACCTCCAGTAAAGGCGCATCGTTTGGCCCATCGCCCAGGCCAAGTGTGGTTGGGCGTCTGCCTGACAATTGTTGATAGGTCGCGATAATCCAGTTGGCAGCCTGATCTTTTCCGGCAGAGGCATCCAGTACGTGCCAGAAGCGCGCACCCTGCATAAACTGCAAGCCCAGTTCGTTCAGACGAGCGATAAATTGTGCCATACGCTCGTCACTGTCGCGCCAGATTAGCGTTACCGACGCCTCATGCAGCTGCGTCAGCGCCGCCTGGCTACGGCTTAATCCCGTCCATTCGGCAATGGTTGCATCGTCGACATCATCAAAAGTCGTGAATTTAAAATGTTCTTTCTCGCGTAGCGTATTTAAAACCTGGCAGATTTCGCCATGGCTAATACCTGAGATGATGCGTGGAAAACCGTCTATATCCTGCCATTGTTCAGCAAGCTGGATCACTGCGCCATTCTCTGCAATCAGCGGTAAGCCTTGTAGCCCCAACATTTTTTGCAAGTACAGCATTTCCGCTGAAGTTTTACTGCTACAGAGAATGACGGGAATATTGGCTTCGTGTAAACGGCTGAGCCAGGGGGCTGCCGGTTGCCAGTCATAACTATGACTGTCCAGCAGGGTGCCATCAAGATCGCTAAAAACCAGTAGTGGTTGTTGAATTGAAAACATGGGCGCAGTACTCCCCTTACCAGGATGATTCTCAAAACAGCACAAATAATCAAAGATGATTTTTTCGGGAGCGATCCCGTTGACACCAGAGCCACCAAGGGGTGACGCGCGTCACATTTCTATTCATAAGTAGCGTTAATCATTCATAGCGCGAATATTTTCTTGTCAGCGAAAAAAATTGCAGATAAGGTGATGAACACATCAGATTTCCTGGTGTAACGAATTTTTTAAGTGCTTCTTGCTTAAGCAAGTTTCATCCCGACCCCCTCAGGGTCGGGATTTTTTTATTGTGCATTCAACGATTCACTTCAGAGACGCTGAAGTCATGAATATCCAGTTCGAAGGCATCCGCCAATTCACGCCATGTATGATATTCACGTCCATCGACGCTAACGTGTTCAGAATCGTTCTGGCTGCGATGAACTTCGCTTTCGCTAATTTCATTGATCGCCGCCAGCAGGGCATCGACATCGACGCTGACCTCACGTTTTGCGGTATCGCTGTACTCTTTTGCGGTTTTCATCATCTTTCCTCGCAACCGTTACTCTGTTGTTGCCGCCAGTCGTTAAGTCCGCCTGGCATCTCTTAAGTATAGACCGTCGAGAAAATCAGCACTCGCGCGCGCCTGGCGCTGCCAGAAAAACGAAATTGTTCTACACTGGCACAAAGCCACAGGAGGAAAACGATGAAGGTGAATGATCGGGTAACAGTCAAAACGGATGGCGGTCCGCGTCGTCCTGGCGTGGTACTGGCAGTTGAGGAGTTTAGTGAAGGCACAATGTACCTGGTTTCGCTGGAAGACTACCCGCTCGGCATCTGGTTCTTTAATGAAGCAGGGCATCAGGACGGTATCTTTGTTGAGAAAGCAGAGTAATCTTATTCAGCCTGACTGGTGGGAAACCACCAGTCAGAATGTGTTAGCGCATGTTGACAAAAATACCATTAGTCACATTATCCGTCAGTCGGACGACATGGTAGATAACCTGTTTATTATGCGTTTTGATCTTACGTTTAATATTACCTTTATGCGATGAAACGGTCTTGGCTTTGATATTCATTTGGTCGGAGATTTGAATGGTTCCCTGACCTGCCATCCACATTCGCAACATACTCGATTCGGTTCGGCTCAATGATAACGTCGGCATATTTAAAAACGAGGTTATCGTTGTCTCTTTTTTCAGAATATCGCCAAGGATATCGTCGAGAGATTCCGGTTTAATCGATTTAGAACTGATCAATAAATTTTTTCTGACCAATAGATATTCATCAAAATGAACATTGGCAATTGCCATAAAAACGATAAATAACGTATTGGGATGTTGATTAATGATGTGCTTGATGCGCTGACTGTTAGAAGCATCGTGGATGAAACAGTCCTCATTAATAAACACCACTGAAGGGCGCTGTGAATCACAAGCTATGGCAAGGTCATCAACGGTTTCAATGTCGTTGATTTCTCTTTTTTTAACCCCTCTACTCAACAGATACCCGGTTAAACCTAGTCGGGTGTAACTACATAAATCCATAATAATCGTTGACATGGCATACCCTCACTCAATGCGTAACGATAATTCCCCTTACCTGAATATTTCATCATGACTAAACGGAACAACATGGGTCACCTAATGCGCCACTCTCGCAATTTTTCAGGCGGACTTACTATCCCGTAAAGTGTTGTATAATTTGCCTGGAATTGTCTTAAAGTAAAGTAAATGTTGCGATATGTGAGTGAGCTTAAAACAAATATTTCGCTACAGGAGTATCCTGGAAGATGTTCGCAGACATTATTTTTCGGATAATCCTTAGGGTAGCATGATAAACGTTACGGAATTATATTAATGGTAATTCACTAATAATATCAGCCAGCAAATTAAAAATTTCACTGAATAAATGTTCGCAAAAAGGCGCAATTAACGGCATTAATGCCGCCATTAAAGAGATGCCGACAGTCAGAGTTAATGGAAATCCAATAACAAAAATGGATAATTGCGGGGCCATACGATTCAGTAAACCTAATGCCAGATTCAGGGTCAGCAACAGAGTAATGAGCGGTAACGCCAGCATCAGCCCGTTAAGGAAAATCAAACTCCCTGCTTTGGTAAGTGCCAGAAACGCATTGCTGTTCAACGGTTCACCACCAATCGGCAGGGTGTGAAAGGTATCGACCAGCAGTGAAATCAACCATAAATGACCGTTAAATGTCAGGAACAGCAGTAATGCCAGCATATCCATGATGCGCGCTAAAACGGGCATATTGAGATGGCTGCCAGGATCGACAAATGTCGCAAATGACAGCCCCATTTGCAGACCGATAATTTCGCCAGCGGTTCGCACAGCGGCAAAGGCAAATTGCATGGTAAAACCAAGCGCAATGCCGATCAGGATCTGCTGCACGGCCAGCCACAGAGCAAAGAACGAAAAAACAGGAACATCGTTGGCAGGTAATGATGGGGCAATGGCGAACGTGATCATCATTGCCAGACCCAGTTTTACCCGTTTCGGCACGCTGCGTTCGCTCAGAATTGGCGCGGTAGAAATGAGCGCCAGCACGCGCAGTAACGGCCAGAAGTACAGGCTTAACCAGGAAAGCCATTGATCGCTTGTCACCTGCATCATTGTACGGGCTACCCGATGATATACGGCAGGTTAGTGAACAAGGTGCGGACGTAATCCAGCAACAGATTGAGCATCCACGGTCCGGCAATAATAATGGCGATAAATACGGCGATGATTTTCGGAATAAACGACAGCGTCATTTCGTTAATCTGCGTGGCTGCCTGCAAAATACTGATGATAAGGCCCGTGACCAGCGCCACCAGCAACAGCGGGGCTGCCAGTGCCAGCGCGACTTTCATCGCTTCAGTTCCCATCATCATGACCGATTCAGGTGTCATTTTGCCTCTCTAGCTGTAAAAGCTCTGCGCCAGCGAACCGACCAGCAATTGCCAGCCATCCACCAGTACAAACAGCATCAGTTTAAAGGGCAGAGCAATGGTGGCGGGGGGAACCATCATCATCCCCAATGCCATCAACACGCTGGCAATCACCAGGTCGATAATCAAAAAAGGGATGAAAATCGTGAAGCCTATCTGAAATGCGGTTTTCAACTCGCTGGTCACGTAGGCCGGGAGCAAAATGCGCATCGGCACAGCTTCAGGCCCCTGCAACGGGCCGGTATTCGCCAGTCTGGCAAACAACCCTAAATCTGCCTCGCGGGTCTGACGCAGCATAAACTCACGCAGCGGCTGCGCCCCTTTTTCCAGCGCCTCCTGCATTGAGATTTTCTCTTCGCTGAATGGCTGGTACGCATCGACATAAATTTTGTCGATCACTGGCGACATAATAAAAAAGGTCAAAAACAGTGCCAGCCCCAGCAATACCTGGTTAGGTGGCGCGGAGGGCGTTCCCAGCGCGTTACGCAATAAACCAAAAACAATAATGATGCGGGTGAAACTGGTCATCATCAGTAAAATCGCTGGAATGAACGTCAACGAGGTGATGAACACCAGCGTCTGCACCGGGAGCGACCAGCTTTGTCCACCGCCAGGTAGCGGCTGGCTGGTGATACCCGGCAGTTGCGCGAAGGCGAGGGGCGTAATCAGCCAGAGAAGGACCGGTGCGACAGAAAACAAACGACGCATCAGGATCTCCCGCCACGCTTAAGCAAATTTTTCATGACCGACTGAAAATCAGTCTGCGGTATCTCTTCCGTTGGTGCTGAAGGGGGAAGTTTATGCAGCAGATTGATTTGCCCAGCGGTAACGCCGAGCACCAGCCGTGCATCTTCCACATCGACCACCACGACCCGTTCACGCGCGCCCAGCGAAGCACTGGCGCTAATTTTCAGACCGTTAACGCCAGTGCGTTTCGGGGCAAATCCCAGCCGTTTTACCAGCCAGGCAGCAGCGAGGATCAGGGCAATAATGGCGATGAGTGCGCCGCTCACCTGCAGCAGTGGCTCAGCAGAAACCGGCGCGGAAGATTGCACAGTAGCATGGTTATTCATCACTAACGGCTCAGGCGGCGCATCCGCTCGGACGGGGTAATGATATCGGTGATCCGCACGCCATATTTATCGGCAACAACCACCACTTCGCCCTGGGCGATTAAATAACCGTTGATCAGAATATCCAGCGGTTCGCCCGCCAGACCGTCCAGCGCCACGACTGACCCTTGCGTCAGACGCAACAGCTCTTTGATGGTCATCCGCGTACGGCCCAGCTCGACGGTCAGCTTGACCGGAATATCCATAATCAGGTCGATATCCTGCAACGTTCCGCTGACATCACCACCGCCAAATTGCTGGAACACCGCGTCGGCAGCGCTTTTTCCGCTGGTTGATTTTTGCTCGCTCAACGCTTCAGCCCACAGATCGTCCATTGCGCCGTTGTTGTCATCGGCCGGATTATTCATGTCACTCATTTGGGCTGTTCCTCGTTCAGAGAATTTAAAATCGGGTTAATCAAATGTTCTATCCGTAACGCATACTGACCGTTGAGAGTGCCGTACTGACTGGTCAGAACCGGGACGCCGTCAACATGGGCGATGATGCGATCGGGTTTTTCTATCGGCAGGACGTCGCCGGGTTTCAGTTTTAAAATCTGCGACAGGCGTAGCGAGATATCGGCAAAGTTGGCCACCAGTTCCAGCTGTGAATGCTGCACCTGGCGCACCAGGTTATCGCGCCAGTTCTGATCTTCATTACGCGAGTTTTCCAGCGGCGGGTTAACCAACAATTCCCGTAGCGGCTCGATCATGCTGAATGGCAGGCAGATATTAAATTCGCCGGTCAGGTTGCCAATCTCCACATGGAACGGCGTGTTAACCACAATGTCGTTTGGCGAGGTGGTGATATTGGTAAATTTCACCTGCATTTCCGAACGCACGTACTCAACTTCCAGCGGATTAATCGCCTTCCATGCGTCGCTATAGCCTTCAAGCGCCAGTTTCAACATGCGGTTGATGACGCGCTGTTCGGTATGGGTAAACTCGCGGCCTTCCACTTTGGTCGGGAAGCGTCCATCGCCGCCAAACAGGTTATCCACGGCGATAAACACCAGACTCGGCGAGAACACCACCAGCCCTGTGCCGCGCAGCGGTTTCAGATGAATAAGGTTCAGGTTGGTCGGCACCGGCAGGTTGCGGGCAAATTCATGGTACGGCTGAATGCGGATGGCCCCGACGGTAATATCCGGGCTACGGCGCAGCAGGTTGAACAGCCCCATACGAAAATGGCGAGCAAAGCGCTCATTAATGATTTCCAGCGCCTGCAAACGTTCGCGCACAACCCGTCGTTGGGTATTCGGATCGTACGGACGAATGTCACTTTCGCCGCTAACACTGGCTGTCGGTTCGTCTTTGACTTCGCTGTCGCCATTCAACAGCGCATCAATTTCAGCTTGAGAAAGAATACTATCGCCCATGTCGTTATCGCAGAATAAAAGCGGTATACAGCACGTCGGTGACATCCTGTTTCGGTTGCCCGGCAACAAGCGGGGTGGAAAGTGTGGTTTTAATCTCGGCAATCAGGTTTTTCTTGCCTTCTTCTGTCGCCAGTACGGCAGCATCCTGACGCGAAAACAGTAACAGCAAACGGCTACGGACTTCCGGCAAATACTCACTCAGCCGCGAGCGGGTAGCTTCATCTTTCAGTCGCAGGGTTATGCCGATATAAAGCACGCGATCCGCATCGCCCAAATTGACCGTAAAGGTATCCAGCGCATAGAAGACCGGGGAGGGCACGACGCGTTGCTGCGCTTTGTCGTCAGCGGCAACCTGATGCGAATGCCAGTAGCTGTAACCTGCGCTGGCACAGGCCGCGAGGGTAATGAATACCAGAATCGGGATCCAAAGCGATCGCTTGCTTTTCTTGCTTATCGCGTAATCAGTCATGTGTTGCGGTCTTCCTGTGTCGCTACTGCTTATCGGCTAATTATCCTGCGTCTTGAGCGCAACAAAGCGGGGAAAAGACGCGGATTACGGTGCTACCTCTGACGTTAGGCGAAAATATCAACGCCGCTGTTACCTGTTACACGCCCTTGTAAAGAGACGGGAACCGGAAGCGTATCGTCGTCTTCCCCCGCCAGAGGTTCATGGTTTGCTGTGCGTTGGCTTTGCTGTTGCTGGGAAGCGGCCTGCTGCTGACCACTAAAGCTTTCGCCACTGATGTTGCTTTGCCCTAACTGAATGCCACTTTCGGCCAGCTGCGTACGCAGTACCGGCAGCGCTGCTTCCAGGGCGGCGCGTACGTGCTGATGCGGTGAAATCATCTGGATCTGCGCCTGGTTATCATCCACTTTGAGGGAAATTTGCACTTCACCTAAATCCTGTGGGTGCAGACGCAACTCTGCACTTTGTTGCCCCTGGCGGGTGAACAGCGAAATATGCTGGCTTAATGATTGTTGCCATTCGTGAGAACCCAGCGGTGCACTCAAAACAGGCGCGGCGACGGTGGGCAGTGGCTGTGTCTGGTGTGGAGTGATTAGCGGGCTGGCGGCAGCGGTCACCGGTGAAGGTGTGCTGATGACTTCCGCTTTACTCTGGGCTTCTGCTACCAGCGGTGTTAATGGCTGAGCTGGTGTGCCGGGGGCGTCATCAGCCTGTGCTGTTGTGAGTTGCGCAGAAGTCAGTTTTGTGAAGAGCGTTGGTTTCTCTGTCGGTAATACGGTTGACGGTGCATCAGTCACTTTGGGCGTATTGTCAAAACCCGGCAACATCGCAAAAAGGGCACTCAGGCTTGCGGTGACGTCTTCATTCAGATCATCCGCTTTTTCGTCTTTTGCCGTATTGTTGTCAGCCGCCGCAGCCAACGTTATCGTCTGAGCGGTGGTTAACGGTGTTGATGTGGATTGTTCGTCGTTGATGACAGGAAGTGTTTCATCCACAGGAATCAGTAAATCCGCTTGTTGCGCATCAGAAACAATATCGCTGACCAGCGGTTCGCCTTTTGTCGTGGGCTTATCTGTTGCCACCAGCAACTGGGGGGCCGCTTTGTCGGTTGTTGTCTCGCCTGCTAATGCTTCGCTCAACAACGCGAGAAAATCTTGTGCAGCATCGCTGGCTTTGCCGCCAGGCAATGTGGTGGTGTCAACGTCGGCGGTAATCAAGGGCGCTAAGCGAATCATTCAGGTTTCCTCATGGCGGCGCGCTGGGCGAACTCATCCATCTTTTTCTGATCGAGGCGGTTTTCTGCAAGCAGTGCCGCCGTGGATTGCCGTTCCTGCAGTGTCTGCCAGGCCTGCAAACGTTGTTTCTTTTCTCGCCAGCTGTTCAGGGCAATGTCAACTTTCTGCGTCCACTGATTAAGTTGCTGGCGATGCTGAGTAATGGCTTTTTCCAGCGTCTGGATAAACTGCTGATAGTTGATCCAGCGGTTGCTGGTCATCCCGGCACTCATATCGCTATTGAGGTTATTGCGATATTCATTCTGATAATCGATCAGCATTTTGAGCTGTTCTTCCGCCTGCTGACATCCGCGACGCATTTCACCCAGCAGGCGAGCGGCATCCTCTACCTCTTTTTCTGCCAGATCTTTCAGGGTCGCCAGCGCACCATGTTCCGCCATCTGCCGTTATCTCCTGGGTTATGACACTGTCGGGAAAATACGCTCCAGCCCCTGGAGAGACGCTTCCCAGTCCGCGCGTTCAAAAATGCCTTGTTGCAAATAGCCCTCCAGCTGCGGCCACAGGGCGATGGCTTTGTCGAGCATCGGATCGCTGCCTTTGGCATACGCGCCGACGCTAACCAGATCGCGGTTACGCTGAAAACTCGACAACAGCTGTTTGAAGGTGCGCACTCGCGCGTAATGTTGCTCACTGATCAACGCCGTCATTGCGCGACTGATCGACGCTTCAATATCGATAGCCGGATAGTGCCCGGCTTCCGCCAGTCGGCGAGACAGCACAATGTGACCGTCGAGGATTGCCCGCGCGGAGTCAGCAATGGGGTCCTGCTGGTCATCGCCTTCGGTGAGTACGGTATAAAACGCGGTGATCGAGCCGCCGCCGCTAATACCATTTCCGGCACGCTCGACCAGTGCCGGTAATTTGGCAAACACCGACGGTGGATAACCTTTAGTGGCAGGTGGTTCGCCAATCGCCAGCGCAATTTCACGCTGGGCCATCGCGTAGCGGGTGAGGGAGTCCATAATCAGCAACACATGCTGACCACGATCGCGAAAATCTTCGGCAATGCGCGTGGCATAGGCGGCACCTTGCATTCGCAGGAGCGGAGAAACATCCGCCGGAGCGGCAATCACCACGGAGCGTGCACGTCCTTCGGCACCGAGGATATTCTCAATAAAATCTTTTACTTCGCGCCCTCGTTCACCAATCAAACCCACGACAATGACATCGGCGCGGGTGTAACGGGCCATCATCCCCAGCAGCACACTTTTCCCAACGCCGGACCCGGCAAACAGCCCCATACGCTGCCCGCGTCCGACGGTAAGCAGGGCATTGATTGGGCGCACGCCGGTGTCCAGCACATGTTCAATCGGTGTACGTTGCAACGGGTTAAATGGCGGGGTAATCAGCGCACCGGTTTCCGTCGTATCGGGGAAGGGCAGGCCATCGAGCGGTTTACCGCTACCGTCCAGAACACGACCTAATAACGCCGGACCGAGCGGCAACTGCTTGCCGCTTTGCAGCCCTTCTGCCGAAATGTTTTTGGCATATACACGCGCGCCGGGCAGGACACCTTCCACTTCCTCCAGCGGCATTAAAAACAGCCGTTGACCGTTAAAGCCAACGACTTCGCTTTCTACTTCGTGCGTTTCGCTGCCGTTCTGGCGCTCAATGACACAGGTTGCGCCGAGCGGCAATTGTAATCCGGTGGCTTCCAGCACCAGCCCGGTAGCGCGGGTTAATCGCCCGTAGCGACGTACCGCAGGCAACTGCGCCATTTTGGCTTCAAAGTTATCCAGCGTGGTTAGCCAGCGAGTCAGGCGCGTGGTCATTACACCACTCCTGGTGCTGCCAGACGGCAGAGTTCTTGCCAGCGAGTGGCGACACTGGCGTCGAGATCGCCTTCATCGGCGGAGACTTTACAGCCGCCAGGATGGAGGGTGGGATCGCCCCGCAAGCGCCAGCCATGCAAACTTAAAGTTGCGCCGAGCATATCATCCACACGTTGCAGATCATCCGGGTGTACGCGCAGCTGTGGTTTCCCGCTGAATAACGGTTCTTGCTGCAACAACTGTTGGATCTGTTTGATCAGTGCCGAGTTATCCACCGTTGGCGTCTGACCGATCACCTGGCGTGCCGCCTCCAGCGCCATCTGCATCAGGCGCGAAGCAATCACACTATCAAGCGCATCAAGGGTAGTTTGAAATTCGCTGACCAGTTGCTGCATCCGGGCATGAATTGGCGCTTGTTGAGACTTCGCCTCTGCCAGACCTTGTTCCAGCCCCTGGGCCAGGCCTTCCTGATAGCCCTGCTCATGACCTTGCTGGCGACCTTCGGCAATCCCCGCCTGATAACCTTGCTCGTGGGCCTGCATTTGCAGTTGCGCCAGTTGCTGCTCAAGGCTGGGTTCGGCCTCTTCAATGATGGTTTCTTCCGGCTCGACCATTGGCACAAACTCCGCCTGTGGTGGCGCGAGATCGTCCGGCATCCAGGTTTTCCACGGCAGATTATCAGACATAGGTATCCTCGCCGCTGCCAATCACCATCTCGCCAGTTTCGGCAAGGCGGCGCACAATCAGCAGAATCGCTTTCTGTTCGTTTTCCACCTGCGACAGACGCACCGGACCACGGTTGGCGAGATCGTCGCGCAGAATATCGGCGGCACGCTGCGACATATTGCGCAGGAATTTCTCGCGCAGTGGCTGCTCGGCCCCTTTCAGCGCGATCAACAGCGATTCGGAATCCACTTCCTGCAACAGTCGCTGAATGCTGCGATCGTCGACATCCACCAGATTCTCGAACAGGAACATCTCGTCGATGATTTTCTGCGCCAGCTCGCCGTCGAATTCACGCACGGCGGTAATAACGGCTTCTTCCTGCTGCGTTTTCATCAGGTTGATAATTTCGGCTGCCGTTCTCACGCCGCCCATTTTGCTGCGCTTGAGATTCTGACCGTCGAGCAAGCCATTCAGTACTTCGGTCAGTTCGGCCAGCGCGGCTGGCTGCACGCCGCCAAAGGTGGCGATACGCAACATCACGTCGTGGCGCAGACGTTCATCGAACAACGCCAGAATATCGGCGGCCTGGGCGCGCTTCAGATGCACCAGAATGGTGGCGATAATTTGCGGATGCTCATCGCGAATCAGATCGGCGGCGCTCTGCGGCTCCATAAAGTTGAGCGTTTCAATACCGCTGGCGGTATCGCGGGTTTCGAGAATATCTTCCAGCAGGCTGGCGGCACGTTCTTCACCCAGAGCTTTGACCAATACCGAACGCAGATAATCGTTGGCGTTGATATTCAGTGCAGCAAACTGTTCAGCTTCTTGCTCAAACTCCGCCAGCACATCGGTTAGCTGCTTGTTGGAGATCTGCGTGACGTTCGCCATTGCAGCGCTCAGGGTTTGCACTTCGCGCTGGGAGAGGTGCTTGAACACCTCTGCCGCCCGGTCTTCGCCAATGGTCATCAGCAGGATGACGCTTTTATCGGTGCCTGTCAGGTTACTCATGATCGTTATTTATCCACTGGCGAATGACCAGCGCCACCACGCGCGGATCGTTATCAGACATTTCACGGATACGCTGGCTCATGACTTCTGCCCCCAGTCGTTGGTTAGCGCGCCGTTGTTGGAGTTGTTCGTCTTTGCTCAGACGGACTTCCACCGCATCTTCCACTTCCTCGCGGGCCTGTGCCTGTTGCTGCACAGTCTTCACCGCCTCGGCGCGACGTGTTAGCTGCGGGCGTACCGCTTTCCGCCACAGCAACCACGCCACCAGCAGTACCAGCAACCAGCGACCGGCAGCCAGCAACTGATCGATAAACGCTTGCTGTTGCCAGAACGGCAGTGCTCCGCCGCTTTCGTCACTGCTATTGAACGGCGAGTTAACAACATTGAGCGAATCACCGCGTTTTTCAGAAAAGCCCATCGCCTCGCGGGTCAGAGCTTCAATTTGCTTCATCTGTTCGTTGCTGAGAGGCAATGGTTTACCGTCTGGCAAGGTTTTGTAATTCACCACTACCGCGACTGACAGACGTTGCACATCGCCCACGTTCATTTTGGTATGACGAATGGTGCGATCGACTTCGTAGTTACTGGTTTCATTCCGCTGTGTGCTACGCGGCCCACTATTGCTGGTGGTGCTCGCCTGCTGCTGGCGGTTATTTTGATTTGCCGGAGGCGTGCTGATTGGCGCGTTATTCGCAGGTGCCGGTTGATTCGACAACGCTCCCGGTACGCCGCCCGGATAACCGGAACCGCTTTGCTCGCTCTCATTAAGCTGGCGTGAACGAAGCGCCGCATGAGATTCATCACCGTTAGGGCGATACTGTTCTTCCGTTTGTTCTTTACTGGCGAAGTCCAGTTGCGCCGTGACCTGGGCGTGAATATTACCGTTACCAACAATAGGCGACAGGATCGCTTCAATACGCCGCTGAATACGGCCTTCGACATCGCTGGCATATTTCAACTGAGCGTCATTAAGATCGCGCCCGCTGGTATTGGACTGGGTTAACAGATGCCCGCCCTGATCCACCAGCGTGACGTTTCCTGGCGGCAGACCAGCAACCGCGCTGGAAACCAGATGTACAATAGCGCTAATTTGCCCTTCATCGAGTGCGCGGCCGGGTAACAGATTTACCGTCACCGATGCAGAAGGGGATTTTTGTTCACGGACGAATAAAGACGGTTTCGGCATTGCCAGATGTACGCGCGCCCCTTTTACCGGGCCGATAGTTTCGATGGTACGAGAAAGCTCGCCTTCCAGCGCCCGCTGATAATTCACCTGTTCGCTGAACTGGCTGATACCAAACTTTTCCTGATCGAGCAGTTCGAAACCGACCGCGCCGCCTTTGGGCAAACCTTGTTGCGCCAGGCGCAGGCGCAGTTCGTGAACTTTATCTGCCGGAACCTCAATAGCGCCGCTGGCTTCGCTGAAGCGGTAAGGAATATTCATTTGCGTCAGTTGGCTGACAATTGCGCCACCATCCTGATCGGAAAGATTGCTGAATAATGTGCGGTAGTCGGGGGCTTTCGCCCACAGGATCAGTGCGACCATGACCGCCACTGCTGCGGAACCGGCAACAATCAATGGAATTTTCGGATTCGCACGCAGGCGATTAAGCCACTCAAGAGATTTTGTCTGGGCTGCAGTCGCATTCATCGCGCACCTCGTGGCTGATTATGGACGGCGTTATTGGCAAAGTGGAACAAGACTCACTCCCGGGTCAGCAAACTCGAAAAATTGACGCTCCCATTATTTGTGCTTTCGTTTTTTTCTATCCGCCAATAAACCCGTTTTTTTGTTGCTATTTAGCGCCTTTGTCTTATTGACTTACTGGTAGGCTTTGCTACCAGAAATTATCCGGGAGATGAAAATGTCAGCGATACAGGGGATTGAAGGGGTTATCAGCCAGTTACAGGCTACGGCGATGAGTGCGCGTGCGCAGGAATCACTGCCGCAACCGACCATTAGTTTTGCCGGGCAGCTGCACGCCGCGCTCGATCGCATAAGCGATACACAAACAGTCGCCCGCACGCAGGCAGAAAAATTCACCCTCGGTGAACCCGGCGTGGCGCTAAACGATGTGATGACCGATATGCAAAAAGCCTCAGTTTCTATGCAAATGGGGATTCAGGTGCGTAATAAGCTGGTGGCGGCGTATCAGGAAGTGATGTCCATGCAGGTGTAGGTTGTGTAACCTGTTGACTATGCTTGTTTAATTATATCTGATCCCACAGCGTGGGGCATGGATGGGGCAAACTCACTCAATTTCTGGTTTAAAATGGATACCTGATCCTGGTTGTTTTCTGCCATCCACGATCCGTAAACGCGATAACATGTTTTGTCTTCGCTTTGCTCCCAGGAAGAGTGAACTCATTCGTTAGCCTGGGGTTCCTTCTGATCATTATTGTTCCTGCCTTTATCTCTTGCCACGCCAGAGCCCCCTGGATACACATACACCAGGATGAAAACGGTGAGTTGTGTTCAAACTGTAGTACAATTCTCTCCAGTATGAACAGGAAAGAATATGCTATGAACCCTTATATTTATCTTGGTGGCGCAATACTTGCAGAGGTCATTGGTACAACCTTAATGAAGTTTTCAGAGGGGTTTACACGGTTATGGCCCTCTGTTGGCACAATTATTTGCTATTGTGCCTCATTCTGGTTATTAGCTCAGACGCTGGCTTATATACCTACAGGGATTGCTTATGCTATCTGGTCAGGAGTCGGTATCGTTCTGATTAGTTTGCTTTCCTGGGGATTTTTTGGTCAACGACTGGACCTGCCAGCTATCATAGGCATGATGTTGATTTGTGCCGGTGTGTTAGTCATTAACTTGTTGTCACGAAGTGCACCGCATTAAAAAATAATTATCCTTGAGATAACAGGAATCTGATTTGTGCATATTATGGCTAATGTTCGGGGCACCTTTATAATTATGATTGCATTTGCGCGATCATTGCGCCTTTATGCATAATGAGATCAAGGCACATCAAATAAAATAACGATAGGTCACAACAATGAGGTTTTTATGAAAAAACTTATCGTTTCAAGTGTATTGGCATTCATAACATTTTCTGCGCAGGCCGCAGCATTTCAGGTCACTAGTAATGAAATAAAAACAGGAGAGCAACTTACAACGTCTCATGTATTTTCTGGATTTGGGTGTGAAGGGGGTAATACATCGCCCTCATTAACCTGGTCTGGTGCTCCTGAAGGCACCAAAAGCTTTGCCGTAACTGTGTATGATCCAGATGCTCCTACAGGCAGTGGATGGTGGCACTGGACTGTTGCTAATATTCCAGCAACTGTAACATATTTGCCCACTGATGCAGGAAGACGTGATGGTACAAAACTTCCGACTGGTGCTGTTCAAGGCCGAAATGATTTTGGTTATGCAGGATTTGGTGGAGCATGTCCTCCCAAAGGAGATAAACCCCATCATTACCAGTTTAAAGTATGGGCTCTAAAAACTGATAAGATTCCTGTGGATTCTAATTCCAGCGGAGCGTTAGTTGGTTATATGCTTAATGCCAATAAAATTGCAACCGCTGAGATAACACCAGTTTATGAGATAAAGTAGGGTAAGAGTATGCTGGCAAAAGATAAGTCTAACCTAAAGATTGAAGAAATACGGATGCATAAACATCATGAGATTCACAGGGTTAAGCCTCTTATGCCAGCTTTATGTCGTATCCGTCAGGGAAAAAAAGTTATCAATTGGGAGACGCATAGTCTAACTGTTGATAATAATCAGATAATATTATTTCCCTGTGGATATGAATTTTATATTGCGAATTATCCAGAAGCAGGTCTTTATCTTGCAGAAATGCTTTATTATCCCATTGATCTAATTGAAAAGTTTCAAAAATTTTATGCGATAACTGATCAAATTCGTAACACGACAGGTTTCTGCTTACCTCAGAACCCCGAGTTAATATATTGTTGGGAGCAACTAAAAACATCTATTTTCCGAGGCTTCTCAACGCAAATTCAGGAACACTTAGCAATGGGCGTTCTACTTTCATTAGGAGCACATCATGTTAATTGTTTACTTTTATCAGATAGTAAACAATCATTAATAAGTCGTTGTTATAACCTAATGCTATCCGAACCTGGAACAAAATGGACAGCAAACAAGGTAGCGAGATATCTCTACATTTCTGTTTCCACATTGCATCGCCGTCTGGCAAGCGAGGGAATAAGTTTTCAAAGTATATTGGACGACGTGAGGTTAAATAATGCGTTGTCTGCTATACAAACGACAGTAAAACCCATCAGCGAGATTGCCAGGGAAAATGGTTACAAGTGTCCTTCTCGTTTTACTGAAAGGTTCCATAATCGTTTTAAGATAACACCAAGAGAGCTAAGAAAAGCGTCCAGAGAGTAAAAGTATTTTATGAAGGAGCAACAGCATCGATTTTTATTTTGGAAAATAAATACGGCATACTCAACCTATTGGAGCCTGAACAATCCGGTGACTTCTGCGCTAATCGGGGACGTTTATAAGCACATATAATTGATACTATCTTCCTTCATCACAATTTCAGAAATGCACGTGTGATTTTTTTGCATCCGGCGTTTGGACTATGTGGAGTTCAAGAGTGGGAAAGTTACAAGAGGTTGAGGGGATAATTAAAGGGATGCTTATGACATTAGATATCCGGTTAGGTACGGATATCGTTGTTATTAAATCTAATTGATACGTTAATTGTTCACTGAGTATTATTAAAAATGGGGCGTTGAAACGCCCCAGAAAATAAAGGGTAATATATAACAGAAGGTTTATATAGTCAGAAGCAAGATAGTGCTTCTAAGGAAAGTGGCTTGAGGGGGCCACTTATATGTTGGGGAGGCAAAGCCTCCCACAACATATCTTTGAGTAATCAGATTAGAACTGGTAAACCAATCCTACAGCAACGATATCATCGGTAGCAACGCCAGATGCTTTCGTGAAATCGCTCTTATCAATCAGGTTGATTTTGTAATCAACAAAAGTGGACATATTTTTGTTGAAGTAATAGGTTGCACCTACATCAATATATTCAACCAGGTCCTGATCACCCCACGCACCCAAGTCTTTTCCTTTAGATTGCAGGTAAGCAACGGACGGACGCAGACCGAAGTCGAACTGATATTGTGCAACTACTTCGAAGTTTTGTGCTTTGTTGGCAATATGGTTATTACCAAAAACAGTCATGTTCTGGGTTTCAGAATAGGTGGTAGCCAGATAGATGTTGTTCGCATCATATTTCAGACCAGCTGCCCATACTTCAGCATTTTGACCAGATGCATTCAGGCTGTTGTTACCGTAGATAACCTGATCATTAGTGCGGTCAGATTTAGCATAGGTTGCACCTACACCGAATCCTTCATACTCATAAGTAGTGGAGAAACCGAAACCATCACCGTTAGCTTCAGTTACGTCAGTGCGGTCATTTTTACCCTGATACTGAGCAGCAAAGTTCAGACCATCAACCAGACCAAAGAAGTCGTTGTTACGATAGGTTGCAACACCTGTGGTGCGACCAGTCATGAACACATCTGTTTGGGTCCAGGTATCGCCACCGAATTCTGGCAGAACGTCGGTCCATGCACCGATATCGTATGCTACACCGTAGTTACGGCCATAATCGATGGAGCCGTAGTCACCGAATTTCAGGCCAGCGAAGGCAAGACGGGTTTTATCTTTGGAAGAACCTTGAGATTCAGCACGGTTGCCTTTGAATTCATATTCCCACTGACCGAAACCAGTCAGTTGATCGTTGATTTGAGTTTCGCCTTTGAAGCCCAGACGAACATAAGTTGTGTCGCCATCATCTGCATCGTTAGAAGAGAAGTAGTGCTTAGCATTAACTTTTCCGTACAGATCCAGCTTGTTACTGTCTTTATTGTAAATCTCTGCTGCCTGAGCAGACATCGCCATCAGTACTGATGCAGCTACAGCAGAAATTGCCACTGTTAATTTTTTCATCGTGAGCCCTTTTATTTGAACTATTATTTAAAAATGATGTCACTGCACTACAAATATTCATCTAATCAATGAGATTATTTCAAGATGTAAGTTTTAGTTTCTCATTTAAATTGTGAAGTAGATCCCTATTTTTATCTGAACTGTTTCTATTGCACACAATGCATGACTATTTTGTGAACGAATATAAATTTGGTAGTCAAATTATATTAAAGGTTGTTATTTATGTTTGACTCATAATTTATTTTTTTAATTTAAATAGCCTAAAAATAACCATGGAAATTATTTGCATGATATTTGTTTAGATTTATTAATGTAATTGAGGTGGTTTTATTTAATACGCAATATAGCGCCGCTTGATATTAGTTCTATTTTTTTTTGCGTAAGATAGATGAGACAAACTGAGACGCATAATGGTTTGCAAGGCTCTAATACTTTGATGTTGAGGATGTGATGGGGCATGTACGGGGCATAGTACAATGATGTCCATCCAGGTGTAGATAATCTCCAGGCTTATCAAACAGGTTGAATTAACTCCGCGCCCTGGTTTTTAACATTACCCACCGCGCGCGATACCGGGTGCCAGATGAACTGGTTTGCTGGCACACAGCTTCTGGTAGCGATTTCTGAGGCTTCTTTACCACCAATGTCTTGCCGCATCCATTCCCGCGCAGTTTCTGGCGACAGTACCAGCGGGCGGCGGTCATGAATATCTACCAGGCCCTGGTCTGCTGCTGCAGTGACAATTAAAACTCCTTCGGCTTCGTCACCGCGCTCAAACGGTGTGCTACCTATCGCGGCTATAAAAACAGGTTGTCCATCAGCGCGATAGATAAAATAAGGCTGTTTTTTGTCGCCTTCTTTTTTCCACTCAAACCAGCCATCGGCAAAGCATATTACCCGACCATGTTGCCAGAGCGGTTTAAACATGCGACTGGTTGCGGCAGTTTCTACGCGGGCGTTAATCAGCGGCGGTTTATCCCACCATCCGGGAGCATATCCCCAGAAAACCGGATCCAGATGAAGGTGTTCATCACGTTCACTGAGCAGAAGGACTTTGGTTCCCGGCGCGACGTTGTATCTGCCAATAGGTTCGGGATCGTAGGGAATATCGCGTTCAATATCTTCCGCGAGAAACGCGAGGTAATCTTCACGCGTTTGGGATTGGGCAAAGCGTCCACACATAGAAACCTCCTGAGAGCACACTGAAAAGAATAGGAGAGGGGGCGGGTAAAATCTATGTGATAGAGAGGTAACGATGTTCCCGCTGTGGGCCACAGCGGGAATGAGGGATTACTTCTGAATTAAATAACGAATGGTCGGCCCGTCTTGCTGAATATCCAGCACCGTATAGCCGTGATTACGCGCATCCAGTGGAATATTATTGATCGACTGCGGACAGTCGCTCACCACTTCCAGGATCTCCCCTTTTTTTAACTGCGGCATCGCCTCAAGGGTTGCGACAGCCGGATAAGGGCAGGGTTCACCCACCATATCAAGACGGTAATCAGGAACGATATTTTTCATGCGATCTCCTTAGCAATCTGCGGTGCCGCACGGCGGAAGAAGCGTTTTTCCCAGCCGATAATCAACATTAGAGCTGCAAACAACAGCAAATATGTCACCAGCAGGCCGCCCATCGGGCCAAAGGTTTTCAGCAGGTTGATTTTGTCCCAGTCGGTGGCCAGCGCCGGAGCGAAATCATCCCAGTAGTACGCCAGAATCGTTGAGCCGATCACGTTGCCCAGACCGACCCACCAGTAGTGCACCTGGCCTTCTACCGCGCGGTACATCCAGCCGGTTTCGCAGCCGCCTGCCAGCACGATGCCAAAACCAAACAGTAAACCACCAATTACCGCGTTTGGTCCCGCCCACATGATTTTGGGTTCAACGCCTAACTGTACGTAACTGAAGATCCCGATGGCACTTACCGCCATACCGATAATGATTGCTTTCGCCATATGGGTACGTCCGGTGATCCACATATCGCGGAACGCCGAAGTAAAGCAGATTTGCGCACGTTCAATCAGCAAACCAAAGCCGACGCCAAACAGCATTGCCAGCCCCAGTTTGGGCTGGTTCATCGCCGTCAGCAGCGCCCAGCCCAGCATGCCGAAAAAGACCAGCATCCCGAGACGAAAACGACGCCGCGCCTGATCCGGTTTTTGCGTCAACGGTGAGGCAGCAGAAACTTTCTGCATTTTCACGGGAATACGGAAGATGGGCAGCAGGGTAAAGCGCGCGCCAAACCATGAACCAATGGCAGTGGCGATGGCAAAGAACCAGGCGTGCAGCGAGAACTGTGGAATTCCGGTAAAGAACGCCGCCAGGTTACAGCCCATTGCCAGACGTGCGCCAAAACCGGCGATAATACCGCCAATGATGGCCTGCATAATGCGGATACGGCTGCGCGGCATGCGCAGTTTGACATTGTTGGCCCACAGCGCTGCGGCAAAACAGCCGCCAAACATACCGAGGATCATCATTCCGTCGATGCGGGTTAATGGCGATCCTTCCAGATGGATAATTTTAAAATAACCCCACTCTTCAGCATGGACGCCGAACAACTGCAGGAGCTGACCGCCCCAACGGGTAAATTCACCCGTGACTGCCCAAAATGTGCCAGTGATGCCAAAATAGTAAGTGGAGAGAATACCCGCCGCGATGACCGCAGGGATGGGTGCCCAGAATTTAATCAACCAGGCGTGTTTGAATTGCTGCCATGACATGAATGTAGCCTCTGAACTCAGAAGGTTTGAAACAAGAGTCGCGAATCATACACCATGCAAATTTATTTTCGGGGTAATAATTCACAAAAATAATGGTTAGATCAAATTTCTCTCTGAGCCTGGAAAGGCTGGCGACATCAGGGCTTTAATGCCACAATCCTCTTTTCTTCTCATGCAGGACGAATGATGAAAAAACTCGCAATTGCAGGTGCGCTCATGTTGCTGGCGGGCTGTGCCGAAGTCGAAAACTATAACAATGTCGTGAAAACCCCCGCGCCGGACTGGCTGACGGGTTACTGGCAGACCAAAGGGCCGCAACGTGCGCTGGTCAGTCCGGAAGCGATAGGCAGCCTCATTGTCACTAAAGAGGGCGATACCCTGGATTGCCGTCAGTGGCAGCGGGTGATTGCCGTGCCGGGTAAGTTGACATTGATGTCTGATGATCTCACTAACGTTACCGTAAAACGTGAGCTGTACGAGGTTGAGCGTGACGGTAACACCATTGAGTACGATGGTATGACGATGGAGCGTGTGGATCGCCCGACGGCAGAGTGTGCCGCCGCGCTGGATAAAGCGCCGTTACCGACGCCACTGCCGTAATGAAATCTCCCCGGCTTGCCGCCGGGGATGGATTTAAATCACCTCTTCGATAACCCACACGCTAACGCTGCCGCCGTTGCAAAAGAAGGTCGCTTCGCCGTTTTCGTCTGTCACTACGCTCTCTTGCCGGTTCCCCAGAAAATCACGCCAGGTTTTATTGCCGTAATTCTCTCCCAGATGAATGGTTTTTTCGCCATCATCTCCGTTCGACATGACCACCACGCAGCCGGGATATTCGTCGGTGCCACTGCGGCTAAAGGCAATGCAGTTCGGATGGTCGAAAAATAACGTCTGTACACCGTGGGCGAAACGCTGACGGGCGAGAATTAACTCATCAAGCTGTTCGATTATTGGCATATCTATCGGATAGGTTTGCCCGTCACCACCGACATCTTCGTAATGTGCACCGTAGAGGTCCGGATAGAACACCGAAGGAACGCCATTTTCCCGCAACAAAATTAAGGCATACGCCAGCGGTTTAAACCACGGTTCGACCGGTGCTTCGAGGGCTTGCAACGGTTGGGTGTCGTGGTTGGCAACGAGGGTTACGGCGTGAAAAGGATCGGCTTCCACCAGCGTCCCAGTGAAGATCTGCGTCATGTCGTAGTCGCGACCCATGCGCGATGCTTCATGGAATTTCATCTGCAGCGGCGCATCAAACAGCATGGTTTTGCCTTCCACCTGATCAATATACGTTTGCAGTTTATCGACTTCATGCGACCAGTATTCAGCCACAATAAACAGCGGCTTTGGCGCAACTTCCTGTACGTGTTCGATCCACTCTTTATAAAACCATGCCGGAATATGTTTGACCGCATCAAGACGAAAGCCGTCGCATTGCGTTTGTTCCATCACCCAGCGCGCCCAGTATTTAATCTCTTCCGTCACGGCATGATTGCGAAAATCGATATTCTCACCCATCAGATAATCGAAATTACCGAGTTCATCATCAACCTGATCGTTCCAGCCTTCTCCGGTATAGTCGTTAACAATTTTAAAAATGCCATCTTCATCAGGGTGTTCGATATGGTCGATACCGCTAAAACATTTGAAATCCCAGATAAACTGCGAGTATTGCCCGGCACGAGCGGGGAAGGTGTAACGCGTCCAGCCTTCACACTCAATGATTTCTTCGTCAATTTGCGTACGGTCATCAGCATTTACACGCTGCACGCGAATAGCTTCTTTTTCATCCGCGCCCATTTTGTGGTTGACTACCACGTCCAGCAGCACCGCAATGTCATTACGTTTCAGGGCGTCAATGGCGGCCAGCAGTTGTGCTTTATCACCATATTTAGTAGGGATGCTGCCTTTCTGATCAAACTCACCTAAATCAAATAAATCATAGGAGTCGTAGCCGACCGAATACCCGCCCGATGCGCCTTTATAGGCGGGCGGCAACCAGACCATATTGATACCAATATCATTAAAACCGTCTGCGCGCTCGGCCAGTTCAGGCCAGAGCTTACCGCCTTCCGGGTAATACCAGTGAAAACATTGTAACAGCGTGGGATTACGCATTCTTCGACTCCATTCAAGGGGAATATTAGAAGCGTAGCCGTAATCGGATTATTCGCGAGCCATCGGCTCATTAAGATTCAAAAGAGGTTATCCTGCGGAGCCAGCACAAAGCCGCCCTGATCGCCATAGGCACTTAACACCGATTTTTGCACCGATGACTGACCGACCAGTTTCGCCAGTTCATCCATCCGAATCTGTAATAACTGCTTTACCTTGCTTTCGTTGTCGAGAATCAGGCGCAGCATCGGGCGGAGCTGCTCCTGCATCGTGGTGGACGGGGCAACCTCTTCAGTCAGGTGTGCGATCTCCTGCACCGCATTCACATACGCCATTTCGCTGGCGATGAGTTCGTCCCATTGTTCTTCTGTCGCCAGGCGTAACATGAGCTGACTTTTTTCGACGAGTTGTTGCCAGGCGAAATACAAATGCGGTGCATTGTTCATCAGTCTGGGTCCTGAATCAAAGAAGGGGAGAGTAAAGACTCTTTCCAGGCATCGGCAATATTGCGCATTAATGCTTCCACTTCTTCGACTGCGGAGACATCGTTGCGTAAATTGGCTTGCAGCAAGCGCCTGACCATATAGCTATAAAGAGCAATCAAGTTTTGGGTTAGTTCGTCTTTGCTCTCTTCATCAAGACTCACCCGCAGCCCGTTCTCAATGATGTTGATCGCTTTTGACAAAGAGACGCCTTTGCCTTGCTGATTGTTGTCCTGCATAAACAGGCGCGCTCTAACCAGTGCGCTCAGCACTCCATCAAATAGCATGGTGACCAGCTGCTGCTGGCTGGCGCTCATTACGGCGCTTTCGACGCCAATTTGTGCATAGGCCTGGGTGCCTTTTGCCGCGTACATGACCTGTCTCCCGATGAATATTGATTACTTGGAATTACTGTTGTTTTCGAACTGCTGCGTTAAGTAGCTGCTGGTGCTGTTTAACGAGGTCATTAAAACGTCCAGTTGGGTAAATTGTTCTTTATAGCGCGCGACCTGCGCATCAATGCGATCGCTGGCGGCGTTGTAGTCTTTAGTTAACTTATTCAGGGTCTTACTAACGCCATCGGTAGCGGCTTTAATAATGCCCGTTGTCGAAAGCCAACTGGTCAGGTTGCTGCCGATGGTGGTCGTGATGCCGGTTTTTTTACCATCGCCAACAATTAATGCACCTACGCCGCTGGCATCTTTTTTCAATGCAGCGGTGAGTTTGTCGGCATCCAGTTCCAGTTTGCCATCGCTGGGATCGGTCGTGATACCAATCTGCGCCAGCGTTTTATAGTTGGAAGAACTGACGGTATTACTCAGCATCGATTTCAACTGCGTCTGAATCGTCCGCAGCGTGGAGTCGCCGAGTAGTGCGCCATTGCTAGAATTCTGGCTATCAGCTCCCGCATCTACGGCGGTGTATTTGGTCAGGCTGCTGAAGGTATCTATTAGCGAGTTATAGGCATTCACCCAGTCTTTAATCGCCGTTTGCGCTTTGGAGGTGTCCTGAGTGATGGTTAGCGTCTGGTTGCCCGTGGTGACATCGTTCAGGTTCAGGGTGATGTTTTCCAGCGCGTCGCTGATGGTGTTGCTGCTGTTCTCAATGGCGACGTTATTGACCGTCAGCTGCGCATTCTGGGCGGCGACCGAGACCTCCATGCCGTTGCTGCTGGCACTGGCGTCATAGCCCATAAAACTTTGTAGCGCATCATCACCGCTAACCGAGAGCGTCATCGCATTGTCAAGGCCGGTGTCATTTGATGTGACTGACAGACGATATTCACCGTTACCCACGTTAATGATGCTCGCGCTAACACCTGCTTTTGCGTTGTTGATGGCATCACGGATCCCGCTTAAAGACGAGTTAGCCGCGCTGATATCAATGGAAATCGGATCTTTGTCGCCGCCTTGTTGAATGGTGAGTTTGCTGTCGCTGGTGGCGATCGCCGTTTTCGTATCGTCTCTGGTGGTGCGCGTGGTCAGGGTTTGCGCCTGCGCCAGATGGGTGACGCTGATGGTGTATTTCCCGGCGATGGCGTTACCCGCGGTGGTGGCACTGAACGCGGTGGTGCTGCTGGTGGTGCTGGTGGCGGAAAAAAGATCGGCTTTAGACAATGCAGTATTGGCGGTCTGGAAAGTCGTCAGCGCGCTTTTCAGCGTACCGTAGGCGCTAAGTTTAGCGGTAAACGACGATTGCTGATTTGAAATAGGGGTTAGCGTCGCTTTTTGCGCGGCGGTGAGGCTATCAAGGATTGAACTTAAATCCAGACCTGACCCGACTCCCAGCGATGAAATACTTGCCATGCGATTTCCTTTTATCTTTCGACACGTAAAACGAATACCGGGGTTATCGGCCTGAATTGCGCAAAGTTTACGTTTAATTGTTTTTTTTAATAGCGGGAATAAGGGGCAGAGAAAAGAGTATTTCGTCGACTAACAAAAAATGGCTGTTTGTGAAAAAAATTCTAAAGGTTGTTTTACGACAGACGATAACAGGGTTGACGGCGATTGAGCCGACGGGTGGAAACCCAAAACGTAATCAACGACTTGCAATATAGGATAACGAATCATGGCACAAGTCATTAATACCAACAGCCTCTCGCTGATCACTCAAAATAATATCAACAAGAACCAGTCTGCGCTGTCGAGTTCTATCGAGCGTCTGTCTTCTGGCTTGCGTATTAACAGCGCGAAGGATGACGCCGCGGGTCAGGCGATTGCTAACCGTTTTACTTCTAACATTAAAGGCCTGACTCAGGCTGCACGTAACGCCAACGACGGTATTTCTGTTGCGCAGACCACCGAAGGCGCGCTGTCCGAAATTAACAACAACTTACAGCGTATTCGTGAACTGACGGTTCAGGCTTCTACCGGGACTAACTCTGATTCGGATCTGGACTCCATTCAGGACGAAATCAAATCCCGTCTCGACGAAATTGACCGCGTATCCGGTCAGACCCAGTTCAACGGCGTGAACGTACTGGCAAAAGACGGTTCGATGAAAATTCAGGTTGGTGCGAATGACGGCCAGACTATCACTATTGATCTGAAGAAAATTGACTCTGATACGCTGGGGCTGAATGGGTTTAATGTGAACGGCAAAGGGGAAACGGCTAATACGGCAGCAACCCTGAAAGATATGTCTGGATTCACAGCTGCGGCGGCACCAGGGGGAACTGTTGGTGTAACTCAATATACTGACAAATCGGCTGTAGCAAGTAGCGTAGATATTCTAAATGCTGTTGCTGGCGCAGATGGAAATAAAGTTACAACTAGCGCCGATGTTGGTTTTGGTACACCAGCCGCTGCTGTAACCTATACCTACAATAAAGACACTAATTCATATTCCGCCGCTTCTGATGATATTTCCAGCGCTAACCTGGCTGCTTTCCTCAATCCTCAGGCCGGAGATACGACTAAAGCTACAGTTACAATTGGTGGCAAAGATCAAGATGTAAACATCGATAAATCCGGTAATTTAACTGCTGCTGATGATGGCGCAGTACTTTATATGGATGCTACCGGTAACTTAACTAAAAATAATGCTGGTGGTGATACACAAGCTACTTTGGCTAAACTTGCTACTGCTACTGGTGCTAAAGCCGCGACCATCCAAACTGATAAAGGAACATTCACCAGTGACGGTACAGCGTTTGATGGTGCATCAATGTCCATTGATGCCAATACATTTGCAAATGCAGTAAAAAATGACACTTATACTGCCACTGTAGGTGCTAAGACTTATAGCGTAACAACAGGTTCTGCTGCTGCAGACACCGCTTATATGAGCAATGGGGTTCTCAGTGATACTCCGCCAACTTACTATGCACAAGCTGATGGAAGTATCACAACTACTGAGGATGCGGCTGCCGGTAAACTGGTCTACAAAGGTTCCGATGGTAAGTTAACAACGGATACGACTAGCAAAGCAGAATCAACATCAGATCCGCTGGCAGCTCTTGACGACGCTATCAGCCAGATCGACAAATTCCGCTCCTCCCTGGGTGCGGTGCAAAACCGTCTGGATTCCGCAGTGACCAACCTGAACAACACCACTACCAACCTGTCTGAAGCGCAGTCCCGTATTCAGGACGCCGACTATGCGACCGAAGTGTCCAACATGTCGAAAGCGCAGATTATCCAGCAGGCCGGTAACTCCGTGCTGGCAAAAGCTAACCAGGTTCCGCAGCAGGTTCTGTCTCTGCTGCAGGGTTAATCGTCGTAACCTGATTAACTGAGACTGACGGCAACGCCAAATTGCCTGATGCGCTGCGCTTATCAGGCCTACAAGGGGAATTGCAATTTATTGAATTTGCACATTTTTGTAGGCCGGATAAGGCGTTTACGCCGCATCCGGCAACATGAATGGTAATTTGTCAGCAACGTGCTTCCCCGCCAACGGCGGGGTTTTTTCTGCCCGCAATTTACCGGTAACCCCCAAATAACCCCTCATTTCACCCACTAATCGCCCGATTAAAAACCCTGCAGAAACGGATAATCATGCCGATAACTCATATAACGCAGGGCTGTTTATCGTGAATTCACTCTATACCGCTGAAGGTGTAATGGATAAACACTCGCTGTGGCAGCGTTATGTCCCGCTGGTGCGTCACGAAGCATTGCGCCTGCAGGTTCGACTGCCCGCGAGCGTGGAACTTGACGATCTGCTACAGGCGGGCGGCATTGGGTTACTTAATGCCGTCGAACGCTATGACGCCCTACAAGGAACGGCATTTACAACTTACGCAGTGCAGCGTATACGTGGCGCTATGCTGGATGAACTTCGCAGCCGTGACTGGGTGCCGCGCAGCGTGCGACGCAACGCGCGTGAAGTGGCACAGGCAATAGGGCAACTGGAGCAGGAACTTGGCCGCAACGCCACGGAAACTGAGGTAGCGGAACGTTTAGGGATCGATATTGCCGATTATCGCCAAATGTTGCTCGACACCAATAACAGCCAGCTCTTCTCCTACGATGAGTGGCGCGAAGAGCACGGCGATAGCATCGAACTGGTTACTGATGATCATCAGCGAGAAAACCCGCTACAACAACTGCTGGACAGTAATCTGCGCCAGCGGGTGATGGAAGCCATCGAAACGTTGCCGGAGCGCGAAAAACTGGTATTAACCCTCTATTATCAGGAAGAGCTGAATCTCAAAGAGATTGGTGCGGTGCTGGAGGTCGGGGAATCGCGGGTCAGTCAGTTACACAGTCAGGCTATTAAACGGTTACGCACTAAACTGGGTAAGTTATAACGTCAGTAAATGCCGCACTTTAATTTTGACTACCAGGAGTTCTTAATGATGGTGCAGCACCTGAAAAGACGGCCATTAAGCCGCTATCTTAAAGACTTTAAACACAGCCAGACCCATTGCGCGCATTGCCGTAAATTACTCGATCGCATTACCTTAGTTCGCGACGGCAAAATAGTGAATAAAATCGAGATTTCCCGCCTGGACACGCTGCTTGATGAAAATGGCTGGCAAGTGGAACAACAATCATGGGCGGCATTGTGCCGATTTTGCGGTGATTTACATTGCAAAACGCAGAGTGATTTTTTCGATATTATCGGCTTTAAGCAATTTCTTTTTGAGCAAACTGAAATGAGCCCTGGTACGGTGCGTGAATATGTCGTTCGTCTGCGCCGTTTGGGGAATCATCTACACGAGCAAAATATTTCCCTCGACCAGCTGCAGGACGGTTTCCTTGATGAAATCCTCGCCCCGTGGCTGCCCTCCACCAGCACCAACAATTACCGCATCGCGTTACGGAAGTATCAACACTATCAGCGTCAAACGTGTACCGGACTTGTGCAGAAATCCTCCAGCCAACCTGCTTCTGATATATATTAAATAAGAATAAGATGTAGCGGAGTTGTTTTTGTGTTTACAAACAATGGCTCTACACTGCAAACAGACATAACAACATTCGGGGTAAATATGAAATTAGCACATCTGGGACGTCAGGCATTGATGGGTGTGATGGCCGTGGCGCTGGTTGCGGGTATGAGCGTTAAAAGTTTTGCAGATGAAGGTCTGCTTAATAAAGTCAAAGAGCGCGGCACGCTGCTGGTAGGGCTGGAAGGAACTTATCCGCCGTTCAGTTTTCAGGGGGATGACGGCAAATTAACCGGTTTTGAAGTGGAATTTGCCCAACAGCTGGCAAAACATCTTGGCGTTGAGGCGTCACTAAAACCGACTAAATGGGACGGTATGCTGGCGTCGCTGGACTCTAAACGCATTGATGTGGTGATTAACCAGGTCACCATTTCTGACGAGCGCAAGAAAAAATACGATTTCTCTACCCCGTACACCATTTCCGGTATTCAGGCGCTGGTGAAAAAAGGTAACGAAGGCACCATTAAAACGGCTGATGATCTGAAAGGCAAAAAAGTGGGTGTCGGTCTGGGCACCAACTATGAAGAGTGGCTGCGTCAGAATGTTCAGGGCGTGGATGTGCGTACCTATGATGATGACCCGACCAAATATCAGGATCTGCGCGTAGGCCGTATCGATGCGATCCTCGTTGATCGTCTGGCGGCGCTGGATCTGGTGAAGAAAACCAACGATACGCTGGCAGTAACCGGTGAAGCATTCTCCCGTCAGGAGTCTGGCGTGGCGCTGCGTAAAGGAAATGAAGACCTGCTGAAAGCGGTGAATGATGCAATTGCGGAAATGCAAAAAGATGGCACTTTGCAAGCCCTTTCCGAAAAATGGTTTGGTGCTGATGTGACCAAATAATCAGCATAATGACAAAAAAGGGCGCTTTCACTAGCGCCTTTTTTATTTACGCGTTTTCAGCGTGCATAATAAGAAAATCACAACAACACACATCGGAGGCTGTTATGCCACTGCATAATTTAACCCGTTTTCCACGGCTGGAGTTTATCGGCGCGCCAACGCCGCTCGAATATCTGCCGCGCTTTTCTGATTATCTTGGACGGGAAATTTTCATCAAACGGGATGACGTCACTCCCATGGCAATGGGCGGCAATAAATTACGTAAGCTGGAATTTCTCGCGGCAGATGCTCTGCGTGAAGGTGCCGATACGCTGATTACTGCTGGGGCGATCCAGTCTAACCATGTGCGCCAGACTGCCGCAGTTGCGGCGAAACTCGGTCTGCACTGCGTGGCGCTGCTGGAAAATCCTATTGGCACAACCGCAGAAAACTATTTAACCAACGGCAATCGTTTGTTGCTGGATCTGTTCAATACCCAGATTGAAATGTGCGACGCACTGACCGATCCCAATGCCCAACTGGAAGAGCTGGCGACGCGAGTCGAAGCACAAGGCTTTCGCCCGTATGTCATTCCGGTTGGCGGTTCTAATGCTTTGGGCGCGCTGGGTTATGTGGAGAGTGCGCTGGAAATCGCGCAACAGTGTGAAGGGGCGGTTAATATTTCGTCGGTGGTGGTCGCATCGGGCAGTGCCGGAACTCACGCCGGACTGGCTGTTGGGCTGGAACACCTGATGCCTGAAAGCGAACTGATTGGCGTGACTGTGTCGCGTTCTGTTGCCGATCAATTGCCGAAAGTGGTTAACCTCCAACAGGCGATTGCGAAAGAACTGGAGCTGACCGCATCAGCGGAAATTTTACTCTGGGATGACTATTTTGCACCTGGCTACGGCGTGCCGAACGACGAAGGCATGGAAGCAGTGAAATTGCTGGCGCGGCTGGAAGGCATTCTGCTTGATCCTGTGTATACCGGAAAAGCGATGGCGGGGCTGATTGACGGTATCAGTCAGAAACGCTTCAAAGATGAAGGGCCGATTTTGTTTATTCATACCGGCGGTGCGCCTGCGCTGTTCGCCTATCATCCCCACGTTTAGCTCCGGGAACGCTCATGCAAGAAAGTATACAACTGGTTATTGATTCCTTGCCGTTCCTGCTGAAAGGGGCTGGGTATACGCTGCAACTCAGTATCGGCGGCATGTTTTTTGGCTTACTGCTCGGGTTTATTCTCGCGCTGATGCGCCTGTCGCCAATCTGGCCCGTGCGCTGGCTGGCGCGTTTTTATATCTCTATTTTTCGTGGTACGCCGCTCATCGCACAACTGTTTATGATCTATTACGGACTGCCACAGTTTGGTATCGAATTAGATCCCATTCCGTCAGCAATGATTGGTCTGTCGCTGAACACTGCCGCCTATGCTGCCGAAACGCTGCGCGCCGCCATTTCTTCTATTGATAAAGGTCAGTGGGAAGCTGCAGCCAGTATTGGTATGACGCCATGGCAGACCATGCGTCGCGCGATTTTGCCACAGGCGGCGCGGGTGGCGTTGCCGCCGCTGTCGAACAGCTTTATCAGCCTGGTAAAAGATACGTCGCTGGCCGCGACAATCCAGGTGCCGGAGCTGTTCCGTCAGGCGCAGTTGATTACCTCGCGCACGCTGGAGGTGTTCACCATGTACCTGGCGGCTTCGCTCATCTACTGGATTATGGCGACTGTGTTATCGACGTTGCAGAACCATTTTGAGAATCAACTTAATCGCCAGGAGAGGGAACCCAAATGAGTGCCATTGAAGTTAAGAACCTGGTGAAAAAATTCCACGGTCAGACGGTGCTGCATGGTATCGACCTTGAGGTGAAGCCTGGCGAAGTAGTGGCTATTATCGGTCCGAGTGGTTCCGGCAAAACCACGTTGCTACGCAGCATAAATCTGCTGGAACAACCGGAAGCGGGAACCATCACCGTTGGCGATATCACTATTGATACTGCACGTTCATTAAGTCAGCAAAAATCGCTGATTCGCCAGTTGCGTCAGCACGTCGGGTTTGTCTTCCAGAACTTTAATCTGTTTCCGCATCGTACGGTGCTGGAAAACATTATTGAAGGGCCGGTGATCGTCAAAGGCGAACCGAAAGAAGAGGCCACGGCGCGCGCTCGCGAGCTGCTGGCGAAAGTTGGGCTGGCCGGTAAAGAAACCAGTTATCCACGTCGTTTGTCTGGCGGTCAACAGCAGCGCGTTGCGATTGCGCGTGCTCTGGCAATGCGTCCTGAAGTGATTTTGTTTGATGAGCCAACGTCTGCGCTGGATCCAGAGCTGGTGGGCGAAGTCCTGAACACCATTCGTCAGCTGGCGCAGGAAAAGCGCACGATGGTGATTGTGACGCACGAAATGAGCTTTGCCCGGGATGTTGCGGACCGGGCGATTTTTATGGACCAGGGGCGGATAGTCGAGCAGGGGGTAGCAAAAGCGTTATTTGCTGATCCTCAGCAGCCTCGCACCCGCCAGTTCCTGGAGAAGTTTCTGCTGCAATAATAAGAAAAAATCAGCCCCGACGATTCACCAGTCGGGGCGGGACGCCATTTCAAACGTGATAAAAATGCTTAACAAATCAGCATAACTCATTAATAACATAAGAGAATGCGATGGCTTGCAAAAGTAATTCATTGCCTGAATAATATAAATTATATATAAATCTTATTTATGTGATAGTTTGAATTATCATTATAAATGATACTCACTCTCAGGGGCGTTGCGGTTTACTATGCAGGATACGGATTTTTTCAGCTGGCTTCGCACGATGTTGTTGCGTTTTCAGAGGATGGAGGCCGCAGAAGAGGTCTACCATGAAATAGAGCTTCAGGCTCAGCAGCTGGAGTACGATTACTATTCGTTATGTGTTCGCCACCCGGTACCATTCACGCGACCTAAAGTGGCTTTCTATACCAATTACCCTGAGTCGTGGGTTAGTTATTATCAGGCAAAAAATTTTCTCGCAATTGATCCGGTGCTGAACCCTGAAAACTTTAGTCAGGGCCATTTAATGTGGAATGATGACTTATTCAGCGAAGCACAGCCGTTATGGGAAGCTGCGCGCGCACATGGTTTACGCCGCGGTGTCACTCAGTATTTAATGCTGCCAAATCGGGCGTTGGGCTTTTTGTCCTTTTCCCGTTGCAGCACGCGCGAAATACCCATTCTTAGTGATGAACTGCAATTAAAAATGCAGCTACTGGTGCGCGAAAGTCTGATGGCTCTGATGCGTTTAAATGATGAAATAGTGATGACGCCAGAGATGAATTTCAGCAAGCGCGAAAAAGAAATTCTGAAATGGACGGCGGAAGGTAAGACATCAGCAGAGATAGCGATGATTTTGTCAATCTCTGAGAATACGGTCAATTTCCATCAGAAAAACATGCAGAAAAAAATCAATGCACCGAATAAGACGCAGGTTGCCTGTTACGCGGCCGCTACTGGCTTAATTTGATCTCTTTTCTGTTCTGCGTGCCAGATGCAAAAACCGGCTGAAAGGCACGCTCTCAGCCGGTTTTATATTACTGACGGTAGGCTTGTTTAATTTGCTTAACCGTTTTGGAAAATACTGCAGCCTGGGTTTCGTCTTCGATCAGCGCAAGCTGTTTTTCCATCTTTAACATCACGCGGCCCGCGTCAGCTTGTCCCATCGCCTGCAGCATCAGCGTCAGCATCGCTTTCAGGCAGGAGACTTCATTTGCCAGTTCTTGATTATTCTCGGCAGTAGAAAAATCAGGCGTACTCATTTATTTTCCTCGTCATGTTGCAATGAAAATTTGCGGTGAAAAATGTTAAGGCGGCGGAGTATACCATAAGCTTTGCTAAAAATAGCAGTGGTTGTTTTTTGAGCGTGATATCAACAGTACTATAAAATACGTTAATATAATGACCAATAAATATTTTTATCATGAATGTTTTTTGCCCGTATTGTTCGGGTTAATTAATGTTACATATTCAGCGGGCTGATTTTCATTTTTGCTGAATAAAGTCAATTTTTGTCACATTTCATCGCCGGGCTTACTGTGAAACGATCCCGGAAGCCGTTGGTGACGGGCGTGACCATAACTGTGGACAATCGAATTGACAAAAACGAGAGAAAAATCGAATACCCACCATTTTTAACGTTTCAAAGTTGCAATAAAAACCGCTAATATACGAATGACTAACTATCAGTAGCGTTATCCCTATTTCTGGAGATATTCCTTTGATCAACGTTCTACTTGTTGATGACCACGAACTGGTGCGCGCAGGGATACGACGCATTCTGGAAGATATAAAGGGTATAAAAGTCGTCGGTGAGGCATCGTGCGGTGAAGACGCCGTTAAATGGTGCCGGGCAAATGCCGTTGACGTGGTGCTAATGGACATGAGTATGCCGGGCATTGGCGGTCTTGAGGCGACGCGTAAAATCGCGCGTTCCACAGCTGATGTCAAAATCATCATGCTTACCGTCCATACAGAAAACCCTTTACCAGCGAAAGTCATGCAGGCCGGAGCTGCGGGCTACCTCAGCAAAGGCGCGGCTCCGCAGGAAGTCGTGAGTGCGATTCGTTCTGTCTATTCAGGGCAGCGTTACATTGCTTCTGATATCGCTCAACAAATGGCGTTAAGCCAGATCGAACCAGAAAAAACAGAAAGCCCATTTGCCAGTTTGTCTGAACGTGAATTGCAGATTATGCTGATGATCACCAAGGGCCAGAAGGTCAATGAGATCTCAGAACAGCTCAATCTCAGTCCGAAAACGGTGAACAGCTACCGCTATCGTATGTTCAGTAAACTAAACATTCATGGCGATGTTGAGCTGACTCACCTGGCAATTCGCCATGGTCTGTGTAATGCGGAGACATTATCAAGTCAGTGAGTGATCAGTTTGACGCAAAAGCGTTTTTAAAAACCGTAACCAGCCAGCCAGGCGTTTATCGCATGTACGATGCTGGTGGTACGGTTATCTATGTCGGCAAAGCGAAAGACCTGAAAAAACGGCTTTCCAGCTATTTCCGTAGCAACCTCGCTTCGCGCAAAACCGAAGCGCTGGTCGCCCAGATCCAGCAAATTGATGTAACGGTTACTCATACAGAAACCGAAGCGCTGTTACTGGAACACAACTACATCAAACTCTATCAGCCGCGTTACAACGTTTTGCTACGCGATGATAAATCATATCCTTTTATCTTCCTGAGTGGCGATACCCACCCGCGTCTGGCGATGCATCGTGGAGCGAAGCATGCCAAAGGTGAATATTTCGGCCCGTTCCCGAATGGTTATGCCGTACGTGAAACACTGGCGCTACTGCAAAAGATTTTCCCCATTCGCCAGTGCGAAAACAGTGTTTATCGCAATCGCTCGCGTCCGTGTCTGCAATATCAGATAGGGCGCTGTCTGGGGCCGTGCGTTGAAGGACTGGTGAGTGAAGAAGAATACGCTCAGCAGGTCGAGTATGTGCGCCTGTTTTTGTCTGGCAAAGATGATCAGGTGCTTACGCAACTCATTAGTCGTATGGAAACTGCCAGCCAGAATCTGGAGTTTGAAGAAGCGGCACGGATTCGCGACCAAATTCAGGCGGTGCGACGTGTCACCGAAAAGCAGTTTGTTTCCAATACCGGCGACGACCTTGACGTTATTGGAGTGGCGTTCGATGCGGGTATGGCTTGTGTCCACGTATTGTTCATTCGTCAGGGCAAAGTGCTCGGCAGCCGCAGCTATTTCCCGAAAGTGCCTGGCGGTACGGAACTGAGCGAGGTGGTGGAAACCTTCGTAGGTCAGTTCTATTTACAAGGCAGCCAGATGCGCACCTTACCGGGTGAGATCCTGCTCGATTTTAATCTTAGCGATAAAACGCTGCTCGCCGATTCCCTTTCAGAACTGGCGGGACGCAAGATTAATGTTCAAACCAAACCTCGTGGCGATAGAGCGCGTTATCTGAAACTCGCGCGCACCAATGCGGCGACGGCCTTAACCAGCAAACTTTCGCAGCAATCTACCGTTCACCAGCGGCTGACCGCGCTTGCCAGCGTGTTGAAATTGCCGGAAGTGAAGCGGATGGAGTGCTTTGACATCAGCCATACCATGGGTGAACAAACCGTCGCTTCCTGTGTGGTGTTTGATGCCAACGGCCCGCTGCGTGCGGAGTATCGGCGCTATAACATTACTGGCATCACGCCGGGCGATGATTATGCGGCGATGAATCAGGTGCTGCGTCGGCGTTATGGTAAAGCCATTGACGACAGTAAGATCCCGGATGTGATCCTTATCGACGGCGGCAAAGGCCAGCTTGCGCAGGCGAAAAATGTCTTCGCCGAACTGGATGTCTCATGGGATAAAAATCATCCGCTGCTACTTGGCGTTGCCAAAGGAGCAGATCGTAAGGCTGGGCTGGAAACGCTGTTCTTTGAGCCGGAAGGTGAGGGATTTAGTTTGCCGCCAGATTCTCCCGCGCTGCATGTTATCCAGCATATTCGCGATGAATCACACGATCACGCGATTGGCGGGCACCGTAAAAAACGGGCGAAGGTCAAAAATACCAGTTCCCTGGAAACCATTGAAGGCGTCGGGCCAAAACGTCGGCAAATGTTGTTGAAATATATGGGTGGTTTGCAAGGTTTACGTAACGCCAGCGTCGAGGAAATTGCAAAAGTGCCGGGTATTTCGCAAGGTCTGGCAGAAAAGATCTTCTGGTCGTTGAAACATTGATGTCTCTGTAGCAACATAGGGGTAATCTTACTGACAACAGATAGTTACCCGTCATTATGCAATTTAATATCCCTACGTTGCTTACACTGTTCCGTGTCATCCTTATCCCATTCTTTGTATTGGTCTTTTATCTGCCTGTCACCTGGTCGCCGTTTGCCGCCGCGCTCATTTTCTGCGTCGCGGCGGTGACTGACTGGTTCGATGGTTTTCTGGCACGCCGCTGGAATCAGAGTACCCGGTTTGGTGCTTTCCTTGACCCTGTCGCAGATAAAGTTCTCGTGGCTATCGCCATGGTGCTGGTAACCGAGCATTACCACAGCTGGTGGGTGACCTTACCGGCAGCAACGATGATCGCCCGTGAAATTATTATTTCTGCGCTACGCGAATGGATGGCGGAGTTGGGTAAACGCAGTAGCGTGGCTGTCTCCTGGATTGGGAAAGTGAAAACCACTGCCCAGATGGTGGCGTTAGCCTGGCTGCTGTGGCGTCCGAACATTTGGGTTGAGTACGCCGGTATTGCACTTTTCTTTGTGGCTGCGGTACTGACTCTGTGGTCAATGTTGCAATATTTGAGCGCTGCGCGTGCAGATTTGCTTGATCAGTGATCGTTTCGGCGCAATTTTCAGCAAACGATCAAAAGTGGTGAAAAATATCGTTGACTCATCGCGCCAGGTAAGTAGAATGCAACGCATCGAACGGCGGCACTGATTGCCAGACGATAATAAAATCAAGTGATTAACTGATTGCTTGATGAGTGCGGGAATAGCTCAGTTGGTAGAGCACGACCTTGCCAAGGTCGGGGTCGCGAGTTCGAGTCTCGTTTCCCGCTCCAGTTTAAAAGACATCGGCGGCAGCGGATGTCTGGCTGAAAGGCCTGAAGAATTTGGCGCGTTAACAAAGCGGTTATGTAGCGGATTGCAAATCCGTCTAGTCCGGTTCGACTCCGGAACGCGCCTCCACTTTCTTCCCGAGCCCGGATGGTGGAATCGGTAGACACAAGGGATTTAAAATCCCTCGGCGTTCGCGCTGTGCGGGTTCAAGTCCCGCTCCGGGTACCATGGGAAAGATAAGAATAAAATCAAAGCAATAAGCAGTGTCGTGAAACCACCTTCGGGTGGTTTTTTTGTGCCTGCAACTTGTCGTTACACCCTCCTTAATTTTTAATCACCGGCAAAGCCACTCAAAAAGTATCTCTGATACGGACCGGCATGTAAGATAGGTGCTGGCGAGTTGAGATCCACAAGGAAAAGCGTATGAAAACGGGACCGTTAAACGAAAGTGAGTTGGAATGGCTGGACGATATTCTGACCAAATACAACACTGACCACGCCATTCTTGATGTGGCGGAGCTGGACGGTTTATTGACGGCGGTGTTGAGTTCTCCGCAAGAGATTGAACCGGCACAGTGGCTGGTTGCCGTGTGGGGTGGGGCTGACTATGTGCCGCGCTGGGCGTCAGAGAAAGAGATGACGCGCTTTATGAACCTGGCTTTTCAACATATGGCCGATACCGCAGAGCGTCTGAACGAATTCCCGGAGCAGTTTGAGCCGTTATTCGGCTTGCGAGAAGTCGATGGCAGCGAGCTGACGATTGTTGAGGAGTGGTGCTTTGGCTATATGCGGGGCGTGGCACTTTCTGACTGGTCAACGTTGCCCGATTCGTTAAAACCAGCGCTGGAGGCGATTGCGCTGCACGGTACTGAGGAAAACTTCGAGCGGGTAGAGAAGATGTCGCCAGAAGCGTTTGAAGAGAGCGTAGATGCTATTCGACTGGCGGCGCTTGATTTACATGCATACTGGATGGCGCATCCGCAGGAAAAAGCTGTTCAGCAACCGATCAAAGCAGAAGAGAAACCGGGGCGTAACGATCCTTGTCCGTGTGGCAGTGGTAAGAAATTTAAGCAGTGCTGCCTGCATTAAGAGGTCACATTGGGTGTCAGCGTTAATTCTGGCACCCAATAAGAATCTAATCACCCCACTTCTGGTAACAAGCCTGCCGCAATCAAAAATTGCACGCCAATCACAGCAATACCACAGAGAAACACCACCACCAGCGCCGGACGACCACCTTTCACCCGGTAACCCGCCTGAGGATTGTGCTTCCTGCTTTGCCAGGTCAACAGCGAAGGGATAATCAATGCCAGTACCGCCAGTGCCACACCGGCGTAACCCAGCGCCATCACAAATCCTCGTGGATAAAACAGTGCAAACGCCAGTGGCGGCAGAAAGGTAATTGCACCAGTTTGCAATCGTCCACCAACGGTATTTGAACGCTGAAACAAATCTGCCAGATAATCAAATAAGCCTAACGCTACGCCGAGGAAGGACGTGGCGAGGGCTAAATCAGCAAATAAATGCACTGCCAGCTCAACATGCGGAGAGGCCACCATTTCGCGTAACGCCTGTAACAGCCCGTTTAATCCGGCATGATTAGCCAGCAATCCCATAAAGGTTGTTGAATCAATGCTGCCAAGGGTCGCCAGCTGCCAGAAAATATATGCCACCAGGGGGATCGCACTACCGATTATAAACACCCAGCGTAGCTTACGAATGTTGCCATCCATATAGCTGACAATACTCGGCACGCTACCGTGAAAACCAAACGACGTAAAAATCACCGGGATTGCAGACAGTGCCAGTCCCTGTTGCAACGGCAGGGTTAAAAGATTCACTTTGTGAATATGCGGTAGCAGCAATACCAGCATCACCACCAAAAAAATAATTTTGGCGCTGAACAGAAAACGGTTAAATAAATCGACCAGCGAAGTTCCGACACAAACCACGCCACCGGCAACAAAAGTGAACAACAGCACGCCAGCGGTTGCCGACATTGAAATACCTGTCCAGTCGCTGATGCTGGAGGCCAACAATTCACCGGCACCGCTGATGTATGCCGCAGTCAGAGCATACATTAAGAACATCATACTGAAGCCCGTCAGCCACTGACCGTAGCGTCCCAGATAGCGTTTTGCCAGCGTGCCCAGACCGGTATCTGCCGGGACATGCTGGTACACCTCCAGCAGTAATAGCGCCGTGTAGCACATCAATGCCCAAAGCCCAATTAACAAGATTAACGTGACGCTAAAACCAACACCTGCCGCAGCCAGCGGCATTGCCAGCATACCAGCGCCAATTGTGGTTCCCGCCACGATAAAAACACTTCCCAGAGTTCTGTTTTTCACGCTTTCTTCTGTCCTGACGATCTTTATGAGTGATATCTGCGGCGCAGGTTAAGGCATAACGGCTGATTCGTCAAACCGACGTTACATATGTTGTAAATATAAATGTACAATAAAAAGCGTTCAGTTCTGCGCTGGCGCAAAGTCTTCATAAGCGGCAATCGCTACGCTAGGCTTTTTTTGAGGAGGAACGATGGACTCTATTCACGGTCACGAAGTGTTAAATATGATGATTGAATCAGGCGAGCAATATACGCATGCCAGTCTGGAAGCAGCAATTAAAGCGCGTTTTGGTGAACAGGCACGTTTTCACACCTGCTCGGCAGAAGGGATGACTGCGGGAGAGTTGGTGGCGTTTCTGGCAGCAAAAGGCAAATTTATACCTTCAGAAGAAGGTTTTTCAACCGATCAGAGTAAGATTTGCCGTCACTGATTTGAAACGGCGGCAGAAAACCTGCCGCCGGAGAGCATTAGTTTTGTGTGTCGAGGGTAGAGAGTTCTTTGTCGATAAAATACAGACCTTCGCCACTTTTGCCTGCCAGGCTTAATTTATCAATAATCGATTTGAACAGTTTCTCTTCTTCATGCTGCTCAGAAACATACCATTGCAGGAAATTAAATGTTGGGTAGTCCTGATTGGTCATTGCAGCATGAGCCAGTTCGTTAATTTTCTGCGTGATTAATTGTTCGTGTTTATAGGTTTCCTGGAATAATTCATCAAGTGAGGAATATTCAGCAAACGGAGATTCAACGGTATTAATACGCGGTAAGTTGCCGGTATCAGTCAGGTAATCAAACAGACGCTGCATATGCGTCATCTCTTCCTGGGCGTGACGGCGCAGGAACGCGGCAGCACCTTCGAAGGTATGATAGCTGCACCAGGCGCTCATTTGCTGATAAAGCAGTGAAGAGTACAGTTCCAGGTTCATCTGCTCATTAAGTTTTTCAATCATTTCTGGTTTCAGCATGATAGTGCTCCACAAAGGTTATATTTGTTGCTGTGGCGTCACTATAATTTGTTATTTTATTATTTGCAAAAGGTAAAATATAAACATCATTTATTAAAAATACGAATGGGAATAAAACGCATTACCGCTATTTATTTAATCAGCGAAGATCCCCCTCGCTGATTAAAACGTTTAGAGAAAGACAGGGAAGGCGGAATGATGGCACTGATATGACAAAGTGAATTCCGTATTCAAACATAAGGAACCCGCAAAGAGGCTACAGTTGCCTACTGGCTGACCAAAGGGGATAGCGTGGGTATAGCCTGCCTGCTGGCATGCGCGATCGGCGATCCCGCGACTGACATAACGATCGGTACGGGCATGCTGCAAAAAAGCCTGATCATAAACCAACCGAACAATACCTGTTGCCGCGTCAACTTCGCTCACATGGGCCTGGCGAGTAACCGTACATCCTGTCAGCGTTATTAAGGAAAGAGTCAGAATCAGAAGTCTCATGGTCCAGCCAGAAGAGTAAAAGAAAGCAGTATTTTACGCGTTACAGCGCTGCGACAATGGCCGGAAAAGACGCCTGGCAGGCGCTATTTCTTGCCATCTGTATGTGTCAGAAATTGGGGGGCTGCTTTTTGATTATCATTTTTATAACATTAAAGGGGTATTTATGTGATTTACATCACATAAAGATTGATTTTTGTGATGGTTGTCATATTATAAACGCAAAGACAATAACACCTGTATAACAAATGGTCGGAGTACCGCGATGAAACTGCGCAAGATCCTGAAAAGTATGTTCAATAACTATTGCAAGACGTTCAAAGACGTACCGCCAGGCAATATGTTCCGATAACAAAAAACCTGCTCCGGCAGGTTTTTTTGTGTTCTGATGACGGTGGATGTGACTATCGCTGAAGATGTGAAGCCGCTACTATAACGGCTTTCAAAATGCTATCAGGAGTTTACGATGTCCCAGCCGCTGAATGCCGATCAGGAACTGGTTTCTGATGTGGTTGCTTGCCAGTTGGTTATCAAACAAATTCTGGATGTTCTCGATGTGATCGCGCCCGTTGAAGTTCGCGAAAAAATGTCCAGCCAGCTGAAGAATATCGACTTTACTAACCATCCCGCCGCCGCAGACCCGGTCACCATGCGGGCAATCCAAAAAGCCATCGCGTTGATTGAACTCAAGTTTACCCCACAGGGCGAATCCCATTAAAAAACCGCTGCTTCAAAAAAATGAGGCAGCGGTTTCTCAAAAACTTCATCGGCGCAATGCATTGGCGCCGATGTATGATCAATGCAGCTGATGCGACACGACATTCAGAACATGTTGGTCGGTCTGCACAGGACACATACCAGCAAGTTTCGCACTGCGCACTTCATCAAGAATGGTTTGCAGTAACAGGCCATCATGCTGCTGTTCTTTTTCCAGATCGCGCAGGAAATTGACGGTTGAATCATCATTCAGTTCTTTCGCTTCATCGGCTAACTGCGCCAGCGTGCTTGAACGTTGCTCGTATTCTTCCATCGTTTTTTGGAACAGTTCTTCCAGAGAGTTCAGTTTTTCACCGGGAACATCAATGGCTTTAACGATGGGGGTAGCGCCGACACTCTTCATAAAGTTAAACATGCGCATCATTTGGGTCACATTACTCTGTGCCTGGGCGCGAAGGAAAGTGGCGGTGCCGTTCAGACTCTGTTCAGAACACCAGTTACTCAGGTGAAGGTAGAGATTGGATGCGTAAAACTCGCGGTTCATTTGAGAGTTGAGTTTGAGAAGCATTCCAGCGGTTGCCATACCTAATATCCTTATATCCAGAAGTGGAGAGGTGCAAGATAAATCAAAACACCATAATTACTGTTTGCAGAATAATTCCTTTCTGCCGGTCCGAAATGTGATCGTGGAGTCAATTCTGACGATGATCTGAAATAAGAATAACGTCTGAACGGGTATAAGAAAATGCTTAAATCATCAAGTTTATATATTTTTACATTTCATTGATGAAATCAATGTAACTGTAATGAATTTTAATGATGGTGCTTTTTGTATCTTGTTGATATTAATCGATGAATTTGAATTCATGATGAAGCAATGATTTTATAAAACGTTTTTTCATTTTTGCGATATGGCTCTCATTATACGTGTTCTGTTAATTAATGAGTACAGTGATAATTAATGGCGAAATGAATGACGCGCATTTTCCACATCTTTAAGTTGCGGTTATTACACCATTGCAAAAACTCAACGCCAGGTAATGAGGCCTATTGACTGGTTAAAAAGAAAACATCCCGCATGGGTACCAAAGACAACAAGGACTTCCAGGCTAATCTTATGGATTATTCTGCTGTGCACTCGATAATTTGTCTGACAAATTCGCTTTTCCTTATGTCTTTTCCCGCTAAATTTATGCACGTTCTCACTGTAATTCTGCGATGTGATATTGCTCTCCTATGGAGAATTAATTTCTCGCTAAAACTATGTCAACACAGTCACTTATCTTTTAGTTAAAAGGTAATGCTTTGTTTTCCGATTAATTTAACGAATGTCATTCGTTTTTGCCCTACACAAAACGACACTAAAGCTGGAGAGAACCATGCACAAATTTACTAAAGCCCTGGCAGCCATTGGTCTGGCAGCCGTTATGTCACAATCCGCTATGGCGGAGAACCTGAAGCTCGGTTTCCTGGTGAAGCAACCGGAAGAGCCGTGGTTCCAGACCGAATGGAAGTTTGCCGATAAAGCCGGGAAGGATTTAGGGTTTGAAGTTATTAAGATTGCCGTGCCGGATGGCGAAAAAACATTGAACGCTATCGACAGCCTGGCTGCCAGTGGCGCGAAAGGTTTCGTTATTTGTACTCCGGACCCGAAACTCGGCTCTGCCATCGTGGCGAAAGCGCGTGGCTACGATATGAAAGTCATTGCCGTGGATGACCAGTTTGTTAACGCCAAAGGTAAGCCAATGGATACCGTTCCGCTGGTGATGATGGCTGCGACCAAAATTGGCGAACGTCAGGGCCAGGAACTGTATAAAGAGATGCAGAAACGTGGCTGGGATGTCAAAGAAAGCGCGGTGATGGCGATTACCTCCAACGAACTGGATACGGCTCGTCGCCGTACTACGGGGTCTATGGATGCGCTGAAAGCTGCAGGATTCCCGGAAAAACAAATTTATCAGGTACCTACCAAATCTAACGACATCCCGGGGGCATTTGACGCTGCCAACTCAATGCTGGTTCAACATCCGGAAGTTAAACATTGGCTGATTGTCGGTATGAACGACAGCACCGTGCTGGGCGGCGTACGCGCGACGGAAGGTCAGGGCTTTAAAGCGAGCGATATCATCGGTATCGGTATTAACGGTGTGGATGCGGTGAGTGAACTGTCTAAGGCACAGGCAACCGGCTTCTACGGTTCCCTGCTGCCAAGCCCGGATGTACATGGTTATAAGTCCAGCGAAATGCTTTACAACTGGGTTGCAAAAGGTGTTGAACCGACCAAATTCACCGAAGTTACCGACGTGGTGCTGATCACGCGTGACAACTTTAAAGAAGAACTGGAGAAAAAAGGTTTAGGCGGTAAGTAATTTGCCGGAAAAATTCCCCTCTGCATGATGCAGAGGGGGTGTGAACGACCAGTGATTCACGGAGACGTTATGCAACAGTCTACCCCGTATCTCTCATTTCGCGGCATCGGTAAAACGTTTCCCGGCGTTAAGGCGCTGACGGATATTAGTTTTGACTGCTATGCCGGTCAGGTTCATGCGTTGATGGGTGAAAATGGCGCAGGAAAATCAACTCTCTTAAAAATCCTCAGCGGAAACTATGCGCCAACCACGGGTTCTGTAGTGATTAATGGGCAGGAAATGTCCTTTTCCGACACGACCGCAGCACTTAACGCGGGGGTGGCGATTATTTATCAGGAACTGCATCTCGTGCCGGAAATGACCGTCGCGGAAAACATCTATCTCGGCCAGCTGCCGCATAAAGGCGGCATTGTGAATCGTTCATTGCTGAATTATGAGGCAGGTTTACAAATTAAACATCTTGGTATGGATATTGACCCGGACACGCCGCTGAAATATCTCTCCATTGGTCAGTGGCAGATGGTTGAAATCGCCAAAGCGCTGGCGCGTAACGCCAAAATTATCGCCTTTGATGAGCCAACCAGCTCCCTCTCTGCCCGCGAAATCGACAATCTTTTCCGCGTTATTCGTGAACTGCGAAAAGAGGGGCGGGTGATCTTATACGTTTCTCACCGTATGGAAGAAATATTTGCCCTCAGCGATGCCATCACCGTCTTTAAAGATGGGCGTTATGTCAAAACCTTTACCGATATGCAGCAGGTTGACCACGACGCACTGGTGCAGGCGATGGTCGGGCGAGACATTGGCGATATCTACGGCTGGCAACCGCGTAGTTATGGCGAGGAGCGGCTGCGTCTTGATGCTGTGAAAGCACCAGGCGTGCGTACGCCAATAAGTCTGGCGGTTCGCAGTGGAGAAATTGTCGGTCTGTTTGGTCTGGTCGGGGCAGGGCGTAGCGAATTAATGAAAGGCATGTTTGGCGGTACGCAAATCACCGCCGGTCAGGTTTATATCGACCAACAGCCGATCGATATTCGTAAACCGAGCCACGCTATTACCGCAGGCATGATGCTCTGCCCGGAAGATCGCAAAGCGGAAGGCATTATTCCTGTGCACTCCGTTCGCGACAATATCAACATCAGTGCCAGACGCAAACATGTGCTCGGCGGTTGTGTAATCAACAACGGTTGGGAAGAAAACAATGCCGATCACCACATTCGTTCGCTCAACATCAAAACGCCGGGCGCTGAGCAACTGATTATGAATCTCTCAGGTGGAAATCAGCAAAAAGCCATTCTGGGCCGCTGGTTATCGGAAGAGATGAAGGTCATTTTGCTGGATGAACCTACGCGCGGCATTGATGTTGGTGCTAAGCACGAAATATATAACGTGATTTATGCGCTGGCGGCGCAGGGTGTGGCGGTGCTGTTTGCCTCCAGCGACTTACCTGAAGTCCTCGGCGTTGCCGACCGGATTGTGGTGATGCGCGAAGGTGAAATCGCCGGTGAATTGTTACACGAGCAGGCAGATGAGCGTCAGGCACTGAGCCTTGCGATGCCTAAAGTCAGCCAGGCAGTTGCCTGAGTAAGGAGAGTATGATGTCTTCTGTTTCTACATCGGGTTCTGGCGCACCTAAGTCGTCATTCAGCTTCGGGCGTATCTGGGATCAGTACGGCATGCTGGTGGTGTTTGCGGTGCTTTTTATCGCCTGTGCCATTTTTGTCCCAAATTTTGCCACCTTCATTAATATGAAAGGGTTGGGCCTGGCAATTTCCATGTCGGGGATGGTGGCTTGTGGCATGTTGTTCTGCCTTGCTTCCGGTGACTTTGACCTTTCTGTCGCCTCCGTAATTGCCTGTGCGGGTGTCACCACGGCGGTGGTTATTAATCTGACTGAAAGCCTGTGGATTGGCGTGGCAGCGGGGTTGCTGCTGGGCATTCTCTGTGGTCTGGTCAATGGCTTTGTTATCGCCAAACTCAAAATAAATGCCCTGATCACGACACTGGCAACGATGCAGATTGTTCGAGGTCTGGCGTACATCATTTCAGACGGTAAAGCGGTCGGTATCGAAGATGAAAGCTTCTTTGCCCTTGGTTACGCCAACTGGTTCGGTCTGCCTGCGCCAATCTGGCTCACCGTCGCGTGTCTGATCATCTTTGGCTTGCTGCTGAATAAAACCACCTTTGGTCGTAATACCCTGGCGATTGGCGGGAACGAAGAGGCTGCGCGTCTGGCGGGTGTACCGGTTGTTCGCACCAAAATTATTATTTTTGTTCTCTCTGGCCTGGTATCAGCAATAGCCGGAATTATTCTGGCTTCACGTATGACCAGTGGGCAGCCAATGACGTCGATTGGTTATGAGCTGATTGTGATCTCCGCCTGCGTTTTAGGTGGCGTTTCTCTGAAAGGCGGCATCGGAAAAATCTCATATGTGGTGGCGGGTATCTTAATTTTAGGCACCGTGGAAAACGCCATGAACCTGCTTAATATTTCTCCTTTCGCCCAGTACGTAGTTCGCGGCTTAATCCTGCTGGCAGCGGTGATTTTCGACCGTTACAAGCAAAAAGCGAAACGCACTGTCTGATGCTTTTTTCCACAATAATTTAGCGCTTTTTTCCTCCACAGCCAGCCGCCACAACGGTTGGCTGTTCTTCGTTGCAAATGGCGACCCCCGTCACACTGTCTATACTTACATGTCTGTAAAGCGCGTTCTGCGCAACACAATAAGAAAAGAGAAGGAGGAGAACCGGGTGACAGAACCGTTAACCGAAACCCCTGAACTATCCGCGAAATATGCCTGGTTTTTTGATCTCGATGGAACGCTGGCGGAAATCAAACCGCATCCCGATCAGGTCGTCGTGCCTGACACTATTCTGCAAGGACTTCAGCTACTGGCAACCGCAAGTGATGGTGCATTGGCATTGATTTCAGGGCGCTCAATGGTGGAGCTTGACGCACTGGCAAAACCTTATCGCTTCCCGTTAGCGGGCGTGCATGGGGCGGAGCGCCGTGACATCAATGCTAAAACGCATATCGTTCATCTGCCGGATGCGATTGCGCGTGATATTAGCGTGCAACTGCATACGGTCATCGCCCAGTATCCCGGCGCGGAGCTGGAGGCGAAAGGGATGGCTTTTGCGCTGCATTATCGCCAGGCTCCGCAGCATGAAGACGCATTAATGACATTAGCGCAACGTATTACTCAGATCTGGCCACAAATGGCGTTACAGCAGGGAAAGTGTGTTGTCGAGATCAAACCGAAAGGTACCAGTAAAGGTGAGGCGATTGCTGCTTTTATGCAGGAAGCTCCCTTTATCGGGCGAACGCCCGTATTTCTGGGCGATGATCTAACCGATGAATCTGGCTTCGCAGTCGTTAACCGGCTGGGCGGAATGTCAGTAAAAATTGGCACAGGTGCAACTCAGGCATCATGGCGACTGGCGGGCGTGCCGGATGTCTGGAGCTGGCTTGAAATGATAACCACCGCATTACAACAAAAAAGAGAAAATAACAGGAGTGATGACTATGAGTCGTTTAGTCGTAGTATCTAACCGGATTGCACCACCAGACGAGCACGCCGCCAGTGCCGGTGGCCTTGCCGTTGGCATACTGGGGGCACTGAAAGCCGCAGGTGGACTGTGGTTTGGCTGGAGCGGTGAAACAGGGAATGAGGATCAGCCGCTAAAAAAGGTGAAAAAGGGTAACATTACGTGGGCCTCTTTTAACCTCAGCGAACAGGACCTTGACGAATACTACAACAAATTCTCCAATGCCGTTCTCTGGCCCGCTTTTCATTATCGGCTCGATCTGGTGCAATTTCAGCGTCCTGCCTGGGATGGCTATCTACGCGTAAATGCGTTGCTGGCAGATAAATTACTGCCGCTGTTGCAAGACGATGACATTATCTGGATCCACGATTATCACCTGTTGCCCTTTGCGCATGAATTACGCAAACGGGGCGTGAATAATCGCATTGGTTTCTTTCTGCATATTCCTTTCCCGACACCGGAAATCTTCAACGCGCTGCCGACATATGACACCTTGCTTGAACAGCTTTGTGATTATGATTTGCTGGGTTTCCAGACGGAGAACGATCGTCTGGCGTTCCTGGATTGCCTTTCTAACCTGACCCGCGTCACGACACGTAGCGCAAAAAGCCATACGGCCTGCGGCAAAGCGTTTCGAACGGAAGTTTACCCGATCGGCATTGAGCCGAAAGAAATAGCGAAACAGGCTGCCGGTCCACTGCCGCCAAAACTGGCGCAACTCAAAGCAGAACTGAAAAACGTACAAAATATCTTTTCTGTCGAACGACTGGATTATTCCAAAGGTTTGCCGGAGCGTTTTCTCGCCTATGAAGCGTTACTGGAAAAATATCCGCAACATCACGGTAAAATTCGTTATACCCAGATCGCGCCAACGTCGCGTGGTGATGTGCAAGCCTATCAGGATATTCGTCATCAGCTCGAAAATGAAGCCGGACGAATTAATGGTAAATATGGGCAATTAGGCTGGACGCCGCTTTATTATTTGAATCAGCATTTTGACCGTAAATTACTGATGAAAATATTCCGCTACTCTGACGTGGGCTTAGTGACGCCACTGCGTGACGGAATGAACCTGGTGGCAAAAGAGTATGTTGCCGCTCAGGACCCAGCCAACCCGGGCGTTCTTGTTCTTTCGCAATTTGCGGGAGCGGCAAACGAGTTAACGTCGGCGTTAATTGTTAATCCCTACGATCGTGACGAAGTTGCAGCTGCGCTGGATCGTGCATTGACTATGTCGCTGGCGGAACGTATTTCCCGTCATGCAGAAATGCTGGACGTTATCGTGAAAAACGATATTAACCACTGGCAGGAGTGCTTCATTAGCGACCTAAAGCAGATAGTTCCGCGAAGCGCAGAAAGCCAGCAGCGCGATAAAGTTGCTACCTTTCCTAAGCTTGCGTAGGTGCGGTTAATCTCCCGTAAGTGGAACTAACAGCACATCGACCTCACTTGAGGTAATCACTCTTTTCGCCGAGCAGGATGCTCGCGAAAAGAAACTGTGATTGTGATTACCGCAAATCACCAAATCGAAATGATGTTTGCGACAAACTTCCAGAATATGTTCGCTTAACTCACCGTAGGCAATAAACGTCTTGTCAACGGGATACCCCGCATCCTGAATTAACTTATCAAGAAAGCTTTGCGTTTCTTCCTGCATCACATTGCGTAAATCTTCAAGCATCGGCGCAGCTAATTGATTGTACATTTCCGGGTCGGAAGCGAGAGTAATTAAACTGATGTGTCCCTTTACTGGCCTGGCGATAGATACCGCTTTTGCCAGCAGTTGCTGACTTTCCGGTGTAACCGCAACGGCGACAAGAATATTGCTATAGCTCATAACCTGTTCCTTATTCTGTGAACTTCAGGTGACATTAAAGCTTTACTCCTAATGGAGAAACGACGCAATCCCAACTCAGTTAAACAGGTAAATATTAGTCTGGTCATTAGTAAATACAATTAATCAATTGCTCTTGGTTATCATATGATTTCAACTGTATTTATAAGAAAATAATGTACTGATTTCCCATATTGAACAAGTGGTTAATATATGTAAAACATTTTATTAACATTAGGTTGATTGTTGCCTTTCTTTGTAGTTAATTAGTTTGTTGTGCGGTAAGTGTTTGTTTAAAAATGGCTTATCTGGTATTGCATTAAAGCGATTATTTATAGCAGATGATTATTTACGGTGAGTTATTTTAACTGTGCGCAACATCCCATTTCGATTATTCCTGTTTCATTTTTGCTTGCCAGTGTAGCGAAAAATTTTTTAACAGATTGAAATACACCCAAAACAAAAGTATGACTTATACATTTATGTTAAGTAATTGAGCGTTTTGTGTGATCTGCATCACACATTATTGAAAATCGCAGCCCCCCTCCGTTGTATGTGCGTGTAGTGACGAGTACAGTTGCGTCGATTTAGGAAAAATCTTAGATAAGTGTAAAGACCCCCTTCTATTTGTAAGGACTTATTAAACCAAAAAGGTGGGTCTGCTTATTGCAGCTTATCGCAACTATTCTAATGCTAATTATTTTTTACCGGGGCTTCCCGGCGACATCACGGGGTGCGGTGAGACCGCATAAAAATAAAGTTGGTTATTCTGGGTGGGAATAATGCATACCTCCGAGTTGCTGAAACACATTTATGACATCAACTTGTCATATTTACTACTTGCACAGCGTCTGATTGTTCAGGACAAAGCGTCCGCTATGTTTCGTCTCGGCATAAATGAAGAAATGGCGACAACGTTAGCGGCACTGACTCTTCCGCAAATGGTTAAGCTGGCAGAAACCAATCAACTGGTTTGTCACTTCCGTTTTGACAGCCACCAGACGATTACTCAGTTGACGCAAGATTCCCGCGTTGACGATCTCCAGCAAATTCATACCGGCATCATGCTCTCAACTCGCTTGCTGAATGATGTTAATCAGCCTGAAGAAGCGCTGCGCAAGAAAAGGGCCTGATCATGAGTGAAAAAAGCATTGTTCAGGAAGCGCGGGATATTCAGCTGGCAATGGAATTGATCACCCTGGGCGCTCGTTTGCAGATGCTGGAAAGCGAAACACAGTTAAGTCGCGGACGTCTGATAAAACTCTATAAAGAACTGCGCGGAAGCCCACCGCCGAAAGGCATGCTGCCATTCTCAACCGACTGGTTTATGACCTGGGAACAAAACGTTCATGCTTCGATGTTCTGTAATGCATGGCAGTTTTTACTGAAAACTGGCTTGTGTAATGGCGTCGATGCGGTGATCAAAGCCTACCGTTTATACCTTGAACAGTGCCCGCAAGCAGAAGAAGGACCGCTGCTGGCATTAACCCGTGCCTGGACATTGGTGCGGTTTGTTGAAAGTGGATTACTGCAACTTTCCAACTGCAACTGCTGCGGCGGCAATTTTATTACCCATGCTCACCAGCCTGTTGGCAGCTTTGCCTGCAGCTTATGTCAGCCGCCATCCCGGGCAGTAAAAAGACGTAAACTTTCCCAGAATCCTGCCGATATTATCCCACAACTGCTGGATGAACAGAGAGTACAGGCTGTTTAACTGATACGGTGTGGCGAAACATTCCAGCAGCGGTAACGATGTACCGCTGCTTTTTTTTGCCCCTATCGCGTGTTAACGCCTGACGACTGAACATCCTGTCATGGTCAACAGTGGAAGGATGATGTCGTGCTTATCTTATTAGGTTACCTGGTTGTTCTCGGTACAGTTTTCGGCGGTTATTTGATGACCGGTGGAAGCCTTGGAGCACTCTATCAACCCGCTGAACTGGTGATTATTGCCGGTGCAGGGATTGGGTCGTTTATCGTCGGCAATAATGGCAAAGCGATTAAAGGCACGCTGAAGGCGCTGCCGTTGCTGTTTCGTCGCTCCAAATACACCAAAGCAATGTATATGGATCTGCTGGCTCTGCTTTATCGGTTGATGGCGAAATCGCGGCAGATGGGGATGTTTTCGCTGGAACGCGATATTGAAAATCCCCGTGAGAGCGAGATCTTCGCCAGCTACCCACGCATCCTTGCGGATAGCGTCATGCTTGAATTTATCGTCGATTATCTGCGCCTGATTATCAGCGGTCACATGAACACCTTCGAAATCGAAGCTCTGATGGATGAAGAGATTGAGACGCACGAAAGCGAGGCAGAAGTCCCGGCGAACAGTCTGGCGCTGGTCGGGGACTCACTTCCGGCGTTTGGTATTGTTGCGGCTGTAATGGGGGTAGTTCACGCGTTAGGTTCAGCCGATCGTCCTGCCGCCGAGCTGGGGGCGCTTATCGCTCATGCGATGGTGGGGACTTTCCTCGGTATTTTATTGGCTTACGGATTTATTTCCCCATTAGCGAGTGTTTTACGTCAGAAAAGCGCCGAAACCAGCAAAATGATGCAGTGCGTCAAAGTCACTCTGCTTTCAAATCTGAACGGTTACGCACCTCCTATCGCCGTTGAGTTTGGTCGCAAAACGCTCTATTCCAGCGAACGTCCGTCGTTTATTGAGCTGGAAGAGCATGTGCGTGCGGTGAAAAATCCGCAACAACAGACGACAACCGAGGAAGCATGAAGAATCAAGCGCATCCGATTATTGTCGTCAAACGACGCAAAGCCAAAAGCCACGGAGCAGCACATGGATCGTGGAAGATTGCTTATGCCGACTTTATGACCGCAATGATGGCCTTTTTTCTGGTGATGTGGCTGATCTCTATCTCCAGTCCAAAAGAGCTGATTCAGATTGCGGAGTACTTCCGGACTCCGCTGGCGACAGCGGTTACGGGTGGCGATCGCATTTCTAATAGTGAAAGCCCAATTCCCGGTGGGGGTGATGATTACACCCAAAGCCAGGGGGAAGTGAATAAGCAGCCGAACATCGAAGAGCTGAAAAAACGCATGGAGCAAAGTCGATTGCGGAAATTGCGTGGCGATCTCGACCAGTTGATTGAGTCCGATCCGAAACTGCGGGCGTTACGTCCACATCTCAAAATCGATCTGGTCCAGGAAGGTCTACGTATTCAGATCATCGATAGCCAGAATCGCCCGATGTTTAGAACCGGCAGTGCCGATGTGGAACCCTATATGCGCGACATTCTGCGCGCCATCGCGCCCGTTCTGAATGGTATTCCCAACCGTATTAGCCTTTCGGGTCATACCGATGATTTCCCTTACGCCAGCGGTGAGAAAGGATATAGCAACTGGGAGCTTTCTGCCGATCGGGCCAATGCATCCCGCCGCGAACTGATGGTTGGCGGGTTGAATGGCGGCAAAGTGTTACGTGTCGTCGGCATGGCGGCAACGATGCGCTTAAGCGATCGCGGACCTGATGATGCCGTCAACCGTCGCATCAGCCTGCTGGTACTGAACAAACAAGCCGAACAGGCCATTTTGCATGAAAACGCCGAAAGCCAGAATGAGCCAGTAAGCGCCCTGGAAAAACCTGAGGTTGCACCACAGGTCAGTGTTCCCACAATGCCATCAGCCGAACCGAGGTGACAGCGTGAGCATGGATATAAGCGATTTTTATCAGACATTTTTTGATGAAGCGGACGAACTGTTGGCTGATATGGAGCAGCATTTGCTGGTTTTGCAGCCGGAAGCGCCAGATGCCGAACAATTGAATGCCATCTTTCGGGCTGCCCACTCGATCAAAGGAGGGGCAGGAACCTTTGGCTTCAGCGTTTTGCAGGAAACCACGCATCTGATGGAAAACCTGCTCGATGAAGCCAGACGAGGTGAGATGCAACTCAACACCGACATTATCAATCTGTTTTTGGAAACGAAGGACATCATGCAAGAACAGCTCGACGCTTATAAACAGTCGCAAGAGCCGGATGCCGCCAGCTTCAATTATATCTGCCAGGCCTTACGTCAACTGGCATTAGAAGCGAAAGGCGAAACGCCATCCGCAGTGACCCGATTAAGTGTGGTTGCCAAAAGTGAACCGCAAGATGAGCAGAGTCGTAGTCAGTCACCGCGACGAATTATCCTTTCGCGCCTGAAGGCCGGCGAAGTCGACCTGCTGGAAGAAGAGTTGGGGCATCTGACAACGTTAACTGACGTGGTGAAAGGGGCTGATTCCCTCTCGGCAATATTACCGGACGACATCGCCGAAGATGACATCACTGCGGTACTCTGTTTTGTGATTGAAGCCGATCAGATTACCTTTGAAACAGTAGACGTCTCGCCAAAAATATCCACCCCACCAGTGCTTAAACTGGCAGCCGAACAAGCGCCAACCGGTCGCGTGGAGCGGGAAAAAACGACGCGCAGCAGTGAATCCACCAGCATCCGTGTAGCGGTAGAAAAGGTTGATCAATTAATTAACCTCGTCGGCGAGCTGGTCATCACCCAGTCCATGCTTGCCCAGCGCTCCAGTGAACTGGACCCGGTTAATCATGGTGATTTGATTACCAGCATGGGGCAGTTACAACGTAACGCTCGTGATTTGCAGGAATCAGTGATGTCGATTCGCATGATGCCGATGGAATATGTCTTTAGTCGCTATCCCCGGCTGGTGCGTGATCTGGCGGGAAAACTCGGCAAGCAGGTAGAACTGACGCTGGTGGGCAGTTCCACTGAACTCGACAAGAGCCTGATAGAACGCATTATCGACCCGCTGACCCACCTGGTACGCAATAGCCTCGATCACGGTATTGAACTGCCAGAAAAACGGCTCGCTGCAGGTAAAAACAGCGTCGGAAATTTAATTCTGTCTGCCGAACATCAGGGCGGCAACATTTGCATTGAAGTGACCGACGATGGCGCGGGGCTAAACCGTGAACGAATTCTGGCAAAAGCGGCCTCGCAAGGTCTGACCGTCAGCGAAAACATGAGCGACGACGAAGTTGCAATGCTGATATTTGCCCCTGGCTTCTCCACGGCGGAGCAGGTCACCGACGTCTCCGGGCGTGGCGTCGGCATGGACGTCGTTAAACGTAATATCCAGGAGATGGGCGGTCATGTCGAGATCCAGTCGAAGCAGGGTACTGGCACTACGATCCGCATTTTACTGCCGCTGACGCTGGCAATTCTTGACGGCATGTCCGTACGCGTTGCGGATGAAGTTTTCATTCTGCCGCTGAATGCTGTCATGGAATCACTGCAACCCCGTGAAGCCGATCTGCATCCACTGGCTGGCGGCGAGCGGGTGCTGGAAGTGCGGGGTGAATATCTGCCTATCGTCGAACTGTGGAAAGTGTTCAACGTCGCGGGCGCGAAAACCGAAGCCACCCAGGGAATTGTGGTGATCTTACAAAGTGGCGGTCGCCGCTACGCCTTGCTGGTGGATCAATTAATTGGTCAACACCAGGTTGTGGTTAAAAACCTTGAAAGTAACTATCGCAAAGTCCCCGGCATTTCTGCTGCGACCATTCTTGGCGACGGCAGCGTGGCACTGATTGTTGATGTCTCCGCCTTGCAGGCGATAAACCGCGAACAACGTATGGCGAACACCGCCGCCTGAATGAGTAAAAAGGTAACAATATGACCGGTATGACGAATGTAACAAAGCTGGCCAGCGAGCCGTCAGGCCAGGAATTTCTGGTATTTACCCTTGGTGATGAAGAGTACGGTATTGATATTCTGAAAGTGCAGGAGATCCGTGGCTACGATCAGGTGACACGGATTGCGAACACGCCAGCGTTTATCAAAGGCGTCACGAATCTGCGCGGCGTTATTGTGCCGATTGTTGACTTACGAATTAAGTTCAGCCAGGTGGATGTGGACTATAACGACAACACGGTAGTTATCGTCCTGAATCTCGGACAGCGGGTGGTCGGCATCGTGGTTGACGGCGTCTCAGACGTGCTTTCATTGACGGCGGAGCAAATTCGTCCGGCACCGGAATTTGCCGTGACGCTTTCAACCGAATATCTCACTGGACTGGGTGCACTGGGCGACCGGATGTTGATTCTGGTGAACATCGAAAAACTGCTGAACAGCGAAGAGATGGCGCTGTTAGATAGCGCGGCGTCAGAAGTGGCGTAATTCTCCTGATTTCCTCAATTGCAATGAACCCGATGATCTGCGCATCGGGTTTTTTATTTCAATTTCGCGGTAGGTGGCATCTGCAATAAAGTTTCCCCCCTCCTTGCCGATAACGAGATCAACTTGTTTTCAGGAAGGTGCCTTATGATTAACCGTATCCGCGTAGTCACGCTGTTGGTAATGGTGCTGGGGGTATTCGCACTGTTACAGCTTATTTCCGGCAGTCTGTTTTTTTCTTCCCTTCACCATAGCCAGAAGAGCTTTGTGGTTTCCAATCAATTACGGGAACAGCAGGGCGAGCTGACGTCAACCTGGGATTTAATGCTGCAAACGCGCATTAACCTGAGTCGTTCAGCGGTGCGGATGATGATGGATTCATCCAATCAGCAAAGTAATGCCAAAGTTGAATTGCTCGATAGCGCCAGGAAAACATTGGCCCAGGCCGCGACTCATTATAAAAAATTCAAAAGCATGGCACCGTTACCTGAAATGGTCGCTACCAGTCGTAATATTGATGAAAAATATAAAAACTATCACACAGCGTTAACTGAACTGATTGATTATCTTGATTATGGCAATACTGGAGCTTATTTCGCTCAGCCAACCCAGGGAATGCAAAATGCAATGGGCGAAGCGTTTGCTCAGTACGCCCTCAGCAGTGAAAAACTGTATCGCGATATCGTCACTGACAACGCAGATGATTACCGATTTGCCCAGTGGCAACTGGCGGTTATCGCGCTGGTGGTGGTATTGATTCTGCTGGTGGCGTGGTACGGTATTCGCCGTATGTTGCTTACACCGCTGGCAAAAATTATTGCGCATATTCGCGAAATTGCCGGTGGTAACCTGGCGAATACCCTGACCATTGACGGGCGCAGTGAAATGGGCGACCTGGCGCAGAGCGTTTCACATATGCAACGCTCTTTGACTGACACGGTCACTCATGTGCGCGAAGGTTCAGATGCCATCTATGCCGGTACCCGTGAAATTGCGGCGGGCAACACCGATCTTTCCTCCCGTACTGAACAGCAGGCATCCGCGCTTGAAGAAACTGCCGCCAGCATGGAGCAGCTCACCGCGACAGTGAAGCAAAACGCCGATAACGCCCGCCAGGCCTCGCAACTGGCGCAAAGTGCCTCCGACACCGCCCAGCACGGCGGCAAAGTGGTGGATGGCGTAGTGAAAACGATGCATGAGATCGCCGATAGTTCGAAGAAAATTGCCGACATTATCAGCGTTATTGATGGTATTGCCTTCCAGACTAATATCCTCGCGCTGAATGCCGCTGTTGAAGCCGCGCGAGCGGGTGAACAGGGCCGTGGTTTTGCCGTGGTGGCGGGTGAAGTGCGTAATCTTGCCAGTCGCAGTGCACAGGCGGCAAAAGAGATCAAAGCCCTCATTGAAGACTCCGTCTCGCGCGTTGATACCGGTTCGGTGCTGGTCGAAAGCGCTGGGGAAACAATGAACAATATCGTCAATGCTGTCACTCGCGTGACTGACATTATGGGCGAGATTGCATCAGCATCGGATGAACAGAGTCGTGGCATCGATCAAGTCGCATTGGCGGTTTCGGAAATGGATCGCGTCACGCAACAGAACGCATCGCTGGTGCAGGAATCAGCTGCCGCCGCAGCTGCGCTGGAAGAACAGGCGAGTCGTTTAACGCAAGCGGTTTCCGCGTTCCGTCTGGCAGCCAGCCCACTCACCAATAAACCGCAAACACCATCCCGTCCTGCCAGTGAGCAACCACCTGCACAGCCACGACTGCGAATTGCTGAACAAGATCCAAACTGGGAAACATTTTGACGAGTATTTACTAAAGCGGTCATTGCCGCCTGATGGGGAGCGTTGATGTTTAATCGTATTCGAATTTCGACCACGCTGTTTTTAATTTTGATTCTCTGCGGGATCTTGCAGATTGGCAGTAACGGCATGTCTTTTGGGCATTTCGCGACGATTTGCAACGACTGAATCAGGCCGACCATCTTTCGTCGCGTGTGGCGGTATTTACCCTTGAAGAACATGAAGTAGCACGACATGAGTCGGCGCAGTTACAAATTGCGCCAGTGGTATCCTGAAGTGATTGAGAAGGCGCTATGACTTCATCTCTGCCCTGTGGGCAAACGTCTTTATTGTTACAGATGACCGAGCGCCTGGCGCTTTCCGACGCGCATTTTCGGCGGATAAGTCAATTGATCTATCAACGAGCCGGGATCGTTCTGGCTGACCATAAACGCGACATGGTTTACAACCGACTGGTTCGTCGTTTGCGTGCGCTGGGACTGGCGGATTTCGGTCATTACCTGAACTTGCTGGAATCTAATCAGCACAGCGGTGAGTGGCAGGCGTTTATCAATTCGCTGACCACGAATCTGACGGCATTTTTCCGTGAGGCACACCATTTTCCTCTGCTCGCGGATCACGCACGTCGCCGTTCTGGCGAGTATCGCGTATGGAGCGCGGCGGCTTCAACCGGCGAAGAGCCGTACAGCATAGCGATGACGCTGGCTGATACATTGGGCACCGCGCCCGGACGCTGGAAAGTGTTTGCCAGCGATATCGACACCGAAGTGCTGGAAAAAGCCAGAAGCGGTATTTATCGCCATGAAGAGTTGAAAAACCTGACGCCGCAGCAACTGCAACGGTATTTCATGCGAGGGACGGGACCGCATGAAGGGCTGGTACGCGTGCGTCAGGAGCTGGCGAACTATGTTGATTTTGCCCCGCTGAATTTGCTGGCGAAACAGTACACCGTGCCGGGGCCGTTTGATGCGATCTTCTGTCGTAACGTCATGATCTACTTCGATCAAACTACCCAGCAGGAGATTTTGCGCCGCTTTGTTTCGCTCCTTAAACCCGACGGATTGCTGTTTGCGGGTCACTCTGAAAACTTTAGCCACCTTGAGCGCCGCTTCACGCTGCGTGGTCAGACGGTGTATGCGCTAAGTAAGGATTAACGATGAGCAAAATCAGGGTGTTATCTGTCGATGATTCGGCACTGATGCGCCAGATCATGACAGAAATCATCAACAGCCATAGCGACATGGAAATGGTGGCGACCGCTCCTGATCCGCTGGTTGCGCGTGATTTGATTAAGAAATTCAATCCCGATGTATTGACGCTGGATGTTGAAATGCCGCGGATGGACGGACTGGATTTCCTCGAAAAATTAATGCGTTTGCGTCCAATGCCCGTTGTGATGGTTTCTTCCCTGACCGGCAAAGGGTCAGAAGTTACGCTGCGCGCGCTGGAGCTGGGGGCGATAGATTTTGTCACCAAACCGCAACTGGGTATTCGCGAAGGAATGCTGGCATATAGCGAAATGATTGCTGAAAAGGTGCGTACGGCAGCAAAGGCGAGCCTTGCAGCACATAAGCCATTGTCGGTACCGACAACGCTGAAGGCAGGGCCGTTGTTGAGTTCTGAAAAACTGATTGCGATTGGTGCTTCAACGGGTGGAACTGAGGCAATTCGTCACGTACTGCAACCGTTGCCGCTTTCCAGTCCGGCACTGTTAATTACCCAGCATATGCCGCCCGGTTTCACCCGCTCTTTTGCCGACAGACTTAATAAGCTTTGCCAGATTGGGGTTAAAGAAGCCGAAGACGGAGAACGTGTCTTGCCGGGGCATGCCTATATTGCGCCGGGCGATCGGCATATGGAGCTGGCGCGTAGTGGCGCAAATTATCAAATCAAAATTCACGACGGCCCGGCGGTTAACCGTCATCGGCCTTCGGTAGATGTGTTGTTCCATTCTGTCGCCAAACAGGCGGGGCGTAATGCGGTTGGGGTGATCCTGACCGGTATGGGCAACGACGGCGCGGCGGGAATGTTGGCGATGCGTCAGGCGGGGGCATGGACCCTTGCGCAAAACGAAGCAAGTTGCGTGGTGTTCGGCATGCCGCGCGAGGCCATCAATATGGGTGGTGTCTGCGAAGTGGTCGATCTTAGCCAGGTAAGTCAGCAAATGCTGGCAAAAATTAGTGCCGGACAGGCGATACGTATTTAAATCAGGAGTGTGAAATGGCGGATAAAGAACTTAAATTTTTGGTTGTGGATGACTTTTCCACCATGCGACGCATAGTGCGTAACCTGCTGAAAGAGCTGGGATTCAATAATGTTGAGGAAGCGGAAGATGGCCTCGACGCTCTCAATAAGTTGCAGGCAGGCGGTTATGGATTTGTTATCTCCGACTGGAACATGCCCAATATGGATGGCCTGGAGTTGCTGAAAACGATTCGTGCGGATGGCGCGATGTCGGCATTGCCAGTGTTAATGGTGACTGCAGAAGCGAAGAAAGAGAACATCATTGCTGCGGCGCAAGCGGGGGCCAGTGGCTATGTGGTGAAACCATTTACCGCCGCGACGCTGGAGGAAAAACTCAACAAAATCTTTGAGAAACTGGGCATGTGAGGATGCGACTATGATGCAACCATCAATCAAACCTGCTGACGAGCATTCAGCTGGCGATATCATTGCGCGCATCGGCAGCCTGACGCGTATGCTGCGCGACAGTTTGCGGGAACTGGGGCTGGATCAGGCCATTGCCGAAGCAGCGGAAGCCATCCCCGATGCGCGCGATCGTTTGTACTATGTTGTGCAGATGACCGCCCAGGCTGCGGAGCGGGCGCTGAACAGTGTTGAGGCGTCACAACCGCATCAGGATCAAATGGAGAAATCAGCAAAAGCGTTAACCCAACGTTGGGATGACTGGTTTGCCGATCCGATTGACCTTGCCGACGCCCGTGAACTGGTAACAGACACGCGGCAATTTCTGGCAGATGTCCCCGCACATACCAGCTTTACTAACGCGCAACTGCTGGAAATCATGATGGCGCAGGATTTTCAGGATCTCACCGGACAGGTCATTAAGCGGATGATGGATGTCATTCAGGAGATCGAACGTCAGTTGCTGATGGTGCTGTTGGAAAACATCCCGGAACAGGAGTCGCGTCCAAAACGTGAAAACCAGAGTTTGCTTAATGGACCTCAGGTCGATACCAGCAAAGCCGGTGTGGTAGCCAGTCAGGATCAGGTGGACGATTTGTTGGATAGTCTTGGATTTTGATTTGTATTGCCTGATGTGACGTGGCCGCGTCACATCAGATCTTCAAGGTTGGATAAGGCGTTTACGCCGTACCCGACAAACATGTCACCATGCCTGATGTGCTGTGGCAAAAGCCCTAAATCCCGCCTGTTTTGCCCCTTACTCAAACCATTGAACGCTTTGCGCTCTGGCATCATTTACGCTTAATACTCTTTCCAGGATTGGCGACGTGTCTGACGAGAGCGACGACAAAACAGAAGCCCCCACACCTCACCGACTAGAAAAAGCGCGGGAAGAGGGGCAAATCCCGCGTTCCCGTGAACTGACTTCACTGCTGATTTTGCTGGTGGGCGTTAGTGTTATCTGGTTTGGCGGTGTGTCGCTGGCCCGTCGATTGTCGGGCATGCTCTCCGCAGGGCTGCATTTTGATCACAGTATTATCAATGACCCGAATCTGATCCTCGGGCAGATTATTCTGCTGATCAGAGAAGCCATGCTGGCGCTGCTACCGCTGATTAGCGGCGTGGTGCTGGTGGCGATTATTTCTCCGGTTATGCTGGGGGGGCTGGTATTTAGCGGAAAATCCTTGCAGCCGAAGTTTTCCAAACTCAACCCGCTACCGGGCATTAAACGGATGTTCTCGGCACAGACTGGCGCGGAGTTGCTTAAGGCAATTTTGAAAACCATCCTGGTTGGCAGCGTGACGGGGTTTTTTCTCTGGCATCACTGGCCGCAGATGATGCGCTTAATGGCCGAGTCTCCGATTACCGCCATGGGTAATGCGATGGATCTGGTAGGGCTATGCGCGCTGCTGGTGGTGCTTGGTGTCATTCCAATGGTGGGATTTGACGTCTTTTTCCAAATCTTCAGCCACCTGAAAAAGCTGCGAATGTCACGGCAGGATATTCGTGATGAGTTCAAACAAAGCGAAGGCGACCCCCATGTTAAAGGGCGGATCCGTCAGATGCAGCGAGCGGCCGCACGGCGTCGGATGATGGCCGATGTGCCGAAAGCGGATGTCATTGTCAATAACCCGACCCACTATTCGGTAGCGTTGCAGTATGACGAAAACAAAATGAGCGCACCGAAAGTGGTCGCTAAAGGTGCAGGGCTGGTCGCGCTGCGCATTCGTGAAATTGGCGCTGAAAATAACGTCCCGACGCTTGAAGCGCCGCCGCTGGCGCGTGCGCTGTATCGACATGCGGAGATCGGTCAACAAATCCCGGGTCAACTGTACGCCGCGGTGGCGGAAGTGCTGGCCTGGGTCTGGCAACTGAAACGCTGGCGTCTGGCTGGTGGACAGCGCCCTGTACAACCTACTCATCTTCCGGTGCCGGAAGCCCTGGATTTTATTAACGAGAAACCGACCCATGAGTAATCTGGCCGCGATGCTGCGCCTGCCCGCAAACCTGAAATCGACACAATGGCAGATCCTTGCCGGACCGATTTTGATCCTGTTGATCTTGTCGATGATGGTGCTGCCACTGCCCGCATTCATACTCGACCTGTTGTTTACCTTCAATATTGCCTTGTCGATCATGGTGTTGCTGGTGGCGATGTTTACCCAGCGCACGCTTGAGTTTGCTGCGTTTCCGACCATCCTGTTGTTTACCACGCTGTTGCGTCTCGCACTTAACGTGGCTTCAACCCGTATCATTTTGATGGAAGGGCATACCGGCGCGGCGGCGGCTGGAAAGGTGGTCGAAGCGTTCGGTCACTTCCTCGTTGGTGGCAATTTCGCTATCGGTATCGTGGTGTTTGTCATTCTCGTGATCATCAACTTTATGGTTATCACCAAAGGTGCCGGGCGTATCGCAGAAGTGGGTGCGCGCTTTGTTCTCGATGGTATGCCGGGTAAGCAGATGGCGATTGACGCCGACCTTAACGCCGGATTGATTGGTGAAGATGAGGCGAAAAAACGCCGCTCCGAAGTGACTCAGGAAGCCGATTTTTACGGCTCAATGGACGGGGCAAGTAAGTTTGTTCGCGGCGATGCCATCGCCGGGATCCTTATCATGGTCATAAACGTTGTCGGCGGGTTGCTGGTCGGTGTGCTGCAACATGGCATGAGCATGGGACACGCGGCGGAAAGTTATACGCTATTGACCATTGGCGACGGTCTGGTGGCACAAATCCCGGCGCTGGTGATTTCTACCGCCGCGGGGGTCATCGTTACGCGTGTCAGCACCGATCAGGATGTTGGCGAGCAGATGGTGAATCAGCTTTTCAGTAACCCGAGCGTTATGTTGTTAAGCGCCGCCGTGCTCGGTTTACTCGGCCTGGTGCCTGGAATGCCGAACCTGGTATTTTTGCTATTCACTGCCGGATTGCTTGGGCTGGCCTGGTGGATCCGCGGACGCGAACAAAAAGCGCCTGCCGAACCAAAACCGGTAAAAATGGCAGAGAATAATGCCGTTGTCGAAGCGACGTGGAACGATGTACAACTGGAAGATTCTCTGGGAATGGAAGTGGGTTATCGACTGATCCCGATGGTCGATTTCCAGCAGGATGGTGAGTTGCTGGGCCGTATACGCAGTATTCGCAAGAAATTTGCCCAGGAGATGGGGTTTCTGCCGCCGGTGGTGCACATTCGCGACAATATGGATCTGCAACCTGCCCGCTATCGCATTTTGATGAAAGGCGTGGAGATAGGCAGTGGTGATGCTTATCCGGGGCGTTGGTTGGCGATTAACCCTGGTACCGCTGCCGGGACGTTACCTGGTGAGGCGACCGTCGATCCGGCATTTGGCCTGAATGCTATCTGGATTGAAAGTGCGCTTAAAGAGCAGGCGCAGATTCAGGGGTACACCGTGGTTGAGGCCAGCACGGTGGTGGCAACGCATCTTAACCACCTCATTAGCCAGCATGCCGCAGAGCTGTTTGGTCGTCAGGAGGCGCAACAGCTGTTGGATCGCGTCGCCCAGGAGATGCCAAAGCTGACGGAAGATCTCGTTCCTGGCGTCGTCACGCTCACCACACTGCATAAAGTGCTGCAAAATCTGCTCGATGAAAAAGTGCCGATTCGCGATATGCGCACCATTCTCGAAACGCTGGCGGAACATGCGCCCATCCAAAGCGATCCGCATGAATTAACCGCCGTCGTGCGCGTAGCGTTGGGACGGGCGATTACCCAGCAGTGGTTTCCTGGCAAAGATGAAGTCCATGTTATTGGCCTCGATACACCGCTGGAACGTTTGTTGCTACAGGCGTTGCAGGGCGGGGGGGGACTGGAGCCAGGGCTGGCGGATCGTTTACTGGCGCAAACTCAGGAAGCGCTATCCCGTCAGGAGATGTTGGGTGCGCCGCCGGTATTGTTGGTGAACCACGCGCTGCGACCATTATTGTCTCGCTTCCTGCGCCGCAGCCTGCCGCAGTTAGTGGTGCTGTCGAATCTGGAACTATCTGATAACCGACATATCCGCATGACGGCGACAATTGGTGGTAAATGATGAGAACTTTATTAGCAATATTATTGTTTCCGCTGCTGGTGCAAGCCGCCGGGGAGGGGATGTGGCAGGCGAGCAGTGTGGGCGTTACGCTGAATCACCGTGGTGAGTCGATGTCGTCAGCGCCTCTTTCTACGCGACAACCTGCTGCAGGATTGATGACGCTGGTGGCGTGGCGTTATCAGCTTATCGGCCCGACACCTGCAGGACTGCGGGTTCGCTTGTGTTCACAATCTCGTTGTGTCGAATTAGAAGGGCAGAGTGGAACCACCGTGGCCTTTTCCGGTATAGCGGCAGCAGAACCGTTGCGATTTATCTGGGAAGTGCCTGGCGGTGGGCGGTTAATTCCGCCGCTGAAAGTACAACGTAATGAAGTGATTGTGAATTATCGTTAATGATAAAAAAGCCGATGTCTGCCATGACATCGGCTTTTGCCGTATAACGCGATTACATACGCTCTACTGTCTCAATACCCAGCGTATCCAGACCCAGTTTCAGCGTCTTCGCCGTCAGTTGTGCCAGTTTCAGACGGCTGTTACGCACTTCTTCGTTTTCTGCGCTGAGGATCGGGCAGTGCTCGTAGAAGCCAGAGAACAGACCAGCCAGATCGTACAGGTAAGCACACATCACATGCGGCGTGCCTTCACGGGCAACCACGGTGAGGGTTTCTTCAAACTGCAGCAGGCGAGCAGCCAGTTGCGCTTCACGATCTTCACGGATGATAACCGGAGCTGCAGCCAGTTGCTCTTCGTTAATTTCTGCTTTACGGAACACGGACAATACACGCGTGTAAGCATACTGCATGTATGGCGCGGTATTACCCTCAAACGCCAGCATGTTGTCCCAGTCGAAGATGTAGTCGGTAGTGCGGTTTTTGGAGAGATCCGCATATTTCACCGCACCAATACCAACCGCGTTAGCCAGTTTTTCCAGCTCGTCAGCTGGCATGTCCGGGTTTTTCTCTGCCACCAGACGGCGTGCGCGTTCCAGTGCTTCATCCAGCAGATCGGCCAGTTTCACCGTACCGCCAGCACGGGTTTTGAACGGTTTGCCGTCTTTACCCAGCATCATGCCGAACATGTGGTGTTCCAGCGGTACGGATTCCGGTACATAGCCTGCTTTGCGGACGATAGCCCACGCCTGCATCAGGTGTTGATGCTGACGGGAGTCGATGTAATACAGCACGCGATCGGCATGCAGTGTTTCATAACGATATTTCGCACAGGCGATATCAGTGGTGGTGTAGAGATAGCCACCATCTTTCTTCTGAATGATCACGCCCATCGGTTCGCCTTCCTTGTTTTTGAACTCATCAAGGAATACGACGGTCGCGCCTTCGCTTTCTACTGCCAGACCTTTGGCTTTCAGGTCCGCCACGATACCCGGCAGCATTGGGTTGTAGAGGCTTTCACCCATCACGTCATCACGGGTCAGCGTCACGTTGAGACGATCGTAGGTGATCTGGTTCTGCGTCATGGTGATGTCGACCAGTTTGCGCCACATCTCGCGGAAATATTCGTCACCGCTTTGCAGTTTTACCACGTAGTTACGTGCACGCTCGGCAAACTCTTCATCTTCATCGTAATGCTTTTTCGCATCGCGGTAGAAACCTTCAAGGTCAGCCAGCTCCATTTCACCAGCGTTTTCCTGCTGCTGCTTTTCCAGCCATGCAATCAGCATACCGAACTGAGTGCCCCAGTCGCCGACGTGGTTTGCGCGAATCACTTTGTGACCGAGGAACTCCAGAGTACGAACTGCTGCGTCACCAATAATGGTAGAGCGCAGGTGACCAACGTGCATCTCTTTCGCCACGTTTGGCGCAGAGTAGTCAACCACAATGGTCTGTTTTTCTGGCGTAGCAACACCGAGACGATCGGACGCCAGCGCCTGCTGAACATGTTCAGCCAGGAATGCCGGATCAAGGAAAATGTTGATAAAGCCAGGACCCGCGATCTCAACTTTGCTGGCGATACCGTTAAGATCCAGATGAGTCAGCACCTGCTCTGCTAATTGTCGCGGTGCCATACCCAGTTTTTTAGCAACTGCCATCATGCCGTTAGCCTGATAGTCGCCGAACTGAACTTTTGCTGACTGACGAACCTGCGGTTCGCAATCCGCAGGCGCGCCTGCCGCAATCATGGCCTGACGGACTTTTTCTGAGAGAAGAGCCTGAATATTCACCGGAATACCTTACATTGATGAAGCGAGCAAAATTTGCCCGCACCAGTTAAAGAAATTAGGGCGGGAGTATACTGCAAATGGCTGTTTTCGTCAGCAACGTGCGCGTGGCGTATTGCCGTTTTCACTATTGCATCAGAAGCGGCGTGAAATCAGCGGTTGGTTGGCGCAGGGCAACAGGGTAAATTAACGCTTTTAATGAAAGACGAAGAGTGATTATGGCGAACTGGCAATCTATCGACGAGCTGCAGGATATTGCATCGGATTTACCGCGATTTACCCACGCATTAGATGAACTTTCCCGCCGTCTGGGGTTGGATATCACTCCGCTGACTGCCGATCACATTTCCTTGCGTTGCCATCAAAACGTCACCGCTGAACGCTGGCGTCGCGGGTTTGAACAGTGCGGCGAGCTTTTGTCAGAAAATATGATCAATGGCAGACCGATTTGTCTGTTTAAATTGCATGAACCGGTACAGGTTGCGCACTGGCAGTTTTCCATTGTGGAGCTACCGTGGCCCGGGGAAAAACGTTACCCGCACGAAGGTTGGGAACATATTGAAATCGTTCTGTCGGGTGATCCAGAAACGCTGAATGCCCGTGCGCTGGCATTGCTTTCTGATGAAGGACTCAGCCTGCCGGGGATCTCAGTTAAAACCAGTTCGCCAAAAGGTGAGCATGAACGATTACCGAATCCGACGCTGGCGGTCACCGATGGTAAAACAACCATTAAGTTTCATCCGTGGTCCATTGAAGAGATCGTTGCCAGCGAGCAGTCGGCGTAACTAAGGAGCAAAAATGGCATTACTGGAAATTTGCTGTTACAGCATGGAATGCGCGCTAACGGCGCAGCAAAACGGCGCTGACAGAGTTGAATTATGCGCAGCTCCAAAAGAGGGGGGCTTAACGCCGTCGTTGGGTGTACTGAAATCCGTGCGCCAGCGGGTGACGATCCCTGTGCATCCGATAATTCGCCCACGCGGTGGTGATTTTTGCTACAGCGACGGTGAATTTGCCGCCATTCTTGAGGATGTGCGCACAGTCCGCGAATTAGGTTTTCCTGGACTGGTGACGGGCGTTCTCGATGTTGACGGGAATGTCGATATGCCACGAATGGAAAAAATAATGGCTGCTGCCGGTCCGCTGGCAGTGACTTTTCATCGCGCCTTCGATATGTGCGCTAACCCTTTAAATACACTCAATAATCTTACGGAATTGGGCATTGCCCGGGTACTGACATCAGGGCAAAAATCAGACGCACTGCAAGGTTTATCAAAAATTATGGAACTTATTGCCCATCGTGATGCTCCAATCATTATGGCCGGAGCAGGAGTCCGTGCAGAAAACCTGCACCACTTCCTCGATGCCGGAGTGCTGGAAGTCCATAGCTCCGCGGGAGCGTGGCAAGCCTCACCGATGCGTTATCGTAATCAAGGATTGTCCATGTCATCAGATGCACACGCGGACGAGTATTCGCGTTATGTCGTAGACGGGGCGGCGGTTGCTGAAATGAAAGGAATCATTGAACGCCATCAGGCCAAATGATTTTTACCGTTGCATCATGTCGCCCAATATGATGCTTGCTCGTACCAGGCCCCTGCAATTTCAACAGGGGCCTTTTTTTATCCCTGAGCAGTATAAAAAACGAACGATTGCCGTGATCTGTTGAGCGGGTGACAGTGCGCATAGCGTTGTGCTAAAAATATTTTATATATTCACATTCATTATGTGATTTAAATTGCCAAAACTGACAAATATATATTCTAAATAACAACTGGGTTATTTCTTAGCAATTAATGATTACATTGTAATAAATCATATTCTTTATCGATTATTTCAGGCAGTGTTGTGCCGAATTAAGCAAGTAGTCAATTCGTTGTGTATTTATTTATACAATGGTATCGGTGTCCTGGAATTTAATTAAGATGAATCTATGCGAGGGAAAAAACGCATTGGGTTATTGTTTTTGCTGATAGCGGTTGTGGTTGGTGGCGGCGGGTTATTGCTGGCGCAAAAAGCCTTACATAAAACGTCGGATACCGCATTTTGCCTTTCCTGCCACTCGATGAGTAAACCTTTTGAGGAATATCAGGGAACTGTCCACTTTTCAAACCAGAAAGGGATACGTGCGGAATGTGCTGATTGCCATATTCCAAAGTCAGGGATGGATTATTTATTTGCTAAATTAAAAGCATCTAAAGATATTTATCATGAATTTGTTAGCGGCAAAATAGACAGTGACGATAAGTTCGAAGCTCATCGCCAGGAAATGGCCGAAACAGTATGGAAAGAATTAAAAGCAACTGACTCTGCAACCTGCCGTAGTTGCCATTCTTTTGATGCCATGGATATTGCCTCGCAAAGTGAATCTGCGCAAAAAATGCATAATAAAGCGCAAAAGGACGGCGAAACCTGTATCGATTGCCATAAAGGCATTGCCCATTTTCCGCCAGAAATAAAAATGGATGACAACGCGGCGCATGAGCTGGAAAGTCAGGCCGCTACTTCAGTTACTAATGGCGCACATATTTATCCTTTCAAAACTTCTCGCATAGGCGACCTGGCTACCGTGACTCCTGGTACCGATCTTACCGTCGTTGATGTCAGTGGTAAACAGCCAATTGTTCGGTTGCAGGGTTATCAAATGCAGGGCAGTGAAAACACGCTCTACCTGGCGGCAGGTCAACGGCTGGCGCTCGCCACATTAAGTGAAGAAGGTATCAAGGCGCTAACGGTAAACGGGGAATGGCAGGCTGACGAATACGGCAATCAATGGCGTCAGGCGTCTTTGCAGGGGTCGCTTATCGATCCCGCATTAGCGGACCGTAAACCGCTATGGCAATACGCTGAAAAACTTGACGATACCTATTGCGCTGGCTGCCATGCCCCTATTGCCGCCGACCATTACACCGTCAATGCATGGCCGTCCATTGCCAAAGGAATGGGGGCGCGAACCAGCATGAGCGAAAACGAACTGGACATTTTGACGCGGTACTTCCAGTACAACGCCAAAGATATTACCGAGAAACAGTGATCCTCGTTGATCAGGGAGGAAGTTATGACATTAACAAGACGTGAATTTATTAAACATAGCGGTATTGCGGCAGGGACGCTGGTGGTGACATCGGCTGCACCGCTACCCGCATGGGCAGAAGAGAAGGGCGGCAAAATTCTCACTGCGGGCCGTTGGGGAGCGATGAACGTAGAAGTGAAGGACGGCAAGATTGTTTCTTCGACAGGCGCGCTGGCGAAAACCATACCGAACTCCTTACAGTCTACGGCGGCGGATCAGGTACACACCACGGCGCGTATTCAGCATCCGATGGTGAGAAAAAGCTATCTCGATAATCCACTGCAACCGGCGAAAGGTCGTGGCGAAGATACCTATGTACAGGTGAGCTGGGAACAAGCATTAAAACTGATTCATGAACAACACGATCGCATTCGCAAAGCTAACGGACCATCGGCCATTTTTGCCGGATCTTACGGCTGGCGTTCTTCTGGCGTGTTGCATAAAGCGCAAACCTTACTGCAACGTTATATGAACCTGGCGGGCGGTTATTCCGGGCATAGCGGCGATTATTCAACCGGAGCGGCACAGGTGATCATGCCGCATGTGGTCGGTTCTGTAGAGGTGTATGAACAGCAGACCTCCTGGCCGCTTATTCTGGAAAACAGCCAGGTGGTGGTGCTGTGGGGGATGAACCCGCTGAACACGCTCAAAATTGCCTGGAGCAGTACCGATGAGCAAGGGCTGGAATACTTCCATCAGCTGAAAAAATCTGGCAAACCAGTGATTGCCATTGATCCTATCTGCTCCGAAACCATCGAATTCTTTGGCGATAATGCCACCTGGATCGCACCGAATATGGGCACCGATGTGGCACTGATGTTAGGGATTGCGCATACCCTGATGACACAAGGCAAACACGATAAAGTGTTCCTTGAAAAATACACTACCGGGTATCCGCAGTTTGAAGAGTATCTGACAGGTAAGAGCGATAATACGCCGAAGAGCGCGGCCTGGGCGGCGGAAATTACTGGCGTACCGGAAGCGCAGATAGTCAAACTCGCTGAACTGATGGCGGCAAATCGCACAATGCTGATGGCAGGCTGGGGAATTCAGCGCCAGCAATATGGTGAACAGAAACACTGGATGCTGGTGACGCTGGCGGCGATGTTAGGGCAGATTGGTACACCGGGCGGCGGGTTTGGTTTCTCTTATCATTACTCCAACGGTGGCAACCCGACGCGTGTTGGCGGCGTGCTACCAGAAATGTCTGCGGCGATTGCCGGACAGGCCAGCGAGGCCGCTGATGATGGCGGAATTACGGCGATTCCTGTTGCCCGTATCGTCGATGCGCTGGAAAATCCTGGCGGCAAATATCAGCATAACGGTAAAGAACAAACGTATCCGAATATCAAAATGATCTGGTGGGCGGGTGGCGGTAACTTTACCCATCACCAGGATACTAATCGTCTGATTAAAGCATGGCAGAAACCGGAGATGATCGTCGTTTCTGAATGCTACTGGACCGCAGCTGCTAAACATGCAGATATCGTATTACCGATCACCACATCGTTTGAGCGCAATGACCTGACGATGACCGGTGATTACAGCAACCAGCATATTGTGCCGATGAAGCAGGCTGTCGCTCCGCAATTTGAAGCGCGCAACGATTTTGACGTGTTTGCCGATCTTGCTGAATTACTCAAACCTGGCGGAAAAGAGATCTATACCGAAGGTAAAGATGAAATGGCGTGGCTGAAATTTTTCTATGATGCCGCTCAGAAAGGTGCGCGTGCGCAACGCGTGACGATGCCAATGTTTAATGCCTTCTGGCAGCAAAATAAACTGATCGAAATGCGCCGCAGCGAGAAGAACGAACAGTACATTCGTTATGGTGATTTCCGCGCCGATCCGGTGAAAAATGCGCTGGGTACACCAAGCGGCAAAATTGAGATTTACTCCAGAACGCTGGAAAAATTTGGCTATAAGGATTGCCCGGCACACCCAACCTGGCTTGCGCCTGATGAGTGGAAGGGTACCGCCGACGAGAAGCAGTTGCAGCTTCTGACCGCACATCCGGCACACCGTTTACACAGTCAGCTTAACTATGCGGAACTGCGTAAAAAATATGCGGTTGCCGATCGTGAACCAATCACTATTCACACCGAAGATGCTGCTCGCTTTGGTATTGCGAATGGCGATCTGGTGCGTGTCTGGAACAAGCGCGGTCAGATTCTGACAGGCGCGGTGGTGACTGACGGGATCAAAAAAGGCGTGGTATGCGTGCATGAAGGTGCATGGCTAGATCTGGAAAATGGCTTGTGTAAAAACGGTAGTGCGAACGTGTTAACGGCGGATATCCCCAGCTCGCAGCTGGCGAATGCCTGTGCCGGTAACACTGCGCTGGTGTATATCGAAAAATATACGGGCAATGCGCCGAAGTTAACGGCGTTTGATCAGCCAGCTGTTCAGGCATAAGACGTGAAAAGCGCCCGGAAACGGGCGCTGAGGTTATGCAAACGCAAAACTGCCTGATGCGCTATGCTTATCAGGCCTACATAGCCCCTGCAATATATTGAATTAGCAAGACTTTGTAGGCCGGATAAGGCGTTCACGCCGCATCCGGCAGTATTACCAGACCTTTACGGCTTGCGCGCAATCAGCACCGCGCGTTTAGGCGCAGGATAACCTTCCACCGTTTTACCCGGATCATGCGGGTCGAGAAAATCGGCCAGAGACTCGGTGACCATCCATTCGGTGCGTCGCTGCTCTTCTGTGGTGGTAACGCTCACATCTGCAATGCGAATATCAACAAAACCACACTTCTTCAGCCAGTTTTTCAGCGCCAGCGCGGAAGGAATGAAATAGACATTACGCATTTGAGCGTAACGATCGCCCGGCACCAGCACCGTGTTTTCGTCGCCATCAATAACCAGCGTTTCAAGCACCAGTTCACCCTCATTCACCAGTTGATCTTTCAACTGCCAGAGATGCTCGAGCGGTGAACGACGATGATAAAGCACGCCCATCGAAAAGACGGTATCAAAGGCTTTCAGTGCCGGAAGTTGTTCAATACCTAACGGTAACAAATGTGCGCGCTGATCGTTACCCAGTAGTTTACGCACCGCTTCAAACTGGCACAGAAACAGTTGCGTAGGGTCGATCCCCACCGCGAGGTGCGCGCCTGCGCCAATCATGCGCCACATGTGATAACCGCTGCCGCAGCCGACATCAAGAATGGTGCGCCCGGTTAAATCAGAAAGATGGGGCAGAACGCGATCCCATTTCCAGTCGGAACGCCATTCGGTATCGATGTTGACGCCATACAGTGAGAACGGCCCTTTGCGCCACGGCATCAGGTTGCGCATCAGCGTTTCAATGCGCTTAATTTGCCCGGCGCTCAGTGGTTCTTCGCTTTCTGCCGTCACGCTATGCAGTAAATCAAGACGATACGGTTTAATTTCAGGCAGAAATTCCACCGCGTTGGACCACTGCTTAAACAGCCCGTGCTGCTGCTCGCGCTGCCAGTTAGCAATCTGCGCGGGCAGCGTTTCGAGCCAGTGTGAAAGATGATTTTTGGCAATCAGAGAATAAAAGTTACCAAAGTCGATCATGCAGCGTCCTCTGCTTTTAATGCCACCAGTGAACCAAAGTTAAAGCACTGGAACCACAGCTCGCTATGCTCAAAACCGGCTTTATGCAGGCGTGCTTTATGGGTTTCCACGGAATCGGTCAGCATCACGTTTTCCAGCATGCTGCGTTTCTGGCTGATCTCCAGTTCGCTGTAACCGTTGGCACGTTTAAAGTCGTGGTGCATGTTGAACAGCAATTCACCAACTTTGGCATCTTCGAAACTGAATTTTTCCGAAAGCACCAGCGCACCGCCCGGGTTCAGCCCTTGATAAATTTTATCCAGTAACGCCTGGCGCTCGGAAGGTTCCAGGAATTGCAGGGTAAAATTCAGCACCACCATCGATGCGTTTTCAATGGCGATATCGCGAATATCACCTTCAATAACGTCTACTGGCGTAGGAGCTTTATAGGCGTCAATATGACGACGGCAGCGTTCAATCATCGCCGGGGAGTTATCGATGGCAATAATTTTGCAATTATCATGATGAATGTTGCGACGCACCGAGAGCGTCGCCGCGCCCAGAGAACAACCCAGATCGTAAACCTGCGTACCAGGTTGAACGAAGCGCTCGGCTAACATACCAATCATGGAAATAATATTGGAATAGCCGGGAACGGAACGCTGGATCATATCCGGGAAGACTTCAGCTACCCGTTCATCAAAGGTCCAGTCGCCCAGTCTGGCGATAGGGGCAGAAAATAGCGTGTCGCGGTGAGACATAACGTAAAAATCCGGGAAAAAGAAAGTGGCGTATTGTGCGCTAACGCAGGGAGAAAACCAACTCCCAGGGCATATACCAAAGATTCGCCAGCACCATCAGCAACAGCGCACACCAGGTGGCGCTCATGCCAGAACGTCGCCAGCGGAACAGACGGTGATGAAAACCGTAATAATGCATCAGACGACCAGCAAGCAAAACGATGCCGCAAATATGCACCATCCAGGTTTCTGCGCCATTCATTTCCATAAACAGCATCAACACAATCGCGATAGGAATATATTCCACCGCGTTACCATGAATGCGAATAGCGCTTTGCAGTTCGCTAAAACCGCCGTCGCCATAGGCAACGCGGTACTGCATTCGCAGGCGAACGACATCAAAAGAGAACTTCATTAATAACAACGCACTTAAAACGGCATACAGCGCGCTTACCATACAAACTCCCTTTAAAATGGCCGATGGCACCTGTCTATGATAGGGGGCAAATTCAGAAAAGAGAAGATTGCTGTGGAATAGCCGGAACTGCTCCGATCTCTGGAAGCGTTTTACGTAAGTCTTCCCACAGGGTATGTACCAGTTCCGGGGCCTGGGCAATATCTGGCGTATGTAAAAAAAGATAAGGCGTAGTGGTCTGATGCCACTGCGCTAATTTTTGTAACCAGACCTGAAATAACTCCCGGTTTTGCGTCATATCATCACTACCGATAAAACGGATCAGTGGATTTTTCGCCGTCAGTACAGCATGTACCGGAACTTTAGGTTTTTTTCGTTGAGCGTCGCGAATAGCTTCACTGTGTGGACGTGCTGCATGAACCGGGCGGCTGTCTAAAATCACCCGATTAACGCCGCGCTGATGTAAACCGCGATTAAGCGTTTGTTCCTCTTCCCCTTTGGCGAAAAACTGTGGATGGCGGACTTCCACCCCATAATTAAATTCACCGGGAAGAGAATCGAGAAAATGCCAAAGCGCAGGCAGCTCTCGTGGGCCGAATGTGGCAGGCAGTTGCAGCCAGTATTGTCCAATGCGCGGAGCCAACGGTGACATGCGGGTCAAAAATTCAGTCACTAAATCATCGCAATGCCGTAATGCTGCCTGATGCGAAATGGTCGCCGGAAACTTAAAACAGAAGCGGAAGTCATCTGTGGTCTGCTCACGCCAGCGCAGGACAACCTCGGGTTTCGGCAGGGCATAAAGCGTGGTGTTACCCTCCACGCAGTTAAAGTGGCGGGCATACTCTTCAAGGTTGGTGATCCCCAACCGCACCCATTTAGGATGCGACCATTGCGGCAGACCGATGTAAATCATAACGCGTGGAGGATCTCTTCCACACTGCGCACACGGGCGATGCGCGGGTAGATATGATTAATGCTGTTATTGTGCTGCTCGGCGCTAGCGGCGCTACAGGCATCTTCGGCAATCACCAGATTAAAACCGAGTTCCCAGGCATTGCGGGCGGTGGATTCAACACCGATATTGGTCGAGATCCCACATAACACTATTGTATCGATACCCCGGCGGCGTAATTGCAACTCCAGATCCGTACCGTAAAACGCACCCCATTGACGTTTGATGATTTCGATATCGCTGTCGGTTGCACCTAATGCAGCAGGATGTTGCCACCAGTTTTCGGGCAACACTTTTGCGGGGGAGGGGGCATCAACCGGCTGTTTTAATGCTTCGGCGTAATCGGCAGACCAGCCAACGCGCACCAGAAACACGGGCTGACCGCTGGCGCGAAATTTCGCCGCCAGCTTCCCGGCGCGATTAACCACCTCATCGGCAGTATGTGGACCTCCGGCAAAAGGTAAGATGCCTTCTTGTAAATCAATCACCACCAGCGCGGTGGTTTTAGCATTAAGTTCAAGCATGATGACTCCTGACAAAACAAAATCGTGCCTCTCACCTTAATGCGATTAGCCGATGGCGGAACGACAAATTTTGTTAATTTTTATGAGTTCGGGCAACACCTTTATAGCAAACTGGCGTAGAGTCTGATTTCAGGCCCGATATAAAGTGGTAACGAGGCGTTCCAGCGCGGGCCAGGCTCTTACGGTGCGGCAGAATTTCCAGTATAATAGCCGCCTTTTTTCATTCAGTTGTGACATACAGCTAACGCTGCGACTTGGTCACCTGCGCAGCAGGGGGCATCCGCCGGCAGCTAAGTTAAGGGATATCTCATGCGTACAGAATATTGTGGACAGCTCCGTTTGTCCCACGTGGGGCAGCAGGTGACTCTGTGTGGTTGGGTCAACCGTCGTCGTGATCTTGGTAGCCTGATCTTCATCGATATGCGCGACCGCGAAGGTATCGTGCAGGTATTTTTCGATCCGGATCGTGCGGACGCGTTAAAGCTGGCCTCTGAACTGCGTAATGAGTTCTGCATTCAGGTCACGGGCACCGTACGTGCGCGTGACGAAAAAAATATTAACCGCGATATGGCGACCGGCGAAATCGAAGTGCTGGCGTCCTCGCTGACTATCATCAACCGCGCAGATGTTCTGCCGCTTGACTCTAACCACGTCAACACCGAAGAAGCGCGTCTGAAATACCGCTACCTCGACCTGCGTCGCCCGGAAATGGCTCAGCGCCTGAAAACCCGCGCTAAAATCACCAGCCTGGTGCGCCGTTTTATGGATGACCACGGCTTCCTCGACATCGAAACTCCGATGCTGACCAAAGCCACGCCGGAAGGCGCGCGTGACTACCTGGTGCCTTCTCGTGTGCACAAAGGTAAATTCTACGCGCTGCCGCAATCCCCGCAGTTGTTCAAACAGCTACTGATGATGTCCGGCTTTGACCGCTACTATCAGATCGTTAAATGCTTCCGTGACGAAGACCTGCGTGCTGACCGTCAGCCTGAATTTACTCAGATCGATGTGGAAACTTCTTTCATGACCGCGCCGCAAGTGCGTGAAGTGATGGAAGCGCTGGTGCGTCATCTGTGGCTGGAAGTGAAGGGCGTGGATCTGGGCGATTTCCCGGTAATGACCTTTGCAGAAGCAGAACGCCGTTATGGTTCTGATAAACCGGATCTGCGTAACCCGATGGAACTGACCGACGTTGCCGATCTGCTGAAATCTGTTGAGTTTGCAGTATTTGCAGGTCCGGCGAACGATCCGAAAGGCCGTGTTGCCGCTCTGCGTGTTCCGGGCGGCGCATCGTTGACCCGTAAGCAGATCGACGAATATGGTAACTTCGTTAAAATCTACGGCGCGAAAGGTCTGGCTTACATCAAAGTTAACGAACGCGCGAAAGGTCTGGAAGGTATCAACAGCCCGGTAGCGAAGTTCCTTAATGCAGAAATCATCGAAGCCATCCTGGAACGTACTGGCGCGCAAGATGGCGATATGATTTTCTTCGGTGCCGACAACAAGAAAATTGTTGCCGACGCGATGGGCGCACTGCGCCTGAAAGTGGGTAAAGACCTTGGTCTGACCGACGAAAGCAAATGGGCACCGCTGTGGGTTATCGACTTCCCGATGTTTGAAGACGACGGTGAAGGCGGCCTGACGGCAATGCACCATCCGTTCACCTCACCGAAAGACATGACGGCAGCAGAACTGAAAGCTGCACCGGAAAATGCGGTGGCGAACGCTTACGATATGGTCATCAATGGTTACGAAGTGGGCGGTGGTTCTGTGCGTATCCATAATGGTGATATGCAGCAGACGGTGTTTGGTATTCTGGGTATCAACGAAGAGGAACAGCGCGAGAAATTCGGCTTCCTGCTCGACGCCCTGAAATACGGTACTCCGCCGCACGCAGGTCTGGCATTCGGTCTTGACCGTCTGACCATGCTGCTGACCGGCACCGACAATATCCGTGACGTTATCGCCTTCCCGAAAACCACGGCGGCAGCGTGTCTGATGACTGAAGCACCGAGCTTTGCTAACCCGACTGCACTGGCTGAGCTGAGCATTCAGGTTGTGAAGAAGGCTGAGAATAACTGATATGGCTTATAAGCGTCCCGTTTCGATCTTAGTGGTCATCTACGCACAAGATACGAAACGGGTGCTGATGTTGCAGCGGCGTGACGATCCCGATTTCTGGCAGTCGGTAACCGGCAGCGTGGAAGAGGGTGAAACCGCGCCGCAAGCTGCCATGCGCGAAGTAAAGGAAGAGGTCACCATTGATGTTGTCGCTGAACAACTGACCTTAATTGACTGTCAGCGCACGGTAGAGTTTGAAATTTTTTCACATTTACGTCATCGCTATGCGCCGGGCGTGACGCGTAATACGGAATCATGGTTCTGTCTTGCGCTTCCGCACGAGCGCCAGATCGTTTTCACTGAACATCTGGCTTACAAGTGGCTTGATGCGTCTGCTGCGGCGGCGCTCACTAAGTCCTGGAGCAACCGGCAGGCGATTGAACAGTTTGTAATTAACGCTGCCTGAACAGGCAGGGCTATCTGGAGATATTTTTATGGCAGGTCATAGTAAATGGGCCAACACCAGACATCGTAAAGCTGCGCAGGATGCTAAGCGCGGTAAAATCTTCACTAAAATCATTCGTGAGCTGGTAACCGCGGCTAAGCTGGGCGGTGGTGATCCGGACGCTAACCCGCGTTTGCGTGCAGCAATTGATAAAGCACTGTCTAACAACATGACCCGTGACACTCTGAACCGCGCAATTGCACGAGGTGTGGGCGGTGATGATGATGCAAACATGGAAACCATCATCTACGAAGGTTACGGTCCTGGCGGCACGGCAATCATGATTGAATGTCTGTCTGACAACCGCAACCGTACCGTTGCTGAAGTGCGTCATGCATTCAGCAAATGTGGCGGTAACCTCGGTACTGATGGTTCCGTAGCTTATTTGTTCAGCAAAAAAGGCGTGATCTCCTTCGAGAAAGGCGATGAAGACACCATCATGGAAGCAGCCCTGGAAGCCGGTGCTGAAGACGTTGTGACCTATGATGACGGCGCGATTGATGTCTACACTGCATGGGAAGAAATGGGCAAAGTACGCGACGCTCTGGAAGCGGCAGGTCTGAAAGCAGACAGCGCGGAAGTTTCCATGATCCCGTCCACCAAAGCTGATATGGATGCAGAAACCGCACCGAAACTGATGCGTCTGATCGATATGCTGGAAGATTGCGACGACGTGCAGGAAGTTTACCATAACGGTGAAATCTCTGATGAGGTTGCAGCGACTCTCTGATGAGGCCTGCTAAACAGCAAAACGGAGACGCGTGATGGCTATTATTCTCGGCATTGACCCGGGTTCGCGCGTGACCGGCTATGGCGTCATCCGCCAGGTAGGCAGGCAACTGTCCTACCTGGGTAGCGGATGCATACGCACCAAAGTGGATGATTTACCGTCTCGTCTGAAGCTCATCTATGCGGGCGTGACGGAAATCATCACCCAATTCCAGCCTGATTATTTCGCCATTGAACAGGTCTTTATGGCGAAGAACGCTGACTCAGCCCTGAAACTGGGGCAGGCGCGCGGCGTGGCGATTGTGGCGGCGGTGAATCAGGAATTGCCGGTATTTGAATATGCGGCACGTCAGGTAAAGCAAACAGTGGTAGGTATTGGTAGTGCCGAAAAAAGCCAGGTGCAGCATATGGTCCGCACCTTGCTGAAACTGCCCGCTAATCCACAGGCGGATGCCGCCGATGCGCTGGCGATTGCCATCACCCACTGCCACGTTAGTCAGAATGCGATGCAAATGAGCGAATCGCGACTGAACCTGGCGAGAGGGCGACTGCGTTAAGTTATACCGCCTCGGTCAGTTCAGGCTGAGGCGTTTCAACTCCCACCGCGTGAATCAACACCAAACCCGGATGATGCCACAAACTGGCTGGCGTGACGGTTTTACGCTCCCACGGAATAGAACCTAAGAACCAGAATTTCCAGAAAGTGAGTTTTGCATTCGGATTGCTATTTAACAATTCTCCAAACGTCTCTATTTCACCCACCGGAATACATAGCGCCTCTTTATAAATATCAAAAACAAATTTTGAACAGAACTGGCGCGAAGATTCGTATTTAAAACCGGTGTGGTAAAGTTTGCGTAGCCGGGAGGGAACCTGTTCAACAATTCGTTGTTTTTGTTGTTCTGTTAGCCCAGCGTCTAATCGCTTTATAGCATAGCGTTGATTAGCAGAGCGTTTAATAAAACGGGATAGCGTAGTGATGGTTGAGAGGGGAACACGGCTTTCTGCAACCAGAAAGTCTTCACCGTTATGACCGATAATGATCCCGACGTGATTACTCCAGCAATTTGATGCAGCTGATATTTGACCAAATAAGGTAGCACCTATACATGTAAAGACGATATCACCAATTTCATATTCAGCAGGATAATTAATATTCACGTTGTCATTCCATTGAAATAGATATGAATATACGTAATAGCATAAAAAATTTATTTTTTCAGGAGTCGCAATGTATATTTTTATTACACATTTCTTCGCTGAATATGTAATATTTAAATATTTGCTTCCAATATAACCTGTAGAATAAATTATACTGCGCCATTTTTCAGATCATCGAGACACCTCGCAAGTTTTCTTCATCCTTCGCTGGATATCTATCCAGCATTTTTTTATCATACAGCATTATCTTTGATTCATTACGCAGGAGCGTCATGTGATAGGCAGACTCAGAGGCATCATCATTGAAAAACAACCCCCGCTGGTGTTAATTGAAGTGGGCGGCGTAGGCTATGAAGTGCATATGCCGATGACCTGTTTTTATGAACTCCCTGAAGCGGGTCAGGAAGCGATCGTTTTCACCCACTTTGTGGTGCGTGAAGACGCGCAACTGCTGTACGGTTTTAACAATAAACAAGAGCGCACGTTGTTCAAAGAGTTGATCAAAACCAACGGCGTCGGCCCGAAGTTGGCGCTGGCGATCCTCTCTGGAATGTCAGCGCAGCAGTTCGTTAATGCCGTTGAGCGTGAAGAAGTGGGGGCACTGGTGAAACTGCCGGGTATTGGCAAAAAAACCGCCGAACGCTTGATTGTCGAAATGAAAGACCGATTTAAAGGTTTGCATGGCGATCTCTTTACGCCAGCCGCCGACCTGGTACTCACGTCACCTGCCAGCCCGGCGACTGACGATGCTGAACAGGAAGCGGTTGCTGCGCTGGTGGCACTGGGCTATAAACCACAAGAAGCAAGCCGCATGGTGAGCAAAATCGCTCGCCCTGACGCCAGCAGTGAAACATTAATTCGCGAAGCCCTACGCGCCGCGTTATGAGGTAAAGGATGATTGAAGCAGACCGTCTGATTTCTGCCGGTACCACTTTGCCGGAAGATGTGGCAGATCGCGCCATTCGCCCTAAATTACTGGAAGAGTATGTTGGTCAGCCGCAGGTTCGTTCGCAGATGGAGATTTTCATCAAAGCAGCGAAACTGCGCGGCGATGCCCTCGATCATCTATTGATTTTTGGTCCTCCGGGGTTGGGTAAAACTACGCTTGCCAATATTGTCGCCAATGAAATGGGCGTTAATTTACGCACGACTTCTGGTCCGGTGCTGGAAAAGGCGGGCGATCTGGCAGCAATGCTCACTAACCTTGAACCACACGATGTACTGTTTATTGATGAGATCCACCGTCTTTCACCAGTGGTGGAAGAGGTGTTGTATCCGGCAATGGAAGATTACCAACTGGATATCATGATTGGTGAAGGTCCGGCGGCACGCTCCATTAAAATTGATTTGCCGCCGTTTACCCTGATTGGTGCAACCACGCGCGCAGGTTCGCTGACATCACCGTTGCGCGATCGTTTTGGTATTGTGCAACGTCTGGAGTTTTATCAGGTGCCGGATCTGCAATACATCGTCAGTCGCAGCGCACGCTTTATGGGGCTTGAGATGAGTGATGACGGCGCGCTGGAAGTTGCTCGTCGTGCGCGCGGTACGCCACGTATTGCCAACCGTCTGCTGCGTCGAGTGCGTGATTTCGCCGAAGTGAAGCACGATGGCACCATCTCGGCAGATATCGCTGCTCAGGCGCTGGATATGTTGAATGTCGATGCTGAAGGTTTCGATTATATGGACCGCAAATTGTTGCTGGCGGTAATCGATAAGTTCTTTGGTGGGCCGGTAGGTCTGGATAACCTGGCGGCAGCCATTGGCGAAGAACGTGAAACCATTGAGGATGTACTGGAACCTTATTTGATTCAGCAAGGCTTTTTGCAGCGTACACCGCGTGGGCGTATGGCGACGACGCGGGCGTGGAATCACTTTGGCATAACGCCGCCAGAAATGCCGTAAGTCGGATTGGTCGCTCGCGCCGCATCCGACACTGGCAGTGTGCCTGATGCGACGCTGTTCGTCTTATCAGGCCTACCAGAGATAGCGAACCGTAGGTCGGATAAGGCGCTCGCGCCGCATCCGACAAATATGTTCAGCGAAAGATTAGCTGGCCTGTTTTTTCATCATACTGAGAATAAATAACAGTGCCGCGCATAGCACCACCGACGGGCCTGCAGGTGTATCGTAAAATGCGGAAAAGGTTAAACCGCCAGTCACTGCCACCATCCCCACCAAAACAGCGACACCAGCCATCTGTTCCGGCGTGCGGGCAAAGCGACGTGCAGTAGCAGCAGGAATAATCAGCAGTGAAGTAATAATCAACGCGCCGACGAATTTCATCGCTACACCAATCGTCAATGCCGTCACCAGCATCAACAACAATTTCACGCGCTGTAATTTCACACCATCAACAAACGCCAGATCCGGGCTAATCGTCATCGACAGCAAATTGCGCCATTGCCAGAACAAAATAGCCACCACGATGACCACGCCAATCGCAATAGAGATGAGATCTTCTGGCGTCACTGCCAGTAAATCACCGAACAGGTAAGCCATCAAATCAACACGAATATTAGACATCAGACTAACGACCACCAGGCCCAGCGACAGGGCACTGTGCGCCATAATCCCTAATAACGTGTCGATCGCCAGCTGTGGACGCTTCTCGAGCCATACCAGACCGCCCGCCAGCAGCAGCGTAACTGCAATCACCGCATAGAATGGATTCACGTCCAGCAACAAACCAAACGCGACGCCAAGTAATGAGGCATGAGCCAGCGTATCACCGAAATAAGACATACGACGCCAGACTACAAACGAACCCAGCGGACCCGCGGCACAGGCGAGCATGATCCCGGCTAACCAACCGGGAAATAATAATTCAATCATGAGCGATCATTTCCCCGACGCAAAACAATTCGTCCCTGTAAATCGTGACGATGATTATGATGATGGCGATAGATACCCAGTTGTTCAGCACCACGAGGACCAAACATAGAAATAAACTCCGGATGCAGGGAAACAACTTCCGGTGTGCCGGAACAACAAATGTGGTGATTCAGGCAAAGCACTTCATCGGTTTTTGCCATTACCAGATGCAGATCGTGAGATACCATTAAAACGCCACAATCCAGTTCACGACGCAGTTGGTCAATAAGGTCATATAACGCCACCTGACCATTCACATCCACGCCCTGAGTGGGTTCATCCAGCACTAATAATTGCGGTCGATTTAACAATGCTCGCGCTAACAGTACACGCTGCGTTTCGCCACCCGAGAGCTTTTGCATCGGTGCGTTAATCAGATGCCCGGCCTGGACACGTTTCAGTGCAGGCAAAATATCTTCTTTATGTGTGCCAGGGCGTAAGCGTAAAAAACGGTTTACGGTCAGTGGCAACGTGGTGTCGAGATACAGCTTCTGCGGTACATAGCCGATGCGCAGTTTTCCGTTGCGCTTGATAACCCCTTCATCGGGTGTTACCAGTCCGAGCACTACCCGTACCAGTGTCGACTTACCTGCGCCGTTTGGCCCAAGTAAAGTCAAAATTTTTCCAGGTTTAAGTTCCAGCGACACATCAGAGAGGACGCGGCGTTGGCCAAAAGAAACCGAGACATTTTCCAGGGAAACCAGACTTGTCATGTTAATTTTAGTCTTGCAGTAGTCATGAAATGTTATAATATCACAGTTATCACATTCATTACGATGATTGGTCGCATTATGTTACATAAAAAAACGCTTCTTTTCGCAGCATTATCCGCCGCTCTCTGGGGCGGTGCAACACAGGCCGCAGATGCCGCCGTTGTCGCTTCGCTTAAACCCGTTGGGTTCATCGCTTCTGCCATTGCTGATGGGGTAACAGAAACGCAGGTTTTACTGCCTGACGGCGCTTCAGAACATGATTATTCACTGCGTCCATCGGATGTAAAACGCTTACAGAACGCGGACTTAGTCGTTTGGGTTGGCCCGGAGATGGAAGCGTTCATGCAAAAACCGGTAAGTAAATTACCAGAAGCGAAACAGGTAACGATTGCGCAGCTAGAAGATGTGAAACCGCTGCTGATGAAAAGTATTCACGACGATGATGATGATCACGATCACGCGGAAAAAAGTGACGAAGATCACCATCACGGCGATTTCAACATGCATCTTTGGCTTTCCCCAGAGATAGCGCGGGCTACAGCGGTTGCAATCCATGGAAAATTAGTGGAACTTATGCCGCAAAGTCGAGCCAAACTTGACGCCAACCTGAAGGATTTTGAGGCACAATTAGCCTCAACCGAAACGCAGGTTGGTAACGAGCTCGCGCCGCTCAAGGGGAAAGGTTATTTCGTTTTTCACGATGCTTACGGCTACTTCGAAAAACAGTTCGGACTGACACCGCTTGGTCATTTTACCGTTAACCCTGAGATTCAACCTGGCGCGCAGCGTTTACATGAAATAAGAACACAGTTGGTTGAGCAAAAAGCAACCTGCGTTTTTGCTGAGCCACAGTTCAGGCCAGCGGTCGTTGAGAGCGTCGCACGAGGGACATCCGTTCGTATGGGAACGTTGGATCCCCTGGGGACGAATATCAAACTGGGTAAAACAAGCTATTCAGAATTCCTGAATCAATTAGCCAACCAGTATGCGAGCTGCCTGAAAGGAGATTAATGAGGAAGTGATTACGTGCAACAGATAGCCCGCTCTGTCGCCCTGGCGTTTAATAATTTACCGCGACCACACCGCGTTATGTTGGGGTCGCTCACCGTTCTTACTCTGGCCGTCGCTGTCTGGCGGCCCTATGTTTATCACCGCGATGCCACGCCAATTGTCAAAACCATTGAGCTGGAACAGAACGAAATTCGTTCGCTCTTACCTGAAGCCAGTGAGCCGATTGATCAAGCTGCACAAGAAGATGAAGCCATTCCCCAGGACGAACTGGATGACAAAATCGCCGGTGAAGCGGGCGTGCATGAATATGTTGTTTCCACTGGCGATACGCTAAGCAGCATTCTCAATCAGTATGGTATTGATATGGGTGATATCACCCAACTGGCTGCTGCCGACAAAGAATTGCGTAACCTGAAAATCGGTCAACAACTCTCCTGGACATTAACCGCGGACGGCGAACTGCAGCGCCTCACCTGGGAAGTGTCTCGTCGTGAAACCCGAACCTATGACCGTACTGCCGCTAACGGTTTTAAAATGACCAGCGAAATGCAGCAAGGAGAGTGGGTCAACAATCTGCTGAAAGGTACCGTCGGGGGAAGCTTTGTTGCCAGCGCCAGAAACGCCGGTTTAACCAGCGCCGAAGTGAGCGCAGTGATTAAAGCCATGCAGTGGCAAATGGATTTCCGCAAACTGAAAAAAGGCGATGAATTTGCGGTGTTAATGTCACGAGAAATGCTTGATGGTAAACGTGAGCAAAGCCAGCTGCTGGGCGTACGTTTGCGTTCAGAAGGTAAAGATTATTACGCAATCCGCGCTGAAGATGGCAAATTCTACGATCGTAACGGTACTGGTCTGGCGAAAGGATTCTTGCGATTCCCGACGGCGAAACAGTTCCGTATCTCATCTAACTTTAACCCGCGTCGTACTAATCCGGTGACCGGTCGCGTTGCGCCACACAGAGGTGTTGATTTTGCCATGCCACAAGGTACGCCAGTGCTTTCAGTGGGTGACGGTGAAGTGGTGGTTGCCAAACGTAGTGGCGCAGCAGGTTATTATGTGGCTATTCGTCATGGTCGCAGCTACACCACGCGTTATATGCACTTGCGCAAGATCCTGGTGAAACCGGGACAGAAGGTGAAACGTGGCGACCGTATCGCGCTTTCCGGTAATACCGGACGTTCAACCGGGCCGCATCTGCACTATGAAGTATGGATAAACCAGCAGGCCGTAAACCCGCTGACGGCAAAACTGCCGCGTACCGAAGGGCTGACCGGCTCCGATCGTCGCGAATTCCTGGCACAGGCCAAAGAGATTGTGCCGCAGCTACGGTTTGATTAATTAACATCCATTCGCAGCCGGTACGCAGTCAGTACCGGCTTTTTTATTTGGTGCGGGGCAAGTTGCGCCGCTACACTATCACCAGATTGATTTTTGCCTTATCCGAAACTGGAAAAGCATGGAAACGAAAAAAAATAATAGCGAATACATTCCTGAGTTTGATAAATCCTTTCGCCACCCGCGCTACTGGGGAGCATGGCTGGGCGTAGCAGCGATGGCGGGTATCGCTTTAACTCCGCCAAAGTTCCGTGATCCCATTCTGGCACGGCTGGGACGTTTTGCCGGACGACTGGGAAAAAGCTCACGCCGTCGTGCGTTAATCAATCTGTCGCTCTGCTTTCCAGAACGTAGTGAAGCTGAACGCGAAGCGATTGTAGATGAGATGTTTGCCACCGCGCCGCAAGCGATGGTAATGATGGCTGAGTTGGCAATACGCGGGCCGGAGAAAATTCAGCCGCGCGTTGACTGGCAAGGGCTGGAGATCATCGAAGAGATGCGGCGTAATAATGAGAAAGTGATTTTTCTGGTGCCGCACGGTTGGGCCGTCGATATTCCTGCCATGCTGATGGCCTCGCAAGGGCAGAAAATGGCAGCGATGTTCCATAATCAGGGCAACCCGGTTTTTGATTATGTCTGGAACACGGTGCGTCGTCGCTTTGGTGGTCGTCTGCATGCGAGAAATGATGGTATTAAACCATTCATCCAGTCGGTACGTCAGGGTTACTGGGGATATTATTTACCCGATCAGGATCATGGCCCAGAACACAGCGAATTTGTTGATTTCTTTGCCACCTATAAAGCGACGTTGCCCGCGATTGGTCGTTTGATGAAAGTGTGCCGTGCGCGCGTTGTACCGCTGTTTCCGATTTATGATGGCAAGACGCATCGTCTGACGATTCAGGTGCGCCCACCGATGGATGATCTGTTAGAGGCGGATGATCATACGATTGCGCGGCGGATGAATGAAGAAGTCGAGATTTTTGTTGGTCCGCGACCAGAACAATACACCTGGATATTAAAATTGCTGAAAACTCGCAAACCGGGCGAAATCCAACCGTATAAGCGCAAAGATCTTTATCCCATCAAATAAAAAATGCCTCTCGCGAGGAGAGGCCTTCGACTGATGATAAGTTCAAGTTTGCTTCAGAAGATTCGAAATCTGTTGAATTATCATTGAACTGTAGGCCGGATGAGGCGTTTTCGCCGCATCCGGCAACGTACTTACTCTACCGTTAAAATACGCGTGGTATTAGTAGAACCCACGGTACTCATCACGTCGCCCTGGGTGACAATCACCAGGTCACCAGACATCAAGTAACCTTTATCACGCAGCAGATTAACCGCTTCGCTGGCAGCTGCTACACCGTCATTAGCGCTATCAAAGTGCACCGGCGTAACGCCGCGATAGAGAGCAGTCAGGTTCAGCGTACGTTCATGGCGTGACATGGCGAAAATTGGCAGACCAGAGCTGATACGGGAGGTCATCAGCGCGGTACGACCCGATTCGGTCATGGTGATGATCGCCGTAACGCCTTTCAGGTGGTTAGCCGCGTACATTGCTGACATGGCAATAGCTTCTTCCACATTGTCGAACTGAACGTCCAGACGGTGTTTAGAAACGTTGATGCTCGGGATTTTTTCCGCCCCCAGGCAAACGCGCGCCATGGCTGCAACAGTTTCTGACGGGTATTGACCAGCAGCAGTTTCTGCCGACAGCATCACAGCGTCAGTACCATCCAGAACGGCGTTTGCTACGTCCATGACTTCTGCACGCGTCGGCATCGGGTTAGTAATCATTGACTCCATCATCTGGGTCGCCGTGATTACCGCGCGGTTAAGCTGACGCGCACGACGGATCAACGCTTTCTGAATGCCGACCAGTTCCGGATCGCCAATTTCCACACCGAGGTCGCCGCGAGCAACCATTACCACGTCAGAGGCGAGGATGATGTCATCCATTGCCTCCTGGCTGCAAACGGCTTCCGCACGTTCAACCTTGGCAACAATTTTCGCATCACATCCTGCATCGCGTGCCAGACGACGGGCATAGTTCAGATCTTCGCCGCAGCGTGGGAAGGAGACAGCCAGGTAATCTACGCCAATCAACGCCGCAGTCTTAATGTCTGCTTTGTCTTTTTCGGTCAGCGCTTCAGCTGACAAACCGCCGCCAAGTTTGTTGATACCTTTATTGTTGGAGAGGGGACCACCGACGGTCACTTCGGTGAACACTTTCATGCCCTGGACTTCCAGTACTTTTAACTGGACGCGACCATCGTCCAGCAGCAGGATGTCACCAGGCACAACGTCAGCAGGCAGGCCTTTGTAGTCGATACCGACTTTTTCTTTGTCGCCTTCACCTTTACCCAGGTTGGCGTCGAGCAGGAATTTATCCCCAATATTGAGGAAAACTTTGCCTTCTTTAAAGGTGGATACACGGATTTTGGGCCCCTGGAGGTCACCCAGAATAGCCACATGACGCCCCAGTTTTGCGGCAATCTCACGAACTTTATCCGCGCGCATTTTGTGATCTTCAGGCGAGCCGTGAGAAAAATTCATACGTACAACGTTGGCACCCGCCGCGATAACTTTTTCAAGGTTATTATCGCGATCTGTTGCCGGGCCTAACGTGGTAACGATTTTAGTTCTGCGAAGCCTTCTGGACATGTAATACTCCGTTGACTGAAACAACCAGGTGTTGCTTGAACATGAAATCCGAATGAAATAACGCCGCGATGGCGATAAATTAATCTCATTCGGATGTCGTATAAGATTAGGACAGTGACAGTCGTTTTTAGCGATCGTCACTTAAATTAAGTAACTGCTTATCAAAACGCGATTCCTTCAGCGCTTCCTTGACCCGCTTCAAGTTATCTCTGAATTTTGTACCGCGCCGCAAAGTAAATCCTGTCGCCAGCACATCTATCACGGTCAGCTGTGCAAGTCGAGAAACCATGGGCATATAAATGTCAGTATCTTCCGGTACGTCGAGAGTAATTGCCAGCGTTGCTTCCCGGGCGAGCGGGGTACCCGCAGAGGTGAGGGCAATTACCATAGCGTCGTTTTCGCGTGCCAGCTGCGCCAGCTCGACCAGATTTTTTGTTCTTCCCGTGTGAGAAATCAGTACCACCACGTCCCCGTCGCTACAATTCATACAACTCATGCGTTGCAGCACGATATCATCGGAGTACACCACCGGAACATTAAAACGAAAGAACTTATTCATCGCATCGTGGGCAACGGCGGCTGAAGAACCTAATCCGAAAAAGGCGATTTTTTTTGCCTGAGTGAGCAAGTCGACGGCGCGGTTGATGGCAGATTTATCCAGTGAATGACGGACATGATCGAGCGTTGCCATTGCGGACTCAAATATTTTCCCCGTGTATGATTCAACGCTGTCATCTTCATTGACGTTGCGATTAACATAGGGAGTGCCATTCGCCAGACTTTGTGCCAGATGAAGTTTGAAATCAGGAAAACCGCGTGTGTCCATGCTGCGACAGAAACGATTCACCGTCGGTTCGCTAACATTGGCTTCCAGCGCCAGAGCAGCAATACTCGAATGGATCGCGTTATCGGGCGAAGCCAGAATGACCTCGGCAACTTTGCGCTCAGATTTGCTCAAATGTTCCAGCTGAGACTGGATTTTTTCCAGCATATTCATGATGTAAAGAGACTCACGGGTAATGACGATTTCCGCTCTGAAAGAAATCGAAATGCAGTTTTGTCAGATATTACGCCTGTGTGCTGTGTTAATGACAAAAGCAGATAAAAAAGTTGTTATTTTTTTTCATAACATGATCAGTGTCAGATTTTTACCTAATGGAAAACGATGATTTTTTTATCAGTTTTGCCGCACTTTGCGCGCTTTTACCGTAATCGCACGGGTGGATAAGCGTTTACAGTTTTCGCAAGCTCGTAAAAGCAGTACAGTGCACCGTAAGAAAATTACAAGTATACCCTGGCTTAAGTACCGGGTTAGTTAACTTAAGGAGAATGACATGGCGGTAACGCAAACAGCCCAGGCCTGTGACCTGGTCATTTTCGGCGCGAAAGGCGACCTTGCGCGTCGTAAATTGCTGCCTTCCCTGTATCAACTGGAAAAAGCCGGTCAGCTCAACCCGGACACCCGGATTATCGGCGTAGGGCGTGCTGACTGGGATAAAGCGGCTTATACCAAAGTTGTCCGCGAGGCGCTCGAAACTTTCATGAAAGAAACCATTGATGAAGGTTTATGGGACACCCTGAGTGCACGTCTGGATTTTTGTAATCTCGATGTCAATGACACTGCTGCATTCAGCCGTCTCGGCGCGATGCTGGATCAAAAAAATCGTATCACCATTAACTACTTTGCCATGCCGCCCAGCACTTTTGGCGCAATTTGCAAAGGGCTTGGTGAGGCAAAACTGAATGCTAAACCGGCACGCGTAGTCATGGAGAAACCGCTGGGGACGTCGCTGGCGACCTCGCAGGAAATCAACGATCAGGTTGGCGAATACTTCGAGGAGTGCCAGGTTTACCGTATCGACCACTATCTTGGTAAAGAAACGGTGCTGAACCTGTTGGCGCTGCGTTTTGCTAACTCTCTGTTTGTGAACAACTGGGACAATCGCACCATTGATCATGTTGAGATTACCGTGGCAGAAGAAGTGGGGATCGAAGGGCGCTGGGGCTATTTTGATAAAGCCGGTCAGATGCGCGACATGATCCAGAACCACCTGCTGCAAATTCTTTGCATGATTGCGATGTCTCCGCCGTCTGACCTGAGCGCAGACAGCATCCGCGATGAAAAAGTGAAAGTACTGAAGTCTCTGCGCCGCATCGACCGCTCCAACGTGCGCGAAAAAACCGTACGCGGGCAATATACTGCGGGCTTCGCTCAGGGCAAAAAAGTGCCGGGCTATCTGGAAGAAGAGGGCGCGAACAAGAGCAGCAATACAGAAACCTTCGTAGCGATCCGCGTCGACATTGATAACTGGCGCTGGGCCGGTGTGCCATTCTACCTGCGTACTGGTAAACGTCTGCCGACCAAATGTTCTGAAGTCGTGGTCTATTTCAAAACACCTGAACTGAATCTGTTTAAAGAGTCGTGGCAGGATCTGCCGCAGAATAAACTGACTATCCGTCTGCAACCTGATGAAGGCGTGGATATCCAGGTACTGAATAAAGTTCCTGGCCTTGACCACAAACATAACCTGCAAATCACCAAGCTGGATCTGAGCTATTCAGAAACCTTTAATCAAACGCATCTGGCAGATGCCTATGAACGTCTGTTGCTGGAAACCATGCGTGGTATTCAGGCACTGTTTGTACGTCGTGATGAAGTGGAAGAAGCCTGGAAATGGGTAGACTCCATTACTGAGGCGTGGGCGATGGACAATGATGCGCCGAAACCGTATCAGGCCGGAACCTGGGGCCCCGTTGCCTCGGTGGCGATGATTACCCGTGACGGTCGTTCCTGGAATGAGTTTGAGTAATATCTGGGCTTATCCTTTATGGGTATTTTACCGGTAACATGATCTTGCACAGATTGTAGAACAATTTTTACACTTTCAGGCCTCGTGCGGATTCACCCACGAGGCTTTTTTTATTACACTGACTGAAACGTTTTTGCCCTATGAGCTCCGGTTACAGGCGTTTCAGTCATAAATCCTCTGAATGAAACGCGTTGTGAATCATCCTGCTCTGACAACTCAATTTCAGGAGCCTTTATGAATCCACAATTGTTACGCGTAACAAATCGAATCATTGAACGTTCGCGCGAGACTCGCTCTGCTTACCTCGCCCGGATAGAACAAGCGAAAACTTCGACCGTTCATCGTTCGCAGTTGGCATGCGGTAACCTGGCACACGGTTTCGCTGCCTGCCAGCCAGAAGACAAAGCCTCTTTGAAAAGCATGTTGCGTAACAATATCGCCATCATCACCTCCTATAACGACATGCTCTCCGCTCACCAGCCTTATGAACACTATCCAGAAATCATTCGTAAAGCCCTGCATGAAGCGAATGCGGTTGGTCAGGTTGCGGGCGGTGTTCCGGCGATGTGTGATGGTGTCACCCAGGGGCAGGATGGAATGGAATTGTCGCTGTTAAGCCGCGAAGTGATTGCGATGTCTGCGGCGGTGGGGCTGTCCCATAACATGTTTGATGGTGCTCTGTTTCTCGGTGTGTGCGACAAGATTGTCCCAGGTCTGACCATGGCAGCCCTGTCGTTTGGTCATTTGCCTGCGGTGTTTGTGCCGTCTGGACCGATGGCAAGCGGTTTGCCAAATAAAGAAAAAGTGCGTATTCGCCAGCTTTATGCCGAAGGTAAAGTGGACCGCATGGCACTACTGGAGTCAGAAGCCGCGTCTTATCATGCGCCGGGAACATGTACTTTCTACGGTACTGCCAACACCAACCAGATGGTGGTGGAGTTTATGGGGATGCAGTTGCCAGGCTCTTCTTTTGTTCATCCGGATTCTCCGCTGCGCGATGCTTTGACCGCTGCAGCTGCGCGCCAGGTTACGCGCATGACCGATAATGGTAATGAATGGATGCCGATCGGTAAGATGATCGATGAGAAAGTGGTGGTGAACGGTATCGTTGCACTGCTGGCGACCGGTGGTTCCACTAACCACACCATGCACCTGGTGGCGATGGCGCGCGCAGCCGGTATTCAGATTAACTGGGATGACTTCTCTGACCTTTCTGATGTTGTACCGCTGATGGCACGTCTCTACCCGAACGGTCCGGCCGATATTAACCACTTCCAGGCGGCAGGTGGCGTACCGGTTCTGGTACGTGAACTGCTCAAAGCAGGCCTGCTGCATGAAGATGTCAATACGGTGGCAGGCTTTGGTCTGTCTCGTTATACCCTTGAACCATGGCTGAATAATGGTGAACTGGACTGGCGGGAAGGGGCAGAAAAATCACTCGACAACAATGTGATCGCTTCCTTCGAACAACCTTTCTCTCATCATGGTGGGACAAAAGTGTTAAGCGGTAACCTGGGCCGTGCGGTTATGAAAACCTCTGCCGTGCCGGTAGAGAACCAGGTGATTGAAGCGCCAGCGGTTGTTTTTGAAAGCCAGCATGACGTTATGCCGGCCTTTGAAGCGGGTTTACTGGACCGCGATTGTGTCGTTGTTGTCCGTCATCAGGGGCCAAAAGCGAACGGAATGCCAGAATTACATAAACTCATGCCGCCACTTGGTGTATTATTGGACCGGTGTTTCAAAATTGCGTTAGTTACCGATGGACGACTCTCCGGTGCTTCAGGTAAAGTGCCGTCAGCTATCCACGTAACACCAGAAGCCTACGATGGCGGGCTGCTGGCAAAAGTGCGCGACGGGGACATCATTCGTGTGAATGGACAGACAGGCGAACTGACGCTGCTGGTAGACGAAGCGGAACTGGCTGCTCGCGAACCGCACATTCCTGACCTGAGCGCGTCACGCGTGGGAACAGGACGTGAATTATTCAGCGCCTTGCGTGAAAAACTGTCCGGTGCCGAACAGGGCGCAACCTGTATCACTTTTTAAGACGACAAATTTGTAATCAGGCGAGAGAAAACTCTGATGAAAAACTGGAAAACAAGTGCAGAATCAATCCTGACCACCGGCCCGGTTGTACCGGTTATCGTGGTAAAAAAACTGGAACACGCGGTGCCGATGGCAAAAGCGTTGGTTGCTGGTGGGGTGCGCGTTCTGGAAGTGACTCTGCGTACCGAGTGTGCAGTTGACGCTATCCGTGCTATCGCCAAAGAAGTGCCTGAAGCGATTGTGGGTGCCGGTACGGCGCTGAATCCACAGCAGCTGGCAGAAGTCACCGAAGCGGGTGCACAGTTCGCAATTAGCCCGGGTCTGACCGAGCCGCTGCTGAAAGCTGCTACCGAAGGGACTATTCCTCTGATTCCGGGGATCAGCACTGTTTCCGAACTGATGCTGGGTATGGACTACGGTTTGAAAGAGTTCAAATTCTTCCCGGCCGAAGCTAACGGCGGTGTGAAAGCCCTGCAGGCGATCGCGGGTCCGTTCTCTCAGGTCCGTTTCTGCCCGACAGGTGGTATTTCTCCGGCTAACTACCGTGACTACCTGGCGCTGAAAAGTGTGCTGTGCATCGGTGGTTCCTGGCTGGTTCCGGCAGATGCGCTGGAAGCGGGCGATTACGACCGCATTACTAAGCTGGCGCGTGAAGCTGTAGAAGGCGCTAAGCTGTAAAAGTCAAAATGCCCGATCGGGGATCGGGCATTTTTGTAGCGTTTTTTTGCCGGGTTTAACCCTGTACTTTTACCTGTCCGGCGGCGTGCTTCGCGCGTTCAATAGCGTCAACAACACTCTCTGCAGTAGCCAGTGCTACCCCCAGACGACGGCTGCCATCAATTTCCGGCTTACCAAATAAACGAATCTGCAAATCTGCGCCTACGGCATTCTGCACATTATCAAACGTGACATTCTGACTGGTCAGTTGCGGCAGGATAACGGCAGAAGCAGCAGGACCATACTGGCGGATCCCGCCAACCGGAAGTCCGAGGAAGGCACGTACATGCAGGGCAAACTCCGAGAGATCCTGAGAAATTAGCGTCACCATCCCGGTGTCATGCGGGCGAGGGGAGACTTCACTGAAAATCACCTCATCACCACAGACAAACAGCTCGACACCAAACAGCCCATAACCGCCCAGTGCCAGCACCACTTTACGGGCAATCTCCTGCGCACGTTCAAGGGCAAGCGGGCTCATTTGCTGTGGTTGCCAGGATTCACGATAGTCGCCATCTTCCTGGCGATGACCTACCGGTGCACAGAAATGGACGCCATCCACCGCGCTGACGGTTAGCAGGGTAATTTCGAAGTCAAACTTAACGACGCCTTCAACAATTACGCGGCCCGCTCCGGCGCGACCACCTTGCTGAGCGTACTCCCATGCATGAGCAAGTTGCTCTGCAGAACGAATAAACGTCTGCCCTTTACCGGAAGAACTCATCACCGGTTTAACAATACAGGGGTAGCCAATGGCGGCAACCGCCTCGCGGAAAAGGTTTTCGCTATCGGCAAAACGATAAGTGGAAGTGGGCAGCTGCAGCTCTTCTGCCGCCAGGCGACGGATACCCTCGCGATTCATCGTTAATTTCGTTGCGCGAGCGCAGGGGACAACATTCAGTCCTTCCTTTTCAAGTTGGATCAGCATATCGGTGGCAATAGCTTCGATCTCCGGCACGATATAATGTGGTTTTTCCTGTTCAACCACACGGCGTAATGCATCACCATCAAGCATATTAATGACATGGGAGCGATGCGCGACATGCATGGCTGGTGCGTCGGCATAGCGATCGACGGCAATCACCTCTACGCCGAGACGCTGACACTCGATTGCCACTTCTTTACCCAGTTCACCGGAGCCTAATAACATCACGCGAGTTGCTGCCGGACGCAGCGCAGTGCCTAATAACGTCATAACGAATATCCCCTGATTAATTCCGCGCGCAGTATAAACGAAAACGTTTGCGTGTGTCTTTATTGCTGATGTTGATTTCCCAACTGAAAAGAAATATACTGTATAAAATCACAGTTATTATGAGAGGCTGCAAATGGCGGTTGAAGTTAAATACGTAGTCATTCGTGAGGGCGAAGAGAAAATGTCGTTTACCAGCAAAAAGGAAGCCGATGCTTATGACAAGATGCTTGATACGGCCGATCTGCTTGACACCTGGCTGACAAATTCTCCAGTGCAAATGGAAGACGAGCAACGTGAAGCCCTTTCGCTATGGCTGGCAGAACAAAAAGATGTGCTGAGCACCATTCTGAAAACCGGCAAATTACCGTCCCCACAGGTCGTCGGTGCTGAATCCGAAGAGGAAGATGCCTCACACGCGGCCTGAAGCAACTTGCGCTCCTGACAATTTGTACCATGCTTTCTCCTGAATCATTGTGCTATGGAGAAAAACATGAAAAAAAGAGGGGCGTTTTTAGGGCTGTTGTTGGTTTCTGCCTGCGCATCAGTTTTCGCTGCCAATAATGAAACCAGCAAGTCGGTCACTTTCCCAAAGTGTGAAGGTCTGGATGCAGCCGGAATTGCCGCGAGCGTAAAACGTGATTACCAACAAAATCGCGTGGCGCGCTGGGCTGATGATCAAAAAATTGTCGGTCAGGCCGATCCCGTGGCATGGGTCAGTTTGCAGGACATTCAGGGGAAAGATGATAAATGGTCAGTACCGCTAACCGTGCGTGGTAAAAGTGCCGATATTCATTACCAGGTCAGCGTGGACTGCAAAGCGGGAATGGCGGAATATCAGCGGCGTTAATGGCTTCTGATAATTCGATTGACCGTTGGCGGATGCGGCGCGGGTGCCTTGTCCGCCCTACAACGCAACACAATCGTAGGCCTGAGAAGACGCAGCAGCGTTGAACCGGGCAATCAGCATCAAATAGTTCCACTCAAAACGTCAAACTACTTTCACCTAAAATACCCTTATCACCTTATATACAGTGAACACCTTACCTGGCGCGAATTTCTTTGAATAACGGCCTACCGCCCCGCTTATTTGCGCATCTTTTGTCTCGATATACATTTTCTGACATCCTCATCCGCTATGCTACAGGCACTAAAAATGGTTATTGAGGAGCAAATATGGCTAACTGGTTAAATCAACTGCAATCCCTGCTTGGGCAAAGCCGTTCTTCTACCTCCTCGTCTGCGGATCAGGGATTGGGCAAACTTTTAGTGCCTGGCGCATTAGGCGGACTGGCTGGGCTGCTGGTCGCAAATAAATCAGCACGTAAACTTCTTACGAAATATGGCACAAACGCGTTACTGGTTGGCGGCGGAGCGGTAGCGGGTACGGTGCTGTGGAATAAATACAAAGATAAAATTCGCGCGGCGCATCAGGATGAACCGCAGTTTGGCGCGCAAAGTACGCCGCTGGATGAGCGTACGGAACGTTTGATCCTTGCGCTGGTCTTTGCCGCTAAAAGTGATGGTCATATTGATGCCAAAGAACGTGCGGCAATCGACCAGCAATTGCGAGAAGCCGGTGTGGAAGAGAAGGGGCGTGTACTCATTGAGCAGGCAATCGAACAACCGCTGGATCCACAACGCCTGGCTACCGGGGTCCGCAATGAAGAAGAGGCGCTGGAAATCTATTTCCTGAGCTGCGCGGCTATTGATATTGACCATTTTATGGAACGCAGTTACCTGAATGCACTGGGTGATGCGCTGAAAATCCCCCAGGATGTTCGTGAAGGCATTGAACGCGATCTCGAACAGCAAAAACGTACTTTGGCGGAGTAATTCCGCTCTCTGGATAGCCTGAAGTTGACTATTTCGGGTTATCCAGAACCGCACAGCCATTTGAACAGGCTGATTTTCTCTGTCTGCATAACAGTCGATATCCGCGCCATTACCTGTCATCATCTAAGCAATGACTACCCTGTTTCGCTTGCATCCCCGGTGAGTTTTGCCACCCTTATAAGATGTTTCAACCAGAAAGAACAATAACATGCTACCAAAAGCCGCCCGCATTCCCCACGCCATGACGCTTCATGGCGATACGCGCATCGATAATTACTACTGGCTGCGGGACGATACGCGTTCTCAGCCGGAAGTCCTGGACTATCTGCAACAAGAAAATAGTTACGGTCATCGGGTGATGGCCTCGCAACAAGCCTTGCAGGATCGCATCTTAAAGGAAATCATCGACCGCATTCCGCAACGAGAAGTTTCTGCGCCCTACATCAAAAATGGCTACCGCTATCGGCATATTTATGAACCAGGCTGTGAATATGCTATCTACCAGCGTCAATCGGCGTTCAGTGAAGAGTGGGACGAGTGGGAAACATTGCTCGATGCCAACAAGCGCGCGGCTCATAGTGAGTTTTATTCGATGGGCGGAATGGCGATTACGCCAGATAACACCATTATGGCACTGGCAGAAGATTTTCTTTCCCGACGGCAGTACGGCATTCGTTTTCGTAATCTGGAAACAGGTAACTGGTACCCGGAACTGCTGGATAACGTTGAACCCAGCTTTGTCTGGGCAAATGACTCCTGGACTTTCTACTATGTTCGCAAGCATCCAGTGACGCTGCTGCCTTATCAGGTCTGGCGTCACGCCATCGGTACGCCAGCATCGCAAGATAAACTGATTTACGAAGAAAAAGACGATACCTATTACGTCAGCCTGCATAAAACGACCTCGAAGCATTATGTGGTCATTCATCTGGCCAGCGCCACCACCAGTGAAGTTCGCCTGCTGGACGCGGAAATGGCCGATGCCGAGCCGTTTGTTTTTCTGCCTCGCCGCAAAGATCACGAATACAGCCTTGATCACTACCAGCATCGGTTTTATCTGCGTTCCAACCGCCACGGTAAAAACTTTGGCTTATACCGTACCCGTATGCGTGATGAGCAACAGTGGGAAGAGTTAATTCCGCCACGTGATAACATTATGCTGGAAGGGTTTACGCTGTTTACCGACTGGCTGGTGGTTGAAGAGCGTCAGCGCGGGTTAACCAGTTTGCGGCAAATTAACCGCAAGACCCGGGAAGTCATTGGCATTGCCTTTGATGATCCGGCCTATGTGACCTGGATTGCCTACAATCCAGAACCTGAAACCGCGCGATTGCGTTATGGTTATTCGTCCATGACCACACCAGATACTTTGTTTGAACTGGATATGGATACCGGTGAGCGTCGTGTATTAAAACAAACGGAAGTTCCTGGTTTTGATGCGGCGAATTACCGCAGTGAACACCTGTGGATAGTCGCCCGTGATGGCGTCGAAGTTCCGGTTTCGCTGGTCTATCATCGCAAACATTTTCGCAAAGGACACAACCCGCTGCTGGTGTATGGCTACGGTTCTTACGGCGCAAGTATTGATGCCGATTTCAGTTTTAGCCGCTTGAGTTTGTTGGATCGTGGATTTGTCTACGCCATTGTCCATGTTCGTGGCGGCGGTGAGCTGGGGCAACAATGGTACGAGGACGGTAAATTTCTGAAGAAGAAAAATACGTTTAATGATTATCTTGATGCCTGCGATGCATTGTTAAAACTGGGCTATGGCTCTCCTTCGCTCTGTTATGCGATGGGCGGGAGTGCGGGGGGTATGTTGATGGGCGTTGCGATTAATCAACGCCCGGAATTGTTCCACGGCGTTATCGCCCAGGTACCGTTTGTTGATGTTGTAACAACAATGCTGGATGAATCAATTCCTCTTACCACCGGCGAATTTGAAGAGTGGGGGAATCCGCAGGATCCGCAATATTACGAGTATATGAAAAGCTACAGCCCGTATGACAACGTCACCGCACAGGCTTATCCGCATTTACTGGTAACGACCGGTTTACACGATTCTCAGGTGCAATATTGGGAACCGGCAAAATGGGTCGCTAAATTGCGCGAGCTGAAAACCGATGACCATCTTTTATTGCTCTGTACCGACATGGACTCAGGTCATGGCGGTAAATCTGGTCGCTTTAAATCGTACGAAGGCGTAGCGATGGAATATGCTTTTCTGGTCGCGCTGGCGCAGGGAACATTACCCGCTCAGTCAGCGGATTAAGTATTTTCCAGATAATGTTTCAGTGTTAAACGCAGCTCCGGGCTCATGCTGTCGAGGTTATTAAACAACCAGCGCAGATAGCCCGGATCGCGTTCGGCAACGTCGGAAACCGCTTTGCCACGGTATTTGCCAAAGGTGAAGGTCGTCATCAACGATGGACGTCCGGTGATATCGGCCATCTGTTCTGCCGTCCAGCCAGAGGTGTTCATAATATCGATAAGCAACGCGGCGGTGATATAACAGTCATACAACGCGCGGTGATGATGCAGGCCCGGCGGCGTCTGTACATTGAGCTTCCGTGTTTTATATAGCGCCATATTGCTGTACTTGATCCCTGGCCACAAACGACGGGCCAGTTTCATAGTGCAAATCCACTCACCGGGCATTTCAGGCAGTACGCGGCGGTCAAAGCTGGCGTTATGCGCGACATACCATTCACTACCGTAATAGTGCGGGATCACATCTTCAATCCACGGTTTATCGGCGACCATGGCTTCGGTGATGCGATGAATCGCCATCGCCTGTGGACTAATAGGACGATCGGGACGCACCAGGTGGCTCATGGGATTGACGATTTTTCCGTCAATGACATCAACAGAGGCAATCTCTACGATCCCTCCCTGCAAACCGCAGGTTTCTGTATCGATAATGCGCAACATGGCATGCTCCAGGCCGAAAAGCCTAGCGTAATGGAATGATATCGCCTTGCCAACCCTGTGATGAACGCTGACCGACTAACAATAATGAACCACGATCGGCGCGAACGATGAGACGACCATGTTCATCCCATAGTGCACTGTTACCACGGGCATTTGCCATCAGCACTGCAATCGAGTACTGATGTGAAAAAAATTGTAAGCGACGGGCCGACGCCAGCAGGTCGGGTTCTCCCAGACATTGCCCTGTCGTAAACAGTGAACAGGTCGGGTCCATATCCATACCTTGCGGTTGTTCATCGACCACCGTGATGGTTCTGGAACGACGGCCCAGACATGCACCATAACTCTGATGGTAGATCCCTGGCGTTTTTCGCCACGGTGCGAATACCGCAATTCCACGAATAAAGCGATCGTTATATTCAACGGGAAGGCCGGCAATGATGGTCATTCGCCAGGTCGTTGCGGCATAACAAAGCGGGTCTAATAGCGAGAGATCGGGTGGGGCAGGAAGGGCACGTCGCGAATAATCACACCCCAGTAAAGAAAGCGATGGAAAAACTAACAGCTGACATTGTTGCCTGGCGGCGGCCCTCACAAACTCCAGATGATGAGCTACCTGTTCGGTGAGTGAGGTTTTACGGGGCTCATATTGCGCTGCTGCAACTTTCCAGAACGACATAATGACTTCCTTTTCAAAATGACTGCAAATTATGGGTGCGGTTTAGAAAATACTCATAATTTAGCAGGCGTTATGTAAGAAAGTGTAACTATGTATAAGTTTTATTTAAGTTTGGGCTCGTAAGGTAAACGTGACAGATTGACCGAAGCCAAACGGTGGGCGATAAGCCGCTCGCGAAACCAGCTGCGCAAATGTTCAGGCTGTTCACGTTCAACCGCTTCAGCGATCACCGGCATATTGTAGCGTTCTTTAAATGCCACCCCTGCCGCCGCCAAATCGACATTCACTTTATCCATTTCTGTTTGATCCAGTTTAGCCAGATTCTTCAGCATTCTTAATCTCCTCATCATTCGCGGGCAAAAGTTACTAAGAGTGAGCCTTGATGGCAAGCCGGAATTGATGATCCTCGACTCAGACATTAGACAAGGTTATGCTCTGTAAAAAAGTTATTACAAAAAGGAATAGATAATATGGCTTCAACTGCACGCTCCCTTCGCTACGCGCTGGCAATCCTGACCACTTCGTTGGTGACACCTTCCGTCTGGGCACATGCGCATTTAACGCATCAGTATCCTGCGGCAAATGCACAAGTGACAGCAGCTCCGCAGGCAATCACTTTAAACTTCTCGGAAGGCGTTGAAACAGGATTCAGTGGTGCAAAAATCACGGGGCCAAAAAACGAAAATATTAAAACATTACCGGCGAAGCGGAATGAGCAGGACCAAAAGCAACTGATTGTTCCACTGGCCGATTCGCTGAAACCCGGAACCTACACCGTTGACTGGCATGTTGTTTCGGTGGATGGGCATAAAACGAAAGGACATTACACCTTTAGTGTGAAATAAATCATGCTGGCGTTTACCTGGATCGCGCTGCGATTTATCCATTTCACCTCGCTGATGCTGGTTTTTGGCTTCGCAATGTACGGTGCCTGGCTGGCCCCCTTAACGATTCGTCGCTTGCTGACGAAGCGTTTTCTGCGTTTACAACAGCACGCTGCCGTCTGGAGTTTGATCAGTGCCACTGCAATGCTCGCCGTTCAGGGCGGGTTGATGGGAACGGGATGGTCAGATGTATTTTCGCCAAACATTTGGCTGGCTGTTTTGCAAACGCAGTTTGGTGGCGTCTGGTTATGGCAAATTGTTCTCGCCCTCGTAACATTGATCGTCGCCCTTATGCAACCGCGGAATATGCCACGTTTGCTGTTTATGCTCACTACCGCGCAATTTATTCTGCTGGCGGGAGTCGGGCATGCGACGCTGAATGAAGGGGTAACGGCGAAAATCCATCAGACTAATCACGCAATTCACCTGATCTGTGCGGCGGCGTGGTTTGGGGGATTACTGCCGGTGCTCTGGTGTATGCAACTCATCAAAGGCCGTTGGCGACACCAGGCTATTCAGGCACTGATGCGTTTTTCCTGGTGCGGGCATTTTGCGGTGATCGGCGTACTGGCAAGCGGCGTGCTTAATGCATTGTTGATTACCGGATTTCCCCCCACGCTTACGACTTACTGGGGCCAACTCTTATTGCTCAAAGCCATCCTGGTGATGATTATGGTGGTCATCGCGCTGGCTAATCGTTATGTTCTTGTACCGCGCATGAGGCAGGATGAAGATCGTGCGGCTCCCTGGTTTGTCTGGATGACTAAACTCGAATGGGCGATAGGTGCGGTAGTGCTGGTGATCATCAGCCTGCTTGCGACTCTCGAACCTTTTTGATGGATTACGAAAATGATGAAAAAAAGTATTCTGGCGTTTCTGTTACTCACCAGTTCTGCAGCTGCGCTGGCGGCACCGCAGGTGATTACCGTCAGCCGTTTTGAAGTAGGTAAAGACAAATGGGCGTTTAATCGCGAAGAGGTGATGCTGACTTGCCGACCGGGTAATGCTTTGTATGTCATTAACCCAAGTACTCTCGTGCAGTATCCTTTAAACGATATCGCACAAAAGGAAGTTGCCAGTGGGAAGACTAAAGCCCAACCCATTTCGGTGATTCAGATTGATGATCCTAACAATCCCGGCGAAAAAATGAGTCTGGCACCGTTTATAGAGCGAGCTGAAAAACTCTGTTAATTACCTAAAATAGCCTTTTGATTTCCAATAAAAAACCGCCTCAGTTCTTTCACCAGAACGGGCGGTTTTTAACATTTAAGCTGATGACCACCACGCTTTTTATTGACCATTTTGCACGCAAACTGGAAAACCTAGCGTCGTCATCTATTCTTAAAGAGCAAGGCAACTAAGCCTGCATTAATGCCAACTTTTAGCGCACGGCTCTCTCCCAAGAGCCATTTCCCTGGACCGAATACAGGAATCGTGTTCGGTCTCTTTTTATCTGTTAAAAGCCAGAAGCATTCCCTTCGCTGACTTTATAGTCAACCATAACACACACTCTACTGTTTGAGTCCAGCGTTTTTTAACATTCTTGTTAAGATTATGTGATCTTTAGCGCGGGAGGAAAATATTGATGAAACAGCCTGCGCCCGTTTATCAGAGAATTGCGGGTCATCAATGGCGACATATCTGGCTTTCAGGCGATATACACGGTTGTCTTGAGCAGTTGCGCCGCAAATTATGGCATTGTCGTTTTGATCCGTGGCGAGATTTACTTATCTCAGTGGGAGACGTTATCGATCGTGGGCCGCAAAGTTTACGTTGCCTGCAGTTACTGGAACAACATTGGGTTCGTGCGGTAAGAGGCAATCATGAACAGATGGCGATGGATGCGCTGGCATCCCGGCAGATGTCTTTATGGTTGATAAATGGCGGCGACTGGTTTATTGCGCTGGCAGATAATCAACAGAAACAAGCGAAAACGGCGCTGGAAAAATGTCAGCATTTGCCCTTTATTCTTGAATTACACAGTCGCACCGGCAAACATGTTATTGCTCATGCCGATTATCCAGATGATGTCTATGAATGGCAAAAGGACGTCGATTTGCATCAGGTCTTGTGGAGCCGCTCGCGATTAGGTGAACGCCAAAAAGGGCAGGGAATTGCAGGTGCTGATCATTTCTGGTTTGGTCATACACCTTTGTGCCATCGCGTGGATATTGGCAACCTGCATTATATTGATACCGGTGCTGTCTTTGGGGGAGAACTGACTCTTGTGCAATTGCAATAATTAAAAATCACCGTACTCCTGTGCAGGTCGCCAGAAACCATCTATAAAATCCTCAATCGGAAAACAACCGCCATGGCGGATCCGTTGATCGCTCATAGAATAGAGACACTGCTGTTCCGTGTTGTAGATATCCACAACAATATCTTCACAACCGCCATCCAGGTAGCAAACAAAAAGTACCAGCGCGAACATTTCATCCCCGAAGTGTGGTGCCGTACCGTTAAGTTTAGGAGAGATTTTACAACGGGGGAATAACCAGGACAAATAACCCGCCATGCCGACGGGTTCTTTTTGGATCAGGCAAGACGCATAATCCAGGCATCAGATTGTTGATCGTAACGGGTACGGTAAAGGACAGAGTGTTCGCCATTTAGCAGGGCAGGGATACTGGTTTCAGCATCCCAGGCGTCCAGTTGCATACATAAATCGGGGTCTGATTTACAAGGAATGGTTAACGTTCGATCACCCGGCGATTCGCCGTGTAATTCGCCGTCGTCGATTTCAAAAGCGCCTATGCGCACACTGGTTTTCATCTTCGTGCTCTCCATTTAGCTGCCGGTTGTGGTACGACCAGTCCGATCGCACCATTTTTCAGCCTAGTTGAGGCAGTTGAATGTGCCAGTCAAAAAGTGCGCTTTTTTTGTGCGCTGTCAGGCGTTACCGGTAAAAAGTTTCCCGTCGCGCACCAGTTCACGCGGGTAGCTGTTTTTCAGTCGTGAACCAATCCGTTTGGCTAAACCAATCGGCTGATGCTGGAAGGTAACCAATACATCATCCGCCACTGGCGCGGCTTGCGGGTAAACATCGCGCCCGCGATACCACTCTTCCGCTTCCTGCGGTGTCAGTTCAAAAGCGTTCACATTGTCGGGGGAGGCAAGGGCAATAACGGCTTCATGCTGCCAGCGATAACCTTTGTTGTGCGTTTCGGCAAGTTTAATCCCCAAGCGAGAAAATCGGACTTTACCGATCAGGGCTTCAATGCCTACCGGGAACAACCACAGTTCTTTGTCACGCTGCCAGAGTCGCAGGTTTTCATCCCAGTTTAAGCCAACACTTGCAGCCGCCTGACGAATTTGACCGGCTTCGCGATCTTTCACCGGGCTAAACGGGAAATTGCCCACTTTGTATTTTGGGGCGGGTAAGACGGGGATCGCCTGAGTTTTACGCAGACGAGCAACGAAGAAGCCTTCGCAGTCGTAAATTTGTGGGAAAACATGCAAAAAGCCGTCTTCGGTCAGCGCCTTATTTGCACCAGGGAAGAGATCGCCAAGCGGTAAAAACTCTACTGCGTCGTGGTAAGTCTCTTTCAGCCACAGGCAAACGGCTTCGTTTTCTTCCCGGTTTAAGGTACAGGTCGAGTAAACCAGCGTACCGCCAGGACGTAATGCATGAAAGGCGCTGTCGATCAGCTCCCGTTGGGTCGCTGCGATTTCCTGATTGCTTTCTGGTGACCAGTTTTTTAGCGCATCGGGATCTTTACGCACCACGCCTTCGCCGGAGCAGGGAGCGTCCAGCAAAATGGCATCGAACATTTCTGGCACTGCCGCACCAAATACGCGGCCATCAAAATGCGTGAGCGCAACATTACTGATGCCACAGCGGCTGATATTGGCATGTAACACTTTTACCCGACTGGCGGAAAACTCATTGGCAAGGATTGCCCCTTCGTTATTCATCCGCGCAGCAATTTGCGTCGTTTTGGAACCTGGTGCAGCAGCGACATCCATCACCCGCTGTGGTGCATTACCGTCAGCAAACAAGGCGGCAACAGGCAACATTGAACTGGCTTCCTGAATATAAAACAGGCCGCTTAAATGCTCGGCGGTACTACCCAACGGCAATGCATCTTCATTGTCGCGTTCAATCCAGAAACCTTCTTCACACCACGGAATTGGCGTAAGCGTCCAGCCATAAGGAGCAGTTAATTGCAGGAAATCAGCAACGGAGGTTTTCAGCGTATTAACGCGAATGCTGCGGCGCAACGGGCGCTGACAGGCGGCAAGAAAATCATCAAAAGAGAGCGTCGAAGGCATCGCTTCGCGCATTTGTGTCAGAAAGGCGTCCGGGAAATAAACGGTGTGTTGGGCCACGAGCATATACCACTGGCAAAAAAACAGGCGCGCAGTTTAGCATAAACGCTCCGGCGCAGGCACGCCGGAGCCGTGGGCATTATTTGGGAAGCGCAGTTCCCCATTCACGCCACTCTTTCGGTTCACTTTCCTGCAACAGGAAGTGCTTGCCTTCCTGGGCTTTCGGTGCCAGTGGCGTACCCGGAGGCGTGGCGAAGGCGATGCCGCCACGGATAAACTGGTTAAAGGTACCGGTTTTCACTACGCCGCCCGTCAGACCAAAGTCCAGACTGTAACCCGATGCCAACCAGAAGACGGAATTGTTACGCACCAGGTGTTGATAGCGTTTACTGATGCGCATCGCAATCATCACGCGATCTGACAATGTCCCCAGCGTCATTCCGGTAACCGTACCTACTTCCAGACCACGGAACAGCACCGGTGTACCGATACCTAACGAACCGGCTTCCGGCGCTTCAACAATAATGCTTAAGCCATCCAGGTAACGCGAATCAGTAATGGTGGCCTCTTGTAATTCAAAGTCGCGGCGAGGATTGCCCCGGCCTGGTTCGACGTTGATATACGGCTGGAGGATAGTATCAAGATGCTCAACGCCAGCTGCCGAAATTTGCGGTGTGACCACTGAGAAGCGCGTACCACCGCGAGCAAAGGTCTGGACATATTCCGGATAGAGCACCGCCTTTGCCTGTACTTCATTGCGCGCGGTAATCAGATCCAGCGTCTGGATTTGCCCGATATCAATACCGAGATAGCGAATTGGCATCCCGACCGCCAGTTTTCCGGCATCGAAAGCGTGAAGCGTAATTTGCCCGCCAACCGCACGGGCCGCTGTTTCGGAAGCATACAGAATACGCTTGTCGCCTTTACGCTGACTGGCGCTGGCACCACTGAGGTTATCGAAGCTAATAGCCCCCTTTAATGCTCTGGAGAGCGGGGATGCCTGTACAGCCAGACCACTACCATTCAGCTGAACTTTCGCCCCACCTTCTGCCCAGAACACGCTGTTGCTGGTCAGAAGGTTGCGATACTCCGGTTTAATATGCAGCTCGATATCAAACGCGTTAGCTCGCGGACGCACAGTAATAACTTCACCAACTTCAAATTTACGGTACAGCACTACCGATCCTGCCTGCACATCCGGCAGCGTCTCTGCACTCAAACTCACGGTTGTGGTGGGTAAATCGCTAAGGCTGTTCTCCAGCGCTTTTTCCAGATTGGCATACAGTGGATAGCTGGCTTTCATCTCGCCTTTATCGCCCGGCAGAATACGTATTCCGCCATTGATCCATTCTGAGGCGCTGGCACCGAGAAACTCAACGCCATCCAGCCCCACCTTCACGTCGACGCGGCTGTTGACGACAAATTTGCTATCGCCTTTTACCAGTTCGCGATGCTGAGGCTCGATGGCGACGGTAAAGGTGACGCCTTTGCTGGTGAGTTTACGATCGATAACCTGGCCTACCTGCACGCCGTGAAGAATGAGCGGCTGACCAGCATCAATACCGTAACTTTCTGGTGCTGTCAGGGTCAGTGTCAGAACATCCGGCTCTTGCAGCAGGGCTTTTTCGCCTGGCACAACAACAAACTCTTTGCGTGGCTCGCCATCGCCGGGCACCAACTCAAAGGTTTTTCCGGTCAGCAGGGCGCTGAGATTGGCATCGCTAAGGGATAATTTCGGGTTGCGTAATTCGATGCGGGTATTTTCACGAAGCAGGGTGACGACGCTGGGATCAACGGTCATTTCCCCAGTGACTTTACCACCAGGATTTAAATCCAGTTTAGTCAGCTGTCCGACTTCCAGCCCCTGATACATTAACGGCGTCGAGTCGGCGGTTAATCCGGCACCGTCTGGCAGTTCCAGTTTTATTATTACGCCACGTTGGCTATGGGCCAGGTCTTCATACAGACCAAAGGTATCTTCCGCTTCGGCAGGTTTCGACTCTTCAGGTGAATCGAAGGCAATCGCACCGTTAACCAGTGCCGCCAGACTTTCCAGTTTCACCTTCGCGCCACTGATACTGACGTTGGCATCAACGCCGGAAACGTTCCAGAAACGGCTACCTTTTTTCACCAGATCGGTAAAACGCCGCTCGATCAGGACATCAATCACCACGCCTTGCTTGTTGGGATTGATGGCATAGTCGTAGACTTTACCCACCGGGATCTTGCGGAAATAGACCAATGAACCACTGCTCAGTGAACCGAGATCGGGGGCTTGCAGGTGGATCATCAGATCGCCATTGTCCAGCCGATATTTCGGTTGGGTGTCGAGTGCGACAAAGTGATCCTGCTCTTTACCTTTACCCGGCATCATGCCGATATAATTACCACCGACGAGGGCGTCCAGCCCGGAGACACCTGCCAACGAGGCCTTTGGCGTCACCAACCAGAACTGTGTCTCTTCGCGCAGCGCATCTTTCATATCGGACTTGATGCTGACCTTGACTTCAATCTTACGAAGATCGTCGCTGAGGCTGATATCCTGCACTGTTCCAACTTCAACGCCCTGATAACGAACAGGCGTACGGCCTGGAACAATACCATCCGCCGACATAAAGTCGATGGTGACAGTATTGCCCCGGTCCTGATAACTGTCCCAAATCAGCCAACCAGCAATCATTAGCGCGATGAACGGCAGCAGCCAGAAAGGTGAGATACGGCGTTTATTTTTAATCTGCGCTTCAGTCGTCGAAGCGGGCGTTTCCTGACTCATGTGCATCCCAAAGTAAGCGGCTGTCCAGCCATTCCACAGCAAGAATAGTCAAAATTACCGCTGCGCCGAAATAAAACGCAGCCGGTCCCATAGTAAAAGCGAGGATCTGATCGCGATTAATCAGCGACATGGTTAAAGATATGACAAACAGGTCGAGCATCGACCAGCGACCAATCCAGGTCACCATCCGCAGTAACAGAATGCGTGTGCGTAAACCTTGCTGGCATTTAAAATGAATACTCAACAGTAAAGTGAACATGACGATCACTTTAGTAAACGGTACCAGAATACTGGCGATAAACACGATTCCCGCAACTGCAATGTTGCTACTTGCCAGCGACATAATTCCGGAAAGAATCGTATCTTCCTGCCGACCACCATTCAGATAAATGATAGAGATAGGCAACAGGTTGGCAGGTAACAACAAAACGATTGACGCTAACAGCGCCGCCCAGCATTTTTGCAGACTATGACGGCGACGCAGGCGTAGCGGGATATGGCAACGCGGGCAGCGACCACGCTGATCAGGATAGCCGGTAAAATGGCACCCAAGACAGACACGGAGTTTCTCGTCCCTACGGGTAGCGGGGCGCTGTGGATAAAATCGCTCCCACAGTTCTTCAACATTAAGATGTGACAACGTCACCGTCGTTAAAATCACCAACGCCACAAAAGAGAACAAGCCGACACCCGCCTGGATATGGGCATAATCCTGTACCTTTATAGAAGCAACGCCAATGCCGACCAGGTAGATATCCAGCATCACCCACTCTTTCAGCCGCTCAAGCATCAGCAGTACCGGGCGTAAATTCATTCCCAATCGGTTACCAAACCATAAATAAGCTATGGAGGTCACCAGAATGAGGGGGGCACCGATAACGCAGAAAAAGACCATCGCCCCCGTTATCGCATCGCCCTGTTTGGTCATTTGCCAGATGCCTTGCATAACGTTGGCGTCAATACGAATGCCTAACAGCCAGATATGCAACAGCGGTTCGCCCCAGGCAAACGGCATAAGCAACAGCATGGTGAAGGCCATTGCCGCCAGGCGCGTTAGCGACCAGTCGCGCCCGTCACGAATTTTTGCCTGACAGCGCGGACAATAGGCACTTTGATGCGAATTTATCTCGGGCAGGCTAAACAGCATGTCACATTGCGGGCAACGTTGGTAATCACCACGCGGCAGTTCCTCGCCGATAGCCCTCACTGTTATCTTCTTTGTCGGCGTAATTTGTGGTGTGTTAAGAGCCATGACGTGCCAAATGTAATAAGAATTAACATTAATCTTAACCCATGATGGGAATGATCTTGAGCATTAACGCATTTAATGCTTATTTTAATAGGCTGGCAGTTCCAGGTAAGACAACCAAGTGATTATATAATGAACAAAGCAGAATTTTACGCGGATTTAAATCGCGACTTTAACGCGCTGATGGTGGGAGAAACCAGTTTTCTGGCAACGCTTGCGAACACCAGTGCGTTGTTATATGAGCGTCTCACTGACGTAAACTGGGCAGGTTTTTATTTGCTTGAGGACGATACACTGGTGCTCGGACCATTTCAGGGCAAAATTGCCTGTGTCCGGATACCCGTTGGGCGCGGTGTATGCGGCACTGCGGTTGCCCGCAATCAAGTGCAGCGTATCGAGGATGTTCACGCGTTTGACGGGCATATTGTCTGTGATGCGGCGAGTAATTCTGAAATTGTTCTGCCACTGGTGGTGAAAAATCAGATTATTGGTGTTCTCGACATCGATAGTACCGTCTTCGGTCGCTTTACAGACGAGGACGAGCAAGGCTTACGTCAGCTTGTGGCACAGCTTGAAAAAGTGCTTGCAACGACGGATTACAAAAAATTCTTTGCGAGCGTCGCAGGATAATCAACGGATAACGTAGCATTTACTGATAGCGTCATTATAATGACGCCTGTTCATGCCTGCGCTTGTTGGCTACGTCCGTTGTAATCAGGAAATTTCATGGAAAATCAACCTAAGTTGAATAGCAGTAAAGAAGTAATCGCGTTTCTGGCCGAACGTTTTCCCCACTGTTTCAGTGCGGAAGGTGAAGCGCGTCCGCTGAAAATCGGTATTTTTCAGGATTTGGTCGATCGTGTTGCCGGGGAAATGAACCTGAGCAAAACGCAATTGCGATCCGCTTTACGTCTCTACACTTCGAGCTGGCGTTATCTTTACGGTGTTAAACCCGGTGCAACACGTGTCGATCTTGACGGCAACCCATGCGGTGAGCTGGACGAGCAACATGTCGAGCATGCTCGCAAGCAGCTTGAAGAAGCGAAAGCGCGTGTTCAGGCACAGCGTGCTGAACAGCAAGCGAAAAAACGCGAAGCTGCCGCAGCTGCTGGTGAGAAAGAAGACGCACCGCGCCGCGAACGCAAGCCACGTCCGACCACGCCACGCCGCAAAGAAGGCGCTGAACGTAAACCTCGTTCGCAAAAGCCGGTAGAGAAAGCGCCAAAAACAGTAAAAGCACCTCGCGAAGAACAGCACACCCCGGTTTCTGACATTTCAGCTCTGACTGTCGGACAAGCCCTGAAGGTGAAAGCGGGTCAAAACGCGATGGATGCCACCGTATTAGAAATCACCAAAGACGGCGTCCGCGTCCAGCTGAATTCGGGTATGTCTTTGATTGTGCGCGCAGAACACCTGGTGTTCTGAAACGGAGGCCGGGCCAGGCATGAACATGTTTTTTAGGCTTACCGCGTTAGCTGGCCTGCTTGCAATAGCAGGCCAGACCTTCGCTGTAGAAGATATCACGCGTGCTGATCAAATTCCGGTATTAAAGGAAGAGACGCAGCATGCGACGGTGAGTGAGCGCGTAACGTCGCGCTTCACCCGTTCTCATTATCGCCAGTTCGACCTCGATCAGGCATTTTCGGCCAAAATCTTTGACCGCTACCTGAATCTGCTCGATTACAGCCACAATGTGCTGCTGGCAAGCGATGTTGAACAGTTCGCGAAAAAGAAAACTGAGTTAGGCGATGAACTGCGTTCAGGTAAACTCGACGTTTTCTACGATCTCTACAATCTGGCGCAAAAGCGCCGTTTTGAACGTTACCAGTACGCTTTGTCGGTACTGGAAAAGCCGATGGATTTCACCGGCAACGACACTTATAACCTTGACCGCAGCAAAGCGCCCTGGCCGAAAAACGAGGCTGAGTTGAACGCGCTGTGGGACAGTAAAGTCAAATTCGACGAGTTAAGCCTGAAGCTGACAGGAAAAACGGATAAGGAAATTCGTGAAACCCTGACTCGCCGCTACAAATTTGCCATTCGTCGTCTGGCGCAAACCAACAGCGAAGATGTTTTCTCGCTGGCAATGACGGCGTTTGCACGTGAAATCGACCCGCATACCAACTATCTTTCCCCGCGTAATACCGAACAGTTCAACACTGAAATGAGTTTGTCGCTGGAAGGTATTGGCGCAGTGCTGCAAATGGATGATGACTACACCGTTATCAATTCGATGGTGGCAGGAGGTCCGGCAGCGAAGAGCAAAGCTATCAGCGTTGGTGACAAAATTGTCGGTGTTGGTCAAACAGGCAAGCCGATGGTTGACGTGATTGGCTGGCGTCTTGATGATGTGGTGGCCTTAATTAAAGGGCCTAAGGGCAGTAAGGTTCGTCTGGAAATTTTACCTGCTGGTAAAGGGACCAAGACCCGTACGGTAACGTTGACCCGTGAACGTATTCGTCTCGAAGACCGCGCGGTTAAAATGTCGGTGAAGACCGTCGGTAAAGAGAAAGTCGGCGTGCTGGATATTCCGGGCTTCTATGTAGGTTTGACAGACGATGTCAAAGTGCAATTGCAGAAACTGGAAAAACAGAATGTCAGCAGTGTGATTATCGACCTGCGTAGCAATGGTGGTGGGGCGTTGACTGAAGCCGTATCGCTCTCCGGTCTGTTCATTCCATCCGGCCCGATTGTTCAGGTCCGCGATAACAACGGCAAGGTTCGTGAAGACAGCGACACCGACGGACAGGTCTTCTATAAAGGCCCGCTGGTGGTGCTGGTTGACCGCTTCAGTGCTTCGGCTTCAGAAATCTTTGCCGCGGCAATGCAGGATTACGGTCGTGCCCTGGTTGTGGGTGAACCGACATTTGGTAAAGGCACCGTTCAGCAGTACCGTTCATTGAACCGTATTTACGATCAGATGTTACGTCCTGAATGGCCAGCGCTGGGTTCTGTGCAGTACACGATCCAGAAATTCTATCGCGTTAACGGCGGCAGTACGCAACGTAAAGGCGTAACGCCAGACATCATCATGCCGACGGGTAATGAAGAAACGGAAACGGGTGAGAAATTCGAAGATAACGCGCTGCCGTGGGATAGCATTGATGCCGCGACTTATGTGAAATCAGGAGATTTAACGGCCTTTGAACCGGAGCTGCTGAAGGAACATAATGCGCGTATCGCGAAAGATCCTGAGTTCCAGAACATCATGAAGGATATCGCGCGCTTCAACGCTATGAAGGACAAGCGCAATATCGTTTCTCTGAATTACGCTGTGCGTGAGAAAGAGAATAATGAAGATGATGCGACGCGTCTGGCGCGTTTGAACGAACGCTTTAAACGCGAAGGTAAACCGGAGTTGAAGAAACTGGATGATCTACCGAAAGATTACCAGGAGCCAGATCCTTATCTGGATGAGACGGTGAATATCGCACTCGATCTGGCGAAGCTTGAAAAAGCCAGACCCGCGGAACAACCCGCTCCCGTCAAGTAATATCAATCAGGCACAAGAAATTGTGCCTGATTTTTTAACAGCGGCAAGATGCCGTAAATCAGATGCCACAAAATGTAAAGTTGTGTCTTTCTGGTGACTTACGCACTATCCAGACTTGAAAATAGTCGCGTAACCCATACGATGTGGGTATCGCATATTGCGTTTTGTTAAACTGAGGTAAAAAGAAAATTATGATGCGAATCGCGCTCTTCCTGCTAACGAACCTGGCCGTAATGGTCGTTTTCGGGCTGGTACTGAGCCTGACAGGGATACAGTCGAGCAGCGTTCAGGGGCTGATGATCATGGCCTTGCTGTTCGGTTTTGGTGGTTCCTTCGTTTCGCTTCTGATGTCCAAATGGATGGCATTACGATCTGTTGGCGGGGAAGTGATCGAGCAACCGCGTAACGAAAGGGAACGTTGGCTGGTCAATACTGTAGCAACCCAGGCTCGTCAGGCGGGGATCGCTATGCCGCAAGTGGCTATCTACCATGCGCCGGACATCAATGCTTTTGCAACCGGTGCGCGCCGTGATGCCTCTCTGGTTGCTGTCAGCACCGGTTTGCTGCAGAACATGAGCCCGGATGAAGCCGAGGCGGTAATTGCTCACGAAATCAGCCACATCGCCAATGGTGATATGGTCACCATGACGCTGATTCAGGGCGTGGTGAACACCTTCGTTATCTTTATTTCCCGTATTCTGGCGCAACTTGCCGCGGGTTTTATGGGCGGAAATCGTGATGAAGGTGAAGAGAGCAACGGCAACCCGCTGATCTACTTTGCGGTTGCAACGGTTCTGGAACTGGTGTTTGGTATTCTGGCGAGCATTATCACCATGTGGTTCTCGCGTCATCGTGAATTCCACGCCGATGCGGGTTCGGCAAAACTGGTTGGTCGCGAGAAAATGATTGCCGCGCTGCAACGCCTGAAAACCAGCTATGAACCGCAAGAAGCAACCAGCATGATGGCTTTCTGCATTAACGGGAAGTCGAAATCGCTCAGTGAGTTGTTCATGACTCACCCGCCGCTGGATAAACGTATTGAAGCTCTGCGTACGGGTGAATACCTGAAGTAATATGAAGTAAATACTAAAAAGCGCGTCCTGATCGACGCGCTTTTTTTATGCCCTGGATCGTGGCTGAGTGATACGTAAACCACTGACACAGGCAGCAATCACTGCCAGAATAGCCGCAGCTATCAGCGAGACGTGCGTACCATTATCACCAAACTGATTTAGCATCAGCGCTACCAGAGCCGCGCCGCTACTCTGACCCAGAAGACGAGCTGTCCCTAACATGCCACTGGCTCCACCGCTACGTTCGCGAGGAGCGGAGGTAATAATGGTGTGGTTATTGGGTGACTGGAACAAGCCAAATCCAGCACCACATAAGATCATCGGCCAGATAATATTGATATCCGCAGGTGACGCTGGCAGCAGAACCAGGGAAAAAAGCCCCGCAGCCATGATGAATAACCCTAAAGCACCCAGCAATCCTGCATGTACGCGTTCAATCAAATAGCCTGCCAGTGGAGCCATCACCATCGTTGCTAACGGCCACGGTGTCAGAAGTAAACCTGTTTCGACTTCACTACGCCCGAGCACGGTTTGCAGGTAAAAGGGAAGGGAAACCATTGCCAGCATTTGTGCGCAGAAAGAGCAAACAGATGTGCAAATAGAAAGTGAAAACAGCGGGATACGCAGTAAATCCACCGGTAGCAGCGGTACGGGAAGAGAAAGCTGGCGGCGAATAAAGAAAATACCAACGACAACCATTACCACCAGTTCCGCACCAATCAATGTCAGCGATTGCCCCTGAGCGAAACCACTCAATGCAGTAATAAGCAGGCCGAAGGTTAACGCGTTCATCACGGCGCTGGGCAGGTCGAAACGGGGTTTACTGGCGCGAGAACCATTGGGTGGCAGAAAACGCATCGCCAGAAGCAGGGCGATAATACCCAACGGTACGTTGATTAAAAATAACCATTTCCAGGATGCGATGGAGAGGATTGCTGCAGCAATTGTCGGCCCGGCAGCAGAAGAGACGGCAACAATAAACGAGTTTATGCCCATCCCTCTACCCAGAAAACGTTGTGGATAGATCAGGCGGATAAGTGCGGTATTAACGCTCATCAACGCTGCACCGCCGAAACCTTGTATGACACGCGCAAGGGTGAGCATTTGCAGCGAATCAGAAAGGGCGCAGAACAGTGAAGACAACAGAAAAACGACCAGACCGCATTTATAAATACGTCGATAGCCAAACATATCGCCCAGAAACGAAAACGAGAGCAGGGAGATGACAATGGCGATTTGATAGGCGTTCACTACCCAGATGGAACTGGCCGGCGTGGCATGAAGGTCCGTAGCGATTGTTGGCAAGGCGACGTTGGCGATTGCGCCGTCAAGGACAGCCATCGAAATACCAATCACAATGGTTAATATCGCACCGTATCGCTGGGGCAATGGCAGGCCGTCGGCCTGAACTTTTGGCATAGGAATTTTATATCTTTGGTGAATAATCAACAGGGGTCTGATTCTAGCACTGATATTCACGGTGGATGTCGCAGAATTGTAACTAACCGGCAAAAGATGGATTGCGACCACCCAGGTGCGAAATTATAATAAAAAACAGTTCTGATTTTTATAAAACACTCGCAATGAGGTGATAAATGGCTAACGCAGATCTGGATAAACAGCCTGATTCTGTATCTTCCGTGCTAAAAGTTTTTGGCATTTTGCAGGCGCTGGGTGAAGAGCGCGAAATAGGGATAACCGAGTTGTCGCAGCGCGTCATGATGTCAAAAAGCACCGTTTATCGCTTTTTACAGACCATGAAAACCTTAGGTTATGTGGCGCAGGAAGGGGAGTCGGAGAAATATTCGCTGACCCTGAAATTGTTCGAACTGGGCGCTCGCGCGTTGCAAAACGTCGATTTAATTCGTAGCGCAGATATCCAGATGCGTGAGATCTCCCGCCTGACCAAAGAAACTATCCACCTCGGCGCACTGGACGAAGATAGTATTGTTTACATCCACAAAATTGACTCAATGTACAATTTGCGCATGTATTCACGGATTGGGCGTCGTAATCCGCTGTACAGCACCGCGATTGGTAAGGTACTGCTGGCATGGCGCGATCGCGATGAAGTGATGCAAATTCTTGAGGGCGTGGAGTATAAACGCAGTACCGAGCGGACCATCACCAGTACAGAAGCGTTATTACCCGTTCTGGACCAGGTGCGCGAGCAGGGGTATGGCGAAGATAACGAAGAGCAGGAAGAAGGGCTGCGATGCATTGCGGTTCCGGTATTTGATCGCTTTGGCGTGGTCATTGCCGGTTTGAGCATCTCCTTCCCGACGTTACGTTTCTCTGAAGAGCGTTTACAGGAATATGTCGCAATGTTGCATACCGCGGCGCGCAAAATTTCTGCCCAAATGGGTTATCACGACTATCCGTTCTGATGAGAGTAAGAACCTGTCTGAATATCAAACAGACAGGTTCTTTATTTAGCATGAGAAAAATAAAGTTGAAGGGCGTTATATTAAACGCACTTGCGATAAGAATATTTTACTCATGAGTGAGAATCTGGTTATTTATTATCCTTAACCATTATCGACCACAATATTGCTTTTACGTAACAACGGGCAATCTGTTATCCCCAGAAAACCACTTTTAGTGTGCAGGTATTGTACCGTGCTGGTGCCTCTGGCGGTCAGATAGGTACATTGTAAACCTAATCCCGCGGCATTCTCTTTGCTTCCAATCAAAACGCCATATCCGCTGAGTAATAATCCTATCCATACCAGCGCTATCAGCATAACTGTGCGAATGATGAATCGCATTACAACCTCTTCTCTTTTTATGTTCGCTTAATCGTAGCGGCAATATGCGCTGAAGCAAGCGACTCATTCCGAAAAAGCACGAATATCGACATAGTTAGGCGCTGTTTAACTAACGCATGCTAGTTTAATGACATAAGGTAGGTGAAACGGAGATTGGAGTGAAAAAGTTTCGATGGGTCGCTCTGGTTGTCGTGGTGTTGGCTTGCTTGCTGCTTTGGGCGCAGGTATTCAACATGATGTGCGATCAGGATGTACAATTTTTCAGCGGAATTTGTGCCATTAACCAGTTTATCCCGTGGTGATATCATTTTTTCAGCACTAGATTTTCTTCCTCTCCAGCAGTGGTAGAATAGCGCCTCTACTCAGAGGTGGTGAAATGAACGAAGTTGTAAATTCAGGCGTGATGAACATTGCGTCTTTGGTTGTATCGGTGGTGGTTCTTCTTATCGGGCTCATCTTGTGGTTTTTTATCAATCGTGCCAGTTCACGGACTAACGAACAGATTGAACTGCTTGAGGCGTTGCTGGATCAGCAAAAACGTCAAAATGCACTGTTACGTCGTTTGTGCGAAGCAAACGAACCAGAGAAAGCAGATAAAAAGACCGTTGAGAGTCAAAAATCGGTTGAAGACGAAGATATTATTCGTCTGGTCGCCGAACGATAATCTTTCCTCAATCTTGAGTAACCCCGTCGTTGAAGGGTTACTCAATTCATCCTGATTATACGCACTGTCATGGTGCAACTGCTTCAAATTAAAACTCTGGTCTGACTTCAAATAATTATCATATTATTTATTTGCGTAACGGGATATCAGAAAAAGATATTTAGCCCATTAATTTATTAGGATGTTTACATCGGATTTGTGATTAAGCGTGGTATTATTTATTAGCGAAACGTTTCTCTCTTGATTTTTTTGCGCATTCATCAATTTTTCTTATTTTAAATTTACAATACCATTGGGGATTGACTTCTCTTTGGGGTAATTGGTGGCCGTTAACTGACTGTTTTATGAGAAAAAGTGATATAACTTTTTATTCATTGCATAGCAGAAAATGTGATATTGCACGCACTATGTAATAACTTCTCCCACTGGCCTGGAACAACTGAACTTATTGAACTATGTTAGAAAATACGTCAGTTTAAGTATCTGCCTGAACTGGCAAGGTTAAGCACAATGATATATCGGCGCGTATTCCGTTGCATAAGTGTGCAAAAAAAGTGGAAGACGTATCGAGATTTGTGCGTCTGATCGAGACATGTTTAAAAATGGCTTGCCATAATTAACGTTGTATGTGATAACAGATTTCGGGTTAAACGAGGTACAGTTCTGTTTATGTGTGGCATTTTCAGTAAAGAAGTCCTGAGTAAACACGTTGACGTTGAATACCGCTTCTCTGCCGAGCCTTATATTGGTGCCTCATGCAGTAATGTGTCAGTTTTATCTATGTTATGCCTGCGGGCGAAGAAAACAATCTAAGGAATTTTTCAAATGGCAAAGATTAAAGGTCAGGTTAAGTGGTTCAACGAGTCTAAAGGTTTTGGCTTCATTACTCCGGCTGATGGCAGCAAAGACGTGTTCGTACACTTCTCTGCTATCCAGGGTAATGGCTTCAAAACTCTGGCTGAAGGTCAGAACGTCGAGTTCGAAATTCAGGACGGCCAGAAAGGTCCGGCAGCTGTTAACGTAACAGCTATCTGATCGAATCCACTGATCTGAAGTGTGAATACGCTTCAATCTCGCTATAAAGCCTCGCCGAATGCGAGGCTTTTTACTTTGCTTTATCTTCGCTCCTGGCGTTCGGATATTTGCCCGCCGCGTGATTCGCGTTACACTTGCGGCCTTTAGTATCCTGCCGGAGTTGTCATGTCGTTTTCCTGTCCACTTTGCCATCAGCCTCTTTCGCGTGAAAAAAACAGCTATATCTGTCCCCAGCGACATCAGTTTGATATGGCGAAAGAAGGGTATGTCAATCTGCTGCCCGTTCAGCATAAACGGTCACGTGATCCGGGCGACAGCGCGGAAATGATGCAAGCACGCCGCGCATTCTTAGATGCCGGACATTATCAGCCGCTGCGTGATGCAATTGTCGGCCAACTGCGGGAACGGCTTGATGAAAAGGCCGCGGCGGTGCTGGATATTGGCTGTGGTGAAGGGTATTACACACACGCATTTGCTGATGCGTTGCCCGAAATCACCACGTTTGGCCTGGATGTCTCGAAGGTAGCGATAAAAGCGGCGGCGAAACGCTATCCGCAGGTCACTTTTTGTGTCGCTTCCAGCCACCGTTTGCCGTTTTCCGATACCAGTATGGACGCCATAATACGTATTTACGCGCCGTGTAAAGCAGAAGAATTAGTGCGAGTAGTGAAGCCCGGCGGTTGGGTCATTACTGCTACGCCGGGACCGAGACACTTAATGGAGCTGAAGGGGCTGATTTACAATGAAGTACATCTTCATGCACCTCATGCAGAACAACTGGAAGGTTTTACATTACAGCAGAGTGATGAGTTGTGTTATCCGATGCGTCTTCGCGGTGATGAAGCCGTCGCATTATTGCAGATGACGCCGTTTGCCTGGCGTGCGAAGCCAGAAGTCTGGCAAACACTGGCAGCAAAAGAAGTGTTCGACTGCCAGACGGACTTTAATATTCACCTCTGGCAGCGTTCTTATTAACCGTGGAAGTGCGTCCAGAGGATCTGGACGCCGATGCCGATCAGTACCAGCCCGCCGAGAATTTCCGCTTTCTTCCCAATAATTGAGCCGATAAAGCGACCAACCATCATCCCTAATGTCGACATAATCAAGGTTGCACAACCAATGGCCAATGCGGTCGCGATAATGTTGACCTGCAGGAAAGCAAGACCAACACCCACAGCCATGGCATCCAGGCTGGTGGCAATCGCGGTGGTTACCAGTAGCCAGAAACCGTGTCGACGGCGCGGCTCTTCATCTTCATCATCTGCGCCACGAAAACCCTCAATAATCATTCGTCCGCCGAGGAATATCAGCAGCACAAACGCAATCCAGTGGTTCCATTCAAGGACAAACCGGCTGGCTAACATGCCCATTCCCCAGCCGATCAGCGGCGTCAGGGTTTCGACAGCACCAAAAATAAGGCCGGTTCGCAACGCTTCAGAAAATTTCGGTTTATGGAGGGTGGCACCTTTACCGATTGATGCAGCAAATGCATCCATCGACATACCAAACGCAAGAAGAACAGTAGCAGTGATATTCATGACAACATCCTGACCGGGGTATCCATAAAACACATCATCGCCCCCAGCAAACATGCAAACATGAACAACAAGCCGCGATGGTTTTCGCGTTCATGCAGGCATAGCGATTAATGTGCATATGGTCTCGCCTGACTGAAAGTGTTCAGTCCGTACGTGCCACGTTTTGCAACGAGTATGTTGACACGTACATTTCCGGAATCTGGAAATTGGCTACTCCCCAAATGAGGGCGCAACCTTAACATATTTTGAGAATATAAAACAACTGTTGGAATATATTATTTTATTGCTTTATTGATAACGATTTTCATTTAGATTTATATATCAATGAAACGTTAAAATAAATAACAAATAAGGGAAGAGGTAATATAGCCTTAGCTATGTCTGATTATTAAAAATACACTAAACATAGCTTTGGCTAAATTCATAACTTATTGAGTTGAAACGAGAAGCTTATAAATTTTTTCCAGATCGTCGATATTTCGAACGCGGATTAACAGCCGGCGCTGTTCTAATTGCATCACCAACACGCCATCTTCCGACAAGTTCATCGCTTTGATTCGGCTATATTCAATCCAGACATTGGCGAAGAAAAAACCTTTTTGTTTAAAGATGATCTTCGGAACGCGGATCCAGAATATATAAAAACCCATCAGAGCCAGTGCACTTAATAACCATGTTGTTATTAGCGCGCCATGATTCGTGACGTTGTTATAGATAAGAATGACAATCAATCCGACGAAGAAAACGCTATCGATGCGACCACGCCGAAGCAAAGGAATTGCCAGCAGGGTGGGGCCGTTACGGCGGGGCATGATGAACTGATCGTAGATCGCGAAGGCCAGAAGTGCGGCGATGAAAAGAATCAGTACCAGGTCCGTGATTGTCATTAATCCTCCAGATAAAAAAACGGGGCCAAAAGGCCCCGGTAGTGTACAACAGTCTTACAGTCCCAGCAGGCCGCAAGCGTAACCAGCGATACCGATGACGAAGAAGCCAACGATGATCCACAGCGGGTTAACTTTTTTGCGCAGTAGCCACATACAAGCAAAGGTCAGCAGCAGTGGTACCAGGCCTGGCATTAACTGGTCCAGAATAGTCTGGACAGTGGTAACGTGTTCTTTGCCCGTCTGGTCAGTAATGCGAGAGACCACCAGTGGGATGTTGACATGTGTCCACTTATTAACCAACGCCCCCATGACAAACAGGCCGAGGATAGACGCCCCTTCCGTCAGTTTTTGCAGGAAGCCACCACCCATATCTTTAACGATATCGATACCTTTGGAGTAACCATACGCTACGCCGTAGTAACGGGTTGCCAGACGCACCAGGTTAAACAGGATGAAGAACAGCAGCGGACCTAACAGGCTGCCGCTCATCGCGATACCAGCCCCCAGCGCTGCAAATACCGGACGTACCGTTCCCCAGAAGATCGGGTCGCCTACACCAGCCAGCGGCCCCATCAAACCGACTTTGATACCGTTGATAGCACCGTCATCGATCTCTGCGCCATTAGCACGCTGTTCTTCCAGTGCCAGGGTTACGCCGAGAATCGGCGCAGCCACGAATGGCTGGGTGTTAAAGAACTCCAGGTGACGGCGAATAGCTTGTTTACGAGCTTCGTTGTTCTCAGGGTAGAGGCGACGAATTGCCGGTACCATAGAGAAGCAGAAACCCAGTGCCTGCATACGTTCGAAGTTCCATGAACCCTGAAAGAGGTTAGAACGCAGGAAGACGCCACGAATATCACTTTGAGTGAGTTTTTTCTCGGTGGTAGTTTGAGTTGTATCAACCATTTCGCTCACCTGTTAGTCCAGTTCGTTATCGAGATCGTTGTTACCAGCAGCCTGAGCAGGCGCACCGGCTACGCGGTTGTATTTCGGGCTAAGTTGGATGTAGAGCACTGCCATAACAGTACCAATCACACCCAGAGCAACCAGGTTAAAGTTGGTGAATGCTGCGGTTACGAAGCCGAGGTAGAAGAACGGCATCAGGTAGCCAGCACGCATCATGTTGATAACCATCGCATAACCAACCACCACGATCATGCCACCGGCGATATTCAGACCATTGGTCACCACTTCCGGAATCGCATTCAGCATGTTCTGTACTTCGCTGGTACCAACAGACAGCGCAACGATGACGGCCGGAATAGCCACACGCATTGCTTGCAGGAACAGAGAAGAAACGTGGATCCAGGAAATTGCTGTCAGGTTGCCGTTATCAGCTGCCTTATCCGCAGCGTGCTGGAAAGCAACGGTAATAGTACGAACGATGATGGTCAGTACCTGGCCTGCAGCGGCCAGAGGGATTGCCAGTGCGATACCTGCACCAATGCTCTGATGACCTGCGATAACCAGAATGGTAGAAATGATAGAAGCCAGGGCGGCGTCAGGCGCAACGGCAGCACCGATGTTCATCCAGCCCAGCGCGATCATTTCCAGCGTACCACCGATAATAATACCGGTTTTCATATCCCCAAGAACGATACCCACCAGGGTACACGCGATTAGCGGACGGTGAAACTGAAATTCATCGAGGATTGATCCCATACCTGCGATACAGGCTACGATAAATACCAGCACAATTTGAAGAGTGGTAATCTCCATTGTACTTCTCCTGTTTACGTAAGACTAAAGTGTGAAAACTGAATGATAATCAACACAATACGTTACTTATCGATTTTGCTGATCAGATCCATCATTTTCAGTTTCGGATCGGTGGAAACCTTACGGACTTCCAGCTCAATACCGCGCGCATTCAGTTTCTTGAACGCCTCGATATCTTTTTCATCAACCGAAACCGCGTTATTCACTTGGGTTTTACCCTGACGGAATGCCATACCACCGACGTTAACAGAGGTGATTTTCACGCCGCCTTCAACGAGACGCTCTACATCTGTTGGGTTGGTAAATAACAGCATTACGCGTTCGCCAGCATATTTCGGGTTGTTGTAGACGCGAATCATTTTGGCAACATCAACTACGTGTGCTGTTACGCCCGGAGGTGCAACCTGGGTGAGCAGTGTCTTACGAACGGTATCCGCAGCCACTTCATCACTAACAACAATAATACGGGAGACATTGGTTTCTTTGGTCCAGCGGGTGGCGACCTGACCGTGAATCAGACGGTCGTCGATACGCGCAAGGCCAATAACCATGTAGTCGTTCGGTCCCATTGGTTTTGCCGGAGTTGGAGCCACTTTGGGTGCTGCGGCAGCGGGTGCTGGCGCGGCTTTTTCAATCGGTTTGGCTTTCAGTGCTTTCACGCCTTCACGGCCTGTTTCTACTGCCAGTGCCACCAGTTCATCAAAGCTAGGGTCATCATCTCGGGCCATTAACGTTTCCACGAGCATTGGAATGTTAACGCCTGCAATGACTTCATAATGCTCTTTGTCGACGACAATGCGGCTGGCAGCATTGAATGGGCTGCCTCCCCATGTATCAACGAGAAACAGCACGCCTTTAGTGGTGTCGAGTTTTGCCAACTGAGCGTTGTACTTTTCAATCAGCGTTTCGGCATTTTCACCTGGAACGAAATCGATCCAGCCGACGTTTTCCTGCTCGCCTAACAGCATTTCTGCCGTTTTAAGCAACTGCTCTGCAGCCCAACCATGTGTGCCTATAACAATAGCAATGGTCACTTGCTACCTCCTTTATTATCGTTAACACCTCAACGTGCCAGATGTGTTTTTGAATCGTCGTCCACAATCGAATCGATTCAGATAAGGGCTACAACCAAAAACCCCCTGCGTTTCGCGATTTATTTTAGATATCGAAAAAATTATTTTATGTGATGAAGATCCGTAATTTAACTTTCGATTAGCAGAAATTTCGAAAGGTAAAATATCCTTGTCACATTCGTTTGCAAAGGAAGGTAAATCTTTGCCAAATCAGAGGCGTCTCTGATATGTTTAACTCCTGTTTAACAACCATGGAGTATAGGGCAGTAGCCCGCAGTATGGATCGTCACCGACGTCATTTCAGCATCAGGCCTTTTAACGCCTGTCTTTCTGGCACTTTATGCCGCACCTTTCGTTTGCATTTTGTCGTTACGCCTGCATTATTTCTGGCGTCGAATAGCTATTCCTTAAGCAGGAGCTTGTCATGGAATTCTTAATGGACCCCTCGATTTGGGCGGGGCTACTCACGCTTGTTGTTCTCGAAATTGTGCTGGGTATCGATAACCTGGTCTTCATCGCCATTCTTGCTGACAAACTGCCGCCAAAACAACGCGATAAAGCGCGTTTGCTGGGATTATCACTGGCGCTGATTATGCGTCTGGGGCTGCTGTCGCTGATTTCATGGATGGTCACGCTGACCAAACCGCTATTTACCGTCATGGATTTCTCCTTCTCCGGACGCGACCTGATTATGTTGTTCGGGGGCATATTCTTGCTGTTCAAAGCAACAACTGAACTGCATGAACGGCTGGAAAACCGCGATCATGATTCCGGCCACGGTAAAGGCTACGCCAGTTTCTGGGTGGTCGTCACACAGATTGTCATCCTTGACGCCGTCTTTTCGTTGGATGCGGTAATTACTGCAGTAGGGATGGTTAACCATTTGCCGGTGATGATGGCGGCGGTAGTGATTGCGATGGCGGTTATGCTGCTGGCATCAAAACCGCTGACGCGATTCGTTAACCAGCACCCCACGGTGGTGGTGCTCTGTCTGAGCTTCCTGTTAATGATTGGTCTGAGTCTGGTGGCAGAAGGTTTCGGTTTCCACATTCCGAAAGGTTACCTGTATGCCGCGATTGGCTTCTCGATCATCATCGAAGTGTTTAACCAGATTGCGCGTCGCAACTTTATTCGTCACCAGTCGACTTTGCCGCTGCGAGCGCGTACTGCCGATGCGATCCTCCGTTTGATGGGCGGGAAACGTCAGGCCAATGTTCAGCACGATGCCGATAACCCGATGCCGATGCCGATCCCGGAAGGTGCGTTTGCCGAAGAAGAACGTTACATGATTAACGGCGTACTGACGCTGGCGTCGCGTTCTCTGCGCGGGATCATGACGCCGCGCGGTGAAATAAGCTGGGTTGATGCTAATCTCGGGGTCGATGAAATCCGCGAGCAGCTGCTCTCCTCACCGCACAGTTTGTTCCCGGTATGTCGCGGTGAACTGGATGAAATTATCGGCATCGTACGTGCTAAAGAACTGCTGGTGGCGCTGGAAGAGGGAGTTGATGTGGCGGCGATAGCTTCGGCGTCTCCGGCGATTATCGTCCCGGAAACCCTCGATCCGATCAACCTGCTGGGCGTGCTGCGTCGTGCTCGCGGGAGCTTTGTTATCGTGACCAACGAGTTTGGTGTGGTACAAGGTCTGGTCACGCCGCTGGATGTGCTTGAAGCCATTGCGGGTGAATTCCCGGACGCTGACGAAACGCCGGAAATCATTACCGACGGTGACGGCTGGCTGGTAAAAGGCGGTACAGATTTGCATGCCTTGCAGCAGGCGCTTGATGTTGAGCACCTTGCCGATGACGATGATATCGCGACGGTCGCGGGCCTCGTGATCTCGGCAAATGGTCACATTCCCCGTGTGGGCGATGTGATTGATGTAGGGCCACTGCATATCACCATCATTGAAGCCAATGATTATCGTGTTGATCTGGTTCGCATTGTTAAAGAGCAACCGGCGCACGATGAAGATGAGTAAGCGTTAACGTAACGGCATAATGGGTGTGATATGTCCATTATGCCGGGCGGGCGGCGGTTGGCTGCCCGCCAGCCATTTGGGAAAATCACGTAGCGGCATCGGCTGTGCGTACAAATACCCTTGCAAAATATGCACGCCATGACTGCGCAAATACTTCGCCTGTTCTTGCGTTTCTACGCCCTCCGCCACCAGTTCAATATTCAGTCTTTGCCCCAGTGCGATGATGATATCGGTCACCGTCGAGTTAACCGCATCAGAACCTATAGCTGCGGTAAATGACTTATCAATTTTCAGAACGTCAGGACGTAATGTTTCAAGCCAGGAAAATGAACTGTTGCCGGTGCCGAAGTCATCAATCGCCAGTTTGACGTTTTTACGATGCAGCTCGCGGGCAATCCGGTAATCAACATCCAGTAAGGCATCGCGTTCGGTGATTTCGAGGATCAGTTGCTGAATCGGGTGAGCGCTAAACCAGTACTGATTGAGATCTTTTATCAGCACACCACGGCGAAAATGGCTGGGTGCGACGTTAATGCCAACATGAAACTGACTACTCATTGGGAAAACATGGCGCTGACGAATGGTTTCTGCCATCACATAGCGGGTCAGTGGCACAATTAAATGATGTTCTTCCGCGATAGGAATAAACACATCCGGTGAAATCCAGCCCTGACGCGGATTGTTCCAGCGCAGCAAAATCTCTACACCAATACATTGCTGGCTGCGCGCATTAAGCAAAGGCTGACAGAACAATTCGAACTCATGTTGCGCCAGGCCCAGATTGATCTCGCGGGAAAAGCTCATTCGGTAAGCGGTCGCCAGCCAGGCGATGTAGCCCACCAGTAAACTTAGCAGTACCGCCAGCGGTAATTGTGTTGGAAGATAGTGCCATGCCAGCGCCGTAGCCCCCGGGCCATTAACGTTAATGGTAAAAGGAAAGCGTTGCGAAGAAACCTGATAGTTTTCATTATTTTCAGGTTGCGGAAGGGAATCTACCAGCCCATTACCATAGAGCAAATGCCGACTGTCCACCGTCAGGCTGGCGCTACTGATTTGCGGCAGTTGTGGTTCAAGGAGCATTGCCGTCAGTAAGTCGATGTTAATCATCTCCATGACCCCAGCATTGCTACTGCCCGCTGCAGGCGTCCATTGAATCAAAACCGGACTGCCTTTTATCAGGGCACGGTCGGTCGTCAGTCGTAAAAGTGGTTGCGGTGCAGGAAGTTCAGCCAGAATGTCCACGACGGGCACATTGCGATAACCAAAAATGCTGGAGCAATAAAGTGTGCCGTCTTGCACCAGGCCAATGGATCGCACAGTTTGGAGTTTTGCAGCCTGTTTACGTAATGGCAAATGGGCGACAGAGCAGGGCAGACCAATTAGCGGAAGTAAGACTTCGCTACCTGCCTGTAGGGGAAGCAGTACTTTATCTAATTCCTCTACAGCGTGATTGGCGAATTGTACTACCCGTTGTTGATTTAAGTTACGCTGTGAAATAAATCGCACGCTCAGGGTCGAAGCGAGCGTAACGAGTGCGCAAATCGTACAAACAATCATTCGATTACGGCGATAGGTTTTAATGATCCGTTGTGCTTTTTGCATGCGGGCCACCCTGTAAGCGTATGGCGACAAACGCCTGACGCAACAGTGGAAGTGTAGTGGGGAAAATTACAGCAGACGAGAAAGCGGGGATAAATTCGCCCATCCGTTGCAGATGGGCGAGGATAAAGTATTAGTCACACTGGACTTTAATTGCCAGACCACCACGAGACGTTTCGCGGTACTTGGCGTTCATGTCTTTACCGGTTTCGTACATCGTTTCGATGACCTTATCCAGCGAGACGCGCGGTGCACTGGTGCGGCGCAGAGCCATCCGTGCGGCGTTAATCGCCTTCACAGAGGCAATGGCATTACGTTCAATGCACGGCACCTGAACTTGCCCTGCAACGGGGTCGCAGGTCAGACCGAGGTTGTGCTCCATGCCAATTTCCGCTGCCACACAAACCTGTTCCGGGCTACCGCCCAACAGCTCGGCAAGGCCCGCAGCAGCCATTGAACAGGCAACACCTACTTCGCCCTGGCAACCGACTTCCGCACCGGAAATAGACGCGTTCATTTTATACAGTGCACCAATCGCGCCCGCTGCCATAAAGTAACGGGTATAGATGTCTGGGCTAACTGATTCAATAAAGTGGTCATAGTAAGCCAGCACTGCCGGAACGATACCGCAGGCACCGTTAGTTGGCGCAGTTACCACACGGCCACCGGCGGCGTTTTCTTCGTTAACTGCCAGCGCAAACATGTTTACCCAGTCAATGACATTCATCGGATCGTTAGACAGTTTATCGCTGGAAACCAGCATCCGGCGCAGGGCCGACGCACGACGTGGCACGCGCAACGGGCCTGGCAGTACGCCTTCGGTATTCATCCCGCGATCGATACATGCCTGCATGGTTTGCCAGACATGCGCGAAATACTCGTCGATCTCTTTCTTGCTGTGCAGCGCCAGTTCGTTTTGCATAGCGAGACCAGACAGCGAAAAGCCGGTTTCATTACAGTACGCGAGCAGTTCGGTGGCAGATTTGAACGGATACGGCACGCTCACTTCGTTGGCAGCATCCTGACCAAAGTGTTCTTCATCGACGATAAAACCGCCGCCGATGGAATAATAAGTTTTGCTGTAGACGACTTCATCGCCGTTATAGGCGTGGATTTGCATACCGTTTTCATGCAGCGGCAGGTTACCGTTATGAAAACGCATCCCGTTGTCGCGCGGGAAATCCACTTCATGCCGTCCCTGTGCCAGCAGCAGACGTTCGCGCTCTTCTACGTCGCGAATAAAACCGGGAATACTGTCGATATCCACGGTGGCAGGTTCGTTACCTGCAAGACCCATAATAATGGCGATATCGGTGTGGTGGCCTTTACCCGTCAGCGACAGTGAACCATAAACGTCCACGGCAACGCGAGTAACGCTATCCAGTAAGCCTTTTTCGACCAGATCATCGACGAACTGTTTACCCGCCTTCATAGGCCCTACGGTATGGGAAGATGAGGGACCAATCCCCACCTTAAACATGTCGAATAGACTAATCACGATAATACTCCTGACAAGGTGACTGGACTTCCAGTAACGAACTAATAACAGCGCATAGTGTAAGAGGGAACGCGGCGACAGGCTTAACTATTCACATGAATTAAACTAATCAAAAACCGCGATTTAACTAATATTGCGATGATTGTCTCAAGTAGTGTTTTGTAGATGTAAAGATAAGTATAGTCAGGGTTTCACACCAATTTGCAGCGCCAGCTCACGAATTATGCCTGCGGTCATTCCCCATACAAAATACTGTTCGTACCAGGACAGCCATACCCGATGTGAATCGCCACGGCGGTAGATATCTAAAGGATGATAACGACCCAGATGTAATGCCTGGGCGAGCGGCATTTCAAAGACGGCGGAGACTTCATCTTCACTGGCGCGATACGGCAGATCGGGCGGGATAATACCGACCACTGGGGTTACCTGATAGCCAGTGACGCTATCGACGGGCGGCAGCACGCCGATAACCTCAACGGCGGACGGCGGTATAGCGACCTCTTCTTCAGCTTCGCGCAGCGCAGCGGCGATAACTGATGCGTCCGTGTCATCGACTGCGCCTCCAGGGAATGCCACTTGTCCAGCGTGTTTACGCAGATGAATCGAACGCTGAGTCAGCAACAACCCCGGTTGCGGTCGGCGGACGATGGGGATTAACACGGCAGCCTGACGATGATTTAAGGTTTCCCGGTTAATTTGCGGGCGCAAAAGTTGAAAGCGCGATAAAAAATCATCAAGCGTCAGGCTACGGTATTCCACGTCTTACTTCTCCAGTTGGCGTAATATCTTATTAACTTTATCAAAAGTTTCCTGATATTCCGCTTCTTCCTGGCTATCGGCAACAATTCCACCGCCCGCAGAGCAGTAAATTTGTCCGTTAATGGTAGTCAGCGTGCGGATAGTAATGCTGGTGTCCATGTTGCCGCAAAAGCTCAAATAGCCAATGCTGCCGCACCAGACATTGCGTCGCTGCGGTTCCAGTTCGTCGATAATTTCCATAGCCCGTACTTTCGGAGCCCCGGTTATTGAGCCACCAGGAAAAGCCGCGCGCAGCAGATCGCTGGCGTGTAACTGTTCTGGTAGTTGCGCCGTTATGGTGCTGACCAGATGATGCACGGCAGGGAAGGGTTCCACCACGAACAGCTCTGGTACTTTTACCGAACCTGCTACGGCAACACGACCGATATCATTACGCATTAAATCGACAATCATCAGATTTTCGGCACGATCTTTCGCTGAGTTCGCCAGTTTTTCTGCTTGTTTGCTATCTTCCTGAAGATCGGGCAGGCGTGGTAGCGTGCCTTTAATCGGGCGGGTCTGAATTTCACTATTATCACAAAGAATAAACCGCTCTGGCGAAAGGCTTAAAATCGTGCCTTGTTCAAGGCGTAAAAAAGCGCTAAACGGCGCGCGGTTGGCCTGATTAAGCTGAAGGAATGCCTGCCATTCATCGCCAGAATAGGTCGCATGAAAACGCTGGGCGAGATTCACCTGATAGCAATCACCGCTGTGCAGATATTCCTGTACCTGGCGAAATTTTTCGCCGTACTGCTCGCGGGTCATATTGGATTGCCAGTCGGAAGTGAGTGTGAAATCCCCCTGCGGGGAGAATTGCTGGTTTTCCAGCCAGGTCCGACGGGCATTGACATCATTATGACTCAGCAAAGAAACTGTTTTACGCTGGTGGTCGACAACCAGCGCCCAGTCGTAGATACCCACTGCCATATCCGGCAGAACGATATCTTGTTCCGCAATTTCTGGCAGTGACTCAAAACGGCGGCCCAGATCGTAGCCAAACAACCCCAGCGCGCCGCCCTGAAATGGCAAATCTTCGTTATGCGCTGGGTGAATGTCTGCGCGATCCAGCACCTGCTGGAGCACCTGTAGCGGATCGTCGGTAGTTGTTGAGCTGGTTTCTCCTTCACACACTACGGTTTCATTACCGAAAGTGGTTAAAGTGCAAATCGGCTCGGCGACCACAATATCAAAGCGGCTATACGGATGATCGGCATAGCCGGAGTGTAAAAGCATCGCCCACGGCAGGTGGCTTAAGCGGGAGAAATAAAATTCAGCGGCGTCCTGACGCCAGGGTAAAGTAATCACAGCGGGAGATAACGTCTTCATCAGTCCTGACTCTACTGGCTATGTGCCGGGTAGCATGAAATAATTAGCGCCAACAATTTAGCAGGAGTTAACAATGTTTGCAGGTTTACCTTCACTCACCCATGAACAGCAGCAAAAAGCCGTCGAGCGGATCCAGGAACTGATGGCACAAGGGATGAGCAGCGGCCAGGCAATCGCGCTGGTGGCAGAAGAGCTGCGTGCCAACCATTCCGGCGAGCGAATCGTGGCGCGTTTTGAGGATGAAGACGAGTAACACACTTATCCGTATCGCTTTCGTTATAGAAGCCGATGGTTATTTGATTGTGAGAAAAAGGACGCTTTTCATATGTGATTAAAAGCGTCCTGACCCATTTATGCTGATGTAAATTTAACTCAAACCAGTGCTTTTAGTTCTTCCTGCATATATGTTGAAAAGTATTCAGGATTTTTAATCACAGAGCGTTCACCAGACTCCATTTTTTTTGCCCATCCAACCATTTTTTCCGTGAAACCAGGGTTCCAGCCTTCCTGGTCAGCTCGCGCCGTAATATCAGCGGCACTCGCGGGTACTCCCAGTTCTTTTAAATATTTAAAGATTCCCTTCGCCGTACTTTCATTCATCGAACTTGGTGTTGGCGCTGATACATCCATGGCACCAATGAAATCCAGGGCTTTATCTATTACAGCAGGCATATTCTTATCCTTAAAATTAACCATGTTATCGATAAGGCTATATATGACCTTAATTTGTATCTAATATCAAAGGGATTATAACGATATGGCACGAGTTAACCTGTTGACATTCAGGTGTTTTAAAGGTAGCAGCTCATAGTGTGTTATCCAGTAAGATGGAGAAAATTAATGGTCAGTCCTCACGCTATAACCAGATTGTTCAGGTAAGAAAGAAAACCAGAGATGCTAATCGAAGGGCGAACATAACGGCATGATTATGTTTATTTATATAGTTAGTTTTATAGATAAAATTGAAATTATAAAAATAAATAATGAATTAGCAGGAGCATCAACTGTAATATCTTAATCTCTGGTCGATTTATGCAAAACCGACCAGTATTGTCGATAAATTATCGTCTGACTTATTTTGCTTCGATAAAGCTTACACCGCAGCCACAATCTTAATTTCAACTTTATACTTCGGGTTCATCAAACCTGCTTGTACCGTGCAGCGCACCGGCGCATGACCCGCGACAACCCAGGCATCCCACGCTTTATTCATCGCCGCGAAGTCGTTTTTATCGGCCAGGAAAATGGTGGCATCCAGAATGCTCGATTTATTGCTGCCCTGTTTTTCCAGCACGGCGTCAATCTGCGCCAGCGTGTTGGCGGTTTGCTCAAAGGCATCGGCGTCGAGGTTTTCCGGTACACCAGTGTAGTAGAGCGTGTTGTTGTGGATTACCACATCAGACCAGCGGGCTTCGGCATCGATACGAACGATAGTCATCATTTTGTCCTCATTATACTCCCATTTTCGTGCTGCAAAGACTGCCACAATGTGAGGTCGCCGTCACCACTTCAACTGGCGAAAGCGCCCTCATCCTGACATAATCCCTGTTCAAATCAACAGGGGGTAGTGTGACGGACGATTTTGCACCAGACGGTCAGTTAGCGAAAGCGATACCAGGCTTTAAGCCGCGAGAACCACAGCGACAGATGGCGGTAGCCGTCACCCAGTCGATAGAAAAAGGCCAGCCGCTGGTGGTGGAAGCAGGAACCGGTACGGGCAAAACCTACGCTTACCTGGCCCCTGCGCTGCGGGCGAAAAAGAAAGTCATAATCTCGACCGGCTCAAAAGCGTTGCAGGATCAGCTCTACAGCCGCGATTTGCCAACGGTTTCAAAGGCGTTGAAATATACGGGCAACGTGGCGTTGCTGAAAGGGCGCTCAAACTACCTCTGCCTCGAACGTCTCGAACAACAGGCGCTAGCGGGCGGCGATCTGCCGGTACAAATATTAAGCGATGTGATCCTGCTGCGCTCCTGGTCTAATCAAACAGTCGATGGTGATATCAGCACCTGCGTCAGCGTGGCGGAAGATTCACAGGCGTGGCCGCTGGTCACCAGCACCAACGATAACTGCCTTGGCAGCGACTGCCCGATGTATAAAGATTGCTTTGTAGTCAAAGCACGCAAAAAAGCGATGGACGCCGATGTGGTGGTGGTAAACCATCATCTCTTTCTGGCGGATATGGTGGTGAAAGAGAGTGGATTTGGCGAACTGATCCCGGAAGCTGACGTCATGATCTTCGACGAAGCCCACCAGCTGCCCGACATTGCCAGCCAGTATTTTGGTCAGTCACTCTCCAGTCGACAACTGCTCGACCTGGCAAAAGACATCACCATCGCCTACCGCACCGAATTAAAAGACACCCAGCAGTTACAAAAGTGCGCTGACCGTCTTGCCCAGAGTGCGCAGGATTTTCGCCTGCAACTCGGTGAGCCAGGTTATCGCGGTAACCTGCGTGAGCTGTTAGCTAATCCGCAAATTCAGCGGGCATTTTTACTGCTCGATGACACTCTGGAACTTTGTTATGACGTGGCGAAACTGTCGCTGGGGCGTTCCGCCTTGCTGGATGCGGCATTTGAACGCGCCACGTTATATCGCACACGGCTGAAACGGCTAAAAGAGATCAATCAGCCGGGCTACAGCTACTGGTACGAATGCACTTCGCGCCATTTTACTCTGGCTCTCACGCCGCTCAGCGTGGCGGATAAATTCAAAGAGTTAATGGCGCAAAAACCCGGTAGCTGGATCTTTACCTCAGCAACGCTGTCGGTGAACGACGATCTGCATCATTTCACCTCGCGGCTTGGCATTGAACTGGCAGAGTCGTTGCTGTTACCCAGCCCCTTTGATTACAGCCGCCAGGCGTTACTCTGTGTGCCGCGCAACCTGCCGCAAACTAATCAACCGGGTTCCGCACGGCAACTGGCGGCAATGCTGCGACCGATCATCGAAGCTAACAACGGTCGTTGTTTTATGCTTTGTACCTCGCACGCCATGATGCGCGATCTGGCCGAGCAGTTCCGCGCTACCATGACGCTTCCCGTTTTGTTGCAGGGGGAAACCAGCAAAGGGCAACTGTTGCAGCAATTTGTCAGCGCCGGTAACGCGCTTCTTGTGGCAACCAGCAGTTTCTGGGAAGGGGTGGACGTGCGTGGCGATACATTGTCATTGGTGATTATCGACAAATTGCCGTTTACCTCGCCGGATGATCCACTATTAAAAGCACGCATGGAAGATTGCCGTTTGCGCGGTGGTGATCCGTTCGATGAAGTACAACTGCCGGATGCGGTCATTACTCTCAAGCAGGGGGTAGGGCGATTGATTCGCGACGCCGACGATCGCGGCGTGTTAGTGATTTGCGACAATCGGCTGGTGATGCGCCCTTACGGCGCGACGTTTCTCGCCAGTCTGCCGCCAGCGCCGCGCACCCGTGACATTGCCCGTGCGGTTCGTTTCCTTGCGATACCATCCTCCAGGTAATTTGTTACGGAGTATGGTATGATGCGCGCCTTTTTATTGATCTAAGCACGAAGACCCATGCGAATTCTGGCTATCGATACCGCGACAGAGGCCTGCTCTGTCGCCCTGTGGAACGACGGTACTGTCAACGCTCATTTTGAGCTTTGCCCTCGTGAACATACTCAACGAATCTTACCGATGGTGCAGGATATCCTGACCACCAGCGGAACTTCCCTGACTGACATAAACGCTCTGGCTTACGGGCGCGGCCCCGGTAGCTTCACCGGCGTGCGCATTGGTATTGGCATTGCGCAAGGACTGGCACTTGGCGCGGAGTTACCAATGATTGGCGTCTCCACGCTAATGACGATGGCGCAAGGGGCGTGGCGCAAAAACGGCGCAACCCGCGTGCTGGCAGCTATTGACGCGCGAATGGGCGAAGTTTACTGGGCCGAATATCAGCGTGATGAAAACGGTATCTGGCACGGTGAAGAAACCGAAGCCGTACTCAAACCCGAACTCGTTCATGAACGAATGCAACAGCTTTCCGGCGAATGGGTGACAGTAGGGACGGGCTGGCAAGCCTGGCCGGATCTCGGTAAAGAGAGCGGGCTGGTTTTGCTCGATGGCGAAGTGTTACTGCCCGCTGCAGAAGATATGCTGCCGATTGCGTGCCAGATGTTTGCCGAGGGTAAAACGGTGGCGGTGGAACATGCTGAACCAGTTTATTTACGTAACAACGTCGCATGGAAGAAACTTCCGGGCAAAGAATGAATCTTAAGAGTATGCCCTGAGAAAAAAAGGAGTCGCATCATGGCGGTTCAAAAGAATGTTATCAAAGGCATACTGGCAGGTACGTTTGCGCTAATGCTGAGCGGTTGTGTCACTGTGCCGGACGCCATTAAAGGCAGCAGTCCCACGCCGCAACAAGATTTAGTTCGGGTGATGAGTGCGCCGCAGCTGTACGTTGGTCAGGAGGCACGCTTTGGCGGCAAAGTGGTTGCGGTACAAAACCAGCAAGGGAAAACCCGCCTGGAAATTGCCACCGTACCACTGGACAGCGGAGCCAGACCGACGCTGGGAGAACCTTCTCGCGGTCGCATTTATGCCGATGTGAACGGTTTTCTGGACCCGGTGGATTTCCGCGGACAACTGGTGACGGTAGTCGGGCCAATCACCGGTGCGGTTGACGGCAAAATCGGTAATACGCCCTATAAATTTATGGTGATGCAAGTAACGGGTTACAAACGTTGGCATTTAACCCAGCAGGTGATTATGCCGCCTCAGCCGATTGATCCATGGTTTTATGGCGGTCGTGGCTGGCCCTATGGCTACGGCGGATGGGGCTGGTATAATCCCGGCCCCGCGAGAGTACAAACAGTTGTAACTGAATAATTGCTTGTTTTTAAAGAAAAAGAAACAGCGGCCGGTCCGCTGTTTCTGCATTCTTACGGTAAAGATAAAAATAAATAGTGACGCGCTTCGCAACCTTTTCGTTGGGTAATTATCAAGCTGGTATGATGAGTTAATATTATGTTAACGATATGTTTATTACTTGGGGTTGCGATGACGACGAACACGCATTTTAGAGGTGAAGAATTGAAGAAGGTTTGGCTTAACCGTTATCCCGCGGACGTTCCGACGGAGATCAACCCTGACCGTTATCAATCTCTGGTAGATATGTTTGAGCAGTCGGTCGCGCGCTACGCCGATCAACCCGCGTTTGTGAATATGGGGGAGGTGATGACCTTCCGCAAACTGGAAGAACGCAGTCGCGCGTTTGCCGCTTATTTGCAACAAGGGTTGGGGCTGAAGAAAGGCGATCGCGTTGCGTTGATGATGCCTAACTTATTGCAATATCCGGTGGCGCTGTTTGGCATTTTGCGTGCCGGGATGATCGTCGTAAACGTTAACCCGTTGTATACCCCGCGTGAGCTTGAGCATCAGCTTAACGATAGCGGCGCATCGGCGATTGTTATCGTGTCTAACTTTGCCCACACTCTGGAAAAAGTGGTTGATAAAACCGCCGTTCAGCACGTTATTCTGACCCGTATGGGCGATCAGCTATCTACGGCAAAAGGCACGGTAGTCAATTTCGTTGTTAAATACATCAAGCGTCTGGTGCCGAAATACCATCTGCCAGATGCCATTTCATTTCGTAGCGCCCTGCACAACGGCTACCGGATGCAGTATGTCAAACCAGAACTGGTGCCGGAAGATTTAGCTTTCCTGCAATACACCGGCGGCACCACTGGTGTGGCGAAAGGCGCGATGCTGACTCACCGCAATATGCTGGCGAACCTGGAACAGGTTAACGCGACCTATGGTCCGCTGTTGCATCCGGGCAAAGAGCTGGTGGTGACGGCGCTGCCGCTGTATCACATTTTTGCCCTGACCATTAACTGCCTGCTGTTTATCGAACTGGGTGGGCAGAACCTGCTTATCACTAACCCGCGCGATATTCCAGGGTTGGTAAAAGAGTTAGCGAAATATCCGTTTACCGCTATCACTGGCGTTAACACCTTGTTCAATGCGTTGCTGAACAATAAAGAGTTCCAGCAGCTGGATTTCTCCAGTCTGCATCTTTCCGCAGGCGGAGGGATGCCTGTTCAGCAAGTGGTGGCAGAACGTTGGGTGAAACTGACTGGACAGTATCTGCTGGAAGGTTATGGCCTGACCGAGTGTGCGCCGCTGGTCAGCGTTAACCCGTATGATATTGATTATCATAGTGGTAGCATCGGTTTACCGGTGCCGTCGACGGAAGCCAAACTGGTGGATGATGATGATAATGAAGTACCACCGGGTCAACCAGGTGAGCTTTGTGTCAAAGGACCGCAGGTGATGCTGGGTTACTGGCAGCGTCCGGATGCTACCGATGAAATCATCAAAAATGGCTGGTTACACACCGGCGACATCGCGGTGATGGATGAAGAAGGATTCCTGCGCATTGTCGATCGCAAAAAAGACATGATTCTGGTTTCCGGTTTTAACGTCTATCCCAACGAGATTGAAGATGTCGTCATGCAGCATCCTGGCGTACAGGAAGTCGCGGCTGTTGGCGTACCTTCTGGCTCCAGTGGTGAAGCGGTGAAAATCTTCGTAGTGAAAAAAGATCCATCGCTTACCGAAGAGTCACTGGTGACTTTTTGCCGCCGTCAGCTCACGGGCTACAAAGTACCGAAGCTGGTGGAGTTTCGTGATGAGTTACCGAAATCTAACGTCGGAAAAATTTTGCGACGAGAATTACGTGACGAAGCGCGCGGCAAAGTGGACAATAAAGCCTGAGCGTTAAGTCAGTCGTCAGACGCCGGTTAATCCGGCGTTTTTTTTGACGCCCACTAAAGAGAATACAATTTGAATTACCAAATGATTACCACGGACGATGCGCTGGCTTCTTTGTGTGAAGCCGTCCGTGCCTTTCCGGCGATAGCCCTGGATACTGAATTTGTTCGTACGCGCACTTATTACCCGCAGCTGGGTTTAATTCAACTTTTTGATGGTGAGCATCTGGCGCTAATTGATCCTCTCGGGATCACCGACTGGTCACCGCTGAAAGCGATCCTGCGCGATCCGTCCATCACAAAATTTCTTCATGCAGGCAGTGAAGATCTGGAAGTGTTCCTCAATGTCTTTGGCGAATTACCACAACCCTTGATTGACACGCAAATCCTTGCTGCCTTCTGCGGACGCCCGATGTCATGGGGTTTCGCTTCCATGGTGGAAGAGTATTCCGGCGTTACGCTGGACAAGAGTGAATCGCGCACCGACTGGCTGGCCAGACCGCTGACCGAACGTCAGTGTGAATACGCAGCGGCGGATGTCTGGTATCTGTTACCGATCACCGCAAAGCTTATGGTAGAAACGGAGGCCTCCGGCTGGCTACCTGCGGCGCTGGATGAATGCCGCCTGATGCAAATGCGTCGTCAGGAAGTCGTTGCGCCGGAAGACGCCTGGCGTGATATCACCAATGCCTGGCAATTACGCACACGCCAACTGGCCTGTCTGCAACTGTTAGCCGACTGGCGATTGCGCAAGGCGCGAGAGCGCGATCTGGCGGTGAACTTTGTCGTGCGTGAAGAGCATTTGTGGTCGGTAGCGCGTTATATGCCGGGAAGTCTGGGCGAACTGGACAGCCTGGGCTTATCCGGTAGCGAAATCCGCTTCCACGGTAAAACGTTGCTGGCGCTGGTGGAAAAAGCGCAGGCATTGCCGGAAGAGGCCTTACCGCAGCCGATGCTTAACCTGATGGACATGCCGGGTTATCGTAAAGCGTTTAAAGCGATTAAGTCGCTGATTACTGACGTCAGCGAAACGCACAAGATCAGCGCCGAATTGCTGGCATCGCGTCGGCAAATCAACCAACTGCTGAACTGGCACTGGAAACTGAAACCGCAGAACAATTTGCCGGAGCTGATTTCCGGCTGGCGTGGTGAGCTGATGGCGGAAGCATTACACAATTTATTGCAGGAATATCCACAGTAAAATCTTCCGAAGCCGGACTGGGCGCGCTCAGTCCGGCTTCGGCAAACTACAAATCCAACAGCAGGCGGTTCAAATGAACTTATTTGAGCTTAACGCAAAATGCGCTCGACACCACGACGAGTAAATACCGATTCCTGAATGACGACTTCATTCTCTGTTCCTTCATTTACTCTACCGCCTGGCGAGGAATATTCGCCTTCGGTGTTTTTCCGGACCACGTAAAAATCGATGTCGCCAGGCTGTTTCCCGCCAGTGGTCATTTAGTACAAGTGCTACCGGAATATTACCAGCCAGCGAATGTCTGGGCCGTTTATGTTTCAAAGCTGTCGACGTCAGCGAAAGTGCGGATAACGGTAGAATTTTTACGCCAGTATTTTGCCGAGCACTACCCGAATTTTTCACTGGAGCAGGCCTGATTAATGATTCAATTATCGGGTTGATATCGGGTTAAAACCTGATTTTCTCCTTTCTAAGCCGCTACAGATTGGTTAGCATATTCACCTTTAATCGCGCATGATCGAAAGATAATTAAAGAGGTTAATGTGTTCGCTGAATACGGGGTTCTGAATTACTGGACCTATCTGGTTGGGGCCATTTTTATTGTGTTGGTGCCAGGGCCAAATACCCTGTTTGTACTCAAAAATAGCGTCAGTAGCGGTATGAAAGGCGGTTATCTTGCGGCCTGTGGTGTATTTATTGGCGATGCGGTATTGATGTTTCTGGCATGGGCTGGAGTGGCGACATTAATTAAGACCACCCCGATATTATTCAACATCGTACGTTATCTTGGTGCGTTTTATTTGCTCTATCTGGGGAGTAAAATTCTCTACGCGACCCTGAAAGGTAAAAATAGCGAGACCAAATCCGATGAGCCCCAATACGGTGCCATTTTTAAACGCGCGTTAATTTTGAGCCTGACTAATCCGAAAGCCATTTTGTTCTATGTGTCGTTTTTCGTACAGTTTATCGATGTTAATGCCCCACATACGGGAATTTCATTCTTTATTCTGGCGACGACGCTGGAACTGGTGAGTTTCTGCTATTTGAGCTTCCTGATTATTTCTGGGGCTTTTGTCACGCAGTACATACGTACCAAAAAGAAACTGGCTAAAGTGGGCAACTCACTGATTGGTTTGATGTTCGTGGGTTTCGCCGCCCGACTGGCGACGCTGCAATCCTGATGCTTTCAGCCCGCGTTGCCGCGGGCTTCCCACCTGTAATCCTCCCTGATTCTTCTCTGATCCGGTGCTAAAAAGTAACCAATAAATGGTATTTAAAATGCAAATTATCAGGCGTACCCTGAAACGGCTGGAATAAACCGTTTTCAGCGCATTCACCGAAGGAGGGAAAAGGATGCTGCAAATCCCACAGAATTATATTCATACGCGCTCAACGCCTTTCTGGAATAAACAAACTGCGCCTGCCGGAATATTCGAACGTCATCTTGATAAAGGAACGCGCCCGGGGGTTTACCCACGCCTTTCCGTTATGCATGGGGCGGTCAAATATCTCGGCTACGCTGATGAACACAGTGCAGAGCCTGATCAGGTGATCCTTATCGAAGCGGGGCAGTTTGCGGTGTTCCCTCCAGAAAAGTGGCACAACATTGAAGCCATGACTGACGATACTTATTTCAACATTGACTTCTTCGTTGCTCCTGAAGTCCTGATGGAAGGCGCGCAACAACGGAAAGTCATTCATAACGGGAAATGAATCATGGGCAAAGCAACGTATACCGTGACCGTCACCAATAACAGCAATGGCGTTTCTGTCGATTATGAAACAGAGACGCCGATGACTTTGCTGGTGCCAGAAGTGGCGGCTGAAGTGATAAAAGATCTGGTGAATACCGTGCGTTCTTATGACACGGAAAACGAACATGATGTTTGTGGTTGGTAATTATCACTGATCGTTGATGGCGCAATTTCTGCGCCATCGCAAAAAATTCCTCCGTGATGCTCGTCACAAATCTTACCCTCCCGATGTTGTGCTATGCTTTTTATCAGCGACTAACCCGCTAATGCAAAACAGATAAGTGAGGAAACAATGGGCATTCTGTCATGGATTATTTTTGGGCTTATTGCCGGTATTCTGGCGAAGTGGATCATGCCAGGTAAAGATGGTGGTGGATTCTTTATGACTATCCTGCTGGGGATAGTCGGTGCCGTAGTCGGCGGATGGATCAGCACGCTGTTTGGCTTTGGTAAAGTCGATGGCTTCAATTTTGGCAGCTTCGTGGTTGCCGTTATTGGTGCGATTGTTGTGCTATTTATCTACAGGAAGATTAAAAGTTAACGCGTAAATTGCACAAAGGCTGCACACAGGCAGCCTTTGCTATTTTTTAGATGTGACGTTACCACCATCCCAGCTCAGTGCCGAGTACGACAATAATCGCCACACCCATCATAATAATCGTTGTTTTTTTCATCTTTATGCTCCCGGGGCAGCATAGCCGCCAATAAAAAACCATGCTAAAAATACGACCGCTGTAATAAAGATTACAACCGGAAAAATAATACCGATTCGCATGTTATCACCAATCAAAAGGATGTGAATACGCCTCAGGAATGTAGCGCTGAATGCGTGACAAAAGGTGTTTTCTGTTTATGTTTTTTCTCCTGATACATCGCGATATCGGCAGCATGCAGGGCACTGTCTGCATCGGTCGTTTCAGGATCGACTTCTACTATGCCAAGACTGGCACCAGGATAATACAAATCAACATCACCTAAGTGATATTCTCCGCGTATTTGTTGTTGAATACGTTCTCGCAGCGACGAAATATCCGCATTCTCGTTGTTCAGTGAAACAACCAAAAACTCATCACCGCCGAGACGACCAATAACTTCGCCATTTTGCTGGAGCGTATTAAGGCGCTCGCCAACCTGAATGAGAAACAGATCGCCACTATTATGACCAAAACGATCATTGATTAATTTGAAGTTATCCAGATCGATAAACGCGATCATTATCTTATGGTTAAGATGCCGGGCGAGAGAAAACAGCGTCGTCAGATTTTCAAAAATCGCCCGCCGATTCGGTAGCCCGGTTAACGAGTCGGTATACGATTGCGCAATCAGCGCAGCATTAGCTTCGCGCAGCTGTTCAACCAGTGCCTCTTTTTGAATATATTGTGCAATCAGTCCGGCGAACAACTGTAAGACCTGTTCCGCGCGTTCACTCCACTGGCGCTTCTCACTGCTGGCGGCGCAAAGCGTGCCATAGAATGATCCATCCGGTAAGTGAATTGGCGTGCTCAGAAATGTGGTGATGCCAAGATTGCGTGCCGCAACACAGTCGCCCCAACGGTCGGGGACTTCATCGCTGAAAAAACAGTTTTCATCAATGGCGCGTTTGCATAACGAGTAATCCCACGAGACGGTAAAATTCTCCGGGATGTGCATTTTCTGGCTATTACGGGCAAACATTATATGCTGCAGGCGCGCTTCGACATCCACTTTGGTCAGGTAGGTTGACTCCATATCAGTGACCATTTCCAGCATCTCCAGAAGCTGTCGAACCAGACTTTCCAGTGACTGTTCTTTGGCAAGGGATTGCGAGACGCGGGCGATAATCTGATCTGACACGAAACAACTCCAGGATACGGCGGGTAAATGCTGATAATTTAATCTTTGCAGGCATGATAAAACATCATCAACAAAGATGAAACAAGGCGTAATATGTTTTGAGTGAATGTAATAAAAATAGTGCTGCAAAACAAAACGATACAGCGATACTCTAAGCTTGGATAAATATGTGAGATCAATAAATGAAAATTATCAGTTTTGTTCTGCCTTGCTTGCTGGTCCTGGCTGGTTGTTCAACCCCTTCTCAGCCAGAAGCACCTAAACCGCCGCAGATTGGTATGGCAAATCCGGCGTCGGTCTATTGCCAGCAGAAGGGCGGGACGCTCATTCCTGTGCAGACAGCGCAAGGGGTCAGCAACAATTGCAAATTACCGGGCGGTGAAACGATTGATGAATGGGCATTGTGGCGACGGGACCATCCGGCTGGTGAAAAATAACCGCCGGATGTTGTACTAAAATCACAAGCTACGTAGCCAGTCTGCCAGCACCAGCGCATGGTTCTGCGTGGTGTTTTTTGCTGAGTAGAGCAGGGTCAGCGGCTGTTTTTTGGCGATGTCTGCCAGCCGCTTTCCTTCTTGCTCGTGTTGCGCCAGTTCTGCAAGATATTGCTCGCGAAAGGTTGCAAAATCGACGACTTCGCCGTGAAAGGCTTTGCGCAGCTCCGTTGACGGCGTGATTTCTTTATCCCATTCATCAAGGGCTAAATCGGTTTTTTTGATACCGCGTGGCCAGAGGCGGTCGACCAGTACGCGATAACCATCGCTCTGTTCAGCCGGATCATAAACGCGTTTGCACTGAATATTCATCGTATTTGTTCTCCCTTTCACGCATGATTTGTCACGTCACTATAGCACCGGATATTAGCGAATTTCTTTGTCTCTCCCGGCGCAAAGTCCGAAAATCGCCATCAGTAGTGAAAGTATTGCAACACCCAGCAGTGGTACGGACCAGTCACTGTTAGCATCGTGTATTTTACCCATCAGCGGCGGCCCACAGGCTGCCAGCAAATACCCGACGGATTGTGCCATCCCCGAGAGTGCCGCCGCCTGATGCGCAGAACTTGCCCGCAGACCAATGAACGTCAACCCCAGTATCATTGTTGCGCCGGAACCAAAACCGAAAAGCAGAGTCCAGGTGATCGCGTGTGCTGGCATAAAGCAGAGCCCAACCGCGCCAACTGCGCACATCAAGGCAACGAACGCTGCAATACCACGCTGATCTTTCACATGATGTAAGAAAAGTGGGATCAGCAAACCGGGAGCTGCTGTGGCTAGTTGCAGCAAACCATGCAGTGAACCCGCCTGTGCTTCGCTATAGCCGTGACTGATGAGGATCGCCGGAAGCCAGCCAATAATCACGTAATAGACCAGTGAGTTGATCCCAAGAAACAATGTTACCTGCCAGGCAAGCGGCGAACGCCAGATACCCCGAGTATGTAAGGCGCGTGAGGTACTCAAATTTGCATGTTGTTGACTTCGCCACTGTGGCAGCCATAAAAAAAGAGCCAGCAGAGGAAAAGACATCAGCATGAGCAACGCGCCTTGCCAGCCAAAACCGTTCAAAGCCAGCGGCACTACCATCGCCGATCCCAGTGCCGCCGCAGCTCCCATTGTCAGGGAATATGCGCCGGTAAGTCTGGCGACGGAATGAGGGAAATCGCGTTTAATTAATCCTGGCAGTAAGACATTGCCTAATGCAATCCCACCGCCAATGACCGCTGTACCGCCAAATAATAAGTAAGGCGAAGGGAGAGAGCGAATTGCGATACCTGCACAGATCAAAAGTAACGCGGCAAACAGGCTACGTTCCATACCAAAACGTCGCGCCACCGGGGCAGCCAGAGGTGAGATTAGCGCAAAGGCTAATAATGGCAGGGTGGTCAATAAGCCGGTTTGCGCCGTCGTCAGCGAGTAAGCGGAACGAATCGTATCCAGTAACGGTGCTGCGCCGGTAAAGGTGACGCGTAATGTTGTGGCAATCATCAGAATGCCAGCGATAAGGACAATCCTGTTTTTGCCGCTTAATGAAGTTGAACAGGTCATATGCTTCTCATTGTTACAAACGAGGCTGTACCTTACCGTTTTTATTGTTATGTTGAATCAAGCTAAAATGACAAAATATCGCTAAATTCGGACAAAATGATGCACAGGTTGAATCTCAATGGCTATGAACCCGACCGACACCATGAAGCCGCGGTCGCATTTTGTATTCACGCCGGAACGGATGAGTTAACCAGTCCTGTACATCAGCACCGCAAAGGGCAGTTGATACTGGCACTACATGGTGCAATTACCTGTACGGTGGAAAATGCTTTGTGGATGGTGCCGCCACAATATGCGGTTTGGATACCGGGCGGGGTGAAACATAGTAATCAAGTGACAGCTAACGCTGAACTCTGTTTTCTGTTTATCGAGCCCAGCGCAGTGACAATGCCGACAACATGTTGCACATTGAAAATATCGCCCTTATGCCGGGAATTAATTTTAACCCTGGCAAACAGGACGACGACTCAGCGTGCTGAGCCGATGACCCGCAGATTAATTCAGGTCCTGTTTGATGAACTCCCTCAGCAGCCACAACAACAGCTGCACCTGCCCGTTTCTTCTCATCCTAAAATCCGCACGATGGTGGAGATGATGGCGAAAGAGCCCGTCGAGTGGGGCTCATTGGGGCAATGGGCTGGCTTTTTTGCGATGAGTGAACGCAATCTTGCCCGGCTGATAGTGAAAGAGACGGGGTTGAGTTTTCGCCAGTGGCGTCAGCAGTTACAGCTGATTATGGCGCTTCAGGGATTAGTGAAAGGCGATACTGTACAGAAAGTTGCTCATACGCTGGGGTATGATTCAACAACGGCCTTTATTACAATGTTTAAGAAAGGCCTGGGGCAAACGCCAGGCCGATATATTGCGGGATTAACTACTGTTTCCCCACAATCAGCGAAACCAGACCCGCGGCAATAAGCGGGCCAACCGGTACGCCACGAAACAGCGCCACGCCTAAAACAGTACCTACCAGCAGCCCGGCGACCAGTTGCGGCTGGCTGCCCATTAACGTCACGCCGCGCCCACCTAGCCAGGAGACAATAACGCCTACTGCAATTGCCACCAGCGATTTCCAGTTCAGAAACGAGTGAATCAGGGTTGAGGGCGGTAGCGTCCCGCTGGCGATGGGGGCCATAACGCCAATCGTCAGAATGATTATCCCGATACTTAGCCCCTGTTTTTCAATCCACGGGAAAAAGGTGCTTAACGGTGTGACGCGGACAATGATCAACACCAGAATTGAAACGGCGACAGTGGTGTTATGACTGATAAAGCCCAGCGCAGCTAACCCGAGCAGGATCAGCAAAGTGACATCAAACATCGTGGTTTCCTTGCCAAAAAATAATAAGCCTGCTTACTTTACGCTTGCTGCAGGAAGGAAGTAGAAAATCTTTACGTTTTTTGCATAAAAAATCAGACGAACTGTCATCAAACTGCCATTTGTGTACGTTAACAATAACGTGAAAACAGCTATCTCCCGGGGGCATACTATGAACGATCAAATGTTCGTCGAGACACTGATTATCACGTCATCGTTTTTTGCCATTGCTGCTGTGCTGGTTTTGTCCGTTCTGCTTATTGAACGGACAGGCTAGTTACGCAGTGCGGCGGAAATTGACCAGTTCTGGTTGCGCAATACGCAAATAATCCGCGGTTTTCAAAATAACGGATTTATCCAGCATGCCTGCATTGAAGGCGATTTCATCAAATCGTTCGAAGAGTAGGGGGTCGGCAACCAGTTTGAGTTTTGGATGGAAGCTGAAAGGGGGGATCGCGCCGAAGACACAGCCTGTGAGTTCATCGACTTCCGCCGGGCTGGCCAACGAAGCGCGTAATCCGCCTATATGGCTGGCGAGTTGGCTCAGATCGGCCTGTTGATCGGCAGCGAGGATCGCCAGAACATGTTGATTTACGCCATTGCCTTTGACTTTACATACCAGTGCCTTAGCCCCCTGGCCTAAAGCGGTGCCACGAATTTCTGACACCGCTTCACATTTACCTACCGCTTCATGGGTAACGACGCGGAAGTTAGCACCTTCTTGTGATAATAAAGCGATTAACCGCTGATGCGTCACGCTTCCTTTAGCCATTTCAGTCATTTCATGCTCCTGAGATTACAAGCAAACAACTACAGAAGGTTATCATGAACGGCTGTTTTTGTTCTGCTTATTGACATATAAACGCTCATCGGAAGCTTTATACGCATCATGTAACGTATCGTTTTCTTTCATCGCGTAAATACCGGAAGAGAAGCCGATCTCTTTCTGCGGCGCGATATGTTGCAGACGTTTTTCGATACGTTCAGGCAGTTGTGCTGCAATTTGCGGCGTCGAATCGACAAGAATGATGCAGAATTCATCGCCACCGAGTCGGATGGCATAATCACTTTTACGAATCGATTGTTTAATCGCCTGAGCTAATAACGTAATCGCTAAATCCCCCTCCTGATGACCAAGGGTGTCATTTATTTGCTTTAACTTGTCCATGTCAATTGCAATAAACATCACCGAAGAACCGGATTGCACCAGTTTCTGCAACCGCTGCTCCAGTTCAGGGGTTAAAATTTTGCGATTATACAGTCCAGTCATCGCATCACTAATATTTTCTCGCGACACATTTTGGTATAAACGGAAGTGCATCCGCACCATATTCAGCAAAATTAACGCCGTCAAAATCCAGAACAGAACGCTTTTCCACGAAGACGTGATAAAGTAAAGAATATCAATGGATAACGAGACACGAATGCCGCCCGGTAAGTCATGGACGTAACTGACATACTGGAACAGATTATCTTCGCTCTGGTTGATGATAATGTCGCGCCCCGAATCTGTATCAGTTAGCGTGACATTGAGAAAACGCCAGAGGAGAGGGCGGTCATGAGTGTAAAAGATATTCCGCAGATTGTTTTTGTTAATATCCAGCAGCACAATCCCTTTTAGCTGCCCTGCGACATATACCGGCGTCAGTAAACTCATCACGTTCTGTTTAGTACGCTGATCCTGGTAAATGCTCGATAATACGGTACGCCCGGTAAATACCTTTTCAATATCTTTGCGATCGATGCCAATACTTCCTGACTGCAGGAAGGACCAGTTATTCATCGCAAAGTACTCAACATTAACCGGCTCATAAAAATAGACATAGCGGTCATTGAGATCGAGATAATAGTGAAATTTCTCTTCGGCCATCCCAAGACCTGAACCGTAATCATCCTGGTGGCGGTTGCCTTCCACTGCCTGATCAAAAGCGGGTAATAGTGCAGCAGCTTCCACAATTGTGTCACAGTCAGTGGATGCGGTTTGTAGTGTGCCGCGTAAGCCAGGGTATTTATGGGCAGTCAGGTTTAAGCCATGGGTATTATTGGCAGACTCAAAAGCCTCGCAGATGGCGCGCCGCTGTTCTGGCGACACTTCCGACTGCTCAGCAGCGAGAGCGCGCATCACATGCGCGGCAATACTCTGATTCTGATACTTATCATAAAGAAAGGAGGAGTCTGCTCTCTGCACGATATAGCGCAGATAGGCACTCATTGCTCTGTCACTGGCGACAAGTTCAAAAATAAGGAAGGAAGATGTCAGCACAATGACACTTGCGGCGATAAAATGCCGGAGCATTCTATGGTGCAATTTCATGATAAATGGCACTCCTTCGGTTAGTGAAACGAGAAAACCAGATAAAGTTCGATTGCGGCCTGGCACAGGGGCGCTAATTATACTCATCTCTGCGCCGCTGGGGAGGGGAAATTTAGGGGTAATAGTAATAAATTGTATGCAAAAGCCACGCAAAAAGCATGGCTCTGAATATTTTTGCACTTAAATATGATGAATAATCACTTTGTTGCCCCCCTCGCTTTTCGCTTCGCGTAAGGCTTTATCTGCTTCCGTCATGACAAGCGAGATATTATGCGTGTCACCCGTTGAAAAAACCGTGCCAATACTGATGGTCATTTGTTCAGGAACATCATATCTGTTACTAAAGCCGGTCAGGAGTTCGACATTTTTACGCATACGTTCCGCAATGATTTTTGCCTGGGCACTATTGAGTTCGGTAAATAGCAAGCCAAATACCTCACCCTCCAGTCGCGCTAAAATATCATCGGGGCGGATGCTTTGCTGGATAATATCGACAATTGAAACCAGCACTTTATCACCCACACGATGTCCCCATTGGGCATTGATGCGTTTGAACTGATTAATATCAACCAGCATGACACAGAAGTCCTTAACAACAGGTCGCGACAATAATGACTCTACGCTGTTGAAAAAGTAGCGCCGATTATAAATATTGGTCAGCACATCATGAACTGCCAGTTTGCTGGAGAGTTGCAGTTCCTGAAAAATGTTATAAATCAGAAAAGACACAACAAACAGTTTACTGGAAACTTCAATCCCGCGACTGATATACCAGATGGTGTAATTATACTCATCCAGAGTCAGTAGAAGTAAGTTGCAGCATAGCGATGCCAGACATAATAATGCTATTAACGGCCATAGTTCGCTGGCTAATCGTGTACGCATGATAATAAAGAACAGTAAAAATGCCCACAAACAAACCAATATTTTTGTATAGTTGATTCCCCAGGTCGCAGTATGGTTGTCCGGACAGTAATCGACGACATACAAAGAATAGTCAGCGTTATAACTGCTCAGATTGTGTGCCAGAAGGGGAAAAACTAAAAAAGGAATCAGCGCCAGCAACAGAATGCCAGTTTTCTTCTTATTGTTGTCAAGGATGTTGTCTTTCCCATAACAAAAGAGCGCCAGCGAGGTTAAACAAATGAAACTGAGTTGGCGGAAAATATAGAAAATAGAAACATCATTCGACTTTGTCTGGATCAGTGTACTGCCGTTGATTGGTTTATGGATAATTACAATGGTTTCAACTAAATAGATAAGGCCACTTAAAAATGCAAGGCTTAAAATGAGTGTTGGTAAAATTTGTTTGTTAGTGAAATACTTCATTAACATGAAAAGGAAAATGACGGCGTTAAGGAAAAACAAAGCCACAACAACCATCAGGTAATTCATCTGTGGGATGAGTTTTACATTTGTATTTTCGTTATATAAGGTAGTAATGCAAAATAAAATTAACGTCAGCAATAAGCTGAAAATAAAAAAGCCTTGAGCTTTTAATTTTTGTGTACCCATAGAAACCATAAAAAGGAGAGCAATGTGAGTGCTGGATTTTATTGATGGCAGAGATATATAGTTTTGACCAGGATCAATTTTCGTTAACGATAAAAAATAATTAAAGAATAACCCCAGGGAAATACGTGTTGACCGAATCATTTTTCCGAATGATTGTTTTCTGGAACTAAATTGTGTAAAGGTTATGCTGTCATATTTAAAGCGATTGTAAGCTAATGTATGTAATAAATGAGATAATTTACAGTGAGCTAAAAATCAGCCAGGCGATAATGACCCGGCTGACAGTTTTAGTCTTTAGCTGTTGCATTTTGTTTATGAAACAGTTCACGGAACACCGGATAAATATCATCCTGGTCGCGGATATGCTGCATCGCAAAGTTGTCGAAAGTAGATTGCAGATGCTCATATTCTCGCCACAGTGTCTGATGCGCGCGACGTGTAATTTCGATATAGCTGTAATAACGAACAACGGGTAATATTTTTTTCGCCAGAATTTCATGGCAAAGCGGAGAGTCATCGGCCCAGTTATCGCCGTCTGATGCTTGGGCTGCGTAAATATTCCACTGTGCCGGGTTATAACGCTCTTTCACTACCTCATCCATCAGTTTTAGGGCGCTGGAAACAATGGTGCCGCCAGTTTCCTGCGAGTAGAAAAACTCATGTTCATCGACTTCTTTCGCCTGGGTATGATGGCGGATGTATACGACTTCCACGTTCTTATACGTTCTGCTGAGGAACAGATACAGCAGAATATAAAAACGTTTAGCCATATCTTTAGTGGACTGATCCATTGAACCGGAAACGTCCATCAGGCAAAACATCACTGCCTGGCTGGAGGGATCGGGCCGTTTTTCGTAGTTCTTGTAACGTAAATCGAAAGTGTCAATGAAAGGAACGCGTTCAATTTTGGCGCGCAATTCAGCAATCTCTTTGCGCAGCCGTTCCTCTTCCAGCAGTTGCGCAGGTTCACTGTTGCTGATGATGGCCAAATTCTCTTCCAGTGCATGAAGTTCCCGCCGCTTGCCCGCCGTCATGGCTGTGCGCCGCGCCAGTGAGTTCTGCAATGAACGTACAACGCTGATATTGGCTGGAACGCCGTTAGCGGTATAACCTGCCCGATGCGTTTTATATTCGGTTAACTGGCGCTGTTGGTTTTGTTTCAGATTTGGTAAGGCCAAATCTTCAAAGAGCAGATCAAGATACTCATCTTTCGAAATCTGAAAGACAAATTCATCCTGACCTTCACCATCCTGGCTGGCCTGGCCCTGACCACTGCCGGAACCTCCGCCACCACCCTGAGGACGTTCAATTCGGTCGTTCTGGACGAAATGGTCATTGCCCGGATGTACGCGGTGGCGCAGGCCACCACGCCCCTGATGAAACATCGGTTCGCTAATATCTTCCGTGGGAATGGATACGGACTCGCCGCTGTCGACGTCAGTCACCGAACGCTTATTTATGGCCTCGGAGATCGACTGTTTAATTTGCGCTTTATAACGGCGTAAGAAACGCTGGCGATTCACCATGCTTTTATTTTTGCCGTTCAGACGCCGGTCAATAAACCAGGTCATATGCCCCCCGTACTACATTTGCCAACGGTATGCTACGCCTGTGTTGCCGCTTCTCTGGCCCACGGTTCGCTGTCGTTGTAGGCCCGGTAGCATGTGTACCGGGCCAGGGTTGTTAAGACGATTTACGTACGCGCAAATACCATTCGCACAGTAAACGCACCTGTTTACGGGTGTAGCCTTTTTCCATCATACGGTCGACAAAGTCGTCGTGTTTCTTCTGCTCGTCGGTTGACGTTTTGGCGTTAAACGAAATAACCGGCAACAGCTCCTCGGTATTAGAGAACATTTTCTTCTCAATAACCGTGCGCAGTTTTTCATAGCTGGTCCAGTTCGGATTACGTCCGCTGTTATTGGCTCTAGCTCGCAGTACGAAGTTAACAATCTCGTTGCGGAAATCTTTTGGATTACTGATCCCCGCCGGTTTCTCGATTTTCTCCAGCTCGGCGTTAAGAGACTCGCGGTCAAACAACTGCCCGGTATCCGGATCGCGATACTCCTGATCCTGAATCCAGAAATCCGCGTAGGTAACATAACGGTCAAAAATGTTCTGCCCATATTCTGAATAGGATTCAAGGTAGGCCGTCTGGATCTCTTTGCCGATAAACTCGGCATATTTCGGGATCAGATAACCTTTCAGGAACTCCAGATAGCGTTCTGCCTGCTCTTGCGGGAACTGCTCGCGCTCGATCTGCTGTTCCAGGACGTAGAACAGATGGACCGGGTTTGCCGCCACTTCTACATGATCGAAGTTGAACACGCGGGAGAGGATCTTAAACGCAAAACGCGTCGACAGACCGTTCATCCCTTCATCGACACCGGCGTAGTCACGATATTCCTGATACGACTTGGCTTTGGGATCAGTGTCTTTCAAACTTTCACCATCATAAACCCGCATCTTTGAATAAATGCTGGAGTTTTCTGGCTCTTTCAGACGCGAAAGAATAGAAAAACGTGACAGCGTTTCCAGCGTGCCAGGGGCGCAGGGGGCGTGAGTCAATTCACTGTGATTAAGCAATTTCTCGTAGATTTTGATCTCTTCGGAAATGCGCAAGCAATACGGCACCTTCACGATGTAAACACGGTCGAGGAAGGCTTCGTTGTTTTTGTTATTACGGAAAGTGACCCATTCGGATTCGTTCGAGTGGGCGAGAATAATCCCGTTGAACGGCAGGGCGGAGATACCTTCCGTCCCGTTGTAGTTACCTTCCTGGGTGGCGGTTAACAAGGGATGCAGCACTTTTATCGGTGCTTTAAACATCTCGACAAATTCCATGATCCCCTGATTGGCGCGGCACAGCGCACCGGAATAGCCGTAGGCGTCCGGGTCATTCTGCGCGTAGTGTTCGAGTTTACGAATATCGACTTTCCCTACCAGGGCGGAGATGTCCTGGTTGTTCTCATCGCCGGGTTCTGTTTTGGCGATAGCAATTTGTTGCAGAATTGACGGCCAGACCTTCACTACCCGGAACTTAGTGATATCGCCACCAAATTCATGCAGGCGTTTTGCCGCCCACGGCGACATGATGGTGCCGAGATAACGGCGAGGAATGCCATACTCTTTTTCCAGAATCTGCGCATCTTCCTGCGGATTGAAAAGACAGAACGGATGATCGTTGACCGGGCTACGCTCACCGTTGGCGCTCAATACATAAATCGGTACGAGCTGCATTAATGATTTCAGTCGCTCAGCAAGCGATGATTTACCCCCACCCACAGGTCCCAGCAGATACAGGATTTGTTTCTTCTCTTCCAGCCCCTGAGCCGCGTGTTTCAGATAAGATACAATCTGTTCAATCGCGTCTTCCATGCCGTAAAACTCTTCAAACGCCGGATAACGTGCAATGACCCGGTTAGAAAAGAGTCGAGAAAGTCTGGGTTCCTGGGCTGTATCGACCATGACAGGCTCACCAATAGCCATCAATAGCCGCTCAGCCGCGTTGGCATAAGCACTGCGATCTTGCCGACAAGTGGTAAGAAACTCCTGCAGTGTGAACTCTTCGTCCTTGGCAGCTTCATATCGCTGGCGATAGTGATCGAATATATTCATGGTATGCCGTCCTTTCGTTTTTTAGCACAGGTTAAGAGCCGTTCATATGAATAGTTGAGGCTCCCGGAAGAGGTAAACTGAACGACGTCTCTTGCTAAAACACAGCAACTCTCATGCCATTTTATTGACGATGAGAACAACGTGCCCGGTGATACACCTTCAAAATTAAGCGTAGATGGCAAATGGAAAACTTGCCTGCACGGCTTTCTTAATTTCAATGGCATATCAACAACTCATCCATAAATTTTGCATAATTAATGTAAATAATAGAGTCGCCGGTAACGCTAAATTCATTTGGCTGTAAGCGTGGTGTCATCTGCGTCAGGAAAATTAAACAGTTACTATAAAAATGAAAACGTAAAAAGGTTGGGTTTCGATGTATTGACGGGTAAACTTTGTCGCCCGCTAAACATTTGTTTAAGGAATGATTAATTGTGACCAAACTCAAACTTCTGGCACTTGGAGTGCTTATCGCAACGTCTGCAGGCGTAGCGCACGCTGAAGGTAAATTTTCCCTGGGCGCAGGCGTAGGTGTCGTTGAACACCCATATAAAGATTACGATACCGATGTTTACCCAGTACCGGTAATCAACTATGAAGGCGATAACTTCTGGTTCCGTGGCTTAGGTGGTGGTTACTACCTGTGGAATGACGCAACGGACAAACTTTCAATTACCGCTTACTGGTCGCCGCTTTACTTCAAAGCTAAAGACAGTGGCGATCACCAAATGCGTCACCTGGATGACCGTAAGAGCACCATGATGGCTGGTCTGTCTTATGCTCACTTTACCCAGTACGGTTACCTGCGTACCACCCTGGCTGGCGATACCCTGGATAACAGCAACGGCATCGTCTGGGATATGGCCTGGTTGTATCGTTACACCAACGGTGGCCTGACCGTGACTCCGGGTATTGGTGTGCAGTGGAACAGCGAAAACCAGAACGAATACTATTATGGCGTATCGCGCAAAGAGTCCGCTCGCAGCGGTCTGCGTGGCTATAACCCGAACGACAGCTGGAGCCCTTACCTGGAGCTGAGCGCCAGCTACAACTTCCTCGGTGACTGGAGTGTTTACGGTATCGCGCGCTACACCCGTCTGTCTGATGAAGTTACTGACAGCCCAATGGTGGATAAATCCTGGACTGGCCTGATTTCTACCGGGATCACCTACAAATTCTGATAATGCATTTTTCCAGGGCATTTTGTGCATAAAAACAGGGCGTAATGCCCTGTTTTGCATTACGGTGGTGCAATACCTGGGAGGAAGCAATGCAACAAAAAATGATTCAATTTAGTGGCGATGTCTCACTGCCAGCCATAGGGCAGGGAACATGGTATATGGGCGAAGATGCCAGTCAGCGTAAAACAGAAGTTGCTGCACTACGCGCGGGCATTGAACTCGGTTTAACCCTCATTGATACCGCCGAAATGTATGCCGATGGCGGTGCCGAAAAAGTGGTTGGGGAAGCATTAATCGGTCTGCGTGAGAACGTCTTTCTCGTCTCTAAAGTCTATCCGTGGAATGCTGGCGGGCAAAAAGCGATAAATGCATGCGAAGCCAGTTTACGCCGTCTCAATACTGATTATCTCGATCTCTACTTATTACACTGGTCTGGCAGTTTCGCTCTCGAAGAGACTGTCGCAGCGATGGAAAAATTGATCGCCCAGGGAAAAATCCGCCGCTGGGGCGTTTCTAACCTTGATTATGCCGATATGCAGGAACTCTGGCAGCTGCCGGGGGGAAATCAGTGTGCCACTAATCAGGTGCTTTACCATCTCGGTTCACGAGGGATTGAGTACGATCTACTTCCCTGGTGCCAGAAACAGCAGATGCCGGTGATGGCTTACAGTCCATTAGCTCAGGCCGGGCGGTTGCGCAATGGACTGTTAAAAAACGCGGTAGTCAACGAAATTGCACATGCTCGCAATATCAGTGCGGCACAAGTATTGTTGGCGTGGGTAATCAGCCATCAGGGTGTGATGGCGATCCCAAAAGCGGCAACTGTCGCACATGTCCAACAAAATGCGGCTGTGCTTGAGGTTGAACTTTCGTCAGCGGAATTAGTTATGCTGGATAAAGCGTATCCGGCACCAAAAGGAAAAACTGCGCTGGATATGGTGTGATGTTGATACGTGCCGGATGCATCGCACCCGGCACACAATATTAACGCAAATTAACGTTTCGCAACGCGAATGGATTGCGCCAGATGTGCAGGTTTCTCTTTGGTGACTTTTTGCGTTTCTGAAGCGTAAGCCGTTTCTACACAAACAAAGGTCTTGTAGCCATCATCCGGCATATCGCCCATGCTAACTGAAAGCGCCGGTCCTGGGTTCCAGCCTACAACGTTCAGATGATGCTGGTGGCCTACGGCGATAATACGATTCAGCGCTTCGTCATTAATTACGCTGCAATCTTGCGGATTCAGATACACGCGATCGGTACGGTCAGGGAAGGTCTGAATACCGTCGGTCAGTACATCTTCTTTCGCGTCATTTACTTTATCAATGAAGCGATCGCCTAGTCCACTGACGCTTACCTTAGCGATATCACCCACGTTAAAGTAGGTATGCAGAGCAGAGGTAGTTTCAAATTCGCCGTGTGCTTCAAGATCGATTTCACAGGTTTTACCCACGTGGAAATGCGCTAACAGCGTAAAGTCGTGCGGCCAGAATTTTTTCGTCTCTTCGCTTTGTGTCAATTCAAAAGTTAGCACTACACCATCAGCATCTTCACGATGTGATTTCAGCGTCCACGGCAGGTTGCGGGCAAAACCGTGCGCAGGCAGACCTTGTTGTGCAGCCGGACCAAACCACGGCCAGCAAAGCGGTATGCCACCGCGAATGGCGACGCCATTTTTGAACGGTGTGTTGTTACTTAACCACAGAACTTCTTCTTCACCCGCAGGTTTCCACGAGAGAAGGTGTGCGCCCTGTAATGCAAAAGAGGCTTTTACCTGGGGATGATCGACCACAATGAGGTCCAGTTCATCCAGTTTACGACGGGAGAGGACAGGGGAGATTTGTTCGATGACCGGAAGGGCAAAAATTTTCTTAATCATGACGCAGTCCTTTAACTTCATTTTATCAGGTAAAAAAAAGAGCGACCGAAGTCGCTCTTTTTAGATCACAGAGTCATCTCAACTTATTTGGAGATGTGAGCGATCAGGTCCAGAACTTTGTTGGAGTAACCGGTTTCGTTGTCGTACCAGGATACCAGTTTCACGAAGTTGTCGTTCAGAGCGATACCCGCTTTAGCATCGAACACGGAAGTGCAAACTTCGCCGTTGAAATCGGTAGATACTACGTCATCTTCGGTGTAGCCCAGAACGCCTTTCATTTCGCCTTCAGCAGCAGCTTTAACGGCAGCTTTGATCTGCTCGTAAGTTGCAGCTTTTTCCAGACGAACGGTCAGGTCAACTACGGATACGTTCGGGGTCGGAACGCGGAACGCCATACCAGTCAGTTTGCCATTCAGTTCTGGCAGTACTTTACCTACAGCTTTAGCAGCACCGGTAGAAGACGGGATAATGTTCTGGGAAGCGCCGCGGCCGCCGCGCCAGTCTTTGTGAGACGGGCCATCAACGGTTTTCTGAGTAGCGGTAGTAGCGTGAACGGTGGTCATCAGACCTTCGATGATGCCGAAGTTATCGTTGATAACTTTAGCCAGCGGAGCCAGGCAGTTGGTGGTGCAGGAAGCGTTGGAAACGATGTCCTGGCCAGCATATTTGTCGAAGTTAGCGCCTTTAACGAACATCGGAGTGTTGTCTTTAGACGGACCAGTCATAACCACTTTCTTCGCACCAGCGGTGATGTGTTTACGAGCAGTTTCGTCAGTCAGGAACAGACCAGTTGCTTCAGCGACAACGTCAACACCAACTTCGTCCCATTTCAGGTTAGCCGGATCACGTTCAGCGGTAACACGGATTTTTTTACCGTTAACGATCAGATGACCGTCTTTCACTTCAACGGTACCGTCGAAACGGCCGTGAGTGGAGTCATATTTCAGCATGTATGCCATGTAATCAGCGTCTAACAGGTCGTTGATTGCAACGATCTCGATGTCAGAACGTTTCTGAGCAGCACGGAAAACAATGCGACCGATACGGCCAAAACCGTTGATACCTACTTTGATAGTCATATATTCCACCAGCTATTTGTTAGTGAATAAAAGGTTGCCTGTAAAATTACAAAAACCTTACGCAGCGTCAAGCGGAATCGTGTCAATCATTGCGACAAATCAATCCTGTGCCTAAGCATTACGCGACTGACTCGCCTCACTCTTCCTTTGGGCTTGAGACCACATGGGGTCGGCGCCCCGAATTTTAAAGGGCAATTACGATAAAAATGTGATTTTCATCACGATTTAGGTGCAGCCATTTCGTCGAGATCAAGTTTAGGACAAAATTTTGCCAGTTGGTGTTAATGTTTTGTTAGAATCAGTCACGTAATGTGAGCACGATTAAAGTGAGATGTGAGCAAATGGCTAATAAACCTTCGGCAGAAGAACTGAAAAAAAATTTGTCCGAGATGCAGTTCTACGTGACGCAGAATCATGGGACAGAACCGCCATTTACGGGTCGTTTACTGCATAACAAGCGTGACGGCGTATATCACTGTTTGATCTGCGATGCCCCGCTGTTTCATTCCCAAACCAAGTATGATTCCGGCTGTGGCTGGCCCAGCTTCTACGAACCGGTGAGTGAAGAATCTATTCGTTATATCAAAGACTTGTCGCATGGAATGCAGCGCATAGAAATTCGTTGCGGTAACTGCGATGCCCATCTGGGCCATGTCTTTCCTGACGGGCCGCAGCCAACGGGCGAACGTTATTGTGTTAACTCTGCTTCTTTACGCTTCACTGATGGCGAAAACGGCGAAGAAATCAACGGTTGAAAAAACGATTCAGCAACTTATTCCACAGGAGCGGAAAAATTATGAATCTTGATGACATTATCAACAGCATGACGCCTGAGGTATACCAGCGTTTGTCGACCGCCGTTGAACTGGGGAAATGGCCTGATGGCGTTACGTTGACCGAGGAACAAAAAGAGAACTGCCTGCAACTGGTGATGCTGTGGCAAGCCCGCCATAATACCGAAGCACAGCATATGACAATTGACACAAATGGTCAGATGGTCATGAAGAGCAAACAGCAGTTAAAAGAAGATTTTGGTATCTCAGCAAAGCCTATTGCCATGTTTAAGTAAGTGGTTTATCCCCTTTTTGCCGCGGTTATAAAGGGGATAGCCAACAATGACCCCACGACTCATCTCAATTATCTCGCCCCGACCTGGCTAAGTCCCTGTCCGATCTCTTGCAGTCGCGTTCACACCTGAATGACTTCTCCTGAACTTAAGTCTCAGGCCTATTTGGCCGGGAATCCCTCTCGAATTTGCTCTTTTTGCGTCCCGCCTTCCATCAACCTGTAACAGCCCCAGCCATTTTCTGCGTAATTGTGATCTAAGTTGTAAAACGCAGATCATTATCTGTGTTTTACAGATTTGATGTTGACCTCAAAAATCATGTGGGTAAGTATGATGACCATCTAAGCAAAACAAAACACAGAGGATGACGCAATGAAAGCACTGGCTCGGTTTGGCAAGGCCTTTGGCGGCTACAAGATGATTGATGTCCCACAACCCATTTGTGGCCCGGAAGATGTCGTGATTGAAATTAAAGCCGCGGCAATCTGCGGCGCAGACATGAAGCACTACAATGTCGATAGCGGTTCTGATGAGTTTAACTCTATCCGCGGCCATGAGTTCGCAGGTTGTATTGCGCAGGTTGGTGAAAAAGTCAAAGACTGGAAAGTGGGGCAACGCGTCGTGTCGGATAACAGCGGTCACGTTTGCGGTGTTTGCCCGGCCTGTGAACAAGGTGATTTTCTGTGTTGTACAGAAAAAGTAAACCTTGGTCTGGATAACAATACCTGGGGCGGTGGTTTTTCCAAATATTGTCTTGTTCCTGGTGAAATTCTCAAAATTCATCGTCATGCGTTGTGGGAAATCCCTGATGGTGTTGATTATGAGGACGCAGCCGTACTTGACCCTATCTGTAATGCCTACAAATCCATCGCGCAGCAATCGAAATTCCTCCCTGGTCAGGATGTGGTCGTCATCGGCACTGGCCCACTCGGGCTGTTCTCCGTACAAATGGCGCGGATTATGGGGGCGGTAAATATCGTCGTCGTTGGTCTACAAGAAGATGTGGCGGTCCGCTTCCCGGTTGCAAAAGAACTGGGTGCGACGGCAGTAGTAAATGGTTCTACCGAAGATGTGGTGGCGCGCTGCCAGCAAATTTGTGGCAAAGACAATCTGGGACTGGTGATTGAATGCTCCGGTGCCAATATCGCACTGAAACAAGCCATCGAAATGCTCCGTCCGAACGGGGAAGTGGTACGCGTTGGAATGGGCTTCAAACCTCTTGATTTCTCGATTAATGACATTACCGCCTGGAACAAAAGCATCATTGGGCATATGGCCTATGACTCCACCTCATGGCGTAACGCTATCAGGCTATTAGCCAGCGGCGCGATCAAAGTCAAACCGATGATCACGCATCGTATCGGCCTGTCGCAATGGCGCGAAGGGTTTGATGCGATGGTCGATAAAACTGCAATCAAAGTGATCATGACTTACGACTTTGATGAATAACTACTCTCCTGAAGGAACGTTATCGCATGGAACAGATAACAAAACCGCATTGTGGTGCACGGCTGGATCGCTTACCGGATTGCCGCTGGCATTCGTCAATGTTTGCCATCGTCGCGTTTGGCTTGCTTGTCTGCTGGAGTAATGCCGTTGGTGGCTTGATCCTCGCGCAGCTGAAAGCGTTGGGCTGGACAGATAATTCCACCACTGCCACATTCTCAGCAATCACGACCGCCGGAATGTTTCTCGGTGCGCTGGTGGGCGGCATCATCGGTGACAAAACCGGTCGCAGAAATGCGTTTATCCTCTATGAGGCCATTCATATTGCTTCGATGGTTGTCGGTGCTTTCTCACCGAATATGGATTTCCTTATTGCCTGCCGTTTTGTGATGGGCGTTGGGCTGGGAGCTTTACTGGTTACACTGTTTGCTGGTTTCACCGAATATATGCCCGGAAGAAATCGCGGAACGTGGTCCAGTCGGGTTTCCTTTATTGGTAACTGGTCATATCCGCTCTGTTCATTGATTGCGATGGGACTCACGCCGCTGATTAGTGCAGAGTGGAACTGGCGGGTACAACTGCTTATCCCTGCAATATTGTCACTTATCGCTACGGCGCTGGCCTGGCGCTACTTTCCTGAATCCCCGCGCTGGCTGGAATCGCGCGGACGGTATCAGGAAGCCGAGAAAGTCATGCGGAGTATAGAAGAAGGCGTCATACGCCAGACGGGTAAACCTTTGCCGCCTGTGGTTATTGCTGATGACGGTAAAGCACCACAAGCGGTGCCGTATTCAGCCTTACTGACAGGAGTATTACTGAAACGCGTGATATTAGGCTCTTGTGTGCTGATTGCCATGAACGTTGTGCAGTACACACTAATTAACTGGTTGCCAACGATATTCATGACCCAGGGAATTAATTTAAAAGACTCGATTGTTTTAAATACCATGAGTATGTTTGGCGCGCCATTTGGTATTTTTATTGCCATGCTGGTGATGGATAAAATTCCGCGTAAAACAATGGGTGTGGGGCTATTAATCCTGATTGCGGTGCTCGGATATATCTATTCACTGCAAACCAGTATGTTGCTCATAACGCTGATTGGTTTCTTCCTGATTACTTTCGTCTATATGTACGTTTGCTATGCCTCGGCAGTGTATGTCCCTGAGATCTGGCCGACAGAGGCCAAACTCCGTGGCTCCGGTCTGGCGAATGCGGTAGGGCGAATCAGTGGTATTGCCGCGCCTTATGCCGTTGCAGTGCTGCTCAGTAGTTATGGCGTAACGGGAGTCTTTATTCTTCTGGGGGCTGTTTCAATTATTGTCGCAATTGCTATCGCCACCATTGGAATTGAAACCAAAGGTGTCTCCGTTGAAAGTTTAAGTATTGATGCAGTAGCCAATAAATAATACTGGTGGATTCAAAATGAAAAATTCAAAAGCAATATTGCAGGTGCCGGGCACAATGAAAATTATTTCAGCAGAAATACCTGTGCCTAAAGAAGATGAAGTTTTGATTAAAGTGGAATATGTCGGTATTTGTGGTTCAGATGTACATGGTTTTGAATCAGGCCCGTTTATTCCTCCTAAAGACCCAAATCAAGAAATTGGCCTGGGTCATGAATGTGCCGGGACGGTTGTGGCTGTGGGAAGCCGCGTGCGCAAATTTAAACCGGGGGATCGGGTAAATATCGAACCTGGCGTTCCTTGCGGTCACTGTCGTTACTGTCTGGAAGGCAAATATAACATTTGCCCGGACGTTGATTTTATGGCGACACAACCCAACTACCGCGGCGCATTAACGCACTATCTGTGTCATCCGGAGAGCTTTACTTACAAACTGCCAGACAATATGGACACGATGGAAGGGGCGCTGGTGGAGCCTGCCGCAGTCGGGATGCATGCCGCGATGCTGGCAGATGTTAAACCTGGTAAGAAGATAATTATTCTGGGAGCGGGTTGTATTGGTTTGATGACGTTGCAAGCGTGCAAATGCCTGGGAGCAACGGAAATTGCCGTCGTTGATGTGCTGGAAAAACGTCTGACAATGGCGGAACAGCTCGGCGCGACAGTGGTTATTAACGGCGCAAAAGAAGACACTATTGCACGCTGTCAGCAATTTACCGAAGACATGGGCGCAGATATTGTTTTTGAAACAGCGGGTTCTGCGGTCACCGTTAAACAGGCACCTTATCTGGTCATGCGCGGCGGTAAAATTATGATTGTTGGTACTGTACCCGGCGATTCGGCAATCAATTTCCTCAAAATCAATCGCGAAGTCACTATCCAGACGGTATTCCGCTATGCCAATCGTTATCCGGTCACGATTGAAGCTATTTCTTCAGGGCGATTCGATGTGAAATCGATGGTGACGCATATTTACGATTATCGGGATGTACAACAGGCATTTGAAGAGTCAGTTAACAACAAACGCGACATTATTAAAGGCGTTATTAAAATTAGCGATTAATTAATACGGGAGAACAGAACATGCTCGCAGATATCAGATATTGGGAAAACGATGCCACAAATAAACATTATGCAATTGCCCATTTTAACGTATGGAATGCAGAAATGTTGATGGGCGTTATCGACGCAGCCGAAGAAGCGAAATCACCGGTTATTATTTCTTTTGGCACAGGTTTTGTCGGCAACACCTCATTTGAAGATTTCTCTCACATGATGGTATCAATGGCACAAAAAGCAACGGTGCCGGTAATAACTCATTGGGATCATGGTCGGAGTATGGAGATTATTCATAACGCCTGGACTCATGGTATGAATTCATTAATGCGTGATGCTTCTGCATTTGATTTCGAAGAAAATATTCGTTTAACCAAAGAGGCTGTTGATTTCTTCCATCCGCTGGGTATTCCGGTAGAGGCGGAATTAGGGCATGTTGGTAATGAAACCGTTTATGAGGAAGCGCTGGCGGGCTATCACTATACCGATCCTGACCAGGCGGCTGAATTTGTTGAACGTACGGGCTGTGACTCATTGGCTGTCGCCATCGGCAACCAGCATGGGGTTTATACGTCAGAGCCACAATTGAACTTTGAGGTCGTCAAACGCGTACGCGATGCTGTTTCTGTTCCGCTGGTTTTGCATGGCGCATCAGGGATCAGTGATGCCGACATTAAAACTGCAATTTCGTTGGGTATTGCGAAAATCAACATTCATACGGAGCTCTGTCAGGCCGCAATGGTAGCAGTGAAAGAAAACCAGGATCAGCCTTTCCTGCATTTAGAACGTGAAGTGCGTAAAGCTGTAAAAGAACGGGCATTGGATAAAATTAAACTGTTCGGTTCTGATGGCAAAGCGGAATAATAATATGGATAATCTCGACGTTATTTGTATAGGTGCCGCTATTGTTGATATTCCATTGCAACCGGTCAGTAAAAATATCTTTGATGTGGATTCTTATCCTCTTGAAAGAATCGCAATGACCACCGGGGGGGATGCAATAAATGAAGCAACAATTATTTCTCGTCTGGGCCATCGCACAGCATTAATGAGTCGTATTGGTAAAGATGCCGCAGGGCAATTTATTCTCGACCATTGCCGCAAAGAGAATATTGATATTCAAAGCCTGAAGCAGGACGTCAGCATAGATACCTCTATTAACGTTGGACTGGTGACGGAGGATGGCGAGCGGACCTTTGTCACAAACCGTAACGGCAGTCTGTGGAAATTGAATATTGACGATGTTGATTTTGCGCGGTTTTCTCAGGCGAAATTATTATCACTGGCCAGTATTTTCAACAGTCCTCTATTGGATGGTAGAGCGCTAACAGAAATTTTTACGCAAGCTAAAGCCCGGCAGATGATTATCTGTGCCGATATGATCAAACCGCGGTTGAATGAAACGCTGAATGATATTTGCGAAGCATTGAGTTATGTCGATTATCTGTTTCCTAATTTTGCCGAGGCAAAATTACTCACCGGGAAAGAGACACTGGATGAAATTGCTGACTGCTTTCTTGCGTGCGGCGTAAAAACGGTGGTGATTAAAACGGGTAAAGACGGCTGCTTTATCAAGCGTGGTGACATGACGATGAAGGTGCCGGCGGTCGCAGGAATAACCGCCATCGACACCATTGGTGCGGGCGATAACTTTGCTTCAGGTTTTATTGCAGCACTGTTAGAAGGTAAAAATCTGCGTGAATGCGCACGCTTTGCCAATGCAACGGCGGCTATCTCGGTTCTAAGCATCGGCGCCACCACCGGTGTAAAAAACAGAAAGCTGGTCGAACAATTGCTGGAAGAATACGAAGGATAATGAAGGCAAATGAAAAAGATACCTTTAGGCACAACGGATATAACGCTTTCGCGAATGGGGTTGGGGACATGGGCCATTGGCGGCGGTCCTGCATGGAATGGCGATCTCGATCGACAAATATGCATTGATACGATTCTTGAAGCCCATCGTTGCGGCATTAACCTGATTGATACTGCGCCAGGATATAACTTTGGCAATAGTGAAGTTATCGTTGGTCAGGCGTTAAAAAAACTGCCCCGTGAACAGGTTGTAGTAGAAACCAAATGCGGCATTGTCTGGGAACGAAAAGGGAGTTTATTCAACAAAGTTGGCGATCGGCAGTTGTATAAAAACCTTTCTCCGGAATCTATCCGCGAAGAGGTAGAAGCCAGCTTGCAACGTCTGGGTATTGATTACATCGATATCTACATGACGCACTGGCAGTCGGTGCCGCCATTTTTTACGCCGATAGCTGAAACTGTCGCAGTGCTTAATGCGTTAAAGGCCGAAGGGAAAATTCGCGCTATAGGCGCTGCTAACGTCGATGCTGACCATATCCGCGAGTATCTGCAACATGGTGAACTGGATATTATTCAGGCGAAATACAGTATCCTCGACCGGGCAATGGAAAACGAACTGCTGCCGCTATGTCGTGATAATGGCATTGTGGTACAGGTCTACTCTCCGCTAGAGCAGGGATTGTTGACCGGGACCATCACGCGTGATTACGTTCCGGGCGGCGCTCGGGCAAATAAAGTCTGGTTCCAGCGTGAAAACATGCTGAAAGTGATTGATATGCTTGAACAGTGGCAGCCACTCTGTGCTCGTTATCAGTGCACAATTCCCACTCTGGCACTGGCGTGGATATTAAAACAGAGTGATTTAATCTCCATTCTTAGTGGGGCTACTGCGCCGGAACAGGTACGTGAAAATGTCGCGGCACTGAATATCAACTTATCGGATGCAGACGCAACATTGATGAGGGAAATGGCAGAGGCCCTGGAGCGTTAAATACTCAACACGATTCACCTCTGTTTCTGTGAAAACTGTGATGAAAATCTGTGATTCAAACAGGTTATTTTGAAAGTAAACATCGGTTATGCGATAATTGCGCTAATGTGATGTAAAAAGATACAGGGGTGTAATCGTGGCGGCAAAAGACAGGATTCAGGCAATTAAGCAAATGGTTGCCAACGATAAAAAGGTGACAGTCTCAAATTTGAGTGGGATTTTTCAGGTAACCGAAGAAACCATTCGCCGCGATCTTGAGAAGTTGGAAGATGAAGGCTTTTTGACCAGAACCTATGGTGGTGCTGTTTTAAATACAGCGATGTTGACGGAGAATATCCATTTTTATAAGCGCGCTTCATCGTTTTATGAAGAGAAGCAGCTTATTGCACGCAAGGCACTCCCCTTTATCGACAATAAAACCACCATGGCAGCCGATTCCAGTAGTACCGTAATGGAATTGCTCAAATTGTTACAGGACCGTAGTGACCTGACGTTGCTAACCAACTCGGCGGAAGCGATTCATGTTCTGGCTCAGTCAGAAATTAAAGTCGTTTCAACGGGTGGGGAACTAAACAAAAATACACTTTCACTGCAAGGAAGAATTACTAAAGAGATCATCAGCCGCTACCATGTCGATATCATGGTAATGAGTTGTAAAGGTCTTGATATTAACAGCGGCGCGCTGGACTCTAATGAAGCGGAAGCTGAAATCAAAAAGACAATGATCCGTCAGGCGACAGAAGTTGCGTTATTGGTTGATCACTCTAAGTTTGATCGCAAAGCTTTTGTCCAGTTAGCTGACTTTAGTCATATTAATTACATAATAACTGATAAATCACCGGGTGCAGAGTGGATAGCATTTTGCAAAGACAATAATATCCAGCTGGTGTGGTAATTTAAGCACACATTGTCAATATTATTTGTTCCTGCGCCTGGAAATAAAATGATGATAAAGATGCGGCAAGTGAATTTGCCGCAATTGCTACCTTTTTTAGCAAATCCGAGGCACCCAATGGAACAATATGATCAAATTGGCGCAAGACTGGACCGCTTGCCTTTGGCCCGGTTTCATTATCGTATATTTGGTATAATAAGCTTTAGTCTGTTATTAACGGGGTTTTTGAGTTACTCCGGTAATGTCGTCTTAGCAAAGCTGGTAAGCAATGGATGGTCAAATAATTTCCTCAATGCCGCCTTTACCTCGGCATTAATGTTTGGTTATTTCATCGGCTCTCTTACCGGTGGGTTTATTGGTGACTACTTTGGGCGGCGCAGGGCGTTTCGCATAAATCTTCTCATCGTCGGTATTGCGGCAACAGGGGCCGCTTTTGTCCCTGATATGTACTGGCTCATCTTCTTTCGCTTCCTGATGGGAACAGGAATGGGGGCGCTGATTATGGTTGGCTACGCCTCATTTACGGAGTTTATCCCCGCGACGGTGCGTGGAAAATGGTCCGCGCGGCTCTCATTTGTTGGTAACTGGTCGCCCATGCTCTCTGCGGCGATAGGCGTGGTGGTTATCGCTTTTTTTAGTTGGCGGATAATGTTTCTGCTGGGCGGTATTGGCATACTGTTAGCGTGGTTTCTCTCAGGTAAATACTTTATTGAGTCGCCACGATGGCTGGCAGGGAAAGGGCAAATCGCAGGTGCAGAAAGCCAACTTCGTGAAGTAGAGCAGCAAATTGAAAGAGAGAAGAGGATTCGTTTACCCCCGCTTACTTTGAACCAGAGCAACAGCAAGGTTAAGGTAATCAAGGGTACCTTCTGGCTCCTGTTTAAAGGGGAAATGTTACGACGTACATTAGTCGCGATTACTGTTTTAATTGCAATGAACATTTCGCTTTATACCATCACCGTATGGATACCGACCATATTTGTTAACTCCGGCATTGATGTTGATAAATCAATATTAATGACCGCTGTTATTATGATTGGCGCTCCGGTAGGGATATTTATTGCGGCATTAATTATTGATCATTTTCCTCGTCGATTATTTGGCTCTGCCTTACTTATTATTATTGCTGTGTTAGGCTATATCTATTCAATTCAGACTACAGAGTGGGCGATTTTAATCTATGGCCTGGTGATGATCTTCTTTTTATACATATATGTGTGCTTCGCGTCGGCGGTTTATATCCCGGAACTTTGGCCAACGCATTTACGCCTGCGTGGTTCGGGTTTCGTTAATGCCGTCGGACGGATCGTCGCAGTCTTCACGCCCTATGGCGTTGCGGCATTATTAACACATTATGGGTCGATCACGGTGTTTATGGTGCTTGGTGTCATGTTAGTGCTCTGTGCGCTGGTTCTCTCCATTTTTGGCATCGAAACGCGGAAGGTGTCGCTGGAAGAGATTTCTGAGGTGAATTAAATCTTTCGTTGATGGCGTCAATTACCAGATGTATCACTGATGTGTTTTATCTGGCCTACAATGCCAGTACAGAATTGTAGGCCAGCGTAAAATTACTCCTGCGTTTCTTCCCAGTCTGCCAGCGTATATAGCGTTGCCCCAGCTGTTGACATTTCCATAAACGCGTGCGCACTGTCCTGTGGCTGGATATTTACGCCACGACAACCATCGGTAATCACGTTCACCTTATAGCCTAACTGTAACGCGTCCAGCACGGTAAACTTCACGCAATAGTCAGTAGCCAGACCCATAACGATCAATTCATTGATTACATGAGCGCGCAACCAGTCATCGAGCGCAGTTTTCTGCCGACGGCCGTTATCAAAAAAGGCACTGTAACTGTCAACTAAAGGATTTTCGCCTTTATGGAACACCGCTGCGATCGCTTTTTGCTTCAGTAACGGATGTAATTGTGCGCCTTCACTGTTCTGCACACAGTGATCGGGCCAGAAGGTTTGTGGCAAACCGTCGAGTTGGCCCGGCGTATAAGGCTCTACACCGTGCTGACTGGCAAAACTGCCGTGATTCGCCGGGTGCCAGTCCTGACTGGCGATAACCGCTTCACCGCGCGACTGGCACCAGTCAATCAGGCGGTTAGCGACATCCACCGTACTGTCACCTTCCGGCACGGCGAGCGCGCCACCAGCACAGAAATCATTTTGTAAATCGACCAGTAACAGGGCGCGAGGGGGCATTGCAGTCTCCTTAATCATCCGGCGTCAGTTCGCCACGCAGGTTTTGGCTCATGGCCTTGCGAATGGTTTCAGTATCAAGTTCCTGGCTAAGCAGGTAATGCAGTTTGGTTAGCGTGGCTTCTACAGTCATATCTGCACCGCCAATAACGCCGGCATGGGCGAGGGCGTTACCGGTGGCATAACCACCCATGTTCACCTTACCGGACATACATTGTGTCAGGTTGACCACCACAATACCGCGATCGCTGGCTTCTTGTAATTCCTGCAGGAAGGCTTTGTTTTGTGGCGCATTACCCACGCCATATGAGCGCAGAATCAATGCTTTCACAGGTTGGCGCAGAAAATTGCGCACGACGTCAGCAGAAATCCCCGGATAAATCGTCACTACGCCAATTGGTTGCGGCGTGATTGGATGAACGATCAATGCCCCTTCACCGTGCGGGACGGGTGGCGTATTCAAACGACGAATATGGATACCTGCTTCCAGTAACGGAGGAAGGTTTGGAGAGGCAAACGCATCAAAACCATCGGCATGTGCTTTGGTGGTTCGGTTGCCACGATACAGTCGATTATTAAAAAAGAGAGTTACTTCGTTGATAGGATAATTCGCCGCAACGTACAACGCATTCAGCAGATTAATTTGTCCGTCAGAGCGTAACTCAGCCAGCGGGATTTGTGACCCTGTCACAATGACCGGTTTACCGAGATTCTCGAGCATGAACGACAGTGCAGAGGCGGTATACGCCATCGTGTCTGTACCGTGCAGAATGACAAAACCATCATAGTCGTCATAGTGCGCTTTAATATCTTCAGCAATATGCTGCCAGTCTTCTGGCGTCATATCAGAAGAATCCATCAATGGCGTATATTCATAAATGGTGAAATCTGGCATCTCCGGGCGATGGAATTCCGGCATCAGCGCCAGTTGGCGTTGTAGATGACCTGACACCGGAATATAACCCTGCTCGGAACGCTGCATCCCGATGGTCCCGCCCGTGTAGGCGACGTAAATTGACTTCTTTTGCATGATATTGATATGAATGATATCGAAAGAGCAAAAGTATATACGTGAGGCAGGGGGAGCGCACCTGATACTATGAGGATAAGGAAATATGTGGCGAGACAGCGGGAAGAGGATTCGTCGACGTAAAAAGTAATGTGGCCGACGATCTGTCGGCCACTTAGTACAAGACTTAACGCACGTTGGCGCAGGTCAGGCAAAACGTATAACGGTTTTGTGGGTCGTTAAACGCGGCCAGCTTGTCGCTTTCACTTTTAACGGTAGAGGCTACCGAGGCCAGCGGTGCAGGTAACATGGCCTGGAACGCATCTGGCAACATTGCCCGGACAGAACCAGACATGTTGTCCATCACTTTGTCGAAGAAGGTCGGTTCATCAACGTAGTATTCCAGATGCCACTGTTTCACTTTTGCCAGCTCTGCTGCTTTGGCGACCGCATCATCGAAATCCCCGAGACTATCGACCAGCCCGTTAGCTTTTGCATCCTGACCGGTCCAGACGTGACCCTGGGCGATTTTATCAATCTGCTCCGGCGTTGAATGACGCGCATTAGCAACCAGCGTGATAAAGCGTTTATAGCCATTCTCAATGCTTAACTGCATCATCTGCTGCGCTTCCGGCGGCAGTGCCCTGGTGATAGAAACATCTGCCAGCGGTGAAGTTGAGACACCATCAGTATGAACACCAATCGAATCCAGACTATTTTCTACGGTGGTGATCACGCCGAAGATACCGATAGAACCGGTCAGGGTGCTGGGGTTAGCCACAATGTAATTAGCTGGTGTGGAAATCCAGTAACCACCAGATGCCGCCATGCCGCCCATCGATACAACCACAGGCTTACCCGCTGCCCGGGCTGCTGCCAGTTCAGCGCGAATCACTTCAGACGCGGTAACGCTGCCGCCGGGACTATTAACACGCAGAACAATCGCTTTCACTTTCGGGTCAAGGCGAGCGTCGCGGATTTGTGCCGCAGTGGTATCACCGCCAACATTCCCCTGAGTTTCCTCGCCATCCATAATTGCGCCATTAGCGAAGACGACACCGATACTGTCACCGGTATCTGCCGGCGTTTTCAATGCGTAATCGTAATAACTGATGGCGCGATAATTTTTATCAGTTTTACTCCAGCCGAACTCTTTGGTCAGAGTTTTTTCGATTTCGGCACTCGATGCCAGTGCATCGACCAGCTTGTTTTCCAGCGCATATTTCGCGGTATCGCCACCGGTTTTGGTTAAACCCTCAAGCAACCCTTGCGCGCCAGGGAATACCTGCTGAGCAGGGATCTGGCGGTTAGCGGCAACAGTATTCAGATAGTTTTGCCACAGCTCACCAATCCAGCGGCTGTCAGCTTCGCGGGCTGCCGGCGACATATCATCACGAATAAACGGTTCAACGGCAGATTTATACGTACCCACGCGGAACACATGGGTGGAAACTTTCAGCTTATCCAGTAACGATTTGTAGTACAGACCGTTGGTGGCAAAGCCGTGCAGATCAACCACGCCTTGCGGAGACAGCCAAATTTTATTGGCGAAACTGGCGAGATAATATTGCCCCTGGCTGTAGTTCTCGCCAACGGCATAAACCGGTTTCCCGCTATCACGAAACTCTTTCAGAGCTTTGCCGATGTACTGCATAGACGGCTGGTCGCCGCCTGCGAAGTTTTTCAGATCCATCACAATACCGGTGATATTGCGGTCGTCCTTCGCCTGGCGAATGGTGTTGACGATATCAAACAGTGAGTTTTCCTGCAGACGATCGGAACTGGCACCAAGCAGCTGGCGGCTTAATTTACTAAACCGCTGAGAACTGTCGGGTTTATCGACGATCACACCAGAAATGTCCAGCAGCAGTGCGCCACGACTGGCCGTTTCTTTCGAATCACCACCACTGACCTGCATCCAGATCCCCACACCAACCAGCACGAGAAAAATAAAGAACAGGTTAAGTACCATTTCACGGACGAAATTCAGCAGACGCCACGTCCATTTAAAAAATCCGGCAATAAATCGCCAAAGGGTTCGCATGTATTCTCCCAACTTAAGGTCACACCTGTTTCAGGCGCAATAGATGTGGTTATCGTAATGACCCAACCGGCACTTGTCAGCAGGAATTGCGGACTGGGCTGTAACAAAATCCACTCTCGTGTTAATTTTGTGAATAAATATCATGACAGGAGTTAATCAAATGGATGCACTCGAACTATTGATCAATCGCCGTAGCGCCTCCCGCCTGGCTGAACCCGCGCCAACGGGTGAACAACTGCAAAACATCCTGCGTGCGGGTATGCGTGCGCCGGACCATAAGTCCATGCAACCGTGGCATTTCTTTGTGATTGAAGGGGAAGGGCGCGAGCGTTTCAGCGCTGTACTGGAGCAGGGGGCGATTGCTGCCGGTAGTGATAACAAAGCAATCGACAAAGCGCGTAATGCGCCGTTCCGCGCACCGCTCATCATAACGGTGGTGGCGAAATGCGAAGAAAATCATAAAGTCCCGCGCTGGGAACAGGAAATGTCTGCGGGATGCGCGGTCATGGCGATGCAAATGGCAGCAGTTGCCCAGGGGTTTGGCGGCATCTGGCGCAGTGGTGCATTAACTGAAAGTCCGGTAGTGCGTGAAGCATTCGGTTGCCGTGAGCAGGATAAAATTGTCGGTTTTCTCTACCTCGGTACGCCGCAGTTGAAAGCATCTACGTCGATAAACGTCCCGGACCCGACGCCGTTTGTGACTTATTTCTGATAATTGTCGCGAAACTGTCTGGATTGTGAGCAAAGGCGCAGGAATTCAGACACTCTCACTTATCACTTCATGGAATGAGGGTTACCATACCCGGATTGCATTGACAGGAGATGTCCATGAGCGAGAACTCGATTCGTTTGACCCAATACAGCCACGGCGCTGGTTGCGGCTGTAAAATTTCCCCAAAAGTGTTGGAAACCATCCTGCACAGTGAGCAGGCGAAGTTTGTTGATCCGAATTTGCTTGTGGGTAATGAAACCCGCGATGATGCGGCGGTGTACGATCTGGGCAATGGCACCAGTGTCATCAGCACCACCGACTTCTTTATGCCGATCGTTGATAATCCTTTCGATTTTGGCCGCATTGCGGCGACTAACGCCATCAGCGATATCTTTGCGATGGGTGGCAAACCGATTATGGCGATTGCGATCCTCGGCTGGCCGATCAACAAACTTTCCCCGGAAATTGCCCGCGAAGTGACCGAGGGTGGACGCTATGCATGCCGTCAGGCGGGTATAGCGCTGGCTGGCGGTCACTCCATCGATGCACCGGAACCGATTTTTGGTCTGGCGGTGACGGGGAGCGTACCGACCGAGAGGGTGAAGAAAAACAGTACTGCACAAGCCGGATGCAAACTGTTCCTGACGAAACCGCTGGGGATAGGCGTTCTCACCACAGCCGAGAAAAAATCGCTGCTGAAACCGGAACATCAGGGACTGGCGACGGAAGTGATGTGCCGGATGAATATTGCAGGCGCGTCCTTTGCCAATATCGAAGGCGTAAAAGCGATGACCGACGTTACGGGTTTTGGTCTGCTGGGCCATTTGAGCGAAATGTGTCAGGGTGCTGGTGTGCAGGCGCGCGTCGACTATGACGCGATCCCGAAACTGCCGGGTGTTGAAGAGTATATTAAGCTGGGCGCAGTACCTGGCGGCACCGAACGTAACTTTGCCAGCTACGGTCATCTGATGGGTGAAATGCCGCGTGAAGTGCGCGATCTGCTGTGCGATCCGCAAACTTCTGGCGGTTTGCTGCTGGCGGTCATGCCGGAAGCAGAAAATGAGGTCAAAGCTACAGCCGCCGAGTTTGGCATTGAACTGACGGCGATTGGCGAACTGGTGCCAGCGCGCGGCGGTCGTGCCATGGTTGAGATCCGTTAATTCAATGCGGTTGTTTATTGCCGAAAAACCGAGTCTGGCGCGCGCCATTGCTGATGTCCTGCCTAAACCGCACCGGAAAGGCGATGGCTTTATCGAGTGCGGTAATGGTCAGGTGGTGACCTGGTGTATCGGTCACCTGCTTGAGCAGGCGCAGCCAGACGCCTACGACAGCCGCTATGCGCGCTGGAATCTTGCGGATTTGCCAATTGTCCCGGAAAAGTGGCAATTACAGCCCCGACCCTCCGTGACTAAACAACTTAATGTCATCAAACGCTTCCTGCATGAAGCCAGCGAAATCGTTCACGCCGGAGACCCGGATCGCGAAGGGCAACTGCTGGTGGATGAAGTGCTGGACTACCTGCAACTGGCACCGGAAAAGCGCCAGCAGGTACAGCGTTGTTTGATAAACGACCTGAACCCGCAGGCGGTTGAGCGGGCGATCGATCGTCTTCGCTCCAATAGCGAGTTTGTACCGCTGTGCGTTTCTGCACTGGCGCGAGCCCGAGCTGACTGGCTGTACGGCATCAATATGACCCGCGCTTACACCATTCTCGGTCGCAATGCCGGTTATCAGGGCGTACTTTCCGTGGGACGCGTGCAGACGCCCGTACTCGGACTGGTGGTGCGCCGCGACGAAGAGATTGAAAACTTCGTGGCGAAAGATTTCTTTGAAGTCAAAGCACATATCGTGACACCTGCCGATGAGCGGTTTACCGCTATCTGGCAACCGAGCGAAGCGTGTGAACCGTACCAGGATGAAGAAGGGCGCTTGTTACATCGTCCACTGGCGGAGCATGTGGTTAACCGCATTAGTGGTCAACCAGCTATTGTCACCAGCTATAACGATAAACGGGAATCAGAATCCGCGCCGCTACCGTTTTCTCTTTCGGCGTTGCAGATTGAAGCGGCTAAACGTTTTGGTCTGAGCGCGCAGAACGTGCTTGATATCTGCCAGAAGCTGTACGAAACGCACAAGCTAATCACTTATCCGCGTTCCGATTGCCGCTATTTGCCAGAAGAACATTTTGCCGGACGCCACGCGGTGATGAATGCTATCAGCGTTCATGCACCGGATCTGTTGCCGCAGCCAGTGGTAGATCCAGATATACGCAACCGCTGTTGGGATGACAAAAAGGTCGATGCGCACCACGCCATCATTCCGACCGCACGGAGTTCTGCGATCAACCTGACGGAGAACGAAGCGAAGGTCTATAACCTGATTGCCCGTCAGTACTTGATGCAGTTCTGCCCGGATGCGGTGTTCCGCAAGTGTGTTATCGAACTGGACATTGCCAAAGGCAAATTTGTCGCTAAAGCCCGTTTTCTTGCTGAAGCAGGCTGGCGCACGCTGTTAGGTAGCAAAGAGCGCGATGAAGAAAACGACGGCACGCCGCTGCCTGTGGTGGCGAAAGGCGATGAATTGTTGTGCGAAAAAGGCGAAGTGGTAGAGCGGCAAACCCAGCCGCCACGCCATTTTACCGATGCAACACTGCTTTCGGCGATGACCGGGATCGCACGCTTTGTGCAGGACAAAGATCTGAAAAAGATCCTTCGTGCGACCGATGGTTTGGGGACAGAAGCAACGCGTGCCGGGATTATTGAATTGTTGTTCAAGCGGGGTTTCCTGACCAAAAAAGGGCGCTATATCCACTCTACCGACGCCGGAAAAGCGCTATTCCATTCGCTGCCAGAAATGGCGACGCGACCGGACATGACCGCGCACTGGGAATCGGTGCTGACGCAAATCAGCGAAAAGCAGTGTCGCTATCAGGACTTTATGCAGCCGCTGGTGGGGACATTGTACCAGTTGATTGATCAGGCAAAGCGCACGTCGGTAAGGCAGTTTCGGGGAATAATGGCTCCCGGCGGTAGAGAAGGGAAGAAAAAGGATTCGCCACGCAAGAGAGCGCCGAAAAAAAGCCCGCCATCAGAAGAGGCGGGCAATGGAGTGATAACATAAAGGTTCTTTCAACCATCTGATACTGAAGATTTTTATGGCCGGATAAGGCGTTTGCGCTGTATCCGGCACAATTGTCTTAAATCACGCCCTGGCTTAACATCGCATCCGCAACCTTCACAAAACCGGCAATGTTCGCGCCCTGCACGTAGTTGGTTTGCTCACCTTCACCACCATGCTCAACACAGGCATGGTGGATATCCAGCATGATGTGATGCAAACGTGCGTCAACTTTCTCGGCTTTCCAGCCCAGGCGCGCAGCGTTTTGCGCCATTTCCAGGCCCGATGTTGCTACACCGCCAGCATTAGCCGCTTTACCCGGTGCAAACAGTACGCCTGCCTGCTGGAACAGTTCAGTCGCTTCGATGGTGGTCGGCATATTTGCCCCTTCGGCGACGGCTTTAACGCCATTGGCGATAAGCTGATGCGCGGCGTCAACATCCAGTTCGTTCTGGGTTGCGCAAGGCAGGGCGATATCAACCGGTACAGACCACGGTTGTTGGCCTTCGAGATAGACCAGACCAAATTCTTTGGCGTAATCTGCCACTCGACCATCGCGGCTGGCTTTGATTTCGATAAGACGCGCCAGTTTTTCTTTCGTGAATCCGCTTTCATCAACTACAGTGCCGCTGGAGTCTGACGCAGTGATCACTCGAGCACCAAATTCCATCGCTTTTTCGATAGCGTACTGGGCGACGTTGCCGGAGCCAGAAACGGAAACGCGCATTCCTTCAAAACCCATACCGTGGCGTTTTAGCATTGCTTCTGTGAAATAAACCAGACCGTAGCCGGTAGCTTCCGGGCGAATAAGACTGCCGCCAAATGAAAGGCCCTTACCGGTGAAGACGCAGGCGGTATTGTTGGAGAGCTTTTTCATCATCCCCGCCATAAAGCCGACTTCACGACCACCAACGCCTATATCACCTGCCGGAACGTCAGTATCCGCGCCCAGGTGGCGATACAGTTCAGTCATCAGCGCCTGGCAGAAACGCATAACTTCGCCTTCGCTTTTCCCTTTCGGATCAAAGTCGCTGCCGCCTTTACCACCACCCATCGGCAGAGTTGTCAGGGCATTTTTAAAGGTTTGCTCGAAGCCGAGGAATTTGAGAATGGAAAGGTTTACTGACGGATGGAAGCGCATACCGCCTTTGTACGGGCCGATGGCAGAGCTGAACTGCACACGCCATGCACGGTTGACCTGCACCTGGTTGCGATCGTCAACCCATACCACGCGAAACTGGATCACGCGCTCCGGTTCAACCAGACGCTCCAGTAATGACATCTGACGATATTTGGGATTTTGTTCAAGAAAAGGCCAGAGTGTGGTCATTACTTCACGAACGGCTTGCGCGAACTCGGTTTGATTCGGGTCGCGCTTTTGGACATGGTTGAGGAATGACTCCAGAGAATATGTCTGATCCATAGATATAAAACCCTTATATATTAATACGATTATGCTTATGTTGTTTATGTCATGTGCTTTTGCAGTTTTCGACTATACCATCAAGAATGTGACGGTAAGCAAGAAAAAAATGACCCAGGAAAGCAAATTAATAACGAGAGTAATCTCATAACCAAATGCGATAACTCAGACGCTAAAGTTTTGCCGCCCGGCTACCGTTATCTGTAGAAGAGACAATAACGTTAAGGAGTTCCCTGTGAGTCGAGCATTGATCGCCGTAGTATTAGCATTTCCATTAATTACACTGGCTAACCCGCATTATCATCCGGACGTGGAGGTAAACGTACCGCCAGAAGTGTTCAGTTCAGGCGGGCAGTCAGCGCAGCCCTGTACTCAGTGCTGCGTTTATCAGGATCAAAATTATTCTGAAGGGGCAGTAATTAAAGCCGAAGGAATACTGCTGCAATGCCAACGGGGTGACAAAACCCTAAGCACTAATCCGCTGGTCTGGCGGCGCGTGAAGCCATAAACGCCTCTAATAATGGAATGTCAGCAGGGGCCAGCGGATATCGCAGCGCCTCTTCAGGTGAGCACCAGACCAGCGCCTGATGTTCATGTGCCTGTAACGTCCCGTGGAAGTCGGGTACGTGCCAGGCATGAAGATGGATAATCCGCCCCGAAACTTCTCGCTGATGGCTGGCAATATAGTCACCAACAGTTGCTTCGATGCCCAGTTCTTCGTTTAACTCACGCACCAGCGCCTGCCGCTGGCTTTCATCCGGCTCGACTTTACCACCGGCAAACTCCCATAATCCCGCCTGATCGCTATGGGCAGGGCGTTGCGCGAGTAAAATTTTGCCATCACGTTCGATGATGGCGGCAACAACTTCAATCATTTTCATAAATTACACACGGGCAGATAAGCGAAAAATGCCATAATATCCGCACTGTTGCTCAATCAGAAAGGCTTTATATTTAAGGAGTGCCTGTGCTAGACCGCCATCTTCATCCCCGGATTAAACCGTTGTTGCATCAGTGCGTGCGGGTTCTTGATAAACCGGGCATTACGCCAGATGGTTTAACATTAGTGGGATTTGCCATCGGCGTGCTGGCACTGCCTTTTCTGGCGCTGGGCTGGTATCTGGCGGCGCTAGTCGCCATTTTGTTGAACAGGCTGCTTGATGGTCTGGACGGTGCGCTGGCGCGGCGCAGAGGGCTTACCGACGCGGGCGGCTTTCTCGATATTTCTCTCGATTTTCTTTTTTACGCGCTGGTGCCTTTTGGGTTTATCCTCGCCGCACCGGAGCAAAACGCCCTGGCAGGCGGCTGGCTGCTGTTTGCGTTTATCGGCACGGGCAGCAGTTTTCTCGCTTTTGCTGCGCTGGCGGCGAAACATCAGATTGATAATCCCGGTTATGCGCATAAATCGTTTTATTATTTGGGCGGCTTAACCGAAGGCAGCGAGACGATTTTGCTGTTTGTTCTGAGTTGCCTCTTTCCGGCCTGTTTTCCGTGGTTTGCGTGGGTATTTGGTGCGTTGTGCTGGATGACGACCTTTACGCGGGTGTGGAGTGGGTATCTGACGCTGAAGTCGCTCCAGCGTCAGTAATTGCAATGTTATTTACTGCTGTCCGGGCCGCGTTCACCGGTTGCTACCGGATTTTTTGGATCGCTGCTCCATTCGTACCAGCCACCGTCGTAAACGGAGACGTTATTCCAGCCCATTGCGCGTGCGTACATAAAGGTTTCTGACGCGCGCCAGCCAGTGCCGCAGTAGAATGAAACTTGCTGATCTGGTTTGATATTCCATGCTTTCCACATAGCGGTTATATCATCGGCGCTGCGCATGGTGCCATCCGGGTTATGGAAATCTTCCATATGCGTCGAGTCGCTACCTGCGTGTCCCCAACGTGCTCCGGCTATTTCACCTTTTGGTTTAATATAGCTGTAACCGCTGGTCGTACCGATAAATTCTGGCCACGAACGAATGCTCACCAGCGATGCATCCTGGCGATGCAGCAGTCCACGCGCTTGTTCCATATCAAGCATCAGTTGCGGTTGTGCCGGGATCTTCACGCCGAAATCCGGTTCCGCTTTCACTTTCGGTGGCGTTCCGCGCTCAACGGGCAGACCCGCGTCGGACCAGGTTTGCCAGCCTCCGTCCAGCAGGCGCACATCTTTCACGCCGGCATAAAGCATAATTTGCGCCACACGCGCTGCAGCGTATACGTCACGCCCGTACAGAATGACCGTGGTGTCATGGCGAATGCCGTGTTTTGCCAGCATCGCTTTCAGTTGTTCATCAGAAACTTTGTTCCACAGCGGTTCGCTTTCCACTTCGTTGGTGTCGATGTAGTCAGCGCCGGGAATATGGCTGATAAGGTAAAATTTTGGAGCGCCCCAGGCCGCTTCAATGACTTTCCAGTCACCGGCAGGTTTCGCCGTAACCTCTTTACCTTGTTGCAGGTTATGCAGCCACTGCGGATATACCAGCTGTTCAAAGTGCGGCAGTTTTTGCAGACGGGAAGGTTCGCTTAGCGCGTCACTCAGGATGGAGATATGCGTAAAACCTGCTTTTTGCAGTCGCGTTTTGACGGCGTCGACATCTTTGTCATTACCGTACAGCGCCACCGGGGCATCGGCTTTCAGGTTATGTTGCTTGATCCACTCGTTGAGCTGTTCGGTGCTCATTTTGTCGAGCCAGCTAGCAGAGAGGTTTAAGGCGGCAGGTTCATGACCGGAAGGGCCATTTAAGGTTTGTGGCCAGCCGTTATAAAACGCGCTGGGGCGAGTATCAATCGCTTTGCCATTTTGTTGTTGAAGCTGGTCAAGTGTAAGAGGCTTCGCCAGTTCAGCGGCCCACGAAGAAGCGCAAGCCAGCCCTAAAGCCATTGCCAGCGCGGTCATTTGAGAAACACGTTTCATCGAAAATCCCGACATTGTAGTTTTGAAAGCGCCATTCTGAACTGACGCATCGGGAAAAACTTTGCGTTATCGCAGTTTGTTGTAATTTTCTGACCACTGCGCCATATCCAGAACGGGGCTATCAGGAGGAACATCCTGAAGATCGTGCGTCACCTGCACAACAGGGATCGCCATGGCGCGAATTTCGCTGAACACCCAATGGCGAAAATTATCGCGCAGGGCCACATCAAGACGGCTGAATGGCTCATCCAGTAGCAACGCTTTTGGCTGAGCGAGAAGGGCGCGCAGCAGAGCAACGCGCGCTCGCTGACCGCCAGACAAAGTGGCAGGTTCCTGATGGAACGCTCCGTCAAGGCCTGAACGCTCAAGTGCATCATTCACGGCATTACGTCGGGCATTCCCCTTAAATGTCTCCGGTAGCGCCAGCAGTAAATTTTGCCCGACGCTGAACTGGTCAAATAACAGTGCATCCTGGAAAAGAATGCCAATCTGACGCTGTGCGGTAGGTAGCATGTCAATCCGTTGCTCATTAAGCCATAGCTCCCCTGTACAAGAAAACTGTCCGGCCAGCGCACCAATCATCCACGAAAACAGAGTGGATTTCCCGCAGCCGGATGGTCCCATTAACGTGACAATGTCACCTTTATCTACTGTAAAGTTAACGTTTGTCAGCAAGCGGCTTTCTGGTAAACGTAGCGAAACATTTTTCACGCAGAGCATTAGCGGAGTCCTTGTCTGACATAACCTACCCATTTTGCGACTAACGCGGTCAGGGCAAAAATAATAAGCGGTAACAGCAGTTGCCATAAAGCCTGGGCGGCGAGAATACCGTTGCTGCCGCCGCTGCTTAATGCCACCGCTTCAGTGGTGAGCGTCGGAAAACGCCCCGCGCCCAGCCACAGCGTCGGCATATACTGCGCAATACTGACTGAAAATCCCACCGCGAAGGCAATCAGCGCAGGGCGCAACATAAGTGGACATTTTACGTAAAAGAAGATTTTGGCCCGCGACCAGCCCAGTGTTTGCGCAATCAAAATTAACCGTGAATCAATGCGCTGCCAGGCGGGTTGCAGGATAAACAGCATCCACGGCATTACCCACAGCAGATGCCCCCAGACCACCGCCGTCCAGCTTCCATCCAGGTTCAGCCATAGCGCCAGCGTGTACTGGCCCGCCACCAGAGGCAGAGCGGGTAATAAAATGGGCAACCATAGCCACAACTGGCGACGCTGTGGCCCCCATTCCTGCCACAGCAGTAACAGGAGTAAAGCGATGAATGCCGCCACCAGCCCCATTGTCAGGCTGTTGATGAGCGCTTCACTATTGATCGTCGACTGATCCGCGAGGATCGCCAGCAGAACCACACACAGCACACCGGTTAAGGGTAAAAAACTCGCCAGCGTATTGCCTGGCAATAAAGGCGTGGCAGGCTTACGAACGCCATCTACGCGGGGAATAGTACGTCGCCAGCCACGCCATAGCAGATAGCCCAGCAAAACGTAGGCGGCGAGTAACAGCATCAGCAGCAGGCTGGCGAGTGCACCTTTCGTTTGTTGATCGGCGTCGCCCTGAGTTAACCACTGCCAGCTAATTACCGCCAGCGTCGGGGGATTACCTGGCCCAAGAATAATCGCCACATCCACGACCGACAGCGACCAGGCGACAATCGCCAGCATCGCCATTGCCAGCGCAGACGCGACGGAGGGCAACAGCAGCCAGTTCAGGCATTGCCAGCGGCTGTAGCCCAGCGAATCCAGCACAATGAGTTGCTGCAACAGCCGTTTTTCGCTCAATACTGCCGCTAAGATCCACAGCAGAAATGCGCTTTCTTTCACCGCCAGGGTGAGGCCCAGCCCAATACCCAATTTGTCCATTGGCGGAGTGAAATACGGGAAATAGTCATAAAGCAGCCCTCCGTCAGCAAAGAGCAGAAGGGCGCTGGTGGCAAAAGCCACATGGGGAATGGCGAGCAGCCACGGCAGACGGGCGCACATACGCTGCCATTTCGGCCCTGGCCACAACGCCACAATCACCAGCAGGGCAATCAACAACGCCCCGACCGCCGCAATGGTTGTCGACACCAGCGTCGCCAGTAATGCCTGCGGTAACTGTGGATCGGCAAATAACGCCTGCCAGTGCGTCAACGACAAAGCAGGCGATATCAGCGTGAGAGCTGCCGGGATCAGCAGTGCATAAATCACCGCCATCATCGCCCACAGCAAAAAGATTAATGCGTACCGTAACGGTGTAGCCATTCTTGTTCCAGCGCATTTACCCAACCTGCGTGCGGTTCAGCCAGTACCGGCGGCAGATCCTGCGGCATTCTCGATTGCAATGTTTCGCGCTGCCCGTCAGGCAGTTTTTGCGGATCGAGAACAGAAGGATCGCCCCAGACAGCGGGATCTGCTTTACGCAGTTGCGCATCGGGTGAGAGCAGGAAATTGGCAACTACCTTCGCCGCAGCACTGGCATTCGCGTTGGCAGGAATGGTGACGAAATGGACGTTGCCAATCATCCCCTCGCGAAAACCAAAACTGTAACTGCTTGCAGGCAAATCGCCGCTGGCGATTTTTTGCTGCGCATGTGCAGGGTTAAAGGTCAGCGACAGGCGCAATGTGTTAGCTTTCAGCAGAGCATCCATCCGCGCGGGCGAAGGCGGGAAATCCTTTCCTTCGCGCCATAAATACGGATGCAGTGCATCAAGATATTGCCACAAGGGCGCAGTGACACGGGCGAAAGTCGCATCGTCCGGCGCTTCTTTTAATGCTGTGGGATCTGGCGTTAGCATAATCAGCAACTGTTCAAGAAACGCCGTGCCGGTAAAGTCCGGTGGGCGCGGATAGGTAACCGTGCCGGGATTGGCTTTAGCAAACTCCAGTAAGGCTTGCGGCGTTTGTGGTGGCTGTGGCGTAACATCGCGGCGGGCGATAAATGTCAGTTGTGCGCCGCCCCAGGGCGATTCAGCCCCTGCTGTAGGCACTGAAAAATCTTCCCGCACCGGAAGCTGTGTGTCGACATAGCGCCAGTTGGGCAGAGTCTCCGCCCAGCCCGTTTGTAATAAATTGGCCTCTTTTAAGGTGCGGAAGTTTTCGCCGTTCACCCAGAGCAGATCCACCGAACCGCCCGTTTTACGTCCGGCAGCAACTTCGGTCTGAATGCGCTTCACCGCGTCTGCGGCATCCGCGAGACGAACAATCTTCAGGTTTATAGCGTAATGGGTTTTCATCTCGCCGCTAACCCAGTCGAGATAGCGGTTAATTGCGGTATCGCCGCCCCAGGCGTTAAACCAGACGGTTTGTCCTTTGGCCTCATTTTTTATTTCCTGCCAGTCACTGGCATGTGTTGCCAAAGAAAACAGCGATAACAATCCCAGCAACCACCCACAATGGCGCATCTTCTCTCCTTAAGAACGTTTTTCAGGAATACGGCACAGCCCCTGAGCGGGAATGTCCATGGCAGAATTAAAACGGGCTGACAGATTTTGCAGGCCTATCAATGCCGTCAGTTCGGTGAGCGCCTGAGCGTCAAAATGCGTAGCCAGTCGGGCGCGCAGGGCATCATCGACCGTTGGCGGCGTTACGCTTGCGGCTTCGGCGTACTCCAGCGCCAGCCGTTCTTCATCGCTAAAGAGCGGGCTTTGCCGCCAGTCAGCCACTGCCAGCAGTTTATCGGTGCTGCCGGTACGCTCGGCGACTTTCATACTGGTGATATCCACGCAAAACTCACACAGGCACATTTGCGCAATGCGCGCGCTGACAAGCGATCGCACTACCGGATCGAGCGGTGAGCGTTTGCGCTCCAGCCAGCCGACAAACATCGACACCAGATAAAAGATAAACGGGATCCGCCCCCACCAGCGAATCGGGCTTAGCACCTCGCCGTAATGGCGACGATGCAGCCACGCCTGCGGACGTAAAATGAAAGGTATTTTGCTAAGCGGCGGTAAACCCATCAGGCATTCCTCTTCTGGCGCTCAAGCCATATTTTCTTCGCCATAAAAATCACCACGGTCAGGGCAAACAGAATAAACAGTCCGGTGACAAACCAGAAGGTACCGCCCGTTAACATACTGCCCGCCCAAGAATAAACAATAGTCGCCGGTAATTGACCAAGCCCGGTGGCGATAAAAAACGAGCGAAAACGTATTGAAGTCAAACCGGCAGCATAGCTGATTGGATCGAAAGGGACAAAAGGCAATAACCGACATACCAGGATGGTGTGTTTGCCGTAACGAGTGAAAAAGCCGTCCATACTGTCAAGTACGGTTTTGCCGGTTAATTTTTCCACCACTTCGCGGCCCATCACTCTGGCGATAAAAAAGCACAGTGCCGCGCCGGCCATCGAACTGGTCCACGACAGTAAGCCGCCCCAGAACGCACCAAACAGCGACGCATTGGCAAAGGTGATCAAAAACGCAGGTAGCGGTGCAGCAATGGCCTGTAAAATCATCAACAAGAACGAGACAACTGCCGCTAGTGCGCCGTAAGACTGAATAAAGCGTTCTATACCCTGTTGGTCCACGGCGGCAAACGCCGCAACGCTGCGATTGATAAACTCATGGACGCCGGGAAGCAGCGCCCATGCCAGCAGCACAGCGAACAACAGGATGATGAGGGTTATACGGTAGTACCAGATTTTACGCGATTGCATCTTCATCATCCGTTATCCTGCTTTATTCGGTGATTTTAAAGGTAACCGTTGCCAGCGTGTTATCCGCCGGGAGAACTGAGGCATTGCCTTTGAATTTCACTTCGCCGCGTTTTTCCACCGCACCATAAGTGTATGTTGCATTGCTGACGATGCCGACCGGGCAGCTATCCAGACACACCAGGCAACCCGTTTTCTTCTCTTCTGCTGCCGTTAAATTACCGCCAAAGCGCATGTCCAGTTTCTTGCCATTACTGTCAACAATCACTTCATCGAAGGAATACGCTTTTGCCGCCCCTTGCCAGTTGACCGAAATATCCAGTTTGCTGCCTGTGACATGAGTCGTTTCTTTATTATCCATCGTCATGTTTTCGCCCGGCGTACCACCTGCCTCTTTCAGGGCTTCATAAAATGCTTTCGGGGTCGCATAACCCATAAACAACGATTTATGTCCGTTGGAGCCATCTTTAAACACAATACCGTGACGAGTGTCGTCGGTGAGGAAACGACCATTAATTTGCACCAGCATGGTTACCGTATGGTTATTGGCATCGACACGCAGCGGTTGGCTGTTCGAAAGTCCGTCGTATTCCACTTTTGCAGCCGCATTCTCTTTTTGATCGCAGCCGCTAAGCCCAGCAACAGCCAGTAAGCAGAGTGCAGCCAGTCCTTTTTTCCATGACACTGAATAATGTTGCAACATCGTTCTATCCTTCATTTTTTGGGTGAGAAAGTGGGCTGCGGCGAGAAGCAGACAGATCCACATGTTTGTGTCGGGCGTAGAGTTTTGCGAGCTGGACGAGAATAAACAGCGCCAGGCCCGCCAGACAGAGTTGTAAAATAAAGCGCAGCGTAATGCCTTCATTGGCGAGATCGCTTGCCATCACGGTATAAATAACAATACCGGGTAGGGTCGTGAGTGCCGAAATAAGGGTATAAGGCCAGAAGGCGATTGTGGTTAATCCGTAAGCGTAATTTTGAATATTGTAAGGAAACAACGGTATTAAGCGGGTCAGAATAAGAAAATCAATACCGTTACGCGCAATGCCTTTTTCAATGGCCTGGAAGGTATGGCTATGGCCAACGTATTTCAGCAGTAAATCACGTCCCAGCCAGCGCGCCAGCAGGAATGAGCACGAGGAGGCCAGCGTGGCGGCAATTAATGATAGTAGTGTCCCTAAGAGCGGGCCAAAAACTATTCCTCCCGCGATCACCAGTATGCTTCCTGGTAACAGAAAGAGGGTGGCAATGATGAATAACAGAATATAGAGGCTATAGCCGAACAATCCGCTCTGGCGAATGAGTGTCTGTAAGTGGGGTAAATCGGTGAGCAGATCGAATAAACCGAAAGCGTGGATAGCGTAAATGACCAGCGCAAAAATAAGACAGGCTAAAAGAAATTTACGCTCAGCGTTCATCGTGGAGTTTCCTATATCAAACTTGATAATAGAGAAGTGGTCAGACAACTAAAAACGCAGTGACGGTATAACAAAGGACGGCAGGCAACAAATCATTACTGACAGTTTGTTGATTTTTCTCAAGGTTAATTCTCCTGACCCAGTTTGAGCCAGGAGATCAGCTAAATTAGCGGCGGAAGGTCGCCCAGACGGGGGCGTGATCGGACGGTTTTTCCATGCTGCGAATTTCATAGTCGATGCCGGTTTCTACGCAACATTCTGCCAGCGGTTGGCTGGCGAGCAGCAGGTCGATGCGCAGACCGCGATTATCGTCAAAACCTTTTGAGCGGTAATCAAACCATGAGAAACGATCTGCTGTTTGCGGATTCGCATGGCGGAAGGTATCGACCAACCCCCAGCTCATCAGCCTCTCCATCCATTCGCGTTCCTCCGGAAGGAAAGAACATTTTCCGGTACGCAGCCAGCGCTTACGGTTCTCTTCGCCAATGCCAATATCCAGGTCGCCAGGACTGATATTCATATCGCCCATAATCAGCACCGGATTTTCACGCTTGAGTTCGGTTTCCAGGTAGTTTTGCAGATTCTGATAAAACTGCGCCTTTGCCGGGAATTTTATCGGATGGTCGCGGCTTTCACCCTGCGGGAAGTAACCGTTGATCACGGTGACATTGCCCAGCGGCGAGGGGATTTCCGCCATAATAATCCGCCGTTGCGCCTCTTCGTCGTCTCCAGGAAAGCCGCGACGCACGGCAATCGGCGTCTCTTTGGTCAGCAGCGCCACGCCATAATGGCCTTTCTGCCCGTGATAAAACACGTTGTAGCCGAGCTTCGCCACCTCTTCGAGCGGAAACATATCGTCATGAACTTTTGTCTCCTGCAGGCCAATCACATCCGGTTGGTGCTTTTCGACGATGGCTTCAAGCTGGTGAGGTCTGGCGCGCAGGCCGTTGATATTAAAAGAGACAAATTTCATAGTCGCTGCCATTTATTCAGATAAAGAGTGCGTGGATGGTAGCAGAATTTCGCTTTGCTTACCGCCTGTTGTTAAGTGATTTGATCGATGGTTGTTAATGATGTCAACGATGGCGCAAAAAATGCCCGCTTTTGGTGCGCGTTGCGTCAGAATGGCGCAGTAATTTCCAGTAAATTTCGTCAATGATCACAATTCCAGAATTATATTTTACTTCTGCATAACATTGCGTTTTTTATTCTTTTTATTCACCCACATCGCAAACGTATTCACTTTATATGCACTTTAAATGCATATGATGTGGTTATAACTGCTTGATTTCCAGTTAGCCTCCGCCGTTTATGCACTTTTATCACTGGCTGGCACGAACCCTGCAATCTACATTTACAGCGCAAACATTACTTATTATTAACATATAAATAACGAATTATTTACTGTAGAGGTCGCTATGTCTCAGCCAATTACGCGTGAAAACTTTGATGAATGGATGATACCTGTTTACGCTCCGGCACCGTTTATACCGGTACGTGGCGAAGGTTCGCGCTTGTGGGATCAGCAGGGGAAAGAGTATATCGACTTCGCGGGTGGCATTGCGGTGAACGCGCTGGGCCATGCGCATCCGGAACTGCGTGAGGCGCTGAACGAACAGGCGAGTAAGTTCTGGCATACCGGCAACGGTTACACCAACGAGCCGGTACTGCGACTGGCGAAAAAATTGATCGACGCCACGTTTGCCGATCGCGTCTTCTTTTGTAACTCCGGTGCGGAAGCCAACGAAGCGGCGCTAAAACTGGCGCGTAAATTCGCTCACGACCGCTACGGCAGCCATAAGAGCGGCATCGTGGCGTTCAAAAATGCGTTTCATGGTCGCACGCTGTTTACTGTCAGTGCGGGTGGGCAGCCAGCCTATTCACAGGATTTTGCGCCACTGCCGCCGGATATTCGTCATGCTGCATATAACGATATTAACTCTGCCAGTGCGCTGATTGACGACGCCACCTGTGCGGTGATTGTCGAACCCATCCAGGGGGAAGGCGGTGTGGTGCCAGCCAGCAACGCATTTTTACAAGGTCTGCGTGAATTGTGTGACCGCCACAATGCGTTGCTGATCTTTGATGAAGTACAAACCGGTGTCGGGCGCACCGGGGAACTGTATGCCTATATGCACTACGGCGTGACGCCTGATCTGTTAACTACCGCCAAAGCGCTGGGCGGCGGTTTCCCGGTTGGTGCGTTGTTGGCAACCGAAGAGTGCGCCAGCGTGATGACCGTTGGCACTCACGGCACCACCTATGGCGGCAATCCGCTGGCCTCGGCGGTGGCAGGCAAAGTGCTGGATCTCATCAACACGCCAGAGATGCTTAACGGGGTTAAACAGCGTCACGACTGGTTTGTTGAGCGTCTAAATTCCATTAATCACCACTACAGTTTGTTCAGTGAAGTTCGCGGCTTAGGTCTTTTGATTGGCTGTGTACTGAATGCCGATTACGCCGGGCAAGCGAAACAGATCTCTCAGGAAGCGGTGAAAGCAGGCGTGATGGTGCTGATTGCGGGTGGCAACGTGGTGCGCTTTGCGCCTGCGCTCAATGTCAGCGAAGAAGAGGTGACGACCGGACTGGATCGCTTTGCAGCTGCTTGCGAACACTTTGTTAGCCGAGGTTCATCATGATGGTCATTCGTCCCGTTGAGCGCTCAGATGTCTCGGCGCTGATGCAGCTTGCCAGCAAAACGGGCGGCGGCCTGACGTCGCTTCCCGCCAATGAAGCCACGCTTTCGGTGCGTATTGAAAGGGCAATCAAAACCTGGCAAGGCGAACTGCCCAAAAGTGAGCAGGGTTATGTGTTTGTACTGGAAGATAGTGAGACAGGCACTGTGGCGGGGATTTGCGCCATTGAGGTGGCGGTTGGGCTGAACGATCCCTGGTACAACTATCGTGTCGGCACGCTGGTTCACGCTTCGAAAGAGCTGAATGTCTATAACGCATTGCCGACGCTGTTTCTCAGTAACGATCACACCGGCAGCAGCGAGCTGTGCACGCTGTTTCTCGACCCGGAGTGGCGCAAAGAGGGCAACGGCTATTTGCTGTCGAAATCGCGCTTTATGTTTATGGCGGCTTTTCGCGACAAGTTTAATGACAAAGTGGTCGCCGAAATGCGCGGGGTGATTAACGAACACGGCTATTCACCGTTCTGGCAAAGCCTCGGTAAACGCTTCTTTTCGATGGATTTTAGCCGCGCTGATTTTCTCTGCGGCACCGGGCAAAAGGCATTTATTGCAGAACTGATGCCGAAACATCCGATCTATACCCACTTTTTATCCCAGGAAGCCCAGGACGTCATCGGTCAGGTACATCCGCAAACCGCGCCTGCCCGTGCGGTGCTGGAGAAAGAAGGTTTTCGCTACCGTAACTATATCGACATCTTTGACGGCGGGCCGACACTTGAATGTGATATCGACCGCGTGCGCGCCATCCGTAAAAGTCGGCTGGTGGAAGTGGCCGAAGGGCAGCCTGCGCAGGGCGATTTTCCGGCCTGCCTGGTCGCCAATGAAAATTATCACCATTTCCGCGTGGTGCTGGTGCGTACCGATCCAGCGACCGAGCGTTTGATTTTAACCGCCGCACAACTGGATGCCCTCAAATGCCACGCAGGGGATCGCGTTCGTCTGGTGCGCCTGTGCGCAGAGGAGAAAACAGCATGACTTTATGGATCAACGGTGACTGGGTAACGGGCCAGGGCGCATTGCGTGTGAAGCGTAATCCGGTATCGGGCGAGGTGTTATGGCAAGGCAATGATGCCGATGCCGCTCAGGTCGGGCAGGCTTGTCGGGCTGCCCGTGCGGCGTTTCCGCGCTGGGCTCGGCTCTCATTTGGCGATCGTCAGGTAAGAGTTGAACGCTTTGCTGGATTGCTGGAAAGCAATAAAGCCGAATTAACCGCGATTATTGCCAGAGAAACCGGCAAGCCGCGCTGGGAAGCGGCAACCGAAGTGACGGCGATGATCAATAAAATCGCGATATCAATTAAGGCGTATCACGTTCGTACCGGTGAGCAGCGTAGCGAAATGCCGGACGGAGCAGCGAGCCTGCGACATCGCCCGCACGGCGTGCTGGCGGTGTTTGGGCCGTATAATTTCCCTGGTCATTTGCCGAACGGACATATCGTTCCGGCATTGCTGGCAGGTAACACCATTATCTTTAAACCCAGCGAACTGACACCGTGGAGTGGCGACGCGGTAATGCGTTTATGGCAGCAGGCTGGCTTGCCGCCGGGCGTGCTGAACCTGGTGCAGGGCGGGCGTGAAACGGGTCAGGCGCTGAGTGCGCTGGAGGATCTCGACGGCTTGCTGTTTACCGGCAGCGCCAATACCGGCTACCAGCTGCATCGCCAGCTTTCCGGTCAGCCGGAGAAAATTCTCGCCCTTGAGATGGGCGGTAATAACCCGCTAATTATCGATGAGGTGGCGGATATCGATGCCGCTGTCCATCTGACCATTCAGTCGGCGTTTGTCACTGCCGGGCAACGCTGCACCTGCGCCCGCCGTTTATTTCTGAAAAGTGGAACGCAGGGCGATGCATTTCTTGCTCGCCTGGTTGCCGTCAGCCAGCGGTTAACGCCGGGCACTTGGGATGACGAACCGCAGCCATTTATTGGTGGGCTGATTTCTGAGCAGGCCGCACAGCAGGTGGTTACTGCCTGGCAGGAACTGGAGGCGATGGGCGGACGGACCCTGCTTGCGCCGCGCTTATTACAAGCAGGGACATCGTTGCTGACGCCGGGGATCATTGAAATGACAGGCGTTACTGGCTTGCCGGATGAAGAAGTGTTTGGGCCGTTATTGCGCGTCTGGCGTTATGACAATTTCGATGAAGCGATTCGAATGGCGAATAACACTCGCTTTGGCCTCTCTTGCGGTCTGGTTTCCCCCGAGCGGGAAAAATTCGATCAACTGTTGCTGGAGGCACGGGCGGGGATTGTTAACTGGAACAAACCGCTTACCGGTGCTGCCAGTACCGCGCCATTCGGCGGCATTGGCGCTTCCGGCAATCATCGCCCCAGCGCCTGGTATGCCGCAGATTATTGTGCCTGGCCGATGGCAAGCCTGGAGTCGGACTCGTTAACGTTGCCCGCAACGCTTAACCCCGGGCTGGATTTTTCCGATGAGGTGGTGCGATGAACGCCTGGGAAGTCAATTTCGACGGGCTGGTAGGGCTGACGCATCATTACGCGGGCCTGTCGTTTGGCAATGAAGCCTCTACCCGTCACCGTTTTCAGATCTCTAACCCGCGGCTGGCGGCAAAACAGGGCTTACTGAAAATGAAAACCCTTGCCGATGCGGGATTCCCCCAGGCCGTGATCCCGCCGCACGAGCGCCCGTTTATTCCGGTGCTGCGTCAGTTGGGTTTCAGTGGTAGCGATGAGCAGGTACTGGAAAAGGTTGCACGCCAGGCACCGCACTGGCTTTCCAGCGTCAGCTCCGCTTCGCCAATGTGGGTAGCCAATGCGGCAACGATCGCGCCATCTGCCGATACGCTGGATGGCAAAGTGCATCTCACCGTTGCCAACCTGAACAATAAATTTCACCGTTCACTGGAAGCCCCCGTCACCGAATCGCTGTTAAAAGCGATTTTTAACGACGAAGAGAAATTTAGTGTCCATTCGGCGTTGCCGCAGGTAGCGTTGCTCGGTGATGAGGGGGCGGCAAACCACAATCGTCTCGGCGGTCATTACGGTGAACCGGGTATGCAACTTTTTGTCTACGGGCGAGAGGAGGGCAATGATACCCGGCCTTCCCGTTATCCGGCGCGACAGACTCGTGAAGCCAGCGAGGCGGTGGCAAGGCTGAATCAGGTGAATCCCCAACAGGTGATTTTCGCCCAGCAAAACCCGGACGTTATCGACCAGGGCGTTTTTCATAATGACGTGATTGCCGTGAGTAACCGCCAGGTGCTGTTTTGCCATCAACAGGCGTTCGCTCGCCAGTCACAGTTACTGGCAAACCTGCGTGCGCGGGTCAATGGTTTTATGGCGATAGAAGTTCCGGCGACTCAGGTTTCCGTGTCGGATGCGGTATCTACGTATCTGTTTAACAGCCAACTGCTGAGCCGCGATGATGGTTCCATGATGTTGGTGCTGCCTCAGGAGTGTCAGGAACACGCCGGAGTATGGGGTTATCTCAATGAACTCCTTGCCGCTGACAACCCGATTAGCGAACTAAAAGTTTTTGATTTACGTGAAAGTATGGCAAACGGCGGCGGCCCGGCGTGCCTGCGGTTGCGCGTGGTATTGACAGAAGAAGAACGCCGGGCAGTGAATCCGGCGGTGATGATGAACGATACGCTGTTTAATGCGCTCAATGACTGGGTGGATCGTTACTACCGCGATCGCCTTACTGCGGCGGATCTTGCCGACCCGCAATTGCTGCGCGAAGGGCGGGAAGCACTGGATGTATTGAGCCAATTACTGAATCTCGGTTCGGTTTACCCGTTCCAGCGCGAGGGAGGGGGAAATGGATAATTTTCTTGCTCTGACCTTAACGGGTAAAAAATCGGTTATCACCGAGCGAGAAATCAACGGCGTTCGCTGGCGCTGGCTGGGCGATGGCGTGCTGGAACTGACGCCATTAACGCCACCGCAAGGCGCACTGGTGATTTCAGCGGGAATACACGGTAATGAGACGGCACCTGTGGAAATGCTGGATGCGTTGCTTGGCGCGATATCTCACGGAGAGATCCCGTTACGTTGGCGGTTGCTGGTGATCCTCGGGAATCCTCCTGCGCTGAAGCAAGGGAAACGTTATTGCCATAGCGATATGAATCGAATGTTTGGCGGTCGTTGGCAGCTATTTGCTGAAAGCGGGGAAACCTGTCGGGCGCGCGAACTGGAACAGTGCCTGGAAGATTTTTATGACCAGGGCAAAGAATCTTTGCGCTGGCACCTTGATCTACATACCGCAATTCGTGGCTCCTTGCATCCGCAGTTCGGTGTATTACCGCAACGCGACATTCCCTGGGACGAGAAATTTCTGACGTGGCTGGGTGCGGCGGGGCTGGAGGCGCTGGTGTTCCATCAGGAGCCTGGTGGTACGTTTACCCATTTCAGCGCCAGACATTTTGGCGCGCTGGCCTGTACGCTGGAACTTGGCAAAGCGTTGCCCTTTGGGCAAAACGATCTTCGCCAGTTTGCAGTAACTGCCAGCGCAATTGCTGCGCTGCTATCTGGTGAGAGTGTCGGTATCGTGAGAACACCGCCGCTCCGTTATCGGGTGGTTTCGCAAATTACTCGCCACTCGCCGTCCTTCGAAATGCATATGGCAAATGACACGCTGAATTTTATGCCGTTTGAGAAAGGAACATTGCTGGCGCAGGACGGGGAGGAACGTTTTACCGTAACCCATGATGTAGAGTATGTGTTATTCCCTAATCCGTTGGTAGCGTTGGGATTACGTGCGGGATTAATGCTCGAAAAAATAAGCTAATACTTACCCGCAGAAATCATTCTGCGGGTATTAAGTTGCTTTCTTATAAATTAATACAGATTAATCCTGGTTATTTGCTTTATTTATCACCAGTCATCCGGTATAGTTCTTCATAATTTCTGCAAAATCATCGTGTTGTAATATTCTTTCATCACTCTCCATCAAATTTTCTTTTTTTCTCCATAATTGGCGCAAAAGTGTTTTTTACACTTTCATTGTTTTACCGTTGCTCTGATTAATTGACGCTAAAGTCAGTAAAGTTAATCTCGTCAACACGGCACGCTACTTAAGAAAGCCGTAATAAATAACTGAAAGGAAGGATATAGAATATGCGTAAATTAACTGCACTGTTTGTTGCCTCTACCCTGGCTCTTGGCGCGGCTAACCTGGCCCATGCCGCAGACACCACTACCGCAGCACCGGCTGACGCGAAGCCGATGATGCACCATAAAGGCAAGTTCGGTCCGCATGAGGACATGATGTTCAAAGACCTGAACCTGACCGACGCGCAGAAACAGCAGATCCGCGAAATCATGAAAGGCCAGCGTGACCAGATGAAACGTCCGCCGCTGGAAGAACGCCGCGCAATGCATGACATCATTGCCAGCGATACCTTCGATAAAGCAAAAGCTGAAGCGCAGATCGCAAAAATGGAAGAACAGCGCAAAGCTAACATGCTGGCGCACATGGAAACCCAGAACAAGATTTACAACATCCTGACGCCGGAACAGAAAAAGCAATTTAATGCTAATTTTGAGAAGCGTCTGACAGAACGTCCAGCGGCAAAAGGTAAAATGCCTGCAACTGCTGAATAATCTTTCAGCCAAAAAACGTAAGACCGCCGGTCTTGTCCACTACCTTGCAGTAATGCGGTGGACAGGATCGGCGGTTTTCTTTTCTCTTCTCAAACAGATGCAAAAAAAGCCTGATCGCCACTAACGTAAATCACCCGAGTTGCCGATAACCATCCACGGTTACCTGAACGATAACAATGAAAAGAACGGGCCGGGAGCGGGTATGGAATACTTTGATATGCGTAAAATGTCGGTGAATCTGTGGCGAAACGCTGCCGGTGAAACGCGCGAAATTTGCACTTTCCCACCGGCAAAACGTGATTTTTACTGGCGTGCCAGCATTACATCCATCGCGGCGAATGGGGAGTTTTCTTTGTTTCCCGGTATGGAAAGGATAGTGACGTTGCTGGAAGGCGGCGAGATGTTCCTTGAAAGCACAGACCGCTTTAACCATACCTTAAAACCGTTACAGCCTTTTGCCTTTGCGGCGGACCAGGTGGTAAAAGCGAAACTGACGGCAGGGCAGATGTCGATGGATTTCAACATCATGACACGCCTGGATGTCTGTAAGGCGAAAGTCAGAATTGCCGAACGTACGTTTACTACCTTTGGCTCACGTGGCGGGGTAGTGTTTGTCATTAACGGGGCGTGGCAATTGGGCGATAAACTGCTCACTACCGACCAGGGCGCGTGCTGGTTCGATGGCAGGCACACCCTGCGGCTTTTACAACCGCAAGGTAAACTGTTGTTCAGTGAAATCAACTGGCTCGCTGGTCATTCGCCGGATCAAGTTCAGTAATTTCATAGTTACCGGAAAGCAGCGGCTTACAAAGAATTTTATAACCGTCGTGATCAAACCCGGCGGGTGTCCGAATTAACATTGTCGCTTCTTCCAGCGAATTAACCGCCCCCAGCCACAGCCAGTTTTGAATAATATGATATTGAGTCATTTCCGGGTGCTGTTCTTTCAGCGCCACCGCACCTTTCCACGGCCAACAAACGACTCGTAAACGTTCCAGAGACTGGCGAAAACGTAGCGCATGAGCGTCATGGCTCTCTTTACCGCAGCATGCTCCGGCGCAACGTTTTAGCGCTGAACGAAAACATGCACGACCGCGACTTAACGGCTCCAGTCCCAACAGGCCATAACAAAGTTTTTGTTCATCAGCGATGGTCTGCAATGCTTGCAAAGCTGCGCGCCTATTGGCAAACAGGCCAAACAGGTTGGGGGCTCGTGAAAAATCCACCTCTTTGGCATACACCACATCGACGCGCTTTTCATTTAATTGCAGGGCACAGAGCTGGCGATTGCGCCGCAAGCGTTTATTAAACAGTGGCTGTTGTTCTTTGATTAATCGCGCTTCAAGGAGCAGAGCGCCGATTTCACCGGCGGTACATATCCAGCTGATGCGTCGGGATTGCCGTAGCATGGCGGCTTCATCCGGGGTACGTAAATGAGAAAGGACGCGGCTGCGGATGTTAATGCTTTTGCCGATATAGAGCGGCATGGTGTCACTTTCGCCATGAAACAGATACACCCCTGGTCGGGTGGGTAAGTCATTAAGGAATGAACGTAAATGTTCGGGATATTCATAAATTGCCGCAGCTTCAAATTCGAGCCGCGGAGAAGTTAAACGCCGTACCACTGTTGACTCCGAATGCTGGTTATCTATCCAGTGTAACAGGCGGAGAGCGATTAAAAAAGAGGCGGGTCGATGACAAAGGTTACACCGTTTGACGTGCTACGCCTGTCAGGCCTATTCGACTCCTGCAATGTATTGAATTTGCATAGTTTTGTAGGTCGAGTAAGGCGTTCACGCCGCATCCGGCGTGAACAAAGTACTCTTTTTCGTACAAACCAATATGTGCAAATTATTACTTTTTCCAGAAATCATCGAAAACGGTAATTGGCGGACGGCGTTTATGTTCGGTTTTCAGATACCAGTTCTCTATTGTTCTGGCGACCTGTTCAGGTACGTTTTTCCCTTCCAGATAGTCGTCGATATTGTCATAGGTCACGCCGAGTGCCACTTCATCCGGCAGAGAAGGGCGATCATCTTCAAGATCGGCCGTTGGCGCTTTCTTATAAAGGTGTTCCGGGCAACCTAATGCCGCCAGTAACTGTTTACCCTGACGTTTGTTGAGACGATACAGCGGATTAATGTCCGTACCGCCGTCACCATATTTAGTGAAGAATCCGGTAATAGCTTCTGCAGCATGATCGGTGCCCACCACGACACCGCTGGTCATACCCGCAATGCTATATTGTGCTTTCATCCGCTCACGCGCTTTTTCATTGCCACGGACAAAATCGCTCAGTTCAATGCCTGCTTCCCGCAATGCCTGTTCGCTGGCGAGTACCGCGCCCTTGATATTAACGGTTAATACGCGATCCGGTTGAATAAAGGCGATGGCATCCTGGCAATCTTGTTCGTCGGCCTGAACACCATAGGGCAGGCGTACGGCAATAAATTGCAGTGATTCGTTGCCGGTTTCCTGGCGCAGCTCATTAATCGCCATCTGGCACAGCTTACCGGCAAGCGTGGAGTCCTGACCGCCGCTGATCCCGAGCACCAGTGATTTAATGAACGGATAAGTTTGCAGGTAGCTTTTCAGAAAATCGATACTACGACGAATTTCCTCTTCAGCATTAATCTGCGGTTTTGCGCCCAGCGCCTTTATTATTTGTTGTTGCAATGTCATTGAACCCCTCCAGACAGAAAAGACAAAACGTCCTTAAAGCTAACCCGTTGCTACTGAAACGACAAGCGACAGCGGGCTGAATGGTGGTTAAAACGTCATACAGGAATCCTCTGAAAGCGGAGCCGTTTCGTTCACGGGCTTGAAAAAGCGCCCAATGTATTCCAGGCTTATCTAACACGCTGATAAACAAGAGGACGGAATATGAACAAGAATATGGCAGGAATTCTGAGTGCAGCGGCGGTATTAACCATGCTGGCGGGTTGTACGGCTTATGATCGTACCAAAGACCAGTTTGTACAGCCTGTGGTGAAAGACGTCAAAAAAGGCATGAGCCGGGCGCAGGTTGCACAAATTGCGGGTAAACCTTCGTCTGAAGTGAGCATGATCCATGCTCGTGGTACTTGCCAGACCTACATCCTGGGTCAACGTGATGGTAAAGCAGAAACCTACTTTGTCGCGTTAGATGATACCGGACATGTCATCAACTCCGGTTATCAGACCTGTGCTGAATACGACACTGATCCACAGGCTACGAAGTAATCACTTCGCCTGAAAGCTTGAGTAACAACGGAAACCGGCCATTGCGCCGGTTTTTTTTTGGCCTGTGTTCTTAATTATCTTCGCGAATTATTTGCCCGAAATGTGAAGAGGGTCATAACCACAGGTCAAGGAGAGACAATTTCTAAGGTCAAAGAAATACTATTGCTCAGGCCTATACCGTATACTCCTTTCAGCCACAAAAAAAGTCATGTTGGTTTCGCAAGTTACCCAGAGCATGGAAGCAGGTTAAGGCTTGCGGAGTGTCTGGCTGACAGATAATCGTCGATGAGGGCAGTTTTATGGAAAAGAAACACATTTATCTGTTTTGTTCTGCGGGCATGTCTACCTCTTTACTGGTATCAAAAATGCGCGCACAGGCAGAAAAATATGAAGTTCCGGTCATTATTGAAGCATTTCCGGAAACACTGGCTGGTGAAAAAGGTCAGAATGCCGATGTCGTGTTATTAGGGCCGCAGATTGCTTATATGTTGCCCGAAATCCAGCGTTTGTTACCCAACAAACCGGTTGAAGTAATTGACTCGCTGCTTTATGGCAAAGTCGATGGTTTAGGCGTGCTTAAGGCTGCGGTTGCAGCGATTAAAAAAGCCGCAGCAAATTAATTTATTTTAAATTTTCCCGTCAAAGAGTTATTTCATAAATCAATACCGCAATATTTAAATTGCGGTTTTAAAGGGTATTTTTCTATGAGTAATGTTATTGCATCGCTTGAAAAGGTACTCCTCCCTTTTGCAGTTAAAATAGGAAAGCAGCCACACGTTAATGCAATCAAAAATGGCTTTATTCGCTTAATGCCGTTAACCCTTGCGGGGGCCATGTTTGTATTAATTAACAACGTTTTTCTAAGCTTTGGGGAGGGGTCGTTTTTTTATTCCTTAGGTATTCGCCTGGATGCCTCAACCATTGAAACACTTAATGGTCTGAAAGGTATTGGCGGCAACGTATATAACGGAACATTAGGGATAATGTCTTTAATGGCCCCGTTCTTTATTGGCATGGCGCTGGCAGAAGAGCGTAAAGTCGATGCGCTGGCGGCCGGGTTGTTATCCGTTGCAGCATTTATGACCGTCACCCCATATAGTGTCGGTGAGGCCTATGCGGTTGGCGCAAACTGGTTAGGTGGGGCGAATATCATCTCCGGGATTATTATTGGCCTGGTGGTGGCAGAAATGTTTACCTTTATTGTTCATCGTAACTGGGTCATTAAGTTACCTGATAGCGTTCCGACATCGGTTTCGCGCTCTTTCTCAGCATTAATTCCCGGTTTTATTATTCTTTCCGTGATGGGGATTATTGCCTGGGCGTTGAATACCTGGGGCACCAACTTCCATCAGATCATTATGGATACCATCTCAACCCCACTGGCATCGTTGGGTAGCGTGGTAGGCTGGGCCTATGTGATCTTTGTTCCACTGCTCTGGTTCTTCGGTATTCATGGCGCGCTGGCGCTGACCGCACTGGACAACGGCATTATGACGCCGTGGGCGCTGGAAAATATCGCGACCTATCAGCAATATGGTTCCGTCGAAGCGGCGCTGGCAGCCGGTAAGACCTTCCATATCTGGGCCAAGCCGATGCTGGACTCCTTTATTTTCCTTGGTGGCAGTGGTGCGACTTTAGGCCTGATCCTGGCTATCTTTATCGCTTCTCGCCGTGCTGATTATCGTCAGGTGGCAAAACTGGCGCTGCCGTCCGGCATCTTCCAGATTAACGAACCGATTCTGTTTGGTCTGCCAATTATCATGAACCCGGTGATGTTTATCCCGTTTGTACTGGTACAACCGATTCTGGCGGCAATCACCCTGGCAGCGTACTACATGGGCATTATTCCACCGGTGACCAATATTGCACCGTGGACCATGCCAACCGGTCTGGGAGCCTTCTTTAACACCAACGGTAGCGTCGCCGCATTGCTGGTCGCACTCTTCAACCTTGGTATCGCAACGTTAATTTATCTGCCCTTTGTTGTGGTCGCTAACAAAGCACAAAACGCGATTGATAAAGAAGAGAGCGAAGAAGATATCGCCAACGCCCTGAAATTTTAATTGATGCCGGTACGGGTAATCGTGCCGGTAAGAATAGAGAGGAACGATGTATGATGGATCTCGATAATATTCCCGATACGCAAACGGAAGCTGAAGAGCTGGAAGAAGTGGTGATGGGGCTTATCATCAACTCCGGACAAGCGCGTAGCCTGGCGTATGCGGCACTGAAACAGGCGAAGCAGGGCGATTTTGCCGCAGCAAAAGCGATGATGGATCAGTCACGGATGGCATTGAATGAAGCGCATCTGGTACAGACGAAACTGATTGAAGGCGATGCTGGCGAAGGTAAGATGAAAGTAAGTCTGGTGCTAGTCCACGCTCAGGATCATTTAATGACGTCCATGCTTGCGCGTGAACTGATTACTGAATTAATTGAGCTTCATGAAAAACTGAAGGCATAAGGAGTCGATGATGCAGCCAGTGATTAACGCGCCGGAAATTGCCACTGCCCGAGAACAGCAGTTGTTTAATGGCAAAAACTTCCATGTGTTTATCTACAATAAAACTGAGAGTATCAGCGGACTGCATCAGCACGACTATTATGAATTTACTCTGGTATTAACCGGGCGTTATTTCCAGGAGATTAACGGTAAGCGCGTGTTACTGGAACGGGGCGATTTTGTTTTTATTCCGTTAGGTTCGCACCATCAAAGTTTTTATGAATTTGGTGCCACGCGTATATTGAACGTTGGGATCAGTAAACGCTTTTTTGAGCAGCATTACCTGCCGTTGTTGCCTTATTGCTTTGTAGCTTCGCAGGTATACCGGACCAATAACGCTTTTCTCACCTATGTGGAAACAGTGATTTCTTCATTGAATTTCCGCGAAACAGGGCTGGAAGAGTTTGTTGAGATGGTTACTTTTTATGTCATTAACCGTTTACGTCATTACCGCGAAGAACAGGTGATTGATGATATACCGCAGTGGCTGAAAAGTACGGTAGAAAAGATGCATGATAAAGAGCAGTTTAGTGAATCGGCGCTGGAGAATATGGTGACGTTGTCAGCCAAATCACAGGAATATTTGACGCGAGCGACTCAACGATACTATGGTAAAACGCCAATGCAGATTATTAATGAAATCCGTATTAATTTTGCCAAAAAACAACTGGAAATGACCAACTATTCAGTGACGGATATTGCGTTTGAGGCCGGTTATAGTAGCCCGAGCTTGTTTATTAAAACGTTTAAGAAATTAACATCCTTTACGCCTAAGAGCTATCGTAAGAAATTGACTGAATTTAATCAGTAAGTCGTTATACCTGACAATTCACATATCTGTCCTGTTGCTGGATTATTTATGTCCGGGGGGCAGATATGCCAGATATCAGTATTCTGTACTGAAGGGAGAAATTATGAGCCAGAAATTAAAAGTCGTCACTATTGGTGGCGGGAGCAGCTATACCCCGGAGTTACTGGAAGGATTTATTAAGCGTTATCACGAATTGCCGGTCAGCGAATTATGGCTGGTGGATGTCGAAGGTGGTAAAGCGAAACTGGATATTATTTTTGATCTCTGCCAACGGATGATTGATAACGCTGGCGTCCCGATGAAGCTTTATAAAACGCTGGATCGCCGCGAAGCATTGAAAGATGCTGATTTCGTTACTACCCAACTGCGCGTTGGCCAATTACCGGCGCGCGAATTGGATGAACGTATTCCATTAAGTCATGGTTATCTTGGTCAGGAAACTAACGGCGCGGGCGGTCTGTTTAAAGGTCTGCGTACCATTCCGGTGATTTTTGACATCGTAAAAGATGTCGAAGAACTATGTCCGAATGCATGGGTGATTAACTTCACTAACCCGGCGGGAATGGTCACTGAAGCCGTTTATCGTCATACCGGATTTAAACGCTTTATCGGCGTGTGTAATATTCCGATCGGCATGAAGATGTTTATTCGCGATGTTCTGATGCTGAAAGACAGCGATGATTTATCTATCGATCTGTTCGGCCTCAACCATATGGTGTTCATTAAGGATGTGCTGGTAAATGGCAAATCACGCTTTGCCGAATTGCTTGATGGTGTGGCATCTGGGCAGTTAAAAGCATCTGGCGTTAAAAATATTTTCGATCTGCCATTTAGCGAAGGCTTAATTCGTTCTCTGAATCTGTTGCCGTGTTCTTATTTGCTTTATTACTTCAAGCAAAAAGAGATGCTGGCTATTGAAATGGGCGAATACTACAAAGGCGGCGCACGAGCGCAGGTCGTACAGAAAGTCGAGAAACAACTTTTTGAGCTATATAAAAACCCGGAGTTGAACGTTAAGCCGAAAGAACTGGAACAGCGCGGTGGGGCTTATTATTCTGATGCTGCGTGCGAAGTGATCAACGCTATCTATAACGACAAGCAAGCAGAACATTACGTTAATATCCCGCATCATGGGCATATTGATAATATTCCGGCAGACTGGGCGGTAGAAATGACCTGTACGCTGGGGCGCGATGGCGCGACGCCACATCCGCGCATTACGCATTTCGATGATAAAGTGATGGGGCTGATTCACACCATCAAAGGCTTCGAGATTGCTGCCAGCAACGCCGCACTTAGTGGAGAATTTAACGATGTCTTACTGGCGCTAAACCTTAGTCCGTTGGTGCATTCCGATCGCGATGCTGAGCTGCTGGCACGCGAGATGATTCTGGCGCACGAGAAATGGCTGCCAAATTTTGCCGACTGCATCGCAGAGCTTAAAAAAGCACATTAACCGAGGCTGATTATGGAACGCTTACTGATTGTTAATGCCGATGATTTTGGCTTAAGCAAAGGTCAGAACTACGGCATTATCGAGGCCTGTCGCAATGGGATTGTCACGTCGACGACGGCGCTGGTGAATGGGCAGGCTATTGACCATGCGGTGCAGTTGAGCCGTGATGAACCGAGTCTGGCCATAGGGATGCACTTTGTCCTTACTATGGGCAAGCCTCTGACAGCTATGCCGGGGTTAACCCGCGATGGTGTGCTGGGAAAATGGATCTGGCAGTTGGCAGAAGAAGGTGCTTTACCGCTGGAAGAAATTACTCAGGAGCTCGCCAGTCAGTATTTGCGTTTCATTGAGCTATTTGGACGCAAACCTACGCATCTTGATAGCCATCATCATGTGCATATGTTCCCGCAGATTTTCCCGATTGTGGCAAAGTTTGCGGCTGAAGAGGGGATTGCGTTGCGCATCGACCGTCAGCCGTTATCTAACGATGGTGATTTACCGGCTAATCTGCGCAGTTCGCAGGGATTCAGTAGCGCGTTTTATGGTGAAGAGATTAGCGAGACACTGTTCCTGCAAGTGCTTGATGATTCCAGCCATCGCGGGGAACGCTCGTTGGAAGTTATGTGCCATCCGGCGTTTGTCGATAATACGATTCGCCAGAGTGCTTATTGCTTCCCTCGGTTAACGGAACTGGATGTGCTGACTTCAGCGTCGTTGAAATATGCGATTGCTGAGCGTGGTTATCTGTTGGGTAGTTATCATGATGTGTAAGTAAGGTGGTAAGGTCACTCCCCAGGGGGCGTGACCTTATCCATATTTACGCCGGGATTTTGTCAATCTTAGGAATGCGTGACCACACGCGGTGTGCTGTCATCAGCGTTAACAGTTCATCCATAAAACTACCATCGGCGCTGTCAGCTTCCGCAATCCCTTCTTCACCCTGGTCAGCGACCTTGATTGTTGCTTTAAACTTGCGCGCGTCTCCTGCCAGCGCAATCGGTTTAAGGTGTTTGTAGGCTTCCATCAGATAGTAGTTGGCATCGCCGTTGTTAGCGATATCCGCAATATTGCCGCAAGGGACAATGACTGCATCGACCGTCAGCGAAGGCGCACCGGCAAAGGTAGCAGCTATAGGCAACACCGTACCGTCATCCGCACTCACTTCCCCCATTCGGGAGTAGAGCAGTTTGGCATTAACGCCTTTGGCCTTCAGTGCCTTGAGAATGGCCAGAAGGTCTGCCGATCTCACTTCATCATTAAGCAAAATTGCTACCACGCGACCTTTCACATCACCGTCAGGAATGGCGTACAGACTTAAGGATGGATCCTTTTTCAGACCGTTGACGTCCGGAGGTGGGGTGATATTCAGCTGGTCATCAGTCAGTTCGATACCGAGATTTTTCGCCACCGCCTGGGCCAGAGTGAGATCAATATGCGCCAGCTGGTCAACAACGCGCTCACGAATATACGGACGAACTACTTTGCTTAACTCAAAACTGAAACCATCGACAATATGGCGCTGCTCGAATGGCGTCTGACTTAGCCAGAACAGACGCGGATGGGAATAATATTCGCCAAACGATGGACTGCGCTCGCGAACTTTATTTCCTTCCACGCGTTCCTGGTATGATTCAAAACCGCCGCGTTTCGGCCCCGGCGGTGTTTCGCGCGGCCAGTTATCGTTGATCGAGTTCGGTTCGTAATTCGCCGGGTTAGTGTCGATCCCCATACGATGCATGCCGTCACGCTGGAAATTATGGTAAGGGCAGGTCGGGCGGTTAATCGGAATTTCATGGAAATTCGGCCCACCAAGACGACTGATTTGTGTATCGGTATAAGAGAACAAACGCCCCTGCAATAACGGGTCGTTGGTGAAATCCAGACCGGGGACAATATGCCCTGGATGGAAAGCCACCTGTTCGTTTTCAGCAAAGAAGTTATCCGGATTACGATTGAGCACCATTTTGCCGACACGCTGAACAGGCACCAATTCTTCCGGGATAAGTTTGGTTGGATCGAGAAGATCGAAGTCGAACTTGAATTCGTCTTCTTCAGGAATCAACTGGAAGCCCAGTTCGTATTCAGGAAAATCGCCTGCTTCAATCGCTTCCCACAACTCGCGGCGGTGGAAGTCCGGGTCACGTCCGGTTAGTTTTTGTGCTTCATCCCAAACGAGTGAGGCTTTACCTGCCAGTGGTTTCCAGTGGAAACGTACGAACGTTGCCTTCCCTTCGGCATTAATCAGGCGGAAGGTATGAATACCGAAGCCTTCCATAGTGCGGTAACTGCGCGGGATACCGCGATCCGACATTGCCCACATCACGTTGTGCAGAGTTTCAGGTTGCAGAGAAACATAATCCCAGAAAGTATCGTGGGCGCTTTGCCCTTGTGGAATTGCCCAGTGCGGTTCTGGTTTTACCGCATGAACAAAATCGGGGAATTTATGCGCATCCTGGATAAAGAAGATTGGCGTGTTATTGCCAACGAGGTCAAAAATACCCTCTTCAGTATAGAACTTGGTGGCAAAGCCACGGATATCACGTACGGTATCGGCAGAGCCAGCGCCGCCCTGAACGGTAGAGAACCTAACAAATACTGGGGTGATTTTGTTCGTATCTGAGAGGAAATCCGCTTTGGTGATATCGTTTAAGCTTTTATATGGCTGGAAATAACCGTGAGCTGCTGATCCGCGTGCATGAACAATACGTTCCGGGATGCGCTCATGGTCAAAGTGAGTGATTTTCTCGCGCAGAATAAAATCTTCCAGCAGAGTTGGACCACGGCTACCGGCACGCAGTGAGTTTTGATCGTCGGCGATGCGCACGCCCTGATTAGTGGTCAGCGCATAATTTTCACTGCCTTTGCGTACGTCTTCCAGAGAATTAAGTTTTTCGTTACGCGTATCAGGGGCTTTCAGGCTCCCTGGGGCGGTAGGTTGTGCACCAGGCGGTGTTGGTTCAGCCGCTGGACGATGAGATCCGTCTTCAGGTGCCAGTGAGTCCATCCCCGGTTTCGCTTCGCTGGAATCGTGTAGTGGTGACTGGTGCTGATGTGGGTTCTTTTCGTTATGTTGCGACATTGAACTCGTCTCCTTAAATTATTACTGAAAGGGCCGCTGTTTTGGTCAAAAAACCCTCTAACTATAGACCACCAGCCAGATCCCGCTTCGGAAACTATTCTGGAAACGGTGTTATGAAATACACGCAAAGCGGGACGTACAGGGGCTAAATCGGCTAAACTACAGTTTTTCTGATTTTTAATATGCGTTTAGTGAAGCCAGTAATGAAGAAACCGCTCCGTCAGCAAAACCGCCAGATTATTAGCTATGTCCCACGCACGGAACCCGCGCCGCCAGAACATGCGATAAAGATGGATTCGTTTCGTGATGTCTGGATGCTGCGTGGCAAATATGTTGCGTTTGTACTGATGGGGGAGTCATTTCTGCGCTCACCGGCGTTTACTGTGCCTGAATCCGCCCAGCGTTGGGCAAATCAGATTCGTCAGGAAAATGAGGTCGAAGAATAAAAAAACACCTGTCGGGATGACAGGCGTTTAACGTAACAAATCAGGATTAACGGTGTGCCAGTTCGGCGTCGTCTTCGCTATCCAGAATGGCTTTATCGGTTTGCTTCAGCCACTGGCTGGTCAGCGTGCCAGCGGTCATCGAGCCACTAACGTTTAGCGCCGTACGACCCATGTCGATAAGCGGTTCAACGGAGATTAACAATGCCACCAGCGTTACCGGCAGGCCCATCGCAGGCAGCACAATCAGTGCGGCGAAAGTTGCACCACCACCGACACCGGCAACGCCTGCGGAACTAACGGTGACAATACCGACCAGCGTCGCAATCCACATCGGGTCCAGTGGGTTAATGCCCACCGTAGGCGCAACCATCACCGCCAGCATTGCCGGATACAAACCGGCACAACCGTTCTGACCAATGGTCGCACCGAAAGAGGCGGCGAAACTGGCGATGGATTCAGGAACACCCAGACGACGCGTTTGTGCTTCCACATTCAGTGGGATAGACGCAGCACTGGAACGGCTGGTAAAGGCAAACGTCAGTACTGGCCATACCTTACGGAAGTACTTCAGCGGGCTCACGCCATTAATGCCCAGCAGAAGGCCATGCACTGCAAACATAATCAGCAGACCGAGGTAGGACGCAACAACGAAACTTCCCAGTTTGATGATGTCTTGCAGGTTAGAACCTGCAACCACTTTGGTCATCAGCGCCAGAACACCGTAAGGGGTCAACTGCATGACCAGGCGAACCAGTTTCATCACCCAGCTTTGCAGGGTATCGATAGCGGTTAAGACGCGTTCACCTTTCGGCGCATCATCCTTCAGCAGTTTCAGCGCAGCTACGCCGAGGAATGCGGCAAAAATTACCACGCTGATAATTGACGTCGGATTGGCTCCGGTCAGATCGGCAAACGGGTTTTTCGGGATAAAGGACAAGACCAGCTGCGGAACGCTCAGGTCAGAGACTTTACCAACATAGTTACTTTCGATGGCGTTCAGACGTGCAGTTTCTGCACCACCCTGAACCAGACCTTCAGCCGTCAAACCAAACAGGTTGGTGACCAGCACACCGACCAGCGCTGCAATCAGCGTGGTAAACAAAAGCGTACCGATGGTCAGAAAACTGATTTTGCCTAACTGAGATGCGTTATGCAGACGGGCAACCGCGCTCAGAATAGAGGCGAAGACTAGCGGCATAACGATCATTTGCAGCAGTTGAACATAGCCGTTACCAACAATGTTAAACCACTGTACAGAATCTTTAAGTACCTGGCTGTCAGAACCATAAATGGTATGCAGGGCAAGGCCAAAAACCACACCCATCACAAGACCCACCAGCACTTTTTTCGCCAGACTCCACTGTTTGTGGCGGGTTTGAGCCAGCGCAAACAGCAGTACAACGAACACCACGATGTTCGCAATTAATGGAAAGTTCATCCCCGTTCTCCTGATCTTATTATTTCTATCACTGCGTAGCAGTCATAGTGTTGGCGCAAGATTAACAGAACTGTGAGCTGGCTCTTATATTCAAATGGAATTGCTTATTCCAGAAAGGCGATTTTTGCCTTTTTAGTATTCAACCTGATGCTTAATAAGCCGATGAAACTGGATCTGTAAGGTATTGATCATTTGCGATGACCAACGAACAGCGCTGTTTTCGGGTAATGAATGGGGCATCCATACCGACCAGACAAATAATGCCATGCAGATAAAACGTTCCAGTTGGTTGCCCTTTTGGGGAACCAGGATAGGCAAGCGGAAACGCCAGCGGCATGGCCAGAGCAGGGGAACACCGGCGGGTGTCAGCATATCGGCAAGTATGTGGCTCAAATAACCCAGCACCATACCCTGCAACGCATCAGCCGGAATGAACCAGCTTTCAGGAACTTTAAGGTAAAAGGTTGCCAGCAGCGCAAATACCGCCAGCAGACTGTGGGTAAAACCACGATGCCCAAAAGCGCGGGCGATCGGTTTTGATATCCACTTTAATCGCTGCCCAAGAAACGACTTTGGGTGATCGATGTCCGGTAACAAACACGTCAGGATTGCGGAAGGGACAATATGCCACCAGTCACCCTGTGCCAGCACGGGCGTCAGCTCGGCATTTTTGGCAAATACCGCACAAGCAATAGAAAAGAGAAGGTGACCTTCCGCCGTCATGATAAAACTCACTAAACTGTCGATACGTACAGTATAGGGTTTTTATACAGTGCACGGAAGTGGTGACGGTGTAACTCTTTCTCTTAAATTGGCGATTAATCCGTCAGTTGAATGCAAATTCAGATAAAGAACCAGGGGCAGTGTGATCACTGCCCCCTGGTCATTAACCGAGAAGGTCTTTTGCGGTGAGTTCTGTCAGCGATGAGAGTTTGACGTTTGCTAATACAAAACGTGGATCATTTTGCGCTTCTGGCGCAGGAACGACGATGGAACGCATGCGGGCTGCTTTAGAGGCGATCATGCCATTTACCGAATCTTCCAGTGCCACGCAGGTCAGAGGGTCAATCCCCAGTTTTGCTGCGCAGTCGAGATATACTTGCGGATGCGGCTTGCTGTAAGGCAGTTTTTCAGCCGAGGCGAGGGCATCGAAACTGTCGCGTAAATCAAACATGGTCAATACTTTTTCCAGCATATGCAGCGGTGACGCGGAGGCCAGCCCCACCAATAAACCTTGTTCTTTGCATAACGCAACGGCTTCACGCACACCTGGCAATAATGGACGTGTCTCTTCAACCAGTGAAATGGCACGGGCAATAACTTGTTCTACTACTTCCTGACGGCTTGGCCCATTCCATGGTTGCCGGGCGTACCAAAGATCGACCACCATATCGATGCGTAAACCTAAGGTGTCCGGCAGCTCGTTACGACGGGAGATATCCACCCCCAGGCTTGCCATCACATCCAGTTCGGCTCGATCCCATAAAGGTTCTGAGTCGATAAGTAATCCATCCATATCAAAAATTGCAGCAAGAATCTGACGCGGGGTTGACATTACAACCTCTCCTTTAGAGCATTATATGTAAGGTATTAAGCCGTGCTTATGATTAAGCGCCTATCATATCGCCTTTAAAGAATGGGCGAAAACAGATATCTACAGGTAAACTAAGTGAAACGACGCGTCTTAATCAAGGAGAACTCATGACGTATCAACAAGCTGGACGCATTGCTGTTTTGAAAAGGATTTTGGGTTGGGTGATTTTTATACCTGCATTGATCTCTACATTGATTTCTTTGCTGAAATTTATGAATACCCGGCAGGAAAACCAGGAAGGCATTAATGCGGTCATGCTCGACTTTACTCATGTCATGATCGATATGATGCAGGCGAATACGCCTTTTTTGAATCTGTTCTGGTACAACTCTCCGACGCCCAATTTTAATGGTGGCGTGAACGTTATGTTCTGGGTGATTTTCATCCTGATTTTTGTCGGACTGGCGTTGCAGGATTCCGGAGCCCGGATGAGTCGCCAGGCGCGCTTCTTGCGGGAAGGTGTTGAAGATCAACTCATTCTGGAAAAAGCCAAAGGGGAAGAGGGGCTAACGCGTGAACAAATTGAGTCACGTATTGTTGTTCCGCACCATACTATTTTCCTGCAGTTTTTCTCGCTGTATATCCTGCCGCTTATTTGTATTGCTGCAGGTTATGTGTTCTTTTCTCTGCTTGGGTTTATTTAATCAAAAGGCCGCACGGAGCGGCCATTATCCTCAACCCATATCATGCTGCTAATAATCTATCCAGTGACTGCTGAGCAATAACCAAATGCTGACCGCCAAATAACCTTGCACGATTTAACAGCGTGTAGAGTTGGTAAACCGGTTGACGTTCAAGGAAATCGGCAGGTAGCGGGGATACTGACTGATAGCCGTCATAGATTTGTGGCGGCTGTTCAGTATGCAGCGGTAACATCGCCAGGTCGCACTCTCGGTCACCCCAGTAACAGGCCGGGTCGAAAATGTACGGGCCATCCGGACCCAGCGCACAGTTGCCGGACCATAAATCGCCGTGCAACAGAGAAGGCTGCGGTTGATGCGAGGCGAGACGCTGCTGAATATGCTCGACGATGGCATCGATATTGCCGAAAGCGATCCCTTTTTCTGCCGCCAGTTCCAGCTGCCAGCCAATCCGTTGTTCAGCAAAAAAAGTTGACCAGCGACGTTGCCAGGTGTTGGGCTGTGGAGTTGTGGAGAGCGCGTTATCGAAATCGAGGCCAAATTGTGGTTGGTCGCTCCATTGATGTAAACGCGCAATTTGCTGACCAAGAATAAATGCACTATGCGCATCCAGCGGGCGAGGTGGGAGATAATCCATCACCAGAAAACTGTAGTCACGGTCAGCGCCAACTGCCCAAACCTTAGGCACGGTGACGGTTTTACTACGCGACAGTAACTCCAGTTGGTCGGCTTCGGCGGTAAAACCGGGAAGCAGTTCCCTTTCATCACATTTGACGAAAAAGTCACGTCCTGCATAGCGCAAATGCCATGCGGCATGGACTTCTCCGCCAGGCAGTTCATTACGCAGTTCGATTTCGCCTTCACCTAACTGCTCGCTCAAAAGACGACTGATTGCCTGCCACATGATGTCTCTCCCATGTTGTCTGCCAGATCATAAGGTTAGCGCAAGAATGCGGTGTAAAAACACGAGCTAACGCACACCACAGACTGATTATTGCCCAAAAACCATTTATTTTCTGTTGCTATTCCATTCCTCCCAGGTCGTGATGGTGATTTCAGGATCTTTGCCGGTTGCACTTTGGGTAAGCACCGAAACCAGTTCTCTAATTTCTTCTTCATTTTGGGTACTGATAAGTCCAAAAGTGTTAGTCCCCAGCTCATGGATATTGCCATCATCATCCATCATGGTGAGCAAAAAACCGTCGCGAGTCAGGTAATTATTCAACTCGTTAATTTCAGTCAATGTATCCTCATGCAACATGACGGTTATTACATAACGGACAAGATCGCCACTGGCCATAGTTCACCCCTTTGTTATCACATGACTTTTGAGCATAGTCGGAGAAACGCGTTGCCGACAGGTTGGTGGTGATTCCCCCAATGCTGGGGGAATGTTTTTGTTAGCGGGAAAGGTACGCGTAAATTTTTTGCGTATCGTCATGGGAGCACAGACGTGTTCCCTGATTGAGTGTGGCTGCACTCCCCGCAGCTACGCCAAAACGGACCATCTCTTCAAGAGAGGCATTTTCTGCCAGTTTCAGTGTCATCGCGCCGACCATGCTGTCACCAGCGCCAACGGTACTCTGGCTTTTCACCGGTGGTGGCACCACCTGAATGCAGTTTTCACTATCAACACCCAGCGCTCCTTGTGGACCCAGGGAAACGACAACCCGTTTGGCCTTGCCGCTATTAACGATTTCCTGCGCGGCTTTGCGGACATCGTCTGGCTGGGTGAGTTCGCGATTCACCAGCGCACTGAGTTCTTTTTGGTTAGGCTTAACCAACTCGATGTTACCAATCGCCAGTGCTGCACTTAACGCTTCGCCAGAACTGTCGATGATGCAGCGGATCCCTTGTTTTTGCGCAGCGGAAATCAGTTGGGTTAATTTTTCCAGCTTCACACCTGGCGGCAGGCTTCCGCTTATGACCAGGATGGCCCCGGATTCAATTTCCAGAACTTGCTCTTCAAGCTGGCGAAACTCATCTTCATTTAATCCCGCGCCTGGCATAACAAAACGATACTGCTCACCGCTTGCTTCCACATGTACGTGTAAATTCTGCCGGGTCCAGTCTTTGGCTTCTACAGTAGCGACGGGGACATTTTCATGCGCCAACAGTGAAACCAGATGTTCGCCGGTCGCGCCACCCGCCGGGAAGATCGCTGTGGCAGTGCCTCCAAGATGGGCAATGGCGCGGGCGACATTTATGCCGCCGCCACCGGGTTCGAACACCGGTGCGGTACAGCGCAGTTTTCCTTCGGGATAAATTTGCGGGGTAATTGTTGCGCTATCAAGAGAGGGCGCAAGTGTCAACGTATAGATACGTACCATCATTTCCTCCTATAGGCTGATTTCAGTCTGGCACCGAATCAGCGGAAAGTGAAGAAATTAACAATATGATTTATTGGAGCTTTATTTAAAATTTTGCAGATAAATATATATAAATAAAAATCTGTTTTCGCCACATGCTTATTCAAAAAATGAAATAAGAATACATTGCTAAGTTATTCGCGCCTTTTTATAATTCGTTATCTTTCCAGGGACGCTAATCTTTGATCCTTAAGAAAGTTTCCGGGACCGCGATGGTCTCTTTTTTTGTTGTACGGACTCTTGATAAATGAAGCTTTTGAAGACAGTTCCTGCCATCGTTATGTTGGCGGGGGGCATGTTTGCGTCACTGAATGCAGCTGCCGATGATTCCGTTTTTACTGTCATGGACGATCCTGCCAGCGCTAAAAAACCTTTCGAAGGTAATCTGAACGCAGGATATCTTGCACAATCAGGCAATACGAAAAGCTCCTCACTTACGGCTGACACCACTATGACCTGGTATGGACAAACCACTGCCTGGTCGCTGTGGGGGAACGCCAGTAATACTTCTTCTAATGATGAGCGTTCTTCAGAAAAATATGCGGCGGGCGGGCGTAGCCGTTTTAATTTAACTGATTATGACTATTTATTTGGTCAGGCAAGCTGGCTGACAGACCGTTATAACGGCTATCGAGAGCGCGATGTGTTGACCGCGGGTTATGGTCGCCAGTTTTTGAATGGCCCGGTACACAGTTTCCGCTTTGAATTCGGCCCTGGTGTGCGTTACGACAAATATACCGACAATGCCAGTGAAACCCAGCCGCTGGGCTATGCCTCCGGGGCTTATGCATGGCAGTTGACTGACAACGCTAAATTTACGCAGGGTGTTTCGGTCTTTGGCGCGGAAGACACAACGCTGAACTCCGAAAGCGCATTAAATGTTGCTATTAATGAACATTTTGGACTGAAGGTGGCTTACAACGTTACATGGAACTCTGAACCTCCAGAGTCTGCACCGGAACATACCGATCGTCGGACAACCTTATCGTTGGGTTACAGCATGTAAAATTATCTGCCGGACCGTGTTATGCGGTCTGGCTGTTTTCGTTTGTCACTGCTCAGCCCCAAATCATTGCTGCCCAACGTAGCAACAACATAGCGCCACAGATTGCCAGTAGCACCACCACCATCTTCCAGTGTTTTTTATCAAAGCGTTTAGTCGGCATACCAGTGTCCTGCATATCTCTTGTGCGTGATAACGGAGTGTAACAAAAGGGACAGGCATCAAGGGATTTTTTGTTATTACAGTCGTCGGGTGGCGTTGTACACCTGGTCACTGTTTCTGCATTTTATGAAAAAAATTATGTATCGATATACAAATATCATAAATAGCGGGTTATAAATACGTCTTTAGTTCATCAGCACTAAAACTCAGGCTTTGGCTGATTACATTTATAGCAGCATAATATGTTTCTACAGTTTTATGATGATTATGATGAATGGCTATATGAACAGCTGACATGTTGTCATGATTTTTAGCGGCCAACAGTGTAAATAACTGACGTTGGCTAAAAGAATATTTTTTTCAAAAGTACCCAACGTTGATATATAAGATAACACGACATCTTTACTTACTGACAAAGTATGATTGTCTATATATAAAATCGCGGACATATGACTGACATTGTTTGCCATCATTCGACAGAAGAAAATATCTAAAGCAAAGCCAAAATCCTGACTCGCGATAACGCGACTCCTTGCAAGAGGATGGCGAAGTAATGCTCTGAATTCCGCGTCCCGGACTAAGGGAACATGCTGCTGTATGGATTCAATGGAGGAGTAATGTTTAATCAGGTTGACTTTGCCTTTTCCATTTCTCAATGAATCAAGGGCGTATTTTAATGACAGATGGCGACAAAAAATAGTGTCAGAAGGAGATTGCAAAAAAATGCACTATCATTGAGATTTACTGTTGGCTGTATGGTTTTTTCTCTATGAATTTTTTTGGACAGTTTCATGCAATGGTTACGTTTTTCGGCAGTTAACTGTTCCTGTTCAATATAATCCAGTATGCTTCGCAAATGGTTAGCTTTAATCGGCGTGGTTTCCAGGAATAAGGAAATGATTTCTTTTTTATAGTGTAATGTAATGAGTGTATTTTCTGCATGGATGGGTGAAGTGGCAAAGTTAATGATAAAAAGGGCAGTGGTATAACAATTGTGTGATATTTTTTCGACAGCTTGCGGTAAATTCCTGAGTAACACAGTATGACAGCATCGAACTTAAATAAGAGGTATCAAGTAGGGTGATGAGCTGGCGCGCAAATTGATTAATAGGCTCTGATGAAGGCGTTAGTATGTCGCTATCGATGTGCATTCTAAGAGGAGACTCATAATGAGTTCTGATAATGATATCGTTTTTACTCATAATCTATTCGCCTTATATATGTCTGGAGATTTTGAGGATGATGATTGATTATTATCGCCAGAACGAAATGCGCACGAAAAATTGCTATAAGAATTGTGTCACTTTTATCATTGCGATATGACTACTTCGTCATTAATCTCATGATCGTTTAAATACTACCGCCAAATCACGCAACGAACTTTGCTGGATTCAGTTTATGCTGCTGTAAATCCGCTCGTAGTAAACCTTTCAGACACTCTGTGATGTTATCAGTGGTTCTTTAAGCGTTTTGCTGGTGTACTCACTACAAACGAATTGCGAATCGAATCAATGTGAAACGGAAAGGTACAATCTCCCTTTTTTTAGTGTTAACATCGTTCAACCGGGTGGAAGGTGAGAGGTTAATGTCTTTCATTTGTGTACCTGATTGCGGACCAATTTAGCATTTGTTGGCTAGATGGTTTCGCAATGAACTGTTAATAAACAAATTTTTCTTTGTATGTGATCTTTCGTGTGGGTCACCACTGCAAATAAGGATATAAAATGCCTGTTATAACTCTTCCTGATGGCAGCCAACGCCATTACGACCACGCTGTAAGCCCCATGGATGTTGCGCTGGACATTGGTCCAGGTCTGGCGAAAGCCTGTATCGCAGGGCGCGTTAATGGCGAACTGGTTGATGCTTGCGATCTGATTGAAAACGACGCACAACTGTCGATCATTACTGCCAAAGACGAAGAAGGTCTGGAGATCATTCGTCACTCCTGTGCGCACCTGTTAGGGCACGCGATTAAACAACTTTGGCCGCATACCAAAATGGCAATCGGCCCGGTTATTGACAACGGTTTTTATTACGACGTTGATCTTGACCGCACGTTAACCCAGGAAGATGTCGAAGCACTCGAGAAGCGGATGCATGAGCTTGCTGAGAAAAACTACGACGTCATTAAGAAGAAAGTCAGCTGGCATGAAGCGCGTGAAACTTTCGCCAACCGTGGGGAGAGCTACAAAGTCTCCATTCTTGACGAAAACATCGCCCATGATGACAAGCCAGGTCTGTACTTCCATGAAGAATATGTCGATATGTGCCGCGGTCCGCACGTACCGAACATGCGTTTCTGCCATCATTTCAAACTAATGAAAACGGCAGGGGCTTACTGGCGTGGCGACAGCAATAACAAAATGTTGCAACGTATTTACGGTACGGCGTGGGCAGACAAAAAAGCGCTTAACGCTTACCTGCAACGCCTGGAAGAAGCCGCGAAACGCGACCACCGTAAAATCGGTAAACAGCTCGACCTGTACCATATGCAGGAAGAAGCGCCGGGTATGGTATTCTGGCACAACGACGGCTGGACCATCTTCCGTGAACTGGAAGTGTTTGTTCGTTCTAAACTGAAAGAGTACCAGTATCAGGAAGTTAAAGGTCCGTTCATGATGGACCGTGTCCTGTGGGAAAAAACCGGTCACTGGGACAACTACAAAGATGCAATGTTCACCACGTCTTCTGAGAACCGTGAATACTGCATTAAGCCGATGAACTGCCCGGGGCACGTACAAATTTTCAACCAGGGGCTGAAGTCTTATCGCGATCTGCCGCTGCGTATGGCCGAGTTTGGTAGCTGCCACCGTAACGAGCCGTCAGGTTCGCTGCATGGCCTGATGCGCGTGCGTGGTTTTACCCAGGATGACGCGCATATCTTCTGTACTGAAGAACAAATTCGCGATGAAGTTAACGGATGTATCCGTTTAGTCTATGATATGTACAGCACTTTTGGCTTCGAGAAGATCGTCGTCAAACTCTCCACTCGTCCTGAAAAACGTATTGGCAGCGACGAAATGTGGGATCGTGCTGAGGCGGACCTGGCGGTTGCGCTGGAAGAAAACAACATCCCGTTTGAATATCAACTGGGTGAAGGCGCTTTCTACGGTCCGAAAATTGAATTTACCCTGTATGACTGCCTCGATCGTGCATGGCAGTGCGGTACAGTACAGCTGGACTTCTCCTTGCCGTCTCGTCTGAGCGCCTCCTATGTGGGCGAAGACAACGAGCGTAAGGTACCGGTAATGATTCACCGCGCAATTCTGGGGTCGATGGAACGTTTCATCGGTATCCTGACCGAAGAATTCGCTGGTTTCTTCCCGACCTGGCTTGCGCCGGTTCAGGTTGTTATCATGAATATTACCGATTCACAGTCTGAATACGTTAACGAATTGACGCAAAAACTATCAAATGCGGGCATTCGTGTTAAAGCAGACTTGAGAAATGAGAAGATTGGCTTTAAAATCCGCGAGCACACTTTGCGTCGCGTCCCGTATATGCTGGTCTGTGGTGATAAAGAGGTGGAATCAGGCAAAGTTGCCGTTCGCACCCGCCGTGGTAAAGACCTGGGAAGCATGGACGTAAATGAAGTGATCGAGAAGCTGCAACAAGAGATTCGCAGCCGCAGTCTTAAACAATTGGAGGAATAAGGTATTAAAGGCGGAAAACGAGTTCAAACGGCGCGCCCTAACCGTATCAATGGCGAAATTCGCGCCCAGGAAGTTCGCTTAACAGGTCTGGAAGGCGAGCAGCTTGGTATTGTGAGTCTGAGAGAAGCTCTGGAGAAAGCAGAAGAAGCCGGAGTAGACTTAGTCGAGATCAGCCCTAACGCCGAGCCGCCGGTTTGTCGTATAATGGATTACGGCAAATTCCTCTATGAAAAGAGCAAGTCTTCTAAGGAACAGAAGAAAAAGCAAAAAGTTATCCAGGTTAAGGAAATTAAATTCCGTCCTGGTACAGATGAAGGCGACTATCAGGTAAAACTCCGCAGCCTGATTCGCTTTCTCGAAGAGGGTGATAAAGCCAAAATCACGCTGCGTTTCCGCGGTCGTGAGATGGCGCACCAGCAAATCGGTATGGAAGTGCTTAATCGCGTGAAAGACGATTTGCAAGAACTGGCAGTGGTCGAATCCTTCCCAACGAAGATCGAAGGCCGCCAGATGATCATGGTGCTCGCTCCTAAGAAGAAACAGTAAGGCCTTCAAGTAGCACTGCCTGTGGAGCCTTCGGGCTTCACAGGCTTTGTTCGCCTTTGTTTCGTTTATTAACAATGCGAAGTGGAAGTTATTAAAATGCCAAAAATTAAGACCGTACGCGGTGCTGCTAAGCGCTTCAAAAAAACCGGTAAAGGTGGTTTTAAGCACAAGCACGCTAACCTGCGTCACATTCTGACCAAAAAAGCGACCAAACGTAAACGTCACCTGCGTCCGAAAGCCATGGTTTCCAAAGGCGATCTGGGCCTGGTAATCGCGTGCCTGCCGTACGCATAAGCCGTTAACGTTTTTTAACTTTTTAATTAGAATATAGATACAGGAGAGCACATATGGCTCGCGTAAAACGTGGTGTTATTGCACGCGCACGTCACAAGAAAATTTTGAAACAAGCTAAAGGCTACTACGGTGCGCGTTCTCGCGTATACCGCGTTGCCTTCCAGGCTGTTATCAAAGCTGGTCAGTATGCTTACCGTGACCGTCGTCAACGTAAGCGTCAGTTCCGTCAACTGTGGATTGCGCGTATCAACGCAGCAGCACGTCAGAACGGTATTTCTTACAGCAAATTCATCAATGGCCTGAAAAAAGCCTCTGTTGAAATCGACCGTAAGATCCTGGCTGATATCGCAGTATTCGACAAAGTAGCGTTCACCGCTCTGGTTGAAAAAGCGAAAGCAGCTCTGGCATAAGCCAGTTGAAAGAGGGAGCTAGTCTCCCTCTTTTCGTTTCAACGCCATCAAAACATTGACTTTTATCGCCGTAGCCTTTTCAATAAAGGTCTTTTGAAAAGTACCAAAAGGTAACGCAAGCAATGAATGCTGCTATTTTCCGCTTCTTTTTTTACTTTAGCACCTGACTCCAGGAGGCTAGCGCGTGAGAAGAGAAACGGAAAACAGCGCCTGAAAGCCTCCCAGTGGAGGCTTTTTTTGTATGCGCGTTTTGAAAAATAAAAAGTCTGTCTCATCATGCGTAATTGTCGCAGCCAGTCTGGACACGGCCAGCGCGGAGAAACCGGAGCGTACTTAAGTACGTGAGGATTTCGAGCACTGCCCGGGACCAAAATGGCAAGTAAAATAGCCTGATGGGATAGGCTCTAAGTCCAACGAACCAGTGTCACCACTGACACAATGAGGAAAACCATGTCACATCTCGCAGAACTGGTTGCCAGTGCGAAGGCGGCCATTAGCCAGGCGTCAGATGTTGCCGCGTTAGACAATGTGCGCGTCGAATATTTGGGTAAAAAAGGGCACTTAACCCTTCAGATGACGACCCTGCGTGAGCTGCCGCCAGAAGAGCGTCCGGCAGCTGGTGCGGTTATCAACGAAGCGAAAGAGCAGGTTCAGCAGGCGCTGAATGCGCGTAAAGCGGAACTGGAAAGCGCAGCACTGAATGCGCGTCTGGCGGCGGAAACGATTGATGTCTCCCTGCCAGGTCGTCGCATTGAAAACGGCGGTCTGCATCCGGTTACCCGTACCATCGACCGTATCGAAAGTTTCTTCGGTGAGCTTGGCTTTACCGTGGCAACCGGGCCGGAAATCGAAGACGATTATCATAACTTCGATGCTCTGAACATTCCTGGTCACCACCCGGCGCGCGCTGACCACGACACTTTCTGGTTTGACGCTACCCGCCTGCTGCGTACCCAGACCTCTGGCGTACAGATCCGCACCATGAAAGCCCAGCAGCCACCGATTCGTATCATCGCGCCTGGCCGCGTTTATCGTAACGACTACGACCAGACTCACACGCCGATGTTCCATCAGATGGAAGGTCTGATTGTTGATACCAACATCAGCTTTACCAACCTGAAAGGCACGCTGCACGACTTCCTGCGTAACTTCTTTGAGGAAGATTTGCAGATCCGCTTCCGTCCTTCCTACTTCCCGTTTACCGAACCTTCTGCAGAAGTGGACGTCATGGGGAAAAACGGTAAATGGCTGGAAGTACTGGGCTGCGGGATGGTGCATCCGAACGTGCTGCGTAACGTTGGCATCGACCCGGAAGTTTACTCTGGTTTTGCCTTCGGGATGGGGATGGAGCGTCTGACCATGTTGCGTTACGGCGTCACCGACCTGCGTTCATTCTTCGAAAACGATCTGCGTTTCCTCAAACAGTTTAAATAAGGCAGGAATAGATTATGAAATTCAGTGAACTGTGGTTACGCGAATGGGTGAACCCGGCGATTGATAGCGACGCGCTGGCAAATCAAATCACGATGGCGGGCCTGGAAGTTGATGGTGTAGAACCGGTTGCCGGTAGCTTCCACGGCGTGGTCGTTGGTGAAGTGGTTGAGTGTGCGCAGCATCCGAACGCTGACAAACTGCGTGTGACAAAAGTGAATGTCGGCGGCGATCGCCTGCTGGACATCGTCTGCGGTGCGCCAAACTGCCGTCAGGGCCTGCGTGTGGCGGTAGCGACCATTGGTGCTGTTCTGCCGGGTGATTTCAAAATTAAAGCCGCGAAACTGCGTGGCGAACCGTCTGAAGGGATGCTGTGCTCCTTCTCTGAGCTGGGAATTTCTGACGATCATAACGGCATTATCGAGCTGCCTGCGGATGCGCCGATTGGCACCGACATCCGCGAATACCTGAAACTCGATGACAACACCATCGAAATTAGCGTGACGCCAAACCGTGCCGACTGCTTAGGTATCATTGGTGTTGCGCGCGACGTTGCCGTGTTGAACCAGCTGCCGCTGGTTGAACCGGAAATCGTTCCGGTTGGTGCGACCATCGACGACACGCTGCCGATTGCAGTAGAAGCGCCGGATGCCTGCCCGCGCTATCTTGGCCGTGTGGTAAAAGGCATTAACGTTAAAGCGCCAACTCCGCTGTGGATGAAAGAAAAACTGCGTCGTTGCGGGATCCGTTCTATCGATGCAGTTGTTGACGTCACCAACTATGTGCTGCTCGAACTGGGCCAGCCAATGCACGCTTTCGATAAAGATCGCATTGAAGGCGGCATTGTGGTGCGGATGGCGAAAGAGGGCGAAACGCTGGTGTTGCTCGACGGCACTGAAGCGAAGCTGGATGCTGACACCCTGGTCATCGCCGACCACAACAAGGCGCTGGCGATGGGCGGCATCTTTGGTGGCGAACACTCTGGCGTGAATGACGAAACGCAAAACGTTCTGCTGGAATGCGCTTTCTTCAGCCCGCTGTCTATCACCGGTCGTGCTCGTCGTCATGGCCTGCATACTGATGCGTCTCACCGTTATGAGCGTGGCGTTGATCCGGCACTGCAGCACAAAGCGATGGAACGTGCGACCCGTCTGCTGATCGACATCTGCGGTGGTGAAGCGGGTCCGGTAATTGATATCACTAACGAAGCAACGCTGCCGAAGCGTGCAACCATCACTTTACGTCGTAGCAAACTGGATCGCCTGATCGGCCATCATATTGCTGATGAGCAGGTAACAGACATTCTGCGTCGTCTCGGCTGCGAAGTGACCGAAGGCAAAGACGAGTGGCAGGCAGTTGCGCCGAGTTGGCGTTTCGACATGGAGATTGAAGAAGATCTGGTCGAAGAAGTCGCGCGTATTTACGGCTACAACAACATCCCGGATGAGCCGGTACAGGCAAGCCTGATTATGGGGACTCACCGTGAAGCTGACCTGTCGCTCAAGCGCGTAAAAACGCTGCTCAACGACAAAGGCTATCAGGAAGTGATCACCTATAGCTTCGTTGATCCGAAAGTGCAGCAGATGATCCATCCTGGCGTTGAAGCCTTACTGCTGCCAAGCCCGATCTCTGTTGAAATGTCAGCAATGCGTCTTTCCCTGTGGACCGGCCTGCTGGCAACCGTGGTGTACAACCAGAACCGTCAGCAGAATCGTGTACGCATTTTCGAAAGCGGTCTGCGTTTCGTGCCAGATACTCAGGCACCGTTGGGTATTCGTCAGGATCTGATGTTAGCCGGTGTGATTTGCGGTAACCGTTACGAAGAGCACTGGAACCTGGCAAAAGAGACCGTTGATTTCTATGATTTGAAAGGCGATCTTGAATCCGTTCTCGACCTGACCGGTAAACTGAATGAGGTTGAGTTCCGTGCAGAAGCGAATCCGGCACTGCATCCGGGGCAATCCGCAGCGATTTATCTGAAAGGTGAACGTATTGGTTTTGTTGGGGTTGTTCATCCTGAACTGGAACGTAAACTGGATCTTAACGGTCGCACTCTGGTGTTCGAACTGGAGTGGAACAAGCTCGCAGACCGCGTGGTGCCTCAGGCGCGCGAGATTTCTCGCTTCCCGGCGAACCGTCGTGACATCGCGGTGGTGGTCGCAGAAAACGTTCCCGCAGCGGATATTTTATCCGAATGTAAGAAAGTTGGCGTAAATCAGGTAGTTGGCGTAAACTTATTTGACGTGTACCGCGGTAAGGGTGTTGCGGAGGGGTATAAGAGCCTCGCCATAAGCCTGATCCTGCAAGATACCAGCCGTACACTCGAAGAAGAGGAGATTGCCGCTACCGTCGCCAAATGTGTAGAGGCATTAAAAGAGCGATTCCAGGCATCATTGAGGGATTGAACCTATGGCGCTTACAAAAGCTGAAATGTCAGAATATCTGTTTGATAAGCTTGGGCTTAGCAAGCGGGATGCCAAAGAACTGGTTGAACTGTTTTTCGAAGAGATCCGTCGCGCTCTGGAAAACGGCGAACAGGTGAAACTCTCTGGTTTTGGTAACTTCGATCTGCGTGATAAGAATCAACGCCCGGGACGTAACCCGAAAACGGGCGAGGATATTCCCATTACAGCACGGCGCGTGGTGACCTTCAGACCCGGGCAGAAGTTAAAAAGCCGGGTCGAAAACGCTTCGCCCAAAGACGAGTAATCTGATCTAACTAAAAAGGCCGCTCTGCGGCCTTTTTTCTTTTCACTGTCGAAGAGTCACCGTAAAATCAACGCCATGACACTTCAGCAGAACGGATACCATGCTGACACTTGCCCGCCAACAACAGCGACAAAATATTCGCTGGTTATTATGCCTGTCAGTTTTGATGCTGCTGGCGCTTCTCTTAAGCCTTTGCGCCGGTGAACAATGGATCTCGCCAGGTGACTGGTTTACTCCTCGTGGCGAACTGTTCGTCTGGCAAATTCGCCTGCCACGTACGCTGGCTGTATTGCTGGTTGGTGCGGCGCTGGCTATATCCGGCGCTGTAATGCAGGCGTTGTTCGAAAATCCTCTGGCAGAACCTGGACTACTTGGCGTCTCTAACGGCGCAGGCGTGGGGCTTATCGCCGCGGTATTGCTTGGGCAAGGGCAACTCCCCAACTGGGCGCTAGGGCTGTGTGCGATTGCAGGCGCACTTATCATCACTTTAATACTCTTACGTTTCGCTCGTCGTCATCTTTCGACCAGTCGGTTATTGCTGGCTGGCGTTGCATTAGGGATTATCTGTAGCGCACTAATGACGTGGGCTATCTACTTTTCCACCTCTGTTGATTTACGTCAGCTGATGTACTGGATGATGGGCGGTTTTGGCGGCGTAGACTGGCGGCAAAGCTGGCTGATGCTGGCATTGATCCCCGTGTTGTTGTGGATCTGTTGTCAGTCCAGGCCGATGAATATGTTAGCACTTGGCGAGATCTCGGCGCGGCAACTGGGTTTACCCCTGTGGTTCTGGCGCAATGTGCTGGTGGCAGCGACCGGCTGGATGGTTGGCGTCAGTGTGGCGCTGGCGGGTGCTATCGGCTTTATTGGTCTGGTGATCCCACATATTCTCCGGCTGTGTGGTTTAACCGATCATCGCGTATTACTTCCCGGCTGCGCGCTGGCAGGGGCGAGCGCATTGCTGCTGGCCGATATTGTAGCGCGCCTGGCATTAGCTGCCGCAGAGCTGCCAATTGGCGTGGTCACCGCAACGTTGGGTGCGCCGGTGTTTATCTGGTTATTGTTAAAAGCAGGACGTTAGCCGCAAAAGACGGTCTATGATTAAAAGCTAAGATTTTTACTGACCACACCCAGGAGAAACGATGCAAGATTCCATTCTGACGACCGTAGTGAAAGATATCGACGGTGAAGTGACCACGCTGGAGAAGTACGCCGGTAATGTGCTGTTGATTGTCAATGTCGCCTCAAAGTGTGGCTTAACGCCGCAATATGAGCAGTTGGAGAATATTCAGAAAGCCTGGGCTGATCGTGGTTTTGTGGTGCTGGGATTCCCGTGTAACCAGTTTCTGGAGCAAGAACCGGGTAGCGATGAAGAGATTAAAACTTACTGCACCACCACATGGGGGGTGACGTTCCCGATGTTCAGTAAGATTGAAGTTAATGGCGAAGGACGCCATCCGCTGTATCAAAAATTGATTGCCGCAGCGCCGACTGCAGTCGCGCCGGAAGAGAGCGGATTCTATGCCCGTATGGTCAGCAAAGGTCGTGCACCGCTGTACCCTGATGATATTTTATGGAATTTTGAGAAATTTTTAGTTGGCAGGGACGGAAAGGTCATCCAGCGTTTTTCCCCGGATATGACGCCGGAAGATCCCATTGTGATGGAAAGCATTAAACTGGCGTTGGCAAAATAATGTCTATTGTGATGCAGTTACAGGATGTTGCGGAATCCACCCGCCTGGGGCCGCTTTCTGGCGAGGTTCGGGCTGGGGAGATCCTGCACCTGGTGGGGCCGAATGGCGCGGGTAAGAGTACCTTACTGGCGCGAATGGCCGGAATGACCAGCGGTAAGGGCAGCATTCAGTTCGCGGGGCAACCACTGGAAGCATGGTCTGCAACAAAGCTCGCGCTGCATCGCGCCTATCTTTCACAACAGCAGACGCCGCCGTTTGCAATGCCGGTCTGGCACTACCTGACACTGCATCAGCACGATAAAACGCGTACCGAACTACTGAATGATGTCGCGGGGGCGCTGGCTCTTGATGACAAACTCGGACGTAGCACCAATCAACTTTCCGGCGGTGAATGGCAACGCGTACGTCTTGCTGCGGTGGTGCTGCAAATCACACCACAAGCCAATCCCGCAGGCCAATTGCTGCTTCTTGATGAGCCGATGAACAGTCTTGATGTTGCGCAACAAAGTGCGTTAGACAAAATTCTGAGCGCGCTGTGTCAGCAAGGACTGGCGATTGTGATGAGCAGTCACGATCTCAACCACACATTGCGTCATGCGCATCAGGCGTGGTTGCTAAAAGGCGGAAAAATGCTGGCCAGTGGACGCAGAGAAGAGGTGCTCACGCCGCCAAATCTGGCGCAGGCCTATGGGATGAATTTTCGCCGTCTGGATATCGAAGGTCACAGAATGCTGATTTCGACCATCTGATTTCATTAGTATCTTGAAAATCGGGTAATTACGACGCTAAATTAATGCAAGAATAAAAAACAGAGGAACCGTACGGAATGCGTTTCTGCCTTATTTTGATCACAGCACTGTTTCTGGCCGGGTGTAGCCACCATAAAGCACCGCCGCCAAATGCCAGACTTTCTGATTCGATTACCGTTATTGCCGGTTTGAACGACCAGCTACAGAGCTGGCATGGCACGCCGTATCGTTATGGTGGCATGACGCGGCGCGGTGTGGACTGTTCGGGGTTTGTGGTTGTGACGATGCGCGATCGTTTCGATTTGCAGCTGCCCCGAGAAACCAAAGAACAAGCCTCTATCGGCACGCAAATTGATAAAGACGAGTTGCTGCCTGGTGACCTGGTCTTTTTCAAAACGGGCTCCGGACAAAATGGTTTGCATGTAGGTATTTATGATACCAACAACCAATTTATCCACGCCTCTACCAGCAAGGGAGTGATGCGTTCCTCACTCGATAATGTTTATTGGCAGAAAAATTTCTGGCAGGCGAGACGAATCTAGTATGTCGAAAAATGGACGGCGATGATACATCTCCGTCCATTTACTCCTGAATACAGTAGTATTTTACAGACAAAAATTCCGTAAATGGATTATTCGTTTATAATCAGGATAATCTAATAAAAGGACCCCTGAAAAAGTGGTTAACATGGAACAAATGAAAGTTACTCCTTCTGTAATTGTTATGTCTTATGGCCTCATCCCTTTTAGCCGGATACTGAAAAACATCCTTCGAGAGGGACGGTTACCATGAAGATTTTTTTGGAGAATCTTTATCATTCTGATTGCTATTTCCTGCCGATAAGAGATAACCAGCAAGACCTTGTCGGCGTTGAGTTAATTACCCATTTCTCCAGTGAAGATGGTACGGTTCGTATCCCGACGAGTCGGGTTATAGCGCAACTTACCGAGGAGCAACATTGGCAATTATTTTCTGAACAGTTGGAATTACTAAAATCATGCCAACACTTTTTTATTCAACATAAACTCTTTGCCTGGCTTAATTTAACGCCACACGTGGCTACATTATTATTAGACAGGGATAATTTCGCAGGCGAACTATTAAAATATCCGTTTATTGAACTGTTGATTAATGAGAATTACCCGCATTTCAATGAAGGAAAAGATAATCGCGATCTTTTATCCTTATCGCAAATGTATCCCCTTGTGTTAGGTAATTTGGGAGCAGGTAATAGCACAATGAAAGCGGTTTTTGATGGTCTTTTCACCCGCGTCATGCTGGATAAAAGTTTTATTCAGCAACAAATCACGCATCGTTCCTTCGAACCGTTTATTCGTGCGATCCAGGCGCAAATTTCCCCTTGTTGCAATTGCATCATCGCGGGGGGCATTGATACGCCAGAAATATTGGCACAGATTATCCCCTTTGATTTCCATGCTCTCCAGGGATGCCTGTGGCCTGCGGTTCCTATAAATCAGATAACGACGTTGGTTCAGCGATAACCCTCCTGTTTGCTGGTGTTTAGGACGAGAGTAACCGTCTACACTATCAAACAGGAGGATCTATGACCCTGTCTTTTATTACCCGCTGGCGCGATGAATTGCCAGAAACCTATACAGCACTTTCCCCTACGCCTTTAAATAATGCCCGGCTGATTTGGCATAATACCGAACTGGCTAACACGCTGAGTATTCCATCGTCGCTGTTTAAAAATGGCGCAGGTGTCTGGGGCGGCGAAACCCTACTGCCTGGTATGTCACCACTGGCGCAGGTTTACAGTGGTCATCAGTTTGGCGTCTGGGCGGGCCAACTGGGTGATGGGCGCGGCATTTTACTCGGCGAACAACTGCTTGCTGATGGCACTACAATGGACTGGCATCTGAAAGGTGCTGGCCTGACGCCTTATTCGCGAATGGGTGATGGACGGGCGGTTTTACGTTCGACGATACGAGAAAGTCTCGCCAGTGAGGCGATGCATTATCTGGGCATTCCGACGACCCGCGCTTTAAGTATCGTCACCAGCGATTCGCCAGTGTATCGGGAAACGGTGGAGTCAGGCGCGATGCTGATGCGTGTGGCACCAAGTCATCTGCGCTTTGGTCATTTCGAACATTTTTACTATCGCCGCGAGCCGGAAAAGGTTCGTCAGTTAGCTGACTTTGCCATTCGTCATTACTGGTCACATCTTGATGATGAGGAGGACAAATACCGTCTCTGGTTTACCGATGTTGTCGCACGTACCGCCTCGTTAATTGCCCAATGGCAGACGGTCGGCTTTGCTCATGGGGTGATGAATACCGACAACATGTCGCTGCTGGGGCTGACGCTTGATTACGGGCCGTTTGGTTTTCTTGATGATTACGAACCCGGTTTTATTTGTAATCACTCGGATCATCAAGGGCGTTACAGCTTTGATAATCAACCTGCCGTCGCGTTGTGGAATTTACAGCGTCTGGCGCAGACATTGTCGCCATTTGTTGCCGTAGATGGCCTGAATGAGGCCCTGGACAGCTATCAGCAGGTTTTGTTGACGCATTATGGACAACGGATGCGGCAGAAACTGGGCTTCATGACGGAGCAAAAAGAGGATAACGCGCTACTTAATGAATTATTCAGTCTGATGGCGCGAGAGCGCAGCGATTATACCCGCACATTCCGCATGCTGAGTCTGACCGAGCAGCACAGCGCGGCGTCACCGCTACGTGATGAGTTTATTGATCGTGCGGCATTTGATGACTGGTTTGCCCGTTATCGGGGGCGTTTGCAACAAGACGAGATTACCGATAGTGAGCGTCAGCAACTGATGCAAAGCGTTAACCCGGCTCTGGTGTTGCGCAACTGGTTGGCGCAACGGGCGATTGAAGCGGCAGAAAAGGGTGATATGACGGAATTGCACCGCCTGCATGAGGCGTTGCGAAATCCTTTCAGCGACAGAGATGATGACTATGTCAGTCGTCCACCCGACTGGGGTAAACGGCTGGAAGTCAGCTGCTCGAGTTAAAGGTTACTTGGTCAACAGCAGCTTGCCAGCCTGAGTTTTACGGAGCAGATATTCTTGCCCGTCATGATCGATAATCAGTTTGCCATCCGGACCTAACAGTGTCTGGCTGGTAATTCGCCGGATGGGTTGCGGGGAAGCGGTCTTGTGACTGGCATCCGTTTCAGGCGTGAGTTTTCTGCTATCCGTATAACGCATAAAAATTAATAATAATTTATATAACAATGATTCTTATTATCAATATTATGGCGGGCCAGAGCAAGCAGTAATTTGTTGAGAAGACAACAAGTTGCGCAGAAATGCCCATCCCGTCAGGAATGGGCACGCATTCAGAAGCGAGTATCTACCGCAGAGGCGAGTTTTTCGACCAGGCGTTCGGTATCTTCCCAGCCCAGACACGGGTCGGTAATGGATTGACCGTAAGTGAGCGGCTGACCGCCGACGATTTTTTGCGTTCCTTCGCGCAGGAAACTTTCCGCCATAATTCCAGCAATCGCCGTAGAGCCATTGCGGATTTGCTGACAAATATCCTCACAAACTTCTAACTGGCGACGGTGCTGCTTCTGGCAGTTACCGTGGCTGAAATCCACCACCAGATGTTCAGGTAAATCAAACTCGTGCAGCGTATCGCAGGCTGCGGCGATATCCTCGGCATGATAATTCGGTTTTTTGCCACCACGCATAATAATGTGGCCATACGGGTTGCCGCTGGTCTGATAGATGGTCATCTGACCATTTTTGTCTGGCGAGAGGAACATATGGCTGGCGCGGGCTGCGCGGATAGCATCCACGGCAATCCGCGTGTTGCCATCGGTACCATTTTTAAAACCCACCGGACAGGAGAGTGCCGAAGCCATTTCGCGGTGGATCTGACTTTCGGTAGTACGTGCGCCAATCGCGCCCCAACTGATTAAATCAGCAATAAACTGACCGGTCACCATATCGAGGAACTCAGTCGCGGTAGGGACGCCCAGCTCATTTACCTGTAAAAGTAATTTGCGCGCCAGCTCCAGACCGTGATTTACCCGATAGCTACCGTTTAAATCTGGATCGGAGATGAGTCCTTTCCAGCCGACAACCGTTCGTGGTTTTTCAAAATAGGTGCGCATTACGATTTCCAGCCGTGGCTGGTACTGGTTGCGTAGCGACTGCAGACGGGTGGCGTACTCCATCGCAGCGGTGAGATCGTGGATCGAGCAGGGGCCAATAATGACCAACAGTCGCTTATCTTCACCATTCAGTATTTTTTCAATTCTACGGCGGGAGTCGGTGACATGGGTGGCGACGCCAGGCGTTACGGGATACCGTAGCGCGAGTTCGGCGGGCGTTACCAGGCTCTCAATACGCGCAGTACGGAGTTCGTCAGTTCTGTTCATTACAAGTCTCAGAAATTTGTTGCTTCTACGGCAGGACTACCGGGAAGTGATGCGCATCACGATAAACCAATCGCAGCTGATTTCAAGTGCGAGGTGTGTCACACCTCGCCGGGTGGTTAGCATGATAACAAAAAAGTAAGCCAATGCACTAGTTCTCTAGTACATTCGGCGGCTAAGGCCCATGATATCGAGGATCTTGGTGGCAATCTCTTCTACCGAATAATTGGTACTGTTAATCCACGGGATCTGATTTTTACGGTACAACGCTTCCACTTCCGCGACTTCCATCCTGCACTGACGAAGCGAGGCATAGCGGCTGTTCTCCCGACGTTCCTCGCGAATCGCCGCCAGACGTTCCGGGTCGATAGTCAGGCCGAACAATTTGTGCTGAAGTGGTTTGAGCGACGCGGGCAGCACCAGATTATCCATATCGTCGGCAATAAAGGGGTAATTTGCCGCGCGGATACCAAATTGCATTGCCAGATACAGACTGGTGGGGGTTTTACCACAGCGAGAAACACCGAGCAGGATCACCTGAGCCTGGTCCAGATTGCGCAACGAAATACCGTCATCGTGGGCAAGGGTGTAATCAATCGCCGCAATGCGCGCATCATATTTATTGAGATTATTAGGGTTAAGGCCATGGGTACGATGAGCAATCGGCGTTGGATCCAGTTTCATCTCTTGTTGTAGCGGGGCAACCAGCGCCTGAACGATATCCTGGCAAAAGCCTTCACTTTGCAAGATGATAGCGCGAATCTCCGGCAACACGATGGAGTAGAAGACGAGCGGGCGCACACCTGTCTGGTGATAAATTGCGTCAATCTGATCCTTCACTGCCCGTGCACGGCTCTCATTTTCGACAAACGGCAGCGTAATGCTGCTGATAGTGACGGGAAATTGTGACATTACTGCGTGTCCTAATACCTCCGCAGTTATTGCCGTACCATCAGAAATATAAAAAACGTGGCGATCAACAGCATTATCCATTTTGTTCTTCCCGTGATGCAGACATAATTCTATGAAAGCATAAATTAAAAACGCACAGAAGCGTAGAACGTTATGTCTGGTTTATAAAATGAAACTTAAATTTTATTTTTTATGAAAACAGCATTTCATTTTTATGGTTTCGTTTATACCGATGGTTTATGTGGAAATTGTCGAAGAGAGCAGATTTGCGCAACGCTGGGATCAGTCTTAAAAAGTAAAAAAATATATTTGCTTGAACGATTCACCGTTTTTTTCATCCGGTTAAATATGCAAAGATAAATGCGCAGAAATGTGTTTCTCAAACCGTTCATTTATCACAAAAGGATTGTTCGATGTCCAACAATGGCTCGTCACCGCTGGTGCTTTGGTATAACCAACTCGGCATGAATGATGTAGACAGGGTTGGGGGCAAAAATGCCTCCCTGGGTGAAATGATTACTAACCTTTCCGGAATGGGTGTTTCCGTTCCGAATGGTTTCGCCACAACCGCCGACGCGTTTAACCAGTTTCTGGACCAAAGCGGCGTAAACCAGCGCATTTATGAACTGCTGGATAAAACGGATATTGACGATGTTACCCAGCTTGCGAAAGCGGGCGCGCAAATCCGCCAGTGGATTATCGACACTCCCTTCCAGCCTGAGCTGGAAAACGCCATCCGCGAAGCCTATGCACAGCTTTCCGCCGATGACGAAAACGCTTCGTTTGCGGTGCGTTCCTCCGCTACTGCAGAAGATATGCCGGACGCTTCTTTTGCCGGTCAGCAGGAAACTTTCCTCAACGTTCAGGGTTTTGACGCCGTTCTCGTGGCAGTGAAGCATGTATTTGCTTCTCTGTTTAACGATCGCGCCATCTCTTATCGTGTGCACCAGGGTTACGACCATCGTGGCGTGGCGCTCTCCGCCGGTGTTCAGCGGATGGTGCGCTCCGACCTCGCATCTTCTGGCGTGATGTTCTCCATTGATACCGAATCCGGCTTTGACCAGGTGGTGTTTATCACTTCCGCATGGGGCCTTGGTGAAATGGTCGTGCAGGGTGCGGTTAACCCGGATGAGTTTTATGTGCATAAACCGACACTTGCGGCGAATCGCCCGGCTATCGTGCGCCGCACCATGGGGTCGAAAAAAATCCGCATGGTTTACGCGCCGACCCAGGAGCACGGCAAGCAGGTTAAAATCGAAGACGTACCGCAGGAACAGCGTGACATCTTCTCGCTGACCAACGAAGAAGTGCAGGAACTGGCAAAACAGGCCGTACAAATTGAGAAACACTACGGTCGCCCGATGGATATTGAGTGGGCGAAAGATGGCCACACCGGCAAACTGTTCATTGTGCAGGCGCGTCCGGAAACCGTGCGCTCACGCGGTCAGGTCATGGAGCGTTATACGCTGCATTCACAGGGTAAGATTATCGCCGAAGGCCGTGCTATTGGTCATCGCATCGGCGCGGGGCCGGTGAAAGTCATCCATGACATCAGCGAAATGAACCGCATCGAACCTGGCGACGTGCTGGTTACTGACATGACCGACCCGGACTGGGAACCGATCATGAAGAAAGCATCTGCCATCGTCACCAACCGTGGCGGTCGTACCTGTCACGCGGCGATCATCGCTCGTGAACTCGGCATTCCGGCGGTAGTGGGCTGTGGTGATGCAACAGAACGGATGAAAGACGGCGAGAACGTCACTGTTTCTTGTGCCGAAGGTGATACCGGTTACGTCTATGCGGAGTTGCTGGAATTTAGCGTGAAAAGCTCCAGCGTAGAAACGATGCCGGACCTGCCGTTGAAGGTGATGATGAACGTCGGTAACCCGGACCGTGCTTTCGACTTCGCCTGCCTGCCGAACGAAGGCGTGGGCCTTGCGCGTCTGGAATTTATCATCAACCGTATGATTGGCGTCCACCCACGCGCACTGCTTGAGTTTGACGATCAGGAACCGCAGTTGCAAAACGAAATCCGCGAGATGATGAAAGGTTTTGATTCTCCGCGTGAATTTTACGTTGGTCGTCTGACTGAAGGGATCGCGACGCTGGGTGCCGCGTTTTATCCGAAGCGCGTCATTGTCCGTCTCTCTGATTTTAAATCGAACGAATATGCCAATCTGGTCGGTGGTGAGCGTTACGAGCCAGATGAAGAGAACCCGATGCTCGGCTTCCGTGGCGCGGGCCGCTATGTTTCCGACACCTTCCGCGACTGCTTCGCGCTGGAGTGTGAAGCAGTGAAACGTGTGCGCAACGACATGGGGCTGACTAACGTTGAGATCATGATCCCGTTCGTGCGTACCGTTGATCAGGCGAAAGCGGTGGTTGAGGAACTGGCGCGTCAGGGGCTGAAACGTGGCGAGAACGGGCTGAAAATCATCATGATGTGTGAAATTCCGTCCAACGCCTTGCTGGCAGAGCAGTTCCTGGAATATTTCGACGGCTTCTCAATTGGCTCAAACGACATGACGCAGCTGGCGCTCGGTCTGGATCGTGACTCCGGCGTGGTGTCCGAACTGTTCGATGAGCGCAACGATGCGGTGAAAGCACTGCTGTCGATGGCGATTCGTGCCGCGAAGAAACAGGGCAAATATGTCGGGATTTGCGGTCAGGGTCCATCCGACCACGAAGACTTTGCTGCATGGTTGATGGAAGAGGGGATCGATAGCCTGTCTCTGAACCCGGACACCGTGGTGCAAACCTGGTTAAGCCTGGCTGAACTGAAGAAATAAAATAAATACCCGGCGGCGTTTTGTCGCCGGGTTTATGTGATCCCCGAAGATGAAACTTATTCAATCTCTTCACAGACATCCTGAGTTAATCGCCGCATAATATCTTTCCTTAACAAAAACTTTTGTATTTTACCTGAGACAGTGCGCGGTAGTTTTTCGATTACCACGATATGTTCAGGATATTTATATTTCGCGACCCGTTTACGGCTAAAAAAAACCACCACCTCTTCCAGCGATAATGAATGATGCGGCGCTTTCAGCACGACATAAGCGCATGAACGTTCACCTAAACGTTCATCGGGCATCGCAACCACACAGGCATCGTGAATTTTAGGATGCTGCAATAAAATATCTTCTACTTCACGGCTGCTAATATTTTCGCCGCCGCGGACAATAATATCTTTCTTGCGCCCGGTTATTTTTATATAGCCAGCCTCATCCATGCGGCAGAGATCGCCGCTGTAATACCAGCCTTCTTCATCCAGCGCACGGGCGGTTAATTCAGGTTCATCAAAATACCCCATAAACACATTGGGGCCACGCGAGGCTTCTTCACCTTCGCAACCTGGCGGTAAAGTCTTGCGTGCGTCATCGACCACTTTAATCTCTACACCTGCGGCAGCGTAACCGTCGGTGTGCATAAAGCGCGGCAAAGGATCGTCGAGATTCACCACCGCATGCGGCGAACTTTCTGTGGAACCATAAACACTTAATAATTTAATGCCACGCTGCTGGCATTCTCGCGCCACTTTTTTGGGGATTGTGGTACCTCCGCAAAGAAAGAAGCGCAGCGCTGAAAGGTCTGCGGGTTGTTTCTCTAGTAAATTCAAAAGATCATAGACAAACGGCGTTGCGCCGAGCATACAGGTGCAACGCTGCTGCTCAAGCAGCGCGAGACACGCATCAGGAGTGAAAATATCTAACAACACGCTGCGAGCACCAATCAAAAAAGGTGCTGTTACGCCATGCAGAAAGCCCGTTGCGTGACCAAGTGGCGCAGGCATCATAAAGACATCCTGCCAGGTCAGATTTAGCCGCGCGCAATAAGCCCGCTCACTGGCGAGAATATTGTTATGCGTTAGCATCACACCCTTTGGCAGACCCTCGGTTCCGGAGGTAAATAGCACAGCGGCTAATTCATCGCCGTGGGTCGTTATCGCCGTGGTCAGAGGGGTATTGTCGGCGAGAATCTGACTTAATGAGAGGGAAGAGGTGGCGGGAGCCAGTTTGTCCACGCCGACAATTTGTTGTAGTTGTGGAAGCTGATTTTGCAGCGGCAGGATTAAATCTACTGGACGCGTTTGTTTAAACAACGTCGGTGCAAAGAACATTTTTGCCTGACACTTATTGAGCACCCATACCAGTTCTGCTTCCCGCCAGGAAGGTAACAGCGGCACGGAAACCGCACCGGTTTTCAGGCAGGCAAGATAGATAACGGTAAATTCACACCAGCCTGGCAGTTGAAATGCGATGCGATCGCCTGATTCAATACCCTTCGCTAACATCCAGTTTGCCAGACAGCTCGCGGCGTGATCGAGCGCGCTATAGGTGTACGTTGCACCATGATTGTCGACCACGGCAATTTTGTCTGGCATCGCACGAGCGGTCTGCTGCCAGTAATCGGCCAGCGAAGCATCGCCCCATAACCCTTGCTGACGATACGCCGCACGACGTTGTTCGTTGAACGTTAATGTCACTTTCATTTTGGACTCTCGAAACAGAACATCAGGCCCGAGATGCGGGCCTGTGGGATGCATGATTAGCCGTAGCGAAATTCAATACCGAAGGTGCCTGCGGGATATTGCCACTGTTCGAGAATAGTGTTGCCGCACAGCACCCGACAGGTGCCGCACTCCAGACAACCGGCGGAATCGAAATGAATGTTTCCTGCGTCATCCTGCTTATAAAGTCCGGCAGGGCAAGCTTTCATTAATTTACGGAATTCATTGATATCGGGATTTGCCGCCAAAATGATATGCGGGTGGCCCTCATCAACATGGAATTTATTGACGCCTAATTTGATGTCGACGTTAACCGTAGCGTTCTGGCTCATAGCGCGGTTGCTCCCTTAATGCCATCTTTCAGCAAGTTGATCAGCCCAATTTTCTTCGCGTGTCCCATGATCATTTTGCGTACCGGCTGGTTTGGTTTGCCGTCAATGGTGAACATATCGTTCATGATGTCGGCGACCATTCGTGGGTATTGGCTAAACAGGCGCGGGTTTTCCATCAGCGCCGGGATCTTGCGGAAATGCTGCATATCGCGCATAACACAACTTTGTTCCAGCTCACGTTTGTATTGCGCCAGACTGCTGGCGGAGAAATCCGCGCGTTCTTTGGCGGCGATCACCGTTGTGGCGGCAGCCTGAGCTGATGCAATGGCTAAATCCATGCCGCGAACTGTAAAACCCAAATTCAGGCAGAAGCCTGCGGCGTCACCAACGATCATCACGCCATCGTTAACCAGCTGCGGCACCATTGCCAGACCGCCCTCCGGCACCATATGCGCGGAATATTCAAGCAGTTTGCCGCCGCTAATCAGCGGGCGAATGGCGGGGTGTTGTTTAAAATCTTCCAGCATTTGCGGCACGCTTTTTTGCGCATGGGCGATATCACTCAATCCACAAACCAGCCCCAACGATACGGAATCCTTGTTGGTATAGAGGAATCCGCCGCCCATCAGGCCGTCAGAAGGGGAACCGGCAAACAGCCAGGCGGCACCTTCCTCGCCCGTAACATTAAAGCGATCGTTGATCTGTTCTGGTGTCAGGCCTATAACCTCTTTAACACCAACAGCGTAATGATGCGGATCGGAAGCGGAAACCATTCCCAGCGAGCGGCCAAGCATCGAGTTAACGCCATCAGCCAGAATCACCACATTCGCTTCGAGAATATCATCCCCGGCCTGGACGCCAGTGACCTTGTTTCCTTCACGAACCAGCGCATCGACGCGTACGCCCGGTATAAACTGCGCGCCCGCCTGCTCGGCTTGTTCCATCAACCACGGGTCCAGACGATTACGCAATACGGTATAAGACGCGTGTTGCGGAACATCTGGTTGCTCGCGGTGAAAATCGAGGGTAACGGCGCTTTCTTCGGTTAAGAAGGAGATTTTCTCGCGTGTGACCTTGCGTTCTATCGGCGCTGATGCTGCAAAGCCTGGAATAATTGCTTCGAGTGTGTGGGCATAAAGACGCCCGCCGGTCATGTTTTTACATCCGGCACTGTCGCCGCGTTCTATCACCAGGACATCCAGCCCGGCTCGCGCCATGACCAGTGCGGCAACGCTACCGGCAACGCCCGCACCGACCACAATGGCATCAAATTTGTCATCCGACATGCGTTATGCTCCCTTCCCGCTGCGTTTACAGCGGGAGATGTGGTTGAAAGGGAATTAGCGACTCAACTGGCTAATCAGGGCAGGGACGACTTTGTAGATATCGCCCACCAGACCGTAGTCGGCATAGTTGAAGATTGGCGCATTTTTATCTTTATTAATGGCGACAATCACTTTTGCGCCGTTGCCGCCAACCATATGCTGGATCTGCCCGGAGATCCCCAGCGTCAGGTAGAGATCGGATTTCAGCAACACGCCGGAGACACCGATATAACGTTCACGCTCCATCCAGTTCTCGCCTTCGGCAATTGGACGTGAACAGCCGACTTCAGCATTCAGCACCGCCGCCAGTTCGTGGACCATTTTCAGGTCATCCTGCGCCGCCAGACCACGACCGACGCCAACCACACGTTTTGCTTTGCTCAGGTCCACGCTGCTTGCCGCTTTCGCACGGCGTTCGCGACAGAGAATTTCATGACGCGGGGCAACATAAGGTACCGTTTCTGTCGGGCACTGATGAGAGATATCACGGGTGCACGGCTCCTGAACACCGGGTGCAAGGGTAATGATCGCCAGCGGGCTGTTGATCTTTTCCTGAGCGAACGCTAACCCGCCATACATCCGGTGTTCGGCGCAAATGTGACCATCGACAATATCCACCGCCGTGGCATCGTTCACCAGCGCCGCATTCAGTTGCACACTTAACCGTGCTGCCAGAGCTTTACCACGTTTCGTCGCGGCCAACAGCAACATAGCGGGGTGTTTATCTTTCAGCAGGGCAGCAATGCTTTCGGCGTAATTTTCAGTACGTTGCAGCGCGTCGTTTTGCTCAAGAACATAAATGCATTTTGGCCCATAAGGCATAACTGCCTGCGCCTGCTCGGTATTTTGTACAATGGCATACACCTGTTGGCCCCATTGCTGAGCGCCGCCAAACAGTTCAGCATAACGTTCAGGATTATCGCTAAAGACCCAGACGCTGTTTAATTGACTCATCGTTTCTTCTCCGTAGGCTTCAGTTCAGGGCTTTCTTCAGATGTTCCGCCAGCTCGGCAATGGCCTCCGGCGAATCGTTATCGAGAATGATGTGCTTACGTTCTGTTTGCGGCGGTACGCGAATGCCGGTCAGTTCAGCAAGTGGTGCGCTCTGGCTCCAGCCAATATCACTTGCCTGCCACTGATTTACCGGTTTTTTACCCGCGCCGAGAATGGCTTTCATCGAAGGAATACGTGGCACGTTAATATCGGAGGTGACGCAGAGCACGGCTGGAACAGAGAGTTCAATAACTTCAACATCATCTTCAAGCGTGCGTTCAATCACCAGTGTATTGCCCTGACGCTGAATGGCACTCACTGCATTAATCACCGGAAGTTGCAGAATTTCTCCGACCAGCAAGCCAACCTGCTGGGCATAAAGGTCGCCGGAACCTTCACCAAAGATCAGTAAATCGAAGCCGATCTTTTCAACTGCTGTCGCCAGCGCCTTTGCGGTATCGAGAGGCAGTGCATGCTCAAGTTGTGCATCCTGCACCATATACAGGCTGTGCGGCCCGCGGGATAGCACGTCTTTGCGCACTTTCGAGTTCTGCAACAAAGAGCCGCCGACGGTCAGCGCGGCTATCTCATCGTCATCTGTTGCAAGCTGGCTTGCAGCTTCAATGGCATTGAGATCGAACTGGCTGATTTTGGCGTCGGCATTGTCGAAATTCAGGGTGTATTCTGGAGTGACAACAATGTCCTGTTCTTCAGGCACCAGCTTAAAGCAGGTTATTATTTTCATGATTTCTCCTGTGAGTCGCATACGGAACCATCTCCGATGGAAGGTAAAAATGGCCTGAAAATAGTGTGCGATAGCGGTGCGGGGTTTTCGACGGAGCAAGCTGTTTTCCTTGCCAACAATCTTGCAAAAAAAATGCGATCGCTAAAACAAAAGTGCAATTTGCGGCAATATAGTTATTCCATGACCGTGCAATCTTGCATTCAGTGTAAATAATCTTGTTTAGCTCTCGCTAAACGCGGTTGTATAACCGCAATACACGCCGTATTTTATCCGGCATATATTGTTTTTGTTTGCTCATGGAATAGGGAGGTTGTCATGTATCAACGCTGTTTTGATAATGCCAGTGAAACGCTGTTTGTCGCCGGTAAAACGCCACGGCTTTCACGTTTCGCATTTAGCGATGATCCAAAATGGGAGTCAGGACATCACGTTCATGACAATGAAACCGAGCTGATTTACGTCAAGAAAGGGGTAGCAAGGTTTACCATCGATTCTTCGTTATATGTCGCACATGCCGATGACATTGTGGTGATAGAACGTGGCAGGTTGCATGCGGTGGCCTCTGACGTTAACGATCCGGCAACGACGTGTACCTGTGCGCTGTACGGCTTTCAGTTTCAGGGGGCTGAGGAAAATCAGCTACTGCAACCGCATTCTTGCCCGGTAATTGCCGCAGGGCAGGGAAAAGAAGTCATTAAAACCTTATTTAATGAGCTAAGTGTGATTTTGCCGCAAAGTAAAAATAGCCAAACATCTTCGTTATGGGACGCATTTGCCTATACGTTAGCAATTCTTTACTACGAAAACTTTAAAAATGCTTATCGTTCGGAGCAGGGATATATTAAAAAAGATGTTCTGATAAAAGATATTCTTTTCTATCTGAATAATAACTATCGCGAAAAAATCACTTTAGAGCAGTTATCGAAAAAATTTCGTGCCAGCGTCAGTTATATCTGCCATGAATTTACCAAAGAGTATCGTATTTCCCCTATTAACTATGTTATTCAACGGCGTATGACGGAAGCGAAATGGTCACTCACTAATACTGAATTATCACAGGCAGAGATCTCCTGGCGTGTGGGTTATGAAAATGTCGATCACTTTGCCAAACTGTTTTTGCGCCATGTCGGCTGTTCGCCCAGCGATTACCGCAGGCAATTTAAAAACTGTTTTGCGGAACAAGAAATCCTATCTGAATTTCCTCAACCAGTAAGTCTTGCCGGATAAATCTGGCGGCGCAGTTTGTTAAGAAGCTGCGCCGCCTGCAGATTATTTGTTCTGATAATCTTTCAGGATCTGCCGACCTGCTACGTAAATCATAATTTCGTCTGTACCGCCGCCGATACGTTCACAACGGACATCACGCCAGAAGCGGGAGACGCGCGCCTCATCGGTATAGCCCAGACCGCCCATGATTTGAATCGCATCATCAATGACTTCCATTGCGGTACGTGCGCAGTACAGTTTTGCCAGCGCCGCGCTGGTGCGCAGTGACTGATGCTGATCGGCTTGCCATGCCACTTTCAACACCATGTTGCGCATGTTGTCGATCTTAATCGCCATCAGCGCCAGTTTTTCCTGGATCATCTGGTTATGACCAATTGGCTTACCAAAAGCGATACGCTGGTTGGCATAGCGGGCGGCATCTTCAAAGGCACACTCGGCAAAGCCGGTGCTGCGCGCGGCGTTGATCAGGCGCTCCATCTCAAAGTTGTACATCACATTGAGGAAACCCATTCCTTCTTCGCCCACCATGTCGCTCTCTTCAACTTCCACGTTGTCGAGATAGACTTCGCAGGTGCTGAGCATATGCCAGCCGATTTTATGCAGTGGATTGATTTTAATGCCGGGTTTACTGGAGTCGACCCACCACAGAGTAAAGGCCTTTTTCGGATCTTTCGGTTGCGGATCGCGCGCCAACACCAGCATATATGGGTACTCTTTCGCACCGGTAATAAAGGTTTTCTGTCCGTTGATGTAAACCTTGCCGTTTTTACGCGTGTAAGTGGTAGTGGCACTGTTGTTGTCTGAGCCTGCGCCTGGCTCTGTCAATGCCAGGGCATAGGCGGGATCACCCGTTTCCAGGGTGCTCTCTGCCGTTTTACGTAGCTGCTCTGCAGAACCGAAACGGCGCATACTGTGAATACATTGACCGTTGGTAATCAAAAATGCCGGAGCACCGCATTTTGACACTTCCATCAGCGCCAGCATTTGGGTGACGTAATCCGCAGGGATACCACCAAATTCTTCCGGCACGCCAAGCATGGAAATACCGTTATCCGCCAGTGCCCGCATAAACTCACGCGGGTATGTCCCGTTTTGATCGCAGGTGCGGAAATACTCTTCCGGAAAGTTAGTCGTAATCAGTTCGCGAATACTGGCCAGCAGCAGTTCTTGTTCTTCAGTTAAAGAGAAATCCATCATTATACTCCTGTTAATGAGCCGCTTCAGGCAGGACAAAACCCATCGCCGCATCGATAAATAATCTTTCGTCCATCAGTTTGAGTTCTGGCGAAATCACTGGGGTGAAATCCATTTTGTCGAGAATATCTTTTTGTAAATCGACGCCAGGAGCGATTTCGATTAAATGCAGGCCGTCTTCTTTTAGCGTGAATACGGCGCGCTCAGTGATATAACGAACATCCAGCCCTCGCTCGAGAGCGATTTTTCCGCTGAAAGTTATTTCCGGTAGTTCCCGAATAAATTTCTTCACCCGTCCTTCCTGGACGATATTTAATTTGCCGTCGGTAATTTCTGTTTTTAAACTGCCCGCAGTTAATGTGCCGCAGAAAACGATTTTCTTCGAAGTGGCACTGATATCAATAAATCCACCGGTGCCCATGATTTTACCATTGAATTTATGCACGCCGACGTTACCGTGCTGGTCGACTTCAGCAAAACTCAAATAACAAACATCCAGACCACCACCGTGATAAAAATCAAACTGGGACGTCATATCCAGAATGGCGCGGGTATTCACGTTCGCGCCAAAGGCGATCCCCTGTGAAGTAATACCGCCAATCGGACCTGTTTCTACCGTCAGAATAAAGTCATCAGCACAACCTTCTTCCCGGGCGACCAGGCCAATGCCGTCAGCAATACCGACGCCGACATTCCCCACTGCGCCTTTGCGCATTTCGAATAATGCACGCCGTGCAACTAATTTACGTTGGTTTAGGGGCAGGCTAAGTTTGGTGCTGTCATCAAGAGTGAAGTCACCAGAAATAAAGCGGTTAACCGGTGCACCGCCATACAGTTGGGTTTGATCCGGATCGACCACCACAATATCCACCAGATAACCCGGAATACGGACAGATTTAGGATGCAGCGTGGCTTTCTTAACCATTTTCTGCACCTGCATCATCACAATACCGCCGTTATTGTGCACCGCCTGAGCAATAACCAATGCGTCGAGATACATCACCTCATCTTCAAAAGTGGCGTAGCCTTCGCTGTCGCAGGTGGTAGCGCGAATGAAGGCGATATCTGGCGCTATCGCTTTGTAATAGAGATATTCTTTGTTATCAAACTCGACCAGTTTAATCAGTTCTTCTTTAGTGACTTCATTCAGTTTGCCGCCTTGCTGGCGTGGATCGACAAATGTCCCGATGCCAATATCACTAATAATACCAGGCTGGTGGGCTGCGGCGGCGCGTAAGGTTTGTGTAAGTACACCTTGTGGATAGTTATAAGCAATAATTTTATTTTGTTCTGCGAGATCAGAAATACGCGGCGATTGTCCCCAGTGACCGCATAATGCCCATTTCACCAGACCTTCTTGCGCCAGCGGACTAATACCACGGTCGGCGCGATCGCCAAGCCCTGTTGGACTAATAATCGATAAATTACGTGGTGTTTGAGTCTGTTTATATTTATCAGCAAGAGCAGTAATTAACGTGGTGGCTTCCAGAATACCGCCGCCAGCGCCTAACACACAAAGTGTTGCTTCGTCGGGAATATAATTCACCGCTTCCTGTGCCGACAGGACCGGCACTCGTCCATTAATACGAGGTGGTTTTACAGGTTTCATTGTTAATTCCTGATTCAGGTGTGATTTTCCCTACGCCAGATGGAGAATTAGCGCACAGAGACTCACGAAATATTTTTATTAAATACGGTTAAAAATACTCTTTTTAGTTCGGCGGGAGAGGGTATTCCCGCCGAAATATTATTGCTTATGCCTGATGTAAAATAGTTAATACCGTACGCAAATCATTTACCGAGATTTGCCCTGGCGCAGAGGCTTTTTTTACCGCACCAAAAGTTGCCGCCGACCCAAATACTTCACCAGCCAGACGAGAAATTACGCCAGTTTTTGCCATCGACATCGTGATGATTGGACGATCGGCATACTGCTCCTGCATCTCCAGGGTCGCGGCAAGCAACGTCAGCACATCGCTGGTACTTTGCGGCATCAGCGCAATCTTAGGAATATCGGCGTCGAAGGACTGCATTTTGCGCAGACGGGCAATGATTTCTTCGGCTTCCGGCGTTTTATGGAAGTCATGGTTGGACATGACAACTTTCACATCATGCGCGTGGGCGTAGGCGACGGTTTCTTTAACCTGATCATCGCCGGTAAATAACTCCAGATCGATCATATCAACCAGGCCGCTGTCGATGGCTGCACGATTGAGTGCAATATAAGCCTCGGTGGAAATCGCCTGCTCGCCGCCTTCTTTGGCACTGCGGAAGGTAAACAGCAGCGGTTTTTCTGGCATGGTTTCACGGAGAATTTTTGCTGCCGCCATGACAGACTCCACATTGGAGAGGTCGGCATAGTGGTCCACACGCCATTCCAGAATATCAAAGTCCGCTTCACGATAGGCGAGAGCTTCGGATTTCACGCTGGCGATATCTTTCGCCATCAGCGAGACGATGATTTTAGGTGCGCCCGTACCAATGACGAGATCTTTTACAGTTACGGTTTTCATTTTTTACCCTTTCTGCACGCGGTCAGCCTGTCAGGCACCGAACCCCATGACCTGTTTAACATATTCCAGAGGGAAATCTTTGCCAGTCCATAACGTGAACTGTTCAGCCCCTTGCCACAACAACATGCCGTATCCATCAATCGTTTTGCAACCCGCTTGTTGCGCCTGCTGCAATAACTTCGTCATATGCGGGTTATACACGCATTCAGTGACCAGAAGTCCCGGATGTAACAGACTGATATCATTAACCAACGATTCATTCTCAAGGGGTTTCATACCCACTTTGGTGCCATTGGTTAAAATGTCGGCGGAAGCCAGGGCTTCTGCAAAGGCTTGCTGATCGGCGAGATCGGTGACTGTCACGACGCAATCGGTGTTTTCGTTAACCCGCTGCGCGAAGGCGAGGGCTTTATCGAAGAACTCATCCCGACGGTTAAAGAGTTTAATTTCTTTTAAACCTTCAATTGCCCCCTGCGCGCCAATTGCCGTTGAGGCACCTCCGGCCCCTAACAGCACCATCGTTTTGCCTTTGATATCAAAACCGCTCTCTTTAATGGCGCGAATATGGCCCGTGCCGTCGGTGTTATAGCCACGCAGATAGCCATCATCATTAACGATGGTGTTGATGGCACCCACCAGTTTGGCTGCTGGCGTTAATTCATCAACATATTCACACGCCAGTTGTTTGTTCGGCATTGATACACCAGTTCCGCGCATTTTGAGGGCTTTTAATCCTTCAATTGCTGCGGGAAAACTATCGTTATCCACTTCAAAGGCCATATAGGTAAATGGCAATCCCGCTTTTTCTAAGGCTTTATTCTGCATTTCGGGCGATAAACTGTGGCGGATGGGATAGGCCATCAACCCAATCAATTCGTATTTTGCGGTAACATCCATAATTAACTCCTTTAACCTCTATGCTTAATTGTGTTTAACCGGGTGCTAAATTTATGCTCGCCAAACCGCACATCATTTTCAGGAATAATGAAAACGCGGTAATAGCGGATAAAAACAATAATTGCGGTAATCAGGGCCAGCAGCGCGAAAGTAAAATCGAGAACAATGATATATTGCAGGCCGATGTTCGACAGATAACCGGTAATCAGCGGAATAACAAAGTTAGCCAGTCCACCCATCATCATATATATACTGGTGACTTTGGCTTTGCTTTTGGGGAAAAACTCTGACATGACCGAAACGCCGAGCTGTAAAATGCCGCCAGCTGCTGAGAAACCGATAACAAAGGCTCCGGCATTACACACCAATGGAGAAGGGTACAGGTAGATAATGGCAGCTGTTATTGTTGCCAGTGCAGAGTTAAATACATTAGCCCAGATGGGCCGGACCATTTTTTTCAGCAGTGCGGCAAAAATAAAGACACAGACCAGCGAACCCATACTGTAATAAGAGATGGTTTTTAATGCCTCAGCTTCTGACATACCAGCAAAAGCCATCGCATATTTGGGCATCCACACCACAATCACATAAAAGGTCGAGAATGCGGCTACACCGAACAGTACTGATGAAACACCTTCCAGCCAGACTAACGGTTTGCTGTTCATTTGCGGTAATTCATTAGCTACGCTGGCGTCCACCAACTGGCTGGGGAATTTGCTTTTCAACAGCATCAGCGTGATCAGTACAAACAGAATACCCGGAATAATCAGCCCATAGCCGTACCAGATGTTATTGAGCAACATATAGCTCACCAGCATTGGGTAGAACATTTGCCCGAATGACACCATCGCTTTAACCAGTATGACCGCCGAACCAGAGGCTTTCGGAAAGCATTCCATAAGCGCGGGGTAGCCACCCGTATCCAGCGCTGAGTTAGCGATACCTACGCACACTGCCAGACAGTAGGCGAGAGTTAAATTCGGGCAAGCAGGAATACCAAAGAAGAATAGCAGATACATTATTACTGCCATTAATATCACCGCCCGACGACCAAACTTATCGGAGATCACTCCGAAGAATAAAATACTGATCAATCGCCCCAATCCGATACCGGAAATTAAATAGGCAATGCCCGCGTTGTCAGTGGAAAACTTTTCTGCCAAAGATGTCATGTTTTGGGCAAGCGTAATAACACTAATGCCGTGCAGGAAATAGCTGAAGTAAATACAAAGAACAGCCAGGATAAATGGCGTGCTGAAAGCCTTATTTTGAGACATTTTCACAGCTCCTTGCTGAAAGATAATTTCGTTACCGTACGTATTGTTCTCCGACGGTTTACATAATTACTATACTGAAGATGATTTTCCCTGGGTACATGGCATAAAGTTTATGTTTCCAGGAATATTGCATGTCATAGTTTGTTTTTGATCGCGATTTTCCTTAGTTAGCGCAGAAAGAGTTATTTATCCGTAAGATCTTGCATAACCTGAAAAGAATATTGCATTACCCACCCGGAGCGATATTTTCCTTTAGCGTGTGATGCCGCGTTTCTTTGCGACTGCGTAAGCCAATAAACAGTGCCAGTATAAAGCCGATAGCAGCGATGGCGGTATCAAACCACATAATATCGGCAATACTTCTTTGCGAAAGATGAGCCGTAATCAACGGAATGGTAAATGTTGCAATGCTGCCCGCACTGTAATAGATCCCCGTTGCTTTTCCTTTAGCGTAGGGAAAACGTTCCGCCATTAACGTCAGGCCAATTTGTACAACACCGCCTGCGGAGGTAAAACCGATGACGAAAGCAAATATTATCACCACATAAAATGTGGGATGCAGGCAGACGGTGAGCAGGGCGATAAATGAGATAAAGGTGTACAGCATCAGTAATGTTGTTGGGCGAACGGTATTACGAATGAGTGGAGCAGTAATAAATACACACAGCAGCGAACCCACGGTGTAGATACTGAGTAATTTGATCGACATGGTGTATGACATGCCAGCGACAAATTGTCCGTATTGTGCCAGCCACTGGCTAACCAGATAAAACGTTGCCATTGAGATATAGCCATATAGGGAATAACTGGCTAAATCGATAATTGAACAGCGATGTTCCGTAGAGCTGGTGGTTTTCTTTATGACAGGTAAGTGACGACCCGGATGGGGTGGGAACGTACAACGGTATAAAAACAGAGCGTTAATAAACATAATGCCTGCGGCAATCATAAAGGACCAACCGAACCACAGTTCAGCCCACACTAACAGGCTGATAATTAGCGGTAATAAAAACTGTCCGCTGGAAACAAATGCTTTAATTAAAATATTGGCTGTACCCGGTGAGCGTGGAAAAGCTTCCATCAAACTGGGATAGGTGCCTGCATCGAGAAAACTGTTTGCCATTCCCGCCAGAAAGCCAAAAACATAAGCGATAATGATGTTATTGGTGTGCAGGATGCCAAAAAAGAAGGCCATATAGCAGCACATCCCGAGCATGATAAAAGGGCGGCGACCAAAGCGATCGGATAATAATCCTGCAAAAAGCAAGACACTTAATCGACCAATGCCCAGTGATGAGATAACTATCGAGACGCCCGCGGCATTAGTCTGCCAAAGCGTCTCCAGCGAGGCCATATTCAGGCTCATCAAAATGACGCCCATACCATGCACCAGGTAATTAAAATACAACCCAAGTGCGGTAGGGTAATAGGGATTTTTCATAGGTTCTACTTAGCAAAGGTGCTTTAAAAAGTGTAGCGATGTTGTGTCAGTATCCGTTCATTATTGTTGTAACAACGACAATTCCTTTCTGTGGAGAAATTAACAAAGCCGCTCCAGATCGTGTGCATATAATTCAGCGGCTACCGATTGATAGATCTTCCAGTCAATAAAATTGCCATCAGGGTAGACTTGTTGAAACGCGGTTAAGTCGGGGAAAAAACGCATGGTGTTGTTGCCGATGCGGTTATTTATTTTCTCTATGATGGCATGAAGATGTTTTTTTCGTTGCTGACGCATAGCCAACAGTTGCTCGACTACACAATCAGGAATGGCGCATTTGCCATTTTCCCACTGACGCCAGCTTTCACTGTCACCGGTCTGGGCAATCCAGGTCGCGCATTCATCAATAGTCATGGCAAAAATATGGCGAAGTGCCTGGAGTTCATAAGCGTTCATCGTGTAATGGCTGCATGAAATAAACAATAAAATATAAATAACATTATCAGCCTGCTGACGGCTTGAAGAGAGTCACAGTATCTTGTGCAACATTATTGGAAAGAGTGAGGGGCGAGGTAGCGAAGCGGAAAAATGTTAAAAAAAAGCCCATCGTGGGAGATGGGCAAAGACTACACACAGCAATTCGTTGTTTCACTCAGGGGATTTCCATGCTTATAAATCAATATGTTGATTTATAACCGTGAGCTAATAGTAGGCATACGGACTTTTTGCGTCGATCAGATTCGTCTCATTAGTTTAAAAACTGTAAAGAATTTGCGACAGGTACTACCAGCTGAATAGCGGTAAGCAGGAAAATATGGGGAAGAGCAAGCAAATATCAATTAGCAGGGGTTAACAATCAGGCGGCAGAGCCGCCTGATGAGAAATTACTTATTCGGTTTCTCGATTTCGCCAAGTTCTTCGAGAATTTCTTCCGGTTGGTCCGTCGGCGGTGGGACTTCTTCCACCCACGCGGCAAACAGACGCCAGGAAACGGCTAACAGAACCGGACCAATAAACAGACCGATCATCCCGAAAGCAATCAAACCACCAATAACGCCAGAGAGGATCAGGATCAGCGGTAAATCGGCACCCATGCGAATTAACATTGGGCGGATGACGTTATCGAGCGTGCCAACCACACCGCTCCAAACTAACAATACCGTTCCCCAGGTGGTATCGCCAGTCCAGTAGAGCCAGATAATCGCCGGAATCAGTACCGGCAACGGTCCAAGCTGGACAAGGCAGGAGAGGATCATTAACACCGTTAGCAAAGTTGCATAAGGTACGCCGGATACGGCGAGGCCGATACCGCCAAGCACTGCCTGTACTAACGCCGTCACCACCACACCCAGCGCCACCGCGCGGATAGCCTGTGCCGCCAGCAGCACGGCGGCATCTCCGCGAACGCCTGCCAGACGGGTTGCAAAATGGCGAATGCCTTGTGCCACCTGTTCACCGCGCCAGTACAGCAGGGCGCTGAAGAGAAGCATCAGCGCACAATGCACCATAAAGCGCCCGATATGCGCCGCCTGCCCAACGAACCAGGTGGTGGTGGTGCCAATATAAGGACGGACTTTCGCCATGATCGCCGTCCCCCCCATATCCAGCAAATTGTGCCAGCCTGCATATAGCTTCGCGCCAATCACCGGAATGGTATTAAGCCACGCCAGATCGGGTAACGTCATGTCACCACTGGAAATGGCTTTAATTAGCGGGCCGCTGCCGTCGACGATACTGTTAACCAGCAAAGCAATAGGGATGATAAACACCATCACTAATAACAGCGTCATCACCAGAACGGCGAGAGAGCGGCGACCAAACATGATCTTTTGCAAACGTAACAATACCGGCCAGGTGGCGATAACCACTGTACCGGCCCATGCAAAGCCGAGAATAAAGGGTTGTACAATCCACAGACATGCCACAATCATGATGGCTAAAAACAGCACCGAAAGCAGAATTTGTGCGACATCCCTGGGCTGACGAACATTTACCATAACTACTTTTCACCTTTTTTGTGCGTCAAATCGTCGACGCGACGTGAACACGCGAAACTCACCTGCATAATGATGAGCAATTTCAGCGGTTTTTAACAGGTCGATTCTGCCCTTAATTCTGATGGGCGTGTAAGAAAAAAATGTGGTACAACAACTCAGGCAACACGCAAACGATTAATCTCTCATCACAGACCGCAGGAAAGGGTCAATATAATGATTCCACAGATTTCCCAGGCACCCGGCGTCGTTCAACTGGTGCTTAATTTTTTGCAAGAGCTGGAGCAACAGGGTTTTACCGGCGATACGGCGACAAGTTATGCCGATCGTCTGACAATGTCGACTGACAACAGTATTTACCAACTTCTCCCCGATGCGGTGGTATTTCCGCGTTCAACCGCAGATGTAGCGCTGATCGCCCGTCTTGCCGCGCAGGAACGCTATTCATCGTTGATCTTTACCCCCCGCGGCGGCGGCACCGGCACTAACGGACAGGCGCTCAACCAGGGGATTATTGTTGATATGTCCCGCCATATGAACCGCATCATCGAAATTAACCCTGAAGAGGGCTGGGTGCGCGTTGAGGCCGGGGTGATTAAAGACCAACTCAATCAGTACCTGAAACCCTTTGGCTACTTTTTTGCGCCAGAACTTTCGACCAGTAACCGGGCAACGCTCGGCGGGATGATCAATACCGATGCATCCGGTCAGGGATCGCTGGTCTATGGCAAAACGTCAGATCACGTACTTGGCGTACGCGCGGTGTTGTTGGGGGGCGATATTCTCGATACGCAACCTTTACCCGTCGAACTGGCGGAAACGCTGGGTAAATCCAATACCACAATCGGGCGAATTTATAACACGGTTTATCAACGTTGCCGTCAGCAACGCCAGTTAATCATCGACAACTTCCCCAAGCTTAACCGCTTTCTTACCGGTTACGATCTGCGTCATGTCTTTAACGATGAGATGACCGAGTTCGACCTGACGCGCATTCTGACGGGTTCAGAAGGGACGCTGGCCTTTATTACCGAAGCGCGACTGGATATTACGCGCTTGCCTAAAGTGCGCCGTCTGGTGAACGTCAAATATGACTCTTTTGACTCCGCACTGCGTAACGCGCCGTTTATGGTTGAGGCGCGGGCGCTTTCGGTAGAGACGGTGGACTCAAAAGTGCTCAACCTTGCACGGGAAGATATTGTCTGGCATTCCGTCAGTGAACTGATTACCGATGTGCCTGATAAAGAGATGCTCGGGCTGAACATTGTGGAATTTGCTGGTGATGATGAGACGCTGATTGATGAGCGGGTAAATGCACTCTGTGCGCGGTTGGATGAACTGATTGCCAGCCAACAGGCAGGTGTGATTGGCTGGCAGGTGTGCCGCGAACTGGCGGGCGTTGAACGTATCTATGCGATGCGCAAAAAAGCCGTTGGTCTGCTTGGCAATGCCAAAGGTGCTGCTAAGCCAATTCCGTTTGCTGAGGATACCTGCGTACCGCCGGAACACCTGGCGGATTATATTGCTGAATTTCGCGCGCTGCTCGACAGCCACGGCTTAAGCTACGGTATGTTCGGTCACGTCGATGCAGGTGTCTTGCACGTCCGTCCGGCGCTGGATATGTGCGATCCACAACAAGAGATTTTGATGAAGCAAATCTCTGATGATGTAGTGGCGCTTACCGCGAAATACGGTGGTTTGTTGTGGGGCGAACACGGCAAAGGTTTTCGCGCCGAATACAGCCCGGCGTTTTTCGGTGAGGAACTTTTTGCAGAACTGCGTAAAGTGAAAGCGGCATTTGACCCGCATAACCGACTCAACCCCGGGAAGATTTGCCCGCCAGAAGGTCTCGATGCGCCGATGATGAAAGTGGACGAGGTGAAGCGCGGTACATTCGATCGACAGATCCCCATTGCGGTACGCCAGCAGTGGCGTGGTGCAATGGAGTGTAACGGCAACGGTTTATGCTTCAACTTTGATGCTCGTAGTCCGATGTGTCCGTCGATGAAGATCACCCAGAACCGGATTCATTCACCGAAAGGGCGCGCAACGCTGGTACGTGAATGGCTGCGTTTGTTGGCGGATCGCGGCGTTGACCCACTCAAACTGGAACAAGAACTGCCTGAATCCGGCGTCAGTTTGCGGACGTTAATTGCCCGCACGCGCAATAGTTGGCATGCGAATAAAGGCGAATATGACTTCTCACACGAAGTCAAAGAGGCGATGTCGGGCTGTCTGGCCTGTAAAGCTTGTTCGACTCAGTGCCCCATCAAAATTGATGTGCCGGAGTTTCGCTCTCGTTTCCTGCAACTCTATCACACCCGTTATTTACGCCCGCTGCGCGACCACCTCGTCGCTACGGTTGAGAGTTACGCACCGCTGATGGCACGCGCGCCGAAAACCTTTAACTTCTTCATTAACCAGCCGCTGGTGCGCAAACTCTCGGAAAAACATATCGGCATGGTTGATTTGCCGCTGCTGTCGGTCCCCTCGCTACAACAACAAATGGTGGGGCATCGCTCGGCAAACATGACGCTGGAACAGCTTGAAGCTCTCAATGCAGAGCAGAAAGCGCGCACGGTGCTGGTGGTGCAGGACCCCTTTACCAGCTATTACGATGCTCAAGTGGTGGCGGATTTTGTCCGTCTGGTCGAAAAATTAGGTTTCCAGCCCGTGTTACTGCCATTTTCGCCAAATGGAAAAGCCCAGCATATCAAAGGTTTTCTTAATCGTTTTGCGAAGACGGCGAAAAAGACGGCGGATTTCCTCAACCGTATGGCGAAGCTGGGTATGCCAATGGTAGGCGTCGACCCGGCGCTGGTACTTTGTTATCGCGATGAATATAAACTGGCTCTGGGCGAGGAGCGTGGCGAGTTTAACGTCTTACTGGCGAATGAATGGCTGGCAAGCGCACTTGAGTCACAGCCAGTGGCTACAGTCAGCGGTGAATCATGGTATTTCTTTGGTCACTGTACCGAAGTTACCGCCTTGCCGGGCGCGCCAGCACAATGGGCCGCGATATTTGCCCGTTTTGGCGCGAAACTGGAAAATGTCAGCGTGGGTTGCTGCGGCATGGCAGGGACTTACGGACATGAAGCGAAAAACCATAAAAATTCGCTCGGGATCTATGAGTTATCCTGGCATCAGGCGATGCAGCGACTACCGCGTAACCGCTGTCTGGCGACCGGATATTCCTGCCGTAGTCAGGTAAAACGGGTTGAAGGCACAGGGGTACGCCATCCTGTGCAGGCTTTACTGGAGATTATTAAATGATATGGAAACGAAAAATCACCCTGGAAGCACTGAATGCTATGGGGGAAGGAAACATGGTGGGATTGCTGGATATTCGCTTTGAACATATTGGTGATGACACCCTTGAAGCGACAATGCCAGTAGACTCGCGGACAAAGCAGCCTTTCGGGTTGCTGCATGGAGGGGCATCCGTGGTACTGGCCGAAAGTATCGGTTCCGTTGCCGGTTATTTATGTACCGAAGGTGAGCAAAAGGTGGTTGGTCTGGAAATCAATGCTAACCACGTCCGCTCGGCACGAGAAGGGCGGGTGCGCGGCGTATGCAAACCGTTGCATCTCGGTTCGCGTCACCAGGTCTGGCAGATTGAAATCTTCGATGAGAAAGGGCGTTTGTGCTGTTCGTCACGATTGACGACCGCTATTTTGTGACGTTGTCACCAGAAAAGTGTGACGCATATTGCTTTTGGTTATTATCTGCACAGTAAACGGTGGTATACTGTGCAGGTCTTGTCTAAAAGCGAGGATGCTATGTCTACTCAACTTGATCCCACCCAACTGGCCATTGAATTTTTACGCCGTGACCAAAGCAATCTTTCACCTGCCCAATATCTCAAGCGTCTGAAACAATTAGAACTTGAATTTGCTGACCTGCTTACTCTCTCTTCTGCTGAATTAAAAGAAGAAATCTACTTCGCCTGGCGTCTGGGCGTGCATTGATCCTGATTTAATGTCGCGAGTTCGCCAAATCGGCCTGGATTAATCTTCGTCCAGGTTCGAGGGCCTTTTTAATACAGCCTATCTACCCGCCTGATAACGTTCAAAAATAATACAAATCGCAGTTTGTGTTAAAACAGTGGGTTAGCTTTATGAGATTATCCTTATCGCCCCTTCAAGAGCTAAGCCACTGAGAGTGCCGGAGATAAGCGCCGGATGGGGTAGAAACCCTTAAGCCTGTGTCGCACAGACTTAAGGGTTTTCTTATTTCTGAACGCTGCACTTTTTTACCTATCTCTTAAATAGTCATTTTCAATACAACTTTTTCTTTTTCATCACAGCCTTAATGCTCCTTAGATAATAATCATTATCTAACAATGAGATACCTAATTCTTAGCGTGCCTGTTAACCCACACATCAGGGTCTATGCTTATTAAAAGCAGGAAAAAAAGCATGTTTTACGCTAAAGCCCCTGCGTTTGCTGGGTTGAACTGATAATCATTATCACTAACATGCTGTTATACGCTGAAAGCGATGAAGTGAGGTAAATCGATGGACATGCATTCAGGAACCTTTAATCCACAGGATTTCGCCTGGCAGGGCTTAACGCTGACACCCGCAGCCGCTGTCCACATCCGCGAGCTGGTGGCAAAGCAGCCGGGTATGATCGGCGTGCGCTTAGGCGTGAAGCAAACAGGCTGCGCGGGCTTTGGCTATGTGCTCGACAGTGTTAGCGAGCCGGACAAAGACGATCTACTGTTTGAACACGACGGCGCGAAGCTGTTTGTCCCGCTGCAAGCGATGCCTTTTATTGATGGCACGGAAGTCGATTTCGTTCGCGAAGGACTTAATCAGATATTCAAATTTCACAACCCTAAAGCCCAGAATGAATGTGGCTGTGGCGAAAGCTTTGGGGTATAGGCGGTACTATGTCTCGTAATACTGAAGCAACTGACGATGTCAAAACCTGGACCGGCGGCCCGCTGAATTATAAAGAAGGATTCTTCACCCAGTTAGCCACCGATGAGCTGGCAAAGGGGATAAACGAAGAGGTGGTGCGCGCAATTTCGGCGAAGCGTAATGAGCCGGAGTGGATGCTGGAGTTTCGTCTCAACGCCTATCACGCATGGCTGGAGATGGAAGAACCGCACTGGTTGAAAGCGCACTACGACAAGCTGAATTATCAGGATTACAGCTACTACTCGGCACCATCGTGCGGTAATTGTGACGACAACTGCGCGTCTGAACCCGGCGCGGTGCAGCAAACTGGCGCGAACGCCTTTTTAAGTAAAGAGGTGGAGGCGGCGTTTGAGCAGTTGGGCGTTCCCGTGCGGGAAGGCAAAGAGGTGGCAGTGGATGCCATTTTCGACTCTGTTTCGGTTGCCACTACTTATCGCAAAAAACTGGCGGAGCAGGGAATTATTTTTTGTTCCTTTGGCGAGGCGATCCACGATCACCCGGAACTGGTGCGTAAATATCTCGGCACCGTGGTGCCGGGGAATGACAACTTCTTTGCCGCACTTAATGCGGCGGTAGCCTCTGACGGTACGTTTATTTATGTGCCTAAAGGCGTGCGTTGCCCGATGGAACTTTCCACCTATTTTCGCATTAACGCGGAAAAAACCGGGCAGTTTGAGCGCACCATTCTGGTGGCCGACGAAGACAGCTACGTTAGCTACATTGAAGGCTGTTCCGCTCCGGTGCGTGACAGCTATCAGTTACACGCGGCGGTGGTGGAAGTCATCATCCATAAAAACGCCGAGGTGAAATATTCCACGGTACAAAACTGGTTCCCTGGCGATAACAACACCGGCGGTATTCTCAACTTCGTCACCAAGCGTGCTTTGTGCGAAGGCGAAAACAGCAAAATGTCATGGACGCAATCAGAAACCGGCTCAGCGATTACGTGGAAATATCCCAGCTGCATTTTGCGCGGCGATAACTCCATTGGTGAGTTTTACTCAGTGGCGCTGACCAGCGGTCATCAGCAAGCGGATACCGGCACCAAGATGATCCACATCGGTAAAAACACCAAATCGACCATTATATCGAAAGGGATCTCTGCCGGACATAGTCAGAACAGTTATCGCGGCTTAGTGAAAATCATGCCGACGGCAACCAATGCGCGCAATTTCACTCAGTGCGATTCAATGCTGATTGGCGCTAATTGTGGGGCGCATACCTTCCCGTATGTCGAATGTCGCAATAACAGCGCTCAGCTGGAGCACGAGGCAACGACATCACGTATTGGTGAAGATCAACTGTTTTACTGCCTGCAACGCGGGATCAGCGAAGAAGACGCCATCTCGATGATTGTTAACGGTTTCTGCAAAGACGTGTTCTCAGAACTGCCGCTGGAATTTGCCGTTGAAGCACAAAAACTCCTCGCCATCAGTCTTGAACACAGCGTCGGATAAGGAATAAATATGTTAAGTATTAAAGATTTACACGTCAGCGTGGAAGATAAAGCTATCCTGCGTGGATTAAGCCTCGACGTTCGTCCCGGCGAAGTTCACGCCATTATGGGGCCAAACGGTTCGGGCAAAAGTACCTTATCGGCAACGCTTGCCGGGCGAGAAGATTATGAAGTGACGAGCGGCACGGTTGAGTTTAAAGGCAAAGATTTGCTTGCGCTGTCGCCGGAAGATCGTGCAGGTGAAGGCATCTTTATGGCCTTCCAGTATCCGGTGGAAATTCCCGGCGTCAGTAACCAGTTTTTCCTGCAAACGGCACTTAATGCGGTGCGCAGCTATCGCGGCCAGGAAACGCTCGACCGCTTTGATTTTCAGGATTTGATGGAAGAGAAAATCGCTCTCCTGAAGATGCCGGAAGATTTATTAACCCGTTCGGTAAACGTTGGTTTTTCCGGCGGCGAGAAAAAGCGCAACGATATTTTGCAAATGGCGGTTCTGGAACCGGAGTTATGCATTCTTGATGAGTCAGACTCCGGGCTGGATATTGACGCATTAAAAGTGGTTGCCGATGGCGTGAACTCGCTGCGTGACGGCAAGCGTTCATTCATCATTGTTACGCACTACCAACGCATTCTCGACTACATCAAGCCTGATTACGTCCATGTGCTGTATCAGGGACGAATTGTGAAATCCGGCGATTTCACGTTGGTCAAACAACTGGAGGAGCAGGGTTATGGCTGGCTTACCGAACAGCAGTAACGCACTGCAACAGTGGAATCATTTGTTTGAAGCTGAAGGGGCGAAACGCTCCCCGCAAGCACAGCAGCATTTACAACAATTGCTGCGTACCGGACTGCCGACACGTAAACATGAAAACTGGAAATATACGCCGCTGGACGGGCTGACCAATAGCCAGTTTGTCAGCATTGCGGGGGAGATAGCCCCACAGCAGCGTGATGCCTTAGCGTTAACGTTAGACGCCGTGCGGCTGGTGTTTGTCGATGGACGTTACGTGCCCGCACTGAGCGATGCAACTGAAGGCAGCGGATATGAAGTGAGCATTAACGACGACCGTCAGGGGTTACCCGACGCTATTCAGGCGGAAGTGTTTCTGCATTTGACGGAAAGCCTGGCACAAAGCGTGACGCATATCGCCGTGAAGCGCGGTCAACGGCCGGCAAAGCCATTGCTGTTAATGCATATCACCCAGGGCGTGGCAGGTGAAGAGGTGAATACTGCCCATTACCGGCATCATCTGGATCTGGCGGAAGGTGCCGAAGCAACGGTGATCGAACATTTTGTCAGCCTTAATGATGCTCGTCACTTCACCGGCGCACGGTTCACTATCAACGTCGCAGCGAACGCCCATTTGCAGCATATCAAGCTGGCGTTTGAAAACCCGCTCAGTCACCACTTTGCTCATAACGATTTGTTGCTGGCTGATGATGCCACCGCATTTAGCCACAGTTTCCTGCTGGGTGGCGCAGTGTTACGACACAACACCAGTACGCAACTCAATGGCGAAAACAGCACGGTGCGGATCAATAGCCTGGCGATGCCGGTGAAAAACGAGGTGTGTGATACTCGTACCTGGCTGGAACACAATAAAGGTTTTTGTAACAGCCGACAGTTGCACAAAACTATCGTCAGCGACAAAGGCCGCGCGGTATTTAACGGTTTGATCAACGTCGCGCAGCACGCCATCAAAACGGATGGTCAGATGACCAACAATAATCTGCTGATGGGCAAACTGGCGGAAGTGGATACGAAACCGCAGCTGGAAATCTATGCAGATGATGTGAAATGCAGCCACGGCGCGACGGTGGGGCGTATTGATGACGAACAGATGTTTTATCTGCGCTCGCGCGGGATCAATCAGCAAGATGCCCAGCAGATGATCATTTACGCCTTTGCTGCCGAACTGACGGAAGCACTGCGTGATGAGGGGCTTAAACAGCAGGTGCTGGCCCGAATCGGTCAACGACTGCCAGGAGGTGCAAGATGACTTTTTCCGTCGACAAAGTGCGGGCCGACTTTCCGGTGCTTTCTCGTGAGGTAAACGGTTTGCCGCTGGCTTATCTCGACAGTGCCGCCAGTGCGCAGAAACCAAGCCAGGTGATTGACGCCGAGGCTGAGTTTTATCGTCACGGCTACGCGGCGGTGCATCGCGGTATTCATACCTTAAGCGCCCAGGCGACCGAGAAAATGGAGAACGTGCGCAAGCGGGCATCGCTGTTTATTAATGCCCGTTCGGCGGAAGAGCTGGTGTTCGTCCGCGGTACGACGGAAGGGATCAATCTGGTCGCCAATAGCTGGGGCAACAGCAATGTGCGGGCGGGCGATAACATCATCATCAGTCAGATGGAGCACCACGCTAACATTGTCCCCTGGCAGATGCTTTGTGCACGCGTTGGCGCAGAGCTGCGTGTGATCCCGCTCAACCCCGACGGTACTCTGCAACTGGAGACGCTGCCTACGCTGTTTGATGAGAAAACTCGCCTGCTGGCAATTACTCATGTCTCCAACGTGCTTGGGACAGAAAATCCGCTGGCGGAGATGATCACACTTGCGCATCAACATGGCGCAAAAGTGCTGGTGGATGGCGCTCAGGCGGTGATGCATCATCCGGTGGATGTTCAGGCGCTGGATTGCGATTTTTACGTGTTCTCCGGGCATAAACTGTATGGCCCTACCGGAATTGGCATTCTTTATGTCAAAGAAGCCTTGTTGCAGGAGATGCCGCCGTGGGAAGGGGGCGGTTCTATGATTGCCACCGTTAGCCTGAGTGAAGGCACTACCTGGACCAAAGCACCATGGCGGTTTGAAGCCGGTACACCCAATACCGGAGGCATCATTGGTCTTGGCGCGGCGCTGGAGTATGTTTCGGCGCTGGGGCTTAATAACATAGCCGAGTATGAACAGAATCTGATGCATTACGCGCTATCACAGTTGGAATCTGTACCGGATCTCACTCTCTATGGCCCACAAAACAGGCTTGGCGTTATTGCTTTTAATCTCGGTAAACACCACGCCTATGATGTTGGCAGTTTTCTCGATAATTACGGCATTGCTGTGCGTACCGGACATCACTGCGCAATGCCATTAATGGCCTATTACAACGTCCCTGCGATGTGTCGGGCATCGCTGGCCATGTATAACACCCATGAAGAAGTGGATCGTCTGGTGACCGGCCTGCAACGTATTCACCGTCTGCTGGGATAACAGGGAGGCACTATGGCTTTATTGCCGGATAAAGAAAAATTGCTGCGTAATTTTTTACGCTGCGCCAACTGGGAAGAGAAATATCTCTACATTATTGAGTTGGGTCAGCGTCTGCCAGAATTACGTGACGAAGACAAAAGCCCGCAAAATAGCATCCAGGGCTGCCAGAGTCAGGTGTGGATTGTGATGCGTCAAAATGCGCAGGGAATTATTGAATTACAGGGCGACAGCGATGCGGCCATTGTAAAAGGGCTTATTGCGGTCGTCTTTATTCTTTACGATCAAATGACGCCGCAGGATATTGTCAATTTCGATGTGCGCCCGTGGTTTGAAAAAATGGCGCTCACCCAACATCTCACCCCATCACGCTCACAAGGTCTGGAAGCGATGATTCGCGCAATTCGCGCCAAAGCCGCTGCACTTAGCTAAACTAAAGGGACAGCTTTCATCCGGTTGGCTCACATTGCCGGGTGGTCAATGTTTACACTGGCCTGCACAGGAGTGTTTTGGTTTCAGGTGAACATAAGCGCCATCCGACGTTTCAGCGTGAGTCTCCGGCAAATACAGGAGGTTTACAATGAAACGCGCGTCTTTGCTTACACTCACGCTTATCGGCGCTTTTAGCGCCATCCAGGCTGCCTGGGCGGTTGATTATCCGCTACCACCAACCGGCAGTCGACTGGTTGGGCAAAATCAAACGTATACGGTGCAAGAAGGGGATAAAAACCTTCAGGCCATCGCCCGACGTTTTGATACTGCGGCAATGTTGATCCTTGAAGCCAATAACACTATCGCCCCGGTGCCAAAACCCGGTACGACGATAACTATTCCTTCACAACTATTATTACCTGATGCGCCGCGTCAGGGGATTATTGTAAACCTTGCAGAGCTGCGCCTTTATAATTATCCGCCGGGAGAAAATATCGTGCAGGTTTATCCGATAGGTATTGGTTTGCAGGGGCTGGAAACGCCGGTGATGGAAACGCGTGTGGGGCAGAAAATCCCTAACCCAACCTGGACGCCTACGGCGGGCATTCGTCAACGTTCGCTGGAACGTGGCATTAAATTACCACCAGTCGTTCCTGCCGGGCCCAATAACCCACTAGGACGTTACGCACTGCGCCTCGCGCATGGTAATGGCGAATACCTCATTCATGGCACCAGTGCGCCGGACAGCGTCGGTTTGCGCGTCAGTTCGGGCTGTATTCGCATGAATGCACCGGATATTAAAGCTTTATTCTCCAGCGTGCGGACGGGAACGCCGGTGAAAGTGATCAACGAACCGGTGAAATATTCCGTGGAACCTAACGGGATGCGTTATGTTGAAGTACATCGACCACTATCGGCAGAAGAACAGCAGAACGTTCAGACAATGCCGTACACGCTGCCAGCAGGCTTTACGCAATTTAAAGACAATAAGGCTGTAGATCAGAAGTTAGTCGATAAAGCGTTGTATCGTCGGGCAGGGTATCCGGTTGCGGTGAGCAGTGGAGCAACTCCCGCAGCCAGCAATGCGCCTTCAGTAGAGTCAGCGCAGAATGGGGAACCAGAGCAAGGGAATATGTTACGCGCGACGCAGTAGCGGTAAATAGCAGGCAAAAAAATGGCGCACAATGTGCGCCATTTTTCACTTCACAGGTACTATTACTTGCGGTATTTAGTAGCCATGTTGTCCAGACGCTGGTTAGCACGAGCTGCGTCATCTTTAGCAGCCTGAACGTCGGAACGCATTGCGTTCACGTCGTTGCTCAGCTGGTCAACTTTAGCGTTCAGAGTCTGAACGTCAGAAGACAGCTGATCGATTTTAGCGTTGCTGGAGCAACCTGCCAGCAGAGTAGAACCCAGGATTACCGCGCCCAGTACCAGTTTAGTAGCTTTCATTATTAATACCCTCTAGATTGAGTTAATCTCCATGTAGCGTTACAAGTATTACACAAAGTTTTTTATGTTGAGAATATTTTTTTGATGGGAAGGCACTTATTTTTGATCGTTCGCTCAAAGAAGCATCGAACGCTGGGTTTTAGATAAAAAAATTGAGAGAAAACAGGATGCTTCCATCGGATTCATCTTAGATAAAGTGAGATTATATAGTGAAATCCGATTTGATTTTTTATTGCTTCTGGTTATCGATTAAATAAAAAAAGCGCCCATCAGGGCGCTTCGATATACAAATTAATTCACAAAAGCAATATTACAGGACGTGAACAGATGCGGTGTTAGTAGTGCCGCTCGGTACCAGTGCACCAGAAACCATAACTACGACATCACCTTTGTGTGCCAGACCGCTCTGCAGAGCCAGTTCTTTACCCAGACGGTAGAAGTCATCAGTAGAAGTGATCTCTTTAACCAGCTGCGGCACAACGCCTTTGCTCAGTACTAACTGGTGAGCCGTTTTTTCGTTGGTGGTCAGTGCCAGGATGGTGGCATCCGGGAAGTATTTACGTACTGCGCGAGCAGATTTACCGCCCTGAGTAGCAACCACGATCAGCGGGGCATCCAGTTTTTCAGCAGTTTCAACGGCACCACGGCATACCGCTTCGGTAATACGCAGTTTACGGTTGTCATTGTTGAACTCGAGACGGCTGTTCATCACGCGGTCGGTACGTTCGCAGATGGTCGCCATGATAGAAACCGCTTCCAGCGGGTATTTACCTTTTGCGGATTCACCAGACAGCATCACTGCGTCAGTACCGTCGAGGATGGCGTTTGCAACGTCACCGGCTTCTGCGCGAGTCGGGCGTGGGTTTTTGATCATGGAATCCAGCATCTGGGTCGCAGTGATAACAACTTTACGTGCACGGATACATTTTTCGATCATCATCTTCTGGGCGAAGATAACTTCTTCTACCGGGATTTCTACACCCAGGTCGCCACGCGCAACCATGATGCCGTCAGAGGCTTCGAGGATTTCGTCGAAGTTGTTGAGGCCTTCCTGGTTTTCGATTTTGGAGATGATGTGGATGTTTTCGCCGCCGTGCGCTTTCAGGTGCTCACGGATTTCGATAACGTCAGAACGCTTACGAATAAAGGAAGCAGCAACAAAGTCTACGCCTTGTTCGCAACCAAAGATCAGGTCCTGTTTGTCTTTTTCAGCCAGTGCTGGCAGGGCAATGGAAACGCCAGGCAGGTTCACACCTTTGTTTTCGCCCAGGTCGCCGTTGTTCAGCACTTTACAGATAACTTTGTTACCTTCAATGGCGGTAACTTCCATACCGATCAGACCGTCGTCAACCAGTACGGTGTTGCCAACAGACAGGTCAGTAGTGAAACCTTCATACGTTACCGCAACCATTTCGCTGTTGCCGATAACAGATTTATCAGTAGTGAAAGTAAAGGTCTGACCCGCTTTCAGAGAAACGTCGTTACCGCCTTCCAGTTTCATGGTGCGGATTTCTGGACCTTTGGTATCAAGCAGGATAGCGGCGGTTTTACCAGTTTTGCTCATCACGTTGCGCAAATTCTGAATGCGCTGACCGTGTTCTGCATAGTCACCATGAGAGAAGTTCAGACGCATAACGTTCATGCCAGCGTCCAGCATTTTAGCTAACATCTCTTCAGATTCGGTTTTCGGTCCGATGGTGCAAACAATTTTGGTCTTTTTCATGACAGTCTTAGTCTTTAAGTTGAGAAGGATGGGAGAAACTTGCTTTCTGGGCGCACTGCCGGAAAGCGAATCCGGTATTACGAAAGTGGTTGTGCCTCGCTCTAAGGATAGGTGACATCGAAAAAGCGTGCAGAGGAATGTGTGCTTGTGTCTCAGCCCAACGTGAGTGCCTGTTTTTGAGTCGTTGAGTTCTACAGTCCAAAGTGCTGAAACCATTCAAGAGTCAATTGGCGCGCATTATACGCTGAAATTAATCCAAAAGGAAAACAAAAACAGCGTTTCAAAAAATATACAACTTGTTAGACAATAAATTGTTATCAAAGATTCAGCGTTCCAGGGAAAAGGTTACGCAAAAACTTCGTTGTTTGCGCAACGTCTGGTGCCGGGGTTGTCAGTGTGAGGATAAGTGAAAGTTCATCCGGTGTATAAATACATCATCGCTCAATTGCTACAGTTAAAATAATTTATCACGTTATTTGTCTGATTTTGTTTGATTTTTGTTTAATTGGTTAGATTGATATATGCTGATAGTTGGCATGATAAATAGGTATAAAGAATGGGAAACCGGACAAAAGAGGATGAACTGTACCGAGAAATGTGCAGAGTTGTCGGTAAAGTTGTGCTGGAAATGCGCGATCTGGGGCAGGAACCAAAGCATATTGTTATCGCAGGCGTATTACGTACAGCATTAGCCAATAAACGCATTCAGCGCAGTGAGCTGGAAAAGCAGGCGATGGAAACAGTCATTAACGCACTGGTAAAATGACCATTCAGGATGAGGCGGTAAGCTTCATCCTGATATTGTTAGTTCAGTTGCGGTCCAGTTAATCATTCTAAATAACAACTGCTGAAATTATACGAATTTCGGTGTATATTTTAATTTATAGCGATAAAGTTATTTTTATTTTCTGCGATGAACTTCACAAATAATTGTCGGTTAAGTTAAATTTATTTCAAATGATAATAAATATCAGTTCACTTATAATTTCTTGCTTTGTGATTTTAATTGATAACGATCAATGTTAAGAGCCCAGAATAATCACATTATTTTTTCTCCTAACCATAAAGGATTAGTTTATCAGCGTTAAATTTTTTCTCATACACTATCGGGTTAGGGAAAATATCTGGTGTTGAGGACAGAGTCAGCAGCGTATTAGTTGAGTGCCTAATATCAGGCTGCTGAATTGTCAGCACTGTGTTTGCGAAGAGGATGCGAAATAAATGAACCCGGTTGATCGTCCACTATTAAATATTGGCTTAACGCGATTAGAATTCTTGCGTATATCAGGAAAAGGCCTTGCTGGTTTAACAATTGCCCCTGCGTTACTGTCACTTTTGGGTTGCAAACAGGAAGATATTGATAGCGGCACAGTAGGGTTGATAAATACACCCAAAGGGGTGCTGGTGACCCAACGTGCGCGATGCACGGGTTGCCACCGCTGTGAAATCTCTTGTACCAACTTCAACGATGGCTCAGTAGGGACATTCTTCTCCCGTATCAAAATCCATCGCAATTATTTCTTTGGCGACAACGGGGTTGGCTCTGGCGGCGGCCTGTATGGCGATCTCAACTATACCGCGGATACCTGCCGTCAATGCAAAGAGCCGCAATGCATGAACGTCTGCCCGATTGGTGCGATTACCTGGCAGCAGAAAGAAGGCTGTATTACCGTCGATCATAAACGTTGTATTGGCTGTAGCGCCTGTACTACGGCATGCCCGTGGATGATGGCCACCGTAAATACCGAAAGTAAAAAATCCTCGAAATGTGTGTTATGCGGTGAATGCGCAAACGCCTGCCCAACAGGGGCGTTAAAAATTATCGAGTGGAAAGATATTACTGTGTGAATCTTGCAAAGGAAAAAATCATGGCTAACGGTTGGACAGGTAATATATTAAGAGTCAATCTCACGACAGGAAATATTACCCTCGAAGATTCCAGTAAGTTTAAAAGTTTTGTCGGTGGCATGGGCTTCGGCTACAAAATTATGTATGACGAAGTACCGCCAGGCACGAAACCTTTCGATGAAGCGAATAAATTAGTTTTTGCTACCGGCCCATTAACTGGATCTGGTGCCCCCTGTAGTTCTCGCGTAAATATCACCTCACTTTCTACTTTTACCAAAGGAAATTTAGTCGTCGATGCCCATATGGGGGGCTTTTTTGCAGCGCAAATGAAATTCGCTGGATACGACGTCATTATTATCGAAGGGAAAGCGAAATCACCGGTATGGCTGAAGATTAAAGATGACAAAGTTAGCCTTGAAAAAGCCGATTTCTTATGGGGAAAAGGGACGCGCGCAACGACTGAAGAAATTTGTCGCTTGACCAGTCAGGAAACCTGTGTGGCGGCTATTGGTCAGGCTGGGGAAAACCTTGTTCCTCTCTCTGGCATGTTGAATAGCCGTAACCACAGCGGCGGTGCGGGAACTGGCGCAATAATGGGTTCGAAAAACCTGAAAGCGATTGCGGTTGAAGGGACGAAAGGGGTCAACATTGCCGATCGTCAGGAGATGAAGCGTCTCAACGATTACATGATGACTGAACTTATCGGTGCGAATAACAACCATGTCGTGCCAAGTACGCCGCAATCGTGGGCAGAGTATTCAGATCCCAAGTCACGTTGGACAGCACGTAAAGGGCTGTTTTGGGGCGCGGCTGAAGGTGGTCCGATTGAAACGGGGGAAATTCCGCCAGGCAATCAGAACACGGTCGGCTTTCGTACCTATAAATCCGTTTTTGACTTAGGTCCGGCGGCAGAGAAATACACAGTAAAAATGAGCGGCTGCCACTCTTGCCCGATCCGTTGTATGACCCAAATGAATATTCCTCGGGTGAAAGAGTTTGGCGTGCCCAGCACAGGTGGTAACACTTGTGTAGCAAACTTTGTCCATACCACCATCTTCCCGAACGGGCCGAAAGATTTTGAAGATAAAGACGATGGTCGTGTGATTGGTAACCTGGTTGGTCTGAATTTGTTCGATGACTACGGCCTATGGTGTAACTACGGGCAGTTGCATCGCGACTTTATTTATTGTTACAGCAAAGGTGTGTTCAAGCGTGTTCTGCCTGCTGAAGAGTATGCGGAAATTCGCTGGGATCAACTGGAAGCGGGTGACGTTAACTTTATTAAAGATTTTTACTACCGTCTGGCGCATCGCGTGGGTGAGCTGAGTCACCTGGCTGATGGTTCATATGCCATCGCAGAACGCTGGAATTTGGGTGAAGAGTACTGGGGCTACGCGAAAAATAAACTCTGGTCGCCGTTTGGCTATCCAGTTCACCACGCCAATGAAGCGTCAGCGCAGGTCGGCTCCATTGTTAACTGTATGTTCAACCGTGACTGCATGACGCATACCCATATCAATTTTATTGGTTCCGGCTTGCCATTGAAATTGCAGCGTGAAGTGGCGAAAGAGCTTTTTGGTTCTGAAGATGCTTACGATGAAACCAAAAACTACACGCCAATCAATGACGCAAAAATTAAATATGCTAAGTGGTCGCTGTTGCGGGTCTGTTTGCATAACGCCGTCACCCTGTGCAACTGGGTCTGGCCAATGACCGTTTCGCCGCTGAAAAGCCGTAATTATCGGGGCGATCTGGCGCTTGAAGCCAAATTCTTCAAAGCGATCACTGGCGAAGATATGACTCAGGAAAAATTAGATTTAGCTGCAGAGCGTATCTTTACGTTGCATCGCGCCTACACGGTAAAACTGATGCAAACCAAAGATATGCGTAATGAACACGATCTTATCTGTTCCTGGGTATTCGACAAGGATCCGCAGATTCCGGTCTTTACTGAAGGTACAGACAAAATGGATCGTGACGATATGCATGCTTCGCTCACGATGTTCTACAAAGAAATGGGCTGGGACCCACAGCTTGGTTGTCCGACCCGCGAAACATTGCAGCGTCTGGGGCTGGAAGATATTGCCGCCGATCTGGCAGCACACAATCTACTGCCTGCGTAAGGAATGGGAGAGATGAACCATCAGGATGAATTGCCGTTAGCGGAAGTCAGCGAAATTGATGAGGCGAAGCGGCAATGGTTGCAGGGGATGCGTCACCCCGTTGATACGGTAACCGAACCAGAACCGGCTGAAATCCTGGCAGAGTTCATTCGCCAGCATTCTGCGGCTGGGCAGCTGGTGGCGCGCGCCGTGTTTCTCTCGCCACCCTATTCGGTTGCAGAAGAGGAACTGTCAGTTTTGCTGGAAAACATTAAGCAGAACGGAGACTACGCGGATATCGCTTGTATGACGGGAAGCCAGGATGATTACTATTACTCAACGCAGGCCATGAGTGAAAACTACGCAGCGATGTCTTTGCAAGTTGTGGAGCAGGACATTTGTCGCGCCATTGCACACGCCGTTCGTTTTGAGTGCCAGACGTATCCTCGTCCTTACAAAGTCGCCATGCTGATGCAAGCGCCATATTACTTCCAGGAAGCGCAGATTGAAGCCGCGATCGCCACGATGGATGTTGCACCTGAATATGCCGATATACGGCAGGTGGAGTCATCGACGGCAGTGTTGTACTTGTTTAGCGAGCGATTTATGACCTATGGCAAGGCGTATGGCTTATGCGAATGGTTCGAGGTAGAGCAGTTTCAGAACCCCTGAAATTTCAGGGGGATGTCATGGATAGGGTGGACAGTTGCAGCCACTGCATTAGGGGATAATCAGATGTCCTTCACTCGACGCAAATTTGTTCTGGGGATGGGAACAGTAATCTTTTTTACTGGTTCTGCGTCTTCTCTGTTAGCGAATACGAGGCAAGAAAAGGAAGTTCGGTATGCCATGATTCATGACGAGTCACGGTGCAATGGCTGTAATATCTGCGCCCGCGCATGCCGTAAAACTAACCACGTCCCCGCTCAGGGAAGCCGTTTATCGATAGCACACATTCCAGTCATCGATAACGACAATGGAACGCAGTATCACTTTTTTCGCCAGTCATGTCAGCACTGCGAAGATGCTCCTTGCATCGACGTTTGCCCGACAGGGGCGTCGTGGCGTGATGAGCAGGGGATCGTGCGGGTAGAAAAATCGCAGTGCATCGGCTGCAGTTATTGCATTGGCGCTTGCCCGTACCAGGTTCGCTACCTTAACCCTGTCACTAAAGTGGCAGATAAATGTGATTTCTGCGCTGAGACCCGACTGGCAAAAGGCTTTCCGCCCATTTGCGTCAGTGCCTGCCCGGAACACGCATTGATCTTTGGTCACGAAGATAGCCCAGAAATTCAGGCGTGGTTGCAGGAAAATAAATACTATCAATATCAGCTACCTGGCGCCGGGAAACCGCATCTGTATCGCCGGTTCGGTCGACATTTGATTAAAAAGGAAAATGTATGAACCCGTCGCAACATGCTGAACAGTTTCAGAGCCAGTTGGCGAACTATGTGCCACAGTTCACCCCCCAATTTTGGCCGGTGTGGTTGATCATTGCCGGACTATTGCTGGTTGGGATGTGGTTGGTGCTGGGGCTACATGCCTTGCTTCGTGCTCGTGGCGTGAAGAAATCAGCCACCGATCATGGTGAGAGGATTTATCTTTACAGCAAAGCGGTCAGATTATGGCACTGGTCGAATGCGTTACTCTTTGTATTGTTGCTGGCAAGTGGGCTGATAAATCACTTTGCGCTGGTGGGCGCAACTGCGGTTAAAAGTCTGGTTGCGGTGCATGAAGTTTGCGGATTTTTGTTACTGGCATGCTGGCTTGGCTTTGTTCTGATCAATGCCGTTGGGGGTAATGGTCACCACTATCGCATTCGTCGTCAGGGTTGGCTGGATCGAGCGGCAAAACAAACGCGATTTTATTTGTTTGGCATTATGCAGGGGGAAGAACATCCTTTCCCGGCAACAACCCAGTCTAAATTTAATCCCTTACAGCAGGTCGCCTATGTTGGTGTCATGTATGGATTGCTGCCATTGTTACTATTGACGGGGCTGCTGTGTCTCTATCCGCAAGCCGTGGGAGATATGTTTCCTGGCGTAAGATACTGGTTATTGCAGGCGCATTTTGCTCTGGCATTTATAAGCCTCTTTTTTATCTTCGGTCATCTTTATCTTTGCACCACGGGGCGTACGCCACACGAAACCTTTAAAAGCATGGTCGATGGCTATCACCGGCACTAACGAATGATCATTACACGAGCAGACCTGCGAGAATGGCGTATCGGAGCGGTGATGTATCGCTGGTTTCTGCGCCATTTCCCACGTGGCGGTAGTTATGCCGATATTCATCATGCACTGATTGAGGAAGGATATACGGACTGGGCGGAGAGTCTGGTTGAGTATGCGTGGAAAAAATGGCTGGCGGATGAAAACTTCGCGCATCAGGAAGTTTCTTCTATGCAAAAACTGGCCACAGATCCCGGAGAACGACTATTTTGCAGTCAGTTTGCCCGCAGCGACGATCATGCTCGCATCGGCTGTTGTGAGGATAACGCCAGAATCGCAACCGCTGGGTATGCCGCGCAAATTGCCAGTATGGGTTATAGCGTGCGGATTGGAAGTGTCGGCTTTAACAGTCACATTGGCAGCTCCGGTGCACGCGCACGGGTTGCTGTAACCGGTAATTCTTCGCGGATAAGCAGCGCTGGAGATAGCAGTCGGATTGCGAATACCGGAATGCGAGTACGCGTTTGTACATTGGGTGAACGGTGTCATGTCGCCAGTAATGGTGACCTGGTGCAAATCGCCAGCTTTGGCGCAAACGCCAGAATTGCCAACTGCGGCGACAATGTACACATCATTGCCAGCGGTGAAAATTCAACAGTAGTGAGCACGGGCGTGGTCGACTCAATTATTCTCGGGCCAGGGGGATGCGCCGCACTCGCATATCATGACGGCGAAAGAGTTCGCTTCGCCGTCGCCATTGAAGGTGAAAACAATATTCGAGCCGGAGTCCGCTATCGTCTTAATGAACAACATCAGTTTGTTGAGTGCTGATAGCTTTACCTTTAATCAAACGAAAGACGCCGACGCGCACGGGATGCAGGTTTTACGACCGCCCGAGCCATCGCCTCTCCAATTTCTGCACATGCCGTAAGTCCCTGAACGAAAGGCTGGTCGTGCATCAACCAGGGCAACGCGCCGAACGCTACGCGCCCACGAATATCTTCGGGTTGCTGTAACGTATAATCTTCGCCAACATCAGGGATTTCATCCCCTGTTTTCTGTAATTGTTCGCGTAGTCCAGGGAAAGGAATATCTTTCACTTTAAGCGGACGCTGCCCGCGGGCATCAATAAAAACGTCAAACGAGTAACTGTTGTCTTCCGTTTTCAGGACGGTGCGCGACTCGTTAATTTCCATTTCGTAGTCTTCACCGAGAGCGAGAATATGAATGATTCCCGCTTCACGTAAGGCCAATAGTCGACGAATAGACTCTGAAGGGATTGCCGCATAATTATCGATGAAAACCCGGGCAAGGCCTTTACTGAACCGTTTATGGTCGTGTTCATTCAGATGTGGAACAATTTCCTGTACGGCTTCATGCAGGCGCAGAATGACATAACGCCAGGGAACAGTATGATTTTCTCGTTTATTGCGTTCGACCTCCTGGAGATTTTTTTCTGCCCAGTCGAATGGGTCGCGTTGTTTGCGCTCGGCAAACCAGGCTTGAGCAAAGGAATCGACATTCAGGCTTTCTAAGGCTATGCGTTGGCTCCAGTCTGGATCAGCAAATTTGATTTCCTCTACTATCAATCTAAATACCCGATCCAAAAGGCCCTCTTCGCCTTTTTGAATCTCAGCATTTAATGCTTGATCAGTGACGATGTGTAAGGGCTCGTAGGGAATAGGGCAATAGAAATCGGCTTCGGGTAAAATACCTGTGCGCGACATTAACGTAATATTTAGCTTTTCACTTGCGTTATCGCGGTGAAAAATGACGTGTTGTTTATCATCTTCAATGAACGAACCATGCTGAATAGCCACTGCCATTGCCGCATCCAGTCCGCTCAAGGATGTTCCCATAATACCCACGTTACACGCATCGACCTTTGCTTCCATCAGGCCTGACCACGGGCTGGGAAAATACGTTCTGGTTGCTTCTTCTTCATCAGGCCAGACGTGACCCGTGGCAATCACCGCTAAATCAAACGTCTCGCTGGGTAAATCCTGATTTGTAGCGATCATGACGCCAGCATTTGTAATTTGCAGATCGGTAACCTGGCATGATTCATAAACAGCCACTGCAAATTTTTGCTGTCGTGCCTGGTCTACTAATCGTAAAAATTGATCGCGGAAATATTCGCCCAGCAGAATTCGCGGTAAAAACTGACGATCGTGCAAGGTTTCTTTTTTAACGCCATAACGCTGGAGATGGCTGGCTTCTTGCTTTTGTAGCCATTCGAGATACGTGCAATAAATCGGCGGTATTTCAATACTGGCAATGTTTGCCAGCATCAGTTTTGAGTTTTCATCATCACTGTATGGCATCCCGACACCGGCTTCGTCAGCCTGCTCGAAGATAGAAATAGAAAGTGGCGTTTGTTGCTGTAGAAGCGAGAATAAGGTGTAGATCCCCGTAGGCCCGGCACCCACAATAGCAATTGTTTTCATTGTTACTTACCTGTACGCATTCTTTCGAATTTAGTGTTATCAGGTAAGTTTGGTTGAGATTTTTAGAATTTGAGAAATTTCAGACAGGGATGAAAAGGGCACTAACCGCCCTTGATTAAAATCTGTCAGGCAAGTTTTGCCTGATTGAATTGACTCAGTGACACATTGACATCGAAAACTTTGGCGACAACTTCCTCAACGCCAAGATTTTTCAGTCGGGCAGTATGTTTTTCCAGATAGGTAAGGGCGCTTTTTTCATCAGAGAAAAGGTAGATCCCACCGGCTTCGTGGTTCTTTTCACTTTCTGTCCAAACCTTCCACAGAAAACCAGGTTCCTGATTAATCGACTCAGCAAGCGGTTTAAGCTGCTCAGCCATTGCGTCGCCAAATGGGCCATTAAAAGCAAAATGAAGTTGTAACAAAGTTGCCACAGCGATTCTCCTTCTGATAACGCACACGAAGACAGTGTAGATCTTTTAACGTATTGGATACAGAGAAGAAACAGAGGGACAAAGAAGAAGACCAGATTAAGAAAATCTGGTGCGTCCGAGTGGACTCGAACCACCGACCCCCACCATGTCAAGGTGGTGCTCTAACCAACTGAGCTACGGACGCAGGATGGTGCGTTCAATTGGACTCGAACCAACGACCCCCACCATGTCAAGGTGGTGCTCTAACCAACTGAGCTATGAACGCAACGTTGTAGGTGACAACGGGGACGAATATTAGCGGCAGAGTGGGAAGGTGGCAAGAGGCAAAACGTAATTTTCTGCGCTATTTCGACCGTTTGCAGAGCTTTTAAGCAAATTGGCTATATTTTGTTGATTTGCAAGGGCGATTTTTATTCAGGATCGCATTTACATCTGATACAACCCAATAATCCGTGTATCAGAGTTTAAACAGAGTTGTTTGCCACCATCTCAAATCTGTCGTGGATAAATCCTTCGTAGCCTTTACACTTAGGTAGCAATAAAGGCACACAGATGCAGCAAAGGAATAAATCATGGGATCTGATGCGAAAAACTTGATGAGCGACGGGAACGTGCAAATTGTTAAGACCGGCGAGGTTATTGGCGCGACGCAACTTACTGAAGGCGAGTTGATTGTTGAAGCTGGCGGAAGAGCCGAAAATACCGTGGTCACGGGGGCTGGCTGGTTGAAAGTGGCAACCGGTGGGATAGCCAAATGCGCACAGTACGGTAACAATGGCACGCTATCGGTCAGCGACGGTGCCATTGCCACAGATATTGTTCAGTCCGAGGGAGGCGCAATTAGTCTCTCTACGCTCGCTACGGTTAATGGCCGCCATCCCGAAGGTGAATTCAGCGTTGATAAAGGTTATGCCTGCGGTTTGTTGCTGGAAAATGGCGGTAACCTGCGTGTACTGGAAGGCCATCGCGCGGAAAAAATTATTCTCGATCAAGAGGGTGGCCTGTTGGTCAATGGGACAACCTCAGCGGTCGTGGTAGATGAAGGTGGTGAATTGTTGGTGTATCCAGGTGGGGAAGCCAGCAATTGTGAGATTAATCAGGGCGGCGTTTTTATGCTGGCGGGGAAAGCCAATGATACGTTGCTTGCTGGTGGCACCATGAATAATCTCGGTGGTGAAGACTCTGACACTATTGTTGAGAATGGAGCCATCTATCGTCTGGGGACGGATGGTCTTCAGCTCTACAGTTCCGGTAAGACGCAAAACCTGTCCGTTAATGTGGGTGGTCGGGCTGAAGTGCATGCTGGTACGCTGGAAAACGCGGTAATACAAGGTGGGACAGTGATTTTGTTGTCACCCACCAGCGCGGACGAAAATTTTGTCGTAGAGGAAGATCGTGCACCGGTTGAACTGACCGGGAGTGTTGCATTACTGGACGGCGCTTCAATGATTATTGGCTATGGCGCAGATCTGCAACAATCAACGATTACTGTACAGCAGGGCGGTGTGTTGATTCTCGACGGCAGTACGGTAAAAGGCGACAGTGTCACTTTTGGTATTGGTAACATCAATCTGAATGGCGGAAAACTGTGGCTGATCACTGATGCGGCAACGCAGGTGCAACTGAAAGTGAAACGCCTGCGTGGAGAGGGAGCCATTTGCCTGCAAACCAGTGCGAAAGAAATTTCACCTGACTTCATCAATGTGAAAGGGGAAGTTACCGGTGATATACACGTTGAGATAACAGATGCCAGTCGGCAAACTCTGTGTAACTCTCTGAAATTACAGCCAGACCAAGATGGCATCGGCGCAACGCTCCAGCCTGCGTAAAAACACAGGCGCAACCCGTGAAGGTTGCGCCTTGTCTTTATTAGCGGGATGCTCGTTGCAGAATGATGGCTGACGGCAGACGTTGCAGGAACCGCATACGCAGCATCATCATAATGGCTGCCGACGTCAGGCCAATAATAAAGCCTATCCAGAAGCCTGCTGGCCCCATAGGTTCAACGACCAGATCGGTCAATGCCAGAATATAGCCGCTTGGCAAGCCCAGCACCCAGTAAGCCGTAAAGGTGATATAGAAAATGGAACGCGTATCTTTATAACCACGCAAAATTCCACTGCCAATCACCTGGATAGAGTCAGAAATCTGATATACCGCCGCCAGCAACATCAAATGTGCAGCCAGCGTTACAACCTCGGGATTGTCGTTGTACAACAGGGCGATTTGCTCCCGCAGTGAAACCGTGAATATGGCCGTCAGGGTTGCCATACAGACACCCACCATAAGCCCGGTCCGCGCAGCGGTTTGCGCATCCAGCGTTGAGCCTTGACCCAGACGATAACCTACGCGGATGGTTACCGCTGCCGCCAGCGACATGGGAAGCACGAACATCAGTGAACTAAAGTTCAGGGCAATCTGATGTCCTGCGACATCAACAATACCGAGCGGAGACACTAACAGAGCCACGACGGCAAACAGCGTTACTTCAAAGAATAGTGCCAGCGCAATTGGCAAACCGAGTTGAATCAGTCGTTTCATAACCGCAGGATCGGGCTTCGCGGTGCCTTTTTCGTTACGAATATCGCGCATCGAGCGGGCGCGTTTAATGTAAGAAACCATGGCAAGGAACATGACCCAATACACCGCCGCAGTAGCCACGCCACAACCAACTCCACCGAGCTCAGGCATACCGAAATGACCATAAATAAAGATATAGTTAACCGGAATGTTCACCAGCAGGCCGATAAAGCCCATCACCATACCCGGCTTGGTTTTTGCCAGACCTTCACACTGGTTACGGGCAACCTGGAAGAAAAGATAGCCCGGCGCGCCCCATAGCAACGCACGCAGATAACCCACGGCTTTGTCCGCCAGAGCCGGATCGATGTTTTCCATGGAGCGGATAATGTAGCCTGCATTCCACAGCACCAGCATAATGAGAACGGAAACAAAACCCGCCAGCCAGAAACCTTGTCGCACCTGATGCGCAATGCGCTCACGTCGACCGGAACCATTTAATTGCGCGATAACCGGCGTTAATGCCAGCAGCAGTCCGTGACCAAAGAGGATCGCCGGAAGCCAGATAGAAGTACCGATAGCGACCGCCGCCATGTCGGTGGCACTATAGCCGCCCGCCATCACGGTATCGACAAAACCCATCGCAGTTTGGGCGATTTGCGCGAGAATCACCGGGATTGCTAATGCTAATAACAGACGCGCTTCACTGATATACTTCTGCACGTGAACACCTTTTATTTGTAGTTATATGAGAGACTAAAAAGCCGCCTGAATGGGCAGCAAAAAGAAGAAGCAGGGGAAATTCAGTCTATTGTAGCGAGGATTTATTAATTCTCCAGTGAAAAAATAGCCATTCTTACCCCTTCACTGGTAAGGGCGTTTTCCACCTGCTATTGTGCTGAACAGAATGTCTTAACTGATTTCAGGAGTTGTAAGTATGTTTACGGGGATTGTACAGGGCACCGCAAAACTGGTGTCGATTGACGAGAAACCAAATTTTCGCACGCATGTGGTGGAGTTACCCGACCACATGCTGGACGGTCTGGAAACCGGTGCTTCCGTGGCGCATAACGGTTGCTGCCTGACCGTGACGGAAATTAACGGCAACCATGTCAGTTTTGACCTGATGAAAGAAACGTTACGCATTACTAATCTTGGCGATTTAAAAGTGGGGGATTGGGTAAACGTTGAGCGTGCGGCGAAATTCAGCGATGAAATTGGCGGACACTTAATGTCAGGTCATATTATGACCACCGCTGAAGTAGCGAAAATATTAACCTCGGAAAATAATCGTCAGATCTGGTTTAAAGTCCAGGATAGTCAGTTGATGAAATATATCCTGTACAAAGGATTTATTGGCATCGACGGTATTAGCCTGACCGTCGGCGAAGTCACGCCAACGCGTTTTTGCGTCCATTTAATTCCGGAAACACTGGAACGCACGACTCTTGGGAAGAAAAAACTCGGCGCACGCGTCAACATTGAAATCGATCCACAAACTCAGGCAGTGGTAGATACGGTAGAACGTGTGCTGGCGGCACGAGAAAATGCCATGAATCAACCAGGTACAGAAGCCTGATCTGAAATCGCCCCCGGAGCGGGGGCGATAGAATAGCCTCTAGCGAGCGACTCGAAGGCCGTTTTCGACTCCGCGAGAGAACACCACCTGCCAGAGCTGAATATCACGGGCGCGGAAAGCACCTGCACAGGCATTCAGATAATAGGTAAACATCCGTTTAAAGCGTTCACTGTAGTTATCCGCAATTTCTGGCCATGCGGCGAGGAATCGTTCATACCACGCCATCAACGTAGTATCGTAATCAGCACCGAAGTTATGCCAGTCTTCCATCACAAAGTGGGGTTCGCTGGACTGAGCTATCTGGCGTACAGAGGGCAGGCAACCGTTCGGAAAAATATATTTATTAATCCAGGGATCAACATTCAGATCGGTTTTTTTCGAACCGATGGTATGGAGCAGGAATATACCTTCCGGTTTCAAATTACGATCCACCACCGCAAAATAGGTATCGTAATTTTTCGGTCCGACGTGCTCGAACATCCCCACAGAAACAATACGATCAAACTGGTCGTTCAGGTCACGATAATCTTGCAGCAAAATGGTGACATCCAGGCCTTCACAGCGTTCCTGAGCCATTTTTTGCTGTTCGGCAGAAATGGTGACGCCGACCACGCTTACGTCATAATTAGACGCCATGTAGTGCGCCAGTCCACCCCAGCCACAGCCAATATCCAGTACGCGCATCCCTGGTTTTAACTGCAATTTTTCACAAATCATTTTGAGCTTCGCCTGCTGGGCAGATTCCAGATTATCGGCATCTTTCCAGTAAGCACAGGAATATTGCATGAAGGGATCAAGCATGCGGCTGAACAAGTCATTACCCAAATCGTAATGCTCTTTGCCGACTATCCAGGCACGTTTTTTACTCTGCAGATTGAAGAGACGAGCGCCGGCAATACGCAGCGTGTCTTTGAAATGATGGGGAAGTTGGTTCTCGAGACCTGCGCGTAAGACTTTGCTAAAAAACATATCCAGTCGGTCACATTCCCACCAGCCATCCATATAACTTTCGCCTAACCCCAAAGAACCTTCCTGCAGAACGCGTTTAAAAAAATCGGGGTTTTTGACACGAATATCCGCCGGGGCAGAACCGTTAATGGCTATACCGGCACGGCTAAGTAATTCGTTGGCGATACGGTACCAGTTATCATCCGGTACACTGACTTCTTCTATACACGATGAACTCATAGTTTCTCCATCACTGGTCGGTGATCAGAACCTTAAAACAGCGTAGACGCTTTTTGGGCTTTGTGAGAAATCTCGCAGAAAAAACCGCGAGTCTATAATCCGACGTAGAACAGAGGGAAAGGAGGAACCCTTGCCGAAATGACCATCCATAGTGAGTCGGGAACGATCCTGTCCCCGTAATAACATAATATTTATCGTAGTTTTAACAACTCGAAATTAGTATAGGCCGCTAATTTCAATCATACAACAAAATTTTGTTAGCAGCCTAAGTATAAGTATATCGATATAGATCAGTGTGATTCGCTATGAGCGACTTCGGCATTGCCATGATTCTGGCAGCCAACTTCTTCACAACGTTGCATCATGTAACCCAGAGCGACCAGCACTACTGTTGATAACATCACGCTGGTGGTGGTGAGCAATGGCGTGCTGATACTGATAAGCCAGGAAACTACCAGACTTGCGAGGAAGCACAGACCCAGTTGCAGAGTGTTCTGCAACGCTGCGGCGCGACCGGTTGCATGTGGGAAGGGACGCAGCGCCTGGGCGACAACAATCGGGTAGATCGCACCGTTGGCAATCGCCATCACACAGAATGGGATCAGGATTTCGACCAGCGACACATGGCTAATGAAGCCCGCAGCCCAGGTCGCAATGACGCTGACAGCAAACAGTACCAGCAACCACGGTAATAACTGCTTGCCTTGCCATTTCTGCAGCGCGGCGCGACAGCCATAACCACCAATCAGAAACGCGATAGTTTGCGGGACGTAACTTAAACCAATAACTGCCGGGCTGTAACCCATTTCACTAAGGATGAACGGTGAACCGGTCAGCCATGCAAAAAAACTGGCTGAACAGGCCGCGTATATCAGCACGTTGCCGCGATAGGTTTTAGAACGTAGCAGGTCGGTAAAGGTCAGACCATCCTGACTATTGTTACGGGCCTTCGTCGTGGGTTTGAGCCAGAAAATAGGCAGAATCAGCACCACGGTAATGGCAAACAGGGTGGCGAAAATCGCCTGCCAGGAAAAATGGACCAGCAGCCAGCTTCCTAACAGAGGAGCCAGTGCCGGAGACAGACCCACCAGCGGCATGATGGTCGCAAAAATACGGTTAACTTTCTGTGAAGGATAATAATCTGTCACTAATGCTTGCCAGATAACCGCCGCGGCGCAGACACCCACAGCCTGTACAAAACGCAATATCAGCAGCGTGGCGGCGTTTTCTACCCACAGCATCCCCAGACTACCTAACGCAAAAATTGTCAGGCCGATGAATAACACCGGTTTACGACCATAACGGTCGGAGAGTGGCCCCCACAGAAGCTGGGCTGCGGCAAAACCGGCAAGGAACAGACTAAGGCTGGCACTGACAGCAGACGCAGGCGTTTGCAGGTCGGCCTGTATGGCGGCGAAAGCAGGCAGATACATATCGGTTGCCAGAAAACCGAGTACGCTCAAACCCGCCAGCCAGACTAAAAATCTTTTCCCAGGTTGCATGTATATTCTCTAAATCTCTCAATTAAACACCGCCGCAAAGTGTAGGGAGTGAAATTAGTGTTGTGAAACGGTAATATTTGATGATTGGTTTCAAAAATTTTGCAGGCAGACTATGTGGTCAGAATATTCTCTGGAAGTTGTTGATGCGGTAGCGCGTAATGGTAGTTTTAGCGCCGCAGCCCAGGAGTTGCATCGCGTCCCTTCTGCGGTCAGCTATACCGTGCGTCAGCTGGAAGAGTGGCTGGCGGTGCCGCTTTTTGAACGACGTCACCGTGATGTGGAACTGACCGCTGCCGGGGCGTGGTTTCTCAAAGAAGGACGCTCTGTTGTCAAAAAAATGCAGATCACCCGCCAGCAATGTCAGCAGATAGCGAACGGCTGGCGCGGTCAGTTAGCTATCGCAGTGGATAATATTGTCAGGCCAGAGCGAACACGGCAGATGATCGTTGATTTTTATCGCCATTTTGATGATGTCGAACTTCTTGTCTTTCAGGAAGTGTTCAACGGTGTCTGGGATGCACTTTCCGACGGGCGCGTGGAACTGGCGATTGGCGCAACACGCGCGATTCCGGTAGGCGGTCGTTATGCCTTCCGGGATATGGGGATGTTAAGCTGGAGTTGCGTTGTTGCCAGCCACCACCCGCTGGCGTTGATGGATGGCCCGTTCAGCGATGATACGTTGCGCAACTGGCCGTCATTGGTGCGCGAAGACACCTCGCGAACGCTACCTAAACGTATTACCTGGTTGCTGGATAACCAAAAAAGACTTGTCGTGCCTGACTGGGAATCATCGGCAACCTGTATCTCGGCAGGATTATGCATAGGGATGGTGCCAACACATTTCGCCAAACCGTGGCTTAATGAGGGGAAGTGGGTAGCACTAGAACTGGAAAACCCCTTCCCGGATTCGGCATGTTGTCTGACATGGCAGCAAAATGATATGTCGCCTGCGTTAACCTGGTTGCTTGAGTATCTCGGCGATAGTGAGACGCTGAATAAGGAGTGGCTGCGGGAGCCGGAAGAGACTCCCGCAACGGGTAATTAACGACGATAGTCGCGGAACGGGCCGTCAGCCACGGAGCGGCGTTCAATCAACCGCGGATGCACTTCAATGGACTGCGGTTCTTCACGTTTGTTGACGATACGATCCAACAGCATGTTGAACGCTGTTTCACCCAGCGAATCTTTTGGCTGATGGATCGTGGTCAGCGCCGGCGTAAAATAGCGGGCGTTGCGCACGTTATCATAACCGATCAGCGAAACATCCTGCGGCACGCGCAGACCCATTTCATCAGCAGCACAAAGTGCGCCCATTGCCATGATATCGCCACCACAGAAGACGGCAGTAGGGCGATGCGACTGCGACAGGATTTGCTGCATGGCGCGATAACCGGATTCAGGTTCAAAGTCACCCTGCACAATCCAGCTTTCCGGCACTTTGATCATCGCTTCTTCCATCGCCTTCATAAAACCGGCAAGGCGGCCTGCGCCGGTGTTACGTTCCAGCGGGCCAGGGATAACGCCGATTTCGCGATGACCGCGTTCAATCAGATAACGCCCGGCCATGTAGCCGCCTTCGAATGCGTTATCAATGACCGCATCGGTGAAGTCAGCTTTTGCTTCACCCCAGTCCATCACCACCATTGGGATATGGCGATACTCTTCCAGCATCGCCAGCAACGGCTCTGGGTACTCAGAACACATCACCAGCAGACCATCGACGCGTTTTTGCGCCATCATCGACAGATAAGCCCGCTGTTTCTCAAGATTGTTCCACGCATTGCCCAGAATCAGGGTGTAACCTTTCTGGAAGCAATTTTTTTCGACCGCTTCAATGATCTCGGCAAAATAGGCCGCTTCGCTGCTGGTCGCCAGCAAACCGATAGACTTGGTGTGGTTAACCTTCAGGCTACGCGCCACCGCGCTAGGGGAGTAGTGTAATTCTTTGATTGCTGCCCACACGGCATTGCGCGTTTCTTCAGCGACGAAACGTGTTTTGTTGATCACGTGTGACACAGTTGTAGTGGAAACGTTTGCTCGTTTCGCTACATCTTTTATTGTTGCCATTCCATTTCACTCCAGACCCTAACTTCAGCTCCTGCAAATTCGCAAGGTAAACGTTTGCCTTTACACACCTTACGCACAACAAAAATGTTGCGGTACGCCGGAAAAACGACACGGAGCGTCAGGAAGGGGTCAATGGCCAGTACGCAAATAATGTAAGCGTGGAATTTTGGCCGATCTTGACGAAAAGGGGAAGTAGTAAAAACACTTATCATTATAAATGACGGGAGATTTTTTCATCACAGTGTGTAAAAATGCGTAATATCACTTTTTGTGTGGTAATAAAAAAGGAGAAAACTTGATGAGCACCGACCTTAAATTTTCACTGGTAACAACGATTATCGTCCTCGGTTTGATCGTGGCCGTGGGTTTGACTGCCGCGCTGCACTGATTTCCTCTCGAGGGAGCGCGTTCTCCCTCGCATCTCCTTCCTGTTTGTTAGCAAAATGGCAAAAGTGTTTTCTCTTTTTGTTATTTTCATTTTTTTGTGATTACTGTCATGCTTTCGCCACTTTAATGAATATCGCGTAATGACGCTAAGAGGTGGAGATAAGGCATGAAAATTAACTATCCGTTGCTGGCGCTGGCGATTGGCGCGTTTGGTATCGGGACAACGGAGTTCTCGCCAATGGGCTTGTTGCCCGTCATTGCGCGCGGTGTGGATGTCTCGATTCCCGCTGCCGGAATGTTAATCAGTGCTTATGCAGTTGGCGTAATGGTTGGCGCGCCGCTGATGACGCTTCTACTTTCTCATCGTGCCCGCCGCAGTGCGTTGATTTTCCTGATGGCGATTTTCACGCTTGGCAACGTACTTTCCGCCATCGCGCCGGATTATATGACCCTGATGCTTTCACGCATTTTGACCAGCCTGAATCACGGGGCATTTTTTGGTTTGGGTTCAGTCGTGGCCGCAAGCGTAGTGCCAAAACATAAACAGGCTAGCGCAGTTGCCACTATGTTTATGGGGTTAACCCTGGCAAATATCGGTGGCGTGCCGGCGGCGACCAGGTTGGGCGAAACCATCGGCTGGCGGATGTCATTTCTGGCAACAGCGGGGCTGGGCGTGATTTCAATGGTAAGTCTGTTCTTCTCATTACCTAAAGGTGGCGCAGGGGCGCGACCTGAAGTGAAAAAAGAGCTGGCGGTATTAATGCGTCCGCAGGTGCTGTCTGCATTGCTGACGACGGTACTGGGCGCTGGTGCAATGTTTACCCTCTACACCTATATCTCTCCGGTACTGCAAAGTATTACCCACGTAACGCCGGTGTTCGTCACGGCAATGCTGGTGCTGATTGGTGTCGGATTTTCTATCGGTAACTATCTCGGCGGCAAACTGGCAGATCGTTCAGTTAACGGCACGTTGAAAGGCTTTTTGTTGTTGCTGATGGTGATTATGCTGGTAATCCCGTTCCTGGCCCGCAATGAGTTCGGCGCAGCTATTAGCATGGTAGTGTGGGGAGCTGCAACCTTTGCGGTCGTACCGCCGTTACAGATGCGCGTGATGCGTGTCGCCAGTGAAGCGCCAGGTCTGTCTTCATCAGTCAATATTGGTGCCTTTAATCTTGGAAATGCGCTGGGAGCAGCTGCTGGTGGTGCGGTAATTTCCGCTGGGCTGGGATACAGTTTTGTGCCGGTGATGGGGGCGATTGTCGCGGGACTGGCATTATTGCTGGTGTTTATGTCAGTCAGAAAACAACCTGAAACAGTTTGCGTTGCCAACAGCTAATTAAACAAAAACGCAGAAGGATAACCTTCTGCGTTACAGTTGCTGGCAACGTGCGATTTATCTTGCCGAATGCGCTGTTAACGCCTCATCCGTGTTGGCATGGCGCGCGAAGCGCATCAGGTAATGTTGCATTTGCCATCAGTTATTATGCAGCGAGATTTTTCGCTACGAATTCCCAGTTCACCAGCGCCCAGAAGTGCTCCAGATAGCCAGGACGTGCATTGCGATAGTCGATGTAATAAGCGTGTTCCCAGACATCAACGGTCAGCAGCGGAGTCGCATCGGTGGTCAGTGGAGTACCCGCGTTAGAGGTTGAAACGATAGCCAGTTTGCCATCGCTGTTTTTCACCAGCCAGGTCCAGCCAGAACCAAAGTTTTTGATCGCTGCATCAGTAAACTGAGCTTTGAAATCGGCAAAGCTGCCAAAAGATGCGGCGATAGCTTCAGCGACTTTTCCAGTCGGTTCGCCACCCGCGTTCGGTGCCAGGCAGTTCCAGTAGAAAGTATGGTTCCAGACCTGAGCTGCGTTGTTGAATACGCCACCTTCAGAGCTGCGAATAATCTCTTCCAGTGATTTACCTTCAAACGCGGTACCTTTGATCAGGTTGTTCAGGTTAGTGACATAAGTCTGATGATGCTTGCCGTAGTGATACTCGATGGTTTCCGCAGAAATGTGCGGTGCCAGAGCATCTTTAGCATATGGTAGTGCAGGTAATTCGAATGACATTGCTACTCTCCTTTATTATTAATTTGCATACGTACAATAGCCTTATTGTGCGTATGGATAGGGTAGCAAATTAAAAGGTGAGACAAAAGATGAACTTACCCTGTTGCCGTAACAACAGGGTAAAGTTTTAGCGAAGTGTTTTTGGGGTCATTACCCGGCGAGCGCCAACATAGTGGCGCTGCCAGTAGTCTTCACTGAGAGAAGTGATTTGAATTTCTTGGCCCGTGCGCGGTGACTGAATAAATTTGCCGTTGCCGACATACACGCCGACATGATCGGCTGTACCGCGTCCCTGAGTACGGAAGAAGACCAGGTCGCCGTTTTTCAGTTCACTACGTTCGATTGGCGCTGCATCGCGCAGGTGATACATTTCATTCGCCGTACGCGGAATACGAATTTTCACCAAATCTTTATAAGCGTAATAAACCAGACCGCTGCAATCAAAACCGGTACGCGGTGAACTGCCACCCCAACGATATGGCTTACCAATTTGCTGCATCAGTTTATTCATTGCCACTTTTGTGGCTTTTTGCACCTTCGCTTTGTGCGCGTCGGCAAGGGTTCCTGACGCGGCATTTTTGACTTTCACACAATGCGATTTATAGCCCTTACGTTTGGTACACTTTTCGGTAAAGCTGGCTGAGGCCGTTTTATTGACGGCGTGTTTGCTGCGAGTTTTGCCGTTTTTAGAAGCGGTAATGGAAGATTTTTTAACGGAAGAAGCGGTTTTGCTTTTGGTCGTACTTTTACTGGCGGCTTTTTTCGCTGTTTTCTGGCTGGCTTTCTGGGTCTTTTGGGTGGTTGCCGTGCTTTTCTTTTTATCTGCTTTTTTGGTGATATGAGTGGTAGCAGAACTCTCCCTGGCTTGCTTTGAAGCATGGGCCATAGGCGTTAAAGGCAGGGTGGTAAAAAGTAAAGCACAGAGCGTGATCGAAATACGGTTTATCCGCGCCACTGAGCGTCCCTCTGTTAAGGCAGGTCTATCATGCCTGCGTCTGATTTACAAAACTTGATGATTCTAATGCATAGAAGAAGAGAAAGTTAATAGCTTTTATTGTTAAAAAATACGTTTCGTCGGCGAGCGCAAAAAAATGCAGCAGTGAAAGCTAAAAATGGTTATAAATACGCCAGTTTGCCGTGCATCAGGGAAGAAACGAATATTTGAAATGCAACAAATAGAGCAAAGGGATAAAATAGCAAAAGCGTGATGAAAATGTTATTTTCCGATGCCGCACTGACCCGCTACAATGTCAGATTACTGCCGTAAAGAAGTTTGAGGAAGCAAGACAATGAGCACCACTATCGAAAAAATCCAACGCCAGATTGCTGAAAACCCGATCCTGCTGTACATGAAAGGTTCACCGAAACTGCCGAGCTGCGGTTTCTCTGCCCAGGCAGTCCAGGCGCTTGCCGCATGTGGCGAACGTTTTGCCTATGTTGATATTCTGCAGAATCCGGACATTCGTGCGGAACTGCCGAAATATGCGAACTGGCCGACCTTCCCGCAACTGTGGGTTGACGGCGAGCTGGTGGGCGGTTGTGATATCGTGATCGAAATGTATCAGCGTGGTGAACTGCAGCAGCTGATCAAAGAAACTGCCGCTAAATACAAGTCTGAAGAGCCGGACGCGGAATAATCCGTCCTGCAATACTGACGGATGCGAACGGGCATCCGTCAGTCCTTTCTCTATCCCCAATCCAGCCCTTGTGGCGAACTTGAAAATCCCGCCTCACGTAACCGCGTAAACATCGGCGTTTGCCGGACCGGTAGGTCATTCACTTCTGTTAGCGTAAAGCGCAGCCGTGGTTCGCGACTGGACAGCTGTCGGCTGTTTAAAGGCGCGAAGAAACCAGTCGCGGGTCGCCGGTGAAAACACGTCCGGCAGGGGCGATGAAGGGTTTGGATTATTTGCCATTAACGCTATTCCCCGTGAATAACATGCATGATGCGTAGAATAGCCTCACTATAGATGCCTGATTCATTGCATGTCATCAGGCATCGACTCGATTACACCTCTTCGGCGGCAGGCAGCGGCCAGCCTCCCAGACGTTTCCAGCGGTTGACGATTTCACAAAACAGCACAGCAGTGCGTTCGGTGTCGTACAGCGCGGAGTGCGCCTGGGTGCTGTCGAAGTCCATGCCAGCGGTCTGGCAAGCCTTTGACAATACGGTTTGTCCGAGTGCCAGCCCGGCCAGTGCAGCAGTGTCAAAAGTGGCGAAAGGGTGGAACGGGTTACGTTTCAGTGAGGCGCGTTCTGCGGCGGCCATCATAAAGCTGTGATCGAAATTGGCGTTGTGCGCCACCATAATGGCGCGGTTACAGCCGCTCGCTTTAATACCTTTACGTACAACTTTAAAAATTTCGTGCAGCGCCTCGTACTCGCTGACCGCGCCGCGATCGGGATCGTTCGGATCAATGCCATTGAAGGCAAGGGCCTCTGGTTGCAAATTTGCGCCGACAAATGGTTCGACGTGGAAATGTAATGTGGTGTCCGGCATCAGCCAGCCTTGTTCATCCATTTTCAGGGTGATGGCGGCAATCTCAAGCAGCGCATCGGTTTTGGCGTTAAATCCGGCTGTTTCAACATCGATCACAACAGGATAAAAACCACGAAAACGGTCGCACAGACCGGTAAGTTGAGCGTTATCGGACATCTGATTCTCTTAATACGGATAAATTGCAGCGCGCATTATGACAAATATTACTTGTCGATGCAGTAAAGATGCGGGCGCGATGAGTTCACGCCCGGCAGGAGATTAGTTGCCCAGACCGCGACCGGCGTCTTTCTCTTCGATTAATTCAATTTTGTAACCGTCCGGATCTTCCACAAATGCGATAACCGTAGTACCGCCTTTTACCGGACCCGCTTCACGGGTTACGTTACCCCCGTTTTGACGGATTTTTTCGCACGCTTCAGCGGCGTTATCTACGCTAAGCGCGATGTGACCATAAGCAGTGCCGAGTTCGTATTTATCCACGCCCCAGTTGTAGGTCAGTTCAATCACTGCTTCTTCGGTTTCCGGGCCGTAACCAACAAACGCCAGTGAGTATTTGTATTCCGGGTTTTCGCTGGTACGCAGCAGTTTCATGCCCAGCACGTTGGTATAAAAATCGATGGAGCGTTGCAGATCGCCAACGCGCAGCATGGTATGAAGAAGACGCATCTTTATATCCTCAAAATGGCTAACAGATTCAAAAAGTTGTTTTAGTATAGCGGCGGCTTTGCGCCGCTCGCAATGTTGGATTACAGCGTCGGGTAATCAGTGTAACCTTCAGCACCGCCACCATAAAAACTTTCGGCACGCTGTGGGTTAAGCTCAGCTTTGCGCTGCAAGCGGGCGACCAGATCCGGGTTCGCAATCCAGTCACGACCAAATGCTACCGCATCAATTAACCCTTTGCCGATCAGCGTTTCAGCTTTTTCTACTGTGTATGCACCTGCGCCGATAATCGGACCGTGGAAACGGGCGCGTACTTTTTCGCGAAACGCATCAGTATATGGTTCACCTCCCGCCCAATCTGGTTCTGACATATGAAGATAAGCAATGCCGCGTTTACCCAGTTGTTCAATCAGATACAGTGCATCGGCTTCTTCGTTCGGGCCGTTATCCGTGTTCTGGAAAGTACCGATTGGCGAAATGCGAATGCCAATGCGATCGGCACCCCATTCTTCAATCCCGGCATCGACCACTTCCAGCACCAGACGCGCGCGATTTTCCACGCTGCCGCCGTACTGATCGGTACGATGGTTTGAAGAAGGGGAAAGGAACTGATGCAGCAAATAACCGTGAGCAGAGTGGAGCTCTACCAGATCAAAACCGGCTTCACGCGCGTTAGCAATGGCCTGACGGAAATCATTGACGATACCCGGAATCTCTCCCAGTTCAAGCGCACGCGGCATGGATGTTTCAACACGGATCGCCTGACCATTTTCATCGCGCAGAGAAGTACGTGTTCCCGCGCTAAGTGCTGAAGGCGCTACCGGTGCCTGACCGCCAGGTTGCAGGCTGGCGTGAGAAATGCGTCCGGTGTGCCACAGCTGTACGGCCATATGACCATTTTCAGCATGAACGCCAGCGGTAATTTTTTTCCATGCGGCAATTTGTTCCGGGCTATGGATGCCAGGTGCACCTGCGTATCCTTTTGCCTGGGCAGAAATTTGCGTGGCTTCGCTAATAATCAAACCGGCACTGGCACGTTGGCGATAGTATTCCGCCATCAACGGGGTAGGGATGTCACCCGGTTCGATACTGCGCAGACGCGTCAGCGGTGCCATAAAAATACGATTTGCCGCCGTGATCGCGCCCACTTTCAGTGGGGAATACAGTTTTTCAGATGACATAAAGGCTCCCGGTCGTCTGGTGATAAAAAATGCCTGCTAAACGGCAGGCGTCGCAATAATGTTTTTTACATGGGCCAGCGCGTTTTCCAGTGGCTCGAAACTGCGCGAAATTTTGGCCTGCAGATTCGCGCCAAGCCACAGTGCGTAAAGCACTTGTGCCTGTTGCAGCGGTTCGCCACAAAAGGTTAAACAATGGTTCTCACGGCCATTTTCCAGCGCCTGAGAGAGCAGGGCGATCACGCCGCGAGCCCCTTTATCCATTGCGCTGCGCATATCTTCTGACAGATCGCACACTTCGGCAGAGAGTTTTACTGTCAGGCAACCACTGATGGTTCCATGTTGGCAAAACTGGTTCAGTGTTTGCTGGTAATAAGCCAGTATGCGGTCGCGGTAGTTACCTTCGCCGGATTGCAGCAACTCAGTCAGTCGCTGGTGATATGCGGCGTAATGGCGCTCAAGCATAGCAACGCCAAACGCTTCTTTAGAACGAAAGTAGTGATAGAAGGACCCTTTCGGCACTTCAGCGGTTTTTAGGAGTTCGCTTAGCCCCATCCCGGTGAATCCACGTTGCAGGCAAAGTTGCTCGCCCGTCGCCAGGAGATGTTCGCGAGTATCATGTTCGGTGTGTTTGTTCATGCGTTGGAGTGTAGTAGACCAGTCGGTCTAGTGCAAGCAAAGTTGCTACTTTGGACATTAACAGCTTCAATAATGGTAATAATCTTATCTGAGGAGGGCGAGGTGACGGAGCAATTAGAGTTCTTTCCCGTCCAGAGCCCGTGCCGGGGAATTTGCCAGTCTGACGAACGGGGATTTTGTCGCGGCTGTTTTCGTAGCCGGGATGAGCGTTTTAACTGGAATAAGATGAGCGATGGCGAAAAACAAGAAGTGTTGCGCCTTTGTCGGCAGCGATTAATGCGCAAATTACGTGTAAATAAGCCAGCGCCATCAGACGAACCGGAGCAACCATCACTCTTTTGAGCCTAATCTTGCGTATACTCCTCTCATATCTGATAAGAGGAAGCGATTATGGTTCAGCGTATTACTATTGCGCCGCAAGGCCCGGAGTTTTCCCGTTTTGTGATGGGCTACTGGCGATTGATGGACTGGAACATGTCCGCCCGCCAGTTGGTCAGTTTTATTGAAGAGCATCTGGATCTCGGCGTGACCACCGTGGACCATGCTGATATTTATGGTGGCTATCAGTGCGAAGCGGCGTTTGGCGAGGCGCTGAAACTGGCACCTCACCTGCGTGAACGGATGGAAATCGTCAGTAAATGCGGTATCGCGACGACCGCGTGTGAAGAAAACGTCATTGGCCATTACATCACTGACCGCGATCACATCATTAAGAGCGCCGAACAGTCGCTAATTAATCTCGCGACCGATCATCTGGATCTGCTGTTAATCCACCGACCAGACCCGTTAATGGATGCCGATGAAGTGGCGGACGCCTTTAAACATCTGCATCAGAGCGGCAAAGTGCGTCATTTTGGTGTATCAAACTTTACACCTGCGCAATTTGCGCTGTTGCAATCACGCCTGCCATTTACTCTTGCCACTAATCAGGTGGAAATATCCCCGGTGCATCAGCCGTTACTGCTGGATGGCACGCTCGACCAACTGCAACAACTGCGTATTCGTCCGATGGCGTGGTCCTGCCTTGGTGGTGGTCGTCTGTTTAATGATGATTATTTCCAGCCGCTGCGTGATGAACTGGCTGTGGTGGCAGAGGAGTTAAACGCGGGCTCGATTGAACAGGTAGTTTACGCCTGGGTACTACGTTTACCGTCGCAGCCGCTGCCAATTATCGGCTCAGGTAAAATTGAGCGCGTACGGGCAGCTGTCGAAGCAGAAACACTGAAAATGACCCGTCAACAATGGTTTCGTATCCGTAAAGCGGCACTAGGTTACGACGTACCGTAAGCACTTTTAGGAATAGCCGCCGTTCAAAAATGTGTCACTGGTTTACACTTATTCAGGAATGCACAATGAACGGAGGTCCTATGAAACGTTTTAGTCTGGCCATTCTGGCGCTGGTTGTTGCGACCGGCGCACAAGCTGCCAGTGAAAAAGTCGAGATGAACCTCGTCACGTCGCAAGGGGTTGGGCAGTCAATTGGTAGCGTCACCATTACTGAAACCGATAAAGGTCTGGAGTTTTCGCCCGATCTGAAAGCATTACCTCCCGGTGAACATGGCTTCCATATTCATGCCAAAGGAAGCTGCCAGCCAGCCACCAAAGATGGCAAAGCCAGCGCCGCAGAATCCGCAGGCGGGCATCTTGATCCACAAAATACCGGTAAACATGAAGGGCCAGAAGGTGCCGGGCATTTAGGCGATCTGCCTGCACTGGTAGTCAATAATGACGGCAAGGCGACCGATGCCGTCATCGCGCCTCGTCTGAAATCACTGGATGAAGTCAAAGACAAAGCGCTGATGGTCCACGTTGGCGGCGATAATATGTCCGATCAACCCAAACCGCTGGGCGGTGGCGGTGAACGCTATGCCTGTGGTGTAATTAAGTAATTAAGAAGCCAGCGTACCTTGCGGCGGTGCTTGCTCAAGTTGCGAAAGCGAGCAGTACAGCCGCCAGACAATTGCCGCCAGTTCTCGGGCGGCAGGTTGATGATGACGGGCAAGGCTGTCGCAAATTCGCTGTAATTCTTCAAGTGTGGCCGCCAGTGATTTTTGCTGAACGCCACGCTCACTCATCACTCCCCGCAACAGTGAAATACAGTTATCCCGTACTCGCGATAACGGATCGGAACGCGATTCCCAGTCGCGCAATTGCCAGACAACATGAGAACAGTTCAGCAACACTACACCCCAGCGTAATAACCAACGGCGAGCCAGCGCATCCTGGCTGTTACTCAACTGACTGACGTGATGATAAGTGAGCGATTCAAATTCGCTTTCACTCAGTGTTGGATGGCGGCTTAGTTGATCGACAAAATCCCGGCGTAGCGCGCGAATATGGCGGCGGCTTTTACGAGCATCCGATCCTGGACGCAGAATGGCGAACGCTAACCACGCCAACGCGACGCCAACAATTTTTGCCAGATTATCGTTAAGAAAATCAGCAAAATCATACACCGGGGGATTAGTGACAGCGATAAACGAACCCATAAAAACAATCAGTTGCCCCCACAGTGCGGCAAATTTGGGCATCTGCAATTTAAGAAGCTGCATTGTCGCCAGCAGTGGAAAGAGAAACAGTAAAAATTGCCACAGATCGCTAATCTGCACCATCAGGCCAAATTTGACCACAAAGCTGAATAGCGAAAGTAACACCAGCGTGCACATCAGCAGTGACAACGACTTAAACGGTGCCGCGACGGCGGAGTAGAGTACGCAGCTAATTGCTGCCAGCGTTAAAGCATTGGCACCGGCATCCCATTGCGAAGCAATACTCCATGCGCCAATCATCATCAACGTACAAAATGTACGCAGCCCGCTCCACATAGCTTCGGCGTTATCGGTATGACGAGCCAGGCCGGATGTCCGTGGGAGTCTGGCATGATCATCTACACCGCTTTGCAGACGATGTAATTCCTGACTACTTTGCAGATAAAGGCGGCAAAAATAACGTAGTCGCTGCCAGAAGGCGACGTGCCGGTAGTCGGCGACGTTGGTCGGGCGTAGCGGGGAGATAATACGTGCGACGGTGTAAACATCTGTTTGCGAACTGGCGAGCGCCGTCAGCAGCTGTTCGAGAATTTCTCGCGTGGTATCTGGCGGTGAGGGCCAGTTGAGCAACATACGTCGTAGGCTGGAGATGACACTGGTCATACGTAATTGCTGGTGGAGCAGCGCATTAAGGCGTGCGTTTTGCTGGCGAAAACGATAGTGGCTCCAGAAAGCCTGGATACGCAGCAAATTCATGGTCAGTATCTGCCCAATCACCCCTTCATGTGCAGCATGAATGGCATCGGTTGTTTCAGGCTGCCAGAGTAAACTGGCATGTTCCAGTAATCGGGCGTGCATGTTTTTCAATGCGGTTAAAAGGGCTGTAGCATCGGAACTGCTCGGCAGGATCATCATCATCATGCCGCCGCACAAAATACCGACTATCACCTCGCAAACACGCGCCTGAGCGATATCCCACAGCTGGCTGGCCTCAGTAATATTAACCATCGGAAAGGCGATGATGGCAGCCGTGTAGCCCGCCAGTTGAAATGCATACGCGACGTTATTCGTGAAGTGCGCACAGGCCCAGGTACAAAAGCCAAGCCACGCCGACATGCTCAATAGAAAAAACCACGGCTCATTGAGCGTATGTCCGGCAAGAAGCAGTGCCGCAATGGCTCCGAGCAAACTGCCAGCGATGCGTCCGAGGCTTTTGCTGATGACACCGCCAACGGTGGGAAAGCTAACCACCGCAGCCGAGGTCATCGCCCAATAGGGCTCATCAAGATTCAAATAATAGGCAACCGTCAGCGCCAGACACATGGCAATGGTATTGCGTAACGCATAATGCCATTGCGCCAGCGTGGCCCTGAACCAGGGCAAATTGCGCAAGGACCATGACGATGCGTTCATTATTGACCTACGGCAATGCTACAGGTGGTGCCCGACACCAGCGTGACATCGCCTGGGACTTTATCCAGCGTAAAGCGGACGGGAACGCGTTGGGCGAGGCGAACCCAGGGGACGTTAGGTTTCACATCCGGAATAAGGCTTGAGTCACTTTCAACGCTCTGATCATAAATCGCCCGACCGATACTGGACACGTGACCCTGTAACGTTTTGTTATCACTATAGAGGGTAATTTGTGCTGGTGCACCTTCGCGGATATGGCGCAACTTGGTTTCTTCAAAATAACCAATGACGTAAAACGAGTGGCTGTCGACAAGGGCAAACAGCGGTTTCCCGGTGTCAGCGTAGTCGCCGATGCGGGTAGTGAGATTAGTCACCCATCCACTCACCGGGGCGCGAATTTCCGTTTGTGCCAGTTGCCATTGTGCCTGTTTCAGCGTCGCCTGTGCGGCATCAACGCTGGCCTGCATCGCTTTAACATTGAGGTTAGCGGTATCGAGTTCTTCGGCAGAAATAAAATTTTGTGAGAGATGACGACGACGATTCGCTTCGTTATTGGCTTTTGCGAGGTCAGATTGCGCTTTCGCCAGCTGAGCCTGTGCGTTCAGCTCGGCGATCTGAAAGGGCGTTTTATCGATCGTGAGCAGAAGATCCCCCGCGTTAACCAGCTGGTTGTCTTTTATATTCAGCTCAATAATACGTCCCGACACCTGTGGGGTGATAGAAACCTGTTCTGCGCGTATTTTCCCGTCGCGTGTCCACGGAGATTGCATGTAATAATTCCACAGCCACCATCCGGCAAGAACCGCAACTACCGCTACAATGATTGTTGAGAAATACTTAATTGTTTTAATTGACATAGTTACCACGCAATCAGTATTGCCAGAGCAAGGCAAACGCAAATCGCAAACAGCGATAAATCCATTAACAAGGGATGCCAGATGTCACCGGCGTAGATCCAGCCTCGAAGCAGGTGGTGTATGACAAGCCAGATGACGAATCCAAATGCGAATGCTTTGAAAAACGGAGGAAAGTAGACGGACGCACCGAACACCAGATCTTGTAAGGGCAATCCTGTTGCATTGAGCATAAACTTCACAAAGTAGATTCCTTTACGACAGAATATATTGCGTTAGATTAATAAATATTCTTTAAGTGCGAAAAATTTACGCGCAATTTCTGAAAAATATGTCTGACGGTAACCAAATGCAGCAATACATTTGTTTTAGCAATACAATTGCTGCACACTATTCTAAAAGTCGCATAATATCTTAGCAAGCTAATTATAAGGAGATGAAATTGGAATCGCCACTAGGTTCTGATCTGGCACGGTTGGTGCGCATATGGCGTGCTCTGATAGACCATCGCCTGAAACCGCTGGAGTTAACACAAACCCATTGGGTTACGTTACACAATATCCATCAGTTACCTCCAGACCAGTCGCAAATTCAACTGGCAAAAGCGATTGGCATCGAGCAGCCATCACTGGTCCGTACGCTGGACCAACTGGAAGAAAAAGGGTTAATTTCGCGTCAAACTTGTGCCAGCGATCGTCGGGCTAAACGTATTAAACTGACGGAAAAGGCAGAGCCACTGATCAGCGAAATGGAAGCCGTTATTAACAAAACCCGCGCGGAAATTTTACATGGCATCTCCGCAGAGGAACTGGAACAACTGATTAAGCTCATCGCAAAACTTGAGCATAATATCATTGAGTTACAGGCCAAAGGGTGAAATGAAGGGGGCGTGTGGTCAGTAACCTGACCACACGCAAACTTATTTAGCGCGGGGAAACGGTCACCTGACTGCCATTGCTGGCCAGTACGACACGTTGGCCTGGAGAGAAATGAGTGTTCCCTTGTTTCTGTACCACCATGATGGTGTTGCCATCATCTTTACGAATTTCCAGCTCGACACCCTGCGTTTTGTTCATTGCACTCTGTACGCCCTGACCGGCTACACCACCTGCAACAGCCCCTGCTGCAGTAGCCAGAGAACGCCCGGTTCCGCCGCCAATAGTATTTCCCAGGAAACCACCAAGTACAGCACCACCAATTGCGCCGATAACGTTGGAATCATCACCGCCCTGAATCTGTACCTGACGTACATTAACGATGGTGCCATAGCTGACATTCTGTACTTGTTTCGCTTCAGAAGCGGTATAAACATCCCCTGACAGGGTGTCGTTATTAACACAACCGACAAGAGACAGACCTACCATTGAAACAACCAATACGCGTTTAATCATTGAAAAATCTCCTGTTCACCATGAAACGCCACGCAAGCATCCCTCATGGTCAAAGTATATGGCATATGTGAATCCATGGTTACATGTTCTACCAAATATGAGCAAATCATAATGAAAGTAGGATCAACCAATTATAAACAAAATATTCATGATGATTATTGATTTGAAGATAATGTTTTACTACCAACGGTAAAAATTGGTCATTCCGCATGGTATTCACGAAAAGTTTATGTTTGAGTGGTGCGCAAACGTCAGATTGAAAAAGGATGAACAATGAAATCGGGCCGCTTTATTGGCGTTATGTCAGGCACCAGCCTTGATGGTGTTGATGTTGTGTTGGCGACAATTGATGAACACCGGGTCGCACAGCTGGCAAGTTTGAGCTGGCCGATCCCGGTGTCTCTGAAACAGGCTGTACTGGATATTTGCCAGGGCCAGCAGCTTACACTTTCGCAGTTTGGACAGCTTGATACTCAACTTGGGCGACTTTTTGCTGATGCAGTCAATGCCTTGCTTAAGGAACAAAACCTGCAGGCGAGAGATATAGTTGCGATCGGCTGTCACGGTCAAACCGTCTGGCACGAACCGACGGGCGTGGCACCACACACTTTACAGATTGGCGATAACAATCAAATTGTGGCGCGCACCGGAATTACGGTTGTCGGTGATTTTCGCCGTCGCGATATTGCCTTGGGAGGACAAGGTGCACCGCTGGTACCTGCGTTCCATCATGCGCTGCTGGCTCACCCAACCGAGCGACGAATGGTGCTCAATATTGGCGGCATCGCCAATCTGTCACTGCTCATTCCTGGCCAGCCGGTTGGGGGCTACGATACCGGTCCTGGTAACATGCTGATGGATGCCTGGATCTGGCGTCAGGCCGGTAAACCTTACGATAAAGATGCCGAGTGGGCACGGGCGGGTAAAGTTATTCTCCCACTGCTGCAAAATATGCTCAGCGACCCATATTTCTCGCAACCCGCACCGAAAAGCACCGGACGCGAATACTTTAACTACGGCTGGCTGGAGCGCCATTTGCGCCATTTTCCGGGGGTTGATCCCCGTGATGTGCAGGCCACAGTGGCAGAACTCACCGCCGTGACCATTTCTGAACAAGTTTTGTTGAGCGGTGGCTGCGAACGATTGATGGTATGTGGTGGAGGTAGTCGTAATCCGCTACTCATGGCGCGTCTGGCGGCATTACTGCCAGGCACAGAAGTCACCACCACCGATGCCGTTGGCATTAGTGGCGATGACATGGAAGCATTGGCGTTCGCCTGGCTTGCCTGGCGAACGCTGGCGGGATTACCAGGAAATCTGCCTTCCGTCACTGGCGCAAGCCAGGAGACGGTACTGGGGGCTATTTTCCCCGCTAACCCGTGATATCAGAGTTAACTGAATTTTTCTTACCGCGTCTGCCGTTACACTTGGAACGTTAGGGAGGGCGTATTGCCCTCCAGACCAGGAAAGTCTTCGGGATATGTCTATGAAAAAACTGTTACTGATCTGTTTGCCGGTGCTTCTCACCGGCTGTAGCTCGTTCAATCAACTGGTTGAGCGCATGCAAACCGATACGCTGGAATACCAGTGTGATGAAAAACCGTTGACGGTCAAACTGAATAATCCGCGCCAGGAAGTCAGTTTTGTTTACGATAATCAACTACTGCATCTCAAACAGGGCATTTCAGCGTCTGGTGCACGTTACACCGACGGAATCTATGTTTTCTGGTCGAAAGGCGAGGAAGCGACTGTCTATAAACGCGACCGCATCGTCTTGAATAACTGTCAGTTACAAAATCCGCAGCGTTGAGATTTTTCCAGGGGCGGCGCACAATAGCGTCACCCACTGACAATCCGTAAAGAAAACCATGTCTGATAACGACGAATTGCAGCAAATCGCGCATCTGCGCCGTGAATACACCAAAGGCGGGTTACGCCGCCGCGATCTACCCGCCGATCCATTAACCCTTTTTGAACGTTGGCTCTCTCAGGCTTGTGAAGCCAAACTGGCTGACCCTACCGCGATGGTGGTCGCTACCGTGGATGAACATGGTCAGCCTTATCAGCGCATCGTTTTACTCAAACATTACGACGAAAAAGGCATGGTGTTTTACACCAACCTCGGCAGCCGTAAAGCACATCAAATCGAAAATAATCCGCGCGTTAGCCTGCTGTTCCCGTGGCATACCCTTGAACGCCAGGTGATGGTGATCGGTAAAGCGGAACGACTTTCGACTCTCGAAGTGATGAAATATTTTCATAGCCGCCCGCGTGATAGCCAGATTGGTGCATGGGTTTCGAAGCAGTCCAGTCGCATTTCTGCCCGCGGTATCCTTGAAAGTAAATTCCTGGAGCTGAAGCAGAAGTTTCAACAGGGCGAAGTGCCATTGCCAAGTTTTTGGGGCGGTTTTCGCGTCAGCCTTGAACAGATTGAGTTCTGGCAGGGCGGTGAGCATCGCCTGCATGACCGCTTTTTGTACCAGCGTGAAAATGATGCGTGGAAGATTGATCGTCTTGCACCCTGAAAAGATGCAAAAATCTTGCTTTAATCGCTGGTACTCCTGATTCTGGCACTTTATTCTATGTCTCTTTCGCATCTGGCGAAAAGTCGTGTACCGGCAAAGGTGCAGTCGTTATATACATGGAGATTTTGATGGCAAGCAGTAACTTGATTAAACAATTGCAAGAGCGGGGGCTGGTAGCCCAGGTGACGGACGAGGAAGCGTTAGCAGAGCGACTGGCGCAAGGCCCGATCGCGCTCTATTGCGGCTTCGATCCTACCGCTGACAGCTTGCATTTGGGGCATCTTGTTCCATTGTTATGCCTGAAACGCTTCCAGCAGGCGGGCCACAAGCCGGTTGCGCTGGTAGGCGGCGCGACGGGTCTGATTGGCGACCCGAGCTTCAAAGCTGCCGAGCGTAAGCTGAACACTGAAGAAACTGTTCAGGAGTGGGTGGACAAAATCCGCAAGCAGGTTGCCCCGTTCCTCGATTTCGACTGTGGAGAAAACTCTGCTATCGCGGCGAACAACTATGACTGGTTCGGCAATATGAATGTGCTGACCTTCCTGCGCGATATTGGCAAACACTTCTCCGTTAACCAGATGATCAACAAAGAAGCGGTTAAGCAGCGTCTCAACCGTGAAGATCAGGGGATTTCGTTCACTGAGTTTTCCTACAACCTGTTGCAGGGTTATGACTTCGCCTGTCTGAACAAACAGTACGGTGTGGTGCTGCAAATCGGTGGTTCTGACCAGTGGGGTAACATCACTTCTGGTATCGACCTGACCCGTCGTCTGCATCAGAATCAGGTGTTTGGCTTGACCGTTCCGCTGATCACCAAAGCAGACGGCACCAAATTTGGTAAAACTGAAGGCGGCGCAGTCTGGTTGGATCCGAAGAAAACCAGCCCGTACAAATTCTACCAGTTCTGGATCAACACTGCGGATGCCGACGTTTACCGCTTCCTGAAGTTCTTCACCTTCATGAGCATTGAAGAGATCAACGCCCTGGAAGAAGAAGATAAAAACAGCGGTAAAGCACCGCGCGCCCAGTATGTGCTTGCAGAACAGGTGACACGTCTGGTGCATGGTGAAGACGGTTTGCAGGCGGCAAAACGTATTACCGAATGCCTGTTCAGCGGTTCCTTGAGTGCGCTGAGTGAAGCGGACTTCGAACAGCTGGCGCAGGACGGCGTACCGATGGTTGAGATGGAAAAGGGCGCAGACCTGATGCAGGCGCTGGTCGATTCTGAACTGCAACCTTCCCGTGGTCAGGCGCGTAAAACTATCGCCTCCAATGCCATCACCATTAACGGTGAAAAACAGTCCGATCCTGAATACTTCTTTAAAGAAGAAGATCGTCTGTTTGGTCGTTTTACCTTACTGCGTCGCGGCAAAAAGAATTACTGTCTGATTTGCTGGAAATAATGCATTAAGTGGAAAGGGGGAGTGAGAAATCACTCCCCCTGGTTTTTATACAGGGAACATGATGAAAAATATTCTCGCTATCCAGTCTCACGTTGTTTATGGTCATGCGGGTAACAGTGCGGCAGAGTTTCCGATGCGCCGCCTGGGCGCGAACGTCTGGCCGCTGAACACCGTTCAATTTTCTAATCACACCCAATACGGCAAATGGACCGGTTGCGTGATGCCGCCCAGCCATTTAACCGAAATTGTGCAAGGCATTGCCGCCATTGATAAATTACACACCTGTGATGCCGTATTAAGTGGCTATCTGGGATCGGCGGAGCAGGGTGAACATATCCTCGGTATCGTTCGTCAGGTGAAAGCAGCGAATCCACAGGCGAAATATTTTTGCGATCCGGTAATGGGTCATCCGGAAAAAGGCTGTATCGTTGCACCGGGTGTCGCAGAGTTTCATGTGCGGCACGGTTTGCCTGCCAGCGATATCATTGCGCCGAATCTGGTTGAGCTGGAAATACTCTGTGAGCATCCGGTAAAGAACGTCGAAGAAGCGGTTCTGGCAGCGCGCGAACTCATTGCGCAAGGGCCACAAATTGTGTTGGTTAAACACCTGGCGCGAGCTGGCTACAGCCGTGACCGTTTTGAAATGCTGCTAGTCACCGCCGATGAAGCCTGGCATATCAGCCGTCCGCTGGTGGATTTTGGTATGCGCCAGCCGGTAGGTGTTGGTGATGTGACGAGCGGTTTACTGCTGGTGAAACTGCTTCAGGGGGCAACGCTGCAGGAGGCCCTGGAACATGTGACCGCTGCAGTATACGAAATCATGGTGACCACAAAAGCAATGCAGGAATATGAGCTGCAAGTGGTTGCTGCTCAGGATCGTATTGCCAAACCAGAACATTATTTCAGCGCAACAAAGCTCTGAAATATCTCATTTCGGCCCACAACGACCTGTGGGCCGATGGCTATTACTTTAAGCCTTCCGCTGACAGCGCGTCTTGTACTTCCGGACGTTCAGCCATACGTTGCATAAATGCCGCAATGTGCTCTAACCCTTCCAGATTCAGTTTCACCGCGTATGCCCAGCGCAGAACCGTAAACAGATAGGCATCAGCAATTGTAAATCGTTGCCCGCAGATCCAGTGCTCATCCTTCAGTGCCTCGTTCACATATTGCAGCTTCTTCTCCAGCTGCGCGCGAACTGTTGGTTTGTACTCTTCCGGTGTATCAGGGCGAAACAGAGGTGTGAAGCCTTTATGCAGCTCGGTGGCGATGTAATTCAGCCATTCGATGGTTTTATAGCGGGAAATACTGTTTACCGGTGCCAGCAACTGGCGGTCGGGGACGCTGTCGGCAAGATACTGCATAATCGCTACGCCTTCCGTCAGCAAAGTACCATCGTCCAGCAGCAATGCAGGTACCTGTCCCTTAGGGTTAACGGCAAAGTAATCGTCACCGTTTTCGAGACGTTTTTTCATTAAATCCACACTGACGAGCGTAAAATCCTTTCCGCTCTCACGCAGGGTTATATGGGAAGCGAGAGAGCAGGCGCCCGATTTGTAGAACAATTTCATCGGTAACTCCTTTTGTCTGTGGTTTAAAGTATGGTAGTGCGTTGCTGAACAAAAAAAAAGCCGCTAACGAAAAGTTAGCGGCTTGTAAAAGAGTTTCCCTGAATTTTACGCTACGGCTGCTTTCGCCGCTTTGTCTGCAGCGTCATCCTGCGTCATGCGGTGCAGTTTCGGCGCGGTAAACAGCATCAGTACTGCAATAACGGCAGTAGCGACACCAATCTGCAAGAATACGCGACCATAGACTTCCAGTGACATCAGCGGATCGGTAACGTTATCCGGCACAGCCATCATACCTGCAACATAACCACCAATCAGGTTTGCACCGGCAGTGGTCAGGAACCAGCTACCCATAATGAAGCCCATCAGACGCTGCGGAACGAGTTGTGCAACCATTGCCAGACCCAGGCCAGAGATCATCAGTTCCCCGATACTCTGCAGGCCATAGCTTGCGACCAGCCAGCTTACAGACACGATACCTGCGTCAGACGCGAATTTTGCACCCAGCGGCAGAATCAGGAACGCACCAGAACACATCACCATACCGATTGCAAACTTAGTTGGCATCGGCAGGGTATCGCCCATCTTGTTATAGATAGCGGCCAGAATCGGGCTACCAATGATGATCCAGAACGGGTTCAGTGCCTGATACTGCTCAGGTTCTACGGCCAGGCCCAGAATGGTGTGTTCAACGTTACGAATCGCAAAGAAGTTCAGTGACGTTGGCATCTGGCTATAAAGCACGAAGAAGATAATGGCTTCGAGCATCAGGATGAAGGCAACGATCATTTTACGACGCGCAGCACCTTTCATCGCGAAGGCTTCTTTACCGAAGATAACCACGATACCAAAGGCAACAACGCCCAGCGCCATACGCGCAACTTCCTGATTGTGCAGCAGCCAGGTGGCGATAGCGATCAGTGCCACAACACCAATAATGGTCAGCAGCAGGTTACGGTAGTTGATAGGCTCGAAGTCTGGTTTTGAACCGTACTGTTTAACCCAGCGTTGGCAGAAGGCGAAGTTAACGATAGTGATCAGCAGGCCTACAACGCTCAACGCAAACGCAACACTCCAGCCGTATTTCGCGGCCAGCCACGGGGTGGCGATCATAGAGAAGAAAGAGCCGATGTTGACGGACATGTAGTACATGGTGAATGCACCGTCCAGACGCGGGTCGTTTTTCTCATAGCATGTAGAAAGCAGAGAAGACGGGTTAGCTTTAAACAGGCCGTTACCGACCGCAATAGCCGCCATACCCATATAAACGATACCGGCGTCGTGACCAGACCAGGCCACCAGAGCATAACCAATCGCCAGCACAATAGCGCCAAGCATAATTACGCGTTTAGTACCCAGTACCTTGTCACCTAACCAGCCGCCGATAGCGACCAGACCATAAACCAGGGCACTAAAGGAAGAGAAAAGGGTGATTGAATCCGCTTCAGACATACCCAGTTGTTTAACCAGGTAAACAGCCATAATTCCTTGTAGGCCGTAATAACCAAAACGTTCCCATAACTCAATCGAGAAGATGAGATAGAACGCCTTCGGTTGTTTAAAAGCGTTCAAACTGACGCTTTCAGTTGGTTTTTGGTTTGCAGTGGACACTTTTACCTCTTTTTTTACATCCCATATTAACGGGGGTGCTTTCTCGCGTTATGCCTAAAAAACATACGCGCAATTGTTATAGTGGGAGGGGAAACGGCAGGTAATGTTCACTATCTTGCACTTTCAGACAAGTCCTTTGTAATAATCTGTTACATATAACTGAGGCGGGGAATTCAACCATTCCGGGAAATGTTATCCAGCGTTAAATTTTTCAAAAAACGTAACGGCAGATTTTTTCACTACCCTGAGAGGGGGATGATGGCTTAACGGCGATATGTTCTGCTATTTAGCGTTTTTCCTAGTGAGATAGTCCAGTTTCTGAAAAATAGCCAGTGTAATGTTTTGTAGGTCAATATTTGTTGCCTGTGTAAATTTAAATGATTTTAACCTAGTTCTTGCAATGTTTTTACATTGCCACAGCATCGTGATCTTGATCACGAATGAATAGAAAATTTCGCTATTAAAAAAACAATTAACCTGCATTTTTGGTTATCCGCAAACGGATTACCTGATGATAACGCTAAGCAATGGCATCATTGACGTTAAAAAGATGTTTTAAAAGAGGATAAAGAAAGGTTATCAATGGGGTAATCGGTGTTACCCCTTTTCTTCAGATGTCAACTTTCTCTTTGTATTCACAAAGATCTTCAATAATACAAGAGCCACAGCGAGGCTTGCGGGCAATACAGGTATAACGCCCGTGCAGGATCAACCAATGGTGGCAGTCGACTTTAAACTCTGCCGGAACCACTTTCAGTAGCTTTTCTTCTACCTGTTCGACGTTTTTCCCCGGCGCAAATTGAGTACGATTACAAACGCGGAAAATGTGCGTGTCGACAGCAATAGTCGGCCAGCCGAATGCAGTGTTTAATACGACGTTGGCTGTTTTACGACCTACGCCGGGCAGGGCTTCAAGCGCAGCACGATCTTCCGGAACCTCGCCATTATGTTGTTCCAGTAAGATACGGCAGGTTTTGATGATATTTTCTGCTTTGCTGTTATAAAGCCCAATCGTTTTGATATAGGATTTCACCCCTTCAACGCCCAGTTCAAGCATCGCTGCAGGCGTATTCGCCACCGGGTAGAGTTTCGCCGTCGCCTTATTAACACTGACATCGGTTGCCTGAGCGGAAAGCAGCACGGCAATCAGCAATTCAAAAGGCGAACTGAAATTAAGCTCGGTGGTGGGATGAGGATTGTTCTCACGCAGGCGAGTGAGGATCTCCAGGCGTTTTGCTTTGTTCATCAGACATTCCCTGTTTCACCGTTTGGCAATGCACGTTCGGCAGCTGCTTCAGTACGGCGCTTTTTCATTCTTTCATCAATCAGGTATTTTCCTGCCAGCATCAGTCCCAGGCCAATAAATGCACCTGGTGGCAGCATCGCCAGCAGGAAAGGGGAGTCGGTGTGGAAAATTTCCACGCGTAATACTTTTGCCCAGCTACCTAACAGCGTATCTGCACCGTCAAACAACGTGCCATTGCCGATAATTTCGCGTAGTGAACCCAGCACGAACATGGCGCAGGTTGCGCCCATACCAATAGAAAAGCCGTCCAGTGCCGAAAGCGCCGGACCTTTTTTGGCGGCGAAGGCTTCAGCGCGGCCCACAACGATACAGTTAGTGACAATCAGCGGAATAAAAATCCCTAATGATTGATACAGGCCAAAGGCGTAGGCGTTGATCAGCATCTGTACAGCGCTGACCACCGAGGCGATGATCATCACGTAAATGGGAATGCGGATCTCGGCTGGCGTCCAGTGACGCAGCGTCGAAATGGTCAAGTTGGTCAGCGTCAGTACCAGCGTAGTCGCAAGTCCTAAACCCAGAGCGTTAGTGGCAGTGGACGTGATCGCCAATAGCGGACAGAGGCCGAGCAGCTGGACCAGCGCAGAGTTGTTTTTCCACAACCCCTGAACAATAACGTCTTTAATTTCGCTCACGCTTTATTCTCCACAGGCAGGAAGTTGAGAAAGTTGTGACGGTAACGTCTGAGCGTACAATCCGGCGCGTTTTACCGCATTAACCACCGCGCGGGGAGTAATCGTCGCGCCGGTGAACTGGTCGAAATCACCACCATCTTTCTTCACCGCCCAGTGCGCATCATCCGCACCACTGATTTTTTTACCCGCAAAATGGGTGATCCAGTCAGAAAGGCGCAGTTCGATTTTATCGCCAAGCCCTGGCGTTTCGTGGTGCTCTGTCACGCGCGTGCCAAGTACCGTGCCGTTAAAATCGGCTCCCACCAGCAGCTGAATCGCACCGGAATAGCCATCTGGCGCGGTTGTTTCCAGAACGGCGGCTACCGGTTTGTCATCCTGTTTGGCGATGTAAACCCGATGCTCACCTTTACCTAACTCTGGCGCAGTGACCAGATAGCAACTCTGTGCCAGCGCATTGTTATAGCGTTCGGCTGGCAGCACCTGATCAAATAACGCCTTTTGTTGCAGACTGGCCTGTTCAGCAATTGTCGTTTTGGTCATCTGGTTGATGGCCGCAGTTAACCCTGTAGAACCCGCTGCAAATAGTGCCAGTGTAATGCCGTGTTTTCGGATAGTTTTCAGCATGGTTTACCCTTTGCGATGGCCGTAGACGCGCGGACGCGTGTAGTAATCGATCAGAGGAACCGTGATGTTCGCCAGCAGGACGGCAAAAGCCACGCCGTCAGGATAGCCGCCGAAACTGCGGATCAACCAGACTAATAAGCCCGCCAGCGCGCCGAAAATAAGACGACCACGATTGGTCGTAGAAGCGGTAACCGGGTCAGTCAAAATAAAGAATGCGCCGAGCATGGTCGCTCCAGACAGCAGATGAATTTGCGGTGCTGCCAGTGTTTCTGGTGAGAACAACCAGCCCAACGTTGCGCATAACGCCAGCGTTACTAAGAAGCTGAGGGGAATATGCCAGCGAATCGCTTTCTGCCATAGCAACCACACGCCGCCAGCCAGCCAGGCGAGATTTACCCATTGCCAACCAACGCCCGCCAGCATACCGCTGTAGATCGGATATTGCATAATCTGTTCAACTGAATGACCGGCACGGACAGAGGTTTTAAATGTATCCAGCGGTGTCGCCTGACTAATGCCATCAATACCTAAGCGTAGCGTGTTCATATCACCACCACTGGCGGTATGTCCGCTGAAAATAACCTGTATGGCGTCGATAAAACCAGGGATGTTGACCGCAATTTCATGTGGCGGTAACCAGCTGGTCATCTGCACCGGGAAGGAGATCAGTAAGACCACATAACCAATCATTGCCGGATTAAACGGGTTTTGCCCCAGACCGCCATACAACTGTTTAGCGATGATCACCGCAAACACCGTACCCAGCACGACCATCCACCATGGCGCGAGGGGGGGAATACTTACCGCCAGCAATAAGCCTGTCAGCAATGCTGAGTTATCTTTCAACGTTGCGGCTACCGACTGCTTGCGTAGTTTGAGTACGAGAGCTTCGGCTAACAGAGCACTGACCGACGCCAACAGGATCTGAACGAGAGTACCCCAACCAAAAAACCACAGTTGCGCTGCGATTCCTGGCACGGCTGCGAGCAATACCAACAGCATAATGCGCGATGTCTGGCGCTGGTTATGGGTATAAGGGGAGCTAGCTATTCTGAATACCATTTAGTCCTCGTTTACAACCTTTTGCTGGGCGGCTTTTTTGGCCTGAACGCGGGCAATAGCCGCGGCAACTGCCGCTTTGCGCGGATCAACCTGTTCTTCTGGTACCGCATTAGCCTGTTGCTGTTCCAGCTTGCGTGCTTTGGCGCGTGCAATAGCCGCTTCGACGGCAGCTTTGCGCGGATCAACCTGTTCTTCTGGCTCCGCATTAGCCTGTTGCTGTTCCAGTTTGCGCGCTTTGGCACGGGCAATAGCGGCTTCGACGGCAGCTTTGCGCGGATCGACCTGTTGTTCTGGTTCCGTATTAGCCTGTTGCGGTTCCAGCTTGCGTGCTTTGGCACGGGCAATAGCGGCTTCGACGGCGGCTTTGCGCGGATCGACCTGTTGTTCTGGCTCTGCGTTAGCCTGTTGCTGTTCCAGCTTGCGTGCTTTGGCACGGGCAATAGCGGCTTCGACGGCGGCTTTGCGCGGATCGACCTGTTGTTCTGGTTCCGCATTGGCCTGTTGCTGTTCCAGCTTGCGTGCTTTGGCGCGGGCAATAGCCGCTTCAACTGCAGTTTTACGTGGATCAGCAACGGTTGCAGCGTCGTTAGTTTGCTGCAGTTCTGCCTGTTTCGCTCTGGCTTGCGCTTTACGGGCTTCCCGTGCTGCAATAATTGCACTGTTATCCGGGCGTTCGCCCGCTTTAATCACAATAGGCTGTGTAGCCTGGGACTGTTTCTCTTTCACCCGCGCCAGAGCGGCAGCAATCGCATCTTTATCTTTGGCTGCAGGTTGAACGGCTGCGCTCTTATGTCGTTCAAGGCGAGCCGCTTTTTCGCGCTCCAGACGAGCCTGGCGCGCTTCGAAACGCGCTTTGGCTTCTGCGGCGCGCTTTTCTTCCTGACGAATAGCCGCAATTTCAGCTTTTTCCTGGCGGAAATATTGCACCAGGGGAATATTGCTCGGGCAAACCCACGCGCAAGCTCCACATTCAATGCAGTCGGCAATGTTATGCGTGGTGGCTTTATCGTGTTGCTGACCTTTGCTGAACCAGTATAGCTGTTGCGGCAAAAGATCCGCAGGGCAGGCGTCAGCACAGGCGCTACAACGGATGCAACTTTGTTCTTCCTGTGGTTCGCCAAGTTCATTGGCAGAGGGAGCCAACAGACAGTTGGTAATCTTTACGACCGGGACATCCAGCCATGGCAAGGTAAAGCCCATTAGCGGGCCGCCCATAATCACCATTTGATCGGCAGAGGGGCAGAATCCGGCGTCATTCAATAAATGACGCACTGGCGTACCCAGCCGTGCCCAGACGTTGCCCGGGCGAGCGATTGCTTCGCCAGTCAGGGTTACGACACGCTCGGTAATCGGCTCGCCATCAATAACGGCACGTTTCACTGCATAAGCAGTGCCGACGTTTTGCATTAATACGCCGATATCGGATGAACGCCCGCCATGTGGAACCTGCTTCCCGGTCAGAATGTAGGTTAATTGTTTAGCACCGCCAGAAGGATATTTGGTTGGAATCACCCGCAGAGAAATATCGTGAGAGTCCGCCAGCACCGCGCGCAGCATGGAAATCGCTTGCGGTTTGTTATCTTCAATGCCGATAAGAATTTCGCGTGGCTGCAGAATATGCGCAAGAATGCGAATACCCTCTACGACCTGAGCCGCGCAATCCTGCATCAAACGGTCATCGGCGGTAATGTACGGCTCGCACTCAGCAGCGTTGATAATCAACGTTTCAATCTTATCTCCGCCGCCCTGCAATTTAACGCCTGTCGGGAATCCCGCACCACCCAGCCCGGCAACACCAAACTGATGAATGCGCTCGATTAACTCTTCGCGACTGCGAGAGCGATAATCGTCCCAGCCGTCGCGCGGGATCCAGCAGTCTTCGCCATCGGCATCAATAATCACGCTTAATTCAGCTAAAGCTGAAGGATGAGCCGTAGAGTGGGGCGCAATAGCCGTAACGGTACCCGAGGTGGGCGCGTGAACCGGCAGCATTTTGCCGCGTCCACGGGTAAGCGGCTGGCCGCGCAGTACTTTATCGCCGACGCTAACGCACAACTCACCTTCAGCGCCAATATGTTGTTTCAGTGGTATGACAAAACGCTGCGCCAGTGGTACCTGGCGCAGGGGCGTACCGTTGGACTGGGTTTTCATCTCCGGTGGATGGATGCCGCCGTTGAAATCCCAGATTTTATTTTTTCTGAATGCAGAGAATAACTTAAGCATGGTGTTCCACGGGAATGATACGCACGGGAATGGTGTTCAGATCCCATTTCCAGGAGTCAGGTGTTTCTGCAACCGGTTGCAACGAGATGCAGTGCGTCGGGCACGGATCAACACATAAATTGCAGCCCGTACAGAGATCACTCATTACCGTATGCATGGCGCGGGTAGCGCCAACGATGGCGTCTACCGGACACGCCTGAATACATTTAGTGCAGCCAATACAGTTATTTTCATCAATAACCGCCACCATCCGCGCAGGCGTTAGCTCTTGCGCTTCGCCATCCAGCGGCTGTGGCTCGACATTAAGCAACTCAGCAATTTTTAGCATCACAGCTTCGCCACCTGGGGCGCAGCGGTTAATTTTTTCACCGTTACAGCTGATGGCTTCCGCGTAGGGGCGACAGCCGGGATAACCGCACTGACCACACTGGCTCTGCGGTAAGATTTCGTCAATTTTCTCAACGACCGGATCGTCTTCCACCGCAAAACGGCGGGAGGCATAACCCAGAATGGCGCCAAACGCCAGGCCCAGCAGGCTCACGGCGGCAACGGCAATCCAGATAGCATTCATTACAACTTCACCAAACCACTAAAGCCCATAAAGGCCAGAGACATAAGACCTGCGGTAATTAACGCAATGGCATTACCGCGAAAAGGTGCCGGGACATCAGCCACAGCAAGGCGTTCGCGGATGGCGGCGAAGAGCACCATCACCAGCGAGAAACCGACAGCGGCGGAAAAACCGTACAGCGCTGACTGCAAGAAATTGTGCCCGAGATTGATATTCAGCAACGCCACGCCGAGCACGGCACAGTTGGTGGTGATAAGCGGCAAAAAAATCCCCAGCAGACGGTAAAGTACCGGGCTGGTTTTGCGCACCACCATTTCGGTGAACTGCACAACCACAGCAATCACCAGAATAAACGCCAGGGTGCGCAGGTAAATCAGATTAAGTGGGATCAAAATCCACGTATCGATAAGCCAGGCGCAAATAGACGCCAGCGTCATCACAAACGTTGTAGCCAGCCCCATGCCCATCGCGGTTTCCAGCTTTTTGGAAACCCCCATAAACGGACAGAGACCGAGAAACTTGACCAGTACAAAGTTATTGACCAGTACAGTTCCGACAAACAGTAACAGGTAGTCAGTCATTTTTCGGCCTGAAATAAAAAAGCCGCCTATTATCCGTTAATCCAGAGCAGGCGACAACAGGTTAACTGTAAGGTTATTACGGATTCACAAACGTCGCTTTCACCCGCGACGAGCGTTTAAAATAGGGGACGATCAATGCGGTTGCCAACAAAGTAAACAGTAACTGGCGAACGGCTATGCCATCTTCCACGGGTGAAAAAGCGAACGCTTTTACTGCCAGCAATACGGAAATAAGCAGCCAGATAATATAGTGTTTAGGAACACAACGCCGACGTTTAAAGAAAGCGATGGTCAACCACAGTGTGTAATACCACATGGCGATAGCGGTAATAAAAGAAACGCCCCATAAGATTTGTGTCGTCAGTGCTTGTCCGCCGAGCGTTTGAAATGTTTGCGGAGAAGATAACGCAGCGGTATACAGCAACAACGCCAGCGTCGTACTCAACAGAGCGACTAAAAGCCAGGCCAACGGGCCAAGCAACCAGCCTCCAATACGTTGTGGTGTTGTGGTGGTCATAGGTTCTCCAGAATAGCGACGCAAACAGACAAATCTAATTTTAGGGGCGTTATTATAAGGCTTTTATAACCGATCGCTACTTTCTTTACTGGACATAGCGCCAGACGGACTTCGGTACCTGGCCGAGGTCAAACAAACGCCCGCCAGAAACCAGCTCTGCGCGACGGTGATCGGCAGCACGATACATATTGATCAGTTCCTGATCGTCCGTCAGGGTGTAATTAAGATGGTCGTAGAGTTTTTCCAGACTTTCGAGTGAACTGATTTTGCGAAATTTTAATAAGTAGTCCTGAACAGTCATAAAAGGTCCATAAAATAATTAATACCAAAGGGGTAGGTATTATTAGTGATGATAAAATTTCACCAAAAGTGAACGCTTGTGTTATTACAATAATAAGAATGTGCTGATGGCAAATATTCAGGGATGAAAAACTGCTCTGGAAAGAGTAACGCGCTTTACTATCCCTGACAATCATCAACAACATCGAACAAGATAATAAATTCCTGGTTTAATATCCGACAAGTGAAAACATGCACCCGGACGGGCAGCATGTCGCTCAACAAGTGCAGAGCTTACTTGTGTTGTACTGTAGTACTCTGTTCAGGTGGCTGATAGTTGTCAATGTGACTCGCCACGCCAAGAAGAATGACTGAAACGACAAGAACGATCCAACCTGTTAATTCAATAAGACGATTCATTACAGCCCACATCTCTGTTGATTGATCCATTAACTTCAGGGGGTAAATGTTACTTAGCAATAATAGCTCCAGCAAGATTTTTACTAAGGTTTTTGCAATATTTAGCTTTTGTCGTTGGAAAAATCGCTATTTTTTTGACTTAAGTTAAACAACATCCCTTATTGCTGGCAGGTTATTAAACTGTTGAGCGAGGGTAAAGGATAGTGTCAAATAGCCATCATACTTCAATGAGAGGCAATGACATGAGCGACAACATCCGTGTTGGGTTGATTGGGTATGGTTATGCGAGCAAAACCTTCCATGCGCCCCTGATTGCGGGCACGCCCGGGCTGGAGCTGGCGGTAATCTCCAGCAGCGATGAAACAAAAGTAAAAGCTGACTGGCCAACGGTTACGGTTGTCTCTGAGCCGAAGCATCTGTTTAACGATCCCAACATAGACCTGATTGTCATTCCTACACCCAACGATACCCATTTTCCGTTAGCCAAAGCGGCGCTTGAGGCGGGTAAACATGTGGTCGTTGATAAACCCTTTACCGTGACACTGTCACAAGCGCGAGAGCTGGATGCGCTGGCAAAAAGCCTGGGGCGAGTGCTGTCTGTATTCCATAACCGTCGCTGGGATAGCGATTTCCTGACGCTAAAAGGTTTGCTCGCGGAAGGCGTGCTGGGTGAAATTGCTTACTTTGAGTCCCATTTTGACCGCTTCCGCCCGCAGGTGCGCGATCGTTGGCGTGAACAGGGCGGCCCAGGCAGCGGTATCTGGTACGATTTAGCACCGCACCTTCTTGATCAGGCCATTACGTTATTTGGTTTACCGGTTAGCATGACGGTAGATTTGGCACAGTTACGGCCCGGAGCGCAGTCGACCGATTATTTCCACGCTATCTTGTCCTATCCGCAGCGGCGAGTGATTTTACACGGCACCATGCTGGCAGCAGCCGAGTCAGCACGGTATATCGTGCATGGATCCCGAGGCAGTTATGTGAAATATGGCCTCGATCCACAGGAAGAACGTCTGAAAAATGGCGAGCGTCTGCCGCAGGAAGACTGGGGCTACGATATGCGCGATGGCGTACTTACCCGCGTGGAAGGTGAGGAACGTGTCGAAGAAACGCTGTTGACAGTGCCGGGGAATTATCCGGCTTACTATGCGGCTATTCGTGATGCGTTAAATGGCGATGGTGAAAATCCGGTTCCGGCAAGTCAGGCAATCCAGGTAATGGAGTTGATTGAGCTGGGCATCGAATCCGCCAAACATCGCGCGACTTTGTGCCTTGCGTGAAAAGGGGATGGTGCAATTAGCACCATCCATTTTTGTTACTTCGCGGCGACTTTTTCTCGCAGTGCGCGTTTTTCCTCTGCGCTGAGGAAAGCCATTTCCAGACCATTAATCTGTGCCTGGCGGATTTGCTCGCGGGATAACCCAGCAGCTGGCGCGGCAACGGTATATTCGTGAATGATATCCACTCCCTGTACGCCGGGATCGTCAGTGTTAATGCTGGCACGAATGCCATGCTCAAGGAACGTTTTCAGCGGATGTGCAGCCAGATCCGCCACGGTGCTGGTCTGAATATTGGAGGTCAGACAGGATTCAATACCAATTTGTTGCTCGGCGAGAAAATCCATCAGCGCCCGATCTTCAATGGCTTTTACGCCATGTCCAATACGCTCCGCCCCCAGTTCACGAATCGCCTGCCAGATGCTTTCCGGTCCGGCAGCTTCGCCTGCATGGACGGTAATATGCCAGCCCGCATCACGCGCGCGGTTGAAATGAGAAAGGAACAGACTTCCCGGGAAACCAAGTTCATCACCGGCTAAATCAAGTGCGGTAATCTGGTCACGGTGGGCTAAAAAGGCCTCCAGCTCTTGCTGACAGGCGGCTTCGCCGAAGGTCCGGCTCATAATACCGATAAGCTTCGCCTGCACACCAAAGGTGCGGCAACCTTCACGTACGCCATCGATCACCGCTTCGACAACACCCGCTACAAGCAGCTGATGTGCCATTGCCATGTAGCCTGGTGAAAAACGCAGCTCGACATAGTGCAGGCCGTTACGGGCTGCATCTTCAATGTTTTCAAATGCCACGCGGCGGCAGGCATCAAGAGAGGCGAGAACTTTAACGCCCCAGTCAAGTTTAGTCAGAAAGCTCACCAGATCGGGTTCGTTGGCAATGACCTGAACGTGGGGAATCAGTGTTTCCAGGGATTGTGCAGGAAGCGAGATATTATACTGGCGGCCAAGTTCAAGAATGGTCTGGGGACGAATGTTGCCATCAAGGTGGCGATGGATATCAGTTAATGGCAGGGTGGTATCAATCATGGTCGCACTCTTTTTCTGGATATAAAAGTGCGCACCATTATAAAAACAAAGCAGGGTAAAAATCCACGATTGCGCAACGATTTTTTACGTTGCGCAATTGGGGTTAACCAACAGCGCGGATGGCGTTAATTAATCCAGCCACACCTTTTTCCAGTTTCGAACGTGGGCAGCCGGCATTGAGTCGGACAAAACCACGACCTTCTTCACCGTAGGTATATCCCGGCATGATCGCGATCTTTTCTTGCTCGATAAGCGCTTTTTGCAACGCGTTGTCGTCAATATTCAACGGACGTAGATCAAGCCAGGCCAGATAAGTGGATTGCGGGATCTGCCAGTTGAGTTCAGGAAACGCAGCGTTCATTTTATCTGCGATATACGTCAGGTTATCTTTCAGATAGACGCGTAAGGCATCCAGCCATGGCGCGCCTTGCTGATAGGCGGCGATATGAGCAGTTAACGCCAGTACCGAAGGGGAAGAAAGCCCATCACGTCCTTTCAGTGCCGATAAATAGGCATCGCGGCTACTGCTATTTTCTATAATCCCGTAAGCACCGGTCAGGGCGGGAATATTGAAACTTTTTGATCCCGACGTTAGCAACGCCCAGTCTCCGCGCGCCACATTATTCCAGGGAATATGCGGCTGCTCGCCCCAAACCATATCCATATGGATTTCATCGGAAATAACCCGCACACCATGACGCTCGCACAGGTCAGCCATGATCTCCAGCTCATCGCACGTCCACACTTTCCCGGTAGGATTCTGTGGGCTACACAGGAGCATAATTTTACATTCTGGTTTCGCCAGCACGGCTTCCAGCTTGCCCATATCGCAAAACCAGCCGTCAGCCTGCTTCTCTAAAGCAACGGGCATTACTGTGCGCTGGTTACCTTTAATGGCCTTGTAAAATGCGTCATAGGCGGGTGTGTGGATCACCACGCCTTCACCTGTTTCAGACCACTGACGAATCAGTTCTGAAACCATATAGATAACAGAAGGGCCATACACCACCGACTGAGGATCGATGGCGGTGTAATGCTGGGTGGAAAACCAGTGGGCAATAGCCGCGAGAAACTCATCGTTTTTCCAGCGGCTGTAGCCAAACACGCCGTGTATCAGGCGCTGATTCAGCGCCTCGATAATGCAGGGGGCAGTGGCAAAATCCATGTCTGAAATCGTGAACGGTAACAGGTCAGCAGTGCCGAAACGGTCAGCGACATAATCCCACTGCGTACACCATGTGCCATGACGATCCACGACCTTTGAAAAATCGAACATATCTTATCCTTATGCCTGGACAGTACGCATCAGACCGACCATTTCATCTTTTACTGACTGAACTTGTGGCCCGATAACAACCTGCAGGTTATGTTGATTAAGTTGTACTACGCCAATTGCCCGATTGTCCTTCAGTGCCTGCACATTAACAAGCGACATATCTTTTACAGACAAACGCAGACGCGTAATGCAGTTATCGAGACTGACAATATTGTCGGCACCGCCTAAGGCTTCGAGGATTGCCGGAACGTTGTAACCTGATTTACCCGGCGCACCGGCAACGGCTTTTTCGATTGAACTGGCAACTTCACTATCGCGCCCCGGGGTTTTGAGATTGAAGCGGGTGATAGCGAAACGGAAGATGATGTAGTAAACGACAAACCAGATTGCCGCCACTACTGGCACCATGTACCACTTGGTTGACAGACCATGCAAAATACCGAATACCACAAAGTCGATGATATTGCCGTCGGTATTACCGATGGTGACGCCGAGCACAGACATGACAGTGAAGCCGAGGCCGGTTAACAGCGCGTGGATGACATACAGAACTGGCGCTACGAACAGGAACAGGAATTCCAGCGGTTCGGTCGTGCCGCCAACGACACAGGCGATCAGGCCAGAAATCAGCAGACCTTTAATTTTATGGCGATTTTCCGGGCGCGCACAGTGATACATAGCTAACGCTGCACCTGGCAGACCGCCGAGAAACGCGGGCATTTTACCTTGCGAAAGGAAACGCGTGGCGCTTTCAGAAAAACCGTGAGTGGTCGGGCAACTCAATTGCGCCTGGAAGATGGTCAGTGCACCGCTGACGGTTTGACCGCAGACTTCCTGCGTGCCGCCTGCGTCGGTAAAGCGAATTAATGCCACCAGAATGTGATGCAGACCAAACGGCAACAGCAGACGTTCACCGGTACCAAACAGCATCGGTCCGAAATCACCCGCGCTGTTGATCATATGGCCTAAGCCGCTAATACCCATGGCGAAAATCGGCCAGACTAATGGAATCACCAGGCCGACAAGACCCATCACCAGCGAGGAGATGATTGGTACGAAGCGCGTACCGCCGAAGAATGCCAGCGCATCTGGCAGGCGGATATTATGGAATCGCTCATGCAGCATCCAGACGATAATACCGGCGATCACCGCACCGAGGATGCCGGTGTCGATCGACTGGATCCCAAGAATGCTCTGAATGTTATTGGCTTTCAGAACCGCGGCGTCCGTGGTTGGCAGAATGCCTTTATTGGTCAACCAGAAGTTTACCGCGAGGTTCATTACCGCATAACCGACGAAGCCAGCGAATGCCGCTACGCCTTTGTTTTCGCGTGCCAGACCCAGCGGGATGGCGATACAGAACATGACTGGCAGGAAACTAAAAGCAAACGAGCCAATCTTACTCATCCAGGTAAAGATAGCCTGCAACACGGGGTTGCCCAGGACCGGGATCAGGGTGATGACATCATGGCTGCTAAGAGAACTACCAATGCCGAGCATAATGCCGCAGAACGACAATAATGCCACGGGTAACATGAAGGTTTTGCCTAACTGCTGGAAGAACTCCCACAGCGTTACTTTCGGTGCTGTTTTCGCCGTCATAAAACGACTCCTCGTAGAGAACAATCTGGATTCAGTAAATTGCGCGAGAAGATAAAACGTTTTATCAAATTTTAGTGAGGCATAAATCACATTACGCAACGATAATAGCGGGTATAAGATAAATAAAAGGTAAAACGTTTTATCTGTCACATAATCAGGGAGTAGGTCATCTGCATGGCTACCGCCAAAAAAATAACCATTCATGATGTTGCGCTGGCTGCGGGCGTGTCGGTAAGCACCGTTTCGCTGGTGCTTAGTGGCAAAGGGCGAATCTCTACCGCCACAGGAGAACGCGTTAACGCCGCCATTGAAGAGCTGGGATTTGTGCGCAATCGCCAGGCGTCGGCGCTGCGCGGCGGGCAAAGCGGCGTCATTGGTTTGATCGTCCGTGATTTATCTGCGCCGTTTTACGCCGAATTGACGGCCGGATTGACGGAAGCTCTGGAAGCGCAGGGACGGATGGTTTTTTTGCTTCACGGCGGTAAAGACGGCGAGCAGCTGGCACAGCGGTTTTCACTATTACTGAATCAGGGTGTCGATGGTGTGGTCATTGCCGGGGCTGCAGGAAGCAGCGATGACCTGCGACGGATAGCAGAAGAAAAAGCTATCCCGGTGATTTTCGCTTCCCGTGCCAGTTATCTTGATGACGTTGATACGGTTCGCCCGGACAACATGCAGGCTGCACAGTTGTTGACGGAGCATCTCATTCGCAATGGGCATCAGCGTATCGCCTGGCTGGGAGGGCAAAGTTCCTCATTAACCCGGGCAGAACGGGTGGGGGGCTATTGTGCGACTCTACTAAAATTTGGCCTGCCGTTTCACAGCGATTGGGTGCTGGAGTGCACTTCCAGCCAGAAGCAAGCCGCGGAAGCTATCACGGCGCTTTTACGTCATAACCCGACCATCAGCGCCGTGGTTTGCTATAACGAAACTATTGCGATGGGGGCATGGTTTGGTTTGCTGAAAGCAGGAAGGCAAAGCGGGGAAAGCGGAGTCGATCGTTACTTTGAGCAACAGGTTTCGCTGGCGGCATTTACCGATGCAACGCCAACCACACTTGATGATATACCCGTTACCTGGGCCAGCACGCCAGCGCGGGAACTTGGTACCACACTTGCGGATCGCATGATGCAAAAAATCACCCATGAAGAGACGCATTCACGCAATCTTATTATTCCCGCCCGGCTCATTGCGGCGAAATAATCCTCTCTTTATCTGCTATACCTGGTAGTGTCCTTTCCTCAAGGTTAATGATAAAAAATGTGGCACACAGGCGGTGCCTTTTATTTTTACTGAAGTTCACAGGAGGTTTATGTGTTTAATTCTGACAACCTGAGACTCGACGGAAAATGCGCCATCATTACAGGTGCGGGTGCAGGTATTGGTAAAGAAATCGCCATTACATTCGCGACAGCTGGCGCATCTGTGGTGGTCAGTGATATTAACGCCGATGCAGCTAATCATGTTGTAAATGAAATTCAACAACTGGGTGGTCAGGCATTTGCCTGCCACTGCGATATTACTTCCGAACAGGAACTCTCTGCACTGGCAGACTTTGCCGTCAGTAAGTTGGGTAAAGTTGATATCCTGGTTAACAACGCCGGTGGCGGTGGTCCTAAACCGTTTGATATGCCAATGGCAGATTTTCGCCGCGCTTATGAACTGAATGTATTTTCTTTTTTCCATCTGTCACAACTTGTTGCGCCAGAAATGGAAAAAAATGGCGGTGGTGTTATTCTGACCATTACTTCTATGGCGGCAGAAAATAAAAATATAAACATGACCTCCTATGCATCATCTAAAGCTGCGGCCAGTCATCTGGTCAGAAATATGGCGTTTGACCTGGGTGAAAAAAATATTCGGGTGAATGGCATTGCGCCGGGGGCAATATTAACCGATGCCCTGAAATCCGTTATTACACCAGAAATTGAACAGAAAATGTTGCAACACACACCAATCAGACGTCTGGGCCAACCGCAAGATATTGCTAACGCGGCGCTGTTCCTTTGCTCGCCTGCAGCCAGCTGGGTAAGCGGACAAATTCTCACCGTCTCCGGTGGTGGGGTACAGGAGCTCAATTAATACACTAACGAACCGGTAAACAGCCGTATGTGTTGTTTACCGGGATAGCGTGTGCAACTCATCAACGTCTCTGCTAAACAACTGGCAGCCAAATCACGGCTATTGGTTAACCAATATCTGGATAAAAAGCTTACGAATTGAGTGTGCCTTCGCACTATTCAACAGCAATGATAGGCGCTCACCTGACAACGCGGTAAACTAGTTATTCATGCTAACTATAATGGTTTAATGATGGATAACATGCAGACTGAAGCACAACCGACACGGACCCGGATCCTCAATGCTGCCAGAGAGATTTTTTCAGAAAATGGATTTCACAGTGCCTCGATGAAAGCCATCTGTAAATCCTGCGCCATTAGTCCCGGGACGCTCTATCACCATTTCATCTCCAAAGAAGCCTTGATTCAGGCGATTATCTTACAGGACCAGGAGAGGGCGCTGGCCCGTTTCCGGGAACCGATTGAAGGGATTCATTTCGTTGACTATATGGTCGAGTCTATTGTCTCTCTCACCCATGAAGTCTTTGGGCAACGAGCGCTGGTGGTCGAAATTATGGCGGAAGGGATGCGTAACCCACAGGTCGCCGCCATGCTTAAAAATAAGCATATGACGATCACGGAATTTGTTGCCCAGCGGATGCGTGATGCCCAGCAAAAAGGCGAGATAAGCCCAGACATCAACACGGCAATGACTTCACGTTTACTGCTGGATCTGACCTACGGTGTACTGGCCGATATCGAAGCGGAAGACCTGGCGCGTGAAGCGTCGTTTGCTCAGGGTTTACGCGCGATGATTGGCGGTATCTTAACCGCATCCTGATCCTCTCTCTCTTTCCGCGGGCTGGTGACAACTGTGCCCGCGTTTCATATCGTAATTTCTCTGTGCAAAAATCATCCTCCCAGGGATCGGAGAATCCCACCTAAATATTCATCGTAGCAATATATCATGAGGGGTCATCGTTCCCAATATATTCGAACGAACGTTCGATTGCTTATTTTGTGGCTTCTGTCAACGCTGTTTTAAAGATTAATGCGATCAATATCACGCTGTGGGTATTGCAGTTTTTGGTTTTTTGATCGCGGTGTCAGTTCTTTTTATTTCCATTTCTCTTCCATGGGTTTCTCACAGATAACTGTGTGCAACACAGAATTGGTTAACTAATCATATTAAAGGTTGACCAGTATTTTTATCTTAATGAGGAGTCCCTTATGTTACGTCCTGTAGAAACCCCAACCCGTGAAATCAAAAAACTCGACGGCCTGTGGGCATTCAGTCTGGATCGCGAAAACTGTGGAATTGATCAGCGTTGGTGGGAAAGCGCGTTACAAGAAAGCCGGGCAATTGCTGTGCCAGGCAGTTTTAACGATCAGTTCGCCGATGCAGATATTCGTAATTATGTGGGCAACGTCTGGTATCAGCGCGAAGTCTTTATACCGAAAGGTTGGGCGGGCCAGCGTATTGTACTGCGTTTCGATGCGGTCACTCATTACGGCAAAGTGTGGGTAAATAATCAGGAAGTGATGGAGCATCAGGGCGGCTATACGCCATTTGAAGCCGATGTCACTCCGTATGTTATTGCCGGGAAAAGTGTACGTATCACTGTTTGTGTGAACAACGAACTGAACTGGCAGACTATCCCGCCGGGAATGGTGATTACCGACGAAAACGGCAAGAAAAAGCAGTCTTACTTTCATGATTTCTTTAACTACGCCGGGATCCATCGCAGCGTAATGCTCTACACCACGCCGAATACCTGGGTGGACGATATCACCGTGGTGACGCATGTCGCGCAAGACTGTAACCACGCATCTGTTGACTGGCAGGTGGTGGCAAATGGTGATGTCAGCGTTGAACTGCGTGATGCGGATCAACAGGTGGTTGCAACTGGACAAGGCACCAGCGGGACTTTGCAAGTAGTGAATCCGCACCTCTGGCAACCGGGTGAAGGTTATCTCTATGAACTGTGCGTCACAGCCAAAAGCCAGACAGAGTGTGATATCTACCTGCTGCGCGTCGGTATCCGGTCAGTGGCAGTGAAGGGCGAACAGTTCCTGATCAACCACAAACCGTTCTACTTTACTGGCTTTGGTCGTCATGAAGATGCGGATTTGCGCGGCAAAGGATTCGATAACGTGCTGATGGTGCACGATCACGCACTAATGGACTGGATTGGGGCCAACTCCTACCGTACCTCGCATTACCCTTACGCTGAAGAGATGCTCGACTGGGCAGATGAACATGGAATCGTGGTGATTGATGAAACTGCAGCTGTCGGCTTTAACCTCTCTTTAGGCATTGGTTTCGAAGCGGGCAACAAGCCGAAAGAACTGTACAGCGAAGAGGCAGTCAACGGGGAAACCCAGCAGGCGCACTTACAGGCGATTAAAGAGCTGATTGCGCGTGACAAAAACCACCCAAGCGTGGTGATGTGGAGTATTGCCAACGAACCGGATACCCGTCCGCAAGGTGCACGGGAATATTTTGCGCCACTGGCGGAAGCAACGCGTAAACTCGACCCGACGCGTCCGATCACCTGTGTCAATGTAATGTTCTGCGACGCTCACACCGATACCATCAGCGATCTCTTTGATGTGCTGTGCCTGAACCGTTATTACGGTTGGTATGTCCAAAGCGGCGATTTGGAAACGGCAGAGAAGGTTCTGGAAAAAGAACTTCTGGCCTGGCAGGAGAAACTGCATCAGCCGATTATCATCACCGAATACGGTGTGGATACGTTAGCCGGCCTGCACTCAATGTACACCGACATGTGGAGTGAAGAGTATCAGTGTGCATGGCTGGATATGTATCACCGCGTCTTTGATCGCGTCAGCGCTGTCGTCGGTGAGCAGGTATGGAATTTCGCCGATTTTGCGACCTCGCAAGGCATATTGCGCGTTGGCGGTAACAAGAAAGGGATCTTCACCCGCGACCGCAAACCGAAGTCGGCGGCTTTTCTGCTGCAAAAACGCTGGACCGGCATGAACTTCGGTGAAAAACCGCAGCAGGGAGGCAAACAATGAATCAACAACTCTCCTGGCGCACCATCGTCGGCTACAGCCTCGGTGACGTCGCCAATAACTTCGCCTTCGCAATGGGGGCGCTCTTCCTGTTGAGTTACTACACCGACGTCGCTGGCGTCGGTGCCGCTGCGGCGGGCACCATGCTGTTACTGGTGCGGGTATTCGATGCCTTCGCCGATGTCTTTGCCGGACGAGTGGTGGACAGTGTGAATACCCGATGGGGAAAATTCCGCCCGTTTTTACTCTTCGGTACTGCGCCGTTAATGATCTTCAGCGTGCTGGTATTCTGGGTGCCGACCGACTGGAGCCATAGCAGCAAAGTTGTGTATGCATATTTGACCTACATGGGACTCGGGCTTTGCTACAGCCTGGTGAATATTCCTTATGGTTCACTTGCTACCGCGATGACCCAACAACCACAATCCCGCGCCCGTCTGGGCGCGGCTCGCGGGATTGCCGCTTCATTGACCTTTGTCTGCCTGGCATTTCTGATAGGACCGAGCATTAAGAACTCCAGCCCGGAAGAGATGGTGTCGGTATATCATTTCTGGACAATTGTGCTGGCGATTGCCGGAATGGTGCTTTACTTCATCTGCTTCAAATCGACGCGTGAGAATGTGGTACGTATCGTGGCGCAGCCGTCATTGAAGATCAGTCTGCAAACCCTGAAACGGAATCGCCCGCTGTTTATGTTGTGCATCGGTGCGCTGTGTGTGCTGATTTCGACCTTCGCGGTCAGCGCCTCGTCGTTGTTCTACGTGCGCTATGTGTTAAATGATACCGGGCTGTTCACTGTGCTGGTACTGGTGCAAAACCTGGTCGGTACTGTGGCATCGGCACCGCTGGTGCCGGGGATGGTCGCGAGGATCGGTAAAAAGAATACCTTCCTGATTGGCGCTTTGCTGGGAACCTGCGGTTATCTGCTGTTCTTCTGGGTTTCCGTCTGGTCACTGCCGGTGGCGTTGGTTGCGTTGGCCATCGCATCAATTGGCCAGGGCGTTACCATGACCGTGATGTGGGCACTGGAAGCTGATACCGTAGAATACGGTGAATACCTGACCGGCGTGCGAATTGAAGGGCTCACCTATTCACTATTCTCATTTACCCGTAAATGCGGTCAGGCAATCGGAGGTTCAATTCCTGCCTTTATTTTGGGATTAAGCGGATATATCGCCAATCAGGCGCAAACGCCGGAAGTTATTATGGGCATCCGCACATCAATTGCCTTAGTACCTTGCGGATTTATGCTACTGGCATTCGTCATTATCTGGTTTTATCCGCTCACGGATAAAAAATTCAAAGAAATCGTTGTTGAAATTGATAATCGTAAAAAAGTGCAGCAGCAATTAATCAACGATATCACTAGTTAATATTCAATAAAAATAATCAGAACATCAAAGGTGCAACTATGAGAAAAATAGTGGCCATGGCCGTTATTTGCCTGACGGCTGCCTCTGGCCTTACCTCTGCTTACGCGGCACAACTGGCTGACGATGAAGCGGGACTACGCATCAGACTGAAAAACGAATTACGCAGGGCTGATAAGCCCAGTGCTGGCACGGGAAGAGATATTTACGCATGGGTACAGGGAGGATTGCTCGATTTCAATAGTGGTTATTATTCCAATATTATTGGCGTTGAAGGCGGGGCGTATTATGTTTATAAATTAGGCGCTCGTGCTGATATGAGTACCCGGTGGTATCTTGATGGTGATAAAAGTTTTGGCTTTGCCCTGGGGGCAGTAAAAATAAAACCCAGTGAAAGTAGTCTGCTTAAATTAGGTCGCTTCGGGACGGATTATAGTTATGGTAGCTTACCTTATCGTATTCCGTTAATGGCTGGCAGTTCGCAACGTACATTACCGACAGTTTCTGAAGGAGCATTAGGTTATTGGGCTTTAACGCCAAATATTGACCTGTGGGGAATGTGGCGTTCACGAGTATTTTTATGGACCGATTCAACAACCGGTATTCGTGATGAAGGGGTGTATAACAGCCAGACGGGAAAATACGATAAACATCGCGCACGTTCTTTTTTAGCCGCCAGTTGGCATGATGATACCAGTCGCTATTCTCTGGGGGCATCGGTACAGAAAGATGTTTCCAATCAGATACAAAGTATTCTCGAGAAAAGCATACCGCTTGACCCGAATTATACGTTGAAAGGGGAGTTGCTCGGCTTTTACGCGCAACTTGAAGGTTTAAGTCGTAATACCAGCCAGCCCAATGAAACGGCGTTGGTTAGTGGACAATTGACCTGGAATGCGCCGTGGGGAAGCGTATTTGGCAGTGGTGGATACCGACATTGGCTATCCCTTTTCATTAAGTCTTGATCGTAACCGTGAAGGAATGCAGTCCTGGCAATTGGGCGTCAACTATCGTTTAACTCCGCAATTTACGCTGACATTTGCACCGATTGTGACCCGCGGCTATGAATCCAGTAAACGAGATGTGCGGATTGAAGGCGCGGGTATCTTAGGGGGTATGAACTATCGGGTCAGCGAAGGGCCGTTACAAGGGATGAATTTCTTTCTTGCTGCCGATAAAGGGCGGGAAAAGCGCGATGGCAGTACGCTGGGCGATCGCCTGAATTACTGGGATGTGAAAATGAGTATTCAGTATGACTTTATGCTGAAGTAAGAAAAAACGCCGGAGAGAAAAATCTCCGGCGTTTTGGCTGTGAATTACTGCTGCGGAATAGCGGGTACAGCCGGAACGTTTAATGTCGGCATCGCAAACATACCCACGAAATCTTCCAGTGGCATTTTCTGCCCGTTTAACGTTATCTGACCGTTAGCATATTGCAGGCTGGTGGTGATGGTATTGTCCTGCAAGGTGGTCAGACGGAACATCTGCCCCATTGCTGATGCACCTTCAACTTGCTGTTTCGCCAGTTTTTTCGCTTGATCTTCCTGATAACCTTCCAGCTTCGCTACCTGAGTCATCAACTCAGTTGCCATATCCACCGGAATGGTCAGTTTCGCATCCAGAGATTTAACCGACCGGTCCACTTCCTGCGCCAGCGTTTGCGGCGCTTCTTTAGTCGTTGCCGGATCTTTCAGGAACAGCGACAGATTCAGCGCACTTTCACCCTGACTGTTTTTCCAGCTTAGCGGCGCGATAGTAATCACCGGATCGCCTTTCAGCATCAGCGGCAGAGCGCTAAAGAAGGCTTCCGTCACTTTCTCCTGATAAAGTTCGGGATTGTTGGCAATTTCTGGCTGTGCCAGCAGCGCCTGAGTTTGCGCGTTATATTGCTGGCTAAACTGATGCCAGGCTTCGCCATCAATTTGGCCGACTTTTAAAGTCAGCTTGCCACTGCCCAAATCCTGATTCTGTACCTTCAGGCTGTTTAGCGAGTAATCCAGTTGGCTATTGATCGTTTTACCGTCATTGACCAGATCCGATTTACCGCTGATCTCCATGCCTTCCAGCAGTGCCAGTTCTTTGCCCTCCACTGAAATGGTCATTTTTTCCAGCGACAGTTTTTGGTTTCCTACGCGCTCACCAAAACTTGCCAGCGTGCTGGAACCGTCGGTTTTCAGATTATTAAAGGTTAACTGCACTTTCTGGTTGTATTCGTTAACCGCGTCTATCCGACCACTTTGCGCCTCCCCGGAAAGGGAGATAGCTTTGCCGTCTCTGTCTGCATTTAACTGGAACTCGCCGCCGCTAAAGGCGACTTTTTCATCCTTTTGCTCGTAATTCAGTGGCTTGAGCGAAATGTCGGAACTGGAATCTCCGCTGTAACCAATGCGGGAGTTAATCTCAAAAGGCGTTTCACCTTTTGCCATATCAAACAGTGGTTTGCTTACTTCGTTATTAACCAGCGTGGTTTGAATTGATGCCATCGACGGGATCAGGTTCAGTTTTTTAAGCTGGGCAAGCGGGAAGGGACCATGATCAACCGATTCGTTGAAGATGACGCTCTGACCGCTTTTAATCCACGGATTTACTTTTCCGGCAATGGGTTTCACCAACAGTTGCAACTGGCTGCTGAATACGCCGCGATGATAGTTTTGATAACTGACTTCCAGGTTGGATTCAGGAGCTGTCAGTTTGAGTTGCGCGTTCGCCTGCGCGACCATGTCTTCGAGATGGGTTTCAATCTTCTTGCCTGTATACCATGCGCCGCCTGTCCAGACTACGCCTAGCGCAACAATGACGCCTACCGCTACCAGCGATTTATTCATAATGATTATCCATAAAATGAAATCAGGCGGACTGGCCGCCTGAAGGTGTTATAAGCCTTTAATAAGCTTAGCAAGAGATGTTAATTTTTTCAGTAAGCTCTTACAGCTTGTTGTAAACACGCGCTAAACGGCCGTGGCCTTTGACAGTCACCGGTGATTCGTTGGCGGCAATAAACGCTGATTCACCCGGTTTAAGCTGTAACTGCTGAGAACCTTTACACAGCGTTGCATCGCCTTCGACGCAGAACAAAATGGCGGCACTCTGCTGGCTGATGGTGGTTTCTTTATCACTAAGGTCATGCAACGAGAAGGCAAAATCATCCACAGGAATCGGGAAGTCCAGTTCTGCACCTTGTTTCACCGGCTGGGTCAACAACTGGTTAGCCGGTTTGGCTTCGAACTTCACGTTGGCAACCAGTTCCGGAATATCAATGTATTTAGGCGTCAGACCTGCACGCAGCACGTTATCGGAGTTCGCCATCACTTCCAGCGCCACGCCTTGCAGGTAAGCGTGCGGTGTTTCAGCGAACAGGAACATCGCTTCGCCAGGATTCAATTTCACCACATTCAGCAACAGCGGGGAGAACAGGCCGCTGTCTTCCGGGTAAAATTCAGAAATTAAACGAATCGTTTGCCATGGTTCACCCTGCTGGCTGTCGAGGGCCGATTTTAAAATCGCTAGCGCGCGGGATTTTTCTTCACCCTGCATATTCAACAGGCTGGCGAACAGTTCGCTTAAACGTTCGGCATCAGGCTGTTGTAAAAAGTGAGCAATCGCCGGATGTGCACCTGCGACTGGCTGGAGCAGGGAGACAATCTCGGAAAACTCACGAAACGCGTTCATCGCAAGGAAAGGCGTCAGCGCAAAAACCAACTCAGGCTTGTGATTAGGATCTTTATAGTTACGCTCAGCGGCATCCATCGGAATACCTGCAGCATTTTCTTTGGCAAAACCGATTTCAGAATTGCGTTTGTTTGGATGAACCTGAATGGAGAGCGGCTGGGCTGCGCATAATACTTTGAACAGGAAAGGCAACTCGCCAAAGCGTTTGGCAACGGCATCTCCCAAAAGAGTCGCTTTATCACTCTCAATCACATCACGCAGTGAAACGATATCTCCTGCGGCATCGTGCACACGTGAACTGCTCTTTGGATGCGCGCCCATCCACAACTCGGCCATCGGCTGGCTGGACGGATTTTCCATACCATAAAGTTCAGTCAACGCCGTTTTGCTGCCCCAGGCATAGTTTTGCACTGAGTTAATGAGTTTTTGCATGATCAATCCCTGTTTTAATGTGGAAATTAATCCCGCTATTAAAGCAAGAATCCTACGGGAAGTAACCTGGAGCCGCAAAAAGTCGTACTAGTCTCAGTTTTTGTTAAAAAAGTGTGTAGGATATTGTTACTCGCTTTTAACAGGGCAACGGAACACCCGCCCAGAGCATAACCAAACCAGGCAGTAAGTGAGAGAACAATGTCAAACAAACCCTTTCATTATCAGGCTCCTTTTCCACTCAAAAAAGATGATACTGAGTATTACCTGCTAACCAGCGAACACGTTAGCGTATCTGAATTTGAAGGGCAGGAGATTTTGAAAGTCGCACCCGAAGCGTTAACTCTGTTGGCGCGTCAGGCGTTTCATGATGCGTCATTTATGCTGCGTCCGGCTCACCAACAACAGGTGGCCGACATTCTGCGTGACCCGGAGGCCAGCGAAAATGATAAATATGTGGCGCTGCAATTCCTGCGTAACTCCGACATCGCGGCAAAAGGCGTTCTGCCAACCTGTCAGGATACCGGCACCGCGATTATTGTTGGTAAAAAAGGGCAGCGTGTATGGACCGGTGGCGGTGATGAAGCGGCGCTGGCGCGCGGTGTCTATAACACTTATATCGAGGATAATCTGCGCTACTCGCAAAACGCGCCGCTGGATATGTATAAAGAGGTGAATACCGGCACCAACTTGCCAGCGCAGATCGATCTTTATGCCGTTGATGGCGACGAGTACAAATTCCTCTGTATCGCCAAAGGTGGCGGTTCGGCAAACAAGACGTATCTCTATCAGGAAACCAAAGCGTTACTGACGCCGGGAAAACTGAAAAATTATCTGGTTGAGAAGATGCGCACGCTGGGTACGGCGGCCTGTCCTCCATATCATATTGCGTTCGTTATTGGTGGAACTTCTGCAGAAACGAATCTTAAAACGGTGAAACTGGCTTCCGCTAAATACTATGATGAACTGCCAACGGAAGGGAATGAGCACGGTCAGGCGTTCCGCGATGTGGAACTGGAAAAAGAATTGCTGATCGAAGCGCAAAATCTTGGTCTGGGTGCGCAGTTTGGTGGTAAATACTTCGCTCATGACATCCGCGTGATTCGCCTGCCACGTCACGGCGCATCCTGCCCGGTCGGTATGGGCGTCTCCTGTTCTGCTGACCGTAATATCAAAGCGAAGATCAACCGTCAGGGGATTTGGATCGAAAAACTGGAACATAATCCAGGCAAATATATCCCGGAAGAGCTGCGCAAAGCAGGAGAAGGCGAAGCGGTGCGCGTTGACCTCAACCGTCCGATGAAAGAGATCCTCGCACAGTTGTCGCAGTATCCCGTTTCTACACGCTTATCGCTTAACGGCACGATTATCGTCGGTCGTGATATTGCTCACGCCAAACTGAAAGAGCGGATGGATAACGGTGAAGGGCTGCCGCAGTATATTAAAGATCATCCGATTTACTACGCGGGTCCGGCCAAAACGCCGGAAGGTTATGCCTCCGGTTCTCTTGGCCCAACGACCGCCGGACGGATGGATTCTTATGTCGATCAACTGCAAGCGCAGGGCGGAAGTATGATCATGCTGGCGAAAGGCAACCGCAGCCAGCAGGTGACGGATGCCTGTAAAAAACACGGCGGCTTCTACCTCGGCAGTATCGGTGGTCCGGCAGCTGTATTGGCGCAGGGAAGTATTAAGAGCCTGGAATGTGTTGAATATCCGGAACTAGGAATGGAAGCCATCTGGAAAATTGAAGTGGAAGATTTCCCGGCGTTTATCCTTGTGGATGATAAAGGAAATGACTTCTTCCAGCAGATACAACTCACACAATGCACCCGCTGTGTGAAATAAACAGAGCCGCCCTTCGGGGCGGTTTTTTTACATGGCACGAAAGACCAAACGTTTGTTATCAAATGGTAAATAATGAGTGAGCTAAAAGTTGCTTAACGAAAGCAAAACAGAAAGAAAAAATTAATCAGGTGAGGAGCAGGCCATGAATACAGTACGCAGCGAAAAAGATTCGATGGGAGCGATTGATGTCCCGGCAGATAAGCTGTGGGGCGCACAAACTCAGCGCTCGCTGGAGCATTTCCGCATTTCGACGGAGAAAATGCCCACCTCACTGATTCATGCGCTGGCGCTAACCAAGCGCGCAGCGGCAAAAGTTAATGAAGATTTAGGCTTGTTGTCTGAAGAGAAAGCGAGCGCCATTCGGCAGGCGGCGGATGAAGTACTGGCAGGACAGCATGACGACGAATTCCCGCTGGCTATCTGGCAGACCGGCTCCGGCACGCAAAGTAACATGAACATGAACGAAGTGCTGGCTAACCGGGCCAGTGAATTACTCGGTGGCGTGCGCGGGATGGAACGTAAAGTTCACCCTAACGACGACGTGAACAAAAGCCAAAGTTCCAACGATGTCTTTCCGACGGCGATGCACGTTGCGGCACTACTGGCGCTGCGCAAGCAACTCATTCCACAACTTAAAACCCTGACCCAGACGCTGAGTGAAAAATCCCGCGCATTTGCTGATATCGTCAAAATCGGTCGTACCCACTTGCAGGACGCGACGCCGTTAACGCTGGGGCAGGAGATTTCCGGCTGGGTAGCGATGCTGGAGCATAATCTCAAACATATCGAATACAGCCTGCCTCACGTAGCGGAACTGGCTCTGGGCGGTACAGCGGTGGGTACTGGACTAAATACCCATCCGGAATATGCGCGTCGCGTAGCAGATGAACTGGCAGTCATTACCTGTGCACCGTTTGTTACCGCGCCGAACAAATTTGAAGCGCTGGCGACCTGTGATGCCCTGGTTCAGGCGCACGGTGCATTGAAAGGGTTGGCTGCGTCACTGATGAAAATTGCCAATGATGTCCGCTGGCTGGCCTCTGGCCCGCGCTGCGGAATTGGTGAAATCTCAATCCCGGAAAATGAGCCGGGTAGCTCAATCATGCCGGGGAAAGTGAACCCGACGCAGTGTGAAGCATTAACCATGCTCTGCTGTCAGGTGATGGGGAACGATGTGGCGATCAACATGGGTGGCGCTTCCGGTAACTTTGAACTGAACGTCTTCCGTCCGATGGTGATCCATAATTTCCTGCAATCGGTGCGCTTGCTGGCAGATGGCATGGAAAGTTTCAACAAACACTGCGCAGTGGGCATTGAACCGAATCGTGAGCGAATCAATCAATTACTCAATGAATCGCTGATGCTGGTGACTGCGCTTAACACCCACATTGGTTATGACAAAGCCGCCGAGATCGCCAAAAAAGCGCATAAAGAAGGGCTGACCTTAAAAGCTGCGGCCCTTGCGCTGGGGTATCTTAGCGAAGCCGAGTTTGACCGCTGGGTACGGCCAGAACAGATGGTCGGCAGTATGAAAGCCGGGGGTTAATCTGCAACATACAGGTGCAGCCGTGGAATGATTAAACGAAGCGGCTGCGCCTGTGGTTTATAACGGTGCTGCACATTGTCGGCATCGTAATTTAACAACTCACCAACGTCCGGCACGCCCGCGCCATTATCCCTATTAATCAGTGCAATCAGCGGCGTAGGGCAGGCGTGTTGTACTTGTTTTTGATCTCCTTTGTACCAGACGCGGGCAATCGGCTGCACCTTCACCGGACGTTTGATTTTTAACTTCGCGTTCTTTGGCAGGGCAGCGATATCCTGATATTCTCGCTCCAGTTTTCTTTGCCACTCCTCGCGCGTCCACGGTGCGACACTGCGTGGTGATTTCAGGCTTTTTTCCAGCTGTGCCAGGACTTCATCACGATGCAAATTTTTAATGATATGTTTATTAGCCCAGCCAAAACGTAAAGTGGCGGGGTCGTGCAGAACGGTGAGCGTGCGGTAAGCATTAAGTGTAATCAGCCCCGGCAAATGACGATGCACCCATTCAAAACGTGCCGCGGAGGGGAGTTCTGATTCAACCGTGACGATATGCTCGAACGTGGTCTTGAGTTTATTGATGTGCTGAATATGACTGACTAACGCTGCTTGCGAAAAGTTATCGACCTGGTAACACAACACGCCAGGCAGACGGACAGCGGCCTTGCTGCTGCGATTTTCGGACTGTTGTTGAATAAATAAATGGCGAAAATGACGCAACGCCAGCGATTGCGCGTCGTTGCCGAGATGTTGTTTTACCTCAATACGATTAAGCGGATTATGCTCATCCTCTTTTTTTACCTCCGGCAAAGAGAACACGCGGGCAACCAATAGCTTGTGTTGCTCAAGATGAGCGGCAAATGCAGCCAGCTCTTGTTCCATCTGGCGAAAAGTAGTGTTGAGTCGGTCTACGAGATCGTAACGCGCCATAATATTAACCACTTTAGTTACAACATCCTTATTTTATAGCACAATGGTGGTGACTTGACCACCGTGCGCATAGTGTCAGGCAGAGGTAAATTGCGGGATGTTATGCCATAACGGCCAGCTGAACGAGAAGCGGGCACCACCCAGTTCGCTGGTGTCACAATTAACCGTACCGCCCATTGCCAGTGCTATAGAGTGGACAATGGCCAGCCCCAGCCCGCAGCCGCCGGTTGAGCGATCCCGGCTGGGATCGAGGCGAACAAAAGGTTCAAAGATATGTTCGCGGTTTTCTGGGGCAATCCCTGGGCCATCATCCTCAACAATTAATGTCGCTCTATTCCCCGACAGTAGCAGGCTGGTTTCAACCGTTGAGTGACAGTAGCGCAGGGCGTTATTGAGCAAATTATCCAGCACGCGCTCCATTAAGCGCATATCCAACGCAGCATAATGGCCTTGCACGAGCGTTTTTATCCGTACCGTTTTATCGGGCGTTACTGCCTGAATATCTGCCAGATGCGTTGACAGCCACAACGGCAGGTCTGGTTCGCTAAGATGAAGCTCATTTTGTGGGCGGTCGAGTCGGGCATAAGTCAGCAGCTCTTCAATTAAAGCTTCAAGTTGACTGATATCGCGATTCAACGCCTGGGATTCGGCGGCGCTCAGGTTATCGCTCATCTCCAGTCGATAACGCAGGCGCACTAACGGTGTTCGCAGTTCGTGAGCGATACCGTCAATAAGCTGTTTTTTGCTGGCAATCAAGGCGTTGATATTGTCCGCCATCTGGTTAAATGCGACGCCAAGTCGTTCAAAGCTCGAACCTTCATCAAAGTGGATACGCTCACTGAGATGCCCATCGCCAAATCGTTGCGCCGCTGCTTCCAGTTTTAACATATCCTGCCAGTGCGGACGCATCCAGATAAACACCGGAAAGGCGAGGGAAATGGCAATAAAAGCGATCAGGGCGATATCCAGCAATCGCATCTGATGGAGGTAATAAAGATAAGGAACAGGACCAACTGCCAGCACGTAGTGGCTGCGCGGGATACGTTGCAAAAAAGTGTACTGATCGTCCAGAGCGACAATTTCGCCGCCACGCAGCCGGTGCATGGAAATATCATCAAGATGGTATTTACTCAGTGGCTCGACACGCAGATCGAAAGAGAGATTTAAATCCATCTCTTTCAGCGTCTTACCCCAGTCGTGTGGGGGGATCTCACGCAATTCGCTGCGCATCAGATACAGCGAACTGTTCATCAAATCATCCAGCGACTGTTTGCCTGCGCGTTCGGCGGTAAATTTGTACACCAGCCCGACCAGCAGAGACATCACAAGGAAGCAGACAAACAATAACAGGTAAAACTGGATAAACAGTTTTTTCATCGCTTATTCCCACGCATGAGGCGCAAAAAGATAGCCTTTGTTACGCACGGTTTTAATACGATAAGGTTCTGCGGCGTTATCGAGCAGTTTTTTTCTTAACCGCGAAATAGCCACGTCCACGCTACGATCCAGTCCGTCATAACTGACGCCGCGTAAATTTTTCAGCAATGCATCGCGGTCCATGATTTGCCCGGCATGGGTAGCTAATTCCCACAATAATTCGAAATCAGCTGTCGAGAGCGAGATTTCAGTGTTAGCCAGGGAGACTACGCGGTTGATGGGATCGATGGTCAACGTGCCGAAATGCAGGGCTTTGTAGGGAGTCAGAGACGTTTCCTGAATACCTTTGGTCACTGTGGCTTGCTCATTCTGACGCAAATGCAAGCGTAAACGCGCTAGCAAAACAGCAGGGGGCGTCGTTTTGAGAATATAGTCGCAGGCGCCCATTTCCAGTGCCAGGATGTGGTTCATATCGCTATCGAGAGAGGTTAGAAGAACAATCGGTCCGGACCACTTTGCGCGTAAATCACGACAAATGGTCATGCCGTCCTTGCCTGGTAGCATGATGTCGAGTAACACCAAATCCGGATTTTCTCGCAGAATAGTTTCTTCGGCCCGGTCGCCGCGCGGCTCTACGGTAACCTGCATATCATGTTTTGCCAGGTATGCGGCAATCAGTGCACCGACTTCCGCATCATCTTCCACAAATACGATAGTGTTCATAACATTCACGGTAGATATAAAAACGTCACAATACACCGCGCTGTTTTTACTTACTATCAATCGTTTCTAAACAAGGTTTCATCAGGTATTCTACTGATGACTTGTTATGGAAGTGTTAAGGTAAAAAGATGGGGCTGGTAATCAAAGCCGCGCTCGGTGCGCTGGTAGTGCTGTTGATTGGTGTTTTAGCAAAAACGAAAAATTATTATATCGCCGGGCTGATTCCACTTTTCCCGACCTTTGCGCTTATCGCGCATTATATTGTTGCCAGCGAACGCGGCATTGAAGCCTTACGCGCAACCATCATTTTTAGTATGTGGTCGATTATTCCCTATTTTGTTTACCTGGCGGCGCTATGGTATTTCACCGGAATGATGCGCTTGCCCGCTGCTTTTGTTGGTTCTGTTGCGTGCTGGGGAATAAGCGCATGGGTGTTGATTATATGCTGGATAAAGCTGCATTAACGCAGATGACGACCGCCATCAAGAGGGAAACTGCGTCCGGTGACAAAGCAGCTGGTAAGTAAGTAATCGACCAGGTCGATCACTTCTTTCTCGCCAGGCGCTGTTTTCATCAGTGATTTATTCAGCGCCTGTTGTCGATATTCAGCATCATCATGTTCATTAAACAGGATCAGCGATGGCGCAATAGAATTCACTTTCACTTCCGGTGCCAGCTTGCGGGCAAACGAGCGGGTCATATTATCCAGTGCCGCTTTGCTTGCAGCATACGCAATATGTTTGTCGCTACCGCGCTCCACCACATAATCGGTAAAGTGAATGATATCGCTGGCGGCGTGTCCGTGCCCACGCAGTAATCTTTCCAGAGCATGGTTGAGCAGGTATGGGGTATTAACGTGGATCTGCATCATGCAAGCCAGTACATCGGTCAGTGGCGCTCCCGGTTTTTCCGCCATCCACGCGCTGGCGTTATGCAAAATAGCACGCAGACCATGGGTGCTTTTTAGTACTTCATCGGCAAACGCCATCACACCGTCGTTGGTCGAAAAATCAGCCTGAATACACTGCGCACCTGCCTTAATCAGTCCATCAATGGCGGGATAGTGCGTCCGATAGCTGACAATCACCGGTTGCTTTTGATTAATGAAATGCCATGCGAGGGCGAGGCCGATGCGGCGACCTCCGCCAGTAATTAATATTGGCAAGGACTGGGTTTTACCCATCGTTATCTCCTTTGCTATCCAACGATGGGATGAACGTTATCCCACCAGCATCCAGGTCGCCGGAACTGAGGCAATTAACAGCATGCCAATCAGCACCATTTCCTGACGGTTCAGTACATTATCATGTGTATGCGTTTTACGCGCGTACAGGAAAACCAGCAGCCCCGGCGCATACAGAACAACGGATAACAGCAAGTGCATTGGACCAGAGGCGTACAGTAACCATAAGCCATAAATGCAGGCACCGACACCTACCGCCTTATGCAGTGGACGGGTTGCGATTTTCAGCAAGAACGCGCCGACCAGGAAATAGGGCACCAGAATCATTTCTGAGGCGATGGTCAGCAATGTGTTGTAATCGGAACCGGTCAGCCAGATGAGCACCAGACAAATTTGCACGCAGATGTTGGTCAGCCACAGTGAAGCGGATGGCGCAGCTTGTGCGTTCTGGCGCGCAAAAATGCGCGGGAATGCTTTATGAGTGGCTGCAAGGAACGGAACTTCTGCTGCCATGATGGTCCAGCTTAAGTACGCGCCGCAAACGGAAACGATCAAACCGGCAGCGATGATGATTTCGCCCCACGGTCCCATCATTTCCACCATCAGACCGGCCATTGACGGGTTACGAATTTCAGCCAGTTCAGGACGTGCCACCACGCCCAGCGAAAGCAGCGTTACCAGCAAATAAACGCCCAGAGCGGAGAGAACCGCCAGCAGTGTCGCTTTGCCAACATCACGCTTATTACGCGCACGCGCAGAAACAACCACGGCACCTTCCACACCAATGAAAACCCACAGGGTGATCAGCATGGTGTTTTTCACCTGTTCCCACACGGGTACGCCAAGTGCAAGTCCGGTGAAGTCGAGCTTGAAGGTATCCAGTTTGAACATCATTATCGCCAGCACAACAAACAGACCCAACGGCAACAATTTTGCCAGTGTCGCCACAAGGTTAATGCTGGCAGCGGTTTGCACCCCGCGCAGGATCAAAAAGTGAACAATCCACAATAAAGCCGATGCACCGACGATCGATTGCCAGGTATTACCATCGCCAAACAGGCGCAATTCCGGCGTGTCCGTAAAAAAGCTTAACGCGGAAAAAACGATCACCAGATAGGAGACGTTGGCGATGACCGCGCACAGCCAGTATCCCCATGCGGAACAAAAGCCGATTAGCTCGCCAAACCCTTCGCGGGCATAGGTAAAGATACCGCCGTCAAGTTCGGGGCGAATGCGCGTGAGGATCAGCATGGCAAAGGCCAGCAATAAAATGCCAGCGCCAGTAATACCCCAGCCGATGAGCAGTGCTGCCGGGCTGGCAACTGCCGCCATATTTTGCGGCAGACTGAAAACACCCGCGCCCAGCATTGAGCTTAATACCAGCGCGGTGAGTGCGCTCAGTCCCAGTTTCTTTTCCATCGATATCCAGTGATTAAAACGTGACAAGAAGAATAAATATTAGGGCAAAACGCATAAAAATGGAGTTTGCCACTGAAGCGCGGGATTTTACGAAGAGATGTGTCTGCATGCAATGGTCGCAGGGAAATTTATGACTAAAAATGCGAAAGGCGGCATCAAGCCGCCTTATAGGAGTAACTGAATAGTTATTTATACAGATCTGCGCTGACGGTCAGGTTATTACCACGTTCCTGCCACTGGCGGGTGATGTGGTAATACTTAGCACCTTTCTTCGCGGCACGTTTCGCAACCTGATAGGAGACTTCGGTCATGTTGCCGTAGTTGCCAGAGAATTTGATGCTGTCGAACGGGACCATCATCGCTGCTGTCGCTTTGTTCAGTTCTTCGACTTTAGTGCCGTCCGGGAGCGTGACGGTGTAACGCCCGCCTTTTGATGACTGGGTTTCAAAGAAGCGACCGACTTCAGAACTTGGTGATGCGGTAGTCGCAACACCCGGGATCTCAACTTTCTTCGCGGCTTCGCCACCGGCAGCCAGAGCTGCACGTCCTGCTTCGGAATCTGCCGGGATGACATCCGGGCTCTGGACGATACGTTTCTTAGCATCTTTTTTATAGATGAATGCAGTAATACGCTGGTTACCGCCCTGGTTGGCATCGATTTGACGAACAATGTAGAAAGAGTAGGCACCTTTCGCTTTTGCCGCTTTGGTGATGGCATCATTGACTTCTGGCTGGCTACGATAGAAGCCCTGGACGGTGACCGTGTCAAACGGTTCAATCAGAACAGCCTGATCTTTCGGCAGTTCGACAACACCGTTAATTACGCGATTACTTGTTTCTTCTGCTTTTTCAGCATCGGCTTTATAGAGGTCAGCGACCACACGCCAGTTACCGCTGTTACCAAAATCAGAAGTGTCGACAACATAAAAAGAGGCGGCACCTTCTTTATCTGCGCGACGAGAAACGGCTTTCACCGCTTCGCCAATAGCATTAAAACGACCGGTAACCACTACACGGTCAAAAGGTTTAACCGCTGCCGCTTGCTCCGGTGTCAGTTCTGTTGCTGCGTTAACGGAGAATGCCGTAGCAGAAAGCAGTGCCGACGCCAGGAGGGTGTTCTTAAGCTTCATAAAAATAATCCTTCGCCTTGCGCAAACCAGGTACTGGTATTGTTATTAACGAGAAACGTGGCTGATTATTGCATTTAAACGGTGTAACTGTCTGCGTCATTTTTCATATCACATTCCTTAAACCAATTTTAATTCTGCTCAAATGACCGTCTATGCTTAAAAAACAGCCGTATCACCATCAATACTACTGAAGCAACTGAATTGTATAAGTTAATTTAATGTTAAGTAGTGATTTGTACCGGGGCGATGTCTCGTTTTACCCGGCCGCCGAAGACAATTATCAGTCTTTATCCGGCGTTCTAAGGTGTTTATCCCACTATCACGGCTGAATCGTTAATATTTTGCGAGTTCACGCCGAAATACTGATTTTTGGCGCTAGATCACAGGCATAATTTTCAGTACGTTATAGGGCGTTTGTTACTAATTTATTTTAACGGAGTAACATTTAGCTCGTACATGAGCGGCTTGTGTGGCTCCTGACACAAGCAAACCATCATCAATAAAACCGATGGAAGGGAATATCATGCGAATTGGCATACCAAGAGAACGGTTAACCAATGAAACCCGTGTTGCAGCAACGCCAAAAACAGTGGAACAGCTGCTGAAACTGGGTTTTACCGTCGCGGTAGAGAGCGGCGCGGGTCAACTGGCAAGTTTTGACGATAAAGCGTTTGTGCAAGCGGGCGCTGAAATTGTAGAAGTGAATAGCGTCTGGCAGTCAGAGATCATTCTGAAGGTCAATGCGCCGTTAGATGATGAAATTGCGTTACTGAATCCTGGGACAACGCTGGTGAGTTTTATCTGGCCTGCGCAGAATCCGGAATTAATGCAAAAACTTGCGGAACGTAACGTGACCGTGATGGCGATGGACTCTGTGCCGCGTATCTCACGCGCACAATCGCTGGACGCACTAAGCTCGATGGCGAATATCGCCGGTTATCGCGCCATTGTTGAAGCTGCACATGAATTTGGGCGCTTCTTTACCGGACAAATCACTGCGGCCGGGAAAGTGCCACCGGCAAAAGTGATGGTGATTGGTGCCGGTGTCGCAGGTCTGGCCGCCATTGGCGCAGCAAACAGTCTCGGCGCGATTGTGCGTGCATTCGACACCCGCCCGGAAGTGAAAGAACAAGTTCAAAGTATGGGCGCAGAATTCCTCGAGCTGGATTTTAAAGAGGAAGCGGGCAGCGGCGATGGCTATGCCAAAGTGATGTCGGACGCGTTCATCAAAGCGGAAATGGAACTCTTTGCCGCCCAGGCAAAAGAGGTCGATATCATTGTCACCACCGCGCTTATTCCAGGCAAACCAGCGCCGAAGCTAATTACCCGTGAAATGGTTGACTCCATGAAGGCGGGCAGTGTGATTGTCGACCTGGCAGCCCAAAACGGCGGCAACTGTGAATACACCGTGCCGGGTGAAATCTTCACTACGGAAAATGGTGTCAAAGTAATTGGTTACACCGATCTTCCGGGCCGTCTGCCGACGCAATCCTCACAGCTTTACGGCACTAACCTCGTTAATCTGCTGAAACTGTTGTGCAAAGAGAAAGACGGCAACATCACTGTTGATTTTGATGATGTGGTGATTCGTGGCGTGACCGTGATCCGTGCGGGCGAAATTACCTGGCCGGCACCGCCGATTCAGGTATCAGCTCAGCCGCAGGCGGCACAAAAAGCGGCACCGGAAGTGAAAACTGAGGAAAAATGTGCCTGCTCACCGTGGCGTAAATACGCGTTGATGGCGTTGGCAATCATCCTTTTCGGCTGGATGGCAAGCGTTGCGCCAAAAGAGTTCCTTGGACACTTCACTGTGTTCGCGCTGGCCTGCGTTGTCGGTTATTACGTGGTGTGGAATGTATCGCACGCGCTGCATACACCGTTGATGTCGGTCACCAACGCGATTTCAGGGATTATTGTTGTCGGAGCACTGTTGCAGATTGGCCAGGGCGGCTGGGTTAGCTTCCTTAGTTTTATCGCGGTGCTTATAGCCAGCATTAATATTTTCGGTGGCTTCACCGTGACTCAGCGCATGCTGAAAATGTTCCGCAAAAATTAAGGGGTAACATATGTCTGGAGGATTAGTTACAGCTGCATACATTGTTGCCGCGATCCTGTTTATCTTCAGTCTGGCCGGTCTTTCGAAACATGAAACGTCTCGCCAGGGTAACAACTTCGGTATCGCCGGGATGGCGATTGCGTTAATCGCAACCATTTTTGGACCGGATACGGGTAATGTTGGCTGGATCTTGCTGGCGATGGTCATTGGTGGGGCAATTGGTATCCGGCTGGCGAAGAAAGTTGAAATGACCGAAATGCCAGAACTGGTGGCGATCCTGCACAGCTTCGTGGGTCTGGCGGCAGTGCTGGTTGGCTTTAACAGCTATCTGCATCATGACGCGGGAATGGCACCGATTCTGGTCAATATTCACCTGACGGAAGTGTTCCTCGGTATCTTCATCGGGGCGGTAACGTTCACGGGTTCGGTGGTGGCGTTCGGCAAACTGTGTGGCAAGATTTCGTCTAAACCGTTGATGCTGCCAAACCGTCACAAAATGAACCTGGCGGCTCTGGTCGTTTCCTTCCTGCTGCTGATTGTATTTGTTCGCACGGACAGCGTCGGCCTGCAAGTGCTGGCATTGCTGATAATGACCGCCATTGCGCTGGTATTCGGCTGGCATTTAGTCGCCTCCATCGGTGGTGCAGATATGCCTGTGGTGGTGTCGATGCTGAACTCGTACTCCGGCTGGGCGGCTGCGGCTGCGGGCTTTATGCTCAGCAACGACCTGCTGATTGTGACCGGTGCGCTGGTCGGTTCTTCGGGCGCTATCCTTTCTTACATTATGTGTAAGGCGATGAACCGTTCCTTTATCAGCGTTATTGCGGGTGGTTTCGGCACCGACGGCTCTTCTACTGGTGATGATCAGGAAGTGGGCGAGCACCGCGAAATCACCGCAGAAGAGACAGCGGAACTGCTGAAAAACTCCCATTCAGTGATCATTACTCCGGGGTACGGCATGGCAGTTGCGCAGGCGCAATATCCTGTCGCTGAAATTACCGAGAAACTGCGCGCTCGTGGTATCAACGTGCGTTTCGGTATCCACCCGGTTGCGGGGCGTTTGCCTGGACATATGAACGTATTGCTGGCTGAAGCAAAAGTACCGTATGACATCGTGCTGGAAATGGACGAGATCAACGATGACTTTGCTGATACCGATACCGTACTGGTGATTGGTGCTAACGATACGGTTAACCCGGCGGCGCAGGATGATCCGAAGAGTCCGATTGCTGGTATGCCTGTGCTGGAAGTGTGGAAAGCGCAGAACGTGATTGTCTTTAAACGTTCGATGAACACTGGCTATGCTGGTGTGCAAAACCCGCTGTTCTTCAAGGAAAACACCCACATGCTGTTTGGTGACGCCAAAGCCAGCGTGGATGCAATCCTGAAAGCTCTGTAACCCTGACGGCCTCTGCGGAGGCCGTCACTCTTTATTGAGATCGCTTAACAGAACGGCGATGCTTTGACCTCCCGCTGTTTGTTCAAGCGCAATTTTGACAATAATTGTCAACGGCACGGAAAGCAGCATACCCACCGGTCCTAACAACCATCCCCAAAAAATCAACGACAAAAATACCACCAATGTGGAAAGCCCCAGCCCACGTCCCATGATGCGCGGCTCCAGAATATTGCCGAAGACCAGATTAATCAGCAGATATCCCGCCAGCACCAGCAACGCTTCGTAGAAGCCATTAAACACCAGTACCTGAGCGATAGGGGGGATTGCCGCGAGAACTGAACCAATATTCGGGATGTAATTAAGCGCAAAGGCCAGCAATCCCCAGACAAAAGCGAAGCGAACATCGAGTGCGGCGAGCATCGCCCAGGCGACCTGGCCGGTGATGATGCTGATGGCTGTTTTCAGCACCAGATAATGAGACACACTGTCAATCGCACGCTGAATCGCCGCCATCCCTTCAACCGGACGCGCCATCATTTGCTGAAATTTTCCGGGCAATTGTGGCACTTCGAGCAACATAAACAGCACCGTCAGCAGCAATAAAAAGATTGATGACATGGCATTAGATAACTGCGTCAATAAGTTGGTGAGCAACGTCATCGCCGCGTTCGGATCAATGTAATGCGCCAGCTGGTCAACTGAGACATCAATCCCTACGCGTTGCAACAACGGTTCAATCGCTTGCAGCGGCGTCATAATAGAGTTGCGATATTGCGGTAACGTCCGCGTCAACTCATTGAGCGCGGAACCCAGATAAGCTAACAGCAACACCATCGCCATCACGATGATGGTCATCAAAATTGACACTGCCAGTACACGCGGCACACGCCAGCGGACCATGTGTTGCACCAGCGGGTTAAGAATAACAGCAATAAATAATGCGAGAATAAACGGCACGATGATCTCGGCGGCAAAACGGATACCGCAGAGAATAATGACCAGCATTCCCAACATAATGACGATTTTTAGGCCATTGAGCGTGATGATCGGCTTTGCCATGCTTGTCCCCGTTTTTTCTTCCTTTGCTAATAATAATGTCTTTTTCGCTCCGTCATCATAACGAAAATCAAACCGCTCAGGTAAAGAAGTGAAAATATTTTGAGTTAATTCTTAAGCTATGATACAAATCAGGCGTGTTCAACTACCGAGGACAATTATCATCCGCGAGGACGAGAAGCAACACTGCGGATAATTGTAATATTATGGACAATTTGTTCAGGACGTTATTTTCTACATTTACCCATCTTCGTACCTCATCCACTATCTTGCTCGTAGGTGAGCAGCACTGGCGCAACGCGCTTTAGTCCTTTCTTCTGCCAAAGCTTGCGCTAAGCGCGGGGCTTGACCACTTTACTTTGGTTTCGCTGAATTAAGCGAAAATTAAAATAATTCTCTTGCAGGAGAAGGACAATGTATATTTATTGGATTTTATTAGGTCTGGCTATTGCTACAGAAATTACCGGTACGCTGTCCATGAAATGGGCGAGCGTCAGTGAGGGAAATGGCGGCTTTATTTTAATGCTGGTGATGATTTCTCTGTCGTATATATTTCTCTCTTTCGCCGTTAAAAAAATCGCCTTAGGCGTGGCTTATGCGCTGTGGGAAGGTATCGGTATTTTATTTATTACCTTGTTTAGCGTTTTGTTATTCGACGAAAGTTTATCGCTGATGAAAATTGCCGGGTTAACCACCCTGGTCGCCGGGATTGTATTGATCAAATCAGGTACCCGTAAAGCGCGTAAACCTGAACTGGAGGTGAACCATGGCGCAGTTTGAATGGGTTCACGCCGCCTGGCTGGCATTGGCAATCGTGCTGGAAATCGTTGCTAACGTCTTTTTGAAATTTTCTGACGGCTTTCGTTGCAAAATATTTGGCTTGCTTTCCCTGGCGGCGGTGCTGGCTGCCTTTAGTGCGCTTTCTCAGGCCGTTAAAGGGATCGACTTGTCTGTCGCTTATGCATTGTGGGGCGGGTTTGGTATTGCCGCCACGTTAGCCGCAGGTTGGATCTTGTTTGGTCAACGGTTAAATCGTAAAGGCTGGATTGGCCTGGTGCTGCTGTTGGCTGGAATGATCATGGTGAAACTTGCCTGATGAACACGCTGCCCGCGCTGTCGGGCAGCGTTTGAACATTATTTTTGCGACAGTTGATCCAGCTTGTAGCGAAAACCGGTAACAGAAATGGCCCGGTTATCGGCGCGCCAGCGATCTTTCGCGGCAGGAGCCGAGCTTTGCACCCCAATTAATTGCCAGCCGTCATCGGTATGCAACATCAGAGGCGAACCGCTGTCACCCGGCAAGGTATCGCACTGATGCGACATCACCGACGTTTGCGCCCAGCCAGTCACTTCACAGTTTTGATGACTGTACAACGTATCGAGATGATCTTCAGGGTAGCCCGCCTGAGTCACTTTACGACCAGCCGCTTTTAATGCGGCGGTAAGCGCGGCTTTATCTCCCTCAAATAACGGCAACGGTGTAATGCCAGAAGGGGGATTACGTAGCACAATCAAACCGAAGTCCCAGGGCGCAGCTGCGGGAGGTACAATCCAGCCATCCCCATCTGCTTTTAACCGCTTTCCCAGTGTCGGATCAACGCGGCCTTCTATGTCGTGGATCTCATAGCGCCAAAGACCTTTATTTGACACGAAACGCAGCGCTACCGCTTTATCGGCTTTACCCTTTGGCGGCGTCAATAAACAGTGTCCTGCCGTTAATGCCAGATTGGGTGCAATCAGTGTCGCCGTACATAAATTGCCGCTGGCCGTTTCCAGTTGGCCAACCGCATCCCACGGTGATTGGGTCGTGTCATTCACTGGCACACGATCATCATGACCAAAAAACAGGGTGCTGACCTCATCGTTTGCCGATTTGGCAACGTCTGGTTTATCTGCAAACACAAAAGCAGACGTCAAACTAATTGCACCCAACACTACAGCAATGGTTGTACGCATATCACACTCTGGTGGGTAATTATGATTATTAAAAGCAAACCCTCATAAATACTATAGACGGGACGGGATGAAAGTGGGAGTAAAATCAGATAACTACGATCAGGAAAGATAAAAACGGGCGGCAATCAGTGCGCATAAAATAAGGATGATAAGAATGAACTCAAAGCGATAACGGCCCACCATACTACCCTCCGCTAAAGGCGGTGCTAAACGTTACCCGCTTAGCACCGTAATTTTCAGGCGCGAGGGGGCGCGCCAGCATTACTGTTGAAAACTTACGCTGCGGGTTGTGCAGCAGGTTTTGCCGGTTGCTGATGGCTGTGTTTCTTGGCGTGTTTCTTCGCCGCCTGCGCTTTTTGTTCAGGGGCTTTCTGTTCAGCTTTGGCATTTTTATGATGCTTTTTAGCCGCCTGCGCTTTCTGGGCAGGTGCTGCTTTATGCTGTTTTTTATGATGTGTGGTTTTCGCAGGCGCTGCTTTGGTGGTCGTCGCAGTCGGAGCAGGTGTGGTCGCAGTCTCTGCAGCAAAGGCAGCAGAAGACAGACCCATAGCAGCGGCAACAACCAGAGCTAATACTTTTTTCATTGTCATACCCTCAATTTGTTTTTTCATTTAACCCCACTGCGGGGCCGTTGAAATAACTATATCCCTGGGAATGGCAGACTTCCGTGAGTGGTTGGTTTCAGCGTGTAACGATATGTACAAACGCTGAATAAATTACAGCATTGATAATAACGTATTGTGACTTAAGGAAAATTTAGCTACCAATAATAGTAGTCTTGATCGTGTTAACTATTTTACTACTTACAAAGCGGTAGAATAACTGCGCATCAGTAATAAATGACACACAGCAAAATGAATCCGTTTATTTGGGTACTTATAATCCTGATGACGCTAGATGCGCTGCGGGAATTGGCTGGCGCTTCGTCTATTTTAGGATGGCTATTAACGTTGGTTTGAGCAGGCAATAAGTCCGGACGGGTATTTACCTCAGTCCGGACTTATTTTTTCAGGCGTGCAGACGATGATGCAAACGCGTCCCGACCAGCAGAGCAATGACCAGCATCAGAGCAATAAATGCGCCGACGCCGTTCCAGCCATAGTTATGCCAGAAAACACCACCCAGCGTCCCGGCAATACTCGACCCCAGATAGTAACTGAACAGATACAGCGAGGAGGCCTGGCCTTTAGCGCGTTTTGCGCGGGGGCCGATCCAGCTGCTGGCAACGGAGTGGGCTGCGAAGAATCCGGCTGAGAAGAGTAACATTCCGGCAAAGATCAGCCACAGCGAGCTGAATAAGGTCATCAGTAAACCAAACAGCATAACCCCCGTCGAAAACAACATCACCGGACCGCGTCCATAGCGGGTGGTCATGGTTCCGGCTTTGGGTGAGCTCCATGTACCGGTCAAATAAGCCAGCGATAATAAGCCAACCACGGCCTGACTGACATGCCAGGGGGAAAGCATCAACCTATAGCCGATGTAATTAAACAGCGTGACGAACGACCCCATCAGCAAAAAGCCTTCTGCGAACAATAACGGTAATCCCCGGTCACGCCAGTGCAGACGAAAGTTGATGAATAACGTCTTAGGGCGCAGCGAAGTCGGGCGAAAATGGCGTGATTCAGGGAGGATTTTCCAGAACATCAACGCCGAGGCCAACGCGAAACAACCGATTGCCGCCAGAGCAATTCGCCAGTTAAAAAAGTCCGTGAAGACACCGCTAATTAAGCGTCCGCTCATGCCGCCAATTGAGTTGCCGCTGATATACAACCCCATTGAAAAGGCCACGAAACTGGGGTGGATTTCCTCGCTAAGATAAGTCATGCCAACGGCTGCCACGCCACTTAACGAAAGCCCAATCAAGGCGCGCATAATCAAAATGCCGTGCCAGCTGGTCATCATTGTCGAAAGTAACGTACAAATGGAGGCCAACAGTAGCGCCGTGACCATCACTGGTTTGCGACCAATGGCATCGGATAGCGGGCCAGTAAACAGCAAACCGATAGCCAACATCGCCGTTGAAATGGACAGTGAAATACTACTGTTCGCGGGCGTTAAGCCAAACTCTTGTGAAAGCACCGGAAGGATAGGTTGCACACAATAGAGAAGTGCGAAAGTTGCCAGTCCGGCAGAGAAAAGCGCCAGGGTGACGCGCATAAATTGCGGCGTACCGCGTTTAATAAATTGATTTGGCTGAGAAATGCTTTGCTTGTCAGTGTCGCTTGCCGGAGCGCCATCAACAGTTGTAGTACGGCTCACTTGAAATCCTTGCTAAATATGCCTGTGGATCAGGCTTATGAATAGATTAGGAAAATCGAATTGTTCTGTCTAATATATTAATAATCTCAAATAAGATGTTTTAAATATGAATATTGAACTTCGTCATCTGCGTTACTTTGTCGCTGTTGCTGAAGAGCTGCATTTCGGGCGTGCCGCTGCCCGCCTGAATATTTCGCAACCACCTCTAAGTCAGCAGATTCAGGCGCTGGAGCAACAAATTGGTGCCCGACTGCTGGCACGGACCAATCGCAGTGTATTGCTGACGGAAGCAGGAAAACAGTTTCTTGTAGATAGTCGGCAAATCCTGTCTATGGTGGATGATGCTGCCGCTCGCGCTGAAAGGCTGCATCAGGGCGAAGCGGGGGAGTTGCGCATTGGTTTTACTTCGTCCGCTCCTTTTATTCGGGCGGTGTCCGATACGTTATCGCTGTTTCGCCGTGATTATCCCGATGTCCATTTACAAACCCGCGAAATGAACACTCGCGAGCAAATCGCTCCGCTCATTGAAGGAACGCTGGATATGGGATTGCTGCGTAACACAGCGTTACCGGAGACGCTTGAACACGCAGTCATCGTCCATGAACCGCTTATGGCGATGATCCCGCACGATCATCCCCTGGCAAATAACCCGAGTGTAACGCTGGCTGAACTGGCGAAAGAACCCTTTGTCTTTTTTGATCCGCACGTCGGAACAGGGCTGTATGACGATATTCTCGGGCTGATGAGACGTTACAATTTGACGCCCGTCATCACTCAGGAGGTGGGTGAGGCAATGACCATCATCGGTCTGGTTTCCGCCGGTCTGGGTGTTTCAATTTTGCCTGCGTCATTTAAACGTGTTCAGCTCAACGAAATGCGCTGGGTGCCGATTGCTGAAGAGGATGCGGTTTCTGAAATGTGGTTGGTCTGGCCGAAACATCATGAACAAAGTCCGGCTGCGCGTAACTTTCGTATTCATCTGCTGAATGCTCTCAGGTGAGGGAAATTTCAGCGAAAAAGCCCGAAAAATGTGCTGTTAATCACATGCCTAAGTAAAAATTTGACGACACGTATTGAAGTGCTTCACCATAGCCTACAGATTATTTCGGAGCGCGAAAATATAGGGAGTATGCGGTGGTTGCTGAAAATCAGCCTGGGCACATTGATCAAATAAAGCAGACCAACGCGGGCGCGGTTTATCGCCTGATTGATCAGCTTGGTCCAGTCTCGCGTATCGATCTTTCCCGTCTGGCGCAACTGGCTCCTGCCAGTATCACTAAAATTGTCCGTGAGATGCTCGAAGCACACCTGGTGCAAGAGCTGGAAATCAAAGAAGCGGGGAACCGTGGCCGTCCGGCAGTGGGGCTGGTGGTTGAAACTGAAGCCTGGCACTATCTTTCTCTGCGCATTAGTCGCGGGGAGATTTTCCTTGCTTTGCGCGATCTGAGCAGCAAACTGGTAGTGGAGGAGTCGCAGGAACTGGCGTTAAAAGATGACTCGCCATTGCTGGATCGTATCATTTCCCATATCGATCAGTTTTTTATCCGCCACCAGAAAAAACTTGAGCGTCTGACTTCGATTGCCATAACCTTGCCGGGAATTATTGATACGGAAAATGGTATTGTACATCGCATGCCGTTCTACGAGGATGTAAAAGAGATGCCGCTCGGCGAGGCGCTGGAGCAGCATACCGGCGTACCGGTTTATATTCAGCATGATATCAGCGCATGGACGATGGCTGAGGCCTTGTTTGGTGCCTCACGCGGGGCGCGCGATGTGATTCAGGTGGTTATCGATCACAACGTGGGGGCGGGCGTCATTACCGATGGTCATCTGCTACACGCAGGCAGCAGTAGCCTCGTGGAAATAGGCCACACACAGGTCGACCCGTATGGGAAACGCTGTTATTGCGGGAATCACGGTTGCCTCGAAACCATCGCCAGTGTGGACAGTATTCTTGAGCTGGCACAGCTGCGTCTCAATCAATCCATGAGCTCGATGTTACATGGACAACCGTTAACCGTGGACTCATTGTGTCAGGCGGCATTGCGCGGCGATCTACTGGCAAAAGACATCATTACCGGGGTAGGCGCGCATGTCGGTCGCATTCTTGCCATCATGGTGAATTTATTTAACCCACAAAAAATACTGATTGGCTCACCGCTAAGTAAAGCGGCAGATATCCTCTTCCCAGTTATCTCGGACAGCATCCGTCAGCAGGCCCTTCCTGCGTATAGTCAGCACATTAGCGTTGAGAGTACTCAGTTTTCTAACCAGGGCACGATGGCAGGCGCTGCGCTGGTAAAAGACGCGATGTATAACGGTTCTTTGTTGATTCGTCTGTTGCAGGGTTAACATTTTTTAACTGTTCTACCAAAATTTGCGCTATCTCAATTTGGGCCAGGAAAGCATAACTTAGACTTTCAAGGTTAATTATTTTCCTGGTTTATATTTGTGAAGCATAACGGTGGAGTTAGTGATGCTGAAGCGTTTCTTTATTACCGGTACAGACACTTCTGTAGGGAAAACGGTGGTTTCCCGCGCATTGCTACAAGCGTTAGCCTCCCAGGGAAAAACGGTTGCGGGATATAAACCCGTAGCGAAGGGGAGCAAAGAGACACCCGAAGGGCTGCGTAATAAAGATGCCCTGGTGTTGCAGAGTGTTTCAACCATCGAACTGCCTTATGAAGCAGTTAATCCTATCGCGTTAAGCGAAGAAGAAAGTAGCGTGGCGCACAGTTGCCCAATCAATTACACCCTCATTTCAAACGGCCTGGCAAACCTGACCGATAAAGTCGATCATGTCGTGGTAGAAGGGACTGGCGGCTGGCGCAGTCTGATGAATGATTTGCGTCCGCTCTCTGAATGGGTGGTGCAGGAACAACTGCCGGTGTTGATGGTTGTCGGTATTCAGGAAGGTTGCATTAACCATGCACTGCTAACAGCTCAGGCGATTGCCAACGACGGGCTGCCGCTCATTGGCTGGGTGGCTAACCGAATCAACCCAGGACTGGCGCATTATGCGGAAATCATTGATGTGCTCGGTAAAAAACTTCCGGCACCGCTCATTGGTGAACTGCCTTATCTGCCGCGCGCCGAACAGCGTGAACTGGGGCAATACATCCGCTTAGCTATGCTTCGCAGTGTGCTGGCGGTAGATAGAGTCACGGTGTAACGTCCGCGAAATTACCGACGCAATTACGCAGGCAATCAATAAACCGGGGAGTAGCTGATACTCCCCGGTCATTTCACATATCATCAACGTCGACATAATCGGCGCGTGCGTGGTCGCCGCCAACAGTGTCGCCATCCCTGTCAATCCGAGTAAAAGCGTAATTTCTTCGCCATCAGGTAACCATAATCCCAGGCTACGACCATACAACATGCCAATGGCAAGACCGATAAATAGCGTCGGTGTAAAGACACCACCGGGCGCGCCAGAACCACTACTCGCCAGCACGGCACACAGTTTACAGAGGAAGATCCCGGCAATGATCATTAACAGTGGCGGAGCGGTTAAAAAGGATTGTACGGTGCTATAGCCGTTGCCCCACACTGCAGGTGTGAACAGGGAAAGCAGACCCACGATCAACCCGCCCAGTGCCAGTTGCCAGGGCGGCGCAAGCTTGAGACTCACAAATCCACGATGACAGGCGTTCATTAACGTTAACAACAGTGGTCCGCACAGACCTGCCAGCACACCTGTACTGATAATCAGCGCATAGTCACGAGCCTGAACCGTCACTGAGAGTTGTACGCTGTAGAGTAATGCGTCGCTATGATTAATAAGATTGCTAACCAGCAACGCCACGACGGCGGAAATAATCACCGGGCCGAGAGAGGCCAACATCATAGTGCCAAACAGCACTTCGGCTATAAATAAACTGCCAGCAAGCGGGGCGCGATAGGCCGCAGCCATTCCCGCCGCAGCTCCACAGGCGATCCATAATTTCCACTCCTGGCGTGGCGTAAGACGTTGGGCAAAACACGAGGCTGCAAGGGCAGCTAAAAGAATCATCGCACCTTCGCGACCAATTGCACTGCCGCTGGTTACTACCAGTAGAGAGGCAAGCGATTTAACCAGGCTTGCTGCGTAATCAAACTGACCATCGGTTTGCAACGCTTCCATGTAATCGGTCGGCGCATGAGGGCGTTGCTGGGTAAATTTCTGCCAGCCCATCAGCAACAAACCCGCCGCCAGTCCGCCGAGCGCCGGGGTTAGCAGCCGTCGCCACGGGGAAAGATTTGTCGCTGCATTGACCAGACTGCCGGAGTCATTATTGAGGAACAGCCACTCCAGTAGCAGCATCGCATGACGAAACCCGGCAACGGCAAAGGCCGCAAGAATACCGACGATTGTTGCGATAAGCAGACGGCGGAACATAGTGCGCAGATCCGGATAGATGTGTAGATGATGCATGAGCAGAAATGGGCAATGAAACACGGGCGACTATTTTGCGGCAAAAGAGGCCAGCCGCAAAAGCAGTGCGTGCTTTAAGAGATAAAAAAACGTGACACTGTAACCTATTAATTGCCGAATTGCGTGTAATCGTCACCATCCGGCAATAATACGGTGATCCTATCGAAACAGCGGTTTAACCGCGACAGGAATCAACAGTTGTGATTGCCATTGCGCCAGCGTTAAGCGAGCGAGTTCACCCAGTGCACGGTAGAAAGGGTGTTCTGCTTTTTCGATAAAAACGTCAAGAAAACGTGTTGACCACGGAAAAAGGTGCCATGCCAGCAATTCTTCGCATTCTGTCTGGCGACCATTCTCCGCCAACCACGCAGCCATCAGCAGCAGTGAACCAAAATGATCTTCCGGTTCGTTTTGCTTCATTTCGAACTGAATGCCTTTCTCGCGCATCCACTGACGAAGTGCCAATGTTGAATCGCCAAACAGCACAGATTCGCGATCCAGCCAGACCGATCCCCACGGCGGAGACGGCAGTGCCCACGGGCCGACAAACAAACGCTGCCAGGCCTGGGCGTGAGTCTCTTCACTCTGTGTCTGAAAAGCCGTCACCAGCGGCGCTAATGACGCTTCTGGTAGAGGCCACTGAGTTTCCCAGCTGTCATTGGTGAGTACCGCAACCAGAGGTGCGGCTTCCGCACTCTCTGGAGCGTAATAAAACAGCGCGCCCAACACGCGCGCCGCGACAGAAAAATTATCTTGCTGTGAAAAATGGGTCATTCCTAACATCCTGAAATGTGCGGGTTGCCCCGCACCAATTTGTTAACCTGCAATAGCCATTCCTACCGTCATGTGCAGGCCATAAAAGAGCACACGCCCGATCATCTCACCGCCAAGAATGAGGATTAACCCCAGAACAAGTCCGGCAACGTGAGGTTCACGGCGACGAATGAGCGGACAAAGCCAGCATCCTAGACCTGCGCATAACAATACCACACGCCAGACCTGTAAGGAGGCGTAATCTGGTACCAGTGCGCTGGCTTGTTGTACGGATGAGTGAATAGACGCCAGAGACAAACCTTGCAGCACAATCAACCCGGCACAAGCGATCAGCGCCAGAATGCTAATGATGGCAAATGGTGTGGTATTAAATGTAACGCGGGCTGCACGTAGAATTGTGGCAGCAAGTATTGGACCGCTCAACAATACCGTCAGGAAGAAAGCCAGCGTAGTGTAACCGTTATGCCAGGTTGGCACAGTGTCGATTTGATACACGCAGGTCATCATCCAGACGAAAATGATGCCGAGCGCCATGCTGACAAGTAACCAGAGTTTCCCCAACGCTTGCGGCATTTTACCGATGACCGCCACCAGCCACCATAATCCGCCAACGGCAAAAAATATGGAACCGGCAGCAATCTCGTTACTCAGACCAGAAGCTCCGATTCTATTCAGCGAGTTAAACGCCCGCAGTGGCGATCCCAGGTGCATGACAGAGGCAATAAACCCGATGCCCATCAACAGCCAGAGGAAAAACATGCCACGAATAATGTGCTGACGGTCTGCGTTATTTTTGGCGGCGAACCAGCCAATTCCGCTAACAATCAGCGCGCCTACTACGCATTGACCCAATACGGTAAAGATAACCAGTGGCCATTCATGCCATCCATTTCCCATTTTACACTTCCTCCGGATTAGCCAGATAACCAGTGGTATCGCCGGTCGGGCGGCTGTTGGCGTTAGGTTTGATAACGATATTGGGTTTTGTGAAATGCGCGCGCGGCAGTGGCGCGACGGCAGCCAGAGTGCCGTGCTTCTGGCGCAATTCTTCAATTGGACCGAACTCAAGTGCACGCAGTGGGCAGGATTCGACACATATGGGTTGTTTCCCCTCGGCGACGCGCGAATAACAACCATCGCACTTCGTCATGTGCCCTTTTTCAGCATTGTACTGTGGCGCGCCGTACGGACAAGCCATGTGGCAGTAGCGGCAGCCGATACAAACATCTTCATCAACCACCACGAAACCATCTTCACGCTTATGCATTGCACCGCTGGGGCAGACTTTTGTACATGCGGGGTCATCGCAATGGTTACAGGAGATGGAGAGATAATAAGCGAACACGTTCTGGTGCCAGACGCCATTATCTTCCTGCCAGTCGCCGCCAGCATATTCATAAATACGGCGGAAACTGACTTCCGGGCCAAGATCTTTAAAATCTTTGCACGCCAGTTCGCAGGTTTTACAGCCAGTACAGCGGCTGGAATCGATAAAAAATCCATATTGTGTGGTCATGGGCTACTCCTTAAACCTTTTCGATCTGGACAAGATTGCTGTGCGACGGGTTTCCCTTTGCCAGCGGTGAAGGGCGGTGAGAGGTCAGAATATTGATACTGCCGCCGTGATCGACCCGGTCACCAAACATATCCGCTTTAAGCCAAGCACCTTGCCCGATGGCGGTAACGCCAGGCAGAATACGCGGAGTCACTTTTGCGGCAATCAGCATTTCTCCATTATTGTTAAATACCCGCACGGTATCGCCATGACGGATACCGCGTGCCTGAGCATCAATGGGGTTGATCCACACCTCTTGTGGGCAGGCCTGCTGTAATACATCAATATTGCCGTAACTGGAGTGGGTACGCGCTTTGTAGTGGAAGCCCGTTAACTGCAGTGGATAAGTTTTCCGCAGGGGATCGTCCCAGCCATCAAAACCTGGCGTATAAGCTGGAAGAGGATGAATAATTTCATCTTTTTTCAATTCCCAGGTATCCGCAATCTTCGCCAGTCGTTCAGAATAAATTTCGATTTTTCCCGAAGGTGTTTTCAATGGGTTTGCCTGTGGATCTACACGGAATGCGCGGAAAGCGACGTAGTGTTCTTCCGGGCATTTTTTCTTAAAGATCCCGGTCGTTTTCATCTCCTCGTAGTCGGGCATCTCAGAGTTACGTTCCTTCGTTTTCGCATGGAGATATTTGATCCATTCATGCTGACTGCGACCTTCAGTAAAGGTTTGATAAACGTCTGGTCCTAAGCGTTTGGCGACTTCACTCAGCATCCAGTAGATGGGTTTGCGTTCAAATTTTGCTGAGGTTGCGGGTTGGGCGAGGATCACATAGCCCATATTCCCGGCAGACTCATGAGAGATGAGGTCTTCTTGCTCTGTTGGCATCAGGTCGGGTAACAGGATATCGCAATACTTAGCCGAGGCAGTCATGAAGTGGTCAATGCCAACAATCATCTCGCACTTGCTGTCATCCTGAAGCACCTCATGGGTGTGATTGATGTCGCCATGTTGATTGATCAATGTGTTACTGGCGTAGCACCATAAAAACTTGATGGGGACATCCAGTTTTTCTTTTCCACGAACACCATCACGGGGCGCGGTCATTTCCGTACCATGGTCGATAGCATCTGTCCATGTAAAGACGGAAATCTGCGTTTTAACAGGATTCTCGAGCATCGGTAACCATTCTACCCCCAGATCCCAGCTACCTTCGCGTACACCTGAGTTGCCGCCGTTTATGCCGACGTTACCGGTGAGAACGGAAAGCATGGCAATAGCGCGGGACGTTTGTTCGCCGTTGGAGTGTCGTTGTGGCCCCCAACCCTGACAAATATAAGCAGGTTTTGCTGAACCGATCTCTAGTGCCAACTGGATAATTTTTTCTGCCGGTATGCTGGTGATTTTTGCTGCCCATTCCGGCGTTTTAGCTATGCCGTCAGGCCCTTCGCCCAGAATATAGGCTTTATAATGCGCGTTACGTGGTGCGTTGGCGGGCAGCGTTTTCTCATCGTAACCAACACAATATTTGTCGAGAAATGGCTGATCGACCATGTTTTCAGTAATCAGTACCCAGGCAATCGCACAGGCCAGTGCGCCATCGGTGCCAGGGCGAATGGGCAGCCATTCATCTTCACGTCCGGCAGCTGTGTCGTTATAACGTGGATCGATGACGATCATGCGTGCATTTGAACGTTCGCGGGCTTGCTCGACGTAGTAAGTGACACCACCGCCGCTCATCCGCGTTTCTGCCGGGTTATTTCCGAACATAACGACCAGTTTCGTATTGGCGATATCATCCGGGCTGTTGCCATCATTGGCACCGAACATATAACTCATCGCGGCACTGATCTGTGCGGTACTGTAGCTACCATAGCGACTGAGAAAACCACCGCAAGAGTTCATCAGACGGTACGGGACGTTCGAGTTGGTGATGTTTCCGCCATCTACGCCTGTTCCGTACAGGACATGTACAGCCTCATTGCCGTAATCTTTTAGGATCCGCCGAAGATTATCACTGATGGTATCCAGGGCTTCATCCCAACTTATCCGTTCAAATTTACCTTCACCGCGCTTGCCGACGCGCTTCATGGGATATTTCAACCTATCAGGATGATTCATCCGTCGACGGATAGAGCGCCCGCGTAAACACGCTCGAACCTGATGATTACCGTAGACGTCGTCACCTGTCGTATCAGACTCCACCCAGTACACGGTGTCATCTTTCACATGCAAACGTAACAGACAGCGGCTCCCGCAGTTAACGGTGCAGGAACTCCAGACCGCTTTCTCTTCTACCGGTGCCTGTGCCGCTCGGACCATTTGGGAAAACGGCAAAGTGAAAGCACTGCTTGCCAGCGCGAGACTGCCAAGTGCGGAGGTTTTCATCAGACTTCTACGGCTGATTTCAGCCTTCATGAGCGCCTCTGTGGTATGGATTTTCATCATTACTCACTTATTGCTTTTCAAACAAAATGTCATGCCAGAATTTATGGTTGTAGTGGGTTATATTTTTTCGATCTCGACCAGATTAGTGTGCTGCGGGTTTCCCTTCGCCAGTGGTGAAGGGCGCAGAGTGGTTAGCGTATTCACACAGCCGCCGTGGTCGATTTTATCGCCAGACATATTGGCCTCGTGCCAGGCTCCCTGGCCCATAGCGCTAACCCCAGGGAGAATGCGTGGTGTCACTTTGGCTGGTAGCCGAACTTCGCCACGATGGTTAAACACCCGCACCATATCGCCGTTGGCAATCCCACGTTTCTGTGCGTCAATAGGGTTGATCCACACTTCCTGACGGCAGGCTGCCTTCAGGACATCAATGTTGCCGTAGGTCGAGTGCGTACGGGATTTGTAATGGAAACCAAACAGTTGCAGTGGGAAGGCACTACGTTCAGGGGAGTCCCAGCCTTCAAAGGTTGAGGCATAAACCGGCAGTGGGCTTATCACTTCATCTTTTTCCAGTTCCCAGGTACGGGCAATTTCCGCCAGCTTGCTGGAATAAATTTCAATCTTACCGGAAGGCGTTTTAAGTGGATTTGCCTCGGGGTCGTCACGAAATGCTTTGTAGGCGACAAAATGACCATTGGGATCTTTACGCTTATAGATACCCATTTTTTTTAATTCGTCGTAAGACGGTAACGCCGGATCTTTGGCAAGCATTTTGGCGTACAGATGTTGTAACCATTGTTCCTGCGTGCGACCTTCAGTGAACTTTTGATAGACGTCAGGTCCAAGACGTTTCGCGACTTCACTCAGGATCCAGTAAATTGGTTTGCGTTCGAATTTTTCGCTGGTGACAGGCTGGAGGAAAATGAGATATCCCATGTTACCGGCGTAGTCGTTAGGAATAATATCTTCCTGCTCAACGGTCATCAGGTCTGGCAGCAGAATGTCGGCATATTTTGCCGATGAGGTCATAAAGTTTTCGATGACCACAATCATTTCGCATTTCGATTCGTCCTGCAGAATTTCATGCGTTTTGTTGATGTCAGAATGCTGATTAACCAGGGTATTTCCCGCGTAGTTCCAGATGAACTTAATGGGCACATCTAGTTTATCTTTGCCCCGGACGCCGTCGCGGATTGCCGTCATTTGCGGGCCATGATCGATAGCATCTGTCCAGCTGAAGCAGGAGATTGACGTTTTGACCGGATTATCCAGCACCGGCAAGCGTTCGATGGTAATGGTGTAGGTCGATTCACGCGCACCACTATTTCCGCCGCTGATGCCGACATTGCCCGTCAAAATAGGCAACATAGCAATAGCGCGTGCCGTCAGCTCGCCGTTTGCCTGGCGTTGCGGCCCCCAGCCCTGGCAGATATAAGCGGGTTTTGCTGTGCCAATTTCACGCGCCAGTTTGATGATACGGTCTACCGGGATACCTGTAATTTGCGAAGCCCACTGCGGCGTTTTCGCTGTTTTATCATCGCCTTCACCAAGAATATAGGCTTTATAGTGACCATTTTTGGGTGCATCTGCGGGTAAGGTTTTTTCGTCATAGCCGACGCAGTATTTATCGAGAAAAGGTTGATCAACGAGATTTTCGTTAATCAATACCCAGGCAATACCCGCAACCAGCGCGGCATCGGTGCCCGGGCGAATAGGAAGCCATTCATCTTCACGACCAGCAGCCGTATCGGTATATCGCGGATCGATAACAATCATTTTTGCGTTCGATTTCTCGCGTGCTTTTTCAAGAAGATAAGTGATGCCACCGCCGCTCATGCGGGTTTCAGCCGGGTTGTTACCAAACATCACGACCAGCTTGCTGTTTTCAATATCCGTGGTGCTGTTGCCATCATTACTGCCGTAGGTGTAGGGCATGGCACAGGAAATTTGCGCAGTGCTGTAGGAGCCATACTGATTTAGTGAACCGCCGTAGCAGTTCATCAGGCGTTTGACCGCCGAGGCTGATGGAGAAGAGCGGGTCATATTGCCGCCAACAATCCCCGAAGAGTACTGAATATATACAGCCTCATTGCCATATTGTTTGACGGTTTTTTTCAGGCTACTGGCGATAGTATCCAGGGCTTCATCCCAGCTAATCCGTTCGAATTTGCCTTCGCCGCGTTTGCCCACGCGTTTCATTGGGTAATTCAGGCGATCGGGATGATTAATACGCCGACGGATGGAGCGACCGCGCAAACAGGCGCGTACCTGATGGTTGCCATACTCGTCGCTGCCGGTGTTGTCAGTTTCCACCCAGGTCACTTCATTATCTTTAACATGCAGACGAAGTGCACAGCGGCTACCACAGTTGACGGAACAGGCACCCCAGACCACTTTTTCGTTGGCCTGTTGTACCGCTGCTTCTGCACTGCGCAGGGTAAACGGCAAAGAAAAACCGTCTGCAGCCAGCGCCAGAGAACCTATCGCGGTAGATTTAACGAGTGTTCTGCGGCTGATGCCCACCATTTGTTCATTTTTGGACATAACTCACTCCCTGTTCTTTATCGTTATATAAATGTTTATATATTGAATATTTAGCGCGCTAACAATAGAGAGAGTCTACCCATTTGGGGTTAATAATTATTAATCCATATCAATAGAAGGGTATGAGTAATAAGGTGGGATTATGTTGTATGTTCAAATCGCCGGATGTGTCGTATCCGGCGTTCAGTCGATAATGTGTTACTGCGGTTCAGCAGGCGCGTTATCCTGGGTAGACTGCGCGGGAGCAGAGACGTTACCGCTGGTGGTACGGGTGTAGAGAATTTTATGCGTATCATTAGCGCAATGCCCGACGACCTGGGAATCAGGCTGATCAACCTGGTCATTGGGTACAATACTTAACGTGAAGCTGCTTTCGGGTACGCCATTATTGATAATGCGCTGTGATATATCGCTCTGTATGCGCTCACAGGATCCCGGCGCGGCGAGTACCGCGGGTGAGGCGAGGGCGAGCAGAAGCGCGGCACAGCAGGTTGAGAGTTTCATCATAAGCTCCTTACGCGAAGATAACTTCTTTAAGCATAGCATTTAACGTGTAAAGTACTGTATTTGCTACTATGATTGAGAATCATCTCTACTCTCAGGTGACTGTTGTGAAATACAAATTACTGCCATGCTTACTCGCGATATTACTCACAGGATGTGACCGCACAGAGGTAACACTTTCATTTACCCCGGAGATGGCCAGTTTCTCTAATGAATTCGATTTTGATCCGCTGCGTGGTCCCGTAAAAGATTTCACTCAGACATTAATGGATGAGCAAGGTGAAGTGACGAAACGTGTTTCGGGGACTTTGTCGGAAGAAGGCTGTTTTGATTCTCTCGAATTACTGGATCTGGAAAATAATACCGTGGTTGCCCTGGTACTGGACGCCAATTATTACCGTGATGCCGAGACGCTGGAGAAAAGAGTTCGTTTGCAGGGAAAATGCCAGCTAGCAGAATTACCTTCTGCCGGGGTGAGTTGGGAAACCGATGATAATGGTTTCGTGATTAAAGCCAGCAGCAAACAGATGCAGATGGAATATCGCTATGATGATCAGGGGTATCCGCTGGGTAAAACCACGAAAAGTAACGATAAAACATTATCTGTCAGCGCCACGCCATCAACGGACCCGATCAAAAAATTAGATTACACAGCGGTTACTTTACTGAATAATCAACGGGTTGGAAATGTAAAACAGAGCTGTGAATATGACAATCACGCCAATCCGGTGGACTGTCAGCTAATCATTGTTGATGAAGGAGTAAAACCCGCCGTCGAACGGGTTTACACCATCAAAAATACGATCGATTATTATTAATACTATTGTGCGGTCGGCTTCAGGAGAGTCTGACCCGGTGTTTTGTGCTCAGCCAGATACTGATGCTGGAATATACACATGCGAATGGCATTACGATATTGACCATTAATAAAGAACTCATGCATCAATTCACCTTCAACCGTAAAGCCAAGCTTGCGGTAAATGTGAATCGCTTTTTCATTCTCTTTATCAACGATCAGATACAGCTTATAGAGATTGAGAACGGTGAAGCCATAGTCCATTGCTAATTTGGCGGCACGGGTTGCCAGACCTTTCCCCTGATACTCCGGGGAGATAATTATCTGAAATTCTGCGCGGCGATGAACATGGTTAATTTCCACCAGCTCCACCAGACCGGCTTTTTCGCCGTCACATTCCACCACAAAGCGCCGTTCGCTCTGATCGTGAATATGCTTATCATACAGATCAGAGAGTTCAACAAAGGCTTCGTAGGGTTCCTCAAACCAGTAACGCATCACACTGGCGTTATTGTCGAGTTGATGTACATAGCGTAAATCTTCACGCTCCAGCGGGCGTAGCTTAACACTGTGGGCGCTTGGCATAACGTGTCCTTACATTCCTTAAATCAATAACAGGTTAGGGGATAATAACGCGGCCAGTTCGACGGTCCAGGCAGCGCAAAGTATTTGGCTCCCAGTAGGCATTGATGTTGGCGCTTTGCTCACATTTATCGCGGTTATCAAAAGCAGCGTCGGCTTTATCCCACTCTTTTTCAGTGCGTTTATTCACTTTCTGGCGCAGATTACGCGTGTCATTCCATTGCTCTTTTTCCATAGCGGCGCGCTGGCGGCTTTGTGCACTGTCGCCAGACTCAATCACCAGTTTGTTAGTTTCGGCATGAACAGTTGTGCTCAATGCCAGTGCGCAAGGCAGCAGAAAAGCGAGCAGGCCGATTCGTTTGCTGAGAGTGATTTTCATAATTCATTCCCTGTATGAATGATTAAAGCTGATTCTACACCATCCACTGCGAACGCAAAACGTTCAAGGAGGGTGTTTATATTGATGATATTATGTCGCCCTATAACTATACGTGATGTCAATAAGTGACAAAGATGATTAAAACAACGTTACTATTTTTTGCTACTGCGCTGTGTGAAATTATTGGATGCTTTTTGCCCTGGCTGTGGTTGAAGCGAAACGCCAGTATCTGGCTGTTGCTTCCGGCGGGGATTTCACTGGCGCTGTTTGTCTGGTTGTTAACGTTGCATCCTGCGGCGAGTGGGCGTGTTTACGCGGCTTATGGTGGCGTTTATGTCTGCACGGCGTTGATTTGGCTGCGCGTTGTGGATGGCGTGAAACTGACTCTTTATGACTGGACGGGGGCGTTAATTGCGCTTTGCGGCATGTTGATCATTGTTGCGGGCTGGGGGCGCACGTAGGAACATAAATCCATTTTATCAATAAGATACGAGGAAGTGTCAGCTGACAAAAGGTATTCTGTTTCATCTTTTGTCAACCATTCACGGCGCAAATATACGCCTTTTTTTGTGATCACTCCGGCTTTTTTTGATCTTCATACTTGTATGGTAGTAGCTCAGTTGCGTAGATTTCATGCATCACGACAAGCGATGCAAGGAATCGAACATGAAGATCGTAAAGGCTGAAGTTTTTGTTACCTGTCCGGGGCGTAATTTCGTCACATTAAAAATCACCACTGAGGACGGTATTACGGGCCTTGGGGATGCCACCCTAAATGGACGTGAGCTTTCCGTGGCCTCTTATTTGCAGGATCACCTTTGTCCGCAGCTTATTGGTCGCGATGCACACCGTATCGAAGATATCTGGCAGTTTTTCTATAAAGGTGCTTACTGGCGTCGCGGTCCGGTTACGATGTCGGCCATTTCAGCGGTTGATATGGCGCTGTGGGATATTAAAGCCAAAGCTGCCAACATGCCGCTTTACCAGTTACTCGGCGGCGCGTCTCGTGAAGGGGTGATGGTTTATTGCCATACCACCGGTCACAGTATTGATGAAGCTCTGGATGATTATGCCCGTCATCAGGAGCTGGGATTCAAAGCCATCCGCGTGCAGTGCGGAATCCCTGGTATGAAAACCACCTACGGCATGTCGAAAGGTAAAGGTCTGGCTTATGAACCCGCAACCAAAGGACAGTGGCCGGAAGAGCAGCTGTGGTCGACGGAGAAATACCTCGATTTCATGCCGAAATTGTTTGACGCGGTACGTAACAAGTTTGGTTTTGATGAACATCTGCTGCATGACATGCACCATCGCTTAACGCCTATTGAAGCGGCGCGCTTTGGTAAGAGCATTGAAGATTATCGCATGTTCTGGATGGAAGACCCGACGCCTGCGGAAAACCAGGAATGCTTCCGTCTCATTCGCCAACATACCGTCACACCCATCGCGGTGGGTGAAGTCTTCAACAGCATTTGGGACTGCAAACAACTGATTGAAGAGCAACTCATCGATTATATCCGCACCACGCTGACCCATGCAGGCGGAATTACCGGTATGCGTCGGATTGCCGATTTTGCTTCGCTGTATCAGGTACGTACTGGCTCACACGGTCCTTCCGATTTGTCACCAGTCTGCATGGCTGCGGCGCTGCACTTTGATCTGTGGGTCCCCAATTTCGGTGTCCAGGAATACATGGGTTATTCCGAACAAATGCTCGAAGTCTTCCCGCACAACTGGACTTTCGATAACGGCTATATGCATCCGGGAGAAAAACCGGGTCTTGGCATCGAATTCGATGAAAAGCTGGCGGCGAAATATCCCTATGAACCTGCTTATCTGCCAGTCGCACGTCTGGAAGATGGCACGCTGTGGAACTGGTAAGGAGTAAGGTAATGAAAAGCATTTTAATTGAAAAACCGAATCAACTGTCGATTATCGAACGTGAAATACCCACCCCGTCAGCGGGTGAAGTACGAGTAAAAGTGAAACTTGCCGGAATTTGTGGTTCAGATAGCCATATTTACCGTGGGCATAATCCTTTTGCGAAATATCCGCGCGTCATTGGTCATGAATTCTTTGGCGTCATTGATGCAGTGGGTGAAGGCGTGGAAAGCGCCAGAGTCGGTGAACGCGTTGCTGTCGATCCGGTGGTCAGCTGTGGGCATTGCTATCCGTGCTCTATAGGTAAGCCGAACGTTTGTACGACACTTGCTGTATTAGGTGTGCACGCTGACGGTGGTTTCAGTGAATATGCTGTGGTTCCGGCAAAAAATGCGTGGAAAATTCCTGAAGCTGTGGCCGATCAATATGCGGTGATGATCGAACCTTTTACCATTGCGGCTAACGTTACCGGTCATGGTCAACCGACTGAAAATGATACCGTTCTGGTTTACGGTGCCGGCCCAATCGGCCTGACGATCGTTCAGGTATTAAAAGGCGTCTATAACGTTAAAAATGTGATTGTTGCCGATCGCATTGATGAACGACTGGAAAAAGCGAAAGAGAGCGGGGCAGACTGGGCGATTAATAACAGCCAGACACCGCTTGGCGAGAGTTTCGCTGAAAAAGGCATCAAGCCGACTTTAATTATCGATGCCGCTTGTCATCCTTCAATCTTGAAAGAGGCCGTAACGCTGGCTTCTCCAGCGGCACGTATTGTATTGATGGGCTTCTCCAGTGAACCGTCTGAAGTGATTCAGCAAGGAATTACCGGAAAAGAACTCTCTATTTTCTCTTCACGCTTAAATGCAAATAAATTCCCGGTCGTTATCGACTGGTTAAGTAAAGGGTTAATTAAACCAGAAAAACTAATTACCCATACATTTGATTTCCAGCATGTTGCGGATGCCATTAGTTTATTTGAACTGGATCAAAAACATTGCTGCAAAGTCTTACTCACTTTTTCTGAATAATACCAATAACGGCGAGTAAGTAGTACGCATCTTACCTCTTTTTTAGAGATAACCATTATGACAATAGAAAAACACGAAAGAAGTACTAAGGATTTGGTGAAAGCAGCAGTATCGGGATGGTTGGGCACTGCGCTTGAATTTATGGACTTCCAGTTATATTCGCTCGGCGCAGCGTTAGTGTTTCATGAAATATTTTTTCCTGAATCATCAACGGCAATGGCGTTAATTCTGGCAATGGGAACCTATGGTGCAGGTTATGTGGCACGTATTGTCGGAGCATTTATTTTCGGCAAAATGGGCGACAGAATAGGGCGTAAAAAAGTGCTCTTTATTACCATCACCATGATGGGGATCTGTACCACCTTAATTGGTGTGTTACCGACTTATGCACAAATTGGTGTTTTTGCCCCCATCTTGCTGGTGACGCTGCGTATTATTCAGGGGTTGGGTGCAGGTGCGGAAATTTCCGGTGCCGGTACGATGCTGGCGGAATATGCGCCAAAAGGTAAGCGCGGAATTATCTCCTCATTTGTGGCTATGGGAACTAACTGCGGAACCTTGAGCGCAACGGCAATCTGGGCCTTTATGTTCTTCATTCTCAGTAAAGAGGAACTGCTGGCGTGGGGATGGCGTATACCTTTCCTGGCGAGCGTTGTCGTGATGGTCTTTGCTATCTGGTTGCGTATGAATCTGAAAGAAAGCCCGGTCTTTGAGAAGGTTAACGACAGCAACCAACCGACAGCAAAACCTGCACCTGCTGGTAGCATGTTCCAGAGCAAATCCTTCTGGCTGGCAACAGGGCTGCGTTTTGGTCAGGCTGGTAACTCAGGTTTAATTCAGACTTTCCTTGCAGGCTATTTAGTGCAGACGTTATTGTTTAACAAAGCAATTCCAACAGATGCATTGATGATCAGTTCGATTCTCGGCTTTATGACCATTCCGTTCCTTGGTTGGTTATCCGATAAAATTGGTCGCCGGATCCCGTATATTATTATGAATACCTCTGCGATTGTGCTGGCGTGGCCAATGCTTTCTATCATCGTAGATAAAAGCTATGCCCCGAGCACCATTATGGTTGCACTGATTGTGATTCATAACTGTGCGGTGCTGGGATTATTTGCTCTGGAAAACATTACCATGGCAGAAATGTTCGGCTGTAAAAACCGCTTTACCCGGATGGCCATTTCTAAAGAAATTGGTGGTCTTGTCGCTTCCGGTTTTGGTCCTATCCTGGCGGGTATTTTCTGCACCATGACGGAATCCTGGTATCCGATCGCCATTATGATCATGGCATATTCAGTGATTGGTTTAATCTCTGCGCTGAAAATGCCAGAAGTGAAAGACCGTGATTTAAGTGCGCTGGAAGACGCTGCGGAAGATCAACCGCGTGTTGTAACAGCTGCGCAACCTTCCAGAAGTCTTTAAATCCTCAATCCCTTCTCTTACCGGAGAGGGGATTTTTATTCATATAACAAAACATGTAGCTTGCTATATTTAATTTTAAGGAATTGTTATGGGAAATCATTTGTTATCAGCAAAAGCGACGCTCCCTGTTTATGATCGTAATAACCTGGCCCCAAGAATTGTTCATTTAGGCTTTGGTGCATTTCACCGTGCGCATCAGGGCGTGTATGCCGATATTCTTGCTACGGAACATTTCAGTGACTGGGGATATTATGAGGTCAACTTAATCGGCGGCGAACAGCAAATTGCCGATTTACAACAGCAAGATAATCTTTATACCGTTGCGGAAATGTCGGCTGATGCGTGGACGGCTCGCGTCGTTGGCGTCGTTAAAAAAGCCTTGCACGTACAAATAGATGGCTTAGAAACCGTGTTGGCTGCGATGTGTGAACCGCAAATCGCGATTGTCTCTCTGACAATCACCGAAAAAGGGTATTTCCACTCTCCGGCGACCGGACAGTTAATGCTTGATCACCCGATGGTCGTTGCCGACGTGCAAAATCCCCACCAGCCGAAAACTGCAACAGGGGTGATTGTCGAGGCGCTGGCTCGCCGTAAAGCGGCAGGACTTCCCGCATTTACCGTCATGTCATGTGACAACATGCCAGAAAACGGTCATGTTATGCGTGACGTTGTCACTTCCTACGCGCAAGCTGTTGATGTAAAACTGGCACAATGGATCGAAAAAAACGTGACTTTCCCATCAACAATGGTGGACCGTATTGTGCCCGCAGTGACAGAGGATACGCTGGCGAAAATCGAACAACTTACCGGAGTGCGCGATCCTGCTGGCGTTGCCTGTGAACCTTTCCGCCAGTGGGTAATAGAAGATAACTTTGTTGCCGGACGTCCGGAATGGGAAAAAGCGGGAGCCGAACTGGTTAGTGATGTGCTGCCTTATGAAGAGATGAAGTTGCGCATGCTCAACGGCAGTCATTCATTCCTTGCGTATCTGGGTTATCTTGCCGGATATCAGCACATTAATGACTGCATGGAAGATGAACATTATCGTCATGCAGCGTATGCCTTGATGTTGCAGGAACAAGCGCCGACGTTGAAAGTGCAGGGCGTTGATTTGCAAGATTACGCTAACCGATTAATTGAACGCTATAGCAACCCGGCGTTACGTCATCGAACCTGGCAGATTGCGATGGATGGCAGCCAGAAATTGCCACAGCGGATGTTGGATTCTGTTCGCTGGCATCTGGCGCATGACAGCAAGTTCGATCTGCTGGCGCTGGGCGTCGCGGGTTGGATGCGTTATGTCGGTGGTGTTGATGAACAGGGAAATCCGATAGAAATCAGTGATCCACTGTTACCTGTTATTCAGAAGGCAGTACAAAGTAGTGCTGAAGGGACAGCGCGCGTCCAGTCATTGCTGGCAATTAAGGCGATCTTTGGTGATGATTTACCAGGCAATAGTTTGTTTACGACAAAAGTAACGGAAGCGTACTTGTCTTTATTAGCGCATGGCGCGAAAGCGACCGTGGCGAAATATTCCGTGAAGTAAAAAAAGCAATGCCGCCATCGGCGGCATTCACACGCTTAGTTCATGCCGAGACGAATCAGGTCCAGTGGTGCCAGTTTCTCTTCACAACCTTCAACAACTACGGTTTTTCCGCGGCGGATTTGCTCAGCGGTCAGACCTTCAGTATCAATCGACAGGATCTTGCCAGTGTGACCGGTGCCGCTAACCATAACACGGCTGCCAGTGGTGATTGCGTTACGGTTACGATCGTAGGTCGTCATAGGTGTTTTCTCCTTTCTGATTTACAGTCGAAGCCCACGTAACGGGCGCAATATAAATACTCCTGTCGAGTGAAATATTTTTTGTTTTTGATCAAGCTCACATCTTTTTTGATGCATGCATGAGCCATAAGTCGGGGGAAAAGACTCTCACCCCGGATGGGATGAGAGGAAATGAATTACTCTTCGCTAAACCAGTCGCTGTTTTCCTGGCGGATCTGGCGCACGGATTCGCTGATTTCCTGCAAATGTTGCGTCATTGCACGTTCTACCGCATCGCCATCACGTTTTTGCAGGGCAGAGAAAATATCAAGATGCTGGCGTAACAGCATTTCTGGTGGAGAAACGTGGTCGAAGCTCATATAGCGCACGCGATCAACGGTCGCTTTCAGGTTCTCAATGGTATCCCACGCCAGTTGACAGTCGGCAATCTGCGTCAGGAGTTGATGGAAGTTGTCATCAAGTTCAAAAAAATCATCCAGTTGCTTGCGCTCAATGGCAATGCGTTGCTGGTGAAGATTTTGTTCCAGTTGGTAGCACTGGCTTTCGGTAATCATGCTCGCCGCCCGACGCGCCACCGCGCACTCAATGGCCTGACGGATAAAACTGCCGTTGCGCACCTGGGCCATGGAAATTTTGTTGACGTAGCTGCCACGCTGCGGACGAATTTGAATCAGACCGTTTTCCGCCAGTTTAATAAAGGCTTCGCGAACCGGCTGGCGTGACACATTGAAACGAACAGAAACTTCTTTTTCCGACAACGGTGTGCCTGGTGCAATCAGGCAATGGACAATGTCGCGGCGAAGAATACGATAAATCTGCTGATTGACAGGCTGTGTGGGATTAAGTTGCGTTTCGACGGTCATTCGTTCTTGCTTGTGAGTGAGTTAACTGCATGAGTCTACCACTTTTTTGTGACAAGCAATAACCCGGCAGTTACGCCGGGTATAAAAATTACTGACGGTGGACATTCAGTCCGGCATAGCTTTGGGTAACCGGCATCATTTCCAGGGTATTGATATTGACGTGAGCAGGCAGCGTTGACACCCACCAGACGGCTTCGCTGACATCTTCTGGTGTCAATGCAACGGTATTTTGATAGGTTTTTTCCGCTTTACCGTCATCGCCTTTAAAGCGGACATTGGAAAACTCGGTGCCACCCACCAGACCCGGTTCGATGTCGGTGACGCGCACCGCCGTACCATGCAGGTCCGTACGCAGATTCAGGCTAAATTGACGAACAAACGCTTTCGTCGCACCGTAAACGTTACCACCGGCATACGGCCAGCTACCTGCCGTTGAGCCAATGTTAATAATATGACCATGATTACGTTCAACCATACCCGGTAAGACGGCGCGCGTCATATATACCAGGCCTTTGTTGTTGGTATCAATCATCGTTTCCCAGTCTTCAATGCTGGCTTTATGCGCAGGCTCCATGCCCAACGCCAGGCCGGCATTGTTTACCAGGATATCAATATTGCTCCACTCGGCAGGGAGCGATGCCAGCATCTCTTCAATAGCGGCGCGGTTGCGAACGTCCAGTTGGGCGATATACAGATTATCTCCCAGTTCGTCTTTTAACTCCTGTAACCGCTCCTGGCGACGGCCAGTAGCGATAACTTTATGCCCTTGTTGAATAAAACGACGAGTAATGCATTCACCAAAACCTGCCGTTGCTCCAGTTACTAAAACGATCATCTCACTGTTCCTCAACGCTTTTGTGTGTCAATAACATAGCACGTGATGCTTAAGAGCGGGTAATACTGGTTTGCAAGATTGCACTCCGTTATCAGTAAGCCTACGCTATGGAACACCTCGCGTTCAGGAGAAGAAAATGACAACAATGAATCCTTTCCTTGTGCAAAGCACACTGCCGTATCTGGCTCCCCATTTTGATCAAATTGCCAACCATCACTATCGCCCGGCATTCGATGAGGGAATACAGCAAAAGCGGGCAGAAATAGCTGCCATCGCGCTTAACCCGCAAACACCTGATTTCAACAATACTATTCTGGCACTGGAACAAAGCGGAGAATTACTTACCCGCGTTACCAGCGTCTTTTTTGCGATGACTGCGGCGCATACCAATGATGAATTACAGCGTCTTGATGAACAGTTTTCCGCTGAACTGGCGGAACTTGCGAATGATATCTATCTGAACGGGGAATTATTCGCGCGGGTAGATGCTGTCTGGCAACGCCGTGAATCCCTGGGGCTTGATAGTGAATCCATCCGCCTGGTGGAGGTGATTCATCAACGTTTTGTCCTTGCCGGAGCCAAACTTGAGCAAGCTGATAAAGCAAAATTAAAAGTACTGAATACAGAAGCTGCGACCCTGACCAGCCAGTTTAACCAGCGGTTACTGGCAGCAAATAAATCCGGCGGTCTGGTTGTGAACGATATCGCGCAGCTGGTAGGAATGAGTGAACAAGAGATTGCGCTGGCGGCAGAGGCGGCTCGCGAGAAAGGTCTGGATAACAACTGGCTGATTCCGCTGCTGAATACCACCCAGCAACCAGCGCTTGCTGAACTGCGCGATCGCGCGACGCGTGAAAAACTGTTTACTGCGGGCTGGACGCGAGCGGAAAAAAATGATGCCAATGATACCCGCGCTATCATTCAACGTCTGGTGGAGATCCGCGCGCAGCAGGCGAAACTGCTTGGTTTTCCTCATTATGCCGCATGGAAAATCGCCGATCAGATGGCAAAAACGCCAGAAGCAGCGCTCAACTTTATGCGGGAAATTGTTCCAGCGGCGCGTCAACGTGCGAGCGATGAATTAACCTCCATACAGGCGGTTATCGATAAGCAGCAGGGCGGGTTTAGCGCGCAGCCGTGGGACTGGGCATTTTATGCCGAGCAGGTAAGACGTGAGAAATTCGATCTCGATGAAGCGCAGCTCAAGCCTTATTTCGAATTAAACACGGTGTTGAATGAAGGCGTATTCTGGACTGCGAATCAGCTCTTCGGTATTAAGTTTGTCGAACGTTTTGATATTCCTGTCTACCATCCTGACGTTCGTGTGTGGGAAATTTTTGATCATAATGGCGTGGGGCTGGCGTTATTTTACGGTGATTTCTTCGCCCGTGATTCAAAAAGCGGCGGTGCATGGATGGGCAATTTTGTTGAGCAATCAACGCTGAATGAAACGCACCCGGTAATTTATAACGTCTGCAATTATCAGAAACCCGCTGCCGGTGAGCCTGCGTTGTTACTCTGGGATGATGTAATAACCTTATTCCATGAATTTGGTCATACGCTGCACGGCCTTTTTGCCCGCCAGCGTTATGCCACGCTTTCCGGCACCAACACGCCGCGTGATTTTGTCGAATTTCCGTCGCAAATCAACGAACACTGGGCAACACATCCGCAGGTATTCGCTCGCTACGCCCGGCATTATCAGAGCAGAGCCGCAATGCCTGACGAACTTCAACAGAAAATGCGTAATGCCAGCCTGTTCAATAAAGGGTATGAGATGAGCGAACTGCTTAGCGCCGCACTTCTCGATATGCGCTGGCATTGCCTGGAAGAAAACGAAGCAATGCAGGATGTCGATGATTTCGAATTGCGGGCGTTGGTGGCGGAAAATATGGATCTTCCTGCTATACCGCCACGCTATCGCAGCAGTTATTTCGCCCATATTTTTGGTGGCGGATATGCCGCAGGTTATTACGCTTATCTGTGGACGCAAATGTTGGCCGATGATGGTTACCAGTGGTTTGTTGAGCAGGGCGGATTAACGCGTGAAAATGGGCGGCGTTTTCGCGAGGCGATTCTTTCCAGAGGTAACAGCGAAGATCTGGAACGCCTGTATCGACAATGGCGCGGTAAGGCACCTCAGATTATGCCGATGCTGCAACATCGTGGCTTGAACGTATAAACACAACCAATGGCTGGCCTGGATTTATCGCCAGACCAGCCTCGTTATAGCAGTAATTGCAGCAGCTGGGCGAGGGCAAACTTCACCGCTAATGCGAATGCCGTTTCGCAGTCGCCAGCAAAATTACTTTTTTTGTATACCCTTCCGTTATAATAATTTTCAAATTCAGCCGGACCAGATGAGCAACATTAGCGGCAGTCTGGATAAGAAAAGCGCGCCGACCGTCGTTCGGGTCACTCATTTGCAGAAATAAAAATAAATTAGCCTGATGGCCTGAACTACTGGGCCATTAGGGTATTGGGTTATGCTATTTGTCATCCTTTTAATTGCGATAATGCAGAGTTAATTTATAGAATTAAACACTTTTTTATCTGCTGATTTTGTTTTAAATCACAATGTTATCTCAGAGATGCTCATAACTCCGGATTTCTATGAAAATATTGACGTAATTTTGCTTTTCTCTCGTTAGAATAGCGCGCACAAGGAACTGTGAAAAAGGAGTGGCAATGATCAAGAAGACAACGGAAATTGATGCCATCTTGTTAAATCTCAATAAGGCTATCGATGCCCACTACCAGTGGCTGGTAAGTATGTTTCACAGCGTGGTCGCGAGAGATGCCAGTAAGCCAGAAATAACGGATAACCATTCTTATGGACTGTGCCAGTTTGGTTGGTGGATTGATCATCTGGGGCCACTCGATAACGATGAATTACCTTACGTTCGGCTAATGGATTCTGCCCATCAACATATGCATAACTGTGGTCGGGAATTAATGCTGGCTATTGTTGAAAATCACTGGCAGGACGCGCATTTCGACGCTTTTCAGGAAGGGTTGCTTTCTTTTACTGCGGCATTAACCGATTACAAAATTTATTTGCTGACGATCCGTAGCAGTATGGATGTTCTGACGGGATTGCCGGGTCGTCGGGTTCTTGATGAATCCTTCGATCATCAGTTACGCAATGCTGAACCTCTGAATCTTTATTTAATGTTGTTGGATATAGACCGATTTAAATTGGTTAATGATACCTACGGGCATTTAATCGGCGATGTAGTATTACGCACCCTCGCAACTTACTTAGCCAGTTGGACGCGCGATTACGAAACGGTTTATCGCTACGGGGGCGAAGAATTTATCATTATTGTCAAAGCGACTAATGATGAAGAAGCATGTCGTGCAGGTGTCAGAATTTGCCAGTTAGTCGATAACCATGCCATCACACATTCTGAAGGGCATATCAACATTACCGTGACTGCTGGTGTGAGTCGTGCATTTCCTGAAGAGCCTCTGGATGTGGTCATTGGAAGAGCGGACAGGGCAATGTATGAGGGTAAGCAAACCGGAAGGAATCGCTGCATGTTTATTGACGAACAAAATGTGATTAACCGAGTTTAAGCTCCGTTTAACATTCATTGAGAAAACTGATGCTACTGTGTCAACGATCCGTTATCAGTGCAGGAAAATGCCTGTTAGCGTAAAAGCAAAACACAAATCTATCCATGCAAGCATTCACCGCCGGTTTACTGGCGGTTTTTTTTCGCCGTCATAAAAATCAGGCCCCTTGTACACAACTGTAACAAGGGGCCGGTTAGGTGAGGGATTATCTCCGTTCATTAGTCATCCCATTTGTGGCTGAAATACGCGGCCAGAAACCCAGAAAATAAAATTATTCCCAGTACGGCCATAAAAACATTCATATTACCCAGCATTATTTGCCTCCGTTTATGGTGTGGTGTGTTTCCTCGCTTACCTTAATTTTCATCTCAATGAGAAAGATATTAGCAGAGGTAACCTAAACGAAGGCTGAATTAAATTCTTATTGTGTTCGACTTAAATCAACAAAGCGCGGGCTGCCCCCACGGTCTTGCACGAATTCCTTTTAACATCAGCACCCACGCAACAACGATCACCAACGCTAAGATGATAAACAGCGAGAAAGGCGGCAGACTGGTAAGTACTATGCCACTCACTAATGGGTTAATCGCAGCACCAAGCCAGCCTAAAGACTGGGCGGAAAAATAGCTGGCTTTCATTCCTGGCGGCGCAATATGGTCAATCAACATATACTCGCCCGGCGCATAAATGATTTCACCGACAGTAAATACCGCAGCTGACATACCCCACAATAGCAGGCTGTTGCCGGAAAAAATAAAACCGACCAGCCCGATGACGAAACAGAGGGTGCCTGCTGTCATCAGCGCGCGGATGTTAGCCGGGTTAAGGCGGCGGCCCACGGAATATTGCAACGTAACCACCATGGCAGCATTCACCGGAAGAACAACCGCGACCACCTTTTCGGCAAAATCACCATCAGCAATTACCATCACATATTGTGAAATGCATGAAGCAAATGCGCCGCTAACAAAAGAAGCCAGAAAGCCAGAGCAGGTAAACCACAACAGTGCTTTATCTTGTAATAAAACTTTCGGCGACCAGACACTGCCTGTTTCCGTGGCGATGATTTTCTCGCTGCGCTTTACCCAAATTTGAATGAAAAGCATGGGGAACGCGGAACAGATAGCTGCCAGCCAGAAGGGCAGATTGATGCTCTGCATCACCAACAGCGTGCCGAGTGGCGGACCGATGGTCCAGCCAATGTTGAGCATGGTGTAGTTGATTGAGAAAATCTTCGTTTTGCTGGTGGACGAAAGATTGTCGGCAAACCAGGCTTTCAGCACGGTAGCAAAAACGGAGTAGGCGCAGTTAATAAGGGCAAAAAAGAGCACCACCAGCGTCACGTTATTCACTAAAGGAATGGCAATAAAACCGCTAGCGAAGGCGGTAATTGCCATTAACATATAGCGTTTCTTGTCGAACTTATCCGCCAGGATACCAAAACCGAGGCTAAAAACGACGCCAATAGTGAGCGCAATTGTCATCGCATAACCGATTAGATCGACACTCAGGCTGTACTGGCGACTCAAGTAAATGGTCATAAACGGCAGCGTAGCGCCGCGTCCGATGGTTAATAACAACGACGAGGCAAGAAGGGCGCTGGTAGAGCGTCGTAGGGATAAGTTCATTTGTCTGTCCGGCAGTGCGTTTCGTTATGTTTTGTTTTAGAGATGTAAAGGAATAGCATGGCAAAAATCCGAAGTATAGCGACTTATTTGCGCATTAATGCCGTCGTAAACGGTGACTAACGAATCAACTGTTAAAGAAAAGTAAATTCAGCTAAGTTGATTGCTTACAAAAGATGAAATTCAGAGGCGGTAGAATGTCGCGAAAAGATGGGGTGTTGGCGCTACTGGTAGTGGTTGTATGGGGGCTAAATTTTGTGGTCATCAAAGTGGGGCTTCATAACATGCCACCGCTGATGCTGGCCGGTTTGCGCTTTATGCTGGTTGCTTTCCCGGCCATCTTTTTTGTCGCACGACCGAAAGTACCACTGAATTTGCTGCTGGGGTATGGATTAACCATCAGTTTTGCGCAGTTTGCCTTTCTGTTCTGCGCTATTAACTTTGGTATGCCTGCTGGACTGGCCTCGTTGGTGTTACAGGCACAAGCGTTTTTTACTATCGTGCTTGGCGCGTTTACTTTCGGTGAACGACTACATGGCAAACAATTGGCGGGGATCGCCTTAGCGATTTTTGGCGTACTGGTGTTAATCGAAGATAGTCTGAACGGTCAGCATGTGGCGATGCTCGGCTTTATGTTGACCCTGGCGGCAGCATTTAGTTGGGCGTGTGGCAACATCTTCAATAAAAAGATCATGTCGCACGCAACGCGTCCGGCAGTGATGTCGCTGGTAATCTGGAGCGCATTAATCCCAATCATTCCCTTCTTTGTTGCCTCGCTGATTCTCGATGGTTCCGCAACCATGATTCACAGTCTGGTTACTATCGATATGACCACCATCTTGTCTCTGATGTATCTGGCGTTTGTGGCGACAATTGTTGGTTATGGGATCTGGGGGACGTTACTGGGACGCTATGAAACCTGGCGGGTTGCACCGTTATCGTTACTGGTGCCTGTAGTTGGACTGGCAAGTGCGGCACTATTGTTGGATGAACGCTTAACGGGTCTGCAATTTTTCGGTGCGGTGCTCATTATGACCGGGCTGTATATCAATGTATTTGGCTTGCGGTGGCGTAAAGCGGTAAAGGTCAGAGGCTAAACCATACGCACAGAATGTGATGCCAGCACTCTGTGCGTCTGCTTTTATCGCGGGAAAAAGTACTTTACCTGGAACTCGAAAATATTGCTGTAAAGTAACGAATAATCCAGCGGAATAGAGTTACTATCCACAGCCTGGGTCTGAATTTTAAGTATGGGATCCCGTGGGCTGATCCGTAAAATACTGGCGATTTCTGGGGTAGGAAAAGTCGGGGAGAAAGTTTCAAAGGTGCCAATGATTTTGATCCCGCATTCGTTCTCAATATACGAAAATTTGGATTTTTGCATATGCGATACGGTTAAATCAGGAAAACGTGCCACTGACATCCACGTTTCTTCTAATTGTGCTGCATTATCCTCAATGAATCGCAGTCTCTTTATGTAATAAACCTGCTCACCAGTCACTAAATTCAGCTCAGTCGCAATAGTAGGAGAAGCATCCTGCACTTCAAATTTCATAATCTGACTTCCTGCCTCTTTGCCGCTTTTATGTGCAATTTCACTGAAACTGTTCATGTGATCAATGTGTGCAACAAAATTCTTTTTTTGAATGTATGTTCCTGAACCATGCTTTCTGTGAATAATTCCTTCGCCTTCCAGCAGGGATAATGCCTTACGCAGGGTATTACGCGAAACATTATAACGAACAGCGAGTTCCGCTTCTGACGGCAACAAATCACCAACATGCCATGAATTGCCATTGATCTCGGATTTAAGTAAGCGGGCAATCTTTTGAAAAATCACTTTTGCACCTTTTAAGAGCCATTGAAAACAAGGAGTTGAGACCTGATTAGTTTATCGTATGGCCGAGTCGTTTAATTATCACCCTGTTGTTGAACAACTTTATTGCTGTATTACTGTGATCAATGTACCAGGACGTGTAGCTACTGTGGGATATGATATTTACACAATGTAGTCTGTTATATACCAGTAAGGAAAAATATGAAAAAGATATTGTTAGTTTGCGCTGCGGGCATGTCAACCAGTATGCTGGTTAAACGTATGATTGATCATGCTACCGCTATTTCACTTGAAGTTAATATTTCCGCATTGGCGATTGCAGAGGCTAAAGGGAAAATTAAAAATAACGAAGTTGACGTTGTTTTACTTGGTCCGCAAGTTCGCTTTCAGAAACCAGAGATTGAAGCCGTTGCACAGGGGAAAATGCCTGTAGCCGTTATCGAGATGAAAGACTATGGCACAATGAACGGACAGGCAGTTCTTGAATTTGCGATGAAACTACTGCAAGAGTAAGAATCTAATATTATTAAACTATTACCTGAACTAACTTTTCACACATCATAAAATGGATATGGCATACATGCTTTATTGGGATGTATAAATATCCAGGACAACAGGTATAAAAAAATGGGATTAATGGCATCATTCGAACGTGGAATGGAACGTTTTCTTGTTCCAGTTGCTATCAAGTTAAACTCACAAAAACATGTTGCAGCGGTGAGAGATGGATTCGTTTTTACGTTTCCAATTATCATGGCAAGCTCATTAATTATATTAATTAACTTTGCCATATTATCGCCCGACGGTTTTATTGCCGGATTACTGCATCTGAACAGCATTTTCCCCAACCTTGAAAAAGCACAAGCTATTTTTACTCCGGTAATGAATGGTTCTGTAAATATCATGTCAATTATGATTGCTTTCCTGGTCGCCAGGAATGTGGCGATTAGCTATGAGCAAGATGATCTTTTATGCGGGTTAACGGCAATAGGAGCATTTTTTATTGTTTATACCCCATACCAGATGATAGATGGGCAGGCATTCCTGACGACCAAATATCTCGGCGCGCAGGGGTTGTTTGTTGCTGTTATCGTTGCATTGATCACCAGTGAAATATTTTGTCGCTTAGCTCGAAACCCCAAAATCACCATAACGATGCCGGCAGCTGTACCTCCTGCGGTAGCGCGTTCATTTAAAGTTTTATTGCCAATATTTTTTGTCATGGTGTTCTTTTCCGCACTTAATTATTGCCTGACATTGATATCCCCGGCAGGATTAAATGATCTCATTTACACATTAATCCAGACGCCGCTCAAACATATGGGAACGAATATCTTTGCGGTAATTATCCTGGGGGCTGTGGGTAATTTCCTCTGGGTGCTGGGGATCCACGGACCTAATACAACGTCGGCAATTCGAGAAACCGTTTTTTCTGAGGCTAATCTGGAGAATCTCTCCTGGGCCGCTCAACACGGCACTACCTGGGGCGCGCCATATCCGATTACCTGGACTTCTATTAATGATGCATTCGCCAACTGCGGCGGTTCAGGTATGACGTTGGGGTTATTGTTGGCTATTTTTATCGCTTCTAAGCGTGCGGAATACCGTGATCTGGCAAAAATGTCATTTATCCCCGGTATTTTCAATATCAATGAACCGATAATGTTCGGCCTTCCTATTGTACTTAACCCCATCATGATGGTGCCGTTTATTATGGTTCCCATTGTTAACTGTGCCATTGGTTACTTCTTTGTTTCGATGGAAATTATTCCGCCGGTTGCTTATGCCGTGCCCTGGACTACGCCCGGACCTTTAATTGCTTTCCTCGGAACCGGGGGAAACTGGCTGGCATTACTGGTTGGTTTTTTATGTTTAGGTGTGGCGACAATGATCTATTTACCTTTTGTTATCGCCGCCAACAAAGTCAATAACATGGCAACTAACGGATAATTCCATTTACCCAGGAAGGAGATTGTGATGTTTGCAGATGAAGAACTTGTTATGGAGTTACTGATCAACGCGGGACAGGCTCGTTCTGATGCGATGGAAGCCATACGTTGTGCCGGGCAAAAAGACTGGCAGGGCGCAACTAAACTAATGGCCAGCTCTGAATCTGCCTGTCTTCAGGCGCATAAGATTCAGACCGCGTTAATTAGTCAGGATGAAGGCTGTGGCAAAATAGAAGTTAATTTAATTCTGATACATGCACAGGATCATTTGATGAATGCAATATTATGCCAGGATTTAGCCAGGGAAATTATTTCATTAAGAAAAGAGCTCCATGCCTGATTTTTTCTCCAGTGCGATATCTGGAGGAAATTACTACACTCTTAAGGATAAGTCATGAATATAAAGACGCTTAACGTCAGCCTTTTGTCTATTTCTATTATTACAGCATTGTTTCCGTTGAACGCGATGGCAACAAAATTAACCATAGAGCAGCGCCTTGAATTGCTTGAAAATGAATTGTCGCAAAATAAACAAGAACTGAAAGCAACACAGAATGAACTGGGAGTATATAAATTCCGACTTTCGACATTACAAAAAAACATCACAGAAAATAAATATCAATCAGCCTCGCTTGCCGAAATATCAGCGACATCTCCCGTTGCTGATAACATCAAAAATGAAAACGGTGAACAGAACTCGTTTGCCGCAGCACATACTATAAATGGATCGCAGCAAATTGCCGTTATTGAAAGTAAAGGCGATAAAACCACTATCGAAAGCGTGACCCTGAAAGATATCAGTAAATATATAAAGGATGATATTGGATTCAGCTATCAGGGGGACTTCCGCTCAGGCTGGGGCACCGGTAATCACGGCTCACCACAAACTTATGCAGCGGGTTCTCTGGGACGTTTTGGTAACGAGATGAGTGGTTGGTTTGACCTGACCTTAAATCAGCGTGTTTATAATCAGGACGGTAGAACGGCAAATGCGGTCGTTACCTATGATGGAAACGTAGGTCAGCAGTATAACGATGCCTGGTTTGGTGACAGTGCCAATGAAAATATCATGCAGTTCAGCGATATTTATCTGACAACGCGAGGTTTTTTACCCTTCGCACGAGAGGCAGACTTCTGGGTCGGCAAACATAAACTCCCGCAATATGAGATCCAAATGCTGGACTGGAAAACCTTAACCACGGATGTTGCCGCGGGTGTGGGGATTGAAAACTGGGCGCTTGGTGTAGGGCTGTTTGATATGTCCTTAAGCCGAGATGATGTCGATGTTTACTCTCGTGATTTTACGCGTACCAGTCAGATGAATACCAATTCTGTGGATGTTCGTTATCGCAATATCCCGTTATGGGATGATGCGACGTTGTCATTAATGGCTAAATATTCCGCACCTAATAAAACGGATCAACAACAAGATAATGAAAATGACGACAGTTATTTTGAAATGAAAGATAGCTGGATGCTGACTTCTGTTTTACGGCAAAACTTGCAACGCGATACGTTTAATGAATTTACGTTACAGGTTGCCAATAATTCCTATGCCAGCAGTTTTGCCAGTTTCTCAGATGCCAGTAATACGATGGCGCATGGTCGCTATTACTATGGTGACCATACCAATGGGATCGCCTGGCGTTTAATCTCTCAGGGCGAGATGTATCTGACTGACAATATTATTATAGCTAACGCGCTTGTCTATTCTCATGGCGAAGATGTTTATAGTTATGAAAGTGGCGCTCATAGTGATTTTGACAGTATTCGCACCGTAATAAGACCGGCCTGGATCTGGAATACATGGAATCAGACGGGGCTTGAATTAGGCTGGTTTAAGCAACAGAACAAAACTCAGCAGGGGGTAACGCTAAATGAATCGGCTTATAAAACGACACTCTGGCATGCATTGAAAGTGGGTGAAAGTATTTTAGGTTCACGACCAGAAATTCGCTTCTACGGGACGTATATCAATATTCTGGATAACGAATTATCGAATTTTAAGTTTAATGAGAACAGCAAAGACGAGTTTATGGCCGGCATCCAGGCGGAAGTCTGGTGGTAATCTATTTAGTTAAGGAGTTGTGTATGTCAGGATTTAAAGAAGATTTTTTATGGGGCGGTGCGGTAGCCGCACATCAATTGGAAGGTGGCTGGAATGAAGGAGGAAAAGGCATCAGTATCGCTGATGTAATGACTGCTGGCGCTCACGGGGTGCCGCGTGAAGTGACAGAAGGCGTTATCGACGGACTTAATTATCCCAATCATGAAGCAATTGATTTTTATCATCGCTATAAAACAGATATTCAGTTATTTGCCGGGATGGGATTCAAATGCTTTCGAACTTCCATTGCCTGGACACGAATCTTTCCGCAAGGTGACGAACAGGAGCCGAATGAAGAGGGTTTACAATTTTATGATGATCTCTTCGATGAATGCCTGAAGCAGGGAATGGAACCTGTGGTGACGCTTTCGCATTTTGAGATGCCTTATCATCTGGTGACAAAATATGGTGGCTGGCGAAACCGTAAACTGATCGACTTTTTTATCCACTTCGCATCAACGGTCTTCACGCGCTATAAAGAAAAAGTAAAGTACTGGATGACGTTTAACGAAATCAATAATCAGGTGAATTTCAGCGAAAGCCTGTGTCCATTTACTAATTCCGGTATCTTGTATTCGCCAGAGGAAGATCTCAATGAGCGCGAACAAATAATGTACCAGGCGGTACATTATGAGTTAGTTGCCAGTGCCCTGGCGGTACAGACTGGAAAACTGATCAATCCTGAATTTAATATCGGCTGTATGATTGCTATGTGCCCCATCTATCCTCTGACGTGTGCACCCAACGATATGATGATGGCCACGAAAGCGATGCATCGTCGTTACTGGTTTACTGATGTTCATGCTCGTGGATATTATCCGCAACATATGCTGAATTACTTTGCAAGGAAAGGATTCAACCTCGATATCACACCAGATGATAACGCGATTCTTGCCAGAGGTTGTGTCGACTTTATCGGCTTTAGCTACTACATGTCTTTTACGACGCAATTTTCGCCAGATAATCCGCAACTGGATTATGTTGAACCACGAGATTTGGTCAGCAACCCTTATATCGATACATCCGAATGGGGATGGCAAATTGATCCGGCAGGGCTACGTTATTCACTCAACTGGTTCTGGGATCATTTCCAGTTGCCGCTGTTTATTGTCGAAAATGGATTTGGTGCGGTTGACCAGAGACAAGCTGACGGCACGGTGAACGATCACTATCGCATTGATTACTTTTCCTCCCATATTCGGGAAATGAAAAAAGCCGTAGTTGAAGATGGTGTTGACTTAATTGGCTACACCCCGTGGGGTTGCATTGACCTGGTTTCTGCCGGAACAGGAGAAATGAAAAAACGCTACGGAATGATTTATGTCGATAAAGACAACGAAGGGAAGGGAACGCTGGAACGGATACGTAAAGCATCGTTTTACTGGTATCGGGATCTCATCGCCAACAATGGCGAAAATATATGAGACTTCAGGAAGATATTACGGAAATGTCAGGCTCTGTGATCAGAGCCTGACAATAACTACATAGCGTGTTGATTATAATAGGGCACGCCGAGCGCATCCGACTTATCACTGCCAGTACCCATGTGATTTAAATCAAACGGTGGTTGTTCCTGCGATGTGGGAACAACCACGACATTGCCACAGGAAGTAACAACCGGCTGCGTGGTTTGTTCCGCAACGCCCTGCGCAGAAAAGAGAATAAGCGCAGTTGCTATTGCGGATAAAAGTGGTTTCATGATTGCCTCAGTGACGTTGTCACGTTATCAACTAGTTGTTGTAATGATTTAATGGATGTAAAAAGCGCGATTCACCCTGCATATTGGTCATCCGGTATTTATGCGGCGGAACATCAAAGTAATTTTTGAAGGTTCGGGTCAGAGTTTGTTGGGACTCGAAGCCATATCGTTCTGCCAGATAGAGTATCGGCTCGTTACTTTCCTTCAGCTTTTGCGCGATTTCCGTCATCTTACGGCTACGGATGTATTGACCTAATGAATGACCGGTTTCTTTTTTAAACATCCGTTGCAGGTGCCATTTGGAGTAACCCGAACGCTCTGACACTTTCTCCAGTGACAGTGGCGATTCCAGGTTGTCCTCGATCCAGTCCAAAATGCTATGAATGGTAATAGCGTCAGTATTGCGTCTGGACATCGTCATACCTCTTTTTTCGTTTACGGCAGGACTTTCTTAAGCAAATGCTCAAGTGTTGCCACTTCGTCCGCCGTCAGGTTTTTTGTTAATTCTTGATGCAGGTCCTGGCCAACTAATTGATGGCATTGTTCACATATTGCCGCGCCGCTGGTGGTAAGTTTTACCAGTACGCCGCGCTTATCATTCGGGTTCGGCAACCTTTCCACCCAGCCTTTACAGACCAGGCGATCCAGCATACGGGTCAGTGCCCCCAGGTCGACCGACAACACTTTTTTCAGTTCAACCGGAGTAATACACGCCGCGCAGCGGATAGAGCAGAGCACCTTAAACTGTGCCGCGGTAATATCCAGCGGAGACAGATACTCGTTAAGCAGGCGATCTTTCTTCTGATTAACCATATGGATTAAGCGACCCAATGGAATAATTTCATTGAACAGATCGCTGGTATTTTTCACATTAGTTGCCCTGGCAAGTAATTAGTTGCAGGGGATAATATTGCCCAGGCAAGTATAAGTCAAATGAATGAATTGACCGATGCCACGTTTTGCTAAATCGGTTCAAGTTTTGGTCAATGCGATGCAAGGTTAGCTAAAGAGTGACACTTTATCCTTGTTTACCCCTTATACTTTTCGCTGATAAACCAGATACACAGGATAACAACCACCAATGTTAGATTTGTTTAAAGCAATAGGCCTGGGGCTGGTGGTGTTACTGCCGTTAGCTAACCCATTAACAACTGTCGCGTTATTTCTTGGCCTGGCAGGCAACATGAACAGTGCTGAACGTAATCGTCAGTCGTTGATGGCCTCGGTGTACGTATTTGCCATCATGATGGTGGCGTATTACGCCGGGCAACTGGTGATGGATACATTTGGCATTTCGATTCCCGGTCTGCGAATTGCAGGCGGCTTAATCGTCGCGTTTATCGGTTTTCGGATGCTCTTTCCGCAACAGAAAGCGATTGATTCACCGGAAGCGAAAAGCAAGTCGGAAGAGCTGGAAGATGAACCCAGCGCCAATATTGCTTTTGTACCACTGGCAATGCCAAGTACCGCCGGTCCGGGAACCATAGCGATGATTATTAGCTCGGCGTCCACAGTGCGTCAGAGTTCAACCTTTGCTGATTGGGTACTGATGGTTGCGCCGCCGCTGATCTTTTTCCTGGTGGCGGTTATTTTGTGGGGAAGTCTACGCAGCTCTGGCGCAATTATGCGGCTGGTGGGTAAGGGGGGCATTGAAGCGATCTCCCGTCTGATGGGATTCCTGCTGGTATGTATGGGCGTGCAGTTTATTATTAACGGCATCCTGGAAATCATTAAAACGTATCATTAAAAAAGGCCCGAATGGGCCTTTCGACTATTGCGTCTGTTCTTCGAGTGTCACTGGCCAGCGGCGAAAAATGATGATTGACCATATTAACGCAGCAAAAGCAGGCACCGCGCCTACATAACCAATCATCGACATTGACCAGTGCAGACTCACCTGATTACCTACCAACGCACCCGCGCCGATTCCAATATTAAATATCCCGGAGAATAGCGCCATCGCGACGTCGGTGGCATCTGGTGCCAGCGCCAGCACTTTAACCTGCATACCAAGCCCGATGATCATCATCGCGATCCCCCAGAAAATACTCAGCATCCCGAGGTGTATTTCACTGTTCGCCGCAGGTAGCAGCAGTGCCAGGCACACCAGCAATAGCGCAATCGCTGTACTCACCAACGCAGACGCATACTGATTACCCAGTTTACCGAAAATCAAGCTGCCAATAATGCCCGCACCACCGAGTAATAACAGTAATGCCGTGGCAAAGTTGGCGCTGAATCCCGCAATGTTTTGTACAAAAGGCTCGATATAGCTGTATGCCGTGTAATGGGCGGTGACAACCACCACAGTTAACAAATAAATGCTCATCAATGCCGGGCGGCGGAACAATAGCGGGAGGCTTTTCAATGAACCGGAATGCTCACTGGGCAGCAAGGGAAGTAACTTAATCAGGCACAAAAGGGTAATAAGCGCCCCGATACCAATCGCGAAGAAGGTCATTCGCCAGCCAAAATACTGCCCCACAATGCGCCCGAGAGGTAAACCTAATACCATTGCCAGTGCTGTACCGGTGGCAATTAAACTCAATGCCTGTGCTCGCTTCCCGGCCGGAGCCATACGGATCGCCAGAGACGCCGTAATCGACCAGAAAATCGCATGTGCAAAAGCCACACCAATGCGACTGATCACCAGAACGGTAAAACTCCACGATAAAAACGACAGTACGTGGCTGGCAATAAACACCACAAACAGGCAGATCAGTAATTTGCGGCGTTCAACCTGGCTGGTCATTAACATAAAAGGCAATGACATTAGCGCCACTACCCATGCATAAATTGTCAACATGATGCCGACCTGAGCGGTTTGCATGTGAAAACTATGCGCAATGTCAGAGAGCAGGCCAACAGGGACAAATTCGGTGGTATTGAAGATAAAGGCGGCGACTGCCAGCGTAACGACCCGTAGCCACGCTACTTTGCGGGAAACAGTGTTTGTTGTCATAACAGATTATCGGGTGAGTTGCGAAAAAGTGATGAAATGATCTTAAAACGGTTAATGATGTGAATACAATGCATTTGTGATCTGGATCGCATTTCCATCTCTCTGACGGTTGTTCTGTCACGCATCAGAGAGTTGTTAACATCACATTTTAATGACGATCAGGAAGGGGGCCTGTTCTTCTTTTACTTGAGGTGCAATATTACGAACGGGAAAATCATCAGGAAGAGATATGTAATTGCTGATGCTTACTGGCGTAACCATATTTGCCCCATATAGTCATAAGTCATCGGAACATCACTATATAGAGCATATTATCCGCATGAACTATCAAAAATAGCTCATTGGTAACCCTGTTTTGCCGAGTCAGGCGCATCCAGCAGTTGAATAAATGCCTCAAGCGGACGCGTTTTCGCACCACGACGCCAGACCAGCCAGGTTGTTAACCAACGCCATTGCTCAGCTAACGGCCACGCTTCAACCTGGTGATGCCCCGGCATACTTTCCAGCATAGAGCGTGGAATAAGCGCAATGCCTGCTCCTGCGACCACACAGGCCAACATCCCGTGATAAGACTCCATCTCGTGAATAGTTCCCGGAGCGGCACCGTCAGCATGAAACCAGCTTTCGAAGTGGCGACGATACGAACAATTGGCGCGGAAGGCATAAATGTTACTGCCATTCACCTGACTGGCACGGGTTACTGGCGCATGTCCTTGTGGCGTGACGATCATTAGTTCCTCGCGGTATACCGGTATCCCGTCGATGGCAGTATGGTTAATGGGTCCATCAATAAACGCCGCATTCAGTTTTCCCTCCAGCACACCTTCCAGCATAGTGCCGGAAGGGCCGGTGGAAAGTGAAAACTGAATTTTGGGATAACGACGGTTAAATTCCGCCAGCGTGGCCGGAATGCGCACTGCAGCGGTGCTTTCCAGCGATCCCAGAGAAAATAAACCTTGCGGCTCATCGCCAGCGACAACGCTCCGCGCTTCATCCACTAACGTGAGAATTTGTTGGCTATAGCGTAAAAAGTTATGCCCGGCAGGCGAGAGACGTAAACGCTGATTCTCGCGAATAAACAGATCAACCCCCAGTTCTGTTTCCAGCTGGCGTAGACGGGTAGTGAGATTCGACGGCACGCGATGCACTTTTGCTGCAGCCTGGGTAATGCTGCCAGCTTCGGCAACCGCGTTGAACATCTCCAGTTGGGTCAGATCCATAGCATTCTCGATTCGTGAATAAGTGGCTTAATATTATTCATTTTAAAGCAAGAGTAAATCTGCGTATCTTCATACCATGACTCATAAAGGAGATACCCCGATGACCATTACTCCGGCAACTCATGCAATTTCGATAAATCCTGCCACCGGTGAACAACTTTCTGTGCTGCCGTGGGCTGGTGTTGACGATATCGAAAACGCGCTTCAGCTGGCGGCAGCAGGCTTTCGCGACTGGCGCGAGACAAATATAGATTATCGTGCTGAAAAACTGCGTGATATCGGTAAGGCTCTGCGCGCCCGTAGCGAAGAAATGGCGCAAATGATCACCCGTGAAATGGGCAAACCAATCAACCAGGCGCGCGCTGAAGTGGCGAAATCGGCGAATTTGTGTGACTGGTATGCAGAACATGGTCCGGCAATGCTGAAGGCAGAACCTACGCTGGTGGAAAATCAGCAGGCGGTTATTGAGTATCGACCGTTGGGGACGATTCTGGCGATTATGCCGTGGAATTTTCCGTTATGGCAGGTGATGCGTGGTGCTGTTCCCATCATTCTTGCTGGTAACGGCTACTTACTTAAACATGCGCCGAATGTGATGGGCTGTGCACAGCTCATTGCCCAGGTGTTTAAAGATGCGGGTATCCCACAAGGCGTATATGGCTGGCTGAATGCCGACAACGACGGTGTCAGTCTGATGATTAAAGACTCGCGCATTGCTGCTGTCACAGTGACCGGAAGTGTTCGTGCTGGAGCGGCTATTGGCGCACAGGCTGGAGCGGCACTGAAAAAATGCGTACTGGAACTGGGGGGGGCGGATCCGTTTATTGTGCTTAACGATGCCGATCTGGAACTGGCGGTGAAAGCGGCGGTAGCCGGACGTTATCAGAATACCGGACAGGTTTGTGCAGCGGCAAAACGCTTTATCATCGAAGAGGGAATTGCTTCGGCATTTACCGAACGTTTTGTGGCAGCTGCGGCAGCCTTGAAAATGGGCGATCCCCGTGATGAAGAGAACGCTCTCGGACCAATGGCTCGTTTTGATTTACGTGATGAGCTGCATCATCAGGTGGAAAAAACACTGGCGCAGGGTGCGCGTTTGTTACTGGGAGGGGAAAAGATTGCTGGGGCAGGTAACTACTATCCGCCAACGGTTCTGGCGAATGTTACCCCAGAAATGACCGCGTTTCGGGAAGAAATGTTTGGCCCCGTTGCGGCAATCACCATTGCGAAAGATGCAGAACATGCGCTGGAACTGGCTAATGATAGTGAGTTCGGCCTTTCAGCGACCATTTTCACCACCGACGAAACACAGGCCAGACAGATGGCGGCACGTCTGGAATGCGGTGGGGTATTTATCAATGGTTATTGTGCCAGCGATGCGCGAGTCGCCTTTGGTGGCGTGAAGAAGAGTGGCTTTGGTCGTGAGCTTTCCCATTTCGGCTTACACGAATTCTGTAATATCCAGACGGTGTGGAAAGACCGGGTCTGACGCTATATATTCAGCTCTGATATACTCGCAGGTCTTTTCAGACCTGCGGTCCAGGAGTAGAAAGTGGCAGTCGCCATGGATAATGCAATTTTAGAAAACATCTTGCGGCAAGTGCGGCCGCTCATTGGTCAGGGTAAAGTCGCGGATTATATTCCGGCGCTGGCTACGGTAGACGGTTCCCGATTGGGGATTGCTATCTGTACCGTTGACGGACAGCTTTTTCAGGCCGGAGACGCGCAAGAACGTTTTTCCATTCAGTCTATTTCCAAAGTGCTGAGTCTCGTTGTCGCCATGCGTCATTACTCCGAAGAGGAAATCTGGCAACGCGTCGGCAAAGATCCGTCTGGATCACCATTCAATTCTTTAGTGCAACTGGAAATGGAGCAGGGTATTCCGCGTAATCCGTTTATTAATGCCGGTGCGCTGGTGGTCTGCGATATGTTGCAAGGGCGATTAAGCGCTCCTCGGCAACGTATGCTGGAAGTCGTGCGCGGCTTAAGTGGTGTGTCTGATATTTCCTACGATACGGTGGTAGCGCGTTCCGAATTTGAACATTCCGCGCGAAATGCGGCTATCGCCTGGCTGATGAAGTCGTTTGGCAATTTCCATCATGACGTGACAACCGTTCTGCAAAACTACTTTCATTACTGCGCTCTGAAAATGAGCTGTGTAGAGCTGGCCCGGACGTTTGTCTTTCTGGCGAATCAGGGGAAAGCTATTCATATTGATGAACCTGTGGTGACGCCACTGCAGGCGCGGCAAATTAACGCGCTGATGGCGACCAGCGGTATGTACCAGAACGCGGGGGAGTTTGCCTGGCGGGTGGGACTACCGGCAAAATCTGGCGTTGGTGGCGGTATTGTGGCGATTGTTCCGCATGAAATGGCCATCGCAGTCTGGAGTCCGGAACTGGATGATGCCGGTAACTCGCTTGCGGGCATTGCCGTCCTTGAACAATTGACGAAACAATTAGGGCGTTCAGTTTATTAATGCAGTCTCTCGATCCACTCTTCGCGCGTTTATCCCGTTCAAAATTTCGCTCTCGCTTTCGTTTGGGTGTGAAAGAGCGTCAGTATTGTCTGGAGAAAGGCGCGCCAGTCATTGAACAACATGCGGCGGATTTTGTCGCTAAACGTCTTGCTCCGGCATTACCGGCTAACGACGGTAAGCAAACCCCCATGCGCGGGCATCCGGTTTTTATCGCTCAACACGCCACCGCGACCTGTTGTCGCGGTTGTCTGGCTAAGTGGCATAACATTCCTCAGGGGGAAGCGTTAAGTGAGGAGCAACAACGTTATATTGTGACGGTAATCTACCACTGGCTGGTTATACAGATGAATCAGCCATGATAATTACGGAAATCGATAAAATGGCATTCATTAGGTATCTTTAGTTGCCGCCGTTGTCAGCGAACATGCTATCCTTTCTAAGAATTTACTTATTGCGTTGAGATAATTGCCACCCGCAATTGTATGGACAGATAATTAATGCATGTACAGCCCATTTCAACTTTCCGTTTGTTCCAGGAAGGTCATCTGCTACGTAATAGCATCGCTATTTTTGTGTTAACCACGCTGTTCTATTTTATTGGTGCAGAGTTACGGCTGGTTCACGAACTTTCTCTTTTCTGGCCGCTGAATGGCGTAATGGCGGGGGTGTTTGCCCGCTATGTCTGGCTTAATCGACTGCATTACTATGCGATCAGTTATGTGGCGATGCTGGTTTATGATGCCATAACCACCGAATGGGGGCTGGTTTCACTGGCTATCAATTTCTCCAATATGATGTTTATTGTTACCGTCGCCTTACTGGTCGCGCGGGATAAGCGTCTGGGAAAAAATAAGTATGAGCCAGTAAGTGCCTTACGGCTATTTAATTACTGTCTGCTTGCCGCATTATTATGCGCTATTGTCGGGGCGATTGGTTCGGTCAGTATTGATAGTCTGGATTTCTGGCCTTTGCTTGCCGACTGGTTTAGTGAGCAATTCTCAACGGGCGTGTTGATCGTGCCTTGTATGCTGACGTTGGCAATTCCTGGAGTACTGCCGCGCTTTAAAGCAGAGCAGATGATGCCTGCTATCGCGCTTATTGTGTCGGTTATTGCCTCGGTAGTCATTGGCGGAGCGGGGAGTCTGGCGTTTCCGCTCCCTGCATTAATCTGGTGTGCAGTGCGCTATACGCCGCAGGTAACATGTCTGTTGACCTTTGTCACCGGTGCGGTGGAAGTCGTACTGGTGGCAAATTCGGTGATTGATATCTCGGTCGGTTCGCCGTTCTCCATTCCGCAAATGTTCTCCGCACGTCTCGGTATTGCCACGATGGCGATATGCCCAATTATGGTTTCCTTTAGCGTGGCAGCGATCAATTCGCTAATGAAGCAAGTTGCGCTGCGAGCCGACTTTGATTTTCTGACTCAGGTTTACTCACGGTCCGGTCTTTATGAGGCGCTGAAAAGTCCATCGCTGAAACAGACACAACATCTGACGGTCATGCTGCTTGATATCGACTATTTCAAAAGCATTAACGATAACTATGGACATGAATGTGGCGATAAAGTGTTAAGTGTGTTTGCCCAGCATATTCAGAAGATTGTCGGTGATAAGGGGCTGGTGGCGCGAATGGGCGGCGAAGAATTTGCTGTTGCAGTGCCGTCGGTGAATCCTGTCGATGGCCTGCTAATGGCGGAAAAAATCCGTAAAGGCGTAGAACTGCAACCGTTCACCTGGCAACAAAAAACGCTTTATCTCACGGTAAGTATTGGCGTCGGTAGTGGTTGCGCATCGTACCGAACGCTGACCGATGACTTTAATAAATTGATGGTCGAAGCCGATACGTGTCTGTATCGCTCGAAGAAAGATGGGCGCAACCGTACCAGCACTATGCGTTACGGTGAGGAAGTTGTCTGACATCTTTATTTACTCAGAGCGAATTAAATGCAATGTGTTCTACCACTTTATGATCCAAGAAAAGGCCTGTTTCCTCGATTAAACCATGATCCGCGCCACACTTTTCTCATAAAACTGCTCATTAATCATCAGGAGTTGATCAAAACAGGGGTTCGGCGTATTAAAGTTTGCTAACCTGTCGTACCAATTAAAACAGGTTGTATGACTAATCAGAAGGGAACCCATTGTGAAAACACTAAATCGTCGCGATTTTCCCGGTGCACAGTATCCAGAACGTATCATTCAGTTTGGTGAAGGTAACTTCCTGCGCGCCTTTGTTGACTGGCAAATCGATCTCCTGAATGAGCACACCGATCTGAATTCTGGCGTGGTCGTTGTTCGTCCGATTGAAACTTCATTCCCGCCGTCACTGAGCACGCAGGATGGTCTGTATACCACCATTATCCGTGGCCTGAATGAGAAGGGTGAAGCGGTCAGCGACGCGCGTCTGATTCGCTCGGTTAATCGTGAAATCAGCGTCTACAGTGAATACGATGAATTCCTGAAACTGGCTCACAACCCGGAAATGCGCTTTGTTTTCTCTAACACCACCGAAGCGGGTATCAGCTACCATGCGGGCGATAAATTCGATGACGCGCCAGCGGTAAGTTATCCGGCAAAACTGACCCGTCTGCTGTTCGAACGTTTTAGCCATTTCAACGGTGCGCTGGATAAAGGTTGGATCATCATCCCGTGTGAGTTGATTGACTATAATGGCGACGCGTTGCGTGAACTGGTGCTGCGCTATGCGCAAGAGTGGGCACTGCCAGAAGCATTTATTCAATGGCTGGATCAGGCTAACAGCTTCTGTTCTGCGCTGGTGGACCGTATCGTTACCGGTTATCCGCGTGATGAAGTGGCTAAACTGGAAGAAGAACTGGGCTACCACGATGGTTTCCTCGACACCGCTGAACACTTTTACCTGTTTGTGATTCAGGGGCCGAAATCCTTAGCGACTGAACTTCGTCTGGACAAATATCCACTCAACGTGCTGATCGTTGACGATATTAAACCGTATAAAGAACGCAAAGTGGCAATCCTCAACGGTGCGCACACCGCGCTGGTGCCGGTGGCGTTCCAGGCAGGGCTGGATACCGTAGGTGAAGCGATGAACGATGCTGAAATTTGCGCATTCGTTGAAAAAGCCATCTACGAAGAAATTATTCCGGTACTGGATTTGCCACGCGATGAGCTGGAGTCTTTCGCCAGTGCAGTCACCGGACGTTTCCGTAACCCGTACATCAAGCATCAACTGCTGTCTATCGCGCTCAACGGTATGACCAAGTTCCGCACACGCATCCTGCCGCAGCTGCTGGCAGGGCAGAAGGTAAACGGCACACTTCCGGCGCGCCTTACTTTCGCATTAGCGGCATTGATTGCGTTCTATCGCGGTGAGCGTAATGGAGAAACATATCCGGTACAGGACGATGCACACTGGCTGGAACGTTATCAGCAACTCTGGAGCCAGTATCGTGACCGTGTTATCGGGACCCAGGAACTGGTAGCGATTGTGTTGGCAGAAAAAGACCACTGGGAGCAGGACCTGACGCAAGTGCCTGGTCTGGTCGAGCAGGTTGCTAATGACCTGGATGCGATTCTCGAAAAAGGGATGCGCGAAGCTGTACGCCCGTTGTGCTAATACTCTGAACCCGGTTTCGACCGGGTTTCTTATTTCACTATATTAGTTACAACATCCTATGCGCCTTTATCATTAACAGGTGCCACATGCAGCACCTGTTAATGTTGTAAGCTTGTAGGTAATTTGTAAGTAGTGTCTTGAGAATGTGATCGTAATCACGTTTAATAGGGCGACTTTTCCACGCCTGAAGATAACCATGATTGTTCGTCCACAACAACACTGGCTGCGCCGTATTTTTGTCTGGCACGGTTCAGTATTATCCAAGATATCCTCGCGCTTACTACTCAATTTTCTCTTTTCGATCGCTGTTATTTTCATGCTGCCCTGGTACACGCATTTGGGCATTAAATTCACCCTCGCACCGTTCAGCATTCTCGGTGTCGCCATCGCCATTTTTCTTGGTTTTCGTAATAATGCCGGTTACGCCCGTTACGTTGAAGCGCGAAAACTTTGGGGGCAGTTGATGATTGCCTCGCGGTCGTTACTGCGCGAGGTAAAAACGACATTGCCGGATTCGGCAAGTGTAAGGGAGTTTGCCCGGCTGCAAATCGCCTTCGCCCACTGTTTACGCATGACATTACGCAAACAGCCACAGGCGGAAGTGCTGGCTCATTATCTCAAGACTGAAGATCTTCAGCGTGTACTGGCTTCGAACTCTCCAGCTAACCGTATCTTGTTAATAATGGGGGAGTGGTTGGCGGTTCAGCGACGCAATGGACAACTTTCAGATATCCTGTTTATTAGCCTCAACGATCGGCTTAATGATATTTCAGCGGTCCTGGCAGGATGCGAGCGCATTGCCTATACGCCAATTCCCTTTGCCTACACCCTGATTTTGCATCGCACCGTGTATCTGTTTTGTATCATGCTGCCGTTTGCGCTGGTCGTGGACCTGCATTACATGACGCCTTTTATCTCTGTGCTGATTTCCTACACTTTTATTTCGCTGGATTGTCTGGCGGAAGAACTGGAAGATCCCTTCGGTACTGAAAACAATGATTTACCGCTGGATGCCATCTGCAACGCTATTGAAATTGACCTGTTACAGATGAACGATGAAGCAGAAATTCCAGCGAAAATTCTTCCCGATCGCCATTACCAGCTGACGTGATAATTACTCCGTACGGCGGGCAACAATAAACAGACGCGGAAATGCCAGCAATATCTGTCCGTTCTCCTGGAGGGGATATTGCTCTTCCAGCATCTGATGGTAGCGCGTAAGAAAATGCTGCTGTTCGCTCTCGGTCAGATCCTGTAACCACGGACGTAATCCAGTGGCGGTCACCCAATCGATAATCGCCTGGTGCGACGGCATCTGGTGATAGTAAGTGGTTCGCCAGATATCGACCTCACATCCGGCTTCACTCAGAATATCGTAGTAAGCATGAACGCCAGCCAGCGGCTCACGCCCGCGATCCGGGTAGTTTTGTTCCCAGGCAACTTCGCGCATGAGCACATGGGTCGGCTCCAGCCAGTTATCTGGCATCTGTACTGCCAGCACGCCCAGCGGACTGAGTAACGAAACCAGATGAGGAAACAATTCGTAGTGGTCGGGCAGCCATTGCAGTGAGGCATTAGCAAAAATCAGATCGAGTGCCTGTTCCGGTTGCCAGTTGCGGATATCTGCTTCCACAAACAGGCAGTCTGGCAAAGCACTGCGCGTTTCGGCAATCATCGCCGGAGATGAGTCGACGCCCGTTATCCTGGCAGCAGGCCAACGTTGGTATAGAAGGGCGGTGCTGTTACCTGGGCCACAGCCAAGATCGGCAATGTATTCGATATTCTCCAGCGGCACCCTGGCAAGCAGCTCCACCGCCGGACGCGATCGTTCAGCGGCAAAGTGCAGATATAAAGAGGGGTTCCAGTCAGACATTTTTTTACTCCCGTCAGCGCGTTACCCCAATTGTAGATAAAACTGATAAATTCGCCTCACGGCATCACCCCATTGAACAGACGTTTTTTACGCGGCCCGGTCATTAAGATTACAGATTCCGGTAGTCAAAGAAGCCACCGCATTAGGATGTGCTTTTTTAAATCCTCCTTTTTATCCGCGATCGCGGATATCGCAGCGTTTATCCCGTAGAGCGGATAAGATGTGTTTCCAGATTGACTTTATCCTCACTAAAGGATAAAACTGATAATATCCCCTTAAGAGGATAAATTTGCTGTGGACGTATGACATGATGAGCTTTCAGAAGATCTATAGCCCAACGCAATTGGCGAATGCAATGAAACTGGTTCGCCAGCAAAACGGCTGGACGCAGAGCGAATTGGCGAAAAAAATCGGCATTAAGCAGGCGACAATTTCCAATTTCGAAAACAATCCTGACAATACCTCGCTCACGACATTTTTTAAGATTTTACAGTCGCTTGAACTCTCAATGACGCTATGCGACGCGAAAAATGCCTCGCCAGAAGCAGCAGAACAGCAAGATCTGGAGTGGTAATGCCTAAACTAGTCACTTGGATGAACAACCAGCGGGTAGGCGAGTTAACGAAGTTAGCCAACGGCGCGCACACCTTTAAGTATGCACCTGAGTGGTTAGCCAGCCGTTATGCCAGACCGTTGTCACTTTCGCTGCCATTGCAGAGGGGGAATATCACCTCTGATGCCGTATTTAACTTCTTCGATAACCTGTTACCCGATAGCCCGATTGTACGTGACCGGATCGTTAAACGTTATCATGCTAAATCCAGACAACCGTTTGATTTATTGTCAGAAATAGGGCGAGATAGCGTTGGTGCCGTGACGTTAATCCCCGAAGATGAAACCGTAACGTGTCCGATAATGGCATGGGAAAAGCTTACTGAAGCCAGACTTGAAGAAGTATTAACGGCTTATAAAGCAGATATCCCGTTAGGCATGATTAGAGAAGAAAATGACTTTCGCATCTCGGTTGCTGGCGCACAGGAGAAGACTGCGCTGCTCAGAATAGGCAATGACTGGTGCATTCCGAAGGGAATAACGCCAACGACGCACATTATCAAATTGCCGATTGGCGAAATCAGACAGCCCAATGCGACGCTCGATCTTAGCCAAAGCGTTGATAATGAGTATTACTGTTTGCTGCTGGCGAAAGAACTCGGGTTGAATGTTCCGGACGCAGAAATCATTAAAGCGGGAAGGGTGCGCGCGTTAGCGGTCAAACGTTTTGACAGGCGTTGGAATACTGAGCGAACGGTTTTACTTCGCTTGCCACAGGAGGATATGTGCCAGACATTCGGTTTACCTTCATCGGTGAAATATGAATCAGATGGAGGCCCCGGTATCGCGCAAATTATGGCTTTTTTAATGGGGTCCAGCGAGGCGCTGAAAGATCGCTATGATTTTATGAAGTTTCAGGTCTTCCAGTGGTTGATTGGCGCAACAGATGGCCATGCAAAAAACTTCTCCGTATTTATTCAGGCTGGCGGCAGTTATCGGCTCACACCATTTTATGACATCATTTCGGCATTTCCGGTCCTTGGCGGTACGGGAATACACATCAGCGATCTCAAACTGGCAATGGGGCTTAACGCATCCAAAGGCAAAAAAACGGCAATCGATAAAATTTATCCGCGACATTTTCTGGCGACAGCAAAGGTGCTGAAATTCCCGGAAGTGCAGATGCATGAAATCCTGAGTGACTTTGCCAGAATGATTCCGGCAGCACTGGATAACGTGAAGACTTCATTACCGACAGATTTTCCGGAGAACGTGGTGACGGCAGTTGAAACCAATGTGTTGAGGTTGCACGGTCGGTTAAGCCGAGAATACGGTATTAAGTAAGATATGGGGTTTTGGTCGTTGTTAATGAGCAGAACAATCATGAACCGCCAACGACTGGATTCTCCCTTGGTTTATGTTGGTGCGCATAATGTCAACGCGTTATGTTGAAAAGGCCGCTGCGAAAATCGAATCCCGCAGCGGCCTCTTTAGCATAACGTCATTGTGCGAACCAATAGCTACTTTTTCGTATAACTCTCTTCGCATTTAGCCAAAAACAGCAGATTAGTAGCGGTTAAATGAAGGGTATAACTCGCTAAATACTCAGGAACTTTTGTTATTTCTGCCCCTTGTCCATGTCCACCTTCTTTATTTCGAATGGTTGGAATACCACTCTCAAGTAGAATTCTTATTGAAGAAAATTGATTCTGGAGGTATTCAGGTACTAAATTATTTGCCAAACAACTGTTAATTAGTTTTTTAGCTGTGTCAGTATCATTAAATTGCCAAGAATGTTTTTTATGTATGGCTTTCATTAGACTTTCAAAAGATTTGAGGCAATCATTTAAACATTCTTTATATCGCTGATGTCTATAATGCTCATGGGCGGATAAAAACTCATCGTTTGCTCCGTTATAACTCTTGTTCTTACCAAGAATCTGAAGCGTAGGCTTTACAACATCAGAATGAATGAATTGTGAGTCAACTTTAACCAACTCTCCTGACTCAAATTGATATCCAAGACCTGCTTCTTTAAACCTGATATTAAGTTCTTCAATAGCATCATCAGGACTTTGCTTTACTAACCCTCTGAATTTCCACTCATTTGATCTTATATACCCGTCTATCAGTTTGAAACATATCTCAATGATATCCAAGCATTTTTCATGATCTCTCTCAGCTAGGAAATAGTCAAAAATTGCCCCGAAATTCGATTCAGGATACTGTTTGAGAGAGAATACACCATATTCCTTACACAGCGTTTTATGAACGAGTCTGTAAAGCTTACTTGCTTCCGTTTCATAGTCACTATCTTCACCGATAGTATCTCTTACAATATGAACAACCTGAACACGAAATGCATTTGGTATATTCGTGTATTGGTAAACATCAGCTACTTCACCTCTTAATTTTTTTTGTCTTTTTGAAAATAATTCGAATATAGCCAATTTATAATCCTCAAAGATATGCCATTAATATGTCTGAGTTGATGAAAATCACACCGCTTTTACAGTCGTTTTCCACGGTGGAGTTATCAGTAATATGAGTTTCTTCTGTGCCACCAATAAAGAAGTCCGTATCCAATGATAAGAATTCCGAAAAACATCAACGACATTCCCCAGCCAGTTCCGTACCACGAAACCATATCATCGAAAACCAACCCACCCATTTCACGTACTCCGGCAGCTTCCTTAAGAATTGGTTTGAATACCGGAATCAGAAGGGCGATCGCCAGTGGAGCACCCCAGCGAACAAGACCTGTTTCCATTTTGATCCCGAAAAAGATCCCCGCTCCGACAGCAAGCAACCAGACTACCAGGCCAGGCGCAGTTTCCAGTGCTGTTTGCCATTCAACATCGAAAGTTTTCATTAGCCAGGCAACAACTGCCAGACAGAAAGCAAATACGCCGACGACAACCAGTTCAACGCCGCTTGTTTCGTTATTTCTACTCATCCTTTTGATCCTTTTTCACTGTTCAAAATTCGCACAATAAAGAACGTGCAGTGTTGGTAATACTGCACGTTTGTCTCATTCCTGAGACTGTTAATCCTTTTACTCTTCTCCAGACACCGCTTTTTTCATAAACATTTTAGTACTGTAAGTGTATGAACTTAAGGCAGAAACTTGCCTTGCGAGTGCCAGAATATCTTGTTTTTCCAGTGTCCTGATGTTCCACACGATGAAATTATGTGCGTTAGTGGTTTCTTCATCAGTATATCCATCCGCAGAAGTGATTAGCTTCCGCTCGGTAGCTTCTTCTTTAACATCAAGAGCATAGCCATAAGCTAAGGTGTTTAAGTCTGCACCCGTAATTTTAGCTATCTGAATGATGTCACTGAATTTAGGTTCAGTTTTGCCGGACGCTATCCTGACCAGCGTACTCACGCTAATGCCAGTCTTCTCGGCCAGTTCTTCATAAGTCGAGTGTTCCAGAATTACCTTTTTGATACGTTCTGCTCTCTGTTTGTCCGCCATAACTTCATGCTCATTGTTGCCCATCTACTTGGCTCCATCTTAACAGTGGTTTTTCAATAGTTAGATTTGATGCTCATTTCTGACAATTTAAACATTGCAAATGTATTGACTGTCAGATCTGAGCATATTACATTGTGACCATTCAATCTGCTCACAAATGACTATTGACACATATTTTGATGGGTGTGACTACTTATGATCGACTGGTTTACCGGAATCCTGCCTTGCACACACCGACCGTTACCGGCTGGTAGTGTCGTCAGCGTCGATGCTGACGGTGCAGTGGAGTGGGAAACAGTAAAACGGTTGACCGTTCGCGGTTCGCATGAGTCCACAATGAAAGTAAGGTCTGTTGGATCTGATGGTGAAGGTCGGGCAACACATCTCTACATTGACGGTAATCCATCAAAGTTTTTGCAAGGTCACTCTGTTATCGGTTCCGACGATTTGCAAGGGTTGGTGTTAACAGCTTACGCCAGAATATTGGCATTACTGCATATTCCTCATGATCTACCATCCTATCGGCAGGTCATGAAAGGGCAATTTAAGATCTCGCGCATCGATATCAATTACATGTATTCATTGTCAACATTAGAAAATGTCCGCGCATGGTTATATGCCGCAGAATTTAAAGCTAAAACTCGCCACGGTCGCGCCTGTAGTAAAGGTGGCACTGTTTACTTAGGGAAAAACTCCCGTCGTTGGAGCCTGAAATTTTATTCAAAATATGATGAGCATACATCTGGCAAAAAAGGGCACCAGATGGCAGACGAATTCGTTAAAGCTGGTTTACTGGACTGGTCAAAAGATAAATTACGCATTGAATTAACATTAAGAACAACTGAATTAATTGATTTGAATCTTACGCTTGGTAATAGCTGGAATATTGAGACGCCCAATAAATTATTCTCTGACTATGTAGGGAGAATAGAAATGAATCAAAATACTATATTAACTGATGAAAAAATAATTAATCTCCCAAGAAAAATACAGTCTACATATTTATTGTGGAAGCAGGGCGCGAACATGAAAGAGATGTTACCGAAACCTACATTCTACCGACACCGTAAAGAATTACTTTCTTTCGGAATAGATATTAACTTTTATTGTGAGTCACCGGATTCTAATAACGTTGTTCCGTTGGTTCGTACTCTTGAAGCCAAACCAGCCAAAATTCCATCATGGGTTTATGAGAAAGGTTTAATTTTCGATTATAACCGTATTTCACATGCCAGTAACTGGCATTAAAGGAGAGTGATATGTCTAATTATGGTCTTTTTGTAAAAGGTAAAATGCTTGGTGCTCGCCAGCGTAATAAGGTCAATGGTCAGGGATACTATAATGAAATTGGTGTTGGCTTAGAGATTCCTGATGGTTTTGGCGGCACTAAGCAAGACCAGATTATTATTCGTGTATCTCAGGCTCTTGTTAATGCCGGTGTAATGAATCAGGCAAATAATTTTATCGGTAAGTTAGTCCAGATACCTGTATATGTTCGCGTCTGGTCAATGGAGGGGAGGGAAGGAGTAACTTATAACATTTCATCAGATGGCGGCATTACTGAAATAAAAGGCTGATTATGGATACATCAGGTTTCGATATTCAGTTTGATAATCATATTCCTGAAAATGGTTACCGTATTGAAGGTTATTTATGTAATGCGAACAATGCAAAAGAATGTCAGGCAATAATGGTACGTTCTGAACCATTTCATCAAATTGATTATTCTGCAATGGGAAATTACTGGACATTAGGTTTTGGCTCTGTCCTGCTGCTCTGGCTTTTTTCTGTAGGTGTGGGACAGGTAATAAAGATGGTTCGTACTGCTTGAATGCGAACCTTTAAAATGTAATGGAGATAGAGTTATGTTTAAAAAAATCGTTAGTTTTCTGGCTGTACCTGCATTAATGGCTGTTTCTGGCGCGACTTTCGCTGCAGAAGGAGCGGCATCAAGTGGTGTTGATTTATCGCCGCTGACGAACAGCATTGATTTCAGTACAGTTCTGGTTGCGATTATGGCCGTTGCTGCTTCACTGGTAACACTTTATGCCGGTGTCGCTGGCGTTCGCTGGGTATTGCGTACCGTTAAATCCGCATAAATTCATTATTCATGGGCGATGCAATATCGCCCGTTTTACTTGAGGTTATTATGGAGATTGAATTATGGAAATTGGGTTCCCTTTTATGGGGGATCGTCTCAGCTTATGTCGTTATTCTTGGGCTAAGAGGCTGACGGTTTATTCCTTTATTTTTTCCTTTCTCTGGGTTTCCTTTCCCCGATATTCATATTCATTTGTACCAGCAATTGCAGCAGTGGCTGCGCGGGCTGTTATTCCTAAAGTCGTTGGCCGGGTGCTTGTTCGTCGCTTTGCTGCCAATGATGCGATTTATACGGCATCACAGCTTACAGCAACCCGTGTTTTTGTTGGCCGCGCTGCGGCTAATGCTGCCGAATACTTGCCTGCTGCCTCATCATACAAAATGAGCGGTGTTGCAACGTGGGCGGGTATTGCTGCTGCTGTATCATCTTTTGTTCCGTCTTCTTTGAGTTCATCTGACGGCTCGGTAATGGTAATGACTAACGGTAAAAAGATTTCCGATAATTTATATGAAGTAACGTACAGTGGTCAAAGTGGTGAAAGTAAGACGATAACCGTTAATTTTGAACCACAGGAATTAAGTCCGGTAATCCTTCATGTTAGTCGTAATAATGTGGATGCGGGTTCTCCAGTTGTAGGTGTTGAAACAGGATATTCCACGCCAGATAATGCACTTTATTATTATCAGGATTCGAAAGAGCTAATTTATTACTATGGTGATAATCCAACTGAAATTGCCAGAAATTATCTTAATGACTATAACTCGCGTACTTATACTGAAACACTAACGAATTTTGAACGCACTGTGACGAATAAAGTTGTCAACAGTAATGGAGATGTCTCCTTTACTGAACAGAATTATAAGTTTACTTATCCTTCCTCATTTTATGAAATTCCTGAGATTACACACTTGTATAGCAACCCGGCCGCATCTTCATTTCCCGCAGGTATTCCCATGTATGAAAATGTAGCAGGGCTTCCCATGTATTACAGCGTTGCTTATTTAACAGCAGGAAAGCAATATCAGTATCACAACACGCCTTGTAAAACGACTAATCAGTCAAATGGTGGATATTCGACGATTTGCGCCGTTCCTGAAAAAGAGGATTACACCACAAAAGATATTGATGAAAAGAGTGAGCTTACTATCTGGACCAATACCAAATATAAAGCCATGACGGAAGTACTGGAGGCCGGAAATATTGAGTCCATGATTGATTATCTGGAGTATCTTGATAGTGTTAGTGTATCGCCAGCACTTCTTGCCGACATGATTAACGAGCTGTGGTCTGAAGCTGCCGTTAATGCCGATTATAACGGCTTACCGTTTAAAGAGGTTTCACCGGCTGAAGTAACTTCTGCGATGTCGGAACTTAGGCTATCTCCAACGTTATTAGATATGCTTTCACCTGTATCTGACAGTGCAGGGGCTGACGTCAATATTGATATTACCATTAATAACAACTCAGGATCTGACACTGGAAATAATGGCAATATAGATTTGGGAGAAGATCCTGGTGTAAAAGAGCCTGAGCTTGAAGAAACGCCAACGGCAAGAGATATTTTAACGCCAATTATTAACTTGTTGCCTTTTACAAACGAATTTAACATCGGCTCTCGTTCAGCATCCTGCCCCGTTGTTGAATTCAGCGTGTTTAATCACCAGTACAGAATTGACTCCCATTGTCCGTTAATTGAGCAGAACAGAAGCGCCGTAGAAACCATATTTCTGATTATATGGGGATTTGTTGCGCTCCGTATTATTCTTAGTGCCTAAAGGAGTGCAACTATGTTTGGGATTCTGATTAGTGCATTAAATACTTTGTTAGGTTTTGTATTCCGGTCATTGATTATTAAATTCGTCGTATTCTTTGCGCTGTATTTTGTAGTCCAGGGCTTCGTTGAAATCCTTGTTGAGTTACTGCCAGATTCAAGCAATCTCTCATCGCTGTTTGCCAATTTATCAGACGGATTCTGGTACTTCATTAACCTGAGTAAATTACCACAGGGGATTAGTATGATTATCTCCGCAATGGCTACTCGTTTTATTATTCGACGTATTCCTGTTATAGGGTGAGTTATGGCTATTTCTGCATATATTGGCATACCCGGCTCAGGAAAAAGTTATGAAGCCGTTTGCAATGTCATTATTCCGGCATTTACCAGCGGCCGGAGAGTTGTGACGAACATTTATGGTTTACAAAAAGATAAAATCACCGAACGTTATCCTGATGCAACGGGAGAAATTATTGTTGTGGATAATGATGATGTGCTTAAAGCAGATTTCTTTCCTTTTAAAGGTGGGGAAGGGAGCTTTTGCCAGTTTGGTGATTTAATTGTTATTGATGAAGCATGGCGAATCTTCGGTAGCGATAAGGATATGACGGCTGAGAAGAAATCATTTATTGCTGAACATCGTCATTTTACGCACCCTGAAACGGGTATTAGCTGTGATTTGGTTATTGTAAATCAGTCACTTTCTAATATTGCTCGCTTTCTGAAAGACAAAATAGAAACAACTTACCGGATGCGCAAGCTGAAAGCGTTGGGCCTGAATAATCATTACTGCATTGACGTATATTCAGGCCACAAAATCTATAAAAGCAACCTCGTCACCAGTTATCGCAATAAATATAACCCTGATATTTTTGAACTTTACAAAAGCTATGAAGGAAATAACGGTAATGAAAAGCAGACAGATAAACGCCAGAGCATCTGGAATTCTGGCAAAGTCAGGTTCTTTCTTGTGCTTTTTCCATTGATGTTTATCGGGTCAGGCTGGCTGATTTACTCATTTTTCAGCACGTTTGGCCGAAGCGATCCCTCGCCAGATTTGACTACAACAGATGTACGTGATGCGGCCATGTTTCGTTCTTCCGCTGCTACTCCCTCAGAACCAGCTGAACCGCCACTTTCAACCGAGTGGCGTATATCAGGGAGAATGACCAGTGAAGGCAGGGCGTTTGTGATTCTTGTTAACGGTGCCGGTGTTTTGCGTGCCGTTCCTGCATCCAGTTTTAATTATAAAGGGATGTTGATGAGCGGAATTATTGATGGTGAGCGTGTGACGCTTTATACGGGGAAAAAATAATGAAAAAGATTTTACTCGCATTAACGCTACTATTTTCTTCATGTGCTTTCGCAGGGTCAGAGCTTGAATTAAATAAAGTCAAGCTACCGGAGGCTATTTCTCTTATTTACAGTGAGGTGCTTAAAGTCCCGTATATGCTAGATCCACAGCTTGTTAATGATGAACGAATGATTACATTCAGGTTAACATCTGATATTGATGAACGGGAATTTGTAACCCGTTATCTTGGCAATATGAACATTCGAATATGGACGAAAAAGGGTGTTGATTTTATCGCGCCCTATACGCCGAAAGAGCCGGTTAAGCCACGTTATACATGGACTTATACGCCTCAGTACCGTTCTGTTGCCTACCTGTCTGATATTCTTGGCGGCTACGTTTCAGGCTCCTTCAATAACAGTGGAGCCGTGATTTCTGACGATTCGCTAAAAGGTTCATCAGGGGCAAGCAACTACATCAATCGAACCGGTGATATTCTGGTTTATTATGGTACGAAAGAGGATATCGCCATCCTGAAAACACTGGTCACTTCGCTGGATACGATGAGTGATGAAGTGGTTGTTTCTGGTTATGTTTTTGAGGTTCAGACCTCGCAGTCTGACGGCTCCGGCATTCTTTTAGCGGCTAAAATTCTGTCTGATAAATTCAATATTTCAGTTGGTGCTGCCGGACTGGATAATTTTATCAATATTCGAACCGGCTCCATTGATGCCATTTTCAATCTGCTGAAAACCGACAGTCGTTTTACTGTTGTCAGTGCGCCACGACTGCGGGTAAAAAATAATGCCTCAGCGTCTTTTTCAGTCGGCTCTGATGTGCCAGTACTGGGCAGTGTTACGGTGAATAACAATACGACAACGCAATCCGTTGAATATCGTTCCAGCGGTGTTTTGTTTAACGTGACGCCATCAATCAAAAGTCGGACAATGGATCTCAAGATTCAGCAGCAGCTTTCCAACTTTGTGACCACTGAAACCGGCGTCAATAACTCGCCAACCCTTATCAAGCGTGATGTAACAACCGAAGTCAGCCTTGCAGATGGTGATATTATTTTACTTGGTGGCCTTGCTGAACAGAAAGACAGTAAGGCCAGTTCCGGCTGGAGCTTCTTCGGTTCCCGTACCAGTGAAAGCAACAAGACTGATATTATGGTGATGCTTCAGGTCAGAAAGGTTGACCGGAGCAGGGCGACGCCCCGCAGCGCCGCGAGGAGCGGTGAACTGTTCCGGGACAACCTGAACTGATTGTATGGATTTTTATTATGGCGTTAACTTTTATGGGGTATGAACAGTACGACATCTTCTAGGTATTCAGTTACTTAGAGGATTTATTATGTCTGTAAAAAATAAGGCGCGTGACCGACTTCCCGGTGGCCGCCTTAAGTCTTATCGTCGTGTAGGTTCACATTTTGCCAGTTGTGCCAGATGGTTTGATAAATCGCCGTCCTGGTATCGCAATATGATGATGACCAGGCCTGAGCGCCGTGAAGTCAGAAGGCTTCTCAATCAGGTAATGCGTGGTCATGATGCTGACGGCATTGCTTTTCCGGTCAGTCATCGTCCGTTTGTTTATTGGTGGTGAATTTCGTACGCACGAAATTTCACGCATAAACACCAGACAAAAAATCGTTAACTGTCTGTTTTGAAAGATAACGCCGGTCAGTGACAAAACTTGTTTTGTTGCTGTCCGGGGTTGGCCAAGCCGTACAGTTTCCATTTTCAGCGTTATGGCTGATTCGGCGCGGCAGCATTCATCGGGCCTTATCATGGAAAAATTCATGACACATCAGGAGCATGGTGATGGCACTGAAGAAGTGGTGTTTGATTCTCGTGTATCAGGTACAGATTTACCAACTAACTGGATGAACAGGCCTGATTGGTGAGGTCAGGCCGTTCACTTACTGCTGACAGACATTTGATTCTGATTCGTTTGGAGAAACGGATGATTTTGAATCACTGTCGATAGTAGCCAGTTGACGGCCAGTGTCAACGATTCCCGCCAGATTCTGCCATCCTTACCATTGGTGCGCATAATGTATATTATGTTAAATTGACTGTGAAGGTCCTTTACTTCACCATTCACATCCACACACAGATAAATCAATACGTTGTGATTTCTGAGTTCATCAAGTCTAACAAACTGCTCGTGGTGTATTTAAACGTTGAGTTTGGGTGTGCGTGGGTTTTCCAGTAGTACTCGTAGCCCTGGCGATATAACGCAAAAGGTAATTTAGCGATCTGTTCATCAGTCAGGTTGGCATCACCGGAGTAAAGCACTTCGCCACCGGCGACTTCCTGAGCTCGTGCATCTGAAGCCTGCTGAAGACGTTGTTGAATAGTATCCAACTGTGAATCCTGCATACCATTGCGCCGTACAAGTCCTGAATTAAACATGCTAATGGTTGCAATCGATTTGAATCGTTTGTCCGTCTCGGCGGCAGCAAGTGAATACCCTCCTCCCCCGCAAATCCCCAGCAAACCAATACGGGTGCTATCAACACCAGGATACTGGCTGATGAAATCAGCCATACCGTGGATATCTTCAATACGATTCGCAGGTTTATCCACGTTACGTGGCACCCCACCGCTAGCCCCCTGATAAGCTGCATCGGCGGTAACAGTAATTTTTTGTAATCTGCTGCATTTGCTGAAGTAATACCGACGACTGCCGTCATCAGCATTGCACTTAAAAGTGTCAATTTCATGGTTTCTCCCGATAAAAATGCGTGTTCATAAGGCAACCGAGATGGAACATTCAGACACAGAGTAGAGAGAAAAAGCTGTCAGCATCATGACCGCTAAATAACATTTTTGTCAGGAACCCCCAGCTCATCGTGTTTTCCGTTGACGACGGTTGAAATACGCTTATCCGGGTCTGATTAATGAATCAGGCTGATTAACCCTATCGGTCAGGCTCTCTCAAATGAACATAAATATGTTGCTATACTCATTCTGACTTAAGCGGCTGTGATATATTCAGTATAAAATAAGTCACTTATAACGTTACAAGATAAAGGACTCGATAAATAACTCAGCGCCCTAAAAGCATTGATGGAGAGGAATGAATATTATGCGCCTTTTACTTATAGAAGATGAAGAGAAAACCTCGACGTATATGAGCGGTTTTATCGCATCGACACCTCCCGGGCAAGAAGTGATGCCCATCATGGGTTGGGTCTGTCGATTGTGCGCGCCGTCGCTATTATGCACCGGGGAGATGCCTTTGCCCGTAGTGAAGGTGGCATCAATACATTTGGCCTCACCTTTGCGATGCAAGCGAATAAAACGGCGGACAATTCGCCTTCAGACACTGAGTCTGGAGCTGACAAAATTGTCAGGGAGGCGTCAGCCTGACGACATGTCCGTCTGAATAGAATCATTGTCTCCCCTCCTATCACCGTAGATAAGGACGCGTTGTATGATCAGACAGTTACATTATCTTGGGCTACTACTGCCTCTCTTCACAACTTCATCATGGGCTGCGGAGCAAAATTCATCTGTCCATATCGCCCCGCCGGAAGCCACACTGCAGTGTATGGCTCGGCGGAGAATTTTATCGGTCGTGTCCGGGTTGATCCGCTGTTCAACGCTGACAACGACATCCGTGTTTCCGCGGCTTATGTCACCTTTGAACCTGGTGCCCGCTCCGCCTGGCATACGCATCCAGCAGGTCAGCGACTGATTGTGACCTCTGGTGTTGGACTCACCCAACAAGAAGGCAAGCCGGTGCAGGTGATCCGTGCTGGCGATGTTATCTCTTGTCCGGCGGACGTTAAACACTGGCATGGGGCGGCCCCCGGTAGTGCGATGACACATCTGGCAATAACCGGCATGGTGGATGGCAAAAGCGTTAACTGGAAGGAGTTAGTGACAGATGAACAATACCACGCCCATTAAGATATTAACGGCAGCGGTACTGCTAACCTTTGGTTTTGCGCTTACCGCAAATGCTGCGCTCATCAATAAAGGAGTCACCGAAATGAATCATGAATATACGGTTTCAGATACGCTGTCAGCTCGCCAGCAGGCCATTCCGTTGATTGCCGCATCAATGGCCAGTAGTCAGATGGATAAGCTGAATGCAGCGCTTAATCAAGGACTTGATGCAGGACTTACGATAAACGAAGCTAAGGAAATTCTCATCCAGCTCTATGCCTATACGGGATTTCCCCGCAGCCTGAATGCACTGAATGAGCTGATGAAAGTCGTTGAAACACGTAAACAACGTGGCATCGAAGACATTGAAGGTAAAGCGCCGATCGCCCCGATTCCCGTCGGGGATGAGCTTCGGCGTGTCGGTACCGCAAACCAGACGAAAATCTCAGGCGCGCCTGTGCAGGGGCCACTGTTTGATTTTGCGCCAACAATAAATCAATTCCTGCAAACACATCTGTTCGGCGATATTTTCGCTCGCGATAACCTCGACTGGCAAAGCCGTGAACTGGCAACAGTTGGAGCATTAGCCGCTACGCCAGGCGTTGAAGCCCAGTTACTGTCACATACGCGAGCAAGTCTGCGAGTCGGTCTGACGGCAGCGCAGTTACGACAGTTAGCACAGGTTCTGCGTGAACATGGCGACAATGATGCAGCTACAAGAGCTGATGAGGCACTGCAAAAAGCGCTTGAGAACAAATAGGATGGTCGTCATGCAGACTCTCCCCCTGGTCAGGGCTCATACGTGATTCATCCTCCGCATTCATGAATCCGCCAAATAAAGGCAATTAAGGGGACGAAATAATTAACGCTGGCAACTCAGATATGATTAAACGGCAACCATAACAGAGGATGTAATTTTGAAAACGGTCTTAAAAATGCTGGCCATCTGCATGATGGCAGGAGGCCTGGGGGTGCAGTCTGTATACGCCGAACCATTGGTCATTCAGGAGCAAGGAAGTTTTTCTGCCGGAGGCACCATCATCACCGCCCCGGGAACATTTGACGCGAAAAAGCCGCTGGACTCTGCAGGTCAAACTTATCATGGCGATCATGCGTCGGTGTTCTATCAAATACCGGAGAATCCGCATAAATATCCCATAGTTATGCTGCATGGCGCGGGCCAGTCTTCTCGTACCTGGGAAAGTACGCCGGATGGTCGTGAAGGATTTCAGAACATATTCCTGCGCCGCGGATTCTCCACGTATATTGTCGATCAGCCGCGTCGGGGTGATGCCGGACGTACCACTGTAGAAGGTACGGTTACACCAAAACCTGATGAGCAGATGTGGTTTAACCAGTTCCGTGTTGGCGTGTGGCCAGATTATTTTAAAGGCGTCCAGTTTTCCCACGACAAAGAGGCACTAAATCAGTATTTCCGCCAGATGACTCCGAATACAGGGCCATTTGATGTCAATGTCATCTCTGATGCGATGTCTGCCGTAGTGGATAAATCAGGTCCGGCAATCCTCTTTACTCACTCTCAGGGTGGTGGACCAGGCTGGTATACCGCGATGAAAAACAACAAGGTCAAAGCCATTGTCGCTTTCGAGCCAGGCAGCGGTTTTGTGTTCCCGGAAAAAGAACTCCCTGCCCCTATGCCAAGTGCGTTCGACACGCTGAAGGGGGAACCAGTGCCAATGGAACAGTTTATGGCGCTGACTAAAATCCCGATTTTGATTATTTACGGCGATAACATACCGGATAAACCTGTAGCCATGCCCGCACAGGACAGCTGGCGAGTACGGCTGGCAATGGCGCGTAAGTGGCGTGATGTGGTTAACAAGCATGGTGGGGATGTGACGGTGACGCATCTTCCTGAAGTAGGGATAAAAGGTAATACCCACTTCCCGTTCACTGACCTGAATAATGTGCAAATCGCTGATTTGGTGAGTCGGTTTTTGAAAGAGAAAAATCTGCAATAGCCATTTTAGAAGATCACCTTAAACGTTTAATAGAGCGCCTAACCTTCAGTGGGCGCTCATCGTATTGTGTAGTTTTTTCTGATGGAGATTCAGAGCCTCGAAGATGTTTGCTCTGTTCACTGCTGTATCAAGCTTTCAACGTTACTGAAGCGCTGGCCTTCGCCGTATTAAAACGCTCACTGGCCTACAGGCGTGCGGTGAAAAAGGTCATTATGCCCGCGCAAGGTCCACAGCAAAATGTGGACTCGTTATTCCGCGTAGCGAAGTGCATCAATCAACAGCGCAAAAGCAGGCGGATGCTGCTTACGGCTGGGATAGTAAAGGTAATATCCGGGAAAAGTTGGACACCACTCCTGTAAAACCTGAATAAGCTCGCCTGACTTAACATAATGCTGAACCGCGTTTTCGGGAACACAGGCGATACCAAATCCGGATAATGCGGCATCAATTCTTTCTGGCAGCAAATTAAACGTCAGTTGCCCATCAACTCTGACCCGAAACGGTTTCCCTTCGCGTTCAAACTCCCAGTGATAAAGTCCACCGGCAGTTGGCAGACGCATATTGATGCAGCGATGATTTTGTAGTTCGTGAGGCGTTTCAGGCGCAGGGTTTGCAGCAAAATACGCCGGCGATCCCACCATGGCCATCCGCATATCCGGCCCAATTCGCACTGCAATCATATCCTTATCCACACTTTCACCCAGCCGGATCCCGGCATCAAAACGACCTTCAACAATATCGACAAAACCGTTATCCACCACCAGTTCGACATTGATTTCGGGATATTCTCTGAGGAACGATTTTAGCTTCGGCCAGACCAGACTGCGCGCAGCATGTTCCCCGGCTGATAAACGAATATTCCCGGAGGGCGTGCCATTCAGTTGGATAAGTGATTCCAGCTCGCGCTCAAGCTCATCTATACGTGGCTCAAGACAGGCAATCCTTGTAGAAGCATTCCCTTCAAAGCGCATTCATGAAGGGTGTTCATAGACACAATCATTTTAGCCTCGTTACTGGCAATAATGATAATTGATATTCTGGCTGTATCAAAAATAAGGCTGAATTATCAGAAGGTTTATCATGAAAATACTCGTTGCTGGCGCAACAGGAAGTATTGGTATTCATGTTGTGAATACTGCTATTGCAATGGGCCATCAGCCCGTGGCTCTGGTCAGGAATCGGCGGAAAATCAAGTTACTCCCTCGTGGAACAGATATTTTCTATGGCGATGTTTCAATACCTGAAACACTTACCGATTTACCGAAAGATATTGATGCCATCATTTTTACACTCGGCTCCGATGGTCAGGGACGTATTGGCGCCAGAGCAATAGATTACGGCGGTGTACGTAACATTTTGCGAATATTCATGGATACACCTGTTCGCATCGCCCTGATGACAACGATTGGCGTAACTGAGCGGCTCAGTAGCTGGAATCAACGTACTGAAGTTCATGACTGGAAGAGACGCTCTGAACGCCTAGTCAGAGCCTGTGGGCATATCTACACTATCGTCAGACCCGGCTGGTTTGATTACAACAATGATGATGAGCACAGAATCGTCATGCTTCAGGGGGACAGACGCCATGCGGGGACGCCGGAAGATAGTGTTATCTCCCGGGAGCAAATCGCCCAGGTTCTTGTAACAGCTCTGAGCAACGATGCGGCAAAAAATAAAACGTTCGAATTGGTCGCAGAGCGAGGAGAAGCACAGCAGGATCTCACTCTTCTGTTTGCAGAGCTGCGGAATGATAATCCACAAAAAAATGATGGGGTTTTCGATATAGACAATATGCCCCTTACTGAAGAACCTGAGTGCGTTATTAACGACCTGAATCTGTATTCGAAAAATTCAAAAATCTGACAACGTTGTCATATGACAGTCAGTCTTATGACAGCTTAGAACTGTATATTTACAGATCAAGAAGGAGGAAGCTATTTCCGATATTCGTCAACTTTCAAATATATCGTTTAAAACAGGTATCAGATATGAAAGCACTACTAATTACTGCATTATTCATGGGATTCATTTCGGTAAATAATGCATCTGCTGCTGAGGAGATTCATCATGCAGATGGCAAAGTCGACGATCAGGTCCTCATAGCTGAGTAAAAAGATTGCCAGAGTTGACTGCTCGAGGATGATATCCGCGTTTGGTCATGTAGTAGCCAGGATAGTCCACGAGGAACTGTGCTGCATCATCCTTCAGTTTATGATTCAAAGAGAGTTACAGCAATTTGGTGTTAGTTTCACCAGGCAAACATGAACCATAGCTAATGTTTATAGCCATATAAACTATTAGTACCTCTTGACCTTTCCTGACACTTCCCTTGTTCGCAATAATATTCTGTTTAGTCGCTGTTTATAAATAACATGCATAATGAAATCGTCATGTTATTTAGCGACATAAAATGTTTTTACAAATACTCTCTACAACAAGTGCAGCAATAAACTTGTTGTGAATAGGTGTCCTTGTAATTTAAAGATATTATCATTCTTCGTGAAATGTAATAACCATGGAAACTATATTCTCAGGGCAACATCCAATCAAGAATGATTCTTGTTTTATAAGCAATAACAGAATAACTTAATTGTTAACTCTCTTTATTCAGCTACTTAAATATAAATTTTGGAGAATTATGAAACTCAAACATGTCGGTATTATTGTCGTTTCTGTGTTGGCGATGTCGTCTGCTGCGGTAAGCGCAGCCGAGGGTGATGAATCAGTAACGACCACTGTTAATGGCGGTGTAATTCATTTTAAAGGTGAAGTGGTAAATGCCGCTTGTGCGATTGATTCAGAATCAATGAACCAAACGGTTGAGCTGGGTCAGGTTCGTTCTTCTCGCCTGGCTAAAGCGGGTGACCTCAGCTCCGCCGTTGGCTTCAATATCAAGCTGAATGATTGTGATACCAATGTTTCCAGTAATGCAGCTGTTGCATTCCTGGGTACTACTGTCACCAGTAATGACGATACATTAGCGCTGCAGAGTTCAGCGGCAGGCTCTGCCCAAAATGTCGGTATCCAAATTTTGGACCGTACAGGGGAGGTATTAGTACTTGATGGTGCTACTTTTAGCGCTAAAACTGACTTGATTGATGGCACGAATATACTGCCGTTCCAGGCTCGTTATATTGCTCTCGGGCAGTCAGTAGCTGGTACTGCAAACGCTGATGCGACCTTCAAAGTTCAATATCTATAATTCACTCTTAAGGTGACTATGCGTCATCTGAAATTGAAACAGGGTGTGTGTGGCATGGCTACGCACACCCGAGAAATTCACCAATGTTCATCTCATTATTAATGAAAAATGGTTTGTATTTTGGAGCGGTATGAAAAATCACATAATATCTAAACGATCAATAAACAACAGTAGTTAAACTTGCTGTTATTTAAAATATTTACTTGGTAGCAAGGTTTTCCTATCAAAAGAGAACCAACATTTATTACAAACGCATTAAGTCTGGAAACCCGGCGACTCGCCAATGCATTAGCAATATTTACCGATTGTCTGATGTAACGGTTTCCCCGCTTATCCTCTTAACACATGGAGAATGCATCAGATGCAAACTACGCGTACCCCCTACTCTGTTTCCTTTATGGCAACAGTGTTACTTTTATTGCTCTTTGCTTGCCATAGCACCATTGCCAACGCAGCTGTCGCACTTGGTGCGACGCGGGTAATTTATCTGGCAAACCAGAAACAGGTTTTATTGCCTGTCACGAATAATGATCCTGCCAGTGTCTATCTCATTCAGTCATGGATAGAAAATGCGGGTGACCAGAAAGATACCCAGTTTGTCATTACCCCACCGCTTTTTTCCATGCAAGGTAAAAAAGAGAATACGCTTCGGATAATCAACGCCACTAATCATCAGTTACCAGGCGACCGTGAAAGCCTGTTCTGGGTTAATGTTAAAGCTATCCCTGCTATGGAAAAAGACCAGAAGAATGAGAATACATTACAGCTGGCAATTATTAGCCGCATAAAAATGTTTTATCGCCCCACGCATCTGGCAATGGCACCTGAAGAAGCGCCTGCAATGCTTCGGTTTCGTCGCAGCGGTAGCAAACTCACTCTTATTAATCCAACGCCCTACTTCATTACCGTAACAAATATGAAAGCAGGAAATAGCAATCTCCCAAACACCATGGTGCCGCCAAAAGGTGAAGTATCGGTGGATATCCCGCATGCTGTAACCGGGGATATCAGTTTTCAGACAATCAATGATTACGGTGCATTAACTCCGCGTATTAAGGCAACCATGCAGTAAGCCAGTGACCTAATTAATAATAAACTCAATCGGGATTAAAAATGACAGCCTTTCGTGCCGCATTTAAGGCATATCGTATGCATCAGGTGTTAATACTGCCTCGCTTTGCACGGCTTACCTTTGCCCTTGGCTTAGCAACTGCGGTTTTTCCCGTTGACGCAGAGTATTATTTTAATCCACGGTTTTTAAGCAATGACCTTGCTGAATCTGTCGATTTATCTGCCTTTACTAAGGGACGCGAGGCCCCACCTGGTACATATCGGGTCGACATTTATTTGAACGACGAATTTATGGCTAGTCGGGATATTACTTTTATTGCAGATGATAATAACGCAGATCTCATCCCATGCCTGAGTACAGACCTTCTTGTCAGTCTTGGCATAAAAAAATCAGCATTATTAGACAACAAGGAACATTCGGCAGATAAACATGTGCCGGACAACAGCGCATGCACACCACTTCAGGATCGTTTGGCTGATGCATCATCTGAGTTTGATGTTGGTCAGCAACATCTGTCACTCTCCGTTCCGCAAATATATGTCGGCAGAATGGCTCGCGGCTATGTTTCTCCTGATCTGTGGGAAGAAGGAATAAATGCAGGGCTACTAAACTATAGTTTTAATGGTAATTCTATTAATAACCGTAGTAACCATAATGCAGGAAAATCCAACTATGCATATTTGAATTTACAGAGTGGCATCAACATTGGTAGTTGGCGACTGCGCGATAACTCAACGTGGAGTTATAACAGTGGGAGTAGCAATTCATCTGACAGCAATAAATGGCAGCATATCAATACGTCGGCTGAACGTGACATTATTCCGTTACGCTCACGGTTAACAGTGGGTGATAGTTATACCGATGGCGATATTTTTGACAGTGTGAACTTTCGTGGCCTTAAAATAAATTCAACAGAAGCGATGTTGCCCGATAGCCAACATGGTTTCGCTCCGGTGATTCATGGTATTGCTCGTGGCACCGCACAAGTGAGTGTAAAACAGAATGGATACGATGTTTATCAGACTACTGTCCCACCCGGCCCTTTTACTATTGATGATATCAACTCTGCGGCCAATGGTGGTGATCTGCAAGTAACCATAAAAGAGGCAGACGGCAGTATTCAGACATTATATGTTCCTTATTCGTCTGTTCCGGTTCTCCAACGTGCTGGATATACGCGTTATGCGCTTGCCATGGGGGAATATCGTAGTGGAAATAACCTGCAAAGCTCCCCCAAGTTCGTACAAGCAAGCTTGATGCATGGTCTGAAAGGAAACTGGACACCTTATGGCGGAATGCAAATTGCAGAAGATTATCAGGCCTTCAACCTTGGTATTGGTAAAGATTTAGGACTTTTTGGTGCCTTTTCTTTCGATATCACGCAGGCCAATACGACGCTTGCAGATGACACCCGTCACAGCGGACAATCGGTTAAATCCGTCTACAGCAAATCCTTCTACCAGACGGGAACCAATATCCAGGTCGCAGGATATCGCTATTCTACGCAAGGTTTTTATAACTTATCCGACAGTGCATACAGTCGAATGAGTGGTTACACCGTCAAGCCTCCTACCGGAGACACCAGTGAGCAGACACTATTTATTGATTATTTTAATCTGTTCTACAGTAAGCGTGGTCAGGAACAAATAAGCATCTCTCAGCAGCTTGGAAATTATGGTACGACATTTTTCAGTGCCAGTCGCCAAAGTTACTGGAACACGTCACGCAGCGACCAGCAAATATCATTTGGATTAAATGTGCCGTTTGGTGATATTACGACTTCGCTGAATTACAGCTATTCCAATAATATATGGCAAAACGATCGGGATCATTTACTCGCTTTTACGCTTAATGTTCCCTTTAGTCATTGGATGCGTACAGACAGTCAGTCGGCATTTCGTAATTCAAACGCCAGTTACAGTATGTCAAACGATTTGAAAGGCGGCATGACCAACCTATCAGGGGTTTATGGCACTCTGCTGCCGGATAATAACCTGAATTATAGCGTTCAGGTCGGTAACACCCAAGGGGGTAATACATCGTCTGGCACCAGTGGTTACAGTTCTCTTAATTATCGTGGAGCTTACGGTAATACGAATGTCGGTTACAGTCGGAGTGGTGACAGCAGCCAGATTTATTACGGAATGAGTGGTGGCATTATTGCTCATGCTGATGGCATCACCTTTGGACAGCCGCTGGGCGACACAATGGTTCTGGTTAAGGCTCCTGGCGCTGATAATGTCAAAATAGAGAACCAGACCGGTATTCATACCGACTGGCGTGGCTATGCCATATTACCATTTGCGACAGAATATAGAGAAAATCGTGTCGCTCTTAACGCGAATTCCCTTGCAGATAATGTTGAACTGGATGAAACCGTAGTCACTGTCATCCCAACTCACGGTGCTATTGCCAGAGCAACATTTAATGCAAAAATCGGCGGGAAAGTATTAATGACGTTAAAGTACGGTAATAAAAGCGTTCCATTCGGTGCAATTGTCACTCACGGAGAGAATAAAAATGGCAGCATTGTCGCGGAAAATGGTCAGGTTTATCTGACTGGACTTCCACAGTCAGGGAAATTACAGGTTTCATGGGGCAATGATAAAAACTCAAACTGTATTGTCGATTACAAGCTTCCTGTAGTCTCTCCTGGAACCTTGCTGAACCAGCAGACAGCAATCTGTCGCTAAGGAACAATAGATTATGAAATACAATAACATTATTTTCCTCGGTTTATGTCTGGGGTTAACCACCTATTCTGCTTTATCCGCAGATAGTGTTATTAAAATTAGCGGGCGCGTCCTCGATTATGGCTGCACAGTCTCATCGGATTCGCTTAATTTTACCGTAGATCTCCAAAAAAACAGTGCCAGACAATTTCCAACGACCGGTAGCACAAGTCCAGTCGTCCCTTTTCAGATTACATTAAGTGAATGCAGCAAAGGGACAACGGGAGTTCGGGTTGCATTTAACGGTATTGAGGATGCAGAAAATAATACTCTGTTGAAACTAGATGAAGGAAGCAATACGGCCTCCGGTTTGGGTATAGAAATACTGGACGGAAATATGCGTCCGGTGAAATTGAATGACCTTCATGCTGGGATGCAGTGGATCCCATTGGTACCAGAACAGAACAATATTTTGCCTTACTCCGCTCGTTTGAAGTCAACTCAGAAGTCCGTCAATCCAGGACTGGTGAGCGCTTCGGCAACCTTTACCCTTGAATTTCAATAATCAGAGTCAGATATGAAAAGACTTCACAAGAGGTTCCTGTTAGCTACGTTTTGCACATTATTCACAGCAACTCTCCAGGCCGCCGATGTCACTATCACTGTTAATGGTCGGGTAGTCGCTAAACCATGCACTATTCAAACCAAAGAAGCTAACGTTAATCTCGGGGATCTTTATACACGCAATCTGCAACAACCTGGTTCTGCATCTGGCTGGCACAATATTACTTTGTCATTAACCGATTGTCCGATTGAAACAAGTGCAGTGACGGCAATCGTGACAGGTTCAACTGACAATACGGGTTATTACAAAAATGAAGGTACTGCCGAAAATATTCAGATAGAGCTAAGGGATGACCAGGATGCGACGTTAAAAAATGGCGATAGCAAAACGGTTATTGTTGATGTGATCACTCGTAATGCACAGTTTCCACTTAAGGCTAGAGCTATCACGGTGAATGGAAACGCAAGCCAGGGTACGATCGAGGCGCTAATCAATGTGATCTATACCTGGCAATAACATCAATTTGATTTTATTTTCCTCCTTTTTAAATCAATTTTTTAACCTTAGGATATATCATGGGTAAAACATTCAGTATAAAGGTCCTGTTCGGTATTTATCTTCTATTAATGGCAGGCAAAGTTTTTGCCTTCAGTTGTAATGTCGATGGCGGGTCAAGTATTGGAGCAGGTACAACCTCTGTTTATGTTAATCTCGATCCTGTAATACAACCGGGCCAGAATCTGGTTGTAGACTTGTCTCAGCATATAAGTTGTTGGAATGATTACGGCGGCTGGTACGACACTGATCATATAAACCTGGTACAAGGTTCAGCTTTCGCAGGCTCCCTACAGTCATATAAAGGATCACTGTACTGGAATAATGTGACCTACCCTTTCCCGTTGACGACAAATACCAACGTATTGGATATTGGTGATAAGACACCGATGCCATTACCGTTAAAACTCTATATTACCCCAGTCGGAGCGGCCGGTGGAGTTGTCATAAAAGCAGGGGAAGTTATTGCCCGTATTCATATGTATAAAATTGCCACGTTAGGAAGCGGAAATCCGCGTAATTTTACGTGGAATATTATTTCAAATAACAGTGTTGTTATGCCAACAGGCGGTTGCACCGTTGATAGTCGTAATGTCACCGTGAATCTCCCGGACTTTCCTGGAAGCGCAGAAATACCCCTTGGTGTATATTGCTCTAGCGAACAAAAGCTCTCATTTTATCTTTCGGGTGCCACCACTGACAGTGCCCGACAAGTGTTTGCTAACGCAGCACCAGATGCAACAAAAGCATCGGGCGTGGGTGTCTCTCTGATACGTAATGGAAAAATACTGGCAACAGGAGAAAATGTCTCCCTGGGGACAGTAAATAAAAGCAAAGTACCTCTGGGTTTAAGCGCAACCTATGGACAAACAGGAAACAAGGTTGCAGCCGGAGCCGTCCAGTCAGTCATTGGTGTCACTTTTATCTATGAATAATTGTGATTTTGACATTAGTCTATGCGCTCCATTCACGAAAATTGCGCGGATAATTATTTTGTGAAGGCTATTATCCTACACTTGTAAGAAAATCCGCGCACAATTGAAGCCAGAGTCTTATTTTTTATATTGAGAATCATGTTAATTTAAACCCTATGAGAGATGATGCTTAACTTATCGTATTTATACTACTCTATTATTTAACGATAATAGAGTAAAAATAGTAAGAGAGTAGTCCCCTACTCTTATATATTCATGTTGACGATAAATCCTTTGTATATACTTTGCATCATCGCTATTACAAATCCTAATAATTCATTTCCACACAGGATAAGCAGATGAAGAAAAAAATTGAATCCTACCAGGGAGCTGCCGGTGGTTGGGGTGCTGTTAAATCCGTAGCGAATGCAGTACGTAAGCAGATGGATATACGCCAGGATGTTATTGCCATGTTTGACATGAATAAGCCAGAGGGCTTTGACTGTCCGGGATGTGCATGGCCAGATCCTAAGCACAGTGCGTCATTCGACATTTGTGAAAACGGCGCAAAAGCAATCGCCTGGGAAGTCACGGATAAGCAGGTAAATGCCTCTTTCTTTGCTGAGAATACGGTTCAATCATTACTTACCTGGGGAGATCACGAGCTTGAGGCTGCGGGACGTCTCACTCAGCCTTTGAAATATGATGACGTCAGCGACTGTTACAAGCCATTAAGCTGGCAACAAGCTTTCGACGAAATTGGCGCTCGCCTTCAAAGCTATAGTGATCCCAATCAGGTTGAATTCTATACTTCGGGGCGCACTTCCAATGAAGCTGCCTTTCTTTATCAGCTTTTTGCCCGTGAATACGGGAGCAATAACTTTCCCGACTGCTCCAACATGTGCCATGAACCGACCAGTGTGGGATTGGCAGCGAGTATCGGTGTGGGTAAAGGGACCGTGTTGCTGGAAGACTTTGAGAAATGCGATTTAGTCATTTGCATTGGGCATAACCCTGGTACAAACCACCCTCGCATGCTGACTTCGTTGCGCGCTTTAGTGAAACGGGGAGCGAAAATGATCGCCATCAATCCTCTACAGGAACGTGGCCTGGAGCGATTTACCGCACCGCAAAACCCGTTTGAAATGCTGACGAACTCTGAGACTCAGTTGGCCAGTGCCTACTATAACGTGCGCATTGGTGGCGATATGGCATTGCTCAAGGGGATGATGCGCCTGTTAATTGAGCGCGATGATGCTGCAAGCGCCGCAGGTCGGCCCTCATTGCTGGATGACGAATTTATTCAAACGCATACCGTCGGCTTTGACGAGCTACGCCGTGACGTGCTCAATTCCGAGTGGAAAGATATCGAACGTATTTCTGGACTAAGTCAGACACAAATCGCCGAACTTGCTGATGCATATGCCGCTGCCGAACGAACTATTATCTGTTACGGAATGGGGATCACTCAGCACGAACATGGTACCCAGAACGTACAGCAACTGGTCAATCTGCTGTTGATGAAAGGTAACATTGGCAAGCCTGGTGCGGGTATCTGCCCACTACGAGGTCACTCTAATGTACAGGGCGACCGAACCGTCGGTATCACCGAGAAACCGTCTGCAGAGTTTCTGGATCGCCTGGGTGAGCGCTATGGCTTCACCCCACCTCATGCACCTGGACATGCTGCAATCGCCAGCATGCAAGCTATATGTACGGGGCAAGCTCGAGCATTGATCTGCATGGGGGGCAACTTTGCACTGGCAATGCCAGATCGGGAAGCGAGCGCTGTACCGTTAACGCAATTAGATCTGGCGGTACACGTAGCCACTAAGCTTAACCGCTCTCATCTGCTGACCGCACGGCATAGCTATATTCTGCCGGTTCTGGGACGTAGCGAGATTGACATGCAAAAAAGCGGTGCGCAGGCGGTAACCGTTGAAGATTCAATGTCGATGATTCATGCCTCGCGTGGTGTGTTAAAACCCGCCGGTGTAATGCTGAAATCAGAGTGTGCAGTGGTCGCGGGAATCGCGCAAGCAGCACTACCCCAGAGCGTGGTAGCCTGGGAGTATCTGGTGGAAGATTATGATCGCATTCGCAATGACATTGAAGCTGTGCTTCCAGAGTTTGCCGACTATAACCAGCGCATCCGTCATCCTGGTGGTTTTCACCTGATAAACGCAGCAGCTGAAAGGCGCTGGATGACGTCGTCAGGTAAGGCTAATTTCATTACCAGTAAAGGGCTGTTAGAAGATCCCTCTTCAGCGTTTAACAGTAAGCTGGTCATGGCGACAGTACGCAGTCACGATCAGTACAACACGACGATTTATGGTATGGATGATCGCTATCGAGGGGTATTCGGTCAACGAGATGTGGTCTTTATGAGTGCTAAACAAGCTAAAATTTGCCGTGTAAAAAACGGCGAAAGAGTTAATCTTATTGCACTCACGCCAGACGGTAAACGTAGCTCACGCCGCATGGATAGATTAAAAGTGGTCATTTACCCTATGGCTGACCGCTCACTGGTGACCTATTTTCCAGAATCGAATCACATGCTAACACTTGATAACCACGATCCATTAAGTGGCATTCCTGGCTATAAAAGTATTCCGGTTGAATTAGAACCATCAAATTAATTCGCCTCCTCATTTCTTCTGCTGTCATCCGCACAGCAGAAGAATTCCTCATTGACTATTATCGCGCAATTTGCTCACATGGATTAAATTAAACCACACACTATAAGATATAAACTTCTGCCTACAGCTGTAAGAAACTCCGCTCAGTACTGAAGTACCCGTCCTATTTCCTCTATTCTCCAGCCTGTTATATTAAGCATACTGATTAACGATGCTTAACGTCATTCGTTTAATAAACACATTTGAAATGCATGCGACCATAGTGAAAAATAAAATCACGCAAAGAGACAACTATAAAGGGATCATGTCTGTAATTGTGGTTGTCTTATTACTGACCCTTACATTGATAGCCATTTTTTCGGCAATTGATCAGCTGGGTATTTCAGAAATGGGTCGCATTGCAAGGGATCTTACACATTTCATTATCAATAGTTTGCAAGACTGAAAAACAAACAGCAAATTATAAATATGAAATGTTAAAAAAGTATCGATAAAAACTTTATTGTTTTAAGGAGATAAAATGTCGCTCGTTTGTTCTGTTATATTTATTCATCATGCCTTCAACGCTAACATTTTAGATAAAGATTACGCCTTCTCTGACGGCGAGATCCTAATGGTAGATAACGCTGTTCGTACGCATTTTGAACCTTATGAGCGGCATTTCAAAGAAATCGGATTTAATGAAAATACCATTAAAAAATATCTACAATGCACTAACATCCAGACAGTGACGATGCCTGTTCCTGCGAAGTTTTTACGTGCTTCAAATGTACCGACTGGATTGCTTAATGAAATGATTGCTTATCTCAACTCGGAAGAACGCAATCATCATAATTTTTCAGAACTTTTGCTTTTTTCTTGCCTGTCTATTTTTGCCGCATGCAAAGGTTTCATTACACTATTAACTAACGGTGTGCTATCCGTTTCCGGGAAAGTGAGAAATATTGTCAACATGAAGCTGGCGCACCCATGGAAGCTGAAAGATATTTGTGACTGCCTGTACATCAGTGAAAGCCTGTTGAAGAAAAAACTAAAGCAAGAGCAAACGACATTCTCACAGATTCTTTTAGATGCCAGAATGCAGCACGCAAAAAATTTGATACGCGTAGAAGGTTCAGTCAATAAAATTGCCGAACAATGTGGTTATGCGAGTACATCTTATTTTATTTATGCGTTCCGCAAACATTTCGGCAACAGTCCGAAGAGAGTTTCTAAGGAGTACCGTTGTCAAAGGCACACGGGTATGAACACGGATAACACGATGAGTGCTTTAGCTATTTGATTATTTGCTAACGAGTAGTCAACCACGCACGTTACGTAGAAATTAAAATGGGGCAGCCATTCCCTGCCCCGCGTTGTTTTTAGGCGATATATTTATTGAAATAAATAAGTGACATTCATCACATATTTATGCATTTGCATAACCTGTTGCATGATTATTTATGATCTCAATTCGGCATTTTGTCAGTAAAATACAATAATTTATTAAATATCAATAGATTAGTTGTTTATCGGCGAGAAATTACTTAGTAGAACAGAAAGTAATGTCAACGCTTTATGGACTGTTATTTCTCTTTTTTTAGCTTAATCTGCTATCTCTTTATGTGACTAACTTCACTTACATCCACTTATTTCTCTTCGTAAAATTACTTTGGAATTAAGTACAATAAGAAGAGGAACATTTATGAAGTCTGCATTAAAGAAAAGTGTCGTAAGTACCTCGATATCTTTGATACTGGCATCTGGTATGGCTGCATTTGCTGCTCATGCGGCAGATGATGTAAAGCTGAAAGCAACCAAAACAAACGTTGCTTTCTCAGACTTTACGCCGACTGAATACAGTACCAAGGGAAAGCCAAATATTATCGTACTGACTATGGATGATCTTGGTTATGGACAACTTCCTTTTGATAAGGGATCTTTTGACCCAAAAACAATGGAAAATCGTGAAGTTGTCGATACCTACAAAATAGGGATAGATAAAGCCATTGAAGCTGCGCAAAAATCAACGCCGACGCTCCTGTCATTAATGGATGAAGGCGTACGTTTTACTAACGGCTATGTGGCGCACGGTGTTTCCGGCCCCTCCCGCGCCGCAATAATGACCGGTCGAGCGCCCGCCCGCTTTGGTGTCTATTCCAATACCGATGCTCAGGATGGTATTCCGCTAACAGAAACTTTCCTGCCTGAATTATTCCAGAATCATGGTTATTACACTGCAGCAGTAGGTAAATGGCACTTGTCAAAAATCAGTAATGTGCCGGTACCGGAAGATAAACAAACGCGTGACTATCATGACAACTTCACCACCTATTCTGCGGAAGAATGGCAACCGCAAAACCGTGGCTTTGATTACTTTATGGGATTCCACGCTGCAGGAACGGCATATTACAACTCCCCTTCACTGTTCAAAAACCGTGAACGCGTCCCCGCAAAAGGTTATATCAGCGATCAGTTAACCGATGAGGCAATTGGCGTTGTTGATCGTGCCAAAACACTTGACCAGCCTTTTATGCTTTACCTGGCTTATAATGCTCCGCACCTGCCAAATGATAATCCTGCTCCAGAGCAATATCAGAAGCAATTTAATACCGGCAGTCAAACAGCAGATAATTACTACGCTTCCGTTTATTCTGTTGATCAGGGTGTAAAACGCATTCTCGAACAACTGAAGAAAAACGGACAGTATGACAATACAATTATTCTCTTTACCTCCGATAATGGTGCAGTTATCGATGGTCCTCTGCCGCTGAACGGGGCGCAAAAAGGCTATAAGAGTCAGACCTATCCTGGCGGTACTCACACCCCAATGTTTATGTGGTGGAAAGGAAAACTTCAACCCGGTAATTATGACAAGCTGATTTCCGCAATGGATTTCTACCCGACAGCTCTTGATGCAGCCGATATCAGCATTCCAAAAGACCTTAAGCTGGATGGCGTTTCCTTGCTGCCCTGGTTGCAAAATAAGAAACAGGGCGAGCCACATAAAAATCTGACCTGGATAACATCTTATTCTCACTGGTTTGATGAGGAAAACATTCCATTCTGGGATAATTACCACAAATTTGTCCGCCATCAGTCAGACGATTACCCGCATAACCCCAACACCGAGGACTTAAGCCAATTCTCTTATACGGTGAGAAATAACGATTATTCGCTCGTCTATACAGTAGAAAATAATCAGTTAGGTCTATACAAACTGACGGATCTACAGCAAAAAGATAACCTTGCCGCCGCCAATCCGCAGGTCGTTAAAGAGATGCAAGGCGTGGTAAGAGAGTTTATCGATAACAGCCAGCCACCGCTTAGCGAGGTAAATCAGGAGAAGTTTAACAATATCAAGAAAGCATTAAGCGAAGCGAAATAACTAAACCTTCATGCGGCGGATTTTTCCGCCGCCTTATTGAGCGAGATAGCGATGCACGTTACAGCCAAGCCCTCCAGTTTTCAATGTAATCTCAAATGTGATTACTGTTTTTACCTTGAAAAAGAGTCGCAGTTTACTCATGAAAAATGGATGGATGACAGCACTCTGAAAGAGTTCATCAAACAATATATCGCAGCGTCTGGCAATCAGGTCTATTTTACCTGGCAAGGCGGTGAACCCACTCTGGCTGGCCTGGATTTTTTCCGTAAAGTTATTCACTATCAACAACGCTATGCAGGCCAAAAACGAATTTTTAATGCATTACAAACGAATGGCATTTTATTGAATAATGAATGGTGTGCCTTTCTCAAAGAACATGAGTTTCTGGTTGGTATCTCGATCGATGGACCCCAAGAACTACATGACCGCTACAGACGCAGTAATTCAGGTAACGGTACTTTTGCAAAAGTGATAGCAGCCATCGAGCGTCTGAAATCATATCAAATAGAGTTTAATACGTTAACCGTCATTAATAACATTAATGTCCATTACCCTCTTGAGGTTTATCATTTTTTAAAATCTATCGGCAGTAAACATATGCAATTTATCGAATTGCTCGAAACCGGGACGCCGAATATTGATTTCAGTGGTCATAGTGAGAACACATTCCGTATCATTGATTTTTCTGTGCCTCCCACGGCTTATGGCAAGTTTATGTCAACCATTTTTATGCAATGGGTTAAAAACGATGTGGGTGAAATTTTCATCCGTCAGTTTGAAAGCTTTGTCAGCCGTTTTTTGGGGAATGGGCATACCAGTTGTATTTTCCAGGAGTCCTGCAAGGATAATCTGGTTGTTGAAAGCAATGGAGACATTTACGAATGCGACCATTTTGTCTATCCACAGTACAAAATTGGAAACATTAATAAATCGGAACTCAAAACGATGAACAGTGTACAACTGACAGCGCAAAAAAAACGGATTTCAGCGAAATGTCAGCAATGTGTATATAAACCTATCTGCAATGGTGGTTGCCCTAAGCATCGTATTACTAAAGTAAACAATGAGACTGTTTCCTATTTTTGCGAAGGTTATAAAATCCTTTTTTCAACCATGGTACCTTATATGAACGCCATGGTAGAGTTAGCTAAGAACAGAGTACCGCTTTACCACATTATGGATGTTGCAAAACAAATGGAGAATAATTAATAACGCTCCCCCTTAGCTCCATTCTTAGCCTCCTTCTTATGACCTTAACAAGGCACCCGACATAAATTCCTGTCGGGTGTTTCGTCTTCATCATCTTCCTTTGCGAAAATCCTGGCTTACGAGGTATGCGTCAGGGCATTAGCAATACCCTTGATTATCAATAGTATAACCATAACCACTGAAAATTAAATATTTCTTTATATTTCATATTGTTAAATGATACTTAAATAAATTTCATCAGTATATCATTGCCATAGATAATCATTGGGTGGCACAATCAATTTTCGCTAATGATAACCATTCCCATTACGTTTTGTATGTTGATAGCAAAGTATCTCTGTCTGCTGAAGCCCTTTTGGCTGCGTAAGAATAATAAAACTTCAGTGTTGTTAATCATTATTATCCTCGCCATGATCCTTGGCGTGGTTAAAATTCAGGTCTGGTTAAACGACTGGAATAATGATTTTTTCAATGCGCTAAGCCAGAAAGAAACTGATAAGCTTTGGCAGCTTGTCCTTTGGTTCCCTGCCCTGCTGGGGATCTTTGTATTAATATCCGTAAACAAAACATGGTTAATTAAACTACTGACTATTCGCTGGCGCGAATGGTTAACAGATTACTACCTTAATCGCTGGTTTGCAGATAAAAACTACTACTTCACGCAGATCTACGGCGAGCATAAAAATACAGATAACCCTGACCAACGTATCGCTGAAGACATTCTCTTACTGATCAGCAAAACGCTCAGCCTTTCATTTGGCTTCATCCAGTCACTTAGCATGCTGATCACCTTTACCGTTATTCTTTGGCAAAGCGCGGGTACGCTCTCATTCACTGTTGGTGGAACTGAATGGAGTATCCAGGGGTATATGGTCTATACCGTCGTGCTCATTGTGATCGGTGGAACTTTATTTACCCATAAGGTTGGTAAACGTATTCGTCCACTTAATGTGGAAAAACAACGTAGCGAAGCGACATTTCGAACTAATCTTGTGCAGCATAATAAGCAGGCAGAACTGATTGCGCTAAGCAATGCTGAGTCTCTACAACGCCAGGAGTTGAGCGAAAATTTTCATACCATTAAAGAGAACTGGCATCGTTTAATGAATCGTCAGCGGTGGCTTGATTACTGGCAGAATATTTATTCGCGCTCGCTTAGCGTTCTTCCCTACTTTCTGTTATTGCCGCAGTTTATTAGCGGGCAGATCAATCTGGGCGGACTGATGAAATCGCGCCAGGCATTTATGCTGGTATCGAACAATTTAAGCTGGTTTATTTATAAATATGATGAACTTGCTGAACTGGCTGCGGTTATCGATCGCTTGTATGAGTTCCATCAACTCACCGAACAGCGCCCTACGAATAAGCCTAAAAATTGTCAACATGCGGTACAAGTGGCTGACGCGAGTATTCGTACTCCTGATAATAAGATCATATTAGAGAACCTGAACTTTCATGTTTCGCCAGGCAAATGGCTATTGCTGAAAGGTTACTCTGGTGCGCGAAAAACCACACTGCTTAAAACATTATCCCACTGCTGGCCGTGGTTTAAAGGTGATATTTCTTCTCCTGCTGACAGTTGGTATGTGTCACAAACACCGTTAATCAAAACCGGCTTACTGAAAGAGATTATTTGTAAAGCACTTCCCCTGTCCGTAGACGATAAATCGTTGAGCGAAGTACTGCATCAGGTTGGTCTGGGGAAATTGGCTGCGCGTATTCATGATCACGATCGCTGGGGAGATATTCTTTCCAGCGGCGAAAAACAACGTATCGCCCTGGCTCGATTAATTTTACGACGTCCGAAATGGATATTTCTTGACGAAACTACCTCTCATCTTGAGGAACAAGAGGCAATCCGCTTACTGCGTTTAGTGCGAGAAAAACTCCCCACAAGCGGCGTCATTATGGTTACACATCAACCCGGTGTCTGGAACCTGGTCGATGATATTTGTGACATTAGCGCGGTTATATAAAAACAATAAAAGCCCTGCTGTACGGAGATATAAATAAATGAAGCGAGTTCTTATTCCTGGCGTCATTTTATGTGGCGCTGATGTGGCGCAGGCCGTCGATGACAAAAATATGTACATGCATGTTTTTGAAGAGATGACGGTCTATGCTCCTGTCCCTGTACCCGTAAACGGCAACACGCATTACACCAGTGAAAGCATCGAGCGTTTACCGACCGGGAATGGCAATATCAGCGATCTGCTGAGAACCAACCCTGCGGTACGCATGGATTCAACGCAAAGTACCTCATTGAACCAGGGAGATATTCGCCCGGAGAAAATCTCTATTCACGGTGCGTCGCCCTACCAGAATGCCTATTTGATTGACGGTATTAGTGCAACGAATAACCTGAACCCAGCGAATGAGTCCGATGCCAGTAGTGCAACCAATATTAGCGGGATGTCACAGGGGTATTATCTTGATGTCAGCTTACTGGACAATGTGACGCTTTATGACAGTTTTGTGCCAGTTGAATTCGGTCGCTTCAATGGCGGGGTAATTGATGCAAAGATCAAACGCTTCAACGCTGATGATAGCAGCGTGAAACTGGGTTATCGCACTACGCGTTCGGACTGGTTAACATCGCATATCGATGAGAATAACAAGAGCGCATTTAATCAAGGTTCTTCAGGAAGTACTTATTACTCTCCAGATTTTAAAAAGAACTTTTATACCTTGTCGTTTAATCAGGAACTCGCTGATAACTTTGGCGTTACCGCTGGTTTATCGCGCCGCCAGTCTGATATCACCCGCGCGGATTATGTTTCGAATGACGGCATTGTCGCCGGCAGGGCACAGTATAAAAACGTTATCGATACTGCATTGAGCAAATTTACCTGGTTTGCCAGCGACCGCTTTACCCACGATTTAACCTTAAAATATACCGGCTCCAGCCGTGATTATAATACCAGCACCTTCCCGGAGTCTGATCGCGAAATGGGTAATAAATCCTATGGTCTGGCATGGGATATGGATACCCAGCTCGCATGGGCCAAACTGCGTACCACCGTTGGTTGGGATCATATTAGTGATTATACCCGTCACGATCATGACATCTGGTACACCGAACTTTCATGTACATATGGTGATATTTCAGGGCGTTGCACCCGTGGCGGATTAGGACACATTTCCCAGGCTGTAGATAATTACACCTTCAAAACACGCCTGGACTGGCAAAAATTCACCGTGGGTAATGTTTCGCATCAACCCTACTTCGGCGCGGAATACATCTATTCCGATGCATGGACTGAACGCCATAACCAGTCTGAATCCTATGTGATTAATGCTGCCGGAAAGAAAACTAACCATACCATTTACCATAAAGGTAAAGGCAGCCTGGGAATTGACAACTACACGCTGTATATGGCGGATCGCATTAGCTGGCGGAATGTGTCGTTAATGCCCGGTGTGCGGTATGACTATGACAACTATCTGTCAAACCACAATATCTCCCCGCGATTTATGACGGAATGGGATATTTTTGCTGATCAAACCTCAATGATTACCGCCGGTTATAACCGTTACTATGGCGGGAATATTCTTGATATGGGATTACGTGATATCCGCAATAGCTGGACGGAATCGGTATCAGGCAATAAAACCCTGACGCGTTATCAGGATTTGAAAACGCCTTATAACGATGAACTGGCAATGGGATTGCAGCAGAAAATCGGTAAGAACGTTATTGCGCGTGCAAACTATGTTTACCGTGAAGCGCATGATCAAATCAGCAAAAGCAGCCGTACCGACAGCGCGACTAAAACCACCATTACTGAATATAACAACGATGGCAAAACCAAAACACATTCGTTTAACCTCAGTTTTGAACTGGCCGAACCCCTGCATATCAGCCAGGTAGATATTAACCCGCAAATTGTCTTTAGCTATATCAAGAGCAAGGGCAACTTGTCGTTAAACAATGGTTATGAGGAGAGCAATACCGGTGATAACCGGGTGGTTTATAACGGTAATCTGGTCTCTTACGATAGCGTTCCAGTGGCGGATTTTAATAATCCACTAAAGATCTCCTTAAACATGGATTTCACGCATCAACCGAGCGGGTTGGTGTGGGCGAATACGCTGACCTGGCAAGAAGCGCGTAAAGCTCGCATTATCCTGGGTAAGATGAATGCGCAATACATCAGCGAATATTCAGATTACAAGCAGTATGTTGACGAGAAACTGGATAGCAGCCTGACCTGGGACACCCGCTTGTCCTGGACGCCACAATTTCTGAAACAACAAAACCTGACGATCAGTGCCGATATTCTCAATGTACTGGATAGCAAAACCGCTGTTGATACAACGAATACCGGCGTGGCGACCTACGCCAGTGGCCGTACTTTCTGGCTTGATGTCAGCATGAAATTTTAATAGTTCGGATTTTACTTTACCGGGTAAATTCGCCCGGTTTTCGCATGGAGATAATTATGAGAAACCTCTGTTTCTTACTGACGTTAGTGGCAACTCTGTTGCTCCCCGGGCGACTGATTGCCGCCGCCTTACCGCAGGATGAAAAGTTAATTACCGGGCAACTGGACAATGGCTTGCGATATATGATTTATCCGCATGCTCAACCAAAGGATCAGGTAAATTTATGGCTGCAAATTCATACCGGTTCATTGCAGGAAGAAGACAATGAGCGCGGCGTGGCTCATTTTGTAGAACATATGATGTTTAACGGCACAAAAACATGGCCGGGTAATAAAGTCATCGAAACATTTGAGTCAATGGGCCTGCGTTTTGGTCGCGATGTTAATGCCTATACCAGCTATGACGAAACAGTGTATCAGGTGAGTTTGCCGACTACGCAGAAACAAAATCTGCAACAAGTGATGGCAATCTTCAGTGAATGGAGTAATGCCGCAACCTTTGAAAAACTCGAAGTAGACGCTGAACGCGGCGTAATTACTGAGGAATGGCGTGCCCATCAGGATGCGAAATGGCGCACCTCTCAGGCGCGCCGCCCTTTCCTGCTGGCAAATACCCGTAATTTAGACCGTGAACCTATCGGCCTGATGGATACCGTCGCCACGGTCACACCGGCACAATTGCGCCAATTTTATCAACGCTGGTATCAACCAAATAATATGACCTTTATTGTGGTCGGCGATATCGACAGTAAAGAAGCGCTGGCGCTGATAAAGGATAATTTAAGTAAGCTTCCGGCTAACAAAGCAGCTGAAAATCGCGTCTGGCCGACAAAAGCCGAAAACCACCTGCGCTTTAATATCATCAATGATAAAGAAAACCGGGTGAACGGCATCGCACTCTATTATCGCCTGCCAATGGTACAAGTGAACGATGAGCAAAGCTTTATCGAACAAGCTGAATGGAGCATGTTGGTTCAGCTGTTCAACCAACGTCTGCAGGAACGCATACAGTCGGGCGAGTTGAAGACTATTTCTGGCGGCACTGCGCGCAGCGTCAAAATTGCACCCGATTATCAGTCGCTATTTTTCCGTGTAAATGCACGAGACGATAATATGCAGGATGCTGCGAATGCATTAATGGCAGAGTTGGCAACCATTGATCAGCATGGTTTTTCTGCTGAAGAACTCGATGATGTTAAATCTACCCGCCTTACCTGGCTGAAAAATGCGGTTGATCAGCAAGCTGAGCGTGATTTACGTATGCTGACCAGTCGCCTGGCATCCAGCTCATTAAATAATACGCCGTTCTTGTCGCCGGAAGAGACATATCAACTTTCGAAACGTCTGTGGCAGCAAATTACCGTGCAAAGTCTGGCGGAAAAATGGCAGCAGTTAAGAAAGAACCAGGACGCATTTTGGGAGCAAATGGTAAACAATGAAGTTGCCGCCAAAAAAGCATTGTCTCCTGCGGCTATCCTGGCGCTGGAAAAAGAGTACGCCAACAAAAAGCTGGCGGCTTACATCTTCCCAGGCAGAAATTTATCGTTAACAGTAGACGCTGACCCACAGGCGGAAATTAGCAGCAAAGAAACGCTGGCTGAGAATCTGACATCATTAACACTTTCCAATGGTGCCAGGGTTATTCTGGCAAAATCCGCGGGTGAAGAGCAAAAGCTACAAATTATTGCCGTATCTAATAAAGGCGATTTAAGTTTCCCTGCGCAGCAAAAATCACTTATCGCGCTGGCTAATAAAGCAGTAAGCGGAAGCGGCATTGGTGAACTCTCCTCTTCCAGCCTGAAACGCTGGAGTGCGGAAAACTCGGTAACCATGAGCAGTAAAGTCAGTGGCATGAATACGTTGCTCTCCGTTAGCGTGCGGACTAATAACCCTGAACCTGGTTTCCAGTTGATTAACCAGCGAATCACCCACAGCACGATTAACGACAATATTTGGGCATCGCTACAAAATGCTCAAATTCAGGCGTTGAAAACGCTCGACCAGCGTCCAGCGGAGAAATTCGCCCAGCAGATGTATGAGACGCGCTATGCCGATGACCGCACGAAATTACCGCAAGAAAATCAGATTGCACAGTTTACTGCCGCAGATGCGCTGGCTGCCGATCGCCAGTTGTTTTCATCTCCAGCGGATATCACGTTTGTCATTGTCGGTAATGTCGCAGAAGACAAACTCGTGGCGTTAATTACGCGTTACTTAGGATCTATCAAACACTCTGATTCGCCATTAGCCGCAGGTAAACCATTAACTCGCGCGACGGACAACGCATCGGTTACTGTAAAAGAACAAAATGAACCAGTGGCACAGGTTTCACAGTGGAAGCGTTATAATTCCCGGACACCTGTTAATCTGGCGACGCGTATGGCGCTCGATGCTTTTAACGTCGCACTGGCAAAAGATCTACGCATTAATATTCGTGAACAGGCATCTGGGGCATACAGCGTTTCTTCTCGCCTCTCGGTTGATCCTCAGGCCAAAGATATCAGTCATTTGCTGGCTTTTACTTGTCAACCAGAACGACATGATGAACTGTTAACGTTAGCGAATGAAGTGATGGTTAAGCGTCTGGCCAAAGGGATCAGTGAGCAAGAACTGAACGAATACCAGCAAAACGTTCAGCGCAGCCTCGATATCCAACAGCGTAGCGTTCAACAATTAGCGAATACCATTGTAAATAGTCTTATTCAATATGACGATCCTGCAGCATGGATTGAGCAGGAGCAATTGTTGAAACAAATGACGGTAGAGAATGTTAACACTGCTGTTAAACAATATCTTTCTCATCCGGTGAATACCTATACCGGAGTATTATTGCCAAAATAATCACAGCCCCGTCAACACATCGTTGGCGGGGATTTTATCAATATTCGCTATTTTTATGTAATAATTTTATAAATGTGTTCAAAGTAAATAACCGTGTACTAATAATGATATTATAAGGTCTGATTTTTACGTGATAATTCAGGAGACGATAGAAAACACATAAAATAACAACATAAAACACCTTACCTCCACACAGAATTCTCTATTATGTTGTTTTTTAATAAAAATACATTATTCACGCAATATCTCGCGATAAATAACATTAGGATTTTGTTATTTAAAACCGAGTCCTTTGCACTTGCTTACTTTATCGATAAATCCTACTTTTTTAATGCGATCCAATCATTTTAAGGAGTTTAAAATGGATAAGAAGCAAGTAACGGATTTAAGGTCGGAACTACTCGATTCACGTTTTGGTGCGAAGTCTATTTCCACTATCGCAGAATCAAAACGTTTTCCGTTGCACGAAATGCGTGATGATGTCGCATTCCAGATTATCAATGATGAATTATATCTTGATGGCAACGCTCGTCAGAACCTGGCCA